>OJEX01000001.1_pt1 | contig 1033471 bp, 937 predicted proteins | sample 1593971 | NCBI WGS metagenome assembly OJEX01 (sample SAMN05416775, study PRJEB24817) | seawater metagenome | isolation source: Sea water | place: Canada:Atlantic | collected 2013-11 | reverse complement strand
CGACTCTACCAGCTGGCCTCTCTCTTACCAATTGCACTTATTATCCGAAACCGCGAATGACTCTTACCTTTCGTGTGTTGATAGTTTTGACTGATATCCGTTTATAAAGTTTATTTTTTATGGGGTTATTTAAAATAAAAATGAGTTATTTAAATTTTCCTATTTTTCTGGCGTTTACCCTGTGCCTCTCTGCTTGTGTTTCTATGACCCCTGAAGCTGAGGGCGTTATGGTACATCACCAAATGAGCAACCTTTTAGATAACTGCGAAAGAATGGGAAATGTTAAAGGTGAGGCTAGTGGTTGGAAGCATATGTCCTGGTCAGAGGTGGCGCAACAAGCTGAGAATAACGCAAGAGATAGTGCTGTTTTAAGGTATGGGGCTGATACTATTGCTGTTATAAATTCAGACCGTTTAGGGTCGCGTATGGTAATTCAAGCAATAGCCTTTCAATGTGAGTAGTGATAATAAACGAATTATTTTTCGTCATTAAATATTAAATGCAATGTGCGATGGTGAGTCTAGCCTCGATAGCTATTCATTGCATTTTTTCAATTCTTGGTGGCCGCCCCCTGTGCGTTTGATAATGCCTGTGGGCGTTGATAGTCCGGATGTTCGCGCCTCAAGCGGCGCTCCTACTGGTAGACGGCCCCTTCATTGTTTGGTCGACGCCGTGGACATCCAGTGCGCCCAGTCCTCGGTATTTTCCCCCAGCGACTTCTACTTCCCCCACGATGTTATCATCAGCGAATCGGTGCCCAATACCGAGATGCTCATGTTCGCGGATGTGGATTTGGAAAAACTGAAGCTGCTGCACCGGGAAGGGTCGGTGACCAACCTGCGCGATCGCCGCCACGATCTGTATAGCCTGGATTGGAAGAATAAAGGCTGAAACCTGCCAGGGCAGGGCCGCGCTAGGCCCTGCCTGTTCCCTTTGTTTCTGTAGGAGCGCCTCTCGAGGCGCGAACACCCCGCCAAAAGGCCACCCTCGTCAGACAGCTGTCCCCAAACGGGTAGTAAAACCTGATCCCTGTGCCTATCAGGAAATGCCGCCTTCCTCATATCACAACCGCCCGAAAAGGGCGTCGTTGTAACCCGTTGAGGTTTCTGCTTTTATCAGTCGGTATATGAATTGGATAAAAGTGATAGGAAGCCGGCGCGGTCATTGGATATTCGAGCGGGGTTCCTAGCACCTGTTATGTGTGTTAGTTCCGAGAATTGAGTGTTGGGAAATGAGAATTGATTTTCAGTACATAAAAGATTTTCTGGATGTCGTACTCGACCACGATCATCCAGACTTCAAAATAAATCAGGAAGGTATCAAGCCTCTGTGGGATGGCGACGATAAGGAAAGGATCAATAAGTTCGTTTTCCATATGGAAATTCTGGAAGACCAAGGGCTAATTGAGAGCTCAACTAGTTCCCCTGGGGTTGGCTTTACGAGGATGGGGGATGGTGGATTTAGTGTTTCAATCAAGCCCCTTCGACTCACAGCTCAAGGCCATCAGTTTGCGGTTGACCTTGCTAAGCCAGGCGTATTTGAGCAACTAAAGACTTCTTTCAAAGATGCAGGGCCGGCGGAAACAGTAAAGATTGTATTTGCCCTCGGGAAGAAAGCTTTGGAAAAGCGACTAGATAGTTTTTTGGAATAGCCAAAGAAAATCCACATAACCAGGGCCTTAAGCCGACCGGTACTCCACTGCGCTCCGCACCGGCGGCTTAGCCCAGACGTTAGGTCTCAAGTCGATGTCTTCAGGAACGATCGTCTTCGAATTATCACTCCCTTCGAAATGGCCGCCAGAGTCCGAAGTTGTGGTGTATCAGGGTTTGATGGAAGGTGCCAAGGTAAGAGTCTCGATCCGTCCAGATGCGAGCATACAGTTTCTCTGTGTGAAGGCCGGCGAGGTTCATGAGCTAATTACTCCTCGCTTAAATATGCCCGATTATGCGAACCTTAAAGTAGCGTTTACTTGGGGTGGAGATGATGGGGCTCGTGCGGCAATTAACGGTGAGTTGCTGCACGGCACGTTGGATCCAAGCGAATGCATAAGCATAACCTCACGTGATCGCGTGCCAACCGGGTTGCGCGAAAAACTAGTCGTTTCTCTGCCTGTTGGATTGAATCTGCCGGAAGAACGGCTCATACGGTCGCTATTGGAGCTTCAAGAACGCGTAGTTCATGCGGACCGCATTCACTTGTTGGAGGCATCGTCGATTCTCCGGCGCATTTTATTGGACGCGCATCCTCTTGCTCATAGTGTCAACCGCACTTACAAATGTCGTATTAAGTTTCCCGTCGTCCCTGAAAGGGTAGACGACAATGCTCCAGAGGGTTCGACATACACATACATCAACTTGTCGCCGCTATACGCCTCCAACGATGAAGTCCGACTTGTATCTTGGGATCAGTTCCTTGCGTTGATTGCGGTACGAGGGAAGGATGAAGCGTTTACGGTCAGAGAAGTGCTAGACGTGTGCGCGAACGTGAAGGGTGGAGTTCACTTTGACGATCCTAAATCAGAGATTGCGGATCAATTGCTGAATCTAGACAAGCAGTTTCAACCCGCTCTAATTGACGCCAGTTTACATGCCGTCGCCGATCTCTCTTGGTGTGTTCAACGGGGCTTGAGGCCTTTGGTTGAAAATATTTTGGACACGAATGGTGGAAAAGAGAGCTAAGAGGGTCAGATCTTGCCCCGTGCCTTAAATTCTGAGGAGAAACAATGTCCACCAACCTGGTCAAAAACGGTTTCATCGCCGCCGCGCTAATGAACATCGGCGGCGTCCTACTTTTCTCCCGTGCCTTCACCAATGACGCCATCAATCAGGCCGATCCGATGGTTATGTCCAACTTCGGGCTGCTGATGATTGTGGTGTGGGGGCTGGCTTATCTGGGGGCGGCGTTTATCCAGGGCAATATCCGCTGGCTGGCGGCGGCGTTTGCCGTGGAGAAGCTGGTGTATGTGGTGGTGTGGGGGCTGTGGATGTCGAACCATAGCCTTGGCGCGGTGTATGAGCAGGATCTGTTTGCCGGGGTGTTTTACAGCATCTATGGGCTCAACGATCTGGCCTTTATGCTGTTCTTTGGCTGGGTGTTCCTTTCGCAGCGTTCCAACGGCTGATTCTTCATGGACCCCACCGAAACCGGCAAGAAATACGACACCCTGACCCACCTGTGGGAAAGTGACCAGTTCAATCGCCAGAACGGTATTGAACAGCACAAGCGGGCGCTACAGTTTGTTCGCCACCGGGGAAGGGCGCTGGGTGTGGGGTGCGGCTGTACGGGCCGGTTTATCGATTTGCTGCTGGAGCAAGGGTTTACGCCGGAAGGCGTGGATATTTCGGCGAAGATGCTGCGGCTGGCCCGCGATCGTCACCCGGATGTGGCGTTCCATCTTCAGGATATCTGCCAGTGGGACAGCCCTGCTGATTATGCTTTTATCACGGCGTGGGACAGCATCTGGCATGTGCCTTTCTCGGAACAGGAAAATGTTATCACCCGGCTGGTGAACAGCCTGGAAGCGGGCGGGGTGTTGATCTTCTCGTTTGGCGGTACCGATGAACCGGGAGATCACCGGGATGATTTCATGGGGCCGGAAATGTATTACTCCTCACTGGGTGTTAACGGCTTTCTGGCGCTGGTATCCCGGCTTGGCGGTGTGTGCCGGCATCTGGAGTATGACCAGTATCCCGAGCTTCATACCTACATGATTGTGCAAAAGCCAGAGGTATCTGTTGACTGATTTTTTCCTTCCGCGGTGTGCCGGTTGCTGGCGCTCAGGGGGGTATGCGATGAGCATGTTCTACTGTCTTAACATCGTGACGCTGGCGGCCCGCCAGTAAGCCGGGAGACGTTAATGCCGCTGTCGATCAAACGTGTGGTGCCACTGGAGTCGTTCAAGCTGATCATCGAGTTCGATGATGGCAGTTTTCGCCAGTTTCCCTCTGCCCGGGTCGCGGATACACCGCTGTGGTTTCTGGCGTTTCCTCTCAAGCTGCGAGCCTGTGACGTCACCCCCGGGGCGCTGAGCTGGACGGCCCTGGATAAAACCCAGATGTGGGATGGCCAAAATGTGTGGGAGCAGGAAGCGTCGCTGGACGTGCCGGCACTGCTGGAGTGGTCCGAAGCAGTGGATTTTGCGGATTTGAAGACGGCGACCTTGACCCTGGGCATGGAGAACCGTGCACCCACCGAGCAGGATCAGCGGCATCATGTGTATACCGTTTCCATACGGCCCTTCTGCGATGACAAATGGTTGGTGCTGGGAGAAAGCATTGGTGGAGGGTTTGCCGAGCGGGGCGGTTCGGTGGCTCTGACGCTGGACAGTATCGATACGTTTGGTGACTGGAAGTGGCATTGTCAGCTTGCCGGTTGCGAGTGGGTTGTTCCGTTTTTCCTCCGTGTTGATATGGATCATGCAGAGCGGGTGGACGACATCCTGCGGGCTTACCGGAACAGACTTCCCTGATGGCGGTCGGATAATGGATCTGAATGATTGGAAAACGAGTGGGGTAGGGGGATGTCACAACGCCTGGGATGCGGGTTAGCGTTACTTTTGGGGCTGTTGTCAGGCGTTGTGCAAGCAAACGCTTTTCAACAGGATCTGGTGTCGGCGGCGCTTGAGCGCACGCAGCATCAGGTTAGCTACAACGGCGCCTACTATCGGCTGGATTACCCCAATGGTGATGTGCCGGCGAATATCGGTGTCTGCACCGATGTGGTGATTCGCGCTTACCGTACTCTGGGCGTGGATCTTCAGGTTTTGGTTCATGAGGATATGGCAGCCAACTTCGGGGCGTATCCGTCCAAACGGATCTGGGGGCTAAGTTCCACCGATCGCAATATCGATCACCGCCGGGTGCCGAACTTGCAGGCTTTCTTCCGTCGCCATGGCGAATCTCTCCCGATAAGCCAGGCGCCGGCTGACTACGCTCCCGGTGACGTGGTGACCTGGATGTTGCCGGGTAATTTGCCGCACATTGGCATTGTCACAGACCGGACAAGCGAAGGCAGCGACAACCCGCTGATTGTGCATAACATTGGTGCGGGCCCTGAGCTGGAGAACATGTTGTTCGACTATCAGATTACCGGGCACTACCGCTACCGTCCCTCAAGGAACGCCGGGAGCCCCCGGTAAATCATTGCCTGTTTTAGGGCAGGTCAAAAACCCGTTGAGCATTGCCAGCAAGAAAAAGCGTTTTCGCTTCCTCATCGAGCCCCAGGGCGTCGAGCCCCTCCAGGGCCTTGTCGGCCGTGATCATGGGGTAATTGGTCCCGAACAATACCTTGCTACGACCGTGGTGACGCATGAAATCAACCAGTGCGGCGGGGTAACGGTTGGTTGTATAGGCGGAAGTGTCGATGTAGACATTTTCGTGTTTGGTGGCAACCGCGATGGCTTCTTCGGTCCACGGGTAGCCGATATGACCAGCGACAATGTTCAATTCTGGAAAATCCAGCGCCACCTGATCGAGATAAAGGGGGCGTCCCACTTCGCTGGGCATTAACGGGCCGGTGTGGCCAATCTGGGTACAGAAAGGAATGCCGAGTTCGGCACAGGCCGTATACACCGGATAAAAACGCCGATCGGTGGGAGGCACTTCCCATAGCCAGGGCAGTACGCGTATGGCTTTGAAGCCCAGTTCATTAACGCAGCGTTGAATTTCTCGCACCGCTGCCATGGGGCGTGAGATATCTACTGAGCCGACACCGATTAATCTGTCTGGCGCCTGATGAACGAACTGAGCGACTTCATCATTGGAAATCATGCTCTTGCCGGGGGCTTCCCAGGCAGAAATCAAACTCAGATCCACGTTTGCGGCATCCATCAGGGCAACAGTCGTCGACACTGGAAGTTCCGATTGTGGCGTTGGCATTTTCGTCCATCGCCGTAGTGAATCGAAGATAGGGTCCTGTAGGTGACGCAACGTGGGGTGTTGGGCCCAGGCATCAATGATCATGGTTTGCTCCTCGCGTGTGTTAGCATGGTGCTATTAAACAGATAACGCTATTAAAGTAATAGCGATAGGTCAGGAGATCAAGCGTGGCGCAAAGTCGACCTGTTAAACCCGGCCAGCCGGTTCGCAATTCCCAATCGGGCCAGCCAATCATGGTGGCTCTGGATCTGCTGGGTCGTCGCTGGGCGTTGCGTATTCTCTGGTGCCTGCGACACCAGCAGCGAAAGAGTACCCGCGCACTGCAACAGGAATGTGGTATCAGCTCACCCAACGTGCTGATGTCGCGGCTCAAGGAGCTTCGCGAGGCGGGAATCGTGGTGCTGGAAGAGAGCAGCGGTTACGCCCTCACCGAATTGGGTGGCCAGCTCATGGAATCGCTAGGGCCGTTGGCTGAATGGGCAGATGAATGGGCCAGACAATCCGGCAGGGACGATCTAGCCTGTTATGGGCGTGCCGAAAAGGCCCGTCAATCAGATAATTGAATGAGCGAAGGAGGAAGAGATGGCGACCTATCCAATCGACGGTGCTTGCCAGTGCGGTGCGGTGACCTACCAGTTATTGGCTGAACCCCAGAAAGTACTGGCCTGCCACTGCAAGGCGTGCCAGAAACTGTCCACCAGCGCATTCAGCCTTACCGCGGTTGTGCGCGCCCAAGACATTGTGTTTCACGGTGAAATGCGCGAATGGCTGCGTACTGCGGACAGTGGCAATACCAGTGCGGCAATGTTCTGTCCCACCTGCGGCAATCGCATTTACCACGTTAACCCGGATGAGCCAGACAGTATCAAACTCAAACCAGCCAATCTGGCGGATACCAGCATTCTTGAGCCGCAGGCGCATATCTGGATCAGCGAAAAACAGGATTGGTTCAAGATTCCGGAAGGGGTGAAAACCTTCGATAAGCAGCCCTGATTGTGGTCCTCCCGGGGCTGAGATATGGTCAACATTCCAGGGTAGCGGCAGCGTGTACTGGCTCGCGGGTTACGGTGAAACGCTGTGCCAGTATCTGCCTACATCTTCAGCGATAAGGACATTGATAATGATGAAACAATGGATCGTAGTCGGTTTGGCGATAATGCTCGGAGCTTGCTCGGAAGAGCCCGGGAAAGCACAAGAGCCGGTGGATAAAAGCGCTGGCGTTGAGAAAAAAGCCGTGGCGGATACTGTCGCGGTGACTGATGCGAATTATTCCACGGCCATGTCCGACCTGGCCATGCAGAAGGAATTTGCGCAGGGAGCGAGCAACACCCAATGGCATCACCATCGCACCATCATGGAGCTGGACAAGCAGCCCGCGCCGATGATGAACCGCGATACCCTGTATTCCTTCTCCATTCTCGATGGTGGCGGTGACGTGGCAATTACCCTGCCGGAGACAGATGGCCGCTATCAGTCGCTGCATGTCTGGAACCATGATCATGTGACCTATAAAACCTTCTATGGTCCCGGTCGGTATGTCATTCCGGCGGACAAGACCAGCGATTTTTTTGTTGCCAATGTCCGCACCCAGGTCGACGCTTCCAGCCCGGGTGATGTGAAGAAGGTCAATGGCTATCAGGATCAGTTGAAAATCGAGTTTCTCAACGGCTATGAGCCCAAACCTTTCAAAGTCACGAACTGGAACATGGATGATTTCAATAAAGTGCATGCCAAGTATGTGGCCATTGCCGGGAAAGAAGGGGTGATGGGTACGATGGGCACGCTTGAACACCCGGTGTCCCAGGAAGACAGAAATCGCGGCATTTCCATTGCCACCGGGCTGCTGCCAGACAAGGAAGCCGTTTACCTTACGGCGTCCTATCAGGTTGGGCAGGGCAAGACACTAAAAGCGACCTATCCGGTGCCTGGTATGGCAGACCCGGACCTGGGGTTTTATTCCATCACAATTTATGGCGATGACCAGTACTTGCACACGGACAAGGGTTCTACCATTAGCAACAAGGAAATTACCCTCAACGAGGATGGCAAGAGCTTTGATCTGTACTACGTGCCGGAGTCGGAATACGGCAGCCATGACAATGAGTTGATCGTTCCAACGGAAACGTTCTGGATCAATTTTCGTGTGTACCTGCCGGCGGAGTCCGTCATTTCGGGAGAATACACTTTGCCGGAACCGACTCAGCCCTGATTGCCTTCCTGTGAGACTTTCGGGCGCGCTGCCCGAAAGTCTTGCGGCAGATGCGCCATGAATTCATGGAAGGAGAGCCTGCCGCCAACCCCGGTCCCTCATTCGCCGATTGCCTGTGTGGTGTCCTCAGCGTCATTTCCACCCCCAAACACTTTTGCCTTGGTGGCTGTCACTGCGAAGTGTGCTGCAAGCGGCCCGGCGTTTACGCAGTTCAGCAGCAACTGCACCGTACTAGCCCGTCGCATTGTGTCTGCGACGTGACAGTGGCGCTGAAACCGTCCACCATCCAGTGGGCGTGGTATGAAACTGCGGTAAACGCGATTACGCCACAAGGGTGCGTTAGAAAAGTCCTTCACAAGGGAAGCGGTCAATGGGGCAGTGGTTTGTTCTGGTGAAACAGGTATTCCTGTTAATTGGGGTGATGGGATTGCTGTGCGGCTGTGTGGGGACGCCGGTGGCTGATGTGGATGCCGTGCGCGAACAGGTTGACTGGAAAACCGACAAGGCGCTGCAACAGTTCTCTGCCGAGATGCCGGAGCTGCAACAAAAACTGGATGCAGCCCCGGGTTACATTGTCGGCACCACCGATGTCTTGCTTCTGGGTCCCCTGGGGGGGGGCACGTCGGTGGCGGTATTACACGACCAGCGCGATAACACCCATACCTACCTGGATATTCATTCCGTTCGCATGGGGCTGGGGATTGGTGCGCGGGCGGAGCGCTTTGTGGCGGTGATTAGCGACCCGGCTGTGATCGACCAGATCACACGGGGCAAGTGGCTGTTACGCTCCAATGCAAGTTCCAATGTGGGCAACAGTGATGAGCAGCTTGGCTCCGCCAATGCGGGTATTGAGCTGTTCACTGCCAGCGAATCCGGGGTGTCAGCCGGGGCCAGCATGGATATCAGTCAGGTGCGGGTGAACCATCGTCTGACCAACACCGGTCTGTCCCAGTATAACTATCCCAACCGTCGCTCAGTGCTCGACAGTAGCGGCGACGATGTTCCCCGTTACTGGAACCATCCGTTGCCATTTCTGGGCAAGCAGGCGGTGGCCCGTGGCTATGATTTGCCTATGCCTTTCGGGATTGGCGTGCTGCGGGCAGATGTACGCCAGGATATGCGGATTGAAAACCTGGAAGTGGGCTTTAATGGCAATGGCACCCGGCCGTTCCGGTTCGTGTCCTTTGGTGCCGACAGTGACTTGATTACCGAGCAGATCAAGGTGGACGCCTGGGTGCTGCCGTTCCTGAATCTGTATGGCACCTTCGGGCAGGTAAACGGGGATCTGGATCTGGATATTCAACTGGATGGCGATACTCTGCTGGCTCAGACCGGCAAGGATTGCACCGGCGCTATCAGGCCGCCGGTGTGCTATCTGTTTGAAGGCAAGCAGGTGCGTTTCCCCATTGATGTGGACCTTAGCCCGATGAATTACGGCGCCGGGGGCGTGGTGGCCTCCGGGTGGCGGGACTGGTTTTTATTGGTGCCGTTTAACGTGACCTGGACCGATTCCGACAAGACCACGCTGGAGGGACGCGCCTTGACCATCAGCCCGCGAGTGGGTCGCGGCTTTGCATTAAACCGGGCAGGGCGGCTGACGGTGTTTGCCGGGGGGAACTATCTGGATGTGCGGACGGTGGCAGCCGGTAGCCTGGCGATTCCGGGTACCGATCAGGTGCTGGATTACAAGGTGGATCAGAGTAATTCTGATCGCTGGAATCTGGTGGCGGGAGCCAACTGGGACGTAACGCCGCGGCTATCGGTGATGCTGGAATACGATGGATTTATCGGTACTCGCGATGCGTTTATTTCGGCCGTTACCGTGCGCTTCTAATGGCTTTTCTTCCCTAGGAGCCTCACTTGAGGGGCGAAATCCAAACCTGAAAAGACATCTGCCAATTCTCATAGAGTGAATGGAGATCACAGGGTAGAACCATTAATGGTCTTTGTGCCTTTTGCTCTGTGGTGAGACACGAGTTTCGATCCTCTCCGTCGTTGTTCGCCCCTCAAGTGGGGCTCCTACAGTCGTCTGCTGTGGCGGCGGTCAGTGTCGTTTGGCGTAGGCGTAAATTACGGCGGCCACCGGGATGCCCAGGCCCAACCACGACACCGCGTCGTAGACACCCTCGCCGAGCAGGGCGGCCAGCAGCCCCACGATACTGGTGATACCGATGAACAGCGGAAGGGCAAAGGTTCGGCTCATCATGCACCTCCAGCGTTGCTGTTACGTCGCCGCACCCACCACAGGTACAGGCCGGTCACCAGCACCACAATGGCAAACAGGTCCAGTACAAACCAGAGAATCTTCAGCGGTAATCCGCCGTAATCCCCAAAGTGTAGTGGCCCGGAAAGGGCGAGAGCTTTGTTGTACCAGGGCATCTCCCGCATGCCGGCAAACTCGCCGGTGCGTGCATCAATCAGCACCGGTGTGGTGATGTGCGAAGTCAGCGGCGTGTTGCCGTGCAGGAAAATGGCGTAGTGATAGTTGGTGGACCAGGAGCCACCGGGGAAGGCCACGAATTGCAGGGTCATGTCTGGCGCCGCTTCCACTGCCTGCTTGACAGCATCATCCAGCGAGGCCATCTCAGCCGGGGTGGGAACGGTGTCGCCCTGGTAGCCGGCAGTCAGGTCGGCCAATGCCTGGGTTCGCCAGGTAGTGGTGATAGGGTCAGCAAGGCTGTTCACCACGCCGGTGAGGCCCACCACGGTGAGCCAGGCGACGGTCACGATGCCCAGCAGGTTGTGATAGTCCAGCCACTTGATGCGTTTGGCGCGCTGGGTGCGCAAGGCACCGAATTCCAGTTTGCGCATGAAGGGGGCATAGAGCACAACGCCGGACACAATGGCGATGATCAGCAGCAGGCCCATGGCGCCCAGGAACAGCATGCCGGGTAAGCCCAGGAACATGTCGGTGTGCAGTTGCAGCAGGAATTCCATGATGTCGAAGCCATCGTGCCCGGGTACCGGCTCGCCGCTGGTTCGATCGAAAGACGCCATGGTCATGTCGCGGCCGGGGGAATCCGGCGCGGGACCACTGGTGACGTTGATAACCGGGCGGTCGATATCGAAGCTCATGTACAGCGGGACTTCACCAGGGCGGTGCTGCGCCGCCTGCTCGAGAATATCGTCCAGACTCAGCAGCGCACCGTCAGGGTTGGCGGGTTGCCAGTGGTCACTGTGGAGAACGCTGTCGAGTTCATCATGAAAGATCAGCGGCAATCCGGTGATGCAAAGCATTAACAGGAAGGCGGTGCTGATCAGGCTGGTCCAGGTGTGCAGGGAGGACCAGATTCGGAACGTGCTTTGTTTCATAAAAGATTGCCCCGGCACAGGCCGGGGCGTTTCCCTGGGATCAGAATTCGTAGGTGCCGGATAGCATAACGGTACGCGGAGCGCCTACGGTCAGGTAGCTGGAACCGGGGAAGCCGCCGGCGGAAGCCCAGTAGTCCGCATCTGCCACATTCTCGACCCGGGCGCGCAGGGTTAGCATCTTAGCGTCTCCGACCGGGATCAGATAGCGGGCACCGAGATCCAGGCGGGTCCAGTCCGGTATTTTCTGGGTGTTGGCGGCATTCGCATACTGGGAACTGGTGTAAATCACGCGGCCGTCCAGGGACAGGCCTTCCGTGCCGGGGACAGCCCAGTCCACATTCAGGTTGGCCTGGGTGTCTGGGGAGCCGATGGCGTTTTCACCATCCACGTCGGTATCCAGCAGGCTGACACCGCCGAGCACCGTCAGGCTGTCCAGTGGCTTGCCGTAGGCCATCAGTTCCAGGCCGTTGTTTGTCTGGTCGTCTACGATTTCAAACTTGTTGTTGCCGTCGAAACCGGTGATGGGCTTCTTGCTCTGGAACAGGGAAACGCTGCCGCCCAGATTTCCGGCGTCGAACTTCATACCCAGTTCGGTCTGTTCGGTGGTGAAGGGGGCAATGGTTTCCCCGGCGTTAGCCACCGGCTGGCTGTTGTTGTTGGCGGGAGCGTTACCGCCAGCCACCAGGCCTTCGATGTAATTGGTGTAGAGGGAGACGGAATCGGTGAGGCGGTACAGCACACCAACGGACGGGGTCACATCGTTGTCTTCGTACTTGTTGCCTCGATCACCGGTGTTGTAATCGTAGCTGGTGTCTTCGATTTCCTGGTAGCGGGCACCGAGCGTCACCAGTAGTTTATCGTCCAGCATGGCAAGCTGGTCAGCCAGTGCGACGCTGCGCATCTGGGTTTTGATGGTGGTTTTGGGATCGTTCAGTTCACCACCGATTAACCCCGGTGCCGGCATAGGGGCGGTCATTGGGTTATAGATATTGCCGGTAACGCCAAAGCCAAAGATATAGGCGTTTTTGGAGTCCAGTTCATAGCTGGCGCTAGACAGACTCAGTGTGTGCTTCACCGGCCCTGTAGCGATATCCCAGCGGACCCCTGCTTCACCTGTGATAACGGTGTCTTCGCGGGTGTTCTCGAAGCTGTTTGCAGTGTAATCGCCGGCCGTGTTGTTGACGGTGGGGTTGGCGAAGATGGCTTCCTCTTCGCCTCGGCGCGCGCCGGCAGCAAGCCAGGCGGTGACGTTATCCGCAAAGTCATACTCGGCGCGCAGGGTGCCAAACAGGTCTTCAGAGTTGGAGTAAGTCCAGGGTTGGGCGATGCTTTTGTCGGCATCCGGGGTTTTCTGGATTGGCACCCCGGAGGCAAAGGTGATGCTGGGCATGGATGCATCCATGCTGAATTTCTGAAAGCCCAGGTCGGCGGAGAGACGCAGATTCTCTTCGCGGAAATCCACACCGATATGTGACATGGATATTTTCTGGTTCTCACCATCCACAGCGGTGTCGCCATCGCGGCGGGCGGCGTTGATACGGATGCCGGCACGGCCGTCGTCACTACGGCGCGCCAGGTCCACAGCACCGTAACCCTGGCCGCCGCTCTCCACGCCGAGGGTAAACTGGTTCACCGCATAATTGGGGGCGCGCTTGGGCAGTACGTTGATTGCGCCGCCCAGTCCGCTGCCACCGGGCGCGGCGCCGTTCAGGAACGCATTGGCACCGCGGAATACCTGAACGCGCTGAATGAACTCCGAGGACAGGTATTGGCGAGGGAGCAGGCCATACAGGCCGTTGTAGCTCATGTCGTCGGAGTACACCGGCAGGCCGCGTACCAGATAGACTTGCTGGAAGTTGCCGAAGCCGCGGGCAACACGCACCGCCGGATCATTCAGCAGCACATCACCGACACTCTCCGCTTGTTGGTCTTCGATCAGCAGTTCTGTGTAGTTGGTGAAATTGTAAGGGGTTTCCAGACTATCCTGCTTGCCAAGGATCCCCAGAGAACCGCCTTCGGCCACCTGGCCACCGGCGTACGCTTCACTAAGACCTTCCTTGGAGGCGTCGGCACTGCTTTGTACTTTTACGGTTTCAAGCACATGGCTCTGTTCCTCGGCTGCATGGGCAAAAGAGGCGGTGAAACAGGCGAGTGTCAGTGCGGTCAGGCGATAGGGAAAGGTCGACATGGCAATCCTGTAGTGACAACGGAGGGAGCATTTGGATAACGGCCCAGCGGCAGTGGAGCAAAGCGTTATCCTGGGTGCTCTTGGTAAAATTATGACTGCTAATGGGAACTGTTTGTATTCTCTTTTCATAATAGTCTTTTTCTAATGGCTACATAGCATTTAGCTATCACGGTTTGAATGGTTGGCAGGTAAACTGTGCCGATGCCAAGCCGCCACCACCGTCTCGATCGTTTTCTCAGCCAGGTTCTGCAAGTCAGCCGCAGCGGGCTGCGACCAGTGCTGGCTGCGGGGCGGGTGCGGGTAAATGGCGTGCCGGTACGGGATCGCCAGCAGCGAATCGGCCCGTTTGATCGGGTAGAGCTGGACGGTCAACCACTGCAAAGTGAAGCGCCGCGTTACCTGATGGTGAATAAGCCCGCCGGCGTGGTCAGTGCCACCAGTGACGATCAGCACACCACCGTGATGGATTTGTTGCCTGCGTCACAGCGCCGGGGTTTGCATCTGGCCGGCAGGTTGGATTTCAACAGCACCGGCCTGGTGTTGTTGACCAATGATGGGGCTTGGTCCCGGCAGCTGAGTCAGCCGCAGAGCCAGGTTCGCAAGCACTATCGGGTGACGGTGGAGCAGCCTTTGACGGAGGCGCATGTGGCCGCATTTTCCGAAGGCATGTGGTTCGCATTCGAGGGCATCAAGACACGCCCGGCGACGCTCAGGATTCGCAGTGCTTACGAGGCGGATGTCTGGCTGTGCGAAGGCCGCTATCACCAGATCAAGAGAATGTTCGGGCGTTTCGATAACAAGGTGCTGACGTTGCACCGTCTGGCTATTGGTCATCTGGTTCTGGATGAAAGCCTGGCCCCGGGGGAGAGCCGTGACCTGATGCCTGGGGAGGTGGCCGGTATCGCGGGATTGTCCTCCCGGGGTTAGCGTCAGGCCGCCGGCGCCAGCCTCCGGCACAGTGCGACAGGTTTACGCGCGTCCGCGATAACCTTAAATCAGCGGTTTGCCTTTTTTTAGCCGGCGACGGAAGTCCCAGAGCGGCAGCAGATAAGCGGCCTGGCGAATAGGGCGAGGAAAGAGACGGCTGATACGACCAGCCACCCGCACAAAGCGTTCAAACTTGCGCTGCTTGTCGTCGTTCCATTCCAGCTGCATCTGATCGCGCAGTTCTTGAGGAAGAAAGCCGGTGGTGATGAAGCGGTTGAAGCGGCCGAACAGGAACTGGCTGACCGGGCTGAGAAATTTCAGGTCGGCGATGATCATCAGAAACTCCCGCACACGCTCATCAATGCTCAGGTGCTTCAGGCCGTTTTGCCAGTACGCCTCAAAGCCGTCCAGGTCCTTTGGCCACATGTCCTGGCGCACCTGCAAGGTGGTGCCGAGCGGGTGAGATAACCGGTAGAACGCTTCCTGCTCCGCGTGGCTCAGCGGCCGGTTAACTTTCTGGTAGGTATCCACAAAGCCCCAATACAGGCAGGCGGCCACCCACATCTGCAATTCGGGATCGAAAGCGTTGTACTCCACCGGCGAGCTGTCGGTGGAATAGACCTGCCTGTGCGCCCCGTTGACGGCCTTGCGATAGGCCAGTTTTTCCTCGTTGGTACCCATCATGGCCACGGCCAGATAGGTAAAGGTGGTGCGGGTGCGTTTGAACGGGCGGTGCAAAACGGAGCCACTTTTCACCCGGCTCTCGGCAACGCCATAACCGACGGCGGGGAGGGCCAGTTGCATGATGATATTGGCGCCGGCAGACAACATGACGGTGCTGTCCAGAATGCCGGGGAATGTGCGGTCCAGCTCTTTGGCGCTGAGGGGGGCCGGCCATTGGTTCTCAAGCCGGTTTTTTTTGTCGAAAGCAGAGGCTTGTGCGGTCATTGTTGTTCATCCTCGAAAGCCGGCGGCTAAGCCGGTCATACGCTCGTTTCAATTTATGCTAACGAGGATGTATTCATTAAACAATGAGACAAAATTAATTATTTGTATCGTTTCTCGGCATGCGTTGTGGCCCACTATAACCGCAGTGCCCGGAAGACCGCCCGTACATGACCGGCGAGTACGTGGGTGGCTGACCCTTCTTCCCCGCGGTAAAGCATGGCGATCTGATAATCGCCCAGTTCGGGGAGGGCGTATTCGTCACCCAGTTGCTGCAAGGGTGGCTGGATCAGGCTGAGGGGGAAGGGGCCAATGGCCAGATCTGCCTGCATGGCAGCTTCCTGGCCGGCACAATGTTCGCTGGTATAGGCGACCCGGTAGCGATGCTGGCTGTGGTCCAGCGCTTCCAGCGCCATTTTGCGCCAGGGGCAGCCCTGGCTGGCCAAAGCCAGGGGTAGAGGATTCTGGGTGACCGCGATACCACTCTGGGCGCCTGCCCATACCAGCGGCTCGCTATGCACCACTTCCCCCCGTGCCGGCCGCGCCTGTTTGCCCGTGGTTACCATAATCAGGTCCAGTTTGCCGGCATCCAGTTGCTGCAACATGTCGGCGCTGCGACCGACAATCACATTCACCTGCACCGCAGGGTGGGAACGGGAAAACTGGGTCAGCACCTGGGGCAGAATGCGGGTGCCGATATCATCCGGGGTGCCCAGCCGTACGGTGCCTTCCAGCTCCGGGGCGGTGAAGTGGCTGATCGCCTCCTGGTTCAGTTTCAGTAGCCGCCGGGCGTAACCGAGCATGGCTTCCCCTTCGGCGGTCAGGCTGACTCGCCGGGCTTCGCGGAGAAATAGCCGTTGGCCAACCTGTTCCTCCAGGCGCTTGATTTGCATGCTCAACGCAGAGGGGGTGCGGAACACTTCGTTGGCGGCCTGGGTGAAGCTCTCGGTTTCAGCAATGGCCACGAAACTGCGCAGGATTTCCGTATCCAGCAGGGGCTGGAGAGGGGTGTTGGGTGGCATGGTTAACCTTTCAGAAAAATTGAACGATAGGTGCAGTTCTTTTCGATTTACTGATGATAAACCTAATTGCATTATGGAGGCCAATCACAGCCCAGCCACTCCATATTGTCATCAGACAGGGAGGAGACCATGAAGCACAACGAAACCCAGCCACTTGAAGCCCCGGTACGGATTCAGTCCCGCAAACCGGACCTGCACATGCCGGCCATGCCTCCGCTGGCGATGATGGATGCCCTTGATTATCGCATTCGTCTGGCCTGGTACCGCCTGCGCAAGAACCGTGCGCAGCAGCGTGCCCGGGTTATCCAGCGTCTGCAGAGACCTCTGGCCTGACCCTTTTTGCCGGGCTGTCAGGGTTTGACAGTCCGGCCATAACAAAAAAGGCGCCTGAAAAGGCGCCTTTTTTGTTTGTGACACGGAAGCCGTGACGGGAATTACATGTTCGGGTAATTCGGGCCGCCGGTGCCTTCCGGAGCCACCCAGTTGATGTTCTGGGTCGGGTCCTTGATGTCACAGGTTTTGCAGTGGACACAGTTCTGGGCGTTGATCTGGAAACGATTTTCGCCGGTGTTTTCGTCTTCCACCACTTCGTACACGCCCGCCGGGCAGTAACGCTGGGCCGGCTCGTCCCACTTGGGCAGGTTAACCTCAAGCGGCACGCTCGGATCTTTCAGCGTCAGGTGACAGGGCTGATCTTCTTCGTGGTTGGTGTTGGACAGGAACACGCTGTCCAGCTTGGCGAAGGTGATCTTGCCGTCCGGTTTCGGGTAGTCAATTTTCTTGCTCTGGTCAGCCGGCTTCAGGGTAGCGTGATCCGGGGTGGTATCGCGCATGGTGAAGGGCAGCTTGCCGTTGAACAGGTTCAGGTCGACAAAGGCAAAAGCGGAACCGATCAGGTTGCCGAACTTGTGCTGGGCCGGGCCGAAGTTGCGCTGCGCGTGCAGCTCTTCGTACACCCAGCTCTTCTCAAAGGCATCCTTGTATTCGGTCAGCTCGTCGCTGCCGCGGCCGGCTTTCAGTGCTTCAGCCAGTACTTCGGCAGCGATCATGCCGGACTTCATGGCCGTGTGGGTGCCTTTGATCTTGGCGAAGTTCAGCGTGCCGGCGTTGTCGCCAACCAGCAGGCCACCGGGAATGGTCATCTTGGGCAGGGACTGCAGGCCGCCCTTGACGATGGCACGGGCGCCGTAAGAGACACGCTTGCCGCCTTCCAGATGCTTCTTGATTTCCGGGTTGGTCTTCCAGCGCTGCATCTCATCGAATGGAGAAACGTGCGGGTTGGAGTAGGCCAGGTCGGTGATCAGACCCAGGGCAACCTGGTTGTTTTCAATGTGGTACAGGAAAGCACCACCCGGAGAGCCGGATTCAGTCAGCGGCCAGCCTGCGGTGTGAACGACTAGGCCTTCCTGGTGCTTGGCGGGATCGATGTCCCACAGTTCCTTGATACCGATACCGTAGTGCTGGGGGTCGGTGCCTTCGCGCAGGTTGTATTTTTCCTGCAGCTGCTTGCCCAGATGGCCACGGCAGCCTTCGGAAAAGATGGTGTACTTGGCGTGCAGTTCCATGCCCGGGGTGTAGCTGGGCTTGTGCTCGCCGTCATGGCCGATGCCGGAATCGCCGGTGGCGATGCCTTTAACAGACCCGTCTTCGTTGTACAGCACTTCGGTAGCGGCGAAGCCGGGGAAGACTTCGATGCCCAGGCCTTCGGCCTGCTCGCCCAGCCAGCGGCACAGGTTACCCAGGGAAATAATGTAGTTCCCTTCGTTGTGCATGGTTTTGGGGACGAACATGTTGGGCACTTTCTGTGCCTTTTCCGGGCCGGTGAGGAAGAAGATATCGTCGCCGGTCACCTTGGTGTTCACCGGGGCGCCCAGTTCCTGCCAGTTGGGGAACAGTTCATTCAGGGCGCGCGGCTCAAGCACCGCACCGGAAAGGATATGGGCGCCCACTTCGGAGCCTTTTTCTACCACAACAACACTGATTTCCTGACCGGTTTCCTGGGCGATCTGACCCAGACGGCAGGCAGTTGCCAGACCGGAAGGACCGGCGCCGACGATGACTACATCGACTTCCATAGATTCGCGTTCCACAGCCTGTCTCCTCGCTATCGATTGCGTGTTTGGCCCGGGAGCCACTGAGAAAGATGTTCTGACATTAGTGGTAACAGAAAACCTTTCTCAGTGGCCAACCGAGACCAGCCTTGGGGTGGCGCGGAGTATATAGAGATAGAAGAAACCACACCACTACTGGGGTTGACCCTGCGGACGCGAACTTGTGTCAACATTTGAACCGGCGCAGGGCACTTTCAAACAAGTGTTTGGATTATCTCTTGCTAGATGGTTGATTTACAAGAAAATCGCCGACCGACAGGTCACAAAAAGTGGACACTTTGTGTGGTCTATTTGCAGCAAAATCATCTGCTTACAGATTTTCGGCCTATTGACCTGTTGTGGGCGAGCGTTCAAGATAGCGGCTCTTTCGCGGGGGTGGACCCGGCAACGGCGTCATGTCGCCTCCTTCTACAAGTCACCCAATGGAACATTCCGAGGATCCTATGAAGGTTCTTGTACCCATCAAGCGAGTCGTTGATTACAACGTCAAGGTTCGCGTGAAGGCTGACAACACTGGTGTTGATCTCGCCAATGTTAAAATGGCCATGAATCCCTTTTGTGAAATCGCTGTAGAAGAAGCGGTGCGTCTGAAAGAAAAGGGTGTAGTTACCGAAATCGTTGCCGTTTCCATCGGTCCTAAGACCGCTCAGGAACAGCTGCGTACTGCCATGGCTCTGGGCGCTGACCGCTCCATCCTGGTCGAAACCGACGAAGACGTTCAGCCGCTGGGCATCGCCAAAGCGCTGAAAGCCATTGTTGATGAAGAGAAGCCTGAGCTGGTTATTCTGGGCAAGCAGGCTATCGATGGCGACAACAACCAGACTGGCCAGATGCTGGCTGCGCTGGCTGGCATGCCGCAGGGTACCTTCGCTTCTGAAGTGAATGTGGCTGACGGTAAAGTGAAGGTGACCCGTGAAATCGACGGTGGCCTGCAGACTGTTGAGCTGAGCCTGCCGGCAGTGGTTACCACTGACCTGCGCCTCAACGAGCCGCGTTACGCGTCTCTGCCGAACATCATGAAAGCCAAGAAAAAGCCGCTGGACACCAAGACCGCAGCTGATCTGGGCGTTGACCTGACTCCGCGTGTAACCACCGAGAAAGTGGAAGCACCGGCCGAGCGTCAGGCTGGCATTATCGTTGGCTCCGTTGACGAGCTGGTCGAGAAACTGAAGAACGAAGCGAAGGTGATCTGATGAGTGTATTAGTTTACGCCGAACACGATAACGCCGCGCTCAACAAAGTTACCCTGAGTGTGGTTGCTGCTGCCAAAGAAATCGGCGGCGACATCACTGTACTGGTAGCCGGTAAAGGCTGTGGTGCTGTTGCTGAAGAAGCGGCCAAGGTTGATGGCGTTTCCAAGGTACTGTGCGCAGACAATGATGCCTACGAGCATCAGCTGGCTGAAAACATTGGTGACCTGGTTGCTGAAGTGGGTGCGGATTACAGCCACATCTTGGCGGCTGCCACCACCACCGGCAAGAACTTCGCGCCCCGCGCGGCGGCTCTGCTGGACGTGGCCCAGATCTCCGAGATCTCCGACGTAATTGATGCGGACACCTTCAAGCGTCCGATCTACGCCGGTAACGCTATTGCTACCGTTAAGTGTGGCGATGCCAAGAAAGTGATCACCGTGCGTGGTACTTCTTTCGACGGCGTTGCAGCAGAAGGCGGTTCTGCTTCTGTTGAAAACATCGACGTTGCAAAAGACGCGGGCATTTCCTCCTTCGTGGGCGAAGAGCTGGCCAAGTCTGACCGTCCTGAGCTGACTTCTGCCGAGATCGTGATCTCCGGTGGTCGTGGCATGGGTAACGGTGACAACTTCGAAATCCTGTACAAGCTGGCTGACAAGCTGGGCGCTGGCGTGGGTGCATCCCGTGCTGCCGTTGACGCAGGCTTCGTACCCAACGACATGCAGGTCGGTCAGACCGGTAAAATCGTTGCGCCGAACCTGTACGTTGCTGTGGGCATCTCCGGTGCCATTCAGCATCTGGCCGGCATGAAAGACTCCAAGGTCATCGTTGCTATCAACAAGGACGAAGAAGCCCCCATCTTCCAGGTGGCGGACTACGGCCTGGTGGCTGACCTGTTCGAAGCTGTACCGGAGCTGGACGGCAAGCTGTAAAAACAGCTCGCAGTTAAGCACCAGAAAAACCCGGCCTTGTGCCGGGTTTTTTGTTTTTGGTTGAAAGTTCAAAGTTTAAAGTTTAAAAGCGCGAGGAAGTTGCTCTGATTTTGAATGGGCATGCCCGCGCCATTACCGATAATCGCGGTGCCGGCCCGGCAGGATTCTCGGCCCTTGTCCGCGTTTTAACTTTACACTTTGAACTTTCAACTCATGGTCCCTCCGAGATACCCCATGCAAACCTTCAACGGAAAAACCGCGTTAATTACCGGCGCCTCCAGTGGCATCGGTGAACAGATGGCGAGGCAGCTGGCTGCTGTGGGCTGCAATCTGATTCTGGTGGCGCGTCGCACGGACAGGCTGGATGCGCTGGCCAGGGAGTTACAGTCGGTGCAGGTGGATGTGATTACGGCGGACCTTGCTGATTCACACAGCCCTCAGGCGGTGTTCGATCAGGTTCTAAATCTGCAGCGGAACGTCCATGTTCTGATTAACAATGCGGGTTTCGGCTTTCAGCAACCGATGCTGAACATTCCAATGGTCGAGCAGATGGGTATGGTGGACGTGAACGTCCGCAGTCTGCTGGCACTCACGCAGCTTTTTGCCGTGCCCATGGCCGAGCGCGGAGAGGGCTGGATACTGAATGTCGCGTCAGTGTCTGCCTGGTTCCCCATTCCCGGTATGGCGACTTACGCGGCCAGTAAATCCTTTGTGCTGACCTTGGGTAGAGCCCTGCACGAGGAGTGGAAGTCTGCTGGTATCACCGTGACCACCCTCGCTCCCGGCGGCACTCGCACGGAATTTTCCGGCAAGGCCCGTGACAGCCTGGACCCGAACCTGGAAAAGGCCATGATGCCGGCGGATTCGGTGGCGGCAGCGGGGCTGCGTGGCCTTGTCCGGGGTAAGCCGGTTGTAGTACCGGGCTGGCACTACAAGGCGCTGGCTGCAGTGGTGAGATTGTTGCCAATGAGCACGGTGGTTCGTTTGGCCGGAGCGGTTATGGGGCGCCACCGCTGACCGGGAAACTGTCTAAGGTGATGCCGCTGATCGTGACGCCCGACAGGTTAAGGTCTGAGATGAGCAGGGACGACGTATCCAGCGTAATGTCCATAGCGCTATTTCCCTGAGTTTGGGACAGCAATGACAGGCTTGGGAAGTAGCCATCAAGTAGCTCCCCGTACAACGCCACCTGCAGGTTTGGGGCAACTGGAGTCTTCGGTATAACGGGGAAGTCGCCAATAAAATCAACCATGTGGGGTTGAGGAGCCAGAACGGTCTTGTGTCTCAGGACAAGCTGGTCGAGCGTATCGGAGTGACGCTTCTCGTCGATAGTGATGGTTCCATCATTTTCATAGTGGTATTGCCGTTGCTTATCAAGCTCACCGTCTATGAAATGGTCTATCTGATCGGGTTGTCCTGTGGGCGTATAGCGAAAGTGATATTCATAGTAGGGCGTTTCAATCATGAGTGGTTGCCCACTTGAATTCAGGCTGGCTCGGTAGGTGACTTGTTGCTCATCATCGTCAGTGAACCAGACCTGGTCCGGGCCTTTTTCCAAGGTGTAGCGGCTAACTTCCTGAGTGTTGGAAAAGTCTGTTACCTTCAGAAAGGTGTCGTCCTGTGAGGGCGGGAAGTCGCCGGCTCCCAGATCATAAACACGTTGCGCAGTTTCATCGTAATAGCGATTGCTGTTCTCTATATCGTGGGGGTAGAGGCCGTAATAGCGTTGGCTATTAACGTCTGCCTGGAAGCTGTTGAGAGATAGCTCGCTTTCACGTTTTAGGCCCCAGCATGCAGGCCCTGTCAGAGTCAGTTCAAGAATGAAAGACGGGGACTCCGGACAGTTCTCGGCGGCAAATTCTGGCAGGGAAAAATCGAGGCCTTCTCCAATTGGAGGTAGCGGGGCGACAGATTGCTCGGTAATACGGGTGGGGATGCCACTGGCATCGTAATGCACTTCCATCAATTGAGTGAAATAAAGGTACAGGGAGCCCGCCTGCCCATTATTCATTGGGCTCAGGGTCATTTGCTGCTGCAACACCCGGCCGGGTTGCATGTCGTTGGATATTTGCAGGTTACCGACTGGGCCGAGCAGCGCTTCACATCGCTCCGATTCGCAGCTGTTTTTTTCTTCTACCAGGTTACTAAGCAGCCTGCTGGGGCAGCGCTGTAACCCGGTAGCTGGAGAGTTGATACCTAGCACTTCCTCGAATATCTGGCCGAAGAATATGGACTCTTTGAGCGAAAGTACAAAAAGCGGGAAGGGGGTGGGTGCCATAAACCCTTCATCCTGGTAGCGACACAGGGTATGGCCGTCTGCCAGGTCATCCGGGGTACCCCAGATCTCGTCTGCGCCAGGGCCGGTATAGAGTACGGAATCGAACTCACTGACGCTCTGGTAGGTAAACTGCTCCAGGGCTTCAGGCTCGCCGGTTTCAGAATAGTGGATGATGGTTTCGGGAGCCAGCGAGGCGCGAGGCTGCGTAGTGTTACCTTGATCTATCTGGTCGCTTTCCCAATAACAGGCAGTTAACCCAAGCGAACACAGCAGCAAGGCCGTGCAATAGCGTGTTTTAATCATTTTCCCTTCCCTGGTTCTTTACCTTGTAACGGCTATTTTTATTGATGCTGATGCCGGGAGTTATTCTACCTTTTTCATTGGTGAATAGCAGGAATCGGCTTATCTCAATCAGGTTCTACAGGGGGGCTGTTTTCCCGGCAATCGGTTGGTGTTTGAATGGTGCCGTTCGCTTGGGCTCAGTGGCACCCTAGGTAAGAGCTAGCTGTGCTTGGCAATGTCTTCTGCAATGGCCAGTGCCGCAGTCAGCCCCGGTGATTCAATCCCCAGCAGGTTGATCATGCCTTTGATGCCGTGCTCCTTTTCTCCCTGCAGCAGAAAATCCCGATAGGGCTCTCCTTTTATAAACAGCTTGGGGCGGATGCCGGTGTAGGCAGGGGAGAGTCTGTCTGTGTTCAGGTCTGGCCAGTAGCGTCGTATCGCTTCTTCGAAGTGCGGCAGCCGGGCGCTGTTGACCTGGTAATCCCTGTGTTCGATCCATTCCACATCCGGGCCGAAGCGGGCCTGGCCGGCCAGGTCCACGGTGAGGTGGATGCCCAATCCGTCTGCTTCCGGTGGCGGATAGATCAGCCTTCGGGTGGGGCTGTGTCCACTGAGGGAAAAATAATTGCCCCGGGCCAGCCGTTGTTCGGGAATCTTTTTTGCGGGAAAGCCGCTGCAGCGTTTCAGTAGGGGAACGGCATCCAGGCCGGCGGTATTGATCAGTTGTCGGCACTGTAATTCGAAAGGGCTGTCGTCGCTGTCCACCTGGAGCAGGAAATGTCCGGGTTCACAGTTGATCCGGCGCACCCGGTGGCGATAGCACAGCAGGGCATGATGTTCCTGTGCCTGCTCGGCAAGGCGCCCCATCAACGCATGGCTGTCGAGGATGCCACTGTTTTCGCTGAGTAGGGCCTCGCTGGCATGCAGCCAGGGTTCTTGCCGCTGCAGCCACTGCTGAGTGCAGCGGTGTAATCCTTCGGCACCGCTGTTCAAAGCGTTGTGATGTAGTTGCTCCAGTGAGTCCTGCTGTCCTGCATTGGCTACGATCAGCTTGCCGCACCGTCGGTAGGGGATGGTTTGTTCCTGGCAATACCGGTACAGCAGGGTGTTGCCGCGCAGGCACAGGCGGGCTTTCAGGGAATCTGGCGGGTAATAGAGGCCGGCGTGGATGACTTCGCTGTTGCGGGAGGAGAGGTGCTCGCCAAAGTGGCTTTCTTGCTCGAGTAGAACCACTGACCTTGAAGGGGCAAGTTCACGAGCGATAGCCAGGCCGATCATGCCGGCACCGATAATGACGGTATCGATGGTTTCCCGTGGTTGCACTTGTGGTCAGCCCATAAATGATAACGCCCTCAGTCTGAGGGCGTTACCGGTAGCCCACAAGAGGCTGGAGGTTACTTGTCCACGTTGTCGTAGAACATGTAGCGCGCGGTTTCGTATTGCCCGCGGGCCAGGTCATAGAGTTTTTCAAACACGTCCGGGTGCTGCTCGGCGTGGTCGGTTTCCGGGTCGTCGCTGTGCAGGTCGTGGAGGGTGGCATTGCTGCCATCGTGATTCATGCGCACGAAGTAATCCTTGGTCAGGGCGCCATACACCGGACGCGGCCCTTCCTGCATGACCACAAAACTGGCGCGGTCGCCTTCTGGCGCCGGGCTCTGAATGTCCCGGCCCAGGGTTGTGTTGCGGTAGGTCAGGCCCAGCATGCCGGCGATGGTGGGCATCACATCGGTTAGCCCCATTGATTGTTCAATAACGCGGGGTTTCAGGTAAGCCGGTGCATAAATCATGTGTGGCACGTGATTGCTCTCCAGCCCCAGTTTTTCCATGGCCGGTGGCATGTGGGGGATGGTGGTAATGCGATTGTTGTGGTCGCCGAAGAACACAAAAATCGTGTTGTCGAAATAGTCACTGGCGCGTGCCATTTTCATGTATTCGCCCACGTTGTAATCCAGCAGACGCACGGCGTTGTATTGGGCGGGGTTGCGGAATCCGTGCTCTCTCAGCTCTTCTTCCGGCATATCGCGCACTTCGAAATCCCCGTTCTTTTCGGGGATAGTGAAGGGGCGGTGATTGCCGGCGGTCTGGATAAAGGCAAAGAAAGGTTGATCGTTGGGCAGGTCGTCGAGAATCTGGTTGGACTCGCGAAATAGCTCCAGGTCGGAAATGCCCCATACGTCTACGTTGGGCGCTTTCCAGTCCCCTTCCTCGTACAGCTCAATCCCGTCAATGCTCTGCTTAATCAGCCCGTCGATGTTTGCCCAGCCGGCGTTGCCGCCGACAAAGTAGAATTTGCGGTAGCCCTTGAATTCATTCAGCACCATGCGTTGATGGCTGGTGAGAGGGTTACGGCTGGCGCTTTCCGTAGGCGCCACATCAGGAATGCCTGTGAAGGTGGCCCAGATGGTTTTGGCGGTGCCGGTAACCGGTACGTAGAAGTGTTTGAAGAGCCAGCCGTCGTCGGCAATCTGGTCCAGATGCGGGGTGGGGTTGAACGGGGTGCCGTAGGCGCCGACACGGCTGGCGCCGAGGGACTCCAGCATCACGAATACCACGTTCGGCGGTTGGTCGTAATTCAGTTTGTGGGGCTGCACATCCACAACACGGTCGAAGTTGAGCTCCTGGCGCTGCTCTGCCGGAATGCCCAGATAATCCGCCATGACGGGGTAATACTCTTTCACCGCGTCCTTGTCGTAGGGGGAGGCAGGGATGAGGGTGGTGTCGTAGAAGTACAGCACCGGGTTTAGCCCCAGCGATCCTACCGCCTTGTTACCGGTGGCGAAGGCTTCGCTCCAGCGCAGCGGGATCGGGTTAAGAATATTGATGTCGCTGACCCGACCCAGGATCGCAAAGAAGAACAGTGCGAAACAGACGAAAAAGCCGAATGTGGCCTGGCTTTTGGCAATGCGGGTTTGCGGACGGCCGAGCAAGGTTTTCTCAATCCACAGGGCGGCCCAGAAGGTGAGCGCGGTGGTGAGCAGCCAGCCCAGGGTAATCCAGATAACGGGGTAGCTTTCCCAGACCATCTGGGTGGAAATAGCGGTGTCTTCCAGGAAACGCAACGCGGTGACATTGAGCCGGTCGCCCAGGTAGGCATAGTGGCCAAAATCGAGAATATAGGTGAGCACCACCAGCAACAGGGCCAGCAGCAGATAGGCATGACCCACAAAGCGGGCAATGCTGCTGCGTAGCAGGTTCAGCCAGGGCAGGTAGGCCAGGGCCGCCAGCGGGAGCATCAGCAGCAGGGCCAGGCGCAAGTCAAAGCGAAGGCCAATGCCCCAGGCAGTGAGAATGGTGTCGGTGGCGATGTCACTGTCACCGGACAAAGGGGAAAAGCCGAAATAAAACACGGCGCGCAGTACAACCATCAGCGAGAAAAAGAGAGCAGTGATGGCCAACAGGTACTGAAGGCGTCGGGATTTCAACCAGGTCATGCGTTTATCTCCGTACTGGCGAAACTGAAAAAGAGGCGCCTATGCTACCGGCAAGGGGCGCCAAGCGCATGGGGAAAACACTTTTTCCGCTTGTTTTATGCGCACTCTTGTTGGTTATGGCGCCGTTTCGGGATAATGACTTTTACCGATCTGGCGGGGATGGTACATAAAGGGCCGCTATTTTCAGGCATGCAAAAAGTGAGAGATCATGACATTCGATGAAATTTTGGCCACGGTGGATGGCAAGGGCAGTGCCTCCTTCCCTGAAGGCTGGGGGCAGGGCCGGGCGCTGTTTGGCGGGCTGGTCGGTGCAGTGTTGTTTGACCATCTGCAAAAGACAGTGGCGACTGGGCGATTCTTGCGCAGTTTCTCTCTGTCTTTTGTGGCGCCGGCATCGCCCGGTGAGGTTGCATTGGAAGCGACGGTGTTACGGGAAGGGAAATCGGTGATGCAGGCGATGGTGTCCGCTCGCCAGGGGGAGCAGGTGGTCGCGGTTATGCTGGCCAGCTTCGGTGTGGGCCGGGAGTCCAAAGTGGTGGTGGAAGGGCCGTCTGCGCCAGGTTTGAAAGGGGCGGAACAAAGCATCGCGCTACCGTTTATCAAGGGGCTGACGCCGGATTTCCTGTCCCATTTTGATATCCGCTATGCGGAGGGCATGCCACCGTTCAGCGCCAGCGCAGCGCCGGATTTCGGGGGGTACATGGGCTTTGCCGTACCCCCGGAAACCATGAGTACAGCGGCGCTGATTGCTCTGGTAGATACCTGGCCGCCTTCGGTGCTGCCACTGCTTAAAGGTCCGGCTCCGGCCAGCTCTCTGACCTGGACCATGGAATTGCTGGATGATCCAGAGTCTCGACCGGCGGATACTTTGTGGCAATATCGGGTAAACACGGACCAGTGCAGTGACGGCTATGGCCAAAGCCAGGCGGTGATCTGGGACGCGGCCGGGAAGGCCGTGGCACTGAGTCGACAGACTTTTACGGTATTTGCATGAAATCGGAACTGGCACCGCTGACAGCGCGAACACTGGGGGATCAGGTGCCCCGTCGCGGCCACTGGCTGCTGGCGGGGTTGGGTAAATTGATACTGGGGGCCATGGGCTGGCGCATTGTTGGCCGCTTGCCCAATGCGCCCCGTGTGGTTCTGGCGGTCGCACCGCACACCTCGAACATTGACGGGCTGATCGGCATCAGTGCCATCCAGTCGCTACGGGTGCAGGTGCGCTTCATGGGCAAACACACCTTGTTTGAAGGGCGTCTGGGCCGGCTCATGTACTGGCTGGGAGGCATCCCGGTGAACCGTGACAGCGCTCGGGATGTGGTGGATCAGACCACGGCGGTAATGCGCGAGACGCCGTTCTGGCTGGGGCTCGCCCCGGAGGGCACCCGTACTGGCGCCAAGCGGTGGAAAACCGGGTTTTACCGTATTGCCGAGCAGATGGCGGTGCCGATTGTGGTGTTGGGCTTTTGCTATCGGCGCCGTCAGGTGCGCATTGTCGATTGTTTCCTGCCTACCGGGGATATGGATGCGGACATGGCCCGGATGGTGGCATCGCTGGCGGATATTGTGCCGCGTAAGCCGGCGCTGCTGTCCGCCCCGCTGAAAGCGGCCAAGGCCGCACGAGGTATTGACTGACGCAGCTGCAAAGCCGGTTAGGCGCGGGTGCCGGCGGCCTGATCCAGGAATTGCTGGCGCCGTTGCGCGGATTGCAGCGCAAAGGCGAGAGGGCGATGCAGCTCGTTGATCAGCGTCTGTTGTTCCTGATCAAAGGCCTGGGTATTGGCGATCTCAATGATGCCCAGGGGGTGGTCTCCCTGTATCAGGGGCCATAGCAGCACGGCACCCGGTGGTCGTTTCCCCTGGCCCGTTTCCAGATCCAGATAGTCCTGTGGTACGTGATGTTGCTGCATCAGCAGCCGCTGGTTTAGCGCGGCGCCGAGCAGACCTTCGTCCGCGGGCAGGGTGTCGCGGCGTTGAGCTGAGTCGTTCAGTGCCCAGCCGGCCTGGCGCACCAGGGTGTCCTCTTCCAGCGTGTAGGCCGCGCCTACCTGCGCATTCACTTGCTGAACCAGATAACCCAGCACCCGTTCCAGTAGCTGTGTGGGGGTCAGGTTGCCGGCGATTTGCTCCATGAACGTATTGAGCTGTTGCTGCCGACGGGTATCTTTTTCTGCCTGCTCCCGCCAGTGCTTCAGTTGCTCGGATTCATGGGCCAGCAACAGGTTGTTGGCAAAATTTCGCCGTGCACTGATATCCAGGATATAGCCGTTCAGGGTGCAGATGATCAGCGGGATACCGAACGACAGGGACACCAGCAACAACGGAAGCTCCAGGCGCATAAGCAGGCTGATTGCGAAGGCCACCACGGCGGCCAGGGTGCAGGCGATCAACGTCTGCCGGGGCGGCAGACGCAGAATCGAGAAGCCAATAATGAGCAGATAAATGGTTTCAAACGAGGAAATCTGCCCGGGGAAGCTGCCATCGAAGCGGATCGCCCCTAAAACGGTACCGGACAGGGACAGGCCCAGCGCCAGATACATGACACCAATGGCGTGGGGGCGCAGCCAGCTCAGCCGGGTGCAGCACCACAGCCCAATCAGGGCGACGGCGATGGGGTAAACGCCGTAGCTTCGCCAGGCGGCCATTTCCGGCGTTTTGACCAGCATAATGACCGGTAGCACGACCAACAGGTACAGCCCCATCAGCAGGTAAACGGAGCGATTGATCAGATCCCGCGCGCGTTGATGCGCGTGCTCGCCGTATCGCCGTTCCAGGGCACGGTCGAATTGCACCAGAAAAGTATTGAGGGCATTGCGAAGAATGCCTTCCTGCTGCTGGTCAAGACTCTGGCTGGCCTGGGATTGCCCTGCGTCGCTCATGGCGTAACCTGGTTATTCTTCGTTTTGGTTGTGTTGGTATGTTGATTCATCCGCGATCACAGCGCACTATTTCCTGCAGAAATTAAGGCCCGAGCCTTATACAACAATGATCACATCGACAGGAAACATCATGACCGATACTGCCCGATTTGAACAAGCCCAGAAAGATGTCAAAACTCTCGACAGCAAACCGTCCAATGATGATCTGCTGTTTCTCTATGCGCACTTCAAGCAGGGAAGCACTGGAGATGTGACCGGCAAGCGCCCAGGAATGCTGGATATGGTGGGGCGCGCCAAGTATGACGCCTGGGCCAAGCTGAAAGGATTGGGGGCAGACGAGGCCAAGCAGAAATACATCGACAAGGTGGACGCCTTGTTGAAAAGCCACAAGGGGTGAGGGTGCGGGAGCCTGTGACGATGGCTATCGTGGCTCAGGCATCCCGCATCAGGCGCTCCCTTCAGGATTTTTTCTGCAGCAACTGGGCCTTGCCCAGTTGCGCTTCCCCCGCCAGATTCCGGTAGAACGTTTCCAGTTCCGGAAGCTGCGCTTGCAGCGCTTCGCGCACCCGGCGCCGTGCGTCGGTCAGATTTGATTCCACCTGCTGTTTTTCCCGTGCCAGCTGGTCTTTGCGTTGCTGGAGTGCCGCGGGCAGCGCGGTGCCGCCGAGCTTATTGAGTCGGGTATTCAGCCGCTCCAGCCGTTCCTGTGCATCGACCAGCTGCGCGTTTAGTTCGTCGGCATCCGGGGCGTTTTGCAGGATACGCTGCAGGTCTGCAATTTCCTGTTCGGTGGCGGTTTTTTCGCGTTTTGCGGCGGTGCGAAAGGCGCCGTTGGTCAGGTCTCTGGCGGTGGCATGCTGGATGGCGTTGTGCAGATCGGTTTCCCGGCGATCCAGACACTTCTGTTGATGGTGCGCCGCTATTAACTGGCGGGTGGCGGTGAGTACCTGGCTGTCGTTATCACGAACCATGGCCAGTACCAGCTGGTCCATCACCGTGGTGCTGTTGCCCGCAACGGTGTTGGTCAGGGTGCGGTAGAGCTGCTCCGGCTGGCTGGAGAGTTGATCCAGGGCATTGAGGTTCTCCGCCGCCTTGGTCAGCGCCAGGTTGTACACCGGCAGGGCCAGCGCATCGGCGCCCTGATTGCGCCAGTCATCGCCGGCCAGCACCAGCCCGGATACTGCCCGGGGGTTGCCCGGGAAGCGCGCGGCAATACGGATAAACCAGGCTCGGGCCCGTTCCTCGTCACCGTCGCGCCGATAGCTCTCTGCCAGCAGGAAGGCGGCATCGACAGCAGCGGGGCTGTTTTGCTCCACTTCGCTGAGTTGCTGACGGGCAAAGGCGGTATCGCCGTCTTTCAGGGCCAGTGCGGCCAGCCGCAGGCGCGCGTAATTACCCAGAATCGGTTTGTTGATGCTGTTGGCATGCTGGTTATAGGCAAGCAGTGTACGGGCTTGCGTTGTCGTCGCCTGGTGGCCCAGCAGGTCCAGAAGTTGTTCATCATCCTGGCTGATGGCCAGTGAGGAGGATGAGGCTGCGAAGGGGGCTGCGCTCAGGCAAGCCGAGTCGGCCATGCTGGCGAGGGGCAGCAATGTCAGGGTCAGGCTGGCGATAGCAGCACGTGAGAACGGTCCCATCATTATGTCAGTCTTTTTTTATTGGCATTATTGGGCCCAAATGGTGCGCCAACTGGCGAATGAGAGAAGGAACTGGGTCACACGGGAGTAGACAAAGTCGTCAGGTGGGGCTTGCCGGAGAGGGAATGCTCCCCGCTTCACGGGTGTTGTGAAGCAGGGCTGTGGGGATGGAGATCAGAATCCTCGATAGCTGGTTGCGACAATGGCAACCGCAGCAATGACCACCAGGATCCCCACGATGAACATCACCGTGGCCAGAATGCCCAGCACCTTGCCTGCCAGCGTCATGCCTTCACCGCTGTTATCCATATTGCCCTGGCGCATGGCAGCTAAATCCTTGCTGCCCAGGATCCAGGCGACAATGCCGACAGGGGCAAAAAGCAGTACCCCCAACAGGCCAAGTGTCAGTACCAGCCCACCACGGTGCGGCGCCGCGTTGGTGTTGATGGCGGGGTTTTGCGGGGCGTTTGTCACAGGCTGATGGCGACCGCTAAAGGCGGCACCCAGCATCAATGCGCTGATGATCAGGTACAGCCCGTTGTAGATGCCGCTGGAGATCAGGGCAAAGAGATCGCCAGATATCTTGTCGTCATACAGCATTTCTATCAGCACGAATTGCTGCAGGCACATATAGGCGATATGGACCAGGCTGAGCAGCGAGGCGATCAATACCAGAATGGCGGCGGTCCGTGCCTTTGGCATGAAAATGCCGGCCAGTACAAAGCCGGCGATGGCGACCAGAAAGGTCGGTAGCGTCATAGTGATGAGTTGCGCTATTTCTCCACCCATTGGAACTCCTTTTACTTTGGGGTTGAAACAAAAAGCCGGCTCAGGAAAACCTTGAGGAGGCTGCGTACAGCTCGCCAGCGATTGACCAGAAGCGACAGAAAGATCAGCGCGCAGCCTGCCAGTTGCAGCAGTGTCATTTGTTCACCGAACCAGGCGGCTGCCATCAGTGCGGTCCACATGGGTTCCAGCACCATAATGACAACACCATGGCTGTGCAGTGACAGGCTTTGCGCATAGGTTTGTACCAGAAAACGCAGGGCGGTGCCTACTGTGGCACTGAGTACCACCCACAGGGCCAGTATGGGTGTGGCGTTGGTCGCGACACTTTGCCAGGGTTCAAAAATGGCGGACAACACCCCGGTTAATACGCCTACCACAGCGAGCACCACCGTGGTCAGCGCCAGGGCAGGGACGCGTGGGTGTTCAATGCATTCGCCATTCATGCCCTGCGTGGAGAGGGTGTTGGCGGCGCGGGTATTGAGATTGAAATAGAGCGCAAAAATGGTGGCGGCGGCCACAAAAAATAACTGCCCGGCTTCCAGGTGCAGCCCCTGATCCAGGGACAGCAGGGCCAGCCCCGCAGCGGCCACTGGCAGTGCCAGCCAGGTACTGCCAGGCACCGGCTCGGCAAAGATCAACCGGCCTATCACTGGTACCAGCACTACTCCCAAGCTGGTCAGAAAGGCGCCTTCCCCCACGTGCTCGCCCATGGCCAGCCCCATTACCCAGCAGCTCATGGCGATACCGAAAACAGTACCGACCCGGACACAACGGAGCAGTTGTTGGCCGCTCAGGCGGCGCAGCTGGCGATGCGCCGCCATGGCCAGCAGGCTTGCGGCCAGCAGGAAACGCAGCGACATGAATAGCAGGGGAGGCATGGCCAGCACGGCTTCTTTGGAGAACATCCAGCTGATGGCAGCCAGAAGCGTGACCACCAGAAGCAGCAGGTCAGCTTTATGAGCTTGGTGGATAGACACTGAACACTATTCGCAGCAGAGACAGGCGGCGATGGTAGCACAGCCGTACCGGGTGGTAACGACTGGTGAAACGCCGCGATCATGGTCAAAGTAGACACCGGTAATCACAATACGACCAAGCAATCACGTGAGGGCAGTGCATGTTTGCAGCCTGGAAGAACTGGCGGGACGCTCGCCGGGTCAGGAAGATGGGATATACCCGGCAGGAGTGGGAGGCCGCAGTATCGGACTGGCCGTTAATGGCCCGGTTCGCGGGTGAAGAGCGGGATGCGTTGTTTGATCTCTCGCTGCGTTTTCTGGCCCGAAAAAGCATCGCCTCGGGCGGTGGGTTCGCTTACACCGATACCATGTGCCTGAAAGTGGCAACCATGGCCTGTGTGCCCATTCTGTACCTGGGACTGGATTGGTATGACGGTTGGTACACGGTGATTTTGTATGAAGGCGCCTTTATTCCCAATCGGCCACACCTGAGCGAAGACGGTGTGGTCCATGCCCAGGGGCCGGTGCTGGCTGGCGAGGCCTGGCATCAGGGACCGGTGATTCTGTCCTGGGACGCGATCTGTGATGCCTGCGCGCCGGAAAACCGGGCCAGCAATGTGGTGATTCACGAGATGTCCCACAAACTGGATATGCGCCGCAATGGCGCCAACGGCAGGCCGCCGTTGCATACCGGGATGAACCCGAAACAATGGCATGAAACCTTCACCGCGTGCTGGGAAGAGTTGCTGAGCGATTATCAGCACCACCGGCCCATGCCGGTGGATGCTTATGCGTTGACCGGCCCGGGTGAGTTTTTTGCGGTGTGCAGTGAAGCCTTTTTCGAAGGGCCGGATCAGCTCTACAAGGACTGGCCGGCTCTGTACCGCCTGTTGGCACAGTTTTATCGACAGGGAGAGCGATGATGAAATTTATTTTTGAGGTGCGCGTCAAACCGGGCTTTAGCGTGGAGGAATATGCCCGGGGCTGGGTGGAAGCCAGTGAAATCATTCAGCAAAGCGAAGGAGCAAAAGGCACCTATTTGCACCGCAAGATTGGCTACCCGGACACAGTACTGGCCATCGCCCATTGGGAGAGCAAAGCACACCGCGATGCCAAGGACGACAGCCGCAGCGCCAGGGTCAAGGCGATTCTGGAAAAGCACGCCAAAGTGGTTGAGGTCAGCGTGATCGGCGAGTACGACGAGCCGGAGTGGCAGGTGTTACCGCAGTGAGAAGGGGGCAGGTGGGTTTGCCCGAAGTGAGACGAGGCAGGGCGGTAGAGGTCGCCCCTGCGCTGCAGTGGTTGCCAGCAACAGGGGCGATCGCCATGGAATCAGGCTTCCGGCAGGGTGATATTCAGTTCGAGAATTTCACAGCCGGATTCACGGTCCATCTGGACGTTCACGGCGTCCTGGTCCACAGGGACATATTTGCGCACCACTTGCAGCAGTTCTTCCTGAAGCTGCGGCAGGTAATCCGGGCCACCGCGGGTGGAGCGTTCGCGGGCGACAATGATCTGCAGGCGTTCTTTTGCCACAGATGCCGTGTTCTGCCTTTTAGGAAGCAGATAACTGAAGATGCTCATCCGTTAGCCTCCAAACAGACGGCCGAATAGACCTTTCTTGTTAGTGGTAAGAAAGCGGTGCGGCAGCTGGTCACCCAGGAAGCGGGCAACGGCATCGCTGTAGGCCTGGCCGGCATCGGAATCCGTATCCAGAATGACCGGGCTGCCGGAGTTACTGGCATTGAGCACCGCCTGGGATTCCGGGACCACGCCAAGCAATTCAATGGCGAGAATTTCCTGCACGTCTTCCACCGATAGCATCTGTCCATTCTCTACCCGTTCCGGGGAGTAGCGGGTCAGCAGCAGGCGGGAGGGGATGTCCCCGTCGCCCAGTTCGGCGTGGCGGGTCTTGCTGGCCAGAATGCCGATGATGCGATCGGAGTCCCGTACACTGGAGACTTCCGGGTTGGTGACGACCACGGCCTCGTCGGCGAAGTAGGCGGCCATGAGGGCGCCTTTTTCGATACCGGCGGGGCTGTCGCAGATAATGTAGTCCATCTGCATGTCATCACGCAGGGCGTTGAGTACGCCTTCCACGCCTTCAATGGTGAGGGCGTCCTTGTCGCGGGTCTGGGAGGCGGGGAGGATGAACAGGTTGTCCACCTTCTTGTCCTTGATCAGCGCTTGCTTGATGTTGGCATCGCCACTGATCACGTTGACCAGATCATAGACCACACGACGTTCGCACCCCATGATCAGGTCCAGGTTGCGCAGGCCTACATCAAAATCAATCACAGTGGTTTTAAAACCGCGCAGGGCAAGGCCTGTGGCCAGCGCTGCACTGGTGGTGGTTTTGCCGACGCCACCCTTGCCGGATGTCACGACCACGATCTTCGTCACGCTCTTCTCCTTACCTTCCATGTTTCATGCACGCTAGTTCAGCGCGGTAAAATGCATCGCTTCGCCCTGCATGTATAGATGCACGGGCCGGTTACGGTATGACTCGGGCAGGTCTTCGGCCACCCGATAATGGCCGGCAATGGATACCAGTTCGGCATTCAATTGCTGGCAAAAAATACGTGCGCTGGTATCGCCGCGAACCCCGGCCAGGGCGCGACCGCGCAGGTTGCTGTACACATGAATGTTGCCGTCGGCCATGATTTCCGCGCCGGTGCTGACCGGGGCGAGCACGATCAGGTCGCCACGGCTGTAGACCTGCTGACCGGAGCGTACAGGCTGATCGATGACCATGGTTTCAACCTGCTGCGCAGCGGGCTTGCTGTCCGCAGCACCAGCACCATCGTCCGTGGTCGGTGCGGGTTCGGCGCGGCGGGGTACATCACGGCCGCCGGCCAGGCTCAACGTGCCCAGACCCAGCATGCTTGCTGTGTCCGTATCAATGTTCTCGCTGCGGGCCAGGGCAACCAGATTGACCCCCAGGCTGCGCAGCGTATCCACAGCGGCCATCAGCGCCACTGGATCGCTATCCAGCTCCGGGCTTACATCGATTACCACGGGGGCTTCCTGTAGCCACTGGGCGGCGTCTTCCAGGCGCTGGCTCACCTGCTGGTGGAGGACATTGGCATCCAGATTTTTCAACTGGAGGACCGTCATCATCAACATGCGGCCCTTGAATTCGATTGCGGTTTTTTCTTCGACGACTGCTGTCATTGCTGACCTGTTGTCCGAGGGGCAAAGGGAGGCAAAAAGGCGCTCCGGGCCCAGTGGGGCGTAATTTGGGCAAGACTAGACGAAAGCGACCATGCGTAAAAGCGCCAAAAGGGTGATCTGAATGTTAAATCTCTGTGAGATGGAGCGGGCAGGGGATTAACTGCTGGAAAAAGCAGTGTTTTGGGCAAAAACGGCAGCGTTGCCTTTTTGTGAAAATGAGTACTGGTTAATGTTTGTGCATCGCAAACATTGGGCGCACGCAAGGGGGCAGGGAGACTGCAGGTGGGAGAGGGAAAGCAGGGAAGGGCGGAATGGTGAGCACCATCCCGCCCCGGTGGTTTACATCATTGGCCGTTCGGCGTGGACCTTCACTTCTTTCAGGTCCTTGTCGAAGGCGTCGGTGAGCAGGCAGTCGTAACGCATGGCGTCGTACTCGTTGATGGCGCCTACCTGGCTCTCGTTGATGATGCCCTTGCGGGCCGCATCCTGCAGTTTCTCCAGCACGGTCTTGCCTTCCAGCTGACCTTTGCCTTCCGCTTTCAGATACGCCAGGAAGCCGGGTTCCACTTCCAGCAGCTTGTTGAACGTGGCTTCCACGCGGCCAATGGAATCCTCCGGATCCTGGGAGATATAGGCGGGTTCTGCCAGCGCATCACGCACCGAGCTGGGTTCCATGATCATCTGCCCCAGAGTGCGTATCTGATCGTCGCTGGGAGCCTGCGCCTTGCAGGGGCGACCCAGCGGGAAGAACAGACGTTTGAGCACGTGGCCGATGCCGAAGAAACCGAAGTTGCGCGAGAACGCTTCCAGGGAGTCGTGGGCCCGGCTGAAGGCCAGCCGCAGCGCATAGTGCGCATGGGCATCGTTGGCCTCGTCGCGGGGCAGGGTGGCGTGGTACTTGAGAATGGCGCAGGCAATCAGCAGCTGACTGTGCACATCACCCAGGCGGGCGGACAGCAGTTCGCGCCGCTTCAGATCGCCGCCCAGCAGCGCCAGGGCCATGTCCGAGACGCTGGCCAGTACCGCACTGTAGCGGCTGACCAGACGATACCAGGGCGCACTGAACGCGTCGGAATTGCCGGGGGCATCAGACAGGTAGGGGCCCGCCAGGGCCTGCACGATGGCACTGCTGATATTGCCCAGCGTATGGCCCGCGTGGGAGAAGAACAGGTCATCGAAGTCCTGTAGCCCCTGCTTCTTGTCTTCCGCCTGGATGGCTTGCAGTTCGTCATAGAGGAACGGATGACAGCGCATGGCCCCCTGCCCGAAGATCATCAGTGAGCGGGTGAGGATGTTGGCCCCTTCCACGGTGATGGCAATGGGGGTGGACTGATAGGGCAGGGCCAGGAAGTTACGTGGGCCCAGCTGAATGCCGCGACCACCGGCGATATCCATGCCGTGGTTGATCAGCTCACGCATCATTTCGGTGGCATGGTATTTGGCCATGGCGGTAACCACGGACGGTGCTCCGTCTTCCAGCGAACGGGTCACCAGATGGCGGTAGGCTTCCAGGGTGTAGGCCAGTGCCGCCACATCGGCGGACGCTTCCTGTACGCCCTCGAATTCGCCGACTGCCGTATTGAACTGGCGACGAATGCGACCGAAGGCACCGGTCATGCGGTAGCCCATTTCGCCACTGGCGGTGGCCAGCGCGGGCAGGGAGACGCCGCGGCCGGCACCGAGACATTCAATCAGCATGCGCCAGCCTTTGCCGGCCATATCCGGGCCGCCGATGATGGCATCGAGAGGCACGAACACATCCTTGCCATTGATGGGGCCGTTCATGAACGGAGAACCGGGGTAGTGCCGGCGGCCGATTTCCACGCCTTTGGTATCGGCGGGAATCAGTGCGCAGGTAATGCCCAGTTCTTCCTCATCACCGAGCAGTTTTTCCGGGTCATAAAGTTTGAAGGCAAGGCCGACCACCGTGGCCACCGGGGCCAGGGTGATCCAGCGCTTGGCGAAGTTCAGGCGCATGCCCAGCACTTCCTTGCCGTCGATCTTGCCTTTGCAGATGACGCCGGTATCGGGAATGGCGCCGGCATCGGAACCGGCTTCCGGCCCGGTAAGGCCAAAGCAGGGAATCTCGTCACCCTTGGCAAGGCCGGGCAACCAGCGGTCTTTCTGCTCCTGGGTGCCGTATTCCGCCAGCAGTTCGCCTGGGCCGAGAGAGTTGGGCACCATGGCGGTGACGGCGGCGGTGAGCGAGCGGGTGGCAATCTTGCTCATGATGCGGCTTTGCGCATAGGGCGAGAACGCCTTGCCGCCGTACTCAGTGGGAATGATCAGGCTGAAGAAGCCCTTGTGCTTGAGGAAGTCCCAGACCTCTTCGGGCAGGTCTCGCAGTTCGTGGAAGATCTGCCACTCATCAAGCATGTCGCACAATTGCACCACTTCGTTATCAATGAAGGACTGTTCGTCATCGGTGAGCGTGGTGAATTGAATGTGGGCGAATTTTTCCCAGTCCGGTCGGCCGGAGAACAGGTCGGCTTCGAACCAGGTGGTGCCCGCCTCGATGGCTTCGCGTTCGGTATCGCCAATGGCAGGCATGACTTTGCCCAGCGCGTTGTAGACCGGTTTGGTGATGAACTTCTGGCGCAGGTCCACGTGGTTGAGCACGGTAACGCCGGCGGCGAGCAGAATCAGGGACACGGGGTGGAACAGCCAGGAAGCGAGGAAGCCGCAGAGCAGCCACACAATGACGAAAACGGCACTGCCAATGCCTCGGCTGATTTGCTGATAGAAGAGGGTCATCAGCGTGGCAATTAACAACACAATAGCCAATAGGCTAAGCATGGTGATCTCCTTTGCCTGGGTGGAATACCTTCCAGCATGCGGGTGCCGCCATGGAGAGGGCGTGAAACTGTCGCCATGAACTTCAAACCGCACACCTGTCTTTCAGTCTAACGCGCAGATGGCATAAGTTGCACAGGATTTAACCGGATTTAATCTGGATGATGCCTTACACTTGGCGCCACTTTGAATGCGTTTTCAGGAGCATAGCGTTGCAGCCGAACAGCCCTATCATTGAAGCCACCGAGCAGAATATTCAGCAAATTCTTGAGCAATCCCAGCAAATCCCGGTGATCGTGGATTTCTGGGCCAGCTGGTGCCAGCCCTGTTTGCAAATGGCGCCGATCCTGGAGCGGCTGGTCAATGAATATCAGGGCAAGGTGCTGCTGGCGAAAGTGAATGCGGATGAGCAGCAAATGCTGGCCAGCCAGTTTGGTGTGCGCAGCCTGCCCAGCCTGAAACTGGTGTATCAGGGACAATTGGTCAGTGAGCTGGATGGCGCCCAGACGGAAGGCGCGCTGCGCCAGTGGCTGGCACCGGTGGTCGACCCTGAAGCAGCACAACAACAGCAGGAAGAAGGTTTTATCGAGCAGGTGCGCATGGCCATCGAGGCAGGCCACACGGAGCAGGCGGAAGGTGCGCTACGGCAGACTCTGGAACAGAGCCCGGACAAGCATGCCATTCGTGCCCTGCTGGTGGAGTTGCTGTTGGGGGAAGGGCGCCTGGATGATGCCCAGTCGGTGCTGGCGCAAGTGACAGAAGATGCGGAACCGTTACGCCCGTTCCGGGCACGTTTCGCGTTGCTGGAAAAGCTGGAAGGGACCGGGCAAAGTCTGGCGGAGCTGTCCGCCCGTATCGCCGACAAGCCCACCCCGGAAGATCTTTATGCCTACGGCTTGCAGGCCGCCGCGGCGGGCCAGTTTCAAGCCGGGCTTGAGTCGCTGCTGACGCTGCTGCGTGATTATCGCGATTTTCGCGACGGGGTGGCCCGCAGTGCGCTGCTGGAAGTGTTTGAATGCCTTCCCAAAGGCGACCCTTTAGCCAGTGAATATCGCCGCAAGATGTTCAGCTACCTCTACTGAGCCTGCCTCCAACTTCCTCCCCGCGGGCAGCGGGTGTCCCCGTTGCCCGTGTCTATCCTGCCTGTGTTTCCGTGCTGACGGCGATTGCCGGGCCGCTGCTCGCCCGCTGTTTTTTGGTGCGTGATTCGCTTTCCTTCCCTGTGTAAGGCCGGATCTCTGCGCCACTTTGATGCCAATAGTGTTCATCCATGGTGCGCCAATAAAGTGCAGTGTTCTTTTGTGGTGCGACATGAATTTTGTTCAGCGCTAACTGATTGAAATAGCGTGCACTATTTTGTGGCCTGATTCTTGAATGCCCCTTGTCGGTGCAAACTTCCGGCACGTGTTGTGTTGGTGCATGAGGACGAGGAGATACCGAATGAAAATGCTGACTGCGGTGGTCAAGCCGTTTAAGGCCGAAGAAGTGCGCGATGCGCTGGCCCAGGTCGGGGTGCAGGGCATGACGATTACCGAGGTAAAAGGGTTCGGGCGCCAGAAAGGGCACACCGAACTGTATCGGGGGGCGGAGTACGTGGTGGATTTTGTTCCCAAAGTGAAGCTGGAGCTGGCGGTCCGTGAAGAGCAGCTGGACCAGGCGATCGAGGCAATCATGAAAGCGGCCGGCACCGGCAAGATCGGTGACGGCAAGATATTCGTGACTGACCTGGAGCAGGTGATCCGCATCCGTACCGGTGAAACCGGCAGCGAAGCCATTTAAGGGGCCCGACGATGAAAAAATTGATAGCTGTATTGTTGATGTTGCCTTCGCTGGCGCTGGCCGATGGCCTGGATACCGGTGACAGTGCCTGGATTCTCACCGCCACCGCGCTGGTGCTGTTCATGACGCTGCCGGGCTTGAGCCTGTTCTACGGCGGCCTGGTGCGCGCCAAGAACATTCTGTCCGTTTTGATGCAGTGTTTCGCCATTACCTGCGCGGTGTCGCTGGTGTGGCTGATTTGCGGTTATTCCCTGGCGTTTTCCGACGGCGGCAGCATGAATGCCTGGATCGGTGGCCTGGACCATGTGTTCTTTTCCGGGATTACCCGGGAGACGCTGGAAGGCACCTTGCCGAAAAGCCTGCACGGGCTGTTCCAGATGACCTTTGCCATCATTACGCCAGCCCTGATCGTCGGTGCTTTTGCCGAGCGCATGCGCTTCGGGCCGATGCTGGCGTTTTCCGTACTCTGGCTGCTGGGGGTGTATATCCCGGTGTGTCACTGGGTCTGGGGCGGCGGCTGGCTGGCTGACCTGGGGCTGTATGACTTTGCCGGTGGTACCGTGGTTCACATCACTGCTGGTGTGGCAGCGCTGGTGGCGGCTGTGGTGCTGGGTAACCGTAAAGGTTTCCCCACCCAGGGCATGATGCCGCACAACATGACCATGACCGTTACCGGTGCCGGCATGCTGTGGGTGGGCTGGTTCGGGTTCAATGGGGGTTCGGCCCTGGCGGCCAATGGCGATGCGGCCATGGCCATGCTGGTGACACACATTTCTGCGGCCGCCGGTTCGCTGGCCTGGATGGCCATGGAATGGAAAAAATTCGGTAAACCCTCCGCGCTGGGCATTGCTACCGGCATGGTGGCGGGCCTGGGCACGATTACCCCGGCATCCGGCTTTGTCAGCCCGGCTGCGGCGCTGGTGATTGGCCTGTCCGCTGGTGTCATCTGCTTCTACATGGTGATTTTCGTCAAGCACAAGCTGAAGATTGACGATTCCCTGGACGTTTTCCCGGTCCACGGCATTGGCGGCATCCTGGGTACCTTGCTTGCCGGTGTGTTTGCTTCCACGGAACTGGGCCTGTTCTCCGGTTACGGCTTTGCCAAGCCGGAGTACACCATGCTGGATCAGCTGGGCGTCCAGGCACTGGGCGTGGTGGCCACCTTTGTCTATACCGCACTGGTAACCTGGGTATTGCTCAAGCTGATAGGCCTGTTTGCACCATTGCGTGTGACCGGCGACGAAGAGACACAGGGGCTGGATATCGCCCTGCATGAAGAGCGTGGCTACGACCTCTGATTGTCTGTTTGAAGCTGATTTAAGGCGCTCGAAAAGCCCGGCATTTTGCCGGGCTTTTTTGTCCTATAAGGACACATCTGCGGCTATTGCCACCCTCTGAGCCTTTCTATAAGGTACGGGTAAGTTTCGAACGCTCGTTTGAATTGGCTAGCAGCAATAAAGCCTGTGCCAGCCCTGTGAAAGGGGGCGTCGAAGTCATATCGATAGGTTTAAGGAGAAACAAGAATGAGCCTGGAATTTCTGTCTGACGAGTGGTTTGCAAAAGTAAAAGAAATCCGTGATGGCGCGGGTAATGTTGAAGCGCCGGCAGCACTGGCTGACCTGGTAATCAACATCACTGTTAATGCTGACGGTGGCGACAAAGAGCTGGCTCTGGTGGGCGGCATGATCGAAGAAGGTCATCACGCTGACGCTCCGACTACCATGATCCTGCCGGCCGACCTGGCCAAGCGCATCTTCATCGAAGGTGACCAGTCTGCAGGCATGCAAGGCTTCATGAGCGGCCAGATCCGCATTGAAGGCGACATGAGCAAGCTGATGGCTCTGCAAACCGCACAGCCTTCTGCTGATCAGGTTGCCCTGATGAAGCAGATCCAGGACGTGACCGCGTAATACCGCGTTTTCGTTCCATGACAATGCCCGCCTTGTGCGGGCATTGTTGTTTTAGGTGATGTCAGCAACATGCTGAACGGTAGCGTGGAATGGATTACGCGTCGCGTGTGTGATTCAGATTCTGCAATGGCGTGGCCACGGCCACCGGCTGAACGCATACCTGATCCAGCCAGCCGTGCGCACTGCGCTTGCCCGCATCCAGATAATCTCTGAGCGAGTCTTGCCAAGGCTCGGCATAGAAGGCCATGCATAGCGGTTGTCGGCGTAGCGGATCGTGGGCAACGCAAATATGCTCCATTGACGCCGCCGCCAACAAATCCTGAGTCATGGCTGTGGGCAGGGTCAGCAGGTCACAGGGCAGGCACAGGCACAGGCCGTGGGCTTCCCCCAGAGCGGCTTCCAACCCGGCCAGTGGTCCAAGAAAACCGTCGCGCCGATCCGCGACCACCTGATCGGCCCAGGCTTGATAGCGGTCAGCATTGCGATTGGCACTGATCACAATGCGGGTGGGGCGGGGGAGTAGATTATCGAGCAGGTGAGCGACCAGTGGCTTGCCATCCACCTCCACCAGTCCCTTGTCGGCACCGCCCATGCGTTGCCCCTGCCCGCCGGCCAGAATGATTAAGGTATAGTCGATCATATTGCCTTCTCGTCGTGCTCTCGCGTTGGGTTCCGGGGGCGAATCGGCTATGCTCTGCGCGCGCGTTGGGCGATGCTGACAGCCTGTTTTTGCCAGCCCCGAGTGCAGACACGTTTCAGGGACATTATGTGACTACCGCCCGTAATCATCTTACCGATTTAGCGCGCTTTGCGCCGCTCCTGCCCGGCTACCAGCCGCGTGAACCGCAGCTGGAAATGGCTGATGCGGTGGAGGACGTGATTGGCAGTGGTGCCACTTTGCTGGTGGAAGCGGAAACCGGCACAGGTAAGACGCTGGCTTACTTGGTGCCTGCGCTGCTGTCTGAAGGCCCGACGTTGGTATCCACTGGCACCAAGAGCTTGCAGGACCAGCTGTTCTTCAAAGACCTGCCCATGGTCAAGAAAGCCCTGAACTTGCCAAGAAAAGTGGCGCTGTTAAAAGGTCGCGCCAACTATCTATGCCCGTACCGGCTGGAATTGCATCAAGAAGACGCCCGTTTTCTGACCCGTGAAACCGTTGGGCAGATGCAGGTTGTGGCGCACTGGGCTGGGCGCACCCGCACCGGTGATATTGCCGAACTACAGCAGATTCCAGAAGATGCTCCCGTGTGGCCTTGGGTCACCAGTACTGCGGACAATTGTCTGGGTACGGAGTGCCCTCGCTATAATGAATGCCCGTTGATGAAGGCGCGCAAAGAGGCCCAGGAAGCGGATTTGGTGGTAGTGAATCACCATCTGTTTTTTGCCGATGCGGCTTTGCGTGGCAATGGTGCGGCTTCTGAATTATTGCCCACGGCCAACACGGTGATTTTCGATGAGGCGCATCAACTGCCCGAAATTGCCGCGGCGTTTTTTGCGGATACCCTGAGCACCCGGCAGATTCAGGAACTGGGCCGCGATAGCCTGTCGGAAGCCGGGCATACCGCTGCCGATCTGGCAGAGCTGAATCGCCTGGTCGCCGCCGTGGATAAAGGGGGCATGGACTTGCGTTTGAGCCTGGGTGACGGTGAGCGCCGTGAGCCCTGGACGGAAGTGGCCGATAACAAGGCGGTGGTTGAAGCCGGGGAAACCCTGCTGCAGGCCTTGCAGGAGCTGGACGCCTTCCTCGGACCGCTGGCCAAGGCGAGCAGAGGCATGGACGCCTGTTCCCGGCGGGCCAGTGAGCAGGTGGATTGCCTGGCGGCCTACCTGAAAGGCGGCCAGCCCAACCGGGTGTACTGGTTTGAGACGTTCAAACGTTCCGTAGTGTTGCACAGCACGCCGTTGTCTGTGGCCGCGCAGTTGCGCGCCCAGCGTGAACGTCATCCTTGTAGCTGGATTCTTACCTCCGCCACCCTGTCAGTGGGCGGACGCTTTGAACATATTCAACACCGCCTGGGGCTGGACTCTGCTCGTACCCTGCGTCTGGAAAGCCCCTTCGATTTCAAACGCCAGGCGGTCTTCTATGCCCCGGAAGGCCTGCCGGCGCCCAACGACCGCGAGTACACCGCGCAACTCACCAACGCCATGGTGCCGGTCATTAATGCAGCCAAGGGCCGCACTTTTTTCCTGTTTACGAGTCACAGAGCATTACGCGAAGCCGCCGGCATCCTGCGCCAGAAAATTGATTTCCCTTTGCTGGTGCAGGGCGAGTCCGGTCGGCGTGAGCTGCTGGAGGCCTTCCGGGAGAAGGGCAATGCCGTGTTGTTGGGCACCAGCAGCTTCTGGGAGGGCATTGATGTCCGCGGTGAAGCCCTTAGCTGTGTGATCATTGATAAACTGCCGTTTGGCTCCCCCGGCGACCCTGTGGCCGCCGCGCGTATCGAACACATTAACCGCAACGGCGGTAATGCGTTCCGCGATTACCAACTTCCCCAGGCGGTGCTGGCCTTGCGTCAGGGGGCCGGGCGGCTGATTCGTGATCCGAAAGACACCGGTTTATTGGTGGTGGCGGACCCGCGATTGTTAACGCGCAGTTATGGCAAGTTGTTCGTCAACAGCCTGCCCAACATGACCCGCACCCGTAAGCTGGACGTGGTGCAACGGTTTTTTGATTATCTGGCCCGGCAGGGCCTGGAAGCGGAAAAGATGGAATCATGACGCGCATACTCGCACTGGAAACCGCAGGCGAAACCTGCTCGGTGGCATTGCTGGACGATGGCAATGTGATCGAACGCTTTGAACACGCGCCACGGCGACAGACCGAGCTGGTGCTGCCAATGGTCGAAGGGCTGCTGGCCGATGCCGGGGTGCGGTTGAAGGATCTTGATGGCATTGCGTTCGGCCATGGCCCGGGCGCGTTCACGGGCGTGCGCGTGGCTGCGGCGGTGACTCAGGGTCTGGCGTTTTCGGCGGACCTGCCGGTGGTGGGGATTTCCACCCTGGCGGCCTGCGCACTCAGTGCGCAGGCGATACAGGCGCATTCCCATGTGATTGCCTGTTTCGACGCACGTATGGGCGAGGTGTACCTGGGCGCCTATGAGTGTGAGGACGGCGCGGCCAGTGCCGTTCTCAACGATGGCCTGTTTAACCCCGATGCCTTGCCGGATCTGCCGTCGGCGGACTGGATGATTATCGGTTCCGGGCTGGTCTATCAGGATGCGCTGGTGGCGGCCTATGGCGCAAGCCGCTGCGTTATTGACGCACACCCCCATGCGAAAGCGGTGGCCCAGCTGGCATTATCAGCATTCGAACGCGGAGAGGGTGTCAGTGCGGAACAGGCGCAGCCAGTCTATTTGCGAGACCAAGTGATTCAGGGAGCTGTACGATGATCAACTGGGACCTTCCCAATGTGCATGAGCTAACGGTGACCGTACCAGCCGAAGCCATTGATGTGATGGGGCATGTGAACAACACCGAATACCTGCGCTTTATGGAGCAGATCGCCTGGCATCACACCACCGAACTGGGATTGGGCTGGGATTTGTACCAGAAGCTCAACCGGGGCATGGTGGCGCGCCACACCGAAGTGGATTATCTGGCGCCGGCCTTTGAGGGTGAAAACCTGAAAATCGGCACCTGGATTGTTCACAATGATGAACGAATCAGTATTACTCGCCGTTACCAGATTGTGCGTGAATCCGACGGCCTGACCTTGTTGCGCGGACGTACCCGCTGGGTGTGTGTGGCGCTGGATTCGGGCAAGCCGCGTCGCATGCCCCCGGAGTTCCTGAAGGGCTATCAAATTACCGCTGACGAATAGAAAGCGTTACGAGTGACGAGAAGCGAGTTTCGAAAAACCAACCCGGTTTTGATTTTCGCTCCTCGAAACTCGCTTCTCGTCACTGACGTTTCATTCAACAAGGACATTCCATGGATTGGTTTCAGGCTCTGGTTCTTGCTCTGATACAAGGGCTCACCGAGTTTCTCCCTATCTCCAGTTCCGCCCATTTGATTCTTCCATCACAGATTCTGGGCTGGCCGGATCAGGGGCTGGCGTTTGATGTGGCGGTGCATTTGGGCACCTTGCTGGCGGTGATGGTGTATTACCGCCGCGACCTGGTGGCCATGGTGGGGGGCGCCGGCGTGGCGGTGCAGCAGCGGCGAATGAATGATGACCTGAAGCTGGGGTTGCTGGTGGTGTTGGCCACCATTCCGGCTGTGGTGTTCGGTTTTCTTGGTGATGATTTTATTGAGCAGGAACTTCGCTCGGCGCTGGTGATTGCCATCACTACGTTGGTATTCGGCGCCCTGTTATGGGCATCGGATGCGTTCGGGAAACGCGAATTTTCGCTGGCCCGATTGGGCATCGCCGGTGCTGTTTTCATCGGTTTGGCCCAGGCCTTGGCACTCATCCCCGGGACCTCGCGCAGCGGCATTACCATTACCGCCGCACTGGCGTTGGGGTATCGCCGGGAAGACGCGGCCCGCTTTTCCTTTTTGCTGTCCATTCCGGTGATCCTGGGCGCGGGTTTGTTGAAAACCAAAGACCTGATCGAACAACAGATAGCCGTGGACTGGGGAATGATGGCGCTGGGCGTATTGGTCAGCGCGGTGACAGCCTACCTGACCATTGTGTTCTTCATCCGCCTGCTTGAGCGCATTGGCATGCTGCCGTTCGTAGTCTACCGGCTAGTATTGGGTGTGGCCCTGTTATTCTGGCTGGCATGACACTGAACGCGTCTCTGGATACCGTGCTGGGGCTGTTGCCGGGTTGCCCTGAAGGGCTGCCCGGCAGGGCCGTGGAAAACGAAGCTCAGGCCTGTGCCGCCGAACTGGAACTGGTGCTTGGCTGGCACCATGAGTGCCTCGGGCTGTGGCGACCCCAGGGCAAGGAAACGCCGCTCATGGTCAGTTTTTGCGAAGGCAAACAGGGCTACCGGTTAACCCCGGAGCGGGTGCGTCATGAACGGTTGATCAAGGCGTTGGGCAAGCCCAAAGAAGAGCGTATTCGCGTACTGGATGCCACTGCGGGGCTGGGGCGTGATGCGGCACTTATGGCGCAAGCGGGGTTTTCGGTACTGCTGGCCGAACGCTCACCTGTACTGCACGCCATGCTTGCAGATGGCCTGCAACGGGCACCTGCTGGCCTGGCAGCCAACATGCAATTACTCGCTTGCGAGGACAGCCGAACCCGCGAGGCTTGTGACTTGCACGCGGTGTACCTGGATCCCATGTTTCCTGCCCGGGAAAAAAGCGCGGCGGTGAAGAAAGATTTGCAGTGGTTACAGCGTCTCTGTGCGTATCCCGACGCTGAGGAAGAGCGACTGATGCTGGCCTGGGCTCGTGCCCTTGAGCCTGCCCGCGTGGTGGTAAAACGGCCCGCCAAGGCGGGTTACCTGGCGGGTGTCACGCCGTCCTTTAGCCAAAAGGGCAAGGCGGTACGCTTCGATATCTATACCTGTCCCTAGGGAGCCTCTCAATCGCTTTTTTGCTCGATAGCCGGTGTCTTGTGTGAATGGCACCGGCCGAGGCGGCCGGCGATCCTCAAGACGCGTTTGACGAAGCGGTGACCAGATTCCCCAGGTTGGTGACTCGAGTGACGCGCTGAATCGCGTCACTGATATCCGGGCTGAGGATGCGATTGGCTTCGTCATCCAGCGCTTCCAGTTTTTCGCCGAACTCCAGGGCGCCGCTGTCATCAGGTGTCACCAGGCCAGTGGAATAAAGCTGGGCGATAAAGTTCTTCAGTACAACCTTGTCGAAGAACTCGGGGGAGTTGAATTCATAGAGCAATGAAAGCCGCTGGGCAGTCTGGTGAGCCAGCTCGCTCAACTGTTCAGCAGTAAGCATGCCGGAGCCGTATTGCACCAGCAGCCGGATGGTCAGGTAGTAACGCTCCAAAGAGGGCATTACCGTCTGGCCAAGATGGTCGAGCATGTCGGATTCGTGGGTATGAATCGCAGCGCCATGCAGGCAGTCATTCTCCCGGCCGATCAGTTGTTCCTGTTGCAGCACGGTGACGATGTTGTTTACCGCAGCAGCCAGCTCCTCGTCGTCCTGCCAGTGCAGGAAATACTCGTTACGCAGGAAGGGGTAAAGCAGGCGCACCATGCTTTGCAGTACCTCCATGCTGATGGAGCGCGCATTCATCACCAGCGAGCAAATCAGACCGGGAAGAATGAACAGATGCAGGCTGTTGTTACGCACGTAGGCCATCTGCAGCGCGGTTTTCTCATCGGTGGTTACCACGTCGCCGAGTTTGTGCTCGATCCGGTCCAGAAAATCGTGCTCCAGCCCATACTCGATGATGGCGTTGGCATCGTCGGTGGCCAGTGCAGCGCTGTCGCTGTAAGGCGCCTGCTTGAGCAGGGAAATATACAGATCCAGCTGCTGGCGAAGCTGGGCAATGTCCATGGTGTGCTTGGGCGAGGCCAACAATGCCAGGCTGAGCAGGTTAATCGGGTTGGCCACGGCGGCGGCGTTGATGGATTCCACCACTTCCTGCCCGAGCTCTTCCACCACATGCTTGAACCAGGAGGGATTGTCACCGGAAGCCACGGTTTCATTGCGCCATTTCGGATTGTGCTGATCCAGGTAGTCCACCAGTTTGATCGGTTCGCCAAAATTCAGATGCACCTGACCAAAGTGGCTGCGCAGGACCGCCAGGGACTTCATGAGCCCGCCGACGGATTCCTTCTGCTTTTTCTTGCCATGCAGTTCACCGATGTAGGAACCGGCTTCGATGACTTTTTCGTAGCCCACATAGACGGGCACAAAGGCGATGGGCTTGCGCGAATCACGCAGGAAGCTGCGTACGGTCATGGCCAGCATGCCGGTGCGCGGCTTGAGCATGCGACCACTGCGGCTGCGGCCGCCTTCCACGAAATATTCGATGGAAAAGCCGCGCGCTGTAATGGTGTGCAGATATTCGCTGAACACGGCGGCATACAAAGGGTTGTCACGGAAGCTGCGACGCATGAAGAAGGCGCCCCCGCGTCGCAGAATGGTACCGACAATGGGCAGGTTCAAATTGATGCCGGCGGCAATGTGCGGCGGCACCAGGCCATTGCGAAACATCACGAAGGACAGCAGCAGGTAATCGATGTGGCTGCGGTGGCAGGGCACGTAAATAATTTCGTGATCGCCGGCCACCTTGGTCAGGTTGTCCATGTTGTACAGACGAATCCCGCCGTATAAACGGTTCCACACCCAGTTCAGCAACAGCTCCAGGAAGCGGATTACGGTGTGCGAATAATCCGCCGCAATTTCCATCACATAGCTGCGTGCTTTTGCCTCCAGTTTTTCTTCGCTGACATCCTGGCGCTTGGCTTCCGCACGGATGACATCACGCACGGGAATGGAATCCACCACAGTGTTGGTGAGGGTACGGCGGTGGGACAGATCAGGTCCGATGGCCGCTTCCTGCTGGCGGCGGAAATGTACCCGCAGAATGCGTGATGCCTTGCGTACTGCCTGGTCGTCTTTCTGACACTGGTCAACCAGGGTGCGCAGGGACATGGGGCGGCTGAACTGGACGTACAGCTGCCGGCCCTGGGTAAGAATAATGAAGAATTTTTTGATGAAGCCAGCGGGGGACCAGTTATCTGAAAACAGGATACGCCACATGGAGTTTTCTTTTTCCGGGCGACGGCCCCAGAACACGGAGACAGGCACAAGCTGTACATCGGCTTCCGGGTTGGCACGCAGGGCCGCAACCAGCTTCTCCAACCGGGGAGGGGACACCGCCCGGCGCTGACGGCGGTTACCCAGTTGGCGGCGGTAAAGCTGAAAATAACTGTGATTGAGGTGTGTCTTTCCCAGCGTCAGGCCGCGCAGGGCTGAAGAGAGCCCCAGCTGGCGAGCGGTCTGGTCGGCCACGGCCGCATCGGCAGCAGAGCGGTCGCTGAGTACATAGACCACCGGGGTGTTGGCAGCAAGCTGCAGTTCCTTGGGATCAGAAGGGAGCGCATTGGCGCGGGTGCACAGGCGTAAAAATACGCGTATGAGGAAGAAACCTAGTCGATCCAGGCCAAGCCAAGGTGTCATAGTCGGATACAGTTAACGAATGTGAGCCAAGTGTATCGAAAGCCCTGAGTCCGGAACACCAGCGGATATTTCAATTTGTTTCAAAATTGCTGCGACTGGACGACAACGGGCGTATGGCAGGGGCCGGCGCTGATTCGACCTGCTATAATTGTGGGAATTATTCCCCGCCATGGACAGAGTGAAGGAGCCTCCGGTGTCGACACCGCAATCCGGTATTTTTGACCGCAGTTATGCCCATCATGTGTTTTTCGAGTTCAGTCTTGGCAGTGGCCACAAGACCGAGTCACTGCGCCAGGCTCTGCGTGATCTGGTTGCGCTGAAGAGTGAGAAGACCCCGGTTTTACTGGGTTTCGGGCCGGATCTCTGGGCGTGCTTTGATTCCCGCTTCAGTTTTCCCCCTTTTTCTTTGGAGGGGCACATTCCGGCCACCCAGGGGGATTTGTGGGTGTGGGTGCAGGCCCGGGAGGCGGGAGACCTGTTCGATACCACCATGCAGGTACGCCAAGCGGTGGGTGACCTGCTCGCGACCCAGCTTGAGCTGACCGCCTTTGTGTACCACGACATGCGCGATTTGACCGGTTTTGTGGATGGCATCGGCAACCCCACCGGGGAAAAGGCGGAACAGGCGACCTTTATCGCTGAGCCGCACCCCGGCGCAGGCGGTAGCTGGGTGCTGACCCAGAAATGGATTCACGATCTGGGCAAGTTCAACCAGTTACCGGTCAGTGAGCAGGAGAATGTGTTTGGCCGGACCAAGGAAGACGCCGTGGAGTTCGATGATGAGCGCATGCCCGCGGATGCCCACGTAGGACGCGTCGATGTCGACCGGGACGGTGTGGCCCAGAAAATGTGGCGACGGTCGGTCCCTTACGGTGACAGCGGACAGCATGGCCTGTATTTCCTGGCATTTTGTTGCGAGCTGGACCGTTATGATTTTCTGCTGCGACGCATGTATGGCATTGCGGATGACTCAGTGAAAGACCGGTTGCTGGAATTTACCCGGCCGGTGATGGGCTCCTGGTGGTATGCCCCGTCCCAGGACTGGCTGGATGCGCTCTGATTCGGCCTGCATTGGGGTATCGCCATGAAGACCAGCAGCGTTTTCAGTATCCCTTGGTTGGCTTGTCTGCTGATGCTGTTGGCAGGATGTGAAACCGGTGGCACCCAGGTGGTGCAGTCCTATCCGGGGCAGTTTGGTGTGTTTTGCCCGCAGTGGAGCGAGTGTCTCAACGCGGCGCAACGGGCCTGTGGAGGGGTGGGGTATACCATTGAGCGGGCGTCACCGGAGAAAGGGGAGCTTGAAGTCATCTGCCAGGATGGCAATCGCCGGCAGGAACCCTCGGCAAGCACACCGGAGCAGTTGCGCGAGCGCTGCCTGCAATCGCCAGACTATCCCTGCTGAATCCCTGCTGAGCGCTACAAAGCGAAAGAGGATGGCGAGCAGGGTGCCTGGTGTCAGTCTTTCCCGTTCTGGGTGTCGTCGTCGCCGGAGTCCAGCCAGATAAACAGGGCAAAACACCCGGCGAAGACCAGAATACCCGCAATCACGGCGATTCCTGCCAGAACCACGCTGTCCATATACATAAAAAATCCTCCCGGAGCCTGTCTCGGTAGCATGACAGGTTCAGGGAGGATAGTGATGATGCAGGTCAACATTTGCCACCGGAACCCGGTAGCAACACAGCCCTAGTCGCCGGTTTTCCAGCCGGTGAACATTTTCTTCACCAGGAAGGGCGTGAGCTTCAATGAGGCGCCGAGCCACTGGCCAACGCTGGACGGGAAAACGAACAGCAGGGCGTTCTTGATGCCGTTGTAGGTGGCTTCGTCAAATGGGTACCAGAAGATATTGCGTTTGGACGGCAGAATATCCCAGTTCACCACTTTCGCCTGCGTCATTTCCTCCAGCCCTTCCGGGCCATGGGTGCGGCCAATGCCGGATTCCTTCCAGCCACCCCAGGGGGTTTCGGACAGGCCGTGGCTGTAAAGATGATCGTTTACGGTGGTAACCCCGGATTGCAACCGGGCGGCAATGGCGCGCCCGCGCTTGTTGTCTTTGGTCCAGACTGAAGAGGTCAGCGCCAGATTGGAATCGTTGGCCTTGCGAATGGCTTCTTCTTCATTGGCCACACGTTGTACTGCGATCAACGGCCCGAAGGTTTCATCGCACATGGTGAGCATGTCGTCGGTGACCTGGGTGAGCAGGGTGGCGGGGAAGAAGAAGCCGTTTTCCGCATTGCCCACCGGGCGTGACTGGGCTTCGATGCGGGCGCCTTTGGCCAGCGCATCTTCCACGTGCTGCTGCACGGTGCGCAGCTGACCGGCCGTGGTCAGGCTGCCGATATCCACATCGAAACCGCTGCAACCGATGCCGTGGCGCAGTTGGCGAGTCTTCTTGGCCAACAGGTCCACGAATTGGTCGTACACCGCATCCACTACATAGACGCGTTCCACGCCGCCACAGCTTTGCCCGGCATTCTGGTAGCCGCCCCAAGCGGCGCCGTTGGTGGCACGCTCCAGATCCGCGTCTTCGAGCACCAGCATGGGGTCATTGCCGCCCAGCTCCAGGGAAACAGGTGTCAGCGTTTGCGCGGCCTGAGCCATCAACGTTTTGCCCGCAGGTACCGAGCCGGTGAAGAACAGCTTGTCGATGCCGTTATCGAAAAAGCCGGTGGCCACTTTAGAGCCAGAGCCGACAATGTGTTGGAACAGGCCTTCAGGAAGTTCGCCGGCCGCGACGATTTGTTCGATGGCGCGGCCCACTGCCGGGGTGGCGGCGGCCACTTTCAGCATCACGCCATTGCCGGCCATCAGGGCCATGACGATTTCGCCGAAGGGAATCGACAAGGGGTAGTTCCAGGGGCTGATGATGCCCACCACGCCCAGTGGCACGCGCAGCATGTGGGTGCGCTTGTTGAAGAACAGGATGCTGCCAGCGGGGCGGTTTCGCTCTTTCAGGTAGTGCTCGGCGTTTTTCGCATACCACTTGCAGGCCAGGGCACAGGGCAGCACTTCGGTGGCCAGGGCATCGGTGAGGGTTTTGCCGTTGCTCTCGCTGACAGTGCGCGCCAGATCATCCGCTCGATCGACAATGTAGCTGCGCATCATCTGGATATGACGGGCCCGTTCCTTGAAGGACTTGGCCGCCCAGATGGCTTGCGCCTCGCGGGCCTTTGCCAGCATTTGTGGCAAGGCTTCAAGGTTGGTTTCGCTCAGTTCGGCGACGGCGGTGCCAGTGGCGGGGTTGGTATCGACCACCACGTTGGCGGTCAGCTTTTCTTGTGCAGTCATGTGAAGGGGACTCCATCACGGCAGGCCGCAGTGAGCGGCCCGCAGGCTATTCGGGATAGTGAAAAGAGGGTTAGAGAAACATAGAGTAAACACGCTGGCTAGGGCCTGTCGACAGGAATTTAGGGCGCTCCGGCTAGCGGGCTCCTGGCGCATTCGCTGCTGGGGCATCCAGCTCTGCGGTTCCGGCGAGGCGCGCGGCCATCCGCTCGAAGGTTAGGGCGATGCGCTCCACTGCCCCGGCAATCAGTTCCTGGTTCCGCTGCTCCATGTTGCCGGCCTCGGCCATGGCGGTTTTCAGGCGTTCGGAGTCGGCGCGAAAACGGTCATCGCAATGCCCCCGGGCGCAGGCCTGGTAGGCATCCGCCAGGGACTGCTGCCATTGTGCTGCGCTGTCCTGTAATGCGGGGGACGACTGGGTATTGATACGTCCTTGTACCCATAAGGAAACCTGGCCCAGGTTGAGGCCGGTCAGCCCCAGGTCGGTGAAGTGACGCCGTTCTTCGGGCAGGGCCTTGTCACAGATAGTGAGCCAGCGAAGGCGATCTGCCATGCGGGCGTTGAAGCCTTCTTCATTAATGCGGTGGCGATGATGGCCAATCATTGCCAGGTCGTCGGCGGTATCGCGAATCAGGCGCCTGCGCAGGCCTGGGCCATTGGGAGGCGTAATCAGGCGGAACATCATGTAGGCGATAAAGATGCCGCCGGTAATGGCCAGGCCGTTGCTGGCCACGCGGGCCACATCAAAATCCATGGCGTTGCCGGGCTGCACCAGGATGATGTACGGAGTGCAGAAACCAAGGCCGTAGGCCAGGGTGGTCGGATTGCTGATGGCCAGTAGCGCCACGAACAGCGGTGCGCCAAGAATCAGGATCAGTAGCGGAAAATCACCGTTGCTCAGGGCCAGCAGGGGCAGGGTGAAAAACAGGGCGACGGGGGCTGCCAGCACCGAGGTGATGGTGGCCCTGCGCAGCACCACATCCGGTTCGGGCAGGCGGGCAAAAAGGATGGTGAAGATCACCGGCATGATCATCAACATGATCGCCATGGGGCTGGCTGTGCCGATCCACAACCCGGCGGCAATCATGAATACCAGGGCGCTGCGAACCCCTACGGCGGCGGCAATCTGCAGGTCTCGGTAGGGTTTCAGGCCCTGTGGGCGCAGTTGCATTTCCCTGCTGAAGTGCAGGGCACGGTTGGCTTCCAGGGCGAGAATAATATCGGCGGTCAGGTTCAGGGCGACCTGGAAAAAGCGTCGTTGCAGCGGGGAGGCATCATCGTCCTGTTCGCCGCTGGCGGTGCGTAGTTGCTGGCGCAGGCGCTGTACTTCTTCCATGGCGTCTTCGGCGGACTGGGTTTCGCGCATGCGTTTGAAGGACTGGCGCAGCGATTCGAGCATGTCCTGCAGGGCGGGGGTCAGCAAATCACTGTGGTTACGCATCAGACGGCCGATGACCCGGATGCGGGCGATCAGCGACAGGGTCTTGTGGCAGATGACGGTGGCGGCGCGGGCCCGGCCCGGGCCCTGGGCGCCTTCGTAGAGAACGGCGCTGCTGTCATCACTCAGCGGGAAAATGCTTTGCAGCAGGGTGTCTACCTGAATGTGGCGCTGGGCATGGGTGCCTGCCGGGTTGAGCTCCAGTTCCAGGTAGGCAAGGGTCTGGTTGAGGGCGCCACGGGCGTGCTTTTGCAGCAGGTGGCTGACACGGGCAGGCCACAGCAGGTTACTGACCAGGGTTGCGCAGACTGCGCCGACAATGATTTCGCTGACCCGGGCATTGGCCACATGAAAAATGCCAACACTGGACGTCGTGGTGGGGTTGGCGATGGAGATCACCACAATCAGCGTCGCGGTGATACCCGCCATGGCAAAGCCATAAATGAAATTGGCTTGCCGCACCCAGGCAGAAGCCGCCGCATTGAGACCGATCCACAGGGTTAGCGCCAGTAATGCCATGAACGGATAGGGTAGCAAGGTGGCCAGGATCAGCAGGCCCATGGCGCCGCCTACCAGGGTGCCGCCGATCTGGCACAGCCCCTTTTCAATCACCAGGCCGGTCTCCGGCCGGACCTGCAGAAATACAGCGGAAATGAGGGCCCAGTAGGGCCGCTCGAGTTGCATGAGCATGGACAGGTAGAGTGCCAGGCCCATGGCAATAATGCCCTTGAGCGCAAAGAGCACGGAATGGCGCTCCGGGGTGAGAATGACGGCCAGGCGCGGTGGCAAAGTCATGGCAGGCCAATCATGGTGCGGCAGGTGCGTCGTGCAGGCGCACGGTGGCGGTCATGCCGGCGGCCAGCAGGATGTCATCGGGAACTGACTCCAGTTCGATGTGCACCGGAATGCGCTGGGCTAGCCGCACCCAGTTGAAGGTCTGCTGTACCTGCGGGAGCAGCTGCCGGTCGGTCTGGGTGTTGGCATTGGCGATGGCCTGCCCGACGCTGGTCACTGTTCCCCGCAGGGTGCGCGAGCCATTCATGAGGATCACGGAGGCGTCCTGACCCACGTGTACCAGTGGCAATTTGGTTTCCTCGAAATAGCCGGTGACGTAGAAGCTGTCGGCTTTGACCATGGAGACCACCGGGCTGCCCTGATTGACAAAATTCCCTTGCTGCAGGGTCAGGTTGACGATGGTGCCGTCCGCCGGTGCATGGATGCGGGTGCGCTCAAGATTGATGTTGGCACTGTCCCGTTCAGCCTTGGCCAGCGCCACATTGGCCTTGGCCAGTTGAGCCTGAATGCTGGCGCTTTCCAGGGCTTCCTTGCTGATGCTGTTATTGCTGCTGCGGTGCAGTTCCTGGCGACGCTGGTACTGGTGCTGGGCAAGCCGCAGGGCTTCCTGCTGGTAGAGTAGCTGCGCGTCGGCCTTGGCCAGTGCGGCCTGATAGCGAGTGTCGTCGATGCTGAACAGTGGGTCGCCCCGGCTGACGCTCTGGTTGTCTTCAATGTTGAGTTCACGGACCCAGCCGGAGACATCCGGGGACAGGGTGATGATTTCTGCCCGCACTTTGCCGTCCCGGGTCCAGGGCGCGTAGAGGTAGTAGTTCCATACCCAGTTCCCGGCGATCAGGGCCAGGATGACCAGAACGACGGTGACCAGAATTCGAAGCGATTGTCGCATGGCGCGTCCTTGTGTCAGTCAGCTTAATAGCCGCAGTGAAAGTGCAACAAAACAGACGAACAGGGAAAGGTAGAACCAAGCGCCTTTCCATATCTGGTGATGCCAGCCCAGCTGTCTGAGCAGCAGGTGAGACACCAGAGTGAGTACCAGTGCCAGCAGCACCAGCAACACCATGGGGCTGAACAGCATGCCGCCCACGGGGATTTCATGCAGCCACATGGTGCCTCCCGATCCGTGTTGGAGCTTTCATAGTAGGGGCAGTTTGCCTGAATTTGTAGCAGGGTGCTGCGCCTGCCTGATACGCCCACGTTTTTGGTCAGGGCATTCAGGCAGGAGTGTTGTTAGTTCAGGAGTGCGGGGAATATTACGCGGAGGTCATCAGGTGCTGGAGCAGCCGCTGATAGATCTGCGTCAGGGTGTCCAGTTCGCTGATGCTGGTGTGCTCGTCCACCTTGTGGATGGTGGCGTTGGTGGGGCCCAGCTCCACCACCTGCGTGCCGGTGGGGGCGATAAAGCGGCCATCGCTGGTGCCGCCGGCGGTGGACAGTTCGGTGTCCAGCTCGGTGACATCGCGGATGGCACTGACGGCCGCGTCCACCAGGGCGCCGCGGTCGGTGAGAAACGGCTGGCCGGACAGGGTCCATTTCAAATCATAGTCCAGGCCATGTTTGTCAAAGATGGCTTCCGTACGCTCGCGAAGAATGGCGTCAGTGAGTTCGGTGGAGAAACGGAAATTGAAAATGATTTCGCAGGTGCCGGGAATCACGTTGGTGGCACCGGTGCCGCCATTGATGTTGGAAATCTGGAAACTGGTGGCAGGGAAAAAATCGTTACCCTGATCCCACTCGGTGGTTGCCAGTTCCGCCAGTGCAGGAGCCACATCGTGCACCGGGTTACGGGCCAGATGCGGGTAGGCCACGTGGCCCTGGATGCCTTTTACGGTGAGCTTGGCGCCCAGCGAACCCCGGCGACCATTCTTGATCACGTCACCGACCGTGTTGGTGGATGACGGTTCGCCCACCAGGCAGTAATCCATGTGTTCCTGGCGAGCCTGCAGGTGCTCCACCACCTTGACGGTGCCGTTGACGGATGGTCCCTCTTCATCGGCGGTGATCAGAAAAGCCAGGCTGCCGTTATGGTCCGGGTGGGCGGCGATAAAGTCTTCCATGGCCACCATCATGGCGGCGATGGAGCCTTTCATGTCGGCGGTCCCGCGCCCGTACAGCAGATCGCCTTCCTCGGTGGGGGTGAACGGATCGTATTTCCAGGCGGCGACGTCGCCGGTGGGCACCACGTCGGTATGGCCGGCGAAAGCAAATACCGGCCCCTGCTTGCCGCGACGGGCCCACAGGTTTCGTACTTCTTCGAACCACAGGGTTTCACATTCGAATCCCAGCGCTTCGAGCTTTTCGATCATCCAGTCCTGACAGCCTTCATCTTCCGGAGTAACGGAAGCGCGGCGGATGAGTTCCTTGGTGTAGTCGAGAGTGCGGGACATCAATATACGCTCCAGCTTCGCTGGCATGCTTCACGCAACACGCAACACGGAAAAGCGTGCTGCATGAGGCGTGGTGCGTGCGGCGACTTAGTTATGCTTATGCAGCTCTTCGTTCAGGGCAATGGCGCTCTTGTTGGTGAGGCACTGCACGGCACCGCTGAGGGTGTCACGACGGAACAGCAGGTCGGACTGGCCAGCCAGGTCGCGGGCTTTTACGGTGTTGGCGATTTCGCCCTTGTCGTCAAGCAATTGCACTTTGGAGCCGGAGGTGATGTACAGGCCGGCTTCGATGGTGCAGCGGTCGCCCAGCGGAATGCCGGTGCCGGCATTGGCGCCCAGCAGGCAGCCTTCGCCCAGGGAAATGATGATGTTGCCGCCGCCAGACAGGGTGCCCATGGTGGACGCGCCACCGCCGATGTCGGAGCCTTTACCTACAAACACGCCAGCGGAGATGCGGCCTTCGATCATGCCCGGGCCTTCAGTGCCTGCGTTAAAGTTGATGAAGCCTTCGTGCATGATGGTAGTGCCTTCACCCACATAAGCGCCCAGGCGAACCCGTGACGTATCGGCGATACGCACGCCGGCGGGAACCACGTAGTCGGTCATCTTGGGGAACTTGTCCACGCTGTTTACTTCCAGCACTTTGCCGTTCAGGCGGGCCAGCAGTTGACGCTCGGGCAGCTCTTCCAGGTCCACGGCACCTTCGTTGGTCCAGGCCACATTGGGTAGCAGTGGGAACATGCCGGACAGGTTAACGCCGTGGGGTTTCACCAGACGGTGCGAGATCAGGTGCAGCTTGAGATAGGCTTCCGGGGTGGTGGCAGGCTCGGCGTCCGTTTCCAGAACGGTCAGCACCACCGGGCGATCGGACTCCTGAAACGCTACGGCATAGCTGGCTTCGTGCTCGAAACCGGCTTCACGCCATTCGCGGGCAATATGCTGAACCTGGCGGTGGGTCAGCTCCATGGCTGCGTTTCCGCCCTGGTAATCCAGCTCGTCGCGAATCACCTCGATCAGCTTGTCGTCCGGGTTAAGAGCCGGGTCCGGGTAAAAGACTTCGAGCCAGTTGTCGTTACGGTTCTTGGTGCCGCAACCCAGTGCGATGGCGAAAAAATTGCTCATGTTGTCTCCTGACGTCGAGCTGGAGGCCTTGCTACCAGAAGCCGGACGTTGATCGGGTAATGTCGGGCATCCGGCGTTGGGCGTCCGGCGTTATTTCAATGTATTTCCCCACTCGTCGGCCTTGAAGCCGGCGAGAATGAAATCGTTGCTTTGCAAAATCGGGCGCTTGATGACGGACGAATTTTCCATGGCCAGATTGACGGATTTCTCCGTGTTCATGGACTCCTTGACCACGTCGTCCAGTTTGCGCCAGGTGGTGCCGCGTTTGTTGATCACGGTTTCCCAGCCCAGCGCTTCCAGCCACTGACGTAACCGCTGTTCCGGCACACCTTCTTTCTTGTAATCGTGAAAGTGGTAAGCCACGCCATTGTCATCCAGCCATTTCATGGCTTTCTTCATGGTATCGCAGTTCTTGATACCAAAGAGGGTCAGTTCCATGTCTGTTCCTGTTAAAACCTTTCTGTAGGAGCGTCGCTGGCGGCGCGATTACCTGATCCAGGCTATCGCGCCGCCAGCGATGCTCCTGCGAATGTGTTAGAGGGCATCCAGCAATGCCTTGATCCGCTGTGCACCTTCAATACATTCCTCCAGCGGGGCCACCAGTGCCATGCGTATCCGGTTTTCCCCCGGGTTTTTACCATTGATGGTGCGTGATAAATAGCGGCCGGGTAACACGGTGACGTTGTGCTCGGCCTGCAAACGCTGGGCGAAGGCTTCGTCACTGATGGGCGTTTTAGGCCACAGATAGAAGCCCGCTGCCGGGGCGGATACCTTAAGGGGGCCGCCAAGAATGTCCAGTACCGCGTCGAATTTTTCCCGATACAGTGCCCGGTTGGTTTGTACATGCTTTTCGTCATTCCAGGCGGCGATGCTGGCCAGCTGGTGATGAATGGGCATGGCACAACCGTGATAGGTGCGGTAACGCAGAAACCGTTGCAGCACTTCGCTGTCGCCAGCGGCAAAACCGGAGCGCAGGCCGGGCAGATTGGAGCGCTTGGACAGAGAGTGGAAGACTACACAACGGCGGTAGTCGTGACGGCCCATCTCGGCGCAGGCTTCCAGCAGCCCGGCGGGAGGTTTGTCGCGGTAGATTTCCGAATAGCACTCGTCCGAGGCGATGACAAAGTCGTATTTATCCGCCAGCTGAATCAGGGCCTTGAGCTGGGCCTTGCTGAGCGTGGCCCCGGTGGGGTTGCCGGGGGTGCAGATGAACAGCAGCTGGGTACGAGTCCAGGTGTCTTCGCTGACCGCATCGAAGTCCGGCTGCAAGCCTGTGGCATCGGTGCAAGGCAGGTACATGGGCTCGCCACCGGCCAACAGCGTGGCGCCTTCGTAAATCTGGTAGAAGGGGTTGGGCATCAGCACCAGCGGCTGGCGCTGGCGATCCACCACCGCCTGGGTAAAGGAAAACAGGGCTTCCCGGGTGCCGTTTACCGGCAAGACCTGGCTGGCCGGGTCGATGCTTTGCAGGTGAAAGCGGCGCTTGAGCCACTGGCCGATGGCCTCACTCAATTCCGGGATGCCGGCTGTGGTTGGGTAGTTGGATAGCCGCGCGGTGCTGTCTTTTAATGCCTGCTGCACAAAATCCGGCGACGGGTGTTTGGGCTCGCCGATGGACAGGGCAATGGGCGACTTGTCCGATTGGGGCAAGCCGCTGAACAGGGTCTTCAATTTTTCAAACGGGTAGGGATGCAACCGTTCCAGATCTGGGTTCATAGGGTCAGGTGTTTCCGTTGTTCTTGTCGTCGAGTTCTTGCTTGAGGGTTTGCTGCAGTTCCTGGCACAAAGTCGGGTCGGAAACCGGTTCGCCATCAAGGTCGGTAATGAAGAATACGTCTTCGGCGCGTTCGCCCAGGGTGGCAATACGGGCATTCTGCACCAGGATCTCGAAGCGCATGAAGATGCGCCCGATATGAGCCAACAGACCGGGGCGGTCCAGGGTTTGAATGTCCACGGCAGTACGATCGTTGACGATGTCGTTGCTGATCACCACCTGGGTGGGTACATCAAAGTGCTTGTTGCGCCGGGGCATGCGGCGGCTCACGGTGGTGGCGTAACGGTCCGGGTATTTCAGGGTTTCGGTGAGCGTCTTGCGGATTTGCTCGATGCGCGCCCAGTCCTCGCCGATGGGCGTGCCGTGTTCGTCCAGCACGATGTAGGTGTCCAGGCTGAAGCCGTCCACGCTGGTAATAATGCGCGCGTCCATAATGGTCAGCCCGAGGCTGTCCAGGGCGTTCACGGTGGCGCTGAACAGATTGCGGGTGTCCGGGGTGTAAATGAAGATCTGCGACCCTCCGGCCAGTACGCTCTGGCTGGATTCACGAATCAGTACCAGTGGATCGTCCGGGTCTTCCCGGTCGAGCAGGGCTTCGGTGTGCCAGGAGATGTCCCGCGGGGTTTCGCGCAGGAAGTATTCATCGCCGATGTTGGCCCACAGGGCTTCGATTTCGGGGCCATCGTGGTCCCGGTCCGTGAGGAGGCGCAGGGCGGCGTCGCGGGTTTCGTCGATCCAGTCCTGTTTTTCCACCGGGTTGTTGAGGCCGCGACGCAGGGCGCGCTTGGTTTCGGTGTACAGCTGGCGCAACAGGGAAGCGCGCCAGGAATTCCACAGAGTAGGGTTGGTGGCATTGATGTCCGCCACGGTGAGCACGTAGAGATAATCCAGGTGCACCAGATCGCCCACCTTGCGGGCAAAATCGTAGACCACGTCCGGGTCGGAGATATCCTTGCGCTGGGCCGTCACGCTCATGGTCAGGTGGTTGCGCACCAACCAGGCCACAAGCTTGCCATCCCAGGCGGTGAGGCCATGGCGTTGGCAGAAGGCGATGGCATCGTCCGCGCCGAGTTCGGAGTGGTCGCCACCACGGCCTTTGGCGATGTCGTGATAGAGGCCGGAGGCGTACAGCAACTCGGGCTTGGGCAGACGATAGAACACTTCGCTGGCCAACGGGAATTCTTCGCGCAGGTCTTCGTAGCGCAGCCGGCGCATGTTCTTGATCACCAGCAGGGTGTGGGCGTCTACAGTGTAAATATGGAAGAGGTCGTACTGCATCATGCCGATGATGCCGCCGAATTCCGGCAGGTACTTGCCCAGGATGCCGTAGCGTTTCATGCGGCGTAGCTGGGAGAACAGGGCATGGGGGCTGCGCAGCAGCTGCATGAACAGGTCTGTGTTGACCGGATTATTGCGGAAGGCGTCGTCGATCTGGCGGCGATTGTAGATCAGCGCACGGACGGTGGAGGCGCGAATGCCTTTCAGGTCCGGGTTCTGGGCCATCAGCACAAAGGCTTCCAGCAGGGCGCTGGGGTGTTGCTCAAAGACATCCGGGCTGCTGATTTCCAGGTAATCGTTGCGTACCTGGAAGCGGCGGTTGAGTGGCCGCACTTGCTCCTGGGTGTCGCTGCGCAGAATGACTTCATCAAATAGCTGCAGCAGCATTTCGTTGAGCACGGACAGGGCAAGGGCGACTCGGTAGAAGCCCTTCATGAAGTGCTCGACCCCCAGGTTGGCACTGGTGTCTTCGTGGCCCAGCCGGCTAGCCAATTGCCGTTGGTGATCGAATAGCAGACGGTTTTCGTTACGTTCGGTCTGCACATGCAGCTGCCAGCGCACTTCCCAGAGGTAGTCCAGGCACTTGCGCAGCACGCCGTATTCTTCCGGGGTAAGGAAACCGTCGTTGACCAGGGCTTCCAGGCTGTCGGCATTGAAGTGGCGTTTGGCGACCCAGGCGATCATCTGCACATCGCGCAGGCCACCCGGGGCGTTTTTCAGGTCGGGTTCGAGATTGTATTCGGTGTCATTGAAACGCTTGTGGCGAGCGGTTTGTTCTTCCCACTTGGCGGCGAAAAAGGCGGCGGAGTCCCACATGTGTTCCGGGCCGGTGCGGTCTTCCAGCTGCCCGCGCAGGATGTCGTTTCCCGCCAGGGTGCGCGCTTCCATGATGTTGGTGGCCACGGTGATGTCTTCCCGCGCCAGCTCCACGCACTCGTCCAGGGTGCGCACCGCATGGCCGATTTCCAGGCCCATATCCCACAAAAAGGCCACGAATCGCTCAAGGCTGTCGCACAACGCCTGTTCCGGGGTGTCGGCGAGCAGCACCAGCAGATCTACATCGGAGCAGGGGTGCAATTCCCCGCGGCCGTAGCCGCCCACGGCAACCAGCGCCACATCATTCCGTTCGGCCAGGCCAAACAGGGACCAGGCGGCAATCATCACCTGATCCACCATGGTCGCCCGGGCCTGGACCAGCTCGGTAATGTTGGTGGCTTCAAACGCCTGGTTCAGGCGTTCTTGCCCCTGAGCCAGATATTGTCGGGCGTATTGGCCGGGTTGGGCGCTTTCCTGCAGAGCGTCGAGCAGGGAGTCCTGAGATATTGCGGGTAGCAATGACACTTAATAAAGGTCCGTTTCTTCGCTGCGGGCAGTGAGGACTTCGTAACCATCGGCAGTGACGGCGATGGTGTGTTCCCACTGGGCGGACAACTTGCGGTCTTTGGTGACCACGGTCCAGGCGTCGGGCAGCAGTTTATTGGCGGCTTTGCCGGCGTTGATCATGGGCTCGATGGTGAACACCATGCCTTCCTGCAATTCAAGACCTGTGCCAGGTTTGCCGTAGTGCACCACCTGGGGCTCTTCGTGGAAGCCTTCGCCGATACCGTGGCCGCAGTATTCCCGCACCACAGAGAAGCGTTCGCCCTCGGCCATTTTCTGAATTCGATGACCAATGTCGCCAAGCTGTATGCCGGGCCGGACCATGCGGATACCGGCCAACATGCATTCACGGGTGGTTTCCACCAGTCGGCGGGCCAACACAGAGGGCTCGCCCACGTAAAACATCTTCGAGGTGTCGCCATGCCAGCCGTTCTTGATGACGGTGACATCGATGTTGACGATATCGCCGGTTTTCAGGGCCTTGCGGTCGCTGGGGATGCCGTGGCAGACCACATGGTTCACCGAGGTGCATACCGATTTGGGGAAGGGCATGCGACCGGGGGCGCCGCCATAGCCCAGAGGGGCAGGAATCGCTTGCTGCTTGTTGACGATATGGTCGTGGCAGATGCGGTCCAGTTCCTCAGTGGTGACCCCCGGCTTGACGTACTCGCCGATCATTTCCAGGACTTCGGCGGCCAGCTTGCCCGCTTCACGCATTTGCTCGATTTGCTCGGGGGTTTTAATGACGACATTCATGGGACTTGGGGAAACTCCTGCTTTTTCAGTGAGTTGGGCGGGGCTTGGGCAAAGCATTTTGGGCCGGGTAGGCACCTTTGCGTTGCCTGTGAGGGGCGGCTGTGGTATAAAGCGCGCGCTTTCCCGCTCTGCGTCGGTCAACAGACGACGGTGTCGCATTGTAACCGCCGATGAGTGGGGAAGGAAATCACACATGCCCCGTCACATAGCCCTGGGTGCCTTCTGGTCTGTAAGTTGGACCGATCTGGTTGGGTTTATGCGGGGGCGTGGAGGCCTAACCCAAAGTGGAGTACTAACAATGTCTAGCGTAACTATGCGCGATATGCTGAAAGCGGGCGTGCACTTCGGTCACCAAACCCGTTACTGGAACCCGAAGATGAATGCTTACATCTTCGGCGCCCGCAACAAGATTCACATCATCAACCTGGAGCAGACCCTGCCCCTGTTCAACGACGCCATGGCGTTCCTGAACAAGCTGGCTGCCAGCAACAACAAGATCCTGTTTGTTGGTACCAAGCGTGCGGCGCAGAAAGCGGTGAGCGAAGAAGCTCAGCGTTGCGGTATGCCCTATGTGGATCACCGTTGGTTGGGCGGCATGCTCACCAACTGGAAAACCATTCGTCAGTCCATCAAGCGTTATCGTGAGCTGGAAGCCCAGTTCCAGGATGGCACTTTTGACAAGCTGACCAAGAAAGAAGCCCTGATGCGTAAGCGCGAGATGGACAAGCTCGAGCGTTCCATCGGTGGTATCAAGGATATGGGCGGCCTGCCTGACGCACTGTTCGTGATCGACGTAGATCACGAAGACATCGCGCTGCAGGAAGCTCGCAAGCTGGGGATCCCGGTTGTTGCAGTGGTTGATACCAACTCCAACCCGGACGGCGTTGATTACGTCATTCCCGGCAACGACGACGCAATCCGCGCCATTCAGCTGTATGTGAAAGCCGCAGCTGACGTGATTCTGGAAGGCAAGCAGTACGCCCAGAACCAGACCGGTGGCGAGAGCGAGTTCGTCGAGGTAGCAGATGAAGCCCAGGGCGAAAAAGCCGAAGGTTAATCTATCGGTGGGCGAGCCGCTGGCTCGCCCGCTTTACCGAAACATACCAAAGTTAAGAGGATAATCATGGCTGCTGTTACTGCTGCAATGGTTAAAGAGCTTCGTGAGCGTACCGGTCTTGGCATGATGGAGTGCAAGAAGGCGCTGGTTGAAGCTGATGGCGATATCGAAAAAGCCATCGACGATATGCGTAAATCCGGCCAGGCCAAAGCGGCCAAGAAAGCCGGCCGCACCGCTGCTGAAGGCGGTGTGGTGATTGCTACCAACGACGCAAACACCGTTAGCGTGATGGTAGAAATCAACTCCGAAACCGATTTCGTTGCCCGCGATGAAAACTTCCTGGGCTTCTGCGACAAAGTGGCTGGCGCTGCTCTGGCCGCAGGTGAAACCGACGCCGCCAAGATTGGCGAGCTGACTCTGGACGACGGTGCGACCGTTGAACAGGCCCGTCAGGCACTGGTTCAGAAAATCGGTGAAAACATCCAGATCCGTCGTGCTGCCAAGCTGGAAGCGGAAGGTGCCATTGGCGCTTACGTTCACGGCGGCCGTATCGGTGTTCTCGTTGCCCTGAAAGGTGGCGATGCCGAGCTGGGTAAAGATGTTGCCATGCACGTGGCTGCGGTTAACCCGATGGTCATCAGTGGCGATCAGGTTCCTGCTGAAGTGCTGGAAAAAGAGAAAGAGATCATCCGTGCCCAGCCTGATATGGAAGGCAAGCCGGCTGAGATCGTTGAGAAAATGCTCGGCGGCCGTATCAACAAGTTCCTGAAAGAAGTGAGCTTGCTGGACCAGCCGTTCGTGAAAGATCCGAATACCACTGTCGGCGCGCTGGTTAAAGCGGCCGGTGCTGAAATCGTCGCTTTCGAGCGTCTGGTTGTCGGCGAAGGTATCGAGAAAGAAGAAGTCGACTTCGCTGCCGAAGTGGAAGCTGCGGCCAAAGGCTAAGGCTCGCGAGTTCGATGTGTAAAAGGGCGCCTTGCTGGCTTGACTAGCAGGGCGTTTTTTTCGCCTGTTGAACGGCAGAAAGTGAAAAGCGCTTGCAACCATCGTGCGGGGCGGTACTGTGCTATGCAGCACAGTCTCGTGCGTTTGAATGCAGTGAAAGGCCGGCCTGGGCCGGTAAAAATGATGACGATGGCGGGTTATTCATGGGTGGCGGTTTCGTATGAGTGGTGGAGAGAAAGACATGCCGACGAACAAGGAGCGCTCACCGCGCTATAACCGTATTCTGCTCAAGCTGAGTGGTGAGGCGCTGGCGGGTGAAGAGGGGTTCGGTATCGACCCGAAGGTACTGGATGCCATTTCCCTGGAAATCGGCCAACTGGTTGGCATCGGTGTTCAGGTCGGCCTGGTTGTTGGCGGTGGTAATCTGTTCCGTGGTGCCGCGTTGCAGAGCGCGGGCCTGGACCGGGTCGCCGGGGACCATATGGGCATGCTGGCGACAGTAATGAACGGCCTGGCCCTGCGCGATGCCCTGGAGCGTTCCAATATCCGCACCCGCTTGATGTCGGCGATCCCCATGAGCGGCGTGGTCGAGCACTATGACCACCGCAATGCCAACCGCCACCTGAAAAACGGTGAAGTGGTGATCTTCTGTGCCGGTACCGGCAACCCCTTCTTTACCACCGATTCTGCCGCCTGCTTGCGCGGCATTGAAATCAGTGCCGATGTGGTATTGAAGGCGACCAAGGTGGATGGGGTCTATAATGACGATCCGGTGAAAAATCCGGATGCGGTCAAGTATGACACCTTGACCTATGATGAAGTGCTGGATAAAAAACTGGGTGTCATGGATCTGACGGCCATTTGTCTGTGCCGTGACCATGCCATGCCATTGCGTGTTTTTGATATGAACAAGAAGGGTGCCCTGCTCAACCTGATGTTGGGCGGTAGTGAAGGTACCCTGGTGGAAGCCGCGCAGTAAGCGTTGGCGATAGCCGCTGATAGAGCGAGGAATAACGGTGATTGACGATATTCGCAATGATGCGCAAAGCCGCATGAAAAAGAGTCTTGAGGCGCTGGATACAGCCATGAAACGGGTGCGTACCGGTCGGGCGCATCCGAGCCTGCTGGACAATATTACCATCGAGTATTACGGCGCAGAAACGCCGCTCAACCAGATGGGCAATATCTCGGTGGAAGAGGGCAGAACGCTGACGATTTCGCCGTTCGACAAGTCGCTGATTCCGCAGATTGAACGCGCCATCATGATGTCTGATCTGGGCCTTAACCCGTCCACCTCCGGCACCCTGATTCGTTTGCCGCTGCCGCCGCTGACCGAAGAAACCCGTCGGGACCTGGTCAAGGTGGTGCGGGCAGAGGCAGAGAAAGCCCGCGTGTCCGTGCGCAACGTGCGTCGTGATGCCAATGGCGACTTGAAAGAACTGCTCAAGGAAAAAGAAATTTCCGAAGATGAGCAGCGCCGCGGCGAAGAACAGATCCAGCAGCTTACCGACAAGATGGTGGCGCAAGTGGAGAGTGTTCTGAAAGAGAAAGAAGAGGAATTGATGACCGTTTAATCGCTGCTGGCGAAACGGTGATCTGACTGACATTTCGGGCTGCGCGTCAGCCCGTTTTTATTATTGGCGGATGCAGTATGGCCGACAATCAACCGCATTCCAGCGCCCCCGATCTCGATTCCCATCAGGGCAGTGTGCCCCGCCATGTGGCGATCATCATGGACGGTAACAACCGTTGGGCCCGTAAGCAGGGCTTGCCGGGTGAGGAAGGGCATCGTGCCGGTGAGGCAACGGTGCAGGCGATCATTCGCCAGGCCGCCCACCAGGGCATTGAGGCGTTGACGCTTTTCGCGTTCAGCTCGGAAAACTGGCGCCGACCCCAGGCTGAGGTAGATCACCTGATGGCCTTGTTCCTGAAGGCATTGGGTGGCCGGGTTGAAGAACTGCACGGGCACGGTGTACGTATCCGTTTTATTGGTGACCGCTCAGCGTTCGCTGCGGACTTGCAGGACGGTATGGCCGAGGCGGAGTCGTTAACCGGTGCCAATAACCGCATGACTGTGGTGATCGCGGTGAATTATGGCGGGCAGTGGGATATTGCCCACGCCGCCCGGATAATGGCGGAAAAAGTGGCCGCCGGTGAGATACAGCCGGAGCAGATCAGCGCGGAGTCCATGGCGCCGCATCTGTCCATGGCGGATTTGCCGCCGCCGGATTTGCTGATCCGTACCGGTGGCGATCAAAGAATAAGCAACTTTTTGTTGTGGCAACTGGCTTACAGTGAACTGTATTTCTCACCGTTGTTGTGGCCAGATTTTGACGCTGACGCCTTTGATGCAGCGTTACAGGATTTTGCTGGCCGCCAGCGACGCTTTGGTCGCTCCGGTGAGGAAGTGACCAGCTTGAGTGGAGAACAATAATGTTAAAGCTGCGCGTGATTACCGCGCTGGTGCTGCTGCCAATCGTGCTGGGCGCCGTTTTCGGGCTGGATCGCCTGCCGTTTGCCATCGTGGCCGGGGTGTTCTTTATCCTCGCCGGCTGGGAATGGGCGGCAATGATGGGCAAGGTCAGCCTGACTGTGCGATTGGCCTGGGTGGCGGCACTGGCTGTGGTGATGGCCGCAGCGGAGTATTTCCAGCCCGCCTGGTTACTGAATGCCATTCCCGTGTGGTGGTTGTTGGCGTTGCTGCTGGTGGTGGGCTACCCGGGCAATGCTCGCGCCTGGTACCGCCCTGCGCTGATGGCGCTGGTGGGGCTGTTGTTGCTGGTGCCGTCCTGGGCGGCCATTGTGCAATTACAGAGCAATGGAGCCCTGGGCCTGGCGGGCCCCTGGGCGCTGATGTTTATCCTTCTGTGGGTGTGGGCGGCGGATACCGGTGCGTATTTTGCCGGCCGTACCTTTGGCAAACACAAGCTGGCCCCGCTGGTGAGCCCGGGCAAGACCATCGAAGGGCTGTTGGGCGGGGTGGCTCTGGCGTTGGCGGTGGTGGCAGGCGTGTATGCTGCCGGTCTGCTGGACGCCCAGTTGTGGCCGCTGATGCTGGTGGCCTTGTTCACTGTGCTGGCATCTGCCCTGGGCGATTTGTTTGAAAGCATGGTGAAGCGTGAGCGCGGCTTCAAGGACAGCGGCACCATCCTGCCTGGTCACGGCGGCATGCTGGACCGCATCGACAGTGTTACCGCTGCCATGCCCATCGCTCTGGCCGGGTTTAACTGGTTTGCCCTGCCGGGAGGCAGTTTGTGACACCCTCTGCAAGTGATTCCCTGCGTGCTGCTCGTACTGGCAGGCAGCGCCTGACGCTGCTGGGTGCCACGGGCAGTATCGGCCAGCAAACCCTGGATGTGGTGGTGCGTCACCCGGAGCGCTACGAGGTGTTTGCGGTTACCGCTGGTACCCAGTGGCAGGCCATGGCGCGACTCTGCGAAACGGTACATCCACGTTATGCCGCCATGGCGGACCCTGCCGCCGCCACGGCGCTCCGGAACCATCTTGATAAGGTCGGGTCACAAGTAGAGGTTCTGGCTGGCCCTGAATCCCTCTGTGAACTGGCTGCTCACCCGGATGCCGATACCGTGGTGGCGGGTATTGTCGGCGCGGCGGGAGTGCGTCCAACTCTGGCGGCGGTGGAAGCGGGTAAGCGAGTGCTGCTGGCTAACAAGGAAGCGCTGGTCGTGACCGGTTCCTTGTTTATGGATGCGGTAAAGCGTCACGGGGCAACCTTGTTGCCGCTGGATTCAGAGCACAACGCCATTTTTCAATGCCTGCCCACCGAAGGGGTCAACGCTGGCGTGGAGCGTCTGTTGTTGACCGCATCGGGTGGCCCTTTCAGGGAGTTCAGCGCAGAACAGTTGCAAGCGGTCACCCCGGAACAGGCCATTAAACATCCCAACTGGGATATGGGGCCGAAGATTTCTGTGGACTCTGCCACCTTGATGAACAAGGGGCTGGAGTTTATCGAGGCTTGCTGGTTGTTCGATGTGCCGCCCGCCATGGTGGATGTGGTGGTGCACCCCCAGAGTGTGATTCACTCCATGGTCGCTTATCGGGATGGCTCGGTACTGGCGCAGATGGGAACGCCGGATATGCGTACCCCCATCGCCTGCGGTCTGTCATGGCCGGAGCGGGTGGAATCCGGGGCCAAGCGGCTGGATTTTGCGGCGTTGGCCGGGCTGGATTTTGAATTGCCGGACCTGAAACGGTTTCCCTGCCTGGGGCTGGCGCGTGATGCCATGGCCGCCGGCGGGACCGCAACGGCGGTGCTCAATGCGGCCAACGAAGAGGCTGTGGCGGCTTTTCTAAGCGGTCAGCTCGATTTTATGGGCATTGCGGATGTGGTGGCGCGAACCCTGGAGCAACAGGATGCGCCAGCCTGCCGGGATGTGGATGCGGTCATGGAGATTGATCGCCAGGCGCGGCAGGTTGCCTGCCGCTGGATTAAGGAGCGTGGATGCTGACGTTGCTGGCATTCGTCGTCACGATTGTGATCATTGTGGCTTTCCATGAATGGGGCCACTTTCTTGCCATGCGCGCCTTTGGCGTCCGTGTTCTGACCTTTTCTGTGGGCTTTGGCCCGAAAATCCTGCGTTTCACTGACAAGAAAGGCACTGAGTGGGTGATCAGCGCGATCCCTCTGGGTGGCTACGTGAAACCACTGGATGTCCGTGAAGATGAGACGGCGGACGGTGCGCCGGGCGAATTTTCCGCCAAGCCGGCCTGGCAGCGTGTGATTACCTATGCGGCGGGCCCGGTATTCAACTTTATCCTCGCCATGCTGATCTACTGGGTATTGATGTTTGGCTATGGCCAACGCGGCCTGGAGGCAGTGGTGGGCCCGGTGACGCCGGATTCGGTCGCTGAGCAGGCAGGTTTTGTGCCTGGGGACCGCATCGTTGCGGTGGGCAACACCGAGCTCAAAGGCTGGCGCGCCTTCTATAACGAATTGATCCTGCATCTGGGCGAGCCGGATACCCTGGCGATCACCGTAGAGCAGGCAGGGGGCGGAACCACGGTTCGTGAGCTGGATACCTCGCCCTGGTCCGCAGATTTGGACAAGCCGCCCCTGGAAGCTCTGGGGCTCAATCAGGCCGTGGTTATTGGTGAGGTCCAGGCGGACAGTCCGGCAGAGCAGGCCGGCCTGACCGGTGGTGATCAGGTGCTTACCCTGAACGCTGAGCCGGTATTCAGTTGGTCCCAGTGGCAGGAAAGTATCATGGCAGCACCGGGTGAGGCCCTGACTGTCGGCGTACTCCGCGGAACGCGCATCGAGACGCTCCAGGTGGAGCCTGCCACGGTGACCGAAAACGGTGAGTCCTTTGGCCGTATCGGCGTGGGGCTGGGAGGCGTTTACCAGCAGGAATTTGGTGTGCTGGGCGCTGTTGGTGCGGCGGGCAGCCGCTTTGCCGAGCAGGTCAACGTGGTGGGCGCGAGCCTGGTGAAACTGGTGACCGGCAAGCTCTCCCTCGATAACCTGGGCGGCCCTATCACCATTGCCCAGGTGGCCGGTGAAAGTGCGTCCATAGGCATTGCCAGCTTCCTGGCATTGCTGGCTTACCTCAGCATCACGCTGGGGGTGATTAACCTTCTTCCCGTACCAATGCTTGACGGCGGCTGGATTTTCTTTGGAATCATTGAAATGATTCGCGGTCGCAGTTTACCTGAGCGGTTCTTGATGGCCGCGCAAGGTGTTGGGCTGACGCTCGTGGTCAGCTTCATGTTATTGGCCATTTACAACGACTTGGTGAAGCAGTTTTCATGAGATTTGGGGACATTCTGAGCAGCCCCCTGAAGGGCCTGCTAGCGGTTTTTTGCCTGTTGGCAGCGCCGCTGCTAAATGCGGACACACAGCTACCGTTCAAGGTCCACGATATTCGCGTAGAAGGGCTCCAGCGTCTGCCAGTGGAACGGGTCTATGCCTCCCTGCCGATTCAGGCCGGTGACACGGTTAACCGTGATCAGGTAGTCGATGCGGTGCAACGCCTGTTTGCCACCGGCAATTTCGAGGATGTGCAGCTGGGCCGTGACGGTGATGACCTGGTGGTTATTGTTGCCGAGCGACCAAGCATCGCGCGCATCGACTTGTCCGGTAACAAATCCATTGATGAAGAAAATCTGCGCAAGGGCCTGACCGAAGCAGGGTTGGCTGAAGGCGAAGTGTTTCAGCGCTCTACCTTGCAGGCGATTGCCGGCGAGCTGGAGCGTCAATACGTCAGCCAGGGCCGCTATGGGGCAGACATCAAGACCGAATCGGTGGCGCTGCCGCGTAACCGGGTGGCCCTGAAAATCGAAATCTATGAAGGCAAAGCCGCCAGAATTCGCAACATCAACATCGTTGGCAACCAGTTGTTTGACGATGAAGCCTTGCTGGAAGATTTCGAACTGCATTCTTCCGGTTTCTGGTCGTTCATCAAAGGCGATGACAAGTATTCCCGGGAAAAACTGGGCGGTGACCTGGAGCGGTTGCGTTCCTATTACCTGGACCGCGGTTATATCAACTTTTCCATCGAGTCCACCCAGGTATCCGTGACACCGGACCGGCGCAGTGTATTTATCACGGTGAATGTGGCCGAAGGCGAACAGTACACCGTGAATGAAGTAAATCTGGCCGGTGACCTGGTGGTAAAAGAGGATCAATTGCGGCCTTTGCTGATCGTCAAAAAAGGCCAGGTGTTCAGCCAGCAACTGGTGACCTATACCAACGATTTGATCAAACGCCGTCTTGGCAATGAAGGTTACACTTTCGCGGAAGTGAATGGCCGTGAGCATAATGCCAATGATGAAGACAACACCGTCGATGTGACTTTCTACGTGGACCCGGGCCGCAAGGTCTATGTCCGCCGGATCAACTTCAGCGGTAATGCCAAGACGGATGACGAAGTGCTGCGCCGTGAATTGCGTCAGTTCGAACAGGCCCCGGCAAACACCTCATTGGTGGACTTGTCTCGCCAGCGTCTGCAGCGGCTCGGTTACTTCAGCGTGGTAGAGGCGGACACCCCGCGAGTACCCAATGCGGATGACCTGGTGGATGTGAATTACAAGGTTGAAGAGCAGCCTTCTGGTTCCATCGGTGCCAACGTGGGTTTCTCCGATGCCTCCGGTTTCATCTTCGGTGCCAACGTGACCCAGAATAACTGGCGCGGTAGTGGTAACCGGGTGTCCTTTGCGCTGAGCCGGTCTGATATTCGCGACTCCTACAGCTTTTCGCATTACAACCCGTATTACACCCTGGACGGGGTAAGCCGGGGCTTCAGCCTGTTTTATTCTGAAATTGATTTCGATGAAACTACAGTAGCGTCCTACGCGGCGGATCGTCTGGGTGGCTCGGTGACGTTTGGTTATCCCATCTCGGAATATTCCCGCCTGAGCTTCGGTGCCACCTACGAGAAAACCGACATTACCACCGGTGATTTCGTGGCCGTGGATATTGCCAACTTCCTGATCCAAGAAGGCACCAAGTTCAATGAATACAAGGCCAATGCGTCCCTGCAGACCAGCACCCTGAACCGGGGCATCCTGCCTGATCGCGGTTGGTCGAGTACCCTTGGATTTGAAGTGGCGGTGCCGGGGTCCGATTACGGCTTCTACAAGCTGAACTGGACCGGGCAGAAGTATTTCCCCATTACCCAACGCTGGACGCTGCGCACCCGTGCTGATGTGGCCTACGGTGATGGCTATGGTGACGACACGGTGCTGCCGTTCTTCGAAAACTATTATTCAGGCGGTATCGGCTCTGTGCGTGGCTACGAGTCTCGCTCCCTGGGGCCGCGCTCTGAAGGCCTGAGCTATTTCCTCAATGGCACCACGGATCCAAGCCCGGATCCCATCGGCGGCAACTTCCTGACAGAAGCGAGCATGGAGCTGATTTTCCCGACGCCCTTTGCGCCGGAGTCACGAAGCGTGAGAACCTTCCTGTTCGTGGATGCGGGGAACGTGTTTGAAACCGAGCGGGATGATATTTTTGCGGACTTTGAGCCGCAGGATATTCGCACCTCTGCCGGTATCGGGCTGACCTGGTTGACGGCCATCGGGCCGCTCAGCTTCAACCTCGCCAAGGCACTGAACGACCAGCCTGGCGATGACACGGAAGTATTCCAATTTTCTCTGGGACAGACTTTTTAGGAGTTTAATAATGATGAAAAAAACACTGGTAGCACTGACTCTTCTTCTTCCGGCTCTGGCGATGGCCGATGGCACCATTGGGGTTCTCGATCCGATTGCTGCACTGCAATCGTCGGATAACGTGAAGGCAAAAATGTCATCACTGGAAAATGAGCTGTCTGCCGATGAGCAAAAGCTTAACTCTCTGCAGAATGATGTGCAGAAGCTGCAGCAAAAACTGCAGAAAGAAGCCATGACCATGTCAGCAGATCAGCAGGACACGCTGAAGACGCAAGGTCAGCAGAAGATGATTGAAATCCAGAGCCTGCAGCGCAAGCTGCAAAAGCGTGCCAATGAAGCGCAACGTGAGATTCTGGAAGAAATGCAGCCGAAACTGAAAACCGCCATGGAAGCCGTGGCCAAGCGTGAAAAGCTGGATGTGGTACTCAATGCCCAGGCGGTGATGTACGCCAAGCCTGATCTGGACATTACCGAGGCTGTGGGCAAACAACTGAACAGCATGAAATAATGCTGACTCTCGGAGCGCTTGCAGAAAAGCTGGATGCGGAGCTGGTCGGAGAGGCCAGCCACGTGGTGGACGGTCTGGGTACGATCCAGTCCGCGTCATCCAGCCAGCTTACCTTTCTTGCCAATCCTCGCTATCGGTCGTTTCTGGAACAGACCGGTGCGGGGGCGGTGCTGATCCCTGAATCCCAGCGGGCATACTGTCCGGTGGCGGCCCTGATCGTTAAAGACCCGTACCTTGCCTTTGCCAAGGCCAGTGCCTTTTTTGAGGTTGCGCCGCAACCGCAAGCGGGTGTGCATCCTGCTGCGGTGATTGATGCGACAGCCCGGATTGCCGATTCAGCTTCCATTGGTCCAAATGCGGTGGTGGAAGCGAATGTGACGGTGGGAGAGGGTGCCGTGATCATGGCCAACAGCGTGGTCGGCGCCGGTTCCGTTATCGGTGATCAGTGCCGAATTTGGCCAAATGTTACAATTTACCATGGTGTCACACTGGGTCCGCGCACTATCATACACGCCAATTGCGTGATCGGTGGCGATGGTTTCGGGTTCGCCTTTAATGGCGCGGGCTGGACCAAGCTTCATCAGGTCGGCGGTGTCACCATTGGTGCCGATGTAGAAATTGGCGCCGGTACCACAGTGGACCGTGGTGCAATCGACGATACCATTATTGGCAATGGCGTGATTCTGGATAATCAGATCCAGGTCGCTCACAACGTTGTCATTGGTGATCATACTGCTATCGCCGGGAAGGCTGGCATCGCGGGTTCAGCCAAAATCGGCTCTTTCTGCCTGATTGGCGGAGCCGCCGGTATTGCTGGCCACATCGAGGTGTGTGACAAGGTGCAAATCCTGGCCATGTCACTGGTCTCCAGCTCTATCAAGGAACCGGGTACCTATGGCTCTGCGTTGCCTGTGGATAGCCAATCCCGCTATCGTAGGAACGTGGCGCGTTTCCGGAATCTGGATGATCTGGCCCGCCGTGTGCGCAAGCTTGAGCGTTTAAGCGACTAATTTCCGCGATTTGCGGTACTTGCCTGTGTGGAACACATGATGATGGATATCCAAGAGGTCAGGGAATACCTGCCCCATCGTTACCCTTTTTTGCTGATTGACCGGGTGCTGAATATTGAGCCCGGAAAACGGATCGAAGCGTTGAAAAATGTGACGATCAACGAGCCGTTCTTCAACGGCCATTTTCCTGATGAGCCCATCATGCCCGGCGTGCTGATCGTAGAAGCGATGGCGCAGGCTGCAGGCATTCTGGGTTTTGTGACGGAAGAAAAGAAACCCTCTGACGGCTATATTTACCTGCTGGTAGGGACAGACAAGGCGCGTTTCAAACGCCGGGTGATCCCGGGGGATACTCTGCACCTGTTCGCCGAGTATGTGGTGGTAAAGCGCAATATTCTGAAATTCACCTGTGAGGCGCAGGTAGACGGGAAAACCGTTGCGAGTGCAGAGATGCTCGTGGCTGAGCAAAAAGTCTGATCCCCGCCCGTACGCCAGTGATTAGCTGGCGTATACTGCCTGCCTTCATCATCAAAATAAAAGTGACTAGTCCATGATTCATCCGACCGCCCTTATTGATCCGGCCGCGGAGCTTGCAGAGGATGTGCAGGTGGGCCCGTACTCCATTATTGGCCCCGACGTAAAAATCGGTGCGGGCACCGTAGTGGCGTCCCATGTGGTCATCAAAGGGCCGACAACCATTGGTCGCAATAACCACATCTTCCAGTTCGCGTCCGTCGGCGAGGACTGCCAGGACAAGAAGTACAACGGGGAACCGACTCGTCTGGAAATTGGCGACGACAATGTTATCCGTGAATCGGTCACCATTCATCGCGGTACCATTCAGGATAACTCCCTGACTAAAATCGGTAGTCGTAACTTGCTGATGGCTTATGTGCATGTGGCGCACGACTGCATGATTGGCGATGATTGTATTTTTGCCAACAATGCCTCGGTGGCGGGCCATGCCCATGTGGGCAATGGCGTGATTCTCGGCGGCATGACCGGTGTGCACCAGTTCTGCAAGATTGGCTCCTACGCCATGACCTCCGGTTGTTCGCTGGTGCTGAAAGATATTCCGGCTTACGTGATGGTGTCCGGCAACCCGGCCAGTGCCCGCAGCATGAACTTTGAAGGCATGCGCCGTCGTGGCTGGTCCAAGGAGGTAGTCAGCAGCCTGCGTCAGGCCTATAAGGTGGTCTACCGCCAGGGGCTCACGCTGGAACAGGCTCTGGCCGAACTGGAAGCCATGGAACCGTCGGATGCGCTGCAAATCTTCATCGATTCCCTGAAAGCGTCCGAGCGCGGTATCACCCGCTGACATGGCACAGCGCAAGGACGCACCGCTGGTCGCGCTGATTGCCGGGGAAGCTTCCGGGGATATTCTCGGCGCGGGCCTGATGCAGGCCCTTGTCGCCCGTTATCCCGGAGCCCGGTTTATCGGTGTCGGGGGCGAAGAGATGGCCGAGGCGGGGCTCACCAGCTTGTTCCCCATGGAAAAACTGTCGGTGATGGGAATCACCGAAGTGCTTTCCCATCTGCCCGAATTGCTGCGTCTGCGTAAATCCCTGGTCCGCTTCCTGCTGGAACAGAAACCGGATGTGGTCATCGGGATTGATTCCCCGGATTTCACTTTGCCCATCGCTCGTCGGCTCCACGATCGCGGCCTGAAAACCGTGCACTATGTGAGTCCGTCGGTCTGGGCCTGGCGGCAGGGGCGCATCAAGGGCATCAAGAAAAGCATTGATCTGATGCTGACCCTGTTGCCGTTCGAAGCCCGGTTCTATGAGCAGCGCCAGGTGCCGGTGGCCTTTGTGGGGCACCCGCTTGCCGACCGAATTCCTCTGGAGACAGATGTGCCGGGTGCCCGCAAGGCATTGGGCCTGGATGCGCAGGCGCGTATTCTGGCTGTGCTGCCGGGTAGCCGCGGTGGAGAAGTGGGGCAGTTGATGCCCGCCTTTTTGGAGGCCATGGTGGTGTTGAATCAGCAGGATCCGGCGCTGCATTTCGTGATTCCTGCGGCCAACAATGCTCGCCGTGAGCAAATCCAGGCACTGCTGGACGCCCAGCCTGATTTACCCGTATCGCTGGTGGATGGCCAGAGCCGTACGGTAATGGCCGCCGCTGATGTGGTGCTTATGGCATCCGGCACCGCTACGCTGGAAGGCTTGTTGCTGACCAAACCCATGGTGGTAGGCTATCGGGTTGGCGCGGTGACCTATGCCATCGTCAGCCGTTTGATAAAGAGCGAATTTGTCTCACTGCCGAATCTGTTATGTCGGCAGGAAATGGTCCCCGAACTGATTCAGGAGGGACTGACCACGGATGCGATCGTTGCCGCCGTGCGTCGCTGGTTCGATCAACCTGAGCAGGCCCAGGCCCTGAAAGCCCGGTTCCAGGACGTACATGAACAGCTTCGCGGTGGCGCCAGCGAGAAAGCGGCAGCCGCCGTTGCTAAACTGCTGGAGGCCTGATGGCACCATCGCAATCATGCGATCCCTTTGCGGAATATGCCCTGGCTGACCCTTTCATTCCGTCCGCCTTTGCCTGGCAGCCTGGCATGCTGGTGGCGGGGGTGGACGAAGTGGGCCGCGGGCCGTTGGTGGGCGCGGTAGTAACAGCCGCCGTTGTTCTCGACCCTCAACACCCCATTGCTGGCTTGGCTGATTCCAAAAAAATCAGTGAAAAGAAACGGTTGGCGCTGGAAGATGAGATCAAGTCTCATGCTCTGGGCTGGGCGCTGGGGCGGGCCGAACCGGCGGAAATCGATGAGTTGAATATCCTGCATGCCACCATGCTGGCCATGCAGCGGGCGGTCGCCGGTTTACCCATGGCGGCACAGGCCGTGCTTGTTGATGGCAATCGGGTGCCAGCGTTGCCGTGCCCGTCGCAAGCGGTGGTAAAGGGTGACGGCAGGGTGCCGGCCATTTCCGCCGCGTCGATCCTTGCCAAAGTGGCCCGGGATCGCGAAATGCATGCCTTGCATGCCCGTTACCCCCAATATGGCTTCGACCGCCACAAAGGCTACCCGACAGCGGTGCACATGGCGGCCCTGGAACAACATGGCGCCCTGGCCGAGCATCGCCGCTCCTTTGGCCCGGTCGCCGCAGCAATTGCACAAGGGAACCTGTTTTGAGTGATCCCCGTTTTGTCCACCTGCGCTTGCATACCGACTATTCACTGGTCGATGGAGTGGTGCGGGTCAAGGAACTGATCAAGACCTGTGTAAACCAGCAGATTCCGGCGGTGGCCGTTACCGACGATTCAAACCTGTTTGCGCTGATCAAGTTTTACCAGAATGCCATGAATGCGGGGATCAAGCCGCTGATGGGCGCCGACCTGTGGGTGCAGGGCACACACATAGAGGAGCCCGCTTGCCTGTCGTTTCTGGTGCTCAACGAAGCGGGCTATCAGAACCTGACGTTGCTGATTAGCCGCGCCTGGCAGACCAACCAGGATCGTGGCCGGGCGTTGGTGAAGCCGGAATGGGTAGCAGAGCTTAGCGAAGGCCTGATCGTGCTTTCTGCGGCCTCCCAGGGCGAAGTGGGACAACTGCTACTGGCAGAAAAGTACGAGCTGGCGCAGCAATATGCGAGCTGGCTGGCCTCTGTGTACGGCGACCGTTTCTATCTGGAAGTGCAACGCACCTCGCGCCCGGGCGACGAAGATTGTCTGCATGCCAGTGTTGCGCTGGCGGGGCAGCTGGGGCTGCCTGTGGTGGCAACCAACGATGTACGCTTTCTGCGCCGGGAAGATTTCGAAGCTCACGAATCACGGGTGTGTATCCACGACGGCAACACCCTGGACGATCCGCGTCGTCCGAAGAAGTACTCCGAAGAGCAGTACCTGAAATCCGCCGAAGAAATGGCGGAGCTGTTTGCCGACCTGCCCGAAGCGCTTGAAAATACGGTGGAGATCGCCCGCCGCTGTACGCTGGACATTCGCCTGGGGGAAAACTTCCTGCCGGATTTCCCGATTCCGGACGGCATGACCATCGAGCAATACTTTGAAAAAGTCTCCAGTGACGGGCTCGAAGAGCGTCTCAAGGTGTTGCTGGATAAGGATGATCCCGAGTACGCCATAAAGCGTAAGGATTACGATGACCGGCTGCGGTTCGAGCTGGATATCATCAACCAGATGGGCTTTCCCGGTTACTTCCTGATCGTTGCCGACTTTATTCAGTGGGGCAAGGACAACGAAGTTCCCGTAGGCCCGGGCCGGGGCTCCGGTGCCGGTTCCCTGGTGGCCTATGCCATGAAGATTACCGACCTGGATCCTATTGGCTACGACTTGCTGTTCGAACGTTTCCTTAACCCGGAACGGGTCTCCATGCCCGACTTTGACGTCGACTTCTGCATGGAAAAACGCGACCGCGTGATCAACTACGTGGCAGACAAGTACGGCCGTGATGCGGTGAGCCAGATCATTACGTTCGGCACCATGGCCGCCAAGGCGGTGGTGCGCGATGTGGCGCGGGTGCAGGGCAAGCCTTACGGCCTGGCTGATCGCTTGTCCAAGATGATCCCGGGTATTCCGGGCATGACGCTGACCAAGGCGCTGGAGCAGGAAGAAACCCTGCGTGAATTCCTGGAAAGCGATGAAAATTCCGACAAGGACGCTGCCAACGAAATCATGGAGATGGCCTTCAAGCTGGAAGGCCTGACCCGGAACGTGGGCAAGCACGCCGGGGGCGTGGTGATCGCGCCGGGCAAGCTGACGGACTTCGCGCCGCTGTACTGTGAAGAAGACGGTACCAACCTGGTTACCCAGTACGACAAGGACGATGTGGAATCCGCCGGCCTGGTGAAGTTTGACTTCCTCGGCCTGAAAACCCTGACCATCATTGATTGGGCCGTAAAAGCCGCCAACGTGAAGCGCGGCCGTGAAGGTCTGGACGATCTGGTTATTGACCACATTCCGCTGGATGACGGCCCCAGTTTCGACCTGCTCAAGCGGGGCGATACCACGGCGGTGTTCCAGCTGGAAAGTCAGGGCATGAAGGAGCTGATCAAAAAGCTCCAGCCCGACGTATTCGAAGACATTATCGCGCTGGTGGCCCTGTATCGTCCGGGGCCGCTGGAATCCGGCATGGTTGATAACTTCGTGAACCGTAAGCACGGTCGCGAACCGCTGGCCTACCCGGATCCGCAATACCAGCACGAGTGGCTGGAGCCGATCCTGAAGCCCTCCTACGGGGTTATCCTGTATCAGGAGCAGGTGATGCAGATTGCCCAGGAGCTGGCCGGTTACACGCTGGGCGGCGCTGACATGCTGCGCCGGGCCATGGGCAAGAAAAAGCCTGAAGAAATGGCCAAGCAGCGGGCGATCTTCGAAGAAGGGGCCAAAGGTAAGGGCGTGGACCCGGACCTGGCCATGAAGATCTTCGACCTGGTGGAAAAATTCGCGGGCTACGGGTTTAACAAATCCCACTCCGCCGCTTATGCACTGGTTGCCTACCAGACCGCCTGGCTCAAGGTTCACTACCCGGCGGAATTCATGGCCGCCACCATTTCTGCGGATATGCAGAACACCGACAAGGTGGTGACCTTCATTGATGAATGCAAAACCATGGGGTTGCAGGTACTGCCGCCGGATGTGAATTCCTGTGGCTACCGCTTCACCGTGAACCCGGAGGGCGACATCGTCTATGGGTTGGGTGCCATCAAGGGGCTGGGTGAAGGTCCCATCGATGCCATCGTATCGGCGCGGGCAGATGGCGGTGAGTTCAAGGACCTGTTTGATTTCTGTCGCCGTATTGACCTGAAAAAAATTAACCGTCGTTCCCTGGAAGCCATGGTGCGCGCCGGGGTGCTGGACAAGCTGGGGCCGAAAAGCAGTTTCCACGACCGCGCGCAGTTGCTGGCCACTTTGCCGGACGCCATTGCTGCTGCAGATCAGGATGCCCGCAACGAAGCGGCCGGCATCATGGATATGTTCGGGGCCGTGGATGACAGCCCGGCCACGGCGGTGGAATGGAAGCCGGCCCGCGCCTGGAACGACGAAACCCGTCTTAATGGCGAGCGTGACACCCTGGGCCTGTTTTTGACCGGCCACCCCATCGACCAGTATGAAAAAGAAGTGCGGCAGTTCGTGACCGCCCGAATCAATTCCCTGCAGCCCACCGGCAAAGGGGAGGCCGCCACCATCGCCGGGCTGGTGGTGGCGCTGCGCATCACCCGCAGCAAACGCAGTGGCGATCGTATGGCGTTCATCACGCTGGATGACAAGACCGGTCGGGTGGAAGTGTCGGTCTTCGGCAAGACCTTTGCCGAATACGGCGAGTTGGTGCAGAAGGATACCCTGCTGATCTTCAAGGGCGGGGTCCGCAACGACGAATACACCGGCGGCTTTAATCTGGTCGCCGATGAAATCATGGATATGCGCCAGGCCCGGGAAACCTTTGCCCGCCGTTTGCGGGTGGCGGTGCCGGTGGCGGATGATTTGCCCCAGCAGCTTCAGCAGATGCTGTCGCCGTACCAGGGGGGCAACACGCCGGTGCTGCTGGATCTGGACCACAACATTGCCGCTGCCAGTTTCTGGCTGGGCGACGAATGGAAAATCAGCCCCCACGAGTCACTGGTGGAGGAGCTGCGGGTACGCTTTGGTGAAAACGCAGTGCGGATGGAGTATTAGCGCTGCATGCTGCACGCAGCACGCTTCAACACGAGAAGGCTGAGTGGTGACCAGGGTGCCGGGGTCCGCGATTCAAACGCCTGGACGCGGCGGCAGGGCCACTCTTTGCGCTCGATGCTCTCCCGCATTGTCGCGTTAAGCGTGGGGCGTGCCGCGTCTCCCTTTGAAATAGTTTGCAACCTAGCCATGTCGGCCATGTCTCGACGTTGTCATTGGGTTGCGGCTACACTTGTTGCATTCTTTTATGGGCAGGTTGCGTTCGGGCATCGCCGGCGTAGCGTTTCTGCCTTATTGGCGCCAGGGAACGGCCATTCTGGTCCGGGCGCATGCTGATAACACCTTGAACAGGCTCAGAATATGAATCCCAACTTCCTCGAATTTGAACAACCGATTGCCGACCTGGAAGCGAAAATCGAGGAATTGCGTTTGGTGGGCAGTGGCAGCGAGGTGAACATTTCCGAGGAAGTGGCCAAGCTGCAGGAAAAAAGCATTACGCTCACCGAAAGCATCTTTCGCGGCCTCAGCTCCTGGCAAATCTCCCAGCTGTCCCGGCATCCCAAGCGTCCCTACATGCTGGACTACATCAAGCGGATCTTTACCGATTTCGATGAGCTGCATGGGGACCGTGCCTTTGCCGACGACCCGGCCATTATCGGCGGCATGACGCGCCTGGCGGGCCAGCCTGTAATGGTGATTGGCCACCAGAAAGGCCGTGAAGTGAAAGAGAAGGTGCGCCGTAACTTCGGTATGCCGAAACCGGAGGGCTACCGCAAGGCGCTGCGCCTGATGGAAATGGCCGAGCGCTTCAAGCTGCCGGTACTCACCTTTATCGATACCCCGGGTGCTTTCCCGGGTATTGATGCGGAAGAGCGTGGTCAGTCGGAAGCCATCGCCCGCAACCTGCGTGTCATGTCCCAGCTGAAGACGCCGATTATCGCCACCGTCATTGGCGAGGGCGGCTCCGGTGGGGCACTGGCCATCGGCGTCTGCGATCATTTGCAGATGCTGGAATTCTCCACCTATTCGGTGATTTCCCCGGAAGGCTGCGCCTCGATTCTCTGGCGCAGTGCCGACAAGGCGCCGGAAGCGGCAGAAGCCATGGGCCTGACCGCCGGCCGCCTGCACGAGCTCGGCATCGTGGACCAGGTGATCAAGGAGCCGCTGGGCGGCGCTCACCGCGATCACGACCAGGCTGCGGATGCCGTGCGCAAGGCACTGGAAACCCAGCTGGAATCGCTGCGCGCCATGGAAATGGATGCGCTGATCGACCGCCGTTACGAGCGCCTGATGAGCTACGGCAACGTGGTCAGCGATCCCGCTGACGAATAACCATGTCCGATGCTGCCGGGTTCAGCCAGTCGCTGGCTGAACAGGCCCCCGACGGGCCTCTGCTGCTGGCCCTCAGTGGCGGGCTGGACTCTTGCCTGTTGCTTCACCTCCTGATCAAAGCGGGCCTGGGCCCGCGCCTCTCCGCTGTTCATATTGACCATCAATTGCAGGCCGATAGTCAGAGCTGGTCGCGCTTTTGTCAGGCGTTGGCGGACCAGCAAGGTATCCCGCTCGCCATTGAAAAGGTGGCTGTCGACATGGCCAACGGGCTGGAAGCTGGCGCCCGTGATGCCCGTTATAGTGTGCTATTGCCGCTGGCTCGTGCCCAGGGCGCAACACTGGTGATGGCCCACCATCGCAATGACCAGGCGGAAACCCTGCTGTTCAGGCTGCTGCGTGGAGCGGGTGTGCAGGGGCTGTCGGCCATGCGTGAGTACAGTCAGCAACAAGGTGTGGCCCTGTGGCGGCCATTGCTGGGGGTTGGCCGGCAGACGCTGGAGAGTTGGGGAGCGGCGTTATCGCTAAACTGGCGCGAAGACCCCAGCAATCAGGATCAGTCCCTGCGCCGTAATTATCTGCGCCACACTATTCTGCCGACACTGCGTGATCGCTGGCCCGGCGCCGACGCCACGCTCGCCCGGACGGCAGACCATATGGCGGAAGCCAGTGAGCTGCTCAGTGAAATCGCGGAACAGGATGCGGATAGCCTGGGCGTGGCCGGGGCGTCTTTTCCGCTGACCGATTTGGCCGATTTGTCTCTGGCGCGGCAGCGCAATGTGCTGCGCTGGTGGCTACAGCAAAACCGGGCCACCGCACCCAGTGCCGCCGTGCTTGAACAGTTGCGAGTACTGCATCTGGCTGCGGGGGATAGCCAGGCGCGGGTGGAGTGGGGTGGATTCGCGGCACGCTTGTACCGTGGGGCATTGTATCTGGCTTCACGTGAGGCCTTTCAGCCCTGGCAGGGCGATGTGCTCTGGCGGGAAGGGGCGCCGCCGCCGGCCTTGCCCCACTGGCATTGGTCAAAGCAGGGTGGTGAGGGAGATATTTGGGTGCTTCGTCCACCGGGCAATCTGCAGCTCAGGGCATTGTCCGGCTCTTTGGTCGTGCGCCGCAATGGATTGCATCAACAGATCAAGGAGCTCTGGCGCGCGGCGGGCGTGCCGCCCTGGCAGCGGCGTCAGTGGCCATTGCTGTTCCGTGATGGGGAGGTGGTGAGTGTGCCGCTGGTGGGGCTGGCCGATGGTGAAGAGAGTGACAGTAGTGAGCGCTGGTATTTGTTACCTTCAAACGCCATGTCGCACTAGCAAGCCTTTCCGCATGTGATCCCGGCGCCGGCAGTTGTCCGTTCTGGCGCACAGTAAAATACGAAACGCCTGCTCGTTTCAGTAATCCTCCTCTGCCAAACTTGCGCTGACTGATCCCGAACCCCTTGCGTATTCAACCCCAGCCGAAAAGGGAGTGCCATGCAGGCCCTTCAGCAACACTTGCAGCAGACCTTTCAGCTTCAGGCCTTTCGCCCCGGGCAGCAGGCGGTTATCGACGCATTGCTGGCCGGGCGCTCAGCGCTGGCGGTGTTTCCCACTGGCGGCGGTAAAAGCCTGTGTTACCAATTGCCGGCGTTGATGTTCAGTGGTGTGACCCTGGTGGTGTCGCCGCTGATTGCATTGATGAAAGACCAGGTGGATCAGCTTCACCGGCTGGGTATTGCTGCCGCGCGGCTGGATTCCAGCGTGGATGCAGAGCAATTGCAGGGTATCTACCGGGGGCTGGATGACGGCAGTATCAAGCTGCTGTACGTGGCGCCAGAGCGCCTGGCCAATGAGCGATTTCTGGCGCGTTTGAAGCGGCTGTCGATCAGCATGATGGCGGTGGATGAAGCGCACTGTGTTTCTGAGTGGGGGCATAACTTTCGACCGGATTATCTGAAACTGGCGCAGCTGGCCAGCGATCTCAATGTGGGCAGGGTGCTGGCGCTGACCGCGACGGCCACGCCCCAGGTGGCAGAGCAGATCCGCGACAGTTTTTCCATTGCCCGGGAAGATCATGTTCAGACCGGCTTTTTCCGCCCCAATCTGGCGCTGAGTATCCGGCCCCACAATGCCTCCGAACGGGATCAGGCATTGCTGGCGGCATTGCAGTCCCGACCGTCAGAGCCGGCCATTGTTTATGTCACCCTGCAGAAAACCGCCGAACAGGTAGCCGGGTTCCTGCAGGCGCAGGGGCTGCCGGCACAGGCATATCATGCGGGGCTCAAGGATGACGAACGCCACCGGGTACAGGAAACCTTCATGGCAGGGCAGGGGAATATTGTCGTTGCCACCATCGCGTTTGGCATGGGCATCGACAAGGCCGATATTCGCGCTATTTATCACTATAACCTGCCCAAGTCCCTGGAAAACTACATGCAGGAAATCGGCCGGGCAGGGCGGGATGGCAAACCCTCCGAGTGTGTATTGCTGGCCGGTTCGGATGATCTGACCGTACTGGAGAATTTCAGTTACGGGGACACCCCGGACAGTACGTCGCTGGCCGGGTTGATCGACTGGCTGGTGGCCCAGCCCGAGCAGTTCGACCTGTCAGTGCATGAATTGTCCGGGCAATTCGATGTTCGTCCTCTGGTGATCAATACACTGCTGACCTATCTGGAGCTGGAAGGCGTGGTTCGCGCCACGGCGCCATTTTATACGGAGTACAAGCTGGCTTTCCGGACGTCCCAAGATGACGTGATCAGTCAATTCAATGACGACCGGGCGGATTTCCTGCAGCGGGTTTTCGCGACCGGGAAACAAGGGCGCATCTGGGTAACCCTGAAGCCCATTGATGCTGCCGCAGAGCTGCAGGTTGACCGGCTTCGCATCCTCAAGGCGCTGGGCTATCTGGAACAACAGGGAATGATTGAGCTGCGTGTGGCCGGGGTGCGCCAGGGATACCGGATGTTGCAGCGCCCCCAGGAACCACAGGCGTTGACCGCCAGAATGGAAGAACAGTTTCGCGTGCGCGAACAACGGGATATCCAGCGGTTGCAGCAAGTGTGTGACTGGGCCGAGGGCAAGGGCTGTTATCAGCAGGCCCTGGTGAGCTATTTTGGCGAACGCTTGCCTGAACCCTGTGGGCAGTGCAGTCATTGCAAGGGCGAACATTGGCCCATGACGGCACGCCATCGCCGTGTACCTGATACGGCGGTGATTCAGGCAGTGAGACAGGAAGGGCATGGGGCGCTGGCCACGCCCCGGCAACTGGCGCGCTTTCTTTGTGGTATCAGCAGCCCCCGAGCCAGCCGTGCCCGTCTTGGCCGGCATTCCGCGTTTGCATCGCTGATCGACGCGCCTTTTGCCGATGTGCTGGCGGCATGCGAGAAGCCCTGAGGCTGGCCTCGGGCTTCCTGCCTCCTGCGCTCGGCGGGGCGCAAGAAGTGAGTCGGCCCCTGAACCCTATTGCTCTCTCTGTCGCTTGGCCAGCCATTTAAACAGGCAGTGCGTAATTCGGCGTAGCCGATGTGGGTATCACCACCTTTTTACGCTCTCGGGAGCGATTCCGATTGAGGCGCGGGGCGGCTTCTGTTAACATTTTCTCCCGTCCTGATGTAGCGCAAGCTCCTGAATTTTCAGGTGTTCAATCGTCTCTTGCGAAGCTGGCCAACCCGATTCACGAAAGCTCCTTGCCCGTCTGTAACGTGCAGGGTGTTTTTTTTATGGGGGCCAGTACACACTGACGATGGTGCTATCAACCCACTAGCGATCTGGTGAGTGCATGTCTCGTTTCATCTTTGTCACCGGCGGTGTGGTGTCGTCTCTGGGGAAGGGGATTACCTCCGCGTCCCTGGCCACTCTGTTGGAAGCCCGCGGCCTCAACGTCACCCTGATTAAAATGGATCCCTACATTAATGTGGATCCTGGCACCATGAGCCCTTACCAGCACGGTGAGGTGTTTGTGACCGACGATGGCGCCGAAACCGACCTGGATCTGGGTCATTACGAGCGTTTTATTCGCACCCGCCTGAACCGCCGCAACAGCTTTACCACCGGCCGTGTCTATCAGCATGTGCTGGATAAAGAGCGCCGCGGCGAATACCTGGGCGCCACCGTCCAGGTGATCCCCCATATCACCGATGAGATCAAGCTGAAGATCCGCGAAGGGGCGGGCGATGCGGATGTGGCCATCGTGGAAATTGGTGGTACTGCGGGTGATATCGAATCGCTGCCTTTCCTGGAAGCGGCCCGACAGATGCGCGTGGAACTGGGTTCCAGCCAGTCCCTGCTGGTGCACCTGACGCTGGTGCCGTACATCGCCACCGCCGGGGAAATCAAAACCAAGCCGACCCAGCACTCCGTGAAAGAGCTGCGTTCCATCGGCTTGCAGCCGGATATTCTGGTGTGCCGTGCGGATGACCCGATTCCGCAGAGCGCCCGGGAAAAAATTGCCCTGTTTACCAATGTGGAAGCCCGGGCGGTGATTTCCTCCCCGGACTGCAAGACCATTTACCAGGTGCCCCGTGGCATGCACGAGCAGGGCCTGGACGCCATCGTGGTGGAAAAATTTGGCCTGGATCTGCCCGAACCGGATCTTGGTGAATGGGATCGTGTGGTGGAAGCGCAGCTGAACCCGGAAAACGAAGTCACCATCGGTATGGTGGGCAAGTACATCGAACTGGTCGATGCCTACAAGTCACTTAACGAAGCGCTGATCCATGCGGGTATCAGCAACCGCGCCAAGGTCAATATCCTCTATCTGGATGCGGAAGATATCGAGCGTGACGGCACCGGTGTGCTGGAAAGCCTGGATGCCATTCTGGTGCCCGGTGGTTTTGGTGACCGGGGTACCGAAGGCAAGATCGCTGCGATCCGTTATGCCCGTGAGAACAAGGTGCCGTATCTGGGCATCTGTCTGGGTATGCAGCTGGCAGTCATCGAATATGCCCGTCACGTGGCAGGCATCGAACAAGCCCATTCCTCGGAGCTGAACCCGAACACGCCGGACCCGGTGGTGGGGCTGATCACCGAATGGATCACCGAAGATGGCCAGAAAGAGCAGCGCTCTGCGGACTCCGACCTGGGTGGTACCATGCGCCTGGGTGGCCAGGAGTGTGTGCTTGAAGACGGCAGCCGCGCGGCCCAGTGCTATGGCAGCACACGTATCGTGGAACGCCATCGCCACCGCTATGAGGTAAACAACAACTACCTGCCGCAGCTGGAAGCGGCGGGTTTGAAGATCGTTGGCCGTTCCGTGGACGGTGAATTGGTGGAAGTGATCGAAGTGGGCGACCATCCGTGGTTTGTGGCCTGCCAGTTCCACCCGGAATTCACCTCCACCCCCCGTGACGGTCACGGTTTGTTCAAAGGCTATGTGGAAGCCGCTTTGGCGGAACAGCAGGCCCACAAGGAGGCGTGATCCGTGAGTAACCAGAAGACCATTGCCCTGAACGGGCTGGAATTCGCCAACGACAAGCCCATGGCCTTGTTCGGCGGCATGAATGTGCTGGAATCCCGGGACATGGCCATGCAGGTAGCGGAAGCCTATGCGGAAGTGACCAGCAAGCTGAACATGCCCTGGGTATTCAAGGCCAGTTTCGACAAGGCAAACCGGTCTTCATTGAGCTCCTACCGGGGGCCGGGTCTGGACGAAGGCCTGAAAATCTTTGAAGAAGTAAAGAAGACCTTCAACTGCCCGGTGATCACCGACGTGCACGAGCCCTACCAGGCCGCACCAGTGGCGGAAGTGGCGGATATCATCCAGCTGCCTGCCTTTCTGGCACGGCAGACGGACCTGGTGGTGGCCATGGCAAAAACCGGGGCCATCATCAATATCAAGAAGCCCCAGTTTCTGGCGCCCCATGAAATGTCGCACATCCTGCACAAATGTGAGGACGCCGGTAACGATCAGCTGATTCTTTGCGAGCGCGGTTCCAGCTTTGGTTACAACAACCTGGTGGTGGACATGCTCGGCTTCGGCATCATGAAGCAATTCAACTACCCGGTGTTTTTCGACGTGACCCATGCCTTGCAGAAACCCGGTGGCCGGGCCGATAGCGCTGACGGCCGTCGTGCCCAGGTGGCAGAATTGGGCCGCGCGGGGATCAGTCAGGGAATTGCCGGTCTGTTCCTGGAAGCCCATCCGGACCCGGATAATGCCAAATGCGATGGCCCCTGCGCCCTGAGACTGGATCGTCTGGAGCCATTCCTGGCACAGATGCAAACCCTGGATAATACCATCAAGGCACTGCCTGCCTTCGAAAATAACTGATTAGAGTTTGGAGATTGATCGACATGTCCAAGATCGTTGATATCAAGGCCCGCGAAATTCTGGATTCCCGTGGCAACCCGACCATCGAAGCCGATGTGGTTCTCGAATCCGGTGCCAGTGGCAGTGCCTGTGCGCCCAGCGGCGCCTCCACCGGCTCCCGCGAAGCGCTGGAACTGCGTGACGGTGACAAGTCCCGTTATTTGGGTAAAGGCGTCACCAAAGCGGTAGGCAATGTAAATTCCGCTATCCGTGAATTGCTGGTAGGCAAAGACGCTTCCGACCAGAAGGCGCTGGACCAGGCCATGCTGGATGCCGATGGCACCGAGAACAAGGCGAACCTGGGGGCCAATGCGATTCTGGCTGTGTCCCTGGCGGCGGCCAAGGCGGCGGCGGTGGATCAGGGTAAACCCCTGTACGAGTATATTTCCGACCTGCAGGACGACGATAACGAATACTCCCTGCCCGTGCCGATGATGAACATCATCAACGGTGGTGAGCACGCGGATAACAACGTGGATATTCAGGAATTCATGATCCAGCCGGTGGGCGCGCCCACTGTGGCGGAAGCCATTCGCTACGGGGCGGAAATCTTCCATGCGTTGAAAGGGGTGCTGAAGAAACGTGGCCTGAACACCGCGGTTGGTGATGAGGGCGGCTTTGCGCCGAACCTGCCCAGCAATGAAGCGGCACTGGAAGCCATCATGGAAGCCATCGAGATTGCCGGTTACAAGGCTGGTGATGATGTGACCCTGGCGCTGGATTGCGCCGCCAGCGAATTCTACAAGGATGGCAAGTACGTGCTGGCCGGTGAAGACCGCAGCATGAGCTCCGAAGAATTTGCCGACTACCTGGCAGAGCTGTGCGACCGTTACCCGATCATTTCCATTGAAGATGGCATGGACGAATCCGACTGGGATGGCTGGAAAATCCTCACCGAAAAATTGGGCAAGAAAATCCAGTTGGTAGGCGATGATCTGTTCGTGACCAACACCAAGATTCTCCAGCGCGGTATCGACGAGAACGTGGCCAACTCCATTCTGATCAAGTTCAACCAGATCGGTTCTCTCACCGAGACTCTGGACGCCATCAAGATGGCCAAGGATGCCGGTTACACTGCGGTCATTTCCCACCGTAGTGGTGAAACGGCGGACACCACCATTGCTGATCTGGCCGTGGCGACGGCGGCGGGCCAGATCAAAACCGGCTCCCTGTGCCGCTCCGACCGTGTTGCCAAGTACAACCGTTTGATTCGCATCGAGCAGGAACTGGGCCGTGCGGCTTACCATGGCCGTAAAGAGTTCAAGCTGCTCGGCTAAGCGATGCCAGCCCCCAAGGCAAAATCCAGCGCCGGCAACAGCAAGGGCAATGCCGAGCGGATGACACTGAAACTGTCACCCGCCCGGCAAGTCGCCCTGGCGTTGCTGGCGCTGCTGTTTTTGGGCCTGCAGGTCCGGTTGTGGTTTGGTGAAGGCAGCCTTCGGCATGTGGCCGCGCTGAAAAAGGACGTGGCCGTGCTGAAGGAAAGCAATGCCAAGCTGGCAGAACGCAATCGCCTGATGGCCGCCGATGTGAATGACCTGAAGCAGGGCACGGAAGCCGTGGAAGAAATCGCACGCAAGGACCTGGGTATGGTTCGCAAGGGGGAAACGTTTTTCCTGATTCTTGAACAGCCCCGGGGCACCGAGTGAATCCTGTTATTTCCGGCCCGCTGTATGCCGTGGTTCCCGCTGCCGGTGTGGGGAGCAGGATGGGCGCGGGTTTTCCCAAGCAGTATCTTTCCCTGGCCGGCCAAACTCTGGCCGAACATACCCTGAATCGATTGCTCTCGTTCGCGCCGATCCACAAAGTGGTGGTGGCGGTGTCCGCTGACGACCCCTGGTGGCCCACGCTGGCGGTATCCCGGCACCCGCGCATCCAGACGGTGGCCGGCGGCGACACCCGGGCTGATTCGGTACGCAACGGTGTTGCGGCAGTGCGGGACGAAGGTGGTGCCGACGCCTGGGTGCTGGTGCACGATATGGCCCGCCCGCTGATCCGGCTCTCGGATATTCAGAGTCTGCTGGACCAGACCGGTCCACAGGGTGCCATTCTCGCCTTGCCGGTGGTGGATACCATCAAGCAGGCCGCAGAGCAAAAGCATATTGCGGCCACGCTGGACCGGGCGCATATCTGGCGGGCCCTGACACCTCAACTCTTCCCGGCGCAGGCGCTGCTGGCTGCACTACAGGGTGACCTGGCCACCATTACTGATGAAGCCTCTGCCATGGAGCGTGACGGGTGGCAGCCTGGGCTGGTCGCCGGTCACAGCGACAATATCAAGATAACCGTCCCCGACGATCTGCCACTGGCCCGCTTTTATCTGAGCCGGCAGCAGGGTGATGACAGCAGCGAAGGAGAACCGTGGTGAGCGTGCGTATTGGTCAGGGGTTTGACGTTCATGCCTTCGATGAGGGCGATCATGTCATGCTCGGCGGTATTGTCATTCCCCACAGTCATGGGCTCAAGGCGCATTCCGATGGCGATGTGGCGTTGCATGCATTATCCGATGCCTTGCTTGGCGCCTTGGCACTGGGGGACATTGGCCACTATTTCCCGGACACCGACCCGCAATGGCAAGGTGCTGATTCCGGCCAGCTACTGAGTGCCATCTATGGGTCGATTCTGGATGCGGGATGGCGGCTGGGCAACGCGGACCTGACGGTGATCTGTCAGGCACCCAAGCTGGCGCCGCACATTGCCGGCATGCGTGAGCGCATCGCCGAATTGCTGCAGTGTGATCTGGGGCAGGTGTCGGTCAAGGCGACGACCACGGAAAAACTGGGCTTTACCGGTCGCAAGGAAGGCATAGCGGTGCAGGCCGTGGTGTTGCTGGAGAGCCAGTGAGTGCCGTGTCAGAAATGACTCATCAAGGCTTGCCCTGCGCCCACGGTGGTCCGGTGTGTCAGGGCGTATTGAAGGCCCGACCAGACGATTTTTACGTTGCAGAACAGATGCACGTGACACCGGAAGGCCAGGGTGAACACCTCTGGCTGGAAATTGAAAAAACCGGCTGGAATACCGAAGACGTGGCCATGCTGCTTGCTAAGCAGGCCCGCGTTCATCGCTTGTCGGTGGGCTACAGCGGCCTGAAAGATAAACACGCGGTGACCCGGCAATGGTTCAGCCTGCATTTGCCGGGCAAGGACGATCCGGAGTTCGATTGGGCCGAAGGGCTGACGGTGCTGCAAGCCGGTCGCCACCGCCGCAAACTCAACCGTGGTACCCACCGTGCCAACGACTTTCGGTTGCGCGTCACGGCTTTCCAGGGCGACCGGGAAGCACTGGAGACCCAGCTGCACACCATCATGGCGGAAGGCGTGCCGAATTATTTTGGTGAACAACGTTTTGGTCGTGGAGCCGGGAATCTGGTGCGTGGCACCGAATGGTTGCTCGGCGGGGAAGCACCACGCAAGAAAGCGCTGCGGGGCATGTGGTTGTCCGCCGTGCGCAGCAATTTGTTCAATCAGGTATTGGCTGAACGGGTACGTCGCGATTGCTGGAACAGAGTGCTGGCCGGCGATATTTTGCAACCGGAAGGCAGCCGTGGATTATTTATGGCCGATGACGATTGCGACGCGGTGGAACGGGTTGCGAGCGGGGAAGTGCACCCCACCGCCCCTTTGCCCGGCCTGCCCGGCATGGCATCATCTGGCCCCTGTAATAAACTGGAGCAGCAGATACTGGCGCCCCACGCCCCGGTGATTGAGGGCCTGCGCCAGATCAAGGTAGAAGAAGCCCGCCGTAGCACAAGGCTGCCGGTACGGGACTTGCAGTGGGTCTGGCATACAGACCCGGAACGGGAAGGGGAAGACTGCCTGGAGCTGGCGTTTACGCTACCCACAGGCGCTTTTGCCACGACAGTAATGGCAGAGCTGATCAGTTCACCGGCTGATTGACTCGCATTGAGGCAAACGAACACAGATGGATATCCAACTCAGCGGCATCGGCATGACGTCTGCGCGAACCCGGGATCGGTTAGTGCAGCGTCTGCGTGACGCCGGTATTCAGGACGAGCGCGTACTGGACGCTATCCGCAATACACCACGACACCTGTTTATCGAAGAAGCCTTGGCGCATCAGGCCTATGATGATACCGCCTTGCCGATCGGTCATGGGCAAACCATTTCCCAGCCCTGGGTGGTTGCGCGCATGACCGAGCTGCTGATTGCCAACGGGAAGCCGCGCAAGGTGCTGGAAATTGGCACCGGTTGCGGCTATCAAACCTCGGTGCTGGCGCCGTTTTGTGATGAGCTGTATTCGGTGGAACGCATTCGCCCCCTGCAGGATCAGGCCCGCAAACGCCTGTTGCAGCTGGGCCTGGCCAAGGTGCAGCTCAAGCATGCGGATGGCGGTTTTGGCTGGAAGGCAGAGGCGCCGTTCGATGGTATTCTCGCGGCGTGCGCCCGTGCGGATATTCCTGACGATTTGTTGTCTCAACTGGCAGACGGCGGCCGCCTGGTGATGCCGGTTGGCGGTGATCGCCAGCAGATTCTCACCGTGGTCGACCGTGAGGGTGATCAATTTCATACCCAGACCCTGGACCCGGTACGTTTCGTACCGTTCCAGCGTGGGGTGCTGCGATAAGGCAGCTTCAAGCTACAAGCTACAAGGCGCGATCAGAATGGGTTCTATCGAATAAGCTCTGCCCGCGCACCACAACAGTTTGAAGGGCGAAATTCGGTAGTGGGGCAAGACAATCCCAAGCTCGTGTTGCAACGTGAAAGTGGTAACTTGCTTCCCGGTCTAAATGGTTCTGCTGATTAGAGAAGCGCGTACTCCAGCGTGCAAAAACACTCATCCCGAAATCGCGTTGTTGCGTGCAGCGTGATGCCTGAGGCGCAAACATGATTCGACCCGGTATTTTTTTTCGCGGCATGGCCATGGGAGCCGCTGATGTGGTGCCCGGCGTTTCCGGTGGCACCCTGGCCCTGATCACCGGTATCTATGAAGAACTGATCAACACCCTGGGCGGCATTACTCCGCGGTTGCTGACCGTATGGCGGCAGCAGGGATTCGTTGCCGCCTGGCAGCAGGCCAACCTCACGTTTCTGTTCACCTTGCTGGCCGGCATCTTCACCAGCATTGCCGTGCTGGCACGATTGATTACCTGGTTACTGGATACCCATCCGGTACCGGTCTGGGCCTTTTTTAGTGGCCTGATTCTCGCCAGCATTTTTCTGGTCTTGAAACCCTTGCAGCAGCGAGGCCCGGTGCAGATAGGTGCCTTTTTGTTGGGCACCGGCGTGGCCGTGGCCATCGGCCTGGCCCCGGCACTGTCGGCAGCCGGCAGCGGTGCATTGGTGTTTTTCTTCAGTGGCATGCTGGCCATCTGCGCAATGATCCTGCCGGGCATCTCCGGCAGTTTTATCCTTCTTTTACTGGGCATGTACCAGCCTGTGCTGGAAGCTGTGAAGCAGGCTGAGTTTGGCTTGCTGCTGGCATTTCTGTCGGGATGCGCGGTGGGGCTGCTGAGTTTTGTGCATGTGCTCAAGTGGACGTTGCATCGTTTCCATGACACGGTCATGGCGTTACTGGCCGGCTTTATGGCGGGTTCATTACTGAAATTGTGGCCCTGGCGATTGAGCGGTGAGCACGGCCTGGGTGACACCTGGTTGTGGCCATCACAGTATGCGGCGATTACCGAGCAGTCCGCACAGCTGCCTTTGGCTCTGACCATGGTGGTAGTGGCGGCCGGGCTGGTGTGGTTACTTTACCGGGTGGCGCCGGTGCATAATGTTGCGCAGACACCGCAAGGCTGAGTAGCGCCCTGCGGGTCGGTTTACGCTTACTGAGCAATCTGGATTCTGGTTTCCTGGCAACGGGGTGGTTGATGGCAGTAGATCTTCACACAGGTACCGACAGTCACTGATGCGCACGCTGGCAGCGTTCATGGTCTGGATTTTGGTCAGTGGCTGCAGTGCCGGCAACTTTGCGCCGGTGGTGGATATTTATGGCCAGGAACCGAAGCCGCGCAAAGTTACCTCCGGCACCCACCATGTGCGTGAAGGGGAGACCCTGTACTCCATTGCCTGGCGTTATGGTTGGGATTTTCGGGCGCTGGCCCGGGCCAACAATATTCCGGCACCGTACACCATTTATCCCGGCCAGCGTATCTCGCTGGGCATCAAGACTTCCAGCCCGACGGTTGCCAGCAAGCCGGCCACCTCTTCTTCCAAACCGGCCAGCAAACCGGCGGCATCAAAACCCGCTTCCAAGCCTGCTCCGGCGGCAAAACCCGCCGCCAAACCCTCATCCAGGCCGACTGTACCGGTAGGCCCGGTGGAATGGCGCTGGCCTGCCAGCGGCCAGGTGGTGGAATCGTTTTCCAATGCCAGCCAGGGGCGCAAGGGAATCGCCATTTCCGGGCGCCGGAACAGCCCGGTGGTAGCGGCGGCTCCGGGGCGAGTGGTTTATCGGGGCAGTGGCCTGACAGGCTACGGTAATCTGCTGATTATCAAGCACAGTGAACGCTGGTTAAGCGCCTATGCCCATAATGATAAGATGATGGTCAAGGAAGGGGATACGGTGAAGGGCGGTCAACAGGTTGCCACCATGGGGGCCAGTGGCACTTTCCGCACTCAGCTGCATTTTGAAATCCGTAAAGACGGCAAGCCCGTCGACCCCATGGGCTATTTGCCCAAACGCTGATTTCCCGGCGTCGCTTTGACTTAACTGACTGGACGGAACACTTATATGCGTCGTGATGATCGCCGTGAACATCGCCTGCTGCTTGTGGCAGGGCTGGCCTCCGTGCTGACGGCGCTGATTCTGATTGCGGCAAAAGCCATTGCCTGGCTGATGACCGGGTCTGTCAGCCTGCTGGCCTCGCTGGTGGATTCGGTGATGGATTCCATTGCCTCGCTGATCAACTTTTTCGCTATTCGCTATTCTCTGGTGCCCGCGGATGAAGAACACCGCTTCGGCCATGGCAAGGCTGAAGCGCTGGCCGGGCTGGGGCAGGCAGTATTTATTGCTGGTTCTTCGGTGTTCCTGATTCACCAGTCCGTGACCAAGCTGATGGACCCGCAGCCCATCAGCGAGAACGGTGCGGGCGTGGCGGTGATGCTGTTTTCCATCGTGCTGACATTCGGTTTGTTGTTGATCCAGAAGTATGTGGTCCGGGAAACCGGCTCCACTGCCATTGAGGCTGACTCGCTGCACTACCTGTCGGACCTGGCGGTCAATGTGGGAATCATCGTCGTGCTGGTGGTCAGCCAGTTTGGCTATTTGTGGCTGGACGGCGTGGTGGGCCTGGTGATTGCGATCTTCATTCTGTTCAGCGCCTGGCATATTGCCTATGAATCTGCGCAGCTGTTGCTGGACCGGGAGATCCCCGGCGAGGTGAGGGAAGTGATTACCGCGATTGTGGCGGATCATCCGCAGGCGCTGGGGTTCCATGATCTGCGTACCCGCCAGTCCGGGCGTACCCAGTTTATCCAGCTGCATGTGGATATGGATCAGAACCTGACCCTACTGCAGGCCCACGATCTGGCCACCCGGATTGAAACGCGTATCCAGGAGGCGTTTCCCATGGCGGATGTGATTATCCACCAGGACCCGGTGGCCGTTGGGCCAAAAGTCACCCTCGACGATCGACCTCCAACCTGACGGTTCCTACCAACCCCGCGCCAATGCTGGGCTGTACTGTGCGGTCAAACCGGGCTGTGCAGGTAAACACATTGTTTTCATAGGGGCTTTTCAGTAGCTTCATCACTGAATTGTTTGTGTTGAGGACAGACCATGAAAAGCCCCCATTCCGCCCCCAACGTGGCGGCAATCTGGCAGCAGGGTATGGCCCGACGGCGCTTTCTGAAATGGAGCCTGCTGGGTTCCGCAGGTGTGGCTGCCGTGGCCGCCGGCGGTTTTGCCTTTCTGCGCCGCTCCCCGCTGGACAACCAGCCTGCGCCGGATTGGGCCACCGGGCTTTCTGCTGCGGAATATCACCTTTTTGATCGTGCCCGCCAGGTGTTGTTGCCGGTGGAAGGCACCGCGCTGACCCCCAGTGACCAGGTGCCGGTGGTGCGTAATGTGCAAGCACTGCTGAATAACCTGGACCCGGCCACGCGCAAGGAAATGGGCACGGGGCTGGGCTTGTTCGACAACGCGGCGGTGCTCAGTCACGGCCGTCGTTTTGTGGATCTATCCGACGCGGATGCGCGCGCTTATTTTGACAGTTGGGGGCGCGCCAGCGTGATTCAGCGCACCCTGGCCACAGTGATCAAGCAACTGACCTATAGCGCTTACTGGCAGGAGCCGGCCACCTGGGCGCCGACGGGTTTTGATGGCCCGGTCAGCGACAAGTGGGGGCTTGCCTATCTCGGCAATGCGCCGTTACCGGCCGATGATGCGCTGCGCGCCAACCAGCCGGAGGGGCAGGCATGAACGACACAATCGCAACAACAGCGGACAATACGGCAGGTTGGCAGGCCACAGGCCTTGCGGTGCACCAGGCCAGTGATTTGACGGGCAAGCAGCCCGAGGGCGAGCGGCTGAAAATTGAGGCGGATGTGGTGATCGTCGGCTCCGGAGCCGGCGGGGCGGTCAGTGCCTATGAACTGGCCCGGCGGGGTTTCAAGGTTGTGGTTCTGGAAGCTGGCGCCTATGTGCCCTCAAAGGACTTCACCGAACGGTTCACTGACAGCCTAGACACCCTGTATCAAGACCATGGCGGCCAGACCAACAGCAGCGGCGATTTGTTGGTGCTGCAGGGCGCCTGTGTGGGGGGCTCCACGGTGGTCAATGGCTGTGTGTGTTTCCGTACGCCGGATTTCATCCTGCAGGACTGGCAGCGGGATTTTGGTCTTGATGACCTGACCACGGCGGAGCTGACGCCCTATTTCGACGAAGTGGAAAAGAACCTGGCCGTCCATGAAAACGGTGAGCATGAGATTCCCCGTCACGGGCGCCTGATCCGCGCCGGTGCCAACCGCCTGGGTTGGTCGGTGAAACCGTTGCAGCGCAATATCCGCCAGTGCGGCCTGACCGGGCACTGCCTGTCTGGCTGCAAGACCGAACGCAAGCAATCCATGCTGGTGACCTATTTGCCCTGGGCTGCGGCCCACGGGGCGCAGATTTATGCGGATACCCGCGTGGAGAACATTCTCACCGAAAACGGCAAGGCCAGTGGTGTGGAGGCAACGGTAACCCACCGCGATGGCTCTGTTGCAGCGCGCATGACCGTCACCGCGCCCCGGGTGATTGTCGCAGCAGGGGCGGTGCAGACCCCGCTGCTGCTGCTGAAAAGCGGACTGGGTAACCGGTCCGGACAGGTGGGAAAGAACTTCGCCTGTCACCCGTCATTGTATGTTCCCGCCCGCTATCCAGAGCCGGTTTATCCCTGGCGTGGCGCCATGCTCGGTGTGTATGTGGACGAGTTTATGCATCCTGATAAAGGCGGTTTCGTGCTGGAAGACGGCGGCGCCGGGCTGGTGGAGCTGACCATGGCGGCGGAACCGGGCACCGGCAAACCGTTCATGGATTACATGGCCGATGCCAAGTACCTGGGCGGGTTGGTCACGCTGATCCACGACCACAATGTGGGCACCATTGAGTGGGACGGCGAGCGCAAGAAGATCAACTACCAGCTCAGCGACATGGATTTTCCCTCCATGCAGCGAGCGCTGAAAGCGGCTGCGCGTTTGCATCTGGCGTCGGGCGCCGAAGAAGTCTATGTGCCGGCCAGCGATAACCGGGTGATTCGCAGTGAGGCGGATATCGATGTCATGGTCGATACACTGGAAAACCTGCCACAGCACCTGCGTATGGTTAGTTACCACCCCCAGGGCACTTGCCGAATGGGGGCGGACCCGGACCACAGTGTGGTAGGCAGCGATGGCCAGAGCCACGATGTTCCCGGGCTGTACGTGGCTGACGCCAGCTTGCTGCCCACCTCCATTATCGTCAATCCGCAGATCACGGTGTATGCGCTGGCTACCCGAATTGCCCGGCAAATGGCGTGAAAACAGCGGGCAGGGATGCCCGCAGCCCAGCCCTCCGTAATCACGTCGTCCCGCTTGATCATAACGCCCACCCCCGGTTGCGCCGGGGGCTTTGGCGTTTGTAACGGTTTGTTATAGACTCAAGGAATAATAACGATGGCAAATACCGCTCCACCAATAACAACAAGGGCCTGAACGAAAAACAGGCCTGCCCAGGAGAGGGTCTGAATGAAGAATAATAACCGTGCGCCGCTGCCCGGCTTTCTGGGTGGCCTCGAGCCACTGAGCCGCCGCGGATTCCTGCGCACCAGTGTGCTGGCGGGTGCCGCCTTCACCACGGGCTGCTCCAGTCTGTTCGGCCGCCGTGAGGCACCGGAAACCCTCGAATATCACAGCCTCAATGACGACGAAGTCGAGGTGATCACCCGCCTGACCGAGGTGATGATCCCCGCTGATCGTTATGGGTTGCCCTCCAGTACGGATGTCGTACCCACCATAAAAAACGTGGATGCCATGGCCCAGCGAATGCCGCCGCAGACCCGCGAATTGCTGGGGCTGGGAATCTGGGTGTTCAACAACCGACCCATGGTCAGTTTCAAATTCAGCCGTTTTACCCGTTTGCCTGATGACAAGGCGCTGGCTTATGTGGATGCCATGCAGGAAGGCTCGTTCTTTGAGCGCGGGCTGATGACCACCCTGAAAGCGTTGGTGGCATTGAACTACTGGCGTGACGAGCGCACCTGGCCGGGTCTGGAATATCACGGGCCGGTGACGGAGTTGTGGGGTGTACGACGATTGGGGAATGCCCCGTTACCACGGGCATAAGGGCGGAGAATAATAATGGCGTTTGTACGAGTAGCCCGGGACGGGGTTCCTGTCACCCAAGCAAAAGACGTGGCACTGGATGCCAGCCTGGGTAAGCGATTCACACTGAAAACCGATGTGGTGGTGGTGGGCTCCGGAGCCGCCGGTGCCATGGTGGCCTATGAAATGGCCAAGGCCGGTCGGGATGTGCTGGTACTGGAATCCGGGCGGTACTATCCCAGCTCGGCCTTTACCGAGCACCTTGGCGATACCATGACCAAGATTTATCAGGATCAGGTAGGCCAGGTGAACACCACTGCGGATATCATTTTTGTGCAGGGGGCCTGCGTGGGGGGATCCACGGTGATTGGTGCCTGCGTGATGGAAGAGCCGGGCGATGACGTGCTCGATGGCTGGGCTGCCAAGTACGGGCTGGATAATTTGTCTGCGGAAAAATTTCGCCCTTATCTGGATACCGTGGCCGACCAGCTACAGATTCACATCAACGAAGCCCACGAAATCAATGCCTGCGCCCACAAGGTGATTCAGGGCTGCGAGAAAATGCAGTTCTCCTGGAAGCCGGCGCAGCGCAATGTGAAGCAATGCGCGCTTACCGGGCATTGTCTGGCGGGGTGCCCGTCGGATCGGAAAATGAGTTCCCTGGTCACCCATCTGCCCTGGGCGGCGGCGCATGGCGCACGGATTTTCTCGGATACGGAAGTGGTAAAAGTGCGCACCCGAAACGGCCGGGCTAGTGGGGTGGAAGCCCGCGTGACCGACCCGGACAGCGGTGCCCATGTGGCAGACATGCAGGTGGATGCGGATTTGGTGGTGTTGGCGGCGGGGGCCATTCACAGCCCGTTGATCATGCAGCGCAGTGAAATTGCAGACCGCAGCGGGCAACTGGGCCGTAACTTGTCCATCCAGCCGTTCACCCAGGTGATGGGGAAATTCAAGGAGCCGCTGTACGGGTTCCGTGGTGCCCTGGTCGGGGTGCAGGTGGATGAGTTTACCCGCACGGACGGCTACACCATTTTCTCGGGGCTGGCTGAGCCGGAGTCCCTCATGGCGCAAGGCGATATGAAGGCCGGCAAGGCGCATATCGATTTCATGAAGGACTACAAATATTACGCCGGGGTGAACGCTTTCAGCACCGATCTGGGCCGGGGGTATGTGCAGTGGGATGGCGACGCCTATACCGGCGGCAAGACCATTCACTGGAACCCCAACCGGGAAGAATTTGAGAACATGAAGGCATCGGCGGCGCTGGCCGCACGGATCTTCTTTTCCGGTGGCGCCGAGAAAGTGTTCATGCCGACTTTCCAGAGTCTGGAAGTAGACTCTGTATTCAGCCTGGATGAAAAACTGGCGCAAGTGGATTATGGCATCAAGGGCATGTACACCTTTCGCTCCAACAGTTTCAGCCCCCACGGCACATGCCGTATGGGCGCCGACAGCTATGACTCCGTGGTGGCGCCCAATGGCGAAGTCCATGGCACTGCTGGGCTGTTCGTAGCGGATGCCAGCCTGATCCCCGAGCCGATGAGCGCGCCGCCCCAGTGGACGGTGCAGGCGCTGGCCAAGTATGTCAGTGACCAGATCAATGCCAAGGCGAGCAGTTATTTTATTGGCTGATCGGGCCCATCAGGACGACACAGAACGCGCCTTCGGGCGCGTTTTTTATTGATAAACAGATACACTTTTGGCGTTAAATCCGTGGGGATTGGCACCTATGCCCATGGTCAGCTGTGCTAGCATAAAATCACATTCCAAATTTCGATGGAGAGACACCATGGTGGGGTTTGAATTTGCCACCACGCACCGTGTGTTGGTGGAAGCGGGTGCCGCAACCCGTTTGCCTGAACTGTGCCAGCAGCTGGGCGCAACCCGGGTCATGCTGGTTACCGATCCGGGGATTCGCAGCACCCCCTTGCTGGGGCCGGTGGAAGAGAGCTTTCGCAGCGCCAACATGCCGTTGACGCTTTTCGACCAGGTGACTGCGGACCCTGCCGACTCGGTGGTGCTGGATGCAGCCGCCCAGGCCAGGGACGCCGGGGCGGACCTGGTGATCGGTTTTGGCGGTGGCTCGTCCATGGATGTGGCCAAGTTGGTCGCTTTGCTGTCACACCCCAAGGCCAGCCAGCAATTGTCCGATATCTACGGCGTTGGCCTGGCAACGGGGCCGCGACTGCCGTTGGTGCAGGTGCCGACGACTGCTGGTACCGGCTCTGAAGTGACGCCGGTGGCAATCGTGACCACCGGTGCGACCACCAAGGCGGGCGTTGTGGCGCCGTCGTTGTTGCCGGATCTGGCTGTGCTGGATGCCGAGCTGACCCTGGGGCTACCGCCTCATGTGACGGCCGCAACCGGCGTGGATGCCATGGTGCATGCCATCGAGGCGTATACCAGTGCGCACAAGAAAAACCCGTACTCCGACATGCTGGCCCGTGAAGCGCTGCGCCTGCTGGGGGGCAATCTGGCCACGGCGGTGAAGGAGGGCAGTAATCTGGTTGCCCGGGAAGCTTGCCTGCTGGGTGCAATGATGGCGGGGCAAGCCTTTGCCAATGCCCCGGTAGCGGCAGTGCACGCGCTGGCTTACCCTCTGGGAGGGCATTTCCACATTCCCCATGGCTTGAGCAACTCTCTGGTGTTGCCGGAAGTGCTGCGTTTCAATTTGCCCAAGGCGGCGCCGCTCTATGCTGAACTGGCGCCGATTCTCAGTGACCGCCCCTTTGCTGACCATGAAGATGGCGCGGGAGTATTGGTTGCGGCGCTGGAGTCGCTGATCCGTGAGGTGGGCCTGCCGGTACGCCTGCGCGATGCCGGGGTCACCGAAGACAGCCTGGAAACGCTGGCCTCGGATGCCATGCTGCAGCAACGGCTACTGGTGAATAACCCCCGTGAAGTGACAGAGGCGGATGCCCTGAATATTTACAAGGCAGTGTATTGATCAAGAGACGCAGCACGCGATACGCAGCATGCAACACGCGCTGGTATTCGGCGTGTTGCCTTCCTGGGATGAGTACGAATGAGTGATAAACCGAGCCGCCCTCAGCGTGAGGAATACGGCTACCTTTGCCCGGTGGATAGTCGCTGGAGCGATAACGATATCTACGGCCACATCAACAACGTGGTGTATTACAGCTATTTTGATTCCACCATCAACCGCTACCTGGTCGACGAAGGCGGACTGGATATCCACGAAGGGGAGCACATCGCCTATGTGGTCAGCTCCGGTTGTGATTATCTGGAAGCGGCAGCCTATCCGGAATCATTGGTGGTGGGGATGAAGGTGGACAAGCTGGGAAACAGTTCTGTGCGCTATGGATTGGCACTGTTTGGCAGTGAAGGCCCTGCCAAGGCCACCGGCTTTGTGGTACACGTGTTCGTGAATCGAGCAACAGGGCGGCCTGTAGCCATTCCTGATGCCCTGCGCGAAGCGTTAGCGCGGCTGGCACAATAGGGCGTGATCGTTGTCAGAAAAGGGCGATACTCAGTAACAGCTTGCTCATTATGTAGGTCGTATTAGGTGTAGCCGTAATCCGACAACACGCTACACGGCTAATGATAGAAAAAAGGCGGAAATGGGGGCTAGCCCATTTCCGCCTTTTTCGTGTTGCCTACGGCGTGTTGCGTGCCGCGTCTTAGTTAGGGAAGAAGTTCAGTTTGTAATCGCCTTTCCAGGTTTCCACATTCATGGCGCCAAAGTTCATTTTTCGGGCCACCAACAGGATCCGTCGTTCAAGCTTGTCGTCACCCAGCTGGCTGGACTTGATCTTCACGTCCAGCACGTCGCCACTGGGGGCGATGGTCAAAGCCAGAACCACAGTGCCTTGCAGGGCAGGGTTGCTGCGCAGTGCGCGCTGGTACTGGCTGTTGAACTTGCCAGCATAGCGGTCGAATACGCGGCGTAACTGTTCCTGGGTGCGACGACTCTTGCCATCGCTGCCTTTGCGCGAGGTGCTGGCTGCTTCACCGGCCTGGGCGATCTTGCTGTCCACCTGCTTGCCGCCACTGCCCACGGTGCCGGCAGATAAGGTGCCGCCGCCACCGCCGCCACTTGAGGCCCGTGCTACTGCCACGCCCCCGGAACCACTGCCGGCACGGGTGCCGATCAGGTCACGCTCTGCCTTGGCGGTGGTGCTGCCACCGGTTCGCAGGTCGCTGCCAGAGTTTACCAATGGGCCGATATCGTCCAGCCCGGCCAGGGAGTCACCCAGATCCTCTTCCAGCTTTGCCTGTGCTTTTTCACGGGCCTGCTGGCGCTCCTGAGGTTCCGGTACCGGTTTGGGCTTGGGCTCGGGTTTCGGCTCAGGCTTGGGCTCCGGTTTGGGATCCTCTTTCTTGGGTTCTTCCTTTTTCTCTTCTGGCTCGGGTTCCGGTTCGGGCTCAGGGGGTGGTGGTTCTTTTTTCTTTTCCATGACCAGTTGCGCAAGGCGTTCCGGAATCTTCTGCTGTTCACGGCGGTCCGGTTTCTCGATGGTCACCGCGTTCACCATGATCATGATCAGCAAAGAGAGAATCAGCAGAACGATAACGATGCCGTAGAGGCGTCGATCTTCCCCCTCCTGTTTATCCCAGGGTAGCGAGCCGTCAATCAGGATGCGCAGCTTGTTATTGTTTTTCTGCGTCATTCTTCCTCCTCCTCTGCGACTTTCAGCACAGCGAAGGCGACTTGTGTGTATGGGGTTTCCATACAGCTACGCATCAACTTCTTGATCACCGAGTAGGGTACCGAGCGGTCGGCAAGAATCATTATTTCCCGGTCTTCGTCCGGACTGATCGCCAGCCCTTGTGAAGCGCGGAAATTCAATTCTTCCACCAGCGCCGCCACGGTACGCTCTTCCTGATTTCTGACGGTTTCGGTATCGGCGATTTTTTGCCCTTCAACAATGATGTCCACGGGGCTTACCTGAATGGTCAGCACCTCGGTGGGCAGCTCCTGAGCAATGGATTCCGGTAACTGGATATCCTGATTGTCCGGCAACTTGGCCGCATTGTTGTTATTCACCAGCAGAAAGATCAGCAGGATGGTGAAAATGTCCATCAGGGATGTCAGGTTCAGTGTGGCAACGGCCTTGTGCTTGCCGTGGTGCCGGGCCATACGGCGGGCGCGGGATGACTTCTTCATGCATCACCTCCCTGACCGGCGTTATTGGCACTTTGATCCTTGGGCGCTGAACCGATGCTGATGCTCGGGAACAACTCTTTCTTGATGGTTTGGCCGTTGACCTCGCTGTTGTACAGACGCACGGCGTCCATGGTCTGGATCATCACCTCGTAGGGGGTGTCATCCTCACACAGCAGGGTAATGGCGGTTTCCTGGGGAAACTTTTCTTTTACCTGCACAAGGTAATCGTGCAGGCCGGTGCTATTGGGCTTCTCGCCATCGTTTTTCACAATCTTGAGTACCGCGCTGGTATTGCGGTCGACCACTTCGTAGCGGTTGCCGTAAATCAGCACTTCAAGCACCAGCTTGTCTTTTTCGTCGTCTTCCGAGGGGGTGCTGCTGTCATTCACCGCGGGCAGGTCGAGTTGCAGGATGGATACCTGCGCGAAGACCGCGTTGATCAGCAGAAAAGGAATCAGCACTACCATCAAATTCAGGAAGGCAGTGATGTTCAGTTCCACCTCGGTGTCGTGCGAACGTCGTCTGCGAAAACGCATACCAGATCCTTACACCAGGTTAGCGAAAACAAGAAATCGGCTTATTGGCCGTCGTTCTTGCGCTCTTGCTGGGCAGAAACCTGGCGGAATACGTTAACGAATTTCACCGAGGCCATTTCCATGCTGTCGACCAGTTTGCCGGTCATGGAATTGATAAAGGCGAAAGCCAACAACATGGGGATCGCAGCGATCAGGCCGAACGCCGTGGTGTTCATGGCGACAGAGATAGAGGCAGACAGCAGATCGGCTTTTTGGGCCGGGTCAGCACTGGCGACCGCGGTAAAAGCGCTGATCAGACCAAGAATGGTACCGAGCAGGCCGAGCAGGGTGGCGATGTTCGCGAAGGTGGCGATATAGGGGGTGCGGGTTTCCAGGCGCGGAATGATTTCCATCAGGCCTTCTTCCATGGCCAGTTCGATATCATCATGACGCTTGGCGGATTTGGCGCGTTCCAGGCCGTAACCGATTACCTTGGCCATACCGGTGTTGCTGTTGCTGACCACGTCCAGCGCCTGGCGGAACTGGCCCTTGGCAATCAGCGGGTAAACGTCCTTCCAGGTCTTCTGGTTTTTTGCCTTGGTGGCCTGGAGGTAGATGATGCGTTCCAGAGACAGGGCCAGGCCCAGTGCCAACACAATCAGAATGGGGTACATGAAGAACCCGCCATCCTGAATAAATTTGATAGAGGTCTCAATGACACCCAGATTTTGGGCGGCAGCGGCGGTGGTGGGCATGAACTTCTCCTGCGATGCTTCTGTTTAGCGTTATTGTTGGGCGCAGCGACGTTTCGGCTGGTGTGAACGTGCTGGCGCCTTTCCCCAAAGTGTTCGTTTTTATCAGAAAAAAAGCGTGCACGCACGCTAATGCTATTTACGGTGTTCGTTTATTCCAGAAACAGGCCGTCATTGTCCGGTTCCTGGGTCAGCAGCTGGTGATACTCGATTTCACGCATCAGCACTTCCTGGTCCAGTGGCTCCAGCACCCGGTTGAGCAATGACGAGGTGGGATCCTTCTTTTCCAGTTTTACTTCACGGTCTTTCCAGGGCACCACGTTCAGCACCGTGGGTGCCTCCTGGGTCCCGATAACGTTGGTTGACGGTTCGCTCGAGTCATCGGCGGCATGGCTGGCAGTGGCCAGCAGCAGTGCAGCAAGGGTCAACAGGCTTCGCATCAGTTCATCTCCCCGGGGTTAAGGGTCGAGCCGTTTTCGGCCACCGGTTGGCTGGGCTGTTCTGGCGCACGGCGCTCCAGATCGACAATCCAGTTGGCTACGTTTTCGTCCGGCAGTTTCTGCAGATTCTGGTAGGCACGGAAATGATTGAGCGCCAGGTTCATGTCCTGCAGGTACAGCTCGCCGAGTACGGCCAGGTTGAAATGGGCGCGGGCATACTTGGGGTCAAGCACCAGGGCGCGCTCATAATGAATGCGGGCGTTATCGAATTCGCCTTGCTCGCGCAGGGCCAGGCCCAGCCCATTGTGGGCGTAGGGGTTGGCATCATTGATGGCCAGGGACTGCTCGAAGGCCGCCTGGGCCTTGTCGTAATCCTCCAGCTCCATCTGGATCAAGCCGATGTTGAGCTGTGGGCCGGACAGTTGCGGATAACGTTCGGCCAGAGACTGGAACATGACCAGTGCCTGTTCATTGTTGCCTGCCATGCGGGTTTGCAGGGCACGGGCGTACTCGCCCATGGCCTGTTGCGCGATTTTTTCGACTTTGGGGTCGTGGGGCACGGGTGGAATATGCACCGCATCGCTGTTGGCAGCGGCGCCGCCACTCTTCTGCTGTTCATATTTGCTGGTATTGCCTTCGGCGGTACCGTCCAGCCCGCCGCCCTGATTGATGGCGCAGCCAGCGAATAGCAGTACCAGCAGGAGGGAGGCCCCGCGCGCTGCGTTAATAGATAATGTCGACATAGCTCTCAACCTGTTCAAACTTCGCATAACGGCCGGGAATCAGCTCTGCTAACGCGGTAAAGCTCTTTTTTACCCACTGGTCATAGATGTCATCGGTGACCAGGTTGGCATTGGCGATAAGAATATCGATGGCCTGATCCTCATAGGGCAGGGCCTTGTCTTCAAGCAGCATGGTGTACTCTTCAAGCTCCAGTTCATCCATGCCGTTGGGGCGTTCCGACTTGATCAGGTCCCTGGCCAGCACGCGATACATTTCACCGATTTTGTAGTTGGCGGCCGTGGCGTATTCGGCGACGCCGATCTGGGCAACGGCCTGGTAATCGGCCAGTGCTGTTTTCATCACCGTGGTCTTGGCGGCCAGAGAGGTTTTCAGCGGCTGCTCAAGCTTGATGCGGTTGAACTCCTGGAAGTTCGGCTCAGCCAGAGTAAAGCTGGCATAGGCGGCCAGCCAGGCGACGCGGTCGTCGGCATTGTTGCCGGCGTCCCGGTAGCTGGTGACAAGCTGCTTCAACCAGTAGGTTTCCCGCTCGCTGTTGGCGGTTTTGCGGTTCAGTTCCACCAGCCTGAATTGTGCTTCGGAGCGGAAATCATAGGGCTGTGGCCATTCCTGCAGGTACTGCTCGTAGAGCGCGATGGACGCCTGCGGCTTCTCGGCTCGATCCTGCATTTCTGCGGCGCGCCACATGGCCTGGCGGGCCAGCTCATCGTTCTCGCCTTTATGGTTGGCAGCGATCAGGGTCAGCTCACCGGCGGCGGCGGTATAATTGCCTTGCTGTTCGTAGGCCACCGCCAGTTTGTCCGGGATGGTATCGGTCAGCGGATCGTTCGGGTAACGCTGACGGAAGGCTTCCAGGACCGGAATGGCATCGGCACTGCGCTGCTGCTGGATGAACAGGGTGGCCGCGTCAAACTCGGCATTCTTGCGCACGGCGGCTTCCGGTACCGCCTCGCCAACCCGCAAGAAGGTGGCTGCGGCCACATCCAGGTTGCCCTGATCACGCTGTTGTTCGCCCTGGCGGTAGATGCTGAGCGCCAGTTTTTCGCGGTATTCCGCGCGCTGCTCCGGCGGCACTTCTTCCAGTAGCAAAAGCTTGTTGTAGGCCAGTTCGGAAACCTTGAAGCGGCCCAGATCAAATTCACCGTTAGCAATGGTGGCCCAGCCGTAGCGAAGCATTTCCGGTGCCGGTGCCGGGTCGCGGCTGACCAGAATGCCGGCGGTTTTCACCGCGCCTTCTACATCACCCAGTGCCAGCTGATCTTCAGCGGTGTTGTGCAACACATTGGTTGCCTGCGGGTGTTGCGGGAAGTGCTGCCCAAACTTCTGGGCACTGGCGATTTTCTGTTGGCGCCACAGGGTTGCTTGTTCCGGCTCCAGCTCGCCATCGAGAATTTTCTGGTAGGCAACCAGGCCGGAGAAGGCCGCGTCGCCACCGGTGGTGTGCTCGGGGTAGCCATAGGCGGTGCGCTCGAATTGCGCAATCGCAGCCGGGTAATCGTTGGCGGCGAACAGCACATCGGCGTAGCGGTGGTTCACGTCACCCTGATTGGCGCTGACGGGGGGCGTGTCCAGGTATTCCTTGTACCAGCGTGCTGGCGCCTGGTAGTCCGCTGGCTTGCCGGATTTCTGGGCGAGTACATGGTGGTATTCGGCCAGGTCGAGGATATGCCCCTTGAGCAGATCCACATATTGCTGGCGGATATCCGGGTGACGGTTCCAGTACTCGCTGTTCACCCCATAGTGATCGATGAATTTTTCTTTGGCCGGCAGTACCAGCGTCGGGAAGCCCCCTTTCTGGTAAGACTCGATCTGCAGGGTGGAAAACTCCGGCGCCAGGCGGGAATCCGGGTACACCTGAACGAACATGTCGTAGGTTTCCGCCGCATCGCGGAAACGTTCCTGGTTCAGGTAGACGTCACCGAGGGTACGGTAAATCGCCGGCTCGTAGTCCCGGTTGCCGTTGCGGGCAAACCAGGCTTTCACTGACTTGGCGCCGTTCAGGTTGCTGAAGCTGAGGCTGACAACCCGTTGGGTATCGCCGAACAGTTTGCTTTCCATGCTGGTGTTATCCGCCAGCACGGCCTGGCCATTGAGGTTGTCCAGCAGGGTAAAGAAGCTGTCCTGGGCGCGTTCGTATTCGCCCAGTTTGTAGTAACTCCAGCCGTGCTTGTACAACGCCTGGTTATAGAATTCATTGCGCTCGCCCCGTTCGATGACGTCAGCGTAGGCTTTTTCTGCGTATTCGTAGTCGCCTTCGGAGAACAGCATTTCGCCGCGGCGGAACTGGGATTCCAGTGCCCATTCGCTGTTGGGGTATTGCTCTACCAGGGAATCCAGGCTGCTGCGGGCCTTGTCCAAATCCCCATCCATGGCGTAGGCCTTGGAGAGCAGATAGTAGGCTTCGGCACGTTCGTTGGCATCGTTGGTGCTGTTGAGCAGCTCCTGATACAGCTGGATCGCCGTGCTGTAGTCCACATCCTCGTCGGCGAGCGTGGGGGACATGGTGCCTGCCAGGTCCAGCAGGGCTAGCTTGCGCTCGGTGTCGTCGGTGGTATTCACCTGGGACATGGTGTTGTCGTAGACGAGCTGGTCGATTTTTTGCTCCAGCTGTTCGTCTTCCTGCTGGGCAATCTGCATGTCCTGCTCGGTGGCAGATGCCAACGCCAGATCGGCCATGCGCCGCAGGGTTTTGGCCCGGCGTTGCGGATCGTCGAACAGTTCAGCCGCCTGACGGTAGCTGTTCAGGGCATCCTGGGTGGACGCGCTTTCCAGTTGCTGCTCTTCAATGACAATGTCTGTGCTTTCCAGGTCCGCCAGGGTGGTTCCCCCGAAACGGGCCTGTTGCTCCAGGGTGCCACTTGGCGGTGCGGATGCGCAGCCCCCCAAGGCCACCATCGCTGCAGCCAGACTGTGCAGGCGAAATCGTTTCACGATCCTTTCCTCTGGTTTTTCTCACCGGAGACAGACGAGTCCTGCAGGCGGGCAATGGCCAGATGTGCTTCGGCCAACTGGTCAGCCAGCTTTTGCTGGTTGGCGTGGAGCAGGGCGAGGGCGTCGGCCTGCATGTTTTGCTCCAGGGCCAGCAAGGTGTCTTCTGTCAGGTGTTTTATTTGTTTTATTTTCTGGTCTTGTGCGGCGAGGCGTTGGCCTACGTCGTCACGGGTACGCAGAGTAGCGTCCCGGATCTGTTGGCTTATCGCCGCAATACGTTGTGCCAGTATCTGGCTTTCTTCGCGTAAGTGGGTTGCAGCTTGCACTTGTTGCTCGCGTTGTTCCACCGACTGGTGGGCAATATCCCAAAGTAACAGGCCGCGAACCCGGCGCAGGCGAATGGCGTTGTTGTGGTCGGAACCGGGGATGCGGCCGAATTGGTGGGCGAGGGCATCGACTTTCTTCCACATGATGGCCTGTTCAGCATTGGCCACATCGGCAGGTTTTTCCAGGTCCACATAGTTGGGGATACGGCTTGCCAGCTTGTCGCTGGCCTGGCTGAGCGTCTCCTGGCGGCTCATCAAGCCGGTAACCTGCCCGCGAACATGGGGCAGGTTTCGGCTCAGGGTCTCACGCTGTTGCTGGTAGCTTTGCTGCAAGGCAGGCAGCGATTCCTGCCAGTGTTCAACCATGGTCTTGATCTGCTGGATTTGCCGGTAGTGCTCAAAGCGCTGGGCAAAATGGTTGCTGGAAAACAGCTTGTATAAATACGACAGCTCGCCGCCTTTTGCCATGTCGTTGGTGTTGGCCGGCAGCAGGCCGGCCGCGTTTTCGTCCTCCGGCAGCAAGGCTTCGGACCAGCCGGGTTTGGCGATGTTATCGATGGCGCGCTGAATGTCCTTAAGGGCCTCGCGGTATTGCGTGGCAGCATACTGATAGCCCGACAGGGCCTGGGGCAGGCCGCCGAGCTCTTCGTAGGCACGGGGGGCCAGCATCAACGCTTCCTGCACGGAGGGATGGCTGCTGTTGCGACGTACCGCTTCCAGCCACAGGGGCAGGGCGCGTTTCACGTCGCCGGCGCGGTAGTTCGCCAGGCCGAGTGCAAGCAGGGCATCTTCGGAGAAAGGCCCGTCGCTACGTACCTGGCGGAGATCGGCGCGGGCATTTTCCAGGTTGCCGTCTTTCAGTTCTGTCAGGCCCGACGCCAGGGCGGCCCGGTCACGCAGAGCCAGCGCCTGATCGCTGCTGCCACCTGCAGACAGCAAGGATTTAAGCAGTTCAAGGCCCTGAGCCTGATGGCCGGCCCGAATCAGCGCCACGCCCATGTTGTAGCTGGCGTAACGGCCTTCATCGGTATGCAGGGGCACGGAATGGAGGTAGTCCAGGGCACCGGTAAAGTCCCCCTCGGCCATGAAGATATTGGCCAGCATCAGGCGACGGCGAGCTTCGTCAACCGGCTCCAGCCCTTTCATGTTTTCGCCATCGAGAATCATGGCCGCGTCGGTGTAGTTGCCTTCGCGGTAATGCAGGGCTGCCTTGTGCAGCCAGGTCTGGGCGCGGGTGCGGCTGAGGATATCCTTGGCCAGCAGCCGGTTGAAGATGGTTTCGGCTTTGCCCGGCAGGCCGTAGGTGACGTAGAGATCCCCAAGGACCAGTTCGGCGTAGTCGGTATCTTCACTGAAAAGTTGCTGCTGTTGGTTGACCAGCAGAAGGTTGATGGCATCGAAGTTGGCTTCGCGATAGTAGTCATACATGACTTCACCGAATGCCAGATAACGGTGCTCTTCCTCGCCGAGAATCTGCGGGCCGGTGTCTATGTCATCAAAGAATTCGACTTTTGCTGCCTGGGCGGGCGAGAGATTAATCGCAAGCAGTGAACACAACAGCCACCGTTTCATCCGGGGTCGTGTCATTGCTGATTCCACTCACGGAATTCGAATTTGTGTTGTTGGCTATTCAGGTCATCGACCACCTGCATTTCCACCATTTTGCGGCCGGGCCCCTTGGTAAAGTTGTAGCTGGTGGTTTTCTGGTAGTCCTTGCCGAGGGGATCGTAGCCGGTGATGGTGGCTTCCATGACATGGCGACCACTGGTCAGGTTGCCGGTATACAAGCGCTGAATGCCGCCCTTGGTGAGCGCTTCGAATTCCTGGTCGGAATAAAAGTGGTAACCAACATGGTCACCGTCGATGGTCAGGTTGATGTCCACCAGTCGAATCGGCGTGCCCACGTCTACAGAGACAAAGATGCTGGTCTGCGGGCTGGCGTAGAGTAATTCCTGCTCCAGCAGGGTGAGGTCCCGATTCAGGTTGAGGGCTTCGCTCTTGAGTTGGCGAATCTGCTCGGACAGGCCATCGTCGTCAGCCGCACCGGCAATGGAACACAGGCTCACTAACACGGCGCCGCAGAAGGGCAAAAATGCTTTCATGGGTGGCGATCGCTTCTTTTGTTGTTATGGGCCGCCAACGCGGCATTCTTTAGTGCCTAGTTGTAATCAGAAGAACGGCTTAAATCAAGGGTAACCATCGGTCATGATTGGCCCTTAGCACCACCGACGGAGGCCTCTATAGTCAAGTTTATGGATAGCAATGATACGAATTTGCCACTAGTGCTGCGACGGGCCCTGTCCGCAAGAGGCTGGAACCAGCAGATGCGGTATCGATCCGGCGCGGGTGGCGACACCGCCAATAGTGGTTTGCTGACGCATTCGGAGGGCCGTTGCTTTGTAAAAATGCACCCGACTGCCGCATTGCTGGCAGCGGAAGAAGCCGGGTTGCGGGCCTTGGCGCCGTGGTTACGGGTGCCGCAGGTAGAGGGCCGATATGCCGATGAGGCGGGCGGGGTGCTGTTTCTGGAAGCTCTGGTGCTGGAGCCACTGGGGCAGGCCGGGTGGCGGGCTGCCGGGCAAGCCCTGGCCGGGCTTCACCGCGGGGCCATAAACACGGTTTATGGCGGTGTGGCGGACAACTTTATTGGTGGCATGCCGCAGCACAACCGCGACGAAACCGAATGGCCCCGTTTTTTTGCCCGTCAGCGGCTGCAGCCACAGTTGCAATGGGCAACGCAGAAGGGGCTGCCGGCGCCGGCCTGCCGGGCCGTGCATCGGGTTATTGACCATCTGTCGCACTGGTTGCCGCACAGGCCTGCCAGTGGGTTGTTGCACGGGGACCTGTGGATGGGGAATCTGGGCCAAATTGACGGCGCAGAGCCGGTGTTCTTCGATCCAGCCTGTTATTATGGCGACCCGCAGGTGGATCTGGCCATGCTGAACTTGTTCGGCCGACCCCCCGAGGCGTTTTATCATGGCTACCAGGGGCATTTGCCGACACCGGAGCAACGGGCACGGTGGCCGGTGTATGACCTGTATCACTGGCTGAATCACTTCAACCTGTTTGGTCATCCCTATACCTCAGCCGTTACCGATACGGCCCGGTTGCTTTGCCGGGAGCTGGAATAGCGGGCTCCAATACTGATGCTTAACCCAAGGATACCGATGCACATTATCGCCGATGCCAACATGCCCGGTTTGGAGCCTTTCGAGGCCTTTGCCACCGTTGAGCGAGTGGACGGCCGCACCCTGACCCGGGAACAGCTGGGCGAGGCGGAGATTCTGCTGGTGCGGTCTGTCACCCGTGTGGACGCCACCTTGCTGGCCGGTTCGCGAGTACGCTTTGTGGGCTCCGCCACCATTGGTACGGACCACGTGGATCTGGCGTACCTGGCCCAGGCGGGCATTCCGTTTGCCCATGCGCCGGGCTGTAATGCCCGTGCGGTGGCGGAATATGTGCTGCAATCCGTGCTACTGCTGTGCGCGGCCCAGGGGCGATGCCCACGGGAAACCCGGGTGGCAGTGGTTGGCCTGGGGAATGTGGGGCGTCGCGTAGCGGATTGGCTGGGTGCGCTGGGCATGACGGTGCACGGTTGTGACCCTCTGCTGGAGCGGGCCGGTTACGCCGGGCCGGTGAGCCTGGCCCCGCTGGATCAGGTGCTGGATGCCGATATCATCACCTTGCATGTGCCGCTGACCCGCACAGGGGATGATGCCACCTGGCACCTGCTGGATAAAGCCCGGCTTGCCCGGTTGGGGCCGCAACAGATGCTGATTAACACCTGTCGCGGGCCGGTTATCGACAATGCGGCGCTGTCCCGGCAGCTGGCCGATGGTGCCGGGCCGTTAACGGTGCTGGATGTGTGGGAGGAAGAACCGACGGTGCCGCCGACGCTGTATCAACAGGTTCTGATGGGCTCGCCGCATATTGCGGGTTACAGCCTGGAAGGCAAGCTCAAAGGGACTCGCATGCTCTATGACGCGGTGTGCGAGTGGGCGGGCAGGGAAGCGGCGGCAGAGGCTGCTGGGGCGGATGCGCCGGTGTTACGGCAGCCGGTGGCGAGTGATGCGGACCTGTTGGCGTTACTGCAAGCAGCATATCGGCTGGACGATGATTACCGGCGATTGGGTGACAGCTTGACTGAAGCGGCACCTGCTGCGGCCTTTGATCGCCTGCGTAAACAGTATCCTGTCCGTCACGAACTGCACCACTGGCAGCATGACGGGCCTGTCGCGGACGCCTGGGCGGCGATTATCAGCCGACTTTTTGAGCCCGATGGTATTGCGCGGTAGGGTATTGCCACTGATCTTCCAGGTGCTCACAGGCGCGCTGGATCATGTCTTCGGTAATGGGGATTTCCCGGCCGTCCTCATCGATGATGGCCGCGCCGTGGAAATGCGATGCTGAGGGGCTGTTGTTCAGATTCATGTGTCATCCCTGCCTGTGCAGTTGGCCTTTAAATTTACTTAGTGGTTGTCAGTGACAGCAACGCTATTTTTGTATCTGGATATGACCCTTTTATGAAAGCTGATCAAGGTCTTTGTCTCGGTGTGCTGGTTAACCCTTATGCCGGCCTGGGCGGCAGCGTTGCGCTGAAAGGCAGCGACGGGGTGCAAACCCGTGAGGAAGCCCTGCGTCGCGGTGCCACGCCCCAGGCGCCTGGTCGGATGAGCCGGGCACTCAAGGCGCTGTCAGCCGTCAGTAATGTGTCCGTTGTGACCTGGGGCGGCGACATGGGCGAGAACAGTTGCCGGGCAGCCAAGGTGCCTTGCACGGTGATTGGTGAGTCGCCCATGCCGAGCAGCCCGGATGACACCCGTGCCGCTGCTGTCGCACTGAAAGCGGCCGGGGCTGAACTGATTCTGTTTGCCGGTGGCGATGGCACCGCCCGGGATCTGGTGGATGCCATTGGCCTGGGCACCCCCGTGCTGGGCGTACCGGCGGGCTGCAAAATGCACTCTGCCGTGTATGCGGTGAATCCCGAGGCGGCGGGAAGTCTGCTGGCGGAGCTGGCCGGTGGGGGGCTGGTGGCGCTGGAGAGTGCCGAGGTGCGGGACATCGACGAAGCCGCGTTCCGCGAGGGCGTGGTCAAGGCCCGCCACTATGGAGAGCTGCAAGTACCGGCAGAAGCCCGTTACCTGCAGCAGGTGAAATGCGGCGGCCGGGAAGTGGAAGACCTGGTGATTACCGAAGTGGCGGCCTGGGTGGCAGACAGTCTGGAAGACGACACCTGGTACCTGATGGGATCCGGCTCCACAGTGGCTGTGGTGATGGAGCAGCTGGGGCTGGAAAATACGCTGCTGGGCGTGGATCTGGTCCGTAATGGCGAGGTGGTCGCGGCGGATCTGGGGGCCAGGCAGTTACTGGAGCACATTGGCGATGCGCCGGCCAAAGCCGTAATCACCGTGATCGGCGGACAGGGGCATCTGTTCGGTCGTGGCAACCAGCAATTCAGCCCTGCGCTGATTCGCCGCCTGGGCAAAGAAAATATCCAGATACTGGCTACGCGAACCAAACTGGAAACGCTGGAAGGGCGACCGTTGCTGGTGGACAGTGGCGACGCGGAGTTGGACAAGCAGCTGTGCGGGTTATGGCCGGTGACCACCGGGTATGAGGATCAGATCCTTTACCGCGTGGGGGCGAATGCGTCTTTAATTGAGAGTTGATAGTGGGTTGAGAGTGGACAGTTGATAACTCGCGCTTGAACGTTGATTGGTCCTGAAATTAAAGAGGCCGCACCCATGGCCATGGGCGCGGCCTCTTTGCGTTTAGTGGATAACCACGCTGGTTCGCGCAGCTGTCAACGGTCCACTATCAACTGCCAATTTTACCCCTCACCCATGGCGCTTTTCTTGCAGCGCCGCGATGCGGTCATCCAGCGGCGGGTGCGAAGAGAACAGGGCTTTCAGGCCTTGCTTCACGCCAGAGTTGATACCGAAAGCCACCAGGGTATCCGGCATCTGGTTGGGGACCTTGGACTCTGCTTTCAGCCGTTGCAGGGCAGAAATCATGTCGCGTCGGTCAGCCAGTTGAGCGCCGGCCACATCGGCCCGGTATTCCCGGAAGCGGGAGAACTTCATCACGATGGTGCTGGCGGCAATGCCGAAGATAATTTCTGCCACGATCACCACGATGTAGTAACCGAAGCCCAGGCCGCCGCCACCGTCACGACGCAGGAAGCTGTCGATCACATAGCCGACCACGCGGGCGGCAAAAATCACAAAGGTGTTTACCACGCCCTGGATCAGGCTGAGGGTCACCATGTCGCCGTTGGCCACGTGGCCAATTTCATGAGCCAGCACCGCGCGGACTTCCTCGGGGCGAAAACGGCTTAGCAGCCCCTGGGAAACCGCCACCAGCGCATCATTCTTGTTCCAGCCGGTGGCGAAGGCATTGGATTGCTGGGCCGGGAAGATGCCCACTTCAGGCATCTTGATGCCCGCCTTGTCGGACAGCTCTTTCACCGTATCCAGCAGCCAGCGCTCCGCTTGGTTGCCGGGCTCCTTGATGATCTGCACCTTGGCGGACCATTTGGCCATGGGCTTGGATATCAGCAGTGAAATCAGTGAGCCGGCAAAGCCGAACACCGCACTGAAAATCAGCAGGCTGGTCAGGTCCAGGCCACCGCCGCTCTGGGCGAAATAGCTGTTAACGCCAAGCAGGCTAAGGGTAATGCTGGCGACCACAATAACCGCCAGGTTGGTAAGCAGATAAAGCGCGATGCGCATCATCGTGGGGACTCTCCATCAGGTAGGTAATTATTTATTTGGGGGCGGGGCGCAGAGGGTTCAAGGCTTGGGCTATAATCTGCCTTTACCCGCTGAATGGAAGCACCCTGTGCTTTCCGGCAGCATGCTGTGTCCACCTTTGCGCCTGTATTGATCCCTATGCTCTCGTCTCCGTTATCAGACCTTCTTGCCCCGTATCTGGTTCCACCGTCCCAGCCAAAACATCGCCTTTTTCATGGTCGTGGCAAAACCGTGCCCTCTCTGGAATGGCTCACCGTAGACCGCTTCCCCCCGGTGTTGGTCGCCACGCTATTCCGCCCCCAGGAGCAAGCGGTGCTGGCAGAACTGGAAGCCTGCCTTACCGAGGCGCTGGCAGGTTTGGGATGTCAGACATTGGTGTTCCAGCATCGGTACGATGCCAAGGCCGAGAACCAGGTGATATGTGGTGAGCTACCGGACAGGCCGGTCGCCACAGAGCAAGGGCTGGATTACAAACTGGATTTCCAGCGCGGCCAGAACCTGGGTTTCTTTGCCGACATGGCGGAGGGGCGTAGCTGGCTGCGTGAACGGGCCGAGGGTTGCAAGGTACTCAACCTGTTCAGTTTCACCTGCAGTTTTTCCGTGGCGGCGTTGGCGGGAGGGGCACGCTCTGTGGTGAACATTGATCTGTCCGATGCCGCCTTGACCCTGGGCAAGCAGAACCACGCCTTGAATGGCTATCAGGATGCCCGGATCCACTACTTGCCCCACAACATTTTCAGAAGCTGGAAAAAGCTGCACAGCCTGGGGCGCTACGACATTATCGTGGTGGATCCACCCAGTGCCCAGAAAGGCAGCTTTATGGCGGAGAAGGACTACCCGAAAATGCTGCGTAAACTGCATAAGTTATTGGCACCGGAGGCCGATCTGCTGATCTGCCTCAATGCGCCCTGGCTGGATTACGCCTGGCTGGAGCAATGTGTGGCGGATAACTTGTCGGGAGCGCAGTTGCAATCCCGCTTGCCTGGCGCCAGTGGTTTTGACGAAGCGGGAGAGCCCGCGCTGAAAACGCTCCATTACCGTTACCAGCGGCCCGCGATACTGGATGTGTCTGCGGATGGGGGACAGAGTACGTAGCAAGGCCTGTAGGGATATGCTATCTGTGTAATGGCCTGTGAACCGGGTGATACTTTATGGATGAAGGAGAGCGACATGAAGCAGATTTTTCTTGTGGTGATGGTGGGTGCGTCTCTGGGCCTGTCTCCATTGAGCCTTGCCGATGAAAGACCGCCAGAGGGTGCCAAACCCATTTCCGAATTGGCCAAAATGATTGAAGAGCAGGGGTACTCCCCGATTACCGAGATTTCCTTTGATCGGGGTCAGCTGGAGGTCGAGGCGTACAAAGGCACCAACAAGCGTGAGCTCAAGGTAGATCCCAAGAGCGGCAAGATTCTGTCTGATCGTCGGGATGATTAGCGATCGTTGATCAGCCGGAGCTGAAAGGCTGCGTTGGGCGATTGTCGTGGCCCGACAATCGCCCTGATGTTATTCCTTTTTTGCCGTATCGTGCTGTTTTCTATACGCCGTTGGGGTGGTGTGGAAGCGGCGTTTGAATGCAGTGTTGAAGGTGGATTTGGCATTGAATCCGACATCATGGCAAATCCGGGTCACGGGTTGTCGGGTGTCTGTCAGTGCCTGTGCTGCCGCCTCAAGACGAAAGCCGTTAATCCAGTCATAAAAGTGGTGACCGGAGCATTGGTTGATCGCTGCAGAGGCCTGATGCGTGGTAACGCCGCAGTGTGTTGCCAGTCGCCCCAGGGTCAGGTCATTTTCTCTGAATAATCCCTCTTTCATGGCGTTTTCCAGCAACTGGAAAACGGCGTGCGCGTCATCGTTGTTTTCGTTTTTTGCAGAAGCCGGTACCTCTTTCGTTGCAGGTGCTTTCGCTGCAGCAGCAAGCGGTGGTGCTTGCTGCACGGGAAGATTAATTCGGGTCAGCAGCAAATAGGTGAGGTAGGCCGTGGCTGGTGCCAGCACAAAGGTCAGCGAAATGCGGATATCGAACAAATAGAACAGCGCCAGCCTGGCCGCAATGGACAAGGCGATCAGTAGCTGGAATGTTTGCAGGTTGCCTACCCATTCAATCACCGCGCTGCGGCGGCTCTGGATTCCCTGTTGGCGTTGCTGCCACCAGTAAAAAAGGCTTAGCGCGCCAATGATGGCCAGATAAGGATTGCCGTACAGGGTAATGGGCTCCCACAGGTCATGGTTCTTGCGCCCGGCCAGCATCCAGTAGATTTTCTGTTCCGGGGGCAGGCTCCAGAAGGGCACCGCGAGGGCGGCCACCAGCAGCACCGGTAACGCGTGCGTCCAGCGGCGACGCCGCGACCTGGCCAGGACGTTCTGCCCTTGCAGGGCACGAATATAGCCATAGATGCAAAACGGGATCATCACCACGACAGGGTCAGCCAGCTTCAGGAAGAAGGGCCAGTGCTGGAACAGATCTGTGGAGTGATACACAAATTCCAGCGATTGCAGAACTGCCAGCGCAATCAGTGCAAGCAAGTAGGCCAGTGGCAGTCGATGTTGTTGGCGATTGACCATCCAGCTCAAGCCGGCCAGCAGCAAGGTAGAGCTGATGCTCAGGCACACGATAGCGGCGCCTGCAGTCCAGTAATTCATCGGGATCTCACGTTCGAATGGATCGATTTGAACCTGTAACTTTTTGAATTAAAAAGAATAAATTGTTTTGTTTCGAGTCCATCGAAGCGGGCGTTCTGCCGCCAACAGTCCTGTCTAATAACACGCTTCCATCGTCAGAATGATAACAAATCGAGGAGGCTATCATGCGATTCAGCACTGGCATTGCCATGCTTGGCTGCGCGCTCTTATTAGGCTGTAGCGAGGACTCGCAAAAAGCAAGTCCACCAACAACAGAACCCGATTCTCCCTACCAGGCAACGGTGCGCTACACCGAGTACGGGGTCCCCCATATCACCGCAGAAGACTACGCCAGCCTTGGCTACGGGGTGGGTTATGCCCAGGCCCGGGAAAACCTGTGTACCTTGTCTGAACAGCTGATGAAGCTGAAATCAGAAAAATCCCGTTACCTGGGAGCGGGGCAGGGCAGTCAAAACCTGTTGAGTGATGTCGGCTACAAAGCGCTGGATTATCCGGCGCAGGCGGAGCAGCTGTTTGCACAGCTGTCTGCCACGTCGCAACAAATGCTGGGTGGATACAGCGCCGGCTTCAATCAGGTGCTGGAAGAAAGCCAGGGAGACTATCCTTCCCCTTGCCGTGGGGCAGACTGGGTAACGCCGATTTCACCCAAAGACTTGTTGGCTTATCAGCTTGATCTGGCAGGCCTGGCGAGTAGCCGGAACTTCATTAGTGCCATCGCTGCGGCACAGCCGCCGTCTGCAGCTGCCGGCGCCCGGGCTGCGTTCAACGTGGAATTGGACGCCAAACAGGTGCTTACCTCGGAGGGTATCGGCAGTAATGGCTGGGCCTTGGGGGCGGAGCGCAGTGAGTCCGCCAACAGCTTGCTTCTGGCCAATCCGCACTTTCCCTGGGATGGGGAACTGCGTTTTTTCCAGAATCATCTGACCATTCCCGGCGAGCTGGATATCACTGGGGCGACCCTGATCGGGTTGCCGGCGGTGGTGATCGGTTTCAACGAGCATCTGGGCTGGACGCACACGGTTTCCCAGTCAAAACGTTTTACCCTTTACCAGCTGGAGCTGGATAGCAGTGATCCCACCCGCTATCTGTTTGATGGCGAGAGCCGTGCCATGACCCGGAAAGAGATAACCGTTCAGGTCAAACAACCGGATGGCAGCCTGGCGCCGTATTCCCAGCCGGTTTACTACAGCCACTTCGGGCCGATGGTGAACCTCGCTTCCCTGTCACCCTCACTGGGCTGGAGCAGTGGTTCTGCTGTCACGTTCCGCGATGCCAATGCCGGCAACATCCGCATGCTGGATCAATGGCTGGCCATGGACAAGGCGACCAGCCGTGAGGCGTTCTTTGCCGCATTCGAAGAGCACCAGGGGATTCCCTGGGTGAATACGTTGATGATCGACAAATCCGGTTCGGCCAGCTACATCGATGGCACCCAGGTGCCGCAGTTGAGTGCACAGGCTGAAGGCTACTGGCGCGCCGCATCGCAGAGCCCGCAACTGGCACCCATCTGGCAGGATGGTGCAGGGAGTGTGTTGCTGCCCGGCAACAGCTCTGTGTATGAGTGGGTGGACAGTGGCGATACCCTGACGCCGGGGCTGGTGCCGTTCAGCAAGGCGCCACAAATGACCCGCGACGACTACCTGTACAACGCCAACAGCAGCCACTGGCTGAGCAATCTTGAGGCGCCACTGGAAGGATACAGCGTTCTTTACGGCCCTGAAGGCACCGTGCGTAGCCCACGTACCCGTTACAACGCGGCGATGATCAGTGACGTGTCTGGCAGTGGCCTGTCCGGTGCCGATGGCAACTTCAGTGTTAGCGAATTGAAAACCGTGCTGAGTCATAATGGCTCGCTGTTTGCCGGTGACTGGACCAACCAGCTGACCCAGCGTTGCACCAGCTACAGCACCGCCGAGCTGGATGGGGCCGCTTACGATTTGACCGCAGCCTGCCAGGCGCTGGTGAACTGGGATGGAACCTATAACATCACCAGTCGCGGGGCTCACCTGATGCGTGAAACCCTGCGTCAGTTCCGGGTGAGCGGGCACCGTAGCCTGGCTGACAGCCTGTTTGCGCAACCTTTCGATGCGGATAACGGGGCGACAACGCCGTCAGGCCTGGCGCCCATTGATACGGCCAACCCCGAGCAGGACCCGGTGCTGGTTGCTTTGGCCCAGGCCGCGAAGACACTGACCGATAACGGCATTAGTCTTGATGCGCCACTGGCAGACATCCAGTATTTGATCAAAGCCGAAGGTGAAGCCGGGATCCCCGTCAGTGGCGGCTACTCCTATGAGGGCGTGTTCAATATGGCGGAGAGCAAAACCGCCTCGCGCAGCACCTCTGACTTTGCCAACAATGTTATTGGCCGCCCGCAGCCGGACAGCCTGCTGTTTGCGCTGGATGAAGATGGTGATGGCACGGATGAGCTGGCATATCGGCCCAATTACGGTTCCAGTTTTATCATGGCGCTGTCTTACACCGATGAAGGCCCCCAGGCGGAAATGCTCCTGAGCTACAGCCAGTCACATGATCCTGAGAGTGCTTTTTTCAGTGACCAGACGCAGCAGTACAGCCAGTTGCAGTGGCGCCCTGTGCGTTTCACCGAGTCGGAGGTGACTGATAATACGGTGGAAACCCTGGAGTTGACGCAGGAGCGCTAATGCTCCGCTTCACTGAAGCCCGCTAAATGTCCCGACAGCAAAAGGCCCACATGGTGTGGGCCTTTTGCGTTGGTGCGCGGTGATTAAAAAGTGACGTGGTTTATTTGGCGCCGATCGGGGCGAACTCATCCTTGTCCACCGGCTGCGGATTGCGCGACAGCAGGTAGCGCACCAGCGCCGTAGTGCGAGCGGAGTCCTGGGCACGTATCGCCTGAATCAGTTGTTCGGCAACCGTGGCTTTTTCCAGCTGCACTGTGGCGGGAAGTTGCGGATCAGTTTCTTCAAAGCGTAGATCGCTGAGGGCGGTGAGCAGCACAAAGGCGCGGTTGCTCAAGACGGCCTGTTCCAGACCTTCCTGAAAAATGGTGGCCTGGTAACGCAGGTAGCCTTCTTCGGCGAGCCACAGCATGGCACCCAGGCAGCTCATGTGGCGAGTGCTGTGCAAGCCCACATCATCCACCTCGGTGGGGCCGATAATATCTTCCACGTACAAGGCGCCCGGGCGAGGGAAACTCATGTAGCTCTGCATCAGAATGCGGGCCACATCGTGGGTGAAATCATCGATATGCAGGTGGGACATGGGCTTACCTAACAGACGTCATTGTGTTGTTCTTTTTGGGCGCCAGACGCTCAGCGTCTGACGCAGTCATACGTTACTTCTTGCGTGCCCGGTCAAGATAACGGGCAATCCGGCCGATGGAATCTTCCAGGTCATCCGGGCGGGGCAGGAACACCACGCGGAAATGGTCCGGGTCGGGCCAGTTGAAGGCGGTGCCCTGAACGATCAGCACTTTTTCTTCGCGGAGCAGGTCCAGCGCAAAGGCTTCATCGTCTTCGAACGGGAAGACCTTGGGGTCCAGCTTCGGGAACAGGTACAACGCGGATTTGGGTTTCACGCAGCTAACGCCGGGAATCGAGTCGAGCATTTCCCAGGCCAGATCACGCTGGCGACCCAGGCGGCCGGTGGGCAGCACCAGGTCACCAATACTCTGGTAGCCGCCGAGAGCCGTTTGGATGGCATGCTGGCTGGGCACATTGGCACACAGACGCATGCTGGCCAGCATATCCAGCCCTTCGATATAGCTTTCCGCCCGGTGCTTGGCGCCGGAAATAACCATCCAGCCGGCACGAAAACCGGCAGCACGGTAGTTCTTGGACAGGCCGTTAAAGGTGATGAACAGCAGATCATCGGCCATGGAGGCGATGGAGGTATGTTCTTCGCCGTCGTAGAGAATCTTGTCGTAGATTTCATCGGCGAACACGATCAGGTTGTTCTCGCGGGCGATCTGCAACAGCTCGCGCAACATGGCCGGCTCGTAATTGGCACCGGTGGGGTTGTTCGGGTTGATGATCACCAGTGCCTTGGTGTTCTTGTTCACCTTGGCGCGAATGTCTTCCAGAGACGGCTGCCAGTCCTGCTGTTCATCACACAAATAGTGGACCGGCGTGCCGCCGGATAACCGCACTGAGGCCGTCCACAGCGGGTAGTCAGGCGCGGGCAGCAGCACTTCATCGCCGCTGTTGAGCAGTGCCTGCATGGCCATGACAATCAGCTCGGACACCCCGTTGCCGATGATTACGTCATCCACGGTGACGCCTTCAATGCCCTTGGTCTGGGTGTATTGCATCACCGCCTTGCGGGCCGGGAACAGGCCCTTGGAATGGCAATACCCGGTAGAATCCGGCAGATTGGCGATCACGTCCTGAAGCAGTTCTTCGGGGGCTTCGAAACCGAACGGGGCCGGGTTGCCGATATTCAGCTTGATTACCCGGTGGCCTTCGTCTTCCAGGCGGTGCGCTTCACGCAGCACGGGGCCGCGAATGTCGTAACATACGCCTTTGAGTTTGTCGGATTTGCTGACGTGGTATTGATCGCTTGTCATGAAGTTCCCGCAGGTCGACTCGTAGAGGGCAGGGAAGTGATTCTACAATGCGTCCTTTTCACTGTATATCTGACGCCCGCATACAAAAGGCACAAACCGGAGTAGAGCGTGACCCCATTCAAGGATTTACTGGCCCTGGCGGTGAACCGCAAAGGCTCACTGAAAGCGGTGCAGTCACAGCTGCCCGACGTCGCCGATGCACAAACTCTGCGTGGCCGTGACGATGCGTTTTATATGTCAGCGTTAACCCGCCGTATTTTTCGTGCCGGTTTGAAACATTCCCTAGTGGACAACAAGTGGCCGGCATTCGAGGAGGCCTTTTTCGGTTTCGACCCGGAGAAGCTGGTGCTGATGCCGGACTCCATGCTCGACGAACGCATGCAGGACACCCGGCTGATTCGCCACTGGGGCAAGATGAAAGCGATCCGCCATAACGCCCAGCTGGTGCTCGACCTGGCCGAAGAGTACGGCAGTGTGGGGAACTGGCTGGCGGACTGGCCGGCGGACGATACCGTGGGCATGTGGCTGTTGCTGAAGAAGCGCGGCAAGCAACTGGGCGGCAATTCCGGTGCCGCGTTTTTGCGGATGGTGGGGCGCGACACCTGGTATCCCACCGGCGATGTGGTGGCCGCGCTGAAAGCGCAGAACATTATCGACAAACCCCCGGCGAGCCAGCGGGACCAGAAAGCCGCCCAGGCCGCTTTCAACACCTGGCAGGCGGAAAGCGGGCGGCCCCAGGCGCATATCAGCAAGGTGCTGGCGTTTACCGTGGGTTGACCCAATCCTGGAACTCTCGTGCTTTATTAAGAGTCCTGACTGGCTTGATGCAGGCGAAAACATAAATGATAATGACTCGCCTTTAATGCACTGAATCGAGTTCACGCCTATGCCGCGCACCTTCCTGGCCCGTCCTTTCTTCGGGGTCCTGCTCGCGTTTTTCTGTTTTTCCCTGCCTGCCCATGCCGCCAACCAGACTGCCCTTGTCCAGCTGGTCGAGTATGTGGGGGCGGACTATATCAATGCCGTGGTGGATGGCGAGATTGTCAGCCCGGCAGAATATGCCGAAATGTCGGAATTCTCCGTGCTGTTGGCCGAAGGGGTGGCAGAACTGCCGGAGGCTGAAGGCAAGCAGACCCTGCAAACCCAGGCCAGTGACCTGCAGCAAGCGGTGGCCGATAAAGCGGCGGAGAGTGAGATCAAGGGTCTGGCGCAGTCTATCCGCGCGACCCTGGTGAGTGTGTACGGCATTCCCGTGTCCCCGAAAAAAGCGCCGGACCAGGCACACGCGGCCGCGCTGTACCAGAGTCAGTGCGCGGCCTGTCACGGGGCCGAGGGCAAGGGGGATGGGCCGGCTGGCGTGGCGCTGGAGCCGGCGCCCACGGACTTTACCGAGGTGGAGCGCTATAACGGCCGTTCACTGCTGGGGCTGCATACCACCATCACCCAAGGGGTCGACGGCACTGGCATGGCGGCCTACGCAGATTCCCTGAGCGATGAGGACCGCTGGGCACTGGCTTTTTATGTGGGGGCCAAAGCGGTCACCGATCAGGTGGCCGAGGAGGGCGAACAGGTTTTCAGCACCGTGCCTGGCATGAAAAGCGCTCTTACCTTGGACACCCTGGTGGCCCAGGCTCCGGAAGATGTGCTTAAGGAGCAAGGCCCGAAGGCCTATGCGGCCCTGGGGTACCTGCGCCGCACCCCCGGTGCCCTGTTCAACAAGAACCGTTTCATCGCCTTGAGTCATGACAAGCTGACCGATGCCGACAAGGCGTATCAGGCCGGTGACAAGAAGGCCGCCAAGGCGGCGGCGCTGTCTGCCTACCTGGACGGTTTTGAAATGATTGAGCAGCAGCTGGCCGCCGTGGACAGCGAGTTGATGCGCAGTGCGGAATCCCGCTTTATGGCGGTACGTGAAGCCATCGACCGGGATCGTGAGGCCAGTGAGGTGAGCGACAAGGTGGCAGCGGCCCAACAGGGCCTGGCTGAAGCCAGTGATGCCTTGTCCGGTGACGGCCTGAGCCCGGCGGCAACCCTGTCTGCCAGCTTCTTCATCCTCTTCCGTGAAGGTCTGGAAGCCCTGCTGGTGGTGGCTGCCCTGTTGACGTTTACCCGCAAGGCCAACGCGGTGAAGGCGACCCGTCATATTCACTACGGCTGGATCACGGCGTTAGTGGCCGGCGGCCTGACCTGGTACGTGGCCAACACGCTGATTACCTTCAGTGGGGCATCGCGGGAAATGACCGAAGGCTTTGCCGGTGTCGTGGCCGCGCTGATTCTGTTTTATGTGGGCTTCTGGATGCACAGCAACAGCAATAGCCAGAAGTGGATGGGGTACATCAAGAGCAAGGTGGACAATGCCCTGGGCGGCGGCACCATATGGGTTTTGGCCTTCGTGTCCTTCATTTCCGTGTACCGGGAAATTTTCGAGACCATCCTGTTCTACGAGGCCCTGTTGAGCCAGGTGACGGCGACGACTCAGCCTTACCTGTTTTACGGTATGGGGGCGGCCATTCTGGCGCTGGCGGTGGTGTGTTTCCTGGTCTTCCGCATTGGCATGCGCTTGCCCCTGAGTCTGTTCTTCCGCGTGACCAGCATTGTGCTGCTGATCCTGTCGGTGATTCTGCTTGGCAACGGCATTGCCGCCCTGCAGGAAGCCGGGCTGATCAGTGCGTTCTACCTGGGCGTGCCCACCATCGAGTGGTTGGGTCTCTACCCGACCGTGCAAGGTGTGGTCGCACAATCAGTGGCGATTATCCTGGCCGTGGTGTTCTGGCTGCGTGGGCGTCGCGGCCAGTCGGCCTGAGCACTGAGTTGCTCCGGGTATCGTGTCCCGGATTGAAAGAGCCGCCTGCGGGCGGCTTTTTTGATTCCAGTGATTGCCGGTGGCTACAGTCAGTAGTGTGAATCGCGTAGACTTTTCGTTCCGTTAGTTCAGGACATTTCATGCCTCATATCAGCTTTCTTGGCATCGGCCTGATGGGTGCGCCCATGGTGGCGCGACTGCTGGATGCCGGTTTTTCCCTCACCTTATGGAACCGTACCCCTGACAAGGCGCAGCGGTTTGCCGATCGAGCGCTCATTGCGGCCAGTCCGGCGCAAGCGGTGGCCGGGGCCGATGTGGTGATCACCATGCTGGAAGACGGTGCGGCAGTGGATCAGGTGCTGTACCAGAGTGGTGCTATTGCCGGGTTGCGCCCGAACACGCTGGTCATCGACATGAGCTCTATTGAGCCTGCCACCGCGCGTCGGCATGGGGCGCAGGTGACACAACAGGGCGGGGGGTATCTGGATGCGCCGGTATCCGGTGGCACCCGGGGGGCTGAGGCGGGGGCACTGTCGATCATGGCAGGCGGCAGTGAGGTGGATTTCCACCGAGCGGCTCCGGTTTTTCAGGCCCTGGGCAAGGCAACGCATATTGGCCCGGTGGGCAGCGGTCAACTGGCCAAGCTGGCGAACCAGGCGATTGTCGGCATTACCATCGGCGCGGTTTCAGAAGCCCTGTTGCTGGCCGCCCAGGGAGGCGCACGCCCGGACAAAGTGCGTGAAGCTCTGCTGGGCGGGTTTGCGGGCAGCAAGATTCTTGAGCAGCATGGCGAGCGCATGCTGGCCCGGGATTTCGAACCCGGCGCCCCGGCGCGGATCCAGCTAAAGGACTTGCGCATGATTCTGGATGAGGCCCGTGCCGAAGGGCTGACTCTGCCCCTTAGCCAGCGGGTGTTCGAGGAATATCGCGCCTTGCAGGCCAGTGGTCATGGCGATGTGGATCACAGTGGTTTGTTGCTGGAGCTGGAAAGGCTCAATGGCGTTCGCTTGTCCTCTGGCACGGGGGAGGAAGATCCCAAAGAGGAGAACGGGTAATGCCCCGCTTTGCCGCCAACCTGTCCATGTTGTTCACCGAGTTACCGTTCCCGGACCGCTTTGCCGCTGCGGCGGTTGCCGGCTTCAAGGGGGTGGAATACCTGTTCCCGTATGACTGGCCTGCTGACCAATTGGCATCCTTGCTGGCGGATAACGGACTGACCCAGGTGTTGTTCAACCTGCCGGCCGGGGACTGGGATGCCGGAGAGCGCGGCATCGCGTGTTTGCCGGATCGGGTCGAGGCATTCCGCGAAGGCGTGTTTACCGCCATGGACTATGCCGAGGTGCTGGGTTGCGGCCAGGTAAACTGTCTGGCCGGCCTGAAACCGGCAACGCTGCCAGCAGAGGTAGCCTTTGAAACCCTGGTGGAGAACCTGCGTTTTGCTGCGGACCTGTTCGCCGCCAAGGGCCTGACCCTGACACTGGAAGCGATCAACTCCCGGGTGGATATGCCCGGTTTTCTGGTGGATACCTCTGCCATGGCCATGGCGGTTATTGACGCAGCGGGCCGCGACAATATCCGCCTGCAATACGATCTTTATCATATGCAGATCATGGAAGGGGATTTGTGCCGTTCTCTTTCGCAACTTTGTCCCCATATAGGACATATTCAGTTTGCCGATAATCCCGGGCGCCATGAGCCGGGCAGCGGCGAAATTCATTTTGATACCGTGTTTGCTCACATCGACTCGCTGGATTATGCGGGCTGGGTGAGTGCGGAGTACCGGCCCCGGGCCGACACAATAACCAGCCTGGGCTGGTTTAACGCAACCAAACAGGAACCGTGATGCAATTCAATTGGGGTGGAAAGATCATCCTTGGCCTGCTCGGCATGCTGGCGGGCGGGCCCATTGGCCTAGGTATCGGCGTGCTGATTGGGCATATGCTCGACAAGGGCGCCGAACGGGTACAGACCTTCAACCCGTTTCGGCCCTATGGCCCCGGTGAGCAGTCGCAGGTCCAGGCCGCGCTATTCGATACGGCGTTTACGATCATGGGCCATCTGGCCAAGGCCGATGGCCGCGTCAGTGAGGACGAAATTGCCCAGGCCAGAGCGGTGATGGATCGCATGCAGCTGTCCGAAGAGCAGCGCAAGCAGGCGATTGCCTTGTTCAATCAGGGCAAGCAGGACGATTTTCCGCTGGAGCAGACCGTGGCCGCGTTTGCGACAACGGTGAAACATCGCAAGCAACTGATTCTGGTGTTGCTGGAAATTCTGCTGCAAACCGCATTGGCTGACGGCGAACTGGACCCGGCCGAAGAAGCGATTCTGGTGCGGGTGGCCGAAGGCCTGGGCGTGCCGCGTGCCCAGTTCCAGCAGATTCTCAATATGCTGTTGGCCCAGGCGCAGTTTTCCGGCGCCCGTGGCGGGCACTCCTATCAGGGTGGGCAGCAGGCTGCCGGGCCGTCGCGTCCGTCACTGTCGCAGGCGTATCAGGTGCTGGGTATCACCGATAGCGCCAGTAACCAGGAGATCAAGAAAACCTACCGCAAGCTGATGAGCCAACATCACCCGGACAAGCTGGCCGCCAAAGGCGTGCCGGAAGAAATGATCCGCGTGGCCACGGAAAAAACCGCAGAAATCAGCAAGGCCTACGAAATGATCAAGGAACACCGCGGCTTTAAATAAACAAACGCTGCAGGCCTCACGCAACAAGCAGCACGCCGGCGGTGTTACGTGCAGCGTGAAGCCTGTTGCGCCTCCCGATTCAATAACTGGCGCTGGGGAGCCGGTCGATTTTCGGAATCGACCAGCCACTGCTGACCAGATCGGATTCCCCGGACCACCAACGATTCAGCAAACGGGTTGGCAGATCGGCGCGGGCGCGGCCACTGAGCCGTTGCTGGGCTTCATGGTAGGCCGGTTGGTAGCGCAGACGCTCGGGTAGCCGACAGGTCAGGTCCATCAACCGGTGAAGGTGTTTCTGGTAGTTGCGATGGGCATCGAGCCCGGTTTGTGGCAGCCGAAACTGTTCGCGCAGGTGCTCGGGAATCTGGAAAGACGCCAAGCCAAGATAGCTCCCGTAAGGGAGCCGCCCGGGGTAGCCCTGTTCGCGAATCAGGGTATGCCCCAGCTGGCGACGGTGGCGGGGAATGGCGCCATTGCGGGCCAGCCGCTTATTCCACCAACGCTGATGGGCATGCCAGTGTGCGGGCAATCGCTGTGGAGGTATGCCCAGTGCCTCGGCCATCACCATGGTTTCTTCAAACAGCCGTTCCTGGTGGGCGGTGGAAAGCGGCTCAATCACGCTTTGGTAGACCCGCAGGCACGAATCTATCCACGCACTAAGCATGTATAACAGGGTGTCGCTGTCTTCCACATCAAACAGGGTCTTGCGCCGGGTACGCGGGCTTTGCAGGGTCAGTAACGCCTGGTCCAGATTGCCGAAAACCAGTTTCAACATGAACACCTGCGTATGTTGCAGGCGCTGGATCATGTCGTTTCCGGATGAGGTCAATTGCGCGGTGCGGCTGTCTGCCAGCGCCAGTAGCAATACGCGGCCTTGTGCCAGGCACATGAGGTTTTCGCGCATCAGTTGCCAGCAAACGGAGCCGGGACCAAACAGGCCGGCATCCGGGTGGTGGCAGCGGTCGCTGGTGCGTAGCAGGCCGTGTTCCAGATGATCTCGGGTGATTAATTTCGGTAATGCCATGTGCATGCCTCCGTTCTGCAAATGGATACGGTTTACCGACTACCACCAAACACTGCAGGACAAGGCTGCAGGGGGACAACGTAGTGCAGACTCCAACATGGCCGTGCTGCCATGCTTACTTTTATCTTACGGCCACGGGCGATTGAATCTAATCAGAAAATGTGGTGATTTGGAGTCTTGAGGGGAACGGTGATCCGTTTCTGCTTGTCGCATAAACAGGGCCGGTCCTATTGATTGGCCTGCCATTTCCATTAAAGGAGCGACCTTCATGTTGGGCGAAAATCACAGCATTCATCACGAATTTCCCGATTTTCACCAGAAGATAGACGAGCTTGCCAACGCAGATCCCACGTTCAAGGCACTGATTCTGGAGCACGACAAACTGGACAAACAGATACGGGGGCTGGAGATGCGCGAGAGCCCGATTTCGGATCCTGAGATGGAACGGCTAAAGCAGGACCGCATACGGCTGAAGGACGAGGTCTACCACCGGTTAAGCCATCACTGAAAGAAAAAGCCTCTGGGATCAGAGGCTTTTTTCATTTACTTCATTAACAGTCTAGCTTTTGGTTCAGTGAGCAGATTTTTTGCATAGACGCCTGGCGGCAAGCCATTGCTGTCCTGGCTGTAGTACATTCGGGTGATGAAATAAAATTCCTTACCAAACGGAATGTCGGTCAGCGAAAAGCCCACATTGGGTAATTGTCCGGCAAATCTTTCGGGTTCATTCACCTGGCTGGCATCGTCCTGATAGAGCAGCCGGGCAGGGGTATCGAAACCCTTCACGAACGCCAGTTGCGCCAGCATGTCGAAGCCCCGGCCGGTGCCAAACCAGATCCAGTTATTCCCTTTCAGTGGCATGGCGAGCATGGCTTTTTCCGATTCGGATAGCACGCCATCGGTAATGGCAACGTGGTTGCCAGTCCAGCTGGTAACCAGTTTGCTGTCGTACAGGTCGTTGCCGTCCAGGGAAATGTCCAGCGCAGGGCGCTCCAGCACGGTGTCGGCGATACCGGGCAGGGTGAAGCGGCTATGGATATCGACCTGTTGCGGCATCACCAGGAAATAGTTGTGAATGCGCAGTACTGGTACCCGCGCCACCTTGACGGAAGTGGTGGCATAGACCATGGCTGCCAATGGGCCGCTGATGATCTGTTTTACTTTCGGATCCAGGTTGTTGTTGTTCAGGGTGACGCGATTGTTTTCTCCGAATACGCCAGCGCTGAGACGTAACTTGAGCGTATCAAGGATACTCTGGCGCTGGCCGTTTTCCCCTTCGAAACCGCGAAAATAGAAATCGTTCCACTTGAACAAATTCTGGTCCGCCATGCTCAAGGCAAAGTCCGTGCTTTTGATCGTCATGCTTTTGGGATCGAACTGCACATAGCGTTCGGTGCTTTGCAGGTAAGCGTTTTTGACCAGATAAAAATGATGTTCCTGGTCGTTGTGAGTGACCACCAGATCGGCAACAACCTGTTCTGACACCTGGCCACTCAGTGCCGGGCCGCCGTCTTCAAAACGCAGCAGCAGACGGTCTTCGCTATCGATTCGCAGTGGGTCACCAAGCAGGTGGGTGCTGTCGTCTTCCTGGAAGTAGGGATAGCCTTCTTTCGACCATTGCACCCACTGATGGGGAACCGGCGAGAGGCGGCCATCCTGCATGGCAAAGAAGGAATACAGGCCGGTTTGCTTGCCGAGTAACGGTTTGAAGTCGGCACCGGTGAGCGTGATGATCTGGGCCCAGAGGGCGGGGGAAGCGCATAGCAGCAAGACGGTGGCCAGCGCTCGTATGACGGTATTTTTTATCATTATGGTCTGTCATGGCTGTCGGTACAGCGCCCATGATGCGCCTTTGTGCCGGGCCGTCAATGGCCCGGCGACCGGGTGGTCAGGTTTCTAGCTCAATGCGATGGGCAAAATGGGCCAGGGCCTGCGGATTGGCCAGGGCGTTGCGGTTGGTAACCGGGCGCCCGTGGATCACCTCACGCACCGCCAGCTCCACGATTTTTCCGCTGACCGTACGGGGGATTTCGGGAACCGGCAGAATGACTGCGGGCACGTGGCGTGGTGTGGCGCCCTGGCGAATGGCTTTGCGGATACGGGCCTGAAGCGCGTCATCCAGTTCGACGCCGTCTGCCGGAACCACAAACAACACCACGCGCACATCGCCGTCGAATTGCTGCCCGACCACAATGGCTTCGCGGATTTCCGCCAGGGTCTCCACCTGGCGATAAATCTCTGCCGTGCCGATACGTACCCCACCGGGGTTGAGCACCGCATCGGAGCGACCATGGATAATCAGTCCCTTGTGACCTTCATGGGGCACCAGCTGGGCGTAATCGCCATGGGCCCAGATGCCCTCAAAGCGGGCAAAATAGGCCGCGTGAAAACGCTGGCCGTCCGGGTCATTCCAGAAGCTCACCGGGCAGGATGGAAAGGGACTGCGGCACACCAGCTCGCCCTTACTGTCGGCAAGAGCCCCGCCGTCATCATCGAATACGGCCACATCCATGCCCAGGCCGAGGCACTGCAGCTCGCCGCGATACACCGGCAGCATCGGGTTGCCCAGTGCGAAGCAGGAAATAATGTCGGTACCGCCGGAAATGGAGCTCACCAGTAACGACGGTTTCACCTGCTGGTAGAGGTAGTCGTAGCTTTCGTGGAGTAGCGGCGAGCCGGTGGAGAACAGGGTGCGCAGGGTGCCGAGATCGTGGCTGTCCCTGGGGCGCAGACCGGATTTTTCCACCGCCTGAACAAACTTGGCGCTGGTGCCGAAGTGAGTAATCTTTTCTGCGTCGATCAGGTCAAACAACCTGCCGGTATCCGGGTAGGCCGGGTTGCCGTCGTAGAGCACCAGAGTAGCGCCGGTGTGCAGCCCGCAGATCAGCCAGTTCCACATCATCCAGCCGCAGGTGGTGAAGTAGAACAGGGTGTCGGTGTCGCGCACATCTCCGTGCAGGTGCAGCTCTTTGGTCTGCTGAAGCAGGGTGCCGCCAGCCCCATGGACGATGCACTTGGGCTGCCCGGTGGTGCCGGAGGAATAGAGAATAAAAAGCGGATGGTCGAAGGGCAGGTGCATAAAGTCAGGCGCAGGGCCGGCGGCCTCCAGCCAGGCGCCCCAGATCAGTGCCCGGGGAACGCTGCTGCTATCGCCGCGCCCGGGCACCACAATCAACAATTCCGGTTTCAGGGCGTCATGCAGTGCGTCTATGCGCTCGCCCAGGTCGATCCACTTGCCGTTGTAGTGGTAGCCATCACAGGCCAGCAGCACCTTGGGTTCGATCTGGCCGAAGCGGTCCAGCACCCCGGAGACGCCGAAATCCGGGGAGCAGGAGGACCAGACTGCGCCGATCCAGGCGGCGCCGAGGGCAGCGATCAGGGTTTCGGTGCGGTTGGGCATAAAGCCCGCTACCCGGTCTCCGGGTTGAATGCCGGCGGCCAGGAGTTGAGCGGCCACTTTGCCGGCGGCCACCCGCAGTTGCGCATAGCTGATGACACTGCGGCTGCCATCTTCCAGTACGCTGACCACGGCAGGGTGGGTGTCGTTGCGTTTGAGCAGGTTTTCCGCGTAATTGAGTTCGCCGTGGGCAAACCAGCGGGCGTCCTGAAAGCGTTCGCCGGGCGTCAGCACGGTATCGCCGGGCAGGCCGACCACACCGCAGTGATCCCAGACCTGTTGCCAGAAGGTGTCGGGTTGCTCCACAGACCAGCGATGCAGGGCCTGATAATCCGTTAAGGGCAGGCCACTGTGGGTCCGTGCCTGCTGCCAGAAAGCGGCCAGGTGGGTGTGCTGGCTGTTGTCATCAGGCTGCCAGAGAGGGGCGTTCATGCTGTCTCTCCCTTGCTGTCGGTATTCGCGTGGGTTTCATGGGCACTGAATTCCACCAGCACCGTACCTTCGCTGACACTGTCGCCAGCGGCGACGGCAAAGCCGTTCACGGTGCCGGGCACGGTGGCGCGCAGGGTGTGCTCCATTTTCATGGCTTCCAGTGTAATCACCGCATCGCCGGCTTCAACGCTATCGCCGGGGGCAGCATGCAGGGCAACAATGGTGCCGCTCATGGGGGCACTGAAGCCGCCAGCATCCGCATGCTGGGCGGTATCGCGGCTGGGGTTCAGGGTGACCGGGTAGGCCTGGCCGCCCACAAAGAGCATAACGGTGTGGGTATTTTGCCAGGCGAAGCGGGCCGCCAGACTGTCCGTTCCCCAATGCAGGCTGAAACGTTGGCCGGCGGTCGCCACGGTAAAACTGACAGCAGCGCGGCGGTCGTCGATGGCGGCTTGCTGGCCGTCTTCGCGTACGGTGAGTTGTTCCCCGTTTGCTTCCACCCGGGTTTGGCGCAGGTGCTGATTCAGCGGGCGCCAGCCATTGAGGGATTGCCAGGGGCTGTCACCGGTGGCCCTGTGCGCCTGCAAGCGCGCCGCAGCCAGGGCCAGCAGGGCGGGGTCGACGGCGGTGGCCTCCATCAAATGCGGACGATGTTCCAGCAAACGGGTATCCAGCTCGGCCTCGGCGAAGGCGGCATCGTTGAGCACCCGGCGCAGGAAGGCGGCGTTATGGTGGATGCCCTCCAGCTCCAGGGCGTCCAGTGCCTGAATCAGTTGTTGCCGGGCGGCGTTGCGGTCTGTGCCGTGACAGATCAGCTTGGCGATCATGGGATCGTAGTGTTCGTCCACGCGATCGCCCTGTTCGTAGCCCGCATCGACTCGGCTCTGATCGTGGGGCCAGCGCAGGTGGCGCAGCAGGCCGGAGGAGGGCAGGAACCCCTGTTCCGGGTTTTCCGCATAGAGACGGACTTCCATGGCGGCGCCATGGCGCTGGATTTGCTCCTGCTGTTTGGGCAGAGGCTCTCCCGCTGCCACGGACAGCTGCCAGGCCACCAGGTCTTCGCCGGTGATCATCTCGGTGACCGGGTGCTCTACCTGCAGGCGGGTGTTCATTTCCATGAAAAAGAACTGTCCGCCGTCAGCGTTGCTATCGGCCGCTGGAGGCGCATAAAGGAATTCCACCGTGCCGGCGCCACGATAATCAATGGCTTTGGCGGCTTGCACTGCGGCATGGCCGAAGGCGTCGCGGGTGGCCTCGTCCAGACCCGGTGCCGGCGCTTCTTCAATGATTTTCTGGTGGCGGCGCTGTACCGAACAATCGCGTTCAAACAGGTGAACAGCGTTGCCATGGTTATCGGCAAACACCTGCACTTCCACATGGCGGGCGGTGGCCAGATAGCGCTCCAGCAGCACCCGATCGTCACCAAAGGCGTTACTGGCTTCGCGGCGGGCGGCGGCCAGGGCTTCATCGAATTCCTCAGCACGGTTGACCACGCGCATGCCCTTGCCACCGCCGCCGGCCACGGCCTTGATCAGTAGCGGGAAACCGACCTTTGCCGCGGCAGCGGTCAGCTCGCTGTCGCTGGCGCCTTCTTTATCGAAGCCGGGCAGAACCGGCACGCCACTTTCTGCCATCAACTGGCGGGCGGCGGCCTTGTCGCCCATGACTTCGATGGCGCGGGCATTGGGGCCCACAAAGATGATGCCGGCCTGGTCACAGGCGGCAGCAAAGGCCGTGTTCTCGGACAGAAAGCCGTAGCCGGGGTGGATGGCATCGGCCCCGGTGGCCTGGGCCGCAGCGATCACCTTGTCGATGACCAGATAGCTGTCGCGGGCAGCAGCAGGCCCGAGGCAAACGGCCTGGTCCGCTTCCATTACGTGGGGCAAGGTAGCATCAGGTTCGGAATAGACTGCCACCGTGGCTATGCCTTGTTGGCGGCAGGTGCGCATGATGCGACGAGCAATTTCGCCACGATTGGCGATCAGGAGTTTTTTTATCTTTGCCATAGCGGTGCCTATATCGGTGGCAATGTCGTTTTAGTAGCGTCGTTTGCGTCGCGATCGGGATGAGTTAAAAGTTCAAAGTTCAAAGTTTAAAAGCGCGGAATGGACCGTTATGTTTTTTTAGGCAGTGCCCGCGATGTAAATGGTTTGAGCGCGGAGCACCTAAAACCTGAATGGGCACAGAATCAGCTTCGCGTTTCAACTTTTAACTTTAAACTTGCAACTGCCTTTCATCGCGCCGCCAGCGACGCTCCTACGGATAGTGGGTCAGATCCAATTCGGTTTCCGTTTTTCCAGAAAGGCGCTGAGCCCTTCCTGGCCTTCATCGCTGGTACGCAACCGGGCGATAAGGGCGGCGGTATCGTTGAGCATGGCGTCGTCGATGGGCCCATCACTGACGCGGGCAATCAAGGCACGGCTTTCCACCTGTGCCAGCGGGCCGCCGCTGAGCAGAGACTGCACCAGCGCATCAACGGTGCTGTCGAGAGCGTCTTCGCTGACGACCTCGTGGACGATGCCGATCTGTTGTGCGCGGTCAGCCGGGATCACTTCTGCGGTCATGAAATAGCGGTTGGCCTGCCGCGGACCCATGGCGCGAACCACGTAGGGGCTGATCACCGCCGGTACGATGCCCAGCTTGACTTCACTGAGGCAGAAGCGGGCGTTGTCTGCGGCCACGGCCATGTCCGCCGCGCAGATCAAGCCCAAGGCACCACCAAAAGCGGCCCCTTGTACGCGGGCAATGACCGGCTTGGCGCATTGATCAATGGCCTGCATCAGCGCAGCCAGGCGCAGGGCGTCCTGCTGATTCTGTTGCGCATCCAGCTTGCCCATGGCACGCATCCAGTTCAGGTCTGCGCCGGCAGAAAAGTGCTTCCCGGCAGCCTGTAACACCACAACGCGCACGCTGTCATCGCCGCCGACTTTTTCAAACGCCTCGGTGAGCGAGGCGATAATGATGTCATCGAAGGCGTTACGCTTATCCGGGTTATTCAGCGTAATCCGGGCAACGTGTCCTTCAATGTCTGTCGTAACACTCATGTCTTGCTCTCTTTGGCCGTGTTGTGTGAAGCGTGAGGCGTGCAAGCGTCTCTCAATCACATCCGGAACACGCCGTAGCGTGTTTCTTCAATCGGTGCGTTAAGGCTGGCGGAAATGGCCAGACCCAGCACGTCGCGGGTATCGGCGGGGTCGATGACGCCGTCATCCCAAAGGCGGGCGCTGGCATACCAGGGCTGCGCCATTTCCTCATAGCGTTCGGTCATGTCCGCCTGGAATTGTCCCGCTTCTTCGTTGCTCCATGCCTGGCCTTTTTTCTTCAGCGAGGCCTGTTTCACCTGGGTAAGAACACTGGCGGCCTGTTCGCCCCCCATTACCGAGATGCGGGCGTTGGGCCACATGAACATGAAGCGCGGATCATAGGCGCGGCCACACATGCCGTAGTTACCGGCGCCGAAACTGCCGCCGGTGATTACGGTGAATTTCGGCACGGTGGCACAGGCCACCGCGTTGACCATCTTGGCACCGTGTTTGGCGATGCCTTCGGCTTCGTATTTCTGGCCGACCATGAAACCGGTGATGTTCTGCAGGAACAGCAGGGGGATCTTGCGCTGGTTGCACAGCTCGATGAAGTGCGCGCCTTTCTGGGCGGATTCCGAGTACAGCACACCGTCGTTAGCGAGAATGCCCACCGGGTAGCCGTGGATGCGGGCAAAGCCGCACACCAGGGTGGTGCCGTAACGGGATTTGAATTCGTCCAGTTCCGAGCCGTCGACCATGCGTGCAATCAACTCACGGGCAGGCATGGGCTGGCGGGTGGTGGTGGGGATGACACCGTACAGCTCCTGCGGGTCGTAGGCCGGGGCCTGCACAGGCAGGCGCTTTACCTGATCCGGTTTGTGCCAGTTCAGGTGGGCGATGCACTGGCGCGCCAACTCGAAGGCATGGGGTTCGTCTTCGGCCAGGTGATCCGCCACACCGGATTGTTCACAGTGCAGGTTGGCACCCCCCAGATCTTCGGCAGTGACCACCTCGCCGGTGGCCGCTTTTACCAGTGGTGGGCCGGCCAGGAAGATGGTGGCTTGTTCTTTCACCATGATCACTTCGTCGGCCATGGCGGGCACATAAGCGCCGCCGGCGGTGCAGGAACCGAGCACTACACTGATCTGCGGAATGCCACGGGCGGACATGTTGGCCATGTTGAAAAAGATGCGCCCGAAGTGTTCGCGGTCCGGGAATACCTCGTCCTGGCGGGGTAGGTTGGCACCGCCGGAATCCACCAGGTAAATACAGGGCAGACGGTTTTCCGCAGCAATGGCCTGGGCGCGCAGGTGTTTTTTCACGGTGAGAGGGTAGTAGCTGCCGCCTTTCACGGTGGGGTCATTGGCGACGATCATGCATTCGACACCCTGCACCTGGCCGATACCGCCGACGCAGCCGGCGGCGGGCACGTCTTCGCCGTAGACGCCTTCGGCGGCCAGGGCGGAGATTTCTAGAAACGGCGACCCCGGGTCGAGCAGCAAATTGATACGCTCGCGTACCGGCAGTTTGCCGCGCTCACGAAGCCGCTGCTCGGCTGCTTCGCCACCGCCATGGGCAATGTGATCGAGCTTGTCCTGCAATTGCTGACGCAGCCGCAGGTTGTGTTCCCGGTTGGCCTGGAAGTCCGGGCTGTTGGGATTGATCTGACTATTGATCTTGGGCATAGAATTCCTCGCTTACACGCTGCACGCCTGCACGGACCACGCTGGTGGGCGCGTGCAGGCGTGGTGCGTGCGGCGTGTTAGCGTGTCTCGTTAAACAACTCGCGGCCAATCAGCATGCGTCGGATTTCGCTGGTGCCGGCGCCGATTTCATAGAGCTTGGCGTCGCGCAGCAGACGGCCGGTGGGGTACTCGTTGATGTAGCCGTTGCCGCCCAGGGTCTGGATCGCTTCCAGTGCCATTTTGGTGGCGTTCTCGGCGCAGTAGAGAATCACGCCGGCGGCATCCTTGCGGTTGGTCTCGCCGCGGTCACAAGCCTTGGCCACGTTGTAGAGGTAGCTGCGGCTGGCGTTGAGCATCACGTACATGTCGGCGATCTTGCCTTGCATAAGCTGGAATTCACCGATGGCCTTGCCGAACTGCTTACGCTCGTGGACATAGGGCACCACCACATCCATGCAGGCCTGCATGATGCCGGTGGCGCCACCGGACAGCACGGTGCGCTCGTAATCCAGGCCACTCATCAGCACCTTGACGCCTTCGCCCACGGTGCCAAGTACGTTTTCTTCCGGCACATGGCAGTCTTCGAATACCAGCTCACAGGTGTTCGACCCGCGCATGCCGAGCTTGTCGAGTTTCTGGGCCTGGGAAAAACCGGCAAAACCCCGCTCCACGATAAAGGCGGTGATACCTCGCGGGCCGGCGCTGGTGTCGGTTTTGGCGTAGATCACATAGGTGTGGGCGTCGGGGCCATTGGTGATCCACATCTTGTTGCCGTTCAACACGTAGTGGTCGCCTTGCTTATCGGCACGCAGCCCCATGCTGACCACATCGGAACCGGCACCGGGCTCGCTCATGGCCAGGGCACCGATATGGTCGCCGCTGACCAGTTTGGGCAGGTATTTCTCGCGCTGGGCATCGGTACCGTTGAGGTAGATCTGGTTGACGCACAGGTTGGAGTGGGCGCCGTAGGACAGGCCAATGGACGCAGAGGCCCGGGAGATCTCTTCCATTACCAGGGTGTGGGCCAGGTAGCCCATGTTGGCGCCGCCGTATTCTTCGCTGACAGTAACCCCGAGAACCCCCAAATCACCGAGCTTCTTCCACATCTCCAGCGGGAACTGGTTGCTCTGGTCCACCTCGGCGGCGATCGGCGCGATTTCCTTCTGGGCGAAGTGGCGCACGCTATCGCGCAGGGCCACCAGGGTTTCATCCAGATCAAAGTTAAAGCTGCTGTCAAACATGGTCAGGTTTCTCCAAAGCGGTGAGGGCGTCTTCGCAGCGCTGGTCGGCGTCGTCCAGCTCCTGCTGTAGTGCCTGAATATCTCTGAGTTGCTGGTTCAGTTGGTCACGGCGTTGCTGAATCTTGTCTTGCAGGGCCAGTAGCTGATTGCGGTTATCGCCGCTGGGTTGATACATCTGAATCAATTCCCGTGACTCGGCCAGGGAAAAACCCAGTCGTTTACCGCGCAGGACCAGCTTCAGGGTCACCCGGTCGGCGGGGGAGTAGACCCGTGTCTGCCCGCGGCGGGCCGGATTGACCAGATTCTGGTCTTCATAAAAGCGAATCGTACGGGTGGTCACGTCGAATTCCCGGGCCAGCTCGCCGATGCTGTAGGTCTGTTTTTTGCTCATGGCGAAATCCTAGGGGAAGTTTACGTTAACGTAAAGTATGCGTTTTGGCCTTTTTGGTGCGTGACACCATGTTTACCTGTGCCTAGACTCCGGGCTCAATGTAAGGGGACGGTGGGAATAACAATGAAAGAGACGTGGAGTCGTTGGGTGGTGGCACACCCGGTGTGGGTGCTGCTTATCTGTATTGCGCTGTGTGCGGCCATGGCCGCCGGGCTGCAGAGTTTCCGCAACAATAATGATCCGCGTATTTTCTTCACTCAGGAAAACCCGGATTTCAAACGGTTCGTGGCGCTGGAGGACAGCTTTACCGCCAATGAGGTGGTGCTGTTTGTGGTGCACCCGAAGAGCGACCAGGTGTTTGAAACGCAAACCCTGGAAGCGATCGAGTCTCTCACCGACGACGCCTGGACGCTGCCTAATTCCACCCGGGTGGATTCCCTGACCAACTTTCAGCATACCGAGGTGGAAGGCGACGAGCTGTATGTGGCGCCGCTGGTGGAAGATGCTGAGCAAATGGCACCGGACGCCATTGCCCGCGCCCGTGATATTGCCTTGAAAGAACCGGCGCTGGTCGGGCGGCTGGTTTCTGACCGGGGGCATGTGGCCGGTGTCGTGGCCACGGTGACCATGGATGAGGGGAATACCGAAGCCCCGCTGATTACCGCCGCCGCCCGCGAGATGGCCCAGGCCTACCGGGAGCGCTACCCGGATATCGAGTTTATGGTCACGGGCACCGTGGTGTTTTCCCAGGCTTCCGCTGACGCCACCGAGCAATCCATGGCCACCACCTTGCCACTGGCCTTTGTGGTGATGTTGCTGTGTCTGTGGCTGATTCTGCGCAGTGGCATGTTTGTGGTGGTGACGGTGATGGTGATCGGTTTTTCCATCGCCTCGGCCATGGGGGTGGCCATGTGGCTGGGGATCGAGTTTTCCCCCATCGTTGGCATGGCCCCGGCCATGATTCTGACACTGGCCGTGGCGGATTCGGTGCACATCCTCGCCAGTTATCGCCATGAGTGCCTGGAAGGCAAGGCGCGGGCGGCTGCCATGCTGGAAAGTTTGCGTATCAACATGCAACCGGTCTGGCTGACCAGTTTTACCACGGCCATCGGCTTCGCCATCCTCAACTTCTCCGAATCCCAACCGTTCCGTGCGCTGGGGAATGTGGTGCTGATCGGGGTGCTGCTGGCGTTTGTGTTCTCGGTGATTTTGTTGCCGGCGCTGGTGATGTTGTTGCCGCACCGTATCGAGCCCGGCAAGCAGCGGGATTTTGCGCCCCTGATGGGCGCGCTGGCCGGGCACCTGAGCCGCCACTTCAAACCCTGGCTGCTGGGCATGTCGGTGGTGGTCGTGGTCTTGACCGCCTGTATCGGGCTTAACCGCATCAATGATGTGTTCAACGAATACTTCGATGAGACGTTTGAAGTGCGGCGGGTTAATGATTTCGCCATGAACAATCTTACCGGCATGCACCGTATAGATTACGCGGTACATTCCGGCGAGTCCGGCGGGGCCATGGAGCCTGCCTATCTGCAGCACATTGATGATTTGACCGTGTGGCTGGAACAGCAGGATGAGGTGGTGTACGCGACTGCCTATACGGATGTGATCAAGCGACTCAACCGGGACATGCATGGTGGTGACCCGGCCTGGTACCGCATTCCTGAATCCCGCGAGCTGATTTCCCAGTACACCTTGCTGTATGAGCTGTCGCTGCCCCAGGGGCTGGGGCTGGAAGACCAGCTGGATATCGACAAGGAGCAGGCCAGGGTGATTGTGATGCTGGAGAATATCGGCTCGCGCCCGGTGCTGGAATTCAATGACCGGGTAGAAACCTGGATGCAGGACAACTGGCCGCAAACCATGCAAACGAAAGGCACGGGCATGGATATCCTGTTTGGGCGCGTCACCATGCGCAATATCCGGAGCATGCTCAGCGGCGCGCTGATTGCGCTGATCAGCGTGTCGGTGTTGCTGGTTATTGCGCTGCGTTCGGTGCGCTATGGCATCTTGTCCCTGTTGCCGAATCTGTTGCCGGCGGCCATGGCCTTCGGGCTGTGGGGGCTGGTGAACGGGGAGATCGGCCTGGCGGTATCGGTGGTGGCCTGCATGACGCTGGGGATCGTGGTGGATGACACGGTGCACTTCCTCAGCAAATACGTGCGCGCCAAACGTGAATTGGGGCTCAAAACCGAGCAGGCGGTGGAGTACGCATTCCGTACCGTTGGCGTCGCCCTGGTGGCCACATCGGTGGTGCTGGTGGCGAACTTTGCCGTGATCGGTACCAGCCATTTTTACCCCAATTCCAGCATGGGTCAGTTGTCTGCGATCACCATTGCCATGGCACTGATTGTGGATTTCTTCTTTTTCGTGCCACTACTGGTCGCGCTGGACCGTCGCAAGCGGACCGGAGACGCGGGCAATAGGCTCTAGCCAGTCTGATGAGGCGGTGTTAACGTAGCGCGAAACCGGTTTTTCCAGTTTCTGCGGAACAAAACACAGTGCCATACAAGAAAGATCGAAAGGTTCTTAAACGCGTAGATTACGGGGCCGCCAAGAACTCCTTGATGGGAGTCCTGGCGGCCCTTCTGGTTTATGCGCTTGTCTTTGCCTGGGGGCAGGTCTACCAGAGCTTCGAGCTGGAAGCGCTGATAGGCGGTGGCGCCGTCCTGTTGGTTACCGCCTATCGGCTGTGGCTGGTGGCGCGTTTCGATGCCCTCTATGGGGCTGGCCCTGCGCGCTGGCGGCGTCTGTTCGGGGTGGGGCTGGCATTGCACGCCCTGTTATGGGGGCTGCTGCCGGCCTGGTTAATCTGGCGGCTGGGCACTGGCTTCAATTTCTTTGTGGTGATTCTTTATAACGTGGGCGTGACCACGGCCCTGGGCAGCTCCTGGATGGCCGGGCTGCGCGTTCGGCAAGCTTATATCGTGTTGATGTTCCTGCCGACGCTGGCGGTTTTATTGTTTGCCGGTAGCTTGCATGACTGGGTGCTGGCGGTACTGATTGGATCCTACGCGTTCTATCTGTTCCGGCTTTATCGGGGGCAATACGAAACCTTCTGGCACGCAATGACGCGGGAGCGTCGAGGGCCACTGGATCGCAAACAGCCGGTGCGTAGCAGTACCGAAGTCCAGCTCAGCCTGGTGTATCGTCTGGCCCATGAACTGCGTACACCGATGAATTCCCTGATGGGGATGATGTCGTTGCTGGAAGACACCCGCCTTAACGATGAACAGAAAGACTACCTGCAGGTGGCAGGGCAGAGTGGCAAGCTGTTGCTCACCTTGATTGATGACGTGCTGGATTATTCCCGCATCCTTTCCCGACGCATTACCCTCAATTCGGATTATTTTGATTTCCGTGCGGCGATTGAACAATCGCTGGAAGCCTTTGGTCCCATGGCCCAGTCATCCGGGCTGGAACTGAGCTGCGTGATTGACCGCATGCTGCCCAAGCGCATCCGCGGCGATCGCGAACGTCTGATGCAGGTGCTCAATAATCTGTTCAGCAACGCCATCAAATTCAGTGAGCGGGGTGAGATCCGCCTGGACGTGGATTTCACCGTGGAAGGGGAAAGTGGCGGCGTGTTGCGCGTGCGGGTGAGTGACCAGGGGGCCGGTATGGACCCGGAAACCCTGCGTCATCTGTTTCAGGATCGCTTCATTGAAGATGGCCAGGACGTGTACAGCAGCCACCACACCGGCTTCGGCCTGCTGGTCTGCAAGGGCCTGATTGACGCCATGGGCGGCGCCCTGGGGGCGGAGAGTGTCCCTGGAGAAGGCTCCACCTTCTGGTTCACGGTTCCGGTGCAGATGCAGCCGGACATGCGTGAAGCGCAGAGCCTGATACGGGCACTGGATGGTGCCCAGGCGGTGGTTGTCGGGGCCGCTTCGGGTACCGTAGCCAGCATTCAGGAAGAACTGGAAGCGCTGGATTGCCAGGCATCATCTGCCATGGGCTACGATCACGCCTTGCAGGCACTGCGCGCCGGCCATCGCGAGCAAAGCGATTTCGATGTGTTGTTTGTCGATACCTGGTCGCGCCCCGAGCTGGCATTGAATCTGTGTCGCAATGTACTTGAAGACCCTTCGCTACGACCGGTGCGCCTGGTGTTGCTGGCGACCATTGAAGAGCGCAGCCATGCGGCGGTGCAACAGCTTATCGATAAGCATGACCTGGTGGTGCTGGTGCGTCCGGTTCACCGCACCGTGTTGCGCCAGGGGCTGGCGCGGCTGGTGGGCCTGCAACGGCAAATGCCGGTGGGGGATGCGCCACTGCAGACACCGGAAGAGCGCCAGCGGCGCAAACGTTTCCGGTTGATGTTGGTGGAAGACAACGAAGTGAACCAGCTGGTAACCCGGGGCATGCTAAGCAAACTGGGTTTTCAGGTGAAAACCGTCAGTAACGGGGAAACCGCGCTGGCCTTGCTGGAACAGGAACCGTTCGACCTGGTGTTGATGGATTGCATGATGCCGGAAATGGACGGTTTTGAAGTGACCCGGCGTTTGCGTGAAATCGAGCAGGACAAGGCGAGTCTGCGCACACCGGTTGTGGCGGTTACGGCCAATACGGCGGAAGGGGTTCAGGCCCGTTGCCTGGCTGCGGGCATGGATGATTTTCTTGCCAAGCCGGTGCACCTGGATGCACTGGAAACGGTGTTACGACGCTGGCTGCCAGAGCAGCCGGCTAAAGACGAGGAAGAACAATGACAAGAAAAGCCTTGCTGCTGGGGGCAACCGGGCTGGTCGGTCGTGATTGCCTGGAAAACCTGTTGGCCAGTGATGATTACCAACGGGTATGTGTTCTGACACGCCGACCGTTATCCGTGAAGCACCCCAAGCTGGATGTACATGAGGTGGATTTCGATAATATCGAAGCCTGCCAGTCACAGTTTCAGGTGGACGATGTATTTTGCTGTTTAGGCAGCACCATGAAGAAGGCCGGTTCCCGGCAGGCGTTTCGTCATGTGGATCACGACCTGGTAGTACTGGCGGGCAACATGGCCCGTCGTGCTGGCGTGCAACGCTTTCTGGTGGTGTCGGCAGTGAATGCCAAAGCCCGCTCGCCGTTTTTCTATTCGCGAGTAAAAGGGCAGATGGAGCGTGCGCTCATTAGGCTCGAATTGCCTTTGTTGGCCATTTTGCAACCATCGTTGCTGCGCGGCGCACGTGAAGACAAGCGCCCGGCTGAAGACTGGGGCAACATCGTCAACCGCATTGTTGAGCCCCTGACACGGTGGACCGATGCCCATTGGTTGCCCGTGGATAGCCGCAAGGTAGCGGATGCCATGGTCGGCATGGCATTGGTCGGCCCGGATACAGGGTTGTACCGGTTGCGTTACCGGGACTTTTTGGTCTTTGCCGGTAAATTCCGCGAGAAAGTGACCCGGGCCGACTGAGCTCTGGTCGTAACCTGAAAGAAAACCGAAGGAGTCAGTATGACCTTTGTGACCTGCGATCTTTGTGATGATAATGCGGACAGTGTTTCCGTAGTAACCGGCCTTAACTGGCTCAGTTACGGTGGCCGCTCTGCCTTTGGCGGTGAAATCGTTACGGTGAAATGCTTCGAAGACAACAGCCGGGTGAAAGAACACTTGGGTACCGATGGCAAAGGCAAGGTGCTGGTGGTTGATGGCGGCGGCAGCCTGCGCAATGCGTTGATCGGTGACATGATCGCGGAAAACGCGGTGAAAAACGGCTGGGAAGGGGTCATCATTTACGGTGCCTGCCGCGACGTGGATGCGCTGGCGACACTGGACATCGGCGTTATCACTCAAGGCTGTGTGCCGATTAAATCCGTTCGCCGTGACGAAGGGCAGCTGAATATCGACATCTCCTTTGGTGGCGTGACCTTCCGCCCGGGTGAATTTGTTTATGCCGATAACAACGGTATTATCACTGCGCCGAAGGCGTTGGTGTAGCCTCAGCCATTAGCGATTCCTGTCACGAATCCTGCTATAAAGAACAGCACACCCCATGGCCGGCATGATGCCGGCTACCACCGCACAGGGAAGAATTATGCTCAAGTCCATGCACGTGGCGGAGTACATGAGCCGCCGTCTGGTCACCTTTTCCCCCGATATGTCCGTGAGTGAAGCCATTCGTGTATTGCTGGAAAATCAAATTTCCGGCGGCCCGGTGGTGGATGATACGGGCCGTGTGGTGGGGGTCTTTTCCGAATCCGATTGCCTCAAGGGAGCGCTGGAAGCAAGCTACCACGGCACCGAAATCGGTTCGGTAAAAGAGTATATGAGCGTGGATCTGCAGACCGTGGAAGGCTCGGATTCCATTCTGGATGTGGCAGAAATTTTTCTCGCGGATCATCGCCGGCGGTTACCGGTGCTGGACAACGGAAAACTGATTGGCCAGATCAGTCGCCGGGATTTGCTGCGCGCCATGGATGACTTTGGTCAACGCCATACGCCGTAGAGGCGACGCATTAATCTTTGATTGTTTTCTTAAACCTTGAACCCTAGGGGGAGTACCCATGAACCAACCCTATCAGGCACCCAATGCAGATGTTGCTGTTGCCGGTAACCAGGACACCTATCAACCCAAATTCCTGTCTCTGTCAGGACGCATCGGCCGTATGCGTTATTTCGTCTATGCCGCTGGTCTGACCTTATTGTTCTATCTGGTGCTGGGTGTCGCAGCTGCAGTTGTGATCCCGGGCATCATGAGTGCCGGTGACAGTGCCATTGGCGCAGGGGCAATGATCATGGGGCTGATCGCCACCGTGGCGTTCATTGGTGTGATGGTGATGAGCTGGGGCTATATGGTGCGTCGTCTTAATGACATCAACGCCAGTGGCTGGTTGAGCCTGCTCATGTTGGTGCCGATTGCCAACCTGGTGCTGGGTCTGGTGATGTTGTTCAAACGCGGTAGCGAAGGCAGCAACCAGTACGGCGCCGCTCCGGTCGGCAATTCCGGTGGCGTAAAAGCCGCTTTCGTGATTGTGCTGTTGTTGATGGTGGGCTATTTCGGTGTGTTGTTCCCGATCACCATGGCCAACTATGCGCAGTATTCACAACAGGCCCAGATGCAGCAGATGGATTATTCCGAATACTGATCGCGTGCTGCCTGTTGCGTAAACTGTGTAGCAGCCGCGTAGCGGCACAAAAAAAGGGGCTCCTGAGAGCCCCTTTTTTTATTGCCCGACCTGAGCCTTACGGCAGCAGGTGAGAAACGGCGTCACGTTCTTCCGCCAGTTCCTGCTCGGTGGCTTGCATCTTGCCACGGGAGAAGTCGTTGACTTCCAGGCCCTGAACGATAGTCCAGTCGCCATCCTTGCAGGTGCAGGGGAAGGAGTAGATCAGGCCTTCCTGGATGCCGTAGGAACCATCGCTGTAGATACCCATGGAAACCCAGTCACCTTCGTCGGTGCCCAGTGCCCAGGAACGCATGTGGTCCACAGCGGCGTTGGCAGCAGAGGCGGCAGAGGAAGCGCCACGGGCCTTGATGATGGCCGCACCACGCTGTTGAACAGTCGGGATGTAGTCGCTTTCGTACCAGTCCTGCTCGACCTGGTCGATGGCCACTTTGCCGTCCACTTCGCAGTGGTGCAGATCCGGGTACTGGGTGGAAGAGTGGTTGCCCCAGATGAGCATTTTCTTCACGTCATTGACGGTTTTGCCCAGCTTGTTGGCCAGCTGCGCCATGGCACGGTTGTGGTCCAGGCGGGTCATGGCAGTAAACTGACGGGGATCGATGTCCGGCGCGTTGCGCTGGGCAATCAGGGCGTTGGTGTTGGCCGGGTTACCGACAACGAGAACCTTGATGCCTTTGCTGGCATTGTCGTTGATGGCTTTACCCTGGGCGGAGAAGATGGCTGCGTTAGCTTCCAGCAGGTCTTTACGCTCCATGCCTGGACCACGCGGACGAGCACCAACCAGCAGCGCGTAATCGGCGTCTTTGAAGGCCACGTTGGCATCGTCGGTACCGGTGATGCCGGCAACCAGCGGGAATGCGCAATCTTCCAGCTCCATGATGACCCCGTTCAGGGCTTCCAGAGCAGGGGTGATTTCGAGCAGCTGCAGAATAACGGGCTGGTCTTTGCCGAGCATATCGCCGGAAGCGATGCGGAACAGCAGGGAATAGCTGATTTGGCCAGCGGCGCCGGTGACGGCTACGCGTACGGGTGCTTTCATGAACAATCTCCTAGCTTTAATTCGGGAGAACTTATGTGGCTGAAACCGAGGGGACCGCTGAACAAGGTCCGTGGGTCAGGGTCCCGGACGGCGCGCATTATAAAGGACCCGGCGGCTAATCGCACGGAATCGGGGGGAGATATATGACGAACTGGGATGTGTTGATTGTCGGCGCCGGTCAGGCGGGCTGTGCAGCGGCCTGGGATCTGGCTGCGGCCGGGTTGCGAGTGGCCGTGATTTCCCGCCCCCCGTCACGGGGAAAACCTTGTGCGGGCGGGGTTACCGAGAAAGCCGTGGCGCGCTACCGATTCAGCATTGCGCCGGTGGTGCGCGAAGCGGTTACTTCCCTGGCGGTGAGTCATTCGTCCTCGCCGGTGCGTCACCTCAGCAGCGCCACGCCGTTCTGTGTGATGACGGAGCGGGCCGAGCTGGATGCGTTTTGCCGTGGCCAGGCGGAGTACCGGGGCGCCGTATTCCATGAGACGGCAGGCCTGACAGGCTTGGAGCAGCGGGCAGACTGCGTGCGCATTGAGACCCGTGAGGGAGCAGTTTTTTCCGCGCCCTGGTTGATCGCAGCGGATGGTGCCAATAGTGCTGTGGCCCGGCTGCTGGGGGAGCGTCACCCGGCTGGTGCCATGGCCATCGAAGGCTGTGTGCCTCGGGAAAGCGTGCGGGACTACCCGCCCATGACACTGGATTTTGGTGTTATCCGTGGTGGTTACGGCTGGCTGTTTCCCAAGGGCGATCATGTGAATGTGGGGCTTTATGTCTGGCGACACGGGGCGGCTGCCCCGCAGCGCTCTGCGCTTCAGCGCTATTGCCAGGCGCGCCTGGGGGCTGAGGCGAAGCATGTGGCGGGCTACCCGCTGGGGACCTGGCTACCACACACCCGGCTGGCCAATGGGCGCGTGTTGTTTGTGGGCGATGCGGCGGGTTGCACGGAAGTGTTGCTGGGGGAGGGGATTTACGGAGCCGTGCTTAGTGGTCAGCTCGCTGCACAAGCGATACTGGGCGAAAGGCCGGATGTCTTCTATCCCCGTGCATTGGCGGGTTGGCGGGAGGAGCTGCAACAGGTTTGCCGGCTTGGGGCGCTCTTTTACGGGTTGCTCCCGGTGTCCTCACGGCTGCTGCAGGGCCGGCTGGGCGGCACCCTGGTCAACGGCTTTGCACAGGGGCTGACGTTAGGTCAGTGCAAGCGTCAGTGGCGGGGGGCTCAATCATTGAAGGTGTGATTGCCCTGGCTGTCACGGTATTGCACCGGGGTAATATCAAACCAGCGTTTAAAGGCGCGGTTGAACGCGCTTTGTTCGGAGTACCCCAAATCCAGGGCGATCTGATTAACGGAACGTTCGCTGTGTAGCAGCCAGTCGCAGGCAAGGCGGCGGCGCTCATCTTCCAGCAGGCTGGAAAAATCCGTGTTCTCGGCCCGTAGCTGTCGGCGCAGGGTCCAGGGTTTGACGCCCAACTGATCGGCGATGGGCTCCAGCTGCGGGACGCCTTGTTGCAGGCGTTTCTGGATTTCCAGGCGCACCTGTTCCAGCAGGTTGTCGCGGGCGTGGTACTGGGTAACCGCCCGTTGCATGCGTGAGCGGGCGACCTTGTGCACTTCCGGGTCGGCATCGCGCAGGGGCAGGTCCAGCAGGTGGCCGGGTAATACGATGGCATTTTCCGGCTGGCCGAAGGTAACGTCGCAACGGAAAATGCGCTGGTACTCGGCTTCGTCGCCCTGTGGCGGGTGTTTGAAGAGAATGCGCGCCGGGTTCAGTTCCTGGCCAATTAACCAGCGGCCGTAAACGATGGCTGCGGCGAAATTGGCGTCGACCCGGGCCGGGTAGGTGGGCAGGTCTTCCAGATCACTTTCCCAGATGAGCCACAGCGTTTTATCGCCATCCTGTTCGCGCCACTCGAAACGCAGTTGGGCGTATTCGGTGGTGACTTTCATAAAGGGAATCATCAGCTCGATGGCATCCCCCAGCGTGGCGCTGGACATGCTGGCGTAACCCAGCTCGCCCATGAAGCGCGGACGGATGCCTTCCCCCATATGCAGCCCAAATAGCGGATCTGCACTGCCAGCGATGGCCTGCTTCAGTAACGGGTTTTCGATGGCCATGGAAATCCGCGACTGGGGATCTTCCAGGTCGTCGTTGCTGATACCGGACTCCACCAGCGCATAGCTCAGGTCCACGCCGGCGCGCAAAGCGGCATCCAGCAGGTATTCCAGCCAGAAAGGCGCGACGGTTTTATGCTTCAGAGAGGCTGACAGATTAGCGGACGGCATGAGCTCGCAGTTGTTGTTATCCAGTACAGAATCCCTTAGATAACGAGACGCAGCACGGCAAGTCAACACTTGGTGTGGGGTTAAGTGCGTATTGCTGGTTTATTGACCGTGTTGGCGAGTTTATGGCCCGAATGGGCTCAAGGTTTGAGTGGAAACAGGAAAAGGCGGCGGGGAACGTATTGTGCCGGGAGCGGCAGGGCCGCTCCGGCAGATTGGGGCTTACTTGGACTCTTTGGCCAGTTTGTTGACCTTGCGGGTCAGCGAAGCCAGCTTCTTGTTCAGTGCTTCGACTTCGTCGCGGGTCGGCAAGCCCAGTGCGGCGGCAACTTTGCTGCGCACTTCGTCCAGCTGGGAAGGCTGGGCTTTAGTGGTTTTTTTCTGGGGTTTGCTCTGGGCTTTCTGGCGTTTTTCGCCGGCTTTGACCAGGTTCTGGAACAGTTCGTTACCGTTGTCTTCGAGGCGGGTGTAGGCACCTCGAACGGCGTTGTTCACTTTTTCCAGCGTTGCTTTGGCTTCGGTGGCCACTTGCTCATAACGTTCGTTAAAGCGTTGCTCGATGGTTGCGGTCTTGCTCATGGGGGCTTCCCTCCTTAGAAAAGGCAATGGATTTTCTAAGCCCTCAATGTGCCTCTATGAGGGCGCCGACAAGTGTAAGTCACTAATAAGGCAAGATTGTTAATGTTGTCTAACAATTAAACAGGTGGTTTGGCCTACTCATTAGTATGTATTTTGCTAGGGTAGAGCGCGGGTATTGAGCGCCTGGCAAATGGCGTTGTCTGTCAGGAATCGGTAGCGCGGATAAAGTGGGCACGGTGGCGTTCATTATGGTAATGCAGGTTAATTTCAGCCTGGCAAAACAGGAGTGCAGTGGATGACAGCAGTAACTCGACAGGGGCGCTATCAGGGGCTTGGCAATAAAGGCGTAACCGAATACCGCGGTGTGCCGTTTGCGCGGGCGCCGCTGGGCGAGTTGCGCTTCAAGGCGCCGCAACCTCTGCCTGACAGCGAAGCAGAGCAAACGGCAGATCATTACCCGATGCCCTCGCTGCAAATGAAAAACCCGGTGATGGGGATTCAGGAATCCAGTGAGGATTGCCTGTACCTGAATATCTGGGTGCCGGACGGCGAAGGGCCTTTCCCGGTGATGGTGTGGTTCCACGGTGGCGGCTACCTGGCGGGCTCGGTATCCCAGGTTCTCTATAACGGTGCCGAACTGGCGCGTAGCCAGAATGTGGTGGTGGTGAATGCCGCCTACCGGCTGGGCGCCATGGGGTTTGCGGATTTTTCCGCTGTGGCACCGGAGCTGGATGCAGACACCAACCTGGGCATGCGCGACCAACTGGCCGCGCTGCAATGGGTGCAGGAAAACATTAGCGCCTTTGCCGGTGATTGCGGGCAAGTGACGATTTTCGGTGAGTCTGCCGGGGGCTTCAGTGTCGGCGCGCTGTTGGCCTGCCCCCAGGCGAAAGACCTGTTCCACAGCGCGATCACCCAGTCTGGTGCTGCCGATTTTGTGCTTGCCCCGGATCAGGTGCGCAAGGTGACCGACGCCTTTGTGGAGGCACTACCGGGGGCTGGCAGCGCAGCCGAGAAACTGGCCAGTGCCGATAACAAGAGCTGGATCAAGGCCCAGAACGCTGCCGTCAAGGTGCTGGTCGATCGCGGGCTGCGCACAACCACGCCGCAGTTTGCCATGAACTTTCTGCCCATGGTCGACGGTGATTTGCTGCCGGCACTGCCGATCGAGGCGATTGCCGCTGGTGCCGCCGCGGACAAGCGCCTGCTGGCCGGTGTCTGCCGTGATGAATTCCACTTCTTTCAGTATGCCGGGGTGCTTGCCGGCACGACCACCATGGATGCGTTGAAGCAGATTGACGACGACGAAATCCTGCGGCGCTTTGAGCGATGTGTGCCGGGCAATGGTGCCCGGGCACTGGATTATTATCAGACGACGGTGACGCCGGATAGCCGCCGTAGCCGGCTGGACTTCCTGTCGGCCATGGAGTCGGATCGCCTGTTCCGGGTGCCCACGGTTCGGCTGCTTGACGCACAGAGCCGCCACAACGCCCAGTGCTGGGGCTTCCAGTTTACCTGGCAAAGCGCGCCCTTCGGCGTCCCTCTGGGGGCCTGCCATGTGGTGGATGTGCCTTTTGTGTTCGGCGTTACCGATACGCCAGCAGGCATGTATTTTACCGGTGGCACAGACGAAGCGCGGGCGCTGTCCCGGCAGGTGCAGGATGCCTGGGGCGCCTTTGCCCGTGGGGATTCACCGGGTTGGGATGGCTGGCAGAGCGACCGTCAGGTTTGTCAGCTGGGGCCGGGAGAGCCCCGGGCGGCCTTGCTGGATGAGGCCGGTGAGCGGCTCTGGCAGGCGATTATCCCTGCGGTTTAATACCGGCGCTGGCCGCTTATTTTCTCTGTGCTCCCAAACCCCGTAGAATACGCGCCCCGCACGGGGCGTTACGCCCTGATGCAACTGGTATAATCAGCCCATTCGCCGTGTTTTTTCGAACGGCCCCGGCCCGATTTTAGGTGTGAGGTGGACCATGAGTGTAGCGACATTGATCGAGCGCAAGGTTTTCGAGGCCGTGCCTGTGGCACATTTCGCGCTGGAAAATGAAAGCCACAAGCACAGCGTGCCGCCAAACTCGGAAACGCATTTCAAGCTGGTACTGGTCAGCGATGTTTTTGCCGGCATGATGCCGGTACGTCGCCACCAGATGCTGTACAAGATTCTGGCTGAAGAGCTGGATGGCCCGGTGCATGCACTGGCATTGCATACCCACACTCCGGCGGAATGGCAGGCAAAAGGGGGCGAGATACTGGCGTCACCGGATTGCCTGGGTGGCAGTAAACACGATCCGCAGATGACGGCGGGAAAGAACACAGCGGGAGAGAAACAGTGAGTACCCAGCATCGGGTGGAAACCCCGGACAGCATTGTCGTTGCAGCCCTGTACAAGTTTGTTCGCCTGCACGGGTTCGAACAACTGCAGCAACCCTTGCTGGACCTGATGCATGACAATGATGTGCGTGGCACCTTGTTGCTCGCGGATGAAGGCATTAACGGCACCATCTCCGGCCCGCGGGCGGGCGTGGATACGGTGCTGGGCTGGCTGAAACAGGACGAGCGGCTGGCGGCACTGGAGCACAAGGAGTCCTTTCACGACGAACACCCGTTCCTGCGCACCAAGGTGAAGCTGAAGAAAGAGATTGTCACCATGGGCGTGGAAGGTATCGACCCGACCCGCACCGTGGGCACCTACCTGTCGCCTGAAGAGTGGAATACGGTAATTTCCGATCCCGATACCGTGTTGATTGATACCCGCAACGACTATGAAGTGGAAGTGGGCACGTTCAAGGGGGCCATTAACCCGGAAACGCGTACCTTTCGGGAATTTCCGGAGTACGTGAAGGAAACCCTGGACCCGGCAAGGCACAAGAAAGTGGCCATGTTCTGCACCGGTGGCATCCGCTGCGAGAAGTCCACGGCGTACCTGAAAGAGCAGGGTTTTGAGGAGGTGTACCACCTCAAAGGCGGCATTCTCAAATACCTGGAAGAAATGCCCAAGGAAGACTCTCTGTGGGAAGGGGAGTGTTTTGTGTTTGATGAGCGGGTGACCGTAGACCACGATCTGAACCCCGGTGAATTTGATCAGTGTCACGCCTGCCGTCGGCCGATCAGCGATGAAGACAAAGGCAGCGAACAATTCCAGCTTGGGGTGTCCTGCCCGAAGTGTTACGACGAATCCTCCCCCGAACAGAAGCAACGCTTTGCGGAACGGCAGAAACAGATTGAACTGGCCCGGGCGCGTGGCCGCCAGCATCGTGGGCAGAACCCGCGTAAATCTTCCTGACAGTGCTTCACGGCTGACTTAGACTGGGCGATTCCCGGTGTGTTGGCGGAGTGCTTGATGCGGATTCTGGTTTTTCTTTTGATGAGCGTGCTCAGCGCCCCGGTGCTGGCCGGCAACGCCCAGGTGGCGGTGGCCGCCAACTTTGCACAAACGCTCAAACAACTGATCACGCTGTACACAAAGGGCCACCCGGATGACCGGATCGGCGTGACCGTGGCCTCCACCGGCAAACTGGCGGCACAAATTCGCCAGGGCGCCCCTTACGATATCTTCCTCGCGGCCGACCAGCGCCGCCCCGCGGAACTGGCGCAACAAGGCTTGTTACTCCCGGCGTCAATCCGTACCTATGCCCAGGGCATTCTGGTGCTGTGGACGCCGACCCGTGGCGTTCCATTGGGGCCCGAGAGTTTGCGTCAGGGTAATGTGCAGCCATTGGCGCTGGCGAATGCGCGTACCGCTCCCTATGGCGTGGCGGCGGAAGCGGTCCTGGCGCGGGTGAATCTGCCCGTGGCCGTCAAACAGGTAACCGCAGAGAATGTGGGGCAGAGCTATCACTTTGCCCATAGCGGGGCAGCCGCGGCGGCCTTCGTGGCCCTGAGCCAGGTACAGCAGCAGGGCGGAAGCCAGTGGCGTGTGCCGGCCCACTGGTATGCCCCCATTGTTCAGCAGGGTGGACTGCTTGGCGCCAATGCCACCGCGCAGCGTTTTTACGACTTCCTGTTCAGCCCCCAGGCGCAGACGTTGATCGACCAGGCGGGTTACCGGGTGCCTGACGATGCTTTCTGAGGGGGACTGGCTTGCTCTGGGCGTCAGTATTCAGCTGGCGCTGTTAACTACTGTGCTGCTCATGGCGCTTTGCACGCCGCTGGCCTGGTGGCTGGCCCGCCGGCGTTTGCCTGGCCAGGCTTTGCTGGAGGCGGTGTTGGCATTGCCACTGGTGCTGCCCCCTTCGGTATTGGGATTTTACCTGTTGATCGGACTGGGTCCGAATGGGCCGGGGGGCTGGCTGGCAGAGGTATTCGCGCAACGTTCACTGGCGTTTACCTTTACCGGACTGGTGATCGGCTCTGTGCTGTATTCGCTGCCCTTCGTTCTGCAACCGTTGAAAAACGCGTTTTCTGCCATTGATTCACAGCAACTGGACATGGCCGCCGTTGCCGGCGCACGGCCCCGCGACCGGTTTTTCTCCCTGGTGCTTCCCCAGTGCCGGGAGGGGTATGCCAGCGCAGCCATTTTGGGCTTTGCGCATACCCTGGGCGAGTTCGGCGTGGTGTTGATGATCGGCGGCAGCCTGTCCGGGGAAACCCGGGTGGCCTCTGTGGCCCTGTATGAGCATGTGGAAGCCGGCGATTATGTCAGCGCCCATCGGCTTGCGGCAGTGTTGTTGGGCCTGTCGCTATTGCTGCTGTGGGGACTGTTCCGCTGGCAGCGTCGCCGGCCAAATCTGGGGGCCATGCCATGAGTCTGGAGCTGTCAGTACAGGGCCAGCGGGGCAGTTTTCGATTGCAGGTGGAGGCGACGCTGCAGCCCCGCGGGGTCACGGTGTTGTTTGGGCCTTCCGGGGCTGGCAAGAGTTCGTTGCTTCGCATGGTGGCCGGGCTGGACCATTGCGATGGCGTGATTAGCTTTGCCGACCAGACGTGGCTGTCGGCAGACGTGGAGCTGGCGCCGTGGCAGCGGCCCATTGGCATGCTGTTTCAGCAGCCCACCCTGTTTCGGCACCTTACCGTGCAGGGCAATCTGGACTATGTGGCCCGACGTCGCCAGAGCCCGGCGGGCCAGCAAGCGCAGGTGATTGAACAGACGGGCATTGGCCCGCTACTGGCCCGGCGGGTGGAGGGCTTGTCTGGCGGGGAAAGCCAGCGGGTGGCGCTGGCGCGGGCCTTGCTGGGGGCGCCGCAACTGCTGCTGCTCGATGAGCCGTTGTCGGCCCTGGATGAGGCACACAAGCGTGAACTTCTGGATCTGATTGCCCTGGCCGCGCGCACCGTGCCGGTGCTGTACGTGACCCACAACATGGATGAGCTGCTGCGCCTGTCGGATCAGGTCTGGCTGATGGAGCGTGGCCGCATTATTGCCCAGGGGTCAGCCAGCCAGGAGCTGTCGCGGCTGGATGGCTCCCTGGCTCAACGCGCGGACGCCACCGCTCTGTTGGCTGGCCTGGTTGCGGACTATGCTGGCGAGGATCATTTGCAGGGCATTACGGTGGGGGATGCCACGCTGTGGCTGCCTGTTGAGCAGCCGCTGGTTGCCGGTGAATCTGTGCGGCTGCGCATTGCCGCCCGGGATGTGAGCCTTTGCCTGAGTGCGCCGGGCGACAGCAGTATTCTCAATATTCTGCCGGCCCGGGTGGTCGGCTTGCGTGAGGTGGGGCCCGGGCAATGCCTGGTGCAGCTTGCCCTGGCCGGGCAGTGCATTCTGGCCCGGATTTCCGGGCGTTCTGCTCGTCAGCTTTCCCTGTTTCCCGGTGCCGACGTCTATGCCCAGATCAAGGCCGTGGCGCTGGTGTAGAACTGCGCAGGGTGGCGCCGAGGGGCGCGGGGCCTGATGGCTGCCCCGTGTCTTTCTTGTCATGCTGGTGATGCTCACCGTCGCAGCCGGCCTGGCTACGCCAGTCAGCGGCCAACCCGAATCGTAGCTCGCCGGTGGTGATGGTGCTGGTGCCCGAGAAGAAAAACATGACAACCGTAATCAACTGCAGACACAGGATGACTCCCGGCGTCCACAGTGCGCCTAGCCCTGCGTGGAGTAACGGCTGTAAATCACTATGTGCGGGCAGGGCGATGCTGATAGCCACACCGTACAGTGCGGCGAGCAATGCCATCAGTTGATAGACCGAGAACAGCTTGCTGCCTCCACGGTAATCCGCTCGCAGCGTTTCCGAATACACCCGCCAAAGCTGGCTGCCCACCAGGCTCAGGGCAAAAGCCAGGGCAAATAACTGGTGGAAGAACAGGGCGCTGCATAACAATGCCAGCGCCGTGTAGAGCACGCAGGTTACCGCCTGAATGGGAATAACCTTGACGGCTTCCATTTCCCCGGCAAAGGCGATTTTTTTGGTTTTGCCGATAAAGACATGATTGAGCGTGGCAAACATGCGCCGGGCCCAGGTGGGGGCATCGTTGAGCGCTTTACCGTAACAGCAGCCGAAACTGATACAGGCCAGTCGACCGATCCCTTCCCCCATCACGTAGGCGATGGACATGGCTGCCAGCATGGGCAGAGTGGGCAGCGGCGTGTCCCACCAGTGCTGGCTGGCCTTGTCCGCCAGCCACAGGAATATGGGTGCAATGATAATACCCACGAAACTGGCGCCGCCGACGGTAAAGCCGTGGCGATTCTTCTCTACCACCGTGGCGATAATCTTGGCTGCTGGCAGGCAAATGGCGAGTACCCCAAGGGTCAGGAGTACGGTGGTCATCAGCGAAACGCCGACGGCGGCAGTGAGAAGAATAAAAGTGGCAACGCCGAACCCGCCGGCCAGGCCGGTAAATAAACCGTAGAAGGTCAAATTCAGGCCCTGCCAGGAACCGTCACCGTTTTTCTTCAAGGGGAGGGACGCGACAAATTGCCAGCGCTCCTCGGGTAGGTGGCGGAACAATTGACGAAATCCAAGCCCGAACAGCAGGGCACAGACGAGCAGAAACAGATCTGCAGCCATGAGCTAGCTCCTTAGACGGTTTCCGCCAAGGGTGTCGCCACAAGGGTGCGAATGAATGACAGCGCGGTGACGCTTCAATGACAGCGTAAGTGCTATGCGTGAAAAGGACGGATGGGGACGAAGGAAACGGTTGGGGAAATCAGTCGCGGTTACGCAGAAAGCTCTCTGCCGCTTGTACGATCAACTCGGTGACAGAACGGTCTTCCATCAGTGCCTGCATTTTCAGGCGCTTGTGTAAATCGGCGGGAATGTCCGCGGTGAGACGCCGGTAGCCTTCACGAACAGCACCTTGCCGCGCGGTTGCCTGCCGCGACGCGCTGGCCACCTTTTTCGGGGCAGCAGCCCGCTTGCGAGGGCGCTTTTTCTCTTCAATAGTAACGAAATCGATCTGTTCCATGGATGCTGCTGTGGGCCGGCAAAGATGGTGGTCAGGTTACTGGAAAGCGGTGTAAATGGACAGGATTGGCGCTTAAATTTATAGTGCAAAAAATAGTGTAAGAAGAGAGTTGGACGCTCGGGGAGCCGACAACAAAAAGCAGAAAAACACTGGGGACGACATGGAAAAGGTGGATGTGCTGGTCATCGGCAGTGGCTTCGGGGGCGCTGTGATGGCATGCCGACTGGCCGAGAAGGGAAGCAAGGTGGTGGTGCTGGAGCGGGGCAGGCGCTGGTTGCCTGGTGATTACCCGTCCGTTTCCCAGACAGACTGGCTTTGGGATGAAGATGAGCCGGAAAAACAAAACGGCTGGATTGATTTTCGCAATTTCGGTGACATGAGTATTGCCATGGGAGCCGGGGTTGGCGGCGGCTCGCTGATTTATGCCAACGTCAGTATTGAAGCCAAACCCGAGGCCTTCGAGCAGGGTTGGCCTGAGGCGATTGATTACGCCACCCTGAAACCCTATTACGACATCACTGGCGTGATGCTCAATGTGCAGACATTGCCGACGAGCCAGTGGACGCCACGCACTCACCTGATGAAAGAAGCGGCGGAGGCGGTCGGCGCCGGGGACCGTTTCACCGTGGTACCCCAGGCGATTACGTTTGATCCAGAGTGGCGCGCGGAAAACGACGATTCGTTCGATTACCGCCATAGTAAAAGCTGGGTCAACGCCCAGGGCAAAGAGCAGGGCACTTGCACCCATTGCGGCAATTGCGATCTGGGTTGCCCGGTGAAAGCCAAGAATACCCTGGATCTCAATTACCTGGCGGCGGCAGAAAGTGCTGGCGCGCAGATTCGCCCGTTGCATCACGTGCGCACGATTCGGCCGCTGGCCTCGGGGGGCTATGAAGTGCAGGCCATGGATCTGGATGCGCGGGGCTGGCGTGGTTTCCGGGCTGACAAGGTGATCGTGGCTGCTGGCTCCATGGGTTCCACCGAACTGTTACTGCGCTGCCGGGATCAGTTCAAGACGCTGCCGAAACTCAGCCGTAAGCTCGGGCATAACTGGAGCAGTAACGGCGATTTTGCCACGGCGGCTTTCTATGAAGATCGTCAGATTTCACCTACGCGGGGCCCGACCATCACCAGCGCCATCGATTACCTGGATGGCTCGGACAATGGCGCCCGGTATTTTGTGGAAGACGGTGGATTGCCGGATATTCTTGGTAGCTGGCTGGAGCGCCTAGGCAAGCAATCCCGGTTTGCCGGCAGCCGGCTGGGTGCGGCCATGCTGAAATATGGCGACAGCAGTAATCCTTTTGGCAAAATGATGCCCTGGTTTGGCCAGGCCATGGATGATCCCGGTGGCACCTTTTCTCTGGGCCGGCGCTGGTACTGGCCATGGAAGCGTGATCGCCTGAAGCTCAAGTGGGATTATCGCAAGGCAGAAAAGGCAGTGCAGGGGCTGGCCGATCGACATTTGTCACTGACGGCTGCCACCGGGGGCAACCCGATGACACCCGCTACCTGGACCTGGTTCAAGAATCTGGTCACACCGCATCCACTGGGTGGCTGCAATATGGCGGATTCTGTGGAACAGGGGGTGGTGAACCATGCCGGGGAAGTGTTCAACTATCCTGGTCTCTATGTGGTGGATGGCGCCATGGTGCCTCGGGCTTTGGGCCTGAACCCGTCACGGACCATTGCGGCGCTGGCGGAGTATTGTGCGGCGCAGATGGATTGAATCTTGTGCCTGAAAACTGAATTGCCTGAAGGGAGAAACGCAACAGCATGAGTGATGCTCGTTTCCATATCGTGTTTTCCGGGAAGCTGGTCGGTGGTGCTGACCTGGCCACGGTGAAGAGCAATCTGGGGCGTTTGTTCAAGATGGACAGCGCCCGGGTTGAGAAACTGTTTTCCGGCCAGCCGGTGGTGATCAAGAAAGATGCTGATCAGGCCACGGCCATGAAGTTTCGGGCGCTGATGAAGCAGGCCGGGGCGGAATGTGAAATTCGCCCTGTGTCCGGTGGCGAGAAACCGCCGCTGCCTGCTGCGCCATCAGCAGCACCTGCACCGGCGACGGAATCTTCCGACTCAGCCGTATCGGCCAGCCCCAGGGAGCAAAACAGCGGTGATCTGGAGACCGTGGGAACCATTCGTACCGGGGGCACCGGCTTCTCTGGTGCGTTTTCCGTGGCGGATGTGGGTGAGGATATGGATAACGCAACCCGCGCGCCTGCACCCCCGGCCCCTGATGTAAGCCACCTGAGCATGGCGGCGCCCGGGGAAGACCTGGGCCAGCGCACCCAGGCGCCACCACCGGCGCAACCGGATGTCAGCCACCTTTCCCTTAAAGACGACTAAGGAGCCTCTGAATAATTCCTTTTGGGCTTTGTCACGGTATTGAGTGATGGACAGGGAGTGATGAGCGGATCCCGGCTCTTGTGCCATGATCCGCTGCGGGTTACGTGTCCAGCAAAGTGCGAGGCATTACTGAGATCCAATCAAGCGGTTCACAATGTGCTGTGCACGCTAACGGTGAAGCGTTCCTTTACGGGGCAGAGGCGGCCTGGAGCCCAGCGCTGTCCCGGTTCATTTCGTTGAGCTGATCGAGCAACTTGTGACGACCCTGAAGGGCAGGGTACACCGGGCTTTCCGGCGGAACGGAGACCATCAGGGCTTGCAGTTTCTGCCGGGCGGCCGGGATGTCGCGCTGACGGATCAGCTGGTTTAGTTCAGCAAATGCCTGATTGTCCTTGTCCATTTGATCAAGGTCGGCGAGCTGCTGCGCATTACCGGTCAGTGCCCGCGCCCGCTTGATGGCAGAACGCGCCCCTCGAGTGTCGCCGAGTGTCAGCAGCTCTTCGATAGCCATGAAATTCGCGCTCAGATCCACTGGCGCACTGCCGGTTGGCGCGGCTTGCTGTGCATCGTCGGCGTTAGTGGGGCTTTCTGTTTGTGAAGGTGGCGGTGAAGGTGGTGCGGCACGGTCGGGCGTGGCCTGCGTGGAGGTATCTGGCTCTGCCGGTGCGTTGCCGGATTCTGTCAGCGTTACCTGCCAGTGGCCCAATTCGCAACCCGGGGCACCGGTGACGGAAACGCTCCAGGTGTCGCCCGCTTTCATGCCCAGCCCGGTAAGTGTTTTCGACGACCAGGTCCGCCAGAAATCCGAACCAATCTCCAGGGTGACATCCACAAAGGGTTCACCATTGAGCGACCAGTGGTGGTAGAGCGTTTGATTGCTGCCGTCATGCACTTCGGTATAAAAGAGCAGCTCTGCGGTATCTACAGGTACCTGGCTGACGGTGTTGATGGGTTCACGGTTTTCGACCGCAGTGGTGAAGCTGGCCCGGGCCAGTGTCGGGCAGGCAGGCTGGGATTCGGTTTGAGCCATCGCCAGCACTGGCGTCAGTAAACTTGCCAAAAGAATGACGCGCACGCGTTCCCCCTAGTAATGATGTTCTGGTGGCTACATGGTTTTTGTATCGGTAGCTCACCCTGCAAGCCTAGAGGCTTGGCACGGGTACGGCGTGGAACTGGGTCACGTTACGTCTGACGACAGTGATCAGTGGGGCAAGAGGCCGGGTCAGCGGACAAGGCGTTATTCAGAGGTTCCCTGGGATTCGCCGCCTTCATCCGGCCCGTGAAAACATAAAAACAGTTCTTCAATCAGCTCCGGAATGCCCAGGGCCATCTGGCGCACGACCTGGGTGTTCTCCCACAGGGCGTCCAGCTCTTCATCTTCATCAAGACCGGAAATCAGAATGAAGGGCAACAGCAGATTGACGACGGTTTCCTCGTCGTGCTCGTACCAGAGGGACTCATTCACGAAAACGCCGGTCATGAAACCGGCACACCAGCTGGCCAGGTCCTGGCCATCTTCTTCCTGATAGGGATCGAGCAGGCAGGGCAGGTTCACTGTTTCGCCGCTGAGTAACTGGGTCACCAGGCGTTGGCGCAGTTGGTTGAGGGCGGATGCCACCTCGTCCGGGACCGGCATTTCCAGCTCATGGGCGTAGTCGACCGGGGAATCGTCATCGCCTTGCGGGCCTGCGGCCAGGGCACACAGCATGCCGTGAATTTCCGTCCAGGTCGGCGCGTCTTCCCCCAGGCTGGCGAAATGCTGGCGGACCGTGTTTTTCAGACTTGGGTTGGTAATCTCAGACATGCTTTTCTCCCGGTGGCGAGCAAGCATACCGATAGACGGGCCCCGCCTCCACCGTCCTGTTGTACTGGTCTGGTCAGCCCGCTTGCTGGATACGGTTTCTGCCCAGGTGCTTGGCTTCATACAGGGCGTTATCCGCGCGCTTTATGAATTGCTCAGCGCTTTCCCCGGGCTGGTAATGCGTTAGCCCGGCGGAAAATGCGCTGCTTAATTCTCCGGCAAAGGCATAGCGCTGTTCGGAAAAACTGTGTCGCAACCGTTCCAGCGCGGCCAGGCAGGCCTGGCTGCTGGTGTGAGGGAACAGCACCACGAACTCTTCGCCGCCGTAACGGGCCAGCAGGTCGGACTTGCGCAACCCCATGGCCGCGAGCTGCGCAAAGCGATGCAACACTTCGTCGCCGGCGTGATGGCCATAGGTGTCGTTGACCCGTTTGAAGTGGTCCAGGTCGATAATCGCCAGGTGCAGCGGGCTGCTCTCCCGGTTGGCGCGGGACATCTCTTCTTCCAGACGTTCCAGAAAGTGGCGCCGGTTATACAGGCCGGTCAGGTCGTCGCGCACGGCAATGGCGCTGAGGCGGTCGTGGGCTTCGCGTAGCCGTTCACGCTGTTCGCGTACCCGCAATTGCAGGTTGTGGATATAGCCGCCCATGTAGATAAACCAGCCCAGGCCGAGCGTGAGAATGATCCAGTGGCCGATCAGGTAGGAGAAAATGGCTTGCTGGGGGGCATTGATCCACTCGTAAATCAGCAGCCCTGTGAAGCAAAGCAGGGTGAAGGCGGCCATCAGCAGCATGCGTCGGCGATCCAGTGCGAACACACCAAAGGTCATGACCATGAAATAGATGCTCAGCATGGCGCCGCGCAGTTCGCGGGAGTAATGCAGAATGATGGTGGTCAGCAGGATGCCCACGGCCATTTGCAGGATGGTCAGGCTGGGGTCCCCGAAGCGCTCGCTGAGGCCGCTGCGAATCAGCAGGTAGAACAGGCCGTTAACGGCAAAGACCACTGCGAAGAAGGTCAGGTGTGGTGTGTTGGGTTCAAAAGCGGTGAGTTCCACACCAATGAAGGTGCCGACCCACAATAAACAATAGGAATAGATCGCCATGATTTGGCGTTTTAGCCGGACCGCGCGCTCCGGGGGCTCTTTCGGTATCAGTGTAAACACGGACAAAAAACGCCTGACTGAAGGGTTGTTGTATTTTTGCTCAACTTTACCGTTTTTATCGTGGCAGGTCACAGACCTGTCATTGTCGGTGGTAGACAGCCAGTGACAAACTGTTGTTCAAACAACCGTTTGCTTGCCGGGATGAGGCCCTTGTATGTCCACACCGCTTTTTGACCTGACATTAACCGAAGAACAACGCATGACCCGTGAAGGGATGCGCAAGATGGTGCGCGATTCCCTGTTCCCGCAATCCCGCGCCGCCGATGACGCGGCGAAGGCGAGTGCTGAACTGTTGAACAGTATCGCCGGCTTTGGCCTGGCGCTGATGCCCATGCCGGAAGCTCTGGGTGGTGTGGGGATGCCGAGATCGCCGCTCTCCAATGCGCTGGCAGTAGAAGATCTGGCCGAAGGGGACATCTCCCATACCCTTGCAGCCTTGCAGCCCATGGCCGCCGTCAACGCCCTGGTGGATTTCGGTAGCGAAGAGCAGCAGGAGCGCTGGTTGCCTGCCATGGCGACGGAAACCTTTACCGGTGCGGCCATCGCGCTGACGGAACCGCGGGCTACTTTCGAGCCGTCGTCTCCAGCCACCACGGCACAAAGTGGCAATGGGCAAGTCGTGCTCAATGGGGTGAAGAGCCTGGTGCCCCTTGCTGAGCAGTGTGAGTGGTTTGTGGTGGTGGCGGCGGAAAAGGGAGAGGTAGCTGCCTTTATCGTTCCGAAAGATGCGGCGGGGCTGACCATTCAGTCCGAAGCGTACATGGGGCTGCGCAGTGCGGAGCCAGCCACGCTGACGCTGGAATCGGTGACCGTGCCCGAGGCCGACCGGCTGCCCGGGTTTGATCTGGATCGACTGCTGGGCCTGTCCCGCATCGGCCAGTGCGCGTTGGCGGTGGGCTGCTGCCAGGCGGTGATGGAATACGCCATCCCCTACGTGAATGAACGCAAGGCGTTTGGCGAGCCGATTGCGTGGCGTCAGTCCGTGGCATTCATGGTGGCTAACATGGCCATCGAGATCGAAGGGATGCGGCTGATGATGTTGCGCGCCGCCAGCCGGGCCGAACAGGGGCTGGATTTCCACAAGGAGGCCTATCTGGCGCAGCTGCTGTGCATGGAGAAGGCCATGGAAATTGGTACCAATGGTATCCAGTTGTTTGGCGGAGCGGGCTTCGTCCGCGATTACCCGCTGGAGATGTGGTACCGGAACTTGCGCAGTATTGCCGTGCTTCACGGCAGCCTGATGGTGTAGGAGAACAACATGATTAATCTGGAATTGCCTGAGAAACTCACCCAGACCCAGAAAATGGCTCAGCAGCTGGCTAGCGGCGTTTTTCGCCCCATCGCACGCAAGTACGACGCCATTGAGCACTGCGATACCCCGGAAGAGCTGAAACCGGTGGCGCAGATGATGGCGGCCATGCCTCGCGGTGAAGGAAAGAGTGGCGGAAATAAAGACGGGGCCAGCGACGCAATCAAGAATGGCAGCAACATGATGGGCATCATGGGCGTAGAAGCCATGTGCTGGGGCGATGTAGGGCTGATGCTGTCGATCCCTGGCGCCAGCGGGCTTGGCAATGCTGCGATCATGGCGGTGGGTACCCCGGAGCAGAAGGAGAAGTACGGCAAACTGTACTGCGCCATGGCGATTACCGAGCCGGGCGCGGGCTCCGATTCCGCTGCGGTTGCAACTACGGCGGTGGCCGATGGGGATGAATGGGTGCTTAACGGCGAGAAAATCTACTGCACCGCCGGGCAGCGTTGCGATGCCATTGTCGTTTGGGCCACGCTGGACAAATCCTTGGGCAAGGCGGCGATCAAGTCCTTTATCGTCCCCCGTGATAATCCCGGCGTTCAACTGGTGCGCGTGGAAGACAAAATGGGCTTGCGGGTGTCGGATACCGCCGCGTTGGCGTTCAACAATTGCCGGATTCCCAGGGATCACATCCTCGGTTCCGCCGAGGTGGGTGATACCGAAGAGGCGCGCAAGAAAGCCTTTGGCGGAGTAATGCAGACGTTCGACAACACCCGCCCCCAAGTGGCCGCCATGGCCTTGGGGGTGGCGCGTGCGGCGCTGGAAATAACCCGTGAAGTATTTGAAAAAGAAGGGGTTGAGGCTGATTTCTCGAAACTGCCTTATAACTCAACGGCCCGCGAACTGGAGCTTTACCGGCTGGAAGCTGATCTGGAAGCCGCCCGCCTGATGACGTTGAAGGCCGCCTGGATGGCCGACAATGGCCAGCCCAATTCCCGTGAAGCCTCCATGTGTAAAGCCAAGGCGGGGCGTATGGGGAACGATGTGACCCTCAAGTGCGTGGCGTTGTGTGGTGAGCTGGGCTACTCCGAACGGACCCTGCTGGAGAAGCTGGCCCGGGATTCGAAGATCATCGATATCTTTGAAGGCACACAGCAGATCCAGCAGCTGATCGTGGCGAGACACCTGCTTGGGCTGTCGTCCAAAGAGCTGAAATAAATAATCAGCTACAAGCTACAAGCGAAGAGCGCGGTTTACCGCGCTTTTTGTTTTTGGGCTGGGGCATTAAGCTTGGGCTTTGTGGTTGTTTTAGGGAGTACTCATGGCGGAATCGCTGGCTGACAAGGTCGTCTGGATTACCGGGGCATCCTCCGGGATCGGTGAAGCCCTGGCGAAGGAATATGCTCGCCGCGGCGCCAGGCTGGTGCTGTCCGCTCGCCGACAAGAAGAGTTGGAGCGAGTGCGTGGCGGGCTGGTGAACAGCGAAGAACACGTGGTGCTGCCGCTGGACCTTGGCCAGAGTGAGGCGATGGCGCCAGCCGTGGAGCGTGTCAGGCAGGCCTGCGGACGGCTGGACCAGGTGGTGCACAATGGCGGAATTTCCCAGCGCTCACTGGTGGCCGACACGGATCTGTCCGTGGATCGCCAGATCATGGAGGTGAATTTCTTCGGCACCGTGGCGCTGACCAAGGCCGTGCTTCCCTGGCTGAAAGAGCAGGGTGGTGGACGTTTTGTGGTGATCACATCCCTGGTGGGGGAGCTGCCAACGCCGCTGCGTAGCGCCTACAGCGCCAGCAAGCACGCCTTGCATGGCTTCTTCGAGTCCCTGCGGGCGGAAGAATATGATCAGGGCATCCGGGTGACGCTGGTGATGCCCGGCTTTATTCGCACCCAGGTGTCGATTAACGCGCTTACCGCCGATGGCTCTCGCCAGGGCACCATGGACGATGCCCAGCAGACCGCCATGGCCCCGGAAGAATGCGCCAAACGGCTGGTAGAGGCCGTGCAGCGGGGCCGTGATCAGGTTATCATCGCCGGCCGCGAAGGGGCGGGCATCTACCTGAAACGCTGGGCTCCCTCGCTGTACCGTCGATTGATCCGCAAAATGAAGGTCACCTGATGTCACAGGACAACACCGATACCAAGAAACGTACCCGTCTTAACAAGTTGCAGAAGAAACTGCGGCGGGAAACGGGCCGCGCCATTGCTGATTTCAACATGATCAGTGAGGGTGACAAGGTGATGGTGTGTCTGTCCGGCGGCAAGGATTCCTACACCATGCTGGAGATTCTGCGAAATCTTCAGCACTCCGCGCCGGTGAATTTCGAGCTGGTGGCGGTGAATATGGACCAGAAACAACCCGGGTTCCCGGAGCACATCCTGCCCGAGTATCTGGAAAAAGAAGGCGTGTCGTACCACATTCTGGAAAAAGATACCTATTCCATCGTCAAGGAGAAGGTGCCGGAAGGGAAAACGACCTGTGGCCTGTGTTCACGCCTGCGCCGGGGCAGCCTGTACGGGTTTGCCGAGGAAATCGGTGCCAACAAGATTGCCCTCGGTCACCACCGGGATGACATCGTTGAAACCCTGTTCCTGAACATGTTCTACGGCGGCAAGATGAAGGCTATGCCCCCCAAGCTGCGCAGCGATGACAACCGCAATGTGGTGATCCGCCCGCTGGCCTATTGCCGTGAGAAGGACATCATCGAGTTCTCCGCCCTTAAAGAGTACCCGATCATTCCCTGCAACCTCTGCGGTTCCCAGAAGAACCTGCAGCGACAGGTGATCAAGGACATGTTGCAGCAGTGGGACAAGCAACAGCCGGGGCGCATTGAAAATATCTTTGCTGCGGTACAGAACATCGCCCCCTCGCAGCTGGCAGACACCCGCCTGTTCGACTTTGAAAACCTGGAGCAGGGCCAGCAGCAGGGCGGTGAACAAGCTCACCGTCTGGATGTGGTTAATCTGTTCGGCTGATCAAAAAACCGGCAAATCAGACTTTGTTTACCGCTAAACATGATTCACGGCGCCGTTTCCGGTAAAATGCCGTCGCCTTATTTCAGGGCGCCCGTCTTTACGCGCCTTGAACCGTTTCCCCGGGCTTTCGCGATAATCCACACGGTGGCGCGCTGACGCCGACCGGTTGCCGGGTTTTCCCCGAACGTCCCGATTAACCAAGATTCTCTCGACCAGAAGGGTAGGAGCACCATGACCGATCGTATTCAGAAGGGTGGCCTGGAAATCGCCGCCGAACTCCATGATCTGGTAGTCAATGAGATTGCGCCGGGTACCGGCGTCGACCCGGAACACTTCTGGGCCGAGCTGGAAAGCATCCTCAATGACCTCGCCCCCAAGAACAAGGCGCTGCTGGCCAAGCGCGACGACCTGCAGAAGCAGATCGACGCCTGGCACAAGGCCCGTGCGGGGCAGGCCATCGACATGGCTGAGTACAAGCAGTTCCTGACGGATATCGGTTATCTGCTGCCCGAAGGCGAAGACTTCAACGTCACCACTGAAAACGTGGATGCCGAAATTGCCACCATCGCCGGCCCGCAGCTGGTGGTGCCGGTTAAGAACGCGCGCTTTGCCCTGAACGCCGCAAACGCCCGCTGGGGCAGCCTGTACGATGCCCTGTACGGCACCGACGTGATCTCCGACGAAGGCGGTGCCGAAAAAGGCGGCGCCTACAACCCAAAGCGTGGCGCCAAGGTGATTGCCTGGGCCCGTGACTTCCTGGACAACTATTTCCCGCTGGCCAGCGGCTCCCACAAGGACAGCACCGGTTATGCCATCGAAGACGGCAAGCTGGTTGTGTCCCTGGGGTCAGAAAAAACCGGCCTGAAAGACGAATCCCAGCTGCAGGGCTACCTGGGCGACGCCGCCGCACCCACCGGTGTGCTGGTGAAGCACAACAACCTGCACGCGGAAATCCAGTTCGACGCCAGCCACCCGATCGGAGCTGACGACGCGGCCAACATGAAAGACGTGCTGCTGGAATCGGCCATCACCACCATTCAGGATTGCGAAGACTCCGTTGCTGCCGTTGACGCGGAAGACAAGGTTGAGGTGTACCGCAATTGGGCCGGTCTGATGAAAGGCGACCTGGAAGAGAGCTTCCAGAAAGGCGGCAAGACCATGACCCGCTCCATGAATGCGGATCGTGAATACACCGCGCTGGACGGCTCTTCCCTGACCCTGCACGGTCGCTCACTGCTGCTGGTTCGCAATGTGGGTCACCTGATGACCAACCCGGCGATTCTGCATAACGGGGAAGAAACCCCGGAAGGCATCATGGATGGCATGGTTACCGTGCTGGCCGCCATGCATGACCTGAAAAAGATCAACAAGGTGAGCAACAGCCGTACCGGTTCCGTCTATATCGTGAAGCCAAAAATGCACGGTCCGGAAGAAGTGGCCTTTGCGGTTGAGCTGTTCGAGCGTGTAGAAAAAGCATTAGGTTTGGCTGCTAACACCTTGAAAATTGGCATTATGGATGAAGAGCGCCGCACCACTGTGAACCTGAAGGAGTGTATCCGTCAGGCCAAGGAGCGTGTCATCTTCATCAACACCGGCTTCCTGGATCGCACCGGTGACGAAATGCACACCTCCATGGAAGCGGGCCCCATGGCACCGAAGGGTGAAATGAAAGCCCTGCCGTGGATTGGCGCCTACGAAGACTGGAACGTGGACATCGGCCTGGAATGCGGTCTGAAAGGTCACGCCCAGATCGGTAAAGGCATGTGGGCCATGCCCGACGAAATGGCGCAGATGATGGGCAACAAGGCCGGTCACCCGAAAGCCGGTGCCAACTGCGCCTGGGTACCGTCCCCGACTGCAGCCACGCTGCACGTGACCCACTACCATGAAATCAACGTGGCAGAGGTTCAGGAAAAGCTGGCCAGCCGCGCCCGTGCGTCCCTGGACGACATCCTCACCATTCCGCTGCTGACCCGCGAGCTGACCGCCGAGGAAATCCAGCAGGAGCTGGATAACAACGCCCAGGGCATGCTGGGTTACGTGGTTCGCTGGATTGATAGTGGTGTGGGTTGCTCCAAGGTGCCGGACATCAAGGATGTGGGCCTTATGGAAGACCGCGCGACCCTGCGGATTTCCAGCCAGCATGTGGCCAACTGGTTGCACCACGGTATCTGCAGCAAAGAGCAGGTACTGGAAACCATGAAGCGCATGGCGGAAGTGGTGGATCGTCAGAACGCCAACGATCCGGACTACGTGCCCATGGCCAAGGACTTCGACGGCTCCGTTGCCTTCCAGGCGGCCTGTGAGCTGGTATTCGAAGGCTGCGCACAGCCAAGCGGCTACACCGAGCCGGTTCTGCACCGTCGTCGCCGTGAGCTGAAAGCCAAGTAAGGCGTTCAGCACAGTAAAAAAGCCCCGCTAGCCGGGGCTTTTTTGTGGGCGAGCTACAAGCTTGGATAGGGGGAAGCAGGAAAAATTAGCCTGGTTCTCCTTTTCAACTTTTCACTTTGAGCTTTCAACTGATGTTTCGCGGGCAGAGCGGCTGCCGTTAGCACCGGCTAAACCCGCGTTGCAGCTTGCAGCTACTCCTTTTCCACCATCACCTCCAGCGGCAAAGTCATGCTTTGTTGCTGGTTTTGATAGCCTCCAATGCTCTGACGGCTTCCACTCTGTGTCACGGTGATGCTGCCCATGGGCTGCCAGCGGCCCGGGGTGACGCGCAAGGTGGTGGCGCTGTGCTGGGTGCGGGCGGTGTTGTGGCTGGCCGGTTGATCAAAGCGCTGGCTGATCTGCAGTACCACGCTGCCGTCCGCGGCCAGTTGTGGCGTTACCTGAATCCCCTGATCCAGTTGCGCGAAGGTGGTGCCGTAATAGCCACCACTGAGCGCGACCAGGGTGCCCTGGCTCACATTGGCCGGGTACCCGCTGAGTGTGCGAATCTGATAGTGATCCTGACGCTGCTGTTGCTGGCTCTGCTGGCCGATGCGTACCTCCCCCTGAATCACTGGTGCCTGGCCGGATTCGATTCGGCCCCGGACCTGGGTATCGATGCCACCTTGTTGGCTGCTGCTACCTTGCTGGCGTCGCAGGTGCACGATCAGGGTTGAGGGGGTGGCTTCCAGGCCGCCCAGAACACTGTGCAGCTCCTGCATGCTGGCCTCGGTGGTGCGCACAATCAGTTTGCCGCGATAGGCGCGAACGGAGCCGCCAGCCGGCAATAATGGCTCGATGACAGGCACCAGGGCGGGAGCGTCCGGGCGCTCCAGTACGTGAATGCTTATATCGTCCGCGGTTGAGAGACCGGGCAGGGTAAGCATGATGACAAGCAGTGTCAGGCACAGGCGCATGGTGTCCTCGCAGAGGCCGGTGGTTGCAGGGTTCTGACTCTCTCTACAGTAGCGCTGCCCGCAGCGGCCCGCCAGTAGGGTGGTGGCGACGAAATCCTGCCAGGGGCTGGCACTGGCGCCCACCATGCCTACAATGTGCGTCCCGTCAGTCGCTTCGCCAGTCAGGAATGCCATGTTTGCCAATAGCCGTGCGGTCAGCTCTAACCAGTCGGGTGTCCATGTTGATCTGGAAAAAGTGGTGCGCCGCCACCTGGCGTCAGCCTGGCAGGCTCCCATCGCCGACCACGACCGTCGTGCCTTCGAACAGGCCCGGGCCTGGCGCGATGACAAGGGGGCAGATCGCCCTCTGATGCTGGATTCCGGTTGTGGCACGGGTCGCTCCTCCGTGCTGCTGGCGCAGACATGCCCGGAGGCGCTGGTGATTGGTGTCGATCAGTCGGCCAACCGACTGGAGCGCGGCGGTCGCCGTTGGCTGCAGCCGTCGGATAATCTGCTATTCCTGCGTGCGGACTGCACCGGGTTATGGCGCCTGATGCAGCAGGCCGAGTGGCAACTTGCTCGGCATCAGATCCTATACCCGAATCCCTGGCCGAAAAGCGCCCACCTGAAGCGGCGCTGGCAGGGGCATCCAGTGTGGCCCTCTGTGCTGGCGTTGGGTGGTGAACTTGAGTTGCGCAGCAACTGGCCGGTTTATCTTGAGGAGGTTCAGGCGGCGCTGGCAATCAGTGAGATTGACGCGGTGCTGGCGCCGTTAGCGGTAGACGGGGAGGCCGCTACGGATTTCGAAGAGAAGTATCTGGCCAGCGGGCAAACCGTCTGGCAGTTGACCGCAAGCCTGGCGAGGGATTGAAAGACTGTCGGATTACGCCTTTCAGGCTAATTCGACCTACAAAAAACGACCTTTCAAGTAGGTCGTATTAGGCGTAGCCGTAATCCGACATTCAAAGCCTAAGCTCACGCAGCTCCGGTGATCCGCCGGCGCGTTCCCAATGTTCCTGAAACTGTTTGCTGAGCCGCGGCGCACGCGGTAGCCGGTGCCCGCACAGATCCAGTCGTCCGGGGCGCGGCCAGCCGCTGGCTTCAAACAGGCCGGTGCCATCGCCGATGGCGAAGCACCGCTGGGGGTCGTTATCGTCATGCTGGGTCTGGCGCAGAAAGATCCGTGAAGGCAGGCGGCGGGACAGGTGAACCAGCCGGTGGCCGTTGCGCACAGCATTGTCCGCACTATCAAACAGAATGCGGATATCGGCCCGGGCGCTGCTCAGGGCAAGGCGTTTGAGGGCGCTGCACACCTCGGCGTTGTCGGTGAGCGCATCCAGCGTGGGAATCCGCAGCCAGAGGCTGCGGCGGCTGGCGCCGATCAGCGTGGCCAGCGCGTGGCCGGCGTGGTGACGGTCCGGGTGGTGCAGGGTGTCGTCGTCGCCAATGACCAGCTGCATGGGCTAGATCAGCGGCTTGAACATTTGCCGGTGGGGGATGTTGGCATCCATGAAAATGCCGCCGGAGACGGAGAAGCCTGCAGCTTCATAGAAGCTGGTGGCGTGGGTCTGGGCGTGCAGGAAGATCTCTTCCATGCCATTGGCCCGGGCGGTTTCTTCAGCGGCCACCAGTAGCGAGCTGCCGACACCATTGTTGCGCTGTTCGGAAAGCACACACAGGCGGCTGATCTGGCCGGTGGGCAGCAAGCGAATACAACCCACGGGCTGCTGTTCGGCGTCCAGCGCGAGAAAGTGAATGGCGGCGCTGTCTTCGCCATCCCATTCCAGCTCTTCCGGCACGTGTTGTTCGTTGATAAAAACGTTCTGGCGGAGACCACGCAGGGCGGCTTCGTGTTCGTCCCAACGGGTTTCGATAATGCTGATAGCCATAGGGGTCTCGTTACAGTGGGGCGAAGTAGCCCTGTTCAATCCATTCATGGAGCAGTTCTCTTGCGGCGGGCGTCATTACGGCGTCCAGCTCGCTTTCCCGGTAGCGTCTTTTGCTGGCCAATAACTGCACCAGCGGGCGTTGTTGTTCTGTTAGCGTGTGGCTGTCGCCGTTGAGCCAGGCCAGTTTGCCCTGCATGAGCAGGCGCACACTGCCGTGGCGAACCAGCGCCACGTCGCTGTCGCGTTCGCGAATATGGTGATCATCTATCGCAAATTCAAGGCCATCCAGTCGGGGGGTGGAAAGCCAGCGATAAACCGCCCGTTCGATGGCGTCTGGCTGGAGCAGGTCCAGGGCGCCCCGAATCAGCTGCTGACGGTCTGCATCGGCCAGCACGGTGGGGTCGGCCGTGATCTCCCGGTCCGGATCGGTGAATAGCTGGCTGTCGGACTCGGCCAGGCATTCGCCGGCAATTTCTGCCATCAGCATCTGGTAGTCCGGGGCGCGAAAACCCACCGACCAGGTTATGCAGTCGCTGTCTTCGGCAACGCCGTGATGGGCCACGCCCGGGGGCAGGTAGAGCACATCGCCGGGGCCGGCGACGAACTCTTCGCGCACGGGCATCTCGGCCAGCAGTTTCAGCTCATCGGTGGGCTGGCGGGGCGTGCTCTCGTCACAGACGTCGCCAATCTGCCAGCGGCGGTGGCCGGCGGCCTGAATCAGGAAGACGTCATAACGGTCGAAATGTGGGCCGACACTGCCCCCTTTGGCGGCATAGCTGATCATGATGTCTTCCACCCGCCAGTTGGGCAGGAAGGCGAAGTCGTCCAGCAGCAGTGAGGTTTCAGTGAGGAAGTGGTCCACGGACTGGACCAGTAACGTCCAGTTTTCCTCGCCCAGGGTTTCGAAGACATCATCGGCGAGGGGGCTTTGCAACACTGACCAAGGGCCGTTGCCGGCGCCAGTGATAATGCGTGCTTCCACGGACTCTTCCAGTGCCAGTCCGGCCAGGGTGTTGGCGTCAGGCTGGTCCAGCCCACGGGCGGCACCGGGCATGAGCAGGGCCTTTTTCTGCCAATGCTCACGCAAAAACGCTGCCGGCTTCATGGGGAGAATGAAGCGCGGCAGCGTCAAGGCAGGCAGCTGGGGCGCTGAGGGCATCAGATGCTGCGGGCTTGCTGGGCGGCATTGCCCACATAGGTGGCCGGGGTCATGGCCAGCAGGATTTCCTTGGCTTCATCGGGGATCGCCAGATCATTGATGAAGGCGGTCAGGGTGTCCTGATTGATGCCGTCCTTGCCGCGGGTCAGCGCCTTGAGTTTCTCGTAGGGCTTCTCGATACCATAGCGGCGCATGACGGTCTGGATGGGTTCGGCCAGCACTTCCCAGGCGGCCTCCAGGTCTTCGTCCAGGCGGGCCGGGTTCACTTCCAGCTTGCTGATGCCTTTCAGGCTGGCTTCAAAGGCAATCAGGCTGTGCGCCAGGCCGACGCCCACGTTACGCAGCACGGTGGAGTCAGTGAGGTCGCGCTGCCAGCGGGACATGGGCAGCTTGGCGGCCAGGTGATCCATAATGGCGTTGGCCAGACCCAGGTTGCCTTCGGAGTTCTCGAAGTCGATGGGGTTGACCTTGTGCGGCATGGTGGAGGAGCCCACTTCGCCTTCCACGGTACGCTGTTTGAAGTAGCCTAGGGAGATGTAGCCCCAGACGTCACGGTCAAAGTCCAGCAGGATGGTGTTGAAGCGCATCAGGGCGTGGAAGTACTCGGCGATGCAGTCGTGGGGTTCGATCTGGGTGGTGAAGGGGTTGAAGGTAAGCCCCAGGCCTTCCACAAAGCGGCGTGCAAAGGCTTCCCAGTCCACGTCCGGGTAGGCGGACAGGTGCGCGTTGTAGTTACCCACGGCGCCGTTGATCTTGCCCAGCAGTTCCACCGCGGCGAACTGGTCGCGCTGGCGTTGCAGGCGAGCGACCACGTTGGCCATTTCCTTGCCCACGGTGGTGGGGGAGGCGGACTGGCCATGGGTGCGCGACAGCATGGGCTGGTCGGCCTGGGCGTGGGCCTGCTTGCGGATCGCGCTGATCACCTGGTCCATCTTTGGCAGCAGGAGTTCACGGGCTTCCTTGAGCATCAGCGAGTAGGACAGGTTGTTGATGTCTTCGCTGGTGCAGGCGAAATGGACGAACTCGCTCATGTTGGCCAGTTCGTCGTGTTCAGCCATCTGTTCCTTGATGAAATATTCCACGGCTTTTACGTCGTGGTTGGTGGTGGCTTCGATGGCCTTGATGCGCTCGGCATGCTGGACTTCGAAATCACGGGTGACGCCGCGCAGGTTCCAGGCAGCCTGACCACTCATCAAGGGGACTTCCGGGATGTTCTTGTCGTGGGCCAGCTGTTCCAGCCAGCTGACTTCCACATGGACGCGGAAGCGGATCAGGCCGTATTCACTGGTGGTGTTTCGCAGTGCATCGACTTTGCTGGCGTAACGACCGTCTACCGGTGAAATGGCAGTCAAAGAGGTAAGGCTGGACATGTCAGGCTCCCGAATATCGTCCAAGTAGGTACGTACACGTACATTCCAAAGGCGGCGCAATCATACAGCAAAATTCCGCAAACTGCGCCGCTGCTGGTGACAGCTGAAAGTTAAGCTATTTGTAACTTTAACAGTCGCTTATAAATTATTGATATCAATGGAATCAATAAGTGAGAGAAGGCGTTTGCGATGGAACAGGAGGTGCCAGCGACGCCCGCCTAGCTGGTGCCAAAGGAAGGCGGCGCGCACCCCGGCAAGGAACAGGGCGCGGATGCGGGCGGCCTTGTCGTCGTCCTGCAGATGGGCTGGGTCGCCCTTGACCTGAATGCGGAATCGAAAGGTGCCCAGGGTATCCACATAGATACCGGCAATGCGGTGGCAAAACGCGTCATCGGAGAATTTGTCAAAGTGCGCCTGCTGGCCGCTCAGGGCCAGCAGCCGGTTGCGCAGAATGCTTACGGTGTCCTCATTCTTGCGCAGTTTGCCGGCTAGGTGGAGCAGGGCCAGGCCGTAGTTGAGCGGGCGCAGGTTGGCACCACGGCCCTCCTTGTTCAGGCTGCGGTTGAGCAGGCTGACGCCTTCGCGGAGCAGGGCGGGCTGGGCGTAGATGCTGTCGAAATCGTCGGCATCCAGTGCCATGACGCCGGCAATCAGTCCCTCGAAGGCTTTCGGGTCGCAGTCGCCACGCTGGGCCACATCATCGGCCAGCTGGGCCGCTTCGAACACGGCGGCCAGGGCCAGCAGTTGCTGTTGTTCCGGCGAGAAACGTTCGCTCATGCGGTTTCCTCAATGACGGCGCCGCCCAGGCAGACCGGGCCATCGTAGAACACCACGGACTGTCCGGGTGTGACGGCGCGTTGTGGTTGATCAAATATGACATGCACCCGACCGTTGCCGGCATCACTGACGGTGCAGGTCTGGTCGGGTTGGCGGTAGCGGGTCTTGGCGGTGAGCCGGGCCGGCAAGGCCGGGGCTTCCAGGGCGACCCACTGCATGGGCGCGCTGGTCAGTTCCCGGCTGTAGAGCAGCGGGTGGTCCGTGCCTTGTACGGCGATCAGCACATTGCGGTCCAGATCCTTGCCGGCCACGTACCAGGGCGCTTCGCTGGCACTGGCCAGCCCGCCGATGCCCAGGCCCTGGCGTTGGCCCAGGGTGTAGTACATGAGCCCGTCATGTTTGCCGATGACGTTGCCGTGGTCATCCTCAATGGTGCCGGGCTGCGCAGGCAGGTACTGCTCCAGGAAATCCTTGAAGCGGCGCTCACCGATAAAGCAGATGCCGGTTGAGTCTTTCTTCTTGTGGTTGTCGAAGCCTTTTTCTTCGGCAATGCGGCGTACTTCCGGTTTTTCCAGGTCGCCCAGCGGGAACAGGGTGCGGTCGAATTTCTGGTGGTCCACCGCATGCAGGAAATAGGTCTGGTCCTTGTTGGTGTCGACTGCGCGTAACAGCTGCGCTTTGTCGCTATGACTGACCTGGGAGTAATGGCCGGTGGCGATGTAGTCGGCGCCCAGGGTAATGGCGTGATCGAGGAACGCCTGGAACTTGATTTCCTTGTTGCAGAGGATGTCCGGGTTGGGGGTGCGCCCGGCCTTGTATTCGGCGAGAAAGTGGGCGAACACGCGATCCCAGTACTGCTCGGCAAAGTTGGCGGTGTGCAGCTCTATGCCGAGCACGCCGGCCACCTGCATGGCGTCGAGCAGGTCTTCCCGGGCGGTGCAGTAGTCGGTGCCGTCGTCCTCGTTCCAGTTCTTCATGAACAGGCCTTCGACCTGATAACCGGCATCGATCAGGCGGGCCGCTGCCACGGAGGAGTCCACACCGCCGGACATGCCGACGATGACATGGGTGTCTTTTGGCGTCTTACTCATGACAAATCATCCTCTCTGCAGAGGCCAGGGGTGCTGATAAATGCTGTCCAGGGGCAGTCGGCGCCCGGACAGATAATCCTCCAGGCATTTTTCCACCAGGGCGCTACGGTGCTGGTGCCGACGGGCGCGAAACTCGTCCGGGGTCAGCCATTCGGCTTCGAGAATGCCGGTATCGAGTTTCTGTCTGGGGTCGTGGCTGACTGGCCGGGCCACGAAGCAGGTGCGGTAATAGACACCGGCGCCCTTGTGCGGCTGGAAAATGTACCAGCCAAGCAGGTCAGTGATTTCCACCTGCCAGGCGCTTTCTTCCAGGGTTTCGCGGTAGGCGGCCTGCATCAGGTTCTCGCCGAACTCCACATGGCCCGCGGGCTGGTTCAATACTTCCTCACCCTTGCTCATTTCACGGACAAACAGGAAGCGGCCGTCTTGTTCGACTACGCAGGCCACAGTAATGTGCGGCTCAAAGCTGTTCATAGCGTATCCTACCGGACAGGAAGCACCGGGTGCCGTCATGGGCCGGGGACGATGCTTCATTCAATTCTGGAAAGGCGGGAATGGTAGCGCAGCGGCGCCACAGACAACAGAGCGGAGACTCCTCTGAGCATGACAGAGCAACGATTTACCCACCTGGATGACAGCGGCCGGGCCCAGATGGTGGATGTGACCGACAAGGACACCACTCAGCGTGCCGCCACTGCGCAGGCACGGGTGCGTATGCAGCCGGCCACGCTGGAAATGATACTGGGGGGCGCGCACCCCAAGGGCGATGTGCTCGCCACCGCCCGGATTGCCGGAATTCAGGCGGCAAAGAAGACCTGGGACCTGATCCCCCTGTGCCACCCGCTATTGCTCACTGGCGTCACGGTGACCATCGAGCCGGAAGGAGCGGATGCGCTGTGCGTGCAGGCAACCTGCAAGCTCAAAGGCACCACTGGCGTGGAGATGGAGGCCTTGACCGCCGCATCGGTGGCCAGCCTGACTCTCTATGATATGTGCAAGGCGGTGGACCGGGGCATGGTGATTGAATCCGTGTGCCTGCTGGAGAAGTCCGGTGGCCGCAGTGGCCAGTTCCGGCGGGAGGATTGAGGTGATAGAGATACGTTTCTTTGCTGCTCTGCGTGAGCGGGTGGGCAGTGACAGCCTGACGGTCACGCCGCCGGATGGTGTCGATACCGTGGCGGCCCTGGTCGCATGGCTGGCCGACGACAATGCGTCGGTGGCCGGTGCTCTGGAGGCGACACCCCGCTATATGGTGGCGGTGAATGAGGTGCTCAGCCAGGAGCAGGCGGCGGTCCGGGATGGCGATGTGGTCGCCCTGTTTCCACCGGTGACCGGCGGATGAAGATTCATGTGGCCGTCACGGACACGGCGCTGGTGCCGGCGCAGCCGTCCGACTGGCTTCGCGACGCAGGCCTCAGCGGCGCCATGGTGCAGTTCAGTGGCCAGGTGCGCGATGAGCAGGGCAGGGTAGAGGCGCTGCATCTGGAGCATTACCCGGGCATGACGGAGGGGGTGCTGCGCACCATCGTCGATCAGGCTGGCCAGAAATGGCACCTCAATGGTGCCTGGGTGGTGCACAGAATCGGCACCATGGTGGTGGCTGATGACATCGTGCAGGTGGCCGTCAGTGCCCCGCATCGCCAGGATGCGTTTGCTGCCTGTGCGTTTATCATGGATCTGCTGAAGACCCGTGCGCCGTTCTGGAAGAAGGAGCTTATCGACGGCCGCTGGGTTTGGGTCGAGGCGCGCCAGAGCGATGACGAGGCCGCCGCTGCCTGGCTGCAGGCGGCTTCGGCGCGTGAACCGTCATAGCCCGCCATTCTCCGGGGGCGAGAGCCTCAAGGCTCCAGTCGCCAATCTGCCAGCGAACCAGTCGCAGGGTGGGGTGGCCAATGGCTGCGGTCATTCGCCGCACCTGTCGATTTCGACCTTCGTCTATGGTGAGCTTGAGCCAGCTATCCGGTACGGTTTTGCGCGAGCGGACGGGCGGATTGCGTGGCCATAACTCGGGAGGCTCGATCAGTTCGACCTTGGCCGGGCGCGTGGGGCCATCCTTCAGGGTGATGCCTTGGCGTAGTTTTTGCAGTTCCTGCCCCCCGGGCTTGCCTTCCACCTGAACCAGATAGGTTTTGGGAAGCTTGAACCGCGGATCGCTGATGCGTGCCTGCAGGGCGCCGTCATCGGTCAGCAACAACAGGCCTTCAGAATCCCAGTCCAGTCGACCGGCCGGGTATACGCCAGGCACTGGCACGCACTCGCGCAAGGTTCGCCGGCCCTGGTCGTCGCTGAACTGGGAGAGGACCTGAAACGGTTTGTTAAGTAAGATCAATTGCGCCATGGGGTGAGTATCGATGACTGTTGTTGGTCTGCGGTTGCTACCGCTTGTCCTAACAAGGCTAAACGGTCAGTGCTATACTCGCCAGCCTATGCAGAATACAGTTTTATTCGGAGGGAGCACTCCTGTTGGGTGCCCGCTGATCTGACGGCCAAAAGCCGACTGATATCAGGCGGAAAGCTCTACCAATACAATTGGGACCTTGTAATTCTATGACCACGCCTAAAATTATTTACACCATGACTGACGAGGCGCCCGCGCTGGCGACCTATTCCTTTTTACCCATCATTGAAAAATTCACTTCGATCGCTGGCATTGAAGTTGAGAGCAGTGATATTTCCCTCGCTACACGCATTCTCGCCAGCTTTCCTGAATATCTGACCGACCAGCAGAAGGTGAATGACACCCTGGCCGAACTGGGTGATCTGACCCAGGATCCGGAAGCGAACATCATCAAGCTTCCCAATATCAGTGCTTCCATCCACCAGCTCAGAGCGGCCATCGCCGAACTTAACGAGCATGGCTACCCGGTGCCGGAATACCCTGATGAGCCGCAAAGCGAGGAAGAGGAAGACATTCTGGCCCGGTACACCAAAATTCTCGGGTCTGCGGTGAACCCGGTGCTTCGCGAAGGCAACTCCGACCGCCGCGCCCCTGTCGCGGTTAAAAACTATGCACGTAAGAACCCGCACAGCATGGGGGAGTGGAGCCAGGCTTCGCGTACCCACGTTGCCCATATGCGCGGCGGGGACTTCTTTTCCCATGAGACCTCCTCGACGATAGAGCAGGCCTGCAAGGTGCGCATCGAATTCGAAGACTCCAGCGGCAATGTAACGGTGAAGAAGCCGGAGCTTCCGCTTCTTGATGGCGAAGTCATCGATGCCATGTACATGAGCAAGAATGCGCTCAGCGAGTTCTTTGACAAGCAAATTGAAGATGCCAAGAACACTGGCATGCTGTTCTCCCTGCACGTAAAAGCCACCATGATGAAGGTGTCCCACCCCATCGTGTTTGGTCATGCGGTAAGGTGTTTCTACAAGGAACTGTTCGATAAACATGGCGATGTGCTGGAAGAGATTGGCGCGAATCCGAACAACGGTTTGAGCCACATCTACCAGAAGATCGAGGAATTACCGATATCCCAGCGCCTGGAGATCGAAACCACGATCCGCGCCTGTTACCTGCATCGTCCTGAACTGGCCATGGTCGATTCCGACCGCGGTATTTCCAACCTGCACGTACCTTCCGACGTTATTGTTGATGCTTCCATGCCGGCGATGATTCGCCAGGGCGGCAAGATGTATGGTGCCGACGGCAAGCTGAAAGATACCAAGGCGGTTATCCCGGAAAGCACCTACGCCACCATCTACCAGGAAGTCATCAACTTCTGCAAAACCCATGGGGCCTTTGATCCCGTTACCTGTGGCTCGGTACCGAATGTGGGCTTGATGGCCCAGAAAGCCGAGGAATACGGCTCGCACGATAAGACATTTGAAGCCAGCGCCAAGGGCACCATGCGGATCGTCCGTGAAGATGGCCAGGTGCTGCTGACCCATGACGTGGAGCAGGGTGATATCTGGCGTATGTGCCAGGCAAAAGACCTGCCGATTCGTGACTGGGTGAAGTTGGCCGTGGTTCGTGCCCGGCAAAGCAACACCCCGGCTATCTTCTGGCTGGACAAGGAGCGGGCCCACGATCAACAGATGATCCGGAAGGTTCGCAGATATCTCAAAGACCACGATACCGAAGGCCTTGATATCCGCATCATGTCTCCGGTTCAGGCGATCCGCTATACCATGGAGCGCATGATCCGCGGCAAAGACACCATCTCCGTCACGGGGAACGTGCTGCGGGATTACCTGACCGACCTGTTCCCGATTCTGGAACTCGGCACCAGCGCCAAGATGCTGTCCATCGTTCCCTTGATGGCTGGCGGCGGACTCTACGAAACCGGTGCTGGCGGTTCGGCTCCCAAGCATGTGCAGCAATTCCTGGAAGAGAATCACCTGCGCTGGGACTCGCTCGGCGAATTCCTGGCGCTGTCGGTTTCCATTCAGGAGCTGGGCGAAAAGTACGGGAACAACAAGGCCAAGGTGATTGCGGCCGCTCTGGACAGGGCCAATGAGCAGTATCTGGAGCAGAACAAGTCACCGTCACGGAAAGTCGGCCAGCCGGATAACCGGGTAAGCCATTTCTATGTGGCCATGTACTGGGCCCAGGCTCTCGCCGCGCAGGATGACGATGCAGAGCTGAAGGACACCTTCACGGCCATTGCCGCTTCGCTGACGGAAAACGAAGAGACAATCGTCAACGAAATGGTGGCGGTGCAAGGCTCGCCCATTGATATCGGCGGTTACTATAATCCCGATTTCAGCAAGGCTTCGGCCGCCATGCGACCCAGTGCGACCTTCAACGGTATCCTGGATAAGCTCTAGCAGGGCAGGCTCTGCCTGACCTGATTGATGACGTGTACAGCTGTTGAGTCTTGTGGTGCCGGGTGCTGTTTCCCGGACAACAAGGCGCAGCAGATGTGTCCTTCAGGGGTGGTCCGGCAAGCCTTGCCGCGATCCCACCTGACGGACCCTGTCCCCCCCGGCATTCTCAATCCTCCATTCTCCATTCTCCGCCACATTACGCCCCTCGTAATCGATCCGCTCAAGTGCCAAACCGGTGCTCCACCCCGGCTTTGGCTCGATGCTATACTCGCGAGCAGAGGCCGAATTCGCTTTTATTCAGAGGGAGAAGTATAGATGGGATACCAAAAGATCACGGTTCCCGCAGACGGTGACAAAATCACGGTTAATGCGGACCTGTCCCTGAATGTCCCCAATCATCCGATTATTCCTTATATCGAAGGGGATGGCATTGGTGTCGACATTTCACCAGTGATGATCAAGGTGGTTAACGCCGCTATCGAGAAAGCCTACGGCACCAAGCGCGGCATTACCTGGATGGAGGTGTTCGCAGGGGAAAAAGCCACGGTGGTATACGGGCCTGATGAGTGGCTGCCCGAGGAAACCCTGGAAGCCTTGCGGGAATTTACCGTGGGGATCAAGGGCCCTCTGACCACCCCGGTGGGCGGTGGTATTCGCTCCCTGAACGTGTCTTTGCGCCAGGAGCTGGACCTGTACACCTGTATGCGCCCGGTGCGCTATTTTGAAGGTGTTCCCAGCCCCGTTGTACATCCTGAACTCACTGACATGATTATCTTCCGTGAGAACTCCGAAGATATCTATGCGGGTATTGAGTGGGCGGCGGACAGCCCGGAAGCCACCAAACTGATCCGTTTCCTGCGTGAGGAAATGGGCGTGACCCAGATCCGCTTCCCGGAAGGCTGTGGGATCGGCGTCAAGCCAGTGTCCCGCGAAGGGACACAGCGGCTGGTGCGCAAGGCGATCCAGTACGCCATCGACAATGACAAGGATTCGGTCACCCTGGTACACAAAGGCAACATCATGAAGTATACCGAGGGGGCCTTTAAGGATTGGGGCTATCAGCTTGCCGGGGAACGTTTCGGGGCTGAATTGCTGGATGGCGGGCCCTGGATGACCATGAAAAACCCCAATACCGGCAAGGAAATCATCATCAAGGATGTGATCGCCGATGCGTTCCTGCAGCAGATCCTGATGCGCCCGGCGGATTACAGCGTGATCGCTACCCTGAACCTGAACGGTGACTACATTTCTGATGCGCTGGCAGCGGAAGTAGGGGGGATCGGCATTGCGCCGGGGGCCAACATTGGCGGTTCCGTGTCCCTGTTCGAGGCCACCCACGGCACGGCGCCCAAGTACGCCGGCCAGGACAAGGTCAACCCGGGTTCGTTGATTCTGTCTGCGGAAATGATGCTGCGGCACATGGGGTGGAACGATGCGGCTGACCGGATCATCAACGGCGTGGAAGGCGCGATTGCGGCGAAGACGGTGACCTACGACTTCGAGCGACTGATGCCCGACGCAACGCTGTTAACGTGTTCAGAGTTTGGTAATGCGGTGATTGAGCATATGGGCGCCTGAGGCGCCCGGCTGAATCTATTGGACCCGCCAGCAGGCAGGGCGGGTCAGGAAGGCGTCGTTTGATCTTCAGCGGCGCCTTCTTCGTTACTGGCTTCTTCGTTGGCGCGCAGGTTGATAGCGTGGAACCCCTTGTTGGCCGGTTGCACCTCGTATTCCACGGGTTGCCCGGCTTTCAGGCTTTTGTAGCCGTCCATCTGAATGTAGGAATAGTGGACGAACAGGTCTTCGCCCCCTTCGTCCGGGCGTACAAAACCGTAGCCCTTGGCGTTGTTAAACCACTTTACTCGTCCCGTTGCCATGGTCCTTCCCTCTGCCTATCCAATGGCGAATATGTTTATTTTTATCCTCGGGCGGTCTGCTGCGGTAAACTCTGTCCCGAGTCTATTGTGCAACTTTTAAACATGCACAGCAGGGTGTCAACCCCGTGAAATCATCCCGGTGAATTGATTTGCCGCAGGGGATTGAAAAAACACCGACCACCCATCATTTCTTCATTGCCTGCTGACGCCAGCAGGGTTACAACGGTTTTGAGGCTTTATGAATTGGCACCAGCAAAATTGGCATCCGGTAATGATTGACGAAACAGGCACACTACGTGGTGGGCCGGCAGATTCCCCCTCAGACCCGGATCGGCACGGTGACATGGCTGTGGAAGAGGCCAAGCCAAAGCTGAAACCGCCATCCATGTACAAGGTGTTGATGTTGAATGACGACTACACGCCGATGGATTTTGTGGTAGAGATACTGGAAGACTTCTTCAATCTGGGCCGGGAGCAGGCCACTCGCGTCATGCTCACGGTTCACACTGAAGGAAAGGCGGTGTGCGGGGTGTATCCCCAGGACATCGCCGAAACAAAAGCCACGCAAGTGGTGGAATACGCCCGGGAGAATCAGCATCCGCTGATGTGTCAGGTGGAACAGGCCTGATGCCCTTGCGGGCCCATGCAGTGAGGTAGCCTTATGCTCAGCAAAGAACTTGAAATGACGCTTAACGAGGCGTTTCGCCACGCACGTGGCCACCGTCATGAGTTTATGACCGTGGAGCATTTGCTGCTGGCGCTGCTGGATAACGAGGCGGCCGTCGAGGTCCTGCGTGCCTGTGCCGCAGACCTGGATGAATTGCGTGATGCGTTATCCCAGTTTATCGAGGATTCAACTCCGCTGCTGCCGGACACCGATCCGGAGCGCGATACCCAGCCCACACTGGGCTTTCAGCGGGTACTGCAGCGGGCAGTGTTCAGTGTGCAGTCTTCCGGCAAGAAGGAAGTGACCGGGGCCAATGTACTGGTTGCCATCTTCAACGAGCAGGAGAGCCAGGCAGTCTATTTCCTTAACTGTCAGGACATTCATCGCCTGGATATCGTTAACTTTATTGCCCACGGCATTTCCCAGATTCAGGATGCAGAGCCGTCCATCGAGACCGAGCAGGACATGGAGGCGGGCGCGGAGGGCGCCCCGGCCAGCGCGCTGGATAATTACGCCACCAACCTGAACGAGATGGCCCGCGAAGACCGCATTGACCCGCTGGTGGGGCGTGCGTTTGAAATTGAGCGGGCGGCGCAGATTCTCTGCCGCCGCCGCAAGAACAACCCCTTGCTGGTGGGGGAGCCGGGCGTAGGCAAAACCGCCATTGCCGAAGGGCTGGCGCGGATGATCGTGGAAAAGCAGGTGCCTGAGCCTTTGCTCGACGCGGTGGTCTATTCACTGGATCTGGGCGCGCTGCTGGCCGGTACCAAGTACCGGGGCGATTTCGAGAAACGCCTGAAATCCCTGCTGGCTGAGCTGAAAAAAGAGCCCAACTCGATTCTCTTTATCGATGAAATTCACACCATCATCGGAGCCGGTGCGGCCTCCGGCGGGGTGATGGATGCCTCCAATCTGCTCAAGCCGCTGCTGGCATCCGGTGAGCTTAAATGCATGGGGTCCACCACGTTCCAGGAATACCGGGGCGTGTTCGAGAAGGACCGGGCCCTGTCACGCCGGTTCCAGAAAATTGATGTGGTCGAGCCGTCGGTGGAAGACACCGTGGGAATTCTCAAGGGGCTGAAAAGCCGTTTCGAGGCTCACCATGATGTGAGCTACACGGATGCGGCGCTGAAAGCGGCGGCGGAATTGAGTGCCCGTTACATCAATGACCGTTACCTGCCCGACAAGGCCATCGACGTGATTGACGAAGTCGGTGCCTGGCAGCGCCTGCGCCCGGAAGACCTGCGCAAGCACACCATCGAGGAAGCCGACGTGGAGGACATGGTGGCCAAGATTGCCCGTATTCCTCCCAAGCAGGTGTCGTCCTCCGACAAGGAGCTGCTGCGTAACCTCGAGCGCGACCTGAAGATGACCGTATTCGGCCAGGATGAGGCCATCGATACCATTTCGGCGGCGATCAAGCTGTCCCGTGCGGGCCTCAAGGGCGAGCACAAGCCCATCGGCAGCTTCATGTTTGCCGGCCCCACCGGGGTGGGTAAAACGGAAGTGAGCCGTCAGCTGGCCCGTGCGCTGGGTGTGGAGCTGGTGCGTTTCGATATGTCCGAGTACATGGAGCGCCACACCGTGAGCCGTTTGATTGGCGCGCCTCCCGGTTATGTGGGCTTTGATCAGGGCGGTTTGCTTACCGAAGCCATTACCAAGACGCCGCACTGTGTGCTGCTGCTGGATGAGATCGAGAAGGCGCACCCGGAAGTGTTCAATATCCTGTTGCAGGTGATGGACAATGCCACGCTGACCGACAATAACGGTCGCAAGGCGGATTTCCGCAATGTGATCCTGATCATGACCACCAACGCCGGCGCGGAAGTGCTGAACAAGCGTTCTATCGGCTTTACCGAGCAGGACAACAGCACCGATGGCATGGAAATGCTCAAGAAGGTGTTCACGCCGGAATTCCGCAACCGTCTGGATGGCACCATCCAGTTCCAGTCGCTCACCAGCAAGGTGATTCTGGGTGTGGTCGACAAGTTCCTGGTGGAGCTGCAGGCGCAGCTTGATGAGCGCGGTGTGGTGCTGAATGTGGACGATGCGGCCCGTACCTGGTTGGCCGAGAAGGGTTACGACAAGGATATGGGGGCGCGGCCCATGGCGCGTTTGCTCCAGGAAAAAATCAAGAAACCGTTGGCAGAGAAACTGCTGTTCGGCGAATTGGCCGGTGCCGGTGGGCAGGTCAATATCACCGAAAAAGACGGGGAACTGGTGCTTTCCGTGGAAGCGGCCACAGCGGAGCCCGCGTAAACAGAAGTGGCGGGGCGCTTTTCTTTTACGGAAAGGCGCTCCGTTTTCATTTACGTTCAGACAACAGTGCACAGACAACAAAAAAACCCGGCATCGCCGGGTTTTTTTGTGGGTGTATTCGGCCGGAGCCGTTCCGGGTTATTTCATCCGGAAAGTGATGCGTCCCTTGGTGAGGTCATAGGGAGACATTTCCACTTTTACACGATCCCCTGTGAGGATGCGGATATAGAACTTACGCATCTTCCCGGAGATATGGGCCGTAATTACATGACCGTTGTCCAGCTTCACACGAAACATCGTGTTGGGCAGGGTATCAACGATGACACCTTCGAGTTCGATTTGCTCTTCTTTCGCCATCCAACAAATACCTTGGGTTACCGGCTATTAGCGACGCGCAATTGTGCCGTAAAAGGGCCTTGGCTGCAAAAGAAGTTGGAAAAAGGGTGGAGAGGAGGGCTTAACCCCCGGAATCACTGGGTTCGGTCTGTTCTTTCCAGCTCCCGCTGGCGAGAATTTCCAGGGGCTGGTACTGGCTTTTGTAGCTCATTTTCTGGCATTGGCGAATCCAGTAGCCCAGATAGAGGTAAGGAAGCTGTAACCGCTGGCACTGTTCGATCTGCCATAGCAGCGCCATGACCCCCAGGCTGCGCTCGGGCAAGGCGGGATCAAAGAAGGTATAAACCGCAGAAAGCCCATCACCCAGTTGATCAGTGACAGCCACGGCCACCAGCTTGCCTTGCTGGCGAAACCCGTAGAAATGGGTATCGGCCCATTCACAGGTAAGAAAATTGGTGAACTGTTCTTCCGAAGGCGGATACATGTCGCCATCGCCATGACGGTCGTTGATGTAGGCGGCATACAGGTTGTACAGCTCGCGGCTGAAACGGGCGGGCTCGCGATTCACGGCCAGGTCGGCGTTATTCTTGAGGATGCGGCGGTGGCGGCGGCGGGGACGGAAATCGTCCACTCGCACCCGGGCCGGGATACAGGCATTGCAGCTGTCGCAGTGGGGGCGATACAGATAATCGCCGCTGCGGCGAAACCCCAGCAAGCTCAATTCGCTATAGAGCTCCGGTGACAGCTGGGCCTGGGGGTCCACAAACAGGGTGGAGGCCTGGCGGTCTTCCAGGTAGCTGCAGCTATGGGCGGGTGTGCGGAAAAAGCGCAGCGTGGACAAGTCAGTCATGGTGCAAGTGTAGCTCAGGGCTGAGGCGCTAAAAAGACTCGCGTTCGGCTTGCAGGGTCTGCAGTGCGGCCCAGTCAAATGACCGGTCTGGCCAGGGGGTGGGCGCTGGCTGGGCAGGCACCCAGTCCTCAAGGCAGGTTTCAAAGGCGTCACGGTCGATCATCTGGGCCCCCATGGACATGAGGTGAGGGTTCTCGATCTGGGCATCGAGCAGACGAATATCCAGCACCCAGGACAGGTTGCGCAGGGCCACCAGCGCCACCTTGGAGCCGTTGCGCTGTGGTGAAGCCATGGATTCACCGAAAAAAAGCTGCCCAAGCTGAATGCCATACAAGCCACCAGCCAGTTCGCCGTTCTGCCAGATTTCCACGCTGTGGGCATAGCCAAGCTGGTGCAGGTGGCAATAGGCTTCCACCACCTCCTCACTGATCCAGGTGCCGGGCTCGCCCTGGCGCGGGGCTGCGCAGGTGCGGATGACCGTTTCGAAGTCGCGATCAAGGGTGACGGTGAAATCCGCCTGGCGGAGATGTCGGGCCAGGCTGCGGCTGACATGCAGCTGGTCCAGCCAGATGACGCAGCGAGGCGCCGGGCTCCACCAGAGGATGGGCTGGGTGTCTGCGTTGTACCAGGGGAAGATGCCGGCGGAATACGCCCGCAGAAGGGTCTGGGGGTGAAGATCCGACCCGGCAGCCAGCAGGCCGTCCGGGTCGGTGAGGGCGAGGCGGGTATCGGGGAAGGGGTCCCCGGGGTCCAGCCATGGCACCATGTGGTGGCCCTCCGGTCTATCAGTCGTTCAGGTTGTCCAGGAAACGCTCGGCGTCCAGCGCGGCCATGCAGCCAGCGCCAGCGGAGGTCACCGCCTGACGGTAGATATGGTCTGCCACGTCGCCGGCCGCAAATACCCCTTCCACACTGGTGGCGGTGGCGTTGCCTTCGGTGCCGCTGGCGATCTTGATGTAGCCATCTTTCATGTCCAGCTGGCCGGCAAAGATATCCGTGTTCGGCTTGTGACCGATGGCAATAAAGACACCTTGCAGTTCCAGATCCTTGCTGCCATCACCCTTGGTGGACTTGATGCGCATGCCGGTGACACCGCTGTCGTCGCCAAGCACTTCTTCCAGGGTGTGATCCCATTCCACGGAAATATTGTCTTTGGCGAGCAGCTTGTCCTGCAGGATTTTTTCTGCCCGCAGGCTGTCACGGCGGTGTATCAGGGTCACGTGTTCGGCAATGTGAGACAGGTACAGCGCTTCCTCCACGGCGGTGTTGCCGCCGCCAACAACCGCTACCTTCTGGCCCTTGTAGAAAAAGCCGTCGCAGGTCGCGCAGGCAGACACGCCCTTGCCCATGAAGGCTTCCTCGGATTCCAGGCCCAGGTACATGGCGGTGGCGCCGGTGGCGATGATCAGGGCGTCGCAGGTGTAGGTGCCATTGTCGCCCTTGAGGGTGATCGGCCGGCTGCTCAGGTCCACGTCGTTGATATGGTCGTAGACCATTTCCGTATCGAAACGCTCGGCGTGCTGCTGCATGCGCACCATCAGGTCCGGACCCTGCAGGCCTTCCACATCACCGGGCCAGTTATCCACTTCCGTGGTGGTGGTGAGCTGGCCACCCGGCTGGATACCGGTGATCACAACCGGCTTGAGGTTGGCACGGGCGGCGTAGACGGCCGCAGTGTAACCCGCCGGGCCGGAACCCAGAATAATCAGCCGATGGTGCTGCACGTCGCTCATGTGTTACTCCAGTAAATACATAGGTTGGGCAGGTGGGTGGGCACGTAGTGCCGCGTCCGTCCTTGCGCGTCCAACTGTGGGGGCAAAGCCTGCACATTCAAGGCAGTGAAAACTACCGTAAAACCGGGTCGTCGTGAAGCCTGATCATGGGCTATTAGTGCGATAGGAAGAGGTGACTGCCCGGGTTGCGAGCCGCAGATTGCGGCTATTTTGTGCGATAATGCCGTGCGCCCGGGCACACCGGGAGGGGCAAAGCTGGCCGCCCTCACTGTGATTGACTACAATCGCAATAATTTCAATCCGTTATCAGCTATTCTTTATCCAATAGTTTGACTTTATTGAGGGGCAAGGCGTGAGTAAAACGGTTGCCGGGCAAGGACAGTCCGGGTTTTCCCGCCATCTCAAACGCGGTTTGGTGGAAGGCATGGTCATTGCGCTGATCGCCTTTTCCCTTTACCTGCTGCTGGCGCTAATCAGTTTCGATAGCCGCGATCCCGGCTGGTCCTATGTGGGCAACGTGGATGCAGTCCGCAATGCCATGGGGCGGGTAGGGGCGTTCAGCGCCGATCTGCTGCTGGGCCTGTTTGGCTATATGGCCTACCTGTTTCCGGTGCTACTGGGCTTTTGGGCCGGCAAGGTGCTGCGTGAGCGTCATGCCGGGCTGCCGGGGAGCTGGCCGTTGTTCAGCCTGCGACTGGTGGGTTTTATTCTGACCATGCTGGCGGGCACGGCACTGTCGTACATGCATTTCACCATGGGCGATACGCTGCCGGAAGGCGCCGGGGGCATTCTCGGCCATGAGGTTGGCGATGCCTCCCTGGCCGGGTTCAACCCGCTGGGTGGGACCTTGATGATGGTGGCGTTGTTTTTGATCGGCGTGACCATCTTTACCGATTTGTCCTGGATCGCGCTGGCTGAAGGCCTGGGCGCGCTGGTGCTTGGCGCCATCGAGAAAGTGCCTGCCTGGTGGCAAGCGCGTAAACGTCAGCGCGAAGAGCAGCGGCAGAAGAAAGAAGCCCACGAGAAACGCGCCAAGGTCATTACCGAGGCGAAGAAAAAGGCAGAAACGCGAACCCCGCCAAAAATCGCCAAACCGGCCAAACCGGTGGAAAAAAGTGCCCGGGTTCAGAAGGAAAAACAGCAAAAACTCTTCACCACAGAAGTGTCCGGTGAACTGCCCCCAGTGGGCCTGCTGGATGCGGTGGAAGAATCCACCGGCGGTTACTCTGAAGAAGCCCTGGAAGGCATGTCGCGCTTGCTGGAAATCAAGCTCAAGGATTTCAATATCGAGGCGGAAGTGGTGGCGGTGCAGCCCGGCCCGGTGATTACCCGCTTCGAGATTCAGCCGGCAGCCGGTATTAAGGTTTCCAAGATCACCAACCTGGCGAAAGATTTGGCCCGTTCCCTGGCGGTGATCAGCGTGCGGGTGGTGGAAGTGATTCCCGGCAAGACCACCGTGGGGATTGAAATTCCCAACGAGCAGCGGGAAATGATTCGCTTTACCGAAGTGGTCGGCACACAGATGTTCGACCAGGCACCGTCGCCCCTGACCATGGCGCTGGGCAAGGATATTTCCGGTAACCCGGTGATGGCTGATCTGGCCAAAATGCCCCACTTGCTGGTGGCGGGTACCACCGGTTCCGGTAAGTCCGTGGGCGTGAACGCCATGTTGCTGTCCATGCTGTTCAAGTCCAGCCCGGACGATGTCCGCCTGATCTTGATCGACCCCAAAATGCTGGAACTGGCGGTCTACGATGGCATTCCGCACCTGCTTACCCCGGTGGTCACCGACATGAAAGAAGCGGCCGGTGCGCTGCGCTGGGGTGTGGGTGAAATGGAGCGTCGTTACCGGCTGATGGCCTCCATGGGGGTGCGGAATATCTCCGGTTATAACCGCAAGGTGGACGACGCCAAGAAGAAAGGCGAGCCCCTAAAGGATCCGCTGTGGAAACCGGATGACCCCATGAATCTGGATGAGGAAGCGCCGCTGGCCGAGCACCTGCCTTACATCGTTATCGTCATCGATGAATTCGCCGACATGATGATGATTGTGGGCAAGAAGGTGGAAGAGCTGATCGCGCGTATCGCCCAGAAGGCACGGGCAGCAGGGATCCACCTGATTCTCGCCACGCAGCGCCCGTCCGTGGACGTGATTACCGGCCTGATCAAGGCCAACGTGCCGTCGCGTATCGGCTTCCAGGTATCGTCCAAAATCGATTCCCGCACCGTGCTGGATCAGGGCGGGGCGGAGCAGCTGCTGGGCCATGGCGACATGCTTTATTTGCCCGGCGGCACCAGTGTTCCGGAACGTGTTCACGGCGCCTTTGTCTCAGATGAAGAGGTACACCGGGTTTGTGACGATTGGCGCAAACGTGGCGAGCCCAATTATCTGGAAGAAATTCTCGATGGTGGCAGTGACCTCAATGCACCGATGCCTGGCATGGAAAGCGCCGGCGACGGCAGCGATGACGAGAATGATCCGCTTTACGATGAAGCGGTGGCGATCGTCACCGAGTCCCGACGGGCGTCCATTTCCTCTGTGCAGCGGAAACTGAAAATTGGCTATAACCGTGCCGCCCGCCTGGTGGAAGCCATGGAAATGGCAGGGGTGGTCACCGAGGCCGGTAACAATGGTCAGCGCGAAGTCATCGCGCCGCCGCCGGTCAAATAAGGAGATTGAATGAAGAAGTTGTTGTTGAGCCTGGCGCCTGCTGTCCTGTTGGTCTCTACCGCGTGGGCGGATGCCACGGATGATTTGCTGGATCGCCTGCAGACACTCAAATCCATGAAAGGGCAGTTCGAGCAGGTGGTACTGGATCAGGGCGGCACGCATATGCAGGAAGCCACAGGCCGTTTTCAGGTGGCCCGCGGGAACCAGTTTTACTGGCTCACCGAAACGCCTTATGAGCAGATGGCTGCTTCCGACGGCGAAACCGTCTGGGTTTACGACAAGGACCTGGAGCAGGTGGTGGTACGCCCGCTGAGCCAGGATCTGGGCCAAACCCCGGCCCTGTTGTTTGGTGGCAAGCCTGCCGATGTGGCCAAGGCGTTCAGTATTTCCGAGCGTGATAATCAGGGGGGCGAAGTCACTTACCGGCTTACCCCGAAAGGTCAGGACCCGCTGTTCGATCAACTGGATGTGACCTTCAAGGGCGACGAGCCGGCGTCCATGCGCCTGCAGGATGCACTGGGCCAGCAGACGGTGATCGACTTCAAGAGCCTGACCCTGAACGGCGGGATCGACAGCGACCTGTTCCACTTCGAGCCGCCTGAAGGCACGGATGTCATTCAGCAACAACAGTAATCGAGGGTAACGGCCGGGATGATCCGGCCGCAGCCCGGTCACCAGTAGGCGTTTTCCATGAGCGATCTTTTTGCCGCCGATGCCGCCCAGCAGGCTCAGCCCCTGGCGGCGCGCCTGCGGCCTGCCCACCTGGATGACTATGTAGGCCAGCAGCATCTGGTTGGCGAGGGCAAGCCGCTGCGCCAGGCCCTGGACCGGGGCCAGCTGCATTCCATGATTCTGTGGGGCCCACCGGGCACCGGCAAAACCACCCTGGCACTGATCATGGCGCAAACCGTGGATGCCGCGTTTATCACGCTCTCTGCGGTGTTGTCCGGGGTAAAGGATATCCGGGCCGCCGTTGAGCAGGCGCAGATCCGCCTGGGGCAGGGGCGCCGAACCGTCCTGTTTGTGGATGAGGTGCACCGCTTCAACAAAGCCCAACAGGATGCCTTCTTGCCCCACGTGGAAGAAGGCACGATCACCTTCATTGGCGCCACCACCGAAAACCCGTCTTTTGAGCTCAACAACGCGCTGTTGTCACGGGCGCGGGTATATCGGCTTCGAGCATTGGCTCCTGACGATCTCAGCGGTTTGCTAGTCCGTGCACTGCAGGACCCGGCTCTTAACGGTATGCAGCTGGATGCGGATGCCCGGGAGTTGTTGCTGAACTACGCCGATGGTGATGCCCGGCGGCTGCTGAATATGCTTGAAGTCGCGGCAGATTTGGCGGATCAGGATGCACCGAAGATTGATGCAGAATTGATGCGCGAGGTGCTGCGTGATGCGGTGCGCCGTTTCGACAAGGGCGGCGACCTGTTTTACGACCAGATCAGCGCCATGCATAAATCCGTGCGCGGCTCCGACCCGGATGCGGCTCTGTACTGGTTCGCCCGCATGCTGGACGGTGGCTGCGACCCGCTCTACCTTGCCCGCCGCGTGGTCCGCATGGCCAGTGAAGACATCGGCAACGCGGACCCGCGTGCATTGACGCTTTGCCTGCAGGCCTGGGATGTGCAGGAGCGATTGGGGAGCCCGGAAGGGGAGCTGGCGATCGCCCAGGCCATCGCCTACCTGGCGGTTGCCCCGAAAAGTAATGCGGTCTACAACGCCTATAATCAGGCCTGCGCCCTGGTTCGTCAGCAGCCCACCGACGAGGTGCCCCTGCACCTGCGTAATGCGCCCACCCAGCTTATGAAAGACGAAGGCTTCGGTGCCGAGTATCATTATGCCCACGATTTCCCCGAGGCCTTTGTGGCCGGGGAAAATTACTTTCCGGCAAGCCTGCAGCATACCCGCCTCTACGAGCCGGTGAGTCGCGGGCTTGAAATCAAGGTGGCAGAAAAACTGGCCCGGCTGCGTGGCCTGAATGCCAGTAGCGACTGGACCCGTTACGGGAAGGGAAAATAATGTCGGTATCAGCGATCACGGAAGGAGGCATGCTGCCCTGGATTGCGGTGGCCTGTGGTGGTGCTATCGGCGCCTGTCTGCGCTTTGGCACCACCTTGTGGGTGGGTGTCCCGGTGATGCCAGCCTGGCCCTGGGCTACTTTCAGCGTGAACCTGGCGGGCAGCTTTCTGTTCGGGTTGCTGGCGATCATGATGGCGAGCCTGCCGGTGGGTGATGTATGGCGGCTGGCGTTGATGACCGGCATGCTCGGTGCCCTGACAACCTTTTCCACCTTTTCGTTTGAGCTGGTGCGGATGGTGGAAGCCAGGGCCTTCTCGCTGGCGGCGGGCTATGCAATGGCGTCGGTGACGGTCTGCCTGTTGCTGGGCATGGCGGGCCTGGCCCTGGGCCGACTGGTTTTTGAATAACATGGGGAAGTTGAATATTTAAACGTTCAACTCAGCCTTTTCTGATTTTGGAGTAAGAGAAACATGCTGGATATTCGTGCCCTGCGGCAGGACGGTGAAGCGATCAAAACGGCGCTAACCAAACGCGGTTACACCCTGGATCTGGACGCGTTTGCGGCGCTGGATGCCAAGCGCAAGCAGGCAGACATCCGTTCCCAGGAATTGCAGGCCGATCGCAAGAAAGCCTCCAAGCAGGTGGGCGAACTGATCAAGTCCGGCATGGCGGTGGAAGACGCCAAGTCGCAGATTGCAGAAACCCTGCAAACCATCGATGCAGAGCTGGACCGTGAAGTGGCGAGCGCCAAGGCGATCCAGGAAGAAATCCGTGAATTTCTGATGGGGATTCCCAATGTGCCGCAAGATGCGGTGCCGGCGGGTAATGACGAAGACGACAACGTGGAAGTGCGCCAGTGGGGCACACCGAAAACGCTGCCGTTTGAACCCAGAGATCACGTGGATGTTGGCGAAGCTCTGGACGGCGGGCTGGACTTTGAGCGCGCGGCCAAACTGTCCGGCGCGCGGTTCTCCGTGATGAGCGGCGGGTTGGCTCGCATGCATCGGGCGCTGATCGATTTCATGCTCGACATGCACAGCGATGAGCACGGCTACCAGGAAGTCTATGTACCGTTTCTGGTTGGGCCGGAAGCCCTGCGCGGCACCGGGCAGCTGCCTAAATTCGCGGAAGACCTGTTCAAGATGGAAGGGGAGCGTGAGCTATACCTGATCCCTACCGCAGAAGTGCCGGTGACCAATCTGGCAGCGGACGAGATTCTTGAAGCAGACACCATGCCGCGCCGCTACACCTGCCACACGCCGTGTTTCCGTTCCGAGGCGGGCAGCCACGGCAAGGACACCCGCGGCATGATCCGCCAACACCAGTTTGAAAAAGTGGAGCTGGTGCAGATGGTACGCGCGGAGGAATCCGATGCCGCTCTGGAGGCACTCACCGGGCATGCCGAAGCGGTTTTGCAGAAACTGGATCTGCCTTACCGCGTGGTGATCCTGTGTGGCGGAGATTTGGGCTTTTCCTCGTCCAAAACCTACGACATCGAAGTCTGGCTGCCGAGCCAGCAGCGCTACCGGGAAATCTCTTCCTGCTCCAACTTTCAGGATTACCAGTCGCGCCGCATGCAGGCCCGCTGGCGCAATCCGGAAACCGGCAAGCCAGAATTGGTACACACTTTGAATGGGTCTGCCCTGGCAGTAGGGCGTACGCTGGTGGCGATTCTGGAGAACTATCAAAACGAAGATGGTTCCGTGACCGTGCCGGAGGCATTGCGTCCCTACATGAGAGGTCTGGAACGCCTGAAGTAAGGCTGTTCTGGCGCAGACGGCGGTGATGCTGCGTTGCACGTTTGTTATACGGCAAGCCCGCAGCGCGGGCTTCCTGCCGTTAGCGTCATGCATCCGGCGTCCGGCGTTTACTGGGAGCAAGCATGGAATTTTTACCGATCAGTTGGCGTTTGCAGGGCAAAGTGGCTCTGCTGGCTGGCGGCGGCGAAGTGGCGCTGCGTAAAGGGCGCCTTCTGCACCGTTCGGGTGCGGTAGTGAATGTGGTTGCCCCGCAAGTGTGCGATGAATTGCGCGCTATTGTGGCGCAGAGTGGCGGCGCCTGTATTGATCGTGCGTTTGCGAGCACGGATCTGGATGGGGCCGCGCTGGTCATTTGCGCCACGGACGATCGCAACACCAATGCTGACATTGCCAGCCAGGCGCAACAGCGCGGTTTGCCTGTCAATGTAGTCGACGATCCGTCGCTGGGCGATTTCATCTTTCCTGCCATCGTGGATCGTTCTCCGGTGCTGATCAGTATCAGCTCCTCCGGCGCCTCGCCGGTACTGGCCCGCAAACTGCGAGCCCAGCTGGAGTCCTCTCTGCCGGCTCGCTGGGGGCGCCTGGCGGATCTGATGGCCCGTTTCCGCCAGCCGCTGAAAGAAAAGCTCGATAATATCGGCGCGCGGCGCCTGTTCTGGGAGCAGACTCTGGATAGCCCGGTGGTGGAGAAAGTGCTGGCGGGCAAGGACAGCGAAGCGGAAGCCATGCTGGCCGCCGCCATTGAATCTGCCGATGCGGCCAGCCTGAGCCGGGGTGAGGTCTACCTGGTAGGGGCGGGCCCCGGTGACCCGGACCTGCTGACGTTCCGGGCGTTGCGCCTGCTGCAGAAAGCCGACGTGGTCTTGTACGACCGCCTGGTGGGCAAGGGCATCGTGGATCTTGCCCGCCGGGATGCGGAGCTGGTGTACGTGGGCAAGGCCCGCGATAAGCACGCGCTGCCCCAGGACAACATCAATGAATTGCTGGTCCATTACGCTAAACAGGGCAAGAAAGTATGCCGTTTGAAGGGCGGGGACCCGTTCATCTTCGGCCGGGGTGGCGAAGAAATTGACCTGATTGTGGCTGAGGGGATCGACTTCCAGGTGGTGCCGGGCATTACCGCCGCCAGTGGTTGTGCTTCCTACGCCGGTATTCCACTGACACACCGTGATCACGCTCAGTCTGTGCGCTTCGTGACCGGACACCGCAAGGATGGCTCGGTGGACCTGGATTGGGAGCATCTGGTTGGTGAGCACGAAACGGTGGTGTTCTACATGGGGCTGGTTGGCTTGCGGGAAATCTGCAGCCAGCTAATTGCCCATGGTCGTGCGGGTGATACGCCGATTGCGCTGGTGTCGCGGGGTACGACCAATCTGCAGGAGGTGATTACCGGCACCCTGAATCAGCTACCGGACGATATTGAAGGGCGGGAGATCCACGCGCCGACATTGATTATCGTTGGCAGCGTGGTCAGCCTGCATCCTAAATTTAACTGGTTCAAACCCTGAAAAAATCTATGTCGGGTTACGGCTACGCCTAACCCGACCTACGGAGCACGGTTTTGTAGGTCAGATTTACCCAAGGGCACAGAGAGCCTGAAAGGCGTAATCCGACAGCGGTCCTTAAAGCCGTGTCTTATCACGGTTTTCCCACAGTGCTGCGGCGTCTTTGCGCGCACTCTCCAGTGAGTCTGCCTTGTCGAGGCCCCACAGGGCCACGGCCACGGTATGGATAACGGCCTGTTCGCCGTACTCATCACGGCTTTCTCCGCGCCACACCTTCAAGACCCTGTCTGCACTGGGGTCGCCCGGTGGTGTTTGCCGAGGCAGGGCGCTGTCAATCACGGCACTTTCCAGTGGCTCGCCATGACGGATGCCCTGGATTTGCGTGCGGGCATCCGGGCGGATTTCCAGCTCGCCGCCTTCGCCCTTGAACAGGAGCAGGTCCCGATCACCGGCCAGCGTTGCCGCCCCTTGATGTAGTTCGATATAAGCCGGGTGGAAAACGCTCTGCATGGAGAGTGGCGCCTGGGCAGGGTTGAGGCTGCGGGCCAGGGTGTTGATTGGTGAGCGCAGGCCCAGGAAGTAGCGCAGCGTGAGCATCCGTGCCAGTGCCGGGCAGAACTGTTCCAGGGGCAGGTAGGCCAGCCCGTGTTCTTCAAGGTGTGCGTGCGCTTCGGCGACGGTTTGCGCAACGGGCAGGCCCAGTTGCGGCAGAAGCTGATCGGTATACACGCGATTGGGTGTGTGCGCCGGTCCGCCATGGAGAAACGTACGGATGCCGTTGGTGGCCAGTAGCACTGTTGCCAGCAGGTACCAGGGGTGATGCTTTTTCTTGCCGGCATAGCTGGGCCAGTCCAGTTCCACATGGGGCAGCTCGGCAAGGGCCTGGTAGCAAGCGGGTCGGCAGGCATCAAGAAACCCTGCCAGCTCATCCGGCGTTTCTTCTTTTACCCGCAACAGCATCAGGAAAGCGCCAAGCTGAATATCTTCCACGTTTCCGTCGAGGATGGCCTGCATGGCCTCACGGGCTTCCTCACGGGTGAGGCTGCGGCGGGCGCGTTTGCCGCGGCCCAGGGTGCGGACGAAAGGCGCAAAAGCATGTTCAGTCATGATTCCATCTCATCGGGTTTAAGACGTGTTGCGTGAAGCATGGTACGTGGAAGCGTTTCAATACCAGCTGGTGCACGGGCCGTGTTCGGCGATCAGTGCGATCAGACCCGCATGATCTATCACCGGCAGGGCGCTGTCCGGGAGTTGTAAGGATGAGTGCGTCAGCAGGTAGCCATCTCCTTTCAGCTCCAGCTGTGATGCAAGTAACAGGCCCGCATCGGTGAAGACGCAAATGTCGCCACGGGCATAAAGCGCCGAGAAGCGCTGGCGCGTGTTGTCATCGTCAGGGGAAAAGCCAAGCAGGTGCAACATTCAGAACACCAGAATCTGATCGCATTGGGTGCGTAATGATAGCAGCTCATCATGCCCGAGCGGGTCGGCGCTCACCGGGCAGGGTGTGGCGGTGGTGTTTTCCTCGCGTCCCGGTTTTTCGGTCACGCAGCGCACACCGAAGTCTGCGAGCTGCATCAGGGTGTCGTTAGGGCACAGTTTCAGCGTAGCGAGAGCCGGGGGGGTAAGCCACAGGGTGGAGGCCTGCCCAAATGCTGCACCGGTGAGCAGCATGTCCAGCATCTCCTGGAACTGGCTGGAGAAGGGGTGGCTGCCGGTGGCGATGTAGAGGGTATGGTTAGCCAAACTGGATCACCCGGTCGCTGCTGATGAGGGCCTCTGCCCATTGCCCCAGTCCCGCAAGAGAGAAGCCTTCTGCCAGCGTGTTGTCCGCGTCGGTGGCGACAATGCCACGGCGCTGGGCCGCGCCCACACAAACCACGGCATTCACATCATGACGGGCAAGCCAGTGCTGCCACTGCTGGGCGGTGCTGGCCTGGGTGCTATCACCGGTCCAGGCATGGCGGTTCGCCAGATGCACGGCATCCCGGTAGAAGAACAGGCAGTGGAGTTGGTGATCGGGGGTGTCGAGAAGGGCTTGAGCAGTATGCAGGGCGGTCAACGCGGCGGCGGAATCCGCCGCCGCGTTGACCAGTAGCGAGAAACGCATTAATCGTTGCCGCTGAGAGCTGTCAGCAGGTGCAACAGGGACATGAACAGGTTGTAGATGGAAACGAACAGGGTCACGGTCGCCATGATGTAGTTGGTTTCACCGCCGTGGATGATGGCGCTGGTCTGCCACATGATCAGCAGGGAAGACAGCAGCACAAAGGCAGCAGATACCGCCAGGCTCAGAGCCGGGATGGCGAAGAAGATGTTGGCGATGCTCGCCCCGAACGCCACCAGAATACCGATCATGATGAAGTTGGTGAGGAAGCTGAAGTCTTTGCGGGTCACCAGGGCAATGGCCGACATGGCCACGAAAATACCGGCAGTGCCAGCCAGAGCGGTGGTTACGATCTCCATGCCGCCGGGGATCTGGGCGTACATGTTAATGATCGGGCCGGTGGTGAAACCCAGCCAGCCGGTCAGGCCGAAGACAGCCAGAATGCCCCAGGCGCTGTTGCGTAGCGCGTTGGTGGCGAACAGCAGACCAAAATAGACACCGATGGTCAGCCAGACGTTAACGAAACCGATGTTGCTGGCCATGGCAAACCAGGACGCGCCGGTTGCCACAACGAGTGACAGCCCCAGCAGCATATAGGTGTTTTTCAGTACCTGGGCCGCGCGCTCCCCGGAAACGGCAACGCCGTGCTGGTGGGGGGCGGAGTAGGGGTTGGTCGGGTTATTCATGATATCACTCATCCTTGCCAATTGTTCCTGTGATCATAAGGGCGAGGGGCCCAAAATCAAGCGTTATACCGGCTTTTCGCCATGAGAAAGTGCCTGGTTAGCCGCCACGGGTCGACGGCGACGACGGATGTGCACTTTTGTGACCCTTATCTCGGGATGGCAAGGCAAGTGCGTAATACTATTTTCGTACTGAAAATGCCTGAGTCTGAGCTGAGGGGGCCTTATGAGCGCATTATCGCTGGCTGCCACTGAAAGTGAGCAGATCGAGCTGGCAGCGGTACAGAATCGACATTCGTTGTACAACGATTTGCTTCAGGTGCCGGACCTGGCATCGCGTCGCCGTGAGCTGGTTTTCGAACAGAAAAACCGGCTGCTGGGTCGACACCGCCGGATCGTCCTGTTCAATGGCCGCTATCTTGAATGGACGGAGCAGCGGGGGCGGCGTGAAGTAACGCGGATTATCAATCTGGCGTTTCTGGCGGGCTCGCCGAGTGCTTATCGTGAAATTGCCTGGCGGTCCCTGAGTGTTGCCCTGCTGGCGCTCATTGTTGCCGGGCTCCTGTTCGCCGTGGGGCAGACCGTTGCCGCGCTGGCAGCGCTGGGAGTGTCCTTGCTGGGGCTCGGCATTTGCCTGCGGGGCTCCTCCCGACGCCTGCTGTTCTATACCCGTAACGGGCGGGTGGTGATGTTCGACCTGTTTGATCAGCGTGGAGACAGAAAGCGTTTCGCAAAGGTGGTTGGCGCGCTGCAGCTACGGGGAGAGCGAGCCTGGGCCCTTTTGCCCGACAGGAAAGAACGTCTGGCGGCAGAAGTGGCAGAGCACCGCCGGCTGATGCAGGAAGGGGCTATCAACCAGGCGCAATACGAGCGCGCCAAGCAGCGCATCTTCCGTCGTTATTCCGATTGAGCTGAACGGGTCCGCTCAGCGATCAAAACTCAACCAGTCGTGCGCGGTATTGTGGCTTCGACGTTGACTGGCCTTATTGCTCATGTATTATTGCTGCCACCTTGGAGGGGTGGCAGAGTGGCCGAATGCACCGGTCTTGAAAACCGGCGACGGGAGACCGTCCGTGGGTTCAAATCCCACCCCCTCCGCCAAACAAAAAGCCCGCACTCGATGAGTGCGGGCTTTTTTTGTGCCGCTCTGCAGTCGCGACACGGTTCACGTAACACGCAAGCAATACGCTTGTGGCTGAAGCTCAGTGATCCCCATTGCCGAGCAATCCTGCAAATGCCCGGATCGCCTCCAGTCCCTGAATGTCATCTTCCTGCAGTGGCAAGTCCTTGCGAGGCAGCGCGCCCAAAGCGTGTGCCAGCTCTTCCATGTGCCGTTGCTGACGTGCATGGCGGGCTGCGAAAAACGCGCTGTCTGCGGCATCCGGCAGTACCCGGTTAACCACGGCTCCCGCCACCGGGATGCCATTTTCTGTCAGGGAGGCAACGGCGCGTTGCGTCTCGAGAATAGGCAGCCGTTCAGGGGTCAGCACAAAGACAAAAGCGGTTTGCACAGGGTCGGACAGCTGGCGGCGGGCGCGGTGGAACAAGCGCTGACGGGCGATCAGTGTATCGGCCACTTCCTGGCTGCGTGAGTCCAGGCCTGCGGTGGCGTGGTCGGTGGGGTCTTGCAGGGGGCTGTCCACGCTCTTGTCCGGTGTTAGATGACCGAGTACCTGGCCCAGTTTGCGGGCCTTGTCGCTGTGACGCAGCAGGCCCTGGGTCCAGGCGGCCATGACTTCCGGCAGGCTTAGCAGCCGCAGGGTGTGGCCGGTGGGCGCGGTGTCGAAGATCAACAGGTCGTAGTCGCGGCTGTCGACATCGATTAACCGCGAGATGCGCTCCAGCAACGCGGCTTCCTGCGCACCGGGGGACTGACGGCTGAGGCGTAACTGCTTGTCCAGCTCGCGGAATTGATCTGGAGTGGCAAAGCGGCGCATCTGGGCGCTGACCCGGTCCAGGTAGGCCTCGACTTCGTCATCCGGGTCCAGCTCCAGGGCGGTCAGTCCCGGTGCCAGACAAGTGGGCGAATTGCCGATGGGGCGGTTAAAGGCGTCCGCCAGGCTGTGGGCCGGATCGGTGGAGACCAGCAGCACCTTGCGGCCCTGGTCGGCGGCGCGGATGGCCAGGGCCGAGGCGGTGGTGGTTTTGCCCACGCCGCCCTTGCCGCCCACCATAAGCAGGGTACGGGAGGCGAGCAGGGCATCCAGATCAAGCACAGGCTGTGCGGTGGTGTCGGTGTCAGCCATCAGCAACAGCGAAAGTGATCAAGGGGGGAGCGCTCCATGCCCATGCGGGTGTGCCACTCATGAAAGCGTTCCATTAGCAGGGGCTGCAACTCCAGTGTGCTCCAGGCTGCCGGGTTGGGAACACCCATCATTTCCGAGAATACCAGCAGCATAAACAGGTCCTCTTCATCCCGTTTGGCACGGGCAATGGCGGCTCGATAGGGCGCATTGTAATACTGCGACCCGAGATCGCTGATGCGTTTGAGCCATTGTGTCGGCGTTGCCATTACAGAGGCTCCGGTGGTGCCTTGAAGGCGCGCTTGAGGGCGGCGGTGCACTCCAGCGTAACCAGCAGGGCCGCCACCAATACAACAAGGTCGAGCCCGAGCAGGAACCAGTCCTGTTTTTCATAGAAGCTTTTCAGCTGCATCAACAGGGCAAACAGGGTCATCACCAGCAGGAAAACCAGTGGCGCCAGGGTATAAATGGCCGGGCGACCCCGTTTCACCAGCATGATGGTAATCACCAGCAGAGTCAGCCCGGCAAGCAATTGGTTGGTGGTGCCGAACAACGGCCAGATAAGCAGGCCGCCGGAGCCATCGGCACCGCCTGCACCAAACGCCAGTAACAGGCAGCTAAGCACCGCCAGGAGGGTGGCGGGCAGGGGGCGGGTCATCCATTTTTGCTGATAGATTTCGCCCCATTCCTGGAAGATATAACGCTGCAGGCGCAGGCCGGTGTCCATGGTAGTGCCGGCAAACAGGGCCGCCATCACGGTGAGCAGGGTGGCGGCAACGCCCACATCCATGCCCATGCCATTGGCAAGAATATTGGCGCCACCATCCACAAAGGCGGTCAGGCTGCCTTGACCAAAGGCTGTGTATACCGCCTGCCAGTCTGACAGGGAGGCAAAACCAGCGGTGGCGGCAATGATGGCAGCCAGTGCCAGCGCGCCTTCGCCCACAGCACCGAAATAGCCCACGAAGCGGGCGTCGGTTTCCTTGTCCAGCTGCTTGGAGCTGGTGCCGGAGGCGACCAAACCATGGAAGCCGGAGATGGCGCCGCAAGCGATGGTGACAAACAGAAGCGGCAACAAGGAAGGCGTGCCGGCAGGAACGTCACTGTTGATCATCGGCGCGACAACCTGGGGGTTGCCCAGCAGGACAGCACCGTAAAGTAGGATCAGGCCGACGAACAATTGCAGGCCGTTGATGTAGTCGCGGGGCTGCAAGAGCATCCAGACGGGAAGCAGTGAGGCCACCGCAGCATACGCAAACAGCATCAGTATCCAGCTGGCGTTTGCAGAAAGCCCCATGACCTGATCGGGCAGGGTCATGGGAACCATGGGGCCCACGTAAATCAGGCTGTACAGCGCGGCCACACCCAGTACAGATACCAGGCCAAGGCCAATTACCCGGCGATAGATGAGCTGGCCAATCACCAGTGCCACAGCAATGGCGCCCCACACCGGGACGACCGCGCCGGGGTTATTAATGAGCAGTTTGGCGATCACGACGCCAAATACCGCGTTCACCATCAATAACACCAGAAAGATAACAATCATGAAGACGGTGCGTGCACGGCGGCCGACGACCTCGCCGGTGAGCGCGCCGACAGATTTCGCCCGGTTGCGGACACTGGCCCACAGAGCGCCACTGTCGTGCACACCGGCAAAGAAGATGGTGCCGAAGACCACCCAGAGAAAGGCGGGTAGCCAGCCCCAGATAACGGCAATGGCCGGGCCGACAATCGGTGCCGCACCCGCCACGGAGGTGAAATGGTGGCCCCACAGCACATACCGGTTGGTGGGCACGAAATCCACGCCGTCTTCATACTCGTGGGCAGGGGTGCGGAAATTCGGGTCCAGCTTGTAGATGCGCGATGCAATAAAACGGGAGTAGACGAAGTAGCCGGCGGCCATGCCACCCAGCCCCAGCAGGAGCAAAATGATTGCGCTCATGGGTTGCCTTTTGTCATTGTTGACTATGTCGTTAGCAGCGTCGATCAGCGGCCAGCTGAATACTGGCGATGGTCTCTATATGGTTCGCTTTTTTGACTGACCGGTCAACGCGACTAAAGGCTAATAGCGCAAGCGTAATGCGCAGCCTGGGGCGTGCACAATGTGCCATCGTTTGTTAACGGCGCCCTATGCATGCCTGTGGACAAGCGGTATTCTTGTGCCTACAAATCAACAGAAAAACAGAACATTAACGGGTAAAGGAACTACCCGGGGGACGCAGTAATGATCAAAGTATTGGTAGTGGACGACCATGATCTGGTCCGTACCGGCATTGCTCGCATGCTGGGCGAAGTGGAGGGTCTGCGCGTTGTCGGCGAGGCGAATTCAGGCGAGTTGGCCGTGCAAATGGCCAGGGATCTGGCACCTGAAGTGGTGCTGATGGACCTGAAGATGCCGGGAATTGGTGGCCTTGAAGCCACCCGTAAATTGTTGCGCGTTGACGAGGGTGTCCGCGTTATCGCTGTGACCATGTGCGAGGAAGAGCCGTTTCCGTCCCGCCTGATGAAAGCCGGTGCTGCAGGTTACATGACCAAGGGTGCCGATCTGGAAGAAATGGTGCGCGCCATCAAGGTGGTCGCCACCGGGCAACGCTATATCAGCCCGGAAATCGCCCAGGCCATGGCGCTCAAGCCCTATACCGGTGATGAAGGTTCGTTGCTGGATATGCTCTCCGAGCGCGAACTGCAAATCATGATGATGATCGTGAACTGCCACAAGGTGCAGGATGTGGCAGACAAGCTTTGCCTGTCGCCGAAAACCGTGAATACCTACCGGTACCGTATTTTCGACAAGCTGGGTGTGACCAGCGATGTGGAAATGGCGTTACTGGCCGTGCGTCACGGCATGCTCGATGCGGTAGAAAACACGGCTTCCTGATTGCCGGTTCGCTGCAGGGGGAAATCATCAGGGCAGGACTGATACACTTTCTGTTTAACCTGTTTTGAGATGTTCCCCTTGCCAGATTTCGACGCCAAACACTTCCTTGCCCACTGTGCTCGCAAACCCGGCGTTTATCGCATGCTGGACGGGGACGGGAGTGTTTTGTATGTGGGCAAGGCGCGCAACCTTCAGGCCCGCCTGAACAGCTACTTCCAGAAGAATGTATCCAGTGCGAAAACCCGGGCACTGGTCGGGCGAATTCGTGATATCCAGACAACGGTGACCGGCAGTGAGGCGGAAGCGCTGCTGCTGGAGCAGTCGCTGATCAAGGAATTGAAACCCCCTTACAACATTCTTCTGCGCGACGACAAATCCTACCCGTATATCCGCATCACCAGCGCCGACCGTTTTCCCCGCGTCACCTTTCATCGCGGTACACGCCGGGCTGGCAGCCAGTACTTCGGTCCGTACCCCAGTGGCGGTGCGGTGCGGGAAGCCCTGTCCCTGATCGAGAAAGTGTTCCGGGTTCGCAACTGCAGTGACAGCTACTTCCGCAACCGCACCCGCCCGTGTCTCCAGCACCAGATCAATCGTTGTACGGCCCCGTGCGTAGGGCTGGTGAGTGAAGCCGATTATGCGCGCCAGGTGAAGATGGCAGCGGACTTTCTGGATGGGCGCAGCCGGGAAGTGGTGGAACAGCTGAGCGCCGACATGGAGGCGGCCTCGCTGGCGCTGGAATTCGAAAAAGCTGCGATCCTGCGGGACCAGCTGGCAGCCATTCAATCCGTGCAACAAAAGCAGTACGCGGAAACCGGGCAGGGCGATCTGGACGTGGTTGCCATTGAAACCCGGCATGGCCTGGCCGTGATCGAAGTGCTGATGATTCGTGATGGCCGCATTCTGGGCCACCGCACCTTTCGGCCGGATACCCGAGGCGAGGAAGACCGCAGCGAAATTCTCGAGGCCTTTCTTTCCCAATATTATCTGGGCGACCGGGAAGATCCGGTCAAACCGCAGGAAATCTTGCTGAGCATGGAGATTCCCGGGGCCGATGCGCTGCAGCAGGCACTGGAAAGTCAGTGGGGCAAGAAAGTCCGGTTGGCCTGGCGAGTGCGCAGTGATCGTGCCGCCTGGATCACCATGGCACAAACCAATGCCCAGCAGTCCATGGCGGCCGAGCTTGCTGCCCGCGAGCATATGGAGGCCCGCTTTCTGGCCCTGGAAACATTGCTGGAAAGCAGCGAGCCGGTACGGCGCATTGAGTGTTTCGACATCAGCCATACGCAAGGCGAGAAAGCGGTGGCTTCCTGCGTGGTGTTTGACCAGCAGGGCGCCCGCAAACAGGAGTATCGGCATTTCAATGTGAACCCGGCAGCGGGCGGGGACGATTACGAGGCTCTGGAAGAAGCCATTCGGCGCCGTTATCAGCGCGTGCTGAAAGAGCAGGGCCGGTTGCCGGATCTTCTCCTTATCGACGGCGGCAAGGGGCAAATGCAGCGAGGCTGGAAGGTTATTCAGGAGCTGGACCTGCAAGCCCGGGTGCGGGTAATGGGGATCGGCAAGGGCCCCAGTCGACGGCCCGGGTTCGAAGCGCTCTATCTTCCCTGCGGGAAAGAAATGGTCCCCGGCCCGGCGGATTCCGCACTGCATCTTTTGCAGCAGGTTCGCGATGAAGCGCACCGGTTTGCCCTGACCGGTCACCGTGCCCGCCGTGGCAAGGCACGCAAGCAATCCACGCTGGATGAAATTCCCGGCATCGGCCCCAAACGCCGAAAGGCATTGCTGACCCACTTTGGCGGCCTGAAGCAGATGCGCAATGCATCCGCCAGTGAGCTGGCCCGGGTGCCGGGAATCAATGCCCAGATGGCGCAGACATTGTACGACTGGTTTCATCAATAGCGTGTTCAGTTTTTAATCTGAAAATCGGAAATGAGTCATAGCCGGCTTTCCGCTATACTGGTGGCTTATTTTCATGGCCGGTAGTTCCTCCCTATGCAGAAAGTGCACCCCATCCTGAATTTGCCGAATATCCTCACCCTGATTCGGGTGCTGGCAATTCCCGTGCTGGTGTTGGTGTTCTACCTGCCGTTTCAGTGGAGTGATGTCTGCGCGGCCCTGTTGTTTCTCGCGGCTGGGCTTACTGACTGGCTGGACGGTTATCTGGCGCGCAAGCTCAATCAGACCAGTCCTTTTGGTGCCTTTCTGGACCCGGTGGCAGACAAGCTGATAGTGGGTGTGGCCCTGGTGATGTTGGTGCAGGTTCATGCCACCGCCTGGTTGGCGGTGCCGGCCATGGTGATTGTGTCCCGGGAAATTACGGTATCGGCACTGCGTGAGTGGATGGCGGAGCTCGGTGAGCGGGCAAAAGTGGCGGTCAGCCAGCTGGGCAAGATCAAGACAGTGACCCAGATGACGGCGATTACCTTGCTGTTGGCGCAAAAACCGGACTTTACTGCGGACGGCGACATCATCATGAATCCATGGCTGTGGCTCAGCTATGGCTTGCTGTATCTGGCCACGGCATTCACTTTGTGGTCCATGGGCTCGTATCTTCGCGCTGCAGCACCGCAATTGCTCAAAAGTCAGTCAAAGTCCTGAAAAGTCAGAAAAAACACCGGGTGCCGGGTTGACACCCGGGGGGTGATGAGTAGAATTCTTTCCCGCAACGGAGCAGTGTCTCCGCTGTGGAAAAAGCGGGAATAGCTCAGCTGGTAGAGCACAACCTTGCCAAGGTTGGGGTCGCGAGTTCGAATCTCGTTTCCCGCTCCAAGATTTTGAAAGCCTCGGTTATGCCGAGGTTTTTTCTTGGTAAAACAGTTAAATGGCGCGGTGGCAGAGTGGTCATGCAGCGGACTGCAACTCCGTTAACGCCGGTTCGATTCCGACCCGCGCCTCCAATTACCGACCCACACGGGCGATGAAGTGACAGGCACAGCTCGATGTCGTCATTTCAACAGAAAGATAAATAGAAACAGTCGCTTAACCTGTCCCTGTTTTTATTTCACGCTTAACGCGCACGATGATCTTCCTGCGGGTATGGTGAAATTGGTAGACACAACAGACTTAAAATCTGTCGACCATTAGGTCATGCCGGTTCAAGTCCGGCTACCCGCACCAACTTCCTCTTTCTCTCCTCTTTGCACCATGCTGGTATTGTCGCCTGCGAGTCCATTGTGCTGGTCCGTCGGATGGCCCGGTTTTTCAGCAGCCTGTTAAGTGCCTGACCGCAATAAGCTTTGTGCTCCTGCTATTGCATTTTATTGCGCTTGGTTTATCGATTTGGCCTGTTTTATCCCTGAAAAATCAACTTTCTAGCCTGCGGTATTCATGTGATTTATTGCCGCTTTCTGTCAGTTTCTGGTAGCCTCACACTTTAGTCTTAGCCCTGCAAAGGGGCCTGGATAACAACAAGCCGGAAAAGGCATGAGGGCTATCTGAATGAACTGGTTCCAGAACCTGTCCGTGCGGCTGAAGATTTTGTCTGTAGCCGGGCTGGGGATCGTGCTGTTTGTGGTCTACGCGGCCTACAGCTTCTACATCGCCGAAACCAATATTGATCATCTCAAGCGGATTGAAAGTCAGGACTTTCCGGTTCTGGAATTGATCAATGCCAACAATGTGGATTTTATCGCCATCAGCGAGTCTTATATCGCGGCGATTACCCAGGCTGATCCGGATCTGCTTGAAGAGGCGCAGTCCAGAGCCTCGGCGTTTGAGCAACGGCTGGCAGACATCCGCCGGACCGACCCAACGCTTTCCGCTGGCGTGGAAGAATTGCGCCGCAATTTTACCGCCTATATCAACGAGGCCACTGCGCTGGCCCGTAACCTGATTACCAATAACGGCACCTCGGATGATCTGTACCAGCGCATTGCACACGTAAGAGAGCTGCAGGACACCTACGAGGGCAATCAGAAGGCGTTCGAGCAGCAGCGCTACGAAGCGTTTCGCGAAACCCTGAACAAAAGCCGTTCGGATAACCTGGGCACCCAGAAAATCGGGCTGTTCCTGGGGTTGGTGGCCTTTACCTTGCTGGCGCTGATTGCTTTGCGTGTTACCCGGGCCATTACGCTGCCTCTGGAAGGCGCTGTTGATGCCGCGGATAACATTGCCAATGGCAAATGGGATACCCGTATTGAGAAGGGTGGCCGGGATGAAACCGGTCACTTGCTGCATGCTATTCGTAAAATGCGTGATGCGCTGGTGGCTCGGCATACGGAAGACCGGCGCCAGGAAACGGTGAAGAACCATCTGGCCGAACTGAATAACCGCATGCGCGGGGAGATGGGGTTCGAACAGCTCGGTAACAACATGCTGAGTTTCCTGGTGCCGGTGGTTGAGGCGCAGGTGGGTGCATTTTACAGCTATGACCCTGACACCGAGCTGCTCAGCCTGAGCAGCTCCTATGCCATGCAGCGGCGTAAGCATCTGGCCAATGAATTTCGTCTGGGGGAATCCCTGGTGGGGCAGTGCGCCCTGGAGCGCAAGAGCATTCTGCTGGAGCAGGTGCCGGATGATTACATCAGCATTGCTTCCGGCACCGGTGCCGGCCAGCCACGCAATGTCATGGTGATGCCCATTGTTCATGAAGACGAAGTGAAAGGGGTGCTGGAAATCGGTGCATTCCGTGACTTCAGCAATGACGATTTGGCCTTTATGGAGCAGTGCGTGGCGGTCGTTTCCGTGTCGTTGCACAGTGCACAAAGCCGTTTCCGCCTGGCCCTGATGCTGGAACAGACGCAGTCCCAGGCGGATGCTCTGGAACGGCAAAAAACGGAAATGGCCCAGGCCAATGAGGACCTGGAAGAGCAGGCCATGGAGCTGTCCGCGTCTGAATCCCGGCTGCAACAACAGCAGGAAGAACTGAAAGCCATCAACGAAGAGCTGGAATCACAGACCCAGGCGTTGCGGGCATCTGAAGAAAGCCTGCAGGCCCAACAGGAAGAGCTGCGCGTTACCAATGAAGAGCTCGAGGCCCAGGCGCGCATGCTCACCGAGCAGAAGTCAGAAATGGCCCAGAAGAATGACGAGCTCGAGCTGTTACGCCATGAGCTGGAAGACAAGATTCGCGAGCTGGAGATGTCTTCGCGCTATAAATCCGAATTCCTGTCCACCATGAGCCACGAGTTGCGCACACCGCTTAACTCGATTCTGATTCTGTCCAACGCCCTGGGGCAGAACAAACGCGGCAATCTGGAAGAGAAACAGGTCGAACACGCCCAGGTTATCCATTCTGCCGGGGCAGACCTGCTTAGCCTGATCAATGACATCCTGGATATTTCCAAGATCGAGGAAGGCAAGATGGATGTCATTATCGACGACTTGTCGCCGCCGGAAATCGTCGAACATTTCCGGCGCAACTTTGCCCACGTGGCCGAAAGCCGCAACCTGGACTTCAAGGTCGAGCTTGGCGATACGTTGCCTGAACACTTCTATACGGACCGCCAGCGCCTTGAGCAGATCATCAAGAACCTGCTTTCCAATGCACTGAAATTCACCGAGCAAGGCTCGGTGACGTTGAGCATTACACAGCCGGACGTTAGTGAAACCCTGCCTTCACGCCATCTGGTGCCGGGGCAGACGTTGAAATTTGCGGTGATCGATACCGGTACCGGGATCGCGGATGAAAAACAAAAGCTGATTTTCGAGGCCTTCCAGCAAGCGGACGGTACGACCAGTCGCAAATACGGCGGTACCGGCCTGGGGCTGACCATTTCCCGCGAACTGGCACGGTTGCTGGGCGGGGAAATTGGTCTGCACAGCGACGGTGAAGGGCAGGGGGCTACCTTTATGCTCTACCTGCCCGTGGGCAGTGCCGATGCGCTGGAAATCAATAATGCCGCTGCCGGCCACGCCGATGAAGGTATCGGCAGCAATGCGGAAGCCCACACTGCGTCGATGACCCCGCTGGATACCGGCAACGACGACTTCGTGGTCCGTGAGAAAACCGTGCTGATCGTCGAAGACGATGAAGAATTTGCCCGGGTACTGGTGGAACTGGCATCGGATTACGGCCTGGAAGGGCATATCTGCCACGATGGCGAGGATGGCCTGGAATACGCCAGCCATTACCGCCCCAGCGCGATTATTCTGGATATCGGTTTGCCGGGTATCGACGGCTGGGAAGTCATGGAAAAGCTCAAGGCGGATCCGCGTACCAAGGACATCCCGGTGCACTTCCTGTCCGGGCGTGATGAGCGCAAGAAGGCGCTGGAACTGGGTGCGCTGGACTTCATGACCAAGCCGGCCAATCAGGACGACATTCTCTCTGCATTCGCCAAGATTGAAGGGGCGATTGAAACCAATGTGCGCCGCCTTCTGGTGGTGGAAGACAGTGAAATCCAGCACGAAAGCATCCGTGAGCTGTTTGACCAGAAAGGGGTGGAAATCACAGCGGCCACCAGTGGTCAGCAAGCCCTGGATGCCCTGCAGAATACCGTGTTCGACTGCATGATCCTGGATTTGACGTTGCCGGACATGAGCGGTTTCGAGCTGCTGGAAAAACTCCATGCCAGCGACGACTACGACAGTGTTCCCGTGGTGGTTTATACCGGCAAGGACATGACCCGCGAAGAAGAAGCGAAACTGCGCAAGTATGCGGACCGCATCATCCTCAAGACGGAGCGCTCTCACGAGCGGCTGCTCAATGAAGCGTCCCTGTTCCTGCACTGGCTGGAATCCACCTTGCCGGCCAATCGTCGCCCGACTGCGGAATCCATCGAGCACCGCGATGATATTTTCGAAGGCAAGCAATTGCTGCTGGTGGATGATGACATGCGGAACATCTATGCATTGTCTGCGCAACTGGAAGAGTTGGGCTTTGCCATCAGCATTGCCAACAATGGCCGCGAGGCGCTGGAATCGCTGGATGATAATCCGTCCATCGACATTGTGCTGATGGATATCATGATGCCGGAAATGGATGGCTATGAAGCCATGGGGCGGATTCGTGAACAGGCTCGTTTCAGCAAGCTGCCGATGTTGGCGCTGACGGCCAAGGCGATGAAGGACGATCGCGCCAAGTGCATCGAAGCCGGGGCCAATGATTACTGCTCCAAGCCCATCGATATGGCAAAGCTTACCTCGTTGCTACGGGTCTGGCTGCACAAGTAGTGGGCGCAAAACGTGCCCGCAGTCACTTTATAAAGACGAGAACCGTGGCGGAATAGCGTTATGGCTGAAACATACCCGATCGACGATGACGAAGTCAGTGTCGAGGACATCGAAATTCGCCTGTTGCTTGAGGCGATCTACCAGATGTACGGCTACGACTTCCGGTCCTATAGCCGCGCTTCCATGCGTCGTCGAATCATGCATCGCCTGACCATGTCAGGTTTTGCATCGATCATGGAAATGACCGACAAGGTTCTGCGCGACCGGCCCTTCTTCGTCACGCTGCTTAACGACCTGACCGTGAATGTGACGGAAATGTACCGGGACCCGGATTTTTACCGCGCCTTCCGCGAAGACGTGGTACCGGTTCTCAAGACGTTTCCGTTTATCAAGATCTGGCATGCGGGTTGCTCTACCGGCGAAGAGATCTATTCCATGGCGATTTTGCTGGAAGAGGAGGGGCTCTACGACAGGGCCATGATCTACGCCACCGACATCGACAAGAATGTGTTGGCGTCAGCCAAGAAGGGCATTTACTCCATCGAGGCGGTCAAACAGTATGGTGATAACTACCGGCGTGCCGGTGGCAAGCACTCCCTGTCTGATTATTTCACCGCACGTTATGACAGCGTGATCATGGAGCAGCGGCTAAAACGCAATATCGTTTTTGCCGATCACGACCTGGCAACGGATCAGGTCTTTGGGGAAATGCACGTTATCCTGTGCCGCAATGTATTGATCTACTTTGATCGGCCTTTGCAGGAAAGAGTGATCAGGCTTTTCAGCGAGAGCCTGGATATGGGCGGCTACCTGTGCCTGGGAACCAAGGAAAGCCTGCGGTTCAGCGGCCAGGAAGACACGTTCGATGTTATCAACAAGTCGTTGCGAATCTTTCGCAAGCGGCAGTTTCCACACCACGCATGACTAGAGACAACCGATGATTGAGCAGAAACTGCTATTGGTGGATGATCAGCCGGCCAACCTGGTGTCGCTTGAGGCTGTCCTCGAAGGGGAGGGCCGCACCCTCCTGAAAGCGCACTCTGGGCAGGAGGCGCTGAAAATTCTGCTTAAGGAAGATATTTCCCTGGTGCTGCTGGACGTGCAGATGCCGGGCATGGACGGTTTTGAAGTGGCCGAGCTGATGCGTCAGCGCAAGGACACTCAGACCATCCCCATTATCTTCGTGACGGCGATTAGCAAGGAAAAGAAGTACGTTTTTAAAGGGTATCAGGCCGGGGCCGTGGATTATCTGTTCAAGCCCCTGGATCCGTTGATCCTCACGAGCAAGGTGGATTTTTTCCTGGGGCTGGACAAGCAGCGCCGTGAACTCCAGGCCAAGCTCAAAGAAGCACAGGCACACCGTGCTGCCTATGAAGCTGGCAAGACCCGAGGCGAGGAGGGCAGCGGCCACTCATCGTGAGCACTCGCAAGGGAGCAGTCAGGGCAATCGTAATGGGCGCGTCGTGGGGCGGGCTGAATGCCTATACGCGCATCCTGTCAGCGCTTCCCGAGAATTTTCCGTTGCCAATCATGCTGGTTCAACACCAGCATGCCAGCGCGGATAATCGCATGCCGTGGCTGTTGGCCCGGTATTGCGCACTGCCGGTGGTTGCCCCGGAAGACAAGGAGCCCATCCTCGGGGGGCATGTTTATGTGGCGCCACCGGGCTACCATATGTTGGTGGAAGAGGACCAGACACTGGCTTTCTCTACAGGAAGGCCTGTACTCTTTTCCCGGCCAGCAATAGATGAACTGTTTTACTCTGCCGGCGCGGTTTATGGCCGCCACTTGTTGGGAGTGATCCTCACGGGGGCCAATGAAGACGGCGCCGCAGGCATGGAATATATACACCGTAGAGGCGGATACACCATCGCCCAGTCACCGGTGAGCTCGGAAGCACCCGCAATGCCCGAAGCGGCAATAACAACAGGTGCGATTTCCAGGGTACTCGATCTTGAGGCAATCGGGCCCTTTTTGGCGGAACAGGTTGCAGGGTAGTAAGCCTATGAAACAAAATATTTTGGTTGTGGATGATCACAGGGAAAACCTGATCGCGCTGGAAGCGATTCTGGATGCTGACGGCCGAAATCTGGTCATGGCCCAGTCCGGTAACGAGGCCTTGTCCCTCGCCCTGAAGCACGATTTCGCGCTGGTACTGCTGGATGTGCAGATGCCGGAGATGGATGGGTTCGAAGTGGCCGAACTCATGCGCAAGAACAAGAAAACCCGCCATATTCCGATTATTTTCGTTACGGCGATTTCCAAAGAACAGAAGTATGTCTTCAAGGGCTACGAATGTGGCGCGGTGGACTATCTGTTCAAGCCCATTGACCAGAAAATACTCGAAGCCAAGGTTAGCGTTTTCCTGGAGCTCGATCGCCAGCGCCGCAAGCTACAGCAGGCGGTGGTGCAGATGAAGCGGCTCAAGGACGAAAACGAGCGCTTGCTGCATGCCTTGGGCGAGGCCCTGATCGGGGCCAATGCCGAGGGCAGGGTCACCTTCTGCAATGAGGCCGCCTGCGCCCTGTTGCGACAGAGCCGCGATGCCCTGGTAGGCAGGGATATGGCGGACCTGTTGTTCAATGATGATACCGGCAAGCAGCGCTGGGGCTGGGATGACTCCCCACTGCGGGAGGCCTGTCTGCAGAGTGAAAGCTGGAAAAACGAACACAGCCTGTACACAGCGGACGAAGACGGACTGTTGGCCTTGGCGGTGCGTGCCAACGCCATTACCGATGACGCCGGCACCGTTACGGGCGTGGTGGTGGTGCTGCGTCCCGCCGATGACGAAAACGGCGTCAAGGACAGTGCCCGCGATCATCGCCGCAACCCCCGCAAGAAACTGTTCCGCGAGATGGTAGTGTTTGATCGCAGCACCGGTGGTAACGTGGGGCGCTTGATGAACCTGAGCGTGGATGGCTTCAAGCTGTTTTCCCGTCGGGAACTGCCCCATGGCGAAGAATTGCAGCTGGGTATGGTATTGCCGGACCAGATAGCCGGGGTCAATACGGTCAGTTTCGATGCCCGGGTGGTCTGGGCTGAAACCCTGGATGCCCCCGGCGAGTACCAAGTGGGCTTTCAGTTCCTGACGCTGAATGCGGTCACTCGCGATGTGGTCGAGAACCTAATGGAAAAATACTGAGCTATGACTGAGCATCTGGAGACGCCGGAAAATATGGAACTTCCTCCGTCGCTGCTGCCTTACGGCTTCGCGCGGCGCTATGGTGTCCTGTTGCGCGAGCGTGATGGTCACAAAGAGCTGTGCCACCGGCAGGATGTTTCCGTGGCCGCCCTGGGGGAAGTGCAGCGCCACATCGGGCGCCTGCCGCGGCTGGTGCCCATGGACGATACTGCTTTCACCGCAGCCATGGCGATCACCTATGAGCAGCAGCGCGGTGCGGCGGCGGAAGCGGCGGATGATCTGGAAGGGCTCGACCTGGCCAGCCTGGCGGACTCCCTGCCGGAAACCTCGGATTTGCTGGAGCAGGAAGACGACGCGCCCATCATCCGGCTGATTAATGCCTTGCTGCAGGAAGCCATTCGCGAAGATGCCTCGGATATCCATGTGGAAACCTTCGAGCGCCGCCTGGTAGTGCGCATGCGGGTGGATGGTGTGCTCCGTGAAGTGCTGACCCCGAAACGGGAGTTGGCACCGTTGCTGGTCTCGCGGATCAAGGTGATGGCGCGAATGGATATCGCTGAAAAGCGGATTCCCCAGGATGGCCGGATTTCCTTGCGCATTGGCGGCCGGGACGTGGATGTGCGGGTGTCCACGATGCCCGCCAGTAACGGCGAGCGGGTGGTGCTGCGGCTGCTGGACAAACAGGCCGGGCGCCTACAGGTGTCCCACCTGGGCATGGGCGAGACCTGTGATGCCCACATGCGCGAGCTGATCCACAAGCCCCACGGCATTATTCTGGTCACCGGCCCGACCGGCTCCGGTAAAACCACCACGCTTTATGCCTCGCTGACCGAACTCAACGACAGCTCCCGCAATATCCTGACGGTGGAAGACCCCATTGAGTATCAGCTGGAAGGGATCGGTCAGACCCAGGTCAACACCAAGGTCGATATGACCTTTGCCCGCGGCCTGCGCGCCATTCTGCGCCAGGATCCCGATGTGGTGATGGTGGGGGAAATCCGGGATCTGGAAACTGCTGAAATTGCGGTGCAGGCCTCTCTCACCGGTCACCTTGTGCTGTCTACCCTGCACACCAATACGGCGGTGGGGGCGGTCACTCGTTTGCAGGATATGGGGATTGAGCCGTTTCTGCTCTCCAGCTCCCTGCTGGGCTCGTTGGCCCAGCGGCTGGTGCGAGTCCTCTGTGATGATTGCAAAACCCCGTACCAGGCCAGTGCCAGCGAGTTGGAAATGCTGGGCCTGCCGGCCAATGAAAGTTGTACGCTGTATCACCCTAATGGCTGTGAAGCCTGTAATAATCAGGGATACCGGGGCCGTACCGGGATTTACGAACTGGTGCTGGTGGATGACACCCTGCGCCAGTTGATCCACGACCGCGCCGGCGAGCTGGAACTCAACCGCCATGCCCGGACACTGACCAGTGGCATTCGTGAGGATGGCTGGCGCAAAGTGCTCGACGGACATACCAGTGTAGAAGAGGTCCTGCGGGTGACCCGCGAGGACTGACGGGACAGCAGTCGCATGCCAGCATTCGAATACCGATCCCTGGATCACAGGGGCAAAATCAACAAAGGCACTCTGGAAGCAGACAGTGCCCGCCAGGTTCGCCAGCAACTCCGTGACAAGGGCTGGGTCCCGCTGGAGGTTAACGAAGCCAGCGATACCAACAGCCAGGGAATGGGCCGTTTTGCCGGCTCCGGCAAGATCAATGGCGCCGAACAGGCGCTGATTACCCGCCAGCTGGCCACGTTGTTGAAATCCGGCCTGCCTGTGGAGCAGGCCCTGTCTGCGGTTTCCAAGCAGGCCGCCAATGACCGCATTGAGCGCATCATGCTCGCGGTACGTGCCAAGGTCCGCGAGGGCTACAGCCTGGCACGCAGCTTCGAATCCTTTCCCCGGGCGTTTCCAGAAATGTACCGCGCCACCGTGGCCGCCGGTGAGCAGAGCGGTCACTTGGAACAGGTACTGGAACAGCTCGCCGATTACCTGGAAACCCGGCACGACACCGGGCGTTCCGTGGCCCAGGCGATGATTTACCCCGCCTTCATCATGGTGTTTGCTTCCATCGTTATCATGCTGATGATGACCTTCGTGGTGCCCAAGTTGGTGGCCGTGTTCGAAGGGCGAGACCAGGCGTTGCCGTTGCTCACACGCATTGTCATGGCCATGAGTGATTTTGCCCGTGGCTGGGGCTGGTTGGTGGTGCTGTTGATCGTGGTGGCTGTGGTGGTCTTCATGCGCGCCATGCGTGACCCGCGTTTCCGCTTGCGGGTGCATCAGCGGTTAGTGAATATGCCGCTGGTGGGCACCATGCTGCGCGCTGGCGACAGTGCCCGGCTGGCCAGCACCCTGGGCATTCTCGGCCGCTCCGGTGTGCCGCTGGTGGATGCCCTGTTTATTGCCGCCCAGGTCGTGGGCAACTTGGCGGTCCGCAACGCGGTGAAAAATGCCGCCGCCAAGGTACGCGAAGGCGGCAGCCTCAGCCGGGCTCTGGATGCCAGCGGTTACTTTCCGCCCATGTTGGTGCAGATGATTGCCAGCGGTGAGACCAGCGGTGAGCTGGACAATATGTTGACCCGGGCAGCGGATTATCAGGAACGGGAACTGAGTAGCACGATCAATACCATGGTGGGGCTGCTCGGCCCGATCATGTTGCTGGTGATGGCGGGGGTGGTTGTAATGATCGTCCTGTCGGTCATGCTGCCGATCATGCAAATGAATAACTTACTAGCCGGTTAAGGTGAAGGAATGAAAGTAAAACGTGCCATGTCGGGGTTTACCCTGCTGGAAATTATGGTGGTGGTGGCCATTATTGGTCTGTTGGCTGCGGTGATTGTGCCCAACGTGATCGGGCAGGGTGAAGCCGCCAAGGTGGATCTGACCAAAGCCAATATGGGCAAGATCGTCCAGCAGCTGGACCTCTACAAGTTCAACAATGGTAGTTACCCCACCAGTGAAGAAGGCCTCAACGGCCTGGTGGAGCGCCCTAATTCAGCCCGCAAATGGCCTGATGGCGGCTACCTGCCGAAAGTCCCCCTGGATGCCTGGAACAACGATTACGTTTACATCAGCCCCGGGGTTGAAGGGCCGTTCGATTTGCTGTCCATGGGCGCCGATGGTGTTGAGGGCGGTGAAGGCTCCGACGCGGACATCAATTGGCGCGACGTTCAGTAAGATGCGCTTGCCCCGCACGCTGCAGTCCGGCTTCACCCTGCTGGAAATCATGGTGGTGGTGGGGCTGATTGCACTGCTCAGCGCCGTGGTGATTAGCCAGGGCAACTGGACTTCTGACGACCGGCAGCTGGAACAAGAATCCGCCCGGCTGAAGGATACCCTAGCCCTGCTCAACGAGCGCAGCCTGTTCTCGGGGCAACTGCTGGCGCTGCGTCTGCGTCATGATGGCTGGGAGCCCCTGGCCTACGACATCGCCGCTGCCGATTTTCTGCCTATCGAAGATACCGCCCTCAAGCCTCGCCAGATCCCGCCGTCCCTGGAGTTGGTGTGGCAGCTGGACGAACTGGCTGATGAAGAACAGGCGAGCCTCAGTCAGGTTGCCGAGACCCTGGTCAAGAAAGACACCTCGCTGGATTTGGGTGAAGACACAGTGGGCGAGGGTGACGAGGAAGAGGCGCGCCAGCAGGGCAGCAACAGCGAGTCCGAGGTAGGGGGAGAGGACGAAAAGGCGTTTCCGCAGATTTTCTTTTTCCCCAGCGGTGAAGTGTCTCCTGTGACCCTCGCCATGCAGAGTCAGGACGATCTTGAGCAGGTGCAGCGCTGGCAAATTTCGGCTCTCGGGCAGATTACCGATCCGGACCGCGAGCAGGACAATGATGACCAGCAGGACAAACAGGAGTGGTTGGAGCGGCGTTCAAGAATGATCGAGGACGTGCAGGAATGAAGCGGCAGGGTGGCTTTACTCTGGTGGAAGTGCTGATTGCTGTCTCCATTCTGGCGCTGGTTATGGTGGTGCTTGGTCAGACCATGGGCTCCACCGCGCGCGCCTATACCAATATCAATGAAACCCATCTGGGCTTTCTGGTGGCCTCCGACAAGCTGGTAGAAATGCAGGTGTATCAACAGTGGCCCTCCACTGGCGAATCGGATTCCACGGTGACTCGCAACGGACGTGAATGGTGGATCAATACCCGTGTCAGCGAGGGCCCTTACCCGGATACCCGGCGTGTGGATATCGAGGTGGGCATGATGCAGGACGATGACGAGGGGCAAATGGCGTATCACCTGGCGAGCCTGATCGGCAAACCGGCGTCCGGATGATGGAAGCTCTCCATCCGTTTTCTTCCAGGCGCCTGGCGCAGCGGGGCTTTACCCTGCTGGAGATGGTCATCACCATCGCCATCTTTGCGTTTATCTATGTGTGGGTCGCCAGTTTTCTTGGCAGCGCCTTGCAAGGTCGTGAACAGCTAAAAGACAGTGCCGATGAAATGGAGCGCACCCAGCGGGCCGTCACATTCCTCACCCTGGATTTCGAGCAACTGATCAATCGCCCGGTTCGTGACCCCTACGGCGACCCGCAGCCGGCCATTCTGGGCCGTGATAATTATGTGGAATTCACCCGCCTGGGCTGGTCCAACCCCTTTGGGCTTCGTAAACGCAGTGAGATGCAGCGGGTGGTCTATACCCTGGAAGATGGCACTTTATTCCGTCGTTACTGGCCGGTGCTCGACACCAACGTCGCCACTGAGTATCAGGAAGACGTGCTGATAGATCACGTGGAGCGTTTTACCGTCCGCTATCTGGATTTGACGCCCCAGGGGGAATGGCAGTGGCTGGAGTTATGGCCGGATGTGGCCATGGCTGCCGTTCCCGTGTGGCAGCAGCGCCTGCCAAAGAGTATTGAGCTGGAGATTGAACTGGAAAACGGTGACATCGTGCACCGCTTCTACCGGACCGTGGTGAACCCATGGAGCTGATACGGCGCAAGCGTAATAACCGTGCGCACCGGCAGCGGGGAATGGCGCTGGTGATTGTGCTGCTGCTACTGGCCCTGTTGACCACCATTACCGTGGAGGTGCTGTTTCGCCAGGACCGCTTTCTTACCCGTGCGGACAACCTGCTGCAATGGGACAAACGTTACCAATATGCCATGGCGGCAGAAGTGGTTGCGCAGCAAGGGTTGGTGGATGACCTGCAGGATGACCAGAACAATAACGCGCTGGTTGATGACTGCGTGGAAGAGCAGTGGGCAGTGCAATTACCGCCCACCCCCTATGAAGATGCCATGCTCAGCGCCAGCGTTCAGGATCTGCAGGGTCGTTTTAACCTGAATTGGTTGATTACGGCTCAAGGCGATACCTTTGTTCGCGATCCGGAGGCGATTGACCGGCTTACCCGGCTCATCGAGCTGACTTTCCCTCAGGAAACAGACGCGTCACGGCTGGCCAACGAAATGGCGGACTGGCTGGATTCCAACAATATTGTGGACGGCGTCGAGGGAGCCGAAGACGCGGATTACCGTAACCGCCGGACTCCCAACATGCCGGCGGCCCATGAATCGGAAATGCGTGCCTTGCTCAGCTTCCAGGTGGCCAATCAGCCCGAGGACAGCATGGTCTGGGGGCTGTTTACCGCGCTACCGCTGGGGACTACATTGAATGTGAATACGGCGCCGCCCCAGGTGCTGGATGCGGTACTGGGCGGGGTAGCAGGTACCGGCGTGGCAGAGGCGATTGTCAAAGCCCGTGAAGAAGAGCCGATTACAACCGTGAGTGATCTGATGCAGCTTGCCCCTTTGAGCGCTCTGGACGCCGATGAAAAGCAGGCAGTTAGCGACCTTCTGGGGGTAAGCAGTGAATATTTCCAGGTGATGGTGGACGTGGAAGTAGACGGCCAATTAAGCCGATTGGTGAGTCGTTTGCGCCGGCGTAGCGGTAATGATGCGTCTACTGATGTCTTCAGCCGGCAGGTAAGCCCGCTGCTGACCCCGCTCGAACCGGCCTGCAATCCCTTCTACAATACCCAGTAGAGGCTCGGCAGATGCAATGGGCAGTTACGACACTGTGGAATGATGCCCGCCTTGGTACACTGGCCCGGTGGCACATGCAGAGATAACAACGCAGATAACAACGAAAGGACACAGCAGCGTGGCAGATGCTCCACTGATTTATTTAAGCGGTGCAGGGGGAACAGACCCGGATCTTGAGATCCCGGTGCTGTTGCAGCGCAGCACAACTGAGGATGTGCAAGCCGTTAGCCTGCGCGATGCGCTGGCGCAATGTGCCGGCCAGACCCTCCATGTCATTATCAGCGTGGCCTTTGCCCGGCTAACCCATGTTTCCCTGACCCGCAAACAGGCGCGCCATTTGCAGCGTGTTCTGCCGTATCTGCTCGAAGAGCAGATGCTGGACAGCCCGGAGTCGCTCTGGTTTGTCTCCCGCAAAGGAACAGGGGACGACTATGAAGTGACCGCCATCGCCCGTGAGTTGATTGTGCAGCTTAAGCAGTGGGCGGCGGAACAGGGAGCTGTGCTCGGCTCGCTTCAGGTGGATGCCGAGCGGCTACAGGGCCAGGCGCCACTGATTGCCGAGCTGGATGGTGGGCAGGCGTTATTGATGGCCGATCGTGACCGTTGTCTGGTAGTGGATGCCGACCAGCGTGACGGCATGCAGGCGTTATTTGGCGAGAGCCTTGCCGGCGCCACCGTTTTATCCGGCACTCCGGCATTTCTGGACGCCTTGCGGGGTGGGGAGGGGCAAGAGCTGCTGACCGGTCCGTATGCACCGAAACAGAAAAAAGGGCCCAACACGGCATTTGCGCCCTGGAAGCCCGTCAGCATTCTGGCTGCGTCAGTGTTTGTGCTGGCGCTGGTGGCAATCTGGGTCCAGCAGTGGCGCTATGACCAGGCGTCGGAAGCGGCCTTTGCCGATGCCAAAAGCCTTTACGAACAGCTATTCCCCGGTGACAAGGCCACCACGGCTCTGAGCCGTCAGTTCCAGGGGCGCCTTGCCCGCCTTGGAGGCGGCAGCGAGGGTGGGCAGGCTCGCTTCTTCCCGCTTCTGGGGCCGGTGGCGCAAGTATTGAAAGAGATCAAGGTTGAACCCAAACGGCTGCAGTATGACCAGCGTGACAATACGTTGTTGCTGGACGTGGGAGCGAAGGACTACGCCCAGCTGGAACAGCTCCAAAATGCGTTGAAACAGCAAGGGGCAAGGGCCTCGATCGCCAACTATCGCAATGGAGCCCAGGGTGTCAGCGCCCGCATCAAGGTGGAGCAGCCAGGATGAGTAATACGGCAGAATTGAAAAAGCTGGCAGCACACCGGCGCGATCAGGCGGTTAACTGGTACCAAAGCCGAGAGCCCCGTGAACAACGTATTCTTCAGGTATTGGCAGCGGTGGCGTTTCTGGTCGTGCTGTACTGGTTGATTTGGGCGCCTTCGGTGGCCGCGCGGGATCAGGCGAAGAAGCGCTTTGTCTCCAATCAACAAACACTGCAGTGGATCCAGGATAACCGCAGCGCCGTTATTGCCGCCCGGCGAGGGGATACCTCCGCCGCGCGGCCAACGGGCAACTGGACCGGTAATGTGAGCCGCAGCGCTGACCAGTTTGGCCTGACCTTGAAAGGGTTTTCCCCCGACGGCAATCGCGCGGTGCGAATCCAGATGGAAAATCAGGTGGCCTCGCAAACGGTGCTCTGGCTGCAATCTCTCCAGCAAGAGGGCGTGCAGTTGACCAATCTGGAAATGACGCCGGGTGAAAAACCGGGTACTGCCACGGTGCGGGCGACGCTGCAAAAATAGCCGTCGCCACACAAGAATAAACAATCAGGTAGCAGCCATTACTATGACCCTACGCCTGTTTCTGGCGCTTGGCCTTTTTATTCCGGCACTGACCGTTCATGGGCAATGCCGATTTGATCCTCTGGATCGCGGCCGCGTGGTTAAACTCTCCGGGCAGGATTTTCCCGTTGTTGAAGGCAAGGCGCTGGATACACTCTCCGTCATGCGGGTTGAACAGGGGCGCTTTGTGCCTGTGGCTTACCAGTTCGATGAGCTGGATGAGCATGGCATGGTGTGGTTTGAAGGAAGTGAATTCGCCATGGCTGGCGACGCCGGGCAGCTGGATCAGGCGGACCAGTTGTTGATGATGCTCACCGATGCAGGCCCGCAGGCACCTGCCACCCTCCGCCCAGCCCAGGGATCCATCGTTGCCGATATCGCGGTGGCGAGAAATTGCCATTTCTATCTGGTGGAAGGCAACCGCCAGCGTAGCCAGAATTATTACGTTGCCCACGATATCGACAACGGCATGACCCGCACGGCGCTGTATGAGTTGAACGTGGAGCCGGAAAACGAATTGAACTGGTTGTATCTCGGGTATCAGGGCTACCAGGGGGATGGCTCGATAATCGACACCCTGAAAATGCGCATGAGCGCCGGGGTGCTCTCTCGTTTTACCCGCATGTCGCTGGATAATCACAACCTGCGGCCCAAACAGGTAGGGCATTTGCTTGGCCCAATCCGCTCAGTCATGCATCTACGTACCAAGGTGGTGCTGGCCGGTATCCCGGTGATGACGATTCAGGTACAGGCCATGCGGTATGCCGCTCATTACGAGGCGCATACCTTTGCCCGCATTCCCGATCTGTACCGCGCCACCCTCAAGGATCCGGAAGTGGCGGTGACTGTGGATGGCAATGCACAGATCGGCGCACGGGTTTATACCGCCGGCTTTGCGGACAAGCCGGTGACCGTGGATGGCAAAATAGACGATGCTGACAAGCGCTTTGCCAATCAATCGCTGAGCATGCATGAAAACTGGATTCTGTTTGACAGCCGCAAGCAGTTCTCCCTGTTGACCGCCATGACGGTGCCGGATGAACTACTGGAGACGCCGGTAAAATTGATCTATGAAGATGACCGGGCGCTGCGGGTGGAGCCCGAACAGTTTACCGGTCAGCTGCCTAACCTGGGGTATTCCCTGCAAGGCTGGCCGGAGCCACAGGAGTTGCGGTTTACCGTCAGCCTGTATTTTGACGAAGGGCTGCATGGCATGGAGGCGGGGGCGTTTGCACAGCAGCGAAGTGCTGCCGTGCCTTACGCGGTCAGTGAGCCGTTATCGGAATGAGCGATCCGGCTTTAGTGAGAGAACCTCTTCACGAGTGAGCGGCAGCCAGACATCCCCTTTGACGCTGGCGTTACGCGCGAGAAACGCAGAGTTCAGCGGAAATTGCGTGGTAAACCCGTAGATCACCAGTCCGACACGGTCCCCGGCTTTCAGTGGTTGGCTAACCGCAGGTAACTCCAGCTCATAAATGCCTTTCTCCGGCAGCGGCGTGAGCTGTTCGCTGGCCACATGGACCCGACGGCGATTGGCGTGCTGAATGCCGAGGCCCACAAAAACGGGCATGCTGTCCCCACCGGAAGTGCCACCCAGGTTCAGATCAATACGTGGCTTGCCGAGCAGGACTTCGTCATCCCCGCGGGCAATATACATGGGCACGAATTTTGGCCGCCCAAAGCCACCGTTGGGTTTCATGTCACGCAGATCGGCCCCCGGCCACATGGCGCGGAACAAGTCTGTGCCGGTATCCACACCCACCATCAGCCACTCGAACGCACCGGCCAGCGGCACGGTGACTTTGGTGCGGGGCAATACATACTGCGTGTTGTTAATCGGTAGCCCTTCCTCCAGGGCGATGCCCCGGTCCTCGGTGACATTGATACAGTATTGCGGCACCTGGCGTTCGCCTCCCTGCAGCTTCTCGTCCCACCAGTTGATAATGGTATCCACCGTCGTTTCGCTGTAATCACCACAGTGCACCATGTCATCGGTCTGGTAGAAAGGTAGCCAGCCGCGCCATTGCTGCATGGGCCAGGGCATTACGTGGCCAGCCTGCATACCGATAATGCGTGCATCCCGTCCCTGTTCCTGCCAGCACTCGTAATTACGTTCGGCCTGCTGGAACGGAAACATGGTGTCGGTGAATCCCTGAATGAACAGGGCATCGGCGTGGGGGGCTTTGCCCTGATCACAAAAAGCGGCAGGGCTGCGTTGATACATCAGGTCTTTGAGGTCCTGATTGACGGTGCCATCGAAGGCACTGCGCCACGGGTCCGAGAACATCACGCCCACATCAAAGCCGCTGTTAATGCCGCCTACGCCCAGCAAAACCGCTCCCCAGGCGCTGCGAAATTCGCCATTTGGCGCGATGCTGTTCATATCGTGCCAACCGGTGAGCGGTACCAGTGCCTGCAGGCGAGGCTCGGTAAACGCGGCCAGTGTCTGCAGGCCGGCACCGTAGGATTCGCCAATCATGCCGATGGCCGGCTGGCCGTCGGGCATGCGTTTGACGCCGGGAAGGTGGCCCAGTGACCAGTCGATCACGTTGCTCAGATCCGCGACTTCGTAGTCCGGATCCATCATGTGTACGTGGCCATCGGATTGTCCCCAGCCTCGCTGATCGTAGAAGACCACCCAGTAACCGGCCTTCCATGCGGCGATGGCCGCTTCACCGGTGAGGATGGACTTGCCGTAAATCGACATGGGGCGCTTGGCGCGGAAGCCGCCAAAGCCGTGAGTCGCAATAATCAGCGGGGCGTTTTCGCCAGCCTGAAGCTCAGGCTGATAGACAGTGGCAGCCAGTTTTTTGCCATCCCGGGTAGGGATGCGCACCTGGTAATAATCCTGTTTCTGCGCTTGGATCGTGCGAGAAGCATTGGTTTGCGGCAGGGTGGTGGTACAACCCGATAACACAAAAAAGCCCGCCAACAGGGCCATGGACATGAAGAGCGGTCGCATGTGGCTACGTCCTCTGTTTATTATTCTGTTATTACTGTGAGGGTGTTATGAAAAAAACGGCTCAACCAAGCCAGGTCGCTGCCACTTTAGTGTGGTTCTTTTATGCTGTCATTGTCGTGTCGTTGGCAGTGACATTGAGTTGGGCGTTGTACAGCCAGTCGAACTATGGCTACCGCTTCTGGTATCAGCAGCTGGATATTGCCCAACATATACAAATCTACGGGCCTCAGAATCGCTTTAAATCCGGATTTGAACAATTGCCCCCCGAGCAGCACTGGAAGGCGTTTGAGCAAATTCGTGATGCGGTGCATAACAGCGGTACGGGATTGGCGGATATTGAATACCAGCCGCCGGGGAAAAACGCCCGCCCGTTACTGCACAACGCGGAGGTTCAACACCTTCAGGATGTGGCCGATTTCATCGATGCGGGGCGTGTGCTTTTCTGGGTGCTGTTGCTCCTTTGGCTGCCGCTCGCCTGGCTTTGCGTCTGGCTCAAACCACCACCCATGCGGTGGCGGCTTGGCATTACTGTTTTCACTGTGGGGGCTGTGTTAGCGTGGTTGCTGATTGCCGGCCCGACTCAGGTTTTCTATCAGTTTCATCTATGGATTTTTCCCGCTGATCACCAATGGTTTTTCTATTGGCAGGACTCGCTGATGAGTACGCTAATGAAAGCACCGGTATTGTTTGGCGGGATCGCGGCGGTAATCGTTCTGGGGGCATTGCTGCTCACGCCAGCCATTTACTGGCTGGGCCTGTGGGGTGTGCGACGGTTTGCGCCGGGTTTGCGGCTGTAACATTTGCGGATGTAATAACCGTGCGCGTACATAACAGACCATTTCGACCAATAAGAAACGGCTCATGAGCATTGAAGTACTGACTGCCGATGTTGAGGGTGGCGAAAATCTGCAACGCTGGGCTGCCATGGGGTTGCCAATCCCGCCCAGCTGGCGCATTGACCGCAGCGTGGTGGCAGACAGTTCTGCCGCATCGTTGACGCAACAGTTGCGCGCCTTGCCGCGCATGTTTACCGATAACCGCTATTGGGTGCTCCAGCAGGGACCTATGAACCCGGATTCACGCCGGGAAAGCCTGTTGAACCTGGATTCTGATGAATCCCTGGCGGCGGCACTGCGAAGCATTTTTGATCGTGAACCAGGGCCGGATCATGTGGTGATTCAGGCGCTGCCGCGGCAACAGGCGGCGGGTGTCCTGTTCACCCGCCATCCGTTACGCCAGGATCTGCCACACATGGTGGTAGAGGGCGTAGTGGATGGCAGCAATGAGCGTCAGCGGCTGATTTTTGATGATAGTGGCCGACTGGTGCATGCGTCGCAGGCTGCGATGCCCCTGAGCCAGCAGGTTGATGAAGCCCTGCTGTGCCAGCTGCACAGCAAACTCAAACAGAATTTTGACCGGCCCCAGGCCGGAGAATGGGTATTTGATGGCGAGCAGCTGTGGCTGCTTCAGACGTTGCCGGTGGGCTCGCTCCCTGAACCCAGGGAGGCCTGGACACGGCGTGCCGGGGTGGGGCTGTTCAATCAGGTGGAAACGCCGTTGTGGTACACCCTGGCAGGCCGCTGGCTGAAGGCGGCTTTCTGGGAGCCGCTGGTTGAGCAGGCCGGCTGGAGCCGACTGGCCAAGATCGAGCCTTATCGACGCCAGCACAGCCACATCTATACCAATTGCGCCTTTTTTCGCGAACTCCAGCAACAGCACCAAGGGGCGAGCAGCTTTGTGCCCCCGGCCTGGCAGCAGCTGGAGATCCATGATGAGGCAACACCAGCGCGCCCGCGTTCGCGCCTTCGCAACGTTGTGACTCCGTGGCGTCATCGCTGGACCCTGATGCAGTTGTCACTGGATGTGCGCCACTGGAAAGAGCCCGACGTGACTCGCGAAGGGCTGTGGCGGGCTTTTATGCGGCTGGATGCCATGGGGGAGGCGCTCAGCCGTGTGGATGGCGAGCTTGCCTACCTGACCCTCGCCGACGCCTTGCCACGCTATAGCGCGCCGTTACCACTAGCGCTGCTGACAACCCCTGCGGAATTGCAGGCTGTGGAAGCGCTGGCCCGTGGTGATCTGGAGTCGGTACGGCATACCGGGCTACGGCCGGGGGCAGATCCCGTGCATGCGCCGTTAAGTGACGGCCCGGCCCAGGCTGCGACCCTAAATAGCCTGCAGCAACCGGGGGTGGTCAGTGACGCGCAACTGGCGCAACCGAGTGAGCAGGACACCAATGCCTTGCGTATGGCGCGTACGGCCAGAGGGCTGCGTTTTGCCATCGGCAACCGGCTGCGCCAGCTGCTGCGCTCCATGGGCGCTATCGCGGTCGAGCAGGGCATGTTGCAGCATCCGGACGATATTTATTTCCTGTACTTTGATGAGCTCTGGCAGCTGTGGATGGGACAAAAGCTGCCAGCCAGCGCCGGCAAAGAAGTCATTGGTGACCGTAAACTCCGTTATCTGGATGATGGCCTGCAAGGCGCGCCTGACTGGAAGATGGATCAGGTGGGCTATGGTTTCGGTGGCGGACAGCGCCTCAGCCCCTTGCTGCGCGGTCTGCCATTGGTCAAAGGCTCTGTGGAAGGGCCGATACGGCGGGTATGCAGCGCCTGGTGCCTGAACAAGATCCAGCCCGGCGATATCGTGGTGGTGGATCAGGTGGAGCCCGCATGGCTGCCCTGGCTGGTGCAGGCAGCGGGCCTGGTGATTGCCGAGCAGGACCCCGCCAACGGCGCCGCCAGCCTGGCGGTGACCTATGGTATTCCTGCCATCTGGTCTGCCAGTGATGTCATGCATAGCGTGCAGGACAATCTGCGGGCAACCCTGGACGCCACCCAGGGTCAGCTTGATGTCGCTCCGGTTATGGATGACGATAACGCCAGCTAGGACGATCAGGCGGGAAGGCGGAAAGGCGAAAAGTGCAGGGCTCACGTGTTGTTCTTGTCCCACAGAGGCAGGTTCCATGACGCAACCACCGAATCAGGAAGAAGACACTCGCCCGTTCGTGGCGCCATGCCACACGGTCGATACCCGCGCGCCACTGCGCTGGCTGCGCAAGGGCTGGCAGGATTTCCGGGCGGCGTCGGGGCCAAGCCTGGTGTATGGCGGCATCATGGTAGTCATCAGCTACCTGATCAGTGCCGCCACCTGGTGGTTCGGTAATATGGGCCTGTATCTGGGCCTGCTTTCCGGCTTTGTCTTTCTTGGGCCGCTGTTGGCGCTTAACCTCTACGATATCAGCATCCAGCTGCAGCAAGGGCGCAAGCCCAGCCTGTTCGAGAGTTTACGGCAGGCGCGGGCCTGCATGGGCGACGCGCTTACCTTTACCGTGATTCTGGTGGTGGTGTTTCTGGTGTGGGCCCGGGCGGCCAACCTGATTTATATCTTTTACCCGGTTAATGAGTGGCATCTGGAGAATGTACTGCTGTTCTTTGGTGTGGGCAGCAGTGTGGGGGCATTGTTCTGCGCCATCGTTTTCACCGCCAGTGCGTTCTCGCTGCCCATGATCATGGATCGCAAGACGGACATGGTGACCGGGGTCATTACCAGCACCAACGCGGTGCTACGCAACAAGCCGGCGCTGTTTGTGTGGGCCTGCCTGATTGGTGTTTGCCTGCTGGTGGGCTTGTTAACGGCCTACCTGGCGCTGGTAGTGCTGCTTCCGGTGCTTGGCTATGCCACCTGGCATGCCTACCGCGAAGTGATTGACGCCAGTGATTGGGACCCGCGCTTTGAACTCCCTGCTGAGGAAGTGAATTGAGCGCTTAACGGTTGGAGAGTGGGGCAGGGGGCGGAGGAGCTTGACCCTCCTCTCTTCGGTTGGGATTGACCGGGTTTGATCGTGAGAGCCGCTGTATGCGGGAGCGACTGCACAGAAGGCAGCCGTTCCCGCATTTTTTCAGCAGCCGGCTAGTTCTCGTCCATGTACCCCAGCAGGTGGGGCACCATCCTCTCGATTTCCTTGCGCGTCATGCCTTTGCGTGCGGCGTAGTCGTCCATCTGGTCCTTCGCCAGTTTGCCGGTACCGAAATACTTGGCTTGCGGGTGGGAGAAGTACCAACCGGATACCGCGGCGGTGGGCAGCATGGCGTAGCTTTCGGTCAGCGTCATGCCGGCATGGGTTTCCGGGTCTAGCAACTGCCACAGCAACGCTTTCTCCGTATGGTCCGGGCACGCCGGGTAACCCGGGGCAGGGCGGATGCCTCGATATTTCTCGCTGATCATGTCCTGATTGCTCAGTGCTTCATCGCTGGCATAACCCCAGTAGTCCTTACGGACTTTTTCATGCAGGCGTTCGGCGAACGCTTCCGCCAGACGGTCAGCCAGCGCCTTGAGCATGATGGCGGAATAGTCGTCATGGTCGGCTTCGAAGCGGGCGACATGCTCGTCGATACCAATGCCGGCGGTAACCGCAAAGCCCCCCAGCCAGTCGGTGAGCCCGGTCTCCTTGGGCGCAATGAAGTCACTCAGGCAAAAGTCCGGCTTGTCGTTCTTGCTACGGTCCAGCTGTTGGCGAAGGTGGTGGAGGGTCATGAACGCCTCTTTGTCACCGGGCTCGCGGTAGAGCTCGATGTCGTCCATGTTCGAGTTGGCAGGCCAAAAACCTATTACACCTCGGGCAGTTAGCCATTTTTCTTCAACGATTTTCTCAAGCATATCCCGGGCATCCCGGTAGAGCTTGGTGGCCTCTGTACCGACCACTTCATCGTCGAGAATCTTGGGGAACTTGCCGGCCAACTCCCAGGCACGGAAGAACGGCGTCCAGTCGATGCGTTGCACCAGATCATCCAGTGGGTAATCGTCCAGCACCTTCAGGCCTTTCACCTTGGGCTCGGGCGGCGTGTAATCGTGCCAGTCTGGCTGGAAGCGATGCTCCCGGGCCTGATCAATGGAAATCAGGCTGCGATCCACCTGCTGTTGTTTGCGCCGTACGCGCAGTGCCTCATAGGTTTCCTTGAGCTCGGAGACATAGTCGTCCTTGGCCGTTTTGGAGAGCAGCTTGGAGGCCACGCCGACCGCCCGGGAGGCATCGGCCACGTGGACCACGGCCTCGTTGTAGGCCGGATCAATCTTCACTGCGGTGTGAATGCGGCTGGTGGTAGCACCGCCGATCATCAACGGCAGGTTCATTTCCAGGCGCTGCATCTCGCTGGCCACATGGACCATTTCTTCCAGGGAGGGGGTGATCAGCCCGGAGAGACCAATGATGTCCACTTTTTCTTCTTTGGCCACCTCGAGAATGGTCTCGCAGGGCACCATGACGCCCAGATCCACCACATCATAGCCGTTACACTGCAGTACCACGCCAACGATGTTCTTGCCGATGTCGTGTACGTCACCTTTCACTGTGGCCATCAGGATCTTGCCGTTGGCTTCATCCTGAGTGCCCATTTCTTCCTTTTCTTTCTCCATGAAGGGCAGCAGGTAGGCAACGGCTTTTTTCATCACCCGGGCGGATTTCACCACCTGGGGCAGGAACATCTTGCCCTCACCAAACAGGTCGCCGACCACATTCATGCCATCCATGAGCGGCCCCTCAATGACATGGAGAGGGCGTGCGGCATTCTGACGAGCCAGTTCCGTGTCATCTTCAACGTAATCGGCGATACCTTTAACTAGCGCATGTTCAAGGCGCTTTTCCACCTCCCATTCCCGCCAGGCAAGATCTTCTTTCTTGGCTTTTTCCGCACCGCTGCCACGGTATTTTTCGGCCAGATCCAGCAGCACTTCGGTGCCGTCTTCATTGCGGTTGAGGACCACATCTTCCACGGCGTTGCGCAGTTCTTCAGGAATGTCCGCATAAATGGCCAGCATGGTGGGATTGACGATCCCCATATCCATGCCGTTTTTGATGGCGTAATAGAGGAAGACGGCGTGGATGGCTTCCCGAACGGTGTCGTTGCCCCGGAAGGAGAAACTCACATTGGAGACCCCGCCGGAAATCATGGCGTGGGGGAGGGTGCGCTTGATGTCGCCAACCGCTTCAATGAAATCCACGGCGTAGTTGTTGTGCTCTTCAATCCCGGTGGCAATAGCGAAGATGTTGGGGTCGAAAATAATATCTTCCGGGGGGAAGCCCACTTCTTCGGTGAGCAATTTGTAGGCACGGGTGCAAATTTCCACCTTGCGCTCACGGGTATCTGCCTGACCTTCCTCATCGAAAGCCATGACGATCACGGCGGCACCGTAACGCCGCAACAGGCGTGCCTGATGAAGAAAGGCCTCTTCGCCTTCCTTCATGGAGATGGAGTTCACCACTCCCTTGCCCTGGATGCACTTCAGGCCGGCCTCGATCACTTCCCACTTGGAGGAGTCGATCATGATCGGCACTTTGGAGATTTCCGGTTCGGATGCCACCAGATTGAGGAACTTCACCATGCACTCGGCGGATTCCAGCATCCCCTCATCCATGTTGATATCGATGATCTGGGCGCCGTTCTCCACCTGGTCGCGGGCCACTTCCAGTGCGGTATCGTAGTCTTCTTCCTTGATCAGGCGCAGGAACCGCTTTGAGCCGGTCACATTGGTCCGTTCGCCCACATTCACGAACAGGGAGTCCTTGGTGATGGTGCAAGGTTCGAGGCCAGACAGCCGGCATGCCACTTCAATGTCGGGCAGCTGGCGTGGCGCGAGCCCTTCAACGGCATCCGCCATGGCTGCGATATGCTCCGGTGTGGTCCCGCAGCAGCCGCCGATAATGTTCAGAAAGCCTTTCTCTGCCCAGGCGCGGACTTCTTTCGCCATGGTGAACGGATCCAGGTCATATTCACCCATTTCGTTGGGCAGCCCGGCGTTGGGGTGGGCAGACACATAGGTCTCGGAAATGCGCGACAGCTCTTCGATGTACGGACGCAACTCCATGGGCCCCAGCGCACAGTTCAGGCCAAAGCTGATCGGGCGGGCGTGGCGCAGGGAGTTGTAGAAGGCCTCGGTGGTTTGCCCGGTGAGGGTACGGCCCGAGGCATCGGTGATAGTGCCGGATACCATCACCGGCAAGTCCAGATTGTTCTCGTAGCAGTACTGGTCCACCGCAAAGACCGCCGCCTTGGCATTCAAGGTGTCGAAAATAGTTTCGATCAGCACCATGTCGATGCCGCCCTCTACCAGGCCGTCCAGTGCCTCCAGATAGGCGTTCACCAGTGCATCGAAGTTCGTATTGCGATAGCCGGGGTCGTTCACGTCCGGGCTGATACTGGCGGTGCGGTTGGTGGGGCCGAGCACCCCGGCCACGTAGCGGGGCTTGTCTGGTGTGGATGCTTCGTCGGCGGCCTCCCGCGCGACACGGGCGGCCGCAACGTTGATGTCCCGCGCCAGGTCCTGCATGTCGTAATCGGCCATGGCGATGGACGTGGAATTAAACGAGTTGGTCTCGATAATATCCGCGCCTGCATCCAGGTAGCCCTTGTGCAGTGCCTTGATCCGCTCGGGTTGCGTCATGCTGAGCAGGTCATTGTTGCCTTTCAGGTCACTGGGCCAGTCGGCGAACTGGGTACCGCGGAATTCCTCTTCACTGAACTGGCAGCGCTGAATCATGGTGCCCATGCCACCATCAAGAATCAGGATACGTTCCTTGAGTTGGGCAGTCAGTTGCGCGCGCGGGTTCTGTGACATCGATGGCTCCGGCAAAGGCGGGAAATTGGGGCGTGCATTATAGCGGGGCAGGGCGCAGATACCCAATATGTGGTGCTTTTTCCGGGGGAAATAGCGATAAAACGGCATTGTCGGCGGCTGCAGACTGGCCATAAGCGCCATTAGGTTTCATTATTGGGCATGCTTGGTAACGGGATGACTGGTACTTCCCGCAGCCAGCAGATGAAATCTTTGTAAAATCCCGCGCGGTGGCATCAGCATGGCTTGGGCTTGCCGCAGGAACGGGCATAATTCGCGCTCACAGGATGAGGAGTACGCTTAATGGATCAATATCTGACCCAACTGGAAACCTTTGCCAATGAAAATCTGGTGCCTTATGCCTGGAGCATTGCCGCCGCACTGGTTATTTTCATTATTGGTAGCTGGATTGTTGCCCGCCTGAGCAGCTGGGTGCAAAAGCTGCTGAACAAGCGTATGGATGAGACGGTGGCCACTTTCCTAGGCCGCATTGTTCATATTCTGCTGTTCGTGTTCGTTGTTATCGCTTCTCTGGATCAGCTCGGTATCGAGACAACCTCGCTGGTGGCGATTCTGGGTGCTGCCGGTCTGGCTGTGGGCCTGGCTCTGAAAGATTCGCTGGGCAACTTTGCGGCCGGCGTCATGCTTATCATGTTCAAGCCGTTTCGCGTGGGGCATTACGTGGAAGCAGGGGGGGCTTCCGGTACCGTCAAGGAAATCCGTATTTTTGCGACGATCATGAACAGCCCGGACAACAAGGTTCTGACCGTGCCCAACGGCGCAATCATGTCCGGAAACATCGTCAACTATTCGGAAAAGCCGACCCGTCGAGTGGATATGGTCTTTGGGGTCGCTTACGATGCGGACCTTTCCGTAGTGAAGAAAGTGCTGCAGGAGGTTCTGGCTGCGGATGAGCGCGTGCTCAAGGATCCTGAGCCGACCATCGTAGTAGGCGAACTTGCGGATAGCTCGGTTAACTTCCTGTGCCGTCCCTGGGTAAACAGCGCGGATTACTGGCCGGTTCTGTGGGATACCACGGAAATCGTGAAACGCCGCTTTGATGAAGCGGGCATTGGCATTCCGTTCCCGCAGATGGACGTACATCTCGACAAAAACGATTAAGGAGTTATTCATGCGCAGTAAGACAATCGCTGCCATGCTGCTGGCCGCCGGACTTCCGGCGGTTTCGGTGGCTGCAGAAGATGCAGCCACCGACGAGGGCAGTGAAGTTTCAAAATGGTCTGGTGATATTGGTATCGGGCTGTTGTTCAAGCGCGGCAACACCAATTCCGACTCTACCAATGCCAACGTTAATATGGCACGGGACAGCGAGAAATGGCGCCATACCTTCAAGGCTGACGCCAATAACGAGAAGGAAGAGGATCCCGATACGGAAGAATATAACCGTACGGATGAGAATTACTTCGCTTCCTACAAATTGGACCGCAAGCTGGGCGAAGATGCCAAGAACTATCTCTTCAATGTGCTGACCTACCAGAAAGATAATTTTTCGGGTTATCACTACGAAGCCAGTTATGCCATCGGTGTGGGTCGCCGCTGGATTGATTCGGATCTGCAGACTCTGGATGCAGAAATCGGTCCGGGTTATCGCGTAAAGTGCCTGGAGCCCCAGGACACCTATATGACCTGTCATAACTCCGAAGAAGATGCGATTGCGCGTATTGGTATCAAGTACGAGCTGCGCGTCAGTGACAACACCACCTTCAAGGAAGATTTCTCTACCGAGGTAGGTGAAGAGGGCTCTGACACACGTGCTGAAACGTCTTTGACCACGGCGATTAATTCCAGCTTTGCCCTGCGCCTGCGCCACTTGCTGGAGCATAATTCCTCGGTACCGCCAGGCACCAAGGAAACGGACCATACGTTCTCGGTCGGTGTGGTTTACACCCTTCAGTAGAACGTCCCTGGTAGCGCAAAAGCCCCGGCCTTTCAGGTTCGGGGTTTTTTTATGGGTGGCGTTTAGTGGGCGAGACTGGATAGCAAAATGGTGGTGGGCTAAAGCATCGCTCCGGGTGGAAAATGGCAAAGCATTACCCCGGAGAATCGACTCTGCGATAGAGCTTTATTGAAGCCCTGGCCAGGGCGCAGCAGGGGGAGGAGGGCCTGGTTAGCGTGCTGCGGCCGCTAAGCGGCATAAAAAAAGGAGCCCGAAGGCTCCTTTTTTACGAAGGCAGTGGATCAGCCTTCTTTCAGGGCGGTGGTGATATCCAGCACCGCGCCTTTGCCGTCGCCAAACAACATCAGAGTGTTGTCCTTGGCGAACAGCGGGTTGGGCAGGCCGGCAAAACCGGCGCTCAGAGAGCGTTTTACCACAACCACGGTCTTGGCCTTGTCCACGTTGAGGATCGGCATGCCGTAAATCGGGCTGCCTTTGTCTTCGCGGGCCATGGGGTTGGTTACGTCGTTGGCGCCCAGAACGATAGCCACGTCGGTTTGCTCGAAGGTTGGGTTGATCTGATCCATATCCTTGAGCTTGTCGTACGGTACTTCCGCTTCGGCCAGCAATACGTTCATGTGGCCAGGCATGCGGCCCGCTACCGGGTGAATCGCGTATTCCACTTCGATACCGGCAGCTTCCAGGGTGTCGGCCATTTCGCGAACGGCGTGCTGCGCCTGGGCCATTGCCAGACCAAAGCCGGGAACAATAACGACGCGGCGAGCGGTTTCCAACATCATCGCCACTTCGTCAGCAGAGGTGGACTTCACCTTGCCTGCGTAGACTTCGTCCGCATCCATGGCTTCGCCGGCTTCCGCCATCACACCGAAGAGCACATTGGTGAGAGAGCGATTCATGGCTTTACACATGATGCTGGTCAGGATCAGGCCAGATGCACCCACCAGGGAACCGGTAATGATCAGGGCGCTGTTGCCCATGACAAAACCGGCTGCAGAGGCTGCCACACCGGAGTAGGAGTTCAGCAGGGCGATCACAACGGGCATGTCTGCACCGCCAATCGGCAGTACCAGAAACAGGCCGAGCACCATGGCTGCTGCCACCAGGCTCCAGAACACGATTTCGTTACCCGGGTTCACCACCAGGTAGCCGATACCGACGAGAGAACCGATAAACAGGATGGCGTTAACCAGTTTCATGCCGGGGAAGCCCATGGGCTGGCCGTCGATGAGTTCCTGCAGCTTGGCAAACGCCACAAGAGAACCGGTCAGGGTAACAGCACCAATCAATACGGCCGCGCCGGTGGCGATGATGGATACCGTATCGTTGGCGGAACCACGGAAGAATTCCGCTGAGGCAACAGCAAAGGAGGCACCGCCACCAAAACCGTTGAGCAGCGCAATCATCTGCGGCATGGAGGTCATCTGAACCTTCTTGGCCATGATGGCGCCAATCAGGCCACCGACGACGACGCCGGCAATGATTACTTCGTAGGTAACGATATGCTCGTTAAGCAGGGTTACCACGGCGGCCACGCCCATACCGGCTGCTGCCAGCAGGTTACCGCGTACCGCTGTTTTCGGCTTGGTCAGCCCCTTGATGCCCAGCACAAACAGGCAGGCGGCGATCAAGTAGGCGATATCAATCCAGTTCTGAGAAACGTGCATGGTTTACTTCCTCTTGAACATCGCCAGCATTCGATTGGTGACCATAAAGCCGCCAATCACGTTAATGGTGGCCAGAACCACCGCGGCAAAGCCCAGCACATTGATCAACATGCCGGAATCAGACCCGGCCGCAATCAAGGCGCCCACCACGGTGATACCGGAAATTGCGTTGGAACCGGACATCAGCGGGGTGTGCAGGGTCGGCGGAACTTTGGTGATCAGTTCCACGCCGAGGAAGATCGCCAGCACAAACAGGGTAAGTTGGGCTACGAAATCCATTACTTTTCCTCCTTGCTGTCCGCGTCGGACGCTTCTTCCGCGGCTTCCGGCTCAGGCTTGGCCAGAGCGGGGAGACCCAGAATGTCGCGCAGACGGGCTTGGGGAACGTCGCCATCGTGACTGATCACGGTTTCGGCAACGATTTCGTCTTCGAAATCCAGCTGCAGCTCGCCGTTATCGTCGATCAGCAGGTTAAGCAGGTTTTCCATGTTCTTGCCAAACATCTGGCTGGCATGGAACGCCACAGAGGAGGGCACGTTTTCCGGACCGATGATGGTCACGCCGTGCTTCACTACTGTTTTGCCGGACTCGGTCAGGTCGCAGTTGCCGCCACGCTCAGCAGCCAGATCCACAATGATGGAACCGGGTTTCATGGCTTTCACCATGTCTTCGGTAACCAGGATCGGGCTCTTGGCGCCGGGAACCGCCGCGGTGGTGACGATAACGTCCATTTCCTTAACGACTTCGGTCATCAGCTCACGCTGACGCTTGAGGAAGTCTTCGCCCTGGGCCTTGGCGTAACCGCCGGAGCCTTCCGCTTCGCCGGTATCCAGATCAAGCTCGACCGGCTTGGCGCCAACAGACAGGATCTGTTCACGGGCAGCAGGGCGAACGTCATAGGCTTCAACGACAGCACCCAGGCGCTTGGCGGTGGCACAGGCCTGCAGGCCTGCAACACCCGCACCCATGATGAACACGCGTGACGGCTTCATGGTGCCGGCAGCGGTCATGTTCATGGGGAACATGCGTTGGGATTCGGTCGCGGCGAGCAGTACGCACTTGTAACCTGCGATCATGGCCATGGAAGACAGTACATCCATTGCCTGGGCGCGGGTAATACGCGGCACCAGCTCAAGCGCCAGGCCGGAAACTTTCTTTTCGGCCAGAGACTGGGCAAATTGCGGGTTGGCCAGCGGATCGGTCATGCCGATCAGAACCTGGCCTTCCTTCAGCTTGTTCAGATCCTCGTCACCGTTCTTGATGTTGCTACCAGGCGTTTGCACCTGCAGAACAACTTGAGCGGAAGAGAACACCTCATCGCGATCAACCAGCTTGGCTCCGGCAGCTTCATAAGTGCTGTCCGGATAACCGGCAATATCGCCGGCGCCGCGCTCGATGATGATCTCGACACCTTGTTTTTTCAGCAGTGCGCTGACATTGGCAGGCGTTAAAGCAACGCGCTGCTCGCCAGGGCAGATTTCTTTGGGAACACCGATAATCACCTGCGTTACCCCCGTCTGTGGTTCGCAAATAATTGGCTATTCAGGAGGGAGGATATTGGCAACCCGAAACCTCTGAAAGCCTCGAAAAACGGCCGGTTCAGGTGAACCGGCCGATGAGCAGGGTGCTAACCTTATTGTGCACGTGCCAGCTTGGCAAATGACAAATGGTTATCGTACCGATAAGTGGCCGATAAATGAGCGTTTTGGCCTATCGGCACCCGTTATCATGGGATTATCCGCCCGGACTGATTGTTTTTTGATCAACCAGGGCGATATCGTCCTCTTCCTGCATGTGAATGAAGGGCTCAAGGATGGTGTTGCCACGCACCTCAGACTCGATTACATGCAAAAAGGTGTAGGCGCCAAGCAGCTTGCGGGCCAGGAAGATGAACTCCTTGGGCGGCACATCGAAATGCACCGAGAGGGTATTGCGGCCGGCACGATTCATGATGCGGTTGGGCAGGTTGCTCTTGCCCCAGCAGTACTCGCCATTCTCATTCAGCACGGCGGCCGGGGGCGGAAAACGGTCCGGGTCCTGTAACACTTCAACCGCTTCGAAGCAGAGCTCGGAGAATTCCTCAAGCAATTTGCGCGGGGCGTTACGGGCCAGAAAGTCCAGGGCGTTAAGCGCCCGGATCAGACGGTCAGTATCGTGGTAAAAGGAGGCACGAATCATCTCCCGGCCCGGGCCAAGCACTTCGTTGTCGAAATCACGGATGGCGCCGAAATCCAGCAGCACGATCTGGTCCTGCTCCGGGGTTTCCCCAATACGCAGCAGGTAGTTGCCGAAATTCGGGTCCGTTTGCATCTTGTTCCATTCGAACACTTCCCGACAGCACAGCTCCATGATGGCGCGGCCGATAAAGTTGCGGCGGGTCTGGGACAGCTCAAGCACGGCGGGATCATTGACGCCAATGCCTCGTTCGAAGGTCATGCACATGATGTTGTGCGTTGAGAATTCAGGAACAATTTCCGGAACCACAAAACGCGTGTCATCGGCCAGCGCGGTACGGAAATGGCGGGTGGTATGAGCCTCAAGGTCATAATCCACTTCGCGCTTGAGCATCTCGCGCACTTCATCGAGCCACATGTTGAATTGCTCGGTCATGGGCACCAGGCGGCTCAATTTCAGCAGGCGCACCAGCGCACGCATGTCAGAATCAATCGCGTCAGCGACGCCGGGGTACTGGATCTTCAGGCACAGTTCCTTGCCATCTGACTTGCGCACGGCCTTGTGCACCTGCGCCAGCGAGGCGGCCCCCAGCGGTTGCTCTTCAATCTCCAGCTCAGCCAGTTTAACTTCACCGAGCTGGCGTTTGAGGTGCCGCTCGATGGCTGGCCATTCCAGTGCGGTTGTCTGGTTTTCCAGTGTATGCAGGGCAGTGGTGACCTCTTCTGGCAGGAAGTGTTCGCCGAACAGTGCCATCATCTGGCCAATTTTCACCACCGAACCTTTCAGGCTGCCCAGCTCTTCCACCAGCTCCTGGGCACGGGCAGACAAGATTTCCTTGCGCCGGTCATCACGTTTGTCTTTAGCGGTGAACAGTGTGCCTGCGCTGGCGGTGGCATACTTGGCGCCAGCCAGAAAGCCGGCTTTGGCCATTGAGAAGCGCCGCTCCACAGAACCTGTTTTAACCCGTTTTACTGTTTTACGTGCCATAGTCGCGAGGAAACTCCATTTGCCATCCTGAAAGCCGGTGGCATTCTAGCCCGTATTGCAAAGCGGGTCATTGTCCCAAGGAGATAACAAATGGCGAGAACCTGGGTGTTATTGCGAGGCCTGGTTCGTGAAAAGCGGCATTGGGAAGGGTTCCCGGAGCAGTTTCAGGCTGCGGTGCCGCAGGATACGGTGATTACGCTGGACCTGCCCGGTAACGGCGAATTCTGGCAGGAACGCAGCCCGACGCGGATTGCGGCCATGGTGGCCCATGCCCGTGAGCAGCTGCACGCGCAAGGGCATAGCGGTCCTTATCATGTGGTGGCCCTGTCGCTGGGGGCGATGATGGCGGTGCAGTGGCTTTGCCAGGCTCCCCATGAGGTGGCGTTTGCCGGCCTGATCAATACCAGCGCCAGCCGCTTCAGTCCTTTCTGGCAGCGCTTGCGACCCATGAATTACCGCCGATTGTTGCGAGAGGCCGTGTTCAGCCGCGACACCCTGCGCAAAGAGACCGCCATCCTTGAGATTACCTCGAATATGCGCGAGCGTGATTTTCTTCACGCCCTGGCGGAAAAATGGGCTGACTATGCAGCCTCGCAGCCGGTGTCGCTCAGCAACAGCCTGCGCCAGCTTCTGGCTGCCATACGCTTCAGGGCGCCGGTGGCGCTGCCGGATTCTGTGCCGGTAATCATTGTTAACGGGCAGGGGGATCGCCTGGTCAGCCCCAGTTGCTCCCGGCGACTGGCTGCCGCCTGGCAACTGCCACTGAAAATGCATGCTGAAGCGGGCCACGATCTTCCGTTGGATGCGCCCCGATGGCTTATCAATACGCTTCTTGAGGGGGTAACAGATTCCTCTGTTTAGTGTGTTGACCGCAACTGCCCGCTGCCCTAAGTTCTATTCAGAACCCGCGAGTTCTGGTGTGGATTCTGAATAGAACAACAATGAAGAGGTATGCATGGCAACGCCGCAGGAATTGACCCGTTTTGCGAAAGGCCCACAGTCCCCCCAGGAGCGCATCTGGTGGGACCGCTATTCCCACGAGAAGCTGAATGCCTGGCGCCAGGTACAGGATCCGCTAGCGGATCGCTGTGCCGCACAGATTAAATTCACCCGGCCGTCCGGGTTGCTTGATGAGGTGGAGCGGCGCGCTGAAACAGAGGGGGGCGATTTTCAGGCCTTTCTGGATCATTGTCATACGGTGCCGAGCTGGGTGGATTTCGAGGAGATGGAGTTGGGGCGACGCATGTATCGTCGCAATGGCGCCCTGCAGGGGCTGGTGCTGATGTGTTCCAGCCTGGTTGAAGGCTATGCGCACAACAAGCCGTCCCAGGTGCTGGTTGCCACCGGACGGCTACAGAAGGATGTGTCCAGGCGGATCTATGAAACCGGGCAGATGCTGCACAATATCGTCGGGGATGACGGCATTCGCCCCGGCGGGTTGGGGCACCGAACCTTGATGGAAGTCCGGCTGCTACATGCGGCGGTCCGGCAATTCCTGGCCAGCAACCCGCGCTGGGACAATGAAAAGTATGACCTGCCGATCAATCAGGAAGACATGGCCGGCACGGTGCTGGAGTTTGATTTCATGGTGGTTCGGGGGCTTAAACGCCTCGGATTGCCCATTTCCCGGCGTGAGCATGAGTCCATGCATTATTTTTGGCGTTATGCCGGGTATCTGCTGGGCGTGAACGAGGCCTTGCTGACCAGCACACTGGAAGAGCAGAGCGTCCTGGCTATGCAGCTGACCTCGCATCTCTACGATCCCACGCCGGACAGTGAGTCCCTGGCCAAGGCCTTGCTCAAGGACATGTCCGGCAAGCCGCCCTTTAATCTTTCCTACGATGTGCTGCTGGCGTTCAGCCGTTACCTGATCGGTGACCAGGTGGCGGATGATCTGAATATTCACAGCACCATTCCTGCCTCCGCCGCCGTCAGAGTGGTGAAGACGGCGATCACCACAGCCAGTTTCGGTTTGCGCTTGTTGCCGGACCCGGCCAAACGGGCATTGGAAGGGCTGAATCACCAGCTGGGCCGGCGCACCTTGAAAGCCGGACTGGGCGATAACCCGGCACGTTGGGGTTTCAAGGCTCTGGCCTGATGGCCGCAGAGTAAACACTGGAGCGCATCGCTCCTGGCAATGCAGAATAAAAAACCGGCCTTGAGGCCGGTTTTTTATGGGTTGCGTTGAGAACGTGGCGAAAGTCAGCCTTTGCGAGCGACCTGGTTTTCTCGCAGCAAATCCATGTAATCCACCAGTATTTCGCCGGTTTCACGGACGTACGGGTCTTCATCCATGGCTTCGTCATGGCTTTCCGGATCCAGCGCCCGCTGTTCTTCCAGCGTGCGCAGCTCCTTGATGCTCTCAAGGGGGTCTTCATCGCGGGCCTGACGACGGCTGTTTTCGATGGCCAGCCGTTCCTTGTCGAACTCGGTCTGCATTTGAGTGCGCGCTTTTTCGTTCAGCGAGAGTTCCGTTCGGTTACGGTTCACGTCGAGCAGCTTGCGCAGGGAATGCACGTAGACAAATTCCGGGTCGCTATCCGTGCGTTCTTCATGGCGCTCACGCAGTTGTGGCAGGAACGGCACCAGGTCAGTGACACGCTGGAAATTGGCCGATTTGATTTCATCCCAGGGCAGGGCGTTGGGCAGAGAGCTTTCCCCCACGTCGTCCTTGTCTACCAGAGAGGGCAAGTCCACATCCGGCACGATGCCCAGGTTCTGGTTGCTGGAGCCCGACACCCGATAGAACTTGGCATTGGTCATCTTCAGCTTGCCATGATTGAGATCCAGCAGGGTTTGCACCGTGCCTTTGCCGTATGTCTGGTCACCGACGATTAGCGCGCGGCCATAGTCCTGCATGGCACCGGCAAAAATTTCTGATGCCGAGGCGCTGTAGCGGTTCACCATGACAGCCATGGGGCCGGCGAACAGGACACCGGGGAATTTGTCGCCTTCGACACTGACCCGGCCATTGGATTCGCGAACCTGCACCGTCGGGCCCCGATTAATAAACAGGCTGACCAGCTTGTTCACTTCCAGCAGCGAGCCGCCGCCGTTGTTACGCAGGTCGATGACCAGGCCATCGATATTTTCCTTGCGCAGCTCGACCAGCAGTTTCGCCACATCGCTGGTGGTGCTGGTGTATTTCGGGTCGCCGCGGTGGTAGGCGTCGAAATCCAGATAGAACGCGGGGATTTCGATAATGCCCAGTTTCAGATCCTGGCCATTACGGTCAACGTGAATGATGTCCTTCTTGGCCGCCTGTTCTTCCAGTACCACCTTGTTGCGCACAATGGTGATGGTGCGAGTGTCATGCTCGCTGGGGCTGCCGGCGGGGATAATTTCCAGATTGACCTTGGTGCCCTTGGGGCCACGGATCTGGTCGACCACTTCATCCAGGCGCAAACCAATCACCGGTACTGGGTCTTCTTCATCCTGGGAGACACCCACGATGCGGTCCGCAGGCTTTAGCTGGCCGCCTTTGGCGGCGGGGCCACCGGGGACCAGACGCACCACCTTGGTGTAGCCGTCTTCGTATTGCAGTACCGCACCAATGCCTTCCAGTGAGCGGCTCATGCTGATGTCGAAGTTTTTCGAATTGTGCGGGGTGAAGTAGGTGGTGTGGGGATCAAATGTCTGCGTCAGCGCATTCATGTACACCTGGAACACATCCTCAGGGGTATTCTGCTTGATCCGCTTCAACTGGCTTTCGTAGCGACGAGTGAGCCGCGTTTCGATATCTTCCGCACTGGAATCGTTGAGGCGCATGGAGAGCACCGCATTTTTCAGCTGGCGCTGCCAGATTTCATCCAGAGCCGCCTTGTCCTTGGCCCAGGGGGCATCCTCACGGTCCACTCTTACCGACTCTTCGCTGTCGAAGGTCAGCGAATCCAGGTCATTGGCGATGGTCTCCAGTGACCAGGTCAGGCGCTCTTCCAGGCGCTGCTGGAAGCGATTGAAAATGGTATAACCGCCTTCCAGCTGGCCCTTGCGCAGCTGGTCATCCAGGATCTCGTTATAGCGCTGGAAGTCCTTGATGTCGGACGCCAGGAAATACAGACGATTGGGATCCAGGTCTTTCAAGTAGCGCTGCAGTACCTGTTCGGAAAGCTGATCGTCGAAATCGAGCTGGCGATAGTGATACTTGAGCTTGTCAGCAATTTCTTCAGCCGCTTCCAGTTGCTCTTCCGTCGGCTTCAGGTCGCCCTGAATATCCGGCGATGAGTCGTGAAGGGCGCCGCCGCCTTTGATTGCCCCGCCCAGCAACAACAGGGCAAGTGCAAGAGGGAACAGCTTACGGAGTAATGACATACTGGCTCTCAAACAGTTTTTTTCAGTATAGCCGACAGCCCGGGAGCGGTCATTCAGGGTTGAATCGCCGGCTATCGGTGTAGACTATCGTGATGGCACGAAGTTGCAGTGCCTGGCGCCGTCTATCGGCGTAATTCTATGACCCTAGCGCACGGGAGATACTTTGCACAGACTGTTCAGCCTGTTTTTCCTGGCGGGTATCGCCGGGGCTGTGATCCAGCTCATGGCCGGGGACATGGAGGCACCGGGGCGCCTTATCAATGCCCTGTGGGGATCCGCTGATCTGGCGGTGGAAGTGAGCCTGGGCTTGATCGGGGTGCTGGCCCTGTGGAGCGGCCTGTTTCGCCTGGCGGAAGCCAGCCGCTTGGCCGATCGGGTATCCGGCTGGGTGACGCCGGTGTTGGCCCGTGTCATGCCAGGCATTGCCCGAACCCCGGAGGCCGCCGCTCCGGTGTCCATGAACCTGGCGGCCAATATGCTGGGGCTGGATAACGCCGCGACGCCACTGGGGCTCAAGGCCATGGAGTCGCTCCAGAAAGACAACCCGTCCCCGCGCAGCGCCACCAACAGCCAGATCATGTTTCTGGTGCTCAATACGTCATCGGTGACTTTGGTTCCGGTCACAGTACTGCTTTTTCGTGCTCAGCAAGGTGCAGAAGACCCGGCGCTGGTGTACCTGCCGTTGCTGATGGCAACCACCATTTCCACCCTGGTAGGCGTGATTGTTACCGCCAGGGTGCAAAAGCTGCCCCTAGCCAGCCCGCTATTGCTCACGGTAATGGGTGTCTGGCTGGCGGTTCTGGGTTTGCTTGGCGCCGTTGTGTTACTGGCCCCGGCAGAGGCCGCCAACACGTTCGCCAGCCTGCTGGGCAATGGCATTCTTCTGCTTGTCTTGAGTGTGTTCTTTATCGCCGCCTGGCGGTCCGGGGTGGATAGCTACGATGCCTTTGTCGAGGGGGCAAAGGAGGGCTTCACGCTTGCGGTGAAAATCATTCCTTACCTGGTGGCCATGCTGGCAGCCATTGCCATGCTGCGGGCCGGGGGCGTGCTGGGCTTGTTTCTGGACGGCATTCGTAGCGGGGTTGGCGCGCTTGGGCTGGACACCCGCTTTGTGGATGCACTGCCCGTGGCGCTGCTTAAGCCCTTGAGCGGTTCCGGGGCGCGGGCCGCCATGGTGGATGTGATGCAGACCCATGGCGTGGATTCGCTGGCCGGGCGGATGGCGGCGGTGATGCAGGGCTCCACGGAAACCACCTTTTATGTATTGACCGTGTATTTCGGCAGCGTCGGCATCCGTAATTTTCGTTATGCGCTGTGGTGCGGGCTGGCGGCAGATGCCGCCGGGCTGGTCAGCGCCATTTTCCTGAGTTACCTGTTTTTTGCCTGAACGCTGGAGTGCAGCAGGGCGCTGTTTCAAATGTCCGCGCTCTGTTCAGGAACAATGTACCGAAAGGTAAGGTTGATGCGCGGGTCCGGCCGGTTGCGGCGGCGGGGCAGGGCATGTTCAAAGTGGGCCTGTACTGCCGGCGACATCAACAAAAGATCGTCATGATGAAGCGGTACACTCAGGCACTGACGCTGACTGCCCGGGCCTTTCGGCCGAAAAGTCAGCTCCCGGCAAGCGCCTAGATTGTAGGACGCTATCCAGGGCGCATGGCCCAGCTCCGGTTCGTTATCGCTGTGATAGCCCATGCAGTCGTCACCATTACGGTACAGATTGGCCAGGACGCTGTTGAAGGTTTTGCCGGTCACTTGCTCGACAGCTGTCTTGATCGGTAATAGGGCAGCAGGCCATCCTCTCGCGGTATGCGTATGCCCGGAATAGCGATAACGTAGCCCGGTGTCACCGTGCCAGGCGGTTAACCGCGGGACTGGGTGCTGCCGCCCATACACGGTAATCTTGGGTTGTTGCCAATCAAGAGTCTGGCTTAACGTAGCCAGCAGGCGGTCTGTTTGCGATGGCCCCATCAAACCCGCCCAGCGATGCAGCTGCGCATCGCTGCTCAGGTCGATAAGGGAAGCAGTTCGCCGAGCCTGGGGCCCGGTTGTCGGTAAACACATAGCGGCTCTACAAAGATTGTCGGCAGTTGCCGGCGAGGATGATCAGGGAAACATCATGCTGCATATCTTTCGAATCGAAAATGGTGTTCTGCGCGAAAAGGATGTGGACACCATCATGCCGTCGCTGGCAGAAGACGGCAGCTGGATCGACCTGGTTGATGCCGAGGAAGACGAGCGGAACCTGGTCCAGCAATTTCTTCAGGCGGAACTGCCCGATTCCGACGACATGGAAGAAATTGAAGCTTCTGCCCGCTTTTTCAGTGATGAGCAGGGGCTCCACGTTCACTCCCTGTTCCTGTTCCAGTCGGAAGGTCGGGCCCGGACTTCCACGGTGGCCTTTGTGGTGCAGGAAGGGCGGCTGCTCTCGTTCCGTGATTCCCGATTGCCGGATTTCCGCTTGCTGCGCCTGCGAGTGCGACGCGGCTGGGTCAAGGTATCGCAACCCCTGGATATCCTGCTGAGTATTCTCGACCAGAAAGTGGAAAACCTGGCGGATGCCTTGGAAGACGTGCACCGGGACCTGGAAAAAGTCGGCTATAGCGTGCTTGAAGAGGAAAACGGGGAGCTGGAAGAGGACATTGAACGCCTGGCACAGCTGGAAGACACCAACGGGAAAATCCGCCTGTGTCTGATGGATACCCAACGATCCATCTCGTTTATTCAGCGCTATGTGCGATCGGACAAGGTGCGCCGGCGTACCTGTGCGGAAATCCAGCACGACCTGGATACCCTGTTGTCACACACCACCTTCCTGTTCGACAAGATCAACTTCCTGATGGATGCTGCCCAGGGCTTCATCAACATCCAGCAGAACCAGATCATCAAGATCTTTTCCATCGCGGCGGTGGTGTTCCTGCCACCCACCATGATTGCCAGCATTTACGGGATGAACTTCGAGATCATGCCGGAGCTGGATTTCCGCTTTGGGTATCCGATGGCCATTGGGCTGATGGTGCTGTCTGGCATGGCGCCGTACTGGTATTTCAAACGAAAGGGCTGGTTATAGCGGGTGGCCTGACCTTTGGCCCTGATCTTTGGTAAAACGCGGCGTCGGGCGTCAGGATTGTAACGCCCAGCCACTCACCGTTTCAGATGCCTTGCCTTCTGCGGCAAGCTTGATCAAATGCGCGCTCAGCGAAAGCTGTGCCACCCCGTGCAAAAATACCGGCACATCGTCATACACCGCCGTTACCAGGGTCGCCAATGGCTGTGCCGTTGCCGTCAGGCAGCCAACCACCTTGTCTTCGCGTTTTTGGCGATGGGCGAGGGTCTGGGAAAGGGTGTCCTCCGGCTGGCTGATTACGTCACCGTGGCCGGGAGCCATCAGGGTGATGCCGCGATTCTGCAGTTTTCTCAGTGACGCAAAGTACGCCTGCATGGAACCGGAAGGGGGAGCGATGACCACGGTGGAGCCCTGAATCAGGTGGTCGCCGGTGAACAGCAAACCCTGTTCGCTCAGGTAGCAGAGGTGGTTTCCCACATGGCCCGGGGTTTCAATGGCGGTGAGGCTGACGCCGCCACAGTCCACCGTATCACCTTCACCCAGCAGTCGATCCGCATTCCAGCTTTCATCCTGCAGTCCGTCATCCGGCACAGAAGGGCCCAGGCAGCGAGCGCCCGTGGCGGCCACCAGAGCCAGTGCACCCGGAGAATGGTCACGGTGAGTATGCGTGACGATGATCTGGGTGATCGGTTTGTCCAGGGTGCGGGCGGCCTGCAATAGCGCCTGCAGATGCTCCTGGTCCTCCGGACCGGGGTCAATAACGGTAAGGCTGTCCCTGCCAAACAAATAACTGTTGGTGCCTGGCCCGGTCATCATGCCCGGGTTGCGCGCCAGTACCCGCCAGGCGTGGTCGCCGATGGGGGTGAGCTGGCCGGGAATCAGTGATGCCATAATGACTCCTGGGAGTTTGGAAGCCGCATTGTGACGATTCATGCCAGATCATGCCAGCCCGGTCTCGCACCCCTTATTCCTGTTCCGGGTAGGCCAGCTTTTCCACCACCCTCAGTTGCCAGCGATCCACCCGCGTTTTTTCCTCCGGGTGACGGCTGACCACCGCAAACTGATATTCACTGCCGCGGGGCAGATACATCTGCAGGGTAATAGGCTGCTGATAAATGACCTGACAATCATCCGCTGACTGGCAATGCAGCGCCTGTGCCTGCAGTGAAAGCGCGGCAACATCCTGCGTGCCTTCATTGCGAACCGTCCCGCTGAGGCGCACGCCGGATTCCGAGTCCCGAATTTCCGAAAGGGCCAGTTCCACTCCCTTGGGTGGCAAATATACCTGATCATCCTTGCCGCCTTGCCACACACCGACGGCCAGCACGATCAATCCGGCCAGCACCAGACTGGCGATCAGCAAAAACGGACGCCGGCCCCACTGCCAGCTCCCCCATAACAGGGCAGAGACCGCGATAACCACAGTTAATACAAGCAATAGGCGCATTTATCCTCCACAGATGCAGACCTGACCTTTCCTGATTCATATAATCCCAGCAGGCATATGTAAAGGAGAAGGGCATGTTGATTGTTGTCTCGCCGGCAAAAACGCTGGATTACGAGAGTGAATTACCGGCACTGAAAGCCACGCAACCCCGCTTGCTTGATGATAGCGAGGTGCTGATTGAGCGTGCACGCCAGCTTTCGCCGGCAGATATCAGCAGCCTGATGAGTGTCAGTGACAAAATCGCCCATCTGAATGCAGAACGTTTTTCGTTGTGGACTCGCCCCTTCAACAAGAAAAATGCGCGCCCGGCGGCGTTTGCTTTCAAGGGCGATGTGTATACCGGCCTGGATATCGAATCGTTCACTGACAACCAGCTCAACGATGCCCAGTCGCGATTCCGTATGCTCTCCGGCTTGTATGGGGTGCTGCGCCCACTGGACCTGATGCAGCCCTATCGGCTGGAAATGGGCACACGGCTGGATAACGTTCGCGGCAAGGATTTGTATGCCTTCTGGGGCAGCACCATTACCGACTTGCTGAACAAGGACATGAAGGCGGCCAAAACCGATACCCTGGTGAATCTGGCGTCCAACGAGTACTTCAAATCGGTCAAGAAGAAGGACGTTGCCGGCACCATCATCGAGCCCGTTTTTCAGGACGAAAAAAACGGTAAGTACAAGGTTATCAGTTTTTATGCCAAGAAGGCGCGCGGGCTGATGGCGGCCTGGATTATCAGGAAAGGATTGAAAGATCCGGGCAAGCTGAAACAATTTGATGTGGCGGGCTACCGCTATTGTGAGGCGGAATCCACCGCGCTGAAACCGGTGTTTCGCCGGGCAGAGCAGGGCGCCTGACCGGCCTGAGCGATGACGCTGGCAGAGCGCCGGCGCCATCGTTTTCATGTGCTCAGTGTTTCTTGTTGTCCTCGAATTCACTCTTGGCCGCAAGGAAACCGGTTTTCAGGCCATCCCAAGCGATTTCAAGCCCGGCCTTGATGTCATCCCAGGCGTCATCGCCATGGGATTCCAGCCGCTCCAGTTTTTCCTCGAACTCGCTGCGCCGGCCTTTCATTTCGTTGAGTTTTTCCCGGGCCTCATCGCGCCATTCATCACGCAAATCATTCAGCCGTGCCGACAGGCGATCGAGTTGATAGTCCCAATCTTCAAGTTGCTGACGGGCGCGGGCGGTAAAGTCTTTTTTATCTGACATCATGGAGCCTCTCTAGTGTGAGCGTCATTGGTCATCGTCATGCCAGGGCGATTGGAAATCGTCAGGCTTGATCACCAGCACATCGGCATTGGCGCGAGTAATCACGGATTCCGCAGTGGAGCCGAGCAGTAACCGTTCCGGCAGGTTGCGGTGGACGGTCCCCAGCACCAGTAGATCCACATCTTCCTTGTCGCAGTAGCTGGACAGGCTATGGGCAATGGGCCCATTCAGTGTCACCAGCTGGTTCTGGTCCAGCCCCTGGCCGGCCCCGAACTGAAAGAAATTATCCTGATGGTAGGCGCGGACTTTTTCCATACTGCCGGTGTAGTCCGGAATGGCTTCGCCCGCCACCATAATCAGGCCTTCATCCATTTCATCAAGCACGTGGCATGCGGTGAGCTCAGCGCCAAGCAGAGCGGCTTGCTGGCGTGCGCCTTCCAGCACCCGCACAGAGAGCCGGTCATCGGAGGCTTCCCCGGTGCCCGGGTCCAGCGCGGCAAGAATGCGAGGGGAGGCATTCCACTCCCGGCTATGCACGCAAAGCACCGGGCAGGGCGCCTTGCGAATTAATTGCCAGTCCCGTGGGGTAAAGAGGTGGCGACGCAGGGCGCTGTCGTCGCTGGTATGCACCACCACCAGTGACGGAGTCAGCGCCAGTATGGCCTTGCGCAACCCATCCATGCTGTCTTTTTCCCAAAGAACACGAATCTCTCCTGCATCTTCGCCCAGCAGTGCGGTGACGCGTTTGTGCCAGGCTTTGCTGATCTGCTGCCGAGCCGCCTGTTGGCGTTCGGTATCCAGGCCAACGGCACGCACCATGGCGGAAGAATACGCATTGATAATAATCTGTAGCGGCGCCCCGGCCGCAGCCGCGATGTGCTGCGCCTTGCTCAGGGCGGGCTGGTCGGCTTTCAGATGACGATCAAGGATCGCGACGACAGGTGCTGTCACAGTGTGAGCTCCAAAGCGGGATCGTGGTTCTGGCCACACAGGCGGGCACGATCAAGAATTTCAATATCGCGCCCGGTAACCCGAAGCCATTGCTGTTGCTGGAAACGGGTAAAAATGCGGCTGACCGTTTCCACGGCCATACCGAGGTAATTGGCGATATCGTAGCGGGACATGGGCAGACGGAAACGATGATCGCTCAGTCCTCGGCGCTGATGTCTTGCCGACAGTGACAGCAACAGGGAGGCCACGCGGTCATCCGCACTTTTCTTGCCGAGCAGCATGTGCAGCTCCCGATCCGCCCGAATTTCATTGCTCATTAAACGGAAGAAATGATGCTGCAGAGAGGGGATCTGCTGGGACAGCGTTTCGAGTTGCGAGAAGGGAATCTCGCACACCGTGGCGGTCTCCAGCGCCTTGGCATTGGAAACATGGTGCGCGGTACTGATGCCATCCATGCCCAGCACCTCGCCGGGCAGGTAAAACCCGGTGACCTGTTCCTCGCCGTCATCGCTGACCACATAGGTTTTCAGGGCGCCAGAGCGCACGGCATACACAGAATCAAATCCGTCTGTGGCACGAAACAGGTGCTCGCCGCGTTTCAGTGGGCGGCCTCGGTGGATAATACGATCCAGCTGATCCAGTTGTGCCGGGGCCACTGCCAGGGGCAGGCAAATGGGGCTGAGGCTGCAGTCGTTGCAGGAAACATGATGAGACACGGTCAGACTCCGGTTGATCGCTGCGTAAAGCGTCACTCTTAGAGTATAGAGTGAAAATAGTAGAATAAAGGTCAAATAATCCGGCTGAACCGGGCTTGCTGCTGTTGTGGGGTGTAGCGGTCAAAGGGCATCACCAGAGCCCGACTGACCAGACGGCCGCTGTCGGTGATCTGCAGCCGATCCTTTTCTACTGCCACCAGCCCCCGGGCTTCAAATGTCACCCATTCAGCCATGGCATCCGCAAAATAATCCGGGAAATGGATTCCCCAGGTTTCGCTGAATACGGACATGTCCACGGACAGGTCACACAGTAACTGAATAATCAGCGCCCGCCGGATTTGGTCGTCGCGATTGAGAATGAAGCCTTTTTCAATCGGCAGATGGCGCTGCGACAAGTCGCGGCCCCAGTCGTCCAGCGTCTTGTGGTTCTGGGCATACAGATTGCCGAGCTGGCTGATGGCACTCACGCCGAGCCCCAAAAGATCGGCGTCACCGTGGAGGGTGTAACCCTGGAAATTGCGATGCAGCAGTCCGTTTTCCTGTGCCACGGAGAGGCTGTCGTTTTCCAGCGCAAAATGGTCCATGCCGATATAGCGGTAGCCTTGCTCCTGAAGCATTTTTCCGGCCCGGGTGAGCATGCCGAGCTTCTCTTCCGGGCCGGGCAGGGCTTGTTCCTGGATCTGACGCTGAACCTTGAACCGTGAAGGCAGGTGGGCATAGTTGTACAAAGAGATACGGTCTGGCCGAAGTGGCAGCAGACGCTCCAGCGTGCGCGCCAGACTCGATTCCGATTGCCAGGGCAGGCCGTAAATCAGGTCGGTATTGATAGAGCGAAAACCAAAGTCACGGCTCCATGCCATGGTATCGCGGATCAGCTCATAGGGCTGGACACGATTTACCGCTTTCTGCACACGCGGATCCAGATCCTGCACACCCAGGCTGACGCGATTAAAACCGAGCCCGCGCAGCAATCCCAGCCGGGATTGATCCACGGTGCGCGGATCGATCTCGATGGCATAGTCACTGCGTTCGTCATCGCGCAGATTGAAGTGGCGAGCCAGGTCGTATACCAGCTCGGTGAGCTGCCCGTCATCGAGAAAGGTGGGTGTGCCGCCGCCCCAGTGCATCTGCGTCACCGGCCGTCGCTTGTCGATTCGCGTGGCCTTGCGTTTGATTTCGCGTTTCAGCAGTTGCAGATACTCCGCCCCTCGCGCCTTGTTGGCGGTGACAATGCGATTGCATGCACAGTAATAGCAGACGCTGTCACAGAAAGGGATGTGCATGTATAGCGACAACGGCCGGCGAGCCACATTGCCTTCATCCAGTGCCAGCCAGAAGTCCTCTTCACTGATGTCTGCGTGAAAACTGGTGGCCGGCGGATACGATGTGTAGCGTGGGCCGGGGCCGCCGTACTGCCGAATGAGTGATGTATTCCAGCGAATCATGGACGCCTCCTGCGGCCGCACATCAGTGTGAGGCCGATTATCCTCCTGCCGGCGCGGCGCTATTTGATCCAGATCAAGGGTGGGCGTGATGCTGATGCGTATTGTTCCTTTGTTCACCATGTTCGGCGGCAGAATGAGAGGGCATGGCGTGTGCGCCATGGCCATGCTGCATCATGCTCATGGCTTGCCAGAAGAACACCAGCGCCAGGCACAGGGTGAGGACGCTGGCCAGAACGGGCCAGGCGCCGCGGCGAAAACGCTGTAGTTGAGACGCCAACACGCCGGTGGTGGCGACTGGCACCACGGTAATAACTCCAAAACAGAGCATAACCAGCGCCCCCGCCAGGGCCGAGCCTGCAGTGGCCGCCAGTGCCAAGGCGGTATAGATCAGCCCGCAGGGCAGAAATCCCCACAGCGCCCCCAGCCCCAGGGCTTTTGCCGGGTGATCGACGGGCATCAACTTGCGGGTAACCGGTTGCAGGCGCCGCCACAGACGCTGGCCAATTTTCTCCACGCGCTGAAGCAGTCCACCGCGACCGAGCAGGTACGCGCTGAGCAACAACATCAACAGGCCGGACAGTATCAATCCCACCGCCATGGAGGGGCCGGGAAGTTGTGTCAGGAAGGCGCCGCCGAGCAGGCCTGCCAATGCGCCCAGGGCGCAGTAGGTGCCGACGCGGCCCAGCCCGAATAACAGCTGCCAGCCCCACAGGGCGATTCCCTGGCGGCGGGATTCCGGGATGGAAAAGGTCAGGGCACTGCTGATGCCCCCGCACATACCAATGCAATGGACGGAACCTGCACTGGCGATCAAGGCGGCACTGGCAATCAAGGAGGCAAGGGCTTCAATGGTCATCGCGAGGGCTCGATGGTGAATCCTGGGTGCTATCTGTTCTGTCAGCGTGGTGCTGTTCTTTTGGAGTCTGTGTTCTAGCCTGTTTTCGCTGCTCCCTGTCCTCGAATACAACTCGCCAGGCAGCGTTGTCCAGATCATCAAACTGATCCTTGCGCAGTGCCCAGAAGAGGGCAGCAATGGCACCAGCCAGGAACAGCAAGGCTAGCGGTATCAGCAGGAAGACAATTTCCATCGAGTCACCCGGGTGGCGTTGAATGTGACCAGAAGCGAGCTGGCTGACATGCCCAGCGCTGCGGCCCAGGGCGGCAGCAAACCACTGACAGCAAACGGGACGGCAAGGATATTGTAAAGCAATGCCCAGGCCAGATTTTGCCGGATGGTACGCTGACAAAGCCGGGAAAGTCGGGGCAAGGCTGGAACGGCGTTGAGCGTGTCATGGAGCAGAAACAGCCCCGCCGCCCGCTGGGCCAGGCTGGTCGCATTTCCAGTCGCAACGGAGACCGATGCGGCGACCATGGCCTGGGCATCATTGATGCCGTCACCGACCATCATTTGCGGCGCACCGCTTTCCAGTTGTGTGAGCCAGGCGGCCTTCTCGGCGGGGCGTTGTTGAGCGCGTCGCTCACCAATCTCCAGCTGATCGGCCACCGCATTCACCGCGTGAACATTGTCGCCACTGGCCAGGCGCGAGGTAATGCCGAGATCAGCAAGGTTCTTCACCACAGCGCGAGCCTCCGGACGAATCGGGTCCTGCAGCCATACGTAAAGCTGTACTTCATTATCGCAAAGCAGTTTCAGGCATGTTGTGTCGGGACGCGCCTGATCCGGCGCACCGGTGATACGCCATGTCGCTCCCTGCAACGTTCCGCTGACCCCGCTATGGTCCGCGTGCAGTGCGGTAATGTCGGGATGGCGGGAATATTGCTGGAAGGGCTTTGCCAGAGGGTGCGGATTATTCCACTCCAGTGCGGCGGCAATCGTCAGCAGGTCCTGTTTTGGCAGCAGACTGTTGACGGTTTCGGTGTCGACAATCCGGAACTGGCCGGCGGTGAGCGTGCCGGTTTTATCAAACAGTACGCCTTTCACCGCGGTGCAGCGCAGAAGCTGTCGGGGGGAGGCAACCAGGATGCCTTCGCGCAATGCAGTGCCCAGCGTCGATGACAGAGTCAGGGGAACAGCAAGAGCCAGGGCGCAAGGGCAAGTGACCACCAGTACGGCCAGGGTATGTTCGAACGCCATGGCCGCGCCGGCGGGCCAGTGCCAGATAAAGGTCATGACGGCCAGCAACAGGATGCCACCGGTAAACAGCGGCGCGATGCGTTGCCAGTCCCTGACCACTTCCACGCGTTCGTGCTGGGCGTGCTCCACTTGCTCAGCGATTTTCGCCACCAGGCTGGAGGAAGCAGAACCCGATGCTTCCAGCACGATATTGCCTTCAACCAGCCGGCTGCCGGCATGTACCGGGTCATTGATGCCATGGTCTACCGGCAAAGGCTCGCCGTTCAGTGCCGATTCGTCGAAGGCACCGCGGCCTTCTATGAGCGAGCCGTCTACGGGAATAATGTCGCCCTGAATCAGCTGCAGGCGATCTCCTTTGGCCACCTGGCGGGCGCTGATCCAGTGCGCTATCTGCTGCCCATCAAGGCGGCGAACGGCCTGGGGCAGGGTGTCGCTGACTCGCCGGTAAGCTTGCTGGATAGTCATGCGCTGACGCTGCTCCAACCAGCGACTGGCCAGCAAGAAGAACACAAACATGGCAGCGGAATCGAAATAGACGTGCCTGCCCCCGGTGGCCATCATCACCAGGCTGCCGGCCCAGGCCAGCAGCAATGCCAGTGCGATGGGCGCATCCATGGTCAGGCGCGCTTGCCTGAGGCCGCGCCAGGCTCCCTGAAAAAACGGCCAACCGGAATAGAACACGACCGGGGTGGCCACGGCGAAACTGGCTAGCCGGAACACCCATTCATAAAGCGCGTCTTTGCCGTCGAAAACGCCGATATACAGGGCGGTGGAGTACATCATGGCCTGCATGGCGCCCAGCCCGGCCAGTGCCAGTCGGCCCAGCAATTGCTTGTGCGCGCGCTGCTCATCCGCCTGGGTGCGAGGGTCGCCGGGCAGGGTCACCGTGTAGCCCAGTGCCTGAACCCGTTGTGCGGTCTGGCTGGCGTCTGCTTGCCCCTGGTAGTCCACACTCAGGGTCATGCTGGCCAGGTTGACGCTGCTGCGCAGTACGCCGGGCTGCTGGCTGACGGTTTTTTCGATCAACCAGCTGCAGGCGGCACAGGTGAGTCCACCCAGCTGCAGTTTCAGGCGCTGGCCATCAGCAAGACTGGTGAGATGAGGGTCGATTAACTCCGGCACAGAAAAAAGCGCGCAATCCAGCGCCTGGCGCTGATCGTCTGGCTGTGGCGCGGCATCCTGGCGCATCAGGTAGTAATCATCCAGCCCCAGGCCATAAATGGTTTCTATGGCTGCGGCGCATCCCGGACAGCAGGCATCACGGGGGCCGTCAGGCGTTTGCGCGGGGAAGGCGCCCGTGGGGGCCGGGTTAGTGCAATGCCAGCAGGCAGTGGTCATGGTGCGGCGGTTTTCCCCAATGTCAGGTTATCGCCTTGCGCCATGACAGTCTGATACAGACGCCAGTGATCACCAGAGGCGGTCACCGTAGCGGCACGGCGACCATCATGGGGGAGGGTGCCATCACTGCGGTATAGCGCGCCTTCAATATGCTCCAGGGCAAGGGTGACATCCCGTTCCGGGAGAGTGGGGTGGCGCAGCGATACGTTCAGGGTGTCGGGCATGGGAATGCCCGCCTCGCTACTAAGGCGCGCCTGAATGCCGGCACCCACCTGGGCCAGTTCAAGGCGAATACCCAGGCGCGCCGCAAGACGCTCCTGCTCCACGGAGCGGTTGATGGCTCGCCCCTCCTTGTACCATTCGTCTACCACCGGTGTGTCGGCATTAACGATGGCGATATACAGCAGTGTCAGGCCGCCGACCACCGAGGTGGCTGGCAGCAGGATCGCCAGCCACAGGAAAGGGTAGCGGTACCAGGGAAGCTCATCGCCCTGGGGCAATGAATCGGGATTCATGGCGTTTCTCCAGGTCAGGATCATCCAGTGCCGTTACCGTAAACCAGATCGGCGCGGATTCCATTTCCACCTCATAAGGGTCATAGCTCACGGTCACCGGCAAAGACAGTTTCTTGCCGCCTTCGAGGGTGAATTCAGTGCGGTTCTTCATACGCAGGCCATCCGGGCCTTTCATGGTAAGCACGTACCGGTGGCTGTGCTGGCCCTTGTTCTGGATCTCCAGCCGATAGATGTTTTCCACTTCGCCACTGCTGGCGGTGCGGTAGAGCTGATTTCGATCGCGAATCACATCAACTTGCAAGGGCACCCGGCTGTACAGGGTGCCCATGAACAGGCCGCCCATGATGATCAGGATGGCCCCATAGCCGATGAGTCGGGGGCGCAGGATGCGCGATTTCAAACCTTCCAGGGCGTTTTCGGTGGTGTAACGAATCAGCCCGGGCGGCTTGCCGATGTGATCCATGACGTCGTCACAGGCATCCACGCAGGCCGCACAGGTAATGCATTCATACTGCAGCCCATCACGGATATCGATGCCGGTGGGGCAAACCTGAACGCACATGCCGCAGTCGATGCAGTCGCCTTTTTCCACCACCGTATCTTCCTGTTGGCGTTTTTTGGCGCCACGGCCACGGGGTTCGCCGCGTTGTTCGTCGTAAGACACGATCAGGGTGTCGCGGTCGAACATGACGCTCTGGAAGCGGGCATAGGGGCACATGTACAGGCATACCTGTTCGCGCATGAACCCGGCATTGCCGTAGGTGGCCACGGTGAAGAAGCCAACCCAGAACAGCTCCCAGCCTCCCCAGCTGAAGCTGAGCAAGCGGGTGGTCAAATCCGTAATCGGTGAGAAGTAGCCGACAAAGGTAATGCCGGTAAGCAAGGCCAGCATCAACCAGAGCACATGCTTGCTGCCGCGGCGCATGATCTTGGTTGGTGTCCAGGGCGCCTGGTCCATTTTGATGCGGCTGTGGCGATCACCTTCACACCAGAACTCGATCCACTGGAAGAAGCGGGTCCAGGTGGTCTGCGGGCAGACGTAGCCACAATAGACGCGGCCCGCCAGTACCGTGACAAAGAACAAGGCAAACGCGGCCAGGATCAGGATCCAGGACAGCAACAGAAAATCCTGGGGCCAGAAGCTGGCACCAAAGATACGGAATTGGCGGCCCGGCAAATCAAACAGCACCGCCTGTTGGCCGTCCCAACGCATCCAGGGCAGGATCATGTAAAGGCCCATGGTCGCCAGAATGGTGACGTCGCGGATAAACTGAAACCGCCCGGAAACGGATTTGACCTGAATGCGCTCGCGCTTGCTGTAGAGGCTCACGCTGCCGCCATCGGTGGCATCCGTGACCTTGATGCGCTTGGGGTCCGACATACTTCTCTCCGCTAAGACCTTTGCGCCGCCGGTATCCCTTCACTGCTATGAATGATGGGCGGCGGCACCTTGCCTGGCGAACCCTGGGCTGACCCGCGGATTACTCCGCGGTGTCAGCGTTCCGGGACAGGCTGTACACATAGGCTGCGATTACATGAATACGCTCTTTGCTGAGCAGGTTTTCATGGGCCGGCATGTGGCCCGCGCGACCATTGCGAATGGTGTATTCGATATCTTCCACGCGGGGGCCGTAAAGCCAGGTGGTATCGGTCAGATCCGGCGCCCCCATCATGATATTCCCCTTGGCGTCCTGCCCGTGACAGGCAGCGCACATGGCGAACTTGGGTTTGGCCCGCTCAATCGCTGCGGCTTTTTGGCTGTCCTTGGCCAGGTCCGGGCGGCTCAGGCTTTGCACATACAGCGCCATGTCCCGTACGGCTTCGTCGGTGTTGCCGATGGCCGCGGCCATGGGCGGCATGGCTGCCTTGCGCCCCTTGGTGATGCTGGTAACAATCTGGTCCGGCTCGCCACCGTACAGCCAGTCGTCATCCGCCAGATTGGGGTAGCCTTTGGCGCCACGGGCATCGGAGCCATGACAAATGGCGCAGTTGTTCGCGAACAGACGGCCGCCTACTGCCAACGCTTCCGGGTATTCCACCAGCTCCTCGATGGCCACCTGCCCATATTGCTCGAACAGCGGGCCGGTGCTTTTTTCCATCACGGCCACTTCTTTCTGGTACTGGTTATCGCTGGTCCAGCCCAGCACCCCGTCGAACTTCCCGAAGCCCGGGTACAGCACCAGATATACCGCAGAGAAAATCAGCGTGCCGATAAACAGGAACAACCACCAGCGGGGCAGGGGAGCGTTGCGCTCCTGAATGCCGTCGAAGCTGTGGCCCGTGGTTTCCTTGGCGGCTTCCTCTGCAGAAATCTGGTTATTCCACAGCAGCAGGCCGCCGCAACCCAGCAGGTTAATAACGACGATGACGATAATGAACCAACTCCAGAAGTCACTCATTGCTCGTCCCCCTTGTGCAGATTCCCGGCTGTTCGCTCGTCCGCATCCAGCGCGATATAGCCGAGCTTTTCGTAATCCTTTTTGCGACTGGGGCGATACACCCACGCCGCCATGGCAACAAATGCCAGGAAGAACACCAGGGTAAACAGGGCGTGATAGCTCATTGCACAGCCTCCTTGCGTTCCTGACCCAGTGACAGCAGGTAGGCCACCAGTGCATCTTCTTCGGTGGCGTTGGCCCACTCACCGTTGACCTTGCTCATCTGCTCGGCGATGTCTTCATCGGTATAGGGAACACCAAAGGCATTCTTGAATACCAACAGTTTGCGCTCGGTCAGATCCCAATCCACCGGGGTTTCCTGCAGCCAGGGATAGGCGGGCATATTGGATTCGGGCACCACCTGGCGAGGATCGCGCAGGTGCTCGCGGTGCCATTGCTCGGTGATCGGGCGCAGGCCCACCCGGGCCAGATCTGGCCCGGTGCGCTTGGAGCCCCACAGGAAGGGATGCTCCCACACATCTTCACCGGCCACGGAATACGCGCCGAAGCGTTCCGTTTCCGCGCGCAGCGGCCGCACCATCTGGGTGTGGCATACATGGCAACCTTCGCGGATATAAATATCCCGGCCTTCCATCTCCAGCGCGGTATAGGGTTCCAGGGTTTCCAGCGGCTCGGTGGTCGCTTTCTGCCAGAACAGGGGCACGATTTCTGCGAGCCCGCCGAAACTGACGGCGATCAGTGTCAGCACAATCATGAGGCCGACATTCTTTTCTACTACTTCATGAGCGTTAGACATGTCGTTCTCCTCAGTCAGCCTGCTGCACGTTGTCTTCACCGTGGCAGTCGCGTTCGGCACGGACGGTTTTATAGACATTGACGGCCATCAGGATCATGCCGCTCAGGAAGATAATCCCGCCCAGCAAACGAATGATGTAGAACGGGTGCCGCTCGACCAGCTCCTGCACGAAGTTGTAGGTGAGGGTGCCATCGGTGTTCACCGCGCGCCACATGAGCCCCTGCATAATGCCGGACACCCACATGGAGGCGATGTAGAGAACCGTACCAATGGTGCTGAGCCAGAAGTGGGTGTTGATCCAGGAAATGGAGTACATCTGCTTGCGCTCGAACAGGCGCGGCACCATCACATAGGTCGCCCCGATGGTGATCATGGCAACCCAACCCAGGGCACCGGCGTGTACGTGGCCGATGGTCCAATCGGTGTTGTGGCTGAGTGCATTCACCGTCTTGATAGCCATCATCGGGCCTTCGAACGTGCTCATGCCATAGAAAGACAACGCCACAATCATAAAGCGGATGATCGGGTCGGTGCGCAGCTTATGCCAGGCCCCGGAAAGGGTCATCATGCCGTTGATCATGCCGCCCCAGCTGGGGGCCAGCAGCACGATGGAGAACACCATGCCCAGGGATTGAGCCCAGTCGGGCAGGGAGGAGTAGTGCAGGTGGTGCGGCCCTGCCCACATGTAAACCGCGATCAACGCCCAGAAGTGCACAATGGAAAGGCGGTAGGAATACACCGGCCGTTGGGCCTGAACGGGCACGTAGTAGTACATCATGCCGAGGAAACCGGCAGTCAGGAAAAAGCCCACCGCGTTATGGCCGTACCACCACTGCACCATGGCATCGATGGCGCCGCTATAGGCGGAATAGGACTTCATCAGGGAAACCGGTACCGCCAGGTTGTTCACCACATGCAGCAACGCGATGGCAATGATAAAGGCGCCGTAGAACCAGTTGGCCACATAAATGTGGGAGGTCCTGCGCTTGGCGATGGTGGCAAAAAACACCGCAGCGTAGGCCAGCCAGACCAGCGTGATCAGAATGTCGATGGGCCATTCCAGCTCGGCGTATTCCTTGGTGGAGGTAAAGCCCATGGGAAGCGTAATGGCAGCGGCAACAATCACCACCTGCCAGCCCCAGAAGCTGAATGCCGCCAGTTTGGGAAACGCCAGTACCGCGCTACAGGTGCGCTGAACCACATAGTAGGAGGTGCCAATGAGGGCTGAGCCGCCGAAGGCAAAAATGACCGCATTGGTGTGCAGGGGCCGCAAACGCCCGAAGCTCAACCAGGGGATATTGAAGTTCAGGGCAGGCCAGGCGAGCTGGGCGGCGATAAAGACCCCCACAGCCATACCAACGATCCCCCAAACCACAGACATAACTGTGAATTGCCGAACAACCTTGTAGTTGTAATCCGGCGAAGCAACAGCATTTTCCATGTGCGTTTCCTTCCGATTTTTGTGCGAGCTGACTGTAACAGGCACAAACGCGGTCCTTTTTGATGCAGATCAAGTCGCGCTGACTGTTGCTCACGACTTAACCGGCAAGCCTGGGCGCCCGCACCCTCTGCGGACAATCTCCGCAAATATCGTACGGGAATATCGCTATACTATTTCGGACTAAGCGAAATAGCGATAGCGACACGGCACTTCCAGGCAGGACATTTTGCCCCACCCCTTTTGTGTCTAAATGCACACTCTCTTTGTGGGCAATTTATGGGGTGAGGTCAACGGAAAGCGGGGATATTTTTGAATCTACGCAGAAGAATTGCGGGACAGGCCAAAAATCAGCGCCGTCAGGCAAGCCAGGAAAGTAACGGTAACGATGGCGGTGCCGAGCAGGCCGAACAACACGATGGCGCCCACGCCACGGTAAAGTTCGGTGCCTTCGCCGGGGATCAGCACCAGCGGGGCGAGGCCGCACACCGTGGTGATGGTAGTCATGGCAATGGGCCTCAGCCTCGATGCCACCGCGTCGCTGACCGCCTGCGCAGCAGTGCTGCCGGCACGCATGTTCAGGGTGGCTTCGTGAACAATCAGGATCGGGTTGTTCACCACCGTGCCCATCAGGATCAGGAAGCCCAGCATAGTGATCATGTCGAAGGGCTGACTGATGCCGGCGGCATTCATCAGCGCGAGCCCCAGCAAACCGCTGGCAATCCCCAGCGGGATGGTAGTCATGATCAGCAGCGGGTAGCCCCAGTGTTTGAAAATGGCGACCAGCAGCAGATACACCAGCAGCAGGGCGACCACATAATTACCGCTGAGCGATTGCTGTGTTGCCTGCAGCTGGTCGCTGGCGCCGGACAGGCTAATGCTGATGGTGTCCGGAATGACCCCGTTGTCACGCAGCTGCTGCACCATGTCCCGTACCTGGGCCACGCCGCTTTCCAACGGCACAGAGCGGGGCGGAATGATATTCAGCGTTACCGTGCGGCGGCCATTGACCCGGCGAACCACACTGGTATCCACGGTTTCCTGAAGGTCAGCGAGAGACGATAGCGGCACAGTGGCGCCAATAGGGGTATGCACCGGCAGGCCGGGCAGGGTGGTCAGCGACGGCGAGCTGCCGGTGCGGTCGCTATAGGCGTAGATATCCACCTTGTCGTCGCCGAGGAAGAACTCGTCCAGGAAGGCGCCATCGGTGAGTGCTGCCACGGTATAACCCAGATCCCGGGTGGAGAAACGCACCTCGGCCGCGCGGCTCCAGATGGGGCGGACTTCAATCAGGGGCTGGGCCAGCGACAGGCTGGCGGGCTGGGACTGGATGCGCGGATTGTCGAAGACGGTTTCCGCTTCCCGATACAGCGTTCTTGCCACATCATAAATCTCAGCCAGATCTTTACCCGCCACATCCAGCGTCACGCTGCGGGTGCCGCCATCGTTGCTGGAAATGATCGAGCCGCGTGCCGCGAAGGCACGCATACCAGGGTATTGCCGGTAAACCTGGGTAATCCCGTCCATCATCGGTTCCATATGGGCCGGGTCCATGGGTTCAGCGATGATGCGCAGGTTCTCGGCGCTGACGCCCAGGTTCATGTATTTGAGTGGTGGCATGAACAGTTCGCCGCGATCATAGGCCTGCGGGTCCTGGCCTACCAACGGCAACAGTTCTGCTTCCACTTCGTCAGCAATCGCGGCCATGGTCTCGAGATTGTAGCCGGGCGGGGCGTTCATGCTGGCAAAGGTCTTGGGCTCTTCCCCCTCGGGCAGATATTCCGCTGGGGGCGTCAGGAGCACCACAATGGCGGTGGCAATCGCCAGCGTAATGCCCAGGGTGGCAAGTTGGCGTGGGCGGGTGGCCGATAACTGTGTGGCCCAGCGATTGATCGCTTTCATCCAGCGGCTGTGTTCACCGTCATGATCCATCACGGCGGAGAAATCCAGCCGGGCGGAGAGGGTGGGGATCACCGTCATGGCCACCAGCATGGAGACCAGAATCGAAGCGGAAACGGCGATGGCAATATCGGAGTACAGTTGCCCGGCTTCTTCCTGAATAAACACCACCGGAAGAAATACCAGCACCGTGGTCATGGTGGAGGCAAACACCGCCGGCCAGACTTTCTGGATCCCGCTCACCGCAGAGCGAATTCGATCAAGCCCTTTGCGCCGTTCCATCTCGATGCTTTCCAGCACCACAATGGAGTTATCCAGCGTCATACCGATAGCGAAAGCAATGCCGGCCATGGAGATGACATTGATGGTCCGCCCGGCCAGCAGCAGCCCCAGGAAGGCGGCAATGGTACAGATGGGAATACCAATGACGCCCACAGCGGTAATGCGTACTGAGCGCAAGAAAAGAAACATCACCAGGGTGGCAAATACCGCACCGATGCCCAGGTTGATCCACACGTTCGCCACCGAGGCTTCCACGTAACGCACGTCATCGGACATTAGCGACATGTCCATGCCGGCCGGTTCCAGTACCTCCTTTTTAATCAGGTCGACCTGTTCCAGCATTCCCTGCTTGATGTCGATTACGTTGGAGCCAGTTTCCCGGCGTACCGCCAGCATGATCACCGGATTGCCGTTAAAGCGGGAGATCTGCCGCACGGGGAAATGATCCATGACCACGGTGGCCACATCCCGCAAGCGCACCAGTGAGTCGCCCTGGCGCTGCAAAATTAAATCGTTGAGATCATCCAGGTTCTCAAAACGGCCCACGGTGCGAAGCAGATAGCGCCGTTTGCCACTATCCACTTCACCGCCGGACACATCCTGATTGCGTTCGCGCAGCGCATCGCGCACTCCAACCACCGTCAGTCCGAACTGGGCCAGGGCCTGAGCATCCAACAGCACCTGAATCTGCCGTTCAGCGCCGCCACGCATTTCCACCATGGAGACGCCTTGCACGCTCTCCATGCGTGGGCGGACTTCGTCGTCGATAAAGTCTCGCATCATGTCCATGTCCAGGCCGCGGGGGTTGCCGGCCTGCGGGTAGACACTGAAATACATGAAGGAATTGCTGGAGAACGAAGAGGAGAGTATCTGTGGCTGGTCCACCGTATCCGGATAAGCGGGAACCTGGCTGAGCGCGTTATTCACCCGGATCAACGCATCGGTAATGTCTACGCCAAAGGGGAATTCCAGCTCGATTTCCGCTTCGCCGCTGTAGGCGGTTGCTGTGAGGCGACGCAGATTGGGCAGATTGCGCAGGTATTCTTCCTGCTCAATCAGGATTTCCTTCTCCACATCCTGGGGCGTGGCCCCGGACCAGCGCGTTAGCACGCTGATGGTGCGCACTTCCAGATCAGGGATCATCTGCACAGGAATACGCAGCGCGGCAAGCACACCGAGCAGGGTGATGATCAGGACGATCACCGTCATCAGGGTGCCGTTACGAACAATCCGTTCAAACATTAGCGGGCCACCTGGATCCGGTCGCCATCTCGCAAGCCCTCATTGCCACGGACCACCACCTTGTCCCCCTTGCTTAGCCCCTCCAGAACAATCACTGGATCCGATTGCCCGGGGCGCACCTTGATGGCGCGCCGACGTGCCACTAATTCATCTCCATCAGCACCTCCATCCGCATTTCCATCAGCATTAACTACAGCCAGCCAGACCGACACATTACCCTGAACATCACGGAGCAGTGCATCTCGGGGCACGACCGGTTCAGCGCTGGAAGACTGGATGGACAGGTTGCCGAACACGGCCATACCGGGTGTCAGCCCCTGGGAAGGCAGGCTGGCACGCAGCACAAAGGTGCGCGCTGAGGGGTCATTAACCGGGACGATGGCAGTAATTTCGGCCGGGATTTCAGTTTGTGGTGCGCTGTCTGTCCGGCTGGTTGACGCGCTCTCCAGGCGAATGGTCAGCGGTGTCTCCCGGCTGATTTGCGAAAAGTAGCGCTGTGGAACGGCAAAATCCGCATGCAGGGTATTGCTGCCAACCAGCTCAAGCACCGGCGTTCCCGGTGTGACCCACTCACCGACTTCGGTGAGCTTGGCGCTGATGACGCCGGCAAAAGGCGCAGACAGGGTGTGGCGTTTGAGAAGCGCCTTTTGCCGTAAAACCTCCGCCTGGCTGGCCGCAAGGGAGGCTTGGCTGGTTTCCACTTCCGCTTCCAGGCTGCGTATTTCACTGGCCGCAATACTGCGGCTAAGCGAGTTGGCTTCCGTGAGCCGTCGCTTTGCGTCGTTCAGGGTGGCGGCCTGCTGTCGATAACTGGCCTGTGCCTGCTTGAGCGCCAACTGATTGAGCTCTGCATCGAGTTCCAGCAGCACATCACCAGCCCCAACCGCATCACCAATATCCACGCCGACACGATTCACCAGGCCTGATACGGACGCCGATAAGCGCGCAGCCTGATCGGCAGCAAGCGTCCCGTTAATCAGCAGCTCACGAACGGGCTGTTTCATCTCAACGGTGGCAACGGTGACAGGTGTTGCTGCTTGAGCCAGCAAGGGGAGGGCAAGAATGGAGAGCAGGCAAAGGTGTAAAGCAGGCATAGGACGGTGTGACCCCAAAAGTACAATGAACAGCGCAGGCAGAATGAATGACCCGATCAGGAGGATTTAACGTTTCCCGCGGCCAAGATGCAAATCCGAATCGTTTACGCCATGTACCCTTTTTTCACCTGTGGGGAATGCGTCAGCACGGCACTGAATGATACGGATGATAGGTGACAGCCGCTTTACGCCTGGGTTGTGGCTATTGCTCCTATTTGACGATAACTGAATTCCCGAATGGCCCGTTTTTATGAATAACGAAGCGAGTTAGCGTTATAGCCCCTGACGCCTAAAAGAGCACAAGTGATGACCCCCTTCAATAAAGCAACGGCACTGGTGCTGTTCGCTGCTGCAAGCGCGATATACGCTGAAAGCCCGCAAGCCCAAGCTCGTCTCACGGTAGTACCTGCCGAGGATGTGGACTGGGGCTACCTTAACCCTGCGAGGGGCGAGTTAAGCCCGGGCGCCGCGAACCTTTGGGGGGACCGAGCGGTTGATACAGCAACGGGGATGCTGGTGCGTTTCGATAAGGGCTTCCAGTCTCCACCCCATATCCACAACATCACCTACCGCGGCATAGTGATTAAAGGGCAGATGCATAACGACGACCCCGATGCACAACCCATGTGGATGCCGGCGACTTCATTCTGGACTCAACCTGCCGGAGCAGACCACATTACCGCAGCCGCTGCAGCAGACAACCTGATATACCTGGAAATTGATGCGGGCCCTTATCGGGTTCAGCCTTCAAGCAAGGCCTATGATAATGGCGAACATCCGCTGAATGTTCATGCAGACAACCTGGTCTGGCAGGACGGTGGTGAGCTATATTCTCTGCAAGCTGACGACGTGGAAGCGGCCCAGCTTTGGCAAAGTGACACAGGCGTGAATGGTGCCCTGATCCGCTTTCCAGCCGGGTTTTCCGGTTTCATCAAGACACAGGCCAATGAGTTCCGAGCCGTGTTGATAACAGGTGAAATTGATTACCGCTTGGCAGGGGCAGTGGAAGCCGTTTCCTCATCGTCTTCATTGAAGGCCGGTAGCTATATCGAATCCAGTGGCACCATTGAGCATGAGGTTCACAATCAAACGGATGATCCAGTTACCTTGTATGTGCGTAAGGATGGTCCGTATATCGTGAAGGGAAACGATAAAACTCGTCGTTAAACACCCTTTAACAAGGCTTCCAGCATGGCGACCAGCTCCGTACATTTGTCGTCGTCCAGTGCATCTTGATGAGGGGAGGCAAAGCGCCCCTCATCATTATCAAAATAGCGCCCTGACGCGTCAGTGAACTCGCCAGACAAGGCCGCTTTTACCAGGATGTCAGCACCGATTGCCAGGCTCTTTCCGGCCACCCCAAAACCCTCCTTGACCATTTTAGACGCAAGCAATGAGCCGGGATTGACCGCGACAATTACAACGTCCCGGTTTTCTTTCCTCTGGGAAAGGGCGCGGGTCCACATGGTTAGCGCCAGCTTGCTCTGGGCATAGGCCTGCATGTCATCCAGCGGCTTTTCACCTTTCAGGGCTGCGAATTCCACAGGCGCCTGAGCGGCGGAGGAGAGATTAATGATGCGTGCTTTTGGGGGCAGGCCAGCAGCCAGTTGCCTGGCCAGCAAGTAGGGGGCCAGCGTGTTAACGACAAACCGAATATCCAGCCCTTCAGGAGTAACTGGAGTGGGGGAGCGCAGGATGCCGGCATTGTTAATGATAACGTCCAGGGGGGAATGCCTGGCACGCAGCTGTTTCGCTAGCACTTCCACTTCGTTGAGCCGGGACAAGTCCGCCTGGCAGGTTTCAACCCAGCCATCGCTTTGTGTCGCAAGGAGCTGTTGTTTAGCAGCGGCAATTTTTTCCGGATTGCGACCATGGATTATCACCTGATGACCTTCATCGACTAGACGCTTTGCCGTTTCAAGGCCGATGCCGTCTGTGGCGCCGGTAATGAGAACACGCTTTGTCATGGGCTTACCTCGTGCTTGTGGATGCAGCTGAGAATGAACAGGACGGCCGCTCTGAAGACGGGAAATACGGAAGGAGCTCATCCGCCAATTGTTTGATGGTCGATTCCGTACCTGCCCGGTTGAAACGCAGGTTGAGTGCCACATGATTAACGCCAATGCCTTCCAGTGACTCCAGGTATTTCTTCAGGGCGTTAATGCCAGACCGGAAACCCAAATGAATGGGTACCGGCCCAACATTAGGGTCATCTTCAAGATCAACATACAGAGATTGCATGACCGGCCTGGAGAGTGTCTCCTCAGAAGCAATCGATGCACGCCACTGTGTTACGGCTGTCTGTTGTGCATCAACGTCCCGGGGGTAGGTGATCCAGCCATCGCCATTATTGGCCGCCCACTGGGGATGCTGCTGGCTGCTGCCGGTAATTAACAGGGGAATCTTCCCAGACAGCGGTTTTGGCAACAGGTCCATATCACCATTGGTGTGCCCGAAAGTGCTGTTAGTAAAGGGCGATGATTCCGCCATACTGCGAATGTAATCGACACTTTCGCGAAACCGCTGACCGCGGTTGGCATGATTCTGTCTGAACGCAGGATACTCATCCGGACGATCACCAGAAGCGATACCAAGAATCAGTCTTCCATTAGACAAATGATCAACACTGGCCGCCGCCTTGGCAACATGGGCGGGATGTCGCAGTGGCAAAACCAGGCTGGCCACACCAAGAGCAATGCTGTTGGTGTGCGCCGCAAGGAAACCAAGATAAACAAAGGGATCGTACACCTGTCCGGCATCACCAAAGGACGGCACGTTGAACGGCACATCCCTTAACCACAATGCCGAGAAGCCCGCCCGCTCGGCTAACTGCGCTCTTTCCAGATGGCGCTCCATCGAGGGGACAGGTCCAGAAGGGTAATTCTCCAAAGGCGCAACCAGCCCAATACTCAAGCGACCAGGCTGGAAAACGCGGTTATAACCGCGGTTAATTGATGGAAACGTCATCTCCTGGAACATGAGGTTGCTCCTTTATTATCTGTGGCGGGGCCGAGCCCGCCTAAATAATGGTGAACTGACAGAGCGGTGGCTCAGCGCTCCACCACCACCTTTCCGGTGGCTTGGCCACTGGTGAGGCGTTCGTAGGCAAGTCCCACCTCGTCGAAGCTGAATCGTTGCTCATCAAGAAGAGGAGAGAGCGCACCTTCGTCAACGATTGTCGCCAGATTAGCCAGAATCCGGCCATGGTCCTCACGTTGATGGTTGTGCAGCATCGGGATAAGCATGAACACCACATGAATCGAGAGGCCCTTGAAATGGGCCGGATTCAGATCCAGCTCCAGCATGGCAACGGTGGTGACAACCTGACCATTCAATGCGGCCGCTTCAAAACTGTTCGTCATATTGGCGCCACCCACGGAATCGAAAACCACATCAAAACCGGCTCCGTCGGTGTGTGCGGTGACATAGTCAGCCACGCTGCCTTTCTTGTAATCAATAGGGGTCGCGCCGTAGCCACGGACAATCTCAAATGGCTGGTCGCCGGATACCGTTGTGAACACCCTGGCACCCAGATGCCCGGCCAGTTGCACGGCCACATGCCCGACACCGCCGGTGCCACCGTGAACAAGGACATTCTGCCCGACACCGGCGCCTGCACGTTGCAGACCTTCGTAGGCAGTAATGCCTACAAGGGGGAGGGCGGCGGCTTCACGCATGGACAGGCTTTTGGGCTTGTGAGCAATCAAGCGGGCATCAGCCGGTATGTATTCGGCCAAGGCACCCTGCAAATCTGCCAGACCACCGGCACAACCGTAGACATCATCACCCGGGGAAAAATTGGTTACGCCATCTCCCACCGACTCAATAGTCCCGGCAAAGTCCATGCCCAGAACAGCAGGTAGCTCAGGGGAAAGGGGGAGGAGATCCGCGCCCATCTGTCGAATCATTGTATCCACGGTATTAACGCTGATTGCTGCCACACGGACAATCACCTGTCCCGCTTGCGCGTGCGGGGTGTTGATTTCTGCCTGCTCAAACTTGGCATCGGGACCATATTGATTGAGAACCATCGCTTTCATGACTTGCTCCAGCTGTGTGGGACGGAAATTATTTCGTTGGAGCAACCATATTGCTTCGCTTTGCACGAATAAATGGGCAGTATTGGGTTTCAGTATTCGCATTTCGGATATAAAGATGGACACAGAAGGGATAAAGCTGTTTGTCCTTGCCGCTGAGAAGCTCAATATCAGTGCTGCAGGCCGCGAGCTGGGCATGCCACCGGCGGTCGCCAGTGCGAAGCTGGCTAAGCTCGAAAAGGGCGTTGGCGCAGACTTGTTGAAGCGGACCACGCGCAAGGTGGCGCTGTCTGTGGAAGGTGCAGAGTTCCTGCCTTATGCCCGCGAAATCCTGGCACAGGAAAACGCCGCACTGGCGGCACTGGGCTACGGCAATGAAACGGTTTCCGGCAACCTGCGATTCACCGCATCCAGCACCTTCGCACAGCAATTCATTGTTTCGTTAATTCCCGAATTTCTGGCATTACACCCGGGAATTAGCCTGGATTTGCGGTTGTCTGACATGGAGCTGGACCTGATACAGGGGAGCTTTGACCTGGCATTACGCAATGCCGTTTTGCCAGAAAGCAATCTCCATGCGCGCAAGCTTGCAGAAGATAAACGGATACTTTGCGCTTCACCGGATTATCTCGCCACCCACGGCACCCCCGAAAGCCCTGATGGCCTGCTGAATCACCAACTGATCGCGTTCAAAACTGCATCCAGCATCAAGCTGACTGACCCCGACGGAGAGAGTGGCGAGTTTAATACTCGCGTGGCTGGACACCGGCTCACCATTGACGACGGCCTAAGCTATAAGATTGCCACACGCTGCGGTGCCGGCATTGCCATTCATTCACTGTGGAGCGTTCATAAGGAGCTGGCCGAAGGTAGCCTGGTTCAGGTGCTGCCAGAATATCGAATGGATGCAGAACCTGCGTTATGGCTGGTCTATCCCAAATCCAACGTGCTGACGGCCAAGGTCAGGGTGTTTATCGATTTCCTGATTGAGCGTATTGGCAATCATCCGCCGTGGCTGGATTAGAATGACCCATAGATAACTACGCATAATGTATATTATGTTAAATTGAATGCTTGGCGTAATTCCCGCACCTCCAAGCAACCTCTTCTCTGCCAAGCACCACAAGCACTAACTCTGCCCACACCTCGTGACGCAAATGAGGTTTGTGGCATGGCCGATATCTTAATTTCGCTTAGGAGATTGACCATTATATTTCCGTGCTCCCCCTAAGGCGTTGTTTTCTATAACGCTGCGATACGGCATCCCAAGTCTCTCTATTCGGCTGGCTATTCGTCGATTTTACAACCTCGTAAGCTGATTCAACCGACATGATGTCAGGGAGGAAACGACGATGAAGGAACACCAAGGACTAAAAAAAGCCGTTCTCGGGGCAACGTTCTGTGGTGTGGCGCTTCTATGGACCGGGTGTCGTCCCACGTTCGATGAGCCTGTGCGCGACACGACAGGTGAAGGCGGAGAACCTGGTGCCGGCTATACCGTACAGTGCTCGGGCTGGTTCCCGGACTGGATAGCGAGAAGCGCTCCACCGGAAGGAGAGCAATCTTTTCAGCTGGCACAGGGCTATCCGCTGGGCATTCCTGTTGCTGAAGGAGGAGAAATTACCGGTTGGGAGCCGTTTGAGGCTACAACCTCAGCGTCTTGGCTAAACCATGATTTCAGGCAGGAAGCGCAGCGATTGGATTATCTGGAGGCCCTGAAGCAATACGTGCTCGAGGACCTCGCGCCTTATGACTTTGTTCCACAGAATGAGGCGCTATCAGGTAAAACGCACTGGTATCACGTTCCAATGATGACGTCGGGTTTCTTCCCAAGAGAACCAAGACATGGACTGACCGAAGAGCGCGGCTTAAGGGCCAGCGAACAAAGCTGGCTGTCTGCTGATGCCGGGGCATACGGAATCGGCCTATACAACAAGCTTGGAGGGTACACCGTTGGGCAGGTGTTTCGTCACCCTGACCCTATGCAGGCAGAACCGGGTAAAGGCCAATTCATTGATGGCACCGTCGTTGTGAAGGTCCTTTTTGCTGAGTATGACCCGAGCTCAATCGTTGGCCCGGACCCATTGTTGCACTCCCCTGCCTGGCAGATTCAGGCACCCGATGATTCATCGGGAGACACCTTTGAGGTGCGCCTACTGCAGATGGATGTGGCGGTTAAAGATCCCCGGTCTGCGGAAACCGGCTGGGTGTTTGCGACTTATGTTTATGACGAATCCCTCCCGGCTGCCAGTCCTGGAGACCGATGGTATAACCTAACGCCCATAGGGCTTGCCTGGGGCAATGACCCGGATGTAACCAGCAATGGTGATCCTGATCTTGATGAAAACTGGATCAACCCATCCGTGCCCTCACCCTTTGCCGGCATGACGGGCAAGCATGGGCGCTTGAATGGCCCCGTCGACAATCCGGAATCTTCCTGCATCAGTTGCCATTCAACAGCCCAAGTGAACGAGGAGCTTGCTGGTACGGGAGTATTCATGCCTTACAAAGGCGCCGGGTTTATTCCAGGCAGTTCATGCTCAGAGCAAGAAAAAATGAACTGGTTCAGGAATATTCAAGGTAGCGAACCCTTTGGTATTACTACTCAAAACACGGGTTTCTGTGGGCTAACGAATCCACCGCGGCCGACGCCTCCTGTGTATCCTCTGGACTACTCGCTTCAGCTCCAGCTTGCCCTTGCACTTAGCAAAGGGCTGGGTCACCCCAATCCCTGCCTGGGTACGATTCCGTCGGAACATCTGCCGGAAAATAATCGTTTGCTGATACAGCGCCAAGTCACGCTGGGTGCAATGCCTGCCAATCAATTAGAAAAACGTAGCACGAGAGGAAAGGGTTCTTCTGTTCGACGGCTAGAGTCCGGTTTGCCAAGCTGGGAGCAGCTGGGCATGTATGCGGAACTCAAAAAAGGCGACAAGGAAGAAGGCCGCTAAAACCAGGGCCAGGCCCTGTGCCTGGCCCTCATCCCATATGCCACGTCTCACCTTTCTTGTTGTTTCTGTATTGGATAAATCCGGTACGATCGACGATGGAGAATAGCCCCCCCCTTTTCAACGCGCGTATGCTTGGAGATCTCGTGGCTCAAGACACCCCCAACCTAATCCAGGGCTCCATTACCCGCGCATTGCTGACCCTGGCGATTCCGATTGTCTTCGCCAATCTTTTGCAGACGGCCTACCAGCTTACCGACACTTTCTGGGTCGGCCGACTGGGGGCGGATGCCGTTGCTGCGGTGTCGCTCAGCTTCCCCGTTTTGTTTTTCCTTATCTCGTTGGGCATTGGCCTTGCTGTTGCCGGAACAATTCTGGTTGCCCAGAACAAGGGCCGCGGTGATCTGGATGCGGTCAATCATGTGGCCGCCCAGGCGTTGATGGGCGTTATCGCCCTCTCCTTGCTGCTCGCTGCCATCGGCTATTTTATTGCGGCACCGCTGGTGGCATTTCTCGGTGCATCGGCATCCGTGCAGCCCCACGCCACGTCTTATCTACAGGTGTCCTTTCTCGGGCTGCCGTTCATGTTTGCCTATGTAATTTTTCAGTCGCTGATGCGTGGCGTCGGTGATGTAAAGACGCCTCTGCTGATCGTTGCGGGGACGGTGCTGCTGAATTTCGGGCTCGACCCGTTGCTGATTCTTGGTTATGGCCCGGTGCCCGCTTTAGGGGTCAGCGGCGCCGCTGCTGCCACATTGGCGACCCAGGGGCTGGCCGCAGTGATCGGTTTGTTTATGTTGTTCTCGGGGCGTTACGGTATTCAGCTTGCGCGTCTGCACATGCGCCCGGATTTACCCATGTTGTGGCAGTTATTTCGACTGGGCCTGCCCGCTGCCGTTGAGCAAGCAACCCGGGCACTGGGCCTGATGCTGATGACCATTTTGGTGGCCGGATTCGGTACCGTTGCGCTTGCGGCGTACGGTATTGGATCCCGGATGCTGAGTTTTGTGATTATTCCGGCGCTCGGCCTGTCTCAGGCGACCTCTACCGTGGTCGGTCAAAACGTGGGCGCCGGGCAGCTGGAGCGCGCGGAACACACCACTTACCTCAGTGGTGCCCTGGCACTGGTGAGTTTGACGCTGGTCGGGGTGGTCAGTTTCTTCCTTGCCGCGCCGCTGGTTGAGCTTTTCGTGCCCGGCGAGGCGGCGGTTATCGAAGAAGGCGCCCGCTTTGTTCGCATCACCGCCCTCTCCTACGGCCTGCTCGGCGCCCAGATTGTGGTCACCGGGGCCTTTCGCGGCTCGGGCAACACGCTCGCCGCCATGGCCATCGCCTTGATTTCCCTTTGGGTGCTGCAGTTCCCGATTGCCTGGTTACTCACAGAGCGCACGCAACTGGGCGTGGCCGGAGTATGGATTTCTTATCCGGTGCAAGCCTTTCTGTCGGCGCTGGTTGCCTGGTTATGGTTTAAACGCGGGACCTGGAAGCAGAAGAATCTGGTGGGAAGAACCCCTGCAGAAACCCGGGTGGCTCAGTACCCCACCGACACGGTAATGGATACCAATGGGGGCTGAGTCAGCCTTGGGTTTCGCTGTACCTTATTGAACCGGACGGCTGGTGTGCGCAAACCGGTACGTCATGTTGAACTGCACCCGTGGTGCTTCACTGCGGTCGCCACCCTGGTTGTCACGCAGGCCGTATGACAGCTCCGCACCATAGCTCAAGGCTGGCGTGTATTGATGTACCGCCGTCAGTGTCCCGTAGCGGGTGCGCCGCAGCGCTTCGGCCGGCAAGGCTGTGTCGGACTCGATAGTGACTTCCCCGGCGACCATGGCCAGGGTCCATGCGGGGTTGAGTTGCCACTGAGAGCCCAGATAACCACCTTGCGCCAGCAGGGGTTGCAGGTTGCGCCCGGCGTAGACATAGCCGTCCATGCCACTGTCACCAAAGCCGGACAGGTCATTGTAGTAATGCGCCATGCCCTGACCGTAACTGCCATTGGCAAGCAGTTTCACGCTGTCGGTGACGTTTATGGCCGCGCTGGCCACGCCGCCCGTTGCGTTGGCAAATTGCTGGTCGCCATCCGCGAATTCCACACCGATTTCACGGTTCACCACACCCAGCTTGATGTGCCCGGCGGGTAAACCCTGTTTCCAGGTAGCGATGGCATCGGGTCTGCGCCCCGCAGCGCTGGTCGCGTTGGTGGGATCGTAGACTTCACTGTTGGGATCTTCCAGGGCCAGGGTGAGCTGCTCTCCCTGCCAGCGCACACCGGTTTGCCGCGCAAAGATGGCACTGTTGGGGCCCTGGGCATCCAGGGTCAGCGGCCAGGCCGCGCCATCCAGCAAGGCGGTGAAGCCGTAACCTGCACGCAGCGGCCCGTTTTCAAAATAGAAATCGCGGATACGCAGCTCATACCGGTCCAGGCTGCCGAACAGGTCCATGGCAAACACCATGTGTGGGCCACTGCCCTTGCCCACCTGAAAGCCAAAGCGGCTATTCTTGGCGCTCATGACGAAATTTTGCTGGTCGGTGTCGCCACCGGGAATAGTACTGGGAATCAGTAGTTCGTCGAAGCCGGCATCCTTGTCATCATAGATGGCATCGACGCTGACGCTGCCGAATACTTTCAAGCTGGGCCAGTTCAGCGCGGGATCAGCCGGCTCATCGCCGAGACGGGATTTGAGCTGGTCTAACTCGGATTGCAGACGACGAATTTCAGCCTGGGTGCTATCCCCATGGGTGGCGCTGGTCAGTGCGGCAAGGCTGAAAGCAGTCATCCAGGCGGTGGTTTTCACCCTGGACATGAAGATCTCCTGAAGGTCCACCGGATCACGGTGGGCGCTCAATGTGGCAGCGCCTTTCCCGCTGCCCTGCCTTGTGGGCGGGGTAAATCGGTATGGCGATGCGTGGAAGGCGCGCAGGATACGGAACTGTCAGGGCGGCAGCCACTAAACGTGCTGTTTATTGGTGCATAAAAAGTAAAAAATTGACCGGCGGAATGAAACTAACTGCATTGGATGTCGCCAAGGGCGGCAACAAGCTGGCAGGAGAATTGGAGGAGATGCCCCGGGGTGGGCTCTCGCCACCCGGGCCATCATTTCATTAAGCCTTTATTTGCTCAGTTGCCGCATGGCTTTCTCAAGCCCTTCGATGGTCAGCGGGAACATATGGTGTTCGCAGAGCTGTTTGATCCATTGTGTAGAGGTGGTCATCTGCCAGGCGCGTTCTGGCTCCGGGTTCAACCACACCACTTTCTCGTAGGTATCGGTGACTCGCTGAAACCAGACAGCCCCGGCTTCTTCGTTCCAGTGTTCCACACTGCCGCCTACCGAGTTGACCTCATAGGGGCTCATGGCGGCGTCGCCCACGAAAATCACCTTGTAGTCGCTGCCATACTTGTGCAGCACGTCCCAGGTGGAGATTTTCTCATCCCAGCGGCGGCGATTATCTTTCCAGACGTACTCATAGATGAAGTTGTGGAAGTAGAAATATTCCATGTGCTTGAACTCTGCCCGGGCAGCGGAGAACAGCTCTTCGCACAGCTTCACATAGGGGTCCATGGAGCCACCGATATCAAAGAAGATCAGCACTTTGACGCGGTTTTCCTTTTCCGGGCGCATCTTGATATCGAGCAACCCGGCATTGCGCGCTGTGGACGAAATGGTGTCGTCCATGTCCAGCTCTTCATCGCGACCGGTGCGGGCAAATTTTCGCAGCCGGCGCATGGCCAGCTTGATGTTACGGGTGCCCAGCTCCACGGAGTCATCCAGATTACGGAATTCCCGCTTCTCCCAGACTTTCACGGCTTTCTTGTTCCGTGAAGGCCCGGTCATGCGAACCCCTTCGGGGTTTTCGCCGTAACCACCGAACGGGCTGGTGCCACCGGTGCCAACCCACTTGTTGCCACCCTGGTGACGTTTTTCCTGTTCTTCGAGCCGCTTGCGCAACTCGTCCATGATTTTTTCCAGGCTGCCGAGCCCCTTGAGTTTCTCGAACTCTTCCGGGCTCAGGTTCTTTTCCAGCTCTTTGCGCAACCACTCGTCCGGGATTACCTTGCTGAGCCAGTCCGGCTCCAGGTTTTCCAGGCCCTCAAAGTAGTTGGCAAACGCCTGATCAAAGCGGTCGTAGTATTTTTCGTCTTTCACCATGACCGCCCGGCTCAGGAGGTAGAAATCCTCAATGGAGCCAAACGCCACATGCGCATGCAGTGCATCGAATAAATCCAGCAGTTCGCGAAGGGTGACAGGCACCCGATAGCGACGCAGATTTTCGAAAAAACCAATAAGCATAGTTTGCCCGTGGACCGGTTAGCTTTCGCGGCGATTCATGAACGCCAGACGCTCGAGAAGCTGCACATCTGATTCGTTCTTGAGCAGCGCGCCGTACAGGGGAGGTACTGCACTTTTGGTGTCGCGGCTACGCAGGATGTCTTCCGGGATATCGTCCGCCATCAACAGCTTGAGCCAATCGATCAGCTCACTGGTGGAAGGCTTCTTCTTCAGGCCCGGCACCTTGCGCAGGTCAAAGAAGATTTCCAGCGCTTCACTCACCAGGTTCTTTTTGATCTCGGGGAAATGCACATCCACGATGGCCTGCATGGTCGCCGCATCGGGGAAGTTGATGTAATGGAAGAAGCAGCGGCGCAGGAAGGCGTCGGGCAGCTCTTTCTCATTGTTGGACGTAATGATCACGATCGGGCGCTGTTCCGCCTTGATCAGTTCGCCGGTTTCATAAACGAAGAATTCCATCCGATCCAGCTCCTGGAGCAGGTCGTTGGGGAATTCGATATCGGCCTTGTCGACTTCGTCGATCAGCAGCACTACCTGGCCTTCATGGGTAAAGGCTTCCCAGAGCTTGCCCTTCTTCAGGTAGTTGGACACATCCTCGACCCCTTCGGCGCCGAGCTGGGAATCACGCAGGCGGGATACCGCATCGTATTCATACAGGCCCTGCTGAGCCTTGGTGGTGGACTTCACATTCCACGACAGCAGTGGCAGCCCCAGGGATTCAGCAACCTGTTCGGCCAGCAGCGTTTTGCCGGTACCGGGCTCGCCTTTGATAAGCAGCGGGCGCTTGAGGGCAATGGCTGCATTCACGGCCATTTTCAGGTCATCTGTGGCCACATATTGGTCAGTACCCTGAAACTGCATGAAATTCTCCAAACTGAACAGTTAATCGAACGGGTGATCAGGCGGCACACTCTAGCAATCCAGTGGCGCCGGGCAAAGGGCTATAATAGCCAAGGAAACAGTGATTTGCGTCAACAGATCGCCGGCAGTCCCTTGAACGGCGCAGCGCGCTGCCGCCATCAACCCGTGTTCTGGCGCGCCACGTGGTGTGCCATAATCCGCGCCATGAATCTGCTGCTGCTGCATCCCGACCAACACCTGCACGACGCTCTCTGGCGCCTGAATACCCGCCAGTGTATCCACGTGCGCACCGTGCTTAACCTGGCCGAAGGGCAACAGTGCCGGGCCGGGCTGTTAGGCGGAAGCACTGGAATGGCCACAGTGAAATCTATAGAAAACAATGGAATAACGGTTGAATTTAAACCTTTGTCTCACCCGGAAGCCACCTTGCCGCTTTCCCTGCTGATGGCGCTGCCTCGCCCCAAAATGCTCAAGCGCATCCTGATCGACGCCACCAGCCTGGGCATCAAACGCATTGTGCTGATCAACAGCTGGAAGGTGGACAAGAGCTACTGGCAAACCCCCAACCTGAAAGCCGACCTGCTTCGCGAGAAGATGATTCTGGGGCTGGAACAGGCACGAGACACCTGCCTGCCAGAATTGATTCTTGCCCCGCGCTTCAAGCCTTTTGTGGAAGACTCACTGGATGAATGGGCCGGTAGCGGGCAGCGCATCCTGGCTCACCCGGGCGATTACCCCACCCTGCCCTGTAACCTGACCGAGCCAGTCACTCTGGCTGTGGGGCCTGAAGGGGGATGGACACCGTACGAAGTGGATATGCTGCAACGACAGGGCTTTGCCTGTCACAGCTTCGGGGCGAGAATTCTAAGGGTGGAAACCGCATTGCCGGCACTGGTCGGGCGGCTGATGACATTCCCTTGATAGCATTCTACGCCCCCTATTGTCGACCCTGTCTAATCTGGGTGGTACTGTGAGGCGCCTTTGGGGAAAGGGGATGAAGGGGAATGAGCAAGGGGTATCAGCCCCATCTTGACGGACTGCGTGCTATTGCTGTCGGCTTAGTCGTGTTCTATCACGCAGGTTTCAGCGGCATTGGCGCTGGTTACATCGGGGTGGATGTGTTTTTTGTGCTATCCGGTTTTTTGATCACCGGGCAGCTGATAAAAAATCTGGACGAAGGTAGCTTTTCCTTCACCCAGTTCTATACACGTCGCATACGCCGACTCGTTCCTGCCTTTGTAGTGGTGGCGATTAGCACCTTGCTTGCTGGCGCCTTTATTCTTTTACCCGATGATCTGATCTATCTGAGCCGTCTGGCGGCACTTGCCATGCTCAGCGTTGGGAATTTCTATCTAGCCAATACCACCGGAAGCTACTTTGAGACAGATACCGAGGAAATTGCGCTACTGCACACTTGGTCGCTGGCGGTGGAGGAGCAGTTTTACCTCCTCTGGCCATTACTCCTTCTGGTGCTTTGGCGATACATAAAACCAGCACTAAGATTGAAAGCAATTGGAGTTCTTCTTTTCGGAGCCGTGTTGTTCTCAGGGTGGTATAGCCAGGCCGACCCATCAAGGGCTTATTATTTGCTGCCGGCAAGGTTTCATGAATTGCTGCTGGGTGCCCTTCTCGCCATGTTCGCTGCTGAGGGCAAGCTGCCAGCGCTAACACGACCGATACGGGAATTGCTGTGCTGGATTGGACTGTTTCTTATCATTCAACCAGCTATCAGCTGGGATGCACAAAGATCATTTCCGGGATATAGCGCAATAATCCCCTGTTTCGGCACGGCCCTGCTCATCTATGCAGGACGCGGAACTTCCACGCTCAACTGGATATTGACGCGTCGCACAATGATTTGGCTGGGCATGGTGTCTTACTCTCTCTATCTTTGGCACTGGCCGGTTTTTAGCTTCACCCATTACGCAATCGGGGACTTGCCTGCTTCCTTCGCAGTTATCGGGATACTGCTGGCGTTACTGTGCGCCGATCTGACTTGGCGTTTTGTCGAGCAACCCGTCCGTTTCCACTGGCGCGCCACTACATGCAACACTTTTGCCTCACTTTTCTTTGGCCCCACTCTCATACTGGTTGTAATCGCTGGCACTATCTATGCAGGAGAAGGTTTTGTGGGGCGTTTCGGGGATGGCACTCAGGCGAAGATTCAAGCAATGGAGAGCAAGCCCACCCTATTCCCCCATTCTTGCCCTGATAGTCTTGATAAGCCCTGCGCCGACATCTTGTTGGCCGGTGACTCCCATGCCGAACATTACGGCGACTTTATTTCTGTGCTCGCAGATGATGCCGGACTGAGTTTCAATGTTATGACCCGTGCGGGGTGCCCCGTCTACCCAGGGCTCAGACCGGCCAATGGCAGCGATGATGACATCGAGATAGACGGACACTGTCCAGCTTGGAACCAAACGGTCCTTGCCCAGTCGCATCGCTATCGCTTTGTGATTCTTGGTGGGTACTGGGCACTCACAGACATCAAAGGTGATCGCTACTTCTTCGTAAGCGATAAACGCCCGGTTCGCAGCCAAGAAAACTCGGCCATCAACATCCGTCAGTCCATGAAGCAAGCCATTCGGGGAATTATTGAAAGTGGTGCCACCCCCATCCTGATTCAGGACAATGCGACGGTCGATGACCAGGATTTCAAGTGCTCAAGGATGAATCTGTTGCCGTTTCATGACCAAGAGTGCGTATTTCCGCGCCATGTCATGGACGAGCAACAGGCCAACAAGCGCGCGCTATTTGCCGAGTTGGCAAAAACGTTCCCAACGCTGGAATTTATCGACCCCACAACCATTCTCTGCGACAAAAAGCATTGCCGCACTGAAATTGAAGGTGTACCGCTGTATAGAGATGATGACCACTTGAATAGGATTGGCTCCTCCTCACTAGGTGAACGGTACCTGCAAGAAAACGGAAACCCGTTTTTGCTCGCCCCTACTCTTGCAATCAATGAAGAGAAAAGCGGCGAGAAATAAACCCAACCCCGTGCCTTACCCCCTCTTAGCGGCGGTAAGGCCCGCGGCGGGCCTTGCGCGGTGGCTTGCTGCCACTGCGTTGGTGGCGCAGGCGCGCGCGGCCATAGAGGCCGGTGTATTTCTTGCCCTTGAGTTCAACCTTGTCGATCAGCGCCTTCATCTGTTCCGGCTCCAGTTCCATCCAGCGGCCCTGACGCAACTGCGGGGGAAGATTCAGGTCCCCAAAGCGGATCCGCATCAGACGCGCCACTTCCAGATCCTGTGACTGAAACAGGCGACGCACTTCCCGGTACTTGCCGCCGGTCAGCGTTACCTTGTACCAGTGATTGGCGCCTTCTTCGGCGCCACCGGCATCTTCGATGCTGTCGAACTTGGAAACGCCGTCTTCCAGCAGGACACCATCCAGCATGGCCTGGCGTTTTTCCTGGGTCATGCCGCCGCGCACGCGCACGGCATATTCACGGACAAAGCCGTTGGAGGGGTGCATCAACCGGTGGGCCAGCTCACCATCGGTGGTGAACAGCATCATGCCGGTGGTGTTGATATCCAGCCGGCCGACCTGGACCCAGCGCATCCCTTGCAGGCGCGGCAGGTTATCGAACACCGTCGGGCGCCCTTCCGGGTCGTTGCGCGAGCACACTTCTCCCGGAGGCTTGTGGTACATAATGACCCGCTGAACGGTATCTTCTTCGGCCTTCACTTTAATCATCCTGCCATCTACACGTAGGGTATCTTCACTGCCAACCCGGTCACCCAGGGTCGCTACAGTCCCATTGACCGAGACGCGACCGTCGCTGATCCAGGTTTCAAGCTCCCGGCGGGAGCCCAGCCCGGCACGGGCCAGGACTTTCTGTAATTTCTCACTCATGGGGCGTTCGGCTTTCCTCTGCGCTGTCGTTCGGTTCCTGCTCCTGATCAGAAGCCTCTTCTACCGCGACATCATCACTATCGTTTGCAGCGCCGTCCGGTTCTGTGGAGGCATCGTCCGCCGCCGCGTCATTACGGCTCGGGGCGGGCTCTGCGTCATTGTTTTCGCCGGGCTTGCGACGAAATTCCTGTTCAAAACTGGCAAGCACGGAGTCAACCTTGTCCATGCTCATCTGCGTGGAATCGTCGATCTCGGGTTCTGGCTCAAAGCCTGGAATGCTGCCCTGATCCCCCGGCAAGCGTACTTCGTGCTCACCCAGGCCATCATCGTCAATGTCACCTTCCGAGGCTTCGTCAGCATCGCCCTCGCCTGCCTTGCTGGGCGGCACATCGGTCAGGGCCAGCTCCTCATTGAGCTTGTCCAGGTCGCGTATCTCTGCCAGCGACGGCAAGTCTTCCAGGCTCTTGAGGTCAAAGTAGTCCAGAAACTGCTTGGTGGTCGCGAACATGGCCGGGCGGCCCGGTACATCACGATGCCCGACAACGCGCACCCAGTTTCGCTCCAGCAGGCTCTTAACGATATGTGAGCTTACCGAAACGCCACGAATTTCTTCGATTTCGCCACGAGTAATCGGCTGGCGATAGGCGATCAGGGCCAGGGTCTCCAGGATGGCGCGGCTATAGCGCGGCGGCTTTTCCTGCCATAAGCGGCTGACCCAGGAGCCCAGCTCCGAGCGCGCCTGAAAGCGAAAGCCGGATGCCACCTCCTTGAGAAAAATGCCGCGGCCTTCGTATTCGTCAGCCAGCTGTTCAAGGTATTTGGACAAGTCCTGCTTGCTGGGCCGGTCTTCTTCATCGAACAAGGCCAGCATACCGTCACGGTCCAGCGGCCCTTCGGCTACAAGAATGGCGGCTTCAACAATTCTTTTTATTTGCTCAGCGTCCACGCTTACCCCTTGGTTCCATCGTGTGCGTCGTCATCCGCGGCATCAACAGCGCCGGCATCACTTTCATAGGCATCCGGAGCCGCATCAGGCTCATCGTCGAGCTCGAGGCCGGCAAGCAGGTCAGACTCTTCCAGCACCAGGGTTTTGGCTTTCACATGAATCGGTGCAAACGATTCAGTCTGAACCAGCTCGATCAGCGACCCTTTCACCAGTTCCAGCGTGGCGAGAAAGGTCACTACCACACCAAGCTTGCCTTCTTCCGGGTTGAACAGCTCGATAAAAGGCACAAAGTCGCGACCTTTCAGCTTGTCCAGCACGCTGGCCATGCGCTCACGGGTGGACAGCTTTTCCCGGGAGATCTGATGACTTTCGAACATGTCAGCCCGGTGCATGACTTCTTTGAGCGCCAGCAACAACTCGCGCATATCCACATCCGGCTGCGCTTTCTCACGGGTGAATTCCGGGCGCTTGGCTTCGGCGGGGAACACGTCCCGCTCCAGGCGCGGCAGTTCATCAATATCTTCCGCCGCTTTCTTGAAGCGTTCGTATTCCTGCAAGCGACGAATCAGCTCGGCACGGGGGTCCTCCCCTTCCTCTTCTTCATCGTCCTTGGGGCGCGGCAGCAGCATGCGTGACTTGATCTCACTGAGCATGGCCGCCATGACCAGATATTCTGCCGCCAACTCGAAGTTCATGGCCTTCATCAACTCCACGTACTCCATGTACTGGACGGTGATGGTGGCCACCGGAATATCGAGGATGTCGAGATTCTGGCGTTTGATCAGGTAGAGCAGTAAATCCAGCGGCCCCTCAAAGGCCTCCAGAAAGACTTCCAGCGCATCCGGCGGAATGTAGAGGTCATCAGGCAGCTTGGTGATTGCCTTGCCATACACCAGGCCAAACGGCATTTCTGACTGGCTCGGATGCAAGGGCCCCAGCATGGCCGCGGGTGGCTCGGGTGCCGGAGTCTCTTCTGCCGTGTGCTCTACCGTTTCCGTCATGCTCTGCTCCGCCTAGCGGTAATTCAGGCCCATGGCTGCGCGCACTTCTTCCAGTGTGGCGCGGGCGGCTTCGCGTGCTTCCTCGCACCCTTCAGCCACAATGGTGCGAACCAGGTCCGGGTTGCGCAGGTGCTCTTCCGCACGTTTGCGAATGGGCTCCAGCTCTTCCTGAACCGCTTCGATGATCGGCTTCTTGCAATCCAGACAGCCGATCCCGGCACTGGTGCAGCCTTCACGCACCCACTGCCGGGTAGTGTCGTCAGAATACACCATGTGAAACTGCCATACCGGGCAGTTATCCGGGTTGCCCGCGTCGGTGCGGCGTACCCGTGCCGGGTCTGTTGGCATGCGGCGAATCTTGTTGTCCACATCTGCAGGCTCTTCACGCATGCTGATGAAGTTGCCGTAAGACTTGGACATTTTTTGACCGTCCAGCCCCGGCATCTTGGAGGCCTGGGTAAGCAATGACTGGGGCTCGGCGAGGATCACCTTGCCGCCGCCTTCCAGATCACCCAGCAGGCGTTCCTTGTCACCCAGGGTGATGTTCTGTTGCCCATCCACCAGCGCGCGTGCCGTTTCCAGGGCCGCTTCGTCGCCCTTTTCCTGGTACTGGCGACGGTGGTTCAGGTAAATCTTGGATTGTTTCTTGCCCATCTTCTTGATGGCGGCATCCACGGCTTCTTCAAAGCCCGGTTCACGGCCATAGAGGTGGTTGAAGCGACGCGCGACTTCCCGGGTCAGCTCCACATGGGCTACCTGATCCGCCCCCACCGGCACCTGGCCGGCCCGGTAGGCGAGAATGTCAGCAGACTGAAGCAGCGGATAACCGAGAAAACCATAGGTACTCAGGTCTTTCTCGCGCAGCTTTTCCTGCTGATCCTTGTAGGTCGGCACCCGTTCCAGCCAGGACAGTGGCGTCATCATCGACAGCAGTAGATGCAGTTCTGCGTGCTCCGGCACCTGGCTCTGGATAAACAGCGTGGCTGAGCCCGGATTCACACCAGCGGCCAGCCAGTCGATCACCAAGTCCCAGACGTGTTGCTCTATCTTGTGCGGGTTTTCGTATTCGGTGGTGAGTCCGTGCCAGTCTGCGACAAAGAAGAAACACTCAAACTCATGCTGCAGACGCGCCCAGTTTTTCAGCACGCCATGGTAGTGCCCCAGATGCAGGCGGCCAGTGGCGCGCATGCCGGAAACAACTCGCTGGGAGGGAACCACGGAACTCAAAGCCAACTCCTTATACCCTATAAGTGGCATTCCACGGGGAATGCTGCGGGGAAAGCCCGCGATTATACGGTGAACCGCGCCGTGAGGGACAGCGACTTGTCAGTGTCTGATCAAACCCTGAGCAAATCCCTGCAATTTGGCTAATAGATGGCGTCGATTGGGCCCGCCCCTTCGCGCACCACCACCGGCCCTTCACCTTCAGACAAGGAGATTACGGTGGTTTCGGTGGTGCCGCAAAAGCCCCCATCAATGACCAGATCCACGTGATTTTCCAGAAAATCACGTACGTCCTGAGGGTCGGTGAGCGGAAATTCGTCGTTGGGCAGGTGGCAAGTGGACGTCATTATCGGCTCGCCGTGCTCGGCCAGCAGCGCCTGACAGATGGCATGGTCAGGAACGCGAATACCGATGGTGCGCTTTTTGGGGTGCATCAATCGGCGTGGCACTTCGGTGGTGCCCTGCAGAATGAAGGTGTAGGCCCCCGGGGTGTGGGCCTTGAGCAAGCGATAATCCGGGTTGTCCACCTTGGCGTAGATCGCCAGCGCTGAGAGGTCGTGGCAGAGCAGCGTAAACTCGTGCTTCTTGTCCAGTTGGCGCAGGCGAATAAGACGATCCAGAGCCGCCTTTTCACCAATGCCGCATCCCAGGGCGTAGGTGGTATCCGTGGGGTAAGCAATCAGCCCGCCACCACGAATGACATCCACGGCCTGTCGAATTAGCCGCGGCTGAGGGGTTTCCGGATGTATGTATAGCGTTTCAGTCATAATCAGGCAGCGAGCAATTAAAGTGGATAAACGACATCATAAAAATCATGCAGTGCTTTGTTTTTAAAGCGATTACGCATTCGCTGTCAACTGTTCAATGATGCGTATCGGCCTTCCCATACCGGGGTCGCCCCGGCCGGTACCGGTGGCAGCCGGCCCAGTGCCAGCCACCGCTGTTCCGGAGAATGAAAATCAGAACCCGCAGACACCTGCAGATCGAAATGCTGCCAACATTCATCCAGTAATGCCTGCTGATGGGGTGTCAGCCCCGGCATGGCCACTTCCAGGCCATCACCGCCAGCCGCTTTAAATTGCCCGAGAAAGTGCCGCAAGCGCTTGCGGGTCATGTTATAGGCATGGGGGTGGGCCAGAACAGCGGTGCCGCCGGCCGCGTGGATCGCCGCAATGCCTTCTTCAAGGGAGCACCAGGGGGTGGCCACAAATGCCGACTGGCCCTGTTTCAGAAAACGGTTGAACGCGTGGCGATGATTGCGGACTCGCCCGGCCTGCTCCAGCAGCTTTGCAAACCAGGGGCGACCCGGTGCGTCGTTGTCGGCCAACTCACAGGCTCGCTCGTAACTGTTTGCCAGTCCGGCGGCCCGATCCAGGCGCCGGCCGATTTCCCGGGCGCGGTTGATACGGGCTTCATTTTGGGCGCTGACCCGGGCCTGCAGGGTCGGGTCATCCACATCGACCCACAGCCCCAGCACATGGAATTCACGGTTATCGTGGCGAACCGACAACTCAATCCCGTTGATCAGGGTCATTCCGCGCGCTTGCGCGGCCTGGCGGGCTTCATCCAGTCCGCGCAGGGTGTCGTGGTCGGTCAAGGCCAGATGGGTGACGCCATAATCCGCCGCCCGCGCCACCAAATCAGTGGGCGACAACGCGCCATCGGAGGCGAGGCTGTGGCTATGCAAGTCAAAACACGCAGTCATAAGGGGTGGCTATCGGGTTATTTCGCAGACGGCAGCGCCATTGCAGGAACCGTCTCGATGAAAACGGGTCGATTACGCTACCACAATGAAGCAAAAAATAATGCAGGGCGGCAGGGTGAATTGCCCGCCTGATGCCGTTACCATCGTTGCCCTGCGGATAGTCGGCCGTGCGGCCGTCGCTCCCCTTTCAGGCTATTGGACCGGCACGGAATAAGGCGCTGCAAATGAAGCAACTGTTTGATTACCTTCCGGTAATTGTATTTTTCGGCCTCTACTTTCTTGGCGGTCGGGACATCATGCTGGCCACTTGGGGCATCCTGATTGCCACTACTGCCCAGGTCACACTGGGCTGGCTAATCTGGCGCAAGGTGCAAAAAATGCACCTGATCGTCTTTGTGATCACCCTGATCTTCGGCTCCATGACCCTGTTTTTCCAGAACGATGTCTTTATCAAGTGGCGCCCTTCAATTATCAGCTTCACCCTTGGCGGCATTCTGCTGCTTGGCCACTTTCTGCGCGAACGCAACCTGCTGCAACGGCTGTGCGAATCACTGATGGTTTCCGGCTTCGGGTTTGTGGTGGCGCTTTCGCGCCGGGACTGGGCGCTGCTGAATATCGCTTTCGTGCTCTACTTTGCCTTCATCGGCGCGCTCAACCTCTACATTGCGTTCAATTTCAGCACTGACTTCTGGGTAAACTTTAAACTCTTTGGCTTCACTGCCCTGCAAATGGTCTTTTATATCAGCGTCTTCGCGTATGTATTTAAGAAAATGCCTGAAGAAGACCGCAAACGTATCATGAAACAGGACAGCGCTGAGGCCGGCACTGAAAAGCCCCCCACCGACAACGAAAAAAAGGATGACCATGCTGTACGCGATCATCAGTGAAGATGTCCCCGACTCCCTGCCGTTACGCAAACAGGCTCGCCCCGCGCACCTGGCGCGACTGGAAGCCCTCCGTGACCAGGGGCGCCTGCAACTGGCTGGCCCACATCCCGCGATCGATAGCGACAACCCCGGCCCCGCCGGCTTTACCGGCTCACTGGTCATTGCCGAATTCGAATCCCTGGGTGACGCCCAGGCCTGGGCGGATGCGGATCCGTATATGGATGCCGGCGTGTACGCCAGTGTCACAGTGAAACCGTTCAAGCGCGTGCTGCCCTGAAAATAGTCGACCAAGGCAGGCGGCCGATCATGGCAATTTGCCATTTTTTACAAAGACACCACGGCTCACGCGGCGAAATGTGACTATGGTAGCGCCCCTACCGGTATGAGTTCTTTAGACTGCGCGGCCTGACTTCAAGGAGTAACTGATGCTCGCTAGATTATTCTGTGTACTGGCATTGCTGAGTGCATCCAGCACCGCCCTCGCCGCTGCGGCATGGGTAGATGACAGTATTTATGTGCCGATTCGTGCCGCCGCCAATCCCAGCGGCCGCATCCTGCACCGCGGGATTAAAAGTGGCACCCGCATTGAATTTTTTGGTTTCGAGGGTGACTGGGCGAAGATTCGCTATGGCGATACCGAGGGCTATATTGGCAAGCAGTACCTGAGCCAGAGCCCTACCGCCGAGATTCGCCTGGAGCGCGCCACCCAGGCCAGCGAAAAGGCCAAGGCGGAAGTGGCCAAACTGCGCACCCAGCTTGCTGAGGTCAAAGGTGAGCGAGATGCCCTGTCCGAGCAATCCAGTGAGCTGAAAAACTCCCTGAGCTCACGCAGCAATGAGCTGGAGCAGCTTCAGGCAGTTGCCTCTGATCCGATCCGCCTGGACCAGGCCAACCGTCGTCTCAATGAAGAATTGAGCCTGCTGCGTTCCGAGCTGGATCAGGTCAAGGGCGAGAACGTGATGCTGCGCAACAACAACACTTCCCAGCAGTGGATTACCGGCGTGGGCATTCTGGTCATCGGCCTGATTGCCGGTGTGCTGATGCGCTCACGCTCAGGCCGTCGCCAGCGAGGCGGCTGGGCCAACTAATCCGGTGCGGCCCGGGCACAGACCCGGGTCGCCACCCCTCTCCCCGCTTCCGCCTTCCTCTATTCCGGATACTCCCACACGGGCAAACCTGCCTGAACCTCCAGCCTCAGCACAATCCCGGTAATGCCCTCGTACCCCAGTGAACGAGGCCAGAACACATAGGGTTCGATTTCATAAAAAAACCAGGGGCGCCAGACGCTGCGCCGAAAACGCACACTGGTGCGCCAGGTTTCGATGGCCGCAACAGGGTCGGTAAAGCCGTCAAAGCCCACCGAATAGCCTATCCCGGATTGCTTGCCCAGGCGGGTATAGAGGCTGACCGTCTGATTGAAATACCAATCCCGGTTCAGCGCGTTATTCTCTTCGGTCAGCTCGTATTCACTGCTGAAACGGATGGTCGAGAGCTGTGTCAGCGGGCGATCCAGCTCGAACAGGGAGTTGATGCCAAACCCTTCCGGGTCCTCCCAATAGCCTTTCTGGGTAAACCGGAAATAGCTTTTGCCACCCGGCAAGGGCGTATACCAGCGATAGCGGGCCCGCAGAAAGGTCGTAAATTCAGAGCGCACCCCGGCATCCAGATCCAGATTCATGCGGTCTGGCATTTTGGTCACCCAGCGTAACGCGGTGCGGAAACCACCGGAATCATTGCCCACATCTTCCGGGCGACTATCCAGATCATTACGCAGCTCATCATCAACATCATCGTCATTCTGAAAAAGCAGGCTCAGCCGTTCCTGTGCGTTAGGCAGCTCGACTCTGGCGCGCACCTTTACCTCGCTGCCATCGTCGTCGTTATCCTGCCAACGGCTGGCGCCGATAATGCGAAGCTGGGTGCCGGGTTGTTCTGTATCAATCTCATTGGGGCCGATGAAGAAGCCATCGACCCAGCGGGTGGGGCCACACACGGTCCGGGACATCCAGTCATGGGTCCTGTCCACCCACCCGGCCTCACCGGAAAGATGCCCACAGGGGTTGGGATGAAAAGGCCTGGGCGGCCCTTCAAGCTCTGTGTCGAGGGCGTTATCCATGGCGGGAGTCGCTTGCTCACCGGAAACCGTCGCATTGGGCGCCCGGTCATTTTCACTGGGCGTTTGCGGGGCGCTCCGGGCGTAACCCGGCAGCAGCAGTCCGGATACCGAACACACAAGTAATAAGCCCAACAAACATCGTTCCACAGTGCGCATCCCTGCAGCATAACGGCATGAAATCATTTGCGGAATCCTGCAATGATAAACGGCAATCTGACCGAAACGGACACGGGACAAGGCGTTTACCTTTGGGTAGCATGCCCGTTTACGTTGACTGAACGAATCGCGCTATGACCATTTGGCACAAGATCCGGGGCGCCCTCGCCCTGCTAGGCATGCTGATCAACACCCTGCTCCTCTGTCTGCCGCTTTACGCCTTCGCCCTGCTGCGGCTGGTGCTCCGATTTGAGAAGGCGCAAGTCGTTCTGTCCCGAATCCTGGTCGTCATTGCGGAAACCTGGATTGGCAATAACAACGCCATCATTGCCCTGACCAGCCAGATCAAATGGCGCATCAGCGGCATGGACACACTGAGCAAAGACCAATGGTACCTGGTGACCTGCAATCACCAATCCTGGGCAGACATTCTGGTGCTGCAGCGCATTTCCAACCGCCGCATCCCATTCCTCAAGTTTTTCCTGAAACAAGAGCTGATCAAAGTCCCGCTGCTGGGGCTGGCCTGGTGGGCGCTGGATTTCCCCTTCATGAAGCGCTACACCAAGGCCGAACTGGAAAAGACTCCTTCGCTGAAGGGCAAAGATCTGGAAACCACCCGCAAGGCCTGTGAGAAATTTGCCTACTTTCCGACATCGGTGATGAATTTCTTTGAAGGCACCCGCTTTGACGCGCAAAAGCACGCCAAACAAGGCTCACCGTATAAGCATCTGCTGAAACCCAAGGCTGGTGGTGCCGCCTTTACCCTGAATGCCATGTCCGGGCATTTGCGAAATCTGCTTGATGTGACCATTATCTATCCCCCGGGCACACCTCGCTCGCTGATGGCCTTTCTTGGTGGTGCCATGGACGAGGTGGAAATCGTTGTGCAGCAACGTGTTATTCCGGCCTGGGCCTCAGAGGGCAACTACGAAGACGACGCGGAGTTCCGCGCCCGTTTTCAGCAATGGATTGGCGAACTCTGGGCAGACAAGGACGCATTACTCGACAAAAAGAACGCAACACGCAACACGCAGCACGGCACACGCTAACTTTACTGCCACCCGGGTTTCGTTCACCCGCATGCAGGCGTGAGTCGTGTTGCGTGCGGACGCATTTGGAACCTTGTTATGTTTGGCCGATTCCTGAAACCCCGCTGGCAACACGCCAACCCCGATATTCGCCTCAAAGCCGTTGAGCAACTGGATCTCTGTGAGGACGCGACCCTGCTGAATCAGCTGGCGCGGGGGGATGCCAGCGCGTTGGTACGCGCCGCTGCCACCGGGCGCCTCACCGACTTTGCTGCGCTGGACGAAGTCCACCAGCGCGATGAAGCGCCCTCCGTTCGCGAAGCCGCCTCCATGCGCATCATGGCCCTGCTGGCCGGCACCACCGATGACGCTCCCAATAGCGACACCCGCCTGCGCCTGATTCGACTCACGGGTAACGAAAACGCACTTGCCCATGTGGCCAGCCACAGCCCGGATATGCACAGCCGCATGGCCGCCATTGAGCGTCTCAAGGATGAGGGCGTGCTTTATCAGCTGGCACTGGATGCCCCCACTGAAGCGCTGCGTGTCGCCTCGGTACAAAATATCACCTCCCTTTCCCTGCTGAAGCGTTTAGGAAAGGAAGGTCGCGACAAGCGCGTCACCCGCCTGGCACGTGACCAGGCCCGAGCGCTACAGCAACAGCAGCAACAGAATGAACAGGAAACCGCCAAGGTCTATCATCTCGCGGACCGCCTCGAACAGCACGCGCGCCGCCGCGTGGACGCTCTGTACGGCCCGCAGCTGGAGCAGCTGGAGCAGCAGTGGCAACAACTGACACGCCAGGCAACACCGGATCTGGCCTCCCGTGTGCAGCAAGCACTTCACCAGTGCCGCAATCAGCTGACCGAGTTGCAGGAACAGACACGGCAGCAAGCATTGGCAGAAACCGCAAAAGCCGAACGGGAAGCAGCAGCGCACAGTCTGTATCAGCTTTTGAGTCAGGCGACACCGGAAACCTGGGATCATCAGCTCGGTGAAATGCGCTCCGCCCTGGCCACCCAGCGCCGCCGCTGGGATAGCGCCGATGAGCAGTCGCAGGCCTTGGATGAAGACCGACTGGCTTTCAGCGACCTGGTAACAGCCTTTGAGCAGCTACTGGCCCTGGCGGCCGATATCAATGCGGCGGAGTCACCGGACGTGCTCACCGAGCTGGCCGAGCGCTGGCCCGACGAATATCAGCCCCCCTCGTCGTTGTTGGCGCTACGTAGCCAAAAGGCAGAAGCCGCTGATGCAAACACGACCAAAGAAACCCGACCGCCACAACCTGCCCAGCCCCATCGGGGGCTACTGGTTGCCCTGAAGCGAGAGCTGCGCCAGGGCAATCTGCGCCATGCCAATCGCCTTTGGCACAAGGCTCAATCCATCATCGAGAGCGACGGTGATGCCCTTCTCGACGCCGAGCTAACCAAGCTTGCGCCGCGCCGCGCTGAACTGCAGGACTGGCACCGTTTTGCTGCGGAGCCCAAAAAAGTGGCGTTGTGCGAAAGCATGGAAGCACTTAAGGACACCAGCATGGACGCGCCGGAATTGGCCACTGCCATCCAGGCGCTCCATGACGAATGGCGTGCCCTGATGAGTTCGGACCAGGGCGAGGATCAGGCTCTATGGGCACGCTTCAAGGAGGCCTCCGATCAGGCCTACGAGCCTTGCCATGCGCACTTTGCCGAACTGGACGCCATCAAGGCCCGCAACCTGGAAAAGCGCCGGGCGCTGTGCCAGCAACTGGAAGGCTTTATCGCCGCCCAAAACTGGGAAACGGCTGACTGGCACGGTGTCTGGCAAATTCGTCAACAGGCCCCGAAAGACTGGAAAGCCCTGCACCCGATCCGGTTCACCGACGGGCGGGATGTGCAGAAACACTTCTCATCCCTGCTCACCCAGCTCGACGAACAATTGAATGGTTATATTGAAAAAGCCGAGAGCGAGCGCCAGCAATTGCTGGACCAGGCCCGTGCCCTAACGGAACTGGACGATGCCCAGCACGCCACACGCGAAGCACAGGCGATCCAGAAGCGCTGGCGGCAATCCGCCTGGCTGCCGCCGGGTCAGCACCGTGCGCTTCAGAAACCGTTCCGCAAAACCATGGATGCGCTGTTCGATGCCCGCAATCGGGATATCGCTGCCCGGCGCGAGCAGCAGGCTGAAGCCAGCCAGAGGCTAGCGACACACATTGAGGCGCTGGAGACGTCTCTGGCGCAGCCGTTCAGCGATGACACGGCTAACAGCCTGCGCAATGCAGCGGCTACAGTGGACGAACACCTGGATGGCAATCAGCCCCAGCCGCTGGCTCGCAAAGCGCAGCAGCTGAAGCGGCGTGCCAGCGAGCGGCTCCAACAACTCAGTCGCTGGCAACAGTGGCAGCAGCTCCGTGACGCGGTTGCTGCCCTGCCAGAAAGTGCCGGATCGCCAGACGAGCCAGACAGTGACACAAATGCTGACGCCGCCCTGACCCTGGCCGTGGCCTTTGAAGCCCTCGCCGGCGTGCCCAGCCCGGAACCGGAGCGCCAGCGCCGCCTGCAATGGCAGCTAGAGCAACTCCCCAGTGCCATGAAGCAGCAGCAGTTTGATGCCCGTGAAGAAATGCAGCGGCTTCTCAAACAGCACCCAACCCCCGTGTCCGCCGCGGTCAAAGCGCGACTGGACAGCGCCATCGCGGTTCTAGAGCCCGGCAATGCGTAATCTGCTCTCGCGCTTTACGCGCTCGCCGAAAGGCCTGCAATGGTTCCTGAACCTGTACGGGCCCTATCTGGGCGCCGGTGTTCGCGTGGACTATCTGGCAGAAGACTTTCGCGAACTGAATGTCTCCATGGGGCTGCACTGGTACAACCGGAACTATGTAGGCACCCATTTCGGTGGCAGCCTCTATTCCATGGTGGACCCGTTCTACATGCTGATGGTGATGACCGTTCTCGGTCGCGACTACGTGGTGTGGGACAAGGCGGCGGATATCGAATTTGTCCGCCCCGGCAAGGGCCGGGTCTTCGCCCATTTTCAGCTCACCGATGCCATGATCGACGACATCCGTACGAATACCGATGGGGGTGAAAAATACCTGCCGTGCTGGCCAGTCGACATCGTGGATGGCGATGGCAACCGCGTTGCGGTGGTCAACAAGACGCTCTACATCCGCCGCAAGCCCACGTAGCGCCCCTCTACCGCAAAACTGGCTTCATTACTGCCCGAACCCGGAGCTGTTTTCCAGGAAACGAAGCTCTTCCGCGGTGCTGTCCCGACCCAGTGCGCGATTGCGATGAGGGAAGCGACCGAATTGCTGAATGATCTGCAGGTGTTCCCGCGCAGATTTCAGAGAGCTGTCCACATGACCGGCCAATGTTTCCGGTGCCTCGGCTTTGATCACTTCCAGTGCAGACAGACATTGCTGCTGCAAATCCTCGTCTTCGGCATGCATTAACGGCATGACAAAGAAAACTTGCCCGCATAGCGGCAGCTTGCTGTGCATCTGCCGTGACAGCCCTTCGATGGCCAACGTAGCCGCTCGGTGATCGCCACTGAAAGCCTGGGCCTGGCCGCGGTAGATGTTGCGAGTGAACTGGTCCAGCAACAGTATCAACGCCAGCCGACCCTGGGGGTTTCTCTCCCAATCCACCAGCTCCTGTTGCAGCGCCGCGTCCACCAGCACACCGAAGCGATGCTCAATGTCCGCGTCGTCTCCAGCCGTAGCCGCAAACCACCGCTTGGCCATATTGTCCGATGGCCAACCCTGCGCCATGCCATCCTTAAACCAGTAATCCAGTATTTCCTGCCACGACGGGCCTAAATCAAACATCGACTTTCACTCGGTTTTATTTACTGATCGCCCTTGGCCTCACAGCGCTCCGGCAGTTGCGGCTCTATCACTGACAAGGCGGTATCCAGCAACAGCGGCTGGGCATCAATGGTGGGGTGAATGCCGTCATCCTGCACCCAGCCTTGCTCAATCACGCCATCCAGAAAAAACGGCACCCAGGGGGCGGATGTGGATTGCGCAACGTCACGAAATTGTTGCTCGAACAAGGCCGTGTACTGCTGACCGTAATTGGGTGGAATGCGCATGCCCAGCAGCACCGTGGTGGCCCCCGCTTCCCGGGACAGCATGACCATTTGCTTCAGATTGCTGGCCATGGCCATGGGCGAGAGGCCGCGCAAACCATCGTTGCCGCCAAGTTCGATGACCACCAGCTCCGGCTGATGGCGTGACAACAGCGCCGGCAAACGTGTTTTGCCGCCAGCGGTGGTTTCACCGCTAACCGATGCATTGATGACGGGATAATCCGGGCACCTTTCTTGCAACTGCTGGTCCATAAGTGCAACCCAGCCGGCTGACTTTTCAATGCCGTAGGCAGCACTGATACTATCGCCCAGTATCAGCACACCGCTGGCGTGAACCGATACCGTCAGGCACAACAATTGAATCAGTAGAAGATATCTTGCCATGAATACAGCGTCTCCCGTTTTGCTTGCCCACAATGTCAGTAAGCGCGTTCAAGGCCCGGAGGGTGGGCTCGATTTGCTGCAGGATATCACGCTTGAAGTGAATGCCGGTGACAGCCTGGCCATTACCGGCCCCTCCGGTTCCGGCAAATCCACCTTGTTGTCGCTGCTGGCCGGTCTTGATGTGCCCACCGCCGGCGACGTGAAGCTGAATGGGGCTTCATTCAGCCAGGCCAATGAAGATGAACGGGCGCGGTTGCGCGGCGAACAGTGCGGCTTTGTGTTTCAGCACTTCCAGCTGATCAACGATCTCACCGCCCTGGAAAATGTCATGCTGCCGCTGGAAATTCTCAACCGGGAGAAGCGCCGGGAGCAGGCCATGCACTGGCTGGAACAGGTGGGCCTGGGGCGTCGACAGCATCACTTCCCGGCACAGCTTTCCGGTGGCGAGCAGCAGCGCGTTGCCCTTGCGCGGGCCTTTGTGGTGTCACCCGCCCTGCTGTTTGCTGATGAGCCCACCGGCAGCCTGGATTTCGCTAACGGTGAACACGTGGCCGACCTGCTGTTCTCGCTGAACGCGGAGCAAAAAACCGCGCTGGTGCTGGTCACCCATGACCCGCAGCTGGCCGGTCGCTGCCAGCGCTCCGTCTCTCTGACGGAGGGCCGCCTCAGTGTTTAAACCCTGGCGATCCCCCGCGTTTCGGGTTCAGGCCCTGGCCTTGCTGGTGGCTGCCTTTGCCATGACTGCCATGCTGATTCTGCGTGATAGCGTGGACCAGCGATTTAATCAACGCACCGCCGTGGCATTGGGGGCTGACTGGATTCTGGAAGGCACCCGCTTCCCGGAAGCCGCTCAGCAACAGGCCGTTGCCGATTTATCCCATGCCGAGGCAGCCAGCTTTGCCAGCGTGCTGATCAATGAAGACCAGTTTTTGCTGGCCAGCATTCGTGCGCTGTCCGGCGGCTACCCGCTTTATGGTGAGCTATCGGTCAGCGACTCCCGTTTCAGCGACCCTTACGCCGTGGACCATGGCCCCGCATCGGGAACGGTCTGGCTGGCCGGTCAGGCGCTGGACCGGCTGGGTCTGAAAACCGGCGAATTCATCACGCTCGGGGAGCGTAGCTTGCTGATCGACAAGGTGCTGGTGCAGGAGCCGGACCAGCAGGCGGGTTTCTACAGCATGAATCCCCGCGCCCTTATTCATCTCTCTGACCTGGAGAGCACCGGCGTCCTTGGCCCTGGGAGCCGCTATCGGCACGACCTTATGGTCGCCGCGAATGCAGAGCAGCGCAGCCATCTGGATGAACTGCTTGGCGCCACCCTGCGTCCGGACCAGTCCATCGAAACCGTCGCCACCACCGACTTGCGTAGCCGTGGCCCGGTGGAGCAAATGTTCCTGTGGTCGCAATTGGCGGTCATGCTGGTGGTGCTACTGTGCGCCGCCGCCATTTACCTCACCGCCAGCCATCGTGCCCGGCAACAGCAAACATTATGTGCCGTGATGAAAACCGTGGGCGCCCGGCAACAACAGATCGTCAAGCGATTACTGGGTGGTGATGTGCTTGCGCTGTTATTGCCGATTGTTGCCGGTGTCGCGCTTGCGGTGTTGGTGGGCTGGCAACTCTCCGCGCTGCTCGGTGCAGAACAGCTATTCCTGGCGCCGATTATCTGGGGGCTAGCGGGGCCGATTCTGCTCTGGCTGGGCTTTGCCGCACCCACGCTGTGGGTCAGCCTGTCGCTGCCCGCCACCGCACTACTCAGTGGGCGTGAAGCGCCGACCCGGCTGGGACGGCGGGTTTTGCTCATCGCCATTGTCACCCCTATTCCCCTGGCCGCCATCATGACCGGCTCACTGGCCGCGCTGTGGCCGCTATTGCTGCTCACCCTGGCGGTCTCCCTGGGGCTGCCGATGATTTTGTGGCCGCTGGTGCAGCTGCTGGATCGTTTCAGTACGCGCCTGAGCCTCCCTGCCCGGCTGGCCCTGCGCCGCCTGAGTCGCCGCAAGGCAACCACCCTGCCCTTGTTGGCGGCGCTGATCATTTCCCTGACGGTGCTTTCCCTGTCGGTGCAAACCGGCCGGGAGTTGCTGGGCGACTGGCGGGCAACACTCCCGGAACAAGCGCCCAACTATTTTGTGATCAATCTTTTTGATCAGGATCTCGACGCCTTCAACGACTGGCTTGCTGCACACAATAGCGAGTCGCAACCGCTCTATCCGGTGGTCCGGGCCCGGCTCACTGCCATTAACGACGAACCCGTGCGCAGCGCCGTTACCAAGGAAGAAGACCGAGCGGAGCGCGCCCTGAACCGGGACCTGTCTCTCACCGAAGCGGATGCCCTGCCGGACAGCAACATCCTCACCGAAGGTCGCTGGGCCAGCGGCCCTCAGGAAGTCACAGTGGAAAGCAAACTGGCGGACTCGCTGGGACTCAAGCTTGGGGACTCGCTTACCTTCACCGGTGCTGGCCCGGCAATCAGTGCCACCGTGGTGGGATTGCGAGAGGTGGACTGGGAAAGCTTTGCTCCCAATTTTTATTTTATCTTCTCCCCCGACACCCTGAAGAGCCAGGGGCGGACCTGGATCACAAGCTTTTTCCTTCCTGAAGATCAACAGGGCGAGCTGGGCGAACTGGTGCAGCAATTTCCGCAAATCAGCCTGCTGGACGTGAACGCCATCCTGGCCACGCTGCAGGACATTATCGCCCAGGCGAGCCGAGCGGCCTTTGTGGTCGGCGTCCTGTTATTGCTCGCGGCCCTGCTGGTGCTGATGGCCGCTCTGCTGGCCATGACCAACGCCCTGCGCCGGGACAACCGCTTGCTGATCGTTATCGGCGGGCGCCGTGCCTTGCTGCGCAAAACCGCGGCATTGCAGGCGTTCTACCTGTTCGGCGGAGCCGCACTGCTGGCCAACCTGATCCATCTGGCAGCGCTGATCCCGCTTGGGGCGCGCCTGTTCGACAGTCAGTTGCCATTGAGCGGCTGGCTGTTACTGCCGTGGGCCGTGGCCGGGCTGGTCACAGTGGCCGCCCTGTTGGCGCCACCGTTGATGCCGAAAGGCTCAGGCCTGTCGGCGAGCCAATAGGGAAAAGGCCACCCAGGCCGCCACGCTGCTGGCGGCCATCAAACCTGTCATGGGCAGCGTGCTGCCGTCGTGGAGCATGCCCAATACGGTCCCGATCAGCCCGGCCAGCAGGAACTGCAACGCCCCGTTCAGGCCGGTGGCGGCACCGCTGTCCCGATCAAACAGGTTGAGAAAGCTGGCGATGCCATTGGGCATGATCAGCGCCACCATGCCCGCCGCGATCATGATCAGCGGCACTACCAGCCACAGGGTCAGCATCCCGGCGAGGGTCAGTCCCAGCATGGCCGCGCAGGCCATCACCTGCAGCGTCAGCGCCACCTGCATGATCGCGGCACTGGAATACCGGCGCAGCAGCAAGACGTTCAAACGGTTCATGCCCAGCATAGTCACCACGTTGGCGCCAAAATACAGCGGGAACTGTTCCGGGCTGATACCGAAGTATTCCATGTAGAGAAACGCCGCATCGGTAATAAAGGTGAACATGGCGGCAAATGCCAGGGCGTTGGCCAGAATAAACCCCATGGCCTGACGGTTTCGCAGCACCCGGCCGTAGGCCAGAAACATGCGCTGGCGCAGCGGTTCGCTACTCGGTTTCACCGCCACAGTGGGCAGCAAAAAACGCACAATGCCGAACAGCATGAATCCGTACATCGCCAGCATGTAGAAAATGCTTTGCCAGCCAAACAGCTTGAGCAGCAGTGCACCGACTGCCGGCGCAACCAGAGGCGCCACCAGCATCACCAGGCCAATGGTGGTCATCACCCTGGCGGCTTCCTTGCCGGTAAAGTGGTCCCGCACCGATGCCGCCGCGATAACCACCGTGGCGCCCCCGCCCAGGGCCTGCAAAAACCGCAGCATGTAGAGCATATCGATAGTCGAAGACAGCGGGATGCTCAGGCAACCGAGGATAAACAGGGTCAGGCCCACATAGGCCACCGGCTTGCGCCCGAACTGGTCTGACAGTGGCCCGCCCAGCCACTGGCCTGCCGCCACCCCCAGCACATAGACACTCACCGACACTTCAACCGCATGGATTTCAACGGAGAAATGGCCGGACATGGCCAACAAGGCGGGAAGGTAGGTATCGATGGCTAGCGGCCCCAATGCCACCAGCGTGGCGAGCAGCAATGCCAAACGGCCGGGAGACAGATTTTGCATGGAAGATCCTGGTGCTGGTCCGCGAGTGCAGGTTGTCTCGCCTCGCGCGACCGGATTGGGAATGATGCACAGGGTGGCTGGGGGCCCCAGGGCAGCATCAACGATGCCGGGAATTACACCCCCAGCAGCGCAATCGCCCGGAATGGTACCGCAATGCCCAGCCCCTTTCAGTTACTTTATGAACCCAATTCATTTTCTTTGAATAAAAAGCCGAAAAAACGAGTTGCGGCGCAGCTGGAGGGCTGTGACTATTACCCGGCTCAGCAGGTGGCCCGCCCGACGCACCGTGCCGGAATACACGTTTACCGACACCGGCAATCATGCATAATGCGGCTTACCTCGTGGCAGCATGGCCGGCAGCGATATGCGCCTGCCCTGTTGGCACCGTCAATACCCCGTCTCGCCGGCCCATGGATAAGCGCTCGTCAGATGTGGATTTCGTTTCATCACCTAGGAACTTCATGGATTTAAGCGTCCCTTTCCAGTTAGCCATCATCACCGTGGTTGCGTTCGCCTGCCAGTGGCTATCCTGGAGAATCAAGCTCCCCGCCATTTTGCCGTTGCTGCTTACCGGCCTTGCCCTTGGCCCGTTTTTCGACGTACTGCAACCCAAGGAGTTGTTCGGCGACCTGCTGCTTCCCGGTGTCTCTCTGGCGGTATCCATTATCCTGTTCGAAGGCGCGATGACCCTGCGCTTCGATGAAATTCGTGGGCTGGAAAAAACGGTGCGCCGGCTGGTCACCTGGGGCGCCCTGGTGACCTGGAGTATCGTGACGGTTTCCGCCTGGTGGGTGCTGAAGCTGCCGCTCGGGCTGGCTTTGCTGTTCGGTGCCCTGGTGGTGGTGACCGGCCCTACCGTAATTGTTCCCCTGTTGCGCAGCGTGCGACCGGTAAGCAGCGTGGCGCGACTGCTGCGCTGGGAAGGGATCGTGATCGACCCGCTGGGGGCGATTTTCGCGGTGCTGGCCTACGAGCTGGTGGTGGCGAGCGGTCAGGATGGTGCGGTGCTTCATACGCTCTGGCTGTTCATTCAGACCATTGGTGTGGGCGCCGCAATTGGTGCTGTGGTGGCGTTCGGGCTTGCTGAGCTGTTACGTCGCCACCTGATCCCCGAATATCTGCGCAGTTTTCTGGTGCTGTCATCGATCATCGGTGAATTCGTTCTGGCCAACGGCCTGAGTGAGGAATCCGGGCTGGTTGCGGTTACCGTCACGGGTATCGTGCTCGCCAACCGTAAAGGCGTGCGCACCGACGACATTCTCCACTTCAAGGAGAACCTGTCCGTCATGCTGATTTCCGGCCTCTTTATCGTGCTGGCGGCCCGGCTGGAAATGAGCGAACTGAGTCAGCTTGGGCTCACCGCTCTGGCGGTACTGGCGATCATCCAGTTCGTGGCGCGCCCCCTGTCGGTTTGGGTATCCACATTTGGCTCATCGCTAAACTGGCGGGAGAAGTCCCTGCTCGCCTGGATTGCTCCGCGCGGCATTGTTGCCGCGGCGATCTCCGCCCTGTTTGCCGAACGCTTGCAGCAAAACGGTGTGCCCGGAGCAGAAAAACTGGTGCCGCTCACCTTTATGGTGATTATCGGCACGGTAGCGTTGCAGAGCCTCACGGCTCGGCCTCTAGCCCGCCTGCTGAAAGTGGCGGAACCTGCCGCACGCGGCTTCCTGATCATCGGCGCCAACCCGGTGGCCCGGGCCATTGGTGCGGCCTTGCAGAAAAACCAATACCCGGTGGTCGTCACCGATTCCAGCTGGGAATCCATTCGCTCTGCCCGGATGGAGGGGCTGGGGACGTTCTACGGCAACCCGGTATCACAGCATGCGGATCAATATCTGGATCTGGTGGGCTATGGCAAGTTGTTGGGCCTCAGCCCCCGCCGTGAACTTAATACCATGGCGACCATGCGCTATCGGCTGGAATTCGGGGAGCAGAACATTTTCAGCCTGCCCACCCAGAAGACGGAAAAGGAAGTGAAGCATGAAGTGGCGCCGGAGCACCGTGGTGCCACCCTGTTTGCGCCGGATATGACCTATGCACGGCTGGCCAGCCTGCTTAGCCAGGGGGCGGAAATCCGTAAAACACGCCTCACCGAAGAGTTCAGTTTCCAGGCCTACAAGGAAGCGCCGGGGCGCCAGGCCTGGCCGCTATTTGCTATTGATGCCCGTGAGCGCATCCATGTGTTCTCCGCAGAAGAACAGCCCGATCCCAAGGCCGGCTGGCATATTCTTGGGCTGGTGAAAGAAGACGCCGCCAAGGAAGAAAAGAAAGCTGAAGCCCGTGCGGAAGCCGCCGCCGAAAAAACCGCCGCGGAAAACAAAGCGGACAGCAAAGCCGAAGGAAAAGCCGGGAAAGCTGACGACAAATCCAACAAGGACAAGTCCGGGTCAGCCACCACGGGGAAAGAGAAAGGAAACCCACAGAAAACGCCAAGCGCATAACGCCCTTTGCAAGTGTGTGCCTGTCGCCAAAAAGAGCGGCGACAGGCGCGTGCTTGCGACTCTTCCTATCACTCACGCCTCAACGGAATCAGGCGTTTCCAGACAGGCGGCAAGGCTCAGCCTGTGTTGCGCTGTTGCTCGGCATCATCACCCACAAACGAATCAATCAGGCCGCATACCCGGCCATCATCCAGTCGGCAATCAGGTGCGCCCTGCCATTCATTCATCGCATCACGCATACGCGTGCTCAACGCCTGCAGCTCGGCAATGCGGGCCTCTACCTGCGTTAACCGGTTTTCAATCAAGGTGCGGACCTGGCCGCAAGGCGTTTCCCCTTCACGGGATGCCTGGGTCAGGGACTGGATGTCGCCCAACGTAAATCCCAGAGAGCGTGCTTTCAGGGCGAAGCGCAACAACCGTAAATCTTCTGCCCCGTAATAGCGGTATCCGTTATGGCTGTCACGGCTCGGTGACAGCAAACCAATATCCGTGTAATGGCGAACGGTTTCAGCGGTGGTATTTCCCTGTTTTGCCAGTTCCGATACACGCATATGGTTACTCCTGATCAGCGGGCAGCATGGGTGATAGAGAGGTCTGCCCCCACAGCTGCCAGCTTTGTGGCACCGGCCGGCTATGGGCGGCAAAAAACGCCTTTACAGAATCCATGATGGTCGCGACAGACAGCTGCCGGGTCAGCGCGGTACCAAAAGCAGTCTGTTCCGGCGTGTGATTCAGTGTGCATTGCAGCGCCACATCAGCCAGCAACAGCTCATCCTCATGGCGCTGCCAGGCATCACGCAATGGCGCGGCCAGCCAGCCACACTGTTGAAATTCCAGCGCGTACTGCCCTTCCAGCCACCACAGATAAGCATCATCGCCCAGTGCGCCCAGCAACGCACCATGCTGTTGCCGGTACTGATCCGTGTCGCCACTGGCGATGGCCCGGCGCAACAACCAGATCATCGGCTGTTCGGATTCAAGCTGATGGGTAGCCGCGATGCGCTCACAGGGTTTGCCCAGGCACTGGGTCAGCCACAAGGTCAGGGCTGCGGAGCGCCCTTCAGCCAAATTGGCCACCCGGGCCTCGTTTGGCGACTCGCCGAGTGCCTCCAGAAACGCCTTGCCACCCTCACTCTGCAACCAGCGCCCTTCTTTCAGCAACGCCGTTAGCCGCAGCCCGGAGCTATAGTCGTACCAGTCGGTCAAGGTGTAAGGCGTAGCCGGGGTGCCTTCCAGGCGGAGAAAGCTGATTCCCCCACCGGGAAAATGCAGCCGCACCCGTGCCGCAAAACGACTGTCGCTTTCATTGAAGCCAGTGATCGCAAAACGGTCGATGGGCTGCGCCTGTACCCAGGGTTTGATGGTCGACGCCGGTAGCGGCACGATATCCTGGCGCTGTAGCAGCACATCCAGTTGGCCCTGCGAGAGATCGGCCCGTAATTGGCTCAGGGTGTTGCTGTTATCGTCACTGTGCGCAGGCAAAGGCAGCAGCAAAGAGGCAAGCAGAGACAGCGTTGAGCACCAGCGGAACATGAACATAAACCGTGAAGACAATGGAGGGAAGACCCTACCACAGGGGACAGCCCGGGCGTGATTAAACCCGAGCCGGATAGCCGGTAATGCGGCGAATGGAGCGATATAACGGCGCCAGCCGGGGATATAACTTGCGGTAGACGTCCCGGTACAGGGCGTCGTAGTGGCGTGCCGGGGCCGCCTCTGGCAGGAAGGTGTCGCCCGGGCGTGTCATTGCTGCCACCGCAGAGGGATAGTCCGGGTGCAGGCCCAAAGCGACAGCCGCATTGATCGCAGCTCCCAGACCGGATGTTTCCGTGGTGTGGGGCCTCACTGCAGGCAAATTGAAGATGTTCGCGGTGATCTGCATGATCGCATCACTTTGCGAGCCACCGCCGGACACGCGCAGGGAGGTGACCGGAATGCGGTTACGTTTTTCCAGCCGCTCTTTCCCCTCGCGCAGGGCATAGGCAATGCCTTCAATAATCGCCCGGTACATGTGAGCGCGGGTGTGTACATCGCCAAACCCGATAATGGCCCCCTTGGCCTCTGGACCGGGAATGCGCACGCCCGGGTTCCAGAATGGCTGCAGCATTAACCCCATGGCGCCCGGCGAAGACTCTTCCAGCAAGGCTTCAAAGAGCGTTTCCGGCGCCACGCCAAGTGTCTCGGCCTGCTGCACTTCCTGTTGCCCGAATTCGCGTTTGAACCAGTTGACCATCCAGTAACCGCGCTGAACGATGATTTCGGAATTATAGCGATCGGGCACGGCGGCACCGTAGGCCGGGACAAAGGTGATCGGCTCCACGTAGCGCGCGTTGCAGGTGTTGAACGTGGCGGTGGTACCGTAACTCAGGTTGCCGATTTCCGGGGTGAACGCGCCCGCCCCCAGCACTTCGCAGGCTTTGTCGGCGCCGCAGGCAATCAAGGGCAGCCCCTCGGGGATGCCTGTGGCCTGGCTGGCCTGCTCGGTGATCGCCCCCAGTGGTTTGCCGGGCACCACCAGCTCCGGCAACTGTTCACGCCGAACCCGCAAGGCCTGCCATTTAAGGTCATGGGGCGGCGCCCAGCAGCGCCCTTTGTAATCGAAAGGAATGTAGCCCACCTGCGACGCAGTACAGTCGCGCAGCTGGCCGGTAAGCTGATAGGTCAGGTAGCCCGACAGCAGCAAAAAGTGTCGGGTTTTCTGCCACAGCGCAGGCTCATCCACGGCCAGCCAGTTGCATTCGGCCTTGGCCTGGAACTGCCGCAGGGTTTCCCCCTGCCCCATCACTGTCACCGGGGCGGCCAGCCACCAGGGCAGCCGGGGAATGGAATCCGTGCGACGCTGGTCCAGCCAGATAATCGCCGGGCGTATCGGTTGCTTGTGTTCATCAAGACACACCACCGAAGCCCGCTGCGTGGTCAGTGCCACCGCTTTAACCTGATGTTTGAGTGCGCCGTGCTGCTCCCATAGCCCCTGGCAAGCGAGTCCGAGCTGTTCCCAGAAATAGCTGGCATGTTGCTCTGCCTGGCCCGGCTCATGGGAGAAATAAGGCTCGATATGCTGCTGGTAACGGGCGATCAGCTCGCCGTCGCGATTGAATAGCATGGCACGCACGCTTTGCGTGCCCTGATCCAGCGCCAGTACCAGCGGCTCATCCATCATCCTGCCTGCTTCTCCCGGATCTCGGCCGAAACGTTCGGCTCAGCAGCGTCGCCAGCAGGTGTGGGCACGCCATAGTAGCGCTGATGAATCTGCCGGTAGCGGATCAGCTCCTTGTCCCAGCGGGTGTCATCCCAGCCCAGGGCCTGTTGGATTTGCGTACGCAATGTCGCCAGCACCGCGATCCCTGCGGCGGGCTTAAGCAGCCCAAGGCGGGTGCGACGCAACATCAGATCATCCAGATGCACCACCGATTCATGGGCCAGAATCCACTCAATAAAGGCTGGATTCGTCTGGTCCGCATGCAGAAACGCCTCCACCGCTTCGGGGGCATTCTCGATGGGCTCAAAACCCCGCGCTTTGCTTTTCTGACTGCGTCGGTGCTCTTTATCGTCAATCAAACCGGTGGCCAACAACGCATCCAGTGCAATCAACCGAAAGGTGGTGAGCTTGCCGCCGCTGACGGTGACAATGCCATTCTCACCCCAAACCGCATGGTCCCGACGCTCCTTGGAGGGATCCACACCCTTGCCTGAGGCGATAACCGGGCGCACACCAGCGATGGTCGAATAGATGTGTTCACGGGTTACGTTTCGGCCGGGGAACTGGGTATTGATCAGCTTGAGCAGGTAGACCACCTCCCGATCACTGGCCGCGGCCTCAATATCCATGTCCTGGGGGTGATCCAGGTCCGTGGTGCCCACACAGGTCACCCCTTCCCAGGGAAAGACAAACACCGGCCGGCCATCCTCGGGATGCATCACCGTAAGGCAATCGTTGACCGGTAATACGGCGGGGTCGATAAACAGGTGGCTGCCACGCAATGGCCGCACCCTGGCCTCGGTACCGGAAAAACGATCCGCCCAGGCCCCGGTGGCACTCACCACCGCAGTCGCCTTGAGGGTGGACAGTTCACCACTGACCCGGTCTTCAACAGTAACAGAGAAGCCCTGTTCCCCCTTTTCGCTCCGCTCTGCCTGAACGACACGAGCGTAATTCTGTGCCACCCCGCCATGGCGCGCGCCCTCCAGCAGCGTGCGCATGACCAGGCGGCAATCGTCGGTGAGTGCGTCGGTATAGCACATGGCCCCGGTGAGATCCTGATCCCGCAGCCCGGGCACCCGCTCTAACAATTGCGCCTTGTTCAGGTAACGGTGGTCGCGAATACCGGCCAGAAAATCATACAGCCACAACACCGCCTTCATGGGCCAGCGCCCGGGGAATACCCCCTTGCGCAACGGGAAAAGATAGGTCGCCCGCTCTACCAGGCCCGGCAACTCATTGAGCAACCGTTCACGCTCCAGCAGGGAATGGCGTGTCAGGGCAATGTCGCCCTGGGCAATGTAGCGCAAGCCGCCGTGCACCATTTTGGAGGAACGACTGGAGGTACCCCAGGCGAAATCGGTTTGTTCCAGTAGCAACACCCGCTGCCCGCGACGGGCCGCTTCAAGCATGACACCGGCACCCGTGATGCCGCCACCGATGACGATCAGGTCCCATTGCGCCTTGCCCTGTGTGGCGGGTGTGGCCAGTTCTGTCAGCGTGCGGCGTTGGCCGAGCATAAAATTTTTCCTGTTGGTCGTAAGCGAATCGTGCCTGTATCAGTCGTCGATCAAGCAGCCGGGATTCAGGCGATGCTGGGGGTCGAAGTGGTCGACCAGCCGGTTCAGCACCGCCATTCCCTGCTCACCTTTTTCATGGTGCAACCAGGGCGCGTGATCACGACCTACGCCATGCTGGTGACTGATGGTGCCACCGTTCACCACAATGGCCTCACAGGCTGCCTGCTTCAGCACCCGCCAGCGAGCCAGCGTGGTTTCGTAACTGTCCGCGCAGCGAAACACATAAGTGGTATAGATACTGGAACCTTGCGAGTACAAATGTGACAGGTGCGTAAAGACGTGCACTTGCTCGCCGTCCCCCGCGTTATCACGCACCGCCTGTTCCATGGCAACCATGGCCGGGGTTACCCGGTTCCAGTCCACGGCGGTTTCAAAGGTATCGACCACATAACCGTGCTCCCACAAACCGTGGCGCAGGTACGGTGAGCGGAAACGGGACTCTTCCCACTTTTTCCCCAGCAGGGTACCCACCATGACGCCACCAGCCTGACGGATCCGCTTGCGAGCCTGAGCAAGCACGTGACGCGCCTGGGCCTTGTCGCCGGTTACGCCGAACGTGATCATGCATTTGCCGTCACCACAGCCACGCACATTCAGATAACGATGCAAAATACCGACCAATTTTTCGTGGCCGGCCAACATCAGGTGTGTACGGGTTTCTTCTGCATTGGACAGGCGCAGCATGGAAAGCGGTATCTTCGCCTGGGTCATCTGCCGCACCAGCTCTTTGCCGGTATCCCAGTCGGGGGCGAAGGCCACCTGAAACGTTTCCGTTTCCGGCAAGGGCGTGACCCGCACTTTCACTTCGGTGATCACCCCCATGCGCCCTTCCGAGCCAAGGATGATTTCCCGCAGGTCAGGCCCAGCTGATGAGGCCGGAATGGTAGGAATCGTCAATGTGCCTTTGGGCGTTTCCACTCGGCCACCGGCAAACATTTGCTCGATGCGGCCATAACGCATGGATTGCTGGCCGCTGGAACGACTGGCCACCCAGCCGCCAATGGTGGACAGCTCCCAGGACTGGGGAAAGTGCCCCAGCATGTAGCCCCGCTCACGGAGCTGCTGCTCGACCTTGGGGCCCGGTGTTCCCGCACCAAACGTGGCGATCTGGCTTTGCGTATCCAGGTCCATCAGCTGGTCCATGGCCGCCAGGCTCAAAGTCAGAACCGGTGCATCGCCATCGGGGGGATTGATATGCCCTGCCACGGACGTGCCGCCGCCATAGGGAATCACGGTAATGCCCTGGGCCAGAGCCCAATCGAGCAGTTCGCGAACTTCCTCGCTGCTGGAGGGTGTGGCAACCCCATCCGGGAATCGCTCGAACTCGCCGGAGCGCATGGCCAGCCAGTCTGGCAGGCTTTGCCCGCGTGCATGGCGCAGACGGGTTTCCGGGTCTGTCTTCACGCCCGGATGGTCCGGCAACCGGGACGCCGGCACCTGGGCAATCACGGCTGCCATTTCCGCGTCCGGTAGCGGCTCCGCCCGGCCCAGGCGGGACTGAATAAAGGTCAGCCCTGACGGTTTCAACGGATAGTGATTGTTACTGTCACCCCAGCCATTCCAGCGTCGCATGCATACACTCCTTATTTTTCCCCATAGTAGTCCTGACACGCCGGGCTTTCACTGGCGTGGCAGGACATTGCATGGACTATTTGTGACAAAGGAGGTTTGGGGGGAGCAACAACGGTCAGGGGCAGGTCACAGCAACCAGCGGCGCCAGCCTTGCTTGCGAGCCATCGCTCGCTCCTGATTCAGAGAATCCAGCATGCCGTAAATCGAGGCCGCGACGGTTTCACGCACCGCCCAGCAGGCCTCTGCATCCCCTTCTCTGCCGGCCCAGGGAGCGGTAGAAATAGGCTCACCGATCTGGAACCAAAGCGGCTCAGGCCTGGGGATCAGGGTGGGGCCGACGCCACGACTCAGCGGCATGAACATGTCGCCCCCGCGCAATAGCTTGTCGAGCCGTGGGCGTTTCAGCAAAGTACGGCCGAGCCAGGATTGCTGGAAATCGTTACCGTCGACCAGTACGCGGTAGGCTTCGTCACAACCGGCGGAGGCAAACGGAATAATGTCGTAGCCGTGCTCGATGGCCATGCGCGCAAATCCCGTACGTTTCTTCCACACCAACTTGTGCACTTCATCCTTGCGCATGGCCACTTCCCGGGCACCACCGGGAAAGACCAGCACCGGCTGGCCGGCCTGCATCAGCTTTGTGCAATTGTCAGGATTGCCTTCCACCGCCCCCCAGCGTTTCAGTAATGGCCCCCAGCCTGGCACGCGGAAATGCACCCGGTCTCCAAGGGCCCTGGGGAAAACGCCGGTTTGCCGGTACAGCTCCAGCACGAAAAGTGGGGAATCAATCAGGCCGTACAGGCCATGGTTGCCCACAAACAGCGCCGGGCGCTGTGGGTCGACATTGTCGGCACCCAATAACCGGGGAGCAAAATAGTGCCGGGACACAGCCAGCAGCCGGTCCATTGTCGCCAGCGATGGCGGGGAAAAATCCTGAATAGCCAAGCGATATCCTGTAATGATTTGATCAAATTCGGTGCAGTCGTGACGCCGGCACTTTACCAGCTTTTACACTACCGCTATGGTTCATTCAGGCCTAAACCAGTAAAAAAACCAATATGTTATCGAATCCCAAGGAGCTTTCATGAAACGATTTGCCGGGTCACTTGCGCTGGCGAGTGCGATTGCCGTTACGGGCTGCAGCACGGTCAACCCTTACACAGGCGAAAAACAAACCTCTAAGGCAACTTCCGGCGCAGCCATCGGCGCGGTAGCCGGGGCCCTGATCGGCATTGCAACTTCCGACAGCGCCAAAGAACGTAAAGAGCGTGCGCTGGCCGGGGCGGGCATCGGTGCGGTTACCGGCGGTGGCGTGGGCTATTACATGGACGTTCAGGAAGCCAAGCTGCGCCAGAAGCTCGAAGGCGCCGGTGTTTCCGTTACCCGTGATGGCGAGAACATCATCCTCAACATGCCGGGCAACCTGACCTTTGCCACCGACAGCACCAGTGTGAAGTCTTCTTTCGATCCAGTGCTGGATGCGGTTTCTGAAGTGCTTAATGAATACAAGTCCACCATGATTCAGGTGGCCGGCCACACAGACAGCACTGGCGGCGACCGTTACAACCTGCTGCTGTCCCAGCAACGGGCCCAGGCGGTATCCAACAAGCTGTCTGGCTACGGTGTTGAACAGGTTCGCCTGGACACCGTGGGCTTTGGTGAAACCCAGCCCATTGCCAGCAACAATACGGCCAGCGGCCGGGAACAGAACCGTCGCGTGGAACTGACACTGCTGCCTTACACCAAATAAGCACAGCAGCGATTCCTTGCATGGCGGCGAGCCTGGCTCGCCGCCATTGTTTTACGCCCTCCCGTTGTTTTAGCCCCCCGTTTTTCCCACCACAACTTTTTCCAATACAACCGCAACATTTCGAATGTGCGCCCGCGCCCTTTTCCCTATGCTCCCCGTTAGCTTCATTTCCCTTCATACTTCACTTCATAACTACGGGGGCAGGCCCCATGCGAACAGGCCAACGCACAACGATGAATGCAGACCAGCAACGGCAGCAAGCTATCAATGAACACCGGTGCATCCCCGGTGATGCCTTTGTGTATGGAGTCGTTACAACCGGCATTTTCTGTCTGCCCACCTGCCCTTCGCGCCGTCCACGCAGTGAGAATGTTCGTCTGTTCGATAATGCCAGGGCAGCCCTGCAGAGCGGTTATCGTCCCTGTCGCCGCTGCCACCCTCTGGGGGATTCCCCGTCGCCCATCATGACCACAGTGATTGCCCTGTGCCGCACCATAGACACGGCGGAACACAAACCCACACTGGCAGAATTGTCCGTGCAATCCGGCTGGAGCCCCTCCCATCTTCAGCGCCAGTTCAAGGCCATTACCGGAATTTCCCCGCATCAATACGGTGTTGCCGTCCGCCGCCGCCGGGTCCGCCAACAGTTACGCGACGACCAGCCGCTGACCCGCGCCGCACATCACGCCGGCTTTGATTCCAGTAGCCATCTCCATGGCTCCGCCGGGCAAACCCTGGGCATGAAACCGGGACAGTATCGTCAGGCAGGCCAGGGCCTGGCGCTACGCGTCGCCATTGCTGACAGCTCACTGGGTGCCGTGCTGGTGGCAGAAAGCGAAAACGGTATCTGTGCCGTTGCCATGGGCGATGATCCGGATGCCCTGCTGGGCGATTTCGAACAGGAATTCAGCGGTGCAAAACTGTTACCCGGCAACAAGGCATTCGAGAAACGTGTCGCCATGGTCATTACGCTGATTGATGCCCCCCTTGGCACACAGACTCCGCTGCCGGATGCCCTGCCTGTGGATATACGCGGCACAGCTTTTCAAGAACAGGTGTGGGCCGCGCTCCGGGCTATTCCGGCAGGACAAACCCTGTCCTATCAAGCGTTGGCGGAAACGCTGGGGCGACCCACTGCCGCCCGCGCCGTGGCCAGGGCTTGCGCCAGTAACAGGCTGGCGGTACTGGTGCCCTGCCACCGTATTGTCCGCGCCGACGGCGGTCTGTCTGGCTACCGTTGGGGGGTTGAACGCAAGGCCACCTTGCTCGCCCGGGAACAGGGAAATAAAAAGGCGTGAGCAGCTTCACCCTTGCCTTGCCGCCTCACTTTAGTGTGCCTGCTTTCCTCGATTTCCACGGCCGTGACCAGCACGCCATTTCCGAGCAAGTAGAAAGTAATGTGCTTCGCAAGGCCGTGACCCTTGATGGCCGCCCCTGCTTGCTGGCTCTGGATTTCAATCAACCCGGGCAGGTCCGCGCCACGGCCAGGACACTCACCCGTACCGCATTATCTCGACAGGCTCGCGCCATGCTTGGCCTCGACCAAGCTGTGCACACGTTCGAACAAGCGGTTACAGGCCAGGCGACACCACTCGGCCAGCTGGTGGGCAGGCAGCGTGGGCTCCGTGTGCCGCAATCGGCGACCCCATTCGAGGCATTGAGTTGGGCCATCATCGGGCAACAGATCAGTGTCAGCGCGGCCACCGCAATCCGTCGACGGTTTATTCAGCTGGCGGGGCAAACGAGAATAAGCGGCCTGCACTGCTACCCTGACGCCGCCGCGGTGAGCCAGCTGGATGCCAGCGCACTGCGCAGTGTCGGCTTTTCAGCCAGCAAGGCAGAGACGTTATTGACGGTGTCACTGTGCTGCTGTGAGCACGCCCTGCTTCCCGACGCATTACACTCAGTGGCCGACGCACAGAGCACGGAGCAGGCCCTGCTTGGCATTCGCGGGCTGGGGCCCTGGAGTGTGAATTACACCCTGTTACGAGGGTATGGCTACCTGGATGGCAGCCTGCACGGCGATGTGGCGGTGCAGAAAGCACTGCAGCAGTTGTTGGCCCTGAAGACGCGCCCGACTGCGAAAGCGACCCGGGATTGGCTGGCCGCATTCACGCCATGGCGGGCGCTGGTGGCGGCGCATCTGTGGCAGTCGTTACAGGTGCAAGCCTGAGGCATTTCAAGCCTTGCGGCCAAGGCGCCAGGCCAGAATAGACATGGGCAACAGCAACGCGATCACCAACAGATAGGGCCAGCGGTGATCCAGGGTGTAGAGGCCGGTTCCCACCAGTGGCCCGACAATAAACCCCAAGGCCGGACAGGCACTGGCCAGGCCCGCCACTCGCCCCTGCTCCTCCGTGGGCACCCGCAGGCTGGCCAGGGACATGATTGCCGGCATGCCAAACCCCAGCCCCAGCCCGACCAGCAGCACCGCCCCGCTCATCAAGGCCTCCGTGTCCGCCAGCCAGAGAATAACGGCACCGGCACCGATACTGGGCACAGCCAGCGCGATCAACAGGGTCGCCGGGGCTTTTAGCCACTGCACCACAATCAACTGTCCCGACAGCGATGTCAGTGCGGCCATCATCATGGTCAGCCCCAGCGCCCTCGCCGCTTCGGCAGGACTCATCAGGAACTGGTCCTGAAACAGAAAACCCAGGGTTTGCTGAATCAATGCAAAGCTCATGAACAGCATCACCCCGGTCAGCAACAGGTCGCGCAAGCGCGGGTCTGCATAGGCGGCCAACCCGTGACGCAGCACGGAACGCAGCGGCACCGTGCGTGCCGTGGGGCGGTGTGGTGACGGTGGTAACCACAGGGCCACGCCGATCGCCATAAGGGCGGTCAGTACCGCCACGCCATAAAGCGGGAACACCAGCGCAATGGCGGCCAGAATACCGCCGGACACCGGGCCGACCACGGTACCAATATTGTTGGCAGCACCGATGCGGCCCATGCCCTGGGTGCGTTGCTCCGGCGTGGTAATGTCAGCGGTATACGCAGCGGCCGCTGCCGGGGTTGCCGCCATGATGGCGGCCTGAAGCATACGGCTGAGCACCAGAGCAGCCACCAGCCCGCCCCCCACCAATGCCCCGCGCAGGCCCAGATCAAACACCACGGCGAACGACAGCGTACCCAACGAATACCCCGACAGCCCAATCACCATGACCCGCTTGCGACCCAGCGATTCACTCAAGGTGCCCCACACCGGGCTGGCCAGGGCGAACACCAGTGACGAACAACTGATGATCAGCCCTACCTGCATTTCCGTCATACCAGTGGCACGCCCCAATGACGGCAGCAGGGTAAAGACCAGGGTCTGCCCCAATGCTGTCACCGCCACAGCCGCCAACAGCATTGTGTGACTGAAGGTCCGCGAGGTAGGCTTGCCAGCGATTTCGGTGGAAGGGTCAAGCTGTGACATTACAGATTCCGGTTCAAGGTGTGGCAGATTACGCACCGCTGCGGGGCGCATCGCATCAGAGGGTGCTGGCGGACTGGCTGGCCGAGGCGCCTTTTACTCTCGCCATGTCATCCGGGTTTTTCGGTTTTTTTGCCCATTTCGGCACCCTGCGCGCCCTGCTTGAGCACGGTCTGGCACCTGCTCGTTTCTGTGGTTCCAGCGCCGGCGCGCTGGTGGGCGCCGGCGTGGCCTCTGGCGCCAGCATCAATGCCATCGAAGACATGCTGCTCGGTCTGGATCGATCCCAGTTCTGGGACCCCTCCCCCGGGCTGGGTTTGTTATCCGGTCAGGCTTTTCGCCGAATGCTGGCAGGCCTGCTACCCACTCAGCGCGTGGAAGATGCCCGCACCCCGCTGGCGGTCTCTGCCTGGCAGGCGAAAAGCCGGCGTACGCAGGTGTTACAACAAGGCAATCTGGTGGAAGCGGTATACGCCTCCTGCGCCGTCCCCTTGCTGTTTCAGCCGGCCCGGATTGGCGGGCGCTACTACTGGGACGGCGGCATTGCCGACCGGCACGGGCTGGCAGCCACCTACCCCGGAGAGCGCGTACTCTATCACCATTTGCAGTCCCGCTCTCCCTGGCGCGGCCCTCACAGCAAGGCTCTGCATCACCCTTCTCGACCGAATCTGGTCACCCTTGCCATTGACGGTCTGGTTCGCTCCGGGCCCGGCAAGCTGGAACAGGGGCGCCAGGCCATGCACCAGGCCTATAACGCCACCGGCCGGGCATTGGCCCGGCCGGTGGGGGATGCGTTGATTATCGAATCGGTTCAGGACGCCTCGCCGTAGAGCGGCTTGGACAGTTCGGCCCAGTCGATCTGCCCATCGTCCACCAGGTTTTCAAACTGCAGGATGCCTAGTTCTTCAAAGCGTGGCCGCACGGAATCGGTGAGCAAACCAATGCGTTTCAGGTTGGGCATAATCCGGGTGAACAGCAGATTACGGAACTGCGCCATGATGGTGGACGACAATACCTGCTCGCGGGCAGCATCCACATCCCAGCCAAAGTGTTCGAATACTTCGGTGCTGATCAATCGCTCCCGCATGACCACACAAGCCTCGAAGGCAAAGTGGGCACGCTCTTCTTTTTCTTCTTCAGACAGTGTCTCAACAAAGTCCTCCAAGTAATTGACACCAAAGGTAACGTGCCGTGCTTCATCGCGAATAACAAGATGAATGATCTGCTTTAACAAAGGATCCTGGGCAGTCATTTTCAAGGTATTGAATGCGGCCAGCGCCAGCCCTTCGATGATGATCTGCATGCCGATAAACTTCAGGTCCCAGCGGGGATCAGACAGAATCTTGTCCAGCAGGGATTTCAGGTTCGGATTCACCGGGTAGAGAATGCCGATCTTTTCCTGCAGGTAACGGGTGAAGACCTCCACATGGCGCGCTTCATCAAAGGTCTGGCTGGCCGCATAGAGTTTGGCGTCATAGGTGGGTGCGCAGCTGGCCAGCTGGGAGGCCACCAGTAACGCCCCCTGCTCCCCATGTACAAACTGCGCGAGCATCCAGGCCAGGTTGTGCCAGCCAAAACGCAGCTTTTCATCCTCACTTAATGCTTCGAAGGTGTCCCAGCCGTGAAACGGGTTGAAGGACTGATCCAGTGGCACTTCGGATTTGGGGAAGCTCTCGGACCAATCCACATCCATGTCCGCATTCCAGTTGAGCTCTTTGCCCAGCTTGTAGAGCTTGCGGATGCGGCCATCGGCGGAAGAATAATCCCAGTTGTAGTGGCCCGTGAGCGGGGTCTGGAATATTTCCACCACATCTTCAACGTGTTGCGCACTCAATTTGTCTTCAATGTCTTCGTGGCCTGGCCCATCCCAGTTGTCGTAAATACTGACCTGAGTAGGCGGCGTGCTGACTTTGGTTATTTTCATGGGCATCCCTTGGTAGCGCTAAGTCATAACTCAACGCTAGGCGGATGCCGGGAAGGGAGCAATGTCGTGATATGACAATTAGCGCCGTCCGTGGCGCCTAAACACAATGGATCGGGATCCTTAGTCCGTGCTGCCATCATCAGAGAGGAGGAAGTGAGCGCGGGCAATGGTAATCGGCTCCTGGCGGTTTTTTTGCCAGGCACTGATGTGCACGTTGGCGATACGCCGGCCCAGACGCGTAACGCTGCATTCCGCGTAGGTATTGCGGAACAACCCTGCGCGCAGATAATCGATGGTGAAATCGATGGTTTTCGGCACTTTGGGCTCGCCCATTTGCAGCAGGATGAAGATAATCGCCGCCTGCTCCATAAAACCGGCTACCGCCCCGCCGTGCAGCGCAGGCAAGGTCGGATTGCCTACCACATTGTCATGCTTGGGCAGCACAAAGGTCAGCTCATCCCCTTGGGCGATGACCTGAATGCCCAGAAACCGTGCATACGGCACCCGGTCGATCAGGGCCTGATAGTCTGCCTCGCCACTGCGGCACTCTTCGATCAGCGTTTTCAATGCTTTCATTGGCCCACCACCGTGCCTGCCTTGTCAATTTTTAGTCGCGTATAGGTTGCCAACCCGGTGGCAATAGGCTCGTCATCCCCCTCTTCTTCCCAGGTCGTTACACTGACAAAAGCCACATGGGTGGTGAGTCGATAGCATTTAGCCTCACACACCACAGCCCGGCCTTTTCCAGGGCTACGCAAATGATCCACCCGAAAATCGATGGTCGGGGTAATCTCAAACGTGGGGAAGGTACGGCAAGTAATCGCCATCCCCCCAGCCTGATCCATCATCGCGAAAATGGCCCCGCCATGCATGACCCCGGTCTCCGGGTTACCGACCAGATCGTCTCGCCAGGGCATTCGGACCCGGACGCATTCTTCAGTAGCGCTGACGACCTCAAGCCCCAGCACAACGGAGTGACGCACGGACTCCAGGAAGCGATTGCATATGTCCAGGCGTGTATACGGAAGCGTTTTTTCTGTCACGGCGGCCAATGTCTCCAACTGATATCGGGCGCAAGATTAACGGCTGGCGGCTAATCTGCAAGTGTTACCGTTTTACCATAGAAACGGCCTTGCTCTCTGCTAGGATTCTCCGCCCATTTCAGGAGGCGTTTTAATGGCGACATCACGATTAAAGAACAGCCTGCGGGCCGTTGGCCACATTGTGGAGCGCAGGCGTCACCCGCAACGCTTTATCCAGGTGGATAAATGCCCGTGGGATGAGATTTATCGTGATGGCATCATGGCTGTACGCCATTACAGCCTCCCGCCGATGGCCGAGATCCCGCTTAACGACGACGTTCTCCCGGTTTCCGCCGACAAGCACCGCATTCCCCTGTTGCTGGTACCGGCGCTGGGCATTCACTGCTGGACCTATGACCTGATGCCCAACCGTTCCATGGTCCGTTATCTGATGGCCCGCGGTTACGACGTGTACCTAGTGGATTGGGGCAAACCGTCCAACGCCAATCGCAGCCTGGACCTGGACACCTACGTCAATCGCTGGCTTCCTTCTGCGGTGGAGGCCGTAAAGACCCATGCGGAAACCGAGACCATCAACATGATGGGCTACTGCATGGGCGGGTTGCTGTGTCTGATGTACCTAGGGGGGCACAGTGATGCGCCAGTGCGCAGCCTGATCACCATTGCCAGTCCGGTGAATTTTCACAAAAGTGGACCATTCGGCAAGGCGCTGGGGCTGGCCGCCATTCCCGCCATGCAGGTCCACGACTGGTTCCAGATTCGCCTGGAGCCGCTCAGCGACAAGCTATTTCACATTCCGGCCAACCTGCTAACGCTGGGCTTCAAGATGACCAATCCCCCTGGCGTGGTACAGGCTTACATGGATCTGATCCGCAACCTTGGTGACCGTGAATACGTGACCGAGTACATGACCATGGGCCAGTGGTTCAACGATATGGTGGATTATCCCGGTGCGGTGGTCCGCGAGGTCATCGAAAAAATGATTCTGGCCAACAGCCTGGCCAGAGGGAAAATCCGGATCGGCGGCCGCAGCGTGGATTTTTCATCCATTCAGCAGGACCTGCTTTCCTTTGCCGGCATCACCGACAACATTGTCAGCCTGCGCGCAGCAAGGGATGTGATGCATCTTGTCGGCAGCAAGGAGAAGCGCTTCGAGGAAGTACCGGGCGGCCATGCGGGGGTCTTTTCGGGTTCAAAAGCCCCCTCCCACGCCTGGCGCATCAGCGCAGACTGGCTGGTGGCGCGCTCGCAGTAGCCGCGCCGCCAAGCCGGGGACATCAGCCCGTTATGGCTGGGCCAGCTCACTCACCCGTTCCGCCATTTGCGTGGCATAGCGATAGAACAGATACGGAATTTTCTGCGTGTTCGGGTCATCCATACCGGGAATCGACTTGCGCACGAACGCCCAGCGCTGATCGATGAATGCCAGCACATCACGGGCCTGCTCATCCCCCGCATATTTGTCTTTCAGGCTGACCAGCGATTCGTCGATGGCCCGGGCTTCCGCGCCAAAGTCCATGGACTGCAGGCCCGTACCGGTTTTCAGGCCCGCCGAGGGAAAGGCGGCCAGGGCAGCATACTCACTGGCCAGACGCTGCATGGCCACGGACAGCTGTGCGATATCCAGGTAGGTTGCATCGCCCGCGACTTCCGCCTTGCGTACCAGCGCATCCACCGCCAGCGTGGTGGTATTGATTTCACTCATGGCGCTGTAGTCCGCATAGCCCAATGAGGCCAGCGGGTTGTCCAGAGCGCGTTGATCGAGGGCGTCCCAGGATGCCTCCAGTTGCGCCGCAGTGTCTTTCTCGCCGGGCGCGGCTTGTGCCTTCAGCGCATCAAGATGTTGCTCACCATCCGCCAGCAAGGCTTTCAGTGCTGCCCGGTCTTCCGGGTTGTCCCCACGAATCGAGAGCAGATGAAACCCCATCCGAACCCGCCATGCATCTGCCTGAACCAGTGCCAATTCCGTGGCAGACATTGCTGCCTGGGCCCCTGCTGACACCAATAGCAGCGCCGCAACCAGGCCATGTCGAATTTCCTTATTCACCCCGAACTCCCCCTATACATTTTAAGCAAGAGCGGCTTGAGACAAGCCGCCATCAAAAAACCCCCGCACACATGCGAGGGTCAGCACAAAAGAGCCATCGCTGGCTCCGCCTTATTCAACCGGCCCGAAGCTGGGCTTTTCTACATCCGTGGACGCCAGACTGATTGCCTGACTCATGGTGTCTACCATCTGGTTGGTATAACGATAAATCAGGTACGACACCGCATTTTCATAAAACTTGACCATGGATTCACGGATAAACATCCACTTGACGCCGACCTGGTTCAAGGCTCGGCTGATGGCTTCATCATTGGCATGGTTCTTTTTCGCCGCGGCCAGCATTCGCTCAAACTCAGGCACCGCGTCCTTGAACTCGATACGTCCTTCATCCGAGCCTGACGCCATACCCCCTGCCGGGTCTGCAGCGATATTCAGGTACTCGGAGGTCATGCGCTGGAGGTACGCGGAAAGCTCACGGATATCATCGTACTGGCCTTCGGTGGCGCCGTTGAAGGATTCGATCCGCAGCGACATCTCTGTCGGCAGCTCATTCACATCCTGAATGGTGTAGGCGTTGGTAAAACCTTGCTCGGCCATGGTATTACCCTGGGCCGCTGCTTTTAGAATGCCCCAATTCTTGTCCAGATCGTTAACCAGCGCGCGCTCTTCACTGCCTTCCGCATCCTGGCGTAACGCCGCCATGCCGGACTGTGCCTGGGCAATAGCGTCATCAAGATTGGAAATGTAGGTTTTGCTGCCAACCATGACGGTCAACATGTGAAAATCAGCGCGGACTTTCCACAGCGCCAATTCAAAATCTTCGAGTTCCGCATTGCTGATTGACGCAAATCCCTGCATTGGCAGCAACACCATCGCAATGAGACACCCCAGAAGACGCTTTCTCATAGCTACTCCCTAATAATCGCTATTTTTGTTGTTACTGACTTGTTATGGCTTTATTTATTTCGTCAGGTCAGCTCATCCCCGGACCTGAGTCACAAGACAATAGCATAAAAGGTAGCAAAAATAGGAGCCTGCGACTAATAGTTATCGGGCGTTAAGCCCCTGCTGCACTGGCTCCGCCCACCCCTGAGGAAGATGGCCGAGATAAGGCGCCAGAAGGTCGGGCAGGAACCAACCCAACACCAACAAGGCCATCATGGATAAAAGCACTAACACATTGATAAACCAGCACAAACCGCCCACCAGCATGACCAAGGTGCTGACCGGTGGATTCGGTGTTCCGAAGCGGTTCATCATGCTGCTGCCATCACCAAGATAGAGATAAAGCTGTAATGGCAAATTGACCAACGGCACAAACGCCAGGATGACCCACCAGCCACTTTTTTCCATATCGTGCAAACGGCGCACCAGAAGTCCGATTTGGTAGACCAACAGCGCCAGCGACACCACTGCGGCGACGCCCCAACCCACCCACTGCGGTAACAGTTCAACGGACAACAACAGAAAAAGCGCAATCAACAAGCCCGACAGCAGCGCAGCGCCAAACTGGTAACACGCAAACCGCAGGCGGCCAAGCCGCTGCCGCAGGCTGAGCACGGAGAGAGGCTCATAAACAATCATGCCCTTGCCCTGATAACCGGGCTTGAGTGATCCACCCCCGTAGGCGTCATTCATTGTTTTCTCCCCCGGCATCACCCTGCTCATTGCGCCACTGCTGGTAGCGGTCCAGATCCGTGCGGGTCAGTTTAAGCGTGCGCGATATCACGGCAACATCATCCATTAGCCCCAACGCCACAATAGGGTCAGGGATAGCGTCCAGCGGCATCAAAAAATAAACCAGCGCGCCAGTGATCGTTAGCAAGGTACCCCAGGGAACCGTTCGGTATCGCCCGGTTACCCAATCCCGTAGTAACGATGCCAGCAAGATCAGGTCGGCAAAGGTATCTCCCAGCCTGACCCTGAACTGGTCAGAACGATTGAACACCGCCTGGACCAGCCAGCGGGTGGCCGTGGCAGAACGAAGGATTCGCCCCGCCCGGCGCCGGGCCTCAACCCGGAACGGATTAACCGGCACTGATTTCCCTGAACAGCGCACGGTATTCATCGGTGAGCTTGTGTCGTGGCTGCATATTGACCAGTGGCGTGGCTTTTTCGTGGGACTCTCGCATCACCACGCTGCTGGAAAGCTTGTTGGCAAGAATCGGCAACCCTTCTTCTTCAAGAGACGCCACCAACTCCTGCGGCAAACGAGCCCGAGGCTGGTATTGATTCACCACAATACCTTCCACCTGCAGGTCATCATTGTGGTCTTCCCGGGCTTCCTGAATATTTTCCAGCAGTGTGTAGAGCGCCTTACGGGAAAACGCATCGCAGTCAAAAGGAATCAGCACCCGGTCTGCCGCAATCAGCGATGACAAGGTATAGAAGTTATACGCAGGCGGGGTATCCACAAAAATTTCGTCGAAATCCTTCGCCAGTGCTTTTAGCAGACCACGCAATTTATAGATCTTGTGTTTGGACTCGAGCATATGTTCGATTTCCCCCAGCTCGCCGTCAGACGGCAACACAAAGAGGTTTTCAAACGGCGTGGCATGCACATAGTCACGCGGATCCTTTTCTTTCAACCGAAATGACAGGGTCTGTGCAAAGAAAGTCCCGATATTCGGCTTCGGACCGTGGCCGTTGCTGTACGCCGGCATGCCCAACAAATACTGGCTGGCGTTACATTGTGGATCCAGATCGACAACCAGGGTGCGCTTGCCTTCCGACGCGCTGATCGCAGCCAGATTGACCGTGATACTGGACTTCCCCACGCCCCCTTTCTGATTGAACACCACTCTACGCATTCCTTGTTCTCCTTAAACAGCAAGTATTGGCGTTGCCGAATCATACACAGCCTGCAAAGCCACTCACAGTGCCAAAGCGACAGCCACGACTTGCCGCTCAGACTGTCCACAGAAACTGTGGATAACCTGGTGAATAACCGCTGAGCGAAATCGGCAAACCGGGATGAACCAGACGCAGGTTACGATTCGATTAAAAAACACTCAAATTAAACGCTGGCACGAAATCTATTTACTTTCCCTTGCCGAGATTTATCAGGGGAGCTAAAAGTAAACACAATGTTTCACCTCGACGCATCACTTGCCTGCGTCGTTCACGGCTATTTTCAGGTGTCTTTATGTCTCAGCCATTTTGCGTGCCGCCACGGACAAGCACTCTCAAGGCCATCCCCGGTGATGCGGGGCTGCCCCTTATCGGCCATACACTGGGTTTCATGCGCGATCCGATCGGATTAATGCGCAAACGCTACGACACCTATGGCCCGGTATCCTGGAGCAGCGTGTTTGGTTTACGCATGATCCAGATGCTCGGCCCCGACGCCAACCAGTTCGTTATGCTCAATCGCGGTGACCTGTTTTCCAATCATTATGGCTGGGATTATTTTATCGGCCGTTTTTTTCATCGCGGCATCATGTTGCTGGATTTCGAGGAGCACCGCTGGCATCGCAAGATCATGCAGCAAGCCTTTAACAAGGACGTGCTGAAAGGCTATCTCGAGCGCATGGGGCCACACATCACCAGCGGAATTGAGGACTGGCACAGCATCAATCAATTCAAGGTGCTTTCAGAGGTAAAGCAGTTGACCCTGGATCTGGCCACGGATGTGTTCATGGGCTATGAGCTGGGGCCGGAAGCAGACTCCCTCAACAAGGCCTTCGTGGATACGGTCCGTGCTGGCACCGCCATCGTGCGCACCAACGTGCCCGGGCTACGCTGGTCCAAAGGGCTTAAAGGCCGACGCGTTCTTGAAGCGTTTTTCCGCAAGGAACTACCCGCCAAGCGCGCCAGCCAGGAGTCGGACCTGTTCAGCGCGCTGTGCCATGCCAGCACCGAGGACGGTGAGCGATTCAGCGACGATGATGTGGTCAACCACATGATATTTCTGATGATGGCCGCCCACGACACCACCACGATTACCCTCTCCACGCTCTTTTATTATCTCGCCAAGAACCCAGAATGGCAGGAGCGGCTACGCGTAGAGAGCCGTGCCTTGAACAAGCGGGAGCTGGACTATGACGATCTACCCAGGCTGGAAGGTATCAGCCTGGCCATGAAGGAAGCTCTGCGGCTATGCTCTCCGGTGCCCTCCCTGCCCCGCAAGACTGTGAAGGATGTGGAGTATGAGGGGTTCTTTATTCCCGCAGGCAGCTTTATCAATGTGGTGCCCTACTTCACCCATTATATGGAAGAGTATTGGCCAGACCCGGAGCGGTTCGACCCGGAGCGCTTCAGCCCCGAACGGCGTGAAGACAAGGTGCATCCCTATGCCTGGATGCCTTTTGGTGGCGGCGCCCACAAGTGCATCGGCCTGCACTTTGCCGACCTGCAAGTGAAAGCGGTTCTGCACCAGGTATTACTTAATTATCGCTGGTCGGTACCCGATGACTACGAAATGCCGGTGGACACCAGCAGCCTGCCGGTGCCCGCCGATGGTTTGCCGGTGAAACTGGAAAAGCTCTGATGAGCATGGAGTTGCGAGTTGCGAGTTGCGAGTTGCGAGTTGCGAAAGCCGAAAACAATCTCGCTGAAATGACCGGTTTTTTTGAACTTCGCTTCTCGTAACTCGTAACTCGATACTCGTAACTCAATACCGATTGCCATCAAGCCGTGACCAATACCGCCTGACGCAGGGTTACCAGTTCTTCCGCCGCGGTTGGATGAATCCCCACGGTGGCATCAAAATCAGCCTTGGTGGCCCCCATCTTGATAGCCACCGCAAAGCCCTGTGTAATCTCGGCTGAGTCTTCACCGGCCATATGCAGACCAAGTACCTTGTCGGTGGCATCGTCCACAATCAGCTTGATCAGTGAACGCTCCTGCTTGTCACCCAGGGTATAACGCATGGGCCGGAACGCACTTTTATACACCCGCACCGCCGGCACACGAGCTAACGCCTGTTCTTCCGTCAGGCCCACCGTGCCAATATTGGGGTGGCTGAATACGGCCGTGGCAATGTTGTGATAATCCATCGCCGCCTCAGGCTTATGCTCCCCATAGAGTTGCGCCGCCAGCCACATACCCTCTGCAAGTGCCACCGGCGTTAATTGCACACGATCGATCACGTCGCCAAGCGCATAAAGTCCCTCAACACTGGTCGCAAAGCCGTCATCCACCTTGATAGCACCGCCCTCTGTCATGGCCGGCGCAGCACCCTCAGCAAACAGGTCATCCAGCTTGGGGATGCGCCCGGTGGCGTAGAACACTTCATCAAATACCGCCTGCTCGCCGCCTTGATAGGTAACGTGTTTTTCACCGTTAATCGCCTCAATACTGGCAACGTCCGCATTGAATTTCAGGGTTACGCCCTGCTCCTTCATCTGTTCAGCGATAAACTCACGAATGTCCTGATCGAAGCCACGCAGGAACAGATCGCCACGGTAGACCTGCGTCACCTGGCAGCCCAGGCCGTGCAGGATGCCCGCAAACTCCGTGGCGATGTAGCCACCGCCCACCACGGCAACACGCTTGGGAAGCGTGTCCAGATAGAACAGGTCGTCGGAGATGCGCACATGTTCACGGCCTGGCAGATCTGGCACGAAGGGCTTGCCACCCACTGCCACCAGAATATGGCGGGCCGTCAACACGGTTTCACCCACAGAGACCTTGCCACCACCCAATACCTGCCCGTGACCTTCAAAAATAGTCACCCCGGCCTGATTCAGGATCCGCTGGTAGATACCGTTCAACCGGCTGATTTCACGGCTCTTGTTATCTCGCAGTGTGGGCCAGTCAAACTCCCAGCCTTTCACGGTGTAGCCATAATCCTCAGCCAGCGCAAATTCCTGGGGAAAATGGCTACCGTACGAAAACAGCTTCTTGGGCACGCAGCCGACATTCACACAGGTGCCCCCGAAAAAGCGTTCTTCGATAATCGCAACGCTGGCGCCATGGGAGGCAGCCATGCGGGCGGCGCGTACACCACCTGAACCGGCACCGATTACGACAAGATCAAATTCCGTGGTCACTGAAAACTCCTTTGTATTTCGTTCATTGTGAAGGCTGCTGCAATCAGCACAAACGCCGCCATTCGATAGTGATTATAGGTGCCGCCAATCACGGACCGGTCCCAATGCCCTGCCAGCGTACAAACGGTTGCTTTTCACTGGGTCGGCCTTCACGCAGATAGATGCCCGATTCAACCTGTGGCCACAGGCGATCAAGCGGAATGGACTCGCCATTACTGCTGAGCATGCGGGCATGATAACGGCGTAATTGCCGCGGCTCGCTGACACCACAGGAATGGGCAATGGTTTCCACCTCCTTGACCAGATTGTCATGGAAGTGCGCCACGCGCTGGGACTTTTCCGCCGGCACCAGCCCGCGCTGTAAGCGCGGATTATGGGTGGTGACACCGGTTGGGCAGGTATTGCGGTTGCACTGCAGCGCCTGGATACAACCCAGGGCAAACATATAGCCCCGCGCAGAGACGCAGAAATCCGCCCCAACTGCTATCGCCCAGGCCACCATGCTTGGGGTGATCAGTTTGCCTGACGCAATAATGCGGATACGGTCTGTGAGGCCGTAGCCATCACGCAGATCCACCAACAAGGGCAACGATTCCGCCAGGCACAAGCCCACATCATCCATTAGTGACATGGGGGCAGCGCCAGTGCCGCCGTCGCCGCTATCGATAGTGATGAAGTCCGGCGCCGATTCCAGGCCACGCGCATGAATGGCCAGGAACAAATCCTCCACCCACGCCCAGGCGCCGAGTACACATTTGATGCCCGTGGGCTTGCCGCTCACCTCGCGCACATGGGCAATCAGGTCCAGTAGATCCTCCGCGCTATGTACATCCGGCTGGCCATTGGGGCTAATGGATGCCTCTCCTGCGGGGATGCCGCGAATGGCCGCAATTTCCTGGGTCACTTTGGCGGCGGGAAGAATGCCGCCCTTGCCAGGCTTGGCGCCCTGGCTGAGTTTGATTTCGATCATCTTCACTTGCGGCCGCGCCGCGATCGCAGCCAGGCGCTCATCGTTCAGGTTACCTTCAGCATCCCTCACACCGTAACGGGCCGTGCCCACCTGGAAGACCACATCACAGCCCCCTTCCAGGTGATAGGGAGACAAGCCCCCTTCCCCCGTATTCATCCAGCAATTGGCAATGGCGGCCCCATGGGACAAAGCCTGCACGGCGGGCCGTGACAGGGCGCCAAAGCTCATGCCGGAGACATTGAAGAAACTGCGCGCCGCATAGGGCTGTTCACAGTGGGGGCCGATCATCAAAGGCAAGGTTTTCGCCGCGTCCTTTTCCAGTGTTGGATAAGGACAATTCATGAAAATGACCCGCCCCGCCCCGGTTTGCTTGGTCGAGCCAAATGCCATGGTGTTGCTCAAATCTTTGGCGGCACGGTAAACCCAGGCACGTTGTGCCCGGTTAAACGGCAGTTCCTCACGGTCCATGGCGAAGAAGTATTGGCGGAAAAACTCACCAAGAGTCTCGAAAAAGTAGCGAAAACGGCCAATTAGCGGGTAATTACGGCGAATGGCGTGTCGCTTCTGAAAAAAACGGTCTTGTAGCCATAGGCCAACAGCCAACAGCGTTAGCAGCAACACCAGCAACAAAAAGCCCAGCTCCAGCCAGGCAATGGTGCTGTTTAACCAGGGTTCCAGATACTCAGGAAACATTCGCTCTCCTCGCTCGCTGTATTCGCAGCTGGGTGGCTCAAGGCGGAAATGTGCGCCAGCGCACTTGGGCCACCCCCGGCGCAATAGTATGATGTCAGTCCGTCGATTTTGTTACGCTTGGCGGCCAGTGTGGTCAATTCGTCTGGTGCTGGCCAGAAAGAAAAAAGAATGGCGTTATCATGGGGGTAACGCTTGGCTATAAGCCAGAACGACGGAAGAACAACAAATTAACGGTGTTCACGGTGCCCAACAAGCATCTTGCTACACCAGAAAAGGGGTACGGGGTTCAATGCGGGTTTTATTGAAGACATCCAGGCTGTCGGGGGCCTTGGCAGTTGGCTGCATGCTGATCGTCAGTGGCGGCGCCCTGGCAGACAATATCTACAAATACCGCTCCGCGGATGGCACCATCCTGTTCACCGATCAGGCTCAGGAACAGGTGGGCCAGCAGTACACGCTACTATCCGTTCGCAAAGGCTGGAGTTACACTCCCCGAGCCCTTTCCAACGCCCAGCGTGACCAGTACGACACCATCATTACCCAGGCGGCTACCCGCTTCCGCGTGGACCCTGCACTGGTCAAAGCCGTTATCCACGCCGAGTCCCTGTTCAACCACAACGCCATTTCACGGGTTGGCGCCCAGGGTCTTATGCAGCTGATGCCCGAAACCGCAGCCCACCTGAAAGTCAGCAACCCTTTTGACCCGCGTGCCAATATTCAGGGCGGCACCCAGTTCATCGCCTACCTGAAAAACAAATTTTCCGATCTCGACCATATTCTTGCCGCCTACAATGCCGGCGAAGGCAATGTGCGCCGCTATGGTGGCATTCCGCCTTTCAAGGAAACCCAGGCTTACGTGAAGAAGGTGAAACAACTTCGCCAGCGCTATGCGCACCAGTTTGTGGCCGAACTGGGAGAGGAAGAAACCGTGTTTGCGTCGCGGTAAGTCGCCCCGCCCTCAACAAGGTCGTTGGATTACGCCTTTCTGGCTAATTCAACCGACAAAACCCAGCGCTCTTAGGTTACCGGGTGCGTCTGATTAGCCTGAAAGGCGCAATCAGACAACAAAGCCAACGCTCATCAAATTTCCACACCCAGCCACTGCCCATCATAATCAATCCGAAACTGCTCGAGCTGATAACTTGATGTCTGGCATTTACCGCTGCGCAGCGAAAACGTCAGCCCATGCCCCGGGCAACGCAATTGCTCATTCATCACCGTACAGCGGTCGAGCGGAAAGTCCGCGTGGGGGCAGCGGCGCTGCATCAGCCAGGTGCGACCGTCTTCATGGATCAGCAGCAACTCCTTGCGCCCCACCGTAACAGGCAGCCGCAGACCGTCGTAAAGATCCATGATGCGGATAAGTCGATGAAACATGTGCCCCTCACCGGTTTCCGTAACGTAAAAAGCCCGCAGAAGCGGGCTTTTTACTGTGCTGCGAAGCAGCGGGTCGGTCAAGCAGACATTAGTTGCCGTGCTTCTCCGCCAGATAGAACCAGGTATCGAGCACCGAATCCGGGTTAAGGGAAACGGAAGAGATGCCCTGCTCCATCAGCCATTTGGCCAGGTCCGGGTGATCCGACGGGCCCTGCCCGCAGATGCCGATGTACTTGCCTTGAGCATTACAGGCGTCGATGGCCATCTTCAGCAGCTTTTTCACCGCCGGGTCACGCTCATCAAACAGATGACTCACGATACCGGAATCCCGATCCAGGCCCAGCGTCAGCTGAGTCAGGTCGTTGGAGCCGATGGAGAAGCCATCGAAGTGCTGCAGGAACTCATCCGCCAGCAAGGCGTTGGTCGGCAGCTCACACATCATGATTACACGCAGGCCATTTTCGCCACGCTTGAGACCATTCTTCGCAAGCAGCTCAATCACCTGCTCCGCTTCACCCACGGTACGCACGAACGGCACCATGATCTCCACGTTGGTAAAGCCCATTTCGTCACGGACTTTCTTCATGGCCCGGCATTCAAGCTCAAAACAGTCACGGAAGTTTTCGCTGATGTAACGGCTGGCACCACGGAAGCCCAGCATCGGGTTCTCTTCCTCAGGCTCATACAGCTTGCCGCCGATCAGGTTGGCGTATTCATTGGACTTGAAGTCCGACAGACGCACGATGACTTTTTCCGGGTGGAATGCCGCCGCCAGGGTAGAAATACCCTCGACCAGCTTCTCCACGTAGAAATCCACCGGATCGCCATAGCCCGCAGTTCGCTTGTCCACGTTCTGCTTAACATCTTTCGGCATGGCGTCGTAGTTCAGCAGTGCCTTGGGGTGCACGCCGATCATACGGTTGATGATGAACTCCAGACGAGCCAGACCCACGCCCTGATTCGGCAGGCCAGCAAAATCAAAGGCCCGGTCCGGGTTACCCACGTTCATCATGATCTTGAACGGCAGCTTGGGCATGGACTCAATAGAGTTGCGCTGGATATCAAACTCCAGCTGACCTTCGTAGATCTTGCCGGTATCACCTTCTGCGCAAGAAGCCGTGACTTCCTGACCATCCTTGAGCAGCTCAGTGGCATCGCCACAACCCACGATGGCCGGCACACCCAGTTCACGGGCAATAATGGCCGCGTGACAGGTACGACCGCCACGGTTGGTAATAATGGCCGCAGCACGCTTCATCACCGGTTCCCAATCCGGGTCGGTCATGTCCGTCACCAGTACATCACCGGGCTGGACCTTATCCATTTCCTTGATGCTGGTCACAATGCGCACTTTACCAGCGCCAATCCGCTGGCCAATGGAGCGCCCTTCCACCAGCACTTTACCGGTTTGCTTGAGCAAGTAACGTTCCATCACGTTCACGTCGGAACGACTTTTCACAGTTTCCGGACGGGCTTGAACGATGTACAGCTTGCCATCGTCGCCATCCAGCGCCCATTCAATATCCATGGGCATGCCGTAGTGCTTTTCAATTTCAATCGCCTGACGGGACAGGTTCTCGATCTGCTCATCCGTCAGACAGAAGCGAATGCGCTCATCCTTGTCCACGTCCACGATTTCAACGGACTTGCCGGCACTGCCTTCGGCGCCATAGATCATTTTCTGCATCTTGCTGCCCAGATTGCGGCGCAGCACAGCAGGCTTCTTGTTCAGCAGTGTCTTCTTGTGAACGTAGAATTCGTCCGGGTTAACCGCACCCTGTACGACCATCTCGCCCAAACCGTAGGAAGCAGTAATGAAAACCACGTCCTTGAAGCCGGATTCGGTATCCATGGAGAACATCACGCCAGCAGCACCCGTCTCGGAACGCACCATGCGCTGCACACCAGCAGACAGGGCGACCAGTTTGTGGTCAAAACCCTGGTGGACGCGGTAGCTGATGGCGCGGTCATTAAACAGGGAGGCGAACACCTCTTTAACCGCGATCATGACGCTATCTACGCCACGAATGTTCAGGAAGGTTTCCTGCTGACCGGCGAAAGACGCGTCCGGCAGGTCTTCCGCCGTTGCGGAAGAGCGCACGGCCACGGGGAGGTCGGCGTTACCTTCGCCGATCTGGGCGTATGCATCACGGATAGCCTTGTCCAGCTCAGGCTGGAACGGCGCATCAACCACCCACTGACGAATTTCTTCGCCAGTCTTCGCCAGCGCCACCACATCTTCAACGTCCAGCGCGGACAGCGCTTCGTTGATCTTCTGGGTCAGGTTGTTGTGCTCAAGGAATTCACGGAAGGCTTCAGCGGTAGTAGCAAAACCGCCCGGAACGGAGACACCCGCCGCCGACAGATTGCTGATCATTTCGCCCAGGGATGCGTTCTTGCCGCCTACGTGCTCAACGTCATCTTTACCCAGGTCCTGAAACCAGACTACATATTCCGCCAAGGTCATCTCCTTTTACGTGTTACTGGTTGGTTTGTTGGCCAAAGCAGTGTCGGCACACCTTGTGCCGATAGCGCCATAAATGAGTGGCTGCACAAGGTGCCGGATCAAATCGAGCCGACATTCTACTCAAAACCGAAACAGTTTGCCTGCCCCCTCTTTCAGATTTGGCCGGTATTTAAGCATCACGTTAGCCAACCCGTGACCCAGCCCAGCCTCACACACGAGCAAGCGATCCTACCCCATTGAAATTGCAGGATATTTTTGTCGGGGAAGCATTACTTGGGCGCAGTGTAGTATCTACGTCTTGTCCGGACAACGGGTGCTCCCTCAAAGCGCCTGACAGGCTGGGCCATGCCGTCAGATAGCACTGGTCGCATAGCGATACAGCGTCTAGACTGGCTCCATTCAAAACAACGACTTACCCCGCAGAAGCGGCGATCGCCCCGCGAATGGCTTGCTTCAAACCCACTCATAGGGGGCACAGCGAGCGCCACTCCTGCGACTGAGAAAACGGGCAGACCCAATGAAACGAAGCGCTTTTTACCTATCGGACGGCACCGGGATTACCGCGGAAACCCTTGGTCACAGCATGTTGAGCCAGTTCGGGGATATCGAATTCGTGCAGATCACCCTGCCCTTCGTGCAATCCGATGAGCAGACCCGCGAAGCCGTTGCCCGCATCAACAAGGCCGCAGCAGAAGATGGCGCCAAACCCGTCGTCTTCTCGACACTGGTCAATACCGACCACCGCTCCATTCTGCATAGCTGTGATGCCCTGATTCTCGATCTCTTCGGGGCTTTTCTGCGCCCCCTGGAAGACGAGCTCGGCGTACGTTCCAACCACAAGATCAACCAGAGCCACGCCATCCGGGACGCCGAGTCCTACCGCATTCGTATCAACGCGGTACATTTTGCTCTGGATAACGATGATGGCGCCCGCACGCGTCACTACGATCAGGCTGATGTCATTCTGATCGGCGTCTCACGCTCCGGCAAAACGCCGACCTGCCTATACCTGGCCCTGCAGTTCGGCCTGTTCACCGCCAACTACCCGCTCACCGAAGACGACTTCGACGACCTGCGCCTGCCCAAGGCCCTGGTGGAACACAAGCACAAACTCTTCGGCCTCACCATCGACGCCGACCGCCTAAGCGCCATCCGCAGCGAACGCAAAGCCGGCAGCAAGTACGCCTCCCCGCGCCAATGCGACATGGAGTTGCGAGCACTGGAAGCCATGTACAACAAACACAATATTCCGTATCTGGATGCGACAGAATTGTCGATTGAGGAAATCAGTACGCGGGTGTTGGCGATGAAGGGGCTGAAGCGGCGGTTGCAGTAGCAACCAGCATATAAGCTTGTGCCTGCATATAGCCATAGTCAATCTGACTTGAAGGTTTGATGTTATGTCGTCAACAAAAAATCAGGAAACCAAACCGGCAAGGTAACAGGTATACTGAGACGTTTTTGTAGTTCCCCCGCTTTAGTGGACACCTTCTCCTAACTAGAGGAGATGGCATATGCCTCGATACAACAATCTGAGAAAGACTTGGCAGTATTCGACGGACTTTAAAGCAAAGGCCTGAGCTCAGCTGTCAGGAAGGCATTCAGGTCCAGCAAGTGGCGGCTGGGTTGGATATCCACCCGGTTATGCTTTCGAGGTGGCGCAAGGAATATCTGGAAGGCAAGGGTCGAAAGCGTGTTGAGAGGCTGATGAGGGAGGCCTCGCTGATGGGGCGGGTAGCAAAACTGTACCGCAGGGTGCCGGGCGTGGAGCGATTTTATCAACGCCACAAGAACCTACGCCTGAATATGCCGGTCCAAACGGAGATAAATCAGCAGTGGGTAGCGGATCTCACTTATATCAAGGTTAACCGACAATGGCGGTACCTGACGGTTATGCTTGATGTCTAATCGAGGAAGGTGATTGGCTGGTCGTTGGGAGATCGGAAGACAGCTGATCTGACTCTGAAGGCGGAAGTGATCCATGGTGTGTCGTTTAAAAATGAGCAAGAGCTGAGGGCGGTGCTGCGTGGTTACATCAACCACTTTTATAACCAGAAACGTTACACTCTGGCATTGGTTATGTGGAAGGAGAGAATGGCAGCTTGAAATGAAGCGTGTCCATTTTATCGGGGGGAGATCATTTTCACCACAGTATAATGCAAGCGTATAGAAGATGCCTTTCAGGGAAAAATACCACGCACTCCGACGTGAATCTTATATGTGGAAGAGGCGGCCGCTCGGTACCGCCCAATAAAGAGTCAAATCGCCAATCAAACCAGCGGGCTTTTGGCTTTAACAGAAACGAGCGCTTCCCCAGCAGTTCCTCAAGGGCGCTTCCAAGCCCACAATATTCCCGTTTCTGGCATTTGCATTGCCTGCAATATTACTAACAAACGCCGTTGTTCTATCACTAATGTCAAGTGTAAACGCATCAGGTGCATACATTGCCCAACCTACGGGGACAGAATTTGAATAACCAGGGTACTGTACATCTTCTTTTTGAAAGGACAAACCAAAAAGTGAGGAAGAGACGTCAAGTTGATGGACATTAGATAGATTATAAGGCAGTTGATAAGTATTGTTATCCAAAGATGCGACAGAAGTATTCAGGCCAGCAGCAAGCTGATTAATGATCTTTTGTTCCATCTGACCTTGGATTAGCCCTTTAATCAGATTGATTAGCCCAGACGGTAGGCCGCTTGAGCGTTCAATTGATAAGGAGTCCACAATTGCTGCCACAGCACCTTCAACGCCACCATGAGTATTGCGACCAAGATTCAAATTGGAAATTAATGCCTGACTCCTTCTGTTCCCAAGTACGGATACCGGCGAATTTCTTGTCACTCCATCAAAACTAACCGTGAGATTGCGAAATTCCTCACATATAAAAAGCACGCAAGCCTCATCATTATCAAGCCCTAAAGATCTATCAGGTTCATTAAGGCCAAAAACGTTAACACCTGACCCTCCTAAACTACCAGGGCAGGGCCCCGTTAAAGGCCCACAGGTAACAGCCACATCCTGAGGGTTTCTTCCCCGCCCCTGCTCCTGTAGGTCAAGTTGAGCATTGCCACTCATAAAACCACTGAAAACATTCAGTGACCCAAAAGACATCGGGCCTGAAACCTGTTCTCCCCCCATGCGAACGCCAACAACTTCACGCAGCGTCGTGCTGCTATCGTTCTTAATTGCAAACTGGAAAAAGGGTCTGTTGATAATAAAATCTTTCAGTTGATCTTGAATGGTTTTGTCAATATTCGTACCTGTGCAAGTTCCATTCCCGCAGTCTCTCAAGAGGCCCGGCTTCTGAATACTCCCTAAAACGGGATTCTGCGTAATGCATTGTCCACTGCTATTTGCGACACACCCCAGAGAAAAATTATCTATATCAAGGTCGCAACCATCTGTACCATTAATGCCTCCACAACCAAGCTGAAGCTTGTCAATGTTCATATTGAGCCTCAACTCTGCATCTAATCCCGCCTTATAAAAAGTATATCCATTTGTGAACTCTTTATTCATTTGCAGCAGAGCTTGCCCTGTCACATCAGCCAATTGCTCATCTTTAAGCTCAACCATAGCCTGCACGGCTTGCGAGAACAGTAAAAAAACAAGTGCAAAAAAGCAGCCAGAGGAATTTATCGGCAATAATCGGAAGCTGGATTTTATTTTAATTCTCATTAGCAATACCCGAAGATGTTATTCTTAAAGGCCTTAGCCGATATTCGTACTTATTGTTGTTCCAGTGTCAGTGAAGTATAAACTTTCGCAGCGGGAATAATCATGGAGCCCAGATCTTTAGCGCCGAATTCGATTCTTCCAATCTCAAGAGGATCACCAGCACCACCACCAGGCTTAGTCGCCAATGCTCCAATATTCAGATTGTTCTCAATGCGCAGTTTTGGCTTACCATCAGCTTCACCAGAAGCCGACAGGAGATCAATTTTCCCGCCCCCTCCGGCAAGAATGAAGTTAGAAGGAATTTCGATATCCCCCGTAATATCCGCTAAACGTACATCTACATTTAATTTATTCAAATTGGGTTCGGCAAAGGAAATATAGGTGCCGTCATCATGGCCATGGCCACTACCCGTATCATTGGAAAAACCATTATTAAGGTTGGCCAGACTGAGGAAACCGCCGAAGTTAATCGCATCTCCATTCAATGAAGGGAAAATCTTGAAAACGAACTCGTCCATTTCCAGGTTCATATCAATGTAGCTACCGTAAACCGGAGACTCCATGCGAGGCACATCGCCTCCACCGAACATCCCGCGAAGCTGCAACCGTACTTCATTGGAAGAAAGATTCAGACCATCACCAAGGGACACGCCGACTCCCATATCATTGGTGGCAAACAGTAAGTCAGCCCCCATCAGGCCAATGGCCAGGCCATCAGCAGTTGGGTTGCTCGGGTCGTGATAACTGGTCTGGAAGTCCGTATCACCGATCATCAGGTGGGTACCATTTTCCCAGCGGGAGCGATCCGGTCTCCCGTTGGCGTCAGCCCCGCCCTCTGTCTGGATGGCAGCAACCACATCCATGGTAAATCCGGGGGATCCTGGCGTGGCACCATCTCCTGACTGTGGGTAGAGGTACCAGTTGGTACTAATATCGCCAAGGGTATAGATCAGAGCCCACCCTTCATCAATATTGTTTGCAGCTGAAACACCGTCGCGATAGACGACCTTGGAAGAATAGGCATGAAGACCCCATTCACGATTTATAATCGCAAGCCCTGTGTCTGAAGGCGCAACATCCAGGAGTTCAGTGGGAAGCACCCCACCCGTTGAGCTTGCGCAAGCCGATGGGGTGCTACCATAGGTGTTGGAACCACCAAAGCAGATGCCCCCAACACTTTGATGAGCCGCGGAGACGGTATCCAGTGTTAGATAGCCGAACTCAAGATCCTTTCGAGTCTGCCCCAAGGTCGTCGGCATACTGATGGGTTGTGTAAATTCCAGATATGATTGCCCCTCATCACCACTATCTTCATATCTGGCTTCGCCAAGAACAAATTGGAAATTATCGGCTAGATCAAAACCCAGTGAAGCCGTCAGGCCTTGCGTGAATGTACCGTCATCCGGTAACCAAGCACCCTGAGGGCGCAGCTGCAAATCAAAATCCTCGATGCCACCGCGCCAGCCAAACAGGAGCATGGGGATTGACTGCTCATTGAACTGAAACGCCGTCGACGCTCCATTGGCAACATTGGCAAAAACATCAAAAGTGAGATTCAAGTCAGTCCGCGACCCCGGAGCGCTACTCACAACGATTCCGTCAGAGTTTACTCCCACCGTTCCCTGGTGCATGTCAAACAGGAAACCGAAGTTGTCCAGCTGCACCTCCGTACTCCCTGCCGGCCCCATTCGATAAAACAGACGGCCAGGCTGCCCCATGGTCCATTTATTCGGATCCGGGTCGGTGTTATCAATATCCCCGACGTTAACGATCACCCTTGCCTGATCTGCACTGAGTGATGAGTTGGCAAACCCGCCGTCACCAAAAACGGCAAAACGCCCGCCCGCATCCAGGGCGACGGCCCCGAATGAACGTGATGTGTCTGTGACAGACAAGCTATCCATCTGCACACGCATCCGGTTCCAGGTCGCATCAAGGCCCAGGCCAGACCGGCCCTCGTTATTGGTATAGGAATCGATGGCCAATGCAAAATCCAACGCTTGGCTTGCAGCTGTGCCATCCAGATCAATCGGCTTGATCACAAACTGGTTTGCGTCGACGGCTGTACCACCAATGATCAGATGGTTCTGAAGTGAGTTGCTGTTTGCATCAACTTCACCGTTATCCACTTCCCAGCGGATTTGTTCAGCTGTGATCGCGCCGCCTTGCGGTACTTCCAAGCCGATAGTCACACCATCACGGCCTTGCACAGCGCCCATTTCTTGCTCAGAAAGAACTTCCAAGGCGTGAACGTTAGAAGAAATAAACAGCATTGCTGCAAAAACCGCGGGCGGCACGTGCGGCAGGTTGTTATTTTTTTCTGTCTTTAAACACATAGCAATCACCGTGTGGAAAGCAGCTGCCGTCTTAATAACCGTAAAGATAAAAATCGCCACCAAACGCAATTCCTGCTTGGTGACCATTGTTATCCGCAATATTCAGGCCCATAAAGGAGCCATTATTGTTGCCTTCCCAACCATTGCCGCTTGGCACAAGCGCATTGGGTTCTACAGCCAGCCCCTCGAAGTACAGCCCGAAACGCACGTCATTGAACTCAAACCCATCAGCCGCGCCCTCTGGATAGCTCAAGCGAAGACCTGGCATCTCAGCCAATCCTGATGCTGCTGCTCCGGAACAATTCCCGCTGGGCAGTAAACAAGTAGAGCCATCCTGGTCGGTAAATTTAGCCTCATTGAAGTAACCATGATAAGCGGCACTGCCACCGTGGGAATCACCCAACAAGGATGCGTCAATTGCCAAACGCCGTAGATCAATTGACGCGTGACCGTTTTTAAAGACCAACCACTCGCTCTCGCGATTTTTCAATTGAAGGCCGAAGCGGCAATTCATATTTGCCAGGCTGCTACCACCATTAGGAGTATCACAAATAGACAGGGGGGCACCGAGATCGGCTTCCGCGGGACTACTGTTATAGTAGTACTGAAAGCTCGCGAGAATCCCTTTCTGCCCTGTAACTGTACCCATCTCTGTGTCATCCATGGCTTCCAGGGCCTGGGCGGGATTCGTGTGCATGCACAACACCACGGCAAGGACAGCAAAAGCTGGGGGGGCTTTTTCAGGAAAAAGCTCACTCATGCGGAGGAAAAATGAACTGGTCATTAATTGGCCCCCAATGTGGTGATTTTCATGTGGTGAATGCGCATACCTTCGATGCGGGAGACCCCCAGATTCGTGACTGGGGTTGCGGCTGAAGGATTCACAAAATAAATACCGTTATCGGTTGCTGTAGCAGATGGAAGCCCAGCCCCTGTCGCAATATTGACACTATCAAAATTGCCCCAGCGCACGTAGCCACGGGTATCTTCGTTGGGGTTGGCAATGCTGCCATCTGAATTCAGGGCGCAATCCCCTGTGTTGCCGACATCGCCACAATAAAAATTGTTATAGACCTCGGGAATGTCAGGAATTCGGGTTAATTCAATAACGAAATCGCCAGTGGCGCTGCCGGAACCATCCCTCACAGCATCCAGCGTAAGAGCCTGGTAATGCAGAACGCCAAGTGGCAAGAAGGCATCCACATTTTTGAAATACATACCTTCAGCATCATCAAAATCCGGAACATTATGAAGCGTATCGGCTAATGCACCGGTATCTTTTTGTCGAACAGAGAAACGGAAGTCACCGGAAAGCGCGCTTTGGTAGGTAATACCCAAGGTATTATCGGCCGTATTTTCCGTTTGCATGAGCCGCAGGATGGCAGGTTTCCCATCCGCTGTTGTGGGTTTGCCATGAATGATCGTTTGGCTTTGCAGGAAGTCGGCACAGTCCGCCCCTCCCGACGAGCAGTTTGCTGCACCGATAGCTGCGCTAGGGTCACCGGCTACACGGTCTACCTCCAACTCGCCCCAGAAACTCCAGCGCCAATCTTCTGTTTGGCTGGGGCCAATCAACTCAAGAATCGTTGGCTTTTCATTGCCTGCAGATCCGTCCAGGTAATTGCCTTGAAAATCGTACCCCTCGTAATCGAAAACACGCAGCACGTAAGGGTCATAGATTGAAGCCATGGCACCGATGCCGTATTGGTTTGGCGTCACACCCGCCCCAAGACTATTACCGTTACCTAGAGGGCAAGCAAGAAAGGTATTGCCATAGGCGCTGCTTCCACCGCAAGCGCTGGAGCCTCCATTAAGCGTGGCATACCAGTCCGTGCCGCCGGGCTGGGCCCCATTTGTCATGGACAACCCATAATAACGTGCGTCGCCTCGCTGCCAGCCAACACCATTCACCCCCGCACCAGTCAATTCAATAAAACTCTCCGGCGCAAATCGCATGCTGAAATTATCAAGCGCAAAGGCAAAGCCCGCCCCCTGCACATCTGACAGAGAGTCATCACTGAGTTCAGTAAGGGCTTGCGCTTGAGCGGCGCCCAGGGTGAGGGTCGCAGCCAACAGCAGATTGGTCGATTGGAGTCTTGGGCGCACTGTGACCTCGTTTTCTTGTTATTCCAGCCTGATCCTTTTATTGAGCACTTTGGTCAGGTCTGATGATCTTTAGTCACAAGGCTACACAGCGTCAAACCGTATGGCAACACTTGTTAACACAAACACTACACAGTATCGCCGTTATTAATCTATAAATATCAGCAAGTTATAGAAAATAAACACGACGTATACCCGCCCTATGCATGCTTGTACTCTTTACCCAAAAACGGCTTGTTACCAAAGTGCACATATAGTGCCGGAATATCCCGGTTGGTTATGTTTCATGCGGGCTGAGGCTTTGGCTTTATGATGAGGGACGGCTGTTACATATAAGGGGTTGGTCTCGGTTCTAAAGGCCGGCTTCGCTTGCAAGCAAGCTCCTACAGAACAACCGACCTCTCCTGGCTATGCAGGAGCGGTGGCTCCACAGCGATGCAAATAATAATGAGCGTCTATGGCGGCGCGATAGAAACCTTAAAGGTAGGCGCTCACCACTGAGGACACCGAGACCACTGAAGAAAGAGCGGTTTTCTCTGTGCTCTCTGCGCTGAACGGGTCTTGGTCCAGGACTGAATCGCGCCGCGAGCGACGCTCCTACTGGTCGGACTATAACGTCAGGGTATTCATGAACTCGTGCACTGGCATGGAGGCCAGGGACTGGGGATTATTACAGGCGCCGAGGATACGTTCCGCTTTGGCTGGGGGGAAACAGGTCAGCAGGTTCTGGTGGAGTTTTTTCTCCAGCACGGGCATGCCCTCCTCCCTGCGGCGTCGATGGCCTATGGGGTATTCCACCTCGGCAACATCCGTTTTTGTGCCGTCGCTGAAAAAAACCTGTATCGCATTGGCGATGGAGCGCTTTTCCGGGTCTAGGTAATCGAGGGTGTAGTCTGCGCTTTCCACGATTTCCATTTTGTTGCGCAGCGTGTCGATCATTGGGTTGCTGGCATGAAAGCTGTCTTCGTAGTGGTCGGCACTGAGGTCTCCCATAATCAAGGGCACGGCAATCATGTACTGCAGGCAATGGTCACGGTCCGCCGGGTTGGCGAGTGGCCCCTCTTTGGAAATGATGCGGATGGCCGATTCATGGGTGGTTACGACGATTTTTTCGATATCATCCAGGCGATCTTTTACCTCAGGATAAAGCAATACCGCTGCCTCGCACGCCGTTTGCGCATGGAACTCTGCCGGAAAACGAATCTTGAAAAGGATGTTTTCCATCACGTAAGAGCCATAACCGCGCTGGAAGCTGAATTGGCGTTTCTCTTCCGGCTTGATGGCCTGGTCCTTGTTGGTCTTGCTGAACAGCACATCGTAGAAGCCCCATTGGGGGGCGGTGAGCGCTCCGGGAATTCCCATTTCACCACGCAGAGCGATATCCGCAAGACGCACCGCCCGGCTTGTGGCGTCCCCCGCTGCCCAGGACTTTCGTGAGCCGGCATTGGGGGCATGGCGATAAGTACGCAAAGCCTGACCGTCCACCCATGCATGGGAGACCGCAGACAGCATCTGCTCCCGATTCGCGCCCATGAGATGCGACACAACAGCGGTGGATGCAACCTTGACCAGCAACACATGATCCAGCCCAACGCGGTTGAAGGAGTTTTCCAGCGCCAGCACGCCTTGAATTTCATGGGCCTTGATCATCGCTTCCAGAACAGCCTTCATGGTCAAGGGCGGTTCACCGTTCGCTACCCGTTTTTGCGAGAGATAATCGGCTACCGCCAGAATACCACCCAGGTTGTCCGATGGATGCCCCCACTCTGCGGCGAGCCAGGTGTCATTATAGTCCAGCCAGCGCACCATGCAGCCGATGTCCCAGGCTGCTTTTACTGGATCCAGACGGTACGGGGTGCCAAGTACTCGAGCACCGTGGGGCACGACTGTGCCCTCCACTATCGGACCAAGATGTTTGGTACATTCCGGAAAACGCAGGGCAAGGAGCCCGCAACCGAGGGTGTCGAGCAAGCAATAGTGCGCAGTTTGCCAGGCTTCTTCCGATTCGATGCGGTAATCGCGAACGTAATCGACAATGTCTTGAATGACTTGGTCGTAATCGGGTCGCAGATTCTGATCGGTATTGCTGGCCATGGTAGAAGCCTCCCTGGATAGGTTGGCTTTCAGGGTCTCCCCCGGGATGGCAGAGGGTCAAGCATTGCAGGGAGTTAATTGAGCGGCTTTTACAGTTGCAGGTCGGGCTCACCCAAGGGCACAGAGAGGCAAAGCCGTAACCCGACAATGGATTTGTCGGATTACGCCTTCAGGCTAATCTGACCTACATTAAGAGGCGTTAGCTGTGATGAGTCACGCCTACATCAGAAGCAGTCTCCGGGAATGCGAACATTGCCTTCCATCAAAACACGGGCGCTACGGCTCATGCTGGCTTTGGTGGCCGTCCACTGCCCATCGACCTGTTTGGCGCCTGCGCCAACCCGCAACGTGCCCGACGGGTGACCGAAGGTAACGTTGTCACGCTCGCCACCGCCAGCCGCCAGATTGACCAGGGTGCCCGGCACTGCCGAGGCACTGGCGATGGCAACGGCAGCGGTGCCCATCATGGCGTGGTGCAGCTTGCCCATGGACAGGGCTCGCACCAACAGGTCCACATCCTCTTCACCGATTTGCTTGCCGCTGGAGGCAGCGTAGCTCTTGGGCTTGGAGACGAAGGCAATTTTCGGAGTGTGCTGTCGCGCTTCCGCTTCTTCAATGTTGTCGATCAGACCCATGTGCTTGGCGCCGTAGGCACGGATCGTTTCAAATCTCTGCAGCGCTTCCTTGTTTTCGTTGATGTCACCCTGCAACTCGGTACCGGTGTAACCGATATCTTCTGCGTTGACGAAAACGGTAGGAATACCGGCATTGATCATGGTGGCCGGGAAAGATCCGACGCCTGGGACTTCAAGCTCATCAACCACATTGCCGGTGGGGAACATGGCGCCCTCCCCGTCTGCCGGGTCCATGAAGTCCACTTTTACTTCGGCGGCCGGAAAGGTTACGCCGTCCAGTTCAAAATCACCGGTTTCCTGCACTTCACCATTGGTGATGGGAACGTGGGCAATAATGGTCTTCTGGATATTGACCTGCCAGATGCGAACAACGGCAATGCCGTTATCGGGGATACGGTCAGCAGAAACCAGACCGTTATTGATGGCAAAGGCCCCGACAGCTGCGGTCAGGTTGCCACAGTTGCCGCTCCAGTCCACGAAAGGCTTATCGATGGAAACCTGGCCAAACAGATAATCCACATCGTGATCAGCCTTTTCACTTTTCGCCAAGATCACTGACTTGCTGGTGCTGGACGTGGCGCCACCCATGCCATCGGTGTGCTTGCCATAAGGATCGGGGCTGCCGATCACCCGGAGTAGAATCTTGTCTCGGGTTTCGCCGGGAACCTGCGCGGCTTCAGGCAGATCCGTCAGGCTGAAGAAAACGCCTTTGCTGGTGCCGCCCCGCATATAGGTGGCGGGAATCTTTATTTGTGGTGCGTGTGGCATGTCTTGCTCCTTGGAGAAAAACCGGCAGACATTGGCTAACACCAATGTCCGCCCTGCGGTTTCTTTCGGTCTAGCCTGCTTCCGCCATAAACTCGTTGGCGAATTTTTGCAGGATGCCACCGGCGGAATACACGGACACTTCTTCGGCCGTATCCAGGCGGCACAGCACCGGGATGCGCTCTACGTCACCGTTGGCACGGTGCATTATCAGTGTCAGCTCAGCCCGCGGAGCTGGGGTACCTTCCACATCAAAGGTTTCGGTACCGTCGATGTTCAAGGTGTTGCGCGTCGTCCCTTCCTCAAACTGCAAAGGCATCACGCCCATGCCAATCAGGTTGGTGCGGTGGATACGTTCGAAGCCTTCGGCCACGATGGTTTCCACCCCGGCCAGCGCTACCCCTTTGGCGGCCCAGTCACGGGAGGAGCCCTGACCGTAGTCGGCGCCGGCGATAATGATCAGCGGCTGTTTACGCTCCATGTAGGTTTCAATGGCTTCCCACATGCGCTTCACTTCGCCTTCCGGCTCTACCCGGGCCAGAGAGCCCTGGATCACATTACCTTCTTCATCTCTGACCATTTCATTGAACAGTTTCGGATTGGCCAGCGTAGCCCGCTGGGCAGTCAGATGGTCGCCACGGTGGGTTGCATAGGAATTGAAGTCCTCTTCCGGCAGGCCCATCTTGTCCAGATACGCCCCTGCAGCACTGTCCAGCAGGATCGCGTTGGACGGCGACAAGTGGTCCGTGGTGATGTTGTCCGGCAGCACAGCCAGTGGGCGCATGCCTTTCAGCGCACGGGCTTCGGCCATGGTCCCTTCCCAGTAAGGCGGGCGGCGAATGTAGGTGGACTGTGGACGCCAGTCGTACAGCGGGCTCGCTGCACGTACGCCATCGCCTTTCTTCTCGAACATGGGAATGTAGGTCTTGCGGAACTGCTCCGGCTTCACCGCCGACTTCACGATGGCGTCGATCTCTTCATCAGACGGCCAGATATCCTTGAGCATGATCGGGTTGCCATCCTGGTCGTGGCCCAACACATCCTTTTCGATGTCGAAACGAATAGTACCGGCGATAGCGTAGGCCACCACCAGCGGCGGAGATGCCAGGAATGCCTGTTTGGCGTAAGGGTGAATCCGGCCATCAAAGTTACGGTTGCCAGACAGCACCGCGGTGGAATACAGATCCCGTTCGATCACTTCTTTCTGGATCTCAGGGTCCAGCGCACCGGACATGCCATTACAGGTCGTGCAGGCAAAGGCCACCACATCAAAGCCTTGCTGCTGCAGCTCTGGCAACAGACCGGACTCTTCCAGGTACATTTTTACCGTCTTGGAACCGGGCGCCAGGGAGCTTTTCACCCAAGGCTTGCGGACCAGACCCAGCTTGTTCGCATTACGGGCCAACAAGCCCGCCCCAATAATATTGCGCGGATTCGAGGTGTTGGTACAGCTGGTGATGGCAGCAATGATGACAGCCCCATCCGGCATCAGACCCTCTTCCTGTTTCCATTCCTTGGCGATGCCACGGCTGCCCAGCTCGGAAACCGGCAGCAAAGAGTGAGGATTGGAAGGGCCGGCCAGGTTACGGCCAACGGATGACAGATCGAACGACAACACGCGTTCGTATTCCACTTCTCTCAAACTGTCAGCCCACAGGCCGGTTTCCCTGGCGAATTTTTCCACCAGTGCAACCTGATCATCTTCACGGCCGGTGAGGCGCAGGTACTCAATGGTCTGATCATCAATAAAGAACATGCCAGCGGTAGCACCGTACTCCGGTGTCATGTTGGCAATGGTGGCGCGATCGCCCACGGACAAGCTGTCGGCACCTTCGCCGAAGAATTCCAGGTAGGCGCCAACAACACGTTCTTTACGGAGAAACTCGGTCAATGCCAGCACCAGGTCGGTACCGGTGATGCCCGGATGCAGCTTGCCTGTCATCTCCACACCAACGATGTCTGGCAGACGCATCATGGACGGGTTACCGAGCATGACGTTTTCGGCTTCCAGACCACCCACGCCCACGGAGATAACGCCAAGCGCATCGACCATGGGGGTGTGGCTGTCAGTGCCCACACAGGTATCAGGGAAGGCCACGCCATCGCGCACCTGTACCACCGGAGACATTTTCTCCAGATTGATCTGGTGCATGATGCCGTTACCCGGCGGGATCACATCCACGTTATCGAAGGCGGTTTTAGTCCAGTTGATAAAATGGAACCGGTCCTCATTGCGGCGCTCTTCCACCGCGCGGTTCTTCTCGAATGCGCCCTCTTCAAAACCGGGGTGCTCCACAGCCAGGGAGTGGTCAACGATAAGCTGGGTCGGCACCACCGGGTTCACCTGGGACGGATCACCGCCCTTCTCGGCGATGGCATCACGCAGGCCGGCCAAGTCTACCAGCGCGGTCTGGCCAAGAATGTCATGGCAGACAACGCGGGCCGGGTACCAGGGAAAGTCCAGGTCGCGTTTGCGCTCGATGAGCTGCTTGAGCGCATCGGTCAAATCCTGAGGCGCACAGCGGCGTACCAGCTGTTCTGCCAGAATTCGGGAAGTGTACGGAAGTTTTGCATAGGCCCCAGGCTGGATCGCATCGACCGCCGCACGGGTGTCGAAATAGTCCAGCTCGGTGCCGGGGAGGGATTTGCGGTATTCGGTGTTCATAGCCTGGGGATCTCTTGTCTGGGTGCTTGAATGTGAACGAAGGAATGAATGCATTGACGCTGAATGCCAAACGCATAATGCCTGACGGGGTGAGCGTCAGGCATCAAGCGTCAGGCGCCAGGCGTTATCAACCTCGCTCAGCGATCGGCGTTACCGGGCGCAACTCTTCACCGGTGTAATCCGCACTCGGGCGAATAATGCGGTTATCCGCGCGCTGCTCCATCACGTGCCCCGCCCAACCGGTCAGGCGGCTCATTACGAAAATCGGTGTGAACAGTTTTGTCGGAATGCCCATGAAGAAATAGGCAGACGCATGGAAGAAATCGGCATTACAGAACAGTTTCTTCTCGCGCCACATGACTTCTTCACAACGCACGGACACGGGGTACAACACGGTATCGCCCACATCCTGGCCCAGCTTTTCGGCCCACTGTTTAATGATGGCGTTACGCGGATCGGATTCCGTATAGATCGCATGGCCGAAGCCCATGATCTTCTCTTTACGTTCCAGCATGCCCATCATTTCTTTCTCGGCATGATCCGCATCGGAGAACTTTTCGATCATATCCATGGCCGCTTCGTTGGCGCCACCGTGCAGCGGGCCACGCAGGGTGCCGATAGCACCAGTGATGCAGCTGTGGATGTCGGACAGTGTGGATGCACACACACGGGCGGTGAACGTAGAGGCGTTGAACTCGTGCTCTGCGTACAGAATCAGCGAAACGTTCATCACACGCTCATGCAGCTCGTTGGGCTTTTCGCCACGCAGCATGTGCAGGAAGTGGGCGCCGATGGACGCATCACTCGTGTTTTCATCAATACGCACACCATCGTGACTGAAGCGATACCAGTAACAGATGATGGACGGAAAACAAGCCAGCATGCGATCGACACAGGCTTCCTGGGTCGGGAAGGCACCCATCACGCTCGTGTCTTCCTGTTCCAGATTGCCCAGCATGGAACAGCCGGTGCGGATCACGTCCATGGGATGAGCATCTTGCGGGATCTGCTCGAGAACGGTTTTCAGTTCTGTCGGCAAGCTGCGCAGACCTTGCAACTTGGTCTTGTAAGCATCCAGTTCCGACTGGGTCGGCAGCGTGCCCTTGAGGATCAGGTGCGCGACTTCTTCAAATTCGCAGTTCTCTGCCAAATCTTTAACATCGTAACCGCGGTAGGTCAGGCCGGAGCCAGAAACACCTACTGTTGAAAGTGCGGTTTTACCTGCTACCTGGCCACGCAGGCCTGCGCCGCCGAGTTTTTTTGCTTCTGCCATGATGTATCTCCTTTGAATCTTATTTCCGCCAATGCGGATTCTGTGCTGTAAGGGCACCACTCGGAGCGGGAACCGGCATGAGGAAATTCAAGACCCGGTTCGCACCTCAAGAGGGACTCCTACAAAATCGGTATCAGCCCTTGCTCTTGGCGAAGAGTGCATCCAGTTTCTGTTCGTAATCGTGGTAGTTCAGGAAATCATACAGCTCCATACGTGTCTGCATGATGTCTACCACGTCTTTCTGGTGGCCCTGCTCACGAATGCTCTGGTACACCTGCAGCGCCGCTTTGTTCATGGCACGGAAGGCACTCAGTGGGTACAGGACCATATCGGCGCCGGCCTCAGCCAGCTCTTCACGGCTGAACAGCGGCGTAGCACCAAACTCGGTAATGTTTGCCAGCAAAGGTGCATCACCCAGGCCTTTTTTGAAGGCTTTATAATCTTCCAGGGTATGTACCGCTTCTGCGAAGATGCCATCAGCCCCTGCTTCGATACAGGCACGAGCGCGTTCAACAGCCGCTTCCAGGCCGTCTTTCTGGAAGGCATCAGTACGGGCGATAATAAAAAAGTCATCATCGGTCTTGCCGTCAACGGCAGCTTTTACCCGGTCGACCATTTCTTCCTGGGAAACAATTTCCTTGTTCGGGCGGTGGCCGCAGCGCTTCTGGGCAACCTGGTCCTCCAGGTGTACCGCACCGGCGCCAGCCTTGATCATTTCCTTAACGGTGCGGGAAATGTTGAACGCCCCACCCCAGCCTGTATCGATATCCACCAGCAACGGCGTGTCTACGGCACTGGAGATACGGCGAACGTCTTCCAGCACATCGTTCATGCTGGTCATGCCCAGGTCCGGCATACCGTAACTGGCATTGGCCACACCGCCCCCGGAGAGGTAGATGGCACGGTAGCCAACCTGTTCCGCCATCATTGCTGCATAGGCATTAATGGTTCCCATGATTTGCAGGGGCTTCTCTTCCGCGAGCGCTTTACGGAAGCGGCCGCCGGCGGTCAGGTTTGCTGACATGGCGTTCTCCTAAGTATCCGATTTCAGGTTTTCCGCCTTGTGGGCGGCATATTGGGTTTCGATGTTCTTGCGGGCACTGCTGATATGGCGGCGCATCAACAGCTCCGCCATCTCACCATCGCGGGCTTCAATGGCCTCCACGATACGGCGATGTTCGTTAAGGGCTTTTTGCGGACGGTTGGCCACCGAGCTGAACTGATAACGGTACATGCGCACCAAGTGGTAAAGCTCGCCAATCAACATCTGGCTGAGGGTGCCATTGTGGCTGCCCTGGATGATGCGGTAATGGAAATCCAGGTCGCCTTCCCGCTGAAAGTAAGCGGTATCCTGTTGCAGATCCTGCTGTTGCTCATGCTGAGCCAACACGTCATAGAGGCCGTTGACCTCCTCAACAGACATGTGCTCAGCCGCCAAGCGTGCCGCCATGCCTTCCAGCGCTTCGCGCACATGATAGATTTCGATGAGGTCATCGAAACTGAGGGAGGCCACGCGGGTGCCCACATGGACCACGCGCTCCAGCAACTTGCGGGATTCGAGGCGACGAATGGCTTCGCGGAGCGGACCGCGGCTGACACCGTAGCGCCCTGCCAGCTCAGTTTCGCTGACTTTGGAACCGGGCGGGATCTCGCCACGCACGATATCGTCCTGCAGACGGGCAAAAACCCGGTCCGCCAAGGTGCGTGCAGATTCTGGTGCAGTGACAGACATAAAAAAGCCCGATTGTTGACAATTTCAACGACCGGGCTGGACTTTACGCCCTCAGAGCATGGACTTCAAGGGCGATTGTTGACAATGACTGACTTAAACCATCAAGGCGCCAGAGGATCGCAGCCACTGCCGGGGTCACCAGCGAAAAACTGGACGGCGCCCTGAGAAATAGCCACCAGCATCTCCTGCTCGTCCTCAGTGAGATCGCTCAGGTTATTGGTTTCATCGGGGTCAGCAGGCGCCGGCAACGCGGCAACCCACTCTTTCTGTTGAATGTACGGATAATAGCCATCCACCCAGAGCGCACGAAGGCCTTCATCGAAATTGTTATCACCAGTACGGTACATCGGCGTACAGGCATCATCCAGATCAACCCGCCCCTCAATGGTGACACCAAAGTTGGCGGTGACATCCGGTTGAGCAGCGTCTGGCGCCAACAACAGCGAGATATTGGCAGAGTTGGAATCAGTCAGGGTGCGGGTAACAAAACCCACCGCCCAGCTATTGGCTGCGCTGTCCGGGCAAGAGCCATCCGCCGGGCCAGCCATGATCACACCGTAATCCGGGCTGGAGATATCGCTGATCACATCAAGGCAGAAAACGGCGCTGCCATAATAATCCGCACGGGGCTGCTCTTCTGTGACGCTTTTACTATTGATTTCCGGAGGGTAGTTACCACTGCCATCATCAGCCGTTTCAATATCCGGGTTGGGGATGGCGGTACAGTCTGCGGCATCATCCTGTGACAGACAGGCGCGCATCAACCGCACAGTAAACGGCCCAGCCAATGCCAGATCATCAATGATCGTTTGCTCTGGCTCCGCCTGGGGCGCTGCTTCCAGCTCACCGGACAGCGGCAGTTCAACCGCATCGCCCACCAGGGTCCCGGTCAATTGTCCCTTGTCACCACTGGCCAGAGAAGACCCCAGGTTCGGATAATTCAGCTCGATATCCGTCTTGCCAACCCCATTTTCCGGCAAGAAATTATTGTAAACAATCTTGTTAAGGAAACGTCCCTGTACTGCAAGATCCGTATCGCCGTCAGGCTCAATGGATATCACGCCAGCATTTTCAAACTGCAGCTTTTCATTGACAGCCGCTGACGCTGTAAACGCCACCAGCTCCTGCTTGAAATCATCCTGCGATGCAGCCCGGGCAGCGAACCCGAGGCCCATTACCTTGCCGTTGGGCAGAATCAGCGGGGGCTGGCCAAGCGCAGTGTCATCGGTCAAGCGACCAGGCAAGTTGATGGTAACGGTGTCATTGGCAGCGGCAGAAGACGGATTTTCATCCTGGCAGGTAATAAAAATACAGGAGCGGAAACTGTAATTGCCTGCAGACGTATACCCATTAGCTCGCTCTACCTTGGCCAGGGGCACATTAGGGTCAGGGTCAATTCCGGCCAACGAGCCGGATGTCAATTGCGCATTAACCGCGACAAAGAAAGCGTCCCAATCATTGCGAAAATCGGCGTACACAGCAGTATCAATCGCCTGTTCATAGGTCTCCGGATCATTGTCATAAACCTCATGAACGGCCACCGGGATTTCCACGAAGTCCGGTGTCGCCGAATCCACATCCAGACCCTGAATCAAGGCAGCCACATTGCGACTCTGAGCCTCAGAGGTCGCCTCCCGGAACGGTGAATTCTTCAGGTCAGCCACCGTGACGGCATAACGGGTATAGGCCTCCTGGCTGGGGAATTCGATACTCCCCAAAGACAGATAATTCCCTTCAAATAGAGCGTTACCAATCAGGAACTCAACACCTTGCGAGTTATTCGGGCACAGCGCATTGAACGCGGGCACCGTGACCACGTTACCGTTCGAATCAACCGATTCCTGATCCGCATCCGAAGTAAAGAACACCACATTGGTACCGGTACAGGTGTACCCCAGATTGCTGACATGGGGGCCCGCCAACTCAACCAGCACATCCCCGCGCGAAGAGGGATCACACCCTGCCCCGGCCGGACACCCGGGCACGGTCGCATCGGAAAAGTCTTCGCCGCCATTACACCCGGCTAGCGCAAGAGAGAGCGTGGTCAGGACAAAAAGAAATCGCATATAGGTTTCCTGTGCATTCGCGTGAGATTCGTTACGCTCGCTAGGGGGCGGTCAGAACCAACTCACCTTCCGTCACCTGCTTCAACCCGTCGGTGCCAGGGCGGCTTTCAAAATAAGGAAGAAAAACAACCAGATAGTATTGACCCGGCTCCCTTTCAACGGTTCCCTGCAAGTAGCCGTAGCGGTACCAGGTTTCCGGGTACTTACGGCTGAACGGCTGGTCTACAAGCATGACCGGCAAGCCATCCTTGTCCAGCCAGAGCAACTCAACAGCGAGATAGCCCTCCTTGCGAATAAACGCCATCAGCGATACGCGGCTTACCTCATCAGGGAATGAATAAATTCTTGCCCGATAAGCGGATTCTCCCACCAGAACGGGCGTGTCTGCCCCAAAAGCCAGTAGCGCTTCCTTGCCGGATTCCAGGGTTTGCGCCTCTGCAAGCAAATGCTGGCAACAATCTGCCCGCAGCGCACGATAGGTTTCCAGGTAAGCATCGGCATCCAGGGTTTCATAGGGCGCGGGTGCCGAACTGGCGGCCTCTCGTTCAGCCCCCATGTCCAGAGGGCGACTCACCAACTGGCCTGTTTCATCCACATAACTGATGAAACGGTCGTTCTCGCGGGCCTCCAGCTCCTGGTCCACCTCGACACTGGGGCGGTAGTCTTCCACAGACTCGCGATCAGAAGAACCCCTGTTCGGCGTTTTCTGACTGGAGGCAGAATCGGCGGCCTCAGTCGAGTCGTTTGCTGCACCGGTCTTGCCTGACGCGGCCGGCCGCTCAAGGGTGACCAGATTTCCCTGTGCATCCATGTAAACGTACAGCCCTCCCTCTCCCGCTGCGCGCTGAGGCTGACTTTGACTGATGCTTTGCCCCTGGCTCTGGCAGCCGGTCGCCAGTGCCACAAGCAGCAAGATCGACAGGCGCATCAAAACTTGGTTCTGAATGCCAGGCCGACCATCATGATCCTGGCTTCGGTTTTGATATCCAGCCCGGCATAGGGGTTGTAGACCACATTGTCGATGCCGGTACAGTTAGCCGCACAGCTGGTATCCGCAGGAATTTCATCCTTGCTGTGCAGCATGCCGATACCCAAATCAATGTCGGTATCCTTGTCCCATTTGTAGCCCATCCCCAGGCTGTAATAGCGCGCCTCGTTGATCGGCACCATGGGGCTACGGCGATCTTCAGGAATCGCCGAAGCACGGGGCTCATACCCTGCGCGCAGCTGGATACGGCCGGTCAGGTCATAGGCGGCACCAAAGGCAAGGTTCCAGGTGGACTGGAAATTCAGCGGATAACTCAATTGTGTAGACGTGGACCCGGGCGAAAACAGACGCGCCAGGCTCAGCACCGCCGAACTACGGTCGAAGACGATATTGAACGCATCCCATTCCTTGTAGTCTGCCCAAACCGCATCCACATTGAACTGCAAGCGCTCGGTGGGCTTGATCTTGATGCCGGTCTGGAAGGTGGCCGGCATGGTTAGATCCATACTCACCGCCCCAACTTCTTCACTACCAATCCGTGAGGGAATCCCCAATACCGCCAACGCCAATGCCCCCGTAGCAGAGCTGCCGATACCGTTAACGGTTTCCTGGGTCGCATTGGAATAGGAGATCTTGTAATCCCCTTTCATGTGCGTCTTCGCTTCAGAGCGCCACACCGCCCCCCAGGCAAACCGATCGTTCGGCTCCCACAACACGCCGAGGTTATAGGACGGGCTGAATCGCTGATCCATGGAGACTTCCAGCGAAGCCAGATTCTTGAAAGGCCCCAGTCCTTCATCCGGATTACAGATCCCGAATAAAATCAGATCCAGTGCAATATTGGACTCACCAGCAAAGGGCGCACAAATACTCTCGTCGATCACCCGGGCAAAACCCAATAATTCATTGGGCGCACGAAAATCCTGCTCCAGGGCAATAGCCTGGTAACTCATGCCAATGGATGCACCAATGGAAAGCTCGTCATTCACCTGGTAAGCCACCGACGGAGACAGGTAAGTAATACGCTCCAGGGCAACCCGCTCACCCATGTAGTTACCCACATCATCTTCATCACGGTAAAAACCTGCCGCCATGGGCAAATATGTAGCCGTACCGAAGGTAAACTTAGACCCCGCAGGACGAATGGAAAATGCGGGCAAAGGCCCAGCAATCAAAGGCCCAGGCGGCAAATCCACGGTATCGTTGATGAAAGGAATATACAGAGAGATCCCCTCCACCGAGCTGGTTGCAGTCTTAAAATTGCGGCAGAAGTCCACACCATCGTCCGGCACATCATCACAGACCACGGGATCATCGGAAAAACCAAAGACATTGTAATCTGGTGGCGCAGAGAATTCAGATTCCAGAGAGAAATCGGCGCCGACAAATTGCAGATCCACACGCCGACCGTCCAGCCGAGCCAGGCCCGCCGGGTTAAAGTGGATGGACATGACCCCAGGCGGATCCGCAGTGACAGCATGGCCCATACTCATTGCCTTCACATCAATAGCAAGGTTGTTGGCTAACTGCGCATGGGCAGAAACGGCCAAAAGCCCTGCCACCAGGACGAGAATACGCACGCCGAGCCCTTTATTCTTGTTGTTCATGGCTAGCCCCTTCCAACTGCTTATCACGGCTTATGCCCCGGGTTTCAGGCCTGAAAAATCAATCGGCAAAGAAAGTCCAAGCAGCACATCAGGGGAGTCTTCCGTCAAACCAAACCCGAAACTCAGGTTGACGATGCGATTACTGGAAGTCCGAAGCCCCAACGAGGTATTGATGACACTGGAGGTGGAGTCTTCCGATGCCGCCGTATAATCCTCGAAAAGAAAATTGGTTTCGAAATTATACGACTGCTGATAGCTCGCACTCAGAGACACCTCATAGGACAACGAATACGCCAGCCCCATGGAAAAGTTAACGCTGTCGCCAGGTTGTACTTCATTGAGAATCTCGCCGCCCCGGTTTTGATTAAGGCCAGATGCATCGAATGCATAGGTGTAACCCAGCGAACCAAACAACACGACCGGATCGATCACCTTACTGGCACTGACCCCTGCCCCAACGGAGTAATAACCAGAGCCGCTGGACACCTCTTCATTCACATTAATGTCATAGGGGCTATCGCCAGTAGGCGTGCTCAACGTCGTATACAGAGTCGTATTCATGGCCCCCGGTTTTACCGGGAAGGGCTGATAGCGCAGGCTGAAAGACACATCCCCCAGTGCAGCCTGGGAGACATCTTTCTGCGTGTCATATTTGTAGGATACGGGCAGGCGCGTGTTGAACGTCAGGTTATTCCAGATACCGTAATCCAGCGACAGCGCTGAAGAGAATGCATGCTGCGCATCCTGCTCAATACGAAAACGGCTGATGTTGCCGGTATTTTCGTCAATGGCAATATCGATGCGGTCATCACGGTAGTAGTTGTAATTGGCCGAAAAATTCAGCGACATTTCGCCACTGGGAAGCAGTGAGTATTGCTTCTCCGCCGCCTGGAAGACCTCTTCCAGGTTTTTTTCCTGGGTCACGTCCTCGTCAGTGGTCTGCAGGGCTTCTCGGGCTTCGTCAACCTCGGCAGCCCAGGCAACATGGTGCGCCAACAAGAGTGCGGCCATTGCTGCCACCTTCCCAGACATCATTTTCATGCAAGCCTTCCTTTATTATGTTTGTTATACGCCACTGCAGGCTGTTATTGGCGGAAGTAGGTTCGTGTCGGCACGTTGATGACCCGTTTATCCCCGTCATCCTCTGTGATCTGAACCCGGGTTAGCGTGCTGGCTTTATCAGCCCAGTTTTCAATCGGTGCGGTAAACACCGGAAATACATCAAACGCCAGACGATTAATCGTCCGCTCATCAAGTAAGCGTAGATCATAATCGGTGAGTTCAAGCCCATCCTGAGGCTCAAAACCGTTCGGGAACACGATAAACAGGACGTTCTGGTCCCAGACTTCCTGGAATTTCGCTTCAGTAAAACTGATATTTCCCAACGCCGGATCCGCCACATAAATATGACCATCCTGGTACTTTTTGAGCACGACGAAGTGTTTGAAGCCACCGTAGGCAATCGGAACAATAGCCGGGTGATCAAGAGACTGAATGTCGGACATTTCCGCCCGAAAACCACCACTGGGGTGGCCCAGTGCCGTGGCCAGACGCTTCATGTCGAGCAGAGAGAAACCGCGGCGCTCCACGATCTTGTCGGTTTCACCAAAGCGCAGCAGGCCTTCCATAATCTGGCGCTCCTGGAACTGTCGTCCCAGGTACTGGTTGAGCACGGTGGTCAACGCTGCCGAGCCACAGGAGTAGTCATACGCCTGTCGCGTCACGTTGTGGTAGCGGAACTCGGATACCGGTTTCACCACGAGATTACGCTCGCGTAAGGACACCGGTTGAGTCGGGTGTTCATAGTAGATTTCGCCCTTCTGCGGGGGCTTGATCACTACAGCCTCATTGGCGGCGAAGTAAATAAGCGCCACACCCAGCATGGAAGTCAGCATCTATGCAATCCAGCGTTATTGTTATTGTTTGTTTCTTATAGTGGCTGACATGTTAACCACGTCACCCGGCACAGGCAACCATGTTGATTCGCCCAAGGGGCAAACGACTGGGCTTAACTGTCACCCCGGCCTGTTTATGTATGGTAGCCCCGCGCCGGCATACACCTTTCGTTATTATATGTATCAGTCACCGACATCCAACAACACTAGCGCTTGCGTGAAACGGGGACGGGAGAGGAACGGCAATGGACTAATACCCATTTCCGCCCTACCGCCAATCAAGATCCCGGAGAGTCCGAAGGGCCTGGCCCGCACAGCTGTTATACGGACAAGTCATAGCCATACCGCTCGGCCGCTTCGCGGAAGTGCGGCAACACCGGCTCCATCCATTTGCCGTAATGGCGCCAGCGTTCACGGGAGGTGCTGTAGATTTTTTGGGTCACACCCTGGTAACTGGGTGTGGCCAGGGTGCCACGGGCCTTTGCATGCTCGTCATAGCGACTAATAGACTCGCTCCATTCCAAACCCATGAAATGCAAGATCTTGCTAGTCTCGCCCTCGAAGTCGTCAAGTAAGTCCTCATAACGAACGTAATGCATTCGGTCATCCAACTGGAAGACCTCCTGATACTGCCAGAGCAGTTTCATGACATGCTTATAGAAGCTCGCGCCACTCTCCAGATCGAGGAAATTAGCCATTCCTTCATTCATTTCGAACGTCTGCATAAAGCCACTAAGGACACAATCACAGGGGTGCCGCAGTGCCACAACAAACTTGGCATCCGGAAACAAGCGTAAAATAATGCCGATGTCTACCGTATTAAGCGGCATCTTATCTACCAGTACCGTATTTTCCTGAAAATTCACTTCCTGCCTGGCCACACGAAAGTATGTTTCTCGTAGCATGGCAATCTGCTCGTCACCTAACTCCCCCATAAAGTTAAAAACATCCATCCATTGTTGCTTCCATCCTGCACCACGAGGAGCCTGACTCGACATGGAGGCTTTGGCCTGCATCCAGGTAATCGCCTGACGCATTACGGTAGAAACGGTTGGCGGCTCTTCCATGGCTTGGATCGACTCATGGGCATCGAGCATTTGCTCAAGCAAGGTCGTACCGGAACGGGGGAAGCCCAAAAGAAACACCGGCGTCCGTGAAGCCGGCGCAACAGGTTGCCAGGTGCTTAACCATCCCGGGGTAAAAAGCGATTTGAAAACTTCAATACGGCGACGAACTGCATTTGTGCTTGTCTCAATGCCTTCCAGCCGTGTCTGCAGCCCATTGCCTTTCGTTAGCGCAGAAAAAGCTTCCTCATACCGCCCTTTCTTATCCAGCGCTCTTGCAAGAACCTTCCATATACTCGCGACATAACGATCTTGCGAGGCTGTTTCCAGCCAAGGAGGCAACACAGCGATAACGTTTTCATAGCGTTTCTGCTGAGAGAGAATATTCACCTTGAGTAACCACATTCTGGTTTCAGCGCTCTTTTCCGCAAGCGCGTCAAGCTCTGCCAAACATGCCAAGGCTTCATCCGGACGAAATAGCCGCTCCAGCGCTTCCGCTTTCGCCAAGTAGTGCTCAGCGTTAATTGAAGGACTTAACTTAGCGATTTTGTTGAGTGATTTCAGCGCTTGTGCCCAGTGTGCATCCGCATGGTGGGCCTGATAACTGAGCTGCCAGCTTCGCCAATTCTTTGGCGCCATCTTGACCGCAAGCTCTGCCAGTGTTTTCGCCAGCGGAATATTGTTTCCTTCTCGGGCCAAGCGTGCACATAAATCTGCCGCATCGTAGTCCACATAACCCTTTTCCATAAAACCCATGACTATGCGACTGGCGTCCTGATACTTTCCTTTTTTACACAGCCCTTGAACCAATGGACGTAACTGCTTTGCACTAACTGATTGATTCATAAATAGATCAACGATTTTTCAAAACACAACACGATTTTTCTGTGCCATAAAAACAGAAACGCCCAGCAAAAGCCGGGCGCCTCCAGTACCACATTTGAGCCTTAAGCGTCACAAAATGGACGACTTAGTGACCGGCAATGGTGATAGCCGTATTGCTCAAATCCAAGCCGGTAACATACACGTTACCAATCGAGTCAGCTGTACCCAACTGAACACCCATGGCGGCAACTTCGACGCCAGTCAACGCGCCATTGGTGTTAATAACCAGGCCGCTGGTTGTGACCTGGCCGGTAATGCCATCAACATCCAGGTTATTGAGAGCCAGTTGATCCACGGAAAGCGCACCACCACCGGCCGCATCGTTCAGCGTCAGGTTATCAGAACCATCGGCCAAGGTACCGATTTCAATGCTCAGCACAGAGGTAGTTGAAATGGCAAACAGGTTGCTCGCCTCTGAGCCCAGCTGCAAAGAGAGCTCAAGATCATTCAGCGTAATGCTAACACTTTCGAGAATAGGATCAGAAAAGGCAGAAGCCTGCACCGCGGTCAGCTCAGTTCCCACCTTCGCAATACCTGCTGCAACTGCACTACCATCGCCAGGAACAACATCGGTACCATCTGTACCTTGACCGACATACAGATCACCAGTGTCAACAGTTAATTCATCCGCTTGAATGCTTACTTGCAGAACACCACCACCTGAGCCGCTGCTGGCAGAGTCGATAACAAGATTCAGGTCGCCGTTACCGGTGCTTAGGCCCATGTTCTCAATCAGGATCATGCCCTCACCGGTATTGCCAGCAAAGCCATCGGTATCTTCAATACCCACGTTCAGAGTGGCATTCAGGTTCAAACCAATGGAAATACCATCCTGACCCGTCACGCTGGACAGCGCGTCATCCTGCATCGGCTCGAGAGCCAGGGCGCTCATCGGCGCGACGGCTACAGCGGCAGCCAGAGCAAGTTTCTTGAAATTCATATTGTTCTCCTCGTGTGCACAACGTTTTTTGTAATGCTTATGTGCGCCCCAGTCTTCGCAGAGCACACAGTTACGTTAACACAACAGTTACAAAAACAAATATGCCCGTTACAAAACGTTGACGGCGCTAAAGCCAAGCCCAAGTCACTGTAATTATTATACTTTATTCTATTTTAGAACAGGCGTAACAAGTTGGCCTGACGGAAATGGTCAACCCCTTTTGTTACGACTGTTACCCTCAGTAACAGGATTGGGCATCGTTGCGTTACAGGGTTAGACTAGCCGCCTCACTTAATTCTGGCAGCCCATGACATACCGTTGCGTTTTTCAATCTGAAGGCGGCTTACGCTGGCTTGGCGAGCCTGATGCGATACTGACAGCCCAGTCACTGGCAGAGCTTCATCGTTTGCGGGTCCGCGTGGAGCAAGCGCTGGCGGGAGAATATCGCTTCGCCGCAGGCGTGTTGCCCTATGAAGTCGGTTCCGTATTACAAGGGCTGCCTGCCGCTCCTTTCACCGCTTGGGCATACCTGTATAAAGAAGCGCCCGCGACACAACCTGACGGCACACTCACTGATACCGACGATTTTTCCCTCACCGCGCCCTTTCAGCCTGAGCAAGACAGGCAGGCATACCTGAGCAATTTTGCCCGGATTCAGTCGTACCTTCAGGCCGGTGATTGTTACCAGGTAAACCTGGCGCAACGTTTTTCTGCTGCTTTCAGTGGTTCGCCCCTTAACGCCTGGCTGGCATTACAACAGGCCCACCCTGCCCCACACAGCTGCTATTTCGACACGGGCAACGGACACAGCGTGTTTGGTGTTTCACCGGAACGCTTTCTCTCTATCAAGGGCAGGAAGGTGGTGACTGAACCCATCAAAGGCTCACGCCCCCGCGGACACTCGCCCGATGAAGATGACCGGTTCGCGGCCGAGCTACAGGCCAACCCCAAGGATCAGGCCGAGAACCTGATGATTGTGGACTTGCTCCGCAATGATCTGGGCATTAGCTGTGAATCCGGCAGCATCCAGGCATCCCCACTTTTCGAACTGCGCCGGTTCAGTAATGTGCAACACCTGGTGAGCACGATCACCGGCACACTGAAAACCGATGTCACCCCTTTGCAGGCACTGTTCAGTGCTTTTCCAGGCGGCTCGATCACCGGGGCGCCCAAGAAACGGGCCATGGAGATTATTGCCGAGCTGGAACCGGTAGCCCGCGGAGCTTATTGTGGCAGCTTTTTCTGGATGGATGATCAGGGCAATCTGGACAGCAATATCCTGATTCGCACGCTACAAACCGAAGGCGACAGGCTCTATTGTCACGGCGGAGGAGGCATTGTGTTCGACTCGATACCCGAGGCGGAGTATGAAGAGAGCCGCTTCAAGGTTGCCAGGCTGATGGGCGCCCTGGAGGACAGATTTCTGTAGCGCTACAACAAGCAGTCAACACGCCGTAACAGTCCCGCCTCACCAACGGAAAAGCCGCGCCCAAGTCTGGGCGCGGCTTTTCATTTTCAGGCCTAACACACTCGCTTCGCGTTGTTGCATGAAGTGTGTGGCGTGCAGCGTGCCCTACAGCGGAATATCGCGCTCGCTGGCTTTGATGATCTCTTTCTTGAGGTCATCGTAGCTGTGTACCGCAGGGAACTGCGGAAATTCGGCGATCACATTATCCGGGGCGTGGAACAGGATGCCCTGCTCGGCTTCACCCAGCATGGTGGTATCGTTATAGGAATCACCGGCGGAAATGACCCGGTAGTTCAGGCTGTGGAACGCAATGACCGACGCCCGCTTCGGGTCTTTCTGGCGCAGCTTATAATCCGTAATCCGGCCTTTCTCATCCACCTCCAGACGGTGGCAAAACAGGGTCGGCCAGCCCAGCTTCTTCATCAACGGCTTGGCGAACTCATAGAAAGTGTCCGAAAGGATGATCAGCTGGAAGTTTTCGCGGGCCCATTCGACGAACTCCCTGGCGCCCTCCATCGGGTCCAGGGTATCGATCACTGCTTGGATGTCGGGCAGGCCGTAGCCATGCTCATCCAGAATCTTCAGGCGCATACGCATGAGTTCGTCGTAGTCCGGAATATCCCGGGTGGTGGCACGCAGCTCATCGATGCCGGTTTTTTCAGCGAAGTTGATCCAGATTTCAGGGATCAGCACCCCTTCCAGGTCCAGGCACAACAATTCCACGGTGTTTCCCCTTTGGGTTGATAAGGCGCGCACAATGTAGCGGCGCCCCGGAGGCTTTGCAACGGGGGAGCTGGGGGCATACGCATTGTGGGCGGGAGGGGTTATGGGAGGCGATGCCTATAAGGGAGCGTCTAAAACGCCCCACACCCCTGATTTTCAGTGAGAAGAGAGGCTTGCACACGAATAAAGATGGGGGGGTGAGAGGACCCTTCGCGATGCAAGCATCGCTTCCCACAGGGGAGTTAGAGCGTCGAAATATTAGCGGATAGGTAGCTCTATGCCCTCGAACAAGGCCTCTCTTTCCTCCCGGTTGGGGGCCTTGATGGCAGCTTCTACCAACTCTCGGCTCAGATGAGGGGCGAATGCCTCCAGAAAATCGTACATGAAGCCCCGGAGGAAGGTGCCCTTGCGGAAACCGATGCGTGTGGTGCTGGATTCGAACAGGTGGCTGGCATCCAGTGCCACCAGGCCTTTGTCTTCCACTGCATCCACCGCCATGTGGGCGATGATTCCAACGCCCATCCCCAGGCGGACATAGGTTTTGATCACGTCTGCATCTGCCGCAGTAAACACCACCTTCGGGTCCAGACCTTTGTCCACAAAGGCATCATCCAGTTTGCTGCGCCCGGTGAAGCCGAATACGTAGGTCACAAGCGGGTATTCAGCCAGCGCTTCCAGTGTCAGCGGGTGCACGTCGGCGAGCGGATGCCCTTCCGGTACCACCACAGTCCGGTTCCAACGATAACAGGGCATCATGATCAGGTCGGAGAACAGATCCAGGGCTTCTGTGGCGATGGCAAAATCCACGCTGCCGTTGGCGGCCATTTCAGAAATCTGCATGGGTGTGCCCTGATGCATATGTAGCGACACATCCGGAAAAAGCCCGGTGAACTGGTGGATAACCGGCGGCAAGGCATAACGCGCCTGGGTGTGGGTAGTGGCAATGCTGAGTTCACCACGTGATTCGTCACGAAACTCCTGGGAGACCCGACGAATGGATTCCGTTTGCTGCAGGATTTCACCGGCGATCTGCAGGATCGCCTGCCCGGCAGGGGTAATATGGGTAAGGTGCTTGCCGCTACGGGCAAAGACCTCCACCCCCAGCTCGTCTTCGAGCATGCGAATTTGTTTGCTGATACCGGGCTGCGAGGTGTAAAGCGCCGCTGCGGTGGCTGACACATTCAGGTCGTGGCGGGCCACTTCCCAGATGTAGCGTAATTGCTGCAGTTTCATCCCTGCCTCCGCATTGAAGCCGTAATCGGTTATAAGAATATAATCGATTATTCATTCAACGCATAGATAACCGCGTTTGCTGCTGTGCCGTCAAGTCGATGAAAGGATGACACCAATGGCTGAAACCAGGCGCCACACATTGAACGGATCCTTTCGATCCACAAGCCATTGTTAGCCTTCAAGTGCCGAGGCTGCAACTTTGCTCAAACCGGCGGTGCGTCTTTCTTCTTATTGGAAATGCCGTGAGGAACATGGCCCGCTGCCACATGCTCGGCCGCAGACTCACAGTGGCCCTGTTGGTCATCAAAAAACACATCCGCCCCAAAGGCACGCAAGAACTCTCCTTTGGATAGCCCGCCCAGGAACAGGCTTTCATCCAGGCGAATATCCCAGTCCCGCAAGGTGCGAACCACTCGCTCATGGGCAGGGGCACCCCGGGCTGTCACCAGGGCGGTACGGATTGGGCACTCTTCCACGGGGAAGCTGTTCTGTAACTGATGCAGCGCTGCCAGAAACGGCTTGAAGGGTCCGCCATTCATTGGTTTTCTGGCGGATTGGCGCTCATTCTCTGTGAAGGCTTCAAGGCCAGCGTTCTGAAAAATCTGTTCCGACTCATCGGAAAACAGCACCGCATCACCATCGAAAGCGATGCGCAAAATGCCATCCGGGCGCTGACACTGCCCCCCGGACAGGATCGTCGCCGCCGCATAGCCTGCTTCCAGCACCTGCTGCACATCACCAGGGTCCGTGGACAAAAACAGATGGGCTCCGAAGGCCGAGACATAGCGGTGCGGGCTCTCGCCACTGGCAAACGCCGCACGGGTAATGGGTAGTCCATAGTGGGCAATGGAATTGAACACCCGCAGCCCGGTATCAGAGCTGTTGCGCGACAAAAGTATGACTTCGACCCGCCCCTTGCCCTTTTCCAGATCATTAATGGCCAGGAGCTTTTGCACCAAGGGAAAGGCATCGCCCGGTTCCAGCAAATCATCTTCGTGCTGCACCTGATAATCCTGAAAGGCTTCCAGGCCCTCCTCCAGATAAACCCGGTGGCTGTCAGAAAGATTGAACAAGGCCCGTGAGCTGATCGCGATGACTAACTTGCCATCGAACGTTACCGGCATAATTTCCGTCTCGATCATGGTTGATGATGCTCAGTATCCTGCCCCGCTGTTAAAACCGCAACGGCATGCTGATACGCGGGATAATTACCGCTCAATGCCTGACGGAAAATCACGCGCAAGTTAATAAGGTGGTAGCGAACCGTGGGGATTACCCCCGTCCCTCCCCTCCCTTTCAGACACGTCCGGCATCTCATAATTGATCAATGGTTGTTCAACGTTCATATGTGGCATAAAGTTGCAACGGCAAGTGCGTTGATCTGGGCCAGCGCTCATCCCGAGCCCGTTGGCCATTAACGAAATAATCCGTAGGGGAAAGGGAGTCATCCATGGCTGCTAGCAAGGTGAAAGATACTGTCGAGGAACTTCAGGCTCAGATTCGCAAGCTGGCTGAGCGCTTCGACAAGGAACGCGAGAAGCAGATCGCACAGTTGGAAAAGCAACTGGATAAGGTGCGTGACAGCCTCAATCAGCAACTGAAGCGCCAGCGCGAATATTTCGCCAAGCTGGAAAAGCTCCAGGCCGAATACCGTGAAAAGGCCACTACCACCGTCAAGCGTCAGCTCGACCGCGCCCGCAAAACGGCAGACGACACCCGCAAGCAAGTGGATGATTCAGAAGCTCGCAAGCGTATTCTGGAAACCGAGGTCAAGGTTCTCAAAGCCACCGCCAAACAGGCCCACAGCCTGGCCCGCGTCATTGGCCAATACGAAAAAGACCTGGAAAAGCGCGCCAAGGAAATCGAGCGTAAGGTAGCGCCCAAGAAAGCAGCGAGCAAAAAAGCGCCCGCCAAGAAAAAGGCCGCAGCCAAGAAAGCGCCCGCTAAAAAGGCGGCTGCCAAGAAAGCCCCGGCCAAAAAGAAAGCCACCGCAAAAAAAGCAGCGGTAAAGAAGGCACCCGCTAAAAAGGCAGCAGCCAGGAAGGCACCTGCCAAAAAGGCGCCTGGAGCGTCTTGATTCTGGCAGCATAAAAAAACCGCCTACATGGCGGTTTTTTTATGGCTAATCGCTGGAAAAGGCGCATCTACTCCATTGCTACCGGGAGCCAGCCGTTCCGAGCAATGGTTCCATACCCGCCAGATAGCGGATCTGATGCTGATCCGTATCACCGACCAGTTCACGCAGGTTCGAATAGGTGCGCAACCCGATACGGTAGGCCTGCCCCGCTCGCTGGCAACTCACCACTTCAGCGGAAACACGCCGCAGGATCATGCCTGGAGAATAAAGATCAAGCTGCAAAATCGTGCCATTGCTGAACTTGATTGGGGAAGTGAGGCCGATACCGTAGCGATTATAGTCCAACGCCTTGGCCCGGGTCATGAAACGCCACCCTCCGAACAGCCGATGGCGATAAATGTCGATACGCATTTGCGTGTTGATTCGTGCCAGCTTGCGGCGGTTTGCGCCACGCGTTTCCCTGCTATCCATCATCGAACCGTATAAGCATGTTGTCGAAGTAATTGACCACCGCCTTCCTGGCGTCGGTATCCATAGCGGTCAGCCCCTTGTGTGTCGCCGAGGCTGCAGCTTTACATATTGTAACACGAGCGGCAGACACAAGGGCACGATTTACCCGACCCAGCCGTAAACAGGAAACAGAGTTATCCATAAAATGCACCACGGCACCGTCATTAATGCTTTGCATCACACTCAAGAGTGCCTCTATCTGCCCCTCACCATGCCGATACTCAAGAAACACCATAGACGCCTTTTCCGCCACCGCCGGTTCCAGTGGATATGCCGCGTAAACCCTGCCGTTGAGGGTTTTTCTCAGCCTCTGAAAATAACCGGCCAGCGCTTGCTGCTCCGCCACCGTGGTATTGCGAATCAGGCGCCCGACCAGGCTGTCAGCAGCCCGATTAATGACCCTCATTGCCCCCAGAATCAGACGCGCAGCCGCCCCCTGAGCATTCGCAGATTCGATGGGTCCCTTGAAGTAAACGGTTAACACAACATCAACAAACGCAGTGACCAACACCTCCAGCTCCACCACATGGGAGGCTTCCGGCTCCCTCTCACATTCCAGCAGATATGCATCAATGGCATCGCGCAGAGGAGCCGGGGCGGGAAAGGCGACGTGCAGGGTATTTTCATCCATACTTGAGAGACCGTATTAACAAAAACATCGGGGCAGCTGAACAGGCCTTGTACCTGGCCATCCTGAAACACAACTGTCAGCAATGACGGGCACAGTTATGTCTTCTGGCCCACCCTGGCTTGCCGGGAAGACACCGGAAAGCACATGGCAGTTTCACCGCCCCCAACAGAGCAGGAACACAGGGAAAGTGGCGAATCATACTGGAATATTCGTGCCGGCACGGCTGCTGTACGGCCTGGCTTTTATGGCGTGCCAGCCAGTGGCAGCGCAGCAGCCCTTCCCCGCCGAACTCCGGCCCGCTGAAGGTACTTACCGGGTTGTCGTCAATGGCATTCCTGTGGGCCTCAGCGCCACTATTCGTCTGGAAAAAGCCGAGCCCGGTTACCGCCTGCAATTTACCGCCCGCAACCGCCTGTTCAGTCACGAAGAAAGCGCCCATTTCGACTGGCATAACTGCGAAGCCACCCCCTACCACTATGAACATGCCAGTGCCGGCTTCGGTATGCAGCGAGGCGGTGAAATCCGCTTCGACTGGGAAACAGGCCAAGCTCTGGGCAGTAAAGCCACCTACGCACTGGCAACGGACACCCTGGATGCGCTCAGCGTCGCCATGGTGGCACGCTGCCACATGGCCAACGGCGATGCCGCCTTCAGTTACGCCGTCGCCGAGCCTGATGGGATGACCGACTACCACTACGCATCACTGGGTACGGATTCACTGGAAACGCCGGCGGGCACCTGGCAGGCAGCAGGTCTGGAGCGAGATTACGCAGAACGGGGCCGCCATTCCGAATTCTGGGCCGCCCGGGAACTGGATTATTTCATGGTACGGATGGACCACCGGGAGAACCCGTTCATCCGCGGCCGCATCGAACTGACCGATTTCCGCTACCTGGATGAGCCTGACAACAACACCGAACGCCAGGACGGCAACACCGTTACCAGCCGCTGAACGGCCTCGCCAACAACCGCAGCCTGCTCCTCTTCCAGCTGCCAACGGTAATTGTCCTGATTATAACGGGCGCGGGCGGTCAGCCCCTGACGGACCTCTCCCCGGTCAAACTGCTGGCAGGTCTCTGCAAATTGATGGACTGCCGCCACATCCACTTTCGGGGAAATATCCGCCGGCAGGCTGTCCAGCAAGGCACTGATGCGAATTGCCGCCTCACTCAGCTCGACCTGCTTCTGATCAATCGCGCGACAGAGCACCTCAAGGCTATCGAGTATCTGCGTATATTGCGCTGCATTGCGATCCTGTTCCGCCAGCATGAGGGCTTTGCGATGACGAACCATCCAGCCTTTCCAGATCAGCAAACCAAGCACGGAGCCAATCAACAGTCCGATCACGATTGCCAGTACTACCTGCCCGGCCATGGCCATATCGGGTTCTCCTGGAAGACACTATCGGGCCGCTCGGGACCGCGCGCCTCCATCAATAATTTACGTTGCCATCAGGCCGGCGGTCGCCTTTCTGATGCACAGTATGGAAATGACAAAATATACTTCATGAACAACGCATCTGCGCAGCGTCATCATGATTGAAAATTGCCGGTCATCACGCCATTGTACGTTCCACTAAGCGTACGTTCACACTATTCTCCGGAGGCCGATTGAACGCTGACCTGCCCGGGTGGCTCGAGCCACTGGCCCAACAACTGGAACCCTGGCTGCCGGCCCTGACTATCACCGGGGTGATCATGGCCTTGGCCTCACTGGTGGCCTTGCCCTGGTTCCTCGTGCGAATACCGGAAAACTATTTTACCCAGGCCTATTCGCCGCACCAAAACCGGGGAGTGGTTGCCTGGCTGGTGTGGCTGTTGCGCAACCTGTTGGCGATTTTATTACTGGTCGCCGGCATCCTCATGCTGATCCTTCCCGGGCAGGGCCTGCTAACCATTTTGATCGCCATCATGACCAGCACTTTTCCGGGGAAATACCGTTTGGAACGCGCTATCATGCGCCGCCCCGGGGTCTTCCGGGCCGCAAACTGGATCAGGGCCAGGTACCATCGCCGCCCGCTGGAACACCCGGACGCATTCAAGGAGCCCTCCCATGGCCATTAATAGCGCCGCCATTCGCTGGCACGGCGATCGCCTGCAGTTACTGGATCAACGCCTCCTGCCAACGGAAACCCTGTGGCTGGATATTCTCGACAGCCAGCAAGCGGCGGACGCCATTCGCGATATGGTCGTGCGAGGCGCTCCGGCCATCGGCATCACCGCCGCCTACGGGCTGGCGCTGGAAGCCCAGCGGCTCGGCGAGAGCGCTACCCTCGCCTCGCTACAGAGTGCCATTGCCTGCCTGGCAGCCAGCCGCCCGACAGCGGTAAACCTGTTCTGGGCACTGGAACGATTGCAACGTGTGGCCGGCGACCTCCAGGGCAACGCCTTGTGCCAGGCGTTAACCGATGACGCAGAGAGCATTCACCGCGAAGACCTGGCCGCCAATCAGGCCATGGGCGATTTTGGAGCCGACCTGCTCCCTGATGGCGCCACGGTTTACACCCACTGCAATACCGGCGCCCTGGCCACCGGCGGGCATGGCACTGCCTTGGGCATCATTCGCAGCGCCTGGGCCCGCAAGCAACTCTCTGGTGTCTATGCCGGTGAAACCCGTCCCTGGTTGCAAGGCAGCCGCCTGACCAGCTGGGAGCTGCTCAATGACGGCATTCCAGTGACGCTGGTCGCCGACAGCTGCGCAGGCCAGCTTATGCAGCAAGGAAAAGTACAGGCGGTTATCGTCGGTGCCGACCGCATCACCGCCAACGGTGATACCGCCAACAAGATCGGCACCTATAACCTGGCCGTACTGGCGCAGTACCATCAGATTCCCTTCATTGTTGCTGCCCCCGTTTCCACACTGGACTCTGCCCTGCCCAATGGCAGTCACATCGTGATTGAACAGCGTGATGGCAGCGAAGTGCGTGCCATTCAAGGCAAGCCGGTGGCCCCGGATAACTGCCCGGTGTACAACCCCGCTTTCGATGTCACCCCGGCGGCGCTGATCACCGCCATCGTCACCGAACAGGGCGTTATCCACCACCCGAATACGGAAAAGCTCAAGGCCCACCTGAGCCAGGTCAAGGATCGCCGCCATGACTGATCGCCCCTACTCCACCAGCGCATTCCGTGACGCCGCCCGCGCCCTGGCCGCCACCGGGCAACGCATTTATGCCAATGGCTGGTCCCCGGCCACCAGCAGTAATTACTCCCAGCGCCTGAATGCGGACTTTGCCGCCGTGACTCAATCCGGCAAGGACAAGGGCCTGCTCCGCGAAACCGACATCATGGCCGTAGACATGGATGGCCAGCCGGCTTCTGCCGGCAAACCCTCGGCCGAAACCCTGTTGCATACCCAGCTTTACCGCTTTGATGCCAACATTCAGGCGGTACTGCATACACACAGCCACGCCACCACGGTGCTGACCATGCACTGGCCCGCCAACAGCATTACGCTGGAAGGCTATGAGCTGCTCAAGGCCCTGGAAGGCATTACTACCCATGACAGCCGGCTTACCATTCCCGTCTTTGAGAACACCCAGGATATCGCCGCCCTTGCCGCCCAGGTGGACAAGGAAATGCGCGCCGGTCATATCAGCCATGCCTATCTAATTCGTGGTCATGGCCTGTACACCTGGGCGCAGGACCTGCCGGCCTGCTACCGTCAACTGGAAGCACTGGAAACCCTGCTGGCCATTGAGCTGGAGTGCCGTCGCCTGCGAGGATGCTGACGCACCCGGCAAGACGACCAGACAGAGCGCGCAAAGAGAGAACTGATAAAGAGGTGTCGCCATGCACAGCGAACTGAAAGTCTTTTCCGACCAGGCACCTGAGGTGCTGGAACAACACCACACCGACAAGGCGGCCATGGCCCGGGTGCTGGCCAGCGCCGGGGTCCGCTACGAACAATGGCAAGCCAACCAGCCGTTATCCGAAAGCCCTCAGCAGGATGAAGTGATTCAGGCCTACCAGGCAGACATTGACCGCCTGATCGCCGATGAAGGCTACCAGACCGTGGATGTGGTCAGCATGGTTCCGGACCACCCGGACAAAGCGACTTTCCGGCAAAAATTTCTGGAAGAACACCGGCACAGCGAAGCCGAAGTACGCTTTTTCGTGGAAGGCCAAGGGCTGTTCACCCTGCATATCAATGGCAAGGTCTACGAAGTGTTGTGCACCAAAGGTGACCTGATCAGCGTCCCCGCCAACACTCCGCACTGGTTCGATATGGGCCCGGCCCCCCGTTTTGTAGCCATTCGCCTGTTCAATAACCCGGACGGCTGGGTGGCCAACTTTACCGGCAGCGATATTGCACAGCGCTTCAACCGGCTGGGCTGACGCAAACCACCGCTTATACAGCCAAATCCTTAGCGTGCAGGCACGCTCCCACAGCAGGCTCGACATCCATGATCAACGCCATCATCACTGATATCGAAGGCACCACCAGCAGCATTGCGTTTGTGAAAGACGTGCTGTTCCCCTATGCCGCCCAACAGTTCCCCGCCTTTCTCCATGCCCACTGGGACGATCCATCGGTACAGGAACAGCTTCAGGCCGCCGCAGCCGAGGCCGGCGAACCCCTGGACACCCCGGCGCAAGCCAGCGACTTGTTCCGCCGCTGGATAGAAGAAGACCGCAAAGCCACACCCTTAAAAGCCCTGCAGGGCATGATCTGGAAAGCAGGTTACGAAAACGGCGATTACACCGCCCACATGTATCCCGACACCGCCCCTGCCCTTCGGCAGTGGCACGACAGCGGGCTGGCCTTGTACGTGTATTCCTCCGGATCTGTCGCCGCCCAGAAACTGTTCTTCGGATACAGCGATGCCGGGGATCTCACCGGCCTGTTATCCGGCTATTTCGATACCACCACCGGGCCCAAACAGTCCGCAGACAGTTATCGGAAGATCCAGCAGGCCATTGGCCATCCTGCCAACACCCTGCTGTTTTTGTCTGATATTGAAGCAGAGCTGGATGCCGCTGCAGAAGCAGGCTTACACACCTGCCTGCTGGACCGTGAACAAGCCGGGCTGGAGAGTCGCCACCCTGTGGTCAGTGATTTCAACCACATCAACTTCCCGGACTAAAGGCCTGTTAATACTACCGAGATGACGGTTGCTGGCAACGCCACACCACAAACTTGGCGTTGCTGCCCAACACCGTCACCGACCCGAACCGGCGCGACAACACCTTGTGGTAACCCAGATGGCGATTACCGATAACCCGTAATTCACCACCCGGGGCCAGGGCCCGTGCCGCCTGATTAAACAATCGCCGGGCCACATGATCACCGACCACGTGCCCGTCATGAAAAGGCGGATTCAACAGAATGCAGTCGAACTCACTCTCCAGCCCCACCAAACCATCACCATGGTGAAAGTGGCACTGCCTATCGGGAAAGTAGTGCGACACATTGTCACGGGCGCTTTCCAGTGCCAGCCAGGATTCATCACAAAACGTCACCTCAACGCCAGGGCTGGCCTGCAATGCAGCCAGGCCGATCACCCCGTTGCCACAGCCCAGATCCACCACACGGGAACCCGCCGGCAACGACTGCGGCAGATGATCCAGGAAGAACCGCGCACCAATATCCAGCTGCTGCTGGGCGAACACGCCGGCATGCACGGTTAATTGCCAGTCCCCTGCTTTCACCTTGCTGGGGAAATCGGTGTCAGCCAGAACCTGCCCCGGGGTCTGTGCACTGAACAAACGGGCTTTCTTCCACCCGTACTCGGCACGACCGTTACCCAGATAACGTTGCAGCAATGGCACCAGCTGCCGGGGCAAGTGTTTGTCCATGCCTGCCAACCACACGGGCACACCCTGTGGAAGATGCTGGCTCAGCCAGTGCAGCTGCCACTCCAGCAGCGCAACAGACTTGGGGACACGCATAATCACCTGGTCCGGGGCCTGCCCCGGCGGATCGAAGGGCCACAGAAACGGCATTACCAGTGTCAGGCCGTTATCCTCGGCATTGGCCAGAGTGGCGGCCTGGGCCATAAAGGAATCGCCACTGCTTTGCACCGCTGCACACCCCGCCGGGGCTGCTTGCTGTAACGCCAATGCCAACGCGCCCTGCTGATCATTCAGCACCAGGGTCCTTGCGCCAGCCTTTGCGGCTTCATCTGTTTCCGATGTAGGCAGGCCGCGTTCTGCCAACGTGTTGAGCAGGTACAAGTCGGCATTGTCCCAGGCTTGTAAGGTCTCATTGCGCCGGCGTGGCCAGCGCTGCAATGCAAGCTGACCCCAAGGGTGAAGGAAAGGTGTCATTCGGGTCCTGTCATCGAGAAATACATGGGTGAAATACCTGCGGGCGCGCATTTTGCCCGCTGATTGCCGGATTGGCCAGAAACTGCGCAACCACGCGTGCCTCCGGCATTTAGGTATGGCATTTTCTGAATTGGCTGCTAGAATGCGCAGCCATCGGAGTATAGCTCAGCTTGGTAGAGTACTACGTTCGGGACGTAGGGGTCGCAGGTTCGAATCCTGCTACTCCGACCAAATACCGAATAAAATCAGCGATTTACGGGTCATGCCGGGTCGCTTTTTTTATGCCCGAAATTTTACGCCGCAAATGTGGCCACTTTGTAGCCATTGGCTGCTTTTTTCCTGTGGCCAGTAACTGAGGCAAATTGTCGAAAGTTCCGCGCCCTCCCCTAGCCAATCTCCCACACAAAAAAGCCGCTACGGACTACATATCCGCAACGGCTGCATTGTTATCGTTTGCTTGTCCGGTGCCAGCCAGAACGGCTAACGACTATCTTGTCAGTGACTACGTGCCGGGCGCTTAGAGTGGATATTCCTTGTGTGTCTCAAAATGATGTCGATCTATCCTAGAGGCGAGGCCCGCCAATTCCCTAATTTTCTCTATCCCGTCGGCGATCATAGGGCGGTATTCATTAGCAATATCAAGCTCATCCATATCGGCATCTCTGGTATTTGGATCTTCAATTGCATTAAGTACCGACGTTAAAGCTCTTTCAACATCATATGCTTGATTGGCAATTTTAATTGCCTCAACAAGATCTCCACCGGCATTAACCAAGACCGCTAGGTCGTATATATCCCTATGATTGATGCCGCATGAGTGTCCACGATCCGCAATGGCGAATAACTTTTGTACAATTTGCCCTCGAGGACACAAGCTCTTAACGGGGATTCCCTCGAACTCTACCCCCGGCTCCAGGTCAAGGCGTGCGTCTTGGAAAATGTCGAACTTTATGACCTTGTCCTGGTTATCTTCCTTGTAAAGGATGGCAAACCGAATGCCGTATTGATCGCATGTCGCTGTACTTAGTTTAAGGTCATCAGGCAGGTTGTCGAAAAGTGGAGCAGGGTCTTCTCTAACGAGGCTTCTCAAATCTTTATACGTTTGACTTCGCGGAGTGACGACGAAATCAATATCGTCAGATCTGCGGTACTCACCATTGGTTAGGGTAATGAGAGTCCCTCCACCGAAAAGGATCTCATCGTTTCCGAATAAGACACTTTTCAGTGATGAGAGTACTCGGTGGATATGATTGTGGTGCGGGTGCCTGTAGTTAGGCATTAAGCAACTTCAGCGAGCAGCCAAGAGCGGTGACGCTTTGCCAAATCTCGGATGTGCGCCATTTCTTGTGCGTTAGGGTTGGCAAGCACTCCACGCATACGCCAGTTTCGCTCATACAGGTCCAGTTCGTCACGCTCAGTAAGCGGACGCTCTCCTTTGCCTTGCCAGCGCAATGCTTTTTGTAAAGGAAACTGTGTCTGTTTCACGATTATTTTGCCTTCGCGTAAGGATAGTTGAAAATCAGGTTTGGCATATTAGAGGCTTAAATGCAAATTCACAAGTGTAGTGATGGGAGTGCTTATGCAATAAAGGCTTTGAATATCAGTTAATTAGGGGCGACTTATAACAATTTGAAATAAGCAGCATTTGGTCCCATCTGCACTCGAGCCCCCTGCGGAGCGCTACATGGGCTAATGACTCATAGATCATTACATCCACACCACGCGACAAACCGCTCTGTAATCCACTCGGGATCCCATTCCAGCCATTGGCAGCACTGGCGCAGCATGGGGCCACAGCTCACCACATCGTCAAAGGCTTCCTGTCCCTCCTCAAGCTGGCCGGACAGCCTCAAGGGCTTCTCTAGCCAATACTTTGCCGCATCGTCCAGCAGTAGGCCCAGAGCAGCCGTCCACAGCCTTATATGGGGGTGAGGGTCGCGCTCGGGATCTCCTTCAATACCAATGCTGTAATGGTCGATATAAGCCGTCACGGCTAGCTATCCGTCCACACTACGCCGGGCAGTGCGAACAGGGAGGCCGGATGGTTACGAATCCAGCAGCCCGGTTTAAAGCCGCCAGCGCGTGCGAATGCTTCACCGTGTGCAATCCAAAAGCGACATATTTCTGTATCACTGTAGCGCTCCGCTCCGGTGCCATCCTTGAACAGGGATTCAACGTGGAGCGGCATGGTCACTGCCGTCCTGGGCTTTCTCTTTGGTCTGGGCATCACATCACCGGAGTCTCAATCCCAAGATTCAGGGCGCGAATACTGGCTAACATTTGCGCTCTGGCGTCTCTCTCAATTTTTACGCAAGGGTGTGGGCGGCTCTGCCCGAAACGGTCTAGGTCTGTTAACCCTTCTTTGGCGATAATCCCGCGACACTCGTTAACCCTGTCGAAACACTCAACCGCAGCGGTGAGCAGAACCACGCCATCAGGGTCGAAGATGTCGTAATCTTGTTGCAACTTACTGAACAGCTCCTGCCCTTTGTCGGTCAGGTGTGACGGTGTTGCGCTCGTCATGTTCGGTTCTCCAATATCATAGTTGATCGTGTACCGAGATCCGTGCGTGAGACTTCGGGCGCGCTCTGGGAAACGCTCGCAAAGGTTTTGCATATGCCCCGCCCCCGTTAGTTAGGGTGGCCCTGTGCCCGAAACTATTGCCGATTGCCAGCGTCATGGCAGCCAGCCCCTGAACGGTTGGGCATCAGGGCCAATTCGGTCAGCGCTTGAACAGCTTGCTCAGAACGCCTTTCTTCTCTCCGCTCAGGTCAATGTCTGGGTATGCCTCTTTAATCAGCACATCCAGAATCAACGCGATTCGAGCAATGTTCTCTGGTGTGGCGTCCAGCTTGGGGCTCAGCCCTAGCTTGTCCATTGCGTCCAGTTGCTCGGGAGTAGGATTGAAATAAGCCATAATCACATCACCTGCACGACGGCTTCGGATTCATGGTGGAAACGGAAACGGCGCTCACATAGCACGCCGACCATATTGGTCTGCCAAAGGCTGGTCAGTTGCGCCGGGCTGGTCGGGCTCTCTGCCAATTCAACGCTGGCATCGGTGGCAGGGGTCAGGAACAGGCCGCCATTCGCCACAGCGATACGGTCACAGGCGAAGCCCAGCAGGGCCGGGGCGCTGGAATCGTCCTCGATGCAAGGCACCACATGCACGCCGGGGATAAACTCACCACCGTTAACGCTCATGCCGTTGTCACTGGCCATAGCTAGGCGGCGGCAGACAGCGCCGGTGCTGGCAATAACGTAATGCTCAGAATTCGGCAGGGCTTCCAGCAGGCTTGTCAGATCCGCAACAGTGTCAGACGTTGCGGTGATCGTGCTCGCAGGGATCGCTACGCTTTGAATGGTGGAATTACTGCCACCCACTACAGCGTTGCGAAGCTCATTCTCGAACATGCGACGGCCAGCGCTGCCGGTAGTCATTCCCAGCTCTTTGCTGATTGCAGCAAGCCCGGCCACTTTCAGCTCTGGCAAATTGCTACGGTTCAGGCTGCTTTTAACCAGTGGCTTGGGGTCGCCTTCGCCCACGTTGGAGCCAATGGCACCACTTGCCGCCACTACCGCCCCCAGATCCTCCGGCAGCTCTTTCGAGTAAGCCAGCAGGGAGCCCAGCAGGTCAGCATTGCGAACACTCGCCAGATAGTTTTGAGCAATACGCTCGCCGCCTTCGGTGTCCCAAATGCCGGTCAGGGACGTATAAGCCGCTTTATCTACCAGCCACTCGAATGCAGCACGGGAAGGGCCGAACGCCTTGTTTGCGCCTTTTACGAACGGGGCAAGGGCATCTTTAGCCGTAGCGTTGCCGTTGGTGGCCATGATTCGGGCCAGGTCAGAAAAGCCGCGCTGGGTGTTCTCTCGAAACTCCCGCATGGTTTCCAGTCGCGCTTTCTTCTCAATGCGCATCCAGTGGTTCACCGCGTAGTCTGAGCCGTATTCATGGGCGTCATCAGACGCCAGCAATGTATCTTCAATCATATAGGTAATCTCGATTGGTTAACTTATACCTATAGTTTAATGCTTGCCATCGTGCCCCGCATGGGCCTTTATGGGCTTTTCATCTTGCGGCCATCCACTGCGCCAGCTCCGTGATGGCATAGCTCACGCGCCCACCTTTCGGGCCGGGCAATCGACGGAATGCCGGGCCTCTCTGGTCGTGCGCAGGGCTACGGGCATTTTTTAGGGTGCGGGGGCTGAGTCCCAGCAGCTTCGCCGCGTCATCGGGGGCAAGCCGTGCGTCTGGTGTCATTGGCAAGCCTTCGCGCTGCACTGCCTCCAGCAGGGAATTCATAACGGCTTGGATTTGCTCAGGGTCGATATGTCGGGTCATGGTCTTGTCCGTGTTCGTTAGCCTGTTCTGGTGCAGTGACGCAAGTGACGCAAGTGACGGATACCCCCACATACTTCACTACCCACAAAAGAAGTTTTTCCTTTATCCTTTTCTCCACACACAATAAGAGAAAAGAAGCGTCACTAACGTCACTAATGCTCTGAAAGGCCCGCCGCTACTACCTTGGGAGCAGTGACGGATCTGTGGGAAAGCGTCACTAATGCGTCACTAACACCCCAGATAGAAAGGGCGCACCAATTGGCGCCCTGTTTCTACAGCATCAGGTTGGCTCGCCTGCAATCTAGGCCTGTTATGTACCTGGCTCCATTGGTTCGGTATCGCTCGAATCCCAGCGCCTCTACACGATCAGCGAAGGCGCGAAGCCCCAGCGTCTTGTGAATTCCGCACTCGTCTGCCCATTGGCGGTACGCACTAAACAAGCGTTTAGGCTCGACTCTGCCCACGGCATCGGTGGTGCATTCATCCTCGACAAATTGCGCCACCTGATCCGCCTCAGTACGCCAGCGGTTACGCGCCTGCTTGCAGCTCTCTGGCAGGGTGAAGCACCCACGGGCCACCACTCCGGCGTAAGCGTTCAATGCAAGATTCAGGATGCCCGGCAGCTCTGCCATTAGCTTGTCTCTCAACAGCGGGTCGCAGTTGCCAAGCTCCGGCTTGAACTTGTTGTTGAACTCCACCACAAGGGCACGCCGGAACAGGCCGTCACTAAAGTCACGGGTGTGAGGCATGTGGTTGGTGCCAAACCAGCAAGTGCTGAATGGTCGCATTTCGAATGGGTCGCGGTGCTTATGCTCCACAGTGGAAGGCTCGCCGGAAACGATGCCCTTTAAACTGGCGTCGTCGATCATCTCGCCCTGCTTAATCTCGGTAACGATGTTCACCAACTTGCCGTGCAGATGGGCACGCTGAAAGGCACTACCAAAATTGGACGGCTGCACCCCTGCCACGTTGATAGATCCGGCCAGCGCCTCAAGTACCGCCAGCAATACAGACTTACCATTAGCGCCCACACCCACCAGAATGACGAATTGCTCGTAATTACAGTGAGCCATCAGGGAATAACCCATCACCTCAAGCAGCGCCAGCGCCTTTTGCTCTGCATCCGAGTCGCCTTTGAATACCTCAGCCAGGAATTGCTGGAATCTTGGCGCTACCGCGTCCGGGTCGAACTCTACCGGCACTTGGGTGGTGCGGTAATGCTCCCGGTTATGTGGCTCAAGTTGCCAGCTCCCCCGCGAGAGCATCAGCTCCCCATTAGGGCAGTTAACGCATTCAGCCGGGCCTTGGTCGAATTCCAGTTCTGGCCGGTAGATTTCTGTTCGGAGCAGGTCGGTAACGCTATCCACAACAGATTTGCGCACACCCTCCACGTTATCGCCCAAATGGGCCTGCACCAACTGCTTAACGGCTCTGTCCTCTTGTTTGAGCCAAACACCGTGAGGCATCCAGCGCCATACAAAAGTAGAAGCGGCCAAGACGTTATCCCTGCCGATATCATCAGCTAGGGCGCGAGCATGGGACAGGTCATCATATTCCTCATGGCCCTCCATGCTTTGCTCTGCTTCTTTGAGAGTGCCTAACGGGATGCCAGTGTGCTTTTTAATGGTATTAAATAGCTGTCGCTTTGCGGTTGGCTTGAGGGTCACAGCCTCCAGCACGATAGCATCCACCTCATCTGGGGCAGAGTCGCCATCTAGGGCGCGGGCTGCGGCCATCAACTCTACATGGCCCCGCCCCTTAAGGGCTTGAGCCTCTTTAATCAGAGCATCTACGTCATCAATCATTGAGAAGCCCTCCAATCTTTCGCAACCTTTCCTTGGCCTTAGTCGCTCGCTCAGGGTCGACAAGCTCACCACGCGCAGCATCAAACCGCATGCAAGCCAGCACAGCACGTTCGTGGTCTGCATGTGCCCGAAGGCGCTCCATCTTCCAGTGAGGCAAGCCCGGCTTGTTATGGCTACGCATTCCTTCGGGGAACAAGTCACCAAGGCTCAGGCCAACAGCCATTAGCACGTCACTAGTTGGACAACCGGCGAAGCAATGCACCAGCAAGCGGCCATCGTCGCACTCCTTAATGGATAGACTCGGGGTTCGATCATCATGCGCAGGACAGCAGGCTATATAGCTTCCTTCACCAGTGCTGCGCACTTTTTCCAGGCGGTTGAGAAGCCTTTGTGCTGGGGTCATAACTTCACCCCCTGCATAGTCAGCGCATGGCGCAGGCCGTCACGGTGTGTCTGGCTCAAGTGGTAGCGGCCATATCGGCAAGCCTGCCCGTAGCGGTCTTGGCCCTGGAGGGTTTCGCAATCAATCCATAAGCCCAGATCTTTAAGCCTGCTTACATAGGCCGGGGCATTGGTGGTGCCAATGACAGCATCAAGGTCGCGCCGATTTACAGGCCCTTTCAGCAGAACATCAACAGCACGGCGAAGCCGGGCACTGTCGTTTGTCTTGGCTAGAATTGCGCTATAATCAGGGTGCTTGTTTTGATATTGGGCCTCGCTACCGGCGGCAACCGGAGCGGGGCTTTTTTGTGTCTGGTTCACTGGGGCACCTCCGCTGCAAGTCGTGCCAGCAGATCCGCATCAACGCCGACGCGGTGAGCGATAGACTCAAGTGCGCGTTGCCGGTCGAACCAGTGCCTCAGCTTGTGGGCTTGCTGAATTACAACGGCAATTTCACCAACAGATGAAACCGGGCGCAGGTCGATAAGGCCGCTATTCTCGCGGAAGGCTTGGAAGTGGTTCATGCGCTGGCCTCCTCTACCTTGGCTTCAAGCCATTGGTCTAGTTGGCTGCGACTCCATCCGATACAGCGTGCACCCAAACGAACGGGGCGCGGGAAGTTGGCGTCATACTCCATCAGCTCGTACAACTTGGTACGGCCGATATCAAGGTAGGTACAGGCAGATTTAGGCCGGTAAAAAGCTTGCCGGTGTGCGTGCTCTTGGGTTTGCATTATAAATCCCGTATTTGTTCGAGGGATTTATATTTAATGCCATGCATCTGGGGACATTGGCGGGCACTGTCCCTACTTATTTTCCTTTTTTGGGGTTTTCGGTGTTCCGCTGAATTGTTTTTGCAGATACCTGAAACTTGGCAGCAGCGCTTCTCTGCATGTCCGCGTAGCTTAGTTTTGGGTTCTTGCTATGCAGAGAATCAATATAGGCCTGATATAGTGGCCATTTCTCCCTATGCGGCTCAGCAGCAGAATTACCCCCGCTCGTGGCTCCCTCAAATGACTTTTCCCCTCTATGGGTGTCGGGAAGGGAGTTGTAAAGATCTTCTGTGGTCTGAGCATGATCCTCTGAGGCCATTGCTAGCAGCTGTTTGCCGCGAAGCCGGAAGTAAGGGTCATCACTTCTGGCCATTACTGCGTACTGCTCCAATAACTGCTGGGTCGCATCCTGTAGCGAAACAGTGACACTAGATCCATCAGCAAAGCCGTCATACCTGATCTTTAACTTGGGCTTCTTTTGCTCTTCATTACTCATGCCATATCCTCCGCCATACCTTGTCGATTCTTTCCTTCCAGCGTAGCCGCCACAATATCCAGCGCCTCTAGCGCCTGATCTTCGCAAAGGTGGCCGTAATACTCCTGAATCATGGTGGCGTCTTTCTGCCCCACCATCTTGGCAACGGTAAGAATAGGCACGTTAGCTTTAATCATGGCGCTAACGAAATGGTGCCGGAATGCGTAGAAGTTCAGGTTGTCCGGCAGGCCTCCAAGGCGTTTAACCCGCGCCCATGGTTTTGTATGGGCCTTTCTATCCAGCTCCGCACCAGTGCGGGGGGATGGAAATACTAGCCCCCCCTCCGGCTTCCCCTGCTCTTTCCACCATGTCTTCATTACCGCCAGTGCCCCATCATTCAAGCGCAGATCTACCACGATGGGCTCACGTTTCTTGCGACGCATGTGCTTGGACTTCTCGGTGACTTTGGTCAGCCTGCCGAATTTAATGTTCAGCTCGTCCCATGTCAGGGAATACAGATCCCCCGGTCTAAGACCTGTTCTCATTGCCAACTGACAGAAAGGAATGAACCAGTGCGGCATAGTCCTGTCGTCCAGATCCGGCAGATAGGCTTTCCCGTGTTGGCGGCTATTGCGGCGCTCTGCCCTCAATTCCTCCGCGAAGGCCTCCAGCCCTTCACTGATTCCGGCAATTTCATCAGCAGTAAGCATGCGGCGCTCGGCCTTCTTGGGGTCTGCGTTAATGCGCTCTTGCTCGTCGATACTGGCCGTTTCTAGGGTGAAGTTCTCAAGGGGGTCAGCCTCCAGCACCTCATCCTTAACTGCCTGCCGTAGCAGCGTTTTCAGACTGGAATAGGTGCGTTCAATGGTCTTGTAACGTAGCCCCCTGCCTCCCTTTTTCTTTGGTGCTTCGCAGTGGGCCTGCCATGCAAGAATGTGGTTTTTGTTGATCGTGGCCATATCTCGGTCGAGCAGGTCGGAGAAATGGCCCTTAATACGGCTGTAATTGACCTTCGCGGGGGTCGGCTGCCACGTCTTGTCCATTAGCGGCTTATAGCGGGTTTCAAGATAGTGGCCAAGCTTGCGCAACTCGGCACTTGCAGCTTCCTGCCTCCTGACATCTCTCACAAGCTCTTTGTCTCTAAGCGGGTCAGCGTCAGCCTGTCTCCATTCATAGGCAATCGCTGCCGCATCTTCTGGCTTTAGATTCTTGTCTCCCTTCCCTGTGAAGTGGCCTAAAGTTTTAGTGCGTCGCTTTCCCCAAGCGTCCGTATAACGGTAGCGCCATACCGCACCCGACTTGAGTTTAGCCAGATGAAGGCCAGGAATTTGCTTGCAGTAAAGTGCCTGCCGCTCCCCTGCCTCTTTAGCCCATGTCGTGGCTTTACTGTCGGAAATGCTGGTAATTGATGCTCGCTTGGCCATGCCCTGATCCTTAACCGTAATGGTCTGCCGTTCCGGTTCCGTGTGGCCGAAATGTGGCCACTTAAAGGGAATAATAACGAACAACTGCGAACACAAGCAAACACTGTTTTCTTTTATATCATCACCTTACCGATGCAAGCCCTGAAAATTCGGGGCTTTTTTCACGTTCGGGACGTAGGGGTCGCAGGTTCGAATCCTGCTACTCCGACCAGATAAACCCCTGAAATGAAGGGGTAGCAAAAAGGCCGCGAAAGCGGCCTTTTTCGTTTCTGAACCATGCAAGGCGAAACCGGTAAAACCTCATCCCGCCCCGCTCATTAATCCAGCATGTCACCCTTCAGCCAAACGCGGATTCAGCGTATAGCTAACCGTCAGGCTGGCTTGAGCCAGTGAATGTGACTTGATCTGTTCAGCCAGTGCCGCGCCGCTTAGATCCTTCCCTTCTGGCAGGGTTTCCACATCCAGTGCATAGACCGTAAAGACATAGCGGTGCACGGTGCTGTCATTCCACGGTGGACAAGGGCCGTCGTAACCGAAGTACTGGCCTTCCATGTCTGCGTCGCCCGCAAACCAGCCGGTGTAGTCATTAAGCCCATGGCGCTGCCCGTCCGGCGCCGCCGGGCCGCGTTTGCCTTTCGGGGTGACGCTGTCGCAATGACTGCCTTCGCGAATTTCACTCTGGTCCGCAGGAATGTTGAACAAGGTCCAGTGATAAAAATCGACCCGCGGCAGGCTGGCCGGCACTTCCCGATCTTCCTGGTTCACATCATCGGCCGCGCTGGGGGCGTCCGGGTCCAGGCACACCACCGCAAAGGAGCGGGTTCCTTCCGGGGCGCCCTTCCAGGCCAGATGCGGATTGATGTTGCTCGACAGGGATACGTGGGTGTCCGGGTCGATCACCGCAAAGGCAAATTTTTCCGGAATCGGTGCCTGGTCGGTGAGGCTGTTGCTAAGTAACTGCATCGGTAAGCTCTCCTTGTTGCACTGCATGCATACTCTATCAGGCATGCGGGTGATAACGGGGAATTCAAGTTACTGGATGCCGAACGCATAGCACCCCAGGCCATTAACCGGCTAATCACCCGCCAGCAGGGGAAACTGCGCCAGCGGCTCATAGCTCGGAAACGGCTCGCCCAGCTCACTGCGGTACAGCACCAACGTATTCACGGGTAGCACCCAGTCTCCAATGGCCTTGAAAGGCGTTTGCGTCGGTCCCGGTTTGGCCAATGTAATATGGGGGCGAAACGGCCGCTCCTCCGGCGAGAAACCGTACCCCTGAAGACACAACCAAAGATCATGGTGTAGCTGCTTGAGCGCCGGGCACGCGGCACCAGTCAGCGCCATAAAAGGGCCCTGTTCCCGGGGAAACGGCTCACAACGGTTGAGTAACTGCTGAAACGGTGGGTTCTCGCCAGCGAGCTCTGTCAGCGAGCCATGCAGCTGGCTCAAGGCCGATTGGGTCTGCTCCCCCAGGAACGCCAGTGTCAGGTGCAGGTTGGCTATCGGGGTCGCCCGGCCCATGCTGTGGGACAATGTCACACACTGGTCTGCCAGTGCGTCAGTGACCGGAATCCCGATAAAACAGCGCATGTGTCCTCTTCGACCTCCCACCTGATGGCATGGCGTCCCGACAGGGACAGCGGTAGAATGCCGCCCCGGCTGACTGGAACCCTGAATGTATTCTGATTAGAGCCTGACATCCTAGGTTATCAGCTCGGTTACGATGCGAACATGACAACAGACACGCTCTGCGTGCCGAACAGTCTGGCCGCTTTCCCTGCAGCCCCTTCAGACCTTCACCCGCGGACACCGCCCAATGAAAGATCAACCACTAAAGGGTGCCTTGCTGCTGATACTCGGGGAAGGCCTGCTCGCGGTGATGGCTGCCATGATCAAGCACCTGTCTGATCACCTCGACACCGAGGTCATCGTGTTTGCCCGTAACCTTTTCGGACTGATGTTCCTGCTGCCCATTATCGCCACTCGCGGCGGCTTTGGGCAGCTGCGAACCCGCTTTGTGCATCTGCACCTGATCCGTGCTTTCACCGGCGTCAGTGCCATGTTTTGTTTCTTTTACGCCATTGGGCATATTGCCCTGGCAGAGGCGGTACTGGTCAAAATGACGGTGCCGTTTTTCCTGCCGGTCATCGCCTGGCTATGGCTCAGTGAACGGATCGGGCTGCACACCTGGCTGGCCATCATTGCCGGCTTTATTGGCGTTGCCATCATTATGCGCGCCGGGCAGGGTCACATTGACCCGGTCATGTGGGTGGCCCTGGCCGGCGCGGCCATCATGAGCATTGCCAAAGTCAGCATCCGGCGCATGGCGGTTTCCGAGCCCGCCCAGCGTGTGGTGTTCTACTTTGCGCTCTTTGCCACGCTGTTTTCGTCTCTCCCTTTGCTGTGGGCCACCACCCTGCCTGCGGGTACCGATTACCTCTGGCTTCTCGCCATCGGCCTGGTGGCCACAGGCGGACAATACGCCATGACCACCGCCTACCAGATTGCCCGGCCCGGCCAGGTCGGTGTCTATAATTACTCCTCCGTGATCTGGGCGGCGCTGCTTGGCTGGATGTTCTGGGGAGAAACCCTGGTGCTAACGACCGTTCTCGGCACCCTGCTGATCGTGGCCGCCGGCATCTGGAATCTCAAGTCCCGTTAGGAAACCCGTTCAGATTAGAAAAATGGCCCGTTCAGAAGGCTATTTTCGCTGTATATCCCCTATGCTTGGCCCAGCTTGGGCAAGGCAATCTCTTTTTCGCTTCCCCCATGGGGAAACGAGAAGTGCCTTGAAGGTGACGCCATACAACGGAGAGTTCGGCATGCAACCGAAACACCTGTTTCTTTTTATTTTGTGTACTGTCTTTTTGAATGGCTGCGAAGACGCAGCACGCTGGGCCTATGACAATGGCCTGAGCATGGAAAAAAGCCGCGCCGGGCTGGAAGATCAGACCCTGACCACGGCCGACGGCATCGAGTGGCACCTGCTTGTCAGTGAACCCCAAAATGAAGAGTCCACCGACCCAAAAGAAACCGTGTTACTGATTCATGGGTTCAGCGCCGACTCCAGTAACTGGATTCGTTTCGCCAATGAGCTCGAGGGCGATTTCGTTTTTGTAGTGCCAGATCTGCCAGGCCACGGGCAAACCACCCGCACACTGAATCTGGATTACACCATGGCAGCCCAGGCCTCCCGTCTGCTAACACTGATGGACGCGCTCGACATTCAGCAATTCCATGTGGCAGGCAACTCCATGGGCGGCGCCATTTCCCTGGCTATCGCGCAACAGGCGCCAGAGCGAGTGCTTTCCATGGGCTTGGTGGACTCTGCCGGGCTGACTCGCCAGACCAAGGAATTCAAAAATGTTCTCGCCAAGAGTGAGAGCAACCCGCTGATTCCGCACAAGGCTGAACAATTCCAGACCACATTGAAGTGGGCCATGGAAGAACCGCCTTACATGCCCGGATTTTTTATCGACATCATGGGGCAAAAGAAAGCGGAGAACGCAGATGTGGCTGAAAAAGTATGGGGGGATCTGATGGACGATCCGGGTATGGAGCTCGAAGACAAGAATGTGCTGCCCACTATTCAAACACCGACCCTGGTACTCTGGGGGCGCGAGGATCGCTTGCTTGGCGTGGATAATGTAGCTGCTTTTCTGGAGGAGTTACCGCAATCCCGCGCGGTGATTCTTGACGGCATTGGCCATGTCCCCATGGCTGAAGCACCCGGCAAAAGCGCCGATGCCTTCCGTGCCTTCTGGAGCGAAGCGCGGCTCTGAAACACTGCTGCCCCAAAGACTGATCAACCTCCGCCGGCGCGCTGCTCCGGCGGAGTCCAGTCAAACGGCACCTGATAACTCATCAGAAAGCCACCCAGCGTAATCAACACCCGGGAAATGCCGATATAGGAATCGGGGATACTGATGCGCTCTTCCCGAAAGCGGCTCATCAATTCGCCCATGGCACCTATCGGCCCCTGCTCATTGAGACGATCGGTCAGAACATAGAGCGCCAGCTCTTTCAGGGTTTCCGGGCTGCCCCCCTTGAACCCGGCCTGCACGAAAAGCTCACCGATATCCACCGGCCCCTCAAACCCCATCAATCCATAGAGCAGGCGGGAGTAACGGCGCACCTCATCCGCCGTGAGCACACCTATGGCGCCATAATCCAGAATCACCACCTGTTCATCATCAGTCACCAGAAAGTTGCCCGGATGCGGGTCGGCCTGGTAAACGCCAAAGCGGGTGACCTGCTGGAGATAGCTGGTCAGCAACACGCCCAGCAGGTCCTGGGCTTTTTCCGGGTGGGTATCCAGGTAATTGCGCAGTCGCTGCCCGCCTTCCCAGCTGGTCACCAACACCGACTCACCGCATAAACCCTCGATGATATCCGGGATGCGAATGCGTTCGTGATGGGGCTGGCGGGAAAAACGCAACGTGTTCGCGGCTTCGTTGCGGAAATCCAGCTCCATGGCCGTCATGATCAGCAGCTGTTCAATGGCCTGCTGCAGGTCGAATTCACGAAAGGTGGGCGCCACCAGCGCCGCCACTGCCTGAAAGACTTTGGCATCCTGCTCAAAGACTTTCTTCACACCCGGCAAGCGCACCTTGATGGCAACGTCACGGCCATCCTTGAGCTGTGCCCGGTGTACCTGAGCGATGGATGCCACTGCCACCGGCGTTTCCTCCAGCCAGGCAAACTGCTGGCGCCAGTCACTGCCCCAGGAACGCCGCAAGGTTTTCTCGATCAACGGGAAAGGAACAGGCTGGGCATCATTCTGCAGCTGCTGGAATGCTTCGATATATTCCAGCGGCAATACATCAGGTCGACAGCTGAAAAATTGCGCCGCCTTGACCCAGAAAGCCCCATTGCGACGACACAGCGCGACCAGAATATCCGCCCCACGACGATGGCAGGCGGCCCGGTCCCCGCTGCGTAGCCCCGACGCATACACCGCACCGATTCGGGCCACCGCAGCAACAGCACGAATATACCGCGAACGCCCGGCAGCCAGACCGCCCAGGCCCACGATGCCTTTTCTGATCATTCTGTTTTTGTCACTCGTATCGCCATTCCTGCATTATGCCTGTGATTTCATACTTGAATCACAGGGGGCTTGACCGTACTGTTCCCAAACTTTGCCGCTGGTGAGCGATTATGTCAGGAACAGTTATACGTGCTGGAGAACCCCATACCATTCGCACTCGCGGCATTACCCTGCTGCGTTCCGGCCACAAGGAAGTCCGCCGGCTGAAACGGGCCAACCACACGCCATCAATTCACGGCAACAAGGTGTGGAATTCCAGTTACCTGATCATGGATCACCTGACCAAACGGAAGCTGTCCGCTGATGAGCATTTGATGGATATCGGCTGTGGCTGGGGGCCGCTGTCTATTTTCACGGCAAAACGCTTTGGCTGCCGGGTGACCGCGGTGGATGCGGACCCGGACGTGTACCCTTATCTGGATTTGCATGCCAGCATCAACAAGGTGGACGTAACGCCGCTACAGGCCCGCTTCGAGAAGCTGACGCAGGCCCGGTTGGCAGATGTGGATATCCTCGCCGGTGCGGACATCTGCTTCTGGGATGAACTGACGCCGGTGCTCTATAACCTGATTCGCCGCAGCCTGCGCGCGGGTGTCAAACAGATCATCATTGCCGACCCCGGCCGCTCTCCCTTCTATGCACTGGCGGAAAAATGCGAAGCCGGTAAATTGAACAGCCGTGTGGTCGAACGCCGAACCCAAACCCCTAAGGCTTTGCGCGCAGATCTGTTAATCATCGACAATTGAATTTTCCGCCCTCGCCACCATGTTCTTTCCACGGACCATGGAAGTGACAGGATTATGACTGACAACGATAGCGCCCATCACCATACCGACAAACACCCTTCTGATAGTGCTGAGCCGCAGTCCGGCGGCCTCACGGTGCCAGAATATACGCCGCCACAGCGTATTTACCTGATTCCGGTGAAGCATCGCCCTTTTATGCCGGGGCTGGTGCAGCCGGTCATGCTGGACAAAGCCTGCTGGCAACAAACCCTTGAGCGAGTCAGCCAGACTCCGCATCAGTCCCTGGGGCTTGTGTACGTGGGAGAAAAAAACCCGGACTCGGTAACCGCCGAAGACTTTCCCGAGTTCGGCTGCCTGGTGAAAGTCCATGCCCTCAATGAAGAGAACGACCAGTTTCAACTGGTTGCCCAGGGCACCTCGCGTTTTCGCATCAACAGCTGGTTGAGCCGCAAACATCCGTTCATGGCTGATGTGAGTTACCCGGAGCCCCGTGCTGAAGCGGATGAAACCATTCGCGCCTATGGCATGGCGATTATCAACACCATCAAGGAACTGCTGCCGCTCAATCCCCTGTACAACGAAGGGTTGCGCCACTACCTGCAGAACTTTTCACCCAGTGAGCCCTCGCCGCTTACCGATTTTGCTGCTGCGCTCACCAGTGCCAACGGTGTAGAGCTACAAACCATTCTGGAAACCGTGCCGCTGAAGCCGCGCATGGAGAAAGTCCTCACGCTGGTAAAAAAGGAGCTTGAGGTTGCCCGGCTGCAAAGCGAAATTTCCGACGAGGTCAACGAAAAGGTCAGCCAGCATCAGCGCGAATTCTTCCTCCGCGAGCAGCTGAAAATCATCCAGCGGGAACTGGGCCTGAGCAAGGACGACAAGACCGCCGAAGCGGATGCCTTCCGAGAACGCATGGATGCCCTCTCTCCCCCGGAGCCGGTTCAAAAGCGCTTCGGCGATGAATTACAGAAACTGTCCGTGCTGGAAACCGGCTCGCCAGAATATGGCGTGACCCGTAATTATCTGGACTGGCTGACCAGCGTGCCCTGGGGCCAGTACAGCGATGATAATCTGGACCTGGGCCATGCCCAGACAGTACTCGGCGAACACCACAGCGGGCTGGATGATGTGAAAGACCGCATCATCGAGTTTCTCGCCGTGGGCGCCCTGCGCGGCGAAGTGAAAGGCTCCATCATTCTGCTGGTGGGTCCGCCAGGGGTCGGCAAAACCAGCATTGGCAAGTCCATCGCCGATGCCCTGGATCGCCAGTTCTATCGCTTCAGCCTGGGTGGCATGCGCGACGAAGCGGAAATCAAGGGGCATCGCCGTACCTACATCGGCGCCATGCCCGGCAAACTGGTCCAGGCGCTGAAAGAAACCGGCACCAGCAACCCGGTGATCATGCTTGATGAAGTCGACAAGCTGGGCCAATCGTTTCAGGGCGACCCGGCTTCCGCGCTTCTGGAAGTACTCGACCCGGAGCAAAACCAGGACTTTCTCGATCACTATCTGGATGAACGCCTGGACCTTAGCCACGCCTTGTTCATCTGCACGGCCAACACCCTGGACAGCATTCCCGGCCCCCTGCTCGACCGCATGGAAGTGATCCGCCTGTCGGGTTATATCACCGAAGAAAAAGTCGCCATCGCCCGGCAACACCTGTGGCCCCGTTCCCTGGAACGGGCCGGCGTCAAACCGGGGCAGCTGCGCATCAGCGACAGCGCCCTGCGTCACGTGGTGGAAGGCTATGCCCGTGAAGCCGGGGTACGGAACCTGGAAAAACAGCTCAACAAGATCATCCGCAAAGCCGCGGTGAAACTGTTGGCTGGCGAGAAGAAAATCAGCATCTCTGGCAAGAACCTGACCGACTTCCTCGGCCAACCGTATTTCCAGACAGAGAAAACCCAACGCGGTGTGGGCGTGGTTACCGGACTTGCATGGACATCCATGGGCGGCGCCACCTTGTCCATTGAAGCCAATCAGGTGCACAGCAAACAGCGGGGATTCAAGCTGACCGGACAACTGGGCGATGTGATGAAAGAATCCGCCGAGATCGCCTACAGTTATGTGGCGAGTAATCTGGCGCAGTTTTCCCTGGATCCGGCGCAGCTCGATGAGGCCTTCCTGCACCTGCATGTGCCCGAAGGGGCGACGCCCAAAGACGGGCCCAGTGCCGGCGTTACCATGGCCACTGCCCTGCTTTCCCTGCTGATGAAAAAACGGGTACCGCGCAAGGTTGCCATGACCGGAGAGCTGACTCTCACCGGGCAAGTACTGGCGGTTGGCGGCATCCGCGAAAAAGTCATCGCGGCCCGCCGCGTGGGAATCAAGGAAGTAATTCTTCCGGAGGCCTGTCGCCGGGATTTTGATGAACTGCCCGATTATCTGAAACAGGGCCTCACCGTTCACTTTGCCGGGCAGTACAGCGATGTCTTCCATACCCTCTGGGGCTGACCAGGCACCCTACTACATTGTCCCTCTGTGCCATGAGCGCGTGGGGACGATGTATCGGGATGCCCACATTCTGCTGATCAACAAACCCGCGTACCTGTTAAGCGTTCCTGGCCGGGCGCCGGAGAACAAGGATTGCGCGGTCCGCCGCTTGCAAGCGCAGTATGCAGACATTCGCCTGGTACACCGTTTGGATCTGGATACCTCGGGGATCATGGTGTTTGCTCTCACTGCCCAGGCACAAAGCAGATTGAGCCGGCTATTCCAGCTTCGCACGGTGCAAAAACGTTATCAGGCCGTTGTGCATGGCCTCGTGGAACACGACAGCGGCAGTATCGACCTGCCGTTGATTGCGGACTGGCCAAACCGCCCCTTGCAGAAGGTCTGCCACGAAACCGGCAAAAATGCCTTAACTCACTACCGTGTGCTGGAGCGGGACATTCCCGGCAACCGGACCCGGTTGCTGCTCAGTCCCGTCACCGGTCGCAGCCACCAGCTACGTATTCACTGTCGCGAGCTTGGCCATCCGATCATCGGCTGCGACATGTATGCCCCCGCCGAAATCGAAGCCCTCAGCCCGCGCCTGCTGCTGCACGCCGAATGGCTCGCGTTCAACCACCCCGTCACAGGCCTGTGGCAGGAATTCACTTCCCCCTGCCCATTCTAGGGAACGCTGTTCAGGTCCACTCTTCGCCGTAATCGTGAAACAACTCGTCACCGGCCTTGATTTTCTTCAGCGCCACCACCGTCAAATCATCGTAATAGGCAACATTGGCGCGCTTGTTATGATTGATAAAACGTAAATCACACAACACCCGATAGCGCTCCTCGCCCTCATCATCCAGCCACAACACATAAGGGCCGCTGCCCTTGGCGCGCTTTACCTTGCACTGGCCCAATTCGGTATTGCGCGGGATATCCCGGCTGGCAAACAGACCTCGCCCGTGGACCTCGCTGTCCCGGACTTCAACCAGATCATCGCGTAAATAGTGTTCAGACATGTTTGCGCTTTACCTTGGGAACCTCTGAATAACTCCTTGCGTACTCAGCGTGGCCTGAAGCGTGCAGCTGTTGAGTCTTGTCTTGACGGACAGGGTGGCTCCCTTTCCTAGAGGCAAGGCGCAGCAGATGTGCGCTTCAGGCCGCGCCCTCCGGGTCTTCCAGGCTGGCCCGCACTCGTCGTTGCGTTTTTTTCGATGGATGGACATACACCTTCAAAATCGCGCCTAGATTGCGAGCCAGCCTGAAAGACTGAGCATGCAAGGAGTTATTCAGAGGTTCCCTTGCAGTGATTACGATTACCATGGCATCTTGCCAGAAAATCGACAATGCTGTTAACAGCCTGTTAAGGCACCTTAACGGCCCAAGCAGACGTTTTACCGGTCAGTTGTTGCAACCTTGCGACAGCGCGTTCAAACCGGCATCACAGCCCAGCCTACAGGGACAATGTTGTGAACCTTTTGCACACAGGCAAAGATCTACTGCGCATGAATGAACTGGCGGCGATCCTGCTCAAGTACGGATTTGCCGACGTGATTCGGCGGCTGGGACTTTCCACCCCCGTCGAGCATGCGGGAAAACTGGTTCGCAGCAGCATGAAACCAGACATGTTGCGCATGGGCACCGCAGAACGCCTTCGCCATGCCATGGAGGAAATGGGCCCGACCTTCGTCAAGCTCGGTCAGGTGCTGGCAACCCGCGTGGACATGTTCCCCATGGACTGGATTGCCGAATTCGAAAAATTGCAGGATCAGGCCCAGGCAGTGCCGTTCGACACGCTCAAGGCAGACATCGAATTATCGCTGGGGAAACCTGTCGACAGCCTTTTTGCCCGCATAGATCCGGAGCCGATCGGCGTCGCTTCCATTGGCCAGGTGCATAGCGCACTGACTCGCCGTGGCCAGAAAGTCGTGCTGAAAGTTCAGAAACCGGGCATCCGTGACAAGATTGATTCGGACCTGCGCCTACTCGACCAATTGGCCAAACTGGCCGCCGACAATTCCGTTGAACTACGACGCTACCGGCCCGTAGAACTGGTGCGCGAATTCAAACGGTCGCTGACACGAGAACTCGATTTCACCATTGAAGGGCGTAACGCGGACCGTATCCGTAAAAACCTCCGGCAGTTTAAATGGCTGCAGATTCCCAAGGTGTATTGGGACCTCTCATCGCCAACGGTTCAGGTACAGCAACATGTTGAAGGCATTCCGGCAAAAGCCGTGGAACGCCTGAATGAGGCCGGGCTGGACCGGGAATTAATCGCCCGCCGAGGCGCACTGGCCGCCTGGAAAATGGCCCTGGAAGACGGCTTTTTCCATGCCGACCCGCATCCCGGCAACTTCATCATCATGCCGGGAAACCGGATTGCCATGCTGGATTTCGGCATGGTCGGTAAACTCAGCCACAGTCGCCGCGAGCAGATTCTGCAGATTACCCGCGCGGTGGTGCTGCGTGAGGCCGAACAATGCGCTGGCGTCTTGTCCGGCTGGTCCGACGGGCAACCCATCAAGTTCGACCAGCTGGTGTCCGACGTAGAAGACGTAATCAGCCAGTACCACGGTGTATCAATTTCCCAGCTGGATATCAGTGCCCTGCTCAACGACATCACCGCCCTAGTGCGCAATCACAATCTGGTCTTGCCCAGCGACATTGCCCTGTTTATCAAGGCCATTATCACCCTGGAAGGCTTTGGCCGACTGCTGAACCCCCATTTTGACCTGATGAGTGAGGCCGAGCCGTTACTCAAACGCATGATTCGCACACGCTACTCACCGGTTCGCCTAGCAAAAAGCCTGAGTCTGCGAGCGCTCGACGTGGTCGACAAGGTCTATGCGCCGCCCCCCGTACCGGGCCAGGCCGCTCCCGGTGAAGCGGGCATTGATCCCCGTCACCTGGAGCGGCTGATTACGAGAATTGAACGTGGCCAGTACAGGCAGGTCCAAACCCTGCTGGTCACCGGTGGATTACTGGCTGGCGCCATCATGTTGAGCGGCCGGGTGCCCCCTGCCCCTTGGGGAATTTCGGTGTTTGGCTTTATTATCTTTCTTTCCAGTGCCGGCTGGGCTGGCTGGTTAATGTTCGTGTCCCGACGTTTCCTGCGGGAATGGGAGTAAAATAGACAATGACGTTGCGTAAATTTCTCACCCTTGGCGTGCTCGCCACAAGCCTGGCTGCGTGTGCCACCTCACCGCTGGGGCGCCAGCAGTTTCTGTTGCTGCCCGCCGACCAGATGGATGAAATGGGTGTCACCGCCTATTCCCAGATGAAAGATGAAAAACCGCTGAGCAGCAGCCAGCAGCAGACGGCTTATGTCCGCTGTGTGACCACGGCGATCACTGCCACCCTGGATGGCTCCCAGCAATGGGAGGTCAACCTCTTCCAGGACGACAGCGCCAATGCGTTTGCCCTGCCAGGCGGTAAGATCGGAGTGAACACGGGCTTGCTGAAAGTGGCCAACAACCAGAGTCAGCTCGCCACAGTGATTGGCCATGAAATCGGCCATGTGCAGGCACAACACTCCAATGAGCGCATGTCACTTCAATACGCCACCCAAAGCGGCATGCAGGTACTTGGTGCACTTGCCGGCGAAGACAGCGCCACCAAACAAGGTGTATTGGCCGCACTGGGGGTTGGCGCCGAATATGGGCTGGCACTACCTTTCAGCCGCAAACATGAAGCCGAGGCCGATATCATAGGCCTGCAACTGATGGCACAGGCCGGCTTTGATCCGCGTCAAAGTGTATCCCTGTGGCAGAACATGAACGCGGCCAACGGTAACGAGCCGCCTGAATTCATGTCCACTCACCCGTCCAACAGCACCCGCATCAATGGGCTGCAAGCACGCATCCCGGAAGTCATGCCGCTGTATAACCAGGCGAAAGCGGCGGGCCGAACTCCGCAGTGTGGGTAAAGAATAGCGGCGAGCTGCTAGCAACGAGTAAAAAACAAGATCCATAAAAGCAAAAAACGCAGCTCAAGGCTGCGTTTTTTGCTTTTTCTAGAAGCTAGATACTAGAAGCTCATAGCTGTTAGCTGTTAGCTGTAATAAGCGTTGTCGGTCACCGAGTGGTCGGTCTTGTCCCGCACACCGGCCAGCTCTGGAATCCGCTCCTGCAGGGTTTTCTCTACCCCGTCACGCAAGGTCACATCCACCACGGAACAGCCCTGGCAGCCGCCGCCGAATTCCAGCACAGCCACGTTGTCCTCGGTCAGTTCCAGCAGCTGCACACTGCCGCCGTGGGCGGCCAGGTTCGGGTTGATCTCGGCGTACAGTACGTAGTTGATCTTTTCTTCGATGCTGGCATCTTCGCTGATATCCGGGACACGGGACTTGGGTGCACGGAAAGTCAGCTGGCCGCCCATGCTGTCTTTCTTGTAGTCGATAACCGCGTCTTCCAGATAGCGGACGCTCTTACCCTCGATCCAGGCGTGGAACCCTTCGTAGTCATAGCGAACATCGCTTTCTTCCTGTTCGCCCTCCGGGCAATAGGCCATACAGCATTCCGCGTGCGGGGTGCCTGGGCGCTCGACAAAGATACGCACACCAATCTCGGCCTGATCCTGCTTGCTCAGCAAGTCACGCAAGTAATCCTGGGCGGTTTCGGTAATGTCGATCAACTGCTCTGCCATCATGATTCCTGGTCGGGATGAATGAACCCATACGCAATAAAGGGCGTAAGAGGTAAAAGCGGCGACCTGCGCCAGCTTCATTTCCTGACTATTTTAGTCAGGTACTCAGCAGTTGCAATGGCGACACCGCACACACAATTCAAGTCTGCCTGCTTGATGCTGTCGTCGGGCAGCTGGCAGGAGTACAATATGCCCCCGGCGGCGCGTGCTTATCGTACGCCGCGAACATCCAACGTTTAGCCTTCAGCCAAAACACAGGATTACCCATGTCAGACCAACACCCCGCTCAGGATCAGGCTCGGCAACCGGATAACGGCAAGCCCACTCTCTGGCAGACCATTCACAGCATTCTGGCCGGTTTGCTCGGTGTTCAAAGCAGCAAGAACCGGGAACGGGACTTTACCAAAGGCGATGCGGGCAACTTTATCGGCGTTTATGTCGTGCTTGTTGCGGCCCTGGTGATCGGTATGGTGGTGACCGTGAATCTGGTGCTGGATGCCGCGGCTAAATAGCTCTACGTAATAGAGATATGCCAAGATATTTCTTTTCACTATAAGGGCGCTTTGCTAGAGTGCCGCTCTGCTCCCTCTGGGAGCAACGCTTACCTATTGAATTTTAAGCATTTAAGGACGGTGATACAGTCCCATGTACGTCTATCAGGAATATGATCAACGGTTGCTGGAAGAGCGGGTGGCGCAGTATCGCGACCAGACCCGCCGTTTTCTCGCCAATGAGCTCAGCGAAGACGAGTTTCTTGCCCTTCGCCTGCAAAACGGCCTCTACATTCAGCGTTATGCGCCCATGCTGCGTATTTCCGTTCCTTATGGCCTGTTGGCGAGTCGTCAGCTGCGTCGTCTGGCGCATATCGTGCGGACCTATGACAAGGGTTTCTGTCATGTCAGCACCCGCCAGAACATTCAGCTGAACTGGCCTTCCGTTGAGGAAGTGCCGGACATTCTGGCGGAACTGGCCGACGTACAGATGCATGCCATTCAAACCAGTGGTAACTGCATCCGTAATATCACCACCGACGAATTTGCTGGCGTTAATCCCAAAGAGATTGAAGACCCACGCCCCTGGTGCGAAATCATCCGCCAGTGGTCCACCTTCAATCCGGAATTCGCCTACCTGCCGCGTAAATTCAAGATTGCCGTTAACGCCGTACCTGACGCCGACCCGGCCCTGATCGGTGTCCACGATATCGGTGTGCAGCTGGTACACGGTGCCAACGGCGAAACCGGCTTCCAGGTATGGGCTGGCGGCGGCCTGGGCCGTACCCCCATGACCGGTGCGGTCATCGGTGAATTTGTACCGTGGCAGGACCTGCTCGCTTACCTGGAATCCATTCTCCGCGTCTACAACAAGTACGGTAACCGCGACAACAAGTACAAGGCGCGTATCAAGATTCTGGTGAAAGCCCTCGGCGCGGAGAAATACCGCGAACTGGTAGAGCAGGAATTCGCCGAGCTGAAAGGCGGCGAGATGACCCTGACCGCCGAAGAAGTGGCACGCATCAAGGGATGCTTCACCGCCCCGGATTACCAAAGCGCCGATACGGCCGCGCTGGATGCCAAGCTGGCCGAAGACAAGGCCTTTAGCCGCTGGTTCCACACCAATACCCGTGCGCACAAACAGGCTGGCTACCGGGCCGTCACTCTGACGCTCAAGCGCACCGGTCGCGTTCCGGGGGATATCAGTGACGAGCAACTGGAAGCCGTTGCCGACCTGGCGGACCAGTACAGCTTTGGCGAGCTTCGCAACAGCCACCAACAGAACATGGTGCTGTCTGACGTGGCCGCCAATGATCTGTATGACCTCTGGAAAGCACTGGATGCCCTGGGCTTTGCCACACCGAACCTGGGCCTGCTCACTGATATCGTGGCCTGCCCCGGTGGTGATCTGTGTGCACTGGCCAACGCCAAGTCGATCCCCATTGCCGAATCCATTCAGCGTCGCTTCGACGATGTGGACTATGTCCACGATCTGGGCCCGCTGGATTTGAATATTTCCGGTTGCATGAATGCCTGTGGCCACCACCATATCGGTCACATCGGCATCCTTGGTGTGGACAAGAAAGGCAAGGAGTTCTATCAGGTTACTCTGGGCGGTCGCGGCGACAAACTGTCCCGCGTGGGTGAGAAAATGGGCCCCTCCTTCGAGTCCGAAGAAATCACCGACGTGGTAGAGAAGATCATCAAACTCTACGTGGAAAAGCGTCTCGAGAACGAGCCGTTTATCGACACCTACGAGCGTATTGGCATGGACCCGTTCAAGGAGCGCATCTATGGGTAAGGTAATCATTGATGGCGCCATCGTGGACAACCAGTGGCAACGCCTTGAAGGTGACACGCTGGAAGGCGAGCTGCCCACCGGCAACATCATTGTGCCGCTGGCCTACTGGCAGGCGAACCGTGATGCGCTGCTCAGTCGTGGCGATGTGGCCGTGTGGCTGGCGCCGGGCGAAGAACCGAAAGACCTGGAAGACGACCTGGGCGCCCTGCCCCTGGTGGCCATCCATTTTCCGGCGTTTAAAGACGGCCGTGGGTATTCCTATGCGCGAGAGCTTCGCACCCGTTACAACTTCAAGGGTGAAGTTCGCGCCACCGGCGACGTACTCCGCGACCAGCTCTTCTACATGACCCGCTGCGGCTTCAACGCGTTCGAAGTGCGCGAAGACCGCAGCATCGAAGAAGCACTGCAAGGTTTGAAAGATTTCAGCGTCACCTATCAGGGGGATGTCAACGAACCGCGCCCTCTGTATCGACGCGGTTAGATTTCAAACCGCTTCTGGCACCATGAAAACGCCGCTACCGCTTTAGCAGCCTGTTAGAGCCAGCGGCGTTTTCGCATCCACACCAGCACCCCGACACTGACAACCCCGATCCCCGCCATAAACCACCAGAAACCCGCAGGGTCTTCAACACCTGGAAGGCCTCCCACATTGATGCCGAACAGGCCAGTAAGAAAACCCAACGGCAGAAACAACGCGGAGATCATCGCCAGCAGATACATGCGATCGTTGATGGCTTCGTTCTGCACGGAGAAAACCTCTTCCTGCAGCAAGGTGGCATGCTCGCGGGCCGCATCCAGATCTTCCAGCAGACGCTGCAAGCGATCCCCGGCTTCGCGAAGCAGCAAGGCATCGCCACCGGTGAACATGGCTTCGTTCTGCAATTTGATCAGCGCTTCCCGTTGCGGTGCGAAGAAGCGTCGCAACGTGATAGAACGGCGACGAATCTGGCTGAGGCGCGGGGTCAGGCTAATGGTTGGGGCCTCCTCGATGGACAACGCACAGTCTTCCACCTCAGACTCCAGGTTTTCGATCACGTCTTCCATTCGCCAGATCAATTGATCAACCAACCGGGTGACCAGCCCTGGAATAGCAACCACGCCCTCGCCGGCATCGAGCTCTTCCTGCACGGTCACCAGCGACAACAACGTGCGTTTCTGAGTGCTGATTACGCCTTGAGGCCCGACCCACAACCGCAGGGCAATCATGTCTTCAGGCCGCGCACCTGGATGCAAATTGACCCCGCGCAGATACACCAGCAAGCCACCCGCCACTTCTGTGGCACGAGGCCGCGTTTCCGAGGCAGTAAGTGCCGTAATAACCATTGGCGGAATGGACTGCTGTTCAAGCCACTGCTCGCTTTGCGGCTGCGTATAGTCCAGGTGAACCCAGTATGGCGATGTTTCGGATAACCGCGCCTGCGCATCGAAACCGGTAGCGCCACCCTGCCCATCCAGGGTCAGGGCTATTTTAAGCCAGTGAGATTCGTTCATAAGCGTCCCTTTCCACTCGCCACTGCATAACATGTTGCCACGCTACACAGCATGCGTTAGCGGATAAAAGCGCACAAATAAAAAAAGCGCGGATAAACCGCGCTTTTACGTTCTGTCTGGTCTGCTCTAGCCAATCGCTATTGCGGGACTTTCACCACAACCCGTCCACGGACGCCTCCGGCAAGAATGCGATCCACCCACCCGACCACACCACCAAGATCCGTTTCATCGGCTTCAAGAAGCGCCAGGTTCTTTGGCATCCACTCATCGGCCAACAGTTGCCACATTTGCTGTTTTATCTCACAGGGCAGCTCAACACTGTCTACACCCAGCAGATTGACACCGCGCAGAATAAACGGGAAAACCGTCATTTCCAGTTTTGGCGAACCTGCCAGCCCGCAGCAGGTAGCACTGCCACCGTACTTGAGCCCCTTGAGAGCAGCAGCGAGCATTTCACCACCGACGCAATCCACCGCCCCGGCCCATTGTTCTTTGGCCATCGGCTTGGCCGCGCTGTCCAGAAAAGCCTGGCGATCAATGATCCGCGCGGCACCCAGATCCGTGAGCCATGCACTGGCATCCGCCTTACCACTGACGGCAACCACTTCAAATCCCAGCTTCGCCAGAATCGCCACGCAAACACTGCCCACGCCGCCAGTTGCTCCGGTTACCACTACCGGCCCCTGATCCGGATTAACGCCCGTATCAAGCAACGACTCAACGCTCAGTGCCGCCGTTAAGCCAGCGGTGCCCAAGAGCATGGCATCACGAGGCGCCAGGCCATCCGGCAGCGGCACCAACCATTCAGCAGGCACGCGGATATACTCTGCGTAGCCGCCATCAGTGTTCATACCCAGGTCATAACCCGTGCAAATCACCGCATCGCCCACACTAAAAGGACCATCGCTGGCCTCTTCCACCACGCCAACGGCATCAATGCCCGGTGTATGGGGAAACTGGCGGGTGACCCCCTTGTTGCCGGTGGCTGACAGCGCATCCTTGTAGTTCAGTGACGACCACTGCACCCGTACCAATACACCGCCTTCGCCCAATTCGCTCAGCTCGCGCTCTACCAGCGAATTGCTATAGCCGGTATCGGTCTCGCGGGTTTGTAATGCCTGAAAACTCATGGACTACTCCTCTGCGGTGTTGGGTAAAAACAAGGTTAGTGAATCTGGCGCTGACTACCTCGATGCCAGAACTTCTCCAGCACTCTATGTACAGTCGCCTCCAGGGAAAAGCCGAGCTTCTCTCCCAGCTTGCGTTTGGCTTCCCACTGTACTTGGTAGAGCGTTTGGCTGTCTTTGCGCAGTTGTAACAACTCATCACTGGTCATGATTTCATCAACCAGCCCCAGTTCCTTCGCCTGGGTGCCGAACCAGTGTTCGCCAGTAGCCACCTTGTCCAGATCAAGACCACGACGGTTGTCGCGGACAAATCCCTTGAACAACTGATGGGTATCTTCCAGCTCTTCCTGGAACTTGGCCCGGCCTTTTTCGGTATTTTCACCCAGCATGGTCATGGTGCGCTTGTATTCACCGGCGGTCATCAGCTCCACATCAATATCGTTCTTCTTGAGCAAACGATGGAAATTCGGGATCTGCGCGACCACACCAATAGAGCCGATAATCGCAAAAGGCGCCGCCACAATACGATCCGCAATACAGGCCATCATGTAACCCCCGCTGGCGGCCACCTGATCCACGGCGATAGTCAGCTTGATCCCCTGATTACGGATACGGCGCAGTTGCGAGGATGCCAGCCCATAGCTGTGCACCAGACCGCCGGGGCTTTCCAGCCGCACCAGCACTTCGTCATCCTGGCTGGCGACCTGCAAAATGGCGGTAATTTCACGGCGCAGGTGATCCACACCACTTGCCTGAACGTCGCCATCGAAATCGAGCACAAACAGACGCGGCAAGATCTTGTCCTCAGTGCCGGCTTTCTTCTTCTGTTTAGCCTCAAGTTTTTCCTGTTTGCGTTTGGCCTTGTCGGCCTTTTTACGCTGAGCCTCCGGAATGATTTCCGCTTCCAGGGACTCCTTCAGGTCATCGAACTCATCATTGAGATGGCGGACTTTCAATTCGCCATCTTGATCGCCCTTGCCGCGATTACGCGACGCTGCCGCCGCAATGCCGCCCAAAATAAACAAAATCGCCACTACAAGGGTGGCGACTTTGGCCAGAAACATGCCGTATTCCATTAAAAACGCGATCACAGTCTATCTACTCTCCAGGGGATCCGGCGCGCGGCGCCAGTAATTCACGGAAATCAAACTCCCGCTGATTCTACATAAGCCGGAGCCATTGGGGTAATCAGCGGGGGATAAAGACGGGGCAAAGAGGGTTTTGCCCCGGGCAGGAAGGTGTGCCGCCAACCTGGCGGTCGGCGGCAGGAGAATCAGTCCCAACCAGAAATGGCTTGCTGGGCGCTGCCGTTCATGGGGCGCGCCACCAGCCCGGTAGGCCCCACATTGACCTCAAACAAGGCGCCATCCGCCATGGGCAGATAAGCCGCGCTACCGTAGCGGGCATCAATAATCAGGCTCCAGCCTTCTTTTGCCAACAACCACACATCCAGACCAACCGGATCGCGATGCAGGCTGTAAACGGTACGCTCGCGGGAGCGCTCGTCTTCCAGGGCGTAATAACGCCCCTGGATACGGTCCAGTTGATAACCCGGTTTCAGGCCCAGCAGGCTGAACGGCATCTTCCACTTGATCACGCGAGCATCCAGTTGCCATTGATCCCCTTTCAACCGGAAGTCTTCCGCGCTGCCGTCTGTACGGGTGACGGTAGCAATAAAGGACTGATCACCGGATTCGCGAAAGCTGACTGTGGCCACCGAGACTTCCTGGGCATATTCCTTGTAGCCGTAGAGGTTCAGCGCAAAGACGCTCATATAGATGGCCAACACCACCAGCAATAGCCCGGCGGTGCCTTTCAGCCATTGCAGCACCCACTTCTGGCGCAGCAATACCCAGGCGCCCAGCAAAACGAACAGAAGACTGAAAGCGATAAGCACCAGGGGTGCCAAGGTGTAGTTCATGCTCAAATCCTTCTAGAAACGGGCTATCCATTGATCGATCAGCGAGCGGGCAATACTGCCCGGTGGCGGCACCATGGGAAGATCCTGATAATGGAACCAGGCGGCATCAACGATTTCATCGTCATCGATGCGAATCTCCCCGCCCGCGTATTCCGCCATGAAACCCAGCATCAGGGAATGCGGAAACGGCCACGACTGACTATTCAGATACTGTAAATTCTTCACTGATATGCCGCTTTCTTCCATGACCTCCCGTGCCAACGCCTGCTCCGCTGTCTCTCCCGCTTCCATAAATCCGGCCAAGCAGGAATAAAACCCCTCCGGGAAACGGGCAGACCGTCCCAGCAACGCATGCTCACCATCAGTGACCAGCGTAATGATGCAGGGAGTAATGCGTGGGTACTGGAAATAGCCGCAACCTGCACAGGTCATCGCCAGATCACGGGGATGTGGCTCTGTGGGGGAGCCGCAGCGACTACAAAAACGGTGATTCTGCCGCCAGCTCAAAAATTGCAGGGCCCGGCTGGCCATGGAAAATTCGGCATCGCTGAACGTCGTGCCAATCAGGCGGCGCAGTGGTACGCGCTGTAACTGGCCGTCATCGAATTCATGGCGGGACAGCTCGCAGACATAACAGGGCTGGCCAGACAGAAAACCCAGAAAATGGTAATCCGGGTGCTGACGAAGCCACTTGGCGGGCAGTTCCGGGAACTGCCAGTCCGCCTGGCTGGAAATCATTACATCCTGTTCATGGATGACATAGCAGCGCGCACTATCGGCGTCCTGGGGTTCCGGGCTGGAAAGATCAATCATGGCTGTCTCATGCGACGTTGTTCATGCGGCGAAAACTCAGGCGACTTTGGACACCGGAAAGCCTAATGCATTCATGCTTTCCTCAGCCACCTCCAGCACGCCGTCACCAATGGGTTTCTGCTCTTCCATGCTTTCCAGGTAGTAATCCACTCCGGTCAGGGCATCCGCAAGGGTTTCCATGTTTTCCCGGGTAGGCACCTGATCACCGCCAAGCAACCGGTTGCTGATGTATTTGTGGCACGCCTCGGTAACCGCTTTGGCCCGATCCAGCTCCAGGAACATCAAGCCGCCCGCAATCGAGGCGAACGTGCCCGGCAGGTTGGACAGATGCATGGCATCCCAGTTGTTATCCATGAACGAGGAAATAGACCGTTTGGCCAACGCCAGGCCGGCGCGGCACTCACCCACCACCGTCATGCGGGCGTCATCCAGTTGGTAGAGGGAAATATTGGTATTATTGGCCGTACGGTGGACATCATCTTCCGGGCTGATGCTGCGTTCCAGGCCCGCCACCACGTTTTCCACGATCAAAAGGTCATCGACCAGCCCATGAAAAGCCTCGCCTTCCACGTTCTGATCTGGTGCCCATTTCGACACTTCCCGGGCGCGCAGTTTGATCGCCCGGGATTCATCATCCTTGTTGATCATGTCCAGGGTACTGCCCAGGCGATTCAGGCTGGCGGCGACCGACTGATAATTGGTGTCGGCAACGCCTTGGGAAGCCAAATCCAGGCTTTCCTTCAAATCCGCAATTTCATCGCGCATGGCGCTGGCCACAGAGCGAATCACCGAGCCGCTGGCGCCCGTCATCAATGCCAGCTCGCGCTGTAATACGGTATCGCTGACTTCGGATTTCAGACCAAACGCCTGCTTCACATCGCCAATGGTTCCGCTGTCTTCAGCGGATAACGAGACGATAAACAGGCTCTCCTTGATCAGCAGCAGCGGCGCCTCTTCCGTCACCGCCTGATCGCCATCGTAGACCAGTTTCTTGAGCTGGCGATCGTATTGAGACAACAAGGCCTTGCGGGCCGGGGTGATCGCCATCTGGTCGCAATACATGGCCGTCAAAACCGCCTGGGCCACCCACAGAAAGCGGCTCAAGCCACATTGTCCTGCGGCGCGGTCCAGACGCACCAGCGCCCGGGCCATCAACTTGAGATTGGTGGCATTGCCCTGGCCACGAAGCACACCCAGCAGGCCAACCTGATACATATGCCGCAGACGACGGGACAGATCCGACAGTTCGCTGACGGACATCTCACGTTGAGGCGCTTCAGGCGAGCGTTGGCGGGACAGATCGGCACTGAAGAAATGGCTTTCCTGAATCAGGCCCTTACCACCGGAGCGACGCAACTCATTGATACCACCGATCAACAAGGCAGGCAGTGTTCGGTTCTTCAGCTGCACATAATCGAAATAGCGGGTCAGCAGGACAATCGCATTGCTCAGCGCCTGGATGCGGGCGTCAGACACTTTGTCCTGTAGCTCCCGCGCGGCCAGCGCCATCTCTTCACTCATTAAGGCTGCCGCAGGCAGCTCAACCACCTGGCAGATACCGCGAAGCTGCTGAAAGGCTTGCGCACAATGCTGCAGCTCATCCTGACGGCTACGGTCGTCCGAGAACGCTTCAAGCTGGTTTTCGGCTTCCGTCAGGGTGGTATCTATCGCTTCCTTGAGAAAAGTCAGGGAGGTGGTATTTGTTATGGCAACCATGGACTCTCCGCAAGCACCAAACTGTTATTATCATCGGGTTCGTTCCGTTAGGCGCGCAACCCCCCGGATACACCCACAATCGTCATAATAGGATTGTAAAACAAGGCGCATCAACTTTTGCACGTCATCAAAGACTGCGTCAACTTTCATTTGTAAGCAACTGATTTATTGATGATTTGTTAACCTGCCCACACTCCTCCCCATGGCCAGAGACCATTGCCCGTTACGTGTGCATATCAGCTACGTCAATCCCTCCATTGATCTAGGACAAATTGCCGCCCCTTTGCACTGTACTGGGGCATGGCAAGTCCTTATCATTGCCGCGCCCGTGTTAGGCGTGCTTCATCCGCCCGGGGCGACCTTTCCCATTTGCCGTTCAGCAGGAACCCGTCATGTCAGCCACGCTAGGCCGCGCCTTTGTTCAGAATTTCCTGGGGCAGGCCCCCGCCTGGTATAAGTACACCATCGTTGCCTTCCTGCTGATCAACCCCCTGGTGGCCCTGGCCCTGGGGCCGGTGACGGCAGGCTGGCTGCTGCTGGCCGAGTTCATTTTCACCCTGGCCATGGCGCTCAAGTGCTATCCCCTGCAACCCGGCGGCCTGCTGGCCATTGAAGCCGTCATGATCGGCCTCACATCCGCGGATACCGTGCTGCACAAGGTGGTCGGCAATATCGAAGTGATGTTGCTGTTGATCTTCATGGTTGCCGGGATTTTCTTCCTTAAAGACCTGCTACTTTTCATGTTCACCCGCCTGCTGCTGGGCGTGAAGTCCAAGGTCACCCTGAGCCTGCTATTCTGTGCCGCCGCCGCCATACTCTCAGCCTTCCTTGACGCGCTGACCGTAACCGCCGTGGTTATCGCTGTATGCACCGGCTTTTACGGCATCTACCACAAGGTGGCCTCCGGCAAGACGTTCCAGCAAAAACATGACCATGGCGACGACACGGCCGTGGAGGAATTGCACCGCGAAGACCTGCGCCGCTTCCGCTCATTTCTGCGTAGCCTGTTAATGCATGCAGCGGTAGGCACCGCACTGGGCGGCGTTTGCACCCTCGTGGGAGAACCCCAGAACCTGCTGATTGCCAACAAGGCGGGCTGGGAATTCGGTGAGTTCTTCCTGCGCATGGCTCCCATCACCCTGCCAGTGCTGGCGATGGGCCTGCTGACCTGTATTTTTCTGGAAATCAGCGGCAGCTTTGGTTACGGCGAAGACATCCCCGAAAAAGTCCGCGGCATCATGCGTCAGTACGCCTTGGAGCAAGACCGTAAACGCACCCCGCAAAACCGGGCCGCACTGGTCATTCAAGCCATTACCGCCGTGTGGCTGGTGGTCGCCCTGGCCACCCATGCAGCTTCTGTGGGGCTGGTCGGGCTCACCGTTATCATTCTGGCCACCTCCTTCACCGGGATCATTGAAGAGCACCGCCTGGGGGCAGCCTTCGAAGAAGCCCTGCCTTTCACCGCCTTGCTCACGGTGTTCTTCGCCGTGGTGGCGGTCATTGCGGACCAACAGCTATTCGCGCCAGTCATTGAATATGTACTGACCCTGGACAAACAGGTTCAAGGACCCGCCTTCTACATGGCCAATGGTGTGCTGTCGGCAGTCTCGGACAACGTCTTTGTGGCCACGGTGTATGTGGATGAAGTCGGACAGGCCCTGCTCAAGAACGAAATTGACCGGGATACGTTCGATCTGCTGGCCGTCGCCATTAACACTGGCACCAACATCCCATCTGTGGCCACCCCTAACGGTCAGGCAGCCTTCCTGTTCCTGCTCACCTCGGCACTGGCGCCATTGGTGCGGTTATCCTATGGGCGCATGGTGGTCATGGCTTTGCCGTACACTATTGTGATGTCTATTACCGGCCTGATCATGACGGCCACCGCGCTAGAACCTGCCACTAACTACATGTACGAGAATGGCTGGATTCAGCACCACCAGGTTGGCGACCTGCAGGAAACACCGGTCATCCCGGGGCACTGATTTGCCCCGGCTTGCCGGTGTAAAGAGGATGTTGCGGCGGAAGGCGACAACAGGCCGGAAGGTGCCGCGCTAGCGGCATGGCCTGTTCAGGCGATGCTGTTGTTGTAACTGCTCCTGCTACTGCAGTGGCGTGTCATCCTCTGTCAGGCCCTGCCACACCGTAGGCTCGCCATTCTTGCCCGCAATGGCGGTCAACTTGTCGTTGTGGCGCTGTATCTCACTTTCACTGGGACGAACGACGGCAAGCGCCGGGCGGTCTGCACTCAAACGTCTGATCGCTTCTGCAGTAGCATCACCTCCCTGTTCGCTGCCATCGTTCCCGCCCAGAGACAGGCGGGTCTGCCCGCCGGTCATGGCCAGATAAACGTCCGCCAGAATTTCAGCATCCAGCAAGGCGCCGTGCAGTTCACGGTGGCCGTTTTCCACGAAATAACGACGGCACAACGCATCCAGGTTATTTTTCTGTCCCGGATGCTTCTGGCGAGCCATCACCAGAGTATCCAGCACACCACAACGCTGTTCGATGGTCCCGTACCGGGCGCCAAGCCGGCGCAGCTCATGGTTGAGGAAGCCCACGTCAAAGGGCGCGTTATGGATGACCAGCTCCGCCCCGTCGACAAAAGCCAGAAATTCGTCCACCACCTTGTCGAAGGTGGGCTTGTCCGCCAGAAACTCGGTGCTGATGCCATGGACCGCCAGCGCGCCTGCATCGATTTCCCGTTCAGGATTCAGGTACAGGTGCAGGTTATTGCCGGTCAGGCGGCGGTTCTCCATCTCCACGCAACCAATTTCGATCACCCGGTGCCCGTCATTGGGCTCCAGGCCGGTAGTTTCCGTATCCAGTACAACCTGACGCATTAGCCTGCTCGCCCCTGCTGTTTCATTTCATCAATACCCCGGTTGGCCAGCGCATCGGCCCGCTCATTGCCCGGGTGGCCACTGTGGCCCTTGACCCACTGCCAGTCGATTTCGTGGCGCTGCACCGCTGCATCAAGGCGCTGCCACAGATCCACATTCTTGACCGGCTGCTTCGAGGCCGTTTTCCAGCCACGCTTTTTCCAGTTCGCCATCCACTGGGTGATGCCGTCCATGACGTATTTGGAGTCCGTCGTCAGTACCACCTGACAGGGAGCATTGAGGGTCTCCAGGGCCACGATGGCGGCCATCAGTTCCATGCGGTTGTTGGTGGTCTCAGGCTCGCCACCAAATAATTCCTTCTCCTTGTCACCGTAAAGGAGAATGGCGCCCCAGCCACCCGGGCCGGGATTACCGCGGCACGCGCCGTCGGTATAGATAATCACGTTCTTCAAAGACTCAGGACTCCCTGTTCTGCTGGCCCCAGCGGGCCACCGGTACCGGCACCACGGTATTGCGTGGCACCTTGCGTTGTCGTGTGGCCAACGGACGCACCACACCGGCCCGTTTTCTTGCGACCAGCAGGTATGTATTGCCGTGACGTGGCCAGAGGAAACGGCCCAGCCAGTCCAGTAAGCGCACCCGGCTGCGGCCACGATCGGACAACGGCATAGTATAGAAGCCACTGGCCATGCCATCGACCTCAAATCCGAGAACCTGCAACCAGTCGGTCAACCGGTTGGGCCGATAATAACGCCCCATCCAGCCCGGAGACTTCCACCAGAGTAGCCACCGGGCCAGCCCCATCACGCTGACGGGATGAAACCCGATGATCGCCATCTTGCCGCCAGGCGCCATGCAGCGCGACGCTTCACGCAGTGCCTGGTGAGGGTCCGCGGCAAAATCCATGGTGTGATGCAGCAACAACACATCCACGCTGCTTTTCGCGATCGGCAACAGATCCAGCCGCGACTGCAATTTCACCCCGGTAAAACCGGGCGGCGCGATGCTGGTTTGCCAGCGCAGCGGCGATTCCGACAGGAAATCACGGCCGCCGCCGGCGTAAATCGCCACCGCGCGCTGGCCCGCCTGGCTGCGCAGCCACTCGGTCAGCATGGCTTTTTCTTCGCTCAGCAAGGCCTGGCCCGGTTCACTGTCGAGCCATTCATCAAACCCCCTTCCCAATTCGCCGGAGGAGGCATTGAACGAGATACGGTTGAGTGGAGGTAGCTGCATAGCGGACAATCTCTTGATCCATGAATGCGTGAGCCGGATGATGAAGCACTGAAACAGGTGCCAACAGACCTGCTTACAGACAGGAGCGTACCACGACATGACAGCCAGCCCTATCGCTATCCCCGCCTTCAATGACAACTATATCTGGGCATTTCATCAACAGGATCAATGTGTTGTCGTCGACCCCGGCGACGCCGCACCGGTGGAGCGTTACCTGAGCGAAAACGGTCTGACACTGTCCGCACTCTTGATTACCCATCACCACCCGGACCATGTGGGCGGTATCGCAGCATTGATCAGGGACCGGGATATTCCCGTGTATGGCCCGGCGGCGGAATCCATTCCGGCCATGAGCCACCCGCTGCGCGACGGCGATACCGTCACCCCCGCCGGTACCGACCTGTCGTTCTCCGTTATGGCCGTTCCGGGCCACACCCTGGGCCATATCGCCTTTATCAACGCGGCACAGGGCTGGCTATTCTGCGGCGACACCCTCTTTGCCGGCGGTTGTGGCCGTCTGTTCGAAGGTACGCCGGAACAAATGCTCCATTCCCTTCGGCGCCTGGCCGCCCTCCCTGATACCACCCAGGTGTTCTGTGCCCACGAATACACCCAGGCCAACCTGACCTTCGCCGCCGCCGTGACCCCGGAAGACCCCGCCGTGCAGGCGCGTTTGCAGGCCGTCATCGATTTGCGCCAAAAAGGTAAAATTTCACTGCCTTCCACCCTCGCGGAAGAAAAAGCGACCAACCCGTTTTTACGCAGTGATGACAAAGGCTTGAAGGATTCCTGTCAACGTCACGAACCAGGATGCGGCGATTCAGATATGCAGTGTTTTGCGGCCTTGCGTCGCTGGAAGGACAACTTTTAGCGCCTCGTCCTTGCCGCGCCGCCTATCCGTCGCCAGAATGCATGAAATTTTTAGCGTTACTCCATGATTATGAAAAAAATTATTCCTTTAGCCCTTTTTCTCGGGCTGGGCGTCCTTGGCGGTTGTGCAACCAATAAGCCCCTTGAAGATCTTCCCCCCATGCCGGCTGCCGAGCCTTCCGTGGATGACGTCAATTTGGCGAACGGCATGGACGAACCCAGCCCAGTCGAAGACGGCGAAAATCAGCCAACCGCTGACGACCTCTGGATGCGCTTGCGCGCGGGCTACGGGCTCGATTTGAGCATCGAAAACGACCGGATTCGTGTGCAGCGTGAATGGTACGCGCGCCACCCAGAGTATTTCACCCGCGTCACGACACGTTCAGAACGCTACCTGCACTACATCGTCGAGCAAGCCGAATCCCGTGATATGCCGCTGGAACTGGCCTTGTTGCCAATCGTAGAAAGTGCTTTTGATCCCTTTGCTTACTCCCACGCCCGCGCGGCGGGGCCCTGGCAGTTTATTCCTTCCACCGGGGATTATTTCGGCATGCAGCGCACTTGGTGGGAAGACCAGCGCCGGGACATCCTCAAGTCCACCAATGCCGCACTCGATTACCTGCAACAGCTCTCCAGCCGCTTTGAGGGTGACTGGCTGCTGGCGCTAGCCTCTTACAACGCGGGCGGCGGCACTGTATCGCGAGCCATCCGCCGCAATAAAGAAGCCGGAAAGCCCACCGATTTCTGGAACCTGAACCTGCCCCGCGAAACCACCGCGTATGTCCCTAAATTACTGGCCATCGCCCAGATTGTCGGTGACCCGCAGGCCTACGGCGTCCCCCTCCACCCCATCGCCAACGAACCCTACTTCGCCACGGTAAAAACCGGCGGGCAAATCGACCTGGCCCAGGCCGCACGCCTGGCGGATATTTCTGTGGAAGAGCTTTACCTGCTGAACCCGTCCTATAACCGCTGGGCCACATCTCCGGATGGCCCCTTTCGGCTGTTAGTCCCTGTGGATCGGGCCGAGAATTTCCAGACGAAACTGGCCAGCCTGCCCAAAGACCAACGCATGCAGTGGGCCCGTTACGAAATTCGGCCCGGCGATAATCTGGGCGCCATTGCCCGCCAGTACCGCACGACCCCCCAGGTACTTCGCAATATTAACCACATGAAGAACAACACCATTATTGCTGGCCGCACCCTGCTGATTCCCGGCCCAGCGTCCTCCAGCAGCGACTACAGCCTTAGTGCGGAATCGCGCCTGGCCAAAAAACAGTCCAAGCAACCCAAGGGTCGCCAGCGCGTCGATTACACGGTGCAGCCCGGTGATACGCTCTGGGAAATCGCCCGCCGCCATAAAGTCGGCGTGCCTGAGTTGGCCAAATGGAACAGCATGGCCCCCAAAGACAGCCTGCGTATAGGCCAGAACCTGGCGGTGTGGACCAAGGGAAGCCTGGCGGCCAGCCCGGCCAGCAACACGCCCTCCTCCAGCAATCCCAACATGGTGCGCAAGGTCCGCTACGCGGTTCGTAATGGCGATTCCTTGTATGCCATTGCCGACCGCTTTAATGTATCGGTCAACGACATAAAAAGCTGGAACAACGCTGTAGCCAGCAATCGATACCTACAACCCGGGCAACGGCTGACAGTCTACGTTGATATTCGCCAAACGCACTAAACGCACCTTTGCCCTGCTGGGCCTGTTGCTCGGCGTGGTCTGCCACGCCGAGCCCACTCGCAGCCACGGTTACCATCCGTTCGGCAGCCTCAAGTACCCCGCCGATTTCCAGCATCTCGATTACGTCAACCCGGATGCCCCCAAAGGCGGCACCCTGCGCTTATTCGGCCAGGGCACCTTCGACAGCCTGAATCCCTATATTCTTAAAGGTCGCAGCCCTGCTGACACGCCCGGCATCCAGATGTACGGGGTCACGGAAATCGCCGACAGCCTGCTAATGGGCAGCCAGCCACACAACCCGCTTGGCGATGAGGCTGGCACCGCCTACGGGCTGATTGCCGACTGGCTGGAATACCCCGAAGATCGCAGCTGGTGCACCTTCCATATTCGTGACGAAGCACAGTTCCACGACGGCCACCCGATTCGCGCCGACGATGTGGTCTTTTCGGTACATACCCTGCGCGAAAAAGGCCACCCGGAGTTCACCCTGCGCCTGGCCGATATCGCCAGCGTGGAAGCCATTGACCCGCAAACGGTGAAATTCACTTTCCACCGGGGCCGCCGGGACCTGCCCCTGATGGCCGGCGCCATCCCGATTCTGCCCCGCCATTACTGGCAGAAACATGACTTTGAAAGCGCCTCACTCACCCCTCCTCTTTCCAGTGGCCCCTATCAGGTCACCCAGGTGGACGCCGGGCGTAAAGTGACGTTTAGCCGGGTAAAGGATTACTGGGCAAAAGACCTGCCGGTAAACCGGGGCCGTTATAATTTCGACACGGTGGAATTCGAGTTCTACCGCGATGCGGATGTGGGTTTCGAAGCCTTCAAGGCCGGCGGCTACGATTTACACTACGATTACAGCTCCAAACACTGGGCCACCGCCTATGCGTTCTCCGCCCTGGAAGACGGCAAGGTAAAACGCGCCGAAGTGCCCCATCAGATTCCTCGCCCGGTGCAGGCCTTCTTCTTCAATACTCGCCGCGCCCCGTTCAATGACATCAATGTACGCCGCGCCGCCAGCTTGTTGTTCGATTTCGAGTGGTCCAATAAGAACCTGTTCAGCGGCGCCTACAAACGCACACAAAGCTGGTTCCCGAACAGCGATTACCGGGCAACCACACCGGCCCCGGAGGCTGAAAAAGGCTTGTTAACGCCATTTCTGGATCAGCTGCCGGACGATTATTTTGACGCAGACATCAACCCGCCGGTGAACGATGGCAGCGGACAGATACGCCACCGCATGCGCGAAGCCCTGGCACTGCTGAAAAAAAGTGGCTGGCGGCTCGAGGGTCAGACCCTGGTCAATGCACAAGGCCAACCGCTGCAGTTCACGGTTTTGAATTACCACAACCCGGGCATTTACCGCATTCTTGCGCCCTGGTTTCGCAATCTGAAACGCCTGGGCATCGATGCCCAATACCGGGAAATTGACCCGGCGGCCTACAAGCAACGACTGGATAGCTTCGATTACGATGTGGTGCTGTTTGTGTTACCGATTCAGGCCTACCCCGGCCCGGAACTGAAAGACTATTTTCTTTCCGATAGCGCCAAAGTGATAGGCAGTCGCAACCTGGCGGGTATTCGCAATCCAGTCGTGGATTTTCTGGTTGATCACGCGCTCAGCACCGATAACGAAGCTGACTACCGGCTGAGCCTGCAAGCGCTGGACCGCATGTTGCGCTACCAGCAATACGGAGTCCTGAACTACTATATCAGCACGCACCGCATTGCCTGGTGGGACAAGTTTGCCCGCCCACCGGAACCAATCCCGTACGGACTGGGTCTGGACACTTGGTGGGTTAAAAAATAACAAGGAGTCTTTATGGCCATTAACCGCAGCCTGCTGCGCGGGCTATTGGTGGGTCTGTGCTGTTTTTCCGCTCTGGCACAGGCCGACATTCATCGCAGCCATGCCATGGCCATGCACGGCAGCCCAAAGTACCCGGCAGGCTTTGAGCATCTGGATTATGTAAACCCTGAGGCGCCGAAAGGGGGCAAATTACGCCGCCACGTCATTGGTACCTTCGACAGCCTGAATCCTTTCGTGCCGAAGGGCACCGCTGCGGCCGGGATCGGCTCCCTCGTTTATGACACCCTGACCACACGCGCCGAAGATGAGCCCTTCACCCAATACGGCTTGCTCGCCGAAACCATCGAATGGCCCGAAGACCGGAGCTGGGTCCGCTTCCACTTGAATTCCAAAGCCACCTTCAGTGATGGCAAGCCGGTACAGGCCAGCGATGTGGTGTGGACATTCAACACACTCATCAACGATGGCGCGCCCTTCTACAGCTTTTATTACAGCGGCGTGGATCACGTCACCGCCGACGACGAACACACCGTCACCTTTCATTTCAAACCTGGCGATAACCGCGAACTGGCGCTGATCATCGGCCAGCTGCCGGTGCTTCCTGAACACGTCTGGAAAACCCGGGAATTTACCAGCGCAGGGCTGGAAAAACCCATTGGTTCGGGCCCCTATAGCGTCGGCAATGTGGATACCGGAAAACAGATCACCTTCCAGCGCCGCAAGGATTACTGGGCCAAAGACTTGCCCATCATGCGTGGTCGCAATAATTTCGATACCGTTTCATTCGACTATTTCCTGGATGACACCGTCGCCCTGCAGGCTTTCAAGCGGGGAGATTACGACTGGCGCTTTGAAGTGAGCTCAAAGAACTGGGCCACCAGCTATAAAGGCCCGGCCTTCGACCAAGGCAAGCTGGTTAAGGAAGAAGTCCCCCACTCCAACCCCGCAGGCATGCAGGGGATCGTCTACAACCTGCGCAACCCCCTGTTCCAGAACGTAGCCCTGCGCGAAGCCATGACCTACGCACTGGATTTCGAATGGTCCAACGCCAATCTGTTCTATGGCCAGTACAACCGCACACGCAGCTACTTCCAGAATTCGGACATGGCCGCCACCGGCCTGCCCACCGAGGCAGAACTGGAATTACTGGAGCCCTTGCGCGACGACATCCCGGAACGGGTTTTCACGGAAAGCTATGAACCGCCGAAAAGCGATGGCAGCGGCCGCCCCCGTGCCAACCTGGCCCGAGCGCAGACACTACTGAAAAAGGCCGGCTACCAGATCAGAGAGGGCCAGCTTCACAGCCCTGATGGTACTCCGGTCAGTTTTCAGATCATGCTGCATCAGCCCGCGTTCGAGCGCATCCTGTTGCCGTTTGCCCGCAACCTGAAAGCGCTGGGTATTGATGCCCAGGTGGTCAAGGTGGACACCAGTCAGTACGTGGAGCGTATCCGTAACTTCAACTTCGATATGGTAGTCAGCTCCTTTGCCCAGTCGTCCTCCCCCGGCAACGAGCAACTGGAATACTGGGGCAGCGACGCCGCCGAGGACCCCAGCAGCCGAAACATCATCGGCATTCAGAACCCGGCTGTAGACACCCTGGTCGATGCCATTGTCACCGCCACCACACGGGATCAGCTGATCACCGCCTGCCGCGCTCTGGACCGGGTACTACAGTGGAATTTTTACGTGATCCCCAACTGGTATGCGGACCATCATCGTCTGTCTTACCGCAGTCGCCTGAAGCACCCCTCACTGCCTGAATACGTTGGCATTGATGGCGCGATCGACACCTGGTGGGACAGCAACGCGCAATGATGCGACTTTATATTGCCAAACGGCTGTTGCTGATCATCCCTACCCTGTTCGGTATTTTGCTGCTCAATTTTGTCGTGGTGCAGGCCGCCCCGGGCGGCCCCGTGGAAAAAACACTCGCGGAGCTACAGGGTATTGGTGGTGGTGCCGGCGGCAGCTTTGCCGGCGGCAGCGTGGATACGCTCAGCAGCGGCGGAGATTATCGCGGCTCCAAAGGCCTGCCCCCTGAACTGGTGGAACGGATACAAAAGCTCTATGGCTTTGACAAACCGGCGCCGGAACGTTTCTGGCTAATGGTCAAAAGCTATCTGAGTTTTGATTTCGGAGAATCCTACTACCGGGACCGCTCAGTCACCGAGCTGATCGTGGAACGCATTCCTGTATCTCTCTCGCTGGGCTTATGGAGCACGTTGATTGCCTATATGGTGTCGATTCCCCTGGGCATCCGTAAAGCTGTGAAAGATGGCTCACGCTTCGACATATGGAGCAGTACGGCCATTGTTGTCGGCTTTGCGATCCCCAGCTTCCTGCTCGGTATTCTGCTTATCGTACTGTTCGCCGGCGGCTCCTACTTCGAGTGGTTCCCCTTGCGTGGCCTGACGTCTGACAACGCCGATCAACTGAGCCTGCTTGGTCAGGTCGCCGACTACCTGTGGCACATCACCTTGCCGACGCTGGCCATTGTCGCCGGGAGTTTTGCCACATTGACCATGCTGACCAAGAACTCCTTTATGGATGAAATTCGCAAACAGTATGTGCAAACCGCCCGCGCCAAAGGGCTCAGCGAAAAGCAGGTGTTGTACGGCCATGTCTTCCGCAATGCCATGCTGATCATTATCGCCGGCTTCCCCGCCGCTTTCGTGGGCATGTTCTTCACCGGCGTGCTGCTTATCGAGTTCATTTTTTCACTTGATGGGCTCGGCCTGTTGGGCTTCGAGTCCGTAATCAACCGGGACTACCCTGTCGTTTTTGGCACCTTGTTCATTTTCACCCTGATCGGTCTGCTGCTGAAGCTGGTCAGCGATCTGACTTACATGTGGGTCGATCCACGCATTGATTTCGAACGGAGGCAGAGCTGATGGCCTTCCGTAACCCGTTAATGCGCAACCCGGTCTGGCAACGCCAGTGGCAAGCGTTTCGTTCCAACAAACGCGGCTATTGGGCGCTGTGGATTTTTGTCACGCTGTTCGTACTCAGCCTTGGCGCCGAACTGATTGCCAACGAAAAGCCCTTGCTGGTCAGCTACGACAATGAACTCTACGTTCCCGTGTTCAACACCTACCCGGAAACCACCTTCGGCGGTTTTTTCGAGTCGGAAACCAACTACCGTGATCCCGTGGTCAAGGATCTGATTAATAACAAGGGCTGGATGATATGGCCGCCCATTCGCTACAGCTACAACACCATCAACTACGATCTCACTGTGCCAGCCCCGGCCCCGCCCTCAGCGGAAAACTGGCTGGGCACCGATGACCAGGGCCGCGATGTGCTGGCCGGGTTGATTTACGGCTTTCGTATTTCCGTCCTGTTCGGTTTGGTGCTCACCATTCTCTCCAGCATCGTCGGTATCATCGTCGGTGCCATCCAGGGTTATTACGGCGGTTGGCTGGATCTTTCCGGCCAGCGGTTTCTGGAAATCTGGTCCAGTATGCCTACGCTTTACTTGATCATTATTATTTCCAGCTTTGTGGTACCCAGCTTCTGGACGTTGTTGGTCATTCTGCTGTTGTTCTCCTGGATGGCGCTGGTGGATCTGGTACGTGCGGAGTTCCTGCGCTGTCGCAACATGGACTATGTGCGCGCCGCCCACGCCATGGGCGTACGCACCCCGGTCATCATGTTCCGCCACATGCTCCCCAATGCCATGGTCGCCACCCTCACCTTCCTGCCGTTTATTCTCAACAGTGCCGTGGTCACGCTCACCTCACTGGATTTCATCGGCTTTGGCATGCCGCCGGATGCCCCTTCTCTGGGCCGTCTGGTCGGCCAGGGCAAGGCAAATCTGCACGCCCCCTGGCTGGGTATCAGCGTGTTTGCCACGCTCACTCTGATGCTCACCCTGCTGGTGTTTATCGGTGAAGCCATTCGTGATGCGTTCGACACAAGGAAGTTTCTGCAATGAGTCTGCTGCGCATTGAAGGGCTGAGTATCCGCTTTGCCGACCAGCTCGCCGTCGATGACATGTCGCTGGAACTCCATCCCGGGCGAATGTTGGCGTTAGTGGGCGAATCCGGTTCTGGCAAATCGCTTACCGCCTTGTCTGTGATGGACCTGTTACCGGAAAACGCGAGTTGGCAGGCAGACAGCCTGCAACTGGACGATATGGATTTGCAGGTGCTCAACAGCGAGCAGAAACGCAAACTGCGCGGCGGTCGCATCGGGATGATTTTCCAGGAGCCACTGACGGCCCTGAACCCCTTGCACACCGTGGAAAAACAGATCAGCGAAAGCCTGTTTGTGCATCAGGGCATGAGCAAAAAACGCGCTCGTGAGCGCTGTCTGTCGCTGCTCGAGCAGGTCGAACTGCCCGCTACACCGGACATGCTGGACCGCTATCCGCACCAACTCAGCGGGGGCCAGCGCCAGCGGGTCATGATCGCCATGGCCCTGGCTAATGAACCACAGATCCTGATTGCCGATGAGCCCACCACCGCTCTCGATGTGACGGTGCAGGAAACCATTCTTGACCTGATCAAACGGCTGCAGAAAGAGCTCAATCTTTCCATTTTACTGATCAGTCACGACCTAGGCGTTGTCAGCCGTTTTGCCGAAGACATCGTGGTCATGCATAACGGTAAGCGGGTGGAAGCGGGCCCCACAGAAACCGTGCTGAATTCCCCCCAAGAAGACTACACCCGCCACCTGATCAACGCAGAGCCCCAGGGCCGCCTGGATCCACTACCCGATGACACCCCTGTGCTACTCAAAGCCCGAGGCATGGCCGTGACGTTCAAAGGCAAACGCCGTGCCCTCTTCTCACCGCCCCCGCTGCTCCACGCGGTGGATCAGATTGATCTGACACTGCGCCGCGGCGAGACCCTTGGCATTGTTGGCGAGTCCGGCTCGGGCAAGTCGACCCTGGCCTTGGCCCTGTTGCGGTTGATCCAGAGTGACGGTGACATTGACATGGATGGCACGGACATTCGCGCCCTTTCCCGGTCCGGTTTGCGACAATGGCGCAGCCGTTTTCAGGTCGTCTTTCAGGACCCCTACGGCAGCCTGAATCCACGCATGACCGTGGGCCAGATTGTGGCCGAGGGGCTTGCTGTGCATGCCCCGGCACTGGGCGCCACGGAGCGTGACGAACAGGTCTGCCGCATCCTTGACGAAGTAGGCCTGCCCAGCAACGTCCGCCACCGTTATCCCCATGAGTTCTCCGGCGGCCAGCGACAGCGAATCGCCATCGCCAGGGCGCTAATCATGGAACCGGAATTGCTGGTTCTGGATGAGCCCACCTCGGCGCTGGACCGCAGCGTTCAGCACCAGATCCTGGAATTGCTCAAATCCTTGCAGGCACGCCGGGGACTCAGTTACCTGTTTATCAGCCACGATCTCAAGGTAATCCGGGCTATCTGCCACCGGGTGCTGGTCATGAAAGACGGCAAGACTGTGGAGCACGGCGATACGCAAGCCGTATTCGACAACCCGCAGCAGCCCTATACCCACAAACTCATGGCTGCCGCCTTTGCCCGCAGCAGGAAACAGACGGTTGCACTTTGATCGTTTACAGGCGGGCGTAATAACGCGGCAAATTGCCTATACTTGGGCGAAATCAGCTACACGTTGAATGTTAAAAGGCGCGAATCAACCCACTGAGCTCGCGTTGTTACATTTTCAACTTCGAACTTTCAACTCAAAAGCACATCGAGGACGAACATGGGATTTCTTGCAGGCAAACGCTACCTGATTGTCGGTGTCGCCAGCGACCGCTCCATTGCCACCGGTATTGCCGAAGCCATGCACCGCGAGGGTGCCGAGCTGGCTTTCACTTACCAGAACGACAAACTGAAAAGCCGCGTTCTTAAAGCTGCAGAACGCTACGGCAGCAGCGAGGCCATGTGCTTCCCTTGCGATGTGACCAGCGACGAGGCCATTGACGCCGTCTTTGCCGAACTGGGCAAGCAGTGGGATGGCCTGGACGGCATCGTTCACGCAGTGGGTTTTGCCCCTGCTGCAGAGCTGGACGGTAATTTTGTGGATGTGGCCACCCGCGAGGGCTTCCAGATTGCCCACGACATTTCCAGCTACAGCTTCGTGGCACTGGCCAAGGCGGGCAAGAGCATGCTGGCCGGCCGCAATGGCGCCCTGCTTACCCTTACCTACCACGCTGCCCGCCAGTCTGTGCCCAACTACAATGTGATGGGCATGGCCAAGGCCAGCCTGGAGGCGTCCGTGCGTTATCTGGCTGCCAGCATGGGGCCTGACGGCGTCCGTGTGAACGGCATCTCTGCCGGCCCCATTCGCACCCTGGCGGCCTCTGGCATCAAGAAATTCCGCAGCATGCTCGACTACAATGCCGCCAAGGCGCCTCTGCGCCGTAACGTCACCATCGAGGAAGTGGGCAATACTGCGGCCTTCCTGTGCTCGGACCTGGCCTCCGGCATTACCGGCGAAATCACCTATGTAGACGCTGGCGCAAGCACGGTATCCATGCCGTTTGAACTGGAGCTTTAACTCACCATGCAAGAGCGCCGCTAGCGGCACGGTCCTTACCGACGGAGGGTCATCGCGCCGCTGGCCATGCACAAAGCGACAGTGTTTTGACATAAAAAAGCCCACCATCCGGTGGGCTTTTTTATGAGCTGAACGCCGCAGGGAGACTACTCTCCCTGGTTGGCGCTCAGTCGAGAGGGATGCAATTCCACATCGCCTTCATCGCGCAACAGGGCAACGACCTGACGGAAATTGCGCTGCCCTTCCACATTGGCAAGTTCAACCAATGCCGCCTGCTGCTGGGCATCACTCAACGGTTCGGCATTACCGTCGGCAACCCGAGTCACCTGGTAGGCAACCACAGAACCGTCACCCAGACGGGTCAGCGCCACTGGAGAGGCTTCCCCTTCTTCGAAGCGCGGCGCACCGAATGCACCATTGACCACTTCCATTGACGGTTCTGCACCACCACGCTGCAGGCCGTCCTGCTCTTCAACTTCTACCCCGAACAGGTCCGCCACTGCCGCCAGATCAGCACCATCATCGATGGATTTCTGTGCGTCTTCGTTAAGCTGCTGGACCTTGTCCATGGCGTGCTCACCTTTGAGGCGTTCGCGAATAGCGAAAGAGACTTCCTCAAGCGGCATCGGTTCAGGAGACTTGTTCTCTGCAATGCGTACGGCGATATAACGGGTCGGATCAACTTCAATCAGATCACTGTTGTGCCCCTGTTCGCGCACCTGATCAGAATTCAGCGCTTGCTGTACCTGAGGCAGGGACAATGGCGCATCAGCCGCCGCCAGGTCGACCCAGTCGGTGGTGACCACAGAGGTGCCCACCTGCTCTGCCGGGCTCTGCAGATCGGCATGCTCGTAGAGCAGCTCTTCCAGCTTCGCCACATCGTCATTCAACAACGCTTCCGCACGGGCTTTTTTCAGGTCGGCGCGGATTTGATCCGACAGCTCAGCCAGCGACGGCAAGGCACGAGCGGTCTCTTCCTGGGTCACCTTGATCAGGTGAACCCCGGCGTCCGTTACCACCGGCGCAGAGACGGTGCCGGAAGCCAGATCGGCAATGGCGTCTTCCATTTCTTCAGGCAAGGCTCCTTTGGAAACCACACCCAGATCACCACCGGACTGGGCGCTGCCTGAGTCGTCGGAGTACTGGGCAGCAGCATCTGCAAAGGACTCACCACCGGCAATGGCTTTCGCCGCTTCACGGGCACGGACCTTCGCCTGTTCAAGATCCCGGTCATCGTTCACTTCGATGAGAATATGTGACACCTGGCGTGGTGCGTCACCGGCACCCGCTTCTTCCATTATGGATTTACGGACATCGTATTCCGCCTTCACATCCTCGTCAGTGACGCTAACCTGATCGGCATACTTGTCCGCAGATAGTTCAACGTAAGACACCTTGAACTCTTCAGGGCGCATGAATTCACCCTGATTCTCGTCATAGAAGGCTTTGACCTCTTCGTCTGACACGCTGAACTGTTTGCGCAGCGAGTTGATATCCAGTTGCGCATAACGGATGTCGCGGGACTGTTCACCCAGACGACGCTGTTCGTTCAGCTCGGAAGGAAGCGAAAAGTCCGTCTGCATGAAGCCCGCACGGAACTGCTCCTTGATCATGTCCTGACGCAACCCCTGGATGTAACTCTGCGGGTTCATCCCACGGGCACGCAGTTCACGCTCGAACCGCTGTTCGGAAAACTTGCCGTCTTCCTGGAACAGCGGCACCTTGTAAATATCGGCAGCAACCTGTTGCTCACTGAACACCATGCTGGATTGTTCCGCTGCGGCCAGAATCAGTTGCTCGTTGACGATGCCATCCAGCACCATTTCCGGACGTACAAATGAATCCAGCAATGCAGGATTCATGTTCGGGCTTTGCTCGCGAAGCATGTTACGAACCCGCTCTACCCGCTGGTTCACAACACTACGTGTGATCTTGCTGCCTTCCACTTCAGCTACCACGTCGCCTGTGCTTCCACCGACAAAGTAGCCGTAAAAGCCGGAAATCACGAAAGGAAGAATGATTGCGGCAAGCAGGACCTTGCCCACGGGACCGCGGACAAACCGTCTGAACTCCTGCATGAAATTACTCCGTAGGGATACTCTCGAAATTCGATCTTATTATTCAGAACCGGCGGATGACTGCAGGTTCCCTTAAATGCAAAAAAGCGTACCCCTTACGAGTACGCTTTCTCAAACTGGCGGAGCGGACGGGACTCGAACCCGCGACCCCCGGCGTGACAGGCCGGTATTCTAACCAGCTGAACTACCGCTCCTGCAAACAGTTTAGTTCACCGCGTCTTTCAGTGCCTTACCGGCTTTGAAGCCCGGTACGTTGGCAGCGGCGATCTTGATGGTCTGGCCAGTTTGCGGGTTACGGCCATCGCGAGCTTCACGACGCTTCACAGCAAAAGTACCAAAACCTACCAGAGAAACGCTGTCACCTTTTTTCAGGGCGCCAGTTACCGCTTCCAAAGTAGAATCCAGAGCGCGACCAGCGTCGGCTTTGGAAATATCCGCGCTAGCGGCAATCGCATCAATCAACTCTGACTTATTCACAAAGTTCCCCTTTCTCTATTTTCCCGGTTTTATGGTCGAGGCGTGATGCACTCTCCTTATGCGAAGCCGCCTTTATACCAACGGGTATCAGGGGCGTCAAGAAAGGAGAAGCACGATCTCACCCAAGTTAAAACAATTGAAAAACCATACAGATCAACAATTTAAAAAGGTTTAAATGTGATCCGTTAATGTGTACTAGGACGTTTGTTACCTTCCTGGTTTTTCTCTTCTGCCAGCGCTAAATCCTCTTCCAGCTCCGCTTCGGAAAGCGGATTTGGTTGATGAGTCAGTGCCACATCAAGTACCTGGTCAATCCATTTTACTGGTCGAATGTCCAAGGACGCCTTGATATTGTCGGGGATCTCCTTGAGGTCCCTCTCATTTTCTTCCGGAATCAATACCGTCTTGATTCCGCCGCGATGGGCAGCCAACAGCTTTTCCTTAAGGCCGCCAATCGGAAGCACCTGCCCACGCAGGGTAATTTCACCGGTCATGGCCACATCCGCACGCACCGGGATACCGGTCAACACAGACACCATGGCCGTACACATACCCACACCGGCACTGGGCCCATCTTTCGGGGTTGCCCCTTCCGGCACATGCATGTGCAGGTCGTTGCGATCCAGTGCCCGGCGGCGAATGCCCAGAGTGCCTGCACGGCTTTTCACTACCGTCCACGCAGCCTGGATAGATTCCTGCATTACATCACCCAGTGAGCCGGTAGAAATCACCCGCCCCTTGCCTGGCGTGGAAACACTTTCAATGGTGAGCAGCTCACCGCCCACAGAAGTCCATGCAAGGCCGGTTACCTGACCGATCTGATCCTGCTCTTCAGCACGACCAAAGCTGAACTTGCGGACACCGAGATAATGCTCAACCAGCTCTTCACTCATGGTGACCGTTTTCGTTTCACCGGTGAGCAAATGTTCTTTCACCACCTTGCGGCAAATCTTGCTGATTTCGCGCTCCAGCCCACGCACGCCAGCCTCCCGGCTGTAATGGCGAACGATGTACCGTAACACGGCTTCATCAAATAACAGCTCATCTTTTTTCAGGCCGTTGTTTTTGATTTGCTTGGGGATCAGGTACTGCAGCGCAATATTGACCTTCTCTTCCTCGGTATAACCGGGAAGACGAATCACTTCCATGCGGTCCAGCAAGGGCGCCGGAATATTCATGGAATTGGATGTGCAAATGAACAGGGTTTCGGACAGGTTATAGTCCACTTCCAGGTAATGATCACTGAACGTATCGTTCTGTTCCGGGTCCAGCACTTCCAGCAGTGCCGACGCCGGATCACCCCGGTTATCCATGCCCATTTTGTCGACTTCATCGAACAAAAACAGCGGGTTACGCACGCCCACCTTGGACAGTTTCTGGATAACCTTACCCGGCAAGGAGCCGATATAAGTCCGGCGATGGCCGCGGATTTCCGCTTCGTCACGGACACCACCCAACGCCATGCGAACGAACTTGCGATTAGTGGCGCTGGCGATGGATTGCCCCAATGAGGTCTTGCCCACCCCTGGCGGCCCAACCAGGCACAACACCGGCCCTTTCACCTTGCCGACCCGGCTTTGTACGGCCAAAAATTCCAGCACGCGATCTTTTACGTCTTCCAGACCGTAGTGGTCCCGGTCCAGCACTTCCTTGGCGTAATTCAGGTCATGACGCACCCGGCTGCGCTTTTTCCACGGCACCGAGGTCATCCAGTCCAGATAACCGCGCACAACCGTGGCTTCCGCCGACATGGGGGACATCATCTTGAGCTTGTTCAGCTCTGCCTGAGCCTTGTCGCGGGCCTCTTTGGGCATGCCTGCGTTGTCGATTTTCTTTTCCAGATCATCCAGGTCGTTACCGCTGTCTTCCAGATCACCCAGCTCTTTCTGGATGGCTTTCATCTGTTCGTTCAGGTAATACTCGCGCTGACTTTTCTCCATCTGCTTTTTCACCCGGCCACGGATGCGCTTTTCCACTTTCAGCACATCAATGTCGGATTCCATCAGCGCGATCAGGTGTTCAACACGCTCGCGCACGTCCACCATTTCCAGCACGTCCTGCTTCTCTTCCAGCTTGAGCTGCAGGTGAGCGGCAATGGTGTCAGCCAAGCGGCTGACTTCGTCGATGGAAGAAACGGAACCGGTAACTTCCGGCGCCACTTTCTTGGAGAGTTTGACGTAATCCTCGAACTGACCCTGCAGGGAGCGAGACAACGCATCCTGCTCGCTTTCGTCCGGGAGCCCTTCTTCCAGCTCACGCACATCAGCGACAGCGCCTTCTTCACCAAATTCGGCCTTGGCCACATGGGCACGCTGGCCGCCTTCGACCAGCACCTTCACGGTACCGTCCGGCAGCTTGAGCAATTGCAGGATGGTTGAAATCGTTCCGACCCGGTAGATGTCGTCCACACCCGGATCGTCGTCGGAGGCATTACGCTGGGCGACCAGCATGATCTGCTTGTCAGCTGCCATGGCAGCTTCAAGAGCCGCAATGGACTTTTCCCGGCCGACAAACAGCGGGATAACCATGTGCGGGTACACCACTACATCACGTAGCGGTAAAAGCGGAATATCTTTCAGCACGTATTGCCTCTATGACTTAGGTGAAAGCAGGACAGACCCGGACCATGCCCGGGTCTCAATCCGGTGCCACCTTGGAAGACTGCTCGTTGTTTTCGTAAATCAACAACGGTTCGGATTCACCCTTGATGGTCGGGCTATCGATCACCACCTTGGCCACGCTATCCATGGACGGCACCTGGTACATGGTGTCGAGCAATACGCCCTCGAGGATCGAGCGCAAGCCGCGAGCGCCGGTCTTGCGTACCATGGCCTTGTTGGCGATCGCACGCAGGGCATCGTCGCGGAAATCCAGCTCCACCCCTTCCATTTCAAACAGACGCGCGTATTGCTTGGTCAGCGCATTGCGCGGTTCGGTGAGAATCTGGATCAGCGCTTCTTCGCTCAGCTCTTCCAGCGTCGCGATCACCGGCAAACGACCAATGAACTCGGGGATCAGGCCATACTTGACCAGATCTTCCGGCTCCACATCGACCAGCAGCTCGCCCAGATTGCGCGTATTGTCCTTGCTCTTTACCTCGGCGGAGAAGCCGATACCGCCCTTCTCGGAGCGCTCACGGATCACCTTGTCGAGACCGGCAAAGGCACCACCACAGATGAACAGCATGTTGGAGGTATCCACCTGCAGGAATTCCTGCTGCGGATGCTTGCGCCCACCCTGGGGCGGCACAGACGCCACGGTGCCTTCGATCAGCTTCAACAGTGCCTGCTGCACGCCTTCACCGCTCACATCACGGGTGATGGAGGGGTTGTCGGACTTGCGGGAAATCTTGTCGATTTCATCGATATAGACAATGCCACGCTGGGCCTTGTCCACATCGTAGTCACATTTCTGCAGCAGTTTCTGGATAATGTTTTCCACGTCCTCACCGACATAACCGGCTTCGGTGAGCGTGGTGGCATCCGCGATGGTGAACGGCACATTGAGCAGACGCGCCAGGGTCTCGGCCAGCAGGGTCTTACCGCTACCGGTAGGCCCAATAAGCAAAATATTGCTTTTCCCGAGCTCAACTTCGTCACGGCCTTTGCCGCCGCTACGCAGGCGCTTGTAGTGGTTGTACACCGCCACAGCCAGCACCTTCTTGGCGCGCTCCTGGCCGATCACGTACTCATCAAGGGTGTCCTTGATCTCGTTCGGCTTGGGCAGGCGCTCACCAGCCGTATCGCTGGTGTCTTCCTGCACTTCCTCGCGGATAATGTCATTACACAGATCCACGCATTCGTCGCAGATAAAGACCGAGGGCCCCGCAATCAGTTTGCGGACCTCATGCTGGCTTTTGCCGCAGAAGGAGCAATACAGCAGTTTGCCGTCGTCGCCCTTGCCAGTGGAATCGGTCATCGAATTGCCTCTAAACCTGTGTATTTGCTTTGAAGATGCAGGGTAGCCCGGTGTTTTTCAAGCCCGCCGGGCCGCTCTGCCGTTCCGTTAGGACACTTTTTGTACGAACAGGCCCTATTTAAACAGGACGTTGGCTCAACACCGCGTCAATGATGCCGTATTCCTTCGCTTCGTCGGCACTCATGAAGTTGTCACGGTCAGTGTCTTTTTCCAGCTGCTCGATGGGCTGGCCGGTGTGGTGAGCCAGCAAGCTGTTGAGCTGCCCTTTGATTTTCAGGATTTCCTTGGCGTGAATCTCAATATCTGAGGCCTGGCCCTGGAAGCCACCCAGCGGCTGGTGGATCATCACCCGGGCATTGGGCAGTGCAAAACGTTTGCCGGTGGCCCCGGCGGTAAGCAGGAAAGCCCCCATGCTGGCCGCCTGGCCTACACACATTGTGGACACATCCGGCTTGATGAACTGCATGGTGTCGTAGATGGACATGCCGGCAGTAACCGAGCCACCCGGGCTGTTGATGTACAGGTGGATATCCTTGTCCGGGTTCTCGGACTCAAGGAACAGCATCTGTGCCACGATCAGGTTGGCCATGTGATCTTCCACCTGGCCAATCATGAAGATCACCCGTTCTTTCAGCAGGCGGGAGTAGATATCAAAAGAACGCTCCCCACGGGCGGTCTGCTCGATAACTACCGGCACCAGCCCCAGATTGGTCGGATCCTTGATCAGCTGGCTCATTTCCGGAGTAAGCGAGTTAATACGGCTCAAGTCGATCATGTAGCGCTTTCCTTCTCGTCGATCGTCCGTGGACGTTCTCAACTGTTTATTGATGCCGGAGGTCAACAACCGGCATGTACCTTGGGCTTTCTTGGGGGCCGAAAGGCCGGAAAACAAGGCAAGCAAGGCAAATAGGTCTTCAGGCATCTTATGACGGCACCAAAGGGGCGTCTATAAAAGTGGGCGGGAGAGGGGTTCAAGTGCGCAATTCTTGCGCAAATTGCGCATAAATAACGCAAAACGGGGCCCGAAGGCCCCGTTTTGAAGGTCAAACCGAAGGATTAAATCAGCCTTCCGCTTGCTCGCGCGGCTTAACTGCGTCCTGGTAAGGCATGGTTTTCTCTTCCACCTTGGCGCTTTCCAGCACCAGGTCGACCACCTGCTCTTCCAGCACCGCACCTTCGATCTGCTGCAGCTGCTGCGGATTGCTGTAGACCCAGCTCACCACTTCTTCCGGCTTTTCGTACTGCTCGGCAATCTCTTCAACGCGGGCTTTTACCTTGTCGGCATCTGCCTTGATTTCGTTCTTGTCGAGGATGGCACGCACTACCAGACCCAGACGCACAGAGCGCTCGGCCTGCTCTTTGAACAGGTCATCCGGCAGGATAGAGGGATCAAACTGCTGGCCGCCACCAAACTGCTGCATCATCTGCTGACGCATGCGCTGGATTTCCTGGGTGACCAGAGCTGCCGGCAGGTCAAACTCATGCAGGTTCACCAACCCGTCCATGGCCTGCTCTTTCACCTTGCTGGTGATGGCATTCTTGAGCTCACGCTCCATGTTCTTGCGTACTTCAGCCTTGAACTTGGTTTCATCACCATCGTCCACACCAAAGCCTTTCATGAACTCGGCGTCCACTTCCGGCAGCGCCTTGCCTTCCACCTTGTTGACCTTGATCTGGAACACAACAGCCTGACCCTTCAGGTCTTCAGACTGATAGTCTTCCGGGAAGGTCACATCGATGTCTTTCTCGTCACCGGCTTTCATGCCAACGATGCCGTCTTCAAAGCCCGGAATCATCTGGCCAGAGCCCAGCTCCAGATTCTGACCTTCGGCGGTACCGCCTTCGAAGGCTTCGCCGTCTTTCAGGCCTTTGAAATCGATATTGACGCGGTCACCGGTTTCGGCGGCACGGTCCACATCGGCAAACTCCGCGCGCTGCTGGCGCAGGGTTTCGATCATGGTGTCCACGTCGGCATCGGTCACGTCGGACTGGGGCTTTTCCACTTCGATGGTATCGAACGCGGCCAGCTCAACCTCCGGGTACACTTCGAAGGTCGCCACGAATTCCAGATCCTTGCCTGCTTCGTTGGTCTTGGCTTCAAAACCGGGCATGCCAGCGGGCTGCAGTTTTTCCTGCTCCACCGCCTCGATGAAGGCTTCACGCATGACGTCAGCCAGCACTTCGTTACGCACGGCCCCGCCAAAGCGACGCTTCACTTCACGCATGGGCACTTTACCCGGGCGGAAACCGTCCAGACGGATCGTTTTCTGGGCTTCCTGCAGCTTGCCTTCTACTGCCACATCCACTTTTTCCGCGGGTACACCCACCGTCACACGGCGCTCAAGACCTGAAGTCGTTTCAACAGAAACCTGCATAACATCCTCTTTAAAAAAGACTTTTATCTCTGCCCGCCGCCGAAATAACGCGAAGACGGCCTAATGAAGGGCGCAGATTATAATCAAAGGGAGCTTCGCTGCCTACAGTCTGCCTGTAGCGCAGCACCTGAAGCTCATACGAAAAAGCCTCCGGGGATCTATCCCGGAGGCTTTTAATATGGGGTGACTGATGGGGCTCGAACCCACGACCGCCGGAATCACAATCCGGAGCTCTACCAACTGAGCTACAATCACCATAAAACTGTCTGCTTTCTTGCTGTCCTGCCTGGCGCGCCTGGCAGGACTCGAACCTGCAACCGACGGCTTAGAAGGCCGTTGCTCTATCCGGTTGAGCTACAGGCGCTTGCAGGTTTCCGCCATCAAGCCAACTGGTCGGGGTGGAGGGATTCGAACCCCCGACATCCTGCTCCCAAAGCAGGCGCGCTACCAGGCTGCGCTACACCCCGTCTCATAAAGCAAAGTTAGCAACTAAGCTCGAAAGCGAGGCGCGCATAATACTCGGCACCCCCATAAGCGTCAACGGTGTTTGACGCAAAAAAATGTCTAACGTTCAGATTTTAGGCAACTTTTGCGTCCATTTTTTGCGCGCGGTGCCTGTGCATGCGAGAATCGCGCCGTTCCCGGCTACCCCGGCTGGCTGTCATTAGCGCACCCCGCCGAGCCGCACCTCCTAATATGTAGTCAATTTCAGAGAGACCGCCCACATGACCGCCCAGATTCTTGATGGCAAAACCCTGGCCCAGCAGTTTGAACAGGAGATGCGCCTGCGCGTCGACACCCTGAAAGCCAAGGCCGACGGCCGTACGCCGATTCTTGCCACCATTCTGGTGGGTGCTGACCCGGCCTCCGCCACCTATGTAAAGATGAAAGGCAACGCCTGCCAGCGTGTTGGCATGAAATCTGTCGCCATCGAACTGAGTGAAGAAACCACCACGGAACAGCTACTGGCCAAGATTGACGAGCTGAATAGCAACCCTGATGTGCACGGCATTTTGCTGCAACACCCGGTGCCCGCCCAGATCGACGAGCGCGCCTGTTTCGATGCTATCAGCCTGGAAAAGGACGTGGACGGCGTCACCTGCCTCGGGTTTGGCCGCATGAGCATGGGTGAAACCGCCTACGGTTGCGCCACCCCCAAGGGCATCATGCGGTTGCTGGAGCACTATCAGGTGGAGCTGGAAGGCAAACACGCCGTCGTGGTTGGGCGCAGCGCGATTCTGGGCAAACCCATGGCGATGATGCTGCTCGAAGCCAATGCCACCGTCACCATTTGCCACAGCCGCACCCAGAACCTGCCGGCTCTGGTGAAGCAGGCAGACATCGTTGTCGGCGCCGTGGGCAAACCGGAATTCATCAAGGCAGACTGGATCAAGGATGGCGCAGTGGTGGTCGATGCCGGCTTCCACCCGCAAAAATGCGGGGATATTGAACTGGCGCCGCTGGTTGATCGCGTGGCCGCCTATACCCCGGTCCCGGGCGGGGTCGGGCCAATGACGATCAACACCCTTATCTTCCAGACCCTGCAATCCGGCGAGAAAGCCTTCGGCTAAGTACCAACCGGGGCGCCTCAGGCGCCCCGCTCTTCCCTGCTTCCCCATCATCTGTGCTCGCCCTGAACTGTCATAAAATGGTCAATATCCACCGCTGTCGGGCTGGGTTAGCATCCTTGATGCTGCAGTGATTTTCTCGTTGCAGCCGCCCAATTGAGGCAGACCAAGGAGAGCACCATGTCAGGGAAGTTCGAGATCGACAAAGCCAGCAATGACCAGTTCATCTTTCGCCTGAAAGCCGGCAACGGCGAGATTATCCTCGCCAGCGAGCAATACACCACCAAGTCCGCCTGCGAGAACGGCATCGATTCGGTACGCAAGAACAGCACCGCTGATGACAACTTCGAACGCAAGATCGCCAAGGACGAGCGGCACTACTTCGTCCTCAAGGCCGCCAACCACCAGGTGATTGGGCAAAGCCAGATGTACAAGAGCGCCGACGGCATGGAAAACGGCATTGCATCCGTTGCAGCCAATGCACCCACCGCCACTTTGGTCGACCTGACCTGAAAGCGCTCGCAATAAAAAAAGGCCGCACTCGAGCATCCGAGTGCGGCCTTTTTTGTTTTCAGCCTTGCTGCAGTGCTACGCAGCAATCCATAGCCGATGATCGAGCCAGCGTGCGACTCAGACTTCCTTCGGCCAGGACTCACGCAAGCCCACTGTCTGGTTGAACACCAGCCGTTCTTCGCTACTGTCCTGATCCACACAGAAATAGCCTTCGCGCTCAAACTGGTAACGGGTTTCCGCAAGCGCGCCGCGCAGCCCCGGCTCTACCCAGCAACCATCCAGCACAGTCAGGGACTCAGGATTGATATGCGACAGGAAGGTCTGCCCTTCTTCCAGCCCCTTGCCGGGGTTGGCAGCGCTGAACAAACGGTCATACAGACGCACTTCGCAGGGCAGGCCTTTTACCGCGCTGACCCAATGGATTACCCCACGCATCTTGCCCTGGTCCTCGGCATTTTCCGGGTTCTTGCCCAGGGTGTCCGGATCATAGGTGCAACGCACTTCCACGATCTCGCCCTGTGCATCGCGTACCACATCCGTGGCACGCACCACATAGCCGTAACGCAACCGCACCCGATCACCCAACACCAGACGCTTGAACTTCTTGTTGGCCTCTTCCCGAAAATCCTCACGGTCGATATACACTTCCCGCGTCATCGGCACCTGGCGGGTGCCCATGGATTCATTCTGGGGGTGCACCGGCGCAATCAGCGACTCTTCTTTACCCTCTTCCCAGTTCTCGATGACCACTTTCAACGGATTCATCACGCACATGGCCCGCGGAGCATACTGGTTCAGGTCATCACGGATCGCCGCTTCAAGCATTCCCATGTCCACCACCGAATCCGCACGGCTAACCCCCACCGACTCACAAAAGGTACGAATAGAGGCCGGGGTGTAACCGCGGCGGCGCAACCCGGAGATGGTCGGCATGCGCGGATCATTCCAGCCATCCACGTGCCCTTCATCCACCAGCTGCTTGAGCTTGCGCTTGCTGGTCACTGTGTAATTCAGGTTCAACCGGGCAAATTCATACTGGCGGGGACTGGCCGACACAGCCGTATTCTCCACCACCCAATCATAAAAGGGACGATGATCTTCGAATTCCAGCGTACACAGGCTGTGGGTAATGCCTTCGATGGCATCCGACAGCGGGTGCGTGAAGTCATACATGGGGTAGATAACCCACTTGTCACCGGTCTGGTGGTGGGTCTTCTTGCGAATCCGGTAGAGGATCGGATCACGCAGACTGATATTCGGGCTCTGCATGTCGATTTTCGCGCGCAGCACCGCCTCGCCTTCGTCCAGCTTGTTGTCGCGCATCTGCTCGAACAACGCCAGGTTTTCATCCACAGACCGGTCACGGTAAGGGCTCGGCTTGCCGGGCGTGGTGAAATTACCGCGGTATTCAGCGATTTCCGTCGGGCTCAGGCTGTCCACATAGGCCAGGCCTTTCTGGATCAGGCCCACCGCCAGATCATACAGCTGGTCAAAGTAGTTACTGGCAAAGCGCTCTTCACCGTTCCACTGGAACCCCAGCCACTGCACATCCTGCTTGATGGACTGGATGTACTCGTCCTCTTCCTTCTCCGGATTGGTATCGTCGAAGCGCAGATTACAGCTGCCGCCATAGCTTTCCGCGATACCGAAGTTGAGGCAGATAGATTTCGCATGGCCGATATGCAGGTAACCGTTGGGCTCCGGCGGAAAACGGGTAGCCACCTGGCCGTCATTTTTACCTTCTGCGAGGTCACGGTCGATGATCTGTCTGATAAAATTGCTTGGCGCTTTCGTTTCGCTCATTGCCTGGGCCAGTCCGGATAGAGATACGGTAAATGGGTACGGTGAAAATGAAGGTGCGCTAGTGTACTGTAGCCCCCCCAACAGTCAAAGACTCAGGGCCCCTCTGCACGCAAAATAGGCGTTAACTGACGGGTCCGACCCTGCGGAGAAACATCAATGAAAGTGTTGCTGACAACAACTTACGGCAAAATCACCCTGCAACTGGACGCAGAGAAAGCGCCGGGAACCACCGAGAACTTCGTGCAATACGTCAAGGAAGGCCACTTTGATGGCACCATCTTCCACCGCGTTATCAGCAACTTCATGATCCAGGGCGGTGGTTTCACCGAAGACATGCAGCAAAAGCCCACCCGCGCACCGATCCAGAATGAAGCGGGCAATGGCCTGTCGAACAAGGCCGGCACCATTGCCATGGCGCGCACCCCGGATCCGCATTCCGCCTCGGCCCAGTTCTTCATCAATGTGGCCGATAACCACTTCCTGGACAAGGAACGCAGCCAGGACGGCTGGGGCTATGCGGTATTCGGCGCCGTGTCTGACGGCATGGACGTGGTGGAAAAAATCCGCAATGTCGCCACCGGCAACAGCGGCGGCCATCAGGATGTACCGGCAGAACCGGTACTGATCGAATCCGCCGAGCTGATTGAGGACTAATCGTCATGCGCCTTGCTGCTGCCCTGCTCGCCCTGCTTCCCGGCTTGTTGCTGGCCAACCCGGTGGTCCGCCTGGACACCACTGCTGGCCCGGTGACCATCGAGCTGTATGAAGACAAAGCCCCGAAAAGTGTCGCCAACTTTCTTCAATATGTAGACAGTGGCTTCTACAACGGCACCCAGTTTCACCGTGTTATTAGCGGTTTCATGATTCAGGGTGGCGGTTTTGACCAGAGCGGGCAGCGCAAGGCCACGCGCGAGCCCATTCAGAACGAGGCCGACAACGGTCTCAAGAACAAGCGCGGCACCCTGGCGATGGCGCGCACCAGCAACCCGCACTCCGCCACCGCCCAGTTTTTTGTGAATCTGGTCGACAATCGCAATCTGGATTTCACCGGCAAGAGCACTCGCGGCTGGGGCTATACCGTTTTCGGAGCGGTCACTGACGGCATGAATGTGGTCGACAATATTGCTCGCGAGCGCACCACCAGCCAGCGCCTTAACGGCATGATGGCCCGCGATGTTCCGGAAGTACCGATTCTGATTACCAAGGCCTATCGCCTGGAAGATGACAGCACGCCGGCTAAACAGGCGAACGAAGAGAAGGACGCTCAATAGTCATGAGTTACACCCTTTTCATCTCTGATCTGCACCTGGATCCGGCACGCCCTGAGCATCTGGATGCCTTGAAAAAGCTGCTGGCAGAACATGCCGGCAAAGCCGATGCCCTGTATGTACTGGGCGACTTGTTCGAAGCCTGGATCGGCGACGATGATGACACCCCCTTCAATCTCGATGCCATCGCCGCCTTCCGCCAGTTTTCCGACAGCGGCAGCAAGCTCTATTTCATGCACGGCAACCGGGATTTCATGCTCGGCAACGATTTTGCGACTGCCTGCGGCGGCACCCTGCTCGACGAAGGCACCGTAGTCGATCTTTACGGCACTGATGCGATCCTCATGCACGGCGACAGCCTTTGCACCCTGGACACCGCCTATCAGCAGTTCCGCACCATGGCCCGCAACCCCCAGTGGCAACAGGGGATGCTCGCCAAACCACTGGAAGAACGTCGCATGATCGCCCAGGGCATGCGTATGCAAAGCCAGGGCAACAATGCCAACAAGGCCGAAAACATCATGGATGTCACCCCGGAGGAAGTGGTCCGGGAAATGCAGGACGCCGGTGTGAAGCACTTGATCCACGGCCACACCCACCGCCCGGACGTCCACGACGTAGCCTTGCCTGACGGCACCGGCAAGCGCTGGGTGCTGGGTGACTGGGGGAAGTTGGGGTGGCAGATTGTGGCGGACAGTGAGCGGGGACTGCGGTTGGAAAGCTTCGACATCAATTAATAGTTAATAATGAATAATTAATAACTCGCGGATTAATGTTTCAATTCTTAAACGCAAGAGGCCGCGCCCAACCCATGGGCGCGGCCTCTTGCGTTTAAAGCGGCAAAGTCGTTGCTCGCGCAACTATTAATTATTCATTATTAACTATTAATTGCCCTTTCAGGCGTTCCGGAATGAAACCGGAACTCATCATCCGGCGATTCAATCAGTTCCTGCTCTACCGCCTTGAAGAAATCCACCCGTTCAGCGATCGGCCCCTGCGCATATTGCTCGGCCAGCTTCAGGTAATCCTCAAAATGGCGCGACTCACTTTTCAGCAAATAGCGGTAATAACGCCCCAGCTCCTCATCCACATGGGGCGCCAGTGCGGCGAAACGCTCACAGCTGCGTGCCTCGATTAACGCCCCCACAATCATGGTATCCACCAGGCGCCCAGGTTCAGAGGTGCGTATATGCTGACGCATCCCCTTGGCATAGCGGGCTGGAGTCATGTGGTCGTAGGTCACGTCACGCTGGCGCATCAGCTGCACCACCTGTTCAAAATGCAGCAGCTCCTCGCGGGCCAGCTGGCTCAGCGTATCCAGTAGCTCGGGACGGTCCACATAACGAAACATCAGGTTGATCGCTGTGCTGGCCGCTTTCTTTTCGCAGTGGGCATGGTCAATCAGCAGGATATCCGGGTGCTGCAATGCCCAGTCGACCCAGGCAGGCGGCGTCGCACAGGGGAGAAAATCGCGGATATGAGAAATGTCGTGCATGGGGATCTCGCTGGCTCAAGGTAACCCATCCGCAGACAGGCGCCGGCATTATAGCGTTTTTGTGCGCAATCTCATCCGCACGGCTGGTGCTCGCCGGTCGCGCCCGTATACTGTCGCGCCATGGGCAGAAAAACACATCCACGCGTACAGCGAGCAAAAGGTCAGGCAGCCATCATCGCATTGCGACTGCTGGGCGCCCTGCCCTTTGCCATCAACCGGGCACTGGCCACCGCCGTTGGCACCTTGCTGGCCTGGTTGCCGACTCAGGCATTAAAAGTCAGCAAGACCAACCTGGCGCTTTGCTACCCCGCTCTCTCTGCGGAAGAACAGACCCGGCTGGCCCGCAAATCCCTGCTGGAAAGCGTCAAGAACACCTTTGAAATTGCACTGTTCTGGCGACAACCTGCTGAGGGCCTGAAGCGGGTGGTGGCCGTTGACGGTGATACCCCATTACGCCAGGCCGTGCAGGATGGCAGACCCATCATGATTCTGGCGCCGCACCTGGGCTGCTGGGAAGTCCTTAACTTCTGGCTGGCCACCGAATTTGGCTTGCATGCCATGTTTGCCCCCTCCGGCCTGCCAGAAGTCGATAATCTGGTACGCAGTGGCCGGGAGCACTTTGGCTCCACCATGTATCCAACCACCGCCCGTGGCGTGGCCGGATTGGTCAGGGCCATGAAAAAAGGCGCCCTGACCGCCATCCTCCCGGACCAGGTCCCCGACCGCCGCAGCGGGCGGCATGTGCCTTTTTATGGGCAACCGGCCTACACCGGCACGCTCGCCTGCAAATTGATTCGCCAGACACAGGCCGTCACGTTTATGGCCTGGGCCCGTCGTCTGCCCGGCACCCAGGGCTACGAAATTCGGGTGCGCCCGGCGGACGACAGCGTGGCCGATGACGATCTGGATGCCGCCCTTACGGCCATGAACCACTCCATTGAAAACCTGATCGACGAATCCCCCAGCCAGTACCTGTGGAGCTACAAGCGCTTCCGTCGCCCACCGCCCGGGGTCGACACGCCATACTAGCCCTCGGTTTCAGTGCCTCACGTTTTCAGTGTCTTACGCTTTCAGTGATTGTGAGTATTCATACCATGAATGGCTGCAACACCCGTTTGGCTTAACAATTGATGCCCATTCCGCTATACTCCGCGCGCAATTCCAACCCCCAGTAACACCCTAAAAGACTGATTTCCAAAAGAAATTAGCCAAGACGACGATGAGGGAAACGCTGTGCTAGAAGCCTATCGCAAACATGTAGAAGAGCGCGCCGCTGAAGGTGTACCGCCGAAGCCGCTTACCGAACAGCAGGTTGCCGACCTGGTAGAACTGCTGAAGACCCCGCCGGCTGGCGAAGAAGAATTTATCCAGGACCTGTTCGTCAACCGCGTTCCGCCCGGTGTGGACCAGGCCGCTTATGTAAAGGCCGCTTTCCTGACCGCAATTGTGAAAGGCGAAGCCAGCTCCCCTCTGATCGACAAGAAGCGCGCTGTCCAGCTGCTGGGCACCATGCAGGGTGGCTACAACGTGGCCCCGCTGATCGAAGCTCTGGACGATGCTGAGCTGGTTGACGAAGCCGCCGAACAACTCAAGCACACCCTGCTGGTTTTCGATGCATTCCACGACGTGGAAGACAAAATGAAAGCCGGCAATGCCAAAGCCAAGGAAGTCATTGAATCCTGGGCCGAAGGCGAATGGTTCACCAAGCGTGCCGATCTGGCCGAAAAAATGACCTTGTCTGTATTCAAGGTTACCGGTGAAACCAACACTGATGACCTGTCTCCTGCACAGGACGCCTGGAGCCGCCCGGATATCCCGCTGCACGGCAACGCCATGCTGAAAAATGCGCGCGAAGGTATCACCCCGGAAAAAGACGGTGAAATCGGCCCGCTGAGCCAGATGGACGAGCTGAAGAAAAAAGGCCATCCGGTTGCCTACGTGGGCGACGTTGTGGGTACCGGTTCTTCCCGTAAATCTGCTACCAACTCCGTACTGTGGCACTTCGGTGACGACATTCCGTTCGTACCGAACAAGCGCGCCGGCGGCGTCTGCATCGGCGGCAAGATCGCTCCGATCTTCTTCAACACCATGGAAGATTCCGGCGCCCTGCCTTTCGAGTGTGACGTGGAAAAAATGAACACCGGTGACGTGATCGACGTTTACCCGTTCGCAGGCAAGGTAGAAAAAGACGGTGAAGTCATCGCCGAATTCGACCTGCGCTCCCAGGTTCTGCTGGACGAAGTGCGCGCCGGCGGCCGTATCAACCTGATCATCGGTCGCGGCCTGACCACCAAGGCTCGCGAAGCGCTGGGTCTGGCACCGTCCGAATTGTTCCGCAAGCCGGAACAGCCGGGTGATTCCGACAAGGGCTTCACTCTGGCCCAGAAAATGGTCGGCAAGGCCTGTGGTATGGACGGTGTTCGCCCCGGCATGTACTGCGAGCCGAAGATGACCACCGTGGGCTCCCAGGACACCACTGGCCCGATGACCCGTGACGAGCTGAAAGATCTGGCTTGCCTGGGCTTCCAGGCCGACCTGGTGATGCAATCTTTCTGTCACACCGCCGCTTATCCCAAGCCGGTTGACGTGGAAACCCAGCACACCCTGCCCGACTTCATCATGAACCGTGGCGGTGTTTCCCTGCGTCCGGGCGACGGCATCATCCACTCCTGGCTGAACCGTATGCTGCTGCCGGATACCGTTGGTACCGGTGGTGACTCCCACACCCGTTTCCCCATGGGCATTTCCTTCCCGGCCGGCTCTGGTCTGGTTGCGTTCGCTGCTGCCACCGGCGTTATGCCGCTGGACATGCCGGAATCGGTTCTGGTTCGCTTCAAGGGTAAGCGCCAGCCGGGCATCACCCTGCGTGACCTGGTACACGCCATCCCCATGCAGGCGATCAAAGACGGCCACCTGACCGTTGCCAAAGCGGGCAAGGTCAACGTCTTCTCCGGTCGCGTACTGGAAATTGAAGGCCTGGATGACCTGACCGTTGAACAGGCATTCGAGCTGTCTGACGCGTCCGCCGAGCGCTCCGCTGCAGGCTGTACCATCACCCTGTCCGAAGACAGCGTGACCGAGTACCTGAAGTCCAACATCACCATGCTCAAATGGATGATTGCCAACGGTTACGGCGATGCCCGTACCATTGAGCGTCGCATCAACGGCATGGAAGAGTGGCTGGCCAACCCGAGCCTGATGCGTGCCGACGCCGATGCCGAATACCACACCGTCATCGAAATCGACATGGACCAGATCAACGAGCCGGTACTGTGCTGCCCGAACGACCCGGACGATGCCAAAACCCTGTCCGACGTGGCTGGCGCCAAGATCGACGAAGTGTTCATCGGTTCCTGCATGACCAACATCGGTCACTTCCGTGCTGCGGGCAAGCTGCTGCAGAAAGTGGAAAGCGGCACCATGCCGACCCGTCTGTGGATCGCTCCGCCGACCAAGATGGATCAGCACCAGCTCACCGAAGAAGGCTACTACAACATCTTCGGCAGCGCCGGTGCGCGCACCGAGATGCCAGGCTGCTCCCTGTGCATGGGTAACCAGGCTCGCATCGCGCCGAAGTCCACTGCGGTATCCACCTCCACCCGTAACTTCCCGAACCGTCTGGGTCAGGGTGCGGATGTGTACCTGGCATCGGCTGAGCTGGCGTCTGTGGCGTCCATCCTCGGCAAGCTGCCGAGCAAGGAAGAGTACATGGAGTATGCGAACACCATCGACTCCATGTCCTCCGAAATCTACCGCTACCTGAACTTCGACCAGATGGCCGAATACCAGGAAGTGGCAGACACCGTGAAGATCCCGGTTGCCCAGTCTGTCTAAGGCTCGGTAATTGCTTCACCAAAAAGCCCCGCATTTGCGGGGCTTTTTTTTGGTTCATCGCAGGTCAAGAATAAACAATACGCTGGCGACCGCTTACTGGATTAAATCGTGAGCTTCCCCCCACCTTCGCTTATCACTCGATGGATCACCTTAAGTCTGGCTGGACGCAAGAAATTGCCAGACTCGCGCGGCGGGTTCCGACAGGGGATGCGAACGCAGACGGTACATACTTGGCTGCGCATCGACCCCGGCATCCAGCGGCAATACACACAAAGCCCCTGACGCCACATCGCCCGCAATCATGGAATCCGGTGCCAGGGTCAGGGCCTTTCCTTCCCGGCAAAGCGCCAGACACGAACTGATCGTGTCCAGCTGGTAATCCGGGCCTCCCCGTTCATTCATTAACGCCGTCAGCCAGGTTGCCGTTTCCCGGCGGTAGTTTCGTGACACCCTCGGCAGCGCCCAGCGCTGCTCAAAAGCCAGCGTCTTCAACGCTTGCTCATCACTCCCTGCGACGGCACTCGCCGCCATTATCTTGGGTGACGCCACTACCCGTAATGGCAACGCCAATAAAGGGTGCGTAACCAGATCATCCTGGTCAGGCAATCGCTGCCGTAAACGCAGGTCGTAGACCATGAAATCATGTCGGTAGGCATACAGCCCTTTTTGCAGGGTATGGAATTCCCCCACCTGAATATCAAGCCGCTGGCCCTGCGCCAGCACATTCGGCCCGGATAGCATCTGCATAAGAATATCGGGAACAAAGGGGCCACAACCGATACTGATTACCCCGGCCTTGCCCTCGCGATGCCTACCCACCATACGATCCAGGCCCGCACTCTCCTGCAGGATCCGGTTTGCCTGCCGGTAAAGCGATTGTGCAAAGTCAGTCGGCCGCAGATGGTGCGTGTCGCGCTGAAACAACACCAACCCAACCGCGTCCTCCAGCCGCTGCATGCTACGACTCAACGCCGGTTGCGACAGCCCCAGTTGCCGGGCCGCCGCCGATACACTGCCCTGCTCATAGATCGCCACGAAATGGCGGAGCTGCTGCAATTGCCACATGGCATTACCTTTACGCATGGATATATAAACCATGCTTATAGCAAAGCCGGCCATACTCTGTCCACGCTGCCCTGTTCGGGTTACCACGGGAGAGACAGATGACAAAAATAAATCGCCGTACAGCACTGAAACAACTTGGCCTTGGCGCCACTGCCCTGGCCGTTGCCAACCCGGTTAAAGGGGCACCGGGCTTGCGAAAGAACCGGCGCCCCAATGTGCTGTTGCTGGTTTCCGATCAGGAACGCTCAAGCCTGGACCTGCCGGGCTCCCTGGATCTTCCCGGCCACGAGAGGCTGCGTCGGCAAGGCACCAGCTTCAACCATTATCACGTCAACACCTCACCGTGCTCCCCCTCACGCTCGGTCATGTACACCGGCCAGCACACCATGCACACCCACATGACAGCCAATCTCCATGCGCCCCCTTTTCCCGCACTCAACGACAAGCTGAAAACCCTGGGACATCATTTTCGCGATCAGGGCTACTACACGGCCTACAAGGGGAAATGGCACCTGTCAGATATCGAGGATGGCCCCGGCCTGCTGTACGGCAATTACCCAAGCAGAAACCGTGCACTGGAAAAGCACGGCTTCAGTGACTACAACCTCACAGGCGATGTTCACGGCAGTGTCTGGCAGGGTTACATTGCCGACAGAATGGTCACCGCAGAGGCCTGCCGTTGGCTCATGGGTAAAGGTCAGACAGAAGAAAAGCCCTGGTTCCTGGCGGTCAATTTCGTCAACCCCCATGACATCATGTTTTTCTCTACCGGCGAAAAACAATCACGCTCACGCACCAATCCGCAGTTCATGGCACCGCTTCGTCCGGCACCCCATGATCCGGTGTACGCAAAAGACTGGTCCCACATTTCTCTTCCTGCGTCTTTTCGGGCGTCACTGGACAACAAGCCCTGGTGCCAACAGGCCTACGCCAAACTGATAGACAGCGTTTATGGCCACATCGACAAAGATAACGAAGCCGCCTGGCTGGCCAACCAGAGTTACTACTTCAATTGCCTGCGAGACGTGTCGCGACAGGTGGACCAGGTGCTGCAGGCCCTTGAGGAAAGCGGGCAGGCGGATAACACCATCATTGTCTACACCGCCGACCATGGTGAAATGGCCGGAGCCCATGGCCTTCGCCAGAAAGGGCCCTTCGCCTACAAGGAGAACAGCCGGGTACCACTGATCATCAGCCACCCCGACGCGCGCCAACAACGCGACGTGGACAATATCGGCTCTTCCGTCGATCTGGTTCCCACGCTGCTAAGCCTGGCAACCGAGGGCAAGGCCGACACGCAAACCCCCGGCACCGACTTGTCAGCGGCACTCGATGGGCGCCCCTCAGACAGGGACAGCAAAGGCCATTTGTTCGCGTATGGAGTAACGCTCTACACCGACCCGGAGATCACCCGGGCCCTGGTTGAAAAAGGCGACGAGATCACCCCCATGCGACTGATGACAGAAGCCTTTAGCCAATTGAAGCTGGGCCCCGCACTGAACAATCGGGGCCTGCATCGCGGCTGTTTCGACGGGCGCTATAAATTCGTCCGCTACTTCAGCCCCGACAGCCATCACCGCCCGGCAGACTGGGCGGCGTTGACGCAGAACAACGATCTGGAACTGTATGACACTCACAACGACCCGGATGAACTGGAAAATCTGGCCGCAACGCCGGACCCGCACAAAGCGTTACTGCTGAGCATGAATGAAAAAACCAATGCACTGATTGACCATGAAATTGGCGAGGACAACGGCGGAGAGTTTCCCGGGCCCACCTTCCTCTATCAGCTATAGCCCTTTTTTCGGGCTGGCAGCCGGCTGGCGCCTTGGGAAGTAACGCCGGCTGCCGCCCACCTTATCCAGCTCATCAATCACGTTCGGTCATGACGAATCATTGCGGGCCTGGCGTTTCTTGGTCACCGCCGTGGGTATTGCCTGCAAAGGATCTTCCGGCCAGGGATGCTTGGGATAACGCCCGCGAAGATCTTTACGCACAGCCGCATAGTTCTCTGCCCAGAACCGCGCCAGATTATCGGTAATGGCTGTCGGTCGCCCTGCCGGGGTCAACAGGTGAACGGTGATTGCCAGCGCGCCATCGGCCAGGGGCGGCAACGCCTGCAAACCGAACAGTTCCTGCAGCTTGGCCGCCAACACCACATGCTCGCCGGTGTAATCCAGACGCACACTGCGACCGGTGGGAATCGTCACCGTTTCCGGCATCCACTGTTTCAAGTGACGCTGCTGGTCTACCGATAGCAGGCTCGACAGCGCAGCCCCCAGAGGCAATTTCTTCAGATCCGCCACACTGCGCATGCCGGCAAGATAAGGCGCCAGCCACTGTTCCAGGCAGGCCATCAGCCCCGCATCACTCACATCCGGCCAGCCCGCATCTGGCTGTATCGCAGATAAACGCTGAATGCGCGCTTGCCACTGACGCCAATGCGCCTCCCAGGGAAGCACCGCAAGGCCCAGGCTGCGGATACCGGCCAGCAGCCCGGCTATTTGTTGCTCACTGTCCAGGGACGCCAGTGTCTGGCTTTGCAGCACCAGATTCCCCATCACTCTTTCACGCCGCCCGGTGACCCGCTGCTTTTCGGTGTCCCAACCAATATGTTCCCGCCAACGGCCGTGTTGCTCCAGAACAGATTCAATCTCTTCATCGGTCAGAGGCCAGGCGAGACGAATACGGGCGTCCCTGGGCTGCCCATCCGTATCCATGACCAGTAACCATTCCGTTCCCTGCAGGCTATCGTTGTCATGCAGGAACAGGCCCGGGCCATCGGCCATTTGGTAACGCCCCTGACTACCACTACGCCGCCGGCTTATCTGCAGCGCAAACACTGACGCCAACAAGCCCCCCATGCCATCGCGCCAGCCTTGCGATGCCTGGTCGTTCCCGGCGTTAAGGCGCTTCGCCTCGGCAAGCACCGTAGCAAAGCGTTGCGGATGATTCTCCAGCGCCTCCAGGCGACGCCGTAAATCCACACCCTCGCCGGCAAGGATATCCCGCTCGGACAGCACCGCGACAAGCCGGGCCGCCGGCTCAGCGAGCCCGGCCTCTTTGGCAGCAATCAACAAAAGGGCAAGCGCTGGATCCACAGGGAGACGGGCAATGGCCTCACCCCGTGCCGTCAGCGATCCACTGTCATCCAGCGCACCACCCCGCTGCAGGCGCTCTACCGCACTGTGCCAGGCGGCCTGCGGCGGCGCGTCAAGCCATGGCATCTGTTGCGGCTCACGGCACCCCCAGCGGGCCAGATCCAGCACTAACCGGTCCAGCCCCACGCGCTGGATTTCCGGCAATTGATATCGCGCCAGCACATCCGCTTCACCCCACAGTCGCAGGCTATGGCCTGGGCCCAGGCGCCCTGCCCGGCCGCTACGTTGCCGGGCGTTGGTCTCACTGATGCGGCGGGTCACCAACCGGGTACGGTGCCGGGCAGCATCATAGACCGGCTCGCGGGCAAAACCGCTGTCGACCACGTGGGTTACCCCTTCGATGGTCAGGCTGGTTTCTGCCACATTGGTCGTCAACACGATCAGGTGCGGCTCACTGGCTGCCAGCGCAATCACTCTCTGCTGCTTGTCCAGAGACAAGCCGCCATGCAGCGTGACCACTGGCACCGGGCAGCTCCGCTGATTCAGTTGGCTGGCAACACGACGCATATCGCTTTGCCCAGGCAGGAAGACCAGCATCACCCCGGCGTCGCCTATCAGGCTCATCACCTGTTCCGCGCAATGGTTGCGCCAGTCCTGGCGGGCCGGCACCGGCGCATAAGCAACGGACACCGGGTAGCTCTGCCCTTCGCTACGCACCACCGGCGCCTGCAGAAGGGTTTCCAGCGGGCCGCAATCCAACGTGGCGGACATCACCAACAGGCCGAGGTCGGGACGAAAAGCCTCACTCGCCTCCAGAATCAGGGCCAGGCCAAGGTCCGCGTTCAGCGAGCGTTCATGGAATTCATCAAAAATCACCAGGCTCACACCGGGGAGTTCCGGATCGTTGAGCAACATACGGGTCAGCACGCCTTCGGTCACCACTTCCAGGCGCGTCCGGGCACTCACCCGGGTATCAGTACGGGTGCGGTAGCCTACCGACTGCCCCACGGCTTCTCCCCGTTGCGAGGCCATAAACGTGGCCACCGACCGGGCCGCCACACGGCGTGGCTCCAGCATCAGGATTTTTCCGCGCTGCCCCCACTCACTGTCCAGCAGCGCCAGAGGTACACGGGTGGACTTCCCCGCCCCCGGCGGCGCCTCAAGAATGGCACGCCCGTGCGCCTTTAACGCCTGTAACAGCGGGTTAATCGCCTGATCTACCGGGAAATCTGTTGCCATTCGTTACGTCCGTCGCCGTTTCGCCGTGACCACCGTCACGCTGCCACTTTTCATCACGCTGTAATGCTCGTGACGAGCAAAACCTATGCTATATTCTGCCCATATAGCTAATAATTAATAACTACATCAGATAGTGATTTATGCTGAATGATTTGGGGATCCCTGAGCATCTAATCTGGAAACTGGACCAGTTTGACAACCACAAGCGGGCAGTCAATTTTATCAAGCAGTTCCAGGAAACGCTGTGCGTTTACAGTGCGCCCGTGCAGCAGCTCTATACCAACTACGACATCTCGTTGCCCGATGACGATGATCGCTCGATGATAATTTTGCCTAATCCCTACGCGTACCACGATACCTTCAACAGTATCGGCGACCACAGTGTGCATGCCAGCGGCATGTACATCGTGCCCGGCGATCTGTTCGGTAAGGAGGGGTTGTTTCTGACCTTGCGCCTGCTCAAGTACGGCAAGCGTGTCATCAAGCCAGTGCCGCTGAAAGTGGGTTTGTGGGCGCTGATGAAAAAAGAAACGAAGGAAGTGCCCTTTCTACCGGTTATCACCAAAGGCGACCTGCGGGCTTTTCGCAAGGATTTCCCGTGCCTGCACCTGCATCGCATTCAACCGTCCAAGCTGGTGGACCGCTCCCCCATGGAGATCAAGGCAATCCAGAAAGTGATTCGCGACAAGCTGAAAGTGTATATGTAGGAACGCCCGAGGCCTGACGCAGGACGCCTAACGGTAAAGGTCAGGCGCGAGCGTCAGGCATCCGGCTTCAAGCTTCCGGCGTTTGATAGCAATAATCCAGCGCCTGAATGTAATACTCCAACCCACGCTGGGCCGCCTTGAAGGCGCGGTCACGGCTTTCCTGCTCTACACAGAGCAACTTCACCAACTCCATGGCCTCATGGGGGTGATCGTCGTCATAAGAGGCATGAGCTCTCAGCCAGGCCATGGAATGACGATTAATCGTGGCGACCCCGTCTTCCTGATACGCCTTCATGCCCTTGACCACGCTCTGGCTCCACTCACCCGTGGCCCACTCAATGGCCAGGTTGGTGGCGGCGATCCCTTCTTCCAGGCTACCTTGCCGGCCCATGGTCCAGAGAAAATTATTCACCGCATCCATCGCCGCGGGAGGCTCAACAAATTCCAGATCTTCCAGTGTCAGGCCGAATCCCATGGCCCAGTCCTGATACCAGTAGGCATGGCGCTGTTCAATCTTGATGTTGCCGATCAACCAGTTCTTGGCCTGCTCGTGGCCCGGGAAGCGGCCAGGCCGGGTTTTCGCCAGGTTCAGCCCCATGTACTTGGGGAAGTTTTCCACCAGCGGATAGAAATTCAATAACGCACAACGGAAACGCGGTAGGCTCAGCTGGCCACTGGCCATCTCCGCGAATACCGGGTGGTTGACGACCTTGTTCTTGAGGGGCACCAGATCATCCCAGAACTGCTGGGCCCAGGGGGTGTGCTCTGTCAGCTCTAACGCTTTCTTGTAATTTGCGGCACGCATTCGTCGTTCTCCATAACAACCCAAAGCAAATCAATGCAGCGAACACCAGCGTACCCGCCTCCCGGCTAGTACACTAGTCCAATAATTTGTATAAGCGATTTCGCAGGCCACGTAAATGACGCATTTGCTGTTTACTGGCTTTTTGCCGTGGATCGTACAGAGCACGCTGGTAGTAACGGGCCCAGTCACGGGCCGGGCTGGCGGCCCGGGGCCAGCGCCCAGCAATGGCCTCAGCCAACTGTGAAGGGGTCACCCCCGGGGACAACGCCAACCCGCAGCCCTGCACACGCTGATGTAACCGCCAGAATTCCTTCTCCATGGGCGACTGGCTATGGACCGGGTTGCGCCAAAACAAGTACAGGCCATACAGTCCCAACAGCAATGCCACAGACACCATCAGGGTTACCGCTACACGCAGCGGAGTCACCTGGCCCAGCAGCTTGCTCAGCACCGACAACTGCAGCTGGCTGTCATAACCCAATACCCAAGTCTGCCAGCGGAAATCCACATAATCGGCCCACTCGCGCATAACGCCCAACAGGCCACTACCGGCAAAGCCATCGAATTGGATACCACCCAGCTCATTCGCCGAGTCACCCTCTTCAAGGGCTGCTCGCAACCCTCTTTCCACGCGCTCAGGCGCCACCGCGCCGGTGGGGTCCACCCGCACCCAGCCCTGTCCCTCAAGCCACACCTCACTCCAGGCATGGGCGTCGTATTGGCGCACCAGCAAGTGGGAACCCAGACTGTTCTGTTCGCCCCCCTGATAGCCCACCACCACCCGGGCAGGGATTCCGGCAGCGCGCATCAGGAAGGTAAAGCTGGAGGCATAATGCTCGCAGAACCCCTTGCGCGAACGGAACAGAAAATCGTCAATGGGGTCGGCCACCAGTTTGGGCGGTCGCAGCGTGTAGTGGAAAGGCTGTTGGCGAAAATACCTCAGCGCCTGCTGCACCACTGCCGCATCCGACTGGCTCTCCAGGCGCCACTGCTGGGCGAGACCACGGGCACGGCGGCCGCTCTCGTCAGGAATCGACAGCATCAGCGCTTTCTCTTCTGCAGCCAATGGCAGCCGCCGGGTTGCCGCCGGCACACTGACCACCTGATAGCTCTGTCGTTGGCTCACCGGGTTGTTCGCCACCAGCCGCATGTCCCGGGCCAGGCTGACGCCTCCCTCACTGACAAAGGGTACCGGCATGGCAAACAACCAACGCCGCTGAGTGGGCTCGACAATGACCTGATACGCATAGCTGGTGCCGTCACTCCGCCCGGCCGTCAAGGCATCGACCCAGTCCGGTGCCGGCCCACGACCGCTGTACAGGTAGTTAGCCTCATCCATGCCACGGGGAATCGCCTGCTGCCAGGCCCGGCCATCAAAATGGCTCAATGTCAGGCCGCGCCAGTAGCGCTCTGCCGGCGGCGGCATATCGCCGTCAAAAGCGACACGGAACGCCAGCGCGGACGATTCTGACAGTTCGCTGATCTGTCCGGGGGCCATGCTGTCCGTCATCCCGGTGCGGGCTTTTCCGTTGCCCACCTGCATGTTCCATAGCGGCGCCACCCGAGGCACCAGCACAAACAGAATCAGCATCAAGGGGACCGCCTGGGCCATAATGATGCCGGCGCGTTTAAGGTGCTGCATGCCGCTGGCACGGGTGTCGCTATGGTTGATACCCGCCAGGCAGGCGGTGAGCAGCACCATGCACAGCAGCACATACAAGAACATCAACGGACTTTGCGAGAACAGCAACGAGGTCGCGCAAACAAAGAAGCCCAGCACCAGCAAGACGTAGGCATCACGCTGACTGACCACTTCCAGATACTTGAGCCCGAACAGCGACACCAACAGCGCCACCCCCGCTTCCGGACCGTACAGGCGACCGAAGCTGTAAAAGGTGAGCGCCACCGCCCCCATCAGCAACAGGCTGCGGATAATACGCCCGGGCAGCGCCATCCGCTGGCGGTTGACCAGGGCACGGATCGCGATCACCAACGCAAACAGACCACCCTGCCAAAGCGGGCCTTTGAGTAGCTGAGGCAGCGCACAGAACGTTACCGCAAGCGTCAGCCAAAGCCGGGTATGGGAAGGAACCTGGTAAATACGCGCCATCAGAACTCCGGGTAACAGGCCAGCGCATCCAGCAAGCGCCAGCGATGCACATCACCGGTATCCGGCGCCAATGTCAGGCCCGGCAACACCAACCCATAGGGCTGGTGTTGCCGATCCAGCTCCAGCACCCAGTGACACAGAATGGAAAGCCGTTGTTCATCACCCAACCCTTCCAGCTTGTCCCAGCGCAGCCAGAGCCGTCCGCCCACAGGCTCTTCGAACAGCTTGGTATTCAGGCCGCGACCACGGGCATACCCTTTCCAGTCGATTTTGCGCAAGGAGTCGCCCGGCACATACCGGCGCAGCCCCTGAAACTCTTCGTTGCCGGACTGGCCACTGCTGAATGCCCGCTGGTTATTTTTGCCACCATCGGCAGGGCAATCTTCACTTTCCTGCGGACGCGGCCAGGCCAGGCAATAATGATCGAGCGTCGCGTAGGACCAGGTACGCAGCAAGCCAAGAGGAAAACGGCTTTCCACTTTCAGTCGTGGTGCCGGGATTTTGCCCCTTCTGGCCAACGACAGATTCAGCCACAGGCTCTCCTCCTCGCCCGCCAGGACACTCACCTGTTGTGCGTCCTGCCCTGGCCAGCGCAACCAGATACAATGATGAGCACGCTGTTCAGCAAACAGCACCACTTCCAGTGCCCCTTCTTCGCCACTAAAGCCGGATTCCGCGGTGCCATTGCGCAGACCCAGGGCGGATAAATTGCGAAACGTATGCAGGATGGCCACCAGAAACAGGCTCGCCATCAGAAAAGACAGGGCCAGAATCAGGTTGTTTTCATAATTGATGCCACCGATAAACAGCAGCGCGGCCACTAACAGATAGAAAAAACCGTAGCCGGTAGGAAAAATAAAAATACGTTTCTGGTCGAGAACGATCTGACTGGCTGCCGGCAGACGGCGTGCCAACCATCGCTCGTACAGCCGGCGCGGTCCTTGAGGAAGCCTCACGATGCCGCCCTAGCGCCGTACCACAGGCACGGACTGGAGCAATGATTGGCTAATGGCAGCCACGCTGCCCCCTTGCCGAGCACTCAGGCGATGCTCTGCCACCGAGGCCCAGACCGCCTGCACGTCTTCTGGCAGCACATAGTCCCGGCCGGTAATCAGCGCCCAGGCCCGTGCGGCACGTAACAGCCCCAAGCCAGCACGGGGTGACAGCCCCGCCACAAAGCGGTCATCTGAGCGCGTAGCGTCAAGCAGTCGCTGTACATAGTCGAGCAGTTCGCGGGTCACCCGGATTTTGCCCACTACCTGGGCCAGCTTCATCAGCCCTTCGCCATTGATTACCGCTTTCAACTCGCGCACCTGCTGGCGCAAATCTCCGCCGGCGAGCAGTTCCAGCTCCACATCCGGAGCCGGATAGCCCAGGGATATACGCATCAGAAAACGGTCCAGCTGGGATTCCGGCAGCACGAAAGTGCCGGCCTGATCCACCGGGTTCTGGGTCGCCACCACAAAAAACGGCGCGGGTAATGGCCGGGTCACCCCATCCAGCGTGACCTGCCGCTCTTCCATGGCTTCCAGCAAGGCGCTCTGGGTTTTCGGCGTGGCACGATTGATTTCATCGGCCAGCAGCAGCTGGGTGAATACCGGACCTTCGCGGAGGGAAAATTGCTGGGTGTTGGGGTCGAATACGGACACACCCAGGATATCCGCCGGCAGCATATCGCTGGTGAACTGCACCCGCCGGTAATCCAGCTGGAACACCCGGGCCAGCGCATGGGCCAGGGTGGTTTTACCCATGCCCGGCAGGTCTTCGATCAGCAGGTGGCCGTTGGCCAACATACAGGTCAGCGCCAGTTTCAATTGTTCTTCTTTGCCCAGTACAACTCGCCCTACCTGGGCCAGGGCTTTATCCAGTGCCTGCATGCGTCCCCTTTATGCATTCATTGCCAATACGGACAGCGAGGCGGAAGATCAGGCGCTGGCCAGCGCCTTCAGACCGCGGCTCAGGTCTGCCTGCAGATCCTCAACCGCCTCCAGGCCAATGGCCAGACGAATCAGATTCTCTGTCACACCGGCTCGCTGTTTTTCTTCTTCGTTGACTCGCCCATGGGTAGTCGTCGCCGGGTGAGTCACGGTTGTTTTAACATCGCCAAGGTTGGCGGTAATGGAAATCAGGCGAGTGGCATCAATAAAGCGCCAGGCTGCCTGACGATCGCGGTTACCGGCAGCGTCTTCCACTTCGATGGACATTACCGCGCCGTAGGCCGACTGCTGCTTGCCCGCCAGTTCATGCTGCGGGTGACTTTTCAGCCCGGCATAATGCACCCGGGCAATGCCCGGCTGTGCTTCCAGCCATTCAGCCAGCACCATGGCCCGCTCGCTTTGCGCCTTCATCCGCAGACTCAGGGTTTCCAGGCCCTTGATAAAGACCCAGGCATTGAACGGGCTCATACAGGAACCGGCAGAACGCACAAAACCGAGAATGTCATTCATGGGCTCTTTCGGGCCGACCACGGCACCACCGAGGCAACGCCCCTGCCCGTCCAGATATTTGGTGGCGCTATGGATAATCAGGTCAGCACCCAGCTCAATAGGCTTTTGCAGGGCCGGCGTGCAGAAACAGTTATCCACCACCAGCAACGCCCCGTTGTCGTGGGCAAGCTTGGCCAGGGCGGCAATGTCACCGACTTCCGCCAGTGGATTCGACGGCGTTTCCAGAAACAACATTTTCGTTTCCGGGCGAATCGCCGCTTGCCACTGGGAAAGATCACTCATGTCCACCAGCGTGGTATCGATACCAAATTTCTTCAGGTAGCGGTCGTAAATCACGTTGGTGGTGCCGAACACACTGCGCGAGCTGACGATGTGGTCGCCTGGTGCCAGCAAAGCGAAAAACGTGCCGCTGATCGCCGCCATACCGGAGGCGAAAGCCACACAGGCCTCACCGCCTTCCAGAGCTGCAAGCCGCTGCTCAAAGGCGCGTACGGTAGGGTTGGTAAAGCGGGAGTAGATGTTACCGGGCTCTTCACCACTAAACCGCGCCGCTGCTTGCGCCGCGTTTTCGTAGACGAAGCTGGAGGTCATGAAGATAGGATCCGAATGCGCCATTTCATCCGTGCGCAATTGCGCCGTACGGATTGCCAGGGTTTCCACACTCAAGGTTGTCGGATCCAGATCATCACTCATGGTTTATTCTCGCTTTCATGCCGCACGCGACACGCAACAACGCGTCAGAGATTTGCGCCCAAAGGAAGTATCATTACACGCGAAAAAAGCCGAGTCGATTCGCAGCGACGGATTCATTCATCTGGCAGCACGCCTCAATTGCCTTGTTGCGTGTCGCGTACTGCGTGCCCGCGTTAATTAGCATTATGCAGATCGATAATTTCGTTATCCGCCAGGGCCTGGGTTTTCTCGCTGTTACCTTTCGCCGCGTCGTTGCGCCGCGCTTCCAGGTTGGCCAGATAGTCCGGGGTAATATTGCCGGCCAGATACTCGCCATTGAACACCGAGCAATCGAAGGACGCCACATTCGGATTGCCCTCCTGACAGGTTTCCACCAGATCATCCAAGTCCTGGTAGATCAACCGGTCAGCGCCAATCAGTTCACCGATTTCATCGGTGGTACGGCCGTGGGCGATCAGTTCCTGGGCCACCGGCATATCGATGCCGTAGACGTTCGGGTATTTCACTGCAGGCGCCGCTGAGGCGAAATACACTTTGCGTGCGCCGGCTTCCCGAGCCATCTGGATGATTTCGTTGCAAGTGGTACCGCGCACGATGGAGTCATCCACCAGCAGTACATTTTTGCCCTGGAATTCCAGTTCGATGGCGTTGAGTTTCTGGCGCACGGATTTCTTGCGTTGTTGCTGGCCCGGCATGATGAAGGTACGACCGATATAACGGTTCTTGATAAAGCCTTCACGGTATTTCACGCCCAGATGATTGGCCATCTGCAAGGCGGACGTTCGGCTGGTGTCAGGAATGGGAATGACCACGTCGATATCGTGGTCCGGCCATTCACGCTCCACTTTCTCAGCCAGTTTTTCGCCCATGCGCAGTCGCGCCTTGTACACGGAGATGCCATCGATAATGGAATCCGGTCGCGCCAGATAAACCTGCTCAAAAATACACGGATGCAAGCTCGGAGATTGCGCGCACTGACGGGTATGCATCTCACCATCAGCGGTGATGTAAATCGCTTCGCCCGGGGCCAGATCACGCTCCACATGGAAACCCAGGGAAGACAAAGCCACAGACTCGGAAGCCACCATGTATTCCGGTCCGTTCGGGGTGTCCTTGCGGCCAAAGCACACCGGGCGAATACCATGGGGGTCGCGGAAAGCCAGGATGCCGTAGCCAGTGATCATGGCCACCACGGCGTAGGCCCCTTCCACCCGTTGATGGACTGCAGCCACCGCATCAAAGATATCTTCCGGCTCCGGCTGCAACTTGCCGCGGCTTTGCAGCTCGTGGGCAAACACGTTCAGCAGGACTTCGGAATCGGAGGTGGTATTGATGTGGCGCAGGTCGGCACGAAAGATATGTTCGGCCAGCGCTTCCGCATTCGTCAGGTTGCCGTTGTGGGCCAGCGTAATGCCGTAGGGAGAGTTTACATAGAACGGCTGGGCTTCCGCCGAACTGGAGCTGCCTGCCGTGGGATAGCGCACATGGCCAATCCCCATGTTACCGACCAGCCGACGCATATGGCGGGTGCGGAAAACATCGCGCACCATGCCGTTATCCTTGCGCAGGTAGAGACGATCACCGTCACAGGTCACGATACCAGCCGCATCCTGGCCACGATGCTGGAGAACGGTCAGGGCATCGTAGATCCCCTGGTTCACATGGCTATGACCGACAATACCCACAATGCCGCACATGGTACTTACCTCTAGCTGCCGCTTACATTCATGATAAAGGCGAGAAGACTCTCGCCAACGTCCCGGGTCCACGCTTCCATCATCACCAGATGTGGCACCAGGGTAGATTCGTGCCACCAAGGGTCAGCGGCAAACAGATGCCGACCCAGGGCAACCAGTACGACCATCAGCAAGACCCCACGCAGGGCGCCGAACACCATACCCATCAATCGATCTGTACTGCTCAGGCCGGTGACGCGGATCAGCTCACCGAGCAAATGGTTGATGAGGGCTCCCACCGCCAACGTCAAGGCAAACAGGCTGCCGAAAGCGACAGCGGCCCGCAGGCTGGGGGTGGAGATCTGCTCCTGGAGAAGGATATCCAGGGCCGGGCTGAACAGGCGCGCGATAATAAAGGCCGCTACCCATGTGAGCAACGAAAAGGCTTCGCGGGTAAACCCACGGCGCACACTCAGAAGTGCGGAGACTGCGATAACAAACAGAATGATGCCGTCTGCCAGATTCATGTAAAGCGTGCTCTCGCCGGCGGGTTAGGGCTGAAAAAGGGCGATGCCGGACCAGGAAAAGGCGGACATGGCACCCTGCAAATACAGACGGCGCAGTTTATCAGAGGCGAACCCGCTTGCCCATGCATGCCCGGCTTTCCCGCTGTACGAAACAGGGACACAACCACACAGGCTGCCATCCGTCAGGGCACGTAAATCCGCACCAGCCCCTTAAGCTTGAAACGCTCGTCGTCGGCCAGCTTCTGCCGGGTGGCTTCAGCATCGTTTTTGCGAATTTCCGGCCCGACCATAACCCGATGCACCACTTTCCCTTCATGGCTGTCGGTTTGTATGTATGCCCGATAGCCTGCGTCTTTGAGTTTATCGACCATGCCGCTGGCATTATCCGCATCGGAATAACTGCCCGTCTGGACCACAAACCCGGCCAGCACAGGGCCATCGGCGGGGTCGACCTGGGGCGGCGTCACAGGGTCTTCCGGCGGCGGCACTGGCGCATCGTCCTTCACTGGTGCGACCGGTTCCGGCTGCTGCGGAACGGTTTGCGTGTCCTCGTCGCCATCCTCGTCGCCAAGTTGCTGCTCGGCAGCGTCCTGAATCGCCTCACGGTCAGCCACAATACGCTCGTCCGCCGTGTCCAGACGCTCCTGCGGCACTACGGGTTCAACCAGCACGGTTTTGTGTTCCGGCGGCTCGGGAATACGCATATCCAACGCATTGCGCACCTGCTCAGGGGTACGGAACAGGAACGGAGCCAGTGCGCCGGCCAGAATCAGTAACAGTACAATGCCCACAATGCGCTGACGCGCTCGATTATCCACCGGTTTCTCCATTCAGCATTCACTAGCGCCGCCGTTACTGCGCCTGCTCCCGAGCTTCTGCCACGGTATAAAAGGAACCAAAGACGACCACCTGATCCTCACCACCAGCCGCATCCAGCGCGGCGCGAGTAGCCGCCGCCACACTGGCATATTCCTGGTACTGCGCGGTGTCAGGCAGCCCCTCTCGCAGTCTTGCCGTCGGTGCCGCACGGGGAATCTGCGGTGCGGCCAGATACCACCGGGTAGCCATGCCGTCGAATAGCCCAATCACTGCATCAACGGGTTTGTCGGCCATCATACCGAACACCAGATGCCGGGTCCCGGCACAGGCCGGAAGCTGCTGCAGAAAACGCTGTACCGCCGGCAAATTGTGGCCCACATCAAACCAACAGGATACCCCGCCGATGTGCTGCTGCTCGCAACGCCCAAACAGGCCCAGTTCAGCCACCGCCACCACATCCGCATCGCCGCACTCAATGCCTACCAGAGCCAGCGCCTGACAGGCCGTGGCCAGGTTGTCTACACCCAGGCGTACCTGCGCGGGCAAACGCAACTGTCGGTTGTCTGACAGAACCAACGCCTCGCCCTGGACATGAAAGTCCCGGCCGGCAAACACCGGGCTCGACCCCAGCGTTGCGGCCAGCGAAACAAGGTTGTCCGGCCAGTCCATTTCACCAAACACCAGCGGCTTGTCCGCCCGGCCAATGCCGCACTTCTCGGCAGCGATGGCCTCGCGGGTATCGCCCAACCAGTCCTGGTGATCAAGTCCTACGGACGTCACCACAGACACGTCGGGTTCAACAATATTGACCGCATCCAGCCGCCCACCCAGGCCGACTTCCAGCAGGATCAGATCGGCAGTGCTGGCCTTGAACAACCAGAGCGCGGCCAGCGTGGTAAATTCGAAATAGGTGAGCGGCACGCCTGCCCTCGCCTGCTCCACCTGGGCAAACGCCGCACATAACTGCGCATCGCTGGCCAGGCCTTCAGGCAAGCGGACCCGCTCGTTGAACACATGAAGGTGCGGAGAGGTATACAGGCAGACCTGGCGGCCCTGGCGTTCCGCTAGCGCCGCCATTAAACGTAGCGTGGAACCTTTGCCATTGGTGCCAGCAACAGTAATCACGGGAACGGAAAAATGCGCCACCGCCAGGCGGGCAGCAACGCCGTGGAGCCGGTCCAGGCCCAGTTCGATCTCGGCCGGGTGCATGGCCTCGATGCGACGCAGCCACCCGGCCAAGGAATCAGGCAGAGAGGTATCAGTCATTCAGTGCCAGTGGCGACCAGCCCATCATGTTCGCCAGCAACCGATGGAGGGTGTCTCGCATATCATGCCGGGACACGATCATGTCGATGGCGCCATGATCCAGCAGGAATTCACTGCGCTGGAAACCTTCCGGCAATTTCTGGCGGACGGTCTGCTCGATCACGCGGGGGCCGGCAAAACCGATCAGGGCATTGGGCTCTGCCACATTGACATCCCCCAGCATGGCCAGTGACGCAGAAACGCCACCATAAACCGGGTCTGTCAGCACGGAGATAAACGGCAAACCGGCCTGGCGCATCTTCTCCAGGGCGGCACTGGTTTTTGCCATCTGCATGAGCGAGAACAGGGCTTCCTGCATACGCGCCCCGCCACTGGCGGCGAAACACACCAACGGCAGCTTCTGCTCAAGGCACACGTTCACCGCACGGACAAAACGCTCACCGACCACGGAGCCCATGGAGCCGCCCATGAAATTGAATTCAAAGGCACAGGCCACCAGCGGCTCGCCGTGCAATGCCCCTTTCAGCACTACCAGAGCGTCTTTTTCCTCAGTGGCTTTCTGCGCAGCCACCAGACGATCCTTGTACTTCTTGGAGTCCTTGAACTTGAGCCGGTCCACCGGCGCCAGCTCAGCCCCAATTTCCGTTTGCGCGCCTTCATCCAGAAACAGCTTGAGACGACGGCGAGCATCAATGCGCAAATGGTGATCGCACTTGGGACACACATCCATGTTGCGGTCCAGTTCCGGCCGATAGACCACTCCTTCGCAACGCGGACACTTTCGCCACAACCCTTCAGGAATATTGTTGCGCCGGCTTTCCTGGGGGCGACGTACGGCGGGAAGGATTTTTTCCAGCCAGTTGCTATTGCTCATGCAGAGGTCCCGTTATTGATCCATGGCGTTACGCATAGCGCTGAGAATACCGCCAACCGCGTCATTAATCGCGTCCGGAGTATCCTTGTTTTCAGCGATCTGGTTAACCAGGGCACTACCGACAACTACACCATCGGCCACCCGGCTCACCGCCTGCGCAGATTCAGCGTCTTTGATACCAAAGCCGACACCAATGGGCAATTGAGCAAGGTTGCGAATTGTTTCAACCCGACTCGCCACTTCATCCACATTCAGGGTGGCGGAGCCGGTAACGCCCTTCAGGGATACGTAATACAGGTAGCCAGAGCCGGCCTCACCAATCAGCTTGATACGGGCATCCGAGGTGGTGGGGGCCACCAGGAAAATCATGTCCAGGCCATGGGCATCCATTACCGGTTTCACCTCCAGGGCCTCTTCCGGTGGCAAATCCACCAGCAGCACGCCATCCACACCCGCATCCGCTGCGGCTTCGGCAAAAGCTTCGTACCCCATGACTTCCACCGGGTTCAGGTAGCCCATCAGCACCACCGGCGTGTCCGTGTTGGTTTCACGAAATGCCTTGACCATGGCCAGCACATCCCGGGTGGAGGTGTTGTGTGCCAGTGCGCGCTCGCAGGCCAGCTGGATCACTGGTCCATCGGCCATGGGGTCGGAAAACGGCACGCCCAGTTCAATAATATCCGCTCCCGCGTCCACCATGGCGTGCATCAGCGGCACCGTCACATCCTTGCCCGGATCACCGGCCGTCACAAAAGGAATCAGTGCCTTGCGGTTCTGACCGTCCAGGCGCTGGAAGCAACTTTCAATACGACGCATTTCTGCTCCTTAAAACAGGTAGCGGAAAGCCCAGCGGGCTTTCCGGGCCGGTGTCGTGCTTGATCACACGACACCGGCCGCTATAAGCCAACCGCCTGACATCGAATCAGAATTCGATCCCGTCAATGGCGGCTACGGTCAGAATATCCTTGTCACCCCGGCCAGACAGGTTCACCACAATGTTCTGGTCCGGTGACATGGTGGGCGCCAATTTGCGGGCATACGCCAGTGCGTGGGCCGATTCCAGTGCCGGCATAATGCCTTCCACCTGGGTCAGCTCACGGAATGCCGAGAGGGCTTCCTGGTCGTCTGCAGCCACATAATTCACCCGGCCAATGTCCTTGAGCCAGGAATGTTCGGGACCCACACCGGGATAATCCAGACCGGCCGAAACAGAATGCGTCTCGATAATCTGGCCGTTGTCATCTTCCATCAGGTAGGTGCGGTTACCGTGCAGAACGCCAGGGCGGCCCGCATTCAGCGGCGCAGCATGGCGGCCGGTTTCGATCCCGTCACCGGCTGCTTCCACGCCATACATGGCCACATCGTCATCGTTGAGGAATGGGTGGAACAGACCAATGGCGTTGGAGCCACCGCCCACGCAGGCCACCAGTGCATCCGGAAGCTGACCGGCTTGCTTCAGGCTTTGCTCCCGGGCTTCACGGCCGATAATGCACTGGAAATCACGCACCAACTGCGGGTAAGGATGCGGGCCGGCTACCGTACCGATGATGTAGAAGGTGTCATCCACGTTGGTGACCCAGTCACGCATGGCTTCGTTCATGGCGTCTTTCAGGGTCCGCGACCCCGAGGTCACCGGAATCACTTCTGCACCCAGCAGCTTCATGCGATAGACGTTGAGCTTCTGACGCTCCACGTCTTCAGCCCCCATGTAGACCTGACATGTCAGACCCAGGCGAGCCGCAACAGTGGCAGTAGCTACACCGTGCTGGCCAGCCCCGGTTTCCGCAATTACCCGCGGTTTGCCCATGTGCTTGGCCAACAGCGCCTGGCCGATGGTGTTATTCACCTTGTGCGCGCCGGTGTGGTTGAGATCCTCACGTTTGAGCCAGATCTTTGCGCCACCGAGCTGCTTGGACCATCGCTCTGCCAGGTACAGCGGAGACGGGCGACCCACATAATGGGCCAGGTCGTAGTCGAAATCCGCGCGGAACTGCGGATCGTCCTTGAGACGCGCATACATGGCGCTCAGTTCGTCCAAAGCCCCCATCAGGGTTTCGGAAACAAAGCTGCCACCAAATTGGCCAAAGTGGCCACGCGCGTCAGGAAAAGCAGAAAAATCAGGGCGTTCAGACACCAGCTACTCCTCGTGTTTTGACACTATTGATAAAGGCGCGAATGGCGGAGGCATCCTTGATGCCGCCACTGCGGCAGCCCTGAACATTCTTCTGTTCAACGCCACCACTCACATCCACCGCCCATGGCCGAACCTGTGTCACAGCCGCGGCCACATTTTCCGGGTGCAAGCCACCAGCCAGCACCACGGGCAAGGGCAGGTCTTTCGGAACCCTGCTCCAGTTGAAAACTTCGCCGGTGCCGCCTGGCAGCCCCGGCACATAGCTATCCACCAGTAACCCCGACGCGTTGCGGTACGCCTGCGCGTACTCATGCAAATCCACGTCGTCCTTCATCCGTACCGCCTTGATCCAGGGGCGCCCGAAACTATCACAGTACTGCGGGTCTTCATTGCCATGGAACTGCAGAACATCCACCGGCACGGTGGCCAGCACCCGGTTGATCTGGTCATGGGGGGCATCCACAAACAGCGCCACCGTGGTAACAAACGGGGGCAGGCTGGCGCAGATCTGCGCCGCGCGGGCCGCAGTCACTACGCGGGGGCTGGGCCCATAGAAAACCAGACCAATCGCATCGGCACCGGCTTTAGCCGCCGCCAAGGCATCTTCAATTCGGGTAATACCGCAGATTTTGACCCGGGGTATGGTCATGGGTACTCCAGTGTAACAAAAATCAAGGATTGTAGCGTGTTGCATGAAGCGTGCGGCATCTTGCACTTGCACCATTATGCCTGAAGGTCATCCGGTAACCACAGGGGGCCAAGGGGATCTTTCGGCAATGCAAAGCTGTCTGGATACTCGATGTCTACCAGGTACAAGCCAAAGGGCGGTGCCGTAGCGGCCCCTTTGCGCCGGTCACGGCCCTCCAGCACCTCCCTGGCCCAGCGCGCAGGCCTCTTGCCCGCTCCGACGCTCATCAGCACCCCGGCAATATTACGCACCATGTGCATCAAGAACGCGTTAGCATGGGCTTCGAGTACGAGCACTTTGCCGTGCTCATAGAGTTCCAGACTGTGCATCGTCTTCAAGGGTGATTTCGCCTGGCAGTGCACACTGCGGTAGGCAGTGAAGTCATGCTCACCAACCAGATACGCAGCCGCTTCACGCATGGCGGCCACATCCAGCGGTCGATAATTCCAGGTCACCTGGTTGCGAAACAGGGCCGGCGGGCGGGCATGGTTGTAGATGACATAACGATAACGGCGGCTCACTGCGGAAAAGCGCGCATGAAAGGCATCATCCACCGGCGTTGCCCACCGCACGGTCACGTCCCGCGGGAGATTGGTATTGGCCCCCATGATCCAGCTCTTCATTTCACGGGGGGCCTCCGAGTCAAAATGGACCACCTGGCCAGTACCGTGCACACCCGCATCCGTTCGCCCTGCACAGACCACGGCCACTGGGTGGTTGGCCACTTTGGATAACGCCGCTTCCAGGCATTCCTGCACCGTGCGTACACCTGGTTGCTGCGTCTGCCAGCCACGAAAGTCAGTGCCATCGTACTCAATACCCAGCGCAATACGTGTCATGGAACCCTCAGAGATGAGTTGAGTGACGCGTTGAACGTTCAACGCAGGAACGCGACCTGAACCTCTGGCGGCCAGGAACCCCCTTCGCTATTCCAGCGCGACTCGCGTTACCGCTTTTCACTTTCGACTAAAACAAAAAAAGGGGCGATACCATAAGGCATCGCCCCCTTTTTGCCTAGCGAGAGAGGGGTTAACCCACCTGACTGAGCAGCTCTCGGGCTTCGGACTGTTGCTGGTCATTACCCTCAGAAATCACTTCGTTGAGGATATCCTTGGCGCCTTCGTTATCGCCCATGTCGATATAGGCTTTGGCCAGATCCAGCTTGGTCGCGTTCTCGTCTGTTTCACCCAGGAAGTCGAAATCATCCTCATCAGCCAGCACATCAGCGCTGGATGGAGCCGGCGTCTCATCCACCGGAGCGGCGGGCGCAACAGTCGGCTCGATGGACACAGCATCATCCTGCCGCTGCGCATCGCTGACGTCAGCGTCGGCAGCTTCAGGGGCGTCGAAAGACAGGGTCTGGTCGTCATCCAGATTCAGCTCGTCATCGCCCAGCAGGTCTTCCAGGGAGCCATCATCTGCGGCGGCCACTTCGTCCGCGTCGATCTGTGTGTCAGCCACCGGCGTCGCATCTTCCTGCGGTGCGTCCAGATCCAGCGCGGTGATATCGTCAAGTGACTCTTCCGCCTGGGTGCTTCCACTCAGGGACTTCTCGGCTTCGTCCAGCTCCAGATCGATATCCAGATCTGACAAGGTGTCATCTTCGAGGGACTGCGGGGCGCTGCCTGTTTCATCAGACAGGTCCAGATCATCCAGCGACAGATCCAGCTCTTCGTCTGCTGCCGGCTCGGCAGACAGATCATCGAATTCTGCGTTCATTTCATCCAGATTCAGATCACCGAATTCGGTGTCATCTTCCAGAGTCGCGCTGCCCACATCATCCAGTTCCAACAGCGAATCAGCAGACATTGACTGCTTGTCTGCGTCAGACATTTGCGGTTCTTTTGCCGCGTCATCTTCGCTGTCGAAATCCAGGCTGAAATCATCATCCTGCGCATTAGCAGAAGAAGACGATGTTTCGCTGTCCGCATTCAGCATGACGGTAGCGTCTTCGTTGTCTGCCTCGGCAGAATCCAGCTCAAAATCGAAATCCGCCAACTCGTCCGTGCTTTCCGGCTCCAGAGACGGCGCTTCCGCCTCAATGGTCGGCGCGCTGGCAGACTCGTTCCCCAGATCAGAAGACAGGCCCATCTCCAGATCATCCAGAGACAGCTCGTCATCATCCTGAGCCGCTGCCGGCGCTGTCGCACCGCCCAAACGGGCAATGGCCGCATCCACATCGGCACCGGTGCCGGCATAGGTGGTTGCCTGCTGCTGGAATGCCGCGTCGTCGCCCATTTCTTTCAGCAGTTCCAGCAGACGCACTTTCAGGTCTGCCCGTTCTGGTGATTTATTGATTTCGTTGCGCAGGAAGTCAACCGCTTGCGGATAGCGGCCGTAGGCCACATACACTTCCACATCTTCCAGCGGATCCTGGCTACCGCCCTGCCCTTGTACCGGGGCCGCATCGTCAGCGTCATCATCAACGGCAGCAACGGTCGGTGCGTTATCATCATCCAGGTTCAGGCCAAATTCATCGTCCTGCTGGTCGTCAACATCATCAAACAGCGGACCATCCAGATCATCATTGTCATCTTTCTTCTTGCCGCGCAGCAGCAGGGCAATCAGCAGCAAAATGGCCAGCAAACCCAGCGCGATGTACAGCAGGTTTTCCATGATCAGATCGACAATGCCGCCACTCTGGGCAACCGGCGGCTGGGCAGGCGCCACTGGCTCAGGCTTGGACACCGGTACTACCGGTTTAACCGCGCTGTCCGCCGCAACCTCTTTGTCACCGGCACTGTCAGCAGCACTCTGTGAACCTTCTGCGTCACCGGCATCGGTTACAGCACTCTGCTCCGCTGCTTCTTCGTCGGAGCCTTCCAGAACAGCAACGTCATCGCCTGCGGCCTGCGTATCGTCTTGCTGAGTCGCATCAGCAGCGGCGACAGACTCTTTCGCTTCATCATCACCCGCCGCATCGTCAGCGTCCGCAGAGAGCTCAGGCTCAGCGGGCTCTTCCATCAACGGATCATTGTCCGGGGAGGCCACGCCCTGCTCTTCGCGCAATTGACGCAGCTCTTCCTGCAACTGGGTAATCTGGTCATTACGCAGCTGCAGCAGCTCTTCGCTGGTGGAGTTCTGCGCTTCCAGATCGCTCAGCCGGGATTTCAGTTCGGAGTTTTCACGGTCCAGACGATCCAGGCTTTCATCGCGAATCGCCAGCTCGTTCTCAAGCACCGCCGTATTCGCGCTACCTTGCTCGTCAGAACCCGTGCTGTCGCCATCATCCACACCGGCAGTGGATTCCGGAGCCACCAGCTTCACTTCACCACGGGTTCGTGCCTCAGCCTCATCATCGCTGTCAGCCACTTGGCGGGAACCATCAATCTGGGCACGCTGCGGGGTTTGGATGCCACGCTTTTCCAGCATGTCACGCCATTGGCGGTTCTGGTCTGCCACTTCCACAATGGCGGAACGGGTGGAGATGTTGCGCACTTCCTGCTCGTTAGGAATACGCAGAACCGTGCCTTCACGCACCAGGTTCACGTTGTTGTTGATGAAGGCATCCGGATTCATTTCCTGAATCGCCACCAGCATCTGCTGCACCGATACACTGTTTGAGGGGCGATTGTTCAGGGCAATCTGCCACATGGTATCGCTGGAACGTACGGTATAACGGCTGCGGGGACCGCTATCGGCCACGGCCGGGGCAGACTGGACCTGCTGAGGTTCCGATTCGATGGCGGGCTCAGGAGTACTGTCAGGCTGGGAGGTTGGCGTTGGCGCAGGCGCGGGTGCCGGCGCTGGGGTCGGTTCGCTGCGCGTCACCGGCTGAGGGACACGACTGATGGTCGGCGCAGCGGTCACGGCGCTATCGGCAAAGCTGGGCGGGTCCAGCAATACCGTGTATTCGCGCATCAATCGGCCCGTGGGCCACAGGAATTCAACCAGGAAGTTCAGGTAAGGCTCACGCACCGGCTGGTCCGTAGAAATATGCAGTTGGGCTTTGTCACCCTCCTGAAGCTCTACAGAAAATGCCAGACGATTGAGGAAATAGCTGCGATCAACGCCAGCAGCATCGAATTCTGACTGGGGCGCCAGATTCACCAGAATTTCTTCTGCAGACAGGTCACCGACCTCGTGCAGAGAGACATCCATATCCAGGGGCTGGTTCAAATAGGAATTAAGCTGGTATTCCCCTACCCCCAATGCTGCCGCTACGCCAGGCGCCATCATCGCCACAGCTGTTAAGCCAAACCCAAGTTTTCGAAGCATGGTCGAACCCTTTATTTATTATGTTTCCCGCGCTCAGCCCGATCCCGCGGGCCTTACGGATGTACCCGTGGCGGCAAGCTGTCCTATATGACGCCGTTCACACATTCTGCCTCAGGCCAGAGACAAAACCTAGAAACCGCGTCACATAATGTCAGTAAGTATCCATTACAGATAGTCTTTTAGCAACTTCTCGACTATTTTCACCGCGTTCAATGCAGCCCCCCAACGGACATTATCGGCAACGCTAAAATAGCTCAACGCCCCGCCCGCTTCCATCTCTTCACGGACCCGGGAAAGTCGCATTACAGGCTCACCTTCCACCATGGCCACTGGGGACATGGCTTGCGGATCATCACTGTCCTGCACCGACATATCGCCACCGTCATCCCACAAGGCATGGCATTGCGCTGCCGACAACCCCTGCATGCTACGTACGGTGACACTCTGCCCGTATCCATAAAAAACCGGCACACGCACCGTGGTGACCTGGATGGACAGGGGCTGATCCGCCAGAATACGGCGGGTTTCCAGCATCAATTTCAGCTCTTCGCTGGTGAAGCCGTTTTCCTGAATCTGACCACTCACCGGCAGCACATTGAAGGCGATTTGCGCCTGAGCCGCTTCACTGGGAGACAGGCCATTGAGCAGACGCACGCTTTGCTGGGCCAGCTGATCCACGCCGGCCTTGCCGGTGGCGGATGCCGCCTGAAACTGGGTAACCACCACGTCCTGCAGGGGCCCCAGTTCGGTCAGCGGTTTCAAGGCGCGCAGCAACTGAACCGTGGACGCATCAGCGCAGGCCACCAGGTTTTGCTCCCGGGCATGGGCCAGCATCTCGTCGTTCACATCGGCGACGACCAACGGAATGTCCGTCTCATAACGGTAGGCCGGCGACAGATCCACCACCACCGCGCCGGACTCTGCCGCAGCCGGCGCCAGGGCCTGGCTCACCGACGCTCCCGCCGCAAACAGCGCCACTTCCACCTGGGAGAAATCGAAATCCTCGGCGGTGCGCACTGTCAGGTTTTTGCCGGCAAACGCGATCTTGCTGCCGGCCCCATTTTCGGAAGCCAAAACAAAAAGCTCGCCGACCGGAAATTTCCGATCAGCGAGCAGTTTGATGATGGCCTCTCCGACCAGGCCGGTTGCACCGACGATGGCCAGATTGATAGACCGATCCATCACTTACCTCTATTTGGCGCTTAGCGCTCGAGAAGAATTCGCAGCATTCGGCGCAGCGGTTCAGCCGCACCCCACAGTAGCTGGTCACCCACAGTAAAGGCATTGAGGAACTCGCCGCCCATGTTCAGCTTGCGCAGACGGCCCACAGGAATCCCCAGGGTACCGGTCACGGCAGTGGGCGTGAGATCCCGCAGCGTGTCTTCCTTGGTGTTCGGCACCACTTTCACCCAGTCGTTGGACTTGGCAATGATGTCGTTCACTTCGTCCATGGGCACATCACGGTTGAGCTTCACGGTCAACGCCTGGGCATGGCAACGCATGGCACCAATACGGACACAGGTGCCATCCAGGGCAATCGGGTTGCCGCTGCGGCCGAGAATCTTGTTGGTCTCTGCCTGGGCTTTCCACTCTTCCTTGCTCTGACCGTTCTCCATTTCCTTGTCGATCCAGGGCAACAGGGAACCGGCCAGCGGGAAGCCGAAGTGCTCACGGGGCATGGCATCGCTGCGCATGCTTGCCGCCACCTGGCGATCGATATCCAGAATGGCACTGGCCGGGTCGGCCAATTTGTCGGAAACATCGCCGTGAATCTTACCCATTTGGGCAATCAGCTCACGCATGTTCTGTGCGCCAGAACCGGACGCGGCCTGGTAGGTCTGGGCGCTCGCCCACTCCACCAGCCCTTCATTGAACAATCCACCCAGCGCCATCAGCATCAGGCTCACTGTACAGTTGCCACCCACAAAGTCCTTGGTGCCACTGTCCAGGGCCGAATCCACCACGGAACGGTTCACCGGGTCCAGCACGATGACGCTGTTGTCCTGCATACGCAGCGTGGATGCTGCATCAATCCAGTAGCCATCCCAGCCCGCTTCGCGCAGCTTGGGGTAGACCTCGCTGGTGTAATCGCCACCCTGACAGGTCACGATCACATCCAGCGCTTTCAGTTCATCAATATTCTTGGCATCGCCCAGGGCCGGAATATCCTTGCCCACGTCCGGGCCAGCCTGTCCAACCTGGGAGGTCGAGAAAAAGACCGGTTCGATATCTGCAAAATCATTTTCGGCAGTCATGCGCTCCATCAGTACGGAACCCACCATGCCACGCCAGCCGACAAAACCGACTTTCTTCATTAGAAACTGTCTCCTGAAAGGGTTGCCCTTTCTATCAGTGAATCAATGCGCGTGTTGCGCCTGTGCGTCATGCCTCAGTCATGCTTGTGACAAAGCATCGGCAACGGCGCTGCCCATTTCTTCGGTGCCCACTTTGCGAGTGCCCTCGGTGTAGATATCCGCAGTACGAAGCCCCTGATCAAGAACACGCTCTACAGCGGCTTCAATGGCATCAGCCACATCACCACGCTCCAGGCTGTAACGCATCAGCATGGCCAGCGACATAATGGTCGCCAGCGGGTTGGCGATGCCCTGGCCAGCAATATCCGGTGCCGAGCCGTGGCAGGGTTCGTACAAGCCCTTGCGGTTTTCATCCAGTGACGCGGAGGGCAACATCCCGATGGAGCCGGTGAGCATGGCGGCTTCATCGGAGAGAATGTCACCAAACAAATTGCCGGTGACAATCACATCAAACTGTTTCGGCGCACGCACCAGTTGCATGGCCGCGTTGTCCACATACATGTGTGACAACTCGATCTCCGGGTAGGCCTTTGCCTCCTCGGTGACCACTTCTTTCCAGAGCTCGGTGACTTCCAGCACGTTGGCCTTGTCCACCGACAACACGCGCTTGTCACGTTTCATGGCCAAGTCAAAGGCCACTTTCGCGATCCGGCGCATTTCCGACTCGGTGTAGACATAGGTGTTGAAGCCTACACGCTCGCCGTTTTCTTCCTTGATACCGCGAGGCTGACCGAAATAGATGCCACCGGTCAGCTCGCGCACAATCAGGATATCCAGCCCGGATACCACTTCCGGCTTCAGGCTGGATGCATCCGCCAATTGCGGAAACAGAATCGCCGGGCGCAGGTTGGCAAACAGGCCCAGCGACGAGCGCAAACGCAACAGGCCACGCTCGGGGCGCTTGTCGCGTTCGATGGTGTCCCATTTCGGACCGCCAATGGAGCCGAACAAAATGGCGTCGGCGGCACGGGCTTTTTCCAGCGTACCTTCCGGAAGCGGGTCATTTTCCGCATCCACCGCTGCGCCCCCAACCAGGGCCTCATCCAGCTCCACTTCGAGCCCGAACTTCTGCTTGGCCACGTTCAGCACCTTGACCGCTTCTTTCACGATCTCCGGGCCAATACCGTCACCGGGCAACACCAACACCTTGCTCATTACTGCTTCCTGTCTACTACCGCCCTTGCGGGCTATTAAAAGTCTTTGGTTACCAGAACATCATCCGGCGCGGACGCCTTTACCAGCTCCAGGGTGTAATCTTTCTTGCCCTCAGCGGCACTGATGCGAACCTGATAGATGCCACCTTGTGCGAAGTTGTGGCGGAACTTGCCGAAACGAAGAATGCCCGCCTGGTCGGCAAACACTTCCACCGAGTGCTTACCGGCTTCAATCTGCACACTCTGCGCGCCCGCTTGCTCAGTAATGCGCTCGCCATCCACCTTGAACAGGGATGCCTTGGCTTCGCTACTGGTAGGCATCTGCCAGCCAGCGTCTTCGCCCTGCGCTGTCGGGGCCGACAGCTGGTTATCCACACTCAGCGTGGCCGCCTGCTCCCCGGTGGGGGCGTCGTACATGCCCGTGGATGCACAGCCAGACAGCATCAATACCGAAACCAGCGACAGCGAAAGTAAACGCAACATACAACCTCCTTGGTTATTCTTTTAATGGTCGGCAAAAACCCAGGGCTCGCGTTCCATGCGACCTTTTTCATAGGCACGAATCGCTTCCGCTTCATTCAGGGTCAGGCCAATTTCGTCCAGACCATTCAGCAGGCAGTGCTTGCGGAACTCATCAATCTCGAAAGGCAGCGGCGCCCCGGTTTCGGGAATCACCTGCTGACCCTCCAGATCAATAGTGATCCGGTAGCCTTCCTTGCCATGAACAGCCTGAAACAGGGCTTCCACGTTATCTTCCGACAACACAATGGGCAATAACCCGTTCTTGAAACAGTTGTTGTAGAAGATATCGGCAAAGCTCGGGGCGATAATCGCCTTGAAGCCGAAATCCATCAACGCCCAGGGCGCATGCTCACGACTCGAGCCGCAACCGAAGTTGCGCCGGGTGATCAGAACACTGGCGCCCTGGTAGGCAGGCAGATTCAGCACAAAGTCTTTATTCAGCGGGCGGGAGCTGTTGTCCTGGCCCGGAAAGCCTTCGTCCAGATAACGCCATTCGTCAAACAAATTGGGCCCGAAACCGGTCCGTTTGATGGACTTGAGAAACTGCTTCGGGATGATCTGGTCGGTGTCCACATTGGCACGATCAAGCGGGGCAACCAGACCATCATGACGCACAAACTTTTCCATGGTGTTGCTCCTTATGCCTGATCGAGTTCGCGAATATCAACGAAATGGCCAGCCACCGCCGCTGCTGCTGCCATGGCCGGGCTCACCAGATGCGTACGGCCGCCATTACCCTGGCGCCCCTCGAAGTTACGGTTCGAGGTGGAAGCGCAGTGCTCGCCGGCTTCCAGCCGGTCCGGGTTCATGGCCAAACACATGGAACAACCCGGTTCACGCCATTCAAAGCCTGCCGCCACAAAGACCTTGTCCAGGCCTTCTTTCTCCGCCTGCTGCTTGACCAGGCCAGAGCCCGGCACCACCAACACCTGCTTGACGCTACCGGCCTTCTGGCGGCCCTTGGCCACTTCCGCCGCCGCCCGCAAGTCTTCGATGCGCGAGTTGGTGCAGGAGCCGATAAAGACACGGTCCACCTTGATATCCGTCACCGGCATTCCCGGTGTCAGGCCCATGTACTCATAAGCGCGGGTCATGCCAGAACGTTTGACTTCATCGCTTTCCGCCGCCGGGTCCGGCAGATTGGCATCCACCGGCACCACCATTTCCGGGCTGGTCCCCCAGGACACCTGAGGCTTGATGTCCGCCGCATCAATATTGATCTCTTCATCGAAGCGGGCATCGGCATCAGAGACCAGCGTACGCCAGTAAGCTTCTGCCTTGTCCCAATCCGCGCCCTTGGGGGCAAACGGGCGGCCTTTCACATAATCGATGGTCACATCATCCACTGCCACCATGCCCGCACGGGCGCCGGCTTCGATGGCCATGTTGCAGACCGTCATGCGCCCTTCCATGCTCAAGCTGCGCATGGCACTGCCAGCAAATTCAAGCGCATACCCGGTACCACCAGCGGTGCCAATCACGCCGATGATATGCAGCACCACGTCTTTCGCGGTGACGCCGGGGCCAAGCTCACCCTCAACAGAGACGCGCATATTGTTCATTTTCTTGGCCACCAGCGTCTGGGTCGCCAATACATGCTCTACCTCACTGGTACCAATACCGTGGGCCAGGCAGGCCAAGGCACCGTTGGTGGAGGTGTGGGAGTCCCCACAGACGACGGTCATGCCGGGCACCACAGCACCCTGTTCCGGCGCCATCACATGCACAATGCCCTGGCGCACATCGCCAATCCCGAATTCGGTGATCCCGAATTCACGGGTATTGTCTTGCAGGGTCTGCACCTGAATCCGCGAGGTATCATCGGCGATGTCGGCGGCACTCTTGAACGGCGTGGTCGGCACGTTGTGATCAATGGTGGCCACACTGGCACTGGTCCGCCACGGCTGACGGCCCGCCAGACGCAGGCCTTCAAACGCCTGGGGCGAGGTCACCTCATGGATGATCTGGCGATCAATATAGATCAGCGCAGAGCCATCTTCGCGCTGGGTAACGAGGTGGGCTTCCCACAATTTGTCATAGAGGGTCTTGCCTGCCATGCCTTTCTCCTGAACCGTAGCGTAGTGCCGCAGCGTATTGTCACAACTATGGCTGGTTTATCACTGGTAATTAATGTAGAACTACGCCATCAATAAATCCAATTCATATTTTTCATTTTTAAGATAACCAATTATTATCCTCCGTACCGACACTGTGGATGCCCCGGGAATGATCGATACCCCAACGCTAACCGCCTTTATGGCCGTTGCCGAAACCGGCTCATTTTCTGCCGCGGCTGAGCGCCTGTACATCACTCAGCCTGCCATCAGCAAACGGATTGCCCTGCTGGAACAACAGCTTGAAGCTCGCCTGTTTGACCGTGTAGGCCGCCAGATCCAGCTAACTGAAGCCGGCCGCTCACTGCTGCCGCGTGCACGCCAGGTACTGATGGACGTGGAAGACATGGCCCGCGCCATTCACGATTTATCCGGGGAAGTGGGCGGTAAATTGCGAATCGGCACCAGCCACCATATTGGACTGCACAGATTGCCACCGGTTCTGCGCCAGTTTTCCCGGGATTACCCCCTGGTGAAGCTGGACATTCATTTCATTGATTCCGAGGAAGCCTGGGAAGGTGTTCTGCACGGGGAACTGGAAATGGGGGTGGTCACCCTGCCCCCGCAGCCGGATGAGCGTCTGCACAGCGAAGTCATCTGGAACGACCCACTGGTGTTCATGTGCGCACCGGAACACCCGCTGGCAAAGCAGGAAAACCTGACCCTGGAAGCCTTCACCGATCACAGCGCTATCCTGCCATCACCTGTCACGTTTACTCGCGGCATCGTGGAGCGGCTGTTCGATGAGCACAACCTGAAGCTGGATATCGCCATGTCCACCAACTATCTGGAAACCATTCACATGATGGTGTCCATCGGTCTGGGCTGGAGCGTATTGCCCGCCACCATGGTGGATCGGGGAATGGTACAGCTGCCTGTGGACGCGCCATTGCCCCAGCGCCAACTGGGTGTCGTCACGCACCCGGCCCGCAGCCAGTCCAACGCGGCAAAAGCCTTCCTGCGTGCCCTGCGCAGCCAGATTATCTAAACAAAAGGCCAGCGGCTGCCCCCAGCCGCTACCGGGGCGACCGGGTAGCACCACCGACAATCAAAAGCGAAGCCGCTACCGCCGCCACCAGCGATGCCACGAAAAACAGCAACACGCCCCATTGCTCCCACAACAACCCCGACAAGCCCGCTCCGGCCGCCCAACCGGCCCCAAAGCCCAGACTGGAGTACAGCGCCTGCCCCTGACCCGCCAGTGCTTCCCCAAACTGACGGTGCACCCAGGCAATACTGGCGGCATGGAAGCTGCCAAAACTGGCCGCATGCAGCAGCTGAGCCAGCGCCAGCAGCCACAGGGAATCGCCAGCGACACCAATCATCAGCCAGCGCAGCGATGCCAGCAGCAAGCTGGCCACCAGAAGCCAGGGAATATGAAAGCGTGCCAGCAGGCGATGCATGATCAGGAACAACCCGACTTCCGCCACGACGCCCAGGGACCACAACAAACCGACAATGAACTTGCTGAAGCCCAGAGCTTCCAGATAGATACTGTAAAAGGTGTAGTACGGCCCGTGGGACAGCTGCATCAGGAAAGCCGCCACCAGAAACAGACTTACCGCCGGGCGACACAGAATCTGCCAGACCGATTCCCCCTGCCCCTCGGCTTGCGTTCGCGGTGCATTGCCCGCGGGCAGGGTCAGCGTTCCCAGCCAGAGTAGCCACAACAGGCCGCTGAGCACCCAGGGCAGCACCCCCGTGCCCACCCGGTCGAGAACTTCGCCGAGCACCAACACCGCCACAATAAAGCCCACCGACCCCCACAACCGCACATGGCTGTAGCGGTGTGACTGGCGACCCAGAGATTGCAGTGTGAGCACTTCGAACTGTGCCAATACCGCGTTCCAGAAGAAGCTGAAAGACACCAGCAGCGCTGCCATGGACCAAAACGTATCCACCCAGAACACAGGCAGGAATACGATGGCCGCCAGCAGGTTGCCGGCACGAATAATACGCAAACGCTGACCGCTACGATCAGCAAGCCAGCCCCACAGATTCGGAGCGCCGATTTTGGTGAGCTGGGGAATGGCCATCAGAGCGCCGATGGCAGCCGCACTGAAGCCCAGGTCTTTCAGGTACAGAGACCAGTACGGCACCAGCGTGCCAAGCAGACCGAAGTAAAAAAAGTAGAAGCCGGAAAGGCGCCAATAATAGGGCATGAAAGAGGAACCTTGCTCTTGGCTGAAAGCCTGACGCCTGACTCTAAGCAGCGTAAGTGACGCAGCCAAGCCGCTAAGCACAACGCTTTATCTTTGTCAGGCATCCAGCATCTGGCGTCAGGCGTTACTTACCCCGGAATCGGCGCAAACGGCGGCACCACATCCCCATTCTGACCCCGGTGGCGCAGATAATGATCCATCAGCACGATAGCCAGCATGGCTTCGGCAATGGGCGTAGCACGGACCCCGACACAAGGATCATGGCGCCCCTTGGTCACCACCTCGGCAGCTTCACCGTCCAGCCCGATGCTCTTGCCGGGAATCAGAATGCTGGAAGTGGGCTTGAGCGCCATGGCCACGCGAACGGTCTGCCCGGAGCTGATGCCACCCAGCACGCCGCCCGCATGGTTACTCAAAAAACCGTCCGGGGTCATTTCATCGCGATGCTGCTCGCCGCGCTGATTCACCACGGCAAAGCCGTCGCCGACTTCCACCCCTTTCACTGCATTGATGGACATCATTGCCTTGGCCAGATCCGCGTCAATGCGATCAAAAACCGGCTCGCCCCAACCGGGCGGCACGCCATCGGCAAACACTTCCACGCGGGCACCGATGGAAGAGCCGTCTTTGCGCAGTGCATTGATCAGGTCTTCCAGGGCCGGCACCTTGCTCTCATCCGGGAAGAAGAACGGATTCTTGTTCACCGCCGACCAGTCACAGGACTCGGCCTTCACATCACCAATCTGGGTGCAGCCACCATAGATACGAATGCCCAGGCGCTGCTCCAGGAATTTGCGGGCAATGGCGCCGCCGGCCACGCGCATGGCCGTTTCCCGGGCAGAGGAACGTCCGCCGCCGCGATAATCACGGAAACCGTATTTCTGGGTGTAGGTGTAATCCGCATGGCCAGGACGGAAAGTGCCGGCGATGTTGGAGTAATCCTTGGATTTCTGGTCGGTATTCTCGATCAGCAAGCCAATGGAAGTGCCCGTAGTCTTGCCTTCGAACACCCCGGAGAGAATCTTCACCTGATCCGGTTCACGCCGTTGGGTGGTATAGCGGCTGGTGCCCGGCTTACGGCGGTCCAGTTCAACCTGCAGGTCCGCTTCACTGATTTCCAGGCCCGGGGGGCAGCCGTCCACGATAGCGCCCAGGGCGGGGCCATGACTTTCACCGAAAGTGGTAATGCGAAAACGCTCACCGAAACTGTTACCGGACATGCTGCCCCTCTTGAAAAATTAATAAAATCAATCTATTACCAAAAAATCCGTCAAATCCCTTCAGCCTGACAAAGGCTCTTGCCGCATCGCTGACTCAATCAGCCAGGAGATCGTCACGGTATTCTAGCAGCTGCGCGCGGGTAAGCATGAACACCCCGTGCCCGCCTCGCTCGAATTCGAACCAGAAGAACGGCACCTGGGGCCAGGTCTGCAACATGGCCTCCCAACTGTTGCCCACTTCCACGATCAGCACACCCTCTTCAGTCAGCTGACCCGGTGCATCCAGTAACAGCTGGCGCGTGAAATCGAGGCCGTCATCACCGGATGCCAACGCCAGCTCTGGCTCATGGCGGTACTCGTCCGGCAAACTCGCCATATCCTGGGCATCCACATAGGGCGGGTTGGAGACGATCAGGTCATAGGGGCCATCCACCGCGGCCAGCCCATCAGATTGTAGCGCCCGTACCTGCTCCGCAAGCCCGTGGCGCTGGATATTTTCCTCACATACCGCCAGTGCCTCGGCGCTGATATCACTGCCATCCACCTGGGCATGCTCAAACGCGTAGGCACAGGCAATCGCGATACAGCCACTACCGGTACACAGGTCCAGCACCCGATGCACTCGCTCAGGATCGACCCAGGGCGTAAAGGACTGCTCAATCAGCTCAGCCAACGGCGAACGCGGTATCAACACCCGCTCATCCACATAGAACGGCAGGCCACAAAACCAGGCTTCATGGGTGAGATAAGGAACCGGGACCCGGTCATTCACCCGCTTCACCAGCTGACTCAGATACCCACTGATTTCAGAGGGCAGTAAACGGGCATCGAGAATCCGGGGATCACTCTGCAGCGGCAACGCCAGCTGATGCATCAACAGGGCCAGGGCTTCATCCCAGGGGTCATCATTGCCATGCCCAAAGAACACCCCGCCACTGCGCAGCATGCTTTCCCCAAAACGCAGACAGTCACGGACTGTTTGCAGGGTGGCCATGGCCTCATTCTGTTGTTGCGAACTGATCACGCATCCACCTCCACCGACAACACGCTACTGACAACTGCGCCGATCACCCTTGATCCTGCACCGTTGACGAACACCAGTAAAAAGAAGCGCTGAAGATTAGCACAGAATCGGTTATAAAAGCCTGTCACGCTTGCAGTAAAAGGACAGCAATGAGCGCGGTTACGGTAACGCAGGAGGGCCCCTTCGCCCTGGTCGAGCTAAAGAAAGGCACCCAGGTGGACATGCGCGTTCAATTGTCCATTTACCGGCAACGGCTGCGCCTGTTCAATCAGCACCAGCAGCGTAAACAGCTCACCATTTACGTCGGCCATATCAAAGGGCTGGATTACACCGCCGCCCGCTACTCCTGTGGCGAGGATTTTGCGCAAATTACCGAAGCCAAGGCGATGGTGCTGGAAAGCGTACTCAACCGGACCTATGCCAATATGATGCTGAAGCTTAACAAACCGGCCTTTCCCGTTTACATTTGTGGCAGCATCAGCCAGGCCAAGGAGTGCCTTCTCAAACATCACCCACAGGAGTGAGCACTATCTGGTTATTAAAAACGGAACCGGATGCCTTCAGCATCGATGATCTGCGCAACTGCAAGAACGCCACCAGCGGCTGGGATGGCGTGCGCAATTATCAAGCACGCAACCGGCTTCGCGATGAAATGAAAGCCGGCGATACCGTGCTGATTTATCATTCCAGCTGCGCGATCCCCGCCATTGTTGGCGAAGCCCGCGTCACCAGCGACCCCTACCCCGATCCGACCCAGTTTGATCCTGCTGCGGATGGCTATGACCCACGCAGCACCCGCGAAATGCCCCGCTGGTATCAGGCCGATATACAGTTTGCCTGCCACTACCCGCAGCCCTTGACGCTGAAGCAGATCAAGCACCACCCCGAATTTGCCGACATGGAGCTTGTGGTGCGGCCTCGCCTGTCGGTACAGAAAGTGTCCGAGCGGCAGCTCCAACTCATCCGGCAGATGGGTCAGCCCGTGGATGCCACCGCATAGGGCGCGCTGCGCACCACAAAAACTCTCAGCACCACAACAGGGCATTCATTAAGACAAAAGAACTACAAACCCCCTGATTCCGTCGGCTTTACGCGCTGGCACAGCGGTTGCAATCCCTTCTCATAACCAATGACGAATGGGATTCACCGCTATGCTGTTGCGACGCTATCACTGGCTTTCTCTGCTGATTCTTCCCGAGTTCGCCAACGCCGATACCCTGACTGCCACCGATACCGTCTGGATTGCCATCGCTGCGGCGCTGGTGTTCTTCATGCAGGCGGGTTTTGCACTGCTTGAGAGCGGGCTGAGCCGAGCAAAAAACTCACTGAACGTGGTCATGAAGAACTACATGGACCTGTGTGTTGGCACTCTGGTGTTCTGGGCCGTGGGCTTCGGGCTGATGTTCGGCACCAGCAGCAATGGCTGGTTCGGGCAGGATCAGTTCATGCTCAACCAGGCTGACGCCAGCACCTGGGCCATGCTCCTGTTCCAGATCATGTTCGCCGCTACCGCCGCCACCATCGCCTCCGGGGCCATGGCGGAACGCACCCGCTACGTGGGTTATTTGTGCGGTGCAGTGGTGATTACCGGCCTTATCTACCCGCTGTTCGGCAACTGGGCCTGGAACAGCAATGGCTGGCTCGCCCAAATGGGCTTTATCGATTTCGCCGGCTCCACGGTGGTCCACAGTATCGGCGGTTGGTGCGCACTGGCCGGTATTATGGTGGTAGGCCCGCGACTCGGCCGTTTCGACAGCCAGGGCAAACCACGCACCATTCCCGGCCATAACCTTTCCTATGTGGCATTGGGCGGCTTCATACTCTGGTTCGGCTGGTTTGGCTTCAACGGGGGCTCCACCCTCTCTGCCAGCGTGGATATCGCCAAGGTGAATCTGAATACCCAGCTGGCCGCCGCAGCCGGTGCCGTGGGCAGCGTTATCTACCGGATGGTAAGTCACCGCCCGGTATTACTGACAGAAACCGTGAATGGCAGCCTGGCGGGGCTGGTGGCGGTGACCGCTGGCTGTGCCGTCATGGCACCCGGCTTTGCCGTCATCACCGGCCTGGTGGCCGGCGCGCTGGCGGCTTTCGGCGCCCGCATTCTGCTCGCCTTCCGCCTGGATGACGTGGTCGGCGCCGTCCCTGTGCATGCCTTCGCCGGTGCCTGGGGCACCCTGGCTGCCGGGCTGTTCTACGACGGCGACCTGTTCAACGGCCAGCGCGTGATGGTGCAACTGCTGGGAGTAATTGTGGCATTCGGCTGGGCATTCTTCACCGCGCTGATCATGTACATGCTGGTATCCATTCTGGCAGGCCTGCGAGCACCGGCTCTGCACGAACAACGGGGTCTGGACCTCAGCGAACACGCCGAAACCGGCTACCCGGAATTCCCCCAGAACACGCTCTACAACCGTGACACCTACAACGCAGACAAGGCTCGCGGGCAGGAGCTGCGTCCATGAGCCCAGCGCCCATCAACCAAAGCGTCCAGCGTCGGCGACGCGCTATCGTCACCGGCCTGGCGCCCTACATGAATGAGCCGGTACTGCTGGAGGCGATCAGCCACTGGCAGCTGCATTACGCGGAACGACCGAGCTTTTCCCTGCAAGGCTTTGTCAGCGACCTATGCCGCCTGTTCGACCTGGGCGAGCGGCGCCACCATATTCACATGAGTTTGGTGCAAGCGATGACGCTGTCCGACAGCGAACTTGCCGCCGATCCATTGGCCAACAGCAACGACAGCCACACCGAAGCGCACCCGTGCACCCATGCGTTTCAGTGCCTGCTCCAGGCCCTGTGGCAAAGGCTTGGCAAACGGGCAGCCACCCAGTTACAGCTGGATCTGGGGGCACAACTGCGCCAGGCCAGTGTTAGCGCCGAAACCCGACTGACCATGGAATACTGGCTGCAATCACCGGACAAATCACTCAGCCCCCTGCCCCTGGCCAGCTTGCGTGACCAACTGAACCGCACCTATGTCCTGTTATGCGAACAGCTGGGGCCTGTCGAGGCAGACCAGCAACTCAAGGCCGCTTACCAGGCAACGCTGGCCCGGCTGGATGACAAGGAGGCCCTGCAAACCTTGATGTAGTTCTGCCCCGCTGTGCACAGAGACAGGATCAGGTACTCTCAGGAATGGAATAAGTAAAGGCACGGGTGGCCATTGATGGCCACCAGGGGGAGACAGTGAAATTACACCACCAGATATTCATTGCCATGCTGGCCGGCGCACTGGCAGGCAGTTTCACCGCCGAATCCAGCACGCTGTTCGGGCTACCTGTGCTCAGTGGTTACGATCTGGTGGGAACCCTGTTTATCAATGCCCTGAAAATGGTCGTCATCCCGCTGATTGTGACGGCCATTATCAACGGCATGGTGGGCGTCGGCGATGGGCAGAATCTGGGGCGGATGGGCCTGAAAACCGTGGCCCTGTACATGACCACCACCCTGGTAGCCGTGCTGATCGGCCTCACCGTGGTCAATCTGTTCAGCCCCGGTATTATCAATGATCAGCCCGCCCGGGAGTTACTAGGCCTGGCCACGGAAACCGAGGATGCGCTGGCTAAAATCGAAGGCCGTGGGGCCGGCGATTTCACCGATATCCTCCGCCAGATGCTGCCACCCAATCTGATAGCGGCGGCAGCCAACGGCCAAATGCTGGGGCTGATCGTCTTTTCGCTACTGTTCGGGTTTTTCCTGCGTACCGAGCGTTCGCCCTCCGGCCAGAGCCTGCGCAACATTATCGACGGCATCTACCAGGTAGTGATGAAAATCACCATGCTGGTGATCCGCTTCACCCCGCTGGGCGTGTTTGCCCTGATCGCGGCCACGGTAACCCGCACCGGCATGGATGCCATCGAGCCACTCGCCTGGTTCTTCCTCACCGTACTGGTAGCGCTGGGCCTGCATGCTTTTGTTTTCATGCCGATCCTGATTGCCCTGGCAACCAAGCGCTCACCGCTTCGCCATATCCAGGCCATGATACCCGCGTTGCTCACCGCGTTTTCTTCCGCCAGTTCGGCCGCAACGCTGCCTCTGACCATGGAGTGTGTGCAGAAACGCTCCGGGGTCTCGACGCGCACTAGCAGCTTCGTGCTGCCATTGGGCGCCACCGTCAACATGGACGGGACCGCCCTGTATGAGTGTGTAGCGGCCATGTTCATTGCTCAGGCCTACGGCCTGGACCTGTCGCTGACCACCCAGTTCATGATCGTGATCACCGCCCTGCTCACCTCCATCGGCGTGGCCAGCATTCCCGCTGCGTCGCTGGTGGCGATTACGGTGATTCTTGGCGCCATCGGCCTGCCGGCAGAAGCCATCGGGCTGATTCTGGTCACCGACCGCGTGCTGGATATGTGCCGCACTGCGGTCAACGTCTGGGGCGACAGCGTGGTTACCGTGGTGTTGGCACGGAGTGAGGGGGAAGAACAGGTGTTGTCGCTACCGGTCTCCGAGATGGAAACGGTAACGACAACAGCCGGACAAGCGGACCGAGATGCAACAGCCAGTGAACAGTCTTAGAATGCGTGTGCAGACCCGCTATTATCCCAGTCGCGCTTGATGGCAACAGCAGCACTGCCAATAACAGGTACCATGCAGGCAAACGCCAGCATTGCGGAAAACAGGTTTTCACCGTTGTTTTCAAGGCCTGCCACGAGAAAAACCGTTACGGCAACCGCAATCATCAGGGCCAGGGTATCTTTGAACAAACGTGAGAATAAAGTCATAACAATTGCTCCCTTTAATGCTTTATGTGAACACATGTTAACTTTATAATTCACCAGGTCAACACCTGTTCACAACATTATTTTTGCTTTGCTTCTCGCATATGGAGACACGTTGAAACAATCGCCCACCCTCCTTATCACCCACGGCTGCAGCCCACTCGGCCAGGCCCTAGCCCGGGCGGCCGCTGGCCACTACCGGGTTGCCATCGCCAGTGTCGACACACGCACCGGCAGTGCGCTGTGCCGCAGCCTGCATGAAGACGGCCATGAAGCCCTCTTCATCGAGACAACCACGGGGAATGCTCAGGATATTCAACGGGGTATAAATCGGGTTCTGCGCCGCTGGCAGCAACTGGACGTGATCATTAACCTGCCTGGTAACCTGCTGGTAGGGCCTTTTGAAGCGACCCAGGAACAGCAGTGGCAAGCGCTGGCCAGCGAGCAGAAAATGCACGTCGTGCACAACTGCCAAAGCGCTCTGACGGCCATGAAGAAACAGGGAAACGGGAGAATTATTAATGTGGTGCCCGATTGCGGTTTACTGGCCGGGCCACTGACATCAGCAAGCAGCAGCACCTACGCAGGCATTGTCGCCCTCACCGAAAGCCTGAACAGCGAACTGGCCAACAGCCCGGTCAACGCCACCCTTATTGCACTGCCCCTTTACCGGGAGCTATCTGTACAGCTGGATGCCACGGACCCGCTCAGCCAGGCCCGCTTTGAACGCAAGATTCGTGACAGCCTGGATACTGCGCTGTCTCTGAGTGCCGATATTATGGCCATGCTGGACAAGCCCGAGAGCGCAACCCTCCATCTTCCCTCGGCGCCTACCCGAGCGCACTGGCGTCTTAAACGCTGGTTCAGAAAACGCTGGGATAACAAAATGCAGCAACGCGGACAGCGCTATCGCCGCCGGGAACCCGAGCCATAAACCGGACCAGGCGCAGGCTGCTCACAAAAGCCTTGGCACCACGATAACAGGCCCTAGGCAAAGGTTTCCACGTAGCGCAGCGTATGCCGGTAATCCCCCGCCAGCGCATCGTCAATTTTCGGTGCGACCAGCGATACCAGTTTTTTACCCACCAGCGGCACCGAACTGCTTATTTCCACTTCGGTGTGCTGAACCGCTTCCTTGTCATCCCCGGTGAGTACCATGACACCACTGATTTTCATGGGGACGTTGCCCAATTCAAACCGATACTCGGCCTGATAGCGACCAGCCTGTGTGGTGGGAGTCCAGAGAAACTCTGTCAGTAAATCGGCGCTTTCCGGCAAGAAACGGCGTGCCATGGACGGCACCTTGTCTGTGCGTATTTCGATGGGCTGGATCAGCTGAATCAGCTTTCCCCGCGGGGTATCCTCAAAGGCCCCAAAACGGTAATTGTCCACCTTGCCCCACTCGTAGCGGGTCTCATAAAACGCTTTGCTCGTCAGGATTTCGTAAAGCCGGTCCACACCGATGGGGTACTGGCGGTCAACCATCACTTTCATACTGTCTCCTGCCCTGAGGCCACCCGCTTCATCAACTGTAACAGCGGTGCCAGCTGGCGTTTCAAATCCGGCAAGGCACTGACAACGGGACGGGATTTCCCCGCACGCAACAGCGCCAATGCCTGTTCAATCGTTAATATGGGGGCCGCGTCATCCACCGACAAGGTGGTGTCAGCATCATCACTGAGTACCGCACCCGGCCCCAGGGTACGGGCCTGTTTCAACTGTTCATCCAGCGTCAGTTGTACCTGACGCGGCGTCAATCCCGCATGAGCGGCCGGGGTCTGGATAATCACGGTCAGAGGCAAACGCTGCACCTTGCCACGGAACTGGAAGGCCAGCTTTTCACTGACTTTCAACGCCCGTTCCACAAACCGTTTGGCGCCCGCCGGGCCGGCACTGGGTAGCAACACAGTAAATTGCGCCACGCTGCTGCGTGCCAGGGAGTCCTCCTTGCGGATCACCCCACGCAGTGATTGCGCCAGCTTCAACAACACCATATCCGTTCGCTTTTTACCAAGCTGTACGAAAAGTTGATTGAATTGGTAAATCTCCAGTTGCACGACGGATAGCTTGTACTGCTGACGCGCGGCCAATGCCAGCTCCTGGCGCAAGCGGTGCTCCAGGTAACGGCGGTTGCCAAGCCGGGTCAGCGGGTCAATCATTGCCTGCTTGGCCAGTTCCTTGCGCTCGTTCTGGTAATTGGCATGGGCTCTGGCCCGGGCCAGCAAATCCGTGGAATTAAACGGCTTGCTGATAAAATCCGTTCCCCCCAGGCGCAGTGCTTCAGCGCGGGCCTCTTCATCATTTTCCGCACCGGTGACAATAATTACCGGCAAGCCAGCGATACCTTCATCTTCGCTGGTGCGAATTTTTTTCAGTAATGCAAAGCCATCCATCTCCGGCATGGCCAGGTCAGAGAACACCACACTGATGGACGGGTTGTTGGTAATCATGGTCCAGGCCTGGAGACCATTTTCAGCCACCTCGACACGAAACTCGCCACCGAGCATCTTGTCCGCCGCCAGGCGCATTACCTTGGAGTCATCCACAAACAGCAGTAAGGGTTTAGGCGCCTTATCCATGATTGCCGGTTTCCTTTTCCAAAAGCGCCAGCGCACCCTGCGGCCCGGGCTCACGCCCGCGCACATAGCCATAAAGCCGTGACCGGCGCTGACAGAAGTCCCCCCGCACAATAGCAGGCAAATAGTGTTCGTTGAGAAGATGTCCAGGCCGGGCTGCCATGCAGTAAACCGTACCTGCGGTGCTATCAAGATGGGAAAGGATGCCCAACTGGGCGAGGTAATCGCGTCCGTTGGCAAAGTGCTCCACATACGGCACCGGGTGCCCCGCTGCCAAAGTCAGTTGCGGATCTATATCCAGGCTGTCAGCCACGCCGCCGATGCAATACAGCTCCAGCTTCTTGACCAGAGGGCGGGTACTGGGATGGCGCAACAGTTTGCGAACGATGTAGCTGGCAACAATGGAACCTTGAGAGTGGCACACCAGCACAACGCGATCATTGTTTTCCAGTGCATCCACCAGAATGTGCATTGCCGGCCGTGACAGCTTGCCATCCTTGCGCAGTGTTCTGGCGGTAATCGATTCAGCTACATCACGCAACAGCCCCCAGGTCGGGGTGTGGATCAAATGCACGGGGCGCCCGAACAAGCGGGCGATTTCCGACGCATTCAGTAGCGCCACCGGCCCCGCGGTTCCCATTCCATTAATGAAAAACCAGCGACTGCGCGTGTTCTCACGCACCGCACGGGGCGGGTGACACACCAGCGTGCCCTGACTGATGGATTCCCGGGTAGCAGGAACCAGCAGTTGCAGCAAGGAAAGCAGGGCTTCACCACGACTGGAATAGGACGACCAGGAAAGTTCGGAACGAATACCAGGCTCATCCCCTGCCGGCATGACCATGCGGGGAATGTCAGTGAGGTGATTCAGGCTGAGGCGCAGATCCCGACGGATGGCGGAACGGTTATCTATGATGTGGCGTAACCACTGCCGGGGACGGTGCAACATCTTCCTGCCCTGCCTTTCTGTTCTGTTTTTCTTATGTACCGAGCGTGTGTGTCTGCGCTCATGCCGGAGAATGCGCCCGGGGAGGCACTAACGCCGTCGACACACTACAATACGACACAGTACGACGAAATCAGCAGATCAAGAATAGCAGGAAATCAGCAAAGAGAGATCACAGAAGTGCAAAGCCAGGGAAAATCCAGTGAACGGTCAGCACTTTTGCTTCACCGCACCCTGCGTAACGCTGCCTGCGGCCCGTCGTTTACACAAACCGCAGGCAAAGCCGGTCAAACGAAGTACATCAGCAACCATTCAGCGGCCAGCGCAGGTTTGTCTTCACCTTCAATATCGACCGTAAAGGCAAACTTGAGCAACCACTGCCCTTCCCGTTTCTCGGTGGTTTCCAGCAAGGTAGCACGCGCACGAATACGCTTGCCTTCTTTCACCGGGGCCATGAATCTCAGCTTGTCGAAGCCATAATTCATCGCCATTTTCATGCCTTTTGGCATCAGGAAATCGTCGATGGATGCCTGTAGATACGGTAGCAGTGAGAGGGTCAGGTAACCGTGGGCGATGGTGGTGCCAAACGGTGTACTGCGCGCTTGCTCCGGGTCCACGTGGATGAACTGGTGATCCAGAGTGGCATCAGCAAAGGCATTGATGCGCTCCTGATCGATCTGAAACCAGTCTGAAGCACCCAATTCCTTGCCAACGTAATCGGCCAATCCTGCCACTTCAACCACTTTCATTATACTGCTCCCCTGACGGAATCTGTCTCGATTTCTTCCGAGGATAACCGCACAGCTTCACAGCACCATGACCGATTAAAACCGGATCAATGCGTACCCTGGTGGTTTTGGTCAGTCTTCAATGATTGCATCCGTGGCGCAAAGAAAATCGTTAATGCTGGCGGCTACGCTTTCCGGTGCTTCCATGTGCAAATGATGGCGCCCTGGCAATCGCACAATCGAAGCGCCCTCCAGCCAGCCCAACCGGTGATCGAACATGCCATTCCCTCCCATGCCCTGCTCGCCAATGATCAGACAGGTCGGCGCCTTGATGGCACGTATAAAGCCTTCGACCTGTTCTTCGGTCAGGCGCAAAAAAGAGGTGAGCCGCAGGCGGCTGTCCGCCCGCCAGGTCCACCCCCCTTCCACCGGCATCAAGCCCCGCTCGCTCAGGAGCGCAGAGGCTTCATGGTTCAAACCACCAAACCCTTTAGTACGCGCCTCAATCGCATCATCGACACGGGCATACACCGGCTTGCGCTTCCCGGCCAGGGAAGCCGAATCATCCAGCGCTTTACGCAGGTTGGTAGCCACATCCTTGCCATCAGTGCTGGGCGGCCCCAACCCTTCAATCAGCACTAATCGGGATACCCGTTCCGGGCAGGCCGCCGCGAACAGGCAGGCAATGCCCGCTCCCATGGAGTGCCCCATCAGGGTAAAACGCTCCCAGCCCAACTGGTCCACCACGGCCAGCACATCACGAACGTGATCCACCAAATGGGTGACCACACCATCAGGACGGTGGTCGGAATGGCCATGGCCGGATACGTCCAGCGCCAGCAGCGGCCGTTTCAGGTAGGTCGATAGTGGCGAGAATGAGGCCGCGTTATCCAGCCAGCCATGCAAGGCCAGAACGGGCTCAGCGGTGCCACCGTCGTCACGGCCCGGCCATTCGAGCGCGCTGAGCGTCTGGCCGTAGACACTGAATTTTCGTTCGATGGCGTCCATTCATCAGGCTCCCTTCGGTTGCAATTCATCCAGCAATTCCCGAAACAGCGCCAGGGTCTGCTCGGGTTTTTCCAGCGGATACATGTGCGAACCCTCCGCGATGCGATGCAGCATGCGGTGGCGTTTCACGTGGCGTTTGGCACTGTCATGGAAGGGTGACGGCGAATCCTTGCCGGTTACGATAGCGCCCGGCACTTTCAGCCGCGGCAACCGGGTTGCGTTTGTGGGGGTATGGCGGAAAATTTCCACTTCCACTTCCGGCCGAAAACGCAGCCGCCAGCCGTCTTGCCAGGGTTCCACACCGGCTTTCAGGTAATCGGACAAACAACGGGGATCGAACGCCTTGAACAGCCCGCGAGAAGAAAAATAGCTGACCACGGAATCCCAATCAGGCCAGTAATCCAGGCGCCCACGGCTTTTACCTGCCGGGGTCACTTTATCGATTTGCCCCGTCAGTTTCGCTGCGTGCATCAACGCCCCATGCAAACCATTCATCATCGGTGGGTCGAGCATGATCAGGCAGGAAAACCAGTCTGGATGGCGCTGAGCCACCAGGTACATCAATACCGACCCCAGCGAATGCCCCGCCCCTACGATAGGTTTGGGCAACGGCGCCAGCTGAGCCTCCAGTTCCAGGCTAAGGCTGTGCCAGCCATCATCCACCGGGAAGGCAGGATCGTGCCCGGCGCGGTCCAGTACCACCAGCTGATAATCCTCTGCCAGCGGTGCCAGAAAAGTGTCGTAACTGTGCCCGGGTATGCCATTGGCGTGAGCAAAGGCAAGCACCTGACGATGACCTGATTGTTCAGGCATGAACTCTCCCTGGGGCCTGGGTGTCCGGCCCAAACAAAAGGCACATCATAGCGGCACTGGCAACAGCGACACCATGGCCGATAACGCCATACATCCTGGCAAGGCATATGCGACCGGTGCTTTTCAGGTAGTGTACAATGCCGGCACAAAGGAGGCGCTATGACCCTGATTTCATTCAACATCAATGGCATTCGTGCTCGTCTGCATCAGCTACAGACGGTGATCGACAAGTACCAGCCCGCATTGATCGGCCTGCAGGAAACCAAAGTCCACGATCCGGAATTCCCGGAGCAGGCGGTTCGGGACATGGGCTATCACCCCTATTTTTTTGGCCAGAAAGGCCACTACGGGGTGGCATTGATTACCCGTGAACCACTGGAATCCGTGCAGTACGGTTTTCCCACTGACGAGGAAGATGCCCAGCGGCGCATGATCATCGGCACCCTGAAACATAGCGACGGCAGCCTGATCACCGTACTCAATGGTTATTTCCCGCAAGGAGAAAACCGCGAGCACCCGACAAAATTTCCGGCCAAGAAAAAATTCTACGAAGACCTGCAGCATTATCTGATCAATCATCACCAGCCCAGCGATCAGGTCGCGGTGATGGGGGATTTCAATATTTCTTCCACCGATCTGGATATCGGCATTGGCGAAGCCAACCGCAAGCGCTGGTTGCGCGAAGGCAAGACCAGCTTCCTGCCGGAAGAGAGAGAATGGTGGGAACGACTGGTGGGCTGGGGCCTGACCGACACTTACCGTCACCAGAACCCCTCCACCGACGATGTATTCTCCTGGTTCGACTACCGCTCCAAGGGCTTTGATCGCGAGCCCCGGCGCGGGCTGCGTATCGACACCGTGCTCGCCACCCAGCCGCTCATGGCCAAGCTGGATACCACCGGTGTGGATTACGACATGCGCGGCATGGAAAAACCTTCGGACCATTGCCCAGTATGGGCGCGTTTCAACGGCTGAACAGGGCCTCCCATGAAGATCAGGCTGCACCCGGAAAAGCTGAAAGCCAACCTGGATACCCTTGGCTTTATCATCGACCTGGGCATGATTGTGCTGGTCATCGCCAATCTGGGCCTGATCCTGTTCGACTGGTTGTTTCAGGTGCCTCCTGTTCAGGAACTGCTGGCGTCACTGACGCCGGCATTCCATGATTTTTACCGGGACACCATTCACAACGATTTCCTGTTCTACGACCTCTGCTTCGTGGCGGTCTACCTGACCGAATTCACTATTCGCTGGATCGTCGCCATCGCCCGGCGCACCTACCACCGCTGGTTCTTCTACCCCTTTGCACACTGGTACGACTTGCTTGGCTGCATCCCCGTGGGCAGCTTCCGCTGGTTGCGTATTCTGCGCGTCATCAGCCTGCTGTTCCGGCTGCAGCGCATGGGCATCGTCGACCTGTCGCAAACCTGGCTGGGGCAGACGATCCTCAAGTACTACGGCATCGTCGTGGAAGAAATCTCCGACCGCGTGGTGGTCAATGTGCTAAGTGGCGCTCAGCGGGAAATTGGTGGTGGCAGCCCCCTGCTCCATCGTATCGAATCCCAGGTCCTGGCTCCGCGCAAGGAGCAACTGGTGAGCTTTGCCGCCGCCCGCATCGCCAACGCCACCCAAAAAAGCCATGGCCAGTATCGCGATCAACTGGCCGAATACTTTTCTCATCTGACAGACGAATCCCTGGTGCGCACCCAGGCAGGCCGCCGCCTGGCCGCCATCCCTGTTGCTGGCCCCCGGGCCATCGCCCTGCTGGGCGATGCCGTGCGTGAAACCGGCAGCGCCTTCGTGGACCAACTGGTGGATGACCTGGCTTCCCCCGCCAATCGCCCACAACTGGAACAACTGCTGCACGACCTGATCAACGCCGCCGGCGGTGAAGGTGAGCAACTGGATGCGTTGGTTCGCGACACCCTGCTGGACGTTCTCGAGCAGGTGAAAAACCAGGTTGCCGTTCAGCAGTGGAAGCTGGAAGAAGGAGACGAATCAGTAAAAAGTTGATACGCTCGTGTCAGCTTAAAGTATCAACTCAGGCACGGTACGGACCACAGCATGAACAGTATCTCCCCCACTGGTGACGACGACCTCCAGCTCCCCGCTTCCCGGGTGCTTTTGGTGGACGACACCCCACAGAACCTGGTCGCCCTGGAAGTGGTGCTCGAGGACCTGGATTGCCAGGTGGATAGCGTTAGCAGTGGCAACGCAGCCTTGTCCAAACTGCTCAAGGAAGACTACGCCCTGGTCCTGCTGGATGTGCAGATGCCCGAGATGGATGGCTTTGAAGTCGCGGGCATCATGCGCTCTCACAAGCGCACCCAGAACGTGCCCATCATCTTTGTTACCGCGATCTCCAAGGAAACCCGCTTTGTGCAGCAGGGCTACCGCAGTGGCGCGGTAGATTATCTGTTCAAGCCCATCGATCCCCAGCTACTACAAAGCAAGGTGTCGTTTTTCCTTGGTCTTGATCAGCAGAAAAAACGGCTGGAAGCCAAATTAGCGCGCGCACGCCGATCAGAGGCAGAAATGAATGCCCTGTACGGTGAGCAACCCGAATAGCCCCCGGCTATACTGCGACGGTCAGGACGACCTATAAAAAATATCATGGCCATTTCAATTCCCGGATACAGATTGACCAGCCGGCTGGGCAAAGGCGGCATGTCCCATGTGTTCCTTGCCACCCAGCACTCCTTTGAGCGGCAGGTTGCCATCAAGATTTTGACGCCGACGTTGGCGCTGGAACCTCGCTTCGCCGAGCGCTTCATGCAGGAAGCGCGCACCGTTGCCAGCCTCAACCATCCCCATATCGTGCCGGTTTACGACGTGGGGGAACATCAGGGCTATTATTATCTCACCATGGAATACGTGACCGGCGGCAGCCTCAAACAGCGCCTCGCCGACGACGCCCTTGATGAGAGTCATGCCCTGAGCATCCTGCGCCAGCTGGCCGGCGCGCTGAACTATGCCGGCGAGCACGGTTTTATCCATCGCGATGTCAAACCCGATAATGTGCTGTTCCGCGCCGACGGTTCCGCTCTGCTGGTGGATTTCGGTATCGCCTCCAACGTGCTGCGCGATACCAGCGTGACCCAGTCCAATGCCATCATGGGCACGCCCAAGTACATGAGCCCCGAGCAACATCGCTCCCAGCCGCTGACGCTACAATCGGATCTCTATTCCCTGGGCTGCGTGTTCTACGAAATGCTGGCGGGCAAGCCCCCGTTTAGCGCCCCGGACGCACGCAGCATGGGCCTGGCCCACCTGCGCGACCCAGTCCCCCTGCTGCCAGTGGCATTACGCCGCTACCAGCCACTGATCCGCCAGTTACTGGCCAAAGACCCGGCAGACCGCCCGGAAAGCGGCAGTGCGCTGATTGCCCAACTGGATAATCTGGAGCCCGGCCCGGGGCACTATACCGCAGACCGCTCCCGCTACCGGCCCCAGGAACAGGGCACCACAACGCCACTGGCCCCGCGCTTGCGCCTGAAAGAGTCCAAGCTGGGCCTGAGCTGGCGAGGCAACCTGTACCAATACGACATCTACCTGGTGGCTGATGATTTTGAGCAGTTCCAGGCTCACTTTCCGGTCATGCGGTCCGCACTGATGGACTGGTTCCAGCAACGGGGCGCGCGCGGCAAGGCCGTCAGCATCAAGGCAACACTGCACCCCTGGATCAGCGGCCGGGTTAAGCAATATCTGAAAGAATTAAGAAAAACAGAAGGGCTGGAATTTCTGGCCCGCATTCCCATGGCCATCAACTTGGTGGGTTCCGATGGCGACCCCATCGAGAAACTGGCCTGGGGCCCCATGGACAACAGCACTACGGATACGCAACAGCCCTGAACCACCCCGTAGAAAACAGACAGTAACGATTCAGCTCCCGGGCCGCTGAACGGCATAAAAAAAGCACCAACCGATGGTTGGTGCTTAATTCGACCTAAGCCTCACGGTGCAAGGAGACACCATGATTTCCCCCCTCAGGTGTGGTTCCGGTGACACGGTTCAGGAGTCTGCCATGCGTTCGTTGTGTCACCAGATTCAGGCTACGACGCCAATCTCTCGTTGCAAAGACCGGATCGGTGAACGGTGCACAGGGGGCTATCAAGGGTGGTGAATCACCGATTAACGGCTAGTGAGCTCCTCGCCAGGACTGCATAACCATAGCAACTGCGCTCCGTCAGCGGCGGTCACATCCACATCGAAACAGGCAACCGTCCCCACATTGAAGCCCACCCGCTCTGGTACTCCGGTCCATTTGGCGGTCAATTGCGACACCAGCGGCATATGACTCACCAGCACCGTATTCGGCGCTGGCGGGTTAGCCAACAGCCAGTCAAACAGGGCCTGGGGCTGGCTATCGGGGGTCAGGTAGGGGCACTCTTGCCGGGATAAGCCACTGTATACCTGGGCAATACAATCTGCGGTCTGCTGGGCGCGCAGGTACGGGCTCACGATCAGGCCATTGATCTGGACACCACGGCCTTGCAAGGATTGCCAATGCGAGAGCAGTGCCGCCCGTCCGGCTTCCGTTAGCGGCCGCAGGGCATCCGTGGCCGCCTGGGACACGGCCTGCCCGTGGCGGCTAAGGTAGAGTTTCATGAGCTGAATGCACCCAGCTGAAATTCCACATCGTGCTTGTACTCACCACTCATTAGATTCTGGATGACCAGTTCCAGCGGCTTGCCGTGATAGACAACCTTGTACAACGCGGTGGCCAAAGGCATATAAACATCCAGTTCCGCCGCCTTGTCAGCCACCAGTTTGATGGTATTGATCCCTTCGGCAGTCTGCCCAAGGTGCGCAATCGCTTCCTCCAGGCTTTTACCTTCGCCGAGCTGGAAGCCCACCTGGTAATTGCGTGACAGCGACGAGGTACAGGTAGCAATCAGATCCCCCACCCCGGACAGGCCCAGGAAGGTCATCGGATTGGCGCCAAGTTCCACCGCGAAGCGGCTCATTTCTGCCAGCGCACGGGTAATCAGAAAACTGCGACTGTTCTCACCTACCCCGATGGCAGCGGCCATGCCTGATGCCACCGCATAGATATTTTTTAGCGCCCCGCCAAGTTCGACACCATAAATATCCGGGTTGTCGTACACGCGGAAATAGTCGCAGCTCAGCGCGTCCTGCACGGTCTGTCGCAGCTGCTCATCGGGGCTGGCGATCACCGTACCGGTGAATTTCTGCTCCACCACTTCCTTGGCCAGATTGGGGCCACTGAGCACGCCAATACGGGTATGCGGCCAATACTGATGCAGCAGCTCGCTCATCAGCAGAAACCCCTCCGCATAGATCCCCTTGGTACAACTGATCACCAGGGTATTGTCCGGCACCCACTGACGGGCCTGCTCCAGCACCTCGGCAAACGCCTTGCTGGGAATCGCCACAAAAACCATGGAGGCGTGCGTTAAGGCTTCTTCCAGGTTGTCAGTGGCCGTCACCCCTTCCGGTAATTCGGCACCGGGAAGGTAGCGGCTGTTCTCGCGGTCAATATTGATCGCGGCCGCAGTTTCCGGATCGCGCACCCACAGGTTCACGCTGTGGCCGTTGGCCGCAAGGATGCTGGCCATGGCAGTACCGAAACTGCCCCCGCCAAGAATGGCGGCATTATGCTTGTTCTGCGTCATAGGAACGCCTTGTTTACGCTTTCGGGCATCATAATTGAAGCCGTGGACAGTTGACAGTTAAGGAGCCGCTGAAAGATTAATCAAAACACCAGCCAGCCACTTTGCAGGCTTTCGCGTCAGGCGCCCCGCTTCCGGATCTCACTGCGAAAGATCGGCCAGGCAACCCCGCTCAAGGCCTTGTCACTTTCTGCGTCGCGCCATGAACGAAAACGGCCCCACTTTTCGAGAAAAAGGGGGCCGTCCAGCTTTGCGCGTTCAGATGTCTGCCATCAATTGCTGACTGTCTTCACCAGCATTTCATGCATTCGACGCGCGGTTGCCGCCGGGTCCTTTGGCAGCTGGCCTTCCGCCAACATAGCCTGATCCAGCAACAGTGCAGCCAGATCATCAAAGCGCTCCCCCGCGTCGATGCTGCTCAGTTTGGCCAACAAATCGTGGCTCAGGTTTACCTCCAGTACCGGCTTGTTCTCCGGAACAGGCTGACCTGCCGCTTCCAGCATTCGACGCATCTGCGGGCCGAGCTGGTCTTCCGCCAGTACCAGACAGGCCGGGGAATCCACCAGACGCGTCGTCGCACGCACCGCTTCCACATGCTCGCTCAGGCTGCCGGACAGGCGTTGAATCAGCGGATCATCGTTGTTCGCCTGTTCATCATCGCCCAGATCCAGCTCACCACGGGCAGCATTGACCAGCTTCACATCCTTGTAGCTTTCCAGATAGCCCACCATCCATTCATCGACGGGATCACTGAGCAGCAAGACTTCAATGCCTTTTTTGCGGAACACTTCCAGGTGCGGGCTTTGTCGCGCGGCCGACGGGGTGTCCGCCAGCAGGTAGTAGATGCTGTCCTGCTCTGCAGGCTTGTTGTCCAGATAGTGATCCAGGGAGGTAGTCACCGAATCCGGTTTACTACTGGTGGCAAAGCGCAACAAGGCAGCGATGGCTTGCTGGTTATCACGGTCTTCGGCCACCCCTTCCTTGATTACCTGGCCAAATTGGGCCCAGAAGGTGGCGTACTGTTCATCATCATTGCTGAGTTTCTTCAGCATCTGCAGCACACGCTTGGTCAGCGCAGCACGAATTTTCTGTACCGGGCCATAATCCTGCAGCAACTCGCGGCTCACGTTCAGGGGCAGATCCGGGGCATCAATCACCCCCTTGATGAAGCGCAGGTACTGGGGCAGAAACTGTTCTGCATCATCCATGATGAAAACGCGCTGGACGTATAACTTCAGGCCACGGTTGGCTTCACGCTGGTACAGATCAAACGGCGCACGGGCCGGAATATAAAGCAGGCTGGTGTACTCCAGCTTGCCTTCCACCTTGTTATGGCTCCAGGTCAGTGCGTCCTGAAAGTCATGACTGATGTGCTTGTAAAAGTTCTGGTATTCCTCATCCGTGACTTCGCTTCGCGGCCGCTGCCAGAGCGCGGTGGCGGAATTCAGCGTTTCCTCTTTGCCCTCGTCGTCACCGTTCGGGGCTGTCACCAACACAATCGGGAAAGCCACATGGTCGGAATACTGGCCAATCACCTGGCGAATTTTAAAATCATCAAGAAAATCACGGGCATCGTCACGCAGATGCAGAATCACCGCTGTGCCGGATTCATCACGGGTAAGCGGCTCCACGGAAAACTCACCTTTCCCGTCACTCTCCCAACGCACGCCATCAGCCGCGGCTTCGCCGGCCTTGCGGGTTTCCACGGTGACGGTGTCAGCCACGATAAAGGCCGAATAAAACCCCACGCCGAATTGACCAATCAACTGAGCATCTTTCTTTTGGTCACCGCTCAGGTTGGCGAGGAATTTTTCCGTCCCGGAACGGGCAATCGTGCCCAGATTATCCACTACCTCATCCTGGCCCATGCCAATGCCGTTGTCGGTAATGGTCAGCGTGCCCGCATCCTTGTCTACTTGCAGGGTAATGCGGGGTTCATCACCCTGCTCCAGCAGCGCAGGATTATCCAGCGCCTGGAAACGTAGCTTGTCGCACGCATCCGATGCATTGGATATCAACTCCCGCAAAAAGATTTCACGGTTGCTGTAAAGAGAATGAATCATCAAGTGAAGAAGGCGGGATACTTCCGCCTGAAACCCATGGGTTTGTTTTTCTGCTGACACGATTAACTCCTGAACCTGCGGGTAATGTTGAGGAACAGATATGGGCAAACCGTTTTTTTTCAAGGGGGCGAGCTAACGCCTGATCAGATGAGACAGGGCGGAATCCAGGTCCGGAAATCGGAAAATGAAGCCCTGCTGCTCCAAGCGGCGGGGATAAACCCGCTGCCCGCCAAGCAGCATGGCCGATTGCTCGCCTAAGCCCGCCTTGAGCGCCGCGGATGGCACACGCAGCAACGCCGGGCGCTTCACTTTTCGGGCAAGGCTGTGGTGGAACTCGCGCTGGGTCACCGGCGCCGGCGCACAGGCGTTGAACACGCCGTCCACACCCGGGGTTTCCAGCGCCCGCACCAGCACCGCCACCATGTCGTCAATATGCACCCAGCTCAGCCACTGGTTGCCGTCACCGAGCATGGCGCCAAGCCCAAGCCGATACACCGGCAGCAACTTGCTCAACATGCCGCCATCGCTACCCAGCACGATACCCGTGCGCACCAGGCATAACCTTACCCCCTGGCGCGATACCGGCCGGGCGGCCTGCTCCCAGGCGTCGCAAAGCAAGTAACCGAAATCACGCCTGCGCGCCGGGCTTTCTTCAGACAGTTCGGCGTTGTCCGCGTTGCCATAAAACCCCACGGCTGATCCGGAAACCAGCACCGCCGGTTTACGATCCAACCGGGACACCAGCCCCACCACGCCTTCCGTGACACCGACCCGCGACGCAAACAGCGTTTTCTTTCGCCGTTCAGTCCAGCGGCCGGCAAACAGGCTTTCGCCAGCCAGGTTGACGATGCCGTCAATCGCTGCATCGTTCTCTATGTCATCCAGAGATGTCACCAAGCGCGCCCCTTCCGGCAGCACGCGAGCGGCTTTACGGGGTTTGCGGGTGAGAACGGTCAGCTCGTGGCCGTGGGCAGCCAGTCGCCGGCAAAGATGCTGGCCAATGAACCCACTGCCACCGGTTATCAGTACCTTCAACGGGCAGCCTCTATGTGGCGAATACTGTCGATATCGTAGAAGTACTCCATATTGCCCGCGCCCAACGGCACACTCAAGGTCAGGTGATCGTCAGCCACTGCCTGCAAAATCCCCGTGCGCCGGGGACCCTCATTGGCCTCAATCGTCACGTTTTTCCCTACCAATGCCTTGAGTTCACTGCTCGCAGCCGGAGTTTGTTCAGCGGGCACGGTCTCTGCGGTATGGCTCGGGGCAGCCGCTGGCTCTGCCGGCTCAACCCCAACGGCCTCCGGCTGATCGCCCTCAGACGCCGTCAGCACCACTTTCTGACCGGAGGACAGAGTCAGGGACTTTAATTCATCCGCCCCCACACTGCGCTCCACATTGCCACTGCCCACATTCATTACCAGCCACAGGCGATCGCCACCCACCTTGCGCAAGACGCCTTCCAGAGTTCGCCCTCCGGTGGTTTCCAGCACCACCGACTGGTTTTCGTACGCCACCAGTTCCGGGAACGTCTGCGTAATCGGTTCTGGCGCAGCCCGTTCTGGTTCAGCCGGCTTCTCGGCGCTCGGCGTCACCAGCTCCAACCCGCCCTCTTTTGCGGCGGTGGTGACACGGGTTTCCATGGAGCCAGCAACCACTGCCCAGCCCACGTCACTCTTCTCCAGACGTACCGTGCGTTCCTGCACGGCACCATTACTCAATTCCACCACGGCCATGACCTGGCCGCTGTTTTCCGTGCGGCGCAGGGTCACATGTCGGGCCTCAATCGTGCTCACGGCCCCTTCTGGAAATTGGGTTCGCAGAAACTCCTCCGCCACATGGGCCAGGGTATCTTCGTGATCAAAGTACAGGTCGACCTGCCCGTTGCGGTAACGCAGATGGTTGGTATGGGCGGTGAAGTCCCCGGTCAGATAGCTCTTGAAACTGTCCGGCATGACCAACACAAGGGAACCGGAAAGTTGCCCGGTATCCAGCGGTGCCAGCGCCAGCTCCATACGATAGCCGCCGTCGAAAATACGGGTTTCAGGGTAATCCTGGTTCTCCGGCTTCCAGGACAGATGCACCACAGGGCCATCCTCATCAGACGGGCCCACAATCAACGTTCGACGTTCGGTAATATCTTCCGGGTTCCAGCCCAGCAGAACACGCACTTCCAGATCGGCCAGAAAGCCTTCGCCCTGGCTCAGGGTCAATACCCCATCAATGAGAGCAACCCGGTCGTAGCGAAATGTCTCACCGTGCAAACGCCCGGTCAGGCGCTTACCCTGCCCTGCCACGACCAGCAGAGCGGACTCTTCCGAAGAAACAAAAGCCGTGCTGCTGGCTTTTTTCTCACCACGCAGTACCTGGCCACTCTGGCTGGATACCGGTTGCGCAGAAACGTCCCCCGCCAGGCTCCCGCCTGTGACCACGAACAGGCCTATGCCAACCGCAGTGGTCAGCACCGCTGCCACACGGCCCAGCGCCCACCAGCGATAATATTCCCAATGGCTTTGCACCTGCCCCAGGCTTACCAGCGGCACCAGAAAAAAAAGCGAGCTGTGGCCCCGGCTACCGGCTTCATGCATCAGCCCCAGCGTGGTGATGATGAGTGCGCTTACCCCAACAATAATCAGCAGTTCTGCCATATTCTTATTCTCTCCACGGGTCGTCGCCCTACCGATAACCGGCGAACTTCCCCCACTTTACAAAGCCTTTTGCGGGCATTCCAGCACTTAAGTTACTGATTTTTCTATTAGAGTGAAGGGCATGATATGCATCACATTTAGCCTTCCCGAACCGCCCGCTGCAAGCGGTTATTCATCATTACGCAGACCTTCTGCCCGGACGTTCAGCGCCACTCATCATTGAAAAGAAAAAAAAACTTGTCAGGCTGAAAGTCAGAGGATATACAGGCGCTGAGGACATCGGGAAACCGGGGAACCGGACCCGATGGGCCCGTGTAACAGGTTGTTTGAGGAGGTCAGGAAGGAGGCCACCATGAGTAACCATCGTAATGAGCAAGACCTTGATTCGGAAGATCTGCTGATGAACGAAGATTTCGATATCCTGGATGACAATGTGGATGAGGAAGAGCAGGAAGAGCGTAGTGCTCGCAGCCGCTCCTTCAATATGGACATGCGCCATCGCATCGAAGATCGGCTGGAAGAGCGCCGCCTGAAAAAGGAACTCAATGAATACGAGTCCTTTGACCTGGACGACGACCTCCTCCACTAAGCCCACAAAAAAGGCCGGCAAATGCCGGCCTTTTTTGTATCGCTAACGGCGGTTTTACCAGCCAGTCGCTTCTTTCACGGCTTTGCCGATTTCTGCCGGGTTGCGCACGGTCTTCACACCCGCCGCTTCCAGAACTGCAAACTTTTCATCTGCCGTCCCTTTACCACCGGCAATGATGGCGCCAGCGTGGCCCATGCGTTTGCCCGCCGGAGCCGTTACGCCCGCGATGTAGCTCACCACCGGCTTGGTGACGTTCTCCTTGATATAGGCAGCCGCTTCATCTTCTGCGGTACCGCCGATCTCACCCACCATCACAATGGCTTCGGTCTGCGGGTCATTCTGGAACAATTCCAACGCATCAATGAATGTCATGCCCGGAATCGGGTCACCGCCAATACCAATACAGGAAGACTGACCAAAGCCCAGCTTGGTGGTTTGGTTAACCGCTTCATAGGTCAGGGTACCGGAGCGGGACACGATGCCTACCTTGCCCGGCTTGTGGATATGGCCCGGCATGATCCCGATTTTGCACTCACCCGGAGTAATTACCCCAGGGCAGTTCGGGCCGATCAGACGAACGCCGTCCATGCGGGAGATATACTCTTTGACGAAAAGCATATCCAGCGCAGGAACCCCTTCGGTAATGCAGACGATCAGTTCGATGCCGGCGTCTGCGGCTTCCAGAATGGAGTCCTTGCAGAACGGTGCGGGCACATAGATCACGCTGGCGGTGGCGCCGGTTTCAGCCACGGCTTCTGCCACGGTGTTGAATACCGGCAGGCCCAGGTGGGTCTGGCCGCCTTTACCCGGGGTGACACCACCCACCATCTGAGTGCCGTACTCAATGGCCTGTTCAGAGTGGAGTGTGCCCTGGCTGCCGGTGAAGCCCTGGCAGATAACCTTGGTGTTTTTATCGATCAATACGCTCATGCGGCACCTCCCACTGCTTTCACTACCTGTTCGGCAGCATCATCAAAACTTTGTGCGGCAATGATGTTCATGCCGCTTTCTGCCAGCTTCTGGGAACCCAGCTCCGCATTGTTACCTTCCAGACGAACCACAACCGGGACCGTCACGCCCACTTCTTCCACAGCACCGATAATGCCTTCGGCAATCAGGTCACAACGGACAATACCGCCAAAGATGTTCACCAGAACGCCCTTTACCTGATCATCAGACAGGATGATCTTGAACGCTTCGGTAACGCGCTCTTTGGTAGCACCACCGCCCACGTCGAGGAAGTTGGCCGGCGCACCGCCTTTCAGCTTCACCAGGTCCATGGTGCCCATGGCCAGGCCCGCACCGTTCACCATGCAACCGATGTTGCCGTCCAGCGCCACGTAGTTCAGGTCCCACTCGGCAGCACGACGCTCACGCTCGTCCTCCTGACTGGGATCGTCCAGAGCCTTGATGTCCGGATGACGATACAGCGCGGAGCCATCCACGTTGATCTTGGCATCCAGGCAGTGCAGATCGCCCTCATCGGTAATCACCAGCGGGTTCACTTCGATCAGCGCCAGGTCCTTGTCGATGAACAGCTTGGCCAGGCCTACAAAGATCTTGGCAAACTGGTTGACCTGTTTGCCTTCCAGGCCCAGCTGGAACGCAATTTCACGAGCCTGGTAGGGCTGTGCCCCCACCAGCGGGTCGATTTCCGCTTTGAGGATTTTCTCCGGGGTTTCTTCTGCGACCGTTTCGATGTCCACGCCACCTTCGGTGGAGGCCATGAAGACGACACGGCGGCTGGCACGGTCCAGTACCGCACTCAGATACAGCTCTTTGGCAATATCGGTGCAGGTTTCCACCAGGATTTTTGATACCGGCTGGCCGTGTTCATCGGTCTGGAACGTCACCAGGTTTTTGCCCAGCCACTGCTTGGCAAACGCCGCCGCGTCTTCCGGGGTATCCACCAACTTCACACCACCGGCTTTACCGCGACCGCCAGCGTGCACCTGGGCCTTCACTACCCACTTGTCACCACCGATCTCTTTCGCCTTTGCTGCTACCTCTTCCGGGGTATCACAGGCAAAGCCGGTAGAGACTGGCAACCCATAATCAGCAAAAAGCTGTTTTGACTGATACTCATGGAGATTCATGCCAATACTTCCATCATCAATGAATTAGTGGCGCCCTGTTCAAGCGCCGTTATCGCTGCCGTTCAAATGCCGCGCTATTTCTTGCGACGGCGCTGCGCCACATGGATTGCTTTAAAGTCCGTGGCCAAGGCTGCTTCATGAACGGTTTCTGACAGGCTTGGGTGACCAAACACCATCAGCTGCAAATCTTCCACGGTAGCCCCAAACTCCATGGCTATAACGCCTTGCTGAATCAGCTCGGACGCCTGCGGGCCTACTACGTGCATTCCCAGAATACGGTCGGTCTTTTCGTCGGCTACAAACTTCACCATGCCACCGGTTTCACCGGCCGCCATGGCTCGCCCATTGGCCGCAAAGGGTACGGCTCCGGTCTTGTAAGCATCACCGGAATCCTTTACTTCCTCTTCGGTCTTGCCAACCCATGCCACTTCCGGGTGGGTATAAATCACCCCGGGAACGGCGTCGTAGTTCACCTGGGTACTTTCACCCATGATCACTTCCGCCACCATGACACCTTCCTCAATGGCCTTGTGGGCCAAGGCCGGACCACGCACCAGGTCACCAATGGCGTAAACGCCGGGGACATCAGTGCGGCACTGGCTGTCCACGTAAATATAATTACGCTCATCCAGGCTGACACCGGCGTCCTGGCTAAGCAGGCCTTCGGTATAAGGACGACGGCCCACCGCCACAATCAAGCGATCGAAGGTTTCTTCCTGCTCGCCATCCTTGTCGGTGAAGCTCACCACGACCTGATCCTTCTTCACTTCGGAACCGGTGACGCGGGCGCCCAAGCGAATATCCAGCCCCTGTTTGGTGAACTGCTTCTGGGCATCCTTGGCAATCTGCTTGTCCACCGCAGGCAGGAAGTCATCCACCGCCTCCAGCACAACAACCTCACTGCCCAGACGGCCCCAGACACTGCCCAACTCCAGGCCGATCACGCCGGCACCAATCACACCAAGGCGCTTGGGCACCTTGTCAAAATCCAGTGCCCCGGTGGAATCCACAATCACTTTTTGGTCGACGGACGCCACGGGAATATCCACCGGCACAGAACCGGCAGCCAGAATGACGTGCTCGGCCTGCAAGGTCTGTGTGTCGCCTTCCAGAGGCTGGAATTCCACCTGCTTGCCGCTTTTCAGCTGGCCTGTGCCCTGCAGCCAGGTCACCTTGTTGGCCTTGAACAGCTGGGCAATACCACCGGTCAAATTCTTGACGATGGTGTCCTTGCGTTTGAGCATGGTCTCAAGGTCCAGGTCTGCACCCTTGATCTTGATGCCATGGTCTGCCAGAGCGGATTCGGTTTCGTGGTATTTCCATGAAGAATCCAGCAGCGCCTTGGACGGAATACAGCCCACATTCAGACAGGTGCCGCCCAGAGCCGGCTCATCCTGTTTGTTGATACGCTTTTCGATACAAGCCGTGTTCAGCCCCAGTTGCGCACACCGGATCGCGGCCACATAGCCACCAGGACCACCACCAATGATGATGACGTCGTAGTTGTCACTCATGCTCTATTCCTTCTATCGCTGGCACGCTTCACGCAACACGCTGGCACGCCATGTCGCGTGTGCGTGCCAGCATGAAGCGTGCAGGCGTACATTCAGATATCCAGCAGCAGGCGTGCCGGATCCTCGATAAAGTTCTTCACTGCAACCAGGAACTGCACCGCTTCCTTGCCATCGATAAGGCGATGATCATAGGACAGGGCCAGATACATCATTGGCAGGATTTCCACTTTGCCGTCCACCGCCATGGGCCGTTCCTGGATCTTGTGCATACCCAGAATCGCCGTTTGCGGCGGGTTCAGAATCGGCGTGGAAATCAGCGAACCGAACACCCCGCCGTTGGAAATGGTGAAGGTGCCGCCGGTCATCTCTTCAATGGACAGTTTGCCCTTCTGGGCTTTCTGGCCGTACTCGATGATCTGCGATTCCACTTCCGCCAGGCCTTTCTGGTCCGCATCGCGAAGCACAGGCACAACCAGCCCCCGCTCGGTGGAGACTGCCACACCCACGTCGTAGTAACCGTGATAAACAATGTCTTCACCGTCGATGGAGGCGTTCACCGCCGGGAAGCGTTTCAGGGCTTCCACACAGGCACGGGTAAAGAACCCCATAAAGCCGAGACGCACGTTATGGGCTTTCTCGAATTCCGGCTGATAATGCTTGCGCATATCCATGATCGGTTTCATGTTGACCTCGTTGAAGGTGGTCAACATGGCCGAATCCTGCTGGGCCGACACTAGGCGCTCGGCAATCCGCTTGCGCAAACGGGTCATTGGCACCCGACGCTCTTCACGCTCACCCGGAGCTCCCGGTACGTCCAGAGTCGCCGGTTGTTGCGGCGCAGGCTGGCTGGCACGTTTCTCCGCTTTCTCAGTGATGACCTTTTCCACATCACCCTTGGTAATGCGGCCACCACGGCCTGTGCCTTTCACCTGGTCTGCGGCGATACCATGCTCGCTCATCAGCTTACGGGCCGCCGGGCCCGCCTGATCGCCAGCACTGTCATCGTCGTCAGCAGGCTCGGACTTCGCGTCCGCTTTCTCTTCCTGCTTGTCGTCTTTCTTGTCCGCAGAGTCATCATCACTCTCTGCCTTTGCCGGCTTCTCATCGCTCTTGCCGGCACTGCCGCTGGCCCCTTCATCGAAGGTGCCCAATACCTGCTGGCTTTCTACGGTTTCACCCTCGGCCGCCATGATCTTGCTGACCACGCCATCGGCCGGTGCCACCACTTCAAGCACAACCTTGTCGGTTTCAATATCGACCAGCAGCTCATCACGCTTCACCGCTTCACCTTCCTGTTTGTGCCAGGTGGCTACGGTGCCGTCTGCTACTGATTCCGGGAACTGCGGGGCTTTGATATCAGTCGCCATGCCTAATCCTTAACTGTTACTTAATCTCGAAGGCGTCCTGAACCAGACGCTGCTGTTGTTCCACGTGCAGTGACATTGAGCCTGCCGCCGGGGCGGCCGCCATATCGCGGCCAGCGTAATGCACAGGCCCCACGCCAGCTTTTGTTGCTACACGGTACATATGATGCTGAGAGCAATACCAGGCGCCCTGATTCATGGGCTCTTCCTGACACCAGACCAGATGTTCCAGGTTCGGATAGCTCTCAAGAATCTCCTGCAAGCGCTGTTCCGGGAACGGGTACAACTGCTCAATGCGTACCAGCGCGGTATCGCTCAGATCATCGCCATCGCGTTTTTCCAGCAGGTCGTAGTAGACCTTGCCGGAACACATCACCACGCGCTTGATCTTCTTGCGATCCAGATCAGCCAGGTCATCCAGCACCGAATGGAAGGTGCCATGGGCCAGATCTTCCAGTGCGGATGTGGCCTTTTTATGGCGCAACAGGCTCTTCGGACTCATTATCACCAGCGGTTTACGCAGTGGCCGTACAGCCTGACGGCGCAGCAGGTGATAAATCTGACCGGGAGTGCTCGGCACACAGACCTGCATGTTGTGCTCAGCGCACAGTTGCAGGAACCGTTCCAGCCGGGCAGAAGAGTGCTCCGGGCCCTGCCCTTCATAGCCGTGGGGAAGCAGCATGGTCAGGCCACACAAACGGCCCCACTTGGCCTCGCCGGAAGAGATGAACTGGTCAATTACCACCTGGGCACCGTTGGCGAAATCACCAAATTGGGCTTCCCAGATCACCAGGGATTTTGGCGTGGTAGTCGCGTAGCCATATTCGTACCCCAACACCGCTTCTTCAGACAGCAATGAATCGTAGATATCGAAGCGCGGCTGATCCTCGTAGAGGTGTTGAAGCGGCACATACTGCTCACCGTCTTTCTGGTTGTGCAGCACCGCATGGCGGTGTGAGAACGTGCCGCGGCCACTATCCTGGCCGGTCAAGCGAATGGCAAAACCCTGATCCAGCAGCGTCGCATAGGCCATGGTTTCCCCGTAACCCCAGTTCAGGGGCAAGGCACCGGCGGTCATTTTGCGGCGGTCTTCCAGGATTTTCTTCACCTGACGCTGAACGACCACCCCTTCCGGCGGTGTTTCCAGGCGGGTAGCCAGATCCTGCAACTTCTTCAGCGGGTACGACGTATCCCAGTCATCTTCCACCTTGTGGCCAATGTAGGGAGACCAGTCCACGAACAGTGCCTTGTTTGGCTCACGCACCAGGGATTTCACCACATGGTTACCGGCGTCCAGCATGTCGCGGTAGTCATCCACGGTTTTCTGGGCTTCCTGTTCACTGATCACTTTTTCGTTGATCAGCTGCTCGGCATACAGGGTGCGGGTGGTTGGGTGGCTTTTGATCTTTTTGTACATCATCGGCTGGGTCGAGGACGGCTCGTCCGCCTCGTTATGCCCCGAACGGCGATAACAGATCAGATCAATCACCACGTCTTTCTTGAACTGCATGCGGTAATCCACCGCAAGCTGGGTGACGAAATACACCGCTTCCGGATCATCCGCATTCACGTGGAAGATCGGCGCCTGCACCATTTTTGCCACATCGGTGCAGTACTCGGTGGAGCGGGCATCATCACGCCGGCTGGTGGTAAAGCCCACCTGGTTGTTGATGATCACATGCAGGGTGCCACCGGTGTGGAAGCCGCGGGTCTGGGACATCTGGAATGTCTCCATGACCACGCCCTGCCCGGCAAAAGCCGCATCACCGTGCAATATGATCGGAACAACCTGCTCGCCACCTTCGTCATCACGGCGATCCTGACGGGCTCGTACCGACCCTTCAACCACCGGAGACACGATCTCCAGGTGTGAGGGGTTGAAGGCCATGGCCAGATGTACTTCACCGCCAGACGTTTGTACGTTGGACGAGAAGCCCTGGTGATACTTCACGTCACCGGAGCCCGTTTCGTTGAAGCTCTTGCCGTCGAATTCTTCAAACAGGTCTTTCGGACTTTTGCCCAGGGTGTTGACCAGCACATTCAAACGACCACGGTGGGCCATGCCGATCACCAGCTCCTTGGCGCCATAACTGCCCACGCGCTGGATGATTTCGTCCATCAACGGAATCAGCGATTCGCCGCCTTCCAGGCCGAAACGCTTGGTGCCGGGGTACTTGCTGCCCAGATATTTTTCCAGGCCCTCGGCGGCGGACAGGCGCTCAAGAATATGCTTCTTGATGTCCGTACCGTATTCCGGGTGACAGCGCACGCCTTCCATGCGCTGCTGCAACCAGCGTTTTTCCGCGGTGTTGACCATGTGCATGTATTCCGCACCCACGCTGGAGCAGTAGGTACTGGTCAGGCAGTCAACGATATCGCGGAGGGAGGTCTCGGGCTTACCAATAAACAGGTTGCCCGTTTGAAATACGGTATCCAGATCAGCCGTGCTGAGACCGTGATGCGCCAGTTCCAGGTCTGGAACGGCTTCGCGCTCCATGATCCCCAGCGGGTCCAGCTTGGCCACCTGGTGGCCACGGTTTCGGTAGGCTGCAATCAAGTGCAGCACACGGACCTGACGACGCTCATGCTCCGTGCTGACCGCACCGGCACCAAACTTCTGCACACGCGAACGGTTCTTCGCCTGCAACAGGAAGTATTCACGCACGGCGGCGTGGGGCACGTCGGATTCGACGGCGGTATCAACACTGGGGAGTTTTTCGAAATAAACGCGCCAATCTTCCGGCACGGAATTAGGATCGGTCAGGTAGGATTCGTACAGTTCATCGACATAGGCAGCGTTGGCTCCCCCGATATGGGAGGACTGCCATTGCCGCTGCATGGAACTGTCTTGCATGTTAGCTCGTTCCTTCGGCGGGAGGTTGTCACACTCTGTGGTATGAGTAACTGCGACCACAGGGGGGCGACCCTGTTCCCGTACGCTCGTATTTTTCGGAACAACGCCTTTTAAGCCCTGTTCCACCCATGAGATGCAACCTGCTATCTCGCCCATACCGGGTCGGGTCTGGGTAGAAGCTTGCTACCTCTCGTCGAGGGATTACCTCGAACTGCTATCTAGTGTAGCCCTTTTAATTCGGTTTTGTTAGGCACCGAATTCATAAAGTAACTTATGACTCTTTCCGAATGTTTCTGCCATTGGCAAAACGTCGAATAGACAGCACAAAACGCCATCATCGACTTTTTTAGATACAAAAAAGGCGGCCATCAGGCCGCCTTTTTCGTTTCGGGTCAGATGCCCCGCTCCAACAGCATGGAACGGATATGGCCGATGGCCCGGGTCGGGTTCAACCCTTTCGGGCAAACGCTGACGCAGTTCATGATGCCGTGGCAGCGGAACAGGCTGAAGGGGTCGTCCAGTTTGGACAGACGCTCTTCAGTCACTGTGTCGCGGCTATCCGCCAGGAAGCGGTAGCTCTGCAACAGGGCTGCCGGCCCCAGGAACTTGTCCGGGTTCCACCAGAAGCTCGGGCAGCTGGTTGAACAGCAGGCACAGAGAATACACTCGTACAGGCCATCCAGCTTCTCGCGCTCTTCCGGGCTCTGCAGGCGCTCGATGGCCGGAGCCGGCGAGCTGTTCTGCAGGTACGGCTGCACTTTTTCGTACTGGTTGTAGAACATACCCATGTCCACCACCAGATCGCGAATGACCGGCAGACCCGGCAGCGGGCGCAGGATCAACGGCTTTTTGCCTTCCAGTACACCCGGCGCCACCTGGGACAGCGGAGTGATACAGGCCAGGCCGTTCTTGCCGTTCATGTTCATGCCGTCGGAACCGCAAACACCTTCACGGCAGGAGCGACGGTAGGACATGGATTCGTCCTGCTCTTTCACCAGAGCGAGAATGTCCAGCACCATGAGGTCTTTACCCTGGGTATCGACCTCATACTCCTTCATGCTCGGCTCGCGATCCGTTTCCGGATTGTAGCGATAGATACTGACTTTCATCGTTAGCTCCCCTTAGTAGGTCCGCGCCTTGGGCTGGAAGGTGTCAACGGTCTTCGGCTTGAAGTTCACGTCACGCTTGCCCAGCTTCTTGGCTTTGGGGTCGAAGATGGAGTGGCACAGCCAGTTCTCATCGTCACGATCCGGGTAATCGTAGCGGGAATGCGCGCCACGACTCTCGGTACGGCCTTCGGCCGCGATGGCAGTGGCTTCCGCCACTTCCAGCAGGTTATCCAGCTCCAGCGCTTCAATACGCGCGGTGTTGAACGGCTTGCTCTTGTCATCCAGGTGCGCCTTGGCAATCCGCTCACGCAGATCCGCCAGCTTGGCCACACCTTCTGCCATCAGGTCGCCCTTACGGAACACCCCGAAGTGGTTCTGCATCACACTCTGCAGCTCCTTGCGCAGTGTGGAGACAGATTCACCACCCTTGGAATCGTCCCAACGGCGAACCCGGGACAGCGCTTCATCAATGTCGGCATCGCGCGGCTCGTACTGAGTCATACCCTGACGCAGGGCATCTTCAATGTACAAACCGGCGGCGCGACCGAATACCACCAGATCGAGCAGCGAGTTACCGCCCAGACGGTTGGCGCCGTGTACGGATACACAGGCCACTTCACCCACCGCGAACAGACCGTTCACGAACTGCTCTTCGCCTTCATGCCCACCGGTCAGCTTGAGCGCCTGACCGTGAACATTGGTGGGGATACCGCCCATCATGTAGTGGCAGGTCGGCACAACCGGGATCGGTTCTTTTACCGGATCGGTCTGCGCGAAGGTAATGGCCAGTTCACAGATGCCCGGCAGGCGGCTGTGCAGCACCTCTTCACCCAGATGATCGAGCTTCAGGTAAACGTGGTCACCGTCCGGACCGTCGCCACGACCATCCAGAATTTCCATCATCATGGAACGGGCAACAACGTCGCGGGACGCCAGATCTTTGGCGTTCGGCGCGTAACGCTCCATGAAGCGCTCGCCGTCCTTGTTGATCAGATAGCCACCCTCGCCCCGGCACCCTTCGGTTACCAGCACACCGGCGCCGGCGATGCCGGTGGGGTGGAACTGCCACATTTCGATGTCCTGCACCGGCAGACCAGCACGCAGAGCCATGCCTACGCCGTCACCGGTGTTGATCAGGGCATTGGTGGTGGAGGCGTAAATGCGACCGGAACCACCAGTGGCAAAGACGGTTGCCTTGGCCTTGAAGAACACGGTCTCGCCAGTTTCGATGTCGATGGCGATCACACCACAAACATTGCCGTCAGCGTCTTTTACCAGTTCTGCGGCGTACCACTCATTGTAGAACTGGGTGCCGTTCTTCAGGTTTTGCTGGTACAGCGTGTGCAGCAGCGCGTGGCCGGTACGGTCAGCGGCCGCACAGGTACGAGCCGCCTGGCCACCTTCACCGAAGTTCTTGGACTGGCCACCAAACGGACGCTGGTAAATACGCCCTTCTTCGGTACGGGAAAACGGCAGGCCCATGTGGTCCAGCTCGTAGACCGCTTCGGGTCCAACATTACACATGTATTCGATCGCGTCCTGGTCACCGATGTAATCGGAACCTTTCACGGTGTCATACATGTGCCAGCGCCAATCATCGTTGGGATCGGCAGACGCGATCGCACAGGTAATACCGCCCTGGGCGGATACAGTGTGCGAACGGGTCGGGAAGACTTTGGAAATCAGCGCAGTCTTGAAACCGGACTGGGCCATTTGCAGTGAGGCGCGCATACCGGCACCACCACCACCTACGACGATAGCGTCAAACGTAATAGTGCGAATGGACATGGATTACGCCCCTCCCCAGATCAGAACCAGACCCCAAAGCAGGTACACAACCAGCGCCAGAGCAATTGCCAACTGGGCAATCAGGCGCACGCCGGTGGCGGCTTTACCAAAGGTCAGGCTGGTCAGGTAGTCCGTGGTTACGCCCCACAGGCCTACCCAGGTGTGTGCAGCGACAGAAATTACCAACAGGGTGTTGGCTATCTGCATGCAGATAGATCCCATGAAGGCTTTCCAGCTGCCATAGTCCAGATCACCCGCGGTGATCAGATAACCCAGCATGCCGATCATGTAGACACCGATGATGACAGCGGATACACGCTGAATGAGCCAGTCATACAGGCCGTTACGGCCCAGGCTCGTTACACTGGTTACCATATCCAGACTCCTACCAGCAGAATCAATACCGCAGAGATGATGAAGGCCAGCTTGGCGCCACGACGGCCGCCTTCCAGGCTTTCACCAACACCGGTGTCCATAATCAAGTGACGAATGCCCGCCACCAGGTGGTACAGCAATACAGACAAAATGCCCCATACCACCAGTTTCACCAGCAGTGAGGTCATCATCAGTTCTTTCAGGTCCGCAAAGCTCTCGGGAGACGCCAGGGAGCGATCCAGCATCCACAGCAGAATCGGCAACGCCAAAAAGATGGCAACGCCGGTTACACGGTGGGTGATAGATGCTATAGCCGTGACCGGGAACTTGATCGTGCTCAGATCGAGGTTAACGGGTCGCTTATCGTTCACGGTAGCCTACTTATAGCCGGGCCTCAGTTAAGAGGCGGTTGTCGGGAACTTGGCAGAGTCATTGAGATCAGAACGTGAAGACTGATCTTAATAATCTGCCCGGGCCGGGGTGGGCCCGTGTGAAACCCCCAGCAGGAGGTTTCTGCCGGGCGGGAGTATATCGCCGCGACTTACGCAAAACAAACGCTCCGACCGACAATTATTGCCCACTTACCGGCTAACGCCTTGATTTACAATGATGCACCTGATGTGAACGCAGTGAATTTGTGTTGCACCATGCTGAGGCAAAATCGTCATTCTGCCGTAACAAGCTGTTTACCCTACAAAAGTCTGACTCGCCGGTTCTCGGCTGCGCGTTGACAAAGGGGTGTCAAAACTTTACCTTCCCCCGCGCTTTGGAGGACCTTCCTTACCTTGAGGAACGTTCCCTCGTCCGCCAATGGAGAGATTCCCATGACCGAGAAGAAAGCCACTCTCAAGGTAGAGGGTCAGGACCTGGACCTGCCGATCTACACCCCGACTCTGGGCCGCGACGTTATCGACGTGTCCAAACTGGTAGCTAACGGCGTCTTTACTTTCGACCCGGGTTTCACCTCTACCGCTTCCTGTGAATCCAAGATCACCTTTATCGATGGTGAAGTGGGTAAACTTCTGCACCGCGGCTACTCCATCGAGGAGCTGGCAGGTCAGTCTGATTATCTGGAAGTGTGTTACACCCTGCTGTACGGCGAACTGCCTACCGCAGAGCAACGGGATCAGTTCATCAGCACCGTGAAGAACCACACCATGGTGCACGAGCAGATCCGCAACTTCTTCAACGGTTTCCGCCGCGATGCCCACCCGATGGCCATCATGTGTGGTGTAGTTGGCGCCCTGTCCGCCTTCTACCACGACTCACTGGACATCAATAATCCTGAGCACCGTGAAATCACCGCGTACCGCCTGATCGCCAAGATGCCCACCATCGCGGCCATGTGCTACAAGTACGCGCTGGGCCAGCCCTTCATGTACCCGCGCAACGACCTGGGTTACGCAGAAAACTTCCTGCACATGATGTTCGGCAACCCCTGCGAAGAGTCCAAGATCAGCCCGACCCTGGCCAAGGCCATGGATCGCATCTTCATCCTGCATGCGGACCACGAGCAGAACGCCTCCACCTCTACCGTGCGTCTGGCAGGCTCCTCCGGTGCCAACCCGTTCGCCTGTATTGCTGCTGGTATCTCTGCCCTGTGGGGCCCGGCACACGGTGGCGCCAACGAAGCCGTGCTGAACATGCTCGATGAAATCGGTCACATCGATAACATCGACGCCTACATTGCCAAGGCCAAGGACAAGAATGACCCGTTCAAGCTGATGGGCTTCGGTCATCGTGTCTACAAGAACTACGATCCGCGTGCCACCGTGATGCGCGAGTCCTGCCACGACGTTCTGGCCGAACTGGGTGTGAACGATCCGCAGCTGGAACTGGCCATGAAGCTGGAAGAAATCGCGCTGAACGACCCCTACTTCAAAGAGAAGAAGTTGTTCCCGAACGTGGATTTCTACTCCGGTATCATCCTGAAAGCCATCGGGATCCCGACCTCCATGTTCACCGTAATCTTTGCCCTGTCACGCACCGTAGGCTGGATTGCGCACTGGAACGAAATGATCTCCAACCCGTACAAGATTGGCCGTCCGCGCCAGCTGTACACCGGCGAAGCCGAACGTTCATTCGTTCCGGTCAACGAGCGCAAATAAGCGCCTCGTTATCGCCTGACAAAAAAACCGCCTTCGGGCGGTTTTTTTGTGTCTGCAAAAAGCCGCCGCGAGTTAAACTTTCGCTCCCTGAAACTCGCTGCTCACTTACCTGGTAACGACAGCTTCACCCTGCTGATTGGACGTTATTACCACCCTGCATTTGCGTGGTTGCGCCGTGCATGCAAGCATCATCGTCTCGCTAGCCAACGCAGACATGACAATGAAAAAAATCCTCGCGCTTCCCATCATCATCGCCATTGCCGCTTACCTGTTATTCTGGCCGGTCAGTATCGAGCCCGTCGCCTGGCAAGCCCCTACAGCCCCCGCCCTTGAAGGCCCCTACGCCACCAACACGACACTCAGTGACAGCCGCATACTCGGCAAGGATGAAGGCATTGGCCCGGAAGATGTGGCCATTGATGACGAAGGCTACCTGTACGTGGGCTATGTAGATGGCCGCATTGTTCGCTTTGATCCCGACGGCAAGAACCCGGACCTGATCGCCAACACCGAAGGCCGGCCACTGGGTCTGGATTTTGCGCCCTCCGGCAACCTGATCGTTGCCGATGGCTACAAGGGGCTTTTGAGCATCAGCGCGGCCGGCGCCATCACAACCTTGAGCGACAGCGCTAACGGACTGGCCTACGGTTTCACCGATGACGTGGATGTGGACAGCAGCGGCATCGCCTATTTCTCCGATGCCTCCAGCAAGTTTGGCCCGGCCATGCATGCCCGTGACGACATCATGGAACACGGCGGCCATGGGCGGCTGTTGCGTTACGACCCCGGCACCGAACAAGCCGAAGTCCTGCTTGATGGCCTGCAGTTCGCCAATGGTATCGCTCTGTCGCAGAATGAAGACTTCGTGCTGGTCACCGAAACGGGCAACTACCGCATCGTTCGCTACTGGCTCAAAGGCGACAAAGCCGGCACCCACGATATCTTCATGGATAACCTGCCCGGCATCCCGGATGGCATCTCGGCCAACGGCGACGGCACCTTTTGGCTCGCCCTGTTCAGCCCCCGCAATGCCATGCTCGACAGCCTTTCCGACAAACCCCTGCTGCGCAAAGTGGCCTTCCGTATGCCCAGCTTCCTGCAGCCGCAACCGGTGCATCACGGCTTTGTGCTCGGTCTCGACGAGCAAGGACAGGTCACTCACAATCTGCAAGACAACAGCGACGGCGCCTTCGCCCCGATCACCAGCGCCGAACAGCACGGCAACACCCTCTACCTGGGCAGCCTTACCGAACCTCGCTTTGCCGCTTACCCCCTGGGCGATAACAGCGCCGCCACTCGCAGTAATGACGGAGACAGCAACAAATGAGCGCCCTGAACGCCGCCTTTATCGGACTCGGCACCATGGGCTACCCCATGGCCGGGCACCTGGCCGAAGCGGGTATTACCATGACGGTGTACAACCGCACCGGTCAGCGGGCACAGCAGTGGACCGGGGACTATCCCGGCAGCCATGCCGCCACCCCCGCTGAAGCCGCCCGGGGGGCTGATCTGGTTTTTGTCTGTGTCGGTAACGACGACGACCTGCGCCAGGTAACGCTCGGCGATGACGGCGCCCTGCAAGGCCTTGCCAAGGGCGCGATTCTGATCGATCACACCACCGCCAGCGCAGAAATGGCCCGTGAGCTGGATACCGCCTGTCGGAAGCAGGGCAATCATTTTGTGGATGCCCCGGTCTCCGGCGGCCAGCAAGGAGCCGAAAACGGCCAACTGTCGATCATGTGCGGGGGTGAAGAGGCGATCTATCAGCGCGTACTGCCTACCCTTCAGCATTACGCCAAAGCCACCAACCTGATGGGACCGGCAGGCAGTGGCCAGCTGACCAAGATGGTCAATCAGATCTGCGTAGCCGGGCTGGTGGAAGGCCTCTCCGAAGGCGTCGCCTTTGCCCTGAACGCCGGCCTGGATGCCAGCAAAGTCTTCGAAACCATCAGCCAGGGGGCCGCCGGCTCCTGGCAAATGGTGAACCGGCACCAGACCATGATCGACGACCAGTATGAGCACGGCTTCGCCGTGGACTGGATGCGCAAGGACCTGGAGATTTGCCTGAACGAAGCTGCCCGGAACGGGACGCCCCTGCCCATCACTGAGCAGATAAACGACTTTTACCGGGATATTCAGGCCATGGGCGGGGGCCGCTGGGACACATCGTCCCTGTTGCGTCGATTGCAGAAAAAGCCTGAAGCCTGATGCCTGATGCCGCATGCCTGACGCAATAAAATTGAAACCCACACCACCACCGATGTCATTGTGGGTTTAAGCGTCAGGCACTCCGCAAGGCGAAAAAACAGCCCTCATCAGAAGCCGGGGCTTTCCCTTAAATCCACGACAAATCTTCATTCAAGGCAACGGCACTGCCCCTTTTTTGGGCACAAGCGCATCCGCATTCCCGTGTGAAAGCTGCTCTGCCACTTTTTTGGGCAACGCCTCCAGCAACGGTTCATACTCGCCCAGCACTCTCTCCATGCTGTCGAAATGCCCCACCAGGTCGGTTCCCAGGGTAAAACGGTCCGGGAATTCACGGATAAGGACCAGCCACTCCTCGCTGGGCACGCCGTCATCAATCAGGTAGTGGTCCTTTACGCTCCACGACAGATCAATATACAAATTCTCATAGCGGCTCAGTAATGCCCGCAGGATAGGCGGCAAGGTCCCCAGTGGCGCCTGTCTCTCTTCCACACCACCACTGGTGCCTGCGTGGGCCAGCAAAAAACGGGTTTCCGGGTGCTCACTCAGCGCCTCTTCCAGCTCCCCCAGATAGATCGGCGTCTCTTCGCGAAGGGAGGTCAGGTTGCTGTGCAGCAACACGGGAAGATCATAGCGCCCCGCCATTGCATACACTTTCATGAGTGCCGGGTGGTTGGCCCGGGGAGTCTCTCCTTCGGTCAGCGCAGTGAGCTGATCATGCCGGGTGAGAATTTCCCCCACCCCTTGCCACAGGCCTGGATAGCGCTCAATAAGGTGCTCCACCTGTTTCGCTGCATGCATGTCCGTGGGGTTGAAACCACTGATAAACGGCTGCAACCGCGCCTGCTGCTGCTTCGGCAACGACAACACCGCCTGGGCAACAATGTCATCCGTGGCACTGTAGTAATACAGCGGCGCCTCATCGCCCAGATAATACCGGGGGCGGCGTGGCGCCTCTGCCTGCCATTTTTTCATCACCGGCAGACCAAATACCCAGGCTCGCTCCACACCCGCCTCATCCATGGCCGCGATCATCGCCTGGGCGCCCTCACTGTCCTGCATGAAATCCACATAGTGCAGGTGCGCATCAGTCCATTGCCGGCTCGCAACCTCTCCTGCATTGGCACAGCCTGCCGACAGCGCAGCCAACAGCAACACTCCGCTACCCAACACATTAACCCTGTTTCCCATCCAGCCTCTCCAGCAAATGTTCACCAACCCGGCGCCCGGCCATCCAATGGGCGCAATACAGTGACTACAGACACCTCAGGTTGTTCATGGATATGACATTTTCTTGCCCTTCATGTCTCAATATAGACAATAACTAAAATATAGATCATTATTGGCACTAACAGGAGGCAAAACATGGAACCGGCAACAGCCTATACCCCACAAGCTCTGGACGATGGCGCCCGCCATGCGGCCTTGCGTGCCGTATTGAAGCTGCTGGAGCACTGGCAGTGCAGTGAAAAGGAGAAAATGGCGCTACTCGGTGTAGGCCGCTCCACCCTGCACAAATACCAGAGCCAGCCAGACAGCGCGCGGGTAAACCAGGATCTGCTGGAACGGCTCAGCTATCTGCTGAATATCCATCAGGCGCTACGTACCTTGTTCGGCAACAAGGAGAACGTGTACGGCTTTGTGCGCATGGCCAACCATAACGCCTTTTTCAATGGTGCAACCCCCATGAGCATTATGGGCAACGGCCGGGTCGCCAGCCTCTATGAAGTACACCGCCAGCTCGACAGCCTGCGAGGCGGCCAATGGGGCTGAGTGAACCGGATACCGATGCCCTGCCGCGCACGACACTACGCGGACAAACCGCCTACCGACTGGTCAATGGCAAATATCCTCCCATCGCCATCTTCGATGATGTGGCGGACCAGGCCGATTTCGATGCGCTGTTTGCCGTGCAGGCACTCACCAATCCTCGCCTGCAAAATGATATTGGCGAGCTGAACCGGGTACCGCCCGATCAACGCCCCTGGGGCATCCCCGGTTGCAACTACGCCCTGGGCCCTTTCGTGCATGTGAACCCGGCCGGTTCGCGCTTCTCTGCGGGCCATTACGGCGTCTTCTATTGTGCTGACCGTATGGCAACGGCCATTGCCGAAACCCGCTATCACCAGCAACGCTACTTCCAGCAGGTGGATGGCCTCAAATATGACCGCATCGTCATGCGCGGCCTGAAGGTCAATTTCACCGCGACACTCATCGATATCACTCCTGCCAGTGACCACCCACACTGGCATGCGCCCGATGATTACAGCGCAGCCCACCTGCTGGGCCAGCACCTAAGGGACCAGCAGCACAGCGGCATTCATTACGAATCGGTGCGGGCTGCCGGCAGCCATTGCTACGCCCTGCTGAGCCCTCAAATTATCGCCAGCATTACCCCCAGCGCTCACTATGAATACATCTGGGACGGCGAAAAAATCGCCCACACCCTTACCATCCGGCGACTGAGCTGACGCAGGGAGCAGCATTTCCAGTAAGCGAAGCATCGGAGAGGAAGCATCTACTATTTGCGACTGATCCCGGGAGCGCAGGATCAGACCAAGCCTGTAGCATGATGGACTAGTGCGTGAAACGTGATGCGGCCGCAAAGCGGCCATAAAAAAGCCCCACTCTTTCGAGTGAGGCTTTTTTATTTGGCGTCCCCTAGGGGAGTCGAACCCCTGTTACCGCCGTGAAAGGGCGGTGTCCTGGGCCACTAGACGAAGGGGACGTGTTTGGTGGAGCTAAGCGGGATCGAACCGCTGACCTCAACACTGCCAGTGTTGCGCTCTCCCAGCTGAGCTATAGCCCCAAATACCAGTGGGATCAGGTGCATCCCGGTAGGTGCGGCGTATTCTACCGGCCACCCCTACCCTGTCAAGCGCCAGCCAGCGGTTTTTTTCAGAATGAAGTCGATTTGACTACATCCTGAGCAAGTTGCTGAAAAACTGGGCAAAAGCAGTAGCGAGTGACGAGTTTCGAGTTGCGAAAACCTTCAGGCATGAGCGAGTTTCAGGTTTTGCTCTTCGAAACTCGCCCCCAGTCGGTCAGACGCTCAACCCACCGGCAAATCCCGGTAGGCCTTCTCCAGCTTTTTCATCTGCTTCTTGGATACCCCGCCCAATACCTCAATGGCGTGGCGGATGCGGGCACGGCTGATGTCAGAACCGATGATCTCCATGGAGTCCACCACCGAGAAACTGGCACTGGTGCCGGCAATGGCGATGAAGACCGGGAACAGGAAATCCTTGATCTTCACTTCCAGGGCATCGGCGATAGCTTTGGCGTCGGCGAACAGGCCGTCACGGTTCCAATCGTTGCGCGCTTCATAGGTCCAGAGCAGATACTGCAACCACACCTTGATGTCATCGGTGCCGTACTGCTTATGCTCGAAACTGGCTTCGGTGAGCGCCGGCATACCGTTAAAGCAAAACGCTGCCTTGTCGGCCACTTCCGACAAGGTCTCCACCCGCTGACGCAGGTGCGGGATGATTTTCATTGCGTAGTCGCGGTTGTAGGCCCAGCCAAGGAGCGAATCCAGGAATTGCTCATCGCTCTGATCGCGCAACCATTGGCCGTTCAGCCAGCTGAGCTTTTCCACATCGAACACCGGCCCACCCAGAGACACACGCTGGATATCGAACGCGTCCTGCATCTGCGCCAGCGAAAATTTCTCGCTCTCATCCGGCATGGACCACCCCATGCGTCCCAGGTAATTGACCAGCGCCTCAGGCAGGTAGCCCATGCGCTGATAGAACAGGATACTGGTGGGGTTCTTGCGTTTGCTGAGTTTGGATTTATCCGGGTTACGCAGTAGCGGCATGTGACACAGCGCCGGCATTTCCCAGCCAAAATATTCATAGAGTAATTTGTGCTTGGGCGCAGAGTTAAGCCATTCCTCACCACGAATTACATGGGTGATCTCCATCAGGTGATCGTCCACGATATTCGCCAGGTGGTAGGTTGGCATGCTGTCGGATTTCAGCAGAATCTGTGCATCGACCAGCGCCCAGTCCAGCTCGACCGTGCCGCGCAGCATATCCTGAATTTCACAGCGACCGTCCGTGGGGACCCGCATGCGAATCACGTAGGGTGCGTTATCAGCCTCACGTTTCGCCTGCTCATCGGCCGGCAGTTCCAGATCCGACGGCTTGAGCGCCCGATTTTCACCCTTCTCTTTCAGCTCGGCCCGTAGCGCATCAAGCTCTTCACTGGTGCGGTAGCACTTGAACGCATGGCCCTTTTCGATCAACTCTTCCGCGTACTGGCGGTACATACCCTTACGTTCGCTCTGGCGGTACGGCCCATGCGGCCCGCCCACGTCCGGGCCTTCGTCCCAGGTCAGACCCAGCCATTTCAGAGAATCCAGGATCATCTGTTCGGACTGATCCGTGGAACGGGTCTGATCCGTGTCTTCGATACGCAGAATAAACTGGCCACCATGCTGCTGCGCAAAGCAGCGATTGAACAAGGCAATATAAGCCGTGCCGACGTGGGGATCACCGGTGGGCGACGGGGCGACGCGAGTACGAACAGTCATGCTGACTCCAATAATGCAAACTGGCGCGGATTATACCTGTCAAAGCCGCCCCCATGTAGACACGAAGCCCGGGGTTTCTGCTATGGTTATGACAACTTCGTGACTCCGGTTCACTCTGTTGCCCTGTTTTGTCTGGCAGCAGGTCTTCATTGGATTCAACTGCTCAAGGAAAAGACCATGCGTATTCCGTTTCAACGCTCCCTGCTCGTCGCTGTGATTGCCAGCACTACCCTGCTGCAAGCCTGTTCCGACAACAGCGAAGACGCCACCAAAGAAGCTGCGGCTCCAGCTGCAAACGCCCCTGCCGCCGCCGATCACAGTAATCACATGAACACCGATGACAGCGCTGAAAAACCTGCTGCCAACGGCATTACCCGCAGCCCCGCCCCGGAAGGCGCTGCCGCTGAAATCGTCAGCCCGGCCAATGGCGCCACCGTCAGCAGCCCGGTGAAGGTCGTCTTTGGTCTGGAAGGCATGGACGTGGCGCCGGCCGGCAACGAGCAAGACAACAGTGGCCACCACCACCTGTTGATCGACCTGGAAACCCTGCCGGACATGAGCATGCCGCTACCTGCCAGCGACCAGCTGGTGCATTTCGGCAAAGGCCAGACTGAAACCGAGCTGGAACTGGAACCGGGTACCCACACCCTGCAGCTACTGCTGGGCGATTACCGCCATGTTCCCCATGAGCCACCGGTCATGTCCGAGAAGATCACCATCACGGTGGAATAAGAGCGCGGCCCGCCACTTATTCCACACAAAAAAACGCGGGCCTGTCTTTGCCTATTAGCACTGACAGAGCCCGCGTTTTTTGTAGCGCCCAACATGTTGCTCGTTGCGCCTGAATGGTCCTTAAACCTTACCGCAACAGCAGGTGCGGCACCTTCGCTTCACGAATCATCTTGTTAGTGGTGCTGCCCACAAAGAATTCACGGATGCGGGAATGACCATAGGCCCCCATCACCACAAGGTCCACGTTGTGGCTCTGCTGGTACTGGTGCAAAGCAGGCTCCACCTCACCTTCAAGCGTGGCCGTTTTCACGTTATGCCCGGATTGTTCGAGCTGCCGAGCCGCCTCATCAAGCCCCTCATGGTTATTGCCAACCGTCACCAGATGACAATCCAGCCCCTGAAACAGCGGACTGTCAGCCAGCATGCTCACACCCTTGCGCGAGGTAGCACTGCCGTCGAATGCGAGCATGATGGTTTTCGGTGCCTGAAACTCCCCTGCCGTCACCAGGATTGGGCGATGCAGGCCGCGGATAACACGCTCGACATTGTCTCCCACCTGGGCACCAATACCCTCGTGCTCTTCGCCTTGCTTGCCAATTACCAGCAAACGCATGTCTTCTTCCAACTCGGCAAGCGTATCCACCAGATCACCGTGACGCTGACGTTGCTGCGGGTCGCTAATGCCAGCTTCGCTGGCGCGCTGACTTGCCGCTTCCAGCATCATCTTGCCTTGTTCCAGTGCCAGCCGGTTACGCTTGGCATCCAGATCTGCCAGCTCTTCCATCAAGTGCTCGCGACCACCCAGCGCCAGATTACCACTGAAATCGGCACTGACCGGGTAGCGCGAATGATCCAGCACATGCAACAAGGTCAGCGGCGCGCTCAGGCGCTGTGACGCCCAGGCAGCGTAGTCACAAACAGCCGTTGCAGCGTTTGAGCCGTCGATACAGGCGATGACATTCGTCATTGTTGTTCTCCTTTGGCGCTTAGTGGCCGCCCATCATTTTTTCAACGGCAGCGGGCTTGTCATGCACACCGAACTTGTCCACCAGCGTAGCACTGGCTTCGTTGAGGCCGACGATATCCACTTCGGTGCCTTCGCGGCGGAACTTGATCACGACCTTGTCCAGGGCGCCGATAGCGGTGATATCCCAGAAGTGGGCACGATGAACATCAATAGTGACTTTATCGATGGCTTCCTTGAAGTCAAACGAGGCGATGAACTGGTCGGAGGAGGTAAAGAATACCTGCCCCACCACATCGTAAACCCGGTGCCCGTCTTCAGCACTTTCAGTCGCTTTCACGTAGAAGATACGACCCACCTTGTTGGCATAGAACAGGGCACTCAATACCACCCCAATCCCCACACCAATAGCCAGATTGTGAGTCGCCACGGTGGCCGTCACCGTGGCCAGCATAACCACGGTACTGCTGGCCGGATGTTTTGCCATATTGGTAATGGACTCCCAGCTGAAAGTACCGATGGACACCATGATCATCACAGCCACCAGCGCGCCCATGGGAATCTGGGAAACCCACTTGCCCAGGAACACCACCAACACCAACAGGAAACAGCCGGCAAACAGGGTCGACAACCGCTTGCGCCCACCGGATTTCACGTTGATCACCGACTGGCCAATCATGGCGCAACCGGCCATCCCGCCCAGGAAACCGGACGCGATATTGGCCACGCCCTGGCCTTTGCATTCCCGGTTCTTGTTACTGTCAGTGTCGGTCAAGTCATCAACAATGGTGGCCGTCATCATGGATTCCAGCAGGCCAACCACGGCCAACGCCAGAGAATACGGCAGGATGATCTTCAGGGTTTCCAGATTCAGCGGAATATCCGGCAACAGGAAGATTGGCAGGCTGTCCGGCAGCTCCCCCTTATCCCCCACCGTGGGCACATCAATGCCCAGATACATCGCCACACCGGTAATGACCACGATGCAGACCAGCGGCGACGGCACCGCCGTGGTCAGCAGAGGCAACAGATAGATAATCCCCAGGCCTGCGGCCACCATGGCGTAAACATGCCAGGTCACGTTCACCAACTCCGGCAACTGCGCCATGAAAATGAGAATAGCCAGGGCATTCACAAACCCCGTGACCACAGAACGCGACACAAATCGCATCAGGTTACCGAGTTTGAGGAACCCCGCGATGATCTGCAGTGCGCCAGTGAGCACCGTGGCCGCCAGCAGGTACTGCAAGCCGTGGTCGGCCACCAGAGTCACCATCACCAGCGCCATGGCGCCAGTGGCTGCAGAAATCATCCCCGGGCGCCCGCCGAAGAAGGCCGTCACCACGGCAATACAGAAAGAGGCATACAAACCCACTTTCGGGTCCACGCCGGCAATGATGGAGAAGGCAATCGCCTCCGGGATCAACGCAAGCGCCACAACGGCCCCTGCCAGCAAGTCGCCACGGACGTTACTGAACCAGTCCTGCTGAATCGTTCGAAGCATGGATTTCAATCCTGTGTTTGGAAATAACAAGCAAAGGCTGCGCAGCGGCAGCAATAAAATACGAAGAACGGCACCAACAGGCACCGCACGGCAAAGCCATGTAAGGAGGGCGCGCTAGGGCGGACTCAGCCGTGTTTGGGTCATTATGAACACCCGACAGTAAGGAAAGGCGCGGATTCTAGCAGAACGCCCCCAGCAATTACAGGCAGCCCCGGCCGGCTCATTACATCAGCAGCACCTCACCACTACGCCCGATCGGCACAACATGCGATAATCGCCCCCTGTGTTACCGCCACCGCGGCCGTCGCGAAGGCCTCCAATCATATGCCCGATACCGTGTTAATGACCGACCCCACCGCCCACACCACAGCCCGTACACTGGACCGCCGCCTGAGCGTAGCCCCGATGATGGACTGGACGCAGGTTTAGAAAAAAGAAAGGGATAACAACAAGATAGAAGCACCATTATTCTCTATGGTGCAAAAATGGTGCAACCCAGGTGTTAGGATGACGAAATTTCTTACACCACCCGAGGATGGCTACTGACAGACCCCGCCAAACGGAGCAGGCATTCTGAACCTGCCCGCCGCCGGCAATCTCAGGATCTCCGTTCTCAGGCCAGCGACAGACGTGTCAGCGACTACGCGACGGGCGCCACCTTCACTTCTCGGGCCTGCCTCGGGGAGTGCCACTGAAATTTAGGCTCTTCCAATTTACTCCTTTTGTCTACGGCATCATAAAGCTGATCTATCAGCTCGAAGGCCTGAGCCTCATCCAGCAACATTAAAGTCATTAGGCGGTCATAGTGCAGCCTGAATTCACGGATAACTTGATCAGTAAGAAGGGAGGTGTCGAGGTAGTAAATCAGCGCCTTGGCGGCTTTAGAGCAATCAATTAAATAACCGCGAAGGGTTGCAGCCGCCCTGCCAAGCCTGTTGTCATATACGTTAAATGCCTCAATACCTCGATTATCATGCGAAAGCCCTGCTGCTCTCCTTTGAATTTGAACAACCATACCCGCAGATGTCAGCCCAGAACTACTAGAAGAATAAGGAGCATCTAGCTTCATCACGTCCGTTGACATAGCTTCATCAAACAAAGCTAAGCACTCTTTATAGTGAGCAAATAGCTGTTCCCTCAAGCTAGCACGGAGCTGCATTTCCCTCTGACTCTCATAAATATCATTCCCCCGCTCCATCTCATCGCGCGTTAACTGCAGCTCTGTGCTCTGGAAATTCAACGAGTGAAGCAACAGATACACCGTTATAAACCCCAATATTGGGTTAATCACCCCACCCATATAATCGCCAAATTGCGCCCACTCGGTGGGCCCACCAATATCGCCACCGGAAAAACGCCAAATATAAGCTAGCAGCACGACCACAAAGATACCGCCGGCCCCATAGACAATGTTTCTGTGATGATCCCGATTCATAACAACCCTTCCCTAGTTTTAGGGGCAAGGCTAGTCAGCTAAATCAAGCTTGTACAGCACAAAGCAGAACGTCACACCTCGACGGTCGATACCGTCAACACCGGCACTTCATAAGATAACCGGCCGTTTTCGATCATTGCCTTCTTGGTTGCGGCCACATCTTCGCCTTTGACGGTGATGCTCACGCCGTCACGCGTTTGCACGGTGCTGGTGCCGTCGCCGTTGTTGCTCTGCACAGTCACCACATACCGGCCCTCGCCTTGCAGCAAGCGCCGGAACTTCAGCCAGGGGTTACGGGTACTCATGCGCTACGCTCCAGGGTCACGGATTGATAAATCTCGGCACCGCCCGCTTTCTGCACACTGATCGACACAGCAAGCACCAGGGCCATGTAGTCGAGCAAAGGGTCATCGTGCATGACTTTCACGATCATCCCAGGCAGAACCACCCCCGGCGCGGCCCCGGACTCAGGAATGAGCACGCTCAGGGTTTCCACCACCTTGTTCCCCGCCCCGGCCAATTCGGCTGTACCGCGGCTAATGGCGGGCTGGCTATCAGTGATCAGGTCTTCGTAAATGTCTGGCATCGGCGCCGTGCCACCACTGCCAGCACGCTGCACATCAACGGCTACCCCTTGGCTAACACCGCTCACATAGCAGGCATTGAACGCGGGTGCCGGTTCGTACTGCGCGGAGCGCGAGCGCACCATGCCAATATAGATGCCGGCATCCGGCGTCGCCGTTTCCCAATTCCACGGCGCCACCTTGTAGCGAGGCTGCACGGTCCAGTTATCTGCCGCCATGGCAGGCACCATAATCCCGCCTGCCGCCGTTACAATTTGCGCCACCACCTGCGCTGGCGACTTATCACGGAAGCTCAACGCCCCGGGCGGAATCGGCCAATCCGGCAGGTCCTCATCGTTTCCGGTTGGCCAAGTCAGGGAGAAACCCGTGTTTTGCAGCTCTGCCGTTGCCGCCTGGGCAGCCGTGGTAGCGCTCGCGTTGGTATAGCTGCGAGTCGGCGCGAATGGCGCAGCCATATACTGCGTGCGGCTCACACCGGTGATGGTGAATTTTTCAGTAGGGAAACGCTCATCACTGGTGTAGCGCTCGATAGAGAATACCCAGTCGTGGGAGTTGATCGTCACGCTGATATCTTTCATGCCGCCGGCACCAGGCGCCACCAGCGCCAAAGAGCCCTGCCCGTAGAGCGTGCCGGAGAATTTCCACGCCCATGAATCGATATCCAGCCCGATGGTCACCCCTTGAATATCCAGCGGTGTACCCGTCGCAACGTCCGTAATTTGCAGCGTATTCATAATCAGATAGACCGTTTTGAATTCCGGCGGCTCCACCGGATCAGGGTCCGGGTTTGGCTCCACAGGGTATGGGAGGTTGTAGTCATGCCAAACGCTCTGGCCAGCGCCCCACGGTAGGCGCTGACCGCGATCGCGTGGCTCAGCCTGTCGGGCTGTGATTCGGTACGTCACGTCATGGGCCACGCTCGGCCGCGCCGGCTTCACCCAGCCGAACCGAAGCTCGACGTTATCCGGGTCTGTAATCTCAATCGTGCCCGAGTCGGTGGCGAGCGTGATCGTGGTGGCCGTGTCGGTCTGCAGGAGCGCGTAGCGTTCGGCCGCGTCGTCGTAAACCGTGCCGGTCAGGTTCACCGAGTACCAGGCAAAGCCTCTCTCTGCATCTCTGGCAGGCGTTTTCATTACCCAGGAGCTGACGTAGCCCATACGGTCGATCGCGAACGCTCGGCCCCAAGAAAGGCCCTGCTCGCGATCGCGGGAGCCGGACTGACTCCACGGCGCCGCACGCTCGCCCTGCTTGGTGTCTGCCAGCCCCCAAGCCAGCACACCGGCGCTATCCTTCTGACCGGATGCCTCGAAGCGGGCACGGATCCCGAGATCCTGGTCGGTCGCCCGGATCCAGCGCAGGCCGCGCTCGCCGTCCGCTGGTGTCGCCGGGGTGATCGTAATCGAGGTCGCCCCCTGAGCGGATCCCGCCCGTTGAATAGGCGCCAGGTACTCAGCGAAAAGCGTCGGCTTTAACCACGGCAGCGGCGGGGCCAGTCCGTCGGTAAAATCGAGAACAAGCGCGATCGGGTCGACCGGGGCGATGTACGGCCCAGCCCTCAGATCCAGATCAACGCTGTCCCACTGCTCTACGGCATAGCTCACCGGTCAGACCTTGTACCGAACCATAACAATCCCGCTACCACCTGGCCCTGTCTCCTCGGGAGCCCTTGTTTGGGTCGTGCCAAAACTACCGCCACCACCGCCACCAGTGTTAGGGGTGCCGGCGACAGGAAGCGCCTCACCTCCAACGCCAGCGCCATCCCCCCCGCCGCCGGATCCGCCTGCGCCACCGGAGCAGCCCCCACCCCCACCACCAAGGGTTTCGCTAGCACCTCTAAAGTCAACAGTCTTGCCGCTGCCGCCTGACCCACCGACACCGCTAGCTGGAGTGCTCTCCCCAGTCGCGCCAGCGCCACCACCGCCACCCCCCGCTCTCTGGTGGGGCTGGCCTCCCCGGCCATCGCCGCCGGCAAAACCTTGGCTAGAAGCGCCAGCGCCGCCCGCCATGTCGCTGCCATTGATTCCCCCGCCACCACCGCCACCGGAGCCGCCGTTATTGCCTGCTGAGTTATCATCGACGTAGACACCGCCACCGCCACCGCCCTCTGCAGCAAAACCAAATGCCGAGCTATCGCCACCATTCGCCCCCTTGAAAGGCGTGCCGGTGTACTCAGGATTCAGGCCTCCATCACCAACAATCACGGAATAAGTGCCCTCAGTGAGAGAGATAGAATCCTCAACGACGCCGCCACCGCCACCACCGCCAGAGGCGCCATACTGCCAAGGCGAACCGCCTGCGCCCCCGCCTGCGACGATAAGAAACTCGACGTTTACGTCTCCGCTAACAACAAGATCTCCGTCAGACTCGAAAACATGGACCCTGTACGCCTCGCCTTCGATATCGACGATACTCTCTATGCCGCCGGTCGCTGATCCAGAGCTATCAGGTAGAGCACCTTTAAGGGGGCCACTCGCCACCGGCCGGTAGTACGGCAAGGCATTGAAAGTGACACTCCCACTTGTGACGCTCCCGCCCGTTGACCAGGTCGGCTCCTCGGTGCCGGTAGTGCCGGCGGCCGTCACTTGGTACACATACCCGTTAGGGGTCTCCGGATGAACCACCTGCCCCATATTGAGCGCGGTTTCCGTTGTGAACTCGTCGCCGTATTCGTCCAGAGCCAACGCAATGACAGCGCCCGCCCAATCGTTGTAAGTGATATCGAACGTGCCATCGCCGGCGCTCTGCCCTTGGGCGATCACCTGCCGGCCGCTTGGATTATCCGAGATAACAACAATGTCCCGGGATGCCGGCGTTCCGTCGATCATCACCGTCCCGGCGATCCGCGCCTGCGTGCCACCACCGCCAGGGTCTGCGCCCCCGGATTCATCAACGGCCGTGATCGTGACCTCGACGTCGTTGTCCAGATCGACCGCTAGGGCAATGTAGGCCTTCGACTCGTCGGACTTTACGCCGACAAGAGAAACGATCGAGCCCAGCAACGCACGCGGCAACCTGATCGATTCTTGGCTGCTGAGGATGCTCCGGACCCAACCGATCGGGGCGCCCTGGGAGAAAGGCTGGATCCGGATCACCGGATCCGGATCCTCACCATTGATCGTGAGCGCGAGCTCTGCCCATTCGAGGCTTGACTCAAGCGCCAGTTTTACTGCTGTGATCGTCATGGTCGGTTACCACCAGTCGGCGTTGTCGGTAATTCCACACTCTTGAAGGTTTACGGCGCCGATGCTCCAGGGCATCCATGTGATCCCGCCGATTGTGGCAGGCTGCAGGCTCCAGGGCGCCCCCCTGTTCTCGTTGTAGCCGACCCAGAAAAAGGTCTGGCTATTGTGTTCGCCGATCTGGGCGACCCCTGGCAGAACCGCGAACTGGTAGTCGGCATAGCTGCTGGACAGTGACGCCGGTTTTGGCGCGTCCGCCCCCTCATACGAAACCAGTACGGGAAGCAAAAGCCGAGCAGAGCTCAGAGGGTTGCGCAGGTAGTGATTGCACTCGAAGCCGGCGGGCTCATACTGCGGACTGTTCGCTACAGCGGGAGCGGTATCGACCGGCGTCCGGAGCCCGAAGAAATAAGTCATGTTGCCCTGGTTGCCGCTGGTCGCGTTGCCAGAGGTTGCTGACGTCCCGATACCGCCATACCCAAGAAAGAAATTCCCGGCGCCTCCCCTTTGCAGGTCGTCGCTCTTTAGCGCGCCCATGAAAAGCTGTGGGTAATAGTTGCTCTTTGCGCTGTTTATACTGTCTCCGGGCTCTGTATTGCTGTGCCCCTCTGGGTAGTGGGATAGCAGCCAAGCGGCTTTGTCGTCCGCGTAGACCGTCCAGGCGATATTGCTTTCCTCTCCGCTGCGAAAGCCATAGCAATACAGTCCGGCAATTTCATCGGACTCGTCGCCCGGTGCCGGCGCGCCCTCATGCTTCCAGCCGTTGACCCCGTCGCTCATCACTGCAGAGAAAGCATCATCGCGGATGCGGCCGACGCCAGGCGTCGTGATTGAGTCCCAGATAAACAGGCCCAGGCTATAGGATCCCCATGTGACGAACTCGATCACACCGTTGCCGTTGGAGATCCCGATCCGGCGCTTGCCGGCCGTCGTGTCCTCATAGTCGAGCGTCCAGCCCGCGCCGGGCTTGCTGCCGTAGCCATCGACGAGGCAGGCTTTCATCACGTCCATAATGTATCCGGCGCCGTTTTGGGCTCCGGATGCGGGAAACGCCGGCGCGCCCGCGTCTGTGCTTCGGTAAATTGTGACAGCCATCAGTTATGGTCCCCTCGCAATTCGATCTTGAGCTGGTCGTCGTCGACGGTGGCTTGGCCGGGCAGGACGGTGCGAATCATCCAGAGCGGCGCGGCAGCGGCGTCGGTATCAAAGCGCGTGGTGTTGCCCACGCTCCAGCCAGCCCCCCAACCATCCGCCTTGATCGTGAAATACGGCGTGCCGGTTTGCGGGTTAACGGGGGAAAAATCCACTACCGTGGATCCAGTGGCCACAAGGCCACGCTCCTCGCCGTAAAGCTCGAAGGCAGTTGTCGACGTAAATTTGATCTTCCACCGCTCGGGCACACTGCCCCGGTTGTCGATCGCGACCGGGTAGGCGATCAAGTTGTAATTTGCGGTGGTCTCTTGGCCGGTGCCGTCGTAGTCGCCCGGGTCCACGGTGTAGCTCACCCAGTTGCGCACACGGGCGCGCAGGTCGCCCAGGTACACGGCTGAGGCGACCCATGTGTCATTGGCTGGAAAGTCGTGATAGAGCGGCTGCGCCAGTTGCAAGGTGCCATCGATACGGGCCTCTGTGCAGAGCGCCATATCGTCAATCCGGTGGACAAAGTGCAAGTCACCGCTCAGGGCGTTACTGTCGGCGTCTTGCGCAGTGAAAGGGTTGGCGAGGGTGGCAGTGCCGGCGGCCTTGTCCAGCGCATACATGGCCGGGTCCAGCCGCGTCCCTGCATCATCTTCAATCCAGGCATCGTGGAGCAGGTCCCGCCCGGCATTTACCACCAGGTCAGCCGCCGGGCTGGCGATCAAATCCTTCTGGGTATGGGTAAGCACGAGAATATCGGCATCACGCAAAATCGGGACGCGCCCGTCAGCAGGTAGCCGCACCGGATCGAGGCCCAAGATGGCAGGATCAAGCGGGATCTGCTTAAAGCTCACGGCGTTGTAGTACAGGCTTTCTGCCGTTACAGGCACCGGAAACTGAATCTCTACGATACCATCCTTGAGCGTTACCTCGCCGGTAATGCCATCACCGGTAACAACGCCCTGATTATCAGCCTCACCGTTGTACTGCTCGCCTGTCGCGAAGTTATTCGCACGCACCGTAAAACCATTCGGGCGCAGCGGCGCCGCCGCTGTTCGGAAGGTCGCCCCACGGGTGACGCTCCAGTCGTCGCCAATCAGAATTGAGATGGGCGTCACCGTGGCCGATACAGGCCGCCCTGAATAGCTACTGATCGTAACCAAGCCAGACGTATAACTAATCGTCCCGAGCGCAGTGCCCGTTCCCGTGGAGGTGCTGTAGTTTCTCAGCAGCCGCCCTTCTCCGTCATCGAACCACAGCTCACCATCAATACTTAACACGACGCTACCAGGCACAATCGGCGAGCTTTCCGTGATATAGAAACGCCAGTCTTGATCTGTACCCGCAAACAGTTCTTGGGCCGTTACTTCTGTGCCCACCGCAAGTTGGTAGCCCACATCAACATCGTGGCTACGAATTTCCTCTGTCTCTACCGTTGTCCGGTACGACGCCGCCGAACCACTCAGGGAAGAACGGGTAACCATTCGGATTGTTGCCATGGTGCGAACCTTATGCGTTGACCTGTTTCAGGAAGGTGTTACCGGCGATAACAAGCTGGCCGGTGGAATAATTCACAGTACCGATCACCAAAAAATCCCGACGACTCATCAGCGATCCGTTGCCGTTGTCCGTTACCCAGTGGGATTGATCGATATAGTTAGTGCTAAGCGCTTGGCCAACATCATTCTCAACCGTCCGCTTGACCGACTTGGTGATGGTGAAATCCACAGAACCCGGCTCAATACTGGACTCCGTTTCAATCACGATATCCGCCTGGCTGCTGTTGTTCGGCACAGTGACAGTTGTTGTGAGTTCGGCCTCATCCTTGTGCGTGTAGTCGACAGTCACATCGCCATCAGCCTGAAGCGCGGTGGTAATATCAATTTCACCGCGGGCATAGTTAATCTGCCCTGTGGCGTCGCCGGTAATAGAACCATCGCCGGCCACATCGGTGGCCGTTTTTTGAACACTACTGGCTTCCCAGGTGAGCGTGACAGACCCAGCAACCACCTTGCGGTTTGCCAGGCGAATGCTCAGTGGGGTAACGCCTGCGTAGGCCTCCGGGTCCTGAACGTAAATGCTTGAATCTGTCCAGCGGTAGAACAGCACAGAGCCCGCATCTGGCTGCGCTTGCAGAGTGGCGATAACACTGCCCGAGTCGTAACTCACCTGCCCTGAGCCATCGCCCACCATGTTGCCGGTGCCATCGTCACGGATGGTGTACCACTTGCCCAAATAGCGATAACTCAGGTGCAAGGATAACGGCGCAGGCGCCGGATCAAGGCTGAGCACGTAGTTGAAGTTTCGGTTGGAATCCTCAATCTCGATGCTACCGGTATTGGGAATTTGCTGGCGCAGAGCCCCCGGCTTATAGGAAAGCGTCGCTGCACCAGACGCACTACCCGCCCATGCGATCGCGCCCGTTGCATAATCAATGGTGCTGCCTTCCAGCCCAGCGGGCACCCCACCACTGGTGACGAATATGCCGCCCTTATCGCTGTAGGTTTCCCCTGCCAGCGAGAGCGACACAGACCCCGGCACCACCGCCGTTGGCAGCGTCGAGGTTTCGCCACTGGCCACCGTGACAGCCAAGCTCACGCTATCGGAGCCACCGGCCACAATTTGGTTCACATAACCGCCAGGGCGCTGATCGATCACCGCCGTTTCATTGCTGGCCGTGGGGATGATCGGGGCGAAGGTATCCGCTACCTGAATGGATAAATCACCAGAAGACGCAGCCACCCCAAGCGAGGTGGAGCCGTAATACTTGGCAGACGTAGCGGGCTGGGTGCTATAGATCAGCGAAGGCCCCGCTGGTTTGGGGCTCGGGTCTGACGCTGGGTAATCGCGCTTTAGCTCTGCAGACAGTTCCAGAATGTACTGGTCCGCTTTGAACGTGCGAATATCGCCACCGTTCACTTCATAAGTGAAGGTCGCTTCAATGTGCTGCACATTGAGGATCTTGATGAACTGCTGGGTGCCAAGATCCTGCCCCTCTTGGAGCAACAGCGTGTCGCCAATCTCAGGCGCCGCAATATTATTCACCGTGGGTGCATAGCAAATGATTGAGCGCTGACCTTGCAGCTGGTTGCCCCGCAGCGCCAAACCGGTGACAGGGCCGGGAATCACAAACGATTCCACCCGCTGCCGCGCCGCCTCGCGCTCATCGTAGAAATCCTGCGTGGTAAACAGCAAACCAGACACATTCGGGTCCAGCGGCTGGGCACTCAAAATAGAGTGCGCATCCAGGTAAAGGTCTGTGGTTGCGGTATCCACTTTCAAAAACGCCTTACGCAAGCTCACTTCACCGTAGGTTCTGTCCACACGGGAAATGTCCTCGAAGAGGTTATTGATATCGCCATCAATCACCTCGTTACCCGTCATCTGCCCACCGCCATCTTCATTGTCGGTGAGCCGTTCGGGCTGCATCAGTTTGATATCGTCGCTTGTGATCGCCACGCGGGGGCTCCTATTGCGGGGGCTCTACAGTCAGCAGCCGGAGGGTCGCGGTGTACCACGCCCCCGGCTCCAGGCTGATATGGGTGTGTTCTTTAATCGGAGTGGCCTCAACGGCAACACCCCGGGCGCGGTCAAACACAACGGAAAATTCACGGGCGTCATCCAACGTGAGCTCCATTGCACCCAACCCTGCAGATTCTTTGGCCACCAGAGCATCCAGCGTGGCCCGTTCCAGCCAGCCCACCAGCGTCACTGCCTGGCCGTACTGCTTCACGCCACTTTGAATAATCATGCCTCCAGTGAGGCTGCGCTCTTGAGCCTGGGCCACGCCGTTGTGGCTGAATTCGTCTTGCCAGATCAAGTTGTCGGTGAGGTCGATCTCATCAAGCGTCACTGCGTTGCCCTCATGCCGGCTTCACTCAGGAATTCCATCAGCTTGTTCACGTCATCCGGGGTACCAGCCACCGTTGTGGTGGTGCCATTTGGCAACACCAGCTCCGCACGCTGGGTGGGTGCATTAGGCTGGGTCGTTGCCTGCTGGCCACCGGCTTGCCCTTGTGCCTGCTGGATGCGTTCTTGCCGCGCATCGGCCTGCGCCTTCACCTCTTCCTGTTTCAGGTCCTGCACGCGCTGGCGGTAAATTTGCTCGTTGATCTTCATGGCCTCGGCGTACTCACGAGCCGCGCGGCTTGCCCCTTGCTCGGACGCGGCTTTCATTTGCCGCTGCAGATCCTTCTGCCGTTCCTCAAACCGCCGCCGCTCAATATCCTGCGCGGTGCCGTTCATGTTGATCAGCTCGGTGCGTAGGCTCTCCGTGGTACTCGCCGCACTGTCGGCCAGGCCATCGAGCTGCTGCTTGGCGCTTTCAATCGCCGACTTCAGGGTGGACAGCTTCTCTTCGCCCAGCAGCTTAGCCCCCTGCTTTGCCCGGCTTGCCGCACGCAGGAAGCTATTGAGGTTGCCACCTTGGCGCGCCATGGCACGGTCGTAATTTTCCTGCGCGCTGGTCACTTGTTCCTGCACTGCCGCTTTTGTCTCGTAAACCGTTTTCAGCCAGGTGCCGATGCTCAACACAGCAAAGTCTGTTTGCTCTTTGTAGAGTCGGTCGAACAATTCCCCCGCTCCCTCGCCGGTGTCGTAGAAGCTTTGGCGGATACCGGTAAAAATTTGCAGCAGTGCCGCACCGGCACTACCCGCTTTGCTGGCGCCTTGCTGGGCTTTGTTGCCCACCTCTTGCGCGGCTTGGCCTTGCTGCTGGTAGGCCTGCGTGGTTTTTTGGGCGGCCTGCGCTTTCTGGTTTTCGCCAGCAGTGGCTTGCTCGGTGGTTTTTTTGGCAGATTCGGTAGCCGCCTTGGTGCGCTTCAGCACATCGTTTGTGGCGGCAGCAACTTCCCGCATGGCTTCGGCATACTGGCCCTGCGTGAGGATGTTTTCCTTCATCGCCTGGTCCAGCTCTTTCACCAGCGCCGCACCGCCTTCCTCGGACTCAATGGCACTCAGAGCTGCCTGAAAGGCTTCCAGCAACACCTTTGCGGATTGCTCACCTTCCAGCCCCGCTTTGGCAATTTGCTTATTGATGGACTGGAACTTGGTGATGGCCTCTTTTTCCAGCTCTGTCATGCTGTCGGTGATTTTACCCAGGTCGAGGTCCAGTTCTTTCAGCGCCGCACCCAGCTTGCTGCGCGCCGCACGAGCCGCACGATCAGACGCAGATGCCTGCTTGGCCGCTGCTTTCTCAGCGGCCGCAGCAACGGCATCGTAATCCTTCCCAGCAGCATCAGCGGCACCTTTGCTTGCCGCCTTTTGTGCCGCTGCTGATTTTTCGGCCTCGTCAGTGAGCCCACCGAACAGGTCCGCCCCGGCATTTTTTATGTCCTGAAAGTCTTGCTTTACACCGTCAGCGAAGTCTTGCCCGGTGCGCTGTGCCTTGTCAGCGAAAGCCCGAAGATCCGCCGCCAGTTCATCACTGCCCAGCGCCCCCAGAATGGTGGACAAGCCCCCAGCAATCGCGGCCGCTGAATGCGTGATAGACGTGGCGGCAACCTGCCACAAACCAGTAACAACATTCACACCGATCCGGGAAACCGAAACGACTTTGCCTGTAACGGTGATCAGCGATTCCAGAGCCGTAGAGACATTTTGCGCAAAGGTGTTAATTGAACCGTCAGCAGCGGCCTCGCGCAGCGTCGCCAACAGCCCTTCCATGCGGGCCTTCAGGGAATCCAACGCACCAGATTTGGCGGCCAAGGCAAAAAAATCAGTGAACTCTTTGCGCAGTGATTCCATCAGGCCGGCAAAGCCCTTGATACGATCAGCCCCTGCGCCCTCGGACATACGGCCCAGCTCATCGATCAATTCACTCAGCACATCAGTGCCGAGCAAACCATCGCTAGCCATCTGCCGGATCTCGCCGCCAAAGCGGCCGGTAACATTACCCAGAGCTTCCATAATCGGAATGCCCGAATCGGTAATGCTGTTCAGCTCCTCCAGCTGCAGCCGGCCGCTCTGCCAGGCTTGGCCCAGCTGGGTGATCACGGTATCCAGCGTTTGTGCGCCGCTACCGTATTTGGCATTGGCATCGGTCAGGCTTTGCAGGGAACCGTTAAGGGGATCAATACCAGCAACTTTTAGTCGCCGCGCCGCTTCGGCTGTGTCGCCCAAGCTCTGGCTGTTCCGCTCGGCAATGCGGTCGACTTCAGCCAACACGCGCCGGCCTTCTTCCATGGAGCCGTAGAGCGCACCGAATTGGCGTTCCAATTCCTCCAGATCGCTGCCAGAAGTAACCAGCTTCTCCAGCCCTCGCCGCAGCAACTCAAAGACACCGACACCCGCCGCCACCCCCAGCAGCTTGCCCTTAATGCCCGCCATGGCACTACCGAAGCGGTTACCCTTGGCGCTGGCCAGCTCTAGCGCCTGGGCATGCTCACGGGCCTCTGCGGTGGCTTTGCTTAGCTTCTGCTGGGTTTGATCCAGTTCTTTCTGGATGCGGTCTTCCGCCTGCCCCAGCTCATTGGTGTCGATACCGGCTTTATCGAGCGTGCGGCTATACTTGGCCAGCTCTCGGTTGCTGCGCCCGTACTCGGTGGTAGCAATGCTTTGCGCGGTTCGCGCTTGCCGCACTGCCACGGAATATTCGGCCTGGCTCTGCCCGGCTTTTTTGCCTTCGCGCTTCAGGTCTTCATAGGTATGGACCTGTTTGTCCATTTCCTTGCGCGCTTTTTCGGCCGCTTCTTGTGCCGCTTTCCAACCCTTGGCCGCTTCCTGCTGTTTATCCAGTTCCCGCAGTTCCGCTTCCAACTTTTCCGCTTCGCGCTGCACTTCCTGCAGGGATTCCGCCGCCGGATCCGCCTCTGGGCTGATCGCGTTCTTGGCCTTCAGTACAAGGCTGACTACGGCTTCTTTAAGTGCCACGGATATTGCTCCAAAAAAGAACCCCGCCGAAGCGGGGTTTAAGGACTAGGGAAGCAGGGTGGTGCTTTAGTCGAGCATGATCACTTCAAAGGGGCTGGCTTTGCCGGCGGGGGTACGCAGCGCACCACTCAGCTGACCATTGATAAACTCATCGCTCATCAGGTCCATAGCTTCGTTGGCGTTCAGCACCGCTTCATGCACGATCACCCGGGCCTTTCTGCCAGTGGCCAGGTTCTTGCCTTCCAGAATGATGTGGCGCGGCTTCTGGATTTCGGTGGCACCCAGTACCTGCATGCCGCTTTCGGCGTTGTAGTCGTAATCCACTTCAACCGCGATGGCGGCAGCGGAATCAAGCGCCTTGATCATGCCGGTGTCAGCATCGACTTCGTAATCATCACCTTCCACCAGATCGGTGGGGCCGGTTGGGTCGGTAACGGCAACACTGGTGCCGTCAATGTTGGCATGGGCCAATTTCACCCACTGGCCTTCCACCAGGGTGATGGCTTCATCAGTCACGCTGCCAGCAGTAACGGAATGCGCAACACTGGTGCCGCCCAAGGCTTCCGCCAACAGCTCGGCAGGCAGGGAATCGAAGGAAATGGACATTTGCGCCGGGTCACCGGGAATGTTCACTACGTCCAGCGCCTGGCCGTAGGTGGCCGGCTGTTTGGAAATGCGGTTCCGGGCTTCGGTGCTGGGCGGGGTCAGCTCGAAGCTGGGTACGTTGATGGGGCCGTTCAGGGCACCGACAACGCCCTGGCTAACCTCGCCAATAAAGACCTTGCCGGCGAAGATGAGGCCGGTGTCTTGATACGACATGGTAATTCTCCTTTGGCGCAGGGCGCCGTTGGTTTGGGGTTTACGTTTTGGGTTCGAGGGTCATTTGGTATTTGGCGGTGACGGTGAGCGCCACCCAGGCCACCGGGTAACTATCCTCGGGAATGTTGTACTCGGCATCGAGCACTTCACTGTCAATCGCGTTACCGCCGAGCTGTTCCATGTTGTTGCGATCGGCCAGGGCGTTGATCAGGTCATCCAGGTGGCGTTGAAGTTTCAGGGCAACACCGGCTTCGGCCTTTTCAGCAACAATGATGTGGTGCGTAACCTCACGCACCAGCCGCCCGCCGCTGCTTTTGTTGGCCCGCCGATCTTCGCCGGGCTGCATCGCGATAAACGGCAAAGGTTGCTGCTCATCCATGATCAGGGCCTGGGCCAGCCAGCCTTCATAAATCTCTTCGCCAGCATCGCTGCTGTAGCCGTTGGCCGTGGTGATACTTTCCAGCCGCCGCCGGTATTCGGCATAAATGGCTTCGCTCGGAATCATTCAAATAGCTCCAGCAGCAGGCCCGCCACTTTGCGGGCGGCACGGTCCTGCAGTTCCGGCGCGATGTCGTTACGCACGGACTGAAACACCTGGCTCACACTGGGGCCGTGCAGCACTTTGTAGGCATCGCGCCCTTGGCCGGTACGCACGGCAATGCCCTTGGCACCGCTGCCGCGCAGCCCGATAAAGAAAAACTTTGGCTCGGTATAACGCCGGCCGGGCTTCACCATGCCGGTAACGCCGCCATGCTTGGTGCTGCCTTTGCCACGGCGCGGATGCTTCTTGGGCACCCGCAGGCCACGGTTTTCAAACCGGGAAAGCAACACACCACGACGGGTGGCCTGCACGCCTGCTTCCCAGTAATCGCCCTTCTGCGCGGGCGGCAGCACCCGCAGGTGCCGCCCGATGTACTGCTTACTCAATGCCACTTGCCCACCGATAGCTGCTACCCCACGCTCACGCCCATGCTTGGCGGTATCGCTGAGCACGGTTTGCAGCGCCACGGCGCTGTGTTTACCGGTGAGCTGGGCCATGGCATCGAGCACGATTTTCATGTCCCGGGTGGCTTTGCTCATTGGGTCACCTCCACCACCAAGGTGGTGTCGTTGTCGCGCTCCAGGGTGTGCACCGTCCAGACTTTCCCTTTCATCGTGATCTTGTCGCCACGGCGCGGGTACGGCCACGCAGCTTTGGGGTACTCGATATAAATCAGGGTGGAGATCAGGGCGTTCATGTCGTCGCGCACGTCGTCGTAATCCAGGGTGGCGACGGTTTCCGGGCTGGTGCCCCGCTCCGGCTTCAGTGGCCCGGCCGTGATGGTGGCCGGGTCACCGTAGAAATTGAAAACGGCGCCATCCAGCGCCGTTTTGTAGCCATCGAACTGGCTCATGGTTAGAACGCGTCGTTAAGACGCACTCGGCAGGTGGTGTCACCATTGGCACCGGCTTCCGTGAAAACGCCCACCTTGGTGTTATCGGTAGCGACAGTGGTGATTTCGCTTTCAGCAGCATCAAAGTACGCGGGGGCACCAACATCAGGTTCGTCGGCAGTGGTTTTGGGAAATTCCCAGACGCCACCGGTTTTCAGGGTGAGCTCTTCGTTGGCGGCCGCATCGTGCAGTGCCACACCAAACAGAGAGCCCATGACAATCAGGTCGCCAGAGGCGGCCAGGGCGGCGGCGAGAACGGTGATGTTATCGCCGCGCTGGATGAAGTTTTTAGCCATGATTGCACCTTTGCATCCCTCGTCGGGATAGATGGGTAAATTAGGTGCGGGCCCCGAAGGGCACCGCGGGGAGAGAGGGTTTAGCCGGGGTTATTGCCCGGCGTTTTTGAACAGGCCACGGTGATCGATGACGCCGGCACCGAAGTCCAGACGCGCCTTGATCTTCACGCCATCCACGTCGAAGCCGTTTTCGGTTTCGATGTACACACCTTCTTCACCAGTGAGGTAGGCGTATTCGATGGTGTCAATACGAGCAGGGGCAGCAGAGAGATACCAAGCGGTTTCGCTGGAATCATCCAGCCGCGGCTCCACCACTACCTGCAGCTTGCCGGCGAAGGGGTTCACGTCTGCGCTCTTGGCGCTGAGGATTTCGGCAACGATCTGCTGGGCTTTGGTTTCCAACGCCGCCGGCACGACCAGGTACTCGGCCATCAGATTCAGCGGGCGCTTGGCGCTGATGCCTGTCTGGCGACGCATTTTCTTACGCGCTTCAGAAAGGCTTTCCACGCTCAGAGCGGCAGCGGTACCGAGGTTGCCATGATCGTTATGGAACAGGGCCTTGTTGTCGGCCATCTTCACATTGCCGGTAATCAGGCCCCACACCACGTTGCTCTCCAGTTCAGCCGCACTGGCACCGAAGGCTCCGGGCACACGGCTGAAGGCATCCAGGTCATCGTTGATGATGGTCTGGCGGGTCAGGGCGATGATTTTGCCGTAGGTTTCCAGCTTGTAACGCTGGTTGTCTTCACCCATGGAGCCGTAGTTGAATTCACCGGATTCATTCACCTTTTCCAGTTCCGGCGCTTCACCCAACTGGGCGCGGTTGACGAATTTAAAATCGCTAGCGCTGGCCTGACGACAGAACGCGGTGAAAGTACGGGGCGCAGCTTCATACCCAGCACGCAGGGTTTTGTTCGCCACGTCCGCCAGAATAGCCGGGAAATCGCTGGTGGAGTGCATCGCCTTGGCCGCAATCTCCATGGGCGTCATGCCACGGGTGGAGCCACCGCCAGCGTGGATCACTTCCGCCGCCATATTCATCAGGCTCATGCTACGGAACTCACGGGAGCCATCAGTCAGCGGGTGCTGGCTGGGGTTAACGCGGTTCATCAAGGCACCGGCCAGACCAGCGCGCAGGGCTTCACCATGGTGGCCGACCACAACATGACCACCGGGCACGGCGTTCTGGCTGCGGGTGGCCAGCAGGTTCAGCACCTCGTTGCGGGCATCCGCCACGGTGGTGCCGGTGTCGATCATGCGGTTCAGGTCCGCTTCTTCGACACGGTGGGTGGATGCCAAGGCGCGCAGCTCGCTGACGCGGGTGCGCTCTTGGGCGATGGCTTGGGTAGCCACTTCGCCCGCGTTCTGGGCAGCGGCTGCCGGTACCGGCGGCGGGTCATTACGGGTACCACGGTTCTGGGCACCAGCGGCGGCCAGGGGTGGCTCCTCTTCTTCCTCGCCACCACCGGCAGCTGCAGCGGCCTGGGCTTTGGCTTCAGCGGCAGCCACACGGACTTCCAGCTGCTCATTGGTTTCGCCGGCATGACGGGACAGGCCCACCGCCTTCGCGCGTTGTTCGAGAGTCATAACAGTACCTTTCGAGTTGGTGTTTGCGGCAGCGGTGGCCGCCGGGGTGTGTTGGCCCGAAGCGGGCCGGTGATACAGGTTGACTGCGCCCGCTGGCGCATTCTGGAATGCGGCGAGATCTGCCTGGGCGACAGCCTGCACCGGTTCAATCAATTCATCGGCAAAGCCCAGTTCTACGGCTTGCTCACCGTTCAACCAGGTTTCTGCCGCCATCATGGCTTTGAGGGTGTCTTTATCCAGGCCGGTTTTGGTGGCGTAGATGTTGGCCAGGGTGTCTTCAAACTGGTCATACACATCGGCCGTGCGCCGGTGGTCGTCCGCCTCACCCAAGCTTGGGCCGCTGGGCTTGTGGATCATGATGAAGGCGTTGGCCGGAATACGGACCACATCGCCTGCCATGGCGGCAACGCTGGCCATGCTGAGCGCGATGCCATCAATGGTGACTTCTACACGGTGCTCGCTGTTGGCCAGGGCGTTATAGATGGCCAACCCTTCTGTGATATAGCCGCCTTCGCTGTGGATGCGTACTGGAATCGGCCCATCACTCAACGCTTCCACTTCACGCACGATGGTCATGGCGTCGAGGCCATCCCACCAATCACCGATGACGCCGTAGAGCAGCAGCTCGCCTTTGGCGTTGATCTGGTTTGTTGCAGACAAAGCGAGTCCGCCGCCGACCGCTTGGGCCAACGCTTTCAGTTTCCATTTAGGCATGGGGTGCTCCGGTTATTCGTCGCCGGGTTCGGGGTATGCCGCGCCGGGGGCACGGGCCTGGGTAACGCCGGCATCACTCACGCGCCCTGCATCGGTGGTAACGATAATGCCGTCACGGTTGAGGCTGTCGCGTTCTTGTTTGATTTCGGCGAACACGTCTTCGGGCTCAAAGCCCATGGAGCGAATCTGTTCGGATAGCGAGCCCAGACCTGCGCGAACCATGTCAACAATCGGCGGAATTTCCCGCGAGGGGTCGATCATTTCACGGCGCGGCGGGGTCCATTCCCAGCGCACGGGCTGCTTGATTTCACCGACCAGCATGGCCGCCTGGTTGAACCATTCGCCCACGCCTTGGCACACCGTGGGGATCAACGATGCCCAGCGGTATTGCTCCACGTTGCGGGTGAATTCCAGGTGCCCCATGCGCCCGCTGCTAAAATTCACGCGCTCCAGGTTGCCGGTGAGCGCGGCGAACGGTACGCCGTAGGCGATGGCGATGGCGTGTTGTTCAACGCTAACGAATTCACCATGGCCGGATACGCTGGGCGGGTTGTTGAAGCGCACGTCTTCGCCGCCTTTTAGGCGCGGGAACATGCCGGGCTCCAGCTTTTCTGGCAGCACGTCGCCTTTGCGATCGGTGTCGCCTTCTGTCTCCACGACGACCCCCACCAGGCACGCTGCACTTTTGGCGGCCTCGATGCGGGCATCTTGGTAATCGTCCAGGTTCTTCATGCGCATGATGGCGGCGGTGCCACGCGGCACGCCGCGCACTTGCCCTGGGCGCAGCATTTCAAACAGGTGAATCACATCCGCCGCCGGCGTGAGCTTGCTGCCGCTGAAACCGCCCAGCGCATCACCGGGGTGGCTTCTGTGCAGCCAGTAGCCCACGCGCTGGTGCTGAGCGTTGAACTGCACGCCTTGTACGGCGTAGCCGCCATTCATCTGGCCGTTCTTGGTGTGGTCCAGATAGTCGCCTTCCAACAACCGCAGTTTGAGCGGCACTTTCAGGGCAGGGTCTCGATCGGTCACACGCACGATAATCGCATCGCCGCATTCTACGGCGGTGCGCACGGCCAGGGCTTGCAGGCCGTACAGGTTATGACGGCCGTCATAGTCCACGGCGGTGCTTTCACACCAGTTCAGCATGGTGCGCTGGACCGTTTTCTTTTGCTCGGCATCTTCGACCACCGCACGGGGGCGGATGCCAGTGCCGACAATGTTGGTGGTGAGCACCCGCACAGCGCTAGCGGCATACGGGTTGTTTCGCACCAGCTCACGGTGCCGGGCACGCAGCAGTGGGAGCGCGGCCCGGCTTTCGGCGTTGGCGCTGCTATCGCTGCCACGGGTCCAGGTGTTGCGCCGGCCTTTGCCAGCACCGTCGTAGCCGTTCACGGCGCGCAGGCGATCCGTTACCACGCGGGCACGGGTGCGGCGGGCTTCGGCTTCCGGGGAAAAGAACCCGATGGTGCGGTCAAGCCAGCTCATTGGTACCCCCGGTCAAACGTGGGGGCATACGCCCGGTGTTGGCCACCGGCGTTTGGGCCCTTCACGCTTTTGCGGATCATGTCGCGCACACGAATCATGTCATCGAGGCTGCGGAATTCCGTGGTCTTACCGTTGTGCGTAATACGCAGGGTGCCTGTGGCAATCGCGGCTTCAATGCGATCCAGATCTGCTTGCGAATAAGCCATGGGCGGTTACCAGTAGTTGGATTTGCGGCGGCCACCGCCGGCGTCTTCCGGGGTGTCATCGCCACCGAACAGGTCGCTTTGTTTGAGCTGGGCCTCAAGCTGATCCCAGCGTTCATCTTTCCAGGTGTGCAAGCGCAGGCTGTAGGCCGCGTGCAGGGCGTAGACTTCGCAGTCAGCCGCTTCAATGGGCTGGCCGGGTTTGTCGTGCCACACGAGCTTGCCGCCCATGCGGGCGTTGGGCGCTTTGATCACACCGGTGAGTTGTTCGTAGTAGTCGTCGCGCACGTTGGTGTACCAGTGCATGCGCCCTGGGCCTTCACCTTGCAGGCTGAGCCTGCCGCCTTCGCCGAAGATCAGGTCTTTGGCTTTGTGGGTGCCCACCTGGTACACCTGCAGGCCGAATTTCGCGGCCTTGGTTTTGTGGCCGTTCTTCTTGCTGTAATCGGTTTTGCGCGGGGCGCTGAATATCTCGCGACGGCCGTAATCGTTACTGCTGCCCTTGATGGCCATGACGCCGCGCTTCTGCCGGGGGCGTACCCAGTTGTACACCTGCTCGGTGCTGTGGCCGCCGGAGTCGATGCTGATGGCACGCGGGATCATCCTGAATCCGTCCGCGCTTTTGCGGGGGGTAAACAGGAAATCATCAAGCTCTTTCCAAACCGGGTCGCTGCTATCGGTGGTGCTGACCTTGGCGAAGAATTCGCCCCAGTAGATCAGCCAGCCTTCCATTCCCCTGCCCCAGGCACGCAGCACAACGGCAACGCGATCGCGCTGCACATCGATGCCGGCGGTGAGGATCAGGCCACCATGGGGCACCACCAGTTCGGGGTAATCCTCTGCACGTTCACGCAGGGCTTCCGCGTCTGGTGCCGCTGTTTCGTATTCGAAGGTGCGGCCCAGCTTCTGGTTGGTGAACGTGATCAGGCCGGAAAGGTCGCCTTTTTCAGCCAGGTGATCCGCTTTCAGCTTGTCGCGCACCACATCCGCGAGGCTGGTACCCGGTACGCAGGCATATAGCTCGCCGAGCTGGGTGAAGCCAGCCTTTCCATGGAAGGGCCGTGTTGGAACCCAGCCACATAGCGGGTCGCCCTGCTCCACCGCGTTGTACACGGTGTCGCGGATGTTGGTTTGTCGCTGGTGATCATCCCAGCCGCTGCCACAGCCCGGGCAGCAATACACGGCGGTATCCGGCATGGCGCGGCCGTACACTTCGTGCACTGGGGCTTCGTCATCGGCATCCAGCCAGCTGACGTTTTCCCATGCCAGTACATGGCTCTCTTCGCATTCGTGACACACCACCGGCAGCACCCGGCAATCGGATTCACGCACGCGGTGTTCCGTTTTGCTCAGGTCCTTGATGGTTGGGGTGCCACCCACAATCAGCTTGCTGCCGGGGTAGCGTTTCAGCCGCTCTTCCAGCAGGCCGATCGCATCCCCCTGCCGCTTCACATCCACGCTGGTATCGTCGGGTTCTTCAACTACACCCACGCCCACCGAGCTGGTGGACTTCACGTTGCCGGGGCTGTTGGAGCCAACCAGTTTCAGGAAGCCGCCCGGGAAGGTTTTCAAATCCCAGCGGTTGCCCGCCTTGCGGCTGGTGGTCACATCGACCACGCCTTTCATGGCAGGGGTAGCGCTGAGCGCGGGCACCAGCTTTTCATCGTGAAAGGCCTTGCCGTCTTTCTCTTTCGCGAACAGCACCATCAACGGCGCCGGGTGTCCGTCGATGCGTTTGGCCAGGTACCCGATGAGAAAGTAAGTCCAGCCCAACTGGGCGGCTTTCATCAGGTCCACTTCATCCACGCTGGTGTCATCCAGCGCCGCGGCGACGCCCAAGAAATAAGGCGAATAATAAAAGTCGTACAGCCCAGCCAGATCACCAATGGTTTCCGGCAGGTGGTAGTGTTCCTGCATCCATTGCACTGTCGGCACATGCCGACGGGGCCGGAATTTACTCGACGCCCTCAGTAAGACCTTTCGCAGCGTCGCCTGCAAACTCGCCAATTCGCTCAATTGCAGGTTCAACGACATCGCTAAGTGTTGCGGCATCAATAGTGATGCCGTGCTCCTTTTCCAGTGCCTGGCGCAGACGCTCTACCGCACCGCGAATTTCACGGTTCGCATAGCCCGCCCAATTCGTGATTGCCTGGGCAGCTTCTTCAGCCAGCACCAGCAATCCCAGTTTTTCGTTGTACGTCAGCCGACCTAGCGCCGCCTTCACCTGAGCTTCCTCGGTTTTGGCAGCCGCCAGATCCGCTTGTTTCTCACCGCCCCGCCCTGCCGCGTGGGTGCGCAGGTGGTCGCAGTAATCACGCAGCCACTCAGCATAAGAGCCATCGCGGCGCAGGTTTCCATCAGATGCATGCTTGCTCGCAGCCTGCTGGCTAATACCAACCAGCCGCGCGAAGCCAGAAGCCGTTGCTTGTGCATCAAGATCCATGGAAACCACCAATAATCGGGGAACAACTACAACCCCCTATAGAAACCCACATCTGCAAACAACCCGCGCTCTGCGCACCCGTATGCGTTAGCCGCTAGGGAGGACCCGCGCCCTGTTATCGCCCACAAAACGACCAGCTTGCCCCTTCCGGTTCACAAACCGTGCACACATAATCTTGCAGCCAGCTCAGCGCTCGGAGCCCTTCGTCTCCGTCTTGGGTGATGGTGACAATTCTTCCAGCATGCGCTGGGTCAAGTTCGGCTCGCGGGGCTGCATCACCCAGGCTTCCGGTGGTGGCCGGTGCGGGGGCTTTACAACCGTTGGTGATGACTGACAGCCGACGATCACCAGACTGGACATCAGCAAGCAGCTTGCGCTCAGCAGCTTCCGCACGGGCCTTCTCCTCTTGGTGCAACTGGCTCAGGTTAGCCAGCTGGGTGTTCAGCTTGTTCTGCTCAACAATGAAATACGCCTGGTCCACAATCACATCCAGCGCCACGTCCTCGCGGTACTCGGCAAAGGTCTTCCCAACCATGGCGCGGCCCGTAAGCAGGCCTGCACCGTAGATCCCAGCAACCACCAACAGAATGGCCACGCCACGAACCGTTGCCGCGCTCACCGGTAAACCCGCCGGTCTAGCTCGAAGTGAGCACCGTCTTTCAGGGTGCGCCAGTCTCCACCCCAGATAACGGCGACGCCAAGCTCAGCCGCCGCAGCCTTAACAGCTTCAGCAATCTGCTCGTAGTACTGCCAATCCCAAGAGCCTTGCCCATCAGGGTAAGCCAGCACATCAATGGCATGGCCCGTCAGATGACGGCTGTTCAGCGTCTGGCTGTCACCATCGGCCACTTCCTGCTTTTGCTCGGCCAGGGTTCGCTCACCATCGGTGATACCAAAATCGACAGGAGACAACTGGAGAGCTCGCACTGCCAGCATGGCAAGGTGCGGATGAACCTCAGCCAAGTGCCCCATCGAGCGCTTGCTGAACTTGTGCCCCATCATCAGCCTGTTTTCCTTTTGGCGAACATGATGGCCCACTCACTAGCAGCCTTGGTGCCCACAAATCCCAGCGACCCACCAATAAAGTTACCCATGGCCACTGGCGCACCAGTGGCTTCCAGGCCGTAAGAAACCGTGACCGCAATGAACCCGCAGGTCAGGCCTTCCAGTAACATTCGAAGCCAGTCAATCGGTCGCACCTCTTCACCATCCTCGCGTTGCTGATAATGCCGGTACACGTACCCGAGCATCGCGCCAAAGGCGCCCATGGCCAGGGCCCATGCATGCCGTGCCAGATCGCCGCCGGCACTCACTAGCTGTGCCCACAGCCCCGGATCGTCTTGCATAAAGCCCCCACCACCAGAAATAAAAAGCCCCGCCGAAGCGGGACCGGGAGAAACAAAAAAGCCCGCAGGCATAAACCAGCGGGCTCGAATTACAGGCATAAAAAAACCCGCCGAGATTTCTCTGGGCGGGCTTTTCCACGATGGGAAAATGATGGTCGTTTTTGTCCGGTCCGTCAATAGGTCAAGAGAAGAAAAATAAACATTCTCTCATGCGGCCATATCAGCGAACTGATGCCACAAGTGCCGCAGCACTTTATCCTCATGGGTAAAGATCGTTGCCATCATGTCATCAGCCCGCGCTGCCCAAACATCGTTGAACTGTGACTTGCCTATCTTCGCAATCGCCGCCCGGTTCCTCACCGTCAACACACTCTGCCCTGTCGCCTTGCAGGCCGAACAATCCACCCACCGGTCCGCCATCCGCAACAACTCACCATCATCCGACATTTCCGGCTCCTGCTGCCACACCTTGCCACGCCCGCCACACGGGCTGCACCGCATCGGGTGAACCAGCTCAAACACACACAGCGTAGCCAGGCCCTCACAGTAATCCGTCTTCCAGCCACTGCGCATACACCGCCGCCGGAACTCAGTCTGCACCCAGCCGGCCAAGGCCAGCTGCGCCTGGTTGTCATCACAGAACTTTGCCCGCCCCACTAACTCAGCCTCAGCAGGCAGGTTACCCATTCCCATAGCGCCCGCCACATCCTGTGGCGTCACCAGCACCACACTCCCACCAAAGCCACCACCATCAATCAGCAGCCCTTTAGCCGTCATCTTTGCCATCAACCGGATCGGATTCATAAAACACCCCTGACCATATTTGAATTGTTTGTCGTGGAACATGAAAAAATAGAAGGCCGGATGCAGGCCGGAGGGTAAGCCGGAGGGCAAGCATCCATTAACTGACTGATAAATAAGAAAAGGCCGGAGGGCCGGAAGGGCCGGAGGGTGTTTCTCGCGTGTGGGTACAACAAAACGAGATAGTTGCTATCCACCACACCACATAACACGCACACACGCACGCGCGCGTTACCCCTCCGGCCCTTCCGGCCCTCCGGCCTTTCGTTACTATTCAACGGCTTACGAAAAACCGAACCTCCGGCCACCCTCCGGCCTACCTCCGGCCTAGTCATGTGCTGGCTCCAAATTCTTCGCCCAGCGATCAGCAAAGCCACCCAGCCACTCCTTCTGCGCCGTGCCACCCGGCGGCTCATCCACCTGAATAAACGTGCCCTTGCGCTCGTTAACACCCTGCTGATACTTCACATCGCGCCGGCGGCGCTCCCTGCCGGAAAGGGCATTGGAAAACCGCTCACGCGTCATCGCACGCTCACCCGCATCCGAACACCACTGCCGATACACCTGGTACAGATGCATCACCAGGCAAGTCTCATAGGGATACCGGGGCGCCAAGTGCCCAGCCTTCCACTCCATGTGGAACAGATCCCAACTCGGCCTACCAAAATCAATCAACCGAGCCTTCGCCTCAGTCATCGGCGGCTCCCGGTGCGTATCAAACGCCGCAGCCGTTTCCTGCCCCCGGTCCTGCCACTGCATACCGCGGCGAACCAGCCAGCCATAGAACGCTTCCACACCCCCGTTGTTCACCTCATGCAACACACCCTGCTTCAAAGACTCAGGCAACTTAGTGCCAGGCCACACAACGAGCATTCGGCGGTCAGTAGGCTCCACAGGGAAAGGTTGGATCTCATTAGAAAGGAACGCCGCATTCATGTGGTTAGCCTCTTCCCAGCCACTCACAAACTTCTTCTCGATGCGGTGCGTCTCACCGGTAATCATGTGCTTCAGCGTACCGGTGTGGCTGTACTTCTGATCGCGGCTGAAAATCTCCTCAAACAGCCCGAAGAGCTTCTGGCTGCGCCAATCCGTGTACTGCGATTCCAACTGGTGCTGCCCCAGCGTAGCCGCATACTCACCGTACATTGGCTTAATAACCCGCTCGAACAGCAAACTCTTGCCCGTTCCCTGCGTCTCCGAATGCATCAGCACCGCAGTCGCCATCTTCGCCCCCACATGCTGCAGCGGGTAAGCAAACCAGCACATCAACCACTCAAACACCACAGGGTCGTTATTACACAAATGATCAACCAGCTGCCGAATATGGTCGCACCGGCCAGGGGCATTCACCGGCTTCAACGGCAGCCCCCGGAACATATTGATATAGCCATCTTCAGGCCGGTGCTGCTGAATCGGGTCGAACACCAACTTCTCGCGGTCAATAACCTCGCGCTCAGGGTGCTCCAACCACTGCGAATACCAACGGTGTAGCATCGGCTTCAAATCATTCAGCGGCACCACCTCACGCCGCTCACGGTCCCAAGCATTCTGCGAAGGGTAAAGCAGCACATACCGCCGCAACGCTTGCGACAGCTCCCCTCCCCCCCTTTTTTGGGCGGCAGACGCCTCACGGCACACATCCGCGTGCTTCACCGTCCGGCGCTGGTCGCTGTCCTTCCACTGCTTATAAACATCACTACCGAGCCAATCCCTGACCTGCTTTTCCTTCAGCAGCTTCTTTTCATGCGTATCCCAAATGCGCCCTTCAGGCACCGTCCACGCAAACCGCTTAAAGGCTTCATCAAGGTCTGGCACCTCGGCCACATCAGAATCGGAGCTCCCAACATCAGAGGGCGCGGGAGACCCGGAATCATTAGCAGCAGCCTGTAACGCAGCGGCCAGCTGCTCCTTCAACAACACCTTTACTTTGGCCTTACCCAGCTCAGCAACCAGGTCATTCCAATCACCATGCCAGGGCTCAGTCACACATCACCCCCATGCAGCCGGCTTGCCTTATCGGCCCCCGGCCATTACAAACAACAGAGGAACTCGTAAAAACACCACTGGGGGGAAAATGAACAACAAGCCCAAAATCATTCTGGCCACCGCCATAGGCATCGGCTTCTGGGGACTCATCATTGGCAGCATCATTGGGGATAACCAGGCTAAACCCGCCCCGGAACCGGCCCCCAAACAAGAGACAGCAAAGCCCAAAGCCGCCCACCCAGCCGAAAACGTAAGCAGCTTCAAGCAAGCCCTGGAAGCCTGCCCCAACACACCCGCCTGCATTCAACAAGGGCTGCTGGCCGACTACGGCAACATCTGCAAAAACTGGATCAAACAAGAAACAGACAAGCCCTTCACCGCTTCCAGCGAAGGCAAGTTGAATAGAATTTTCTTTGAGCACAAAACCACAGGCCCAGAAACCTACCGCCTGGAAGGCTCCGCCATCTACGATCACACAACCGGCATTCGTTATTGGTATGGCTGCGAAGTAAATACCCAAACCGGAGACATCATCGCCATCGCACCGCCCGTTTCTGTAGGAACAAAACGGCAGTACAAGCCCTTCAACTAAACTCATGCCGCCTCCCCTTCCGGGAAATGCGGCACCAGCATCACCCCCCCAAACTCAGCCTGGCAGCGCTCTGCAGCATCTTGCCCAGCACGCTTACCAGTGCGGGGGTTAACCTTATCGTTGTCAGCCAGCCAGATCGGCGTCTTACCCTCCAGCAGCCCGGCATCACGAAACGCCTCCGCCACCGTAAACATATTGCCGGAATCAAAGCAGGCCACTACCGGCCAGCCAGCGCCAATCTCATAAGCCGTTGCTGCCGTCGCATAGCCCTCAGCAAAACCCACCAGCTCAGAGCCATTCAAGTCACCCAACAAATGGCAGCAGCCTTTTTTGCGGGAATATTTCGGGAATAATTTAGTGCCCTGCTCATTCACCGTCTGAATCGCCCACACCTTGCCAGCGGCATCGCGCATGGGCACCGCAATAGCGCCGCTATCCAGCTTCAGAAAAGAAATATGGTCCGGCCGGGGCTTGGCCAGGGTATTGAAGAAAGCCCGAATGTCCGGCCCGGTTTTCACCTCACAAGCCATCGCCTGGTCATCGATCACCAACAGCGCCGCATGCTTGAAAAAACGAATACCGTGGGCACCCACCCCTTTCTTTCCCAAATAAGCACTGCGGCCAATGGACTGGGTATGGTTATCCCAAATGGCCTGGCAAGCGTCAGCCACCGCCTCTTGCAGCTGAGCAGCTCGCTCCGCATCCGCCTCCAGCTCTTTCTGGCGAACAGCACGCCGGGCCTTTGCCTCATCGGCAAGCGCCCGCTTTTCCTCTGCCGTAAGCTCACGCTTGGGCCGCTGCCAGCCACCCTCTACCGCCAACTTAATCAGCGTACCAATACTGTAATGGCCAGCCTTCGCGCTGCGCCAGGTGGCCTTGCAGGCCCCCTTGTCATAACTCTGGCCCTGCTGGCTCCAGCTATCGAACAGCTCAAAGCCCGCCTCGCCGTATTCATCTTTCAGTGCCCCCGCCATCGGGAACCAAACCGTTTCCCGGTCTCCATCCGCGCTGACATACAGCAACGCCTGCTCCGCCTCATGAATCGGCAACGGCTCACCCATGGGTCACCCCATCAAACAAGCGCGCCGCTTCCACCAACCGGCACCCCGACTGGAAGAGGCGCAGCAGGTCCTTTTCCAAAATCGCTAGCTCATCAGCATCAACACGCCCATCTTTCAGCGCATCACGGGTGTTACTGGTCATCTTACCCACCCGCGTAACAAGCTCAGCAACCTCCCCAAAAAGCTCAGTCTTACCCGTCTCGCCAGCGTCAGGCCACGGCAACCACACACAACCCGTAATCAACGAAAGCGCATCGAGGATCTGCTCAACATCGTCATGGTCACGGGCATACTCGGTAATCAGCTCGAATTGCTGCAAGGTCGGGTTACGGTCGGAATCGTTCAGGTTTAGATTGTTGTATAGCGCCTGCGGATGCAGGTCGTAGGTGGCGGCAATCTTCTTAAGGCCCTGCCGCTTCGCGGTCATTGCCAGCGCCGTTTTCAGATCAGGCAAAGTATTCTGAGCCAGCTCAATGCGGCTCATACGAGTAATAGACATGATGAAACTCTCTCCCGGGTTTCTCTAAACAGGCAGCCTGGCTGCCACTATTCTGTGATCGTCAGGCCGCCTTGCTGCCACGAAAAACGTCAGGGCGCAGTTCTTGGCAGGTCACCTCACCGCCTGTCATATCCTCAATGTCCTGACAAAGCTCAGCCGGCACACGGCGAAGCCCGGAGGCGATCTGGCTAATAAACGGGGCAGAAACCCCAAGCCGCTCGGCAAACTCCTTCTGGGTACTACCCACTACTGAAATTGCTTTTTTGATCGGGTTCATAGAACACCCCTCAGATGCATACCCAGACAAATTAGCACCGGCTAATGAATGAATCAATAGCAAACAGTAATTTACTTTTGCTAAAGGCTAGGGAGAATTAAGACATGAATGATACGACTTACGCCCACAAGGCCCGCGTAGAAGCCCTCCGCACCCTGGTTCTGGAATATGGATCACAAGCGAAATTCGCCCGGAAGTTCGGGCTAGACGCAAGCTACATCTCTCAAATACTCAGCGGGCACCGAGCCTTTGGGGAAAAGTCTGCCCGTAACATGGAGCAAAAACTGGGCATCCCGCTTGGCGCCCTAGACGGCCGCCTGATCGCCAACGAAATAAAAGATTCAAATGTTGAACCAGCGTATGTACCCCACACCGCCCGATCCGCACCCGTTATAAGCTGGGTTCAAGCCGGGGAATGGGCCGAAGCGGTTGACTTATACAGCGTAGGCGAAGGCGAAAGCCGAGAAGAAACCCCCGCCAACGCAGGCCCACATGCATTTTGGTTACGAGTGAAAGGTGACTCCATGACCGCCCCGGCAGGGCTAAGTGTCCCAGAGGGGTACCTAATCATGGTCGACCCGGACACACAGCCTGAAAATGGCAGCCTAGTGGTCGCAAAGCTGGACAGCGAAGATGAAGCCACCTTTAAAAAGCTGGTGATCGACGGCCCCAACCGGTACCTAAAGCCGCTTAACACGGCCTACGACACCATAAAAATCAACGGTAACTGCCGAATAGTTGGGACCGTTAAAGAAATTCGATTTCGACCTTAAAACAATCACTACTGATTAACTATGGAGGGGAAGTGACAAAATCAAACAACAAGAGCGATAATAAAGGCAGATCCAGCAATGCTGGGCGCCCAACTAACGACAGCGCCCGCAACCAGAATTCAGGCGGAAACCTCACTTACGGTGAACGTCAAAAAGAATCGACTATCCACCAGAGCAGGCCGAGCCCCAAACCTCCACGGAGATAGACCGAATGGACAACCATGAACGCCACGCTGATGTGCTGCACAACGTAAGGACTGGCGCCAGGTATCACATGCGCCGCCAGGCTTTCTTTGAAAAGTGGCACAGGTTTACCGGCTTGGTATCTCTGGTTTTAAGCTCCGCCGCCGTATGGGCATTCATTGGCCCCCACAGCAAATATGCGACTTGGCTCGCCGCTTTCATTGCGATCACCCAGGCTATTGATCTGATGTTTGAGACACAAAAGCGCTCAAACCTCCACGCCGAGCTCCGCCGCCGGTATGTAGCACTGGAGCCCGCCTTAGCAGAAAGCCAGGAATTATCTGAAGAATGCTACGCCGACCGCAAAGGCAAGATAGCAATGATTGAACTGGACGAACCCCCAATCAAAGACACTTTAATTGCACTTGCTCAGAACGAGGCCGCCACTGTTTCCGGATACACCAAGGATGACAACCCCGAAACCTTTACAGACTTAAAGTGGTTTCAGACTCACTTCCCTAACCTCTGCCCATAACCCTAGAACCAAAGAGCCCGCCTAGAGCGGGTTTTTTTATGCCTCCCTGAAAATAAATTAGCATTAGCTATTGACTCCAATATTTAGCCTGAGCTAACGTATTTAGCACAAGCTAACGGAGTCATTAGCAATGAGCATCCACATCCATCCGACTGCCGCCACCCCGGCAGCCATCTACAAGCTGCAACGCCAAACCGGCCTGGTCGCCGTTATCCACGGCACCAGCGCCCAACTGATTCCCCACAGCCACTGGCTGGCCCGCAAAGGCAATGCCCTGCCGCGCCACCAGCGCCGCTCTGCCGTGCCGGCCATCCAGCGCCTGAGCGCCCACCACCGTAATCACGGTGGCGACGGCCCCAGCGCAGCCTAATCGGGTGATCACCATGACCAGCATTCCAGCCCGCATTCACAACGCCCAGCGCGCCTTCAAGCGCCTACAGACCACTGCCGACATGGAGCAAGCCATGCTGCGCAGCGGTCGGTTGCTGGACCGCTACATGGCCGAACTGCCCGTCAGCAATCAAACGCTCACCGCCCGCGCCCGCATCACCGAACAGGCAGACCAGTACTTGGCCCGCTGCCGCCGCAAACGCACAGGGAGTAACGCCGCATGAGACTCACCATTCAGAACGAAAAGGAATTGCGATCAGCTATCCGAGGCGCAGGGCCATGGACAAACAAAGGCACACAGCAGATCCGCGTCCACGGCATCACCCTTTCCGTCGCCGTAATCAAAAGCGTAGAGGCCACCACGGTGACCATCTACCCGGCCGGCGACCCAAGCAATGTGATCTACCACGGCACCGGCACAGCAGGCGAATGCTACGCCGATGCAGCCGATGCTATTGAAGGGGCGGTGGTATGAACCTGCTTACCGACAAGCTGAGCATGAATGACTACCAGCTCAATCGTGCCCGCGCCGAAATCATGCACAACCTGAACCTCGGGGTAGAGAAAGCGCTTCAGGGTGAGGCTGACCATACCCACGTGATCCTGCTCCGCCTGGACGGCATCTGGACAGCCTTCATGGGCCAACCACTAGGGCATCTTGCTCAACGCGCCACGACACTCATTGCTGCTGCCCAGCACCACCGCATAGGCAGCCCTTACATCCTCACCGACGCCGGACGACAACTCACAGGCCTCACCACCGGAGAACCCGCATGAAAATCATCGCCTTCACCGGCCCCGGCGGCGCCGGCAAGAACACCGCCGCCGAGGCCTTGCAACAAGCCTATCAGGCCCACCTGATAGCCTTCGCCGACCCGCTCTACAAACTCGCGGCAGACGCCATGGGCATAAGCGTGGCAGAGGTTCGAACTGCAAAAGAATCGGGCAGCACCATCGTGCGCACTCTTCTCGAAAAGCTGGGTGACGCCCTACGCGAAAGCCTTGGCGAAGAACACCTGATCGACAAGCTGATCGACCGAATTCGCTTGGTAGAACGCGTACGCAAACAGGACGCCATGATCGTCATCACCGATCTGCGCACCGAAGAAGAAGCAACCTGGGCGCGCTGCATGGGCGGCTTCGTGGTCCACGTTCACCGCACCACTGGCACCAGCAACAGCACTCGCGCCACCAACCAGCCCATCGTCATGGAAGACAGCGACGGCTACCTACTGAACGATGGCACCGCGGATGACCTGCATGCCCAGACCAATCTGGCTGTCACCCAGTGGCTGCTTAACAAGGAAAAGGCCCGCCTGGCCACTGGCAAAGCCAACGGGAGGGCAGCATGAACCTGCTAGCCCGCCTCCTCTACCGGCTCACCGCTAACCGCCCTACTCAGCTGATCAAGATCGAGGGTAAGCCCTATCTTGAGCGGTACTTCATCGGCCAGCTGCTGGGGCTCACGGTCTACCTCCACCGGTTCGTGCGCGACGACCACGAACGCAGTCTGCACAACCACCCGTGGAACCACGCCATCAGCCTGGTGCTCACCGGCCACTACCGCGAACACCACGCGCCATTCGCCCGGTGGATTGAACCGGACCTGGTAGTGGCCACCGTAGAGACGCGCCCAGTCCGCTGGTTCAACCACATCACGCGGGCAACCCTGCACCGCATCGCAGGCGTAAAGCCGGAGACCTGGACGCTCTTCATCCACACCGATTGGAAGCACAAATGGGGCTTCCTGCACCGCCTGGGCGTGCACTGGCCTCACTACGAATACCGGATTTACCAATCCGATCAGCCCCGGGAATGGTGGCACACCGCCAAACCGGGCCGGCTGATCGGCAGGGAGCCCTTCGGAGGTTAACCATGAGCCAGCCCACCTACCGCATCAAGCACGCCGCGCAGCGCCTTGGCACCAAGCCAGGCCAACTCCGCGAACAGCTACGCGGCATGGGCGCCATCACCCCCGAAGAACGGGCCCACCCAACATGGGTGCGCGAGGGCTGGCTCAAAGAAGAACACACCCAGTACCACCACCCCGTAGTGGGCTGGGCATGGCGAACACGAATCGACATCACCGAAGCCGGCCTTGTGGAACTGTTTGGCCTGCTCGACAACGCCGCATAGAGGGGCACATGGAATGGACGCAAAAGCACAAATACGCGCTCAGCGCCGGGGCCTACCAGGTCAGCAAGACATACACAGCCACCAAAGCCGTGTACACCGCCTGGCCACCCAAACCGCCCTACAGCAGAGCCCTGCCATGGCAGGGCCTCGTGCACCAGTGCATTGGCTGCTACAGCGATGCCGGCCAGGCAAAAGCCGCCTGCGAAGCCCACGCGGCCCTGTCCAGCTTATGCAGCTTCCTCTACCGACAGAGCGACAGCAAAAACAAACCGACTGCGCCCTGCTGATCATCACCCTGGTCAGCGGCAGCGCCCTAGCAATCTGGCTGCTACTGCGATGAACACACTATTTCTACTCATGGCCGAATTCGAGACAGCGGAAATCCCGCTGGACGCCCTCGCCGAAAAATACCTCGGCCTGAGCCCGGCCCAAGCCAAACGCCGTGCTGCCCGCCAGGCACTGCCGTTTCCCGCACACCGGGGAAGCCGCAGCCAGAAGGCCCCGTGGCTAGTGCACACCCAAGATCTCGCCAACCACCTCGACGCGCAACGCAACGAAGCCGCCCGGGAATGGAAAGCGATCAACGAAGCAGCTTGAAAGGAGCCCATATGAAAGACGCAACGATTGAAGCAGGAATGGAAGGAATCAGCCAACACGTCACCAACACCACCTGGTTGTGCCACGCACTTTCCAAAAACGCCGGCTGGTGGACCGACCCTGATACAGGAAACGACATCGACCCCAACCCCACCTTCCCGGTGAAGCTCTGCCTGATCCATTCCGAGATCAGTGAAGCCATGGAAGGCCACCGAAAAGGCCTGAAAGACGACCACCTTCCCCATCGGGACATGGCGGAAGTAGAGCTGGCCGATGCCCTTATTCGCATCCATGACCTCGCCGGAGCCATGGGCTACGACCTCGGGGGCGCTGTTACAGAAAAGCTGGCTTACAACCAACAACGCGCCGATCACAAGCTGGCCAACCGCGCCGGCAACAACGGCAAGAAGTACTAACCACCAACCCCCAATGGGAGAGAGAACCATGCGTACAAACGTAGATGACTTCATCAGCGAACTGGACGGCGGCGTGTTCGCCCAAAAGCTCGGCCAAGCCCTGTCCGATGTCGCCGCCGGCACCATCGACCACGGCAAAGGCAGAAAGAAAGGGAAGATCACCATCGAGCTGGACGTTCAGCAGATCGGTGAATCCCACCAGGTGCAAATCGGCCACACCCTGAAAGTGTCGCGCCCCACCCTGCGCGGTAAGGCTACCGAAGAAGACACCACCACCACACCCATGTATGTGGGCAAGGGCGGCAAGATGACCATCGCCCCCGATGCCCAGATGGATTTCCTGAAAACCCCCGCAAAAGAGGAGCAATAAGCTCATGGAAACACTCGCCACCACAACCCTACTGGAACACATCCAGGACAACACCACCCGCCTTGAATTCAACAAGACGGCAGCGGAACAAAATCTCGACGTAGCCGCCCTGCCCAACGATACAAAGGTGCTGGATCTGGAGCAGTTCAAACCCCGCCGCAATCGCTTTCGCGGCAAATTCGCCACCAGCAGCGTTGAAGATTTTGTCAACTACACAGAGGCCAAGGCTGATCTCGGGGCCGAGTGCTTCGTCTACCCGGACGACATGACGGCCACCGCAGTACTGAACCTCGGCAGCATCAATGCGCCGGGCCACGCCGACAGCCTGGCTAAGATGAAGCTGAAAACCACCGCCGCCTTCGACGCTATCAACAAAACCGATGGCGCCGCACGCTCCCAGCAGCAGCTGGCCGAGTGGCTGGAAGACTGGCGCGACAGCGTTCAGGGGCTCACCAACGACGAACAGGCACTCACAGCCAACCAAGTCATCGCCGCCATCCGCCGCATCACCATCAAGGCCGGCAGCACCAGCGATCACACCGAAGGCCAGCTCAGCGCCACTCGCTCCTCGCTTGAACAAGTGGAAGCCAGCAGCAACAACGAACCCCTGCCCAGCTTCATCCTCTTCAAGTGCACCCCCTATCAGGGGCTGGCTGAACGCACCTTCGTACTGCGCATGAGCTTGCGTACCGTCGAAGAAAACCCCCTGCTCAGCCTGCGGATCATCCGCCCTGAACAGCACGAAGAAGAAATGGCCGAGGAGTTCGCCGGCCTGCTGCAAGAAAAATTCGGCGACACCCTCCCCGTCACCATCGGCGCCTTCAGCGCCTAACCCACACGCCCGGGGCAACCCGGGCGTTGCCCGAGCAACTGGGAGAGAAAACCATGCAACAAGCAACCGCAGAAAAACAGGAAACCGAACGCCGTTTTGCCATCGGCTTTGAAACCGAAGGCGGCTACTTCGCTGGCATCATCAACATCAACGGCCAGAAATTCGGCATCGTCGTATCCCCAAAAGAGGGCGACTTGGACGACCAGCAATGGGGCCCATGGAAAAACCGCACCGCCATCGAAGGGGCCAACAGCTTCTTCGACGGCCAAGCCAACACCCAGGCCATGGCCGAAGCGGGCAGCGAACTGGCAAAAGCCATTCAGGCCCTGAACATCAACGGGCACACCGACTGGTACCTGCCCGCCCGGGACGAACTGGAGCTGGTGTATCGCACCCTGAAACCCACCACAGATGAAAACTGGCGCTTGCGCGGCGACAACCCCAGCAGCGTACCGGTTGGCTATGCCTACTCAATCGATGAGCCCGCACAAACCACCACCCCCGAATTTCAGGAAGACGGTGAGCAGGCCCTGGAGCGCGCTTGGTACTGGACCAGCACGCAGTACTCAGCCAACGGCGCCTGGATGCAGGACTTTGTAGATGGCGTCCAGGACTACGACCTCAAGATCAACGCGTTCCGCGCTCGCGCCGTCCGCAGATTCCTCATCAATTAACCCATTCAGCCATTCAAAGGGCGCGAAGCGCCCTTCGCGCCGATTTTTTTGGAGACTGACATGAAGACTCAGCAACTGATGGAAGTGAAACACGGCGGTGCCACCATCCTGCTGCCCCACGACACCATTGTGGAAAACTGGCTGGCCACCTTGCCCGGCCATGCCAACGACAACCCGGGCCAGATCCCGGCCATTGGCGAAGAATGGCCCGAACAGGGCGGCGTTTATGCCGGCATGGTGCGCGGCAGCAATGGCCTGCCGGATTATCACCTGATTGTCGCCACAGGCCCTACCGCTCAGCAGAAAGAAGTCACCTATGGTTCAGCCGGAAAATCTACTGCCGGCGCTGATCACGAATGGGACGGCCTGGCCAATACCATTGCGCTCGCCGAAAGCGATAACGACCACCCCGCCGCACACTGGGCGCACATTCTGCGATTGAATGGGTTCCGCGATTGGTACCTGCCCGCCCGCCGGGAACTGTCCCTGCTCTATGCCAACGTGCCCGAGCTGTTCGACAAGGTGTGGCACTGGTCCAGCACGCAGTCCTCAGCCCACAACGCCTGGCTTCAGTACTTTGTAGATGGCGCCCAGGGCGGCGTCCACAAGAGCCGCGCGTTCCACGCTCGCGCCGTCCGCAGATTCATTAGCCATTCAACCCTTTAACCATTAACAGCGCGCGCAGCGCGCTTCGCGAGTTTTCAGCATGGCACTTCATCACCAGTTGCCGATTTACAAGCTGGCCTATGACCTGCTCTCCGTGACCACCGACATCACCCGGAACATCCCGCGTGATTTCAAACGGCTCATCGGCGAGAAGGTGCGGGAGGAATGCGTGGAAATATTGGTCCTGATCTTCAGGGCCAACGTCGCCCGCAACAAAACCCCGCACATCGAGGATCTACTGGAGCGGCTGCAAGTGGTCGAGCTGTTGCTGCGCCTGGCCAAAGCCGTCTTCGCCCGGGGCCGAGCCGTCAACAAGCACCTCACCCAGGTACACGGGAGGCACAAATGATCGTCGCCACCCACTCCGTGCACAACGACGAACCACATATCCATCCGCGTGCACGCGGACTCGGCCCCAGCAAATGGCTCATCCGCGTGTACGCCACCGATGGCAAAGAGAAATGGCAGCAAGACATCCGCCACAACCACCGCTGCCACCTGTACGACCTGCTACCCATCGCCGCCCAAACCGCCAACGACACGCTGGCAGAGCTGGACTGGGTGGTGACCGATGCAGGGTTTCAAGTGATCAGGCTGAGGTGATGACCATGACACATCAGATACCCATGCTCTGCGAGCCCGTCACTCTCGACTCACGATTCACCGAGATCCTCGGCGCACATCCGGAGGACATCCCTGAGCCAGAACGCCGCCACCGCTGGGCTGCCTGGCTGACCTTGGCACGAGAGAAAAACTCACCAGCTGCCCAAGCATGGACAAATAGCAGCGAATGTACTGGATGCATTCACAAGCGCGGCGGCTGGTGCAAAAAGATCGGGCTGCCCTGCACCGTTAACCCCTGCCTGACATTTAAAACCGGGGCCGTTGGCATGGCATGCATGGGGCTGAACTATGAAAAGGAGCAACACAATGAGTGATATTCGAGAGGCGTTTGAGAAGTGGTATCTGAGCGAGATTGACGGCGACCCGGAAGAATTGGCCGTCGAGGAAGACGGAGATTATTTCTTTCACGTCCCAAGATCTGCATGGAGGGCATGGCAAGCCGCCCTTCAGTCAGCAGAGAGCACCGATCCGGTGGCTACACTGCATGTAAGCGAGAATGCCACAACTGCCAGTTACAGACTGGACCCACTAAGCTGCGTTCCGCTCGGCAGCCATCCGGTATTCCTCCACCCCAAGCCCACGCAGGTTTCGGAGGGCTGGAAGCTGGTGCCGATTGAGCCCACCGAAGACATGGTTCTTCAGGGGTTCGAGTCTGACATTGATCCAGAATTCAATGGCGCCTTTGATGATCTGTCTGGATGCCAGGAAGCCGCCCTAAAAGCCCGCTTGTGTTACGCAGCCATGCTCGGAGCCGCACCAGATCCCGACCATATCGGTGACGCCAACAAAATGGTAAGCCACCGCCACGGCTGCGCCTGCGCCCGAGACTTTTCCCGATGCAAAGCCACCCAGGACGGGTGCCCTCTCAGAGATCCAGCAGGTGCCCATCAATGATCACCACAGTAAACAGCTATTTCTGCGGCGCCGGGCTAATGGATGCTGGCCTGATCGCGGCAGGGATACAGATCAATCAAGCATTCGAGTTGGACGCGGATGCCTGCACGACATACCGCCACAACCTTGGCGACCACGTCACCCAGTGCGACATCACCCAGCAGCTGGTGCTGGAGCAGGACAGCTGCGACGGCATGGTGTTCACTTACCCCTGCACCAAATACAGCACTATCGCGGATATTCACTCTACACGCACTGGTGATGAGTTGTTCCTGCATGCCCTGCGACACCTCGCCCTGGCACGCCCGGAATTCTATGTGGTGGAAAACGTGCCAGGGATGCGCGCCTTTCCCATCGTGATGGAAGCAATGAGCAAACTGCCGGATTATTACGTCCAGATATTTTGCCCAATCAGATCTGAAACGTGGCTCCCTCAACGCCGCCAGCGGCTCATCATCATCGGCACCCGCCGGCCATTTTCAGTACGCCCACCAGAGAACACAAAGCCCATAACGCTTGCTGAAATACTGGAAACCGAACCTCGGGTCACACTGCCCAAGGCTATCAAGACACGCATGACCGGGGGCTACCGGGACCTGCCAATCATCTGCGATCCAGCCAAAGGCGACCTTGCCCCCACCTGTGTCGCACACTACGCGAAGGATAAGAGCACCCGCCTGGTCGTCGACAAACGCTACCCGCTGGGAGTTCGCCCGTTTTCAGTTCGCGAATACGCACGTCTTCAGGGCCTACCCGATTGGTTTAAATTTCCCGTGTCAGACACATCGGCCTACCGGCAGATTGGCAACGGAGTTAGCACACCTGTCGGAGAGTGGGTCGGCAAAGAAATAGCTAGGTACATGTCATGAACTTAAGCCAACCTCTACAGAGTGCAACCGATGAAAGCATGAAATATGCCTAAGCGGCAGCACGCCAGTTACGGATCAACGGAGCTGAAACGCTCACCGTAGATATTTTCGTACTCAACAAAACAGGAAAGACCTTTAATAATTTCTGCAGACAACCGCTCCGCCTCATTTTCAGGCAGCTCAAGCTTGGTATCGATAACAAACAATGTGAGCTGATCGCCCGCGGACAACGCATATGACGAAGCCAGAGAAAGCGCCCGGTATGACGCTCTATCGAAGAATCGGTGGATCTGGCTATCAAACAAGTGAGCAAGCGTTCCCAGGCGATACTCTTTCTTGTTTACCCCCTCCTTGGGGAAAAACTGTATTCGTTTAATGATTGCCGGGCCGATCCCGTTATTTTTGAGAAGAAATACAATCCGCCGCGATTTAGCATCATCCTCCAACCAAGTATGCAGAAGCGGCTTAACAGATAATCGGCCGTGCATCCTCTGGGCCTCACCGCTCCGCGCTGATTCCTGTAGCGCGATTGAAGCAATAACCAACGACGAAACAGATAACCCCAGTGTCAGTACCGGCTCAACAACATCCCACCCTGTCACTCTTGCACCCCCACACCAACAGATTCACTAAACCCAAACCGCTCACCCCGCCGCGCCGGCATGTTCACATACCGGCGCAAGCTATCCCAGCTGTTGTGCAGGCTCACCTGCTGGATCTGGGGCACCGTCAGCCCGTCCTCACCCAACCGGGAAAGCGCCTCATGCCGTAAATCATGAAAGCGCAGATCAACGATACCCAGCATCTTGCAGGCCTCATTCCACCGGCTGCCCGCCGATTTCGGGTTAAAGTCCAAGAGAGGGCCTTCATCACCCGGGAAATCCGCCAAAATCCGATCCACCACCTGCCACCCAACTTCCGGCAACACCGCCTCCACATCGCGATTCCCCCTGCCTCCAGGGCTCTTAATGCCCCCCTCGACCAGATACACGCCATGCTCACGATCAAAACCACTACGGGGCAGCCTGGCTAACTCTTCCTGCCGGCGACCACTGTAAATAGCCAACCACATCAGGTGCCACATAGGCACCCGCATCCTGCCAGATTGCCACCGCTTAAGCAGATAGGCATCCAGCCGCTTCAACTCATCGGCCGTCGGCCTTCGCTCCCGCTGGCTGGATTTCGATATCAACCGCCCCGCACGCAAAGCATCCACAGCATCAGACACAACAGCCGGGCTCACCGGCAAGCCCTGGGCATGCTGCAGGTACCGGATCACCAGGCGCAGAAATATCAAATCACTGTTCAGCGTAGAGGGCCCAACCCCCTTCGGGTGGCTGCGCGTAACAGGCTGCGCCCGCCGCCAGTGCACATGGTCAATGAAATCCCGAGCCACCAAATCCACTACGCGCTTTTCCGCGATCGGCATATCCGCTAACGCCCGCAAAGCCGCATTCTTACTGCGCCCGAAGTTATCCCCCACCGCCTCAAGATAAACCCGGATGCCATCATGCAACGACATATCCGCCCCGCCTGGCAGCTCAACATCACCACTGGCCTCTAGTTCCGTCTCACGCCGCCGGATCCATTCCTTGGCCAGCTGCCGCCTGCTGAACGTCTTTGACTCAGCCCGCATCCGCTCACCCGCCCGCATCACCCGCACCTGCGCCCGGTACCGGGTTTCTCCTTTTGCATTCTTGCGTGCGACAATAGTGCCCACAACTCCACCCCTATCCCGATTTGCACCACGTTTAGAAACGTGGTGCAAATATGGTGCAAATGAAGGTGGAAAATAGCACAGAATGGTGCAAAACGCACAAGAATAGAGCGGAATGAAAGAAACGGAAAAGCAGGCTAAAAGCGAAGAATTACGCGGGATTGCAGCAAATACGCTGGATAGGAGGTTGTCCGTCGCCCCGATGATGGACTGGACCACAAGGGACTACCGGTTTCTGGCCCGCCTGATCACCCGGCATACGCTGCTGTACACCGAAATGGTGGTAGCCCAGGCCATTCTGCACGGCGATCGTGACCGTTTCTTGAGTTTCAACGACGAAGAGCACCCCGTGGCCCTGCAACTGGGAGGCAGCGACCCACAACAACTGGCCGAGGCCGCCCGCATCGCCGGAGACTACGGCTATGACGAGATCAATCTGAATGTGGGCTGCCCATCCGACCGGGTTCAACAGGGCAAGATCGGCGCGATTCTGATGGCCGAGCCGGAGCTGGTGGCGCGCTGTGTCGAAGCCATGCAGGCGGCTGTTCGCGTACCGGTGACGGTGAAAACCCGTATCGGCATCGATGACCAGGATGACTATGATTTCCTTTACCGGTTTGTGGGCCGCATGGAAGCCGCCGGCTGCACCAGCCTGACCATCCATGCCCGCAAGGCGATCCTTTCCGGCCTCTCCCCCAAGGAAAACCGGGATATCCCGCCGCTGATCTATCAGCGCGCCTATGCCATCAAGCAGGCCTTTCCGCACATCGAAATCATCCTTAATGGCGGCGTAAAGACACTGGATCAGGTACACGAACACATGGGGGAAGTGGATGGCGTCATGATTGGTCGCGAGGCCTACCAAAACCCCTACTTCCTGGCCGAGGCAGACCGGGTGGTATTTGGCGACGACCACGCCATTCCCAGCCGCCAGGCTATTGCCGAACAGTTCCTGCCCTATGTGGAACGCCGTTACGCTCTGGGGCACGCACCCAAACACTCGCTGCGGCATATCCTTAACCTGTTTCAGGGCCAACCCGGTGCCCGTCGTTTCCGACGCCACCTCAGCGAAAACATGCACAAACCGGAGACGACACCACAAGTGCTCATGGACGCCTTGGCACAACTGCCTTAGGCTGTAAAAGTCTTTCACCACAGAGTTCACAGAACCAACAAGCCGGATAGCACACTCTGTTTTTGTGGGAAGCTATGCTTGCATAGCGAATGCCGTGCCCGCCTCTTCACCATGCAAGCATGGTTTCCCACACCCCCGATTTACCGCTGTGTACTCTGCGACCTCTGTGGTGAAAAAATAATTCTGTCATGGTGGCTCAGTACCGTGCCCCGCCATGACACTGAAAGGAACGGATACCGTGAACAAACGCGAACAGCTCGCTCAATGGACATCGTTAGTTGCCGACACCGGTGACCTGGAAATGATCGCCCAGCTGCACCCCGAAGACGCCACCACCAATCCCTCCCTGCTACTGGCTGCCGCCCGGGACGAGCGTTACCGCGATCTGCTGCAGCAAGCGGCAGACTTGTGCCGCACCCTGGGCCACCAAGGCGAAATGGACTGGCTCACCGATACCTATGCCTGCCTGGCAGGCCAGGCCATCCTGGAACGCGTGCCCGGTCTGGTATCCAGCGAAGTGGATGCGCGCCTGTCTTTCGACACCCGTGCCACCGTGGAAAAAGGCCGCCGGCTAATGGCGATCTACCGGGAGCTGGACGTGGATCCAGGCCGCATCCTGATCAAGGTGGCAGCCAGCTGGGAAGGTATCCGTGCCGTGGAGATCCTGGAAGAAGAAGGCATCCGCTGTAATGTGACGCTGGTGTTCAACCAGACCCAGGCCCTGGCCGCCGCTGAAGCCGGCGCTACTCTAATCTCACCGTTTGTGGGCCGCATTTTCGACTGGCACCGCAAAAATGGCATGACCATCGAAACCCCGGAGCAAGACCCGGGCGTGCTATCCGTGCGCGAAATCTTCGCCACCTTCAAGGCCCGCGGCCTGGACACCATCGTTATGGGTGCCAGCTTCCGCAACGCCGGGCAAATCGAAGCGCTGGCCGGCTGCGACAAGCTCACCCTCAGCCCGGCACTGCTTGAGGAACTGGCTGGCGATAACGGCGGTCTTACCCGGGTACTGGACCCTGAACTGGTGGCCCCGCAAGACGACTGGACACCGGTGAACGAAGCCGCATTCCGTTGGCAGCTCAACGATGATGCCATGGCCAGCGACTTGCTCGCCGATGGTATCCGCCGCTTTGCCAAGGATCAGCAGGCACTGGAAACCTTACTGATTGACGAGGGTGTCATTTGAACTGGCTGAACCGACTGTTTCGCCCTGAAAGCGATACACCACAGTACTCTGAACACGATCTGCACCGTGCTGCTGCTGCCCTGCTGTTCGAGGTAGCACGCACCGATGGCACGGTGGATCAGGCAGAAACCCAGCGCCTGATCGCTGCCGTGGAGCAACACTGGCATCTGGATGCCGAGGAAATGCAGGATATTGTGGCGGAGCTGGAAAACCGAGTGGATCAGGCCACCGACCTGTTCGAGTTCACTCTGCCGTTACGCGACCACTGGGGCCCGGAGCAGCGGGTCACGTTGATTGATGAGATGTGGGCCATGGCGGCCGCAGACGGCAAGGCCGATGTACATGAAGAGCACTTGATCCGTCGGGTCAGCGACCTGCTCTACGTCTCCCACGGCGACTACATTCGCGCCAAACTGAAAGCCACCGACCCTCAAGCGCTGGATACCTGATGCCGGCACCCGATGCCGCTGGGCATCTGGCAACCGCACAGAACCACTACCAGCCGTCGTCTTCGTACTCGTCATTGAGTTCCGAATCGCGGGCTTCAATCTCGGGGAAGCGCAACGACGGCCGGTCACCGCTTTCAAAACGACGGCGTTGCAGGTAGGCATTGCGCAGGAAGGTATAGCGGTCGCCAACGATATTGCGTTCCAGATCCAGCAAGTCAGCCCGCAGGTCGACCACATACACCGCGGTAAAACTGTGGCGGGTCAGGTCGTGGGGGATATAGTGACGCAGGCGCATGTAGTCTTCCGGCAGGATAGCCGCAGCATCACGCCCTGTGGATGGCCCAAAGAACGGCAGCATCATGAACGGGCCTTCCGGCACACCCCAGCGAGCAAACGTCAGGCCCAGGTCAGTATTGCGCTTCTCCAGATCCACCTTGCTGGCCACATCAAACAAGCCACCAATGCCTAGCGTGGTATTGACGGCAAACCGGCCCCAGTTCTGGCCCACATGCCCCCAGCGCCACTGCAAGACACTGTTCAGCCCGCTGCGAAAATCACGCAGGTTTTCATAAAAACGGGTGATGGTGTCGTTCATCCACTGTGGTGTGACCTTGTCGTACCCTTTGGCAACGGGCTTCAGGCCGTATTTGTCCAGCGCTTCGTTGAAAGCAAAGATCTTGCGGTTGATGTCTTCCCAGGGGTCTTCGTACTTGGGTTTGCCGTCCTGGGAGTCAAATGCCGTGGACGCATCTCCCCAGTCTTCTTCCGCCTGAACGGCGAATGGCAGACATAACAGCAAACTCAGCAATAGATAACGCACGGACACCCCGGACAGTAATGGACGCCGCATTATAGCGACGCCCCGGCCCCTACGAACAGGGCCACCGGCAAACCGTTACCCAACCCGCACAGGTTTTACACATTCGATCTGGCGCGAGCCCAGCAACGACGGGCAATCCAGTAGTCCAGGCTGACAAAACGACCCGCCCCGGAGAAGAACAGCACCAACAGCATGATCAGGTAAGTAACGGCAAATTCAATACCATTATTCAGCACCACGAAATTGCCTTTACCGGTAAGCCAGTCGTACTGTCCGTGCTCGCGCAGAATAGCCCGCGCCCGGCCCAGGCGCTCGCCCACTGCCTCACTGTTCTGCAAACTTTCCGCGGCCCCCGGAAACCCGACCTCGGCCAGGGGCGCAGCCATACTGGTTGCCGGATTGCCCGGTGCGATGGCGAACCAGCCGTTTTCCCAGTGCACGGAGCCAATGGCAACCATCATGGTGAACATCAACGGGATGCTGATATAACGGGTAAAAAGGCCCAGTAGCAGCAAGACACCGCCAACCAGCTCAGTGGCCGTCGCCAAAAAGGCCAGTAACGCGGGAAAAGGCAAACCCAGCCCCCATTCACTGTTGCCAAACCAGGACACCGTACTCTCAAAGCTCATGGCCTTGTTATATCCAGCGCTGAACATCACCGGTGCCAGAAACAAACGAAGCGCCAGAGGCGCAAGGAAATCGGCAATACGGGTGTGATTCAATGCCGCATGACAGCGGTGAAACAAAGACAGTAGCGTGGTCATCGTCAGGATCCTTACAGGCGACTCAGTGAGGTTCCTATTAGGATGTCCCGATCACGCATTTGTTGCAGAATATCGCGAGAAAAAGTTTCCAGCGCCGCCACGTCTGCAAACTGCATTTCCTCAGCCAGGCGCCCCACCACCGCTTTCCCCGTCTCCGTTGGGTGCTCGCCAATCAACTGCAACAATCTGGCCGTCGGGGCGTTGATTTCCATAAAGCGCACGCCATCGTCCCGGCCACGATAAACCAGTAACCAGACCGGTTGCTCAAGCGCTTCCTGCGGCTGAAATTCGCTACAAATTTTGTGCACAGGAAAGTGGTAGCTCAATATCTCATGCAGAGGGCTAAGCTGGGGAATCGCACGAAGTAGATCTCCATCCGGATGAAACCCGGTTTCCGGGAAGGTTTCTGTGGAGGCGTCCAGCACCAGCTCCATCCACTCGTAATGCGCTAGCTCCAGCATAAAAACCGGGTCGCCGGGCTCACTGCCCTGGCCGCTGGCCAGAAAGCTGACAAACTCCTGGGGAATTTCCAGAAAATAAGGAGTTTGACTGGCATGTTTTTCAAAGAATGTCCTGGCCAGTCTCTGCCAACGCGCACTGTCCAGCAGGCTGTGCAGCACAGGAAATCCCTGGCGTAAAAATCCGTTCACATTGTTGAAAAACAGATTGCGATAAATATCCAGACGCCGCTCTTCGATGCCGTCGGGGGCAGGATACGAATCCGGATTACGCAAGTGCGCAGCAAATTCCCGCTGTAGCGTCTGAAAATCCGGGGTTTTCATGACTGCACAGACTTTCTGGAAGACGTGCCAGGCGCGGATGCCTTTATGGCCGCGCTCGCATAGTGTTGCTGATAACCGCCAATCTTGCGCAACTCGGCAAAAAGGGTTTCGTTATCCGGAATATTGAAGTCCCGCTCCAGCAACGTGGGAAGTGGACCAAACGTCCGATAGGCGTGGTCCAGTAATGCCCACACCGGGTCGATCACATCGCTGCCGTGGGTATCCACTTTCAGATCTTCCGCTTCATCAAAATGGCCTGCGATGTGCAAATAACAAATGCGTTCACCAGGCAATGCGGAAATAAAATCGTAGGGGTCATAGCCGTGATTAATACCGTTTACATAGGCATTATTCACATCCAGCAGCAGCTCGCAGTCAGCCTCCTGCAATACCGCCTTGACGAAATCGATCTCTGACATTGCTGCGCCGGGGGCGGCATTCCCCAACCGAGCATAGTAGCTAACGTGTTCAATGCCGATCGGTTGTTCAAGAAAGTCCTGCACCTGGCGAATACGATCCGCCACGTAATGCACCGCCTCTTCCGTAAAGGGAATCGGCATCAAATCATAGAGATGACCGTGGTCACTGCAATAACTCAGGTGTTCGGTATAACGGCGAATGTTGTGTTCTTTAAGAAACGACTTCACCGACTTCAGTAATTCGAAATCCAGCGGTTCTGGTCCACCCAGTGACAGACTCAGCCCGTGAGTCACAAAGGGATAGCGCTCGGTAAAAGCACGAAACTCTTTACCCAGGCGCCCGCCCATGGGAATCCAGTTCTCTGGCGCCACTTCCATAAAATCAAAGGGGATACTGTCAGGCGCGGAATCATGGGCCTGTGAAAGCGGGCCCATGAGGGCCCGCCGAAGACCCAGGCCCACTCCGGACACTGGTGTCTCAGTTTTCATGGTCAGGCGTCCTTATGCGTCACCGCCGCATTTGCCTTCACCACACTTGCCTTCGCCTTTCTTGTCTTCACCACATTTACCTTCGGCACCTTTTTCACCACAGCTGCCTTCGGCTTTCTTGTCTTCGCCGCACTTGCCTTCACCACACTTGCCTTCAGCGTGATCTGCGGCCAACTGGTAACCCGCGCTCAAGTCAGCAGCAGCAAACGGATTTTCAGCAGCCTGGGCCACTGGTGCAGACAGCGCAGAAGCGACAACAGCAGCACCAACGGTAGCAGCAAGAGGGTTCAGTTTGGTCAGCTTAGCCATGTTAAGTCTCCATACTTACTTTATTTGAGGGTGTACATTATTGAATGTCATGTCCGAAGCCGTTTTACCGGCTCAGGCACCCGCGCAAATCAAGAGCACCTGACACAGACAATATAGAGATGCGGGCGTGAGGTAAACGTTACGGCTACAGGCCAAAAAAAAGAAAAAAGGCCGCAAAATGCGGCCTTGTGAAGAGCATGTGAACGCAGCAGTGATTATTTGATGCGGTTCACAATAACGCTGCCGATGGAATAACCGGCACCGAAGGAACAGATAACACCCTTGGTGTCCACGGGCAGATCTTCATTGTATTTGTGAAACGCAATCATGGAGCCCGCTGAACTGGTGTTGGCGTATGCATCCAGAATAACCGGAGCTTCCTCACGGGTGGCGGGACGGCCCAGTACCCGCTTGGAAATCAGTTCGTTCATGCTCAGGTTGGCCTGGTGCAGCCACATGCGGCTGACAGAATCGACCGGCACCTGGGTATCGGCCAGGTGCGAACTGATCTGCTCGGCAACCATCGGGCAGACTTCCTTGAAAACCTTGCGTCCTTCCTGGCGAAACAGCTTGTCACGGGCGCCCACACCGCGCTCATCAGCCCGGTTCAGAAAGCCAAAGTTATTACGGATGTTGTTGGAAAACTTGGTTTGCAGGCGAGTGCCCAGAATCTCCCATTGATTGCCAGAGGTCGCATCTTCCTTGCGCTCCAGAATCACGGCCGTGGCCACGTCACCGAAAATGAAGTGGCAATCACGGTCTTCCCAGGCCAGATGTGCCGAGCAGATTTCCGGGTTCACCATCAGCACCCGGCGGGCACTGCCATTGCGGATCGCGTCCACGCCGGCCTGGATACCGAAAGTGGCACTGGAACAGGCCACGTTCATGTCGTAACCCCAGCCGTGGTCCATACCCAGGGCCGCTTGCACTTCCACTGCCATGGCCGGGTAGGCACGCTGCATATTGGAACAGGCCACCAAAACAGCATCCAGGTCATTGGCTGTCAGGCCGGCATTGTCCAGTGCCTGTTTGGCTGCCTTGACCGCGATCTCCGCCTGAATGGACACCTCGTCATCGGTGCGCTCATCAATGCGGGGAGCGAGGCGGTCAGGGTCCAGAATGCCTGTTTTATCAATTACATAACGCTGCTTGATGCCTGACGCTTTTTCGATGAAAGCACTGTTGGACGGGCCCAGAGCCTCCAGCTCGCCGGCTTCGATGGCTTGTGCATTGCGGGCGTTATAACGCTCCACGTATTCATTGAATGATTCCACCAGTTCGTCGTTGGTGATGGTCTGGCCCGGGGTCCACAGGCCGGTCCCACTGATTACAACCGAATAGCTCACAAGCGAGTCCTCGCACTAATGCAGGGCCAGCCGCCCTGCTACAGCAAATTAGATAATGGGTCGATTATCCGGATTCAGTGGGCCCGGCGCAAAGGCACCAGGGCCCATTTTGTTGGTTATTACGGTCGTTCAGAGGCCCGTTTACGTCTTGTGCTGTGCCTGGAGCGCTGTAAGCAAGCCTATTCGCCCTTCAGCATTGCTCCCACTGTTTATTCAGCCGCTTCGCTGAAACCGACAGTTTGGTGCCCAGTTGCTGGGCAAACAGGCTCACCCGGTATTCCTGCAGCATCCAGAAAAACTGCTGCAAGGGCTCGGGTTGCTTCCATAACGGGGCGCCAGCAGCCCGGGTTTCATGCTGTTTGCTGTAAGCCTCCAGCTCCGCACTAAGAGTGCGATCCTTGCCGATCTGCCCGCCCAGCTTATCCAGGCGGTGGTCGATGGCCCCCAATAGCCGCGGGTATTCCTGTAACCAGGCCCAGGGCACCTGTAACAGCACGTCATCGGGAAATAATTGCCCAAGCTGTTGCTTCAAGTCGCGATGGGCATGGGCCCAGGCCAGCGGGAAGTTCTTTTCCAGCGTCCCCATCAACTGCCGGTAGTGCGCGAACAGCTTCCCCAGCGTGGCCAGTTGCTGCTGGGCCCAAGGCACAAAGTCCCCACGGTGGGCATTGAGTCGGTCGCGGAACGCCGCCTCGTTACGCACCGGCTCATCCAGACGGAAATGTTCGGCCAATAACCGCAGCAAGGCATGATCCAGCGCATTACGGGCCATGGCGCCTTTCTCGGTTTTCAGTTTCTGGAAACCCGCCATTTGCGAAGCCTGCTTGCGCAGATCCCGTAGCTGCACCGACAGTTTGAAGCTCAACAAGCGGGCCGTGCCCCATCGGTGTGCCCAGGCACCCTCGACTTCATCGTCCCGATACTGCAGCTCTACCTCGGTGCCGACATCCACCAGGGCCGGGAAACGGCGTACGGTCATGCCCCCCAGATCCTGATCCTCGGTTTCCGGCAGCTCACCAAACAACCACTCCTGACCACGCAATGCCGGCGCGGCTTCGCGAGGCTTGGGCAAGTCCCGGGTGACGCCGGCAAGCCGGTCTTTTACGTCATCCAGGCTACGGCCCTGGGCGAGCACCTTGCGTTTGCCGTCAACACGGTCCACCACCTGAATAAACATGCGCAGATGGTCCGGCAAGGCGGCAGCCTGCCACTCCTCCAGTTCGATACGAAGGCCACTCATGCGCTGCAGTTCCCGGGTCATGGCCGGCAGCAACGGCTCATCCGGCGTCAGGGTTTCCATCAGGGCGCTGACATAATCCGGCACCGGCACAAAGTGACGGCGGCGAGCCTTCGGCAAGGCCCGAATCAACGCTTCCAGTTTTTCACGCAGCAAACCGGGCACCAGCCAGTCCAGTCGCGCCTCGGACACCTGATTCAACGCAGCCAACGGCACGATCAGGGTGACGCCGTCGCGCTCCCCGGTGGGATCAAAGCTGTATTCCAGCGGCAGGCGAAGCCCATCGAGTTTAAGTTGATCGGGAAACTGATCGCTGCCCAGATCCGGGCTTCGCGAAAGCAGGAAACTCTCATCCATGAGCAACGCAGTTTTCTGTTCCTCGCTGGCCTGTTTGTTGTACCAGTTCATCAGCCCGGCGACAGTGTGAAGGTCACTGGGCAGGCGCGCATCGTAGAAAGCCACGCGCGCTTCTTCATCCACCAAAATGTCCCGACGGCGCAGTTTATGCTCCATCTCTTCCAGTGTTTCAAAACGCTCGCGATTGGTTTTCACAAACGGCGGCTCTCGGGTCAGCTGCCCCATGACCAAGCCTTCACGGATCATCAGCTCACGGGCTTCTTCCGGCTGAATGGGCCCATAGTTAACCGGCCTGCCGCTGGCCAGAATCAGGCCGAACAGATTGACCTGTTCCTTTGCCATGGCGCAGCCACGCTTTTTCGACCAGTGCGGCTCAAAATATTGGCGCTTGAGCAGGTGCCCCGCCGCCTGTTCGATCCACAATGGATCGGTTTTTGCCACGGTCCGGGCAAACAACCGGCTGGTTTCCACCTGCTCCGCCGCCATCAACCAGCGCGCCTTGGTCTTCGACAGTGACGACCCCGGCCATACCAGAGGTTTGCGGTTTCGCGTCGACAACCATTCGCCCTCTTCCGTGCGTTGCATGACATTGGCCAGCAATCCGGTGAGCAACGCCTGATGCAAGGGCGCATAGAGCGGGGACGGAGGAGCGTTATCACCGTTCTTGCTCTTTGCCTTATCAGGTTCCCTTAACGCCAACCCGGATTCCACTGGCGCGTTCAGCTCCCAGCCCTGTTCTTTACTCAGCAATAAAAGCTGGCGGTGGGTGTCGCGCCATTCGCGCATTCGCGTGGGAGACAGGAAGGTTTTCTTGAGCAGTTTCTCGTACTGATTGCGGCTCAGGGATTCGCGTTGGGAATCCGCCCACTGCCACAGTTTCACAAAGAACAGGAAATCCGATTCCTTGTCGGTGAAAGGCTGGTGGGCCTGATCTGCCTGTTGCTGCTTATCGTGGGGGCGCTCCCGGGGATCCTGGGCGGCCAGTGCGGACACCACAATCAAGGCCTCGCGCAACACTTTCTTTTCTGCCGCCGCGACCAGCATTCGGCCCAGGGTGGGGTCCAGCGGGAAACGTGCCAGCTGCCGCCCCAGTGTTGTCAGCGTCTGCTTCTCTGTCAGCGCGCCCAGCTCATCCAGCAACCGGTAACCATCGCGGATCAGCCGGCCATCCGGTGGTTCGATAAAGGGAAAATCTTCGACCCTGCCCAGGCGCAGGTCTGCCATCTGCAGAATCACCGCCCCCAGATTGGTGCGCTGAATTTCCGGGTCGGTGAACGCCGGCCGATTGAGAAAATCGTCTTCGTCAAACAGGCGGAAACAGATACCCGGCATTACGCGGCCGCTACGGCCGGCCCGCTGATTGGCACTGGCCTGACTCACCGGCTCCACCGGCAGGCGCTGCACCTTGGAGTGCACGCTATAACGGCTGATACGCGCGGTACCGGCATCGATCACATAGCGAATGCCGGGCACCGTGAGTGAGGTCTCTGCCACATTGGTACTGAGCACCACGCGGCGCCCGCGGTGGGCAGAGAAAATCCGATGCTGCTCGGCCTGGCTGAGTCGTGCATACAGCGGCAGAATTTCCGTGTCGCGCAGGCTGGAACCATGAGTCGCACAGCGTTTCAAATGGTGGTGCACATCGCGGATATCCCGTTCACCGGCCAGAAACACCAGTACGTCGCGCGCCATGGGCAGGCCATCGCGACGCTCATCACGCTGAATTTCCAGCAGGATATCTTCCACCTGCCGGGACAGCTCCTGCCCGTCTGCGGGTGGCCGGTAACGCATCTCCACCGGGAAAGTACGCCCGGACACTTCCAGCACCGGGGCGCCACCGAAATGTTCGGCAAACCGTTGGTGATCGATGGTGGCCGAGGTGATGATCACTTTCAGATCTGGCCGGCGCGGCAACAGCTGCTTGAGATAGCCAAGCAGAAAATCGATGTTCAGGCTGCGCTCGTGGGCCTCATCAATAATCAGGGTATCGTATTGATTAAGAAAACGGTCCTGCTGAATTTCGTTGAGCAGCATGCCATCGGTGAGCACCTTGATCAGCGAATGTTCACTGACCTGCTCAGAGAACCGCACCTTGAACCCCACGGCGCTTCCCAGTGGGCTATGCAGCTCTTCCGCTACCCGGGTTGCCACCGCCCTGGCCGCCAACCGCCGTGGCTGGGTATGGCCAATAGTGCCTTCAATTCCCCGCCCCAGCTCCAGGCAGATTTTGGGTAACTGGGTGGTTTTGCCGGAGCCGGTTTCACCAGCAATTACCACCACCTGGTGGTCGCTGATCGCCTGCTTGATATCCTCCCGGCTGGCCACAACCGGGAGATCCGGCCACTCCAGTGCCGGTACGGATGCCAGACGCTTATCCCGGCTGGCCATGGAGGTGGCCATGGCCTCGGCGACTTTATCTACAGCTTTAGGGTTACGTTTCCCGGCCGGCGTTCGTGCCAGGCCATCAACCCGTTTCTTCAGACGGAAACGGTCAGCCCGACGTACTTTGTCGAGCTGCTGGTAAAGCGGTTTCAGGGTATCGGTCATTAAAGGAGCCTCTAAAAAACGCCTTGCATGCTCAGTCTTTCAGGCTGGTTCGCAATCTAGGCGCCCTTTTGAAGGTGTATGTCGATCCATCGAAAAAGGTCAACAACGAGTGCGGACCAGCCTGGAAGACCCGAAGGGCGCGGCCTGAAGCGCACATCTGCTGCGCCTTGCCTCTAGGAAAGGGAACCACCCTGTCCGTCGAGACAAGACACAACAGCTGCACGCTTCAGGCCACGCTGAGCACGTAAGGAGTTTTTCAGAGGCTCCTTCAGCGCCATTGGGCAGGAGCCCTTCTCAAGTCACTCCTGCGGGTAACAAACGAATTTTCGTGCCGCTATTTTGCGTGCAGCCACGCACGGCCTTTTTCTGTCAGCCCGCCTTTGGCGATAGTCAGGAATGCGGTGCTGGCTTCGGTGACTTCCACCTGAACCTTGAACCGCATCAACTCATCACGCCGGAAAGCATGAATCTCCATGACTTCACCGGGCAGGAAACCCGACAGCAGATTATCAATATTGCTGGTGGTGGCCTGCAGGCCATCCACGGCAATAATCACATCACCAGCGGATAGTCCCGCCGCCATGGCGGCCCCTTGCTCAAACGCCACCGCGATTTTCGCCCCCATGGTATCCGGCACCAATCTGGCGCCCAGATGAGGAATGCCATCCTTGCCAGCTCTGCCGCCGTTGTCGCCATGCCCGGCAGCACTACGCCAGTGCAGCTCCACGCCCCGGTCGGCCAGCAATTCTGCCAGTGGCAAATCCTCTGTGCTGTACAGGGCCTGATTAAAGAAGTCACTCATGTCGCAACCGGCGATTTCTTCCGCCAGTGGCTGAATGCCCTGCTCCGGCACGCCCTCACCGGTCTGGCCGTAGCGTTGCCACAGCACCCGCATCAGATCATCCAGCGTCTTTTGCTCCGCGGTCAGGTTGCGCAGGGTCAAATCCAGTGCCAGCGCCACCAGTGATCCCTTGGTGTAGTAGCTGACAATGGCATTAGGCGCGTTTTCATCCTGCTTGTAGAAGCGAGTCCAGGCATCAAAGCTGGATTCCGTCACCGTTTGTTTATGGCGGCCCTGCCCCCGGTATACCCGCGTCAGCGTCTGCCCCAGCAGCTCCAGATAACTCTGTGCCGGGATCAGCCCGGTACGAGCGAGGGACAGGTCGTCGTAATAACTGGTAATTCCTTCAAACGCCCACAGCAATTCGGTATGCACTTCCTGTGACAGATCAAACGGCGTAAACGCCGCAGGCTTGATCCGTTTCACGTTCCAGGTATGGAAATACTCATGGCTGCACAGCCCCAGATAAGAGCGGTAACCATCGCGGACTTTGCCCGGTTCATCGGTACGGCGTGGCAAATCATCACGGGGACACATCAGGCTGGTGGAATTACGGTGCTCCAGGCCGCCATAACCATTGCCGGTCACCAGGGTCATGAAGATATATCGATCCATGGGAGCCGGCTCACCGAACATACGGATATGGTGTTCACAGATCGGTTTCAGGTCACGACAGAGGCGCGCCATATCGGCTTTATGACGCCCTGCCAACACCACCCAGTGCGGCACACCACAGGCTTCGAACTGAGCATACTCAAACGGCCCCATTTCCACCGGGTGGTCGATCAGGGCATCGTAGTTATCCGCCTGGAACACACCGAAACCCAGCTCCGATCCAGACTCCCGCTTCAGCCCGGTCGCCACTTGCCAACCGTTGTAGGCATGCCCTTGCGGGGCCTCTATGGCAACGTGGCAGGGTTGATCTTCATGCCCCATGGCAGCCAGAAACACGCAGCTGCCGTTAAAATAACCGTGGGTGGTGTCCAGGTGCGCGCCACGCACGGACAAATCCCAGGCATAAACGTGATAGAGCAGTTGTACCGGGCCATCACAGGGCGGCACTTGCCAGGTCTGCTTGTCCCGTTTGGCCACAGGCAAGGTTTCGCCATGGCTGCTGGCTTGCACATGCACAATATGGCGAGCGAAATCGCGAATCATATAACTGCCAGGAATCCAGGCGGGCAAGCTGAACGCCTGCCCCTCCGGGGTCGGGTCCGCCACCGTCAGGGTCACTTCAAACAGGTGCGCCTCGGGGCGCAGCGGGCGAATCCGGTATTCGATCATGGTTACTCCTGAAAGGTGTGTCGCGTTCATTCAATCGGGATTTAACATCACAAACAAAACCGGGAGCCCAAGGCTCCCGGTTAACGGCGCAGGCCAGAGGTTAAATCATGTCATCCTTGGCCATTCGGTCCACAACAGCATCAGCCACACCGCTGGTCCCTGCCTGCAGGTCACTGGGGTTTACCGTGGTGGATTTGGCTCTCCATAGTAGCCCTTCCGGCTGAAGCCGGTACAGATTGGACTCCAGGAAGTACTTCTTGTCATTGCTGAAATAGCCGGGCTCGTAGGTGGCATTCTGGCGTACGTAATAGGTCTGGCCCATGGCACCGGACACCGCGATATCCGGGGCAAAATTGGTGCCACCCTGGGTGTAGTGCATTTCTTCCTTGATATCGATGACACTGATTACCAGTGCCGCTTCGTAACCTTTCGAGGCGATATCGGCGGCCATTTGCTTGCGGGTTTTCCCTTCACTGTAATGGTCCCCCAATACCGGTGCGGATGCCGTTGCTTCCACTCCCTGCGCTTTCAAAGCAGCCACAACATTGGACTCCAGCGAGTCGCGGGCCTGCTTGTCATTGACCACAGCTACCACCATGACCTTGTTAACATGCTCACCGGTCTGGTGATCCTTGGCCCGGGCGGAACTGCTAACCATGGTGTTATGGGCCGTACAGGCCGTCGCCAGCACCGCCACCACGAAAACCATCAGGAGACCTTTTATTCTTGCTATCATCTCTCTTCCTCGTTGAGTTTCTTGACCTTGCCTCGGCAATGACGCACGTTTTGCGCAGCCGGAGACTATTATGACCGAACAGATGATCCATCACACCACGGATGATAACCATGTTGTCGCCATCCACCACTGGCCCTGCGAACCGGCAGCGGCCAGAGGCACGGTAATCTGGCTGCACGGCATGTCCGAACACGGCTCACGTTACCAGAATCTGGCCCGTACCTTGAATGCTGCCGGCTGGCACCTGTATTGCCCGGACCATCGCGGTCATGGCGACAGTATCAACGAGGCCAGCCCCGCGGGCCACATTGGCGATCAGCACGGCTGGCAACATCTGGTCAATGACGCCGCCAGCGTCATTCATCTGGCCAAAGAGCAACACCCGCAGTTACCGGTCGTGCTGGGCGGCCACAGCATGGGGTCCTTTATTGCACTGGGCGCAGCTGAGCAACACGGTGATGCCCTGGCCGGCCTGGTGTTGTGTGCCAGCAGTTATCATCCTGGTGCCTACTACCGGTTAATGTCTCTGCCCATCCTCTTCGAGCGCATGCGCCGGGGCAAACGCAACCCCAGCCCGCTGATACGCAAGCTCACCTTTGGTGCCTGGGCCACCCAGGTGCCGGAACCCGCCACCGATTTCGACTGGCTGAGCAACGATGCGGAAGAAGTGAAACGTTATATCGATGATCCACTGTGCGGGTTCGATTGCAGTACGGAAACCTGGGTGCAGCTGGTTACCGCCATGCGCCGCATCCAGAGCATTTCGGGGTTGTCCGAGCTGCCGGAAAACCTGCCCGTGCTGTTGTTAGGCGGTGAACAGGATCCCATGAGCGACAACGGCAAAGGCATGATGGCCCTGGAGAAAGTGTTGCATGCCATGGAGCAACCGCTGACCACGCACTTCTGGCCGCAAGGTCGACATGAAATTCTCAACGATGACTGCCGTGACGAAGTGCACCAGGCGATCACCGAGTGGTTGGAAAGTCTCTGAAAAAACGGGTCAGGTGCGGCATAAAAGAGAGTTCATCGCGGGATTGAGGGAATGGTAAAGATGGGATGTCTTGCCGGACGAATTCACTGAGGAGAGGACCGGACGCCTGATGCCCGGTGCCTGAGGAAATAACCGAAAGCCCTGTGACTGTGAGCGATGTGGCAACTGCCCCCGTTTTTTAAATCGCCAGGCAGCGGTTATCAGGCAAGAGCCTGACTTTATCTACGGAAGCAGCCTGCCTGCTGGAAATCTCCTCGCTTCGCGAGGTTCGTCCCTCAAGAGAAATTATTTGCTTCGCTCACCCTTTGGCCAGCACGGAACTCGTGCGTTACTCCGCGTTGCTACGTTCCTGCAGCGGTGCTGTAGCAGGGTTTTGTTTCCTGTTTGTGTAGTTTTCCCGTGTGGTTTTCGCGTTTGGTATTCGGCGTTGAGCGTCATGCAAAGTGCGAAAGGTTCGCGGTAAGCCTATTTAAAAGCTAGAACGAGTTTTTCACTCGAATCCGCGATGAACCATAAAAAAACCGGGCAAAAAGCCCGGTTTTTTTCAAACGCCTGGCGTTACTTGAACAGGCTGTTCTTGATATCCTTCAGCCCATCCAGGGTGCTATCCCAGGTTTTTTCCACGCTGTCTTTGACGTCTTCCCAGCGCGAATTGCTGTCGTTGCGCACTTCGTCAAGCTGTGCGGACAGCTCTTTGCGCTTCTCTTTCAATTCCAGCTTGCGGGTTTCCCACTGATGGCGGACATCCTCGCCTGCTTTGTCCGCTTTGACTTGCAGCTGGTCGAATTCATTATCCAGCTCGTCCAGCTTGCCTTTTACCTTTTCGATGAAAGTGTTGCGATCCATCACAATCTCCTTCAATGAGTGGTACCCCAGATAATGGGGCCCATTTCCGGCTTTTCCATGACCGGGTTGTAAAATTCCGGTTAAAGCTGAGACTGCTCCTGCTCACCCAGTGCGGCGACATAGCCCAAATAGCGGTTCTTGATTTCCCGCACGTATTTGACCGGCTCGGAGCCGCGCACATACCCATAGCGGGCCTGGCGAGCATATTGGGGCTTGGACAAGAGCAGCATGGCCTCCTCCACATGGCCGAACCACTTGTCCGGATCCTTGCCAAGGCGCTGCGCCAGGCGCCGGGCATCTTCCACATGACCATGGCCGGCATTGTACGCGGCCAGCGTGAAGTACAGTTTTTCCGCCAGGTCCAGGCGCGCGGGAAAGCGCTGTTCCAGCCAGTCAATATAAGCCAGCCCCGCTTCCACGCCATTCTTCGGGTTAGTCAGATTACTGTAACCAAATTGCCGGCCGGTACGGGGCATCACTTGCAGCAGCCCCTGAGCACCGGCAAAAGAGCGGGCGTTCGGATTAAAGCGGCTTTCCTGGTACATCTGCGAGGTAATCAGGCGCCAGTCCAGGCCATACTTGAGCGACTCGCCACGCACCAGCTCATCGTAGGGCGAAATATCCCGGCCCGCTTCCACCCGATAGGCCTCATGGGTCGCAATGGTTTTCTTTTCCTTGAAATAGCGGTTGTAGGTCACGTTGTAAAACAGCCCACGATAACCACGTTTTATATAGCGGTTGAGCTGCTCACGCAGTGCCTGCTGGGGTTCCCGGGTCACCCAGGCAATCTCTTTGGCTGGCTCAAACTGGAACAACACAGCGATGTCATCCCGGTAGGTGGATTCCATGGCAGCCAGATGGCTATCGGCCATGGTCAGGTCGTAATCGCCGCTGGCCACGCCATCGATCAACATTTCCGTACTGGCGTTTTCCACTTCCAGAATCTCGAACGAGCCCCCCGCCTCTTGCAACGCCTTGAGCGTATCGTAATAGGCGGTTTCCGGGTTCACCGCCACCGTGCGCCCTGCCAGTTCTTCAACGGTCTCCAGCGGTGTATCGCCCGCCTCGCCGATGAGCTGCTCATTCACTTCCAGATAACGCTCACTGAAGGACCAGCCTGCGCGCTCCCGCTCTGCCGTGACAGTCATGGAGGCGGCGATGACATCCCCTTCCCCCGCTTCCAGGGCCGCAAACATGGAGGATGGGGTATCGTGTACAACAACCCGGACACGCAAACGATGCTGCTTGGCAAAGTCCTTGATCAGGTCGTAATCAAAACCCATCAATTCCCCACGCCACATAAAATAGCTGGCCGGGTTATTGGAGGTGATGACTCGCAACACCCCTTTTTCACGAATCTCGGCCCAGTCACGCTCCTCCTCGCTGTCCACGGAGGTAATGACCCGCTCGCTGGTAATGTATTGGTTGATCTGATCCAGCAATTCACTGCTATCCGGGCGCACAGCCCAGGCGATGCGACGTTTGCGGTTGGCCACTGGCCCCGCTACAGCCTCCCCGTCCTCTTCAAGCAGCGCATCGAGCATATTGCTGTCGACGATACTCGCCGCCAGCTCACCATTGGCCACGCCGTTGACCAATTCCTCATCCGAAACATTGCTTTCCAGCACTTCCAGGCTGATGTTGTCGTGGCGCTTGGCCAGTTTGGTGGCGGTTTCCTGATAGGCGGACCCTTCCGGTACCGACAGCGTCACCTCCCCCATCTCCGTGAGCGGCAGGTCCGCCAGCGCCCGCGGCACCACCAAGCGCTCCTGTACGGCGTTTACCGGGGTGGAAAAGGCGAGGCTTTTCTGGCGCTCCTTGGTCACCGAATAATTGGTGATGATGATGTCGGCCATACCCTGATTGATGAGAGCGCTCAGCTCACCAAAATTGTCGGCATACACCCAGCGCGGCTCCAGCCCCAGGTGCTCAACAAATTCTTCCGCCTGCTGCTGGTATTCGCTGGCCGGGATGCCATCGCGGGGCAGGCCGGAGGGCTCGTCAAACCGGGGGGCCAGTAACCGAACGAAGCCCCGCTCCTTCAGCGCAGGCAAATCACCGGTTTCCTGGTAGTTTTCAAAGGTGCTGACGACCTCCCCCACCTCCGGCTCCTTGTCACAACCGGCCAGCAGCGTGAAACCGAGACATATGAGGATGAATATGCCTGTTCGCATGGGCGCCCCCCCTTTTTCCGTTCTAGTGTTTATTTCTTAGCTCAGGTTACCAGCCTATGCCCATCAGGCGATACTTTTTAGGTGATCCGTACTTACCTGCGAAAACGGCGTTTGCTGATATACGCCTCAAAAGCGGTTAACCAGTACGCTATATGTGCTCGAGCAGGCTGTTGAAAAACGCCTGCGCCCGGAACAAAAAAAGGCCTGAACCTCCCCGGTGACAACGCATTCTTTTCAGAATCATTGCAACCGGTTTGGTTCAGGCCTTTCACGTGCCCCGGAACGCTATTGCTATCGTTCGGGGCGGCGACCCGGAGGTCCTTTCCTTATTACCCTGTTTTGCCGATCAGGGCGTACCGACACAAACATCGTGAACACGGAACGCTTTGTTGACATTCACAAGGCCAGCATAATCCAGCTGAATGGAATCGAACGGCTGGCTAGATGCCGGGGCAGCGATGAACCGCTGATCCGAGTTGGCACCCAGGCCCAGCAAGTCCAGATCCAGCAACCCGCCGCCTACGGTAGCGCTATCCACTTCCACGCCGTCATTGAAGAAACGAACGGTAATGAAGTTGCCAAGCAGTTCCAGATTGAGCAGCTGGGAGCTCGGGTCGCTGATCACAAAGCCAACAACGCTGTCTGCAATATCCACGGACTGGTCAATGGCGTCCGCTGCCACAAACCCGCCACCGTAGATCAGAGCCGCGCCGATATTGATCTGTGCGAAGGTGGTGTTATTTCCGTCAATCGCATTGCCTTCGTCATCGACGGAACAACCCAGGCACACGCCCAACACGCCGCTGTCTGCCGTGTAATCGGTATTGGCCAACTGCTGGTAAGTGGTGGTAGCGGAGCAAGTGAAGCCATCGTCGTCACAGACATCGCCTTTGCCATCGCCATCGCCATCAGCCTGATCCGCATTGGCAATCAGAGGGCAGTTGTCAGTGGCATCGGGAACACCATCACCATCGGTGTCAGTGGGATCACCGCCACCGCCATCACAAACGTCACCGATGCCATCACCGTCGCTGTCCGCCTGGTCCGCATTGGCCGCCAGTGGGCAGTTATCCGTGTCGTTATCCACGCCGTCGCCATCACGGTCGTCGTCACACACATCACCAATGCCATCCACATCCAGGTCAGCCTGGTCGGTGTTAGGAATGTTCAGGCAGTTGTCATTGGTATCAAGGATGGTGTCACCGTCGCGGTCGTCTTCGCAGACGTCACCAATACCATCGGTATCGGTATCTTTCTGATCCGCATTTGCCGTGAACACACAGTTGTCATTGGTGTTATCCACACCATCGCCATCCGCGTCGTCATCACAGACATCACCGATACCATCGTTATCCACATCACCCTGTTCCGGGTTGAAGATGGCAGGACAGTTATCTACCCCATCATCGATACCGTCGTTGTCCTGATCATTGTCCTGATCACAGGCATCGCCGATACCATCGCCATCGCTATCATCCTGAGTCGGGTTGGCTACCAGCGGACAGTTATCGGTGGGGTTGTCTTCCCCGTCACCATCACGGTCGTCATCACATACATCGCCGATGCCATCGCCATCCTGATCTTCCTGCATGGCATTGGGGTTAGCGGGACAGTTGTCCACGTTATCGGGCACACCATCATTATCCTGGTCAGCACTGTTACCAACCGGCGTGTTGCCACCGCCACTGCTGCCATCTCCATCAGCTTCACAACCGGCCAATCCAAGACCCAGCAAAGCAGCCAGCATGATTACAAAAAACGGTTTGCTATACATATTCATGACTATTCTCCTACTGCTCGCTAACGCGGAATTCAACGCGACGGTTCATGGCACGGCCTGATGAGGTCTCATTGCTGGCAACCGGAACCACTTCACCATACCCACGAGCGGTCAGACGCTCTGCTGCTACGCCATTATCAATCAGGTATTGGCGTACGGCCTTGGCACGTTCATCGGAAAGGGTTTCGTTGTATTCAGCGCTACCGGTGCTATCCGTGTGGCCTGCAATCTCAACATCGAAGTTCGTCTGAGATTTCAGCGCTTTGACAAGACGGTCCACAAGCGGACGGGAGGTTGCGGTGAGCTTGGCAGAATTAAGCTCGAAGCCAATGTTGTTGAAGGTAATGGTCTGGTTGGTCAACAGACAGCCATCGCCATCGACTTTGGCGCCCTGGATGGTGTTCGGGCACTTGTCACGGTTGTCCGGAATACCGTCGCCATCACTGTCGGCAGCGGCCACTTCCACAACTTTCTCGACTTCACGAGTTTCGTAGACAATTTTTTCCACTTCGACGGTCTTGGTCTGACCGAGAGGCACTTCCAGGCCCAGAGAGAAGCGCCAGTCGTTAAACCCGCCTTCATCTTCAGACACCGTACCGGTAATACCGTCGAAATCGTCATACATATAACGGGCTTCAGCGCGCAACTTCAGGCCGTTATCAAAAATAGGACCAGTAACCGCACCCAACCCCACATTGGCGTGCAAATCAAAGCCGTCATCATCGTCTGGCACTACATCGTTGTAGATGCCACCGATCTGGGCCAGCACGAAAGGCGTAAACCCTTCGCGGTCGCCAAAGGCATAGGCCACACCGGTGCTTACCGTGTACTGGTAATAATCCGCAGCGCCTTCGACCCCGGAATCCAGGCCATACCCGGCACCTTCGGTCTCCCACCACCAATGTTCGGATAATTCACGGCCATAGACCAAACCAGCACCCAGCCCCTTGCGAGACAGATCCCGATCTTCGTCCAGTACCAGATAGTGCAGCATAGGCGCGACATACTGCCGCGTGTTGGGCTCTTTCATGTCCTCTGCGGCAATCGCTTGCGTCGCTAACGCGACACTCGCTGCCAGCATGGATATACGCGTGCTTCCTTTCATGACTACCCCCCTTGGGTATGAATGATCTGTGCAACCATTGGAATAGGTGGGGAAAGAAAAAAAAATAGGCGTCCGGTGCCGTTGCGTTGGAATATTGTTGTGAACCCGTTCATGTTCCTGCTTTCTGTATCTAAGCGTATCTTTTCGTATCCTTCACGCCCGTTCAGCAACAAAATGCACCCGTTTGCACCAATGGAGCCAAATTGGTACTTTGGTGCAAACTATAAGAAAGCCGGATTATGAAGCCCACACACTCACGTCGTATGCGCCGCTGGCTGCTCGCCATTGCCGCTCTCATCGTTATCGCCGCCCTGACTCATACCGCCTGGCCGTTTCTGTTTTTCCCCCGTCAGCAGGTCGATATTCACCTTAACGCACCGCTTGCGCCCAACCCGGGCAGCACTGCTGTGGCTGGCATTGCCGAACGGGACATTACGCCGCCAACAGGAATACCCAAGTTCGGCTATTCCGCCTGGGCCAAGGTTGCTGACGGCTTTCGCACCCGCCTGAAAGCGCGAGCGTTTTACCTGCATGCTCCCGGGCAGACACCCATGGCCATTGTGCAACTGGACCTGGGCACCGGCTCCCTGCCCCTTCATCATCGCGTGGCAGAGCGCATCGCAGAGAAAACCGATGTACCCGCCCACGCCTTGTCCTTGCTGGTGACCCATACCCATTCCGGCCCGGGGCAGTATCTGGGCAGTGACTTCTATAATGTCTTTGGCAGCAACAAACCCGGTTTCGACCCGGCCTTGTTTGAATACCTGAGCGAACAGATTGCCGACGCGGTCATCGCGGCCTATGCATCCCGGCAGGAAGCCCGCTTCGCCGTCGGTCAAAGCGACATCCGGGGCTATACCCGTAACCGTTCCATGGGCGCCTGGGCGAACAATTTCCCTGACGGCCAGCACCTGGATGACGACCCGATGATGGCGGTCAACCCCACCATGACCCTGCTACGCATCGACCAGAAGCAAGGTGGCCGCTTTGTTCCTGCCGGTGCGCTTAGCCTGTACTCCATTCATGGCACCGCCATTCCCCCCTTTACCCGCCCTTACCACGCCGACGTCTGGCACTGGATCAGTGGCACTCTGGAGGATGAACTGGCAGGCACAGCTCCCGGTTTTATCCATGGCGCCGCCCAGGCCACCCACGCGGACAATAATCCAGCCTGGCACACAGACCAGCGGGGCGACCTGGAAGCACAGCGTATCGGCATGGCCCTGGGCGAACACGCCATCCAATTGTTTCACTCACTGGATGGGCAGCTCACCAATAAATTGGACACTGCCGTCGCCAGCCGCCAACTGAACCTGCTGGACCAGATCGACACAGGGCGCTTCGGACTCTGTGAGCGTGCCATTGCCGGGGCCGCCGTCGCCGGGGCCGCCAATGGTGATGAAGTGTTTCCGATTTCCTACTTGCCCTTTCTCAAGGAAGACTGGCCTCGACGCTTTTTCACCGACAACTGCCAGGGCGTGAAGCAGTGGATGCTCTCCAAGCTGCAACTGCTGTTACCCGCAGAACGCTTCCCCCATCAGGCCCTGTTCCAGATCGTTCGGATCAACGAGCTGGTCATCGTGCCGCTGCCCTGGGAAATCACCCTGGAAAGCGGCAATCGCCTGCGCAATGCCGTTACCGATACCTTGCCCGCCGGCACGAACTGGAAAGTAGAAGTCTCCAGCCTGGCCAACGGCTATTTCGGCTATGCCGTCACCCCCGAGGAATACCAGCGGCAATACTACGAAGGGGGCCACACGCTCTACGGCCCTCATACGCTGGATTTCCTGATGGCCCAGAGCAGCGAACTGAGCCGCGACCTGCAACATAGCGGCGACATCAACGACATTCCCCGCAAGCAGACCTTCTCCCTGCTTGCGCATCAGTACTTTCCTGAAGCACAGCAAACCGCAACGCCCGCCTCTCTCACGGCAGCCCAGTGGAATGGTCATCCTGCCCACGAGCCCGGCGACCCCACCACCGGCCCTTACTGGCGCATGTCCCTGCTGGCCGCCCCCGCCGCACAGCTGGCCCTCGACACGCTGGAGCTTGCTATCCACTGCCGGGGGCAGAGCGCGGCCACCGATGACGGCGCCTCGCTGCAACTGCAATGGCAGGAACAACAAAACAGTCAGGACAAATACGAAGTGCGCTGGTACCCCGCCCCCGGGCAGCCGCAAACAGGCTGCCGTTTTGCTTTTTCAGCCGACCCGGCCGCAGCTCCGGCACAGCACTCTCCGCCGATCCCCTAGCGGGCGATTAAAAGTTGGCGGCTAAAGGCCCGCCAGAACACAAGAGATTGTGCACCAGTTGATGTGGCGCCTGCGTGGCGCTGTTACACTGGGCGCAGCCATTGAAGGCACCGCTCTTGCCGCCGGAGATTTCCATGCGACCGCTTTTTCGATACCTGTTACCCGCCCTCTTCGTTGCCGGCTGCGCCAGCACCACGGACGTGACCACTCGCTTCACCGATGAGGGCAACCACCCGCCGCAAGATACCCTGCTGCTGGTCGCCCACACCCCGGAAGGCAACATCCGCGAAACCTGGGAATTAACCTGCAGGGATATATTTTCAAGTGATTCGTTGACCGTTTTGCTCAGCCATCAGGAATTACCGTTATGGTATGAAGGCGGAAAAGAACGCATCCTCGACTGGGCGCAAGAAAACGATGTAGAGCGGATTCTGGTGGTCGAGCTGACCCACTTGCTGATAGACGCCGCCGCACCGCCTGCGGCCGGCAACCAGCTCAACCCCATGGAGCAATCCGCCGGCGACGTACAACCGACCTGGAAAATCGGGATCGGTGGCGACCTGGCCAAAGACGAGGTACCCGACGCCCTGCGGCAACATGGCGCAGAGCTGATCAATGCCGACGGCAAACCTCTCTGGACCGGTATCGCTACCACCCACGAAGCCAGCAACGCCGTTGCCATCGCCAAAAGCCAGTGCTCGGCCCTGCGTCGCAGCTTGCGTGAACAAACCCTTGTTCCCTGACCGGCCAATGTCCGTCAGGGAACGGTAAAACGGACTCTGACAACGGACATGAACATTATGACAGGCCCACTTAACGGACTGACCTTCATCGAACTGGCCGGCATTGGCCCCGGCCCCTTCTGCGGCATGATGCTTGCCGACATGGGCGCCACCGTTATCCGCATCGACCGCCCCGGCGGTAACCCGCATTCCGCCATCGGCCACACCGTCCTTTTCCGCAATCGCCAGAACCTGGCCGTGGACCTGAAAAGCGCCGAAGGCATCGAAACCGTTCTGAAACTGTGTGAAACCGCCGATGGTATTTTCGAAGGCTTTCGTCCCGGCGTCACCGAGCGCCTGGGCGTGGGCCCGGAGCAATGCCTGGCCCGCAACCCGAAACTGGTCTACGGCCGCATGACCGGCTGGGGCCAGACCGGGCCACTGGCCCAGGCCGCCGGCCACGACATGAACTACATCTCCCTGTCCGGCGCCCTGCATGCCATGGGCCGTGAAGGCGAAAAGCCCGCCATCCCGCTCAACCTGGTCGGCGATTTCGGCGGCGGCGGCATGATGCTCGCCTTTGGCATGGTCTGCGCCGCACTGGAAGCCCAGCGCAGCGGCAAAGGCCAGGTGGTCGACTCGTCCATGGTAGAAGGTTCCGCCGCCCTCATGGCCATGTTCTACGGGCTCAAATCCCAGGGCATGTTTACCGATAATCGCGGCACGCACATGCTCGATTCCGGCGCACACTTCTATGAAGTGTATGAAACTGCGGACGGCAAATACGTCTCCATCGGCAGCATCGAACCACAGTTCTATGCCCAGCTCTGCCAGCTGGCCGAACTGCCCGCCGAGGACTTTGGCCATCAGATCAACCCGCCCAAATGGCCGGAAATGAAACAAAAGCTCGCCGCCGTCATCAAACAGAAGACACGGGACGAGTGGTCCGCGCTGATGGAGGGCACCGATGTCTGTTTTGCACCGGTACTCAGCCTTGAAGAAGCGCCCTCACACCCGCATAACGTAGCCAGAGAATCCTTTGTTACCGTCAACGGCGCCGCACAACCGGCACCGACCCCGCGCTTCTCACGCACCGCAGCCGGCGAGATAAAACCCGCCACCACTGCCGGGGCAGATAGCCGGGCCGTACTGAGCCAGGCCGGCTTCAGTGACAGTGACATCGATGGCCTGATCGCCAGTGGTGCCGTCAAGCAGGACTGATCCCTGCTTGTGCTCTCCACTGGCTGCATTGACCTGTAACACCTGCCTGGCCACAAGCCCGGCAGGTGTTGACGCCCCATTGGAGGAACCATGAACGCAGTGATCCCCGGCACATCCCTGGCCATTCACCCGGAACGTTTTCCTGACCCCATCGACGACCTGCCCGCCAGTGGCACGGCCAAAGCGGTTCTTGCCGGCGGTTGTTTCTGGTGTGTGGAAGCGGTCTATCTGAATCTGGAAGGCGTGAACGCCGTAGTCTCCGGTTATGCCGGCGGCCATGCTGCCCGCGCTAATTACGAGGCCGTCTGTACCGGCACCACCGGTCATGCGGAAGTCATCGAAGTAGAATACGACAGCACCGTAATCAGCTTCGGCGAGCTGCTGAAAGTGTTCTTCTCCGTCGCCCACGACCCCACCCAGAAAGATCGCCAGGGTAACGACCGGGGCACCCAGTACCGCTCCGCGATTTTTTATCACGATGACACCGAGAAAGCGGTGGCCGAGGCGTACATCCAGCAGTTGAACAACGCCGGTGCCTTTATTGCTCCCATTGCCACCACCGTGGAACCGCTGGACGCCTTTTACCGCGCCGAGGATTACCACCAGGATTTCGCCCGTCGCAATCCCAATCAAGGCTACATCACCCATATAGCCAAACCGAAAGTGGAAAAGCTGATCCAGGCCTTTCCCGACAAACTCAAAACCCGGACACCTTAACCAGACAAACTCAAGGGAGTGCCTGATGACCCAAGCACTGTCCGCCAGCGGCTTCGACCTGACGCCCCTGAGCGAAGAAGAAAAACAGGCCCGCGCACAATCGCTGAGCGAAGAAGAGCGCCGCATCCTGCTCAACCAGGGCACCGAGCCACCGTTTTGCGGCGGCCTGCTGGATAACAAGGACGACGGCACCTACCACTGCAAACTGTGCAACCTGCCGCTGTTCACCTCCAGCGCCAAGTTCGAATCCGGCACCGGCTGGCCCAGCTTTTACGAACCCTTCGACCCGCAACACATCCGTGAACTGCACGACAGCAGCCACGGCATGGTCCGAGTGGAGATCCGCTGCGCCCGCTGCGACGGCCACCAGGGCCACGTCTTCCCCGACGGCCCGCCCCCCACCGGCCAGCGCTACTGCCTGAACTCTGCCTCCATGGTGTTCAAGGCGGAGGATTAATCCATCCCATCCGTAGGAGCGTAGCGCAGCGAAGCAACGACCGCAGGTCGGCCCGAAGAGTGAGCGAAGCGAATAACATCGCTGACGGCACGATAAACCAAGCCGACTCTGCTGTAGGAGCACCTCTCGAGGTGCGAACCTGAGCCTCGGCGAAGGATCGCTTTCAGATTGCCAATGCGCAAAACGGGCGGTTCGCACCTCAAGAGATGCTCCTACGGCTAATGCGTTTATCGCGCCGCCAGCGACGCTCCTACAGCAGCTCGTTCCCGCCCTTAGCGCCACGCTGACTTGACCACAGAGTACAGCGGCACTTTCTGTCATTGCCTTGGATTACACACTGTTTACCATCGGGGAATGACTCCCAAGTCACCCTATTCCCGATGATATTGCTTCCCGCGCCGCCTGCGGCGCAGAGCAGAACAACATGATCCCAGGAGGCACCATGAACGCCGCGACCCCGGCTCCAGCCCGTGAAGAATCCGCCCAGACCCGCTGGGACCGCATTCCCGTCATCAAGACCGGTGACGACTACCTGGCCAGCCTGCGCAACCGCGGCACTCGCCTGTTCCTGTTTGGTGAACTGATTGATGAGCCTGCGGATCACCCCATCATCAAACCCAGCATCAATGCCCTGCGCGCCAGCTATGACCTGGCTATTGACGATCCGGAACTGGCCACCGCCTGGTCGCCGTTGATCGACGCCCAGGTAAACCGTTTTCTGCACATCGTGGAATCCCCCGGCGACCTGGTAAAAAAGAACAAGATGCAACGGCGCATGGGCCAGATCACCGGCACCTGTTTCCAGCGCTGTACCGGCCTGGACACCATCAGCGTACTGCACTCCGTTACTTATGAGATGGACGAAAAGCACGGCACCCAGTATCACCAACGTTATCTGGACTTTCTCAAGGAAGCCCAGCGCAAGAACATCCTGATTGCCGCCGGCATGACCGACCCGAAGGGTGACCGCAGCAAGCGGCCCGCCGAGCAGGCCGATCCGGACATGTTCATGCGCGTAACCCGCCGCACCGACAAGGGCATCTACGTAAAAGGCGTCAAGGCGCACATGACCGGCGGCTGGAACCAGCACTGGATCTGCGTGCTGCCCACCATGAATCTCACCGAAGGGGATAAAGACTACGCTGTGGTCGGCATGATCCCCGGCGACGCCGCCGGCATTACCTATATCTACGGGCGCCAGAGCTGCGACACCCGAGCCATGGAAGGCGGCGACATCGATCAGGGCAACGCCCAATACGGCGGTCAGGAAGTGCTGGTGTACTTCGATGACGTCTTCATTCCCCACGAGCACGTGTTCATGGACGGCGAATACGAATTCGCCCAGGAACTGGTCACCCGCTTCACCGCCTATCACCGGGCCAGCTATGTGTGCAAAACCGGCCTGGGCGACGTCATGGTCGGTGCGGCGGCGTCCATCGTGGAATACAACGGGCTGGAAAAAGTCAGTCACATCCGCGACAAGCTGGTGGAGATGACCCATCTCAACGAAACCATCTACTCTTCCGGCATCGCCAGCTCCCATGAAGCCACACAGATGCCCAGCGGCATCTACATGAATGACACCATGCTGGCCAACGTGTGCAAGCACAACGTGACCCGTTTCCCCTACGAGATCTCCCGTCTCGCCCAGGATCTGGCCGGCGGCATCATGGTCACCATGCCCAGCGAACAGGACCTGGAAAACGAAGAAGCCGGCGACATCATCCGTCGCTTCCTCAAGGGCCGCGAAGATATCCCCACGGAAGACCGCATGCGCATCCTGCGGCTGATCGAAAACATGACCCTGGGGCGCAACGCCGTGGGTTACCTCACCGAGTCCATGCACGGCGCAGGCAGCCCGCAAGCGCAGCGAATCCAGATTCTGCGTGGCATGGATGTGGAGACCAAGAAGTGGCACGCCCGTAAGCTGGCCGGCATCAAACAGGAAGCGTGATTCCTGCTTGCCTGCGGCGGGCGGCCTGATAAACTAGCGCCCGCCCAACACAACGGGCATGCCGGGATAGCTCAGTCGGTAGAGCAACTGATTCGTAAGTAGTAGGTTATCAGGCATGAAACCCACTAGGGACAACAGGTTAAGAGCCACACGGCAAGGTCTAATAATGATCTAATAACGGTTTCAAGTAGCTTCGCCGGGATAGCTCAGTTGGTAGAGCAGGGCATTCGTAATGCCAAGGTCGCAGGTTCGACTCCTGTTCCCGGCACCATCACACCAGAAGGCCGCCTGCACAAGGGCGGCCTTTTTCGTTCTGGTGGCGCTTCCTTGACCACCTTACACTCCAGTGTAAAAAGTTCTTGCACCACCTCCCCAGAGCTGACACAATTTACCTTACACCACAGTGTAAGGTAGAATTATGACTTCCAATCCACAGCTATTCTGTCCGATCCGCGGGGCTCTCAAAGCGAAGCTCAAAGCCAAAGATGGCTTAACCTTCACCGAAGAGAAGCGCCGCATCGACTGCATCAACTCCCTCCTTGCGAAGGGCTACCCCAAGGACCGGATAGAAGCGGAGACGGTAGTCATCAAATTCGGGCACAAGGGTAAGAACTCCTTGCGTGCAGATGTGGTCGTTTACGACCGCCCCGTGACTGCCGTCAAAGCACAGAGCGAAGAGAATCGGCGGCAGTTCATGAAGATAATCGGTGAAATCAAGAGAGATTCTGCTGATGCGGAGTCCGCTAAGAACAATCAGCTCAAACCGGCCCTTGATCTGATTCCATCGACAGACAGTGTAGCCATCTACTGGGATGATGTTGAGCAGTCCATTTTATTCAAGGAGGTGGATGGCGCGAACATCCACACCAAAGAAGCCTCTATAGCAACCCTACCAGATTTCGGGTCCGCTCTAGGCGCGAAGGACATCCACTGCGAGGATCTTGAACCCGCAACAGACCTTGTGCGTCGCTTCGCTCGTCTTGACGATGTGCTACATCAAGCAGGCCATACGAAAGATGATCGTTACAATATTCTCTTCAAAATTCTCCTATTGAAGATTTTTGACGAGCAACGTCAGCGCCCAAAAAACGGGCGAATGATAATCCAAGACTTCAGTGTCCGTGAGAACACAGACGCTGATGTTGTGGGTATTTTTGAAGACGGCTTGGCAGGTGCCTTGACAGTATACGGTCACCTCTTGCCAAGAAAGCCAACGAAGAAAATTGGCTGTAGCGGGGCCACGCTTCGGCAGATTTCAAAAATCCTTTGCCCCATCGACATTCTTGGATCGTCTCCCCAAGTCATACAAGATTTCTTCATGTACTTTGGTCGATTCTTGTACAAGGTGGATTTGGGACAGTACTTCACGCCTTACGAAGTAATTGACCTCATCGTTCGCATCGTCAACCCCAAGTTCGGAGATGTGGTGAAAGACCCGGCTTGTGGAACAGCAGATTTCTTGGTTGGTGCGAAGCGTGTCGCGAACGAGCGGCATGGAGCCGATATTTCCGCTCAGCTTTACGGCGTGGACACGGCCGACTTGGCCGTCAATCTATCAGTGTTCAATATGATATTGAATGGTGATGGTCGCTCGAACATTACTTCTGGCGACAGCCTGAAAGAGCTCAAAAAACATGAGAACCAGTATACTGTTGCTTTGTGTAACCCGCCGTTTGGAACCCGCATCGTCGAGAAAAGAAAGGACGTTCTCAGTGCGTTTGATTTAGGCACTGAAGAGAAAAACGGAAAGAAGGTCCCGAAGAAATCTCAGGAGACCGGCTTGCTGTTTGTTGAAGTATGCCTTCGCTCAGTGGAGCCCGGCGGCCGGGTGGGCATCATTCTTCCCAACGGATATCTTGGGAATCGCAGCCCAAAATACATGGAATTTAGGGATTGGTTATTACGCCACGCTCGCGTTGCCGCAGTCATCGGATTCCCACGATTCACTTTCAAAAAGTCAGGTGCTGACGTATCCGCATCGGTGGTGGTTCTTGAGAAGAGAAAAGAGCCTTTATCCAACGCTAAGGACAGCGAAGACTTTCCAATCCACTTTAACCTAGTGGAGAAGGTTGGCTGGAACCTTCAAAGCAACCGATCAGGTCGTGTCTATAAACGCGACCCCAAGGACGGGTCTGTGATTCTTGGAGAAGACAACCAGCCTGTGCTAGATGCAGACTTTGACCGGGTGGTTAGTGAGTTATATTCGTCCACCGTTGTCGATGCTTTCCCCTGGCTTTCGGAAGGGGTAGACGAAGCATCAAGCTCTGATGGCTGGGTAGTGCAAGCCGAAGATATTACAAGTCGTGATGACTTGTGTCTTGATCCGAAGCTCTGGAGCCCAAAACACGCAAGCGTCGTAGAGTCAATCGAGGCTGTCTCTCACCTGAGAATTGGTGATGTACTCCGCCCCGTCACTCGACGCCTCAAGAAGAAAGCGGATGCAACATATCGTTATGTCGAAATCGAGAAGATTTATGAGAACTTCGGCGCATATATTGCTGACGAATATTATGGCTGGGCGCTTCCAGACAGAGGCAAGCTGGTGGCGGAACCGGGGGACATATTTATAGCTAACATCTGGTCCAGCGCGGGAAAGTGGATGATTGCTGGAAACGAGGCAGAGGACGGCCATTTGGTGGTAACAACCGGCTGCACACACCTCGAAATTATCCCCGGTCAAGAACACCTATTACCTGACTTGGTATTTGGCTTGAGCTCAGAGGCTTTCAAGGTTCAGGTCCGAGCCCGCTGCACCGGCTCAGATGGACTTTCCTCGATTGCCACGGACGATATTTGTGACATTGTCTTGCCAAAAATCAGCTCTTCGGAGGTGCGGGAGGAGATAGAAAGCAGAATCCAGGAGATCATGGAAGGTCACATTGTGTTGTCGCGGGTAGTCCGTTCGGAGCTAGAGGAAAATGCCCCTGCTACGAATGTGCCTCTCCGCTCTTCTCATGTTGTTCAAGTGTGATCGAGTCGAAAAAAGAAGCCCCCGGAAGGCTCTGGCCCGGGTGAGGATAGGGGCGTGACGCTCCCGGGCTTTCGACTTCGCGGGGGCTAAGGCGTGCCATCATGGCACGCGTCCCCAGCACACCCACCACAAGTGTTCGGTTACTCCTCGCCCTCCGCTTCGGCGGCGGCCTGACGGCTCAGGGCAAGGGAAAGGTTCATCAATGGATCAGCCTTGCCGCGCACAAACTCACGATCAGCGGCAACGGCGGTCTTGTAGGCCAGCCGGACGCCTTCGAGCTTCGCATTCACCCGGGCATGGACCTCGCCCAGCACGCGGGCGGCCAAGTCGGCGACCGGGAACGGGCGGCGGTCACGGGTCCGACGGTCGATCACCGTGGCGACAGCGGCGGCCAGCACCACATCCCCGGACATGACGGCCTGACGGGCGGCGGTTTCGAGTTCGACCGGCCCGGCCCCTTCGAGCTGCTGCTGGTACTGGGTCCGCTTCGGCTCGCCCAAGGCAACGCGCCCCAGCATCATCGCGGGCGTCACGCAGACGGCGGCAACGGCTTCAGCCTCATTGGAGTAGGCTTTCAGGGCGCGGAGGAGTTCGGAACGCTCGCCTTCGGAGCTGGCGAGCAGCGAGCGGCGCATCTCGGCAATCTTGTTGGCGGCGTTCTTCTTGGCGAAGGAGGCGGCGGCAGCCCGATCCTCGGGGCCAGCGTCGGCAACCATAGCATCGGCGTCGCGGGAGTAGCGGTCCCGGGCCTCAGCAAAGGTCGCTTGGAGCTTGTCGAGCTTGCGGTGGAAGGCGGTGGCGGCTTCGGTCGCGCGGTCGCTTAGACGTTGTACGTTGTCCTCGCTCAGGCTCACCCCGGACGGGACGTTGTCGAAGTCGATGCGCTTCTTGGCGGTGTTCATTGTGGTAGGCATGGGGCTGTTCCTCAGACCAGTGTCGTCATGATCCCGGGAGGTCTGGCCCTGATGCTCTCTAGCGGGGCTGTTCCCGGCCTGCGGTGGCGCGCGGTATCGCGTCACGTTACCGGGGAGAATAGCTGGAGCGCTGTGGGACGGTCTACCATAAAGTCTTGTATATCAATGTTTTACTTTACTTTTTAGGGGTGCATATCAGCGCACCCGGCTCCGTCGGGTCTGGCCTACAGGAGACGATCCAGCGCGGCTTAAAGGTGCGGCGGCGGTCGGTTCGCACCGGCTCCCGGGCGGGCCTTTCGGTGGCCTGCCGTAGGGCTGGCGAGAATGTGCCGATTTGCGCACGCTTGATCGTATCCAGCGCGGAGTACCGGGGCGGCTCCTCCGCTGCGGCTACGGTGGCGAGAAGTGGCAGGAACACCAAGGCGAGTATCCGGCGCATGGCCTATCCCTCCGATCAGATGTAGATCACCCGGTTGCCAGTGTCGGGCAGCCGTGACGGCGCACTGTTGAAGTCGCGGACCCGGACCGGCCCCTGCGACGCCCCAGCGATCAGGTATGAGGTGGCGTCCAGAAGGTGGTCGTTGGCGGCGGTGTCCACGTCCTCCGGGTTCCTCGGGTCCCGGGGCAGCGCCGGGACAGTGGCCAGCCAGTACCGGCAGCGCGAGGCCACGAAGAACTCCCCATTGACCATCAGTGACTTGAGGTGCTCAAAGCGGGGCACCCGCGCGCCCTTCTTGGCGGGCGATACCCGGACCCCGGCAGCCCGGAACAGGTCGGCAATCGACGCCTCGGCGCGGCCAGCCGTGCGGGCCTCGGCAGCGGAGTCGATCAGACCCCGGGCGCGTACCCGGCTGCGGGCGGCCATTGCGTGGAGGGCGGGGGCAATCTGCCCAGGTGTCCGGCCTGTCCCCCGGCTGATGTTGTTGGGGTCACACTCGAAGTGCTCGTCATAGATCACCCAGGCCCCGCGCGGCATTACCCGGTCATCGCTCAGGCGCACGTCATAGGCGAGGCGTCCGCCCAGGACAGACGCGCAGGGCGCGGCGCTCCCCCAGTCAATCGACACCTTCAGCGTTGAGAACATCTCCGGCGGGACCTCGCGATGGTCGAACACGGCGCGATCCGGGAACCAGATGCCGCCAAAGTAATCGCCCACGATGGCCGACCAGTCGCCGTGCCTGTGTGCCTTGTACAAGGCCGGGTCGGTATGGCGCAGCACCTCGAAGTTCTTGCGGTATGGCTCCGGCAGGTGCGGGTTATCGTCCACCGTCGAAGGAGCATAGACCCATTTCTGGTCCGCGAACTCGAAAGGCGCGAACGGCTCCCGGCCCGTGACGTACCGCTCAGCCAGCGCGGAGTGGTTCGCCCCGCCCGGGTTCCCCGCCAGTACCATCCGCAGGGGCACGCCCGGGGAACGGAGGGTCAGCGCCAGCGAGTCGATCACCGGCAACTCCGGCCCTTCGCCCGCCTCATCGACCACGATCAGCGAGAAGGACATGCCCTGGACGGTATCTTGTAGGGCGGCGCTCGACTCGCAGTGCGTGAGCTGGACGGTTGCGCCGTTCGGGACCCGGAAGATGTTGTCATTCAGGTTGTAGGTCACACCTGAGCCATAGGCCGACCGCAGCAGCCTACGCAGCTCCTCTGCGAACTGGAGCAGCGACTTCAACCGGCGGCGCGTCACCAATACCCGGGCGCGGTGGCGGTACTGGTTACAGTGCCGAAGGATGAGGAGCTGGAGCGCGAAGGACTTGCCGCCGCCCCGTCCTCCGCCCAGGAACAGGAAGTGGTCTTCTGGCACCGACAGGATGGTGGCTTGAAATGGCGTCGGGCGGATGACCGCCTCACTGGTCTTGCTGGACATTGATGGCCCTCCCGTAGTCCTCCGGCGATAGCGCGGCGTTGATTTGGATCAGGACGCGCGGCGCATCGTCTCCGTTGCCGTCGCCTTTGTTGATCTTGTAGATGCGGTCGGCCAGCCATTCGGCAGCCCTGATGTCGCCTTCGGCCTGCATCTTGTTCTTCATGAAGGCCACGATTTCACCCGCCCCCTCTGCGCGACCTTCTTCGAGGGCCAGCGCCAGCGGTGATAGGTCGCCTTCCTCGCTGTCCTCCTTGAGCCGCCGCCACTGGGCCGGGGTAAGGCCCAGGGCACGACGAATCGTGTGCTCCCGGTTGCCCTCCTGCGCCAACTCCCGGGCTATATCGAGCTTCTGCGGGGATAGATGGACCACCGCCGGAGTCGGGGCGGTCTTGGTCACTGGTTGCTTGGACATGCGGCCAGCTCCTTCTTGATGCGATAGATGGTGGATGCCCCTACCCGGGTCAGGCGCATGATCTTGTTGATCGGCACCCCGGATTCGAGCAGGGCGTGTATCCGACGCTCAGTAGCGCCAGGGACCTTCGGACGCCCCAGCGTCTTGCCCTGGCGGCGGGCGCGCTCAAGGCCCAACATCGTGCGCTCGCGTATCAGCTCCCGCTCGAACTCCGCCAGCGACCCCATGACGTTGAACATCAGCCGACCGGCGGGCGTGGAGGTATCGAGGGCTAGGTTGCGGACGAACAGCCCGACGCCCAGCGCCTCCAACTCCGCGACCAGCCCGACCAGGTGTGGCAGGCTCCGGCCCAGCCGGTCCAGCGCCGTGACGGCGATCATCTCGAACTCGCCACGGGTCGCGGCCTTCTCCATCGCATCCAGCCCGGGGCGCTTGTCGCGGCCCTTCTTGCCGCTGATGCCCTCATCCACGTACTCGCCAGCGATGGTATGGCCTCGCCCTTCTGCCCAGTCGCGCAGCGCCAGTAGCTGGTTCTCAACGGTCTGGTCCTTCTTCGTGCTCACGCGAGCGTACAGAGCCACCTTCATTGAACAATTCTCATTACTGTTTATCCGTACAGTAACTATAGCTGGCGGGCATTCCGAAATCGACCGTTAATCGAAGTGAAAGATTGTTGAATCAATGGGTTGGAGTTACGTGGCCTCCGGCAGGCCAGTTTCGGAGACGTTTTCGGAATCGTGGTCCTGCCCAGCAGGGCGGCGGTGCGGGCGGCCTTCAGCCCAAGGGAGCAATCAACCGGCTTCGGGGTGGGTCGGTAAGGTCGGTTGAAGGTCGGTAGTGCTAGAAGCCCCGCCGTTGATGGCTTTTACCGACTTTACCGACCTTACCGACTAAGAGAGGGTTAAAAGGGAAAAGCTGCGGTCGGTATCCGCCCTGGGCCATCGAGGGTGCGCGGCAGTCCGGGCAAAAATAGCCGGGAAAGTCGGATAAGTCGGTTGAGGCTGCGCGAGAGCCCACCAACGACATGGCCTCGACCCACTACCGACCTTGAAAGAAGTAAACCGCCAAGGTCGGTAATGAAGTCGGTTGAGGTCGGTTATCAGAACGGGCTTTTGGCCCCCGGTGCCGCTGGGTAGTCGTTGGCCCCCAGTTCCACCCAGTCCGTCAGGTCATCCCACTGCATCGGCATCCGTGCCCGATCCCAGGCTGCGCGCGCCTCTGTTAGTGGCGGTAGGACGAAGCCCCGTGGGCGGCACCTGTCTTGGTACTCGAAGCCCAGATCACGTAGCAGCTTGTTTACGGCATTTAGGGTCACGTCATCGCGGCGCAAGCGCTGTTGCGCGTAATCGCGAATATCCGACGTGGCGATGAACGGCATGGAGCAGTTGACCCAGCGGCGCGCGGGTATCTCACCAGCTCGTAGTAGGTCGAGGAACACCGCATCAACGCCGGTGACGCTGGCGGCCTTCTGTGCGTGGAGGGCGTCGGTCTGAGGGACATTCCGCCGGGGGTGCCAGTCGCCAAGCTCCCTGCTCAGGAGGTCATGCAGCATCGCGGCGAGTCCTCCCCCCTTGAGCTGATCGGCAATAGCCTTGAAGTAGTCGCTGTCCTGGGCGTGCTCACTGGATACCTCGAACACAGCGAAGCGGCGCTCATCAATTCCTGCGGGCACCACCCATTCTTCGTTAGAGGCCATGACCACATGCAGCCGGTTCCGGGCCTGAACAAGGTTGACCCCTTTCCCCTCGATGGTCAGCTCAGGCTCGGTGATAAGCCCCTTGAGGACGCTTTCGGCGGCCTTGTCCCCGGGAGCGATGGCCTCATCAGCGAACAGCAAGCAGCAATCCCGCAGATGCGCGTTGAAGCGCCCGGTGAGCTGGGCCGGGGAGTTGACCTGCAAGCCGTGCTGGCCAAACAGGTGCTTCAGTGCCCGGGCGAAGATGCCCTTGCCGGTCCCACGTCCTCCCTTGAGCACCAGCGCCACCTCGGCAGGCTCGCTCGGATTCTGGATGGCCCAGGATGCCCAGCGCTCGATATAGTCCGCGCAGGCGTCGTCACCGCTGGCGAGGATCAGCCGGATATGCTCGCGCATCAGCGACCAGTCCCCCGGCCTCGGAGTCACCGCCCAGCCACGCCACATGTTCAGGTAGCCGTCCAGCTCCTCGGGGCGTCCCGGGAAGAAGCGCAGGGCGAGATACTCGCGGCGCGCGGGATGCTCCAGCCACCACTTGCCCAAGGGCTTCTCGGTGGGGTGGCCCTTATCGTTGGTGCCGACGATGACCCGCCGATGCATGTAGCGGTTACGAAAATCGTCAAATGACTGGAGCACTGGCACCTGACGGCTGGCGTCCAGCTCGGTCCGCTCCCACGACAGCACTCGTGTCTTGCCGCCTTCTTGTAGCAGGACGGCGTGCTTGGCATTCATCTCGGCCAGTGTCGGGTCGATAGCCTCTGTCTTCGCCTTGGCGATCTGGTCCAGTGCATACCGCTTCGGGTCCGGCTTGTCGTGGACGCTGGCGGCAATCTCGTTTGGGCCAGTGATTACCCTGAAGATGACGCCATCATCCACATCGGCCCGGACCAGATCACAGACCACCGCCCACAGCACCTCGGAGCGCGATGGGTACTTATCTGGGTCGAGCGGGTCGGTGCCGGTGGCGATGCGAGCCAAGGTCGATTCCTTCAGCGTCTTGCCGTTCTTCTCCGCCCACTCCCTTAGCTCCTCCGTGCCCATCGGCGTACCGTCGCCCAGGTCTAGTGCGGCGGTGGCCTTTCCGCTGGCCGTAGGCGTGGCAGAGGTGGCAGGCGGGGCAGGAGTGAAATCGTCCAGCGGGTAGCTGGCATCATTCCATTCCACAAGCTGCGCGAGCGCTGGCTGACGGCCCTTTTTCGCCTTCTTCGCGGTTGGGATGTTGATCGTACCCGGTAGCCGCATAATGCGATCCACGTTGTGGCAGTGGTCGGCGCCAAATACCTTTTCGAGCTGGATGTTGTAGCGTTCGAGGCTCTGCGCTTTGGCTTTATCACCATCAATGTTCAGGCTGTCGGACGGCTTTAGCTTCCAGAAGCCCTGATACCCGCCGCCGGAGTCGATGATGACGGTGGGCTTCGGGTCATGGTCCCTGAGCAGCTTCAACGCGCGGGTGCGCTCCTGACCAATGTCCTCCCCGGCGCGCGGGTCGATGTCGATGTGGAGCCATTCGAGCCGGGCCACGTCCTCCTTCGATGCCTTCACGTTGAGGGCCTGGCGGACCGGGTTCACGTGAAAGTACAGATTCTTGACCCCCTGCCGGGCCTCGATCCATACGGTGGCCTTGTCTTCCTCGCTGGGTTTGAAGGTGGCAGTCTCGGTCTTGCCGTCAGGCACTATAGCGGTCAGGCACCAGTCAGCATCAGGCGACCAGCGGCGCAGAAAGTCGATAGCGGCGGCGGTGTTGTGCCGGAGGTTCGTTATCATGGTTAGCCCTCCGCCGTGTGGTTCTGTTCGTTGGCTTCCAACCACTCATCGAGGGCAGCCCGGCGATAGCGGACAGCGCGCCCCAGCTTGGCGTAGCGTGGCCCACCTCCTTTCACGCGCAGGAGTTCGAGGAGCTGACGGGACACCTTCAGGTAATCGGCGGCCTCCTCGGTGGTGAACACCTCGCGGTGTTTCAGCTCATACAGCAGGCGGTCGAACTGCTCGGGGGAGAGAATTTCACGCGGTTCCATCGTCGCGGCCCTCCTCAAGCAGGTAGTCGAGGAGCGCCCGCCCGAAGCAAAGCTGGTGGGCTTTGTCTAGGCTCAGGGCGGCGCGGCGGAACTTGTCGCAGTGCCTCTGCTGGGGGTCCTGGTTGAGCTGTTCCGCCAGCACCCGCTCGCGGTAGACCACTTGTGTGGCGGCCACGCGGAAAAGCTCGGCCATCTCTTCATCGGTGGCTGTAGTGCGATTACCAAAAATCCGCTGAAGCCGGGCCTCGGCAATATCGCTTTCCGTTGATAGGGTCGCGAGGGATTCACCCCCGGCCAGCAGGTAAGCCGCGATGAAGGGGTGTCCGCTCGGGCCGCCGGGCGCGGCCTCACTGCAATGGAGGGCGAGATTCAGCAACTCTGCGCTTGCTTCGCCTTTCTGGGCGGCATAGGCGTCCAGCTCGTCCTTGAACCAGAAGGAGGCACGCTTACCCTTGGCCTTGTGCGGCCGGGGATAACCCGGAAGGGTCTTGCCCTTGCGGTAGAGAGAGGGAACGGATTGTTGCGTGTACGCGGCGGCTTGCGCGGCGTTGAATTTGATGCGGTTGTCGTCAGTCACAGCGGCATTCCTTGAGCATCAGCTCATGCCGCTGGGGTATCGACGCACACGCGGCACGAGCATGACGCCCCCAAAAGGGGGCTATCGCTCGAACACCTCGCCGCTGTGTATCTACAGGGGAGCGGGACTCCGTGATGGGCCGGGGCAGCGCCCCAGAACCTGTGTCCCTTGGATATGCCGGCGAACCGGGGAATCCTGTATTCGACTCCGGCTCCGGTTTTTCCGAAGCCTCGCCGGTAATCTTAAGCTAAGAAAAGCTGCGAGAAAAGGGCCGATTACTATCTAACACGCTGAAAATAAAGAGAATAACTTTACTTCTTAGGTGGCCGCTTTCGATTAACGGCCTGTTTTTCCGTCGTTTTCTGCCCGCCTTCGCATAGGTATTGCAGGTGCTCACCGATCTGCTGCATCGGCCCCCGGAGGTAGTCGAAATCGGGGGTGTAGTAGCCGCGCGTCACCTTGCGGCTGGACCGTGCGGAGACGCTATGATTGACCAGCACCTGAACAATCGGCTCCGGGATTCCGAGCTGGTAGGCCTGAGTGATGAATGTATGGCGCAGGCCGTGAATCTTGAAGGGAACGGACAGCTTGACCTTCGGCTCGCTGATGTAGCCGGTCTTGCTATCGGCAGGGAAGACAAAGGATGAATCCGGGTACACCATATTGCTCAGCTCACAGGCCTTCCGGCTCTCCAGCAGCTCAACAAGGTAGTCTGACAGCGGCAGGTGGAATGCTCGTCCACCCTTCGGCTTGGGCACCAGCAGGGCGCGGCCCTCGAAGTCGATGTCGTCCCATCGCACCGATGCGGCGCTTTCCCGGCGCAGACCAGTGAACAGCACGAAGCGCAGATAGTCCCGTCTGACCGGGTTATCCAGCTCCATCACCTCAGCATACCACCGGGGTAGGTCCTTCTCGGCAATGGCGGCGTCACGCTCCTCCTCGCGATACCAGTCCACGGCAATACAGGGGTTGTCGGGCATCCCTTCGTACTGCCGGGCCACTCGGTTGTAGATGGCGCGGAATACGCGCATGGCCCCGTTGGCAGTTATGCGGCCAGAGCCTTCGCTGCGCTCCTTCGTATATGCCTTGCCATTCTTCGGTTTGACGGTGGCGTACTTCCCGGCGGCGATGTCCTCGGCTATCTGATGGTGCTTCTTGTTGGCGTCCTCCCGAGTGATCGAGGCGAGCGGCTTGTTCAGCCAGTCCGTGAGGTACTGATTCACCAGATAGTCGTAATCCTTCATGGTGCGCGGCGACCGGCCCTTGGCCTTCATGGTCTTGAGGGTCAGCTCCAGCCCTTCCTTGAGTGTGAGCGACTGGGCCTTGGACGGCTTCGGAGTCGTGGTCGATAGCCCGGCCAGCTCAAGCAGCGTGTCCTTCGCCTTCGTTCGGGCTTGGTCGAGTGTCAGCACGCCATATCGCCCAACAGTCACGCGGCGGCTGCCCCGCTGGGCAAAGAAGGTCTTGGTCTTGGCACCGACGACCACGCCGAAGCCGGGCAGCTCCGTATCAAACAGGACCTTCTGCCGTTTGCCCTTCTCGGTGAGGACCGGCTCCGCCTGATCCACCCGCGTCTTGGTGAGCTTGACCTTCTCGCTGAACGTGCCCATTGCGCACCCCTAATAAATGTCTAATAATCCGCTAGGTAAAAGCCGGTAGGGTGACGTGCTAACTTTCACGCCATAAGTACCCGTAATTTATAGGGCTTAGGGCGTTATTAGTAAAGGGTAGGGTCTGGGCCTGGTATTTCGTAATCAGTAGGTCCGCGGTTCGATTCCGCGTTCCGGCACCATTCCTAATTCCACAAAAAAGCCGCTCCTGATGATCAGAAGCGGCTTTTTTATGGGCGCAAATCGCCACAACTTATTCGTAGGAGCGTCGCTGGCGGCGCGATTTCAGACGCTGGATTATCGCGCCGCCAGCGACGCTCCTACGGCAGGGTCATTTCCCGCCGAAGGCTTTCTGCCAACCCACGGTAAAGGTGTAATCGGTTTCCATCTGGATACCATGCAGGGATTCCTGCACCGGCGCCTTGTATTCCATCGCCAGGCGGTGGCCTTTCAGTGCGCCGTTCTTGCCTAGCAGGTTCAAACCCACGCCAATATCCAGACGCTGCCCACCCTTGGCATCCGGGTCCGCCGCCGGGTTCATCATCGGTGAGATAGTCAGATCTTCAGCAGAACCGTTAATATTGGTCCACCAGCTTTTGTAGGCTGCCACAGACACCGATGCCCACGGCGAGACCGGCTTGGCCGCCCAGGCAGTCAGGTACTTGCTCGACCCTAACTGGTAACCCTGATCATTATCGTCCAGAGGAATTTTGGCACTGACCTGCGCGCCCCAGCTCCAGCTGTCGTATTGCTTGTTCAGAGTCAGCCCCGGGCGCAGTTCATAACTACCGGAGCCCAGCTGCATGGGGTAAGGCAGCTGCAGCTCCTGGCCCGCCATGGGAATGTAGTCTTCTTCCTCGATAGAACCGGTGGGCAGCCCAAACACCATATTCAGGTGCAAGCGGTAGCCGTTTTCGTCGTAGAACTTGTAGAGGCCACCGATACTCGCATCACCAATGCCTGAGGTTTCCGTATCAAACTCGCCCTGGGTGGTGTTACCCATCATGGTCATGCGGGTCTTGGTGGTCATCTCGTTGGTGCTGTACGGCAACATCGCCATCAGGGTGAGGTTATCCGTGGGGGCGTACATGGCGCCAAGCATATGCATGTGCATGGTCATCTCGTACGGCAGGGCTTTCATGTTCATCATGCCCATGCCCGGGATCTCGGCAAATGCCTCATCCGTGCTCAGCGAGTCACTACCGGATTTCGCCCCACTCATCCCCATGCCCATATAACGGTAGGAAAGCATCCACTCACCCTTGCCGTGCGTGTGGTCACCCATCACGGAAATCGGCGCATGGCTGTCAGCGCGCCCGCCATCATAGTGGGCAAGCACTGCAGGGCTGGCAGTAAGCAGCGACAGCGATATCGCAGCGGACAAAACGGAACGAGACATGACATTTCCCCGGTATTGAATATTCGCCCGCAAGGATACGGACCCGAGGGGAAATACCAATGTGGCAAAATGTCACACCGCTCAGACGTGAGAGCCGTGAACCGGCGGCTTGCCTGACTCCGGCTGAAACGCGCTCTGGTATGCCTTGCGGTATTGGCCCGGCGCACAGCCCTGCCAGCGCTTGAAGGCATGATAAAAGTTGGCCGTATCGGAAAAGCCCAATTCCGTTGCCAGGCTCTGCATGTCGCAACGGTGCTGACGCAGCGCCTTGCAGGCATGCTGATGGCGCACTTGATCACGCAATTTTGCAAACCGCGCGCCTTCTTCCTGGAGGCGGCGCTGGAGGGTGCGCGGCGTCATGGCCAGGGCATCCGCCACCGCCTCCATGGTCACCGTATGCTCACCGAGCAAGCGCTCCAGGTGCTTGACCACTTGCCCGGTTATCCCCCCCGCCCGGGATAACCCGGCCAACACCTGGTCCGCGGATTTACGCAGGCGCTCGTTGTACTTCGGGTAGGCTCGGGGTAACGGGGCGCCAAGCAACTCAGCGCTGAAGCGAATGGCATTCCGCCCGGCAGAAAACGACATGGGACACTGGAAAAATGCCCCATAGCTTTCCAGTTGCTCGGCACAGGGCTCAGCATGGAGAAAACAGGCCCCGGTCAACGGCATGTCTGCGCCCAGCAAGGATCGCCCAATGGACAACATGGTAGCGACCACCACTTCGTTGTGGGTGCGTGTCGCCGTAAAGCGCAAGGTCGGGTCTTTGCTGATCACCGACAACTGCACGCTCTTGCCGTAAAGATCCAGCGAGAAATCCAGGTAAGGCACCACCAGGTCCTTATAGCGAAACAGCATGCCAATGCCCTGTTCCAGGCTATTGGCGGTGGCCATCAGGTTCCCCAGCAAATCCAGGTTGCCATAGTGATTATCCGCCCCCACATGCAGCCCGAAAAGCGGATCATCGCTTTCTGTAAAGGCCGCATAAAGCAACGCATCAAGTTGCTCAAGGCTGATGAAGCGATCGCTGCGGCCGACAATATCCGCATCAATGCCCACCTGCTCGAACAGGGCCTGCACATCCAGCTGGTTACGTAACGAGACTTCAAGAAGCCCCGGCAATATGGACGCCGGTAACAGTGTTGTTGTCATGCTGACTCCTCGCAATCACCCGAAACTAGGCAAAGCCCTCTGACAGGTCAACAACGCCCGCCGAATTGGCCCGTTTTACCGACTGGAGGTTGCCCCTTACTGTGCGTAATCTAGGCCCCTTGGAATCATGGCTTTTGCGTAATCGCAATGGCCTGCGTTTGCGCTTCCCGCAGGCGCCTTCTGCCAATAAAAACACGGATACAGCATGCTAAAACGTTATCTGGTCGACGAAGTCACCGACACCCGCGCCTCCCGCAAACAGGCCTTCAAACTGTTTGCCGACGCTAACAACTGGGCCAGCTGGTGCTCGGTGGTCCGCCACGCCCGGCTCCTCAATGGCGGCTGGCGTCCCGGCGCCCTGCTACTGTTTGTGGCGGACCTGCCCCGCCTGCCGCCGGCGCCGGTGGTCGTGAAGGTGCTGGAGTACAAGGAAAACGAACGCATCACCTGGGGCCTGCAACTGCCCTTCGCCCGCATTACCCATCGCTTCACCTTTATCGACGATGGCCAGGGCGGCTGCCGGGTACACCAGGAAGAATGGACTGAAGGCTTGTTGACACTGTTGACCTGGCCCGCCGGCAAACTGATTCACCGTTTCGATACGCGATTCGCGGCAGAATACGCAGCCATGTTCTGAAACCGTCTGTTCGCTGTAGCCATAACAAGATTGCAGACCCCCTGTAACGCAAACCGGATACGTCATGACCCATCGATTGTTTAACGCCTATTGCCGGGCTGTACTGGCACACCCTGTTTTCTGGCTGGTGCTGCTGGTGCTGATTTGTGGTGTCGCCGCCACGCAGGCCCGCAACTTCAAGATCGATGCGTCAGCGGATTCCATGGTGCTGGAAAACGACAAAGCGCTGGAGTACTACCGCAAGGTCTCCAAGCAATATGGTGGCAGTGATTTCCTGATCATCACCTACAGCCCCAAAGACAACCCCCTGTTTCAACAGAACAGCCTGGATCACCTGCAATCCCTGCAGCAATCGCTCAAGGATGTGGATCGGGTCAGCTCGGTGTACAGCATGCTGGACGTGCCGCTGCTGTTCAGCCCCCAGGTGGAATTCAGCGACCTGGCCAACGACTACCGCACCCTCACCAGTGACGGCGTGGACCTGTCGCTGGCCGAAAAGGAATTTACCGACGAAAACCCGCTTTACGAAGACTTACTGGTCAGTGACGACGGCAATACCACCGCCCTGCTGGTGAGCTTCGAGCGCGACCAGAAATATTACGACCTGCTCTACAAACGCAACGACCTGCGCGATCAGGAGCGCAACGGCGAACTGGACGAACAAGGCCAGCAGGCGCTGGAAGACGCCACTCGCGCCTTCAGTGATTACAGCAGCCAGATCCAGCAACGCACCGCCGGGGAAATCGACCAGGTGCGCGAGATCATGGACAGCTACCGGGACGACGCCAACCTGTTCCTTGGCGGCGTCCCCATGATCACCACCGACCTGGTGCGCTTTATTCGCTCGGACCTGAAAGTGTTCGGCGTCGGCGTGCTGGTCTTCCTGATCCTCACCCTGTTCCTGATTTTCCGCCGTCCCCGCTGGGTGATCGTGCCGCTGGCCTGCTGCGGCGTCACCGTGCTGGCGGTCACCGGCTGGCTGGGCTGGATGGACTGGAAGGTGTCCGTTATCAGCAGCAACTATATTTCCCTGCTGCTGATCATCACCATGTCCATCACCATTCACCTCACCGTGCGTTTTCGCGAGCTGCACGAAGAGAACCCGGACGCCAGCCAGAAATGGCTGATCCGCGAAACCGCCGCCCACATGATGCGCCCCAGCATCTACATGATTCTCACCACCATGGTGGGCTTCTCCTCCCTGGTGATCAGCGGCATTCGCCCGGTGATCGACTTTGGCTGGATGATGACCCTGGGCCTGGGCGTGTCGCTGATCGTCTGCTTTCTGGTGTTCCCCGCCCTGCTGGCCCCGCTATCCGCCGGCAAACCCCGCCAGGGACGTGACCTCAGCCGGGAGCTGACCCTGGCTTTTGCCGGCTTTACCGAACGCCGCCGGCCCATTCTGTTGATCGTCGCGCTGGCCGTGATCGTCGCGTCCCTGTGGGGCGTCAGCCGGCTGACCGTGGAAAATCGCTTTATTGATTACTTCCAGAAAGACACGGAAATCTATCAGGGCATGCTGCAGATCGACCGCAAACTGGGCGGCACCACCCCGCTGGATATCGTCATCGATGCGCCCAAGGCCACAACCGCGCAGAAAGCTGCCCTCAACCAACCCGCCACCGGCTGGGATGGCGACAGCATGGACGACAGCCCCGGCGACCCGTTTGCCTCGGACAGCGCTGACGAGACCGGCAACGCGGATCCCTTTGCCAACAGCGACACTACCGCCGCAGACAGCGCCGATCCTTTTGCCGACAGTGACCCCTTTGCCAGCGAGGCCGGTGCAGACCCCTTCGCCACCCCGAAAAAAGCCGAACCCAACCCGCTCAAGGGGTCCTACTGGTTCACCCCGGCCCGGCTGGGCCAGCTGGTGGACATTCAGGACTACCTGGAATCCCTGCCGGAAACCGGCAAGGTGCTATCCATCGCTACCACCTACGAAGTAGCGGAAAAGCTCAACGGCCGCCCGCTCAGCTATGTGCAGCTGATGTTGCTGGCCAGTTTTATTCCGGATGACTTGCGCAGCCAGCTGGTAAAACCCTACTTGTCTGACGACGGTAACCAGGTGCGCATCAGCGTACGGGTGATCGATTCCGACAAGAACCTGAACCGTAACGAACTGCTCGCCAAGATCCGCACCGACCTGCAAAGCGACTTCGGCCTGCAGCCAGAACAGGTGCACCTCACCGGCGCCATGGTGCTCTACAACAACATGCTGCAGAGCCTGTTCGACTCTCAGATCAAGACCCTGGGTTATGTCTTTGCCGCCATCCTGTTCATGCTGCTGATCCTGTTCCGCAGCATCCCGGTGGCACTGATCAGCATGGTGCCCAGCCTGATCTCCGCGTCACTGGTACTGGGTCTCATGGGCTGGATCGGCCTGCCGCTGGACCTGATGACCATCACCATCACCGCCATCACCATTGGCATCGCCGTGGATGACACCATTCACTACATCCACCGCTTCCATGAAGAGCTGCCCAAAGACAACGACTACGTGGCCACCATGAAGCGCTGCCATGGCTCCATCGGTAAAGCGATGTACTACACCTCGCTCACCATCATTGCCGGCTTCTCGATCCTGGCCCTGTCCAGCTTCAACCCCACCGTCTACTTCGGCCTGCTCACCGGCCTGGCCATGCTGGTCGCCCTGCTCAGCAACCTGACCCTGCTGCCGGCACTGCTGATCACCGTCAAACCGAAACTGAGGGCGGGCTGAGCCTACCGCCACCACCGCAGGAACTCGCCTGAAAGCGATCCTGCAGGTGGCGCAGGCGAGTTGCGAGTTGCGAGTTGCGAAGATCAAAACCCAAAGGCGCCCTGCCAGCAACGGGATTAAGGTTTGGGGGTTGAGGTTTTGCCTTTCGCAACTCGAAACTCGCGACTCGTAACCGACCTTATTTGACCACTGACCAAATGAACAGTATATTGATTGTCCGGGTAGCCCCAGGCCTTCATACTGTGACCCCTGGAAAGCCTGACGATTGATCTCCGCGCCCCAAGGATGGGGCCGGGCTCCCGGACTAATTCAAGATAATGACGGAACGGTGTTTGTGGGAGCGGTGGTTCCACCGCAAATGCCCCACGCTCCTCAGACCACAATCCCAACGATAAAAAACCCCGGTCACGACCTCTGAAACAAAGGTCCCAACCGGGGTTCTTTCATCGATACTCCCTATCGATCAGCAACCGGCAATCACTCAACCGGCACCGCTTACTTCGCTTTCATGATCTCCGCCAGTTCAGAGACATTCTCGACCACGTAATCCGGCTTTTTCGCCAGCGGGTAGAGAGCCTTGCCGGGCCGGGCAATAAAGGCCGTCTGCAAACCGGCTTCCTTTGCGCCAGCCACGTCCCAGCCGTGAGCCGCCACCATCAAGGCCTCTTCAGGCTGTACGCCAAGCTGCTCCAGCACCCACTCATAGGCACGCAGGTCCGGCTTGTAGATCTTGATATCCTCGATGCTGTAACGGGCATCGAAGAAATTCGTCAGGCCCGCATTTTCAAACTGGGTCTTCACCCCGTCGTTGGACGAGTTCGTCAGGCTGACAATTTTGAAACCCTGCTCATTCAACGAAGTGAGCCCCGGTTTCACATCCGGGTGAGGCGGCAGGCTGAGAATGGACGACACAATAGCCGTTTTCGCCTTTTCCTCACTCAAGGGAATATCGTTGTTCTCGGCCACCATCAGCAACGAGGCGACACCGATCTGGCCAAAGTCGTGATATTCCCCAGTCACCGTGGTGACCAGGGAGTTATGCAGCATGGTCGAGAACCACAGCGGCAACAGCTCTTCCCTGCCCCCCAGCGCTTCGCCAACCGATGAGCGCATGGACTCCAGGTCCAGCAGCGTTTCGTTCACATCAAAGATAATGACCTTGGGTCTGGGCGGTTCCACGCCAGCAGACGCGTCTTGCGGGGCTGTATCAGCCATGGCAGTACCTCCAAGAAACAAAATGGCAGCAAGAAGGGGAAACGTTTTCAACAGGGTTCGGGGCATGACAAAGAGCACCTAAGGGAAAATGAATGCATGGCTAACCAATAATTCAGCGCCAACCTTTGTGATGGGAGGTCACAACAAAGGGAAAGTTCCTGAGATTGCTGCCCGCCCCTAGCCCAAGACAAAATCTAACCGTGGCAAAGAAGGCCCTGCCACGATCGCCTTACACTTCCGGCTTCTCCAGTTCCTGCATCACATAGCCCACCTCGTCCATCTTCTCGGTGAGCACTTGTTGAGCATCAAACAGACCCCGATTATAGAAATGCGCCCCCAGCTCCGTGGCAAAGAAATCAATCAAGAATTCCGCCTCGAACCCGCCGATATCCTGGCCCAGTTCGTCTTCGAAGTACGCCTTGATCTTGCTGACCATCCGGGCTTTTTGGTCCGGGGAAAACGTAATATCACTCATCATCAACTCTATCTAGATTGGGAGAACCAAAGGCACATCTGCAGGAACAGCGATTCCACCCTGGGCACAACCTCCAGCCCCCCTTCAATTGCGGGTATATACCGACCTCGGTCAAGAAAGCGTTTACTCTAGTCTCTACGAATCCAGTAACGCCCCCAAAGGTAGGCGACACCAAACAACGCAGCGCCAAAAATCAGTGTATTGGAGAGAATTCCCGCAAAGGTATAGTGCGGCAGCCCACTAAAGGCCACATGCAAACCGGCATGAACCACCAAAAACACCGACACCCAGAACTGCCCCTGCACCGCCCGCTCCGGCAACCTGCTGGTCAGCCAACCCAACACCAGCGCAAAAATCGGCACATGCAACGCCATAAACACCACACGGCCCAGCCCCGGCGCCATCCAGCTAGTCAGCGGAAGCACACGCCATTCGCTGTGGGTCATGGCATCCAGTTCGTGGGTGAATAGCAGGCTCACCCCAAGCAGAAAGAGTGATTTAAGCCAGAGAGGCTGGAAAGTGTCGGTCATTAGTGAGTCCAGGAAGACGTTAACGAGTTAACCTGATTGCTCTTTCTATAGTGAACTTGAGGCACGAGGCAAGGGGAAAACCTGACTTAACGTCACTCTTAAAAAGAGTTCCCGCATTACGGGATATTATAATCAAAGTCCTCTTTTTCAACGCTTTCAGGAAGAATACCCGAATTAACGCCAAACACTTCATCCTCAAAGGAGGTGCACGTTTTATCGAAAACGACGTCACTTTGGTTCAGCACGACAAGCCCGGCGAAATCTGACTTGCTCCGCTGGTTCTCGCCAATTCCGCCTGAATGGCACATGACATCGTAAACGATGTAGTTGTAGTTTCCGTTCTTGAACCTCAATCGGCTTATTCCACCACCTGGGCAAGCCGTGCTACTGAAGAGTGGCGAGTTCAATTCTAATTCGACTGTGTCACCAGCCCCGTATACATACTCAACCCGGCCCTTTTCAGTCATGCATACTGAAACATTTTTGCTTCCTATTTCACATGAAAAAACCAATTCATCCTCAGGCTCACATAAGGAATTAGCTGACACAGGAAGACATACAGACAACAAAACAACCAATAGAAATACAGATCTCACTCATTTTCCCCACGTTGTGACAGCGACGTTCTCGATGGAAATTCACGCGTATAATGGGTTAGCTCTTTCATATTTTCCTCATATGCACGATGCAAGACCTTGCCCTCGGGATCTTTAATGCCTGACATGGGCACCAGCATGAGAAGAGTGGTGCACCGGATTATGAAGTGCAGAAATAGCGATGGTAGAGTTTGAAACTCGGGATGGCATCTAAGCCCAAACTTCTAATTGCAGGCGCAGCAAGGAGTTTGCCCGCCATCATGCTCTTGTCACATGTATGGCATTGTTATGCGATGCTCCCCATTGCTCCGAGGTCAATCGGTATAACCTTACCGGCCGACCATGAAATTCCACGGCATCGAAGCAAGAAAACCCTGCCTTCTCAGCGACCTTAAGCGATGCCGCATGCTCAGGCTCTATGATAACGACCACTGAATTGAACAGGTCCTTACCGAAAACATAGTCAAGGACGGATCTGGCCGCTTCAGATGCCAACCCTTTATTCCAATAGCGACGAGCCAGTCGATAACCAAGATTAACTTCCTCAACATCATCGACCCATTCTGGCCCAACACCGCAGAAGCCGATCAGTTCAGAAGATGTCTTATCGATAAGAGCCCATGGACCAACGCCATGCGAGTCGTAACAAGCCAAACACCACTCGATAAACTTGAGTGTGGCGGCCTCATCACAAACACCTCGAACCGAGTATTTCATCACATCAGGGTCGCTGAGAATTTCGGCCAACGCGGGAACGTCATCAAGGGACAACCGCCGCAGAATCAATCTATCAGCCTCACAAATATACACCACAACTCCCTATGCATGAGCAAGCTGCGCCGCTGGCGTCCACTGCTTCACTGGCTCGTTATAAGGCCACAAGCTTATTCAAGGCCTCATGCCTGGAAAGCCCCCCGCCCACCCACAGTAATACACGTTTGGCCCCGGCACCGTACGCCATCTCCATGATCACACGTTCTTCCACCTGGCTAAGGCCTCCGTCTTCCATTTCCATAGGCTGGACTATGAGCTGCGGCCCAGGCTTCAGCCATTCATTCTTACCAAGCCGCTTCAAACCTTTCTGCAGGCAATGCTCTGCCACATCGAACAGCCCAACCAAAAGACGGCGGGTAGTAAATGGCTGGACCGGCAATACCTCGTACGGACGCCCACCAACTTCAAGACTTTCAAGAGTCATCCGGTCCCTGAAAACCTTAACGTACGCTCGGTCAGATCGAAGGGCTCTAATCACTTAAACCTCAACGCCGCAAATCACCGGCGTAAAAAGTTGCAGAGCGAAGCGTCGCAGCTTTTGCCGCCCGAGTGAATTTTCCTTGTTATGCATATTGCAAATAAATATATAAACCTCGCAGCCCTACGACAAGCAAACCCAAACCAACCAAACAACCCAAAGGTAAAAATATTGATTTTGTTAAAGATGCTGTTTTTTCTATTCCGAACTTATTTACCCAGAGCTTTGCTTTTGGGCTAGTTTCTAGATAATCCATCATCTTCTGCTTATTTGTTAAATGGATTATATTTCTCACAAGAAAGAACCCTCCAGCTAGAGTAGCTATAAGGGGGAACACTAAAGCTTCCATGCTTTACTCCTAAATTTAAGTTTTGGTGCATAACGCCTCAAACACAGGACTGGTAAAGATGGCGGCTTTTTTGCGCAAGCGAAAAAGATGACAGCTTTACCAAGTCCGCGTGCTTTGACTTGTTAGTATTTTGTATATCCCGTCTGGTTTTTATGAAAGCCAATTAAACGTTCCCAGAATCGCTTTAGCAGATGCAATTATTGATGCCACAGATTTTGCAGAATTGTCTACTTGGCCGAGTTGACTTGATAGTTTCTCTAAAGCCGACTCACTTTGTTTAACCGCCGTTATAGCCACAGCTGTCTTTCCATCGGACTCTGCAAACTGTAAATCTTCTATTACACTCTGTAAGAGTTCACTGTGATCGGGAGCGGCCTCAAGTAGCTCCTTAATCTTTTCCCGATACAGTCTTAGCTCTTCGATTTTAACAAGCATCTCACCTCTATCAGAGTAAGCCTCGCACTTACATGGAATTGAGCTACAAACAGGACATGAATTGTAGTAATAGGTAATGAAGCTATCTTGCAGACTCTCTCCTAGATAATGGATACCCCATGACGACAAAGTCCAAGCAAAGCAATCTGCTAGCTCGTTTTCAATTTCATGTTTATCTTTTGCGCCTCTGCAAAACGAAGTGTAAGCCTCATGAACCTCTCCTAGCTCTTCAAGAAGCCTAAAGAAATGAAAGGCTGGCCCAGCAGCTTTCCAAATATGAATATTAGCAGGATAGAGATCATTGGTTTTTTCCACAAAAGAGTCCATTGACGGACTAGGATTGGCAGACTTGGCAACATTGTACTTATGGCCCAGCTCTTCTTGGATTTTCCACTCTTTTATATAAGAAATGGGTTTTTTGTTTGTTTTAGAGCAGATACATGGCTTGGTAATACAATATGGACAAACTCCAGGGTATTTCCTGAGGTATGCGTCTTCGAGATCTATCTCCAACTTATTTGCAATCGCAAATAACCAAGAAAATGTTTTTATAAAATTTTGAACACAGTTTTGACCCCTAGGTATCGAGCGAGCGAGATAAGATGCATTCCTAAACAGGTACGAGAACATGTACTCTACATTTCGGCTTTTGTTTACTTCCCCGTATAATTCATTCAGATAAAGTTGTAGTTCAGAAACCGTTTCCGGCTTATGCTTCAAATTTTTCAAGATTAATATTCCTTCTATTATTATGACACTAACGCTAAAAGCAGCGGCCGAGCGTAGCAAGGTCCAGCCTCGCAGGGGCGATGCTGCCTTTTCTTGTTAAGTGATTGGCTATTTGCATGCCAAACACTCTTCCAGATTGCTTGTGATGTACTCCGCATACCAATAATGCGGGGCACTTATCTTTCGGTATTCTAATTTGCCTTTATCGTATGACTGATTGAAGCGACGCTTTAGAACAACCAACTTCTTGCATTTTGGTGGCCAAGCTGACTCCTCGGCAATTTCATTGCCGCGAGCCAGTTCTGACTTAAGAATTTCATTCAACTCATTTGATTCAAACAAGCCATGCCCCTTCATCCACTTAACAGTTTATTCAATTGCAGATGCGATATATCACTTTGCTGTATATCCCCGACCCGGCCCTGCTCAAAAGCCACATAAAACCATCACCCAATCAGTGATTTACCCCACAGGCAGGAATCACTCTCAACGGACTTTTCTTGCATCACAAAATTTGAAAATTCACTTTATCTCAGCAACTTACAAAAATCTGTAAGCCATATCCTACATATTCAACTTGTGTGCGGGTGAAAAAGGGGGTTTAGGGCGGGGGAATTGGGTTGGTGGGGAAGTTAAACCTTCGAGGTTGATTGCCAGGTTTGTCGTGTTATCTGGGGTGGGATTCGTCCCTCGAGTGGGACTCCTACACGGTTTGGAATCGCGCCGCGAGCGACGCTCCTACGGTTTAGGTGTTGCTTGTTGCGTGAGGCGTGTTGCAGCCGTTCGCCCACAAAAAAACCGCGCAGAAAGCACGGCTTTTTTGGGCGAACGGCGTAGGAACATTGAGGGTCAGACCTCAATTCTCTTCAAACGCACGAGGCAATATCTGACCTTCTTATCCTTGTCTTTAGAACGGCTTGGGAAATTCCCCTACCTCAAAGTCTGGAATCAGGGACTTCACTTCTTTAATGCGTTCCGCAGTACAGAAACCTTCAATTTTTTTGCTTTGGAGGTGATGGAACTCGATGCCATTCATATCGTGTTTGAATCGCTCCATAAAGTCCTCTTTCAATGAAGGATCACCGTATTCCTCGATTAATCCATCAATGACTTTCTCTTTGTTAAATTCGACATCACAGGTCTTGGCTGCGCCAGCTCTTGACCAAGCGAACTGAAGATTGGGGTCCCAGCTCATGGCATCTTCATCGGTAAAACCATTTTCATAGTGATAAACGTAGGCCTCAGAGGCTACATCAAATTTTGTCATCCCCCCTTTTCCTTGATACTCGGCAAACACTCCGCCCGAGAGACTAGTGGCTACTACTAGAATCGATATTCCATGAATTCTCATTTTCCCCTCGTTATCGCTTCATAAATTTTCAAATTAATCATGAATAGGTGTTGTGATTCGCGGTGCTTCTTATCTATCTAGATCATGCAGAACAAAAAAATCGACTCTACCCGAACAGTAAGCAAATTTATGTAAGCCATATCCTACATATTCAACTTGTGCGCGGGTGAAAAGGGGATTTAGAGCGGGACAATCAGGTTGGTGGGGAAGTTAAACCTTCGAGGTTGATTGCCAGGTTTGTCGTGTTATCTGGGGTGGGATTCGTCCCTCGAGTGGGACTCCTACACGGTTTGGAATCGCGCCGCGAGCGACGCTCCTACGGTTTAGGTTTTCCGTGAGGCGTGTTAGCCGTTCGCCCACAAAAAAACCGCGCAGAAAGCACGGCTTTTTTGGGCGAGCGGCGTAGTACCTACTACGCGCTTTTTTCGGCGATCTTTTGTTTCCAGATCACCGGGCCAGTCTTGTGTACGGATTCGCCGGTGGAATCGACGGCCACGGTGACGGGCATGTCTTCCACTTCGAATTCGTAGATGGCTTCCATACCCAGGTCTTCAAAGGCTGCCACGCGGGATTTGCGGATGGCCTTGGAGACCAGGTAGGCGGCGCCGCCTACGGCCATGAGGTACACGGCCTTGTTGTCCTTGATGGCTTCGATGGCGGTGTCGCCACGCTCGGCCTTGCCGACCATGCCGATAAGACCGGTTTCTTCCAGCATGATGCGGGTGAACTTGTCCATGCGAGTAGCAGTCGTCGGGCCTGCCGGGCCAACCACTTCGTCACCTACCGGATCCACCGGGCCTACGTAATAGATAAAGCGGTTGGTGAAGTCCACGGGCAGTTTTTCGCCCTTGGAGATCATATCCACCATGCGCTTGTGAGCAGCATCGCGGCCGGTGAGCAACTTGCCGGACAGCAGCAAGGTGTCGCCCGGCTGCCAGGTCTGCACCTCTTCCGGGGTCACGGTATCCAGGTTCACACGCTTGGCGCCTTCGTCGTTGCCCCAGGCAATGTCCGGCCACTCTTCCAGATCCGGTGCTTTCAGGTCGGCCGGGCCGGTGCCATCCAGAATAAAGTGGGCGTGACGGGTCGCCGCACAGTTGGGGATCAGGGCTACCGGCTTGTTAGCCGCGTGGGTGGGGTAATCCACCACTTTCACGTCCAGCACGGTGGTCAGGCCACCCAGGCCCTGGGCACCCACGCCGAGGGCATTCACTTTCTCGAACAGTTCCAGACGCAGCTCTTCAGAGCGGGTCTGGGCACCACGGGCCTGCAGCTCGTGGATGTCGATGGGGTCCATCAGGGATTCTTTAGCAATCAGCATGGCTTTCTCGGCGGTGCCGCCGATACCAATACCCAGCATGCCCGGCGGACACCAGCCGGCGCCCATCTTGGGAATTTGTTCCAGCACCCAGTCCACCACGGAATCAGACGGGTTGAGCATGGCGAATTTGGATTTGGCCTCGGAACCGCCACCTTTGGCCGCCACATCGATTTCCAGGGTGTCGCCGGGGACGATGGAGTAATTGATCACCGCCGGGGTGTTGTCCTTGGTGTTGGCACGCTTGCCATCCGGGTCCGCCAGCACCGAGGCACGCAGGACATTGTCCGGGTGGTTGTAGGCGCGACGCACCCCTTCGTTGATCATGTCATCCAGATTCATGTCGCCTTCAAAGGTGACATTCATGCCCACCTTGGCAAACACGGTCACGATGCCGGTGTCCTGGCAGATCGGGCGACGGCCCATGGCAGCCATGCGGGAGTTGACCAGGATCTGCGCCATGGCGTCCTTGGCGGCCTTGCTCTCTTCCTTCTCGTAGGCTTCTTTCACCGCGCGGATGAAATCCACCGGGTGGTAATACGAGATGTACTGCAAGGCATCTGCCACGCTCTGAATCAGGTCATCCTGGCGAATCACCGTCATGGGATCACTCCTGCTGGGAAAATAGGGGCGCGTAGTATAGCGCAGAGTATGAAGGGGGCGAAAACCCGGCACGCGGAGGGTCGGGTTTGGCGTTACCGGTACCTTCCCGCTTGCCGGCTCATTGAGCCGGTTTCAGTCGCAGCGGGTGTTATTGAGCAACCGAATCAGATGGCGGTTTACCGCTTCCGGTTGCTCCAGATGCAGAAAATGCCCGGCATCGGCCAGGGTTTGCAGCTCCACGCCACCACTGAAGTCGCTTCCTACCAGCGTGTGCTCCAGCAATTTGGGGCTCATGCAGCCATCATTCTCGCCGATCAGGATCTGGGTGGGGGTGGCAATATCCTGCCCCAGCCAGGCCCTTGCCTTGCGATGTTCTTTTTTCCACACCTTGAACAGGGACCGGTACCAGGCCAGGGCCGCACTGATCACCCCGGGCTCCGCCAGGGTGTGTTTGGCATTGTCCAGATAGAGCTCCGGCTCCCAATCCGGCGACCAGCGCCGCCACAGGGCTTCAACGCCATCCAGGTCGCCACGTTTGAGCCAGGCTTCCGGGGCCAGCGGCAGCTGGAAAAACTGCATGTAGCCGCTCAGCAATACTTGCTCCGGCACTTTCAATAACGCTTGAGGAATACGCCGGATAGGCGGAATAGACAAGGCACTGAACGAGCAGAAGGTCTCCGGGGACTGGGCGCAGGCCAGATACCCCACAGCAGCCCCCCAGTCGTGCCCAACCAGATGCACACGGCCGCCCAGCTGCGCAGCAAAGACCATCAGATCGTCCACCGCAGCATACAGAGAATAATCGCCGTTACCGGGCTGGCAACTGGGCGCATAGCCGCGCAGAGCCGGTGCGATAGCCGTATAACCGGCATCCGCCAGGGCATTGATCTGCACCGCCCAGTTTTCGTGGGTATCGGGAAAACCATGCAACAGAATCACCGGCTCACCATTGCCGGCCATCAGGGCAGGAAAACGCAGGTCACCATTGACCAGCTCAACCTGTTTCATCGGGTTACCTCAAAGTGATTGGAACGGGGGGCATCGTCATGATCGCTACCCTCTTCCACCAGAATCCTTTCCACCTGTGCCAGCGCCGGCCCCTGATGCATGGCATCGAGCATGTCATCCACCGCACCGCTTTCGCCTTCCAGCAGCGCTTCTACCCGGCCGTCTGCACAATTGCGTACCCAGCCGGTGAGATTGCGACGTATGGCTTCCTGGCGCGTCCAGGCCCGGTAGCCTACACCCTGCACAATACCGCTCACCAGTACATGCTTAACCGTCATGCTTGTCCTCGTGGTCAATGTCGGCAGAGGCCCTGTTCGGCTCTGCGTTGTCGTCTGTTGGATTCTCCGGCTTGCTGAATAGCGTATCCAGGCTGATATCCAGCGGTGCCATCATGCCTTCCCGGGCCTGATCCATTCGTGTCTTCAGCGCAGCCTCCCAGGGCAACGGCGCCTGCTGTTGCCGCACTCTTAGCTGGGTATGGGCCGGCCACGGCAGCATGGCCACCAACTGCCCCAGAGACAGATTACGCAGATCCCGGCTAAGCATGTAACCGCCTTCTTCTGTGCGCCGGATCAGCTTCGCATTCACCAGCAGGTTGCGAAATTCATCCCATTGGCTGATTCCGGATTCCTGCATCACCTTGCGAACTTCCTTGCTGCGCAGCACCTTGCCATTTTGCTGGCGCTGCCAGAACACATTGAGCAGGCGCACCAGAGCGTGCATGCGCGGCACCTGGCGACGGTGTTCCTGAAAGACCACTAACGCACGCACCAGCTCCGCACCACCGAGCACAATGGTCCAGGAAATATAAATCCACAGCAGAAACACCGGCACGGCAGCGAAGGCGCCATACACCACTTCATAACTGGGCGCCTGCTTGATGAAAAAAGTGAAGCCCCCTTTCGCCAGTTCGAACAGCAGCGCGGCCACCGCGGCCCCCAGCACACCTTGGCGTAACGGAATCTTGGTATTGGGCACCACCGTATACATCAGCGTCAGCATGGCGGTGGTGAACAGGAACGGCAGCAAGGACAGCCATAACCGCACCCCGCCCAGGTAGCCCACCGTGTCGCTGAAGATGGCCTGCGAGGTGAGATACGACGAGATCGCCAGCCCCAGGCCCAGACAAATCGGCCCCAATGACAGCACCGCCCAATACATCAACAAGCTGGTCAAGCCTTTGCGCGGGGTCTGCACTTTCCAGATACGGTTCAGGGTTTGCTCAACCGTGCTCAACATCAGGATGGAAGTGACCACCAGAAACACAATGCCCAGCCCGGTCAGGTTCGCCGCCTGTTTGGCGAAGGACTGCAGGTGATCGAGCAGCATATTGCCTGCGGACGGCACAAAATATTCGAACGCCCAGGTCTGGAACTGGGTGCCCTTGTCTTTCAGGGCGGGCACCGACGACAGCACCGCAAAACTCACGGTCATCACCGGGACGATGGCAAACAGGGTGGTATACGTCAGCGCCGCAGCACTTTGCCGGCAACCGTCTTCATTGAACTGGCGCACCAGCAGGGCAAAAAACGCCTTGATGGAATCGAACCGGGCGTGCACCGGAATTACCGGTTGCTCATTCTCCATGCTCTACGCGTCCTCTCTGGTTGACCCCTTGCCACCGCACGTGTGCAGCTTACAATGGCAGCGTTACGAAACAGGATATGCAATCCCATGAGCGACTACATTATCTTCCACAACCCGCGCTGTTCAAAGTCACGTCAGACGCTGGCGTTGCTGGAAGAGAACGGTGTTACCCCCACTATCGTAAAGTATCTGGACGATATTCCGGATACCGCCACATTGAAAAGCCTGATCAGCAAGCTGGGATTTGCCCATGCCCATGATCTGGTACGCAACAAGGAAGCGGACTACAAGACCGCAGGCCTGTCTGCGCAAAGCAGCGATGCTGACGTTATCGCGGCGATGACTCAGTACCCGAAATTGATTGAACGCCCCATCGTCGTCAAAGGCGATCAGGCGGTGCTTGGTCGCCCCCCGGAAAACGCCCTGCAGTTACTGGACTGAATCGCCCATGACCGATTATGTGCTGGTGCTTTACTACAGCCGCAACGGCAGTGTTGCCAACCTGGCGCAACAGGTCGCTCGCGGTATCGAAAGCACCGGAATGGAAGCACGCCTGCGCACGGTCCCCGCCGTGTCCGCCAACTGCGAAGCCAGTGAGCCGGCGATACCGGATCAAGGTGCGCCCTACGCGACGCTGGATGATCTGGCCGGTTGCCAGGGCCTGGCTCTGGGTTCACCCACACGCTTTGGCAACATGGCGGCACCATTGAAATATTTCATCGACCAGACCAGCGAGCTGTGGATGAAAGGCACCCTGATCGGCAAACCCGCCGGCGTATTCAGCGCCACCGGTAGCCTGCATGGCGGCCAGGAAAGCACGCTGCTTTCCATGATGACGCCCCTGCTCCACCACGGTATGGTGCTGGCCGGTGTGCCGTACTCCGAAGCCGCCTTGCTGGATACCCAAAGCGGCGGCACGCCCTATGGCCCCACTCACGTTTCCGGCAGCCAGGGTGACCCGGCACTGACGGAGCACGAAATTACCCTGGCACGCGCACTGGGCAAACGCCTGGCGTTACTGGCCCGCCAACTGAAGGCTTCCTGATGAATCTTGTTTTACTTCGTATCAGCTACGCGTTGCTCCTGCTCGTCGGCATCAGCGGCCTGTTCACTCTGGCACCGCCGGACGCGCACATTGTCTCCAGCCTTATCATCGCGCTGGTGCTGTACGGTCCCCTGCTATTGATGATGCCTGCTGCTATCAGCGGCAACCGGCGCCAGGCCACCTGGCTGTGTTTCCTGCTGCTGTTTTATTTCTGTGGCTATGCGGTGCAGCTGCTGGATCCGCCCCCGGTGCGCACCCTGGCGATTGCCAAAACGACCCTGACTGTCATGCTCTTTGTGTTTGCCGCACTACAAATTCGTCAGGGCCAGAATGCTGATTGATGAACGCCTGGAAGTAGAAACACCGGAAGGCGCCATGCTCAGCCTGTCGCTGGCCGGGCCGGTGCCCCGGGCGCTGGCCTACGCCATCGATCTGGCTATTCGGCTGGTGATTTACGGTGCACTGGCCGCGGTGTTCGCGGCACTGGGCAAAGCCGGCATGGGCCTGCTGCTGATCATGGCGTTTGTGCTGGAATGGTTTTACCCCACCCTGTTTGAAGCCTTCCGCCACGGGCAAACACCTGGCAAGAAAGCCATGGGGCTGGTGGTGGTTCATGCCAATGGCAGCCCACTGAGCTTCAACGGCAGCCTGATTCGCAACCTGCTGCGCACTGCCGATGCGTTCCCGCTGTTCTATCTGCTCGGGTTTATCTGCACGCTGATCAGCCCTCGTTACCAGCGGCTTGGCGACATGGCCGCCAACACCCTGGTTGTTCATATCGAAGAAACCCCACAGATTCAGGAACAGGCCCAGGGCGACACCCTCGCCCCGGACTGGTCCTTGAGCCGGGATGACCAGCTTGCCCTGCTCGCCTTCCATGAACGTCATGACCGCTTTTCCGAAGCCCGCCAGCAGGAACTGGCGCAACTGGCGTACCCCGAACTGGCACCGGCGCTGGCGTTGCAGCGTCTGAATGCCGTCAGCCGTTATCTGGTACAGGGGCCCACATGAAACAGGCCCGTTTCGAACAGCAATACCGGCCGGAATGGCAAGCACTGGAACGCCAGCTCGAGCAGCTGGAGTCCCTGCATGTGAGCAAGAAGAACAAGCTCACCCTGGACACCTTTGTCACCGATTATCGCAAGCTCTGCCACCAACTGGCGCTGGCACGGGAACGAGGCTACAGCGTGCAGCTGCAGCAATTCCTCAACAATCTGGTATTGCGTGCCCATCGCCAGCTGTACCGCTACAACCCATCCCTGGCAGATCGCATCGGCACTTTTATCGCCAGCGGCTTCCCCCAGGCGGTGCGCCGGCAGTGGCGCTGGCACCTGGTCAGCGCCCTGGCCTTTGTACTCTCGATGGCGCTGGTGTGGGTGCTGGTGCATCAACAACCGGAAATGATCTACACCGTGGTCGACGAAGCCAGCATTACCAATCTGGAAAGCATGTATCAGCCGGAAAACCAGGCGGACATGAAGAACGAGCGTAGCGGCGATGACGACGTGATGATGTTCGGCCACTACATCCAGAATAATATTGGCATCGCCTTCCGCACCTTTGCCAGCGGGCTACTGCTGGGCGTGGGCGCACTGGTGGTAATGCTGTTCAATGGCAGCTTCTTCGGCGCCGCCGCCGGACACCTTATCAACGTGGGCGCGCAAGAACCGTTCTTTACCTTTGTGATTGCCCACGGCGCACCAGAGCTGACCGCCATTGTATTGGCCGGTGGGGCCGGGTTGCGCCTCGGCTGGGCCATTATTGCCCCCGGGCCCTGGTCACGGCTGGACGCCCTGCGACTGGCCGCCAAGGATGCACTGCCCACCATGTACGGGGTCTTTGCCCTGTTATTGCTGGCCGCCTTTATCGAAGCGTTCTGGTCACCACGGGACCTGGCGGCCACCATCAAATACAGCGTAGGCGCAGCCTGTTGGGCGCTTTTGTATCTGTATCTTTTCTTCGGGGGACGGGATGGAACTCGAAAAGGCTAGCGCCCGGCTGGCACCGCGCAGCCCCTGGCAAGCAGCGGACCTTGGCACCCAGTTCTACCGCCACTGGGCCGGGCCCATTACGCGTGTCTGGTTACTCTTTACCGCCGTGCCCTATGCCCTGCTGTTAACCATGGCTGCCCTGAACAACAGCCTGTGGCCCTTGCTCATATTCTGGTGGCTCAAACCCCTGTGGGAGCGGCCGCTGCTGGCTTTTTACAGCCACGCCCTGTTCGGTGAAACCCTCACCCTGAGGGCCTTGCTGAAACGCTGGCGTCATTACGCGCTACCGGGGCTGGCTGGCCAGCTCACCTGGCGACGACTGAGCCCCATGCGCAGCTTCAATGCCAGCGTCTGGCAACTTGAACAAGTCAAAGGAGACACCGCCAGCCAGCGGCTGAAAGTACTCAACAGCTATCCGTCCAACCGGGCGGGCATGCTGACCCTGCTGGTGCTGCACCTGGAGCAATTCATGACGCTCGGGCTGATGGCGTTGCTGTATATGCTGGTGCCCTGGCAGTTCAACCTGGAACTGAGCGACTGGTTCTACGACCAGAGTGCGCTGCAGCTGGCTATCTCCGGGCTGTGCTTTTACCTGGTGCTGTGCATCACCGAACCCCTCTATGTGGCCTGTGGCTTTGCCCTGTATCTGAACAAACGCACCTGGCTGGAAGGCTGGGACCTGCAGCTGGGACTCACCCGGCTGGGCAAGCGGCGCCGGGCGGCCAGCAAAGTGGTCGGTGCTTTGTTGATCCTGCTGTTGGTGCCGTCCATGGAACCCGCCAAAGCCGAAACGACACCGCCAGCCCACAGCTCGCAAGCCGAGCAACAGCAAGTCATCGAGCTGCTGGCCAGTCCGGAGTTCATGCCGCTGCAAGAAAAGACCGAGCGGCAGTGGATTGATCAGGACGACAGCGAATCCGAGAGCCTGATGGAGAAAATCTGGCGGTTCCTGTTTGATAATCTGGACGATGAGGACGCCGAGACTAACAGCACGCCGCTGAATATACCGGATGCCTTGCTGTGGACCATTTTCTGGGCCCTCTTTATTGCCCTGGCCCTGTGGTTAATCCTCAAGGTGGCCAACCAATTTGGCCTGCGCGGCCACAGCACCCGCAACCGCCCTGTTATCCCCACCCATGTGGCCGGGCTGGATATCCGCAAACGTAGCCTGCCGAAAAACCTGGACCGTGCCGTTGACAGTGCGCTCAAGGCCGGTGACATCCGCGGCGCCCTGGCCATACTGATGCGCGCCGCCCTGGCCGGTATTCTGGCCCGCTACTCGGTAGCTCTGGCCGCAGGCAGCACCGAGCAGCAGTGCCTGCGCACCCTGCAACAGCATCACGGCGACCCGCTACCCATTGCCTACCTCCAGCGCCTGACCCAGGCCTGGATCAGCACCGCCTGGGCTCACCGCCCGGTCAGCGACGAGCAGGTGCGCACACTGATGCAGCATTGGCAGCAAATGGACAGGCTGGAGGCAAACCATGCGTAAGGCCCACCTGCGCCGTGCTTTCCCCTGGCTGCTTGCCACCCTGCTGGTCGCCATGATCGCGGGCTACTACGCCCTGACCGAACCGGTCACCTACATGCAGCGGGTCGCCCCGGACAGCAGCATCACTCGCAACCCTTACAGCGCAGCCCAACGCTGGCTGGCGCAACGGGGCCAGCCCTCTGAACGCATTCTCAGTGCTGCGGCCCTGTTCCCGTTACCCGACACCCGCACCACCCTGGTGATCGATAAACACCGCGGCATGCTCACCCCCAACCAGGTCAACACCCTGCTGGAATGGGTCCAGGACGGTGGCGAACTGGTGGTGGAAGCCCGCCCGCTGCCGTCGCTTATCGAGGCATCCGATGCCAGTGACGCAGACTGGCAGGACAATGACCCACTGCTGTTCCCGCTCGGCATCACCGTCTGGGACTCCCCGGTGCCCAGCGAATCCATTGAAGAGGATCCGGTCCGGGATCTGATCATGGCCTTGCCCGTTTTTGTGGACAGCCCCTTGCAATATTGCCTGCAAAGCGACAACGAGGAATTGCGTGATGCATGTGCACGGCTGGTCTGTGACGCGCCACCGGAGCCCGCGCCTCTTGGACTGCATGTGGGTGACAACGCACCTGACCGACGTGTGCAGCTATTCAGCGATTACGTTATCTGGCATGACAGCTGGGATGATGAAGAAGGCGAGACACCACACCTGGAATGGCCGGTGGAGGTGACCGCCTACGCAGACAACGATTACGGTAGCCAGCTGGTGCAACTGGGCCTGGGCAGCGGACAGATTTCTGTGCTAACCGACCTGAGCCTGTGGTCCAACGAACGACTGCTCTATTTCGATCATGCCTGGCTACTGGCCTGGCTCACCGCGGATGAGCCGGTGTGGTTTGTGCGCTCCGTGGCCATGCCGCCGCTGGCACAGTGGCTGTGGCTGAAAGCCCCGGCACTGGGCGTTGCCCTGCTTGTGCTGCTGGCCCTGTGGTTGTGGTATCGCATTCCCCGCCAGGGGCCGCGCCAGGAAGCCCGCGAAGAACACAACCGCGACTACCTGCAACACCTGCACGCCAGTGGCTATTTCCAGTGGCGCACCAGCCAGCAGGCAGCCCTGGTAGACGTCTTGCGCAAGCAGGCGGAACAACACCTGGTCCGTTTCCATCACCAGCGTGACAAGGCACTGGCACTGGCCGCAAAAACATTATCGGTGCCAGCCAAAGAGCTGGAAGCGGCCCTGCAGATGCAACCGGAAACCCGGGACCAGTTCACGCAGCAGGTTTCATTATTACAATCGCTGAAAAATTGCAGTCACTGATACGCTCTCACAGGTGCAGTGACGCGGACATACACGTCAACGTCGTCAGTTGAAACGCAAAAGGACAACAGCATGAGCCAACCCGCCACCCTCGCCGATGCGGCCGCCCTGGCCCACGACATTGAAAGCCGGCTCAATCAGGTATTGATTGGCCAGCAACAGGTCGTCCGTGAAGTGTTGATCGCACTGATTTCCGGCGGCCACGTTCTTATTGAAGGCGTGCCCGGCCTCGGCAAGACCCTGCTGGTGCGCAGCCTCGGGCGAGTACTGGAGCTGGACTTCAATCGCATCCAGTTCACTCCGGACCTGATGCCCACCGACGTGACCGGCCACGCCATGTACGACCAGAAAACAGAACAATTCCGTATCCGGCGCGGCCCGGCGTTCACCCAGCTGCTGCTGGCTGACGAGATTAACCGCGCCCCGGCCAAGACCCAGGCGGCACTGCTGGAAGTCATGCAGGAACGGCAGATCACCATCGAAGGCAAAGCCTTTACCCTGAACGAACCCTACATGGTGCTCGCTACCCAGAACCCGCTGGACCAGGAAGGCACTTACCCGCTGCCGGAAGCAGAGCTGGACCGGTTTCTGTTCAAGGTGCTGATTGATTACCCCGGTCATGACGACGAAACCCGCCTGGTGAACATGGTGCTCGACGGCACCATCCGCGCCAGCCTGGACGTGGACAGCTTGAGCCCGGCCACCGATGCGGCCGGCTTGCAGGCCATGAAAGCGCTCAGCAACGACGTACTGATTGACGCCGAAGTGCTGGACTATGCCTTGCGCATCGTCCGTGCCACACGCGATTTCAACGGCCTGAGCCATGGCGCCAGCCCCCGGGCCAGTATTGCCCTGGCCCGGGCGGCCCGCGTGCAAGCCCTGTTCGAAGGCCGGGACTTCGTCACCCCGGACGACATCCAGCAAGTGGCTCGCCCGGTACTGCGTCACCGTATACAACTCAGCGCCGACGCAGAAATCGAAGGCCAGACCCCGGAAACCGCCCTGGCCCGTCTGCTCGACCAGGTGGAAGCGCCGCGGCAATGAAGCCCGCTCCGCGCCTGCTTATCGCCGTTGCCCTCTGGGCCCTGAGCGCGATCTCCCTGCTGTTCTTCAGCGGCAGTATCGCGAGCCTGCTGTGGTGGGCGGCCGGGGCGATTCTGGCGGCCTTTGCCCTGCTCGACCTGCTCCACGGCTGGCGCCGGCCGGCACCGTCGGCAGAGCGCATCGTGCCCAATGCCCTGTCCGTGCAACAGCCCCACGCGATCAAGGTACGCATTCCCTCCGCCGAACTGCCGGCGCGGGCCACACTGGCGGACCATCATCCCGGCGATGATCCGCTCACCGGCCTGCCCTGCCTGCTAACCCGTGCGGAGAATGAACTCACCGAATTCACTTACCACTACCGGCCCAGCCGGCGTGGCCCGGTGGCGTTCGGCGATCTGGAATTCTGGTTCCCCAGCCAGCTGGGCTTCTGGTCCCTGCGCAAAACCTGCCCGGCCCGCTGCACCGTCCCCGTGTACCCGGATTTTTCCCGCATCAGCCAGACGCAGCTGGACGCCAACCATTCCTTTCTGCTTACCGGCAGTCGCCTCAAGCCCCGCCGTGGCGAAGGTATGGAATTTCACCAGTTGCGCGAGTATCACCCCGGCGACAGCCTGCGCCAAATCGACTGGAAAGCCACCGCCCGCCGCCGCAGTTTGATCAGCCGCGAATATCAGGACGAGCAGAATCAGCAGGTGTTGATCATGCTGGATGGCGGCCGGCGCCTGGGCATGCCGGTGGGCAAGCTCACCGGCTTCGACCATGCGCTCAATGCCTCGCTGCTGCTTGCCTGGAGTGCGCTCAAACAGAAAGACAAGGCCGGCGCCATGCTGTTCTCCGGTGATCAGCCACGCTGGCTACCGCCCGTGCAGGGCCAGAATGGTCTCAATCATTTGCTGAACGGGCTCTACGATCTGCACCCCAGCCAGCACGCCAGCGACTTCAGCCTGGCCGCTCGCCAACTGGTTCGCCACAGCCGCCGACGGGCGCTGGTAGTGCTGGTGACACGGCTGCAACACGAGGATTTGGATGATTTGCTCAGCGCCGTCGGCTTGATGCGCCGCCACCATCTGGTGCTGATCGCCGACATGCTGCTGCCCGAACAGGAAGCCCTGGCCCGTAAGTCGGTGGAGGATTTCGATCAGGCGCTGACCGTCTGTGCGGACGCCCAGGAACAGAAACAGCGCGAGCAGCTGCACACCCGCCTGCGGCACGCCGGCGCCCTGGTCACCAGTGCCACACCGCAAAACATGCCGCAGCAATTGAACCATCTATACTTGGCACTGAAACGCAGCGGGCGGCTTTAGTCGGATTACGCCTTTCAGGCTAATTCGACCTACTTGAGAAGTTGGGTTTTGTAGGTCGAATTCACTCAAGGGCACAGAGAGCCTGAAAGGCGTAATCCGACAACCCTCCGCCTACGAAAACAGCGGCTGCAAAGCTTGATGCAAAGACACGTCCTCACGGCCATACGCCTTTGTCAGCACCTCACACCAGCGAGCCGGTCGTTCGGCAAGGCCTTCGGCCAGCAAGCGCTCGGCTTTCTTTTTTACCTTCAAGGCGAAGGCCACTTCATCACCGCCATCGCCATTCAGATTATCCAGCGACACCCGGAAATCATGCCCGCAGGCGGCACAGAAAAGCGCCTCCAAAGCCTGAGGATAGACTTCCACCCGGGCAAACTCCGCCTGCTGATCCGCACTGCGGCCATCCGGTGCATACCAGTAACCGTAATCTTCCTGTTGTCGCCGCGCAGCGCCGGCCACGCACCAGTGGGCGATTTCGTGCAGGGCGCTGCGAAAATAATCATGGCTATAGCAAATTTGGTGGGGGTGGCCTGGCAGGTAAACCGGTTCACTGGCACCGCCTACCAGCACGGTGTAGTGGGAATCAAAAAAAGTCGCCCGAAACAGGCGCTCCAGCTCTCCACTGGCGTACCCCTGTGAGGCGCTTTGCGGTATGGTAGCCGCCTTCGTTTGAACCTGATTCTGATCTATTTCGTTCACCACACCCGTTCCGTTTACAACAGTAGCACTTGCCTATGTTATCCCGCCGTCAGGAACTTGCCGCCCAACTCACCCTCGCACTGCCGATTCTGGGTGGGCAACTGGCGCAGACGGCCAACGGCTTTGTGGACACCATGATGGCCGGGCGGGTCAGCGCCAATGACCTGGCCGCGGTGGCCGTGGGCGCCAGTATCTGGGTGCCCCTGTTTCTGTTCATGACCGGCGTGCTGATGAGCGCCACCCCGGTGCTGTCGCGGCATCTGGGCGGCGAAGCTTATCATCGCATCAACCCCCTCGCCCAGCAGGGGCTCTGGTTGGGCCTTGGCCTGGGTGTCCTGTGTGCGCTGATCCTGCGTAGCGTTGCCCCGGTGCTGGTATGGATGGACGTGGACCCGGCCATTCGGCCCATGGTCAGCGGCTACCTGGATGCGCTCAGCTGGGGGATGCCCGGGGCCGCGATAATGCTGGCCCTGCGCAGTTATACCGAGGCCATGAATCATACCCGTCCGGTGCTGCTGATCAGCGTCATCGGGCTGATGATCAACATCCCCAGCAACTATGTGCTGATCTACGGCAAGCTCGGCTTCCCGGCCATGGGCGGCGTGGGCTGCGGCTGGGCCACCTCGCTGGTGATGTGGTCCATGGCGTTGATGATGATGATCTACACGCACCGCCACCCGGTCTATCAGCACGCGCCATTGAACCTGCGGCAACGGCATTTTGAACGGGCCAGCCTTGGCTACATGCTGCGCCTGGGCTTGCCGGTGGGGCTGACGATTTTCTTTGAGGTGAGCATCTTTGCGGTGATTGCACTGCTGATCGGCAGCCTGGGCGCCCAGGTCGTCGCCAGCCACCAGATTGCCCTCAACTTCACCTCCCTGATTTTCATGGTGCCACTGAGTTTCGCCCTGGCCGCCACCGTGCGGGTGGGCCACGCCCGGGGGCGCAGCGACCGGGACGGCATCCGCGTGGCGGTGCAGGTGGCCATGGCCATTACCCTGGTCGTGGGCATCGCCGCCGCCTCCAGTCTGGTGCTGGCCCGCCACTGGATTCCCCGTATTTATACCGACAACGGCTCGGTGATTGCACTGGCCAGCTACCTGTTACTGTTCGCCGCCCTGTACCAGGTTTCCGACGCCCTGCAGGTGTGCGCCAATGGTTGCCTGCGCGGCTTCGAAGACACCGGTTGGCCCATGATGATGACCTTGCTGGCCTACTGGGGCATCGGCCTGCCCATCGGCTATGGCCTGGCGCTGACGCACTGGTGGGTGGAACCCATGGGCCCCGCCGGGTTCTGGATCGGCCTAGTGGCAGGCTTGACCAGTGCTGCCGTATTCCTGGGCTGGCGCTTGCGCTGGCGCCTCGCCCAGCCATTGCCGGTACCGCCAACAACCTCGCAGAAAGACCTGGGGAACCTCTGAGAAACTCCCTGCGTACTCAGTCTTTCAGGCTGGTTCGCAATCTATACCCCATTCGGGGCACAGAGGGCGCGCTTTTGAAGGTGTCCCCTAACTGGGATCGAGATATGTCCATCCATCGATAAAGCGCAACAACGAGTGCGGGCCAGCCTGAAAGACCCGAAGGGCGAGGCCTGAAGCGCGCATCTGCGGCGCCTTGTCTCTCGGAAAGGGAACCACCCTGACCATCGAGACAAGACACAACAGCTGCACGCTTCAGGCCACGCTGAGCATGCAGGGAGTTTCTCAGAGGTTCCCTGGCCGCCTGACCCGAGCGCTCACCTGCCTTACAGTTTTTACACCCTGGCAGCGCCTTCATTGTGACATTTGCATTTTCTTTGCACTGTTTCTGTAGATAATAACCATTCTCATTTTGATTGGCTTGCCTCTACATTCCTATGACTCCACTTTCGATTACCTCCCGCACCCTGGCCGCGGCTCTGGGTGGCTATGGTCTAGGCGCCCTTGCGGCCATGGCCCTGGCCGTTACCCTGCCCGTGGCCCGAGATCAGGCCGTGATCATCGGCATCATGGTGGCGTTCCTGTTATGTAGCGGCGCGGCAATTTGGGCGTTTTCCGCCCGCTCAGCCTGGCGGGCCTGGGCCGGCATTCTGGCCCCCAGCCTGCTGCTGGCTGGGCTGTATATGTGGGGCCTGCCCGCATGAATAAATCATTTCGCCAATCCATGGCCTGGCTACACACCTGGACCGGCCTGTTACTCGGCTGGCTGCTGGTGGCCATTTTCATCACCGGCACCAGCGCCTATTTCCGGGAAGAAATTACCCTGTGGATGCAGCCGGAAGTGCATGATTCCATCCTGCAACCGGGTACCATCGACATGGCTCTGGCAGCATTGAATGCCAAGGCTCCGGATGCCAAATCCTGGGACATCAACTTGCCAGGGGCCCGTCAGACCGCCGTCGAGTTGCGCTGGCAACCCGCCAAACAACCGGAAAACGGAGGCCGGCGGCGCGGTGAACAGATGCTCATGGATGCGGACAGCGGCGAGGTCGTTGCACCACGCGCCACCCGCGGCGGCAATTTTTTCTACCGCTTCCACTTTGAGCTCTACGGCATCGACCGCCTGTGGGCCCGGTTGCTGGTCTGCCTGGCAACCATGTTCATGTTGATCGCCATTATCAGCGGGGTGATCACCCACAAGAAAATCTTCAAGGACTTCTTTACCTTCCGGCCCGGCAAGGGGCAGCGTTCCTGGCTGGACGCCCACAACGCTACCGCGGTCCTCGCGCTGCCCTACCATTTCATGATCACCTATTCCGGCCTGCTGCTGTTTATGACCCTGATCATGCCCTGGGGAATCGACGCAGCCTATGAGAATGACCGCCGCGCGTTTTTCTCCGAGGTATTTTCTCGTGGAGAAGACGCGGCGCAACCTGGCTCGCCGGGTCAGATGGTGGCGGTCGGGCCATTGATCGAACAAACCGAAACCCGTTTCGGCAAACCGGTAGAACGCATCCAGATCACCAACCCCAACCGGGACAACGCGCAAATCACCTTGCGGGTAAACCGGGATCCGGCGGTCACCGATCGCCAGCGCGGTGGCGATCCAACGCAAGTATTCCAGGGCAATACCGGTGAACTGATCGACACGCGCATCCCCGCCAATGATCCGGTCTCACCGGGCTGGCGGATCTATAATTTCTTTACCAGTGTGCACATGGCTCGCTTCGCCGATCCGCTAACCCGCTGGCTGTTCTTTCTGTTCGGGGTCGCAGGTTCCGCCATGACCGTGACCGGCATGCTGCTGTGGGTGAGCAAACGCACCCAGCAATTACGCCGGGACCAGCAGCCCGACCGGGCCCTGAAAATGGTAAACGGACTGAACATGGCCTCCATCACCGGGCTGATGCTGGCCATCGCCGCCTACTTCCTTGCCAACCGTTTGCTACCGATCACGCTGGCTGCCCGCGAAGACCGTGAGATTCAGGTCTTCTTCATTGTCTGGCTGGTGTCACTGGTGCATGGTCTGCTGCGCCCGAACCGCCACGGCTGGATTGAGCAGGTCGCTGCCGCCTCGCTACTCTGGCTTGCCATACCGGCAGTCAACATTTTCACCACGGCGTCGCACCTGTTTACGCCTCTGGCCTGGCAACATGCAGCCATCGCCAGTTTCGACCTGGTCTGCCTGATCCTTGCTGCCCTGGGCGGGTATACCCTGTGGCGTTTGCAGCGCAAACCGCTGCCGGCAAAAGCACGCGGTGCCCGTGCGCCGCGCCGTGCCAACACGGCCAGTGAGCAACCTGCCGGAGAATCTCCATGACGATGGCCCCGCCATTGTTTCTGGCGCTCGCTCTGGCCTATGCCGGCCTGACCAGCCTGTCTCTGGCCATGAAACGTCACCATGACCAGGTCATGGGCCGCAAGCTGCAACCGGAACGCGTGCACTATTACCGATGGCCCGGCTGGTTGCTGTTGGCATTATCGCTGTGGGTCACGTTGACAGTCTGGCCCCTGGGCTTGGCGCTGTTTATGGCCGTAGGCCTGGTGGCAATAGCCGGCTTGCCACTGGTATTTTTGCTGCCGTATCGCGCACGGTTGGCCGGACGACTGGCTGTCGCCTTGCCCGTGTTGGCCATGCTGACCTGGTCGACGGTGGCACTGGCTTAGCAGGCTGCTAAGGCGCTGTCAGGAGGGTTGGCGGATCATCCACACAGGTTGTGGCCAGCAAGTACCGGTAATAGTCGGCACTGAGCCAGGGACGTCCACTGAGCAAATGATTCAGGTACCAGCGCTCCGGACGTAGATCATCGGCTTGCCACTCGATATTGGCGATATAAACCCAGGTGTGCCGTTCACCCTCATCGGTCTGTACTGGCAACCGCTCACGGCGATAACGAACCGGGTGGCCCTCGAACGGATCCATACGCTCGATTTCGCGGTGGTCCCATAACTGGTACAAGACGCCCTGCACCTCCGCCCCGCTATGCTCCGCCTTCACGATGTTGGCGTAGGCAATCCCTTCTTTGCCATGGGCGCGCTTGTTGAATGCCAGTTGCCAACCGGGCAATTGCGCCCGTAACGATTGCCGATAGCGCATGCCCCGCACCGCCATTCGTGCCGGGTTCATGTTCGACCCATAGGCAAAGTAATAATCACACTCCACACATCGCTCCTGGTTATTGCTGGACGCCGGATGCCCGACGACGTACGCCTTCATTCAAAACCTGAAAAACTTAAACCTTTCGCCATGCTCTCTGCACAAAACACATTACCCATTATTTCCTGAATAATGGCCCTCCCTCAAAAGGAGGCACCGCAATATCGAGAGCCTCTCAGCCTATGGGGTTTTACGTCAGGCATCCGGCCTCGAGCGTTAGGCAAAGTGCGGAACATGGCTGTCAGGAAATATCACCTGCAGGCAGGCGCCCTCTTGCCCACGGCGAGCCCGTTTTATCCCACACAAACCGGTTATCTGCACCCGCTTGCATGGCATCGCATGACAGGCTAACGTGAATTAACGGGCCGTGCTGAACGATCCGCTGTGATCGTGCTCGCGTCCCCCCAAGGAAACGTACCGGGAGGTGCCCATGTCTCAGGCGAACCGGCAACACCCTGGCGGAAACAATGTTGTTTCCTTCTCTCCACGCCGCAAAGCGGCCAAGCCCCCCATTTTGCGTTTATCGCCGGAATACGATGGCATTGAGCTGTTGTATGCCAACGATCATCACCCCGACAAACTGTTCTCACTGAAGATACTGGCCTGGGCGAGACTGGCCAATGGCGACACCGTGGCCATGGTTCCCTGGCTCAAGGAACCGGTCACCGCCATGGCCCTGGCCGACCCGCTGAATGGCCGCTGGGAAGGTTATCGCTTGCCCGGCAGCGATTACCTGTTCGTGGAGGCGCCAGAGCACAAGGTGCAGGAAATGGATGCGGCCCTGTCGTTCTTTGGCAAGCCACAACCCGGCGAACAGGCCATTCAGGAAATCCCGGATACCATCGGCACCCATGCGGTCTTTTCAGAAGACAACTTCCATACCATCAGCCTGATGGAAGTGGTGAGTTGGAAGCTGTTTGCCGATGGCACCCTGTCAGCCATGGTCGCACAGGAGAACGACCCGGTTGAGACTCCTATTCTGCCCGGCGCAGAATGCCTGACCACCGCACAATCGCTACCGGCCTTCCGGTATTTCTTCCAGCACGGCATTGCCAACAAGTTAAAGGAGAGAGACCCGGAAGCGCTGGCGGCGGTGGCCATGCTGGCGACGGAAAGGTAAAGGCAATTAATAGTTAATAATGAATAATTAATAACGACGCGGAGAGGCGCTAGTTGGGACTTCAACGCATGAGGCCGCGACCAAAGGTTGGTCGCGGCCTCATGCGCTTTTTTACTGAGGCGCTATCTCGCGCAGCTATTAATTATTAACTATTCATTGTTCATTGCTTTTTACGTATCCAGTACAGATACACTTCCCCCCGCTGTTCCTGCCCTTCCAGGGTATGACCCAGAAACTGACAGAACTTGGGGATGTCCCGTTCGGTGGAGGGGTCGGTGGCGCGTACTTCAAGCAATTCTCCCGGGGCCATATCACGTACCTTGTTATGGAGCATCATGACCGGCTCCGGGCATAGCAGGCCGGTGGCATCAAGGTGGTGTTGCGCATCCATAGGGGAGGCTCCGCAGCGAACAAATCGGGCGGCCATTATAACGATTATGTGCGTTTTCGCAGCCCCGAAGTCCTGCGCCCTTTTCTCCGCAAGCGGAATCAGGGCGATGCTGCGCAGTTGGATGCCGGAGGAATCCCCGCCATGACCTGGTCGATAAACTGGTTAACCCCCTCATTCCCCCGATAGGCCAGATTGATATGGCGAATGACGCCACTGCTCCCTTCGGTATCCTGTGCCTGCCAGGTCAGGTTCACCCCCGCATTGCAGTATTGATTACGCAGGCTGACAGCCTGGCCATAGGCCACCAGCCCGTCCTCCACCTCATGGTACTGATAAACCGGCACGCCAATGCCCGCGCTGCCTAACTCGTTTTCCGCAATGCGCTGCAAGCGCGGACCGGTGAGCGGGTTGATATCCGTCACGTCGGCCAGGGAGACACCCTGAAAATCCTGCAGCAATTCCAGTACGCACATGTCGCTAACCATGTCGGCTACGGCCTGCTGACCCTGGGCATTCAGAAATGGCGCCAGGGATAATTCCGGGTAAAGATTGTCCTGCCCCAGCAACGCATAAAGCAGGACCCCAAACCCGTCCTGCCCATTCAAGGGAAGCGCCACCTGGGCCAGGTTGGCAGGCACTCCACCTGCTGCAATACCGCGCAAATTCAATTCCGGGGCATAACTGCCCAGCATCTCCCCGGCCCACATGGCAGCACCGCCGCCCTGGGAGTAACCACGTAACATGACCGGGGCGGACTCAGACAGGCCAGCCTCGGGTAACCGTTGCGCTGCACGCACCACATTAAGCAATGCCGCGCCCATAGATTCGCCAACGATATAAGTGGTAGCAGGGTTCGGGTGGTACCCCACGTAATCCGTCACCGCCACCGCATACCCCCGCGCCAGCATGTCGTTGATGGCCGGCTGCTCGTAATAGGCGCCCTTGTCGATCATCCTGGACGGCGCGCAACGAAAGGCAGGCCCTGCCGTTCCCGGTGCCAGACCAATGATGGGCACCGCTGCCGGATCTTCTCCTTTCGGTACTAAAACGGTACCCGTCACCACGGCCGGCTTACCCAGCCCATCGGTGGACATATACATAACCTGCCAGGCGTCAGCCAGCGCCCGTGCCCCAGGAGGGCCAGCCAGGGAAGGTCGGGATCGTATAACATCGCCGGGCAAGCCGGCGGGCAAGGGCTCAGGGGGCAGGTAGAAACTGTCATCGGCATGGGCAGGATTGACCGGCATCAACATCACCAGGCCCCACAGGCTGACAGCCATTGCAGCGGAAAGAAGTCGTCGCTCAATATGAATCATCATGCCATGCCTTCCTGGTTTCTCGGATATCGGGAATTTGCCTGTCAGCTTCATGACTGCGGGCTCATCATGATGTTCAGGGTATTGTCCGGGCCGGCCAGAAACAGGTTTACCAGTTCCGTCATCACCCCGCAGCCGGCAAACGCCGGCAGCGTGTATTTCCCGGTCAGACGCCCACCGGTGAGTGGATCAAAACTTTCCCCTGCCGGCGTAGACAGAGACAGGGCAACCGGTTCGCCGGTCGTACAGCTCTGGTCATTGTTCTGACTGATTGGGAAACCGAACACTTTCAGGCGCAGGTTATTCAGCGTCATGCTGACAGCTTGTTGCACAGCAATGTTGCCGTTGCTCACCGTACCGCCAAGCTCGCCCACCGTATCGAAGCTCGCACGGGCATCCAGGCTCAGGGTTTTGAAAAAACGGATAATGCTCACGTCGATGCTGGAATCTTCCAGCTGCAGCTTACCGCTCAGGCTGGAGCCTGCCGCTGTACGGCTAATCTGCAGCATTCCCTCCAGGGGCAAAACAACGCTCTCCTTGATCAGGCTTTCACCTGCAAACTCAAAATCTTGTTCGGTGTTGTTGCTGCCAGTGACTGTCAAGGTGTGTAGTACATCATCCTGACCCGGCATCAATGTACATTCGCTTTCGAAATCCCCAAGCCCGGTAGGATTGCCATTCCCGTCCCTGGGCTGAAGCAACATGATCAGGTCGCCAACCCGGATATTCACTTCACCCTGATTGGCTTCAGTGAACGTCAGCGGTGGCGTTTCGCCAGAGGCCGCCACGGTAAAAGCCCCTATTTCGTCAGGCAGGGTTTTATCTGTGATTGTCATTGGCAAGGTCAGAGGAAGATCAACACCCTGACCACTGATGGAAGATTGTGCCTCAACCTTACCGGCCAACGCGTGGGTACCAACAAAGCTCAGACCATTCCAGGATTCGGCGCTGACCTGCGCATTTGCCTGAATCTGGAAAGCGCCGGTGGATTGGCCCGGAGCAATGATTTCAGGCATATCGGCAGTGATCTCCACACTGAGCGGTTGTTCTTCAATCAGCGGGAAAACACAGCTGTATTCCAGCGAAGCGTTAACCGGGACGGCCACGACCTGCCTCGCCATCATCAGTATCGCCGCCGCCAGAAATACGGGGTACAGCCTGTTAAGGGGTAAAGATGCCATAGTTATTTCCGTATAAATTGCTGCCTAAAACAAAGCCCAGGCATCTGGCTTAGGCAGCAATTCGTGAGCTAGAAAAGACGCTGTGCCCGACCGGGCACAGCGTTTTGCTTGTTCCGAATCCGTAACGGGCGCCCCGCTTACGCGAGACACCCTTGTCGTTACTGTTACGGCAGGTTCGGAGTCAGGGACAGGTCAATGGTGTTGCCGCTGCCAGCCATAAAGACATTCAGCAGATCGGTCAGGCCACCACAGTTCTCCAGACCCGGCAGGTCATACGTACCGGTGAGGTTGCCACCGGTTCCCAGCGGATCGAAGCTTTCGCCTTCCGGAGTGTTGAGCTGGATGGAAACCGGCTCGGAGGTGCGGCACTCATCGCCACCACCAACCGGCAGGGACCAGCCGAAGATAGACATCTTCACGGTCGGCAGCTTGATGTACATCTGGGTTTCTGCCGTCAGCGCACCGCCATTCAGGTTACCGGTGGTTTCACCCACTGTTTCAAACTCAATGTCAGCTTCTGCAGTCACACGCTTCCAGCCGTACAGGATACGGAAGCTGCCACTGGTGGGCTCAAGAGAGAGATCCGCAGTGAAGTCGCCGGTAGCCAGGTTCAGCATGGCGTTAATGGCACCGGATAGATCAACGTCGCCGTAGGCTTTCTTGATCAGCGTGCTGCCAGTCAGGGCATAGGGAACCTCAACTTCGCCACCACCGTCGCTGATACCAGAACCGCTCAGCGCAACGTCTACGCTCGGCTCATCCATATCGCTGGACTGGATAGTGAGAGTGGCACCTTTGGAGCCTTCGCCTGCAGGAGTAAAGGTCAGATCCACATCACAGGAATCACCGGCCGCAATGGTTGCACACTGGTGGCTCTGGATGAACTCGCTGGCATTGGCACCACCAACAGACACGCTGTTGATGTTCAGGGCAGCAGTACCTTCGTTAAGGATGCTGACGCTGCCGTCCTTGCTGGAGCCCACGGTGACAGAACCAAAGTTGACAGACGCAGGATCTACTGCGATGTCAGCTTCAGCAGCCATGACACTCTGGCCCATCAGCGCAACAGAGGCTGTCGGGGTATCCGGATCATCAGACTGAATTTCCAGAGCCGCGTTGCGAGCGCCTTCGCCGGTAGGCATAAAGGTCACATCGACGTTACAGCTTTCGCCTGCAGCGACAGTGGTACAGTCATTGGTCTGCATGAAGGAGCCAGCATCGGCACCAGTGATGGAGATACCGTTGATACCCAGGGCTTCGCCACCCGAGTTTTCAACCGTAACGCTCAGGTTTTCAGTCAGACCACCTTGCACCTGACCAAAGTCCAGCTCTTCCGGGTTGACGGCAATGTTCTGCTCGGCCACACCGGCTTCAACGTCAAAGGAATGCAGCAGATTGGTCACGCCATTTTCATCCATGCGCGCCTGGTCCATGGCACATTCCACCAGGAAGACTTCAGGATTGTTAGGGTCATGCCAGGCAGAACCGAAGTCCACATAGGAGCCGTCGGCCTTGCGGGCAATCATGGCCAGAGTCATGTTCTCTTCCACGAAGATATCAACCACGCCCACATTGTCTTCAGTGAAGGTCAGCGATGGCGTATCCCCGGTGGCGACCAGATCAAAGGGACCGGAAACCCCGGCAATATCGGTAACCGGAATATTGAGAGGAATGGTCAACGGCAAGGTGAGAGAGTTACCACTCACGGTAGAGTCTGCCTCGGCAGTCCCTTCGATGGTGGTAGCGCCAACAAGGCTCAGGCCCTGCCAGGTATTCCCTTCGGCAGTCGCAGTGATGTTCAGGGTGAAAGCCCCTGTGGCTTCACCAACACCAATGCTTTCAGGCATATCCGTTGCGATGTCGGCTGTCAGCGGCTGCTGACCAATCAGAGGATATGTACATTGAAAGTACATATCGGATTGAACCGGTACCGCTGATGCTGCACCACTGGCGGCCAGCAAACCTGCTGCTGCCAGTGACCGCATCTTGAACGGTCCGAAGGTCATGTTTTGGGGGATCATGAGTAACTCCTCGTTTGGATTTATTCTCAATATTTTTAGGCGTATATCGCAGCGCATAAATGGCGTCTTGGCAGCCTGGCTGCGACCCATGTACCCGCAACGTTAAAACGCTGAGCAGTTTTCTCACAGGCAACAGTGAATTTGCTCACGAGCACATGAATGTCATTATTCGCAAGCCACCTTCAGGTGCATTGTTATGAGTGACGTATTTTTTGTTAAAAGAGTCAGGTGTGATGTTTTACTCATGAAAGCTGAGACAGCGGACCACAAATAAAAACAGCAGCATCAGGGCTTCTGATGCTGCTGTTATAAAGATAATCACACTGTGGAATATTAACGTTGGGACGATTGTGCAACACCACGGCGCATATCGCCCGGGGTTTCACCTGTCCAGCTCCTGTAGGCCTTGGTAAAACTGGCTTGATCACTGTAACCCAGCACTTCAGCGATTTTCTGCAAAGGCATATTGGTGTCTTTCAGGTAACGGTTGGCAAACGTCTTTCTGACCTGACTTCGAATAAGATGAAACGACACCCCTGCACTTTTCAAATGGTGGCGTAAAGAACGGGCACTCATCCCCAGGCGCTCACCAACACGCTCCAGTGAGCCTTCCCGACCAGGATATTTCATGACCAGCTGGCGAACTCTGGCCACTACTTCCATGTGTTCATCGTCGATTACCTCTTCTTTTGAGCGGGCACTGGCCAGATAATAGGCGAGCTCATTATTACCATCCCGGGCAGGCCGACCAGACAGGGGGACCACCACTTGATTACTCTTCTCACCAAAGGATATAAAGGCTGAAGGCGCAATTTTTTTCCATTTCTCCTCACTTGTTGCAGTACAAAAATCAAACTCGAAATGGAAGCGCCGACCAATGAGCGAGGTCAGCGTATAAATGCTGCCCATATAGACTTGAACCATAAAGGGACGCAGCTCGTTGAGCTCCCAAACATCCTGCAGTGCAATACGTAGATCTTCACCACTGCAAGAGACTTTCATGTCGAGAATCGGCAAGGAGACACGCAGGTATTGCACCACCATGCTAGCCAGTTCGCGGTAATCTTCCTGTTTTAATAACGCAAATCCAAGCAGACCATGCCCCTGCAGATCCAGCTGTTGCCCAAATTCGAAACCGGCCTGTTCATCCGTGAGAAAACGCTGGGCATTACCCATCAGTTCAATTACCTGTTTCATGGTTAGTAACACACCCTGCGGCTGTGCCAGAACGGCTTCCAGGGAGGTCCCTTCCAGCAAGGCCTGTCGGCTTATCCCTCGCCCTTCCATGAATTCAACAAAGCGCTCGGCATAACGTCCGGAAACCAGCGGAACTTCGTAAGCCATGCTGTTGATTTTAAACATTTATCAATCCCTCGACCGCATCCCTTTTTATTATCTTGTTTGAAAAAGGACCGTGACCTGTAAAAACCCATCCCGTGGTTACTACAGTATAAGCTGCCCGCCAAATACGACTTGCGGCTCTCCTTAACGAACAGGCAGGACAAAGTTACAAGCATCCATATAGCGTATTGTTATTTTCAATGAGCCTAATGGGCCGATTGATCAGCCCCTAACTGTATAGATTTTATTGATGGCGCCTCATTCAAACGGCGTACTTTAATTTTCGGCCACTCACCAATGTCTTTTTCGCCCTGATTTTATGCATGCAAAAAAAGAGCTTTTCCAGCAGTTGACCGCTAATGACAAAACTTCGGCCGCTTTGTCATCTTTCTTATCATCGCCGACAGAATTAACGTGATCTGATTCAAAGTTTATTTGTGACTGCCTTTTAAGGGCGGCGATATTCATCGATTCTCCCTGCCACGCTTGATAAATGAACAGAGCATCAGCCAGTCTTTTTTCTCACTGATAAAAGGTCGAATTACAAAGAAGTCGTATTTCGCGCAACAGCGGGTTTATAACAATAATTCAAGGAGCCATAACGATGACGTCCCTTCGCTACCCGGTGGCCGGCCTTATTCTCGTTTTTTTGCTTGCCTTCGGAATCTTTCTGGTTGCCCTGATGCCAGCGGCCGCCATGACGCCACTGCTACCCACTCCAGCCACAGATAATGCTTCGCTCCCGCCTCCCAAACTCTATGGACTCTGGTGGAATGGACAGGGGCAAGCGCAATGGGAAGGGCAACAGCTAGACATCACATGGCGCCTGGACTGGCGCGGCCTGACCCCCGGGCTGGAATTAGGCTTTGAGTCCGGTCAGGTCAATGCCACCGGGTGGGCCGGAGCAGACTGGGGGGACTGGCGTTTCGAGCATTGGCAAGCCAGTATCCCGATCGCCTTGCTCAATGACTTTTTGCCGCAAGGTAAAGCCGAGGGGCAGCTCGACATTTCACTGCCCCAGCTGTCACTGGCAGGCACCGAGATCAGCGCCATCAGCGGCAAACTTGCCTACAGTGGTGGCACCGTGACTCTGGGACCGGGAATGGACCGTCAGGTACCGGCCATTGATGGAAAACTGGAGATGGAAAAAGGCGTCCCCGTACTCACCGTTACCGGACCGGATCAACAATCGCTGGCCCATGCCAACCTGACAGGCAAAACCCTGACACTGGAGGTGTTCCGCGCCCTGCCCGCCCTGCTGGAAATGAGTGAAGGCGGCAACGCCACCGATGTGGTCTTCAGCACTCGTCAGGACCTGCCGGTATCGGCCCATTCCGGCTGAGCCGGGGGCGTCCAGAACGTCGCCAGGCCGATCACGGCTGCACTGAGTGCGGCCGCCAGCAGGAAATGCGACGCGTAGCCCAGCCAGGCCACACTGAAACCGCTGGCCAGCGTGAACGCCCCTACCGCGAACAGTTGCACGGACGCTTGCACTGTATAGTCACTACCTTCATGACCGGCGCGGCAGTAATCCATCATCACCACAAACAGCGCCACCGTGGACAGGCCGTCCGCCAATTGTTCGAACAGCGCCACCGCCCAGATCCACACCTCCGGCGGCGAGGTGTTTGCCCCCCAGCTTGCCACCCACCACCAGCCAATAAACGACAGCGCCTGCAAGCCGGCAAACCCGAACAGCGCCACACGGCGACTTAACCGCATCATTATCAGCCCCGCCAACCCGGCACCCGCCAGCCCGACCAATGAAGCCACCAGGTCCAGGGTGCCGATTTCTGCCAGGCTCCAGTGACTATCGACCAGGAATGGTTTGATCATGCGGGTGCCAAAACCATCCCCCACTTTGTAGCCAAGCAGGATCACCAGCCAGACAACCAATCCCGGCCGCCGCCAAAACAGGGCCAACTGACGCAGCCACCACCGCAGGGTCACCGGTTTGCGTGGGCGCACCGGTTCAAGAGGCTCATCAAATCGCCAGGCAGTGAGCGCCACCAACAGCAACATCGCAATAACGGTAAACAGCGTAGCTTGCCAGCCCAGCCAGCCGACCAGAATCAACAAGGCGCCGCTACCCAGAATCATGCCGACCTTGTAACCACTGACCTGAACGCTGTTACCCAGGCCACGCAACCTCGGCGTCAGTAGCCGGGCGGCTAGACCATCGGTGGCAATGTCCTGGGTGGCACTGAACAGGTTGAGCAGAAACAGCATCACGATCAGGACGGCGAACCCTGCGCCGAACAACCAGGCCTGAGGCAGCATGGCGGCCGCTGTCAGTACGCTCATCACTCCGGTCAGGCAGACCAGGATCCAGCGTTTTCGGTGATTGGGGCGGCCGCTGCCCCAGCGATCGACCCAGGGCGCCCAGATAAACTTCAGCGCCCAGGGCAAAGCCGGCAATGCCAGCAGGCCAATCCATTCCGGCGACAGCCCTGCATCACGGGCCAGCGCCGGCATGGATTTCCCCAGCAGCCCAGCAGGTAGACCCTGGGCGAAGTACAACATAGCCAGTGTGGCGAATAGAGGCGTACTTCTACCGCGCCCAGAGACCACGATCAGTAATCCCGGTGGAAGCTGGCCCACACGGTGATTTCTTCCCGGTCGTAATACAGATGGGCGGCTTTGATCACTGGTTCACCCAAATGCTCCATGCGCTCCATGGCCGTGGTGAGCTTTTCCAGCAGCTGCCAGGTTTCCTGGAAGCGACGTTTCATCGGCAGCTTCAGATTGAACAGCGCGGCATTCGCCCACCCCTGTGTGAGCCACTTTTCCATGTGCTGCAAGGTACGGGCGGGCTTGTCCACCACATCGCATACCACCAAATCCACCTTGCTGCGCGGGCGCCAGGTGAACGCATCTCCGGACACATGCTGCACCGGGTATTCATCCAGCAGGCGCGGATCCATCTTGCCGTGGTCCACCGCCTGAACACGAATCCCCCGCCGTGCCAGCTGCCAGCTCCAGCCGCCCGGAGCGGCGCCCAGATCCACCGCCGTCCTGGCGTTCAGTGCATCGGCACTGCCGAAGAAGCGAATCAGGGCTTCTTCCACTTTCAACGCAGAGCGGCTGGGCGCCTCTGCAGGTAATCGCAAGCGCAGCACGCCGCCTTCCACCAGTGGTATGGCGCTGGGGCTGGTGCTGACCCAGCCGTTGTGGGAGTCACTGAAGAAAAGGTGAACCCGTTGTTTTGCCTTTGCTCGCAGCAAACCGGCTTTTTTCAAGCGGGGTTCCAGTGCCTTGCGGAATCCCCGCAGGAAACGCTGTAATTCCCGGCCTTCATTGGTATCCGGGTGCTCCAGATAGAGCTCGGAAAACGGCCCGGCCTGCTCCAGCAGAGGCCACAGCGCGGTAATACGGTCATCCCCGATATCCGAAAACTCGCCCACACACACGCTCAAGGTGCGCGCAAAGATCAGCCCGCTATCCTGCAGGCTGGCCAGCGACCCCTGCTGGCTGTGCCACAGCACGTACCCGCTGTTGGCGGTGGCGCGGGGGTAACCCGCCACCATCTGGTCTGCCGCATGGAAATTCAGTTCGGCGGCCAGGTCCGTTTCAAAACCCGGCCGGCACAGGGCCAGCAGGGTCTCGGACTGGGAATTCAACAAGTCACTGTGCATGAAGGTCTCGCGCTGGTTACAATGTGGCCCATTGTCCTTATCACAACGGCTGGATCAATAATGAAAATAACACTGCCGCTGACTCTGGGCCTCTGTGCCTTGATTCCCCTCGCTCACGCTGACGAAGAATTGGCCCCACCGGATGTGGATTTCTACGCTGAAGCCCAGATGCTCCGGGCCGATATGGACCCGTACGGATTCGATACGGCGGACGGGCTGAATATTAAGATAGGTATGTGGCTAAACAGTGTAACGCTGGGAAAAAACAGCCGTTTCGGGCTGGAAGGCGGTTTCGTCAGCCAAAGCGAAATCTCCAATGACAGCCAGTTTACCCGCGCACCCAGTGTTTCCGAGCAAAACGCCGGGGCAAGCTCCGTCCGGGTACAGGAAGAAAACTCTCTGGATCTGGGCGGTTTTACGGTCGGGGCGCTGTGGCAATCGCCTTACTGGTTCTACCTCCGAGGCGGCGGCTACATTTACAATTTCAAGCAAGAGAATCGTCAGGACAGAATATTGCTGGACGGTAGCGGCAACACTGTCAACACGGTAAATGACGCCCCCGTTAGCGACAGCCAGAGCGGCATTGCTCCCTATCTGGGTGCCGGCCTTGCCGTGCCCCTGCTCGACAATCTTTCCCTGACCGTGGATTACCAGCAGACCCAGCTTGAGTCTGAAAGCTACGGCACCATGGGCATTGGCCTGCGTTATAGCAATTAAGCCGCAACACGCAGCATGCTTCACGCTTGCACGCGATGGGATTCTCTTAGCGTGATGCGTGTAGCGTGCCGCCTGGCCGCGTTACTTCACAAACACCACGGTTTTGTTGCCATCCACGATCACCCGGTCTTCCAGGTGCCAGCGCACCGCACGCAACATCACCTGCCGCTCCACATCCTGCCCCAATGAGCGCAATTCCGCCGCTGAATGACGGTGGCTCACTCGCTGCACGTTCTGCTCGATAATCGGCCCCTGATCCAGATCTTCCGTCACGTAGTGGCTGGTGGCACCGATCAGCTTTACGCCCTTGTCGTGAGCCTGCTGATAAGGGTTCGCCCCCACAAAGGCCGGCAGGAAGGAGTGATGAATATTGATCACTCGATGCGGGTAATGGGAAACAAAATTCGAACTGAGGATCTGCATGTAACGGGCCAGCACCACCACATCCACCTTGCCGTCGAGTTTGGCCAGGGTCTCGGCTTCCGCCTCGGCCTTATTGTCTGCATTGACCGGAATATGATGGTACTCGATGCCGAAGCGCTCCACTTCATCGCGCAAATCATCATGATTACTGATCACCATGGGAATGGTGGCAGGCAGATCGCCCCGGGAGGTACGCCAGAGCAGATCCATCAGCACATGATCGTGCCGTGACACCAACACCGCCATGCGTTTTTTCTCACTGGCGTAACTGATTTGCCACTGCATGCCATAGGGTTCAGCCACCCGGCTGGCAAAGTTATTGCGCAGCGCTTCCCGGGAGCAATCCAGTTCTGGTGTCTGGAACTCCAGGCGCAGGAAGAAGGTGCCGCCATGGGCGTCGCTGGAGTGCTGATCGAAATCGGTAATGTTGGCGCCGTGGTTGTACAGGAAGGTACTCACCGCGCTGATAATTCCCGGCTTATCCGGGCAGGTCACCAGCAGGCGTGCCGTGTCGGCATCATTAACTGTCATGGACGTCTCAGGGCTAATCGTTAGTGAGAGCAAGCATGGCGAACCTGTTACAGATTGACGCCAAAATGCTCTCGACGGAAATTGGACGGCGTTTTCCCGGTCCACTTTTTGAAGGCCCGGTGGAACGAGCTGGCTTCACTAAAGCCCATCAGCAACGCGATTTCGTCGATGCTCAGATCCGGCTTGGAGAGATAATACACCGACGCATCCTTGCGGATGGCATCCTTGATCTCCTGGTAGCTGGTGTTGGCTTCCTTGAGCCGACGCCGCAGGGTCTGCGGGGTCATGTTCAATTTGCCGCAGATTTCCGTGAAATCCGGGAAGCTGTTGCCGTATTCGTTGGAAATGATCGCGCGAATCTGTGCCGGCAGCCCCACATTATGAATGTTGCCGTCGAATAGCTGAGCCAGCGACTCCTTCAGGAACTTGGACAAAGACAGCTCGTTCTGCACCAGCGGCAAATCCAGGAAGTCCGCCCGGAACGTCACCGCATTCTGATCGGACATATACTCGATGGGGCAATCGAACAGAAAGCGATGCTCCTCATCATTGCGCACATCCGAGTAATCCAGTTTAACCTGCTGAGGCTCGATGGCCTTGCCCACCAGCCAGCTCATGAAGCGCAGCCAGATAAACAGGGACGCTTCGATAATCACTTCACGGAAGTCCAGCCGCGGATCAGCGACCACAACGAGCCTGGCCACCTCACCATCGCGCTCGATCCGGGACTGCAGGCTCAACTCGAACAGGTCATAAAAGCGGATGCCCCGTTCCACGGCAGAGCCCAGGTTCGGGCAGTTGATCACTGCATGGGCCATCATGGAAAAGGTGCCGGGCTTCGATTTACGGCCCTGCCCAAACCCCAGGAACTCATCCTGAGTCTGAGTCATGATCAGCAGCATCATCCGGATGAAGGTATCCCGCTCGATGGTTCCATCCGGATCATCCAGCATTTGCCGGGGAATATTACACTTGTCCAGAATCTCGGGAATGCTGGCACCGGAGCGAGCCGCGCCCTGCAACAGCTTCACCACCCGATTAATATTGATCGTTCTGCGATGGTACATCGACCTCCACCCTCACACCTTAGGGGAACCTTTGGATAACACCGTGTATCTTCAGCAGGCCCGGAAGGAGCGTTATCCTTCAGACCTCACACTCGCTGGCTTTCAGCCTGGCACACACCCGTTTTTGCAATGTCCTGGGAGGCATACAAACACCGCCAAAACCGCGTTTTGATGTGAGCACGCCTGAAAGCCTGAGCCTGCGTGGCGTTATTCAGAAACTCCAGGCATTACCATTAAGCGAAACCGCGCCCGTCAGCATTGTCATCGGCACGTTTATTGTTTGCCGGCCTGCTGTTTTCAAAGAGCCCGGGAGCGTCAATCATAAAGAAACTGGCCGGAATTAACATACTGTCTACCGCTGCAAAACCGTTGCAAGGTGATTCTGGCGTGAAAAACCGCCCTTCACACAGATTTCACCCTTGTTATCCCGCGCTGTCTACGATAAAAATCACTAATGAATGTTCTCGTCGTTGAAGACAACAAGGCTGTCAGCCTGATCATCTGCCGCATCATCGAAGAGCTCGGCCACCAGTATGTGCTGGCCGCAGACGGTGAGGCCGCACTGCGTCTATACCATCAACGGGACATCGACCTGCTGATCCTGGACGTGGAACTGCCCATTCTGGATGGTTTCACCGTGGCCCGGGACGTGCGTAATGGAAATGCCCATATTCCCATCCTGTTTATTTCCGGCAACAGCAGTGAAGCCTGCTTCCAGCAGTGTCTGGATGCCGGCGGCGACACCCTGATGCCCAAACCCTTGCGCCCCAGTGAATTGCGCACCTGGCTGAACAGCAGGCTTGTTACCCACCACAACAGCGCCCCTGCCTCCCCCGCCGCTGGCTGACAATGCTTGGCGCAATAAACAGGAAGCCTGCCTCGGGCAGCTATAAAAAAAGCCCGGCTGGATAAGCCGGGCTTTTTATGGAGCGCAATCTCAAGGGTTACTTGTAGATTTCGCCTTTTTCCGCTTTTTCTACCAGTGAAGCCGGCGGGTTGAAGCGCTCGCCGTAGAGCTTGGCCAGCTCCTGAGCCCGCGCAACAAAACCACGCAAACCACCTTCGTACTGGTTGATGTACTGCATCACACCACCCGTCCAGGCCGGGAAACCAATCCCGAAGATAGAACCGATGTTGGCATCCGCCACAGAGTCCATCACGCCTTCATCAAAGCACTTCACCGCTTCGAGGGACTCGATGAACATCATCCGTTCCTTGATGTCTTCGAACGGCATGTCCTTGCTGCCACCGAACGCATCGGCCAGACCGGACCACAGGTGCTTCTTGCCATTTTCCGGATACTCGTAGAAGCCTTTACCCTGCAGCTTGCCCGGGCGATCCAGCTCTTCGACCATCTTCTTCATGACCACTTCTGCCGGGTGCTCTGCGGGCGGCTCAGTCCCTTCACGCTTGGCATCATCACGGGCCGCTTTACCGATTTTCAGTGCGGTTTCCATGTTGATTTCATCGATCAGGTTCAGGGTACCCACCGGGTAACCCGCCTGCATGGCCGCTTGTTCAATGGACTGGGCATTGACGCCTTCACCCAGCATGGCGGTCCCTTCATTGGCGAAGGTACCGATCACACGGGTGGTAAAGAAACCACGGGCGTCGTTGACCACGATCGGGGTCTTCTTGATCTGCAGACAGTAATCGTAGGTCCTGGCCAGTGCTTCCGGGCAGGTGTCCTTGCCACAGATAATTTCCACCAGCGGCATCTTGTCTACCGGGCTGAAGAAATGGATACCGATAAAGTTATCCTTTTTCTTCACACCTTTGGCCAGGCCGGTAATCGGCAAGGAGGAGGTGTTGGAGCCCAGTACCGCATCCGGATTAACCACGTCTTCGATTTCCTGGAACACCTTGTGCTTCAGCTCGGTGTTTTCAAACACGGCTTCAATCACGAAGTCCACGCCATCCAGGTCTTTGGCATCTGCAGTGGCAGTAATGCGGCCGAGGATCTCTTCTTTCTTCTCCTCGGTCATCTTGCCTTTGGAGATTTCCTTGTCGAGAAGCTTGCGGGAGTAATCTTTACCCTTCTGCGCGTTCTCGGCAGAAATATCCTTCAACACCACCTGAGATCCGGAGCGGGCCGTTACATAAGCCACGCCTGCACCCATCATGCCGGCACCCAGAACACCCACTTTCTCGGCGCGGAATTTTTCAATGCCATCGGGACGGCTGGCACCACCATTAATGGCCTGCAGGTTGAAGAAGAACGCAGTGATCATGTTCTTGGCAACCTGACTGGTCACCAGTGACACGAAATAACGGCCTTCGACAAGAGAGGCGTTATCGAAATCTACCGCTGCGCCTTCGATGGCCGCAGACATGATCGCCAGCGGCGCCGGGTAGTTGGCACCCTTGAGCTGCTTCTTCAGGTTTGCCGGGAAAGCCGGCAGGTTAACGGCAAATTTCGGGTTCTTCGGGTCACCGCCCGGAATCTTGTAGCCCTTCTGGTCCCAGGGTTGCTGAGCCTTCGGGTTTGCCTTGATCCACTCGCGAGCCTTGGCCATCATCGCATCGCGATCCGCCACCAGCTCGTCAATCAGACCAATTTTCTGGGCTTTATCCGCTTTCATGCGCTGACCCTGCATCAGCACCTTCATCAGGCCATCCTGGATACCCAGCATGCGGACGATACGGGTCACGCCACCGCCGCCGGGCAACAGGCCCAGAGATACTTCCGGCAGACCGAACTGGGCGGATTTGTCATTGATGGCAACGCGGTGATGACAGGCCAGTGCGATTTCCAGACCGCCACCCAGAGCCGTGCCGTTCATGGCAGCGACCACAGGCTTGCCCAGTGTTTCCAGGACCCGCAGCTGACCCTTGATCTCGGTCACACCGGCCAGAAATTGCGGGCCATCTTCCTTGCGCGCCTTCAGCAGATCACGCAGGTCACCGCCCGCAAAAAAGGTTTTCTTGGCAGAGGTAATGATCACCCCGGCAATCTCGTCTTTCTCTTTTTCCAGACGCTCGACCACCGCCGCCATGGACTTGCCGTACAGCTCGTTCATGGTATTGGCAGACTGGTTGGGATCATCCAGGGTCAGAACGACGATATTGTCCGCGTCTTTTTCCCAACGAATAGCAGTTTGTTCACTCATATCTTTACTCCGAAATCGTTCGACGCGGCTTACAGACGCTCGATGATGGTGGCGATACCCATGCCACCGCCCACACACAAGGTGCACAATGCGAACTTCTTGTCGCGGCGCTCGAGTTCATCCAGTGCGGTGCCCAGAATCATGGCACCAGTGGCACCCAGCGGGTGACCCATGGCGATGGAGCCGCCATTGACGTTGGTGATATCCGGGGTGATATCCATGTCTTTCATGAAGCGCATGGCCACCGCCGCAAAGGCTTCGTTGATTTCCCACAGATCGATGTCGCTGGCTTTCAGGCCGGCTTTTGCCAGCGCCTTCTTGGCAGCCGGGCCAGGCCCCGTGAGCATGATGGTCGGATCGGCACCACTGATAGCGGTGCAAACCACCCGGGCACGGGCCTTCATGCCGTAATCCTTGCCCACTTTCTCGTTACCAAGCACTACCAGAGAAGCACCATCTACGATGCCTGAGGAGTTACCCGCGTGGTGAACGTGGTTAATCTTTTCCAGCCAGTGATACTTCTGCAAAGCAACCGCATCAAAACCGCCCATTTCGCCCATCATGGCGAAAGACGGGTTCAGCCCGGCCAGCGCATCGGCGGTGGAACCCGCACGAACGTGTTCGTCCTGGGCCAGTACCGTCATGCCATTGAGGTCTTTCACCGGCACTACGGATTTTTCGAAATAACCCTTTTCCCAGGCATTGGCAGCGCGGGACTGGGACTGAGCAGCGAACTCGTCCACATCACGGCGGCTCCAGCCCTCGATGGTGGCGATCAGATCGGCGCCGATCCCCTGGGGAACAAAGCCAGTCTCATAGTTGGTGATCGGATCCATCGCCCAGGCACCACCGTCGGAGCCCATGGGGATACGGCTCATGGATTCCACGCCACCGGCGAGAATCAGGTCATCCCAACCGGATGCCACTTTCTGGGCACCGGTATTCACCGCTTCCAGGCCGGACGCGCAGAAACGGTTCAGCTGATAACCCGCCACGGTATCCGGCAGACCCGCTGCCAGCGCCGCCGTCTTGGCAATACAGGCACCCTGGTCACCGACCGGGGTCACCACACCCAACAGCACATCATCAATGCGGTTGGTGTCCATATTCGGGAAACGGTCTTTTACTTCGTCGATCAGGCCTACTACGAGATCCAGCGGCTTAACCGTATGCAAAGAGCCATCTTTCTTGCCCCGACCACGGGGAGTACGAATGGCATCATAGATATAGGCTTCGGTCATGGAACCTTCCTCTTGCCTCAGGCATGTATCAGCGTTTGCTGACGGGTTATGAAGGGCTTGGGAGCCCGGTATAGGGTGGCAAGAGTGCCCCAGCCACTCCAATGTCTCAATGACAGGAGTTAACAGCGCCCGTGAGCGGAACGGGCAAGGCTGCAAGTCATTGAAAAGCTTGATGTCCGTGCGGCCAATGAATGTCCCCGATCACATGGTATGGTCGCGCCAATTCGTTTCAGGAGTATTCGCCATGTCACACAGCACAGAGGTTTTTCGTTCACTGCTCTCCTCCTCGCTGCAACAGGGCCGCGGTGTTGCCAGCAAAGGCCACAGCAACCGCCCGCAGGAGCCGCTGGAGCTCTACGACATGGAAGGCTGCCCGTTCTGTCGCCTGGTTCGCGAAGCATTAACGGATCTGGACCTGGACGTGATGATGTTCCCCTGCCCGAAAGGTGGCGACCGCTATCGCCCCCTGGTGGAACGGCTGGGCGGCAAGCAGCAATTTCCCTACCTGATGGACCCCAACACCGGCGAAGCCTTGTATGAATCCGCCGCCATCATCAACTACCTCTACCAGCAATATGGTGGCCGGCCGGCCCCGAAAAGCTGGCAATTGCGTCTGCGCACCGCCGCCGCAGTGGCCGCTTCAGCCCCCCGTGGCAGCCGCGGGATCCGCTGCCTGGACAGCCAAGCGCCGGAAAAACCGCTGGAGCTGTATTCTTTCGAAGCCAGCCCCTTTGCACGCCTGGTTCGTGAACGACTGACCGAACTGCAGCTGCCCTACCTGCTACGCCAGTGTGGTCGCGACCAATGGCAGGACTGGGTGCTACCGGTGGTGCGCAAACGCCTTGATATGGACTACGCCCCCAGCCAGCGCAATCGGGTCGATCTGCTGGCCCGGGCCGGCAGAATCGCTGTGCCCTACCTGATAGACCCGAACACCGGCAAGGAGTTGTTCGAATCCGAGGCCATTCTCGACTATCTGGACCAGACCTACGGCCGCTGATCCCCACCCTGTTTCGCCATGATGACGGGGTACCGATAAATGGTGCCCCTTTTCCCTTCTACCCCCCACTTTTTAGTGCTATATATCCAATGGCAGGTTGCATTCGTGGCAGTACGGAGCTGACCTGCAAAACGGCAAGTATCCTTTAACGTTGGAAAGAGAGTGGCACCATGAGTCGTCGCCAATTTGATGACTACGACCCGAATGAGTGGGAAGAAGAGCACAAGCGTGCAGAGCGTGAGCGCCGCAAGCGAGACGCCAAGCGTCATAGACATGATGATGAGAAAGGAGAGGAAAGCCGGGACCGCCCACGTCCACAGGCTTACTGATTATATCGCCTTCTGATCAACCCTGGGCGTTACCGGTTTCTCGACGAGGGTTGCCGAAAGAGATAGGGCCCGGTTACTGCTACGCCTTCCCGGCCTTGCAGTAACCGCTGATCGCTCCTCCCCGCTATTCCCCGTAACGGCTCACCAGCTTCGACAGCATGGTTGCGGTCTGCTCGTCCGTTGCCAGACGAAACCCGCCCCGCCAATGGCCATTGTCCAGATAGTTATGCCATAACGGTTCTGCGCTCACATGCAGTTCACGCTGTCCGGACAGGTTGAAAGGCAGCATCAACACCATCTCTTGCAAGGTTTGCGGTGGTACGCCTTTACCCGCCAGGCAAACCCCCTGATCTGTAATATTCAGGATATGACCGATTGGCCGCTGGTCGGCGCACACTCGCACATTAACCCTCAGCCTGGGCCGGCTGAATCGTCGACGTTCCATCACACCCCTCCTTCTCAGGGAGTCTGTTACTCCCAGTCTCCGCCGGCTTTGTGTACCATGCAAGTTAGAGACGATGAATTTTGTGGAGCAGTTCCATGGACTCCGACGATGATCTGTTTCGCCAGGAGATGGCGGATGTTACGCCGATAAAGCCGGACAACCGGGTTCAGGAACGTACACCCCGTCGTGAACTCTCTATTCGTGAACAATTACGTCGTGCCGCCGCCGTGGACGATCGCAAAGACCGCAACCCGCTGACTGTTCCCGAACAGGTGCAGCCCGTCGGGCCACTGGATATCGTCGGGCTAAAAAAAGATGGCGTGCAGGAAGGTGTGTACCGCAAATTACGGCTGGGCAAGTATGAGCCTCAAGATGTGCTGGACCTGCATCGGGTTCGCTTGATGGATGCCCGCAACCTGGTACAGCAGTTTCTGGAGAATGCCCACAACAATGGCATGCGCACCGTGCTGATCAGCCACGGCAAGGGGCTGCACAGCGAACGGCCCGGCTTTCTGAAAAGTTACGTGATGCACTGGCTGGAAGAAAGCTACCTGGTGCTAGCCTTTCACAGCACACCCGCCAACCGTGGCGGTAGCGGCGCAACACAGGTGCTGGTTCGCAAGAACGGGCAGGCACGCCAACGCAACCGGGAGTTCTTTATTGAAGCGGGAAAACACCAGAGATAGTTTAGCGTTCAACGTTGAAAAGCGCGGAGATCGTCGAGAATCCGACAGAGCTGCGCTGCAGCGCTGCCAGCCGCGAGCTAGGTGCCTGCCCGTCAACCCAGGAAACTCTCGCGCTTTCAACTTTCATTTTTGAACTTTCAACTCTCTTTACCGCTTGATCCGGTTTAACCCGTTAATCGCAGCCACCCGATAGGCCTCCGCCATGGTTGGATAGTTGAAGGTGGTATCAATAAAGTACTCCAGCGTGTTGTTTTCACCCGGTTGGCGCATGATCGCCTGGCCCACATGGACGATTTCCATGGCCTGGTAGCCGAAACAGTGAATACCCAACACCGCCAATGTTTCGCGATGAAACAGAATTTTCAACATACCCACCCGTTCGCCGGTAATTTGCGCCCGGGCCAGGTTCTTGAAGAAAGCCTGGCCCACATCATAGGGCACCTTGGCTTCGGTCAATTCCTGCTCGGTTCGCCCAACGCTACTGATGCCAGGAATGGTGTAAATTCCCGTGGGCACATCCGTGACCTGGCGCACTTCGTCACCAGCAATGGCAGCCGCACAAAAACGCCCCTGGTCGTAGGAGGCACTGGCCAGTGATGGCCACCCCACCACATCACCGACGGCATAGAGCGTGTCCATCTCAGTCTGATAGCGCTCATTGACCTTGAGCTGCCCACGACTGTTGGCTTCAACGCCCACGTTTTCCAGGCCAATATTCTGGGTGTTCCCGGAACGGCCGTTACACCATAACAAGGCATCCGCGCGCAGTTTCTTGCCGGATTCCAGCTCCAGCGTTACGCCCTCGTCATCCGCAGTCACCCGTTTGTAGTGTTCCCCCTGGCGAATGGTGCAGCCCTGCTCACGCAGGTGATAGCTGAGGGCATCGGAAATTTCCGTATCCAGAAAATCCAGCAAATGCTCACGGGAGTTCACCAGATCGACCCGGATGCCGAGCCCGGTGAAGATGCAGGCATACTCCGAGCCGATGACCCCGGCACCATAGACAAGGATATGCCGCGGCGTATGGTCCATGGTCAGGATGGTATCCGAGTCGTAGATGCGCGGGTGAGAGAAGTCCACGTCATCCGGGTGGTAGGGGCGTGACCCCGTGGCGACCAGAATATTGCGGGTTTTCAGCAAGTGCTGGCGGCCTGCGTGGTCATCGACCCGCACTTCTTGCGGCGACAGAATCTCGCCGCGGCCCCCGAACACGGTGACCCGGTTACGAACATAGAAGTCCGTTCGAACCTGAACCTGGGAGTCTATTACCTCGCGGGTACGGGCAATCAGGTCTTGCCAGCGAATTTCGCGGGGCTTGATGATGCCCCGTAGCAAGGGATTCCGCTGGGTACGAATCACCTGGCGCACCTGATGCCGCAACGCCTTGGAGGGAATTGTGCCCCAGTGGGTGCAATTCCCGCCCAACGACGACTGATCCTCGACGATCGCCACCTTTAGATCTTTCTTGGCCGCCTGCATCGCCGCCGCTTCACCCGCAGGGCCACTACCAATCACCACAAGATCCCAACCGGCACTGATATCCATTCACCTCTCCTTTGCACGAATAGCCAGAGTATAGGGAGGTAGCCGGACAAGCACGAGTTAGACTAGAGTTGGAAATGAAAGAAGGAGCTAGATCATGGATGAAACAAACGCGAAAAAACCCTCACTGGTGGCCCGTAGCGGCCGCAAATCCGGGCACTGGCTGATAGCTCACCCCATGGGCGCGTTGCAGATTCTGCTGGCGATTCTGGCCATCATTATCGTTTTCCAGAACCTGGAACCCACCAGCATCGATATTCTGTTCTGGACCCTGGTGGACATTCCCAAGCTTGTATTGCTGATGTTCAGCATGCTGTTCGGGGCTGTGGTGTGGGAAACCCTGCGGCGGGTGCTACGCCGCCACTCGGCGACGCAGCAAAAGGATTAGCCCACCCAGCATTGCCCAACCAAAACTGCCACCTGACCCGGCAGAGGTTTCATCGTTGGGATAGGAAACCGTAAAGGTGGCCTGCTGCGAAACGGTGCCGCAGTTGGTGTCTTCAACCGTCAGGGTGAAAACATCCTTGAAGGTGTTGTAATTGCTCTGCGGAATATAGGTGACGGTGCCGTTGTCATTGTCGATAAACAAACCGGCGCCCACCACATTGCCGTTTTCATCTTTCTTCGCAAAGCTCGGTGCCTGACTGACAGAAATATCGTAATTGCTCCAATCAATTTCCGCGTCCGGGTCATCCGGATCTGATGCTGTCAGGTTGAACCTCACCGTTGCCCCCGGCTGGTTCATTTTCGACTGGTTGTCCAGAGCGGGCGCCTTGTCGTTGATCGTCATCACCACTGTCGCCGCATCAGTCGCATTGACCGAGACGCCATTGCTGTCCTCAAACGTGTACAGGAACGCCATTTTCAGTGGATTGTCGTCGGTGCTTTGACACACACTGGACTCAAAACCCGTTGTCGTCGGGGGCGTAAAGAGCACTACACATTCATCCGCCACATCCCCGTCTTCGAACAGGTCCGGATTGGCATTAATGACTTTCTGGGAAATGGGCTCGCCACAGCGCAGATCGTAGCCGTCTCGGTCTTCGTTATAATAAAGCCAGACGAAATCAATGATTGCACCATCCACACTCGGATCAGACGCGCCGCTCAGTACATAACGTGTTTTTTCCGTCATGTCCGGTTGGTACTGATCACCAGTGCCCGCATATTTCACCGGATCCGAGCCTGTCACAATCTCGGCATGCTCAAAGGTGAATACATTAGCCAGGAACAGGCTGGGGTCCACCTCATCCAGATAAAGAATCTCGGCCCCATCACTGGCCAGATCATTATCCAGAATATCCACCGCCACCTGGCGATTTGGGCGGTTCTTATTGGTGCCTTCATCGTCGCCGGCGGTGATTTTCTGGTACTCGAAGGCACCCAGATCACAACGACCGCCGGAGGTTCGCGAGATGCCACGCAAATCCACGGAACGGCAACGCAGAGGCGTTCCAGTGCCGCTGACCAGGGTTTCATCATTGCCCTTGTCCACCAGGATGGCGTCGTTTTCCGGGTCACTCATGGACAGGAATGGTGGCGTGTAATCATCCGCCACCCCGTCTTCCCCACTTAATGTGCTATCCAGGTCGGCGCTTCCCAATGATGCCTGGTTATTGCTTTCTGTTGTTGCTCCACAGGCAGCATCGGAAAAAGCGTTGTAGTGGCTTTCGTGCAATACAGTGGCGCCACTGGTGCACGCCGCCCCACTGTCGAAGTAAATGCTGTTGGCCATCTGGATTTCTGAAGGGGCATCGCCGAGATCAATCCCCAATCCTCCGCCGGCATTATTCATGAAGGTACTGTTCATGATGGTCGCCCCCACCACGATGTTGCTCAGATCCAGCGCCGCGCCTTGGGGCGACATATTATCGACAAAAGTGCTGTTGGAAACTGTCACGGAGCCCAGGTTGATATTGGCATCCAGTACACCGCCCTTGGTGACACTGGTATTGGCCTCAAAGGTGCTGTCGACCATGGCCACCGTCACTTTGTCGTTGTTCTGCGTAGTGGTTGAGACTACCCCCCCTGCCACAGCGGCTGTGTTGTTGTACACATAGGCGCGGTTGAACGTCACTAATTTTTCATTCCCCGCATTGGAGCGCACATAGGCCACCCCGGCAGAGGCATCGGCATGGTTGTTGGTAATCACCACACGATCAAAAATCACCGAGCCACCGGTGGTGATCACCGCACCGCTGCCGGCCTCACCGCTACCCGTCGCAACCCCGTCTTCCAGCGTCAGATAGCGGAACGTGACACCGGGATGCCCTGAACTTGGGTTCGGCGGCTCCACTTCGAAAAGACGTTCCGTGCCGTTGCCGATAATTCGGGTCAGCGTTTCTTCATCATCCGCAGGGTCCAGATCGCGCACCCCCTTGCCCACCAACTCCACACTGCCACCCTCAATAATCAGGGTTGTGGCCAGGTGAATCTCGCCTGCCGGAATAAGAATCCGGTCAGACGAGTTGCCGCCATAGGCGCAATCCGGGCTGCCGGAGCCTCCAGCATTTTCCAGCGCTTCGCGTAACGTGCATTTTCCATCGTTGGTAATGGGCGGAAATTGATCGACGAGAGAGTTCACCTCAATATCCACCGCCAACGCAGGACCGCTGAACAAGGCAGAAACCAGAGCTAGCGCTCCCTTTAACGACAGGCGATAGCGGCGAATCAGCCCAGCCAGGGCCAGAAGAGCAAGCATCATGCCGCCCTGGGCGCCAATACTCTTTTTTTCGGTCAATCCACTGGCAGGTTCAGCCACCAGGTTAGTGATTTCACTCTGGTTCTGGCCAAGGTCCGTACCACCGAAAAAGGCGTCCTTGTCTACCTCGTAGCGCAACTGGTCCACGCCGTGGAAAGATGAGCTCGGTGTGTAACGGATGCGGGGATAACCATCGGCATCGATCTCAACTCGAGCCGAGCCTCGACTTGGCTGAGCGACCACTACCAGACAGCGATCCTGGATCGCGTCAGCAATGCAGTCGGTCTCGCCGATATTACACACCCCTTCGGTTACCACTACGTCTTCCAGCAAACCGCAGTCCACTTCGGTATCATTGCGGTCGTTCTCCAGCACATCCGCCAGTACTGACTGGCCACTGATCAGATCGACTTCATCCGGTTGTGCTCGCGCCCGCAGAAATTCCACCGCCCCCACATCACAACGACCCGCCGGGCCACCGCGTGAGTTACCGCGGTTATCGGTTGATTCACACTGGTCCACCGTAGCGGTTTCCGGGCTGGCGCGATCAAACAGACTGGGCGCCATGGGATCACCCGCCAACGCTGCAGGGGTCGGGTTGGGCAGCAAGCCAGGGTAAGGTCCACCGATCTCTTCGGCAGTCATCAGTGTGCAAGCACCAGCGCCAGTACCGGCGCAAGGCACGCGATCCATGCCAAGGAAAATATCCGCTTGCGCGGTATTGGGGTTATTGGTCACGGGCGTGCCCAGGGTCTGCTCTTCAGGCTCCGGGCAATTAGCATCATCGGTAATGGTGAACAGCAGGCGCGCTGCTGCGTCTGCCGGACTGGCCGTGCCGTCCAGCACCGGGCCAGCGCAAGCACCAACACTGTTACCCACCATGACGCTATGCAGAATTATATCGCGCGTTGTCGCATCGGCAGGGTCATCAAACTGGGTTTGCGCCAACGTGAGAGCGACACCATCATTGAAGGCGATAGTCATGTTGGCCAGCACCGCCACGTGATCCGTGGAGACCACGTTAAGCACGCCACCGGTATTATTGACCACCATGCCGTTGGCCAATTCCAGATTCACAGTGGCATCTGGATCCCCATTGATGTGAATAGCGCCGGCATCGGCAGCGCCCGACCCAGCTTCGTTATCGGCCATATAAAAATCATAGCCAATAATCGAACCTTTAAAGGTATCCGAGCTGGCAATAACCGCGCCCACACCGGTGGCGACATTGTTTTCAAAACGCCCGCCGGCGCTGAAGACAAGGCCTGAGCCTTCCTCCAGATACATGGCCCCGCCATTCGTTGCCATGCCCTGATTCATGGACACGTTCGCCGCGATAATGACCGGCCCCATGGCATAAATCAGACCACCATTATCGACACCAGCATTACCATCGGTCAGTTCAAGATTGGTCAGCGACATGGCGCCACCATCGTAGACATGGATCAATCGGGAATTGCCTGCTGCGGTGATCACCGGCAGGGTTTTGCCTTCAGGTTCTTCGAAAGCATCGAGGATCAAATCGAACTTAACCTGGTTGCTCAAGGGCTCGATATCCGTCGCTGTCACCACGGGCGGGTCCACCGACGTGTCTTCGGTGAACTTGATTTGCTCGCCATTGCCGACGGGCAACTCGCCCTCGGTCAAGGTATAGACCTTGCCTTCCTGAAGTTTGATGGTATCGCTGGCGCCTCCGGCCTCACAGGCCCCCACGGCAATACGGTAATTGCTGGCATAAAGGGCTTCTCGCAAGGTGCAGGTACCACCGGCGTTGCTGGTCGTCACCTCCCAGCGGGTGGTTTCATCCCAAACGCCGTCAGTGTCATCGCCATCCACGGCCACGACAGTAACCACTGCATCACTCGTGTTATTGATTTCATAGACGGTTGCATGGGAGGTGGCCGCAACAATCAAGGCGCAACCAGCAAGGCACTGCTGTAGCCCAAAGTGGCGCATTTTGTTCTCCTGCAGGCTTTTTGCCTGGCGTTATTGTTCTAATGTGGATCTTGCGCTTGCGGGTATACAAATAGAGGCATCGTGTCGCCTGCCAAGCGCGCACGAACGTGTAACCCAATGTAATCAATCGCAATATATCGCCAATTCAGGTAGCGAACTGTTGTTTATTCGTTAAGCGCCCTTTTTTACCACCCCAGCGCATCCTTGACAAAGGGAATCGTGACAGAGCGTTGTTGCGCCAGGGCCAGACGGTCCAGATCGCTCAATAATTCCATCAAGGCGCCAGCGGAACGTTCACTGCGCAATACGATGTAATGGGCCACTTCAGGCTCCAGCCGCAAGCCTCGCGCCCTGGCTCTTTCCTGTAATAGCGCCTGTAAATCCTCGTCTTCCAGCGACATCAGCCGGTAAACCGGCCCCGCCGCCAGACGGGTAGCCAGATCAGGCAGCATCAAGCCCATGGCTCCCGGCGACGCATTGGCGGTGACCAGTAATCGTCCGCCCAACGACATCAGCCGGTTATAAAGGTGGAACAGAGCTTCTTCCCAGGCAGGCAGGCCGGCAAATAACTGGCAATCATCTATGGCCAGCAATCCGAACTGTTCCATGGATTCCAGCACGTCAGGAACCAGTGGGATGATTTCACTGGCAGGCAGCAGGCAGGCATCCAGACCATTGTGCTGGGCCAGACGCACTGCACCTTCCAGTAAATGGCTTTTGCCCTGCCCGTCACCGGCCCAGAAAAAAGCTTGCCGGTCGACACCTTCCACGGCCTCATGCAGCCCGGCAACGGCTGCGCCATTGGGGCCCGCGTGGAAATTATCCAGGGCATTGCCCTCGCGAAGTTGCAGGGCCAGGGGAAGTTGCGCACTCATCGAATCAACGCCAGCAGTAATGCCATTGGGGGCCGGCCACCGCCGGATCCGGGCAGGCACGCAGCTGGGGAGACAGTTCCAGCAGGTTGCGCAACTGCTCGTCGCTGGCACTGAAATCCAGCCCAAAGGTCAGCGTGGTACCGGAGGCCTGTACCAGTGAGGCTCGGCGCATCCCGCTCAGGCCCGCCAGAAACTGCTGTAACGTGAACCAGTCTTGCAGCTGGTCGACCTGATCCACCACCAACAGGGTACGCAAATCGCTTACTGCGCCTTTCACCGCATAGCGGGCGGCCAGCTGGTCGGTGACACGGTCGATCAACGCAGTAACAGCCTCTTCGTCGTTCGCCGTTTTCTCCCGGCCGTCTTCCAGAGTGCTTTTGTCTTTCAGGACTCGCCAGCTCACCGTGGCCGGCTCGCCCTGGTACAGCACTGCAGCAGCAATCAGCTCATGGGGGTAGCGGCTGGAGGCGTCACGCAATTGCTGATCGAACCGGCCACGGATGTCCGCCACGTTCAAACGCCCCTGATCCTCGCTATCCCACTGCGGGATGACCAGGGTCAGGCCACGTCGCTGGGCTTGCGCAACCAACTGCGCATAAAGCGGATGACCTTCCACCACCATTTCGCCGCGGCCTGCGCCCTGCTCCACCAGCCAGAGCAGCACCCGGGGCCGGGGCATTCCCCACACCGATGCGCCCTGCTCCGCCATGAAGGCCATCAGGCCATTCACGTCATAACGGGCCTGCAAGGCACTGCTGCCATCATCCAGCGTGTTGTAATCGTAGCGGGTCACCCAACGATCCAGCCGCGAGGCCGCCTCACTGGCCACCGCCTCATTGAGTACATCCCGCTGCCCACTCAGACGCACCAGCATCTGCTCCAGGCCCTCGGCCAGCGCGTCCTGCCGCTGCGCGTCGCCACGGCCATCCACCGGCACCTGCACTGTATCCAGCGATTCCGCCTGGGCCAGCAGGCTCCATCCCAACAACACGGCCAACAATCCAATAAAACGCATGGGCGCTCATTCCAACCGAAAATTCAAGCGCGCTATTATCACCTATTCACCTCAGCCACGCGAACCCGTTTCCGGCAAATTACAGGGCAAATCACTGAGCGAAGCGACCTTCTCAGTCAGACGAAACCCGCTTTCCCTCAGTTTAACGCCCCAAGGCGTCACGCAGAGGTTCCCCAGCAGGCAGGCCCGTTGCTAGAATACGCGCCTTCACCAACCCGGAGCCCCCCATGACCGAACAGAAACGGCCACTGACGTACCGTGACGCAGGTGTCGATATCGACGCCGGTAACGAGCTGGTTAAACGCATCGCCCCTGTTGCCAAGCGGACCCGTCGCCCGGAAGTGCTGGGCGGTCTCGGCGGTTTCGGCGCTCTCTGCGAGTTGCCCACCAAGTACAAAAACCCGGTTCTGGTGGCAGGCACTGACGGTGTGGGTACCAAGCTGCGGCTGGCCATCGACCACAACCGTCATGAAAAAGTGGGGGTAGACCTGGTCGCCATGTGCGTTAACGACCTGATCGTGGGCGGGGCCGAACCCCTGTTCTTCCTGGATTACTACGCCACCGGCAAGCTGGACGTGGAAATCGCCACCAGCGTGGTCACCGGTATTGGCGAAGGCTGCGAACTGGCTGGCTGCGCATTGATCGGCGGCGAAACAGCGGAAATGCCCGGCATGTACGAGGGCGAAGACTACGATCTGGCCGGCTTCTGCGTCGGCGTGGTGGAAAAAGACGGCGTACTGGATGGCAGCAAGGTAGAAGCCGGCGACAAGCTGATCGCCCTGGGTGCCTCCGGCCCTCACTCCAATGGCTACTCCCTGATCCGCCGCATCATGGCCCAGGCAGACACTGACATCGATCTGGACGGCAAGCCGTTGATCGAGCACCTGCTGGAACCCACCCGCATTTACGTTAAGCCCCTGCTCAAGTTGATTGAACAGGTGCCAGTCCACGCCATGGCACACATCACTGGCGGAGGCCTGCCAGAAAACCTGCCGCGGGTGCTGCCGGACAACGTCCGTGCCGTGATCGACACCAAGAGCTGGGAATTCCCCGCCGTGTTCCAATGGTTGCAGCAGGAAGGCCAGGTACCCGCCTTTGAGATGTACCGCACCTTCAACTGCGGCGTCGGCATGGTCATCGCTGTCCCCGCCAGCCACGTGGACGACGCCCTCGCCCTGCTGGAAGCCGAAGGCGAAAACGCCTTCCTGATCGGCGAAATCCAGGCCGGCGACGGCGAGCCGGACGTAGTGTTGGACGGACTGCCAGAGTGACACACCAGCTGGCGGTATTGATCAGCGGCTCGGGCACCAACCTGCAAGCGATCATGGATGCCCAAAAAGCAGGTACCCTCGACGCCGAGATTGCTGTGGTGTTCTCCAACCGCGCCAACGCCGCCGGCCTCGAGCGGGCAGCACAGGCGGGCATCCCCACCGCCAGCCTGGATCATCGCGACTACCCGGACCGGGAGCAGTTCGACCAGGCCATGATCGAGGTGCTCACCCCCTACGCCCCGGATACCGTCGTGCTGGCCGGTTTCATGCGCATCCTTTCAGCTGTCTTTGTCCGCCATTACGCCGGGCAACTGATCAACATCCACCCGTCCCTGTTGCCCAAATATCGCGGGCTGAATACCCATGCCCGCGCCCTGGAAGCCGGCGACAGCGAACACGGCTGCTCCATTCACTTCGTCACTGAAGAGCTGGATGGCGGCCCACTGATTGCCCAGGCCCCCATTGCGGTGCATGCGAACGATACCGTTGATTCCCTGTCCAAGCGTGTACAACAACGCGAACACCTGCTCTATCCTCAAGTGCTGCAATGGCGGGCACGAGATAGACTGGAACTGACTGACAACGGAGTCCTACTGGATGGGAAGCCACTCCCTGCGCAGGGTTACGCACTGGCGTAACCCTCTACGCACACCCCTGATTTTCGCTGGTATCCTGCTGGCGAATCTGGCCTTTTCTTCCGCCGCCACCGGGGACGAAACGCCATCACCGTTCCGTCTGGACTACCGCCTGAAAAGCGAAGGCATTCCATTCAGCATCGTCGCCACCCGCTCTCTCAGCCAGGTTCAGGACGGGCTCTGGAAAATGGAAGTCCACGCCAAAAACTGGCTCGGCGAGATTCGCGAAACCGCCCTGTTCAACTGGCAAGGCTGCACCCCGCTGAGCAATTACTACGGTTACGAGCGCCGCGGACTGGGCAAGGTCAAAGAGGCCAAGCTGCATATTGATCGCCAGACCGGCGTGGCCGCCAGCGAACGTACCGACAAACCCATGCGCAGCTACGACGTGAGCGACAACGCCACCGATGAACTCTCCGTCTCCCTGGCCCTGCAGTGCGAATTGCGCGACGGCGCCAAAGAAATAGAACTGCAGGTGGCCGATGAACGTGCGCAGAAAACCCACCACTACACCGTCACTGGCGCGGAAACACTGACCATCGACGGCGACAAGGTGAAAACACTGAAAGTGCAGCGCCAACGCGGCAAGAACAGCGACCGGCAGACCTACATGTGGTTCGCACCGGGTCATGACTATACGCTGGTGCAGCTGATGCAGAAGAACGACGATGGCGAACACCTGATGACCCTGCAATCACTGAAAGGACTCTGAGCGTGCGGTTGATTTCACTTTTGCTGGTGCTGGCCAGCAGCCTGGCCACAGCCAACGAACCCCTGGCCCCCTTTTCTGCCGAGTTCCGTATTTATGTGAACAAGCTGCCTACCCCAGTCAAAGCCGAACTGGTGCTGGAACCGGCAGAGGGCGACGACTACTACCATATGTTGCTCAAGGCGAAATCGTTTCTGCTCAGCAACACCGAGGAAAGCTATTTTCACTGGCGTGACTGCCAGCCCCGCACAGCGCGCTACGTGCATGAGTTCAAAGGGTTCGGTCAGCGGCGCTTCCACCACATGGATTTTGAGTGGAACCCGCCACGGGTGCACAACGAATCCGAAGACGACAAGGAAAGCCTGGATATTCCCGACGACACACTGGATGAGCTGACGATTCTGCTACGCGGGCGCTGCGTGTTTGCCACCGGCGACAAGTCTTACTCGGTGACCAGCGTGTACGGCGACAAAGTGCGCGAGCATCATTTTGAAGTGATCGACAGGGAAATCCTGAAAACACCGCTGGGCAAACTGGATACCCTGCTGGTGGAAAAGAAGCGCACCGGGGACAGCAAAGAAAAACGGCGCACCCTGTTCTGGGTAGCGCCGCAGCTGGATTACATGGTGGTGCAGGCAAAACACATTGAGAGCACCCTGTTGAAAGCCGAGATGATCATGATCGACTACAACGGCCCGGAACTCGCCCCGGACTCAGCGCCCACTTCAGACTAGGCCCGTGGCAGGGTCACGCCACGCTGGCCCTGGTACTTGCCGCCCCGATCCATGTAGGAGGTTTCACACACCTCATCAGACTCGAAGAACAACATCTGCGCCACGCCTTCGTGGGCATAAATTTTTGCCGGCAGCGTCGTGGTGTTGGAAAACTCCAGCGTCACATGCCCTTCCCACTCGGGTTCCAGCGGCGTGACATTAACGATAATGCCGCACCGTGCGTAAGTGGATTTGCCCAGGCAAATGGTCAGCACATTCCGGGGAATGCGAAAATATTCCACCGTGCGCGCCAGCGCAAAGGAGTTCGGCGGAATAATGCAATACTCCCCCTTCACATCCACAAAGCTGCGTTCATCGAACGCTTTCGGGTCAACCGTGGCGGAATGGATATTGGTGAACACCTTGAACTCGTCGGCGCAGCGCACATCGTAGCCATAACTGGACACGCCGTAGGAGATCAGCTTCTCACCATTCTCATCCGCGCGAATCTGCCCAGTCTGAAATGGCTCGATCATGCCTTTCTCGGCGGCCATGCGGGAAATCCAGCGATCCGATTTAATAGTCATTTACGCCTCAATGTTTCAGAGTGGTTAGCGTTCAAGCGGCCAATGGTATAGACGCCGGACGCCGGACGCCAGATGTCTGACGCAGCCGACCGGCCCCCTCATCGGGCTCTTGTTCAATGCTGCGTCACACTGGGAAACGCCCGCTTGCCGACTTCCGTCAGTGATAGCCGGGCCGCCAGGCGCCGGGCTGCTGCCCGGTAAAGTGCAGCCTCGTCACTGTCGGGGAACGCCTGCATCACCGGTTCGCCCTTGTCCGACTGCTCGCGGATGCGCAGGGACAATGGCAGCGCAGCCAACACCTCAGTGTCATAATCCGCTGCCATCTTGTCGCCACCGCCCTGACCGAAAATAGCCTCCTGATGCCCGCACTGGCTACAGACATGCATGGCCATGTTTTCCAGGATTCCCAGCACCCGGATATCCACCTTGCGGAACATTTCCACGCCCTTGATGGCATCCAGCAACGCAATATCCTGCGGCGTGGTAATCACCACGGCACCGGCTACGGGGATTTTCTGGGCCAGCGTCAGCTGGATGTCCCCAGTGCCGGGGGGCAAATCCACCAACAGATAGTCCAGCTCATGCCAGCGGGTCTGTTCCATCATCTGCACCAGCGCGCCGCTGGCCTTGGGCCCACGCCACACCACCGGTGTCTGCTTTGTGGTCAGGTACCCCATGGACATGGTCTGCAAACCGTAGGCGTCCACCGGCACAAAGAATTTGCCTTCCAGCACTTGTGGGCGGGTACCGTCGGGCAGCCCCAACATCAACGGCTGGCTGGGCCCGAACACGTCCGCGTCCAGCAACCCAACACGGGCGCCCTCCGCCTGTAATGCCAGCGCTAGATTCACCGCCGAGGTGGATTTGCCCACCCCGCCCTTGCCGGACGCAACGGCGATGATATTGGCGACCTGGTCCCGCGCCGGCAGGCTGCTTTGCGCCCGGTGCGGCACAATGCGACTTTCCACCGTCACTGACAGGGAGCGCTGCTCCAGCACCGGGGCCATGTGGGCGTGAATGGCATCAATCAGCGCGTCACGAATACTGTCGCAGGGATAACCCAGAGTCACCGTGGCCGTCACGGCTGCATCGCTCAACTGAAACGCACTGATGCCATTCACCTGATTCAGGCTGACACCCAGATCCTCGGGAATAAAATCGCCCAGGTGCTGTCGAATCTGCTGCTCCGATTTATCCATGGCTGAACTCATGACTGTACTCACCGATTGCCTCTGCCTCACGAGCTGCGATGATAGGGGCTAACGGACCAACAACCAAGGGGACCTTTGCCCTGCGTTTTGTAAGGGAAACCATTCGTTTAAACGGTTTGTGCGAGATGAGTTGCGTAAACCTGACCGATCAGCAAAATAGAGCTTTGCCGCCTGCACGGCAGTACAAGGAGATATCATGAAAGTTGTATCCGCTGCGACCCTGTTGATCGCTGGCACACTGGCGTTGACCGGTTGCGACAACACCACCATCAATACCACCCGCGACAGCATTACCGTGTCCGGTAGCGGCGAAATCAACGCCCAACCGGATCGCTTCACCGTGGTCGCCACCGCCAGTGAAAATGGCGATGATATTGCCGACATGAAAGACCGCGTGGACGACGCCGTCGGCAATATGCTGGATCTGGCCGATGATCTGGATATTGAAGAAAAATCCGTCACTGCCAGTACCATGCGTGTCTCTCCCCAATGGCAATACCAACCCGAGCGCAAACTGATTGGCCATCAGGTCAGCCGCGACGTGAGCTTCAAGGTTGATGGCCTTGAAACCTATGCCGAACTGCTGGAAGGGTTAGCAGAACAGGGCGTACGTAACATCCGCCCCACTGGCGCTGAGGTCAGCAACCGCGACGAGCTGGGCAACCAGGCACTGAAAAAAGCCGTGGCCGATGCCCGCCAACGGGCAGAAATTATTGCCGAAGCCGCCGACCGCGATCTGGGTGAAGCCTTCGAAATTCAGGCCCAGGGCATTCACCACCCGCAACCGGTGATGATGATGGCTCGCAGCAAGGAAAGCGGTGCCGCTGATAGCTACCGGGCCGGCGAAACCGAAATTTCCGCTCAGGTACAAATCACCTTTGAACTGAACTGATCGGGCATCTCCATGGACGCACTGGGCCAGATTTGCAGCGCAGCACTCCAGCAGTACCTGGCTCACGGGCAAGCCCGTGGGCTGGATACCGCTGCAGCGCTACAGCAGGCCAACCTGGACCCCAGCCATATCCAGAAACCGGATACCCGCATTCATGGGCAGGATTTTCAGACCCTGCTGCACGCCCTCATCAAACAGTCCGCCGATCCCCTGTTCGGGTTACACACTTCCGAGTTTGTGCAGCCCGGTTCCTACAATGTGATCGGCTATATCGCCATGAGTGCCAGCACACTTCAGGAAGCGTTATCCAAGGTCAGCCTGTACGAAAAGCTGGTCGGCGACATGGGCACCACAGACACTACTGTCGATGCCCACCAGGTAGCCATCCGCTGGGATTGCCTGTATCGCCAGCAGCCCGCACGTCAACATCTGATCGATAACGTTCTCGGCTCATGGGTGCGCTACTCCCGCTGGCTCACCGGCAACGATCTGCTGGCACCGGATCAGGTCTGGCTGGAACACCCCACCCCTCCACCGGCACAGGTAGAGGAATACCGGCGCGTGTTTCTCTGCGATGTATTGTTCGAACAACCCTGTTCCGCCCTGGTCGGCGCGCCGCAATTATTGCAGCAGCCCATACGCCAACCGGACCCGTTGCTACTCTCCACGCTGGAAGCCCACGCCATCCAGCAACTGAACCAACTGGGTGTGGACACCAATCTCAGCCAGCGGGTCAAACAGTGTATTCAGGATGCCATTGGCCATTCCCTGCCTCGCAAGGAAACCGTTGCCGAGCGGCTGGGCATGAATGTACGCACCCTGCATCGCCGGCTGGCCGACGAAGACCAGAGCTGGCAGAAACTGCTCGATGACGTGCGCCTGAAACAGGCACGCCACCTGCTCACCACCACCACCTTGCCCCAGGCCGATATCGCCGCCGCCCTGGGCTATTCCGATATCCGTTCCTTCCAGCGCAGTTTCAAACGCCACACCGCCATGACTCCGGGCCAATACCGGGCCAAGCCTGGCAATGCGCAAATACACTCATAGAAACAGACGCTTTTATCTGCGCCTCTGTGCTTTTTGTCCTACAAACACTTAAACCTGGCCCTCTCTCCTGTCTATACTGACATTACTCAATGACAACAATGAATGGTGGAGAGCCTCAATGAAAGGCACCCTCAAGCAGCTCGAACGCGCCATCGATAACGCGACGACCTACGACGAATGGTATGAAGCCAGCCAGGAACACGACCGCCTTTCCGGCGCCGACGAATGGAAGGAAGTGGACCGTTCCCCCTATTACGATTACGAGTTGATTCGTAACCGTCTCTGGCAGATTCGCCAGGCCCGTGAACGCAACGACGTGAACAAGCTGGTCTTCCATTTGCACGAAGGCCTGCACGGCAATCTGGGCAACATTTCCAACCCGCGCCTTTATCAACACAGCCGCGTGGGCACCAAACACCTGATCGAAAACTACCTGACCGAAGTCTCCACCGCCCTGAACTATCTGTGCGACAGCAACTTCAAGGAATTCGGGCTGAAAGAAAAACTCGATTTCTTTGAAACCACCGGCCAGGCCTTCGGACAAAGCTGCCTGATGCTGTCCGGCGGCGCAGCCCTGGGCCTGTTCCATATTGGGGTGGCCCGCTGCCTGTGGGAGCAGAACCTGCTGCCTTCGGTGATATCCGGTTCCAGTGCCGGCAGCATCATCGGCTCAGTGGTGGGCACTCACAACGATGAAGAATTGAAGGTGAAACTGGAGCCGGAAAACATTTATCTGGAAGCCTTCAAGGTGCTGGGCTGGAAAGGTCTGGTACGCGGCACCCCGGTGCTGGACGGCGACCATCTGGAAGCCTGCCTTGAAGAAAACATCACCGACATGACCTTCGAAGAGGCCTATCGACACACCGGGCGCGAAATCAACATTACCGTGAGCCCCTATGACCGCAACCAGCACGCGCGCCTGCTGAACTGGCGCACCTCGCCCAATGTGCTGATCCGCAAGGCCTCGCTGGCTTCCTGTGCGATTCCCGGTATCTACCCGCCGGTTTCCCTGTGGGCAAAGAACATCGACGGCGAACGGGTTCCCTACATCCCCGGCCGCAAATTTGTTGACGGCTCCATCGTCGACGACCTGCCCATTCGCCGGCTGGCCCGCCTTTACGGGGTCAACCACTCCATCGTCAGCCAGACCAACCCCCATGTGGTGCCGTTTTTGTCTCGCAACGAAAATACCGACAGCTCCCTCAGCACCCTGGGCGACTGGGCCCTGCGCAACGTCTCCATGAACCTGCGCTATGGCCTGCAGCTGGTGCAGCGCCGGGTGGCGTCCAACGACATGGGGCTGATGATCGACAAGGCGAAGAGCATGGTGACGCAGAAGTATATCGGCGACATCAACATGATCCCGCCCCGCCAGCCGCTCAACGCCCTGCGTGTTCTGAATAACCCCACGCTGCAAGATGTGCGGAACTATATCCGCAAAGGCGAGCAGGCGACCTGGCCGAAACTGGATATGGTGGCCAATACCACTTGCATCAGCCGCACCTTCCGCGACTGTCGAGCACGCCTGGACCGTATCGAAGAGCGTATGCTGGATCGGGTAAACATGACCGCGGTGGCCAACCAGTAAGCCGCACTCCATTACCGACAGAACCCGCTGGCCTTCAAAGTGGCCGGCGCGGCTCTCTGGGGCTCACCCCGCTCATTTGTGATAATGGGCATCAGGCCATGCAGGCCCACTGCCAACACTCAACGCCGCTGGACCGGATCCTCATCGACGTGGAAATACCGAAGCGGGCTCCCTGACACTCATGCACAAAGGCGCCTGCTAGCGTGCCACCGGCAAATCACACCAGCGACTGGTATAGGCCGGAGACAGGTGCGCCCTGCGCATGGCCCAGGCACTACGCTGATCCGTCTGCATGCCCCGCCCCGCCAACCACACCTTGCCGGCACCGCTCTGGTTAATCGTATCCATTACCGTCATCAAGGCGTTGCCCCTGTCATCGGGTTCCCCTTGCTGCGCAAACAATCCATCCTGGATCTGATCACGTCCGCGCAAGTCGGTGAGAATCACTCCGGCTTTTCCGTAGCGGTACCCTGGCTTCCATAACTGCGCCAGCAAGGCCTGCGCCTGATGCACCACCACGCGGGTGTCCGCCGTGGCGGGCGACAAGATGGCACTAAGCGTATCGGGGAACAATTGTTGGGGCTTGCCCATCGGGGCGGTGCGCAAATAGACCGTTACCCGGCCAGTGTACAGATTCTCCTTGCGCAAGGACTCCATGGCCCGGAAAGCAAAGTCACTCAGCGCCTGACGTAACGGCGGCAAGGCGGTTACCGGCTCACCAAAAGAACGGGAATGGATCACTTGCTGGCGCGGCGAAGGCTGCGTATCCAGAGACAGACAGGGCTCTCCGTTCAGCTCCCGCACCAGCCGTTCCTGCACCACGGAAAACCGCCGACGGATCATGCCGCTATCCGCCCGGGCCAGGTCCAGTGCCGTCTCGATACCCAGCGCTTCAAGGCCCCCCGACAACCGGCGACCCACTCCCCACACCCGGGACACCGGCGTTAACGCCAGCAGTCTTTCCCGGCGCGCCGGGTCGGTCAGCACCACGGTACCGCCCGTGGCGGGATAGCGCTTGGCGGCGTGATTGGCAAGTTTGGCCAGCACCTTGGTGGGCGCTATCCCCACGCACACCGGCACCCCGACCCAGCGAGCAATACACGCTCGTACCTGCTGCGCCAGCGGCAACAGCTCGGCCTCCCCCATCAACGACAGATCCAGAAACGCCTCATCAATGGAATACACCTCCACCTGAGGCACCAGGGTTTCCAGGGCCGCCATCACCCGCTGGGAAATATCCCCGTAAAGGGCATAGTTGGATGAAAAAACCACGATTTTGTGGCGGGCAATCAAATCGCGAGCCTGGTGTACCGGCATGCCGGTTTTCACCCCCAGCGCCTTGGCTTCCGCAGACCCGGCTACAATGCAGCCGTCATTATTGGAAAGCACCACCACAGGCTGCCCCTGCAGATCCGGGCGGAACAGGCGCTCACAGGCGGCATAGAAGCTGTTGCAGTCAACCAGGGCAAACATGGCCGTTACCCGCCGCCCCGCAAGGCGTGCAGGCAAAACGTCACCACCCCGAACAGGTCCACACCCTCGCCGCCAATGAGTATCGGCGCATAGGCAGGATTGCGGGGCTTGAGCATCGGTGTGGGCTGGAATTGCAATTCTTTCACCGTGAATTCGCCATCCAGCGAGGCGACCACCACATCCCCCGCAACGGCTTCCAGTGAGCGGTCCACAATCAGGATGTCCCCGGAAAAAATACCGGCATCCACCATGGAATCCCCCTCCACGCGCAACAGAAAGGTGGACGCGGGCCGGCGGATGCATAGCCGGTTCAGATCCAGGTGCTCATCCAGATACCCCTGGGCCGGAGACGGGAACCCCGCAGAAATACGCTCACTGAAAAAAGGCAGGGCAGACATAACAACACACCGGAAATCCACAGTCTGACAAGCATGGCAAAACACTGTCTTTATGTACAGCTATTCTGCCATGCAACGCCCATCCAGTAGTGCTCCCTTCACACGAGATCAATCACAAGAACGCGACAAAACGACAAGCAACGCCTATCCATCCTCTGCAACGGCTGACGTAACTTACGGTGATACACCTTGTGTGCGGCGCCTATCGCCTGCGAGCCCGCACGGAGTAAACAGGAGGCCACCATGAGCACCGATAGCCATCACCGCTGGATGTCTGATTTTCTGGAAGAAATGGGCCTTCCCGCCCGGGCCGAATTTCAGGGCTATGTTCTGTTCAACCTGGAGCAGAATACCTTTATCGCCACCAGCAAACGCAACCCGCAGACTCCACATCAGCAACAGGTCAAACCCTGTGCCTGGGCCCACTGCTACCCCGACATCATGCACGCCAGCGATGCCGCCAGCGGACTGGTGAGCGAATACGAAATCCGCGCGCTTTTCCGACTCGACGGTCGGCACCTGTCCTGTTCGGTGTGATTGGGAGGTCAGGGATTTGAGATGGAACGCAAGACGCCCGGAGCTCGACGCTGGATGCCTAAAACCTAAAGTCAAAACCCCACGGCCATTTTGCTGGAAAGGCCTTGCGGGCATAAAGATTGGGGGCACAGGGAACGCGTCAACAAGGGCAGCAGTGATGTGACTTTCGATTTATTGCGTCTGGCATCCGGCATCAAGCGTTTTGCATCTAGCCCAGACATAAAAAAACCGCCAAAAGGCGGTTTTTTTATGTCTGGAGCGGGTGAAGAGAATCGAACTCTCGTATGCAGCTTGGGAAGCTGCCGTTCTACCATTGAACTACACCCGCCTGTTTGAAACGGCAATATAGTCAAAACCCATCGACTTAGCCAGTGTTGGAGCGAAATCGTCAAGGTTTCGACAAGTGGCTGTTTAAAACAGTTCATCGCGGATTAGAGTGAATAACTGGCTTCTAGCCGTTTGATTAGCTTATGGCGAATATCCTGCATTTTGCCGGACGCTCAACGCCGGATGCCTGACGTCAAACCCCATAGCCTGAGTGTTTGTCACTATTGCGGTACCTCTTTTGAGGGGTATTTTGAGGAATAGTCAGGGCCATTATTCAGGAAATAATCGGGTAATGCGTTTTGCGAAGAGCGCATAGGAGCCAAGATTTTCAGGTTTTGAATGCAAGCGTCCGTCGTCGGGCATCCGGCGTTCTGCTGCAGCCAGGGTTAGATAATGAGACAAATCCTGAAATCGGCTCATCACTCAATCCCACGATGAACCTTTAAAAGCGAGTCACCGGGCGGACAAAGCAGTTGCCAGCATCCGTTTCAGTGCGTATAGAAGAGGAAACAAGCGTCAGCCAAAGAAGGATACCAACCATGCCAGTGGCATTTATCAGTGGGGGCCGGGGTTTTCTCGGCGGGCATATCATCGACCAGCTTCTCGACAAGCAGTGGGATGTCGTTGCCCTGGTACGCCCCAACAGTGATGCCAGCACCTTACATGCCAAGAAGGGCGTATCTGTCGTCCAGGCACCACTGGACAATGCCACCGAACTTGCCCTGGTCATGCCCGCTGCCCCGGATGCGGTTTTTCACGTGGCAGGTAACACCAGCCTGTGGCGCCGGGGTAATGAGCAACAATACCGGGACAACGTACTCGGCACCCAGGCCATGGTCAGCGCGGCCCTGAAAAACGTGGCCGGCCGCTTTATTCATACCTCGTCCATCTCTGCCTGGGGCATTCAGGACAACCCGATCAATGAATTAACACCTTCCAACGCCGCCAATGACTGGATCGGCTACAACCGCACCAAGTTTCTGGCGGAACAGGAAGTGGAAAACGGCATTCGCCAGGGACTGGACGCGGTGATCATGAATCCCTGCGGCATTATTGGCGCCGGTGACACCCACAACTGGTCACAGATGATCCGCATGATCAACGACGGCAAACTGCCCGGCGTGCCCCCGGGCGGCGGGAATTTCTGTGCGGTGGAAGAAGTGGCACGGGCCCATATTGCGGCGCTGGAGCACGGTGTTTGCGGGGAGCGTTATATTCTTGCCGGCGTGGAAGCCAGTTTCCTGACCCTGGTCCAGACCATTGCCGGCCAGCTGGGGCGCAAGGCGCCGCAGCGCACCGTGCCGCCCGCAGTGTTGAAACTGGCCGGCCAGCTCTACCCCATCGGCAGCCTGTTCACCGGTGAAGAGCCCCGCCTCACCCCGGAAAAAGTGGCCCTGATCACCAGCCGCGTGCATGCCGACGGCAGCAAGGCCGTAGAACAGCTGGGCTTTAATGATCAGGTGCCGCTGGCCACCATGCTGGAAAACTGCATTGCCTGGATGGCCCGGGAACGGATGTTGTAACAACCTGCGGGCGGCTTAATTACAGCACCGCCCGGTAGACCCGGAAGCGGGTGGTTTCGCTGGCCACCTGCACATGACTGAAAGCATCATCCAGCCACTGCACATAGGGCAATTCGCGGTTAGCCACCAGCCACAGCACGCCACCTGACTTGAGGTGTGAAGGTGCTTCCGCAATCAGCCGACGGGTGATGTCCGTGGTACGTTGGCGACGGTCATGGAACGGCGGATTGGTAACCACCATATCCACGCGCCCCTGAATCGGGGAGAACAGATCACCGCCCATGATCCTGCCTTGCAGGCCGTTGCGGGCCAGGCTGTCGGTGCTGGCCGCCACGGCGCTGGCACTGACATCCACGCCCTGTACCTGCCAGCCCTGACGAGCCAGCCAAACGCTGATCACACCCGCGCCACAGCCCATATCAATCACCTTCCCCGGCTTACCCAGCGTGTGCGCCTCCATGGCCGCCAGCAGGAGCGCGCTGCCCTCGTCCAGACGGCCATGGCTGAACACCCCCGGGTAACTGATGGCTTCCTGATCCGCCACCTCCAGCACGGTGCCCCAGGCTTTCAGGGACTGCTTCTCCCCCGGCTGCAATAAACCGCTATAGAGCTTGCAGTGACGGGCGCTATCTTCCAGCACCGATTCATCCACATGGGCATCCAGGTATTTCAGGGCACCGCGAATGCCACCCTTGGCCGGGCCGATCAGCCACAGCTCGGTGGGCGCCGTAATTTCACCGGCCAGCCAGTTGAGCAGAAACCGTAACCGGTCAATGGACTTGGGCAACGGCAGCACCAGCAAATCTGTCCCTTCCGGCACTGTGGGCGCGGGCGACCACTGCTGCGCACCAATGGTGTAATCATCCGCATGTACATGCACCGTGGCATCTACTGCCAGGGTTTTCAGTGCAGGGTCGTTGGCATCCACCACCAGTACATTTCGCCCGGCAAGGGCATCGGACTGGCGCAGCAATAATTGGGTCGTATTTTCCATGGGCTCCGGCTCAGGTAATCAGCGGCGGCAGTATAGTGCAAATCACACAGGTCCGGACACGGGTACGGCAAACGGCATACTCACGCGCTGAGCCATAAGTAGGGTCTTGCTCAAGTTTTACATAATCACCACGCCAAGCGCCTAGCGAGGCCGGTAGAATTGGCGCATTCATTCCGACGATGTGGAGGCACAAATGGTTCGCACTGCGCCAACTCGCGCTTTAGCACTGTTTGCCTGCTGTCTGTTTTCTTCGTTGGTCGTTGCCGCTACGGATAGCGACAACTTCCACCAAGCACTGGACGCAGCACGCAACGATGACTGGGAAACCCTTTCCCGGCAGCAACAGGCTCTGGGAGACCAGCACCCCCTGCAAGCCTATCTCGACTTCCACCGGCTGCGCGCCGCCCTGCCTCAACTCAGCCCTGACAAAGTAACGCAGTACGCCGAAAAGTACCCGGATTCGCCGCTCCCCCAGGATATTCGTCAGCTCGCCACTGTCGCCTACGGCAAAGCGGAAAAATGGCAGGCACTACTCGCCATTACCGACAGTGCCCCCAGCGGGGTAGCACTGCGCTGCTATTACCACCAGGCGCAATGGGAAACCGGCGACCAAGCCGTTCAAAAAGCCGCCCTGCAGGCGGGCAAAGAACTCTGGGCCACCGGCCAGTCCCGCCCCAACAATTGCGACCCGCTGTTCAACGCCGCCCGCGACGCGGGTGTCATCGGCGATGCGCAAATCTGGGAACGCCAGCAACTGGCCTTTGATGGCAACAGCGCCGGGTTGATGCGCTACCTGGACAAGATGCTGGCAGACAGCCCCTACGCCACCGCCAGCGAATGGCTGCAAACGCTGTACAGCAACCCCGACAAGGTCGTTGACCTGCCTCGCAACCTGCCGGCATCGCAGCGTCAGGCGCTGCTCTCCGCCGGCCTGCGCCGCTGGGCCTACAAGGACACCGAAGCCGCGCGCAAATGGTTCGACACGCAGAGTAAAAAACAGGGCCTCACGGACGCAGCACTACGCGAGCGCGCCGGTACACGCATCGCCTGGTACTCCACCATCCGCGGGGTGGAAGCGAATCGCCAATGGCTGGATAGCTGGCTGGCGAGCCACCCGGAGACCTCACTGGTGGCACAGCGCGCCAGGCGCACGGTGATTGAACAGGATTGGGACGCCCTGAATGAGTGGGTCATGCGCCTGCCCCAGGAGGACCGTAACGACTCCCGCTGGCTGTACTGGCGCGCCCGCGCACTGGAAAACACAGACCAGCCGGATCAGGCCCGTGAGCTGTATCAGCAGGCCGCCCAACAACGTAATTTCTTCGCTTTCCTGGCCGCGGACCGTCTGGGCGAGCCCTACCGTTTTTCCGAACAGAAGCACACCCCCGCCGCCACGTTCACGCCGCCGCCGGCGATCACCCGTATCCGCATGTTGCGAGCACTGGATGAACCCTACCTGGCGCATCAGGAATGGATGTGGCTGATGTGGCACAGCAACAAGGAACAGCTGGCGGAACTGGCCGATTATGCGCTGACGCAAAAATGGTACGACCTGGCCGTACAGGCATCCATTCAGGCCAAGGCCTGGAACACCCTGGCATGGCGTTTTCCACCCGCGTATTTGCCGCTGTTCGAGGAAGAAGCCAAAGCCCATGACCTGGATCCCTGGCTGGCCATGGCCGTGGCCCGGCGCGAAAGCGCGTTCAATCCGCTGGCCCGCTCACCGGTCGGCGCCATGGGGCTAATGCAACTGATGCCTGCCACCGCCCGCAAGGTGGCCAAAGACGCGAGCATGGGCAAGCCCACCACCAAGACCCTGCAGGACAAACACACCAACATTACCCTTGGCAGCCGCTATCTGGCGGAGCTCCTCGACGATTTCAACGGCAATCGAGTGCTGGCCCTGGCCGCCTACAACGCGGGCCCGAGCCGGGTGAATCGCTGGCTGGAGAACGCCGAAGACGGCGTCCCGGCAGATGTGTGGATCGAGTCCATCGCGTTCCGTGAAACCCGGGATTATGTGCAGGCAGTATTGACCTACCGGGCCTTGTTCGTGGGCATGCACGATGACCAGCCCCGCAGCAACCAGCTGCTAACCCGCGAAGAAAATGACGGGCTGTATTCCCTGACCATGCTGGACAAGGACTGACCTCAAACCCGGGTCAGTCCAACTGGCGAATATGGTAATCCAGCCGCGCCGCCGCTTTCGCATGGCTCAATGCCGGCGTCGCGGCAAGGCGCCGGCGCAGGTGAATGCTGCGCGCCGACTGGCGGGTAAACGCGATCACCGCGTTATGGCAATCGCTGCATGATAAGCGGAAACGGCTGCTGAAACTTTTCATGGCGCGGCGGCCCGAGGCCGGGCTGTCGCGGTATTCCTGCCAATCGCCAAAGTTCATGATCAGGGAACCATGCGCCGACAGGTTCCCGCGCAGACAGGCAAGCCAGTCAGCATCGGCGGGCACCGCCCGGCTAACCTGCTCGTTACTGGGCGCAAACAGGTCTTCGATAATCAGGTCGAACGGTTCCCCCTGATAATCACGCAACCACTGCTGCGCATCCCCCTGCCAAGTCTCCACCCCAAACGCCTCGATGCCGAATACTTCGCGGGCCACCTGCAAGTGTGCTCCGTCCAGCTCTACCGCCATCAATACATCCGGATCCAGCAGTTTGCGGATGGGGGGAATCAGCGAACCGCCCCCCAGTCCCAGCACCAACACCCGGCGGAACCGGGCCGGTTCGTGCAGCAGGGCCGGCAACCACAGCAAATCCCACACGCTGCCCGTAAGTAAACGCTTGGGGTGAAACTCCGAATGCTGAACGCCGTTGGCATACAGCCGCAAAGTCTGCCCCGCGCGCCTCACCTCGTAGCGCACGCCGTCCTGTTCCGTTTCCCAGATTAATGCCACCGATTATTTTTCCAGCGTCAGGGTCAGCCCGGTCACGGCGCCATCCACTTTGGATTCTTTCAGGTACACCCGAGACTGCTCAATCTGGAACTGCTGCACCAGCGCCGCCTTGGCATTTTCCGAACGCAAACGTGCCAGCTCCACCAGCTGTGCCTTATCCACTGAGGGCGCCTCTGCGGTGACCATGGCATCCCAGGCACTGCGCGCCAGTACACTGTCCCGCTCATCGTCATCCTCGGGCAGGGGAGCGCTGACCAGTGTTTCCACATCGCGGTCATAGTCAGACTCGTAACGGCGGATCAGCTTGCGGCGCCATTTCTTTTCCAACACGGCCGCATCAATACCCGGCCAGTCATCACCGGCCACATCGTCCCCAATCGTCTGATCGGCAAGCGCGGTGCGATCCTCTGCACTGGCCGTACCAACCAGCCCGATGTGCAGGTGCGGCTTTTCAGTGAGCACCTTGGCCAGGGCTTGCAAGGAACTGGAGGTTTGCGGGCCCACCTCGGCGGTGCCGGGGTCGAACACAATGGTCTCCAGGTTCTCGCCACCGGCCAGCCCGGCCAGCACGGAGAACGGCGCCGTGGCCGCCTTGACCACAATGTTGGTCAACACTTTCAGAATCATGCCGCTGACACTGAAGCTGGGGTCATCCAGATCACCGGACATTTTCACCGGCAAAGTAATTTCACCGGAACGACTGCGCAGCACCGACAGGCCCAGTTTCACCGGCGCCCTCACCGCTTCATCACTGGGCACTTTTTCACCCAGATAGAACTGGTCCGCAAGGATGTCAGAGACACTGTTCAGATGGTTTTTCTCAACGGTGACTTCGGTATCCACCCCCAGCTGCCCCTTCTCCACCTTGTACCCCAGGTACAGGCCGGTATAAGGCGTCAGGCTGGTCATTTCATAATTGTTCAGCGACACCACCATGTCCGTAGACAATGGCTCCGGGGACAAACGCCCCTTGATGGAAAACGGCGCATACCGGTCCACCTGCGCATTCAGGTCCAGCCTGGCAGTGCTGCCCGGACGGGTATCCAGATTGCTCACCGTACCCGACAGCTGATACAAGCCAATACGGAAATTGGGGCTCAGCGACAGGTCTTCATGGCGTACCTGACTGCCGATCAGACGCACGCGATCCACCGTCACTTGCCAGGGTTTTGAGGAAGACGAAGATGAAGCGCTCGACGAGCTGCTCCCCGATGGCATCGCGGCGTCAATGCGGGTAGAGGCATCTCGCCCCTGGGCGTCCACCTGGTGCAGCATGTCCATGCCCGTCAGCCCGATTTCGCCAACGCGCACCCGCTGTGCGGCGGTATCCAGCGACAGCTTGCTCACCTGCACCCTATTGACCTTGATCAGAGGTCGGCCGCCTTCCAGCAAATTGAAACCGGCCATGCTGGCGCTGCCATTCACGGTAATATCCGGGCCATCGCCTTTCACCGCGGACTGCAAATCCAGATCCAGCTGACCGCTGGCCACTTTCAGCGGGGCTTCACGCTCCAGCCAGGGCGACAACGGTGCCAACGGCAGGCCGGCCAGCGCCGCCTTGGCATTCACCGACAGCGGCGCCAACTGGCCCTCACCGGAGTGCGTCAACGCACCCTGCCCCTGAATCTGGGCCTTGCCCTCCCAGGTAAAGGTGGCTTCTTCACCCAGGATGAGATTCTTCAGCGTGAACTCACCGTCGGTCAGGCTCACCGTTTGCGGTGGATTCAAGGTACGGTCAGTGAAGCGGAACGTATTGCCATCCACTTTGAGCGTTCCCAGATTCGTCACCCAAACCGTCTCGGCCTCTTTAATGCGATCGGCCGCTTCCTGCGCTTTTTCCTTCACTTCCTGTTTGCGCTGCTCCGCTTCTTCCGGGTCCACCGGCAGGAACAAGGTGGCGAGATCCAGCCCGTCGGCAGCCAGGACCGCATTCACTGCAGGCTGGCTGAGGCTCACCTCCGGCAAGGTGACTTCCTGCTTCTCGCTATCCACGGAAATTCCCGTCACGGTCAGCGCAGGCACGCTGACACTGGGCGCGTCTTCACCGGGTTTCTGAATCTGCAATTCACGCAGGGTCAGCTCACCATTGCTCACCACCACCCGGGTGCCCGGTTCCGTGGTGAACAGGTAGTCCGTCTGCAGATCCAGTTCACCGGATGGCACGGTAAAACGCACTTCGCCCTGGGCCAGTTTTGCCAGTGACACCAGGTCCACTTTCTCGATACTCAAGCGACCCTGGGCCAGGAATGGCGAGAATTCAAAACGCCCATCCCAGTCGAATGCACCGCCATCCGGGCCCTCCAGGCGAATGGCGTAACCGTTCTGGTTTTCCCCTTTTGCCACGGTGGAGAAATTGGTCACCGTAAACGCCACCGGCAACACCAATTGATGGGGTTCCTTGCCTGCGGCTTCGGTATAGCGCAGGTCGCCATTGGTCAGGGCCAACGCACCCACGGAAATGTTGGGAAGTGCCCCGGCGTCTTCCGGGGCCGGCTCAGGCTCAACGTCCTCGGCACTGTCCGTTAATTGGCTATCAATATGCGCAAGCACATCGTCAAAGTTGAAGACAGAACCTGGATTGCGCTGACCTCGCACCGTCAGGCCATCGAGGTCGACCTGGCTGAAATGCCAACTCCAGCGAAACAGCGACGACAACTCGAAGTTCACATAAAGCTGATTGAAGCCCAACAGGACATCGGTCTGTTCATCGTTGATGGCGAACCCGTTGACGGTGGCACTCAGCGCCAGCGGATTGATCTTCACTTCGCTGATCGCCACCTCACGGCCGGTCAACTCGGCCAGCGCATCACGGGCGTTGTCACGCACCAGACCGGGGGCAACAAAAAAGCCCAGCAGTGCGTACAACAGATAGAGGCTGACCAGAATCAACAGTGTCTTGATCTTCCAGCTACTGCGCTTCCATGCCTGTGTGACTTTCACGCCCTTCCCCCTCTCGCTGATGCCGCTGATGTTGAAATCCTGACGCCATGGTAGCAGTTGGGCCGGGCCGTGGCGCCCCAAAACCCATTGCAGCGCTCCCCCGGCTGTGGAGAATGTGGGAGCCTCTGAATAACTCCTTGCGTACTCAGTCTTTCAGGCTGGCTCGCAATCTAGGCGCAGTGTTGAAGGTGTGTGTCCACCCATCGAGACATTGCAACAACGAGTGCGGGCCAGCCTGAAAGACCCGCAGGGCGTTGCCTGAAGAGCACATCTGCTGCGCTTTGTCGCTAGAAAAGGGAACCACCCTGTTCGTCGCGACAAAACACAACAGCTGCACTCTTCAGGCAACGCTGAGTACGCAAGGAGTTATTCAGAGGCTCCCTGCCCATTGATTTCAGGAGCCCGCCCCATGAGTAATAACTACCTGCTGAACATGTACGAAAAAGCCTTGAAGCTGCCCGCCGGGCGCAAGCTTTTTTCCATGGTCTTCAGCCGCAAAGCGCCGTACTTCGCGACCATCACACCCACTATCTCTGAATTGCGTCCGAATTTCTGTGAGGTTACGTTTAAGAAACGCAAAGGGGTGGAAAACCACATCCAGACCGTGCACGTCATCGCTATCTGCAACGCACTGGAATGCGCCATGGGCGCCATGGCTGAAGCCTCAGTCCCCAAGCACCTGCGCTGGATTCCCAAAGGCATGAACGTGAACTACACCGCCAAGGCCACCACCAACATTACCGCCACCGCCGAAGCCAACCCGGAAGACTGGAAGCCCGGCAACCTGCCCGTGACCGTAAAAGCCATGCGCGATGACGGCACCGTGGTGGTCGAAGGCACTATCAATCTGTGGATCAGCGAAAAACCGCAGAAGTAAGGCCCGCCCCCTTCCTGTCCCCGGCCACAACCCGGCTTCTCTCGACCCGGCTTCACCCTTCCTGCCGTTGCGGTACACTGGAGCCGGGATAGAAGGGGACAAGAATAATGCTAATCGTACCAATTGGTGACAAGGACAGTCGCCGCACCACACCCTGGGTCTGCATTCTGCTGATCCTGATCAACACCCTGATTTACGCCTGGACCACCCACCGTGATTACCAGCGTGACGAACCACTGACAGCAGAACAGGAAACCCGGCTGGCAGACCATGAGGCCTCCCTGCTGCTGCAATGGTTGATGCACAAGGACAGCAACCGCTACGCCGATGCCATCTCCATGGATAGCCGCGGCCCGGATCTAATGTGGTCATTCGGCTGGTATGACAGGGAATTCGCGCACTATGTGCAGCAACAGTGGCAACAACAGCCTCCCCCCTCTCAATGGCGAGACCTGCGGCAGAAGCTGGATAGCTGGCTGGCTGACGACTCCACCATGCGATGGGGGCTGATCCCCAATGAGATGAGCATCACCACCCTGCTAAGCTCACAGTTCATGCACGGTAGCTGGTTTCATCTGCTCGGCAATATGCTGTTCCTGATTGTCTTCGGCATAGCCATGGAGCGCCATTGGGGCAGCTTGCGCTTTATTGGCGCGTACTTGATCAGCGGCATTGGCGCCGCCTTGCTGTTTATTGCCAAAGACCCACACAGTGGCATACCACTGGTCGGCGCCTCCGGCGCTATCTCCGGCCTTATGGGGTTATTTGTCGGTACCTATCGCCTGCAGCGGCTGGAGTTTTTCTACAGTCTGGGTTTTTTATTCGGCAGTTTCCGCGCCCCGGCATTGGTGCTATTCCCGGTCTGGCTAGGCTGGGAGCTGGTGCAGTCCGCCACCGCCCAGACCAACGTGGCCTATATGGCCCACGCCGGCGGGCTGCTCACCGGCTTGGCAATTGCATTCTGCCTACCCTATACCCGACCCAAAAAGGCAGCACCTGACACCCATAAGGGCGCCGCCCGGGACACGCGTCGTCAGGCTCCCGTGCCTAGGCTGAGCCAACAACTGGCCGAACAACTCCGCTTTTCTGACGCTCAGGCCCATTGTCGCCAACAGCTGCACAGCACCCCCACCAGCTTGCCCCAGTGGTGCTTTTTCCTGGAAATGGGGGCGCGCCTTCAGCAATTGCCCGGCGCCATGATGGAGAGCATCAAAGCCCTGCGCGAACATCCCGGCAGTGATGCCCTGCTTGGTCAGGTGTGGAAAGAATTCGAAGAACTGGGCGGACAAACCGAGGCCTTGCCTGCGCCCTATCAATTACTGCTGGCGGAACTCGCTTGCCGGCAGAAGCAACGTCACAAGGCCACCGCCATTGTGACGGCCCTGCAAGCCAGCGACTGGCAACACCCTCGCCTGAAAGCCCTTAGCCAGAAGCTTGCAAACGCTTGAACATGGACTGTGTTTGCTGCCCCGCCTGGCTGTTGAACTGTTCGGGAAACCGGCGGGACACAAACTGCAGCAACTTTCCCGCACGGACCAGATCAGCCTGGTGTTCCAGATATAACTGCGCCAGCAATACATAAGCATCCCCAAGCTGGCGAAAATCCGGCGCGCGCTGGTGCAGATTCATCAATACATGCTGGGCGTCTTTCAAGCGGCCACGTTCGTGCAACGCACGGGCCAGCGACAGACATAATGCGGGGTCGTCATCAAATCGAAAACCCGGCCGCTGTTGAAGCGCTTCCAGCCAGATTTGCACCGCAGACCCTTCCATGCCACTACTCAACTGCTGGCGTAAAAACCTCGCCAGATGCTGCTGCCAAGGCTTCTCCTTTTTCAGCAAATGCAGTAACCGCAATCGCCGCCAGTTCAGGTCCTGATGGAGCGGCGCACTGGCAAGCCCCCGGTTTACTCCCTTGAGCGCATCCTCAAAGCGGCCTTCCTGTGCATAGACATGGGCAGCACCGATGGACTCCGCTACTTCGAAATCATCCGCTGACAGGGAGCGCCCGCGTGGCTCATCCCAGGCCAACCCCAGAGCACGCGCTTTCTCGTTCAACAGCGCCCCCATCATGGCCGCCGCCACAAGAGTGGTGTACACAGAAAAACAGGTGCCCAGAAACATGAACAAGACAGGGGCACTGCGAGTTTCCAGTATCGACGGCGCAGCAGTAACCGCCATTACCGCAAACCACAGCAATAAATAGGAAACACCAACGGTCACAATCAGTTGCAACCAGCGCAGCGGATTCAGGGCAGCACCCAATGAGTGGCTTACGGCCAGAATCATCAGCGCAGCAGGCAATACCAGCGCGGCCAGCGCCAATAGCCCCATCCCCAACACCATCGAAGAAGGCATTAACAGGACCGGCCCAACAAATAGCACCACCATCAGTGCAATCTGTTTTAACAACAATCCGCCTTCCGACATCACGTCCAAGGGTGAAGGTGGCTGCCATTCGTCAGCTGCCACGGCGGCAATCACAAAAAGCGCATAGACGGTTAACATCAAGCTAAGAAACAGCAGCAACAGACCGGTCAGCAACCCCATAGGCAGCACACTGGCCGCGCCCACGGCCAGAATCAGCCACACGGCTGGCGGCTTGAATCCGTAACGGAGAATATCGCCGGAACGCTGCCAGAAAGGCGTGCCCGGCTTGCCATCCCCTTGCCAGTCCAGGCGCTGACTACATAACAGGCAACGAGGCTGACCTGCGTTGAAATTCTCTTCCCCACCGGGCACACATTGCCCGCAATAAAACGTGCTACAACCAGAGCAGCGCCAACTGCCCGGGCGCTCACGGTGATACCCACACACTTCCATGTTTCCCCCACTTCCTGTGTTTTGAACAATCCTTATTGGAACGACACAGAACCCATAAACGTTGCCGCCGCTCTTGCGGCTTCGATGATCAGGTCCTGTTGTTGCAATCCACTGCGTTTCAGCGGTTTGAAATCATGATCGCCACTGGGTAGCCAGTGTAATTGCACCCGCTCCGGCAGGCCATAATCCGACACCTCGTCCGGTTTGCCAAAGGGGTCCCGCTCGCCCTGGCAGACCAGCATGGGAGCCGTCAGCGCCGGCAAGTGATCAATGCGGGTTTTCTCCGGTTTCCCGGGCGGATGAAAGGGGTAGCCCAGCGCGATAACGCCAGCCACATCCTGCGCGGCCACACCATTGCCCTCAGCGGCCAGCATGGAGGCCATGCGTCCGCCCATGGATTTGCCGCCGATCCACAGTGGCAGCGCGCCATCGGGAATCTCAGACAATTCAGCCGCCAGACTTCGAGCTTCTCTGACGCGCTCGGCGAACGCCGCCAGTAATTTCGGTGCGCGGTCCGGCGGGAATTGTCGTTGCTCGTCACGACGGCGCTGCATGTAGGGAAATTCAAACCGCAGCACCGCCACCGAATGTGATGCCAACGCTGCGGCCATGGTGTTCATGAAATCGCTGTCCATCGCAGCGCCGGCACCGTGTGCCAGCAGCAACACGGCAACGGGCTTCTCTGCCCGGTCATACAGACAATCCACACCAAACCGTTCAGTCATGCCAGGCTCCCCCGCCAAAGAGTTATAACGCGGCCTGCAATGCTCGTAGCTGGGTACGCAGTGCATCCCCGAACTCCACCTGAAACACATCCAGCGGGGGCGTCTTTATCACGGTGGCCACCACCGGTGCCGGTTGGCTCACCGCCCAGCAACCTATCACTGACTGCTGCACCTGCATCAGGAAACGTATGGCCTGGTCACCATCGAGGGCAAAGTCGTGCTGCAGGCGAGCAGCCAACTGCGCAAAACTGGCCAGCAAGGCCTGCTTGAATTCCCGTGCCTGTGATTCATCCAGATTGTGTTCCAGCACGGTATGCAGAATAGAGGTCAACCGGCAGAACAATGGGCGGGCAATCAGTAACTCACTGATTGCTGCCCAGGCCGGCCCCTCCTGCGGCAGAGGCGCCTCAACCATGGCATCCAGTTCACTCAGATAGAGCGCCAGAAACAGCGCTTCTTTAGAAGGGAAATACCGGTACAACGCTGCCTTGGTCACACCGGACTGGCGGGCGATGGCCGCCAGGCTGATGGCCGCGAACCGCTGCTCGGCAAAAAACAGCGCCGCTGCCTCCAGAATTTGCGCGCGCCGCTCCGCCTTCTGTTCCGGGGAACGGGCACGTTGAAAAGGACAAGAGTTCACGCTTGTAACAATCCAGCCAGTCGGCGGGTAATCATACGGGGCGAGAGCTTGCCGAGCCACACCATCAACAGGTTCTTCAGGCCAGGAATCACAATGGCGCGGTGGCGTCCGGCCAGCGCCTTGCTGACCACTGCTTCGGTGGTCATGGTGCCGGCCTTGAAGAGCAAGGTGTTGGTCATGTTCGCTTCCTGGGCAAACTCGGACGCCGTGGCACCGGGGCAAAGCGCACTTACTGCCACCCCTTCCTTTTTCAGCTCTTCATGCAGGCCTTCCGAAAACGACAGCACAAACGCTTTTGAGGCGTAATAGATACTCATGTTCGGGCCGGCCTGGAACGCCGCAGTGGACGCCACATTGATCATAAACGCCCCCTGCCCTGCCGTAGTGGAATGACTGGACGCTTTCAGCTGTGGCACCAACCGCCAGGTCAGATCCACCAGGGCAGTCACATTCACCTGGATCATATCCAGCTGACGCTGCAGTGGCAGATCGGAAAAATCGCCCCGGTCGCCAAAACCGGCATTGTTGATCAAGCCAGTCAGTTCCACATTATGGGTAGCCATATCCGCGACCAGTTTTTCTGCCGCACCGGCCTGGGCCAGGTCGGAGGCGATGCACACAACCTCCAGGTTATGGCGCTGGCGCAACTCACTGGCCAATGTTTCCAATCGATCCAGACGACGCGCGGCCAGCACCAGGTTGTGCCCTTGGGTGGCCAGCTGGCGAGCAAACTCTTCACCAATACCGGCGCTGGCACCGGTAATCAATACCGCTTTCATCGGACTCTCCTGTCAGGCACACCGGAAGCGGGCGCACCGTCAATGCAAATTAGTAACCACTGGTCACTAAAGTAAAGGAAAGGCCGGCAAAGGTAAATAACCCATAGTTACTAAACGGCTCCCCACAGGCTCAGCTGTCCATGGGGCCCGGGTGGCACAAAGCCGCCCGTGTCCAGATCCAGCGACTCCCTGCCCGCCAGCCCGGCACTGCGACAGGCGGAGTCAAAACGCTGACGCAGCAGATGCGCCCAGGCCCCCTGCCCGCTCTGACGTTGGTGCCAGCGGCTGTCATAAATGGCGCCGCCATGCAGATCACGCATCACCGACATGACCTTCTCGGCCCGATCCGGGTAATGGTCCGCCAGCCATTCCTGCCACAGCGGCCCGACTTCATGGGGTAAGCGCAGCACCACATAACCCGCCTGCTGGGCGCCTGCCATGGCCACCTGATGCACAATGTCTTCCAGCTCATGGTCATTGATGAAGGGAATCACCGGCGCCACCAGCACCGTTACCGGTACGCCGGCACGGCTGAGTTCGCGGACCACCTTTAACCGCTCCTTGCCGCCGCTGGCACGGGGCTCCAGCTCTCCTTTCAGACGGTTATCCAGCGTGGTGACCGAAACAGCCACCGAGGCACGTCCCGCCCGGGCCATGGGCGCAATCAGGTCCAGATCCCGCAGCACCAGAGTACTTTTGGTAATCAGGCTGAAGGGGTGCTGGCAATCCACCAACACCTGCAACAGCTCACGGGTAATGCGTCGCTCTCGCTCAATGGGCTGATAAGGGTCGGTGACCGTGCCGAGAACAATGGGCCGACAGCGGTAAGACGGTTTGCGAAGGCTGTCGCGAAGCACTTCCGCAGCATTGTCCTTGCAGAAAATCTCGCTCTCGAAATCCTGACCGGGTGATAAGTCCACATAGGCATGGTTGGGACGGGCATAGCAATAAATGCAGCCATGTTCGCAGCCCCGATACGGATTGATACTCTGCTCAAACGGCAGGTCCGGACTACGATTGGTCATGATGATGCTGCTGGCTTTTTCGCGATGATAGCGAGTAGGCCGGCTCACCGGAGGGCTATCCGATTCAGAATGGCTGACGGCAAAACGGCCAGGTAGCTGGCTCAAGGTGCCCCGGTTCGCTGCGCGCATAAACTTCACCTCTGCATACACTGTCTTTTTGTACAGTATATGCAGAGACCAGCCAACTCAAGTGCATTCCGTGTGGTACCGACTTCTGCGAGTTACAGGCTTCGCAGCTTACGCAACTCCCGCACCCCCACCGCCAGTGTCATGAAGTCGTGGGGACCATCTGCCTGCAGGGTCTGCAAACGGTGAATGCCGAAGGCGACCTTGCGACGGGATTTTTCTTCCCAGGCGGCAAAGCGTGCGGCGGCGTTGTCACCCTCATACTCCAGCACCTTGGCGGCTACCTGGCGGTGCAGGCGGTAGGAATCTTCGCGCAGATTGGCACGGGCCAGCGCTTGCCAGCGATCCTGCACAGACAGATCCAGAATCGACGACAGCAGCCACAGAATCTGCAGCTTATCGCCCACCAGAAAGTACACTTCCGCCGCCAGTTTCAGCGGCACCTGGGCCAGCGAGGCAAGCTCAACAATATCCGGGGCACACCCCAGCACCATGGTATTGGCTAACAGCTTCGCCTCTTTCTCGGGCACGCCATCGTCTTTCATGCCCTCCACGGCCTGATCCCATTCCTGCCGATAACTGCCCGGCAGTGCCTCAGGCAGCATGCCTTCCAGCTCGGCAATGGCCTTGCGGTAGCGAGCCACCGCTTCTGCCACCGGACGCCGCCCCCATTTGTAATGAATCAGCCAGGTGGTCACGTGTTTCATCAGCCCGATCACCCGACCATAAAGCCGTAGCTGCACCTGGCTGTCCACGCGCCCGTCCAGGCCATCCACCGGCGCCCAATACAGGTCGCCATCGAACACCGCATGGGCCATGGCATAGGCCTTCACCAAACGGTGCAACGACAAGCCATGCTCATCCGCATACCGATGCACAAAGGCGAACCCCATCCGGTTGACCACCGCGTTGGCCAGCACCGTGGCGATCAACTCCCGGCGCAGGCCATGGTTAAGCAGATCATCGCCGAAGGATTCCACCAGTTCCTGCGGAAAGTAATGCAGCACGTCCTGGTCAAAGAACGCATCATCGGGGACATCCGACGCCAGCAAGGCATCGAACAGCGCATTCTTGGTATAGGACAACAACACCGACAGTTCCGGCCGGGTCAGCCCTTTGCCGCGGGTGCGACGTTCGCTGAGTGATTCATCATCCGGCAGGTACTCCACCGTGCGCACCAGCATGGCCTGACGCTCCAGCGTACGCAGGTGGTTGGCGTGCTCATCCAGCCGCGACGCCGCGTTATATTCCAGCAGACTTAGGGCCAGGCTCTGCACGTAGTTGTCGTGCAGCACAGCATCGGCCACATCGTCGGTCATGCGCACCAACAAGGGGTCGCGGGTATCGCGATCCAGCCGCCCGTCACGCAAACGCTGGTTAAGCGGAATTTTGATATTCACTTCCCGGTCGGAGCTGTGCACACCGCCGGAGTTATCAATGGCGTCGGTATTGATCCGCCCGCCATTGAGCGCAAATTCAATGCGCCCCAGTTGCGTGAGCCCCAGGTTGCCGCCCTCACCCACTACCTGGCAGCGCAGTTCCTTGCCGTTCACGCGAATGGCATCGTTGGCCCTGTCCCCCACCTGGCTATGACTCTCGTTACTGCCTTTCACATAGGTGCCGATACCACCGTTCCAGAGCAGTTCCACCGGCGCCTTGAGAATCGCCATGATCAATTCTGCCGGGGTCAGCGTCCGTTCACTGATGCCCAGCGCCTGGCAGGCCGGTTCACTGAGTTCGATGCTCTTGGCGCTGCGCGACCAGACACCGCCGCCCTCGGACATGGCCTCGCGGTCGAAATCATCCCAGGTGGCGCCCCGGGTCGTGAACAGGCGCTGGCGCTCGGCAAAGGTGGCCGCCGGATCCGGGTTTGGGTCGATAAAGATGTGCAGGTGATTGAAGGCCGCGACTAATTGAATCTGGTCCGACAACAGCATACCGTTGCCAAACACATCGCCGCCCATGTCGCCGATCCCCACCACGGTAAACGGCTGCGTCTGGATATCCTTGTCCTGTTCACGGAAATGGCGCTTGACGCTTTCCCAGGCACCGCGTGCGGTAATCCCCATTTGCTTGTGGTCGTAACCGGCACTGCCGCCAGAGGCAAACGCATCGCCTAGCCAGAAGCCGTATTCATCTGCCAGGCCATTGGCAATATCCGAGAAGGTCGCGGTGCCCTTGTCCGCCGCCACTACCAGATAGGGGTCATCACCGTCGTGGCGTACCACCTGTTCCGGCGCCACAATCGCGTCGCCTTCGCGATTGTCAGTGAGGTCCAGCAGGCCACGGATGAACTCCTTGTAGCAGGCAATACCCTGCTGCTGCCACGCCTCCCGATCTCCCGGTGTGCCGCCTTTCACCACAAAACCGCCCTTGGCCCCCACCGGCACAATAATGGCGTTCTTGACCATTTGCGCCTTGACCAGGCCCAGCACCTCGGTGCGGAAATCCTCACGCCGGTCGGACCAGCGCAGGCCGCCACGGGCCACCGGCCCACCACGCAAGTGAATGCCTTCCATGGTCGGTGAATACACAAAGGTTTCGTACATGGGTAACGGCGGCGGCAACTCCGACACCTTCTTCGGATCGAGCTTCAGGCTGACATAGGCTTTGTCATGGCCGCCCGCGTCCTGCTGATAGAAATTGGTACGCAGCCCCGCGCGCACCACACTCAGGAACGCTCGCAGCACACGGTCCGCATCCAGAGACGCCACGCCATCAAGTTCATGATCCAGGTTCTGTGCCAGTTTCAGCCCTTCATTATCACGACGGCTGTCAGTCAGCTGCGGGTCAAAGCGGGTTTCGAAAAGCTGCACCAGCAAGCGGGCAATGCGCGCATGTTCCGCCAGCAACTCTTCCATGTAGTTCTGCGAATACGGCAACCCGGTTTGAATCAGGTATTTGGTCAGGGTACGCAGGCACACCACCTGGCGGGCATTCAGGCCCGCCAGCAGCACCAGCCGATTCAGGCCGTCATTTTCCGTATGGCCATTCCAGCATTGCAGGAAGGCATCTTCGAAGTAACGCTTCTGCTGGGCCGGCCCCAGGGAACACTCCCCGTGGACCTGCACGTCGAAAACCTGAATCCAGCGGGGATCGCCATCACGGGGCGTCACCCGGGTCGGGTTCTGGCGCACTACCCGCAAACCAAAATTCTCCAGTGCGGGCAGCACATCGGACAAACCAATGGGATTATTCAGGCTATAAAGCCGCAGGCTGGTCGGGCACGCCGCACCGTCTGCATCGGTAATGGCGAGGCTGGGCAGTACCGGTTGGGCGGCAGACAACTGCGTCAGGTATTGCAGGTCGGCGGCGGCTTCCACGGCACTGTGCGCTTCCCGGTAACCCAGGGGAAAGGCGTCACCGTAACGCAGGGCCAGGGCAGCCCCGTCATCGGCCCGGCTACCCACCTTGTCGCCCTGCTCATCCTGGTAGCCACTTTCGCGCAACACTTCCCGTAACTGGTCCGACCAGGAGCGGGTAATTTCAATCAGCCGTTGCTCCACCTGGCTGTCGGTCATGGCCAGCTGTGTGCCCTGGGGAATACGCACAATGCAGTGAATCCGGGCCAGCCCTTCGCGGAGGAAATCCACGGTGCGTTCCACGGAGCGACCGTTGCACAGCGTCATCAGCTCGGCGGTGACCTTGTCGCGTAATTCCCGGGAGTAGCGTTCGCGGCTCAGGTAAATCATGCACGAATAAAAACGCCCATAGCGGTCCCGGCGCATGAATACCCGCAGATGATGACGATCACGCAGGGCGCGAATGCCCATGCAGATGTCGTACAACTCTTCCTCTCGACACTGGAACAGCTCATCGCGGGGAAGCTGGTAAATGATATCGCGCAGGTGCTTGCCTGAATGCGAGCGTTCCGGCAACCGGGAACGGTCCAGCACGTAATTCACCTTGCGGCGAATTAGTGGAATGTCCCGGGGACGATTGATGTAAGCATCCAGGGAAAACAGCCCGATATAGCGGTCGGTGCCTTCCACCGATCCATCAGCGGCCAGGCGCTTCACGGATACCACATCCATATAGTGCGGATGATGAATGGGCGAGCGTACATTGGCTTTGGTTACGACCACCAGACGACCATGGCGGATGTATTTGGCCATTTCGTCATGGGGCGCAATAAATTCATCCGCGTTGGCGTAAGGACTGCCGGGTCGCGCCAGACCAAGACCGGCCTCGTCCACCAGATGCAGCTGCATGCCACCGTCCACCGCTTTCGCTTCGGAGCGGGCATACCCCAGAAAGGTAAAATGATCTTCGGACAACCATTCGATAAAGCCGGTGGCTTCCTGTAACTCCTGCTGATCCCGCTCCGGGTAACTGGCCGACAGGTTGCTGCGGGTCGCTTCCAGGTTGTCGAGCATGGGCTCGAAATCGTCCACCACCACGCGCAAATCACCCAGCACGCGCTCGAGAATGTCCTGCAGGCGGGCATAATCCTCGTCGTCTGCCAGCGGTTCGAATTCCACGTAGATCATGGACTCCGCCGGCTGCTCGCCATCACCCACCCCCGTCACCTGGGTCAGATGCCCATGGGCATCGCGTCGCACCTGAATGACCGGGTGTACAGTCCAGTCGATGGCGGTGCCGGCATCACGCACGGCCATGGCCACCGAGTCCACCAGAAAGGGGACGTCATCGGTAACGGTGCGCAACGCGGCGAGGCCGCCGGGGCGACAGGGAGGCTTAATGTGAATCAGGGTTTCGCCGGGGTGGCGCTGGTGCGCCATCAGCCAGTGCTGCTGGGCAATATGGAAGAGTTGTTCCGGAGGCCGGGCCGTCAACGCGGCCAGACTGCTCATTTCATAATAGGCAGCGAGAAAGCTGCGAAACAGAGACTGGTGGTCAGCACCGATGTGGGCAGTGACCTGCCCTTCCAGCTGGGCCTGCAACAGCGCCTGGCGTTGAGCGATGTCATCCTGCATCGAAACCTCCGGCGTCCTTGTGACTCTGCAAAGTTTCTCTACACCGTTTCTCTGCAAAGTGACTATGCAAAGTGACGATGCAACGTTGCTACGTAAAACCGGATCACGTGAGAGGTCACGTTCTCCGGGCTTTCACCAGGCCGGCCGGGCGCGCCCTGCAGGCCCTTTCGCTCACTCTATACCGGTGGCCGCGGCCAATACCAGCCTGCTGTTTCAAGTAATCAAACCATTCCATCAGGACAGCAGGATGACAGCACAAAAAACGTTATCGCGAGTTGCGGGGTAAACAAGAGGAGCCAGCGCAGAAAGACGCAAGGAGTTATTCAGAGGTTCCTTAATCCAGTGTGGCGCACGCTTTCGCGGGCATCGCATCAATCCACTGGCGCACCAGTGCGAGCGCATCGTGGTCTGCAAGGCTGCGGCCCAGCGGTGGCATCATATCCTTGGCATTATCGGTATGGCGCTGAGCCCCCAGCCGGAACGGCAACACCGAGTCAGCCGCATTGCCGGGCACGATATCGTAGGTGAGGCCCAACGGCCCCCCGTAATACCCTTGCGCCCGGTTGCAGATGCCATAGATGTAATCGGTAGGGTCTCGCCACATTTCCAGCCGCAGGCCCGACAGCGCACCGCTGCCCACGTCACTGTGGCAATGGCTGCAGTTGGTATCCAGATAGGAGCGTACGCGCAGGTCCAGCGGTTCGCTGGTGTCATGCCAATCCACGGCGCGGGGCCAGCTTGCCGGGGCAGGCGCATCAGCCAGCATGCCGTTTTCCTGCCAGTAAACCAGCTGGTTTTTGGCTCCACCGGCGTAGGGAAAATCATGATTCAGCTGGCGAACCGTTGTACCCAGCGGGGTCATCACTTCATTGTCAGTGCGGCCCTGGTGACACTTGCGGCAAGTCAGCACATCGGGGATCTGGTAACGGAAATCCTGCTGCACACCGCCGACCATGACATAGGTGTCGATCACCTTGCCGGTCCGTGCCAGCGTGGCATCCTGGCCATCCGCTTGCCACTGATACGGCAACCCCACCCAGCCGGAGGCCCGGTGGATCAACAGGCGGGTTTCCATCAGACGGTCATCGCCCCCGGCAGCGCTGACCGGCAAGGCGAAGGTTTTCACCATCACGGTGCCCACCGGGAATACCAGCCCAAAAGTGTCACGGTATTGTGCCGTGCTCCCCTCGGGCAGAAAAACAAATCGGTACTTGGTGGCATGATCACTAAAAAGGCCACTGGCCGGGGCAAATGGCAGCCCCGGCCCAGTGGGGCCCACACGAGGATCACGGCCATCAGAAAACAGCTGATACTGGGACAGGCGCGGGCAATTCACTTCCGCCAGAGCTTGCCAGTTCGGCCCGTCGCTGTCGGCAAGACAGCGCGGGTCGGTGATATCCGGCTCGGGCTCAGGTGCGGTGGCGGCCGTATCGCTACCGCCACCACTGCCACCACAAGCCGTCAGCAGCAATAACAAGATGCTATACAGACCGTTTCTTGCTATCACTGCATCACCCTCACTTGGAGGAACAGGACGCGTCAGGCAGGCTGTTGATCCAGGCCTTCACCAGGGCAACACCTTCCTCATGGATCAGCGCACGGCCAAGGCGCGGCATGCTGTCCTGCGGGTTGGTGGTATCCATGCGGAAATGCAGGATCGATTCGTCTGCGTTACCCGGCACCACGTCGTAGGTCATTTCACCCTGGTCATAGGCGATGGGGCCCTTGCAGACACCGTGCTTTTCTTTCTCGGTGTCATAGTCGCGCCAGAACTCCAGCTGCAAACCGGTGTAGGCCGCAGTGCCTCCCACGCCGTGGCAATGGGCACAGTTCACATCCAGGTAGCCTTTTGCCGCCGCCATCAGTTGTTCATCGCTGTAACCACTGATCAAGCCCGCATCAGCATCGTGGTAGCTCGGCACCTTGTCCACCTGATCCAGAGCCGGAAGGCCGCTGAGAATACCCGCGTCGCTCCAGTGACTCAGCTGGTTTTCCGGGCCACTGCCATAGTCCATATCACCATTGAGATGACGGGCCTTGGGACCGATGGGAATAAACACATTGGTATCACCGGTATCATGGCTGTGGCACTGCTTGCACTGCGCCTTGTCGGGCACGGAATAGGTGAAGGATTCCTGGGCACCGTTGTGCACCAGTGTCGCGGGCAACTGTGCCCCCTGAACCCGGTAGGTCGCCTCGGTGCCATCTGCGTTCCACACATAAGGTAGCGCGGTCCAGCCGCCAGCACGATGAATCAGCAGGCGGGTTTCCAGCAACGTTTCCGTACTCGTCTGCGGATCATAACCGCGGTAAGCGGTATCCGCCGGCAGGGCGAAAGTCTTGGTAATAACGGTGCCCACCGGGAAGTCGAAAACAGTGTCTTCATTGTAGGTGGCACTCTGTCCATCCGGCACAAACACAAACCGGTATTTGCTGGTGTAGTCAGAGAACAAAGGCGTATTCAAGTCATAGGCTATGCCACCGTGGGCATCCCGGGTGGGATCACAGCTGCTGGTAAAGAGGTTGTAGTCCGAGAGCTTTTCCAGGTTGTCATTTTCCAGTGCGTCCCAGTTTACGTCCGCGCTGTCACTGATCTGGCAGTTCCTGGCCACCGGATCGCCGCCACCAGTACCAGTACCAGCACCTCCACCGCCGCTACTACCGCCACCGCCGCCACAGGCGGTCAGTATTGCGGCGGTAGAAAGCAGAGAAATCTGCATTAATGTTTTCATGTCATGACTCCTGCTTCGGGGCGGCGACAGGCCGCCCCGAAATCAGACAGGTAGAAAAGATAAACAAACGTTAGAGAACAGGGGCCGGCTTGCAGTGCTCGCTGGTGGTGTCATCCACGCCACAACCAAACTGCTCACCCTTGAAGGTCAAGGTGGCCGCAGGCAACGCCGGCTGGCTGCAATCCAGCAGATCTGCACCCACTGCCGGGCTCAGCGTCGGGCCGGACATGGTGGCAGCGGTGGCCGGGTCGTAGGGATAGCCGATCAGGGTGTCGCCGTTGTTCTGGAAACAAACCTTCTCGCCCTCTTCATAAGCGTCAGCCACTGGCAGCAAAGCGCTGCTGTTAGCCAGCTGCTCGCCTAGACCGTCATACAGGATGCCCGGCCACTGCAGTTCCGGAGTCAGTGTGAACAGCGTAATCATGTCCTGAATCAACGCCCCATTCGGTGCGGAACCGGCATTGGTGATGGCGTTATCGTGCACATGAATATTGCGCACAACTGGCAGCCAACCGTCGGCGATGATGGACTGATAATCAGGACCCGCCGCGTTTTCATCGGCGATAAAGAAGCTGGTCACTGCCACTGCCAGGGTATCGTGATCGGCAATCTCGTTATCGAAAATTTCCACATCGTCAGTGGACAGAACGATGACACCTGTGCCCGGCGGCACGATATGAACGCCACCCGGGTTGCTGCTGCTATTGGCAAAGTTCTTGGTGTTGTTTTCAGTCACGGTGTTACCGAAGACCCGCACACCAGAACCATAGGTGCCATTACCGATGGGCAGATCGAATACCAGCAAACCACCGGTATTGAAACGGGCGATATTGTTGTACATGTCCGCACCGGTGGAGTTCTCGATTTCAATCCCCGCCACGTTGTATTCGGCCACGTTGTTGCGCACAACAATGTTCTGTGACTGCCCCACATAGACACCGGCATCCGCAGAACCGCGTACGTAGCTGTTTTCCACCAGCACATTGCTGCTTTCTACCGGGTACAGGCCGTAAGCGCCGTTGCCCTTGTCCGGCTCACCCTGCCATACCGTCGCGGTGTAGTTGATACGCACACCATCAGCATGCTGGAACTTGATGGCATTGTTGGCCGCTTCCACTACGGCCAGGCCGTAGACTTCCACATCATTGATGTTGGTGATAAACAGACCGTCATCACCTACGGAATTGCTGAAATCCAGGATGGTCTTGTCCATGCCCTGGCCACAAATTGTAATGTCTGCAATGCGTGCGCCACCCAGTTCACCATCCAGGGTCAGCGTATCGTTCAGGTCAAAGCGACCTTCCGGGAATACGATAACGTCACCATCCTGAGCATCCAGGAAAGCAATCTTGGCGCTGTCAGTAATGTTATTCGCATCCAACATGATGGCGTCGTCACCACCACAGGCGATTTCCTGCTGCGGTACATCGGCTGGCATGTCCTGCGGGAACTGATAGCCCACCGGGTTCTCACCACCACCATTAGCACCACCACCACTACTGCTGCCACCACCGCCACAGGCGGCCAGTGATACGGCCAGGGCCAGCGGCGCTAGCAGGCGAGCCGCCGGCACATCTACGAACTTGTTCTTAGTTGTATTCATTATTATCTCTCTCCCTAACATCAGGACAAAAGCGTGACGTAAGTCACCGTTTTGAGGGTTTTCGCGCCACATATATCGCAAAATGGTGCGTTATTACGCACAGATCGATGTACTATCGTACGAAGTGGCTACCTTACGAGGGAGAGGAAGAGCAACATATGGCGCCAGACGCCAGCCAAACAGGGAGTGTGTCGCCAAAAACCAATGCCGTTTCAAAACAACGACATAAGAATAAAAGATTAGAGGCAACCCATGTTCAGCAAACACATCTCCATGTTCCGCAGTGACCTGCGTTACTGGCAGCGCCAAGGGCTCGATCTGCTGGAACTGTTTACCAACGCCAGTTTGCCGGCATCTCTACTGACCGAGAATGATGAGCGTCTGGACGTGTCCGCGATTCATCGGCTGTTCGAGCAGGCGGAAAGGAAACTTGGTGACCCGGCCATGGGCATTCGCATTGGCCAACAAATTCTCCTCCCCGATATAGCCCCCCTGGGGGATGCCCTGCACTACTACCGCGATGGCTGGCAGGCGCTGAAAGTCCTGGAACAGTACTGGCCGCTACTCACGGAAGCCCAGCAAGTAACCATTCACCTGCAAGACGAGTATGTTGCGGTGCGCTGCGCTGCCAATGGTGACGCCCCACTCCATACCATGCAGACCCATGCCGTACTGAGTGGTTTTTTGCGGCTGGCAGACGTGGCTCTGGGCGTGCAGGCCAGTGAAGACGTCCACGTTCACCTGCGAGAGAACACTGCCCATACCGAGCTGTTCAGCGCTTTATTGAAGGCCCCGGTCACCGCGAGTCGCGAGCACGATCAGGTGCTGTTCCCTGCCCACATTCTCGATACGCTCAACCCCAATCACGATGACGAGCGTTTTCAGCAAGCGCTGATCCACTGCGACAAGACCCTGAATTCCCTGCGCGATCACCACCTGATTGACCTGATTCGCGAACGCCTGCGCCATCAACTGGAGGAAGGCCATTACGACCAGCAGGCTTTGGCCAATAGCCTGAACATGAGCGTGCGCAACCTTCAGCGGCGCCTGAACGCACACCATACCCGGTTCCGGGATCTGCTCGATCAAGTCCGCGCAGAACTGGCCGAGCAACTGGTCCGCTACAGCGAGGCAGGCTTTGCCGAGATCGCGCAGCAGCTGGGTTATGAAGATCCCTCGTCATTCAACAAGGCTTTCAAACGGTGGCTGGGGCTGCCCCCCGGCGAGTACCGGACACGGCATCAGGACTCGCCCCCCACCGCATAAGCCGCAGTGAGGGAGGCGAAGTCAGGGGGCGAGCAAGAAAGGAGAAACCAGAAAGGGGCGGCATTCCAGATGCCAGGAACGTTACCCACTGGGCAGCGTTAGCGCGTGACCAACGCTCTATTGCCGACGAGTCTGTGGCAACAGGTCGAGTTACTGCACGGACTCCGGCTGCACCAGCACCCAGGGCGGTAGCACCACTGTCCACAAGCCTTTATCTGCCGCGAACCACGCCGCTGCCTGCTCATCGGTAACCTTGTCGACCTGGGCCTTGTCCCGCCACAGGGCAATTTGCGCGGCCTCATCGTCTGAAAACGCCAGTGCGACTTCAATCAAATCCAGTTCCGGCGCCACATAGACCGTCTGGCCACGGGCAAAGAACGGCTGTAGCTCTTTCCAGCTAGCCTTGGCGGTTTCCTGATTGAGTTTGGCTTTGAGGATTTCCCGCTGTTCTACTTGCTCAGACATGACCGACTCCTGCTGTGAAGCGGTACATTATCGGTGTTCTGTTATGGGCAATCAAAGGGGAAAGCAGGAAAGAGGACACCCCAGAAAAAGAAAAGCCCGCCATTTGGGGTTGGCGGGCTAGGCTGTACCGGGCCGAAATCGAACATCCGTGTTCCATCGCGTCCTTGCAAGATCCACTTTAGGGAAACGGCCTACCCGGGGTAAGACGAAAAAAGCGCCAACTCATGTAAGCTTTTCGCCATGGGCAGCATGAGAAACCCGCCACCCTCTCTCACGGACCGCTTACCATTCGATGGTTCGGCTCGCATCCGGCACTGGCCGGTTCCGGCGATCGAACAACGCAAATCGGGCGCCCCTGTCATCGAAGGACACCACCGAAAATGCATTGTCGCTAAAGACCTCACCCGGCACGCTGACTTGCCCCAACGGGCGCCCCCAGCCGCTATAGAGCAGCCCCGGCACCCGGATCATCGGGCGATACCAGCGGAACGCAAACAAGGCGGTGGGCCAGAACAGCCCGGAACATGTCCAGCTATGTACCTTTTTACCACCGTTCAAGGTCAAACTGGCATACAAGGAAGCATGCACATCACCGCTAAGCACCACCAGCTTCTGGCTCGCACTTTTTGCCATCGCAGCCAGTAGTCGCTGGCGCTGATGGCGAAAGCCTTCCCAGGCATCTTTGCCACGAAACGGGCGCCGCTGTTCCGGGAACATCACCACGGAAGTCACCAGCACCTTGACGCGCTCGGGGTCACGGTCCAGCCATTCGACGAACGCCTGCTCCTGCACCTCGCTGATCATCTTGCGTTGCCAGGGCCAGCGGCTAAGCACCCGCTCGGTACGCACATCCATTACAAAAAAATCCGCCGGACCACGGGAAAAGGTGTACCAGAACTTATCCGGGTCACGGTCCAGATAGGTGCCAGCCTCATTCAATGGGGCCGCCGGGGAATGAGATGCCTGGTAAATCTGGTATGCCTTGATCGCTGCCGGATACTTGTTCGTCCATAACTCAGCGTCGGCCTTGGCCGGCCAGTTATTCTCGATTTCATGATCATCCAGGATCATGTAGCTGTTGGTTTCCCTTAACAATTTGGCCAGGTGCTTCTGGGAAAAACTGGCCCGATAGAGAGAATCGAAATCGTCACGGGTGGCCGCCGCGCCAATGCTGTACATGGAATCGGCATAGACCTGATCACCACCGAACAGGACAAAATCCGGTTTGTGTTGCTCCGCCTGCACCGACATTTCCGCAAAAATCTTGTCGGCGCGATCATCCTGGATAATCCCATCCAGCCCGACAAACCGGTAACAACAGGAACCAAACAAGAAGGTTGTCTGATCAGCCGTGGGCTGGTCGGTGGAAAAACAGCCGCTCTCAATGGCGTGCCAGTCCAGTGGTGCACCATCCTCTTCGCTGCTCACCCAACCGGCCTGATACTGATAGCGGGTGCCAGGCTCAAGCCCGTTGAGCACCACCACCCCGGAGCCATCGAAGTTGCCATTAAGGCGAAACTTACGGGGTTCAGACCAGCTGTCGCCCCCCTGTTTACGCCAGCGAACCCGCCCCCACATAAGCTTGTTGCCCGCACCCAGCTCCCCTTTCGGCAATGCCCCGAAAAGGCGTACATGGCTTTTCCCTGACTCACCGGTAATTGGCCCCACCGCAAAGCGGTTCACTATCCCTGTCATCTGTTATTCTCCCCCTGCATTGAGCCCCCCGGCTCACGCTGCTAGCATCACTGATTAGAGGTGATGTCACCCCGTCTATTCAGGATAAAGACACTTTGTTCAAGGACTCGAAAGCCGCTCTGCTTTTGTTCGTCGCTTTTTTCTCGATTTGCCTGTCTTCCCTGGCCTCAGCCAAAGGACCGGACACCCAAATCATCGGCGAACAGCAGGAACACATGCACCCCTATCAGGGCCTGTACACCTTCTGCACGCCTGCGGATCAGTCACCCGGCATTAATGCCATTCTTCAGCGCACCGACCTGCCCTGGCAACCATCCGGAGCCAGCACGCCGAATTTAGGCTTTACCACCGATCATTGCTGGTTCCGCTTCTCAGTTCGCAATCTTAATCGACTTCATCCTGACTGGCAGCTGCAAATCGACTACGCCATGCTCGGTGAAGTGGATGTCTACCAGATCGATGCCGGCGGCACACTGGTCGCCCACTTTCAGGCAGGCATGGACCGGGATTTTTCCGTACGCCCAGGCACAGCCCCGACGCCCGCGTTCCCGCTGACCTTACCCACAGGCACCGACAACGACATTTTCCTCAAGGTCGCCTCTGCACACAGCATCCAGCTGCCGCTGGAATTGCTGTCACAGGAAAGTTACAACGCCTCGACGCAAACACAAAGCGTGGTGCAGGGAATTTTCTTCGGCGGCATGCTGGTGATGATTCTCTATAACCTGTCGCTGTTCTTTTCCATTCGCGAAAAAGTCTATTTGTTGTATGTGTGCTGGTCCGCCGTGGTCACCCTGTTCATGGCGGTATTGCATGGCTATGCCCACCGTTATCTGTGGCCGCATTCCACCCTGATCAGCCAGTACATGATTCATTACCTGCTGCCCCTGATTGTGCTGCTTCCGCCACTCTTTACCCTGCACTTTCTGTCGCTACGGGAAAAAGCACCGCGCCTGGCCATGTGGCTGCAAATGCTGGTGGGCATTGGCACCGTACTCTTTCTCGCGGCGCCTTTTACCAGCCGCACTTTCCTGATTCCGATTTCCGTCAGTGCCATTTTGCTGATGGATTTCAGTATCTTCTTCGTCGGCCTGATTCGCACCCGCGCCGGCGACCCGGATGCGCGCATTTTCACCATTGCCTGGTCCTGCTTTATTGTCGGCGCAGCGGCCATGGCACTGAATAAATACGGCGTTGTTCCACGCAACTCCCTGACCGAAAACCTGGTACAGATAGGCGTCTTTCTGGAAGTCGTGCTGCTGTCCCTGGCTCTCGCCCGGCGCATCAACCGCTTGAAGGAAGCCCATTCCGATTCCGTGCGCGACCGTGCCATCGCGGAAATGGAAGCGTTCAAGGCCGGCGCCAGAAACCACGCCAAAAGCGAATTCCTCGCCACCATGAGCCATGAAATTCGCACGCCCATGAACGGCATCATGGGCATGACCGACCTGCTGCGTCGCACCAGCATGACCCATCAACAAGCGCAATATGTAGGCACCATTTATCAGTCCACCCAGTCGTTACTGACCGTCATCAACGACATTCTCGATTACTCGAAGATCGAGTCCGGTAAACTGGAGCTGGATTACCAGCCTATTGCACTGGAAAACATCGTCGATGATTGCGTGCGCCTGTTTGCCCTGCGTTCCAGCGAAAAATCCCTGCCGCTGTATATTCATATCGACAGCCGAGTACCTGAACGCATCAAAACCGATCCGATTCGCCTCAAGCAGATCATTACCAACCTGCTCAGCAATGCCTTCAAATTCACCGACCGCGGTCACGTCGCCCTGCACGTGAACCTGAAGCAACCGGTGAACAACAAGGGCATGTGCGTTCTGATGATTGAAGTGGTCGACACCGGGATCGGCCTGGATGAAGGCCAGCAGTCGTCCCTGTTCCAGGCGTTCAGCGATCTGTCTGCCAAGGGCAAACACAACGGCGCCGGCCTTGGGCTGGTGATCTGCAAACGGTTGATCGAGCTGCTCGGCGGTGACATCGGCGTCTCCAGCTCTCTGGGCCGCGGGGCCACATTCTGGCTATCCCTGCCGGTGGAAGTGGAAAAAATTCAGAAACAACCGGTGCTCGCAAACCGGACCGCCGCGATCATCTCCAGCACTGCCCCGCAATTGCTAAGCCTCTCGCAGATTCTCAGCCGTTGGGGCGCCAAGACGCTGGAATACCGTGACGTCATTACCGCGCTTGATCCCGCCAGCCCCAGCCAAGCCGTGGACTATCTCATCGCGGAACTACCTGTGCTGGAAGATCCCCACTACGTGGAACGCCTGCGCGCTCACTTCGACAACCCGGCACTGGTGCTGTTGCACCCCACCGGGCAGCCGCTCAGCGACACCCTGCCGGAAGATCTGCTACTGATAGAAACGCCCTTTTCCTGTCAGGCGCTGAAACGCAGCCTGCTCACCGGCCCCGACGAATCGCGTGCCCCCTCCACCACGAAAGAACCACTGATCCGGCTGGACCGCGCCAATATGCTCAAGGTAATCGTGGCGGAGGACAATGCCGTCAACCAGCTAGTGATCGACAGCATCCTCAAATCGTTAGGTATCCATGCCACGCTGGTCAGCGACGGAGCCCAAGCTGTAGAGCAGGTCCGCAACCATCCGGATTACTGGGATATCATTTTCATGGACTGTGAGATGCCGGTGATGGATGGCTACCAGGCCACCCGGGAAATTCGTGCCCTGGAAACCGCCCAGGAGACACCACCGCATTGCTGGATCATCGCCCTGTCGGCCCACGCTACCGGTGACTATGTGCAGAAAGCCCGTGACGCCGGTGTGGATGACTACCTCAGCAAACCGGTCTCCCAACAACAGGTCCACGATGCACTCAGACGAGGCCAGGTTTCCAGAGACATTACCGGCTAACGGAAACGTCTGACGGGTTAAGGAGCTGCGCGCACACCGCCAGCAACTCCCTGACCCGCACCGGTTTACCCAGGAAGGCATTGCAACCGGCTTCCAGGCAGCGCTGGCGATCCACCGCCAGCACGTTGGCCGTCAGAGCCAGCAGAGGCCCATCAAACCCTCGATCGCGCAGGGCCTGCGCAGTCTCATAGCCATCCATCACCGGCATCTGCATATCCAGTACCACCAGGTCGTAAGCGCCGTCTGCGTCATGAAAGACCGCACAGGCTTCTCGCCCGTGCTCTGCTTCGGTTACCCGCATGCCCACCTGCTCCAGCACCTTGCGCACAAACAGACGGTTCACTTCGTTGTCCTCCACCAGCAACGCCCGCACCCCCTCCAGCGAAGCCAACGCTTCCCGGGACGCAGGCAGGACATCCGGCCTGTCGCCAGCGGTTTGTGAAACCGTGTCACAGGCACGCACCAGCGGAATATCCAGCACAAAGCAGCTACCCTGGTTCAGGGTGCTGAAGACCTGGATGTCACCGTCCTGGGCACGGGCCAATTGTCGCGCGATGCTCAACCCCAGACCGGTACCGGTATAGCGGCGTGTATGCGATGCATCCGCCTGGGAGAAGGGCTGGAAGATGCGGCTCAGCTCGCCTTCACTGATGCCAATCCCGGTGTCTTCCACTGACACATTCAGACGCGACGCCTCTTCATCCCAGTTAACCCCCACATGCACCCGCCCGCGCTCGGTAAACTTCACCGCATTACCAATCAGGTTGACCAGTATCTGGCGCAGGCGGAACGCATCCCCACTGACCGTTGGCGGCATGTCCGTCAGGTAATGGATACGCAGGTCAATGTCTTTCTCGGTGGCCCGCAACTGCAAGCTGTCGATGATTTCATCAAGCAGCACCCGGGCAGAAAACAGCCGTTGTTCCGGGTGCAGTTGGCCAGCCTCGATCCGTGACAGATCCAGCACATCATTAATCAGCGCCAGTAGCGCATCGCCGTTGTGCTGAATGATGGTCAGGTAGCGCCGCTTGTCTGTGGCACTCAGCGAGCCATCGCGCAACAGTTCGGTGTAACCGAGAATCGCCGTCATTGGCGTGCGGATTTCATGGCTGATATTGGCCAGAAACTGGCTTTTGGTCTGGCTGGCATCCTCTGCCTGCATCCTGGCTTGCGCGAGCTGGGTCTGGGCATGGTGAATACTGTCCACCATGGCATTGAAGTCTTCCGCCAGGGCACCGATCTCATCGCGGCCCAGCACCGGTACACGCTGGTCCAGCGCCCCACCACGGGCAATCGATCGCACGGCGTTATGCACCAGCCGCAAACGCCCAAACAGCATGGGCTGAATACGGCAATTGATGACGAACACGGTTATTGAGGTCAGCACCACCATAATCAGCGCCACCAACAAAACCGCATAGAGCATACTCTGGTAACCGTCATGGGGGATCTCGACAATCACCGCCAACGGCGTGCCCCCGAGGAAATCCGGAATGGGAAAACGCCCCTGTAACTGCCCGCCTTCCACCTCGCCCAGACCCCGCATTAACTGGCCGTCACTCTGGGCTTCCTGCACGTACAAGGCATGCCCTACCCGCTCGGACAGATAACTCAACCAGCCACTATCCAGCCACACCCCCAGCAGATAGGCCTGACAGCCATTTTCCACCGCGGTACTGAACAGCAAAGGCCTGCCTTCTACCTTCACCACCCCCCAAATCGGCATGCAGCCCTGTTCAGTGAAACGCTGCGCCAAGGTCTCGAACACCGGCGAATTCGCTCCCGGCTCCCCGTTATCCCAACGAATGGCATCGTTATCCAGCGCCATCATCAGGTCCAGGTGGCCAACGCCCCCCTGATTCAGCGGCGCCTGCTCGGGCTGCTGGCTCCAGTCCTGCGCCCGTACCCGCAACACCGACAACTGGTCCAGAAAAGCGGCTTCCACCTTGCCCAGCTCACGTTCCGCATTGCGCTCCGCGAGGGTATCCACCAACGACAGGTTTACCCAGTACAGGGCCACCGTTGCCAGCGCCACACAGATAGCGGCAGAGACCACCAGTAACCAGCGAATACGAACTCTCAGCGACATTGCCCACCCCCTCACAACTAACCGCAAACCCTAGCACATCGCCGCACCGCCACAACGCCCGTTCACTCCAGCGGTGCCGTTCCCGGTATGGCCGTCAGCACGCGTACAAAACCGGCACCGCAGACAGCAAAGAACACAGGATGAAAAACCGCGGCAGCCCCCGTATCATAGGCCACCCATTTTTTGGAAAACGACGCCGTTCCCATGAGTGACACTCCCCGCAAGATACTGGTCACCAGTGCCCTTCCCTATGCCAATGGCCCCATTCATCTCGGCCATTTGCTGGAATACATCCAGACCGACATCTGGGTTCGCTTCCAGAAGCTCCGTGGCCAGCAGTGCACCTATGTCTGCGCTGACGATGCCCACGGCACCGCCATCATGCTCAAGGCCGAGGAAAACGGCGTCACCCCGGAGCAACAGATTGCCCAGGTGAAAGCGGACCACGAGCAGGACTTTGCCGACTTCCAGGTGAATTTCGACAACTACTACAGCACTCACAGCCCCGAGAACCGGGCGCTGTCGGAAATGGTTTTCCAGCGCAACAAGGATGCCGGTTACATCCTGGAAAAGACCATTACCCAGCTGTACGACCCACAGAAAGGCATGTTCCTGGCCGATCGCTTCGTCAAGGGCACCTGCCCCAAGTGCAAGAGCGAAGACCAGTACGGCGACAACTGCGAAGTCTGTGGCGCAACCTATACACCGGCAGAGTTGATCGATCCCTATTCCTCGGTCAGCGGCGCCACCCCGGTGGAAAAGGAAACCACCCAGCTGTTCTTTGACCTGCCCAAGTTCGAAGCCCTGCTGCGCGAATGGACCCGGTCCGGCGCCCTGCAGGAGCAGGTAGCCAACAAACTGCAGGAATGGATCGAAGACCTGCAGCCCTGGGATATCTCCCGTGAAGCCCCCTACTTCGGCTTTGAGATCCCCGGCTACCCGGGCAAATATTTCTACGTGTGGCTGGATGCCCCGATTGGCTACATGGCCAGCTTCCAGAACTATTGTGATCGCGAAGGCCTGAGCTTCGACGATTACTGGGGCAAGGACTCCACCGCCGAGCTGTACCATTTCATCGGCAAGGACATCATCAACTTCCATGGCCTGTTCTGGCCCGCCATGCTGGACGGCGCCGGGTTGCGCAAACCCACGGCCATCTACAGCCACGGCTTTGTCACCGTGAACGGCGCCAAAATGTCCAAGTCCCGCGGCACCTTCATCAAGGCCCGCACCTATCTGGACCACCTGAGCCCGGAGTACCTGCGCTACTACTTCGCCGCCAAACTCTCCAGCCGGGTGGATGATTTCGACCTGAATCTGGAAGACTTCGCCCAGCGAGTGAACTCCGACCTGGTCGGCAAGTTGGTCAACATCGCCAGCCGCACCGGCAACTTCGTGAAGAAGTTCGGCGGCACGCTCAGTACCGACCTGGACAACATGATGCTGGTGCGCGAAGTCCAGGAAGCGGGCCCACGCATTGCCGATTTCTACGAGAAACGCGAATTCGGCAAGGCCATGCGTGAAATCATGGCACTGGCCGATCACGCCAACGGCTACATCGCCGACAAGGCGCCCTGGAGTCTAGCCAAAGAAGAGGGCAAGGAGCAGGAAGTGCTGGCCATCTGCAGCACCGCCATCAACGTGTTCCGCCTGCTGGTGATCTACCTGAAACCGGTTTTGCCGGCGTTGGCCGAGCGTGCCGAAGCCTTCATGCAGGTGGAACCGCTTACCTGGGCAGACGCAGACCAGTTGCTGCTGGGCCATGAAATCGCCAAGTTCAAACCTCTGCTCAACCGTATCGACATGGCGCAGGTCGAAGCCATGCTGGCGGATTCCAAGGACAGCACACCCGCACCGGTTGCCGACAAGCCCAAGAAAGCAGACGCGAAAAAAGCGGACGCAGACGACGACACCATCAGCATTGATGATTTTCTCAAGGTAAAACTGCGCGTGGCCCGTGTGGCCAAGGCCGCTCACGTGGAAGGCGCCGACAAGCTGCTGCAGCTGACACTGGACGTGGGCGAGCTGGGCGAGCGCAACGTCTTCGCCGGCATCAAGTCGCGTTACGCACCGGAAGAGCTGGAAGGCAAACTGGTGGTACTGGTAGCCAACCTGGCACCGCGCAAGATGAAGTTCGGCGTCTCCGAAGGCATGGTACTGGCCGCCGGCCCCGGCGGGGATGACATTCACATCCTCAGCCCGGACAGCGGCGCCAAACCGGGCATGGAAGTGTGTTAAACGGACGTGCGCTAATTAGCGACATAAAAAAACCGGCCAACGCCGGTTTTTTTATGTCTGTCTGAAATCAAACCACAGCAGAAATGTCGGGTTACGGCTACGCCTAACACGCCCTACGAATGTACGCGGGCAGGTCGAATTATTAAGTAGGTCGAATTAGCCTGAAAGGCGTAATCCGACAAGCAGCACTCAAAATCAATTCAACGTCACCAAGTGCTCCCGCAGCGCCGCCTCATCTTCAATAGTAATGCGCCCGTAGCCCAGCGTGATCAGCCCCTGCGTCTCAAACTCCTTGAGCGTCCGGTGCACGCCCTGGCGGGTCATCCCCATCATGTTGGCAATATGTTCACGGGTCAGGCGCACCGTCACCGGTCCACTTTCCGGCTTGCCACCCCGCTGCATTTGCGACAGGAACAGCAAGCGCTGCCCGATCCGCGCCTGAGTCCCCCGCAGCGCGTCTTCTTCAATCATGGAGATGGCGGACCACAGCCGCTGGCTGATCAGATCCAGCACCACCGGGTAGCTCTGCGGGTAACGTTGCAGCAAGTCGCGGAAAAAAGGGCCCGGCACTTCCACCAACACCGCCGCCTCATGGGCCGTGGCGCCATAGACCCGCCCGGTACCGGGGGAAAACACCGCATCGCCAAACCAGGTACCGCTGTCAAAAATGATCAGCACGGCTTCCTGACCCTGGGCATTCACCGAACTGATCCGCACCAGGCCCTCGGCAATCACACACAGGTTGGACTGGGGCTCGCCCTTCTCATAAATCGGCTGGTTGGCCTGAAACGAACGCACCCGGGCATGCCGCGCCGCTTCATGCAGGGCAGCATCGGGAAATCCGGCCAGTAAGGGGCAGTGCCGCAGCACCGTATAGGCATCCGTCATGGAGCAATTGTAAACCAGTTGACAGTTTTCTCCCTAACCCCGGGCCTACACTCAAGGGATTGGAAAATCGATTACCTTAAATAAGGGTCCCTGACCCAAATAAGACCCACATAACGGGAGAGCGCTACATGAACAGCCAGGTCACCATTAACCCAGCCACCGTCCCCTCCAAGAAAGGCAGCGTCAGCGCCGAAGAATGGCAGCTGCGCGTGGATCTCGCCGCCGCCTACCGGCTCATCGCCCTGCACGGCTGGGATGATCTTATCTTTACCCACCTGTCCGCCCGCATCCCCGGCGACGAGCATCATTTCCTGATCAACCCCTACGGCATGATGTTCGACGAGATCACCGCCTCTAGCCTGGTGCGCGTGGATCAGGAAGGTAACAAGCTCGACGACAGCGATTACGACATCAACCCGGCCGGGTTCACCATCCACAGCGCCATCCACGCCGTGCGCGACGATGCCGCCTGTGTCATGCACACCCACACCACCGCCGGCGTCGCCGTCTCCGCCCAGCAGGAAGGTTTGCTGGCCCTGTCGCAACAGAGCCTGTTCCCGCTGGCCAGCCTGGCCTATCACGACTACGAAGGCGTGGCCCTGCGCGACGATGAAAAAGCGCGCCTGCAAGCCGACCTGGGCGACGCCAACTTCATGATCCTGCGTAACCATGGTCTGCTCACCGTGGGCAGCACCATCGCTGATACCTTCCTGGGCATGTACATCCTGCAACGGGCCTGCGAAATCCAGCTGCAAGCCCTGTCCGGCAACCGCCCACTGACCCCGATCCCCGCTGGTATCGTCGACACCATCAAGCAGCAGGCAGCACAGGTGACCAAGGGAATGGGCGGCAACCTGGCGTGGCCCGGCCTGCTGCGCAAGCTGGACCGCAATAACCCCGGCTACGCGGAATAAGGAGCGCACCATGAATGACATGACCGCACCCCGCGCCCAGTTCACCCACATGAAGGACGGCACCGGCGAGGACTGGCAGATCATCGCCAAGTCCTTCGGCGACTTCAGCAAAGGCCTGTCCGATCGCATCATGACGCACCTGCGCCTGCTGGAAGGTGATTTCGGTGGTTTCAAGATCGACCGGTTCCAGCACTGCCTGCAAACCGCCACCCTGGCCCACCGTGATGGAAAGGATGACGAATATGTGGTCTGTGCCCTGCTGCACGACATCGGCGACACCCTGGGCACCTTCAACCACGCCGACGTGGCCGCCGTGCTGCTGGAACCGTTCGTTAGCGATGCCAACCACTGGATGGTGAAACACCACGCCATCTTCCAGGGCTACTATTTCTTCCATTACCTGGGCATGGATCGCGACATGCGCGAGAACTTCAAGGATCACCCGCATTACCGGCAGACCCTGGAGTTCGTCAGCAAATACGATTCCCCCGCCTTCGATCCAGACGGAGAAATCCTGCCACTGGATTACTTCGAACCCATGCTGCGCAAGGTCTTCGCTGAGCCGCGCAAATCACTCTACAAAGAGGCCATGGCGGAGCAGAAATAACCCGCCCTTATCACCCACCCGGAAGTGCCCCTCTGCCGATAGCGGCAGAGGGGCACACCCAATAATAAACACCAACCAGACAACCGTTTCCCCAGAAAAAACAAAGCCCTGCCGCGTGTTTCCCCTCCCTTCATTTCTCTCTGTCCATTCAGGCCAAAAACCAGCAAGTTCTCACATTTGTGATTTTCTGCCATTGTCACCGGCACGAAGTAAACCCAATGTATACATACATTAAATGCCGTTTTAGAGGTTAGTGATGGCACAGTCACTGGATGCACTTTGGGAAAAAGTGCGGGCGCAGAAAACCCGCATTCCCTCCCTGTACGGCGATATCGATTTCGATGTCACCCCGGAACGCTTTACCGATGACCTCAACACGCGCAGTTCGCTACCGGGACATTTCGCGCGCAAATACCGTGCAGACATTCTTGCCGACAAGGAAAAAGTGGAACGGGCACGGGCCTACACCCTGCTTGGCGACACCGTCTCCGATGCCTATGCTGCGCTAATGCCGGAATACGGCTTTCGCAACCTGATCAGCATGCTCAAGAAGGCCTGTGATGAAGGGCTGGGGGCCGTGGATAATGCCCCCCAGGAATTGGTCGATTTCATCACCGCCATGGAAACAACACCGGACTGGGTAGACATGGAGCTGGTCCGCGAAGGCGCCCGCCTGAGCCGTAACCAGATGGCCAATCTGGCCCCCTACGTGATTCGTGGCGCCTTTGTGGCCACCTTCATGAACAAGTATTCCGGGCTGCCCATGGCCATTACCGGCACCCTGGCCAACGACTCGGTGAACCAGCGCATCAACGAGACCGCCAGCTTCTTCACCACCGCCACCCTGCCCGGCGCACTGGAACGCTTTGGCCCCGGCTTCAAGGCCGCCGCCATGGTCCGCCTGATGCACTCCATGGTGCGCTTCAACATCATCAAACGCGCTACCACTGACAAGGGCGGCCCCTGGGACCCGGCCGTTTACGGCATCCCCATTCCCCAGGTAGACCAGATGCCCGCCGGCACCATGCCCGCCTATCTCGCCGCCTTCAAGGCGCTACGCAAAGGGCGTAAACATTTCACCGCCAACGAGCGTGCCATCGTCGAACTGTCACGCTATCAGTGCTTTTTACTCGGGCTGCCCGAAGAACTGCTACCCGCCGAGGCACCGGACATTATCAACACCATGCTCACCTACTCCGGCACCCTGCGCGAAGGCTACGACGACGAGACCTGCGGCGAACTCACCCGCGCCACCATGTCTGTGTACCGGGCCAAGAACAAAAAACTGCTCAGCCAGGCGCACAATCTGGTGGAGCGCAGCTTTTCCAAGGTCTTCTTCACCCAGGCATTCCTGGGCAGCAAGGACAAATCGAAAGCACAGGAAATGGGTGTGGAACCACACCTGATCGACTATGCCCTGTTCACCGTGGGCAACCTGTTCGTTCTGCCGCGACTGATCGCCTACAGAACGCTGCAGGATATACCGGTGGCCAACAAAATCGCCGACAAGATACTGGTGAAGAGAATCAAGGAACTACTGGTGGACTATGGCCACGCGGAATACACCACCGACGCCAATCAGTACGCCCCGACAACACAGGAAAGCAAACAGGAAAACGCCGCCTGAAGGCGACGCTGGTGTCGGGTTACGGCTACGCCTAACCCGACCTACGAAGCACGGTTTTTGTAGGTCGAATTAGCCTGAAAGGCGTAATCCGACAAATCACACAAACTTCCGGATTCCGACAAGTACGCTATACCCCCAAATACTCCGCAATCAGAAACGCATCCCCAATGCCTTCCCGCTTGCCAAAGTAGCTCACCGGGTCCCGCTGATCGTCCTCAATGGAACCCACCTCACAATCAATGTGGTATTGCTTGGCCAGGTCATTAAACAGATTCACCGGCTCCTTGAGCTGGATCTTTTTCTTCACCGGCAGGCGAATACCCAGCACCCAGCCCTCACAATCCTCACTCTCGCAGTCATCCATCAGCGTGGCCGCTTCATTTGTTTCGGCATACGCCTGCAACGCAGCTTGCAGATCAGCCAGGTTCCGCTTGAGCTTCTTTTCCTGCTTTTCATCAAGGCGATCACAGGCGACCAGAAGGTAGACGAGCATAGGGAGGGTCCGGGTTGGGATTTTGTGGCCACTGTACCACAACAAGGCAGGGTTTCATTCGCAGCGGCAGAGCCAGCAACCCCACATCGCCACACATTCAGGTAGGTCGAATTCACCCAAGGGCACAGAGAGCCTGAAAGGCGTAATCCGACAACGTTTATCGCCTGCCGAAAGGTCAGGGAAAACGGAGGCACGCTCAACATCTTGATTCCCGAAAGCCGAAGAGCCAATGGGAAATGGGGGACTTGGTCCTATTGATTCTGGAAAATCAGGAGCACAGCGAGTAATTTTTCCGAGTGCAGTTACTTGTTGGGAGACAACAGCACGGTGCTGGATGGAAATATTTAAGCCGCGCCGAAAATATAACTCCGACTACTCCAGAAGCCTTTCCGGTGCATCCATGACCTCGTGCAACACACGAACAACGAGCACTTCCGACTCAAGCAGTCGATAAAAAACAGCGTGATGCTCGACCTGTAATTTGCGATACCCAGAAAAAACATGGTCGTAGTTCGCGCCAAGTGATGGATGATCAATCAGCCGTTTTATGCCGGCCTCAAGCCGATCCACATAATTATCCGCCTGATCAACGCCCCATTCCTCACAGGCATATACCCAAATCCCGATAAAATCGGATTCCGCCCTCGGCGTGACGTTCAACGTAAGCACTAATCGGTAGCCTTAATCCGCTTACGGCCAGCCGCCTTGATAGCCGATATATCCAGCGGTTTCGGTTCCCCGCTGGACTCACCCTCAGCGAGGGCTTGCCTCAGCATGGCAAGACGTTCTTTGGTCTGCTGGTCCCTTCGGATGAGATCGCGGATGTACTCACTATCGTTGCCAAAGTGGCCGCTTTCAATCTGGGCTTTCACCCAGCCGTCTTGCTGTTCAGTCAGCGTGATGGTTTTCCGGTGCATGCTCATGGCTGGTGCTCCTAACATGGCAGAGGTATGACATTATCATACTCCTTCCTCGCGCCGAATCAATGCTCCTCTTCTTGCCGCCCAACGCTTCAATAACCGGCGCAGCTTTGCTGCGTCCGGCGCCGAAGGCGCGAAGTTAATTGACTGGTTATAAGGCATTTTAGAACACCGTTTTAATTACTTTTTCCACACCCTCAACTAGTTCGATCACGTCGTCTTTTGTAGGCTCTCGATCTTTGTTGTGGTCACACAGATTTCGCAAATCGCCAAGGTGTTGAATAAAACGCCATTTAGGGGTATCGATAATGTCGTTTTCTTTAAGCAGTTGATAATAATCTGAAATAGATGGATGTTTTTTGCGAGACTTATGGCCGTGCATTTCACAAACATGGCCAAGGTGCTTTTCTAAGACTACGCCGGCAATTGCGCCACCTCCTCTTACGAATCCCTTTTTTGCCAGTTCTCTAGCAGCCCCAAGCTCTGAATCAAACATATCTGCTTGTAGAACTTCCTGAATATCAAAGAGAGAACTTTCAAATCTCTTTGCAGCAGCTTCTAGTATTGAGTTTTGTATCTGCATTTTACCAACTGCAGCGGAGCCGTCTGCAATAACCTCTGAGCCTCCATAGCGAGTTGTTCTCAACCCTAACAAATAATCAGCTATACCATAGGTTAGAAAATCAATTTCTTTCCTTTTTTCATCTTTGTATTGTTTGACGAAATCTACTAAACGATCTGGCAGTACTTGCTTTATTACTGCGTGAGCTTCGGAATACCAAGTATCGTATTCCGTTTTGAAATTTGGCAACTTAATTTTTTTGTCTTTCAACTGTTTTTCTAGCTTTTCAGGCAGGCCCTGGGCGTCATCAATCATTGAGTAATACAGGAGCCCGCCTTTTGAAATTAAAGCATCTACTTCTTTTTTCATTGATTCAGGTTTCGAAGTCATATCCGTATTGCCTTATAACGCCCGGCGCAGCGGGCAAATTGTAGCGACTGAGGAGCGGAAATTTGATCCGACTGGCGCCGCTTGTTAAGCAAAAATAGCTACGATACCGCAACCAACCCAAGTCCCACAGCAGGCCCCAAAAAGAGTGCGGCCAGATACCGCCATTGAAGCCTCAAGTTTTTTGGCAGGAAGATCCCTAGCGCGGCCCCTGCCACAGCCAATACACAATAGGGGAAAAAAGACATTACAAAAACAGCCATAAAGATTGAGGGTTCTCCTTCCTGGCGCAGAATGTGACTTACACCACCAACAACATAAACAAGCAACAATGGCGTAAGAGCGCCGACCACAGGAGCAACTATTTTTCTCGCATTTGGTTTCTTTGCTGCAACATAGATGAGAGCTGCAGGCAAACCAAACTCGACCACAATTGCACCTAGAGTTAAATAAGTATCCATGGTGCCCCTATGCTTAACGCCTTGCTCACCGGCACATACTGCGGAGAGCGCTTTTGTGAAAAATGGAGCGCAGCGACAGACACAAAAACGCTCTCCGCAGTATGTATCCGAGTGCAGAAACTTGTTATAAGGCAATTACTTGCCACCCTTGATTAACCCCGAATGATACTCAGATATTTGAATTACTCTATCCGATATTTCCGAATCCCAATCAAGACTATCTGTGGAAAAACGTACTAACGAATTAACGCTGTTACTCACCTCACTGGCATTGCTAGATCTATGGCAGTTTTCGGCAAGCTTGGACAGGTAGTTCTTTAGATACCACTCTAGCGTGTCGCGCGAAGGATTCGTTGACTTAATCTCACTAAATACATCATCGACTACTGCTACAAACTCCTTGTACGATGCCATGTTCTTTATGCCTTATAACGCCCGGCGCAGCGGGCAAATTGAAGTGAGGAACGAGCGGAAATTTGATCCGCCTGGCGCCGCTTGTTATGCATTACTTGCCGCCGACACTTTTTTTAACCTTATTGTTTAGCTCAATAAAGTCTCTTACAAGCTGGTCGCAAACTTTTTTATCAGCACCGCAACGAGCACTAGTTTCAATATAAATAGAACCTTCCTTCTGTATTACTTCACGTTTTACATACGAAGGGTGAGCCGGATGCGTTTCTGGCGTAAATGAATACAGCGCCCTTTCTGACTTAACTTCTGCGATTTGCCAACCACGCTCAACTCTTACTTGCACATCAGGATTCGATTTCAATTGCTCCAACAGCTCTGAGACAGCCACCCCATCCGAATTGTGACCTTCATACCCGAGCTCCTCCTTAACTGGGGAAGTAGCCCCACAGCCAAAAAGTGAAGTTGCTAATATCAGAGCAAATATTTTCTTCATCGATCCCCTCTTATGCATAACAGCGTATTAGTTAGAACGTTCCGCATAACTCGGTTCCTCATAACTCTGAAACCAAGGAGCGCTGCCCCGACAAAAACCCTTCCATAACAATAGGTTAAGATGCTATAGCCAACCTCCTACACGGAGTTATGCGGAACGTTCCTTATAACTCTTTTCCTTTGAACTCTGAGACAGAAAAATCAAAGATCCACTAAATCAACATGTTGGCATTTCCCTTTCCGGGTTCAACGGAAGCTTCCTCTGAAAAGGGGAGTCGCGACCCCTACTTGTTGAACGCCCCCGTCGCCAAAAACACCTTTACCTGCTCAATCACGCCCCCATTGCGCATCATGAATGGATGCGTCACCGGCAGCACCAGATGATCCTGCATACCTTCGACTTTGGTTCTTTCCACGGTGACCTTGCCATCGTTCGGGCCAGGTAATTGTGTGGAGAGCAGGAAGTTAATGGTCTGATTGCCGGCGATGATGCCGACCGGGAAATTCACCGGGCCGAGCTGGTTGGGGATGCTGTTCGGGCCGGTGCCCATCTGGCTGCCGGCGGGACCGTTGAACCATTGGAATGGCGCCCAGGTACCAAGACGGTCCACCACTTCGCTGCCCTGATTGGGCGGACCGAGCATGACGGTGCGGCCAAGGCGGGGAATGGTGTGTTCGCTGAGGTATTGGCGCAGCAGAATGCCACCCATGGAGTGGGTAACGAAATGGATGCTACCTTCGTCGGGGCATTGCGCTAAAGCAGCGGGAAGGGTCTCCGCCGCGAGGGTTTGAATAGGGTGTTTGGTAGAGGGGTACCCCTGGTTCACCACCGTATAACCGGTTTTCTCCAGGGCCGTTTCCATTTTCTTCATGGCGTGGGCGGTTCTGGCCAGGCCATGCAGCAGCACAACGCATTGCGGTTCTTTCATGTTTTCCTCCGCCTGTGCTGCGGGCCAGGCCAGCAGGCACGCCAGCGAAAACGCCAGCGCCCCTGCCCGGCCCGTCACGGGTCTAGCCAAGCTGTTCCAGCGCAGTCTTGAGGCGGGCCACTGCCGCATCCACATCACCGAGCTTGTCCAGGCCGAACAGGCCCACGCGGAAGGTCTTGAAGTCCGCCGGTTCGTCACACATGAGCGGCACACCGCCGGCGGTCTGCAGGCCTTGCGCGATAAACGCCGCACCGCTTTTGATGCCATCGTCACCGGTGTAGGACACCACCACACCCGGGGCTTCAAAGCCCGGTGCGGCCACGCTGGCAAAACCATGCTCGGCCATGAGTGCGCGTACGGCCTTGCCCAGCTGCCACTGTTCGGCTTTAACGGTCTCCAGGCCGCGCTCCACGGTTTCCATCATGGTGTCGCGGAAACCGGTCAACGCATCGGTGGGCATGGTGGCGTGGTAGGCGTGGCCACCGTTTTCATAGGCAATCATGATGTCGCGCCATTTGCGCAGGTCGCAGGCGAAACTGCTGCTGGTGGTTTCGTGCAGGCGCTTTTCTGCGGCCTCACTGAGCATGACCAGGGCGCTGCAGGGCGAGCTGCTCCAGCCTTTTTGTGGCGCGCTGATCAGCACGTCGACACCGCACGCCTGCATATCCACCCAGATGGTGCCGGAAGCAATGCAGTCGAGGACGAACAAGCCGCCGACGCTATGCACTGCCTCGGCCACCTGCTTGATGTAGTCATCGGGCAGAATAATGCCGGAGGCCGTTTCCACATGGGGGGCGAACACCATGGCCGGTTTTTCCGCCTTGATGGCCGCGACCACCTCTTCAATGGGCGCCGGGGCGAACGCGGCCTGGGGCTGGTCGTTAACCGGGGAGGCTTTGAGGACGGTTTCTTTGGACGGAATCTTGCCCATCTCGAAGATCTGGCTCCAGCGGAAGCTGAAGAAACCATTGCGAATCACCAGGCAGGACTGGTCGGTGGCGAACTGACGGGCCACGGCTTCCATGCCGAAGCTGCCGCCACCGGGCACCACTGCCACGGAATGCGCGTTATAGACCTGTTTCAGGGTCGATGAGATATCCCGCATCACCTGCTGGAAGCGTTGTGACATATGGTTCAGGGAACGGTCGGTGAAAACCACGGAGTATTCGAGCAGACCGTCACGGTCAAAATCGCGGGGTAAAGCGGGCACGGGTCTCTCCCAATCAGCCAGGTTACGGGTACGGGGTTTTTCGTCTGTCTTGGATACTGGATTGACCGGCCCACCGCAACCGTTTGCCCGCCTTCAACCGCAAAATAATGGCAAAAGCCGGGTCAACTGTTCAAAAGACGGCCAATGACCTGTACTCCCTTGTCTATTAAGCTTATTCGCTATCATTCTTGAGCGTATACAGGCGCTGCCTCATACTATGCGCCCTTGATGCCAAGTAAACATGGCGTCTACTCCTATTTTTTCGGCAAGCGAGCCTGCGATCACATGACTGAGTACGTCCTGATTCTGATCAGCGCTGTGCTGGTAAACAATTTCGTGCTGGTGCAGTTCCTCGGGCTGTGTCCGTTTATGGGGGTGTCCAATAAAGTGGAAACCGCCATGGGCATGTCCCTGGCCACCACTTTTGTGCTGACGCTGTCCTCCGTGCTTGCCTACCTGACCTGGGCCTACATTCTGGTGCCCTTTGAGCTGGAATACCTGCGCACCATCAGCTTTATTCTGGTGATTGCGGTGGCCGTGCAGTTCACCGAAATGTTCGTAAAGAAAGCCAGCCCGCTGCTCTACCGGGTGCTGGGGGTATTCCTGCCGTTGATCACATCCAACTGTGCGGTGCTGGGCGTGGCCCTGCTGAATGTGCGCCAGGAAGACGCCACCTTTATGTCTTCGCTGACCTACGGTTTCGGGGCGGCGCTGGGCTTTTCCCTGGTGCTGATCCTGTTTGCCGCCATGCGCGAGCGCATTGCCGTGGCCGATGTACCCGAAGCCTTTCGCGGCCCCAGCATCGGCCTGATCACCGCCGGTCTCATGTCACTGGCATTCATGGGCTTTTCCGGGTTGATCAAGTTATGAATGTACGCACGACGCCTGATGCCCGACGCCTGACAGGGGCGCGGTGCCTCACGATAATCGCTAACCCCGTGCTGCTACGCACTGTTTTGCCGTGTCCGGCATTCGGCATTCTGCGTCCTGCGGCACACGGAGTGTGCTCATGACGGCGGTTCTTATTGCTGTGGCGGCGTTGTTGGCTTTGGCGGCGGTGTTCGGTGCTGTGCTCGGGTTTGCCTCGGAGAAATTCAAGGTAGAAGGCGATCCAATCGTCGAGCAGATTGATTCGCTGCTGCCGCAGACCCAGTGCGGTCAGTGTGGCCACCCCGGCTGCCGGCCTTATGCGGAAGCCATTGCCGAGGGCGAAGAACACAACCGCTGCCCGCCAGGCGGACAGGACACCGTTGTGGCGCTGTCCGAATTGCTCGGCCGTGAAGAACTGACGCTGGATAATGAAGGCGCAGAAGACGCCAACGTGGCCAAGGTCGCCTACATCCGCGAAGACGAGTGCATTGGCTGCACCAAGTGCATTCAGGCCTGCCCGGTGGATGCCATCGTCGGCGCCGCCAAGTTGATGCACACCGTCATTGTTGATGAATGCACCGGCTGCGACCTCTGTGTAGAGCCTTGCCCGGTGGACTGTATCGACATGCTGGAAGTGAAGCCGACCTTGCAAACCTGGGGCTGGCAACGCCCGGCGGGTATCGGTGAGCGCCCGGACAGCCGCATTGAGGTGGTTAACTTATGAGACGCTGCACGCCACACGCATCACGCCACACGCTTTCCCCGTGCAGCCTGCGAACGCTAAACGCCAACGCCGGGATTCGAAAATGAGCCAGGCACAAACAAACAAAACCCGAAAGCCTCGCTCGGTTTTTGCGCGTCTGGCTTCTGGCATCCGGCGTCCAGCGTCCATTCATGACTTCCACGGCGGCATCCACCCGCCGGAAATGAAGCACCTGTCCAACGGCACGCCTATCGTGCCCGGCCCGCTGCCGCAGCAGCTGGTGCTACCGCTAAACATGCACATCGGCGCGCCGGCCAAGCCGTTGGTGGCGCCCGGAGACAAGGTCCTCAAGGGGCAGATGATTGCCGAGCCCATCGGTGCCGTCAGCGCAGCTATCCATGCGCCAACGTCTGGCACGGTCAGCGCCATTGGTCCGCGCCCCATTCAGCATCCATCAGGCATGGATGCGGTGTGCATCGTCATCGACACGGATGGCGAAGACCAGTGGGTTGAGCATCAGGGTATTGCCGACTACACCGAAAAAAGCCCGGCCGAGCTGGTCGACCTGATCCGCCACGCGGGCATCGCCGGCATGGGCGGCGCGGGTTTCCCCACCAGCATCAAGGTAAACCTGGGCGACCATCAGCGCGTGGAACAGCTGCTGATCAATGCGGTGGAATGCGAGCCCTACATCACCTCCGATGATCGTCTGATGCGTGAGCGTGCCGAACAGATCGTTACCGGCATCCATATTCTCCAGTACCTGCTCAACCCCCGCCGCACCCTGATCGGTATCGAAGACAACAAGCCCGAGGCCATTTCCGCGATCAAACGGGCCTGCAAAGGCTGCGATATCGAAGTGCGTGTGGTGCCCACCAAATACCCCTCCGGCGGCGAGAAACAGCTGATCCAGTTGCTCACCGGCAAGGAAGTGGCCAGTGGCCAGCTGCCCGCCCAAGTAGGCGTGGTCTGCCAGAACGTGGGCACCGCCTATGCCATCAAGCGGGCCGTGTGCGATGGCGAACCGCTGGTTTCGCGGGTCACCACACTTACGGGTGATGGCGTCAGCCAGCCCGGTAACTACGAGGTGCTGCTGGGCACCCCCGTGCGTGACTTACTGGCCCACGGCAATTTAGCGGGCCTGGACATCGGCCGGCTGGTGATGGGCGGGCCTATGATGGGCTTCACCCTGCACAACCCGGGCGTGCCCGTGGTGAAAACCACCAACTGCATCATCGCCGCCAGCCCGGAAGAGCTGCCGGAACCCCCGCCGGAACAACCCTGCATACGCTGCGGCTCCTGCGCGGAAGTGTGCCCGGCCAACCTGCTGCCCCAGCAACTGTACTGGCATGCCAAGAACGACGATCTGGAAAAGGCCCAACACCACAACCTGATGGACTGCATCGAATGCGGTGCCTGTGCGTACGTGTGCCCCAGCCATATTCCGCTGGTGCAGTATTACCGCTACGCCAAGGGCGAAGTACGCCAGCAGGCGGCGGACCAGGTAAAAGCCGACAAGGCCCGCCAGCGCTTCGAAGCGCGCCAGGCACGCATTGAACAGGAACAGGCGGAAAAAGAAGCCCGCCGACAGGCGCGCCTGGAAGCCAACCGCAAGAAGAAGGAAGCCGGCCCGGCCGCCGCCAGTACCGTTGATGTGGCCGCGCTGAAGCAAGCCTCACTGGACGCCTCCAAAGCCTACAAAGCGGCGGTGAAAGCGGCCAAGGCCGCCGAGGCGGAAGGCGCCGATAATCTGGCTGAACTGAAAGCCGAGGCGGACCGCCTGAAAGCCGTGGCCGACAAGGCAAAAGCGGCTGTGCGTGACGCCAAAGACGGCGCACCCATTCCGGCAGCTCCCGCAGAAGATACGGTGGCCAAGCTCAAGAAGCAGGTCGGCGATGCTTCCAGCGCCTACAAGGCGGCAGTAAAAGCGGCCAAGGCCGCCGAAGCGGAAGGCGCTGACAATGTGGCCGAATTGAAAGCCCAGGCGGACACACTGAAAGCCAACGCGGATGCGCTCAAGGCGGAACTGCGCGAGGCCAAGGCCAACGCGCCCGCCGCTGCCGCACCGGTTGCTCAAGCAGACCCGGTTGCCGAATTGAAGAAACAGGTCGGAGACGCCTCCTCCGCTTACAAGGCCGCTGTCAAAGCCGCCAGGCAAGCGGACGAAGACGGGGCTGACAACGCCGCGGACCTGCGCGCCGAAGCGGATCGCCTGAAAGCAGTGGCGGATCAATTGAAAGCCGATCTGCGTGACGCCAAGGCAAACGCACCCGCCTCCCCCGCGCCCACCGCCCCCTCACCCTCTACCGCTACAGTGGTGGAACAACCCGACCCGGTGGCGGCGTTGAAGAAGCAGGTTGGCGATGCGTCGCTGGCCTACAAGGCAGCGGTGAAAGCCGCCAAGCAGGCCGACGAAGACGGCGCCGACAACGCGGCAGACTTGCACTCCGAAGTCGCTCGCCTGAAAGCCATCGCGGATCAGCTAAAGGCAGAGCTGCGCGATGCCAAGGCCGCAGCACCGCCCACGCCGAAAGCAGCGCCGGCAGCAACCGCCACCACGGATAGCCCCGCCGTGCCGGAAGAACAGGCACCGCAATCATTGGCCGAGGTGGACCCGGAGCAGGCTGCCAAACGCCAGAAGCGCCTCAAGGGCCTGAAAACCGCCTACAACATGGCGCACAAGCAGTACAAGGAAGCCCACGCCGCCTACGAGCGGGCCGAGCGTAACGAGACTGCCAGCGCCGACGAACTCCAGGCCATGCAGGTGAAGATCGACAAGCTCAAGGCCAAGGCGGACAACGCCCGCGATGCGCTGGATGCCCTGGTCGAAGAAGCCAAGGCCGACATTCGCGCCCACACCGGCAAGGATTTGAAAACCCTGAAGCTGGAAGCCGCCCGCGCAGAAAGCGCCCTGGCCGACAAGCAGCAGGAACTCGAACAACAACGCAGCAGTGCTTCGGAAGACACCCTGGAAGCCCTTAGCTCGGAACTCCAGGCCCTGGAAAGCGAAACCCAGATTGCCCGCAAGGCGCTCAAGCAGGCGGTAGAAGAACAAGGATTGGCAGAATGAATATAAGCCTGACGCCTGACGCTGGACGCCTGATGCGCGCCCTCCCTCCTGTAGGAGCATGCTTGCAAGCGAATTTCGCTAATACGCCCCTCTGTCGGATCGACTGCAAACAGTCTTCTACAACGGCTCTTTGTCTGGCATCGGGCGTCCGGCCTCAGGCTGCACACGGAGTGTGCTTATGAGCCTGATTACGTCCACCTCACCCCATGCCACGGTGAAAAACAACACCGGTGCCTTCATGCGCCAGGTGATCTACGCCACCCTGCCCGGCCTTGCCGTCCTCACCTGGCAGTTTGGCTGGGGCTCGGTGATCAATGTGCTGTGGGCGGTCATCGTTGCGCTGGTCAGCGAGGCGCTGTTCCTGAAAGCCCGTGGCCGCAACATCGCCTTCTACCTGAAAGACTACAGCGCCGTGGTCACTGCGGTTCTGCTCGGGCTCGCCCTGCCGCCCACCGCCCCCTGGTGGCTGACCCTGATCGGGGTGAGCTTTGCGATCATCGTGGCCAAGCAACTCTATGGCGGGCTGGGCATGAACCCCTTCAACCCGGCCATGGTCGGTTATGTGTTGCTGCTGATTTCCTTCCCGGTGGCCATGACCCAGTGGCTGGCGCCCGGTGAGCCACTATCGTTTGTGCAAAGCTGGCAGCTGTTCACCGGGCAGCTTCCGGTGGATGGCCTTAGCGGCGCCACTCCCCTGGACACCTTCCGCACGGTCCAGAGTTCTGCCACTGACACCGCGAACGAGCTGGCTAACCAGGGCATTCTGCATGGCCAGTTTGCCGGGCTGGGCTGGGAATGGGTCAATCTGGCGTTTCTGCTGGGTGGCCTGTATCTGATCAGTCGCAAGATCATCACCTGGCACATTCCGCTGGGCTTTCTCGCCGGCCTCGGCCTGCCTGCCCTGCTGGCCTGGCTGATTGATCCGGTGCGCTTTGCAGACCCCCTCTTCCAACTGTTTTCCGGCGGCGCCATGCTCGGCGCGTTCTTTATCGCCACCGACCCGGTCAGCGCCGCCACCAGCCGCATGGGCCGCCTGATTTACGCCCTGTTGATCGGCCTGCTGATCTGGGTGATTCGCAGCTTTGGCGGCTACCCGGACGCGGTGGCGTTCTCGGTATTGCTGTTGAACCTGTCTGCGCCCTTTATTGATTACTACACCCAGCCTCGGACCTACGGGCACAAGTCATCCAATCGAGGTGTCAGCTGATGATGCGCCATGCCATCACCAGGAACGCGGTCATCCTCGGGCTGTTTGCCATCGGTACCGCCGCCACCCTGGCCATTACCAACGAAGCCACGCTGGACCAGGTCCGTTGCAATAGACAACAAGCGCTAATGACATCGCTGAACCAGGTCATGCCCCACGACCAGCACGACAACGATTTGCTCACCGACCGTATTACCGTGAGCGACCCGCTACTGGGCCGCAACGAACACCACCTCTATCGGGCCCGCCTTAATGGCGAGGACAACGGCGCCGTGCTGGAAACCACCGCACCGGACGGTTACGGTGGGGCCATTGCCTTGATTGTCGGGGTGGATACTGCAGGGGAGATACAGGGCGTGCGTGTGGTGCCGCCACACAATGAAACCCCGGGCCTGGGCGACAGTATCGAAACCAAAAAATCCGACTGGATTCTGGGTTTCAACGGCCATTCTCTGGAGAGCCCCGGCACGTCCGGCTGGGCTGTGAAAAAAGACGGCGGCGACTTCGACAGCTTTACCGGCGCCACCATTACCCCCCGCGCCGTTGTCGGTGCGGTGCACCGTGCATTGCAGTATTTCGACGCCAACCAGAACAATCTCTTCAGTGCCCCTGCGGACACCACCCCGGTGGAGACCTGTGATGAGTGATGTGAACTACAGAAAAATCGGGTGCCAGCTCACGGTAGGATTTACGCATTCAGCGTCAAGCTGGGCTTGTAGAGCAAGGCATTTTGGCGCAGGCATAGCGGGCCTATTCCAAGCCGAAATAACACCGCTCTGCGAGCCCAGCTTGGCGCCCTCCGGGTCACTCCCAAAGCGCCCCACTGCTTCGTTGTTTCCTTTCGACATAAGCCCACTATGCCATCAAGAAAACGCCTTACATTGGACCGCTTTGGGAGTGACTGAATGAGTAAATCCTACCGTGAGCTGGCACTGGACGGCCTGTGGAATAACAACCCGGCCACCGTACAAATTCTCGGCCTGTGCCCTTTGCTGGCGGTCACCGGTTCCGTGGTCAACGCCATGGGACTGGGCCTGGCAACCCTGGTAGTGCTGATGGGCTCCAATGCCTGTGTGTCGCTGATCCGCAATTACGTCACCGATGCGGTGCGTCTGCCCGCCTTCGTGATGATTATCGCCGCCATGGTGACGGTGATCGAAATGCTGATGCAGGCCTACACGTTCGAGCTGTACGAAATCCTCGGCATCTTCATTCCGCTGATCGTGACCAACTGCGCCGTGCTCGGCCGCGCCGATGCCTTTGCCAGCAAGAATGCCATCCTGCCCTCCATGGTGGACGGGTTTATGATGGGCTTGGGTTTCCTGGTAATCCTGCTGATTCTGGGTGGCATGCGTGAACTGGTTGGCCAGGGCACCCTGTTCACCAACATGCAGCTGCTGTTCGGCCCCATGGCGGCCAACTGGGAACTCACTGTCATCGACAACTACGGCGGCTTCCTGCTGGCCGTCCTGCCTCCCGGCGCCTTCCTGGGCCTGGGCCTGATCATCGCCGGCAAGAACGTCATCGACAAACACCTCAAGGAAGCCCAGAAGCGCAACGCCAGCGACGAACCCAAAGTCAGCCGCCGGGTACGCACCACCGGGAAAGTCAGTTGACCGCACCACTGCACCTGCGTAGGAGCGTTGCTGGCGGCGCGATAAAGTCGTTCCGGGTTGCGAAAGTCTGAAACGTCTGCTCTTTGAGATTCTGCTTTTCGAAACTCGCTTCTCGCAACCCGCCGCTGTTGTTATCGCGCCGCCAGCGACACTCCTACGGCAACCGTTTTCGCGGCTCGAGCGAAGCTCCTACAGCACCAACGCTGCCACCAATAGCGCCACCGCCACCAACCCGTGTGGCAGAAACACGTGCCGCCAACGCAGGATGCGCAGCAGTTCTTTCATGCCGCCGGCGCGGCGGCTGCGTTCCCAGCTATCGGCGCTCTGGAAGGGGGCGATTTCGTCCACTTCGCCACGAAAATGCGCTTCAATTTTTTCGATACGCGCATAATGCGCGGACTGAAAGGCCTTCCAGTGCCCTTCCACCAACCAGAACAGCAAGCTTCCCACTACCCCGACCCACAGCAGCGCCGGGCGGTCAAAAAACGCCCCTGACCCCGCCAGAATTCCAGCCAGCGTCACACTCCAGGCCTTGATGGTCAGCGACTTCTGATCAAACGAATCAATCAAGCTGGTGAGGTGGAAATATTCTGCCTGCAACTGCCCATCCAGTTGCGCAGCAGCAGCGGCTTTTGTCCCCACACTCTGTTCCATACATCCCCCTGTATGCACCTTTGTGACGGTGAATAGTCATGAATCGTGGCGGTAAAATAACCCAATGAGAGCACTGACCCCTGCGCCAGAATTGTTCCCGATCCTGGCACTGCAAACCGCTGCACAGGCGGACAATAGCATAACGCTGCGGTGATTTTTTACCTGCCTTTTACCTTCACACTCTTTTGCAATTGAGCCCCCTTTCACGGCGAACTCTCTGTGCCAGACTGGCTCTAACAGGGAAATAACGGAATAAGGAGTGAGCCATGAAAAGCGCAGCAATTGCCACCCTGAGTATTGTGGGTGCCGTGGCCGTCGCAGGCGTGGGTTATGGTGCTTATCAGGCAGTAACCCCGCAAAAATCAGGCTATGCCAAAGTGGTCAATGTGGACCCCATTGTGAAGACCTGGCAGGAACCGCGTGAGGTGTGTCAGCAGGTTAATGTTGAGCGCAAAAAACCCGTGAAAGACCAACACCGGGTCACCGGTAGCGTGGTCGGTGCGGTTATCGGTGGCGTGGTTGGTCATCAGTTTGGTGGTGGTAGCGGTAAGGATGCCGCAACAGCCGGCGGTGCGATTGCCGGTGGTGTCGCCGGTAACCAGATCCAGAAAGGGATGCAGGAAAAAAATACCTACACCACCACGGAACAGCGTTGTAACACGGTGATGGAAGACAAAAGCCGCACCGAAGGCTATGACGTGACCTACACCTTCAATGACAATGAAGAGACGATTCGCATGGACAAGAAACCCGGCGAACGCCTGCGCATTGAAGACGGTGACGTGGTGATTCAGTAAGTCTCCCACTCGACACAAAAAAGCCCGCCAATGCGGGCTTTTTTGTGTCTTGCCGATGCGCTGTAGAAAACCCGCCAGCTGGCGATTACCCCGAGAGCACAGACACGAATGTCTGGATAATCGTGGCATTGGCAATATCCACGATAAAGCCCCCCACCACCGGCACGATAATGAACGCCAACGGCGACGGCCCATGGTGCTGCGTTACCGCCTGGATGTTGGCGACCGCGGTTGGGGTCGCGCCCATGGCAAAGCCACAATGGCCGGCACACAGCACCGCCGAATCATAGTTGCGCCCCATCAAACGGAAAGTCACAAAGGTAATAAACGCCAGCGCCAGCAGCACCTGACCGACCAGCATGGCCAACATGGGCAACGCCAGGTCCACCAACTGCAGTAGTTGCAGGCTCATCAGCGTAATCGCCAGAAAGATCCCCAGCGCCGTATTCCCCACCACATCGATGGTGGCGTCGTTAACGCGCCACAAGCGGCGTGCGGTATTGCCCAGCAAAATACACACGAACAACACCCACACAAAAGTCGGCAGGCGGAACACGGAAGCAAACTCCTCGGCCGCCACCTTGCCCACCACAACGCCCACGGAAAGCAACATCAAAATACGAATCACGCTGCCCGCCGAAATCGGGTGTGGCCGTTCAGCCTTGTCGTAAGCCGCATCATCGTCTGCGGCCCCGTGGGCCGGTGCGGCAATGCGGTAGCGACGGATCAGGAACATGGCCAACGGGCCACCCAGCAGAGCACCAAACACCAGACCAAACGTGGCGGATGCCGCTGCCAGTTCGGACACACCGGTGAGCCCAAAATCCTTTTCAAATACACTGGCCCAGGCCGCCCCGGTTCCATGGCCCCCGGTCATGGTGACCGAGCCGCCAATCAGCCCATAGTAGGGTTCAAGCCCCATTAACTTGGCCATGCCAACCCCGGCCAGGTCCTGCAAGGCGACCAGCACAATCACCAGCACCGCAAACAGCAACATGGCCCAGCCACCCTGCTTGAGCAGGCGGAAATCGGCAGCCAAGCCGACGGCCCCGAAGAAAAACAGCATGGAGGGCACTTTCATGCTTTCATCGAATGTCAGGGAAACCCCACCGATCTGGAGGCCCGTCACGATGATGGTAGCCAACAAGCCCCCCACCACCGGCTCCGGCATATTCAGCCGTGACAGAATGGAAATCCGGTGTACCAGCCACTGACCTGTGCCCAGTACCAGCAGGGCAATCATCAGGGTTTCCATGGCGGAAAACTGCATCTAACTCTCCTTCTTCGACCCGCTCTTGCAGGCCCGACAGGCCACTGCGATGAAGGATCCTCCCCCTCACAGCCGCCGCTTCATCCGCTATACTGCCCCGCGAACACAGGATGATGCTATGAACCGCGAGAAACGCACCGAAATTTTTTCCCGTCTGCGCGCCCAGAACCCGCACCCGACCACTGAACTGGAATACCAGTCGGACTTTGAGCTGCTGGTTGCCGTAGTGCTCTCGGCCCAGGCCACGGATGTGGGGGTCAACAAGGCCACCGCACGCCTGTATCCGGTCGCCAATACGCCAGAGGCTATCTTTGCGCTGGGCGTCGACGGGCTTAAAGAGTACATCAAGACCATCGGCCTGTTTAACTCCAAGGCCGAAAACATCATCCAGTTGTGCCGTATTTTGATCGAACAGCACGACAGCCAGGTCCCGCGCACCCGTGAGGAACTGGAAGCGCTACCCGGTGTGGGGCGGAAAACCGCCAATGTGGTACTGAATACCGCCTATGGCTACCCCACCATGGCGGTGGATACCCACATCTTTCGGGTATCCAACCGCACCCGTATTGCCCCGGGCAAAAACGTGCTGGAGGTCGAAAAACGGCTGGTACGACTGGTGCCGGAGGAATTTCTGCGCGATGCTCATCACTGGCTGATTCTGCATGGCCGCTATGTCTGCATCGCCCGCAAGCCCAAATGCGGTGATTGCCTGATCGCGGATCTGTGCGAATTCCCCCTCAGCCAGCGCCCCGCCTGAACCGGCGCTGGCGCGAGCTCGGGGATCAGCCTTAACCTGTACTCGCGAAGGGAATCGTTATGAATACTGCTACCCGATTTGGCCTGTGCTTGCTGACTGCCCTCCCCCTGAGCCTTGCCTCGCTGGCAACCCAGGCCAATGAACTCACCCCCGGGCTCTGGGAGATCACCGCCAAACTGAATTCACCTGCAGTCCCCGATGCCATGCGCAACCAGGTTCGCAAGGAATGCCTGACCCAGGCCCAAGCCGCGAACCCGGAAATCGCCATGCGCGATAGCTGGAAACAGGGAGGCTGCAGGGCTGGCGAAGTGAATCGCAGCGGCAATACCCTGCACTGGAGCACCAGCTGCAAGATGCCCGGGAGCAACACCCCCACCAAAATTCGCGGCGAAATGGTGCTGCACAATCCCAAGCACTACAGCACCAGTATCACGGTCACCGGCAACAAACAGTCCATGACCACCCACAGCGAAGCCAAATGGCTCGGGGCCTGCGATAAGTAAGGGCTCATCGCGGTATTGAGCGGCAGGGAGACGAAGTCGCCTGGTGCCGAATGCCTGACGCCCGACCAAACAAAACCGGCCGGGCAACTTGAGGGGCTTTTGGCGTAGGCATCATGCCGCAGGCGTAGTACTCAGCTCACCGCTGAAGACTTTCTCGAAGAACGCCAGCACACGTTGCCAGCTGTCCTCTGAGGCGCCTGCGTCGAATTTTGATCGTAGCGGCGGCAAGGGGCCCAGCTTCTTGAACGTGAAGGTCTGGTGGTCATTCATGAAGGAATGGCCCACATCGTCATAACTGCGGATATCGTGGGGCACCCCAAGGGTTTCCAGATGGCTCGCCAAACGCTCGCCATGGTCACCGTAGAGCATATCCTGTTTGCCCCAGCCTCCTACGGCAGGACAAATGCCGCGCAAGGTCTCGACCTTTTTGGGAATCCCGCCATAAAAAGGCGCCACCACCTGCACCGGGGCCTGGCTGGCATACAGCACAGCAAATCGCCCACCCATACAAAAACCCATCACCCCCACCTGGGTCACCGGCTCTTCGCTTTGTGCCAGCAACCATTCACGACAGGCTTCCAACTGGGCAAACGCCGGGCCTTTGCCGGTTTCGTGGGCTTTCAGGGTCTTCACCACACATAACGCCTTGCTGCCGGGCAAATCATAGAGATCCGGCACCAACACCGGGTAGCCGTTATCCGCCAGCCGCTGGGCGATGCGCTCAATATCGTCGGTATAACCAAAAATATCGTGGATGGCGATCACCGCCGCCTTGTGCGGGTGAGGGTTGTCAGGGCGTAGCCAGCGGGCGCGCATGGTGTGGCCGCCGGGGATGGGAATGCCTACAGGTTGGTTTGTCATGAGAACGCCAATGAATAATTAATAGTGAATAATCAATAACGAAACCATAAGGCTACTATCAAGCATGATTATTAACCCTGTCCATCGAGGCCACTCCAGTTTCGTTATTAATGCCCTTTCAGTTTTCCTCCATCGCCACCAACCGTGCTTCGTGCAGCGCTGCAGTACGATGCCTGGTCGCTTCACGGTATTCCGGGTCCGCCAGCATGCTGGCAAAGGCCTCTTTGGAAGGGTAGCGAACCAGCAGAACCTCATCCCACTGTTCATTCTCCGGTGCAATCACCCCGGCCAGGGCCTTGCCCTTCCACACCATTTCACCGCCCACACCACGGACCTTGCCGAACGCCACGTCGGAATATTTCTGGTACGCCTCGCGGCCACTGTAGTCCGCCTCGCCATCCTTGTAGATGGCCTTGTCTTTAAAACGCAGCAAATTAAGCATCACAATGGGCGTCCCGGCCGGGAGAGAGGCCAGAATGTCCGGTAGTTTTTTGGGGTTAGGATCAATCACAGGCTTATCACTCATAATAACGCTCCTTTTCTTGTTACCCTGCCGACTCAGCCTGCCCGGGAAAAGGGCGGATTACGACATGGCCGCGTACAAAGCGGTCATAATCCGGGGCGGACCACCGTTATCTGCTCTGCCGCACACAGTTCTAGCAGGTCGTCACAATCTGCGGTCTGACACAGCACCTCCATGCTGACGTGTTGCCCATAGGACACCTCCCCTATTTGCGCAGCATGTTGCTCCGCCCAGAGCCGAACGCGCTGCTCCAGCGCAAAGGGTACATCAAGCCGCAAGGACGTCTGCGGTGTGTGTTCTACACGTTCCACTGCCGACAGCACCGATTCCGCCGCGGCAGCATAAGCACGAACCAATCCCCCTGCCCCCAGCTTTACCCCACCGAAATAACGGATCACCACCACCAGCACATCACTCATGCCCTTGTGCTGGATAACATTGAAGATGGGCTTGCCTGCGGTGCCGGATGGTTCGCCATCATCGTTCATGGCGGCTTGAGCAGAGGCAGGATTTCCCAGCAAATAGGCATAACAATGGTGGGACGCATCCGGGTAGCGTTGCCGGGCCTCATCGACAAACGCCATGGCCTCTTCGCGCTGAGAAACCGGTCTCAGCCAGGTAATGAAACGGCTTTTATTGATGATGATTTCGCGGTCAATCGGCGATGCGGGGACAGGGTAACCGTCGATGGGTGGCCTCCGGGACAGATAGAACACAGGCCGTTATGGTAAGGTAATTCCTTCTGTGACCGAACCGTTCATTACCATGTCCACTCCCCCACACAATCAATCAGACAGCCGACCTGACAGCCTGCGCCGCCGCCGACACTTGGCCATTTTCATGGCCCTGCTGGTCAGTGGCGTTGTGTTCGGCCCACTCGCCGGCGCGCTCTACAACGATGGCAGCGTGTTCTTTCTGTCACTCAGCTTGCTGCTCTGGTTAGGCGTGGGCCGGTTTATCTACCATTTACTCGCCCCCGCAACAAAAACGGGCGACCCAAAGGCCGCCCGCGCTGAAACATCAGAGGACTGTGACGACCAGCGTCAGTGATCCAGATAGAGATAATGCTGCCAGCTCATCATTCTCAGCAGAATCTGACGCATAACCGCCACATGATGAACATGATCTGAATAAACCGCAGCCTGGGCACTGACACCCAATGGAAGTGAATCCACCGCATCGCTTTTCTCGATTTCAATCACCGTCAGTGTTTCATTATCCATGCGCTGAAAGGCTTCCCCACCAACCAGCGCTTGTCCCGCTGCCAGTTGAGATTCGGCAATAGTAGGCAGCACTTCGATCAGCTTGGCACTAAAGACCTGCCCAGGCAGGGAAGTAAACGTTAGTTCAGCCTCATACCCCGGCTGCAGCCGCAACAGGGATTGCTGTCGAAACGCCGCAACAAAACGGCGCTCCTGATCACTAACGAAGTTGGCCAGTGGTTTCAGGGGCAATGGCACCGCCATCATCCCCGGCAATACGGCCAATTGCGTGACAAAACCATCGGTCGGTGCCCTAATGATAGTGTTTTCCAGATTGAATCTGGCCTCTTCAAGCTGCGCTTTAACCGCAGCCACAGAGGGATCATCACCATCCACTTCACCGCTCAGTTCTGTCTCAGCTTTGGCTAGCGCCGCTTTCGTCGCATCAAGATCGGCATTGGTGGCAACGACACGTTCACGCTGGGTATCGATCTGTTGCTTGCTGAATGCGGAGGCCGCTCCCTCGTAGCGCCGCAGAGTACGCACGGCCTGGTCCCGTTTCGCGGTTGCCTGGGCAACTTTGGCCCGCGCCTGTGCCACTGCGGCCACATTACCCTGAGCCAGTTGGCCCATGTCCGCCAATTGCGCTTCCAGCTGCGCCACTCTTGCCTCAAAGCGCGTACTGTCCAGCACCACCAGTGGCTCACCCTGCTTCACCCGGGTGTTGGCCTTCACCGGCACCTCAAGCACCCGTGCCCGCACTTCCGATACAAGCGGCGTCACCACATACACCTGGCGGACCTTGTTGGTGAACGGGTGATTATAATTCATCAACAGCACCAGCCCCCCCACCAGCACAATGCCACCCAGTACCGCAGTGGGGACGGTCCATTTATTCAGCGGCACTTTGAATACTTTGAAGATAAAAATACAGATAGCGGCATACGTCAGCAGTAACAGGGTTTCCATTAGAGAGAGCCCCCGTCGTTATGTTCTTTCTTCTCTGCCAATGCCTGCTCCAGCAAGGTCAACCGTTCGGACTGCGCATCCAGTTTTTCCTGGAGCGCAGTGATTAGCGTCTCGTCGGTTCGCTGCTGCGCCTGAACCTGTTGAAAGCCCCAGCCACGCTCAGGCCGATACAGGGTGGCCCAGATCCACAGGAACGGCCACAGCACATGCAGCGTAAACAAGCTCACCCAACCCGCCACATGAATCGCGTCCTGATGTGGATGATTCCGGCTTTTCGAAATTTCGTATGGGATATCGTGAATAGCGATGATGCCGTAAAACAGCACCAGCCCCACAAAAACCAACAGGCCAAGGGCCACGTAACTCAACATTCCGGCCGTCCTTTTTCGTTATTAACCGCGGCCCCTTCCGGCCGCCAGCATCAATGCTAGCAGAAACCTGCGCGATATCGGATTAAAGATCCTGCCCGCAGCCACTGTACAGCGTGCCATTGCGCGTGACTTTCACCTGATAAGGGAAGGCCTCTCCACTCATCACGTCTTCACACGGCTGCTCGCTGATTTCCACTTTCAAGGCGCCGGTCTCCGTACTCGCCATGTAAATGGTTTCCGTCCCTTCGGTTTTGGCCCCCGGATTCGGCGTCGTCATGCTGCTATTGCCGTAGTCCCACACAAAGACCAGCCGTTTCTCCGGGTAAACAGCCAGGTGCCACCCCGGTTCGTTACCGGCCGCCCAGAAACTGGCCCCATCCGCTTTGGCCTGCGCTTTACTGCTAGCGGGCTGGGCCTGGGCTTCTGCATCGACGCGCTCCAGCATGACTGTCATGTTCTGGTTCGCTTCCTTGTCGCCCAGTTCCACCGTGTGCCGCTGAGTCGTCGTCCAGAGCAAACGCCCATCACCATCACGAATCTCCGCGCGCACCGCATACGCCATCGGATGGTCGTTATCGGCGAAAGACTTGTCATAGCGTAACGCGAAAGGCACCGGCACATTTCCAGGGTTATCAATATGTTGTTCAGCGATCATTCTGGCCGGTACATCCATCCGGGATACATCTGCCAACGTTACCGTTACGGTTGCTTCCGGCGGCATCGCCATGCGCTCGCGATACATGACTTTCCCGGCGAGCACGCGTTGCTGGGCGTTTTCCTGTTTCGCCCGATCATCCGGCAAACCTTGCGCATCAGGTTCTGGCTGATCACAACCGGCAAGGGCCAAAGCAGCCCCCAGCAATAGTGAAGAAAGGAGGGCATGGGTTCTGGTCATCATGGGCGTATCCTCAAGTTGGGCTTTATCATCAGACTCAACGGCAGAAGCCCGGTTCCACCGCTTTTCACACCAGTAAAACGAAGCGAGCACAAAAAAGCAGCCCTCAGGCTGCTTCTTTTACGCTTTATTGAAAACACCTCCGCAAGGGGGCGTTTTCAGAGGCTTCCTAGACCGTCACCACCAGTTCCACGTCGATATTGCCACGAGTGGCATTGGAGTACGGGCAAACCTGATGTGCATTTTCCACCAGCGTTTGCGCTTCGCTTTTCTCCAGGCCTGGAATATGGACATTCAGTGTGGCCTGAATGCCGAAGCCTCCACCCAGCGGGCCAATGCCGACCTGCCCGGTAATCGACGTCTCATCTGGCAGTGCCACCTTGGCTTTCCCGGCAACCAGTTTCAAGGCACCAAGAAAACAGGCGGAATACCCTGCCGCAAACAGCTGCTCCGGGTTCGTGCCTTCGCCACCCGAACCGCCCAACGCTTTCGGCGTGGCCAGCTTTACATTCAACTGGCCATCATCGCTGGTCGCCTTGCCATCTCGACCGCCGGTGGCCGTTGCCTTCGCTTCGTACAGTACTTTTTCCAAGCTCATCATCATTCTCCTTGCAGTTTTATCACGCTACTTAATAGCGCACTATTTATTTGCCCGTAAAAAAGGACAAAAATCATTGCTCAATGGTCTTTGTTGCTCGCCAGCCGGCGACGCAGCGAATGCAGGTCATTGCGAAGCTGCAATAACTGGTCCGGTTCACACTGGGTTGAACAAAGTATGGCTTCGGGAACCGCTTCTGCAGATTTCCGCAGTTTTTTTCCTTGCCCGGTCAGCCGAATTTCTACCTGCCTTTCATCCGCCCGGGAGCGAGCGCGCTGCACCAGCTCGGCGGTCTCCAAACGCTTCAACAGGGGTGTCAACGTGGCGGAATCCAGATACAGCCGCTCACCGATTTCCGACACGGACTGACCATCTTTCTCCCACAGCACCATCATCACCAGGTATTGGGGGTACGTGAGCCCAAGCGTCTTCAGCAGCTTGCGGTAGACCTTGTTCATCGCCAGCTGGGCGGAATACAGGGCAAAGCAGACCTGCATATCCAAGTCGAGCAGTGTAGTGTCAGATTCAGCGTCTTTACTCATAGCGCCATATTAAATAGTGCACTATCTAATTGCAAGCTTTCCAGAAATCATCATTTACCCAGCGTGAGGTTGCTGGCGCCTGAAACCCGATGCCCGTTGGAATAACCGACCCCCCTTTCACTGTGACCAATGAGGACACTTTCCCCCGTTGTTTTAATCGTCAGGCAGCGGTTATCAGGCAGGCGTCCGACTTTAAAGCCAGCCTGCGGGGAATTCCCTCGCTTGCCGAGGTTCGTCCCTCAAGAGGAATTATTCGCTTCGCTCCCCCTTTGGGCAGCACGGAACTACGTTCCTACAACGCCGCGGTAGCAGGGTTTTGTTTACTGTTTGTGTGGTTTTCGCGTCTGGCATTCGGCATTGAGCGTCATGCAACGCGCGGGAGGTTCACGGTAAGCCTGTTAAAAGGCCAGGGAACCTCTGAATAACTCAAAAAAAAGCCCGCCAAAAGGCGGGCAACTGTTACTTGCGTCGAGGAAAGTCTGCTCAGGCAGTCGGAGCTGCCTGAGCTTTTTTTATTTAGAACTTGTGTTCCATACCGATACCGAAGATGGTTTCTTCAGTGTCAGCCAAGTCGAACTCAAGCTGTGTACCGTAAGCGTAGACTTTGCTGGCTTTGGCCAGTTTGTAGTCTGCACCCAGGCTTACCTGAGTCGCTTCTTCGTCGGACACATCACCTTCGGTCATGCCGTACTGGGCTTTCAGCTTCACACGATCAATCTTGAAAGCACCGCTCAGGATGTAGGAGGTTTCTTCGCCGTCCGCTTCAGTTTCTTCAGCAGTCTGGAACAGCGCGCCAACTTCAAAGTTACCCGGCTTCAGGCCAAGAGCTACACGAGTGATATCGATGGCTGGACTGGTACCGGTTTCATCGGTGATCAGCTCGTCGGTCATGTCCGCATCGTGAGAGATGGCACCGTAGAACATGTCTTTTTCAGCAACCAGAGACACAGAGATGGTGTCAGCCAGGCCGGTTTCCGGATCGCCGTCGCCGTCGATGTCGTTGTTTTCTGCAGGAATGAATGCAGCGTTCAGGGTTACGAGGTCACCCAGAGCAGGCGTGCTGTACTGGATGATGTTGGAAACCCGGTTTTCGCCGGACAGGACGTTCTTGATATCACCGCCGATATCGTTGAACTGGTCGATTTTGCCCTGGGCTTTCTTGGTGGGGGTATCGAATTTACCCGCCTTCAGGGTACCGAAGCCACCTTTCAAACCACCGTAGATGTTACGCTGGGTGAAGGTCTGGCCGCTTTTATCACCATCGTCAACGCTGATTTCGAACTCAGCCTGGTAGATAGCTTTCAGGCCAGCCACGTCCAGATCGAAATCACCTTTAACACCCAGGCGTGAAGCGTTGCTGTTCAGCTCCCAAGCATCTTCGCTGGGGTTTACGCCATCATCAAACTCTGCGTTTTCCAGGGAAACGTTAACTTTACCGTAAACAGTCGGGCCATCGGCCAGGGCCAAGCCAGGCATAGCTACGGCAGCCCCCACAGCGATCGCAAGCAAATTCTTCTTCATTCCAACACTCCTTCAATCAGGCAATATTTTGTATGCAAAGTAACAGCGTGACTGAAACCCCAACCAAGCGAGGTAACGTTTACTGCTTGGTGGCGCAGTATGGGGAGAGTGGATGACTGAAAAGTTTCTCTTATGTGAAGTTTTTATTTCACAGGAACAAGAAGGGGATCGGAGGGGTCAATCTGCAGATTTTTTCGCTTGTTTCCAGGCGGCTTCCAACGCATTTTCATCTAATGATTTCAAAGGGTTAGATTGTTCGCACTCCATGGTGCGAAAGCGCCGCTCAAACTTGTTGGTTGCCCGGCGAAGTGCCTGCTCCGGGTCGATTTTCAGATGGCGGGACAGGTTTACAAGGGTAAAAAGCACATCGCCGAACTCATCTTCTATGGCCTCTTTGTGACCGTTTGAGAGGGCTTCGTCCAGCTCCGCCAACTCCCGGTCAACCTGTTCACGTACGGGGCCCGGTGCGTGCCAGTCAAAGCCAACCTTCGCGGCTTTCTTCTGAACCTTGCCGGCCCGTTGCAGTGCGGGCAGACCTTCCGGCACACCATCAATGGCGCTGGAGTGTTCGCGCCCCTTGCCGGCGCGTTCCTGTTGCTTGATTTGTTCCCAGTTAGCCTTTACCGCCTGCTCATCACCCGCTTCGGTATCCGCAAAGACATGAGGGTGGCGCCGTACCATCTTGTCACACAGCACCTGAACCACTTCATTGAAATCGAACAGCCCCTGCTCGCGCGCCATTTGCGAATGGAAAACCACTTGCAGCAACAGGTCGCCCAACTCTTCCTTCAATTCCGGATAGTCCCGCTGGGCAATCGCCTCGGCCACTTCGAAGGCTTCTTCAATGGTATAAGGCGCAATGGAATCGAAGTCCTGCTTGATATCCCACGGGCAGCCGGTTTCCGGGTCGCGCAGGCGGGACATGATGGAGAGGAGGGAGTCGATGGGAGTAGTAGACATGCTTTCCCCTGCTGATAGTGGCATGGCTTGCGAATCATGCAGAACCGGAATGAATAATTAATAACGAAAGGCAAAACCCTTGGCGCGGGCATGCCCTTCGGTTTTCGTTATTAACTATTCATTATCAATTATTAATTGCTATTTCTTGTAGCGCCGAACTTCCAGCACGCCTTTAAGCTGATCCATCTTGGCAAGCACCTTGCCCAGGTTCCCCAGGGTGGCGATTTCCAGGGTGAGCAGCATGGTGGCGGTGTTGTCATCCTGATGGGACTGGGTATGCACGGCCGTCACGTTGACCTTTTCATTGGCCAGCACGGCAATCACGTCCTTGAGCAGGCCCTGACGATCCCAGGCGCGCAGAAACACATCCACCGGGTAGGTAATTCGGTCGGCTTCGCCCCAGGTCACTTCGATTACCCGGTTAGGGTCATCACCCTGCATGGCCAGCAACTTCTCACAGTCGGCGCGGTGAACGGTAACGCCCCGCCCCTGGGTAATAAAGCCCATGACCTGATCACCAGGCACCGGCTGGCAGCAGCCGGCCATATGGGTAAGCAGATTCCCCACCCCATGAATGGTGATATCACCACTGGTGGACGCTTTCGGCTTGGCCGGAACAAACTCCATTTCCTGCTGGTTATGGTCCGGCTGCAGGGCCTGCACCTGATTGACCACATGCCCCGGGCGCAGATCGCCCGCACCCAGCGACGCCAATACGTCGTCACCGGTTTTCAGATTGAGGTGCGGCGCCAGGGTATCCAGATCCACTTTTTCCAGCGCCAGCCGCGACATTTCCTTTTCCAGGATGGTGCGACCCTGAACGATATGCACATCACGGTCCTGACGCTTGAACCATTGCTGGATTCTCGCCCGGGCAGATGACGTCGCCACATAGCCCAGTGACGGGGTCAGCCAGTCACGGCTGGGGCCGCCTTCTTTGGTGGTGAGGATAGTGACCTGCTCACCGGTATTCAGGCTGTAGTTCAACGGCACGATTTGACCGTTCACCTTGGCGCCCCGGCAGCGATGCCCTACTTCGGTATGGATGTGATAGGCGAAATCCACCGGCGTGGCCCCCGCTTCCAGGTCCACCACATGGCCTTCCGGGGTGAAAACATACACCCGGTCGCTGACCAGCCCGTGGCGCAGCTCGTCCACCATGGCATCAGGGCTGTCGTCACCCAGCTCTTCGTGCCATTCGAGCACCTGACGCAGCCAGGTAATCCGTTGCTCGTAATCGGTAACTCCACTTTTGCCTTTCTTGGCGCCTTCCTTGTAGCGCCAATGGGCACAGACACCCAGCTCCGCCTCTTCATGCATATCGAAGGTACGAATCTGCACCTCCAGCATCTTGCGTTCCGGGCCGACCACCGCCGTATGCAGGCTCTGGTAACCATTGCCTTTGGGGCTGGCGATGTAATCGTCGAATTCCTTGGGCACGTGTTGCCACAGGGAATGCACAACACCCAGCGCCGCATAGCAGTCGCGCACTTGTGGCACCAGAATACGCACCGCACGCACGTCATAGACTTCACCGAAGTCCAGGTGCTTTTTCTGCATTTTCCGCCAGATGCTGTAAATGTGCTTGGCGCGCCCGTTGACCTCGGCGCCACTGATACCGTTCTTTTCCAGATAGCCGCGTAAGTGCTCCAGCACGTTATCAATGTACTCTTCACGTACCAGACGCTTCTCATCCAGCAGCTTGGCAATTTTCTTGTAGGCGCCCGGCTGCAGGTAACGGAAGGACAGATCCTCCAGCTCCCACTTCAACTGGCCAACGCCCAGCCGGTGAGCCAGCGGCGCGTAGATATCGAAGATTTCCTGGGCCACCTTGCGCTGGCGCTCCGGCTCCGACTCCTTGACCGCACGGATGATCACCGTTCGTTCCGCAAGCTTGACCAGGGCGACGCGCACGTCGTCGACCATGGCCACCAGCATCTTGCGCATGTTATCCAGCTGACCATCCTGCTGGCCCAGCACGGCCTTGCGGGTGGGGTTGAGCGAGGTACTGATCGCCGCCATGCGCAGCACGCCTTCGATCAGGTTGGCCACATCCGGCCCGAATTCCTTTTCCACTTCCAGCAGCGTGATCTGCCCTTCGCGCACGGCCCGGTAAAGGATAGCGGCGGGAAGAATGTCACTGTCGGCTCCCAGATCCACCAACACTTCGCCCATTTCCAGGCCGATATCCAGACAGCCTTTGCCATAGGGCCACACCCGGCCCGCGGCCTCACCGGCCAGCTGGCATTGTTCGGCGCGCTCACAGGCCTGTTCCAGCAAGGCACGGTCACGGACCGGGGCGCGATTTTCCAACTGCGTGATCCAGTCGCGCCAGTGAACTATGGAACCTTCTGAGGGCTGTCGCCTTACCGTTACCATGGCAGAACCTGCTACTTCTTCTTCGCTTTTTCGAATACAGCGATGGACTCGACGTGGGTGGTGTGAGGGAACATATCCATCACACCTGCCGCTTTAAGACGGTAGCCCAGCGCCATCAGTTCCCCGGCATCACGGGCCAGTGTGGCGGGGTTGCATGACACATAAACAATCCTTGATGCACCAAGGCGGGGCATCAGCTTCACCATTTCCAGTGCGCCGGTGCGTGGCGGGTCGATCAGAATACGATCATACGCCTGTCTGGCCCAGGCTTGGCCGCTAACGTCCTGGCTCAGGTCCCAGGCGTGAAACTCCAGGTTTTCCAGGCCGTTGCGGCGAGCATTCTCGTAACCACGCTCCACCATGGCCTGGCTGACTTCCACACCCACCACCTTGCCAGCCCGCTTGGCGGCGGGAATGGTGAAATTCCCCAGGCCGCAGAACAGGTCCAACACCGTGTGTTCTGGTGAGATGTCCAGCAAGTCCAGTGCCAAAGGCACCATCTTGCGATTAATCTCTGCATTCACCTGGGTGAAATCGGTGGGATGAAAGGCCAACTCCACCCCGGCAGACGGGTGTGAGTAATACAGACGCTGCTCACCCTCTTCCGGCCAGACCCGATGCACGGTACTTTCGTTGCCCGGTTGCAGATAACAGTGCCAGCCCAGATTCTGGCAGAAGCCCACCAGGGCCTGTTGATCTGTCTCAGGCAATGGGTCCAGATGGCGGATAATGAGGGCCACATCGTCATCCCCGGCGGCCAGCTCAATCTGCGGAATGCGGCTGCAGCTTTCCAGGCTGTGCATCAGGGTACGCAGTTCAGAGAGGCGGTGCCCCACGTCCGGGATCAGCACTTCACAGGTGCGGAGCTGGGCAATGAAGCTGTTGCGCTTTTCCCGGAAGCCCACCAGCGTTTCCCCTTTGGCTTCCACGTACTTCACACCCAGACGGGCCTTGCTGCGGTACCCCGTCACCGGGCCGGTCAGCGGCGGCAGCCACTCTTCCGGCTCCAGGCCACCAAAATGCTGCAGCTGTTCACGCAACACCGCTTCCTTGCGCGCCACCTGCACTGCCGGACTCATATGCTGCAGGCTGCAGCCACCGCACAGGGTGCTGTGCTCGCAAGGTGGGGTTACCCGGTCCGGGGACGCGGTGACGATTTCCACGGCTTTGCCTTCATCAAACTTGCGGCGCATGTAGGTGAATTTAAACATCACCTCTTCACCGGGCAGCGCATTATCAATGAAGGTGGTCTTGCCATCGCGGCGGGCGATGCCCCGGCCATCGTGACTCAGGGTTTCAATGCTGGCGGGCTCCGGGGTTTCCGGTAACTGCTTGCGACGTCGTGCCATGGAAGATCTCAATACTCTGGGGGTAAATCCGGGAGTGAGCAGCCATGCAACGCAGGCTGCCAATGTGGTGCGGATTGTAGCGTTTCAGGCCGCTGGCGTCAGATTTGTGACGCCAGCGGCCTCAGCTCAGCTCGCCGATGCCTTCTGCCAGGTCTCCAGGAACGCCAGGAAGTGCGGGTGCCCTTCTTCCTTCAGGTAGTCCTGCAGCAACGCCAGCTCCTGATCATAACCGGTAGCGTCCAGCTCACCGCGCATCAACTGAAAACGCAGATACACCAGCCAGGTGTTGAGTACGTCGGTTTCGCAATAATCACGAATCCCCTTGAGGTCACCGTCCTGGAAGGCCTCGAAGACTTTGCCACCACTCATGCCCATCTTGCCCGGGAAGCCCAGCAACGTGGCGATCTGGTCCAGCGGCGCATTGGCGCGCCCGTTATACATGGCCAGCACGTCCATCAGGTCCAGGTGGCGTTGATGGTAACGGCTCAGGTAGTTGTTCCATTTGAAACTGGTGTCTTCGTTGCCGGTTTCCCAGTAACGGTGAGCGGCAACACCATGCTTGAGCGCGCGATAGTGCAACACCGGCAGATCGAAACCACCGCCATTCCAGCTCACCAGGTTCGGGGTGAAGCGATCGATACCGTCATAGAAGCGCTCGATCAGCTCTTTCTCCGTGCTGTTCTCATCGCCCAGGGACCACACTTTCACCCCTTGCGCAGAACGCAGCACCACGGAAATGGCGACAATACGGTGCAGGTGCAGGCGCAGAAACTCGGTGCCATTCTCCTGACGGCGCAGGTTGAGCAAGGCGCTGGCAGTGTCCTTGTCGCTAAGCCCATCCAGGTCGTAGATGCGGCGCCCGCCATCCAGATCGGGGATGGTTTCGATATCAAAGACCAATACGTTCACATGCTCTCCCTGTTTTCGCTGTCAATTGTCCACTATCAACTGTCAACGGCATTAAAAACCCCGGTAGACAGATAACGGTCGCCCCGGTCGCAAATAATGGCCACGATCACGGCGTTTTCCAGCTCTTCACTCAACCGTAGCGCACCGGCCACGGCGCCGCCGGATGATACACCGCAGCTGATGCCTTCTTCGCGGGCCAACCTGCGCATGGTGCGCTCGGCCAGGTCCTGATCCATATCCACAACACGGTCCACGCGGGAATCATCATAGATGGAGGGCAGGTATTCCTTCGGCCAGCGGCGAATGCCGGGAATGGACGCACCGTCGGTGGGCTGCAGGCCGACAATCTGGATAGCCGGGTTCTGCTCCTTCAGATACATGCTGCACCCCATGATCGTACCGGTGGTGCCCATGGAACTGACAAAGTGGGTAATGCCGCCATCCGTATCGCGCCAGATTTCCGGGCCGGTACTTTCATAATGGGCCAGCGGGTTATCCGGATTGGCGAACTGATCCAGCACCGTACCCTCGCCACGGGCCTGCATGGCCTGGGCCAGGTCGCGGGCACCTTCCATGCCCTCTTCCTTGCTCACCGAAATCAGCTCGGCGCCATAGGCGGCCATGGCATCACGGCGCTCCTGACTCTGGTTGGCGGGCATGATCAACTTCATGCGGTAACCACGCATGGCGGCAGCCATGGCCAGGGCGATGCCCGTGTTGCCACTGGTGGCTTCAATCAGGGTATCACCGGGCTGTATCTGCCCGCGCTGTTCCGCCTTGAGGATCATGTTCAATGCCGGGCGATCTTTTACCGAGCCGGCCGGATTATTGCCCTCCAGCTTGACCAGAATGGTATTGCTGGTCTTGCCGGGCATGCGCTGCAGACGCACAAGGGGCGTATTACCCACGGTCTGTTCAATGGTTTTAAGATTCATGGCGCGTATTGTACCTAAAAAGCCGCTTTATGCTGCACGCCCCACGCAACAACGCGGTGGCGCGGAGCGTGCTGCATGTTGCTGCTCTTCAGGCATAATGGGGAAAACAACAGCAATCGGGGATTCATGGTCAACCAAAGCCTTCGCTCACGCCTGATGTTCATGGCCGCCCTGCCCGCCCTGCTGGCGGCGCTGGTCATTGGTGGCTATTCCATGGTCAACCGGATCGTGGATGTCCGCGAGACCAATGCGCAACGTCAGCAACTGGTCACCGATAGCTATGCAGCCCAGCTGGAAACCCTGCCCCATAACAGCCAGCGCAAACAGCAGAACCTGTTACGCCAGTTGCTTGAGGAACAGGATGTCCGGGCCGCCACCCTAGTATTCAACGATGGCCGGCCCACCCTGCACGCCGGGCCTCGGCTACGCCCCGCCCCTGACGGCGCGATACCTGATGCACAGGGGCGGGTCACCACCGATACCAGCTGGCAGCTGGATCGGGATCTCAGCGGGGTGCTGCCCGCCCAGCTCACCGTGGAGTTTTCCCAGCAGGGGCAATATCTGTCCACGCTGGAAAATCTGCTCACCCTGTTTCTGGTGATGCTGGCACTGATCATGATCGCCATGGTTCCCGCCCTGCGCTTTTCCCGCCAGCTGACTCAGCCCATCAGCGACATGGTCAGTGCGGTGCAACGTATCCGCGATGGCGATCTCAGTATGGCCATTCACACCCAGGCCAAAGGTGAGTTATCGGAACTGGAAACCGCCCTGCGACAGATGGTCGCGGCATTGGCCGACGCCCAGACCGAGCTGCAGCAGAACGTGGATCAGGCCACCCAGGATCTGCGCGAAACCCTGGAAACCATCGAGATCCAGAACATCGAACTGGACATGGCGCGCAAGGAAGCCCTGAAAGCCAGCCATATCAAATCCGAGTTCCTGGCCAACATGAGCCACGAGATTCGCACCCCGCTCAACGGCATTCTCGGCTTCACCAAACTGCTGGACCGCTCTCCCATGACTCCGCGCCAGGAGGATTACCTCTCCACCATTCACAAGAGCGCCGAATCCCTGCTGGCGATCATCAACGACGTACTCGATTTCTCCAAAATCGAGGCCGGTAAACTGTCCCTCGATCACACCCCTCTCAACCTCCATGACCTGATCGAGGACGTACAGACCTTGCTCGCCCCCATGGCGCAGGAGCGGGGCCTGGAGCAGGCGGCCATTATCTACTCAGACGTCCCGGTCGCCTTGCTGGGCGATCCGCTGCGCATTCGCCAGGTCCTGACCAATCTGGTCAGCAATGCCATCAAGTTTACCGACCAGGGGTCCGTGGTAGTGCGTGCCATGCTGGAGGAAGACCGGGGGGCAGAAGCAATCATCAAGATTACCGTCACCGATACCGGCCCCGGCCTGAATCCGGAAGCCCAGAAAGACCTGTTCAGCGCCTTTACCCAGGCCGACCAGAGCTCCCGCCGGCAGGAAGGCGGAACCGGGCTGGGGCTGGCCATCAGCAAGCGCCTGGTGGAGGGCATGGGCGGCGAGATTGGTATCGACAGCAGCGAGGGCCGTGGCTCCACCTTCTGGTTCACCCTGCGCACCGAGCGGGACCCAAAGCAGCCCCCCCAGCAGCCGCCCCATGCACTGGTAGGCTGCACTGCCACCTTGATCGAAAGTGATGAATACGGCCGGCTGGGCCTGTACCACATGCTCAGCCATTTGCAGCTTCGCATCCATGAACAGCACAACCTCAACGATCTCATGGCGACGCTGGATCAGGGTGCGCTGTCCCACAGTGATTTTCTGGTAGTCGGCCTGCCCAGCCAGGCACCGGGCATCGACCTGCAGCAACTTCTGGATGACCTGGCTGCCCTTGGCACCCCGATTCTGGTGCTGTGCAATAACCCGGAAAGTGTTTCCCACTGGCTGGAGGATTATCCGCACTGCCAGGTTCAGGGAAAACCCGCCACCCGCCAGCGCCTGCATAGCGCCCTGCTCGCATTAAGCGGCCAGGATACCGCCGCACCCCGCCAGCAACTGGCCACACGACCGTTTACCCAACCGGTTTCCGTGCTGCTTGTGGATGATCACCCGGGTAACCTGAAACTGGCCCGGGTCTTCCTGGAGGAACTCGGGGTCACGGTCACCGCCTGTGATGGTGGTCAAAGCGCCCTTGATAGCTTCCGCGAACAATCGTTCGATCTGGTCTTCATGGACATCCAGATGCCCGGCATGGATGGCAAGGAAACCACCCAGCGCATGCGCGACAGCGAACCGGATGGCACCCATACCCCCATTGTCGCGCTAACCGCCCACGCCCTGGAAAGCGAACGCCGGGAGCTGCTGGATAGCGGGTTGGACGACTACCTGAGCAAACCCATCACCGAAGGGCAACTACGCCATACGCTGGACAAGTGGGTGCTACAAAGCACCGCGGATGATCTGCCGCAAGCCCCTGACAGTAACGCCAACAGCGATCAGGTCTTCGATCCTGAATTGGCCCGTCGTCGTGCCGGGGGGCGGGATCATCTTGCCGACGAAATGCTGAAAATGCTGCTCGATAGTCTGGAAACAGATCGGCCCGCTATCTCAGCCGCCTTCGACCGGAACGATAACGATGACTTGCTGGAACGCGTGCACAAGCTCCACGGCGCCACCCGCTATTGCGGTACGCCCCGCCTGGAGCAGAGCGCTCGGCAGCTGGAAGAAGCCCTGAAGACCGGCAGCGACCGCGCCAGCCTGGGGCCGCGGGTCTCTGCCCTGTGCGACGAAATCTGTGCACTGGAACAGCTCTGGCAGGACCAGGGCGACGTCATGACTCTGGGCTAGACTCCGATGCTTCGCTGGATGCAGTCCCTAAACCTTGTCGAGCAAGGCCCGCATGCTGCGAACAGCTTCATCCAGCCCGGTGATTGCCGCCCGGGCAATAATGCTGTGGCCAATATTCAGCTCGTTGATGCCCGAAATTTCCGCAATCGGCAAGGTGTTGTGGTAATGCAGACCGTGGCCAGCATTAACCACCAAGCCCTGCTCCAGCGCAAACGCCACGCCTTCACGGATGCGCGCCAGCTCCTGCTGCTGTGCGTCCACCGTTTCTGCATCGGCGTATCCACCGGTATGAATCTCGATTGCCGGGGCGCCGCATTCGCGGGCAGCAGCAATTTGCGCTTTATCCGCATCAATAAACAACGACACTTCAATACCCGCTTGCCCCAGTCGCTGGCAACACTGGGCAATCCAGGCCTTGTTGCCCGCCACATCCAGTCCACCTTCGGTGGTGAGCTCTTCACGTTTTTCCGGTACCAGGCAGCAATGCGGCGGCTGAATGCGGCAGGCAATGCCCACCATTTCTTCAGTGGCCGCCATTTCCAGATTCATGCGGGTCTGCAGCGTCTGCGCCAGCAGTTCCACATCCCGGTCATTGATATGTCGGCGGTCTTCACGCAGGTGCACGGTAATGCCATCCGCACCGGCCTGCTCCGCGACCAGCGCAGCCTGTACCGGCTCAGGGTAGCGGGTGCCACGGGCCTGGCGAAGAGTGGCGATATGATCGATGTTGACGCCGAGAAGTACTCTGGACATAAGACTCACCTTAAACGCATTCTTTTCTGGCCGACCTGTAGAGGGCGAGCCAGAATTCTAGCTTCTAGCTTCTAGCTCGTAACTCGTATTTTGATTCTAGCTTTCATTTCTCCCGAAACAGCTCCCGGCTTTTCAGTGGCCGGTTGCCCAGATGCGGCGCCAGTAAATGTCGACACAGACTCAATGCTGCCCTGCGCGAAGCGGGATGCCAATCACCTTGGGCAATGGCCAGCAAGTCTGCGCCAGCATAACCGCCCCCGGTTTCTGTCTTCGCCAAACCCTGCTCAGGATTTAACTGGTATAACGCCTCGGGATCCAGCCCGTGCCCGTGAACATCCTGATCCAGAGCAATGCCGTAACCGATTTGCTCCAACACCGCCAATTCGAATTGCCGCAGCGTAATGTCGAACGGAGTCTGCGTCTGCAAGTCGGACAGAGCCTGCTCGTATAACGGCCAAACCGATGGATTGGGGTCGTCCCGGTGCAGCAGTCGCGTCAGCAGCTCGTTCAGGTAAAACCCGCAGTACAACGCCTTGCCGGTCAGCGTGAGGCGATTGCCGCGCGGCTCGCACGCGCGCAGGGAATACATCTCACCGGAGGGTTTCAGCTCTACCCACAGGGGCGTAAACGGCGCCAGCAACGGGTCTTTGCGGCCACCGCGCACCACCGCACCAATGCGGCCTAGCGCGGGAAGAAACAGGTCTACCGTCAGGCTGGTATTACGAAAAGGCCGCCGGTGAATCAACCAGGCGGCTTGCAGTGACGTCTCAGCGCGGCTCATCGTAGCCGAGCGAGCGCAGCGCGCGGGCATCATCGGACCAGCCCGCCTTGATCTTCACCCACAGGTTGAGCATCACCTTGCGCTCGATCAGGCGTTCAATATCTTCACGGGCCTGAATGCCAATCTGCTTGATGCGCTCGCCCTTGTCACCAATAAGAATTTTCTTCTGGCCGCGGCGCTCCACCAGAATGGCGGCGGAAATTTCGGTGACGCGGGGGCCATCTTCCCACATCTCCACTTCCACACTCACCTGATGGGGCACTTCCTGCCCGAGCTGGCGAACCACTTTTTCGCGAATGATTTCCGCCACCATAAAACGCAGGCTGCGGTCGGTAAGCTGATCCTCCTCGTACCAGAACTCACCTTCCGGCAAGCGCTGAACCAGTGCCTTTTCCAGCTCCACCAGGTTTTGTTCGCGCAATGCGGAGACCGGAATCACCGCATCGAAGGGGTAACGTTCACTCAAGGTCTGGATATGCGGCAACAAGGCGGCCTTGTCATCCACGTTATCGACCTTGTTAATGATCAGCAGCACCGGCACCTGATCTTTTTCCGGCAACAGGGACAGCACGTGCTCGTCCGCCGGCGTCCACTTCATGGCATCCACCATCATGCAGATCACGTCCACACCGAACAGGGTGGACACAGCGGCTTCATTCATGGCGCGGTTCAGCGCCTTTTCCTGCCCCGTGTGAATACCCGGCGTATCGGCAAAGATAATCTGATAGTTGTCCCTGCTAAGAATTCCGTGGATGCGGTGACGGGTGGTCTGCGGTTTGCGTGAAGTAATGCTGACTTTCTGGCCGATCAAGTGGTTCATCAACGTGGATTTCCCCACGTTGGGACGCCCGACGATGGACACCATGCCGCAACGGGTCGCTTGGGAATCATCGGGTTGGGACGTTGGGGTATCAGTCATACTGCTGCTCCAGCCATTCAAGCGCCAGGCTTGCGGCCTCCTGCTCAGCCTTGCGGCGGCTCGCGCCCTGGGCGATAAATATCTGCTGCACCTGATCCAGTGAGCACTGCACATCAAAGGTCTGTTTCGGAGCCAGCCCTTCCACTTGAGTCACTTCATAGGTCGGCAATTCAAATTTGCGCGCCTGCAGCCATTCCTGCAAACGGGTTTTGGCATCTTTCTGGGCACTTTGCGGGGAAATGGCGTCAAGGCGTGGCGCAAACCAGCAAAGCACAACCTCACGGCAACGGGACTCGCCACCGTCCAGCAACATGGCACCAATAATCGACTCCAACGCATCCGCAAGAATGGAATCACGGCGAAACCCACCGCTTTTCAACTCACCGCCACCCAGCACCAGGTATTCCCCCAGGCCCAGTTCCCGTGCCACCAACGCCAGCGTTTGGCCACGCACCAAAGACGCACGCATACGGGTCAGCTGACCTTCAGCAGCTTCAGGAAACTGTTCAAACAGGGCAACGGAGATAATCTGCCCGAGCTGGGCATCACCGAGAAACTCCAGCCGTTCGTAGTTACGGTGACGGCTGACACTACGGTGTGTCAGCGCCAACTCGAGGAGGGAAATATCCTGGAACTGATAGCCCAGACGGGCCATCAGCCGGTTAAGGTCACCGTTCACTGGCGAACGTCTTTCTTGAACTCGTCTTTGAAGGTCATCACGATGCTCACGTTGTAGAACATCGGTTCGCGCACTTCATAGTCTGTGGACACGGTCAGCACACCACCTTCCTTGGCGATAGCCAGGTCATCGACACGAATTACATCGACCTGGTTAATAGTAAACCGCTTGTCGATCCCTGCGCGTATTTCACTCGGGGACATCAGTGCTGTTTTGCTGTCCTGCAGCACTGAGCGGATGGTTGTCGAAATCGTGTTGTGCTCCATATAGGCCGGAACCATACGGAATGCTGCTGTCCCCAGGATAGCCACAACAATCAGCACAACTGCCCAACTGATCATCGACATCCCACGTTGCCGTGAGGGCGTTGTTGTCATCATTTTAGTTTGCCTCCACCTTATCAATAGCGCCATTACGAGAAAAACTGGGCAGAGAGAAAACCGGTTTCCAGTGCATCCAGATCATGAACGCTTCCCCCACGACCAGCCCCTCAGGGACTATACCCCAGAATCGGCTGTCGTTACTGTTATCACGGTTGTCGCCCATCACAAAGTAGGCATCTTCCGGCACCGTCCATTCTCCCTGGGTACGTGCCTGCGGCACCTGACGCCCGGTATAGGGGTTGGTTTTGCCTTCCTGCCAAATCAGGTGAGTCGCGTCACCCAACTGCTCAACGTATTGCTTGCGCCACACACCCGGGCCAGCCCATTCATTCACCAGATCCCGGTCAACGATCTCCCCGTTCACCGTCAGCACGTTATCCTTCACCTGAACCGTGTCACCGGGCAACCCCACCACACGCTTGATGAAGTTCTGCTTCCGGTTTTCCGGGAACTTGAACACCATCACATCGCCGCGCTCAGGCTCACCGGTTGCAATGATTTTAGTATTGGTTACGGGTAAACGCAGGCCATAGGCAAACTTGTTAACCAGAATAAAGTCATTCACCTTCAGGGTTGGCAGCATGGAGCCGGAGGGAATGGTAAACGGTTCAACAATAAATGAACGGATCACCAGCACCACGAAGAACACTGAAATCAGCGAGTTGGAGGTTTCCACTACACTGGCCACCGGGCCGCCCTTGCTCTTCAATTTCAGAGCCTTGTCGATCAGCCAGACGACAACCGTAATCGTCAGCGCCAGGGTCAACCAGAAACCGATATCAATATCCAACAGAAATCTCCATTAAAAGACGCAACAAGCTGCACGCCCCACGCATCACGTCAAAAGCAAAAACATCTAATGTGAAAAGTTAAGTGCCAGAACTCCAGATCCAATAAAAGCCCGAAAGGCAGAACCGCAGGTTCTCGCGTGTTGCGTGATGCGTGCGGCCTGCTGCGGCTCTTTAATCATCCACCTTCAGCACGGCCAAGAAGGCCTCCTGGGGGATTTCCACATTCCCCACCTGCTTCATGCGCTTCTTGCCTTCTTTCTGCTTCTGCAGCAGCTTCTTCTTACGCGATACGTCACCGCCATAACATTTCGCGGTCACGTTCTTGCGCAGAGCCTTTACGGTCTGGCGGGCAATAATCTTGCTGCCAATGGCCGCCTGAATGGCCACATCAAACATCTGGCGCGGCACCAGCTCTTTCATTTTTTCACACAGGGCACGGCCCCGGTAGGCAGACTGATCCAGGTGACAGATCATCGCCAGCGCATCCACTTTATCGCCATTGATCAACACATCGACCCGCACCAGCTTGGTGGCTTCGAATCGCTCGAAGGCATAATCCATGGAGGCAAAGCCCCGGCTCACGGACTTGATGCGATCGAAGAAATCCAGCACCACTTCCGCCATGGGAATATCGTAGGTCAGGGCAACCTGTTTACCCAGATACTGCATATTGATCTGTGAACCACGGCGCTCCACGCAAAGAGTGATCACATTACCCACAAACTCCTGTGGCACCAGGATATTGACCCGCGCAATAGGCTCGCGGAACTCCTCGATCTTGCCGCCTTCAGGCAGTTTGGACGGGTTATCCACGTGCAGGATGTCGCCGGAGACCAGCGCCAGTTCGTACACCACGGTGGGCGCCGTGGTAATCAAATCCAGGTCGTATTCGCGCTCCAGCCGTTCCTGGATGATTTCCATGTGCAGCATGCCAAGGAAGCCTACCCGGAAACCAAAGCCCAACGCGTCGGACGTCTCCGGCTCATAGAACAGGGAGGCATCATTCAGGGTCAGCTTGGCCAGCGCATCACGGAAATCTTCATAGTCATCCGCGCTCACAGGGAACATACCCGCGTAGACCTGCGGCTTGACGTTCTTGAAGCCCGGCAAGGCCGGTACATTGGGGGTTTTCGCCAGGGTCAGGGTGTCCCCCACTGGGGCACCGTGAATATCCTTGATGCTGCCGCTCACCCAGCCCACTTCGCCGGCTTCCAGCAATTTGGTCTCGGTGCGTTTGGGAGTGAAGATCCCCAAGCTGTCGACCACATGGGTCTGCCCGGTGGATTTCACCAGAATCTTGTCACCTTTTTTCAGGCAGCCTTCTTTCACCCGCACCAGCGAGATCACGCCCATGTAATTATCGAACCAGGAATCGATAATCAGAGCCTGCAGGTCCGATTCGCGTTTGCCTTCCGGGGAGGGAATACGCTCGACCAATTGCTCCAGCAGATCATCCACACCCACGCCGGTCTTGGCCGACACCCGACAAGCATCATGGGCATCCAGGCCGATAATTTCCTCGATCTCGTTGATCACCATTTCCGGCTCGGCCTGGGGCAGGTCGATCTTGTTCAGAACCGGCAGCACTTCCAGGTCCTGTTCAATGGCGGTGTAGCAGTTGGCCACGGACTGGGCTTCCACACCCTGGGCAGCGTCCACCACCAGCAGCGCCCCTTCACAGGCCGACAGGGAGCGGGAGACCTCGTAGGAAAAATCCACGTGGCCCGGCGTATCAATAAAATTCAACTGGTAGGTTTCGCCATCACGGGCCTTGTAGTACAAGGTCACACTCTGGGCCTTGATGGTAATGCCTCTTTCCCGCTCCAGCTCCATGGAATCCAGCACCTGAGACTTCAGCTCACGGTCACTAAGGCCGCCGCAAACCTGGATAAAGCGGTCTGCCAACGTGGATTTGCCATGGTCGATATGGGCAATGATGGAAAAGTTGCGGATATTCTTGATGTCAGTCATAAGGCCTGTTGAACAAAAAGTCGTTGCCGCACCGGCACTCCCCGCCCCGTGGTCACACCCCCAAGGATCAGAAAGAACCGTCCTGCTGCCCAACCCTGCGCCGGACAACACACCGTGATACTCAAAACGACAAACAATGGGCCGCGATTCTAGCGGATATCGGGGGGGAGTTGCACGGCGCACCGTCCGGTGCGCCGAAAAACCCTGTATCAGGCCCTGAAAAAGGGGTTATGGCAGCTTCAGTGCTAGAAAACGGGGAGTGCCATCACGGTTAACCAGTGCCGCCACCGTGCCGCCTTCCGGCAAGGCCGCCGCCGCATCGGCCAGATCCGCCGCGCTGTTGATCGGGGTATTGTGCAGGGTCACCAGAATATCCCCCGCCTGAATACCCGCCTGGCGGGCCGGGCCCTCGCTCACCTGGGTCACCACCACACCGGCTTTGAGGTCCAGACGGCTCAATTCCGACGCTGATGCTTCCCGCACGGCCAGACCCAGCTTCACCGCGGGTGACGCCTTATCAGATTCAGCACCGCCCTTGAGGGCCATTTCCGGGTTATCCGGTAGCAGGCCGATGGTCACCGACAAGGTCTTTTTCTCGCCATCACGGATCACCACCATGTCCACATCCGATTCGGGCTTCACCAGGCCAACCCAACGCGGCAGCTCCGATGAGCGGTAGATGGTTTCATCGTTGAACCGGGTAATCACGTCGCCCGGCTCCACCCCGGCCGCCTCGGCTGGGGAGCCCGCCAGCACCTGGGAAACCAGCGCACCGCGGGGCGAATCCAGGCCAAAGGACTCGGCCAGATCCCGGTCGACCTCCTGAATCAGCACCCCCAGCCAGCCTCGGCTGACTTTACCGCCATCCTTGAGCTGACTGACCACATCCATGGCCATGTCCATGGGAATGGCAAAGCTCACCCCCATATAACCGCCGGAACGACTGAAAATCTGAGAGTTGATCCCGACCACTTCACCGCTTAGGTTGAACAACGGCCCGCCGCTGTTACCCGGATTGATTGCCACATCGGTCTGGATAAAGGGTACATAGCTGTCGCTGGGCAGGCTGCGCCCCTTGGCGCTAACGATACCGGCCGTCACACTGCTGTCGAATCCAAACGGGGCGCCAATGGCCAATACCCATTCGCCGACTTTCAAATCCGCAGAGGAGCCGATGTCCACCACCGGCAGATCACCGGCATCCACCTTCAGCAAAGCCAGGTCGCTCTGCTCATCCGCTCCCACCAACTCGGCGGGCAACTCACGGCGGTCCTGCAGGCGCACCATGATTTCATCCGCTTCCGCCACCACATGGTTGTTGGTCAGCACGTAACCATCAGCGGAAATGATGAACCCGGACCCTAACGAACGGGTATCGTCCTGCTCCGGCAACGACGGCATGTCACCCTCGCCACCGAACTGTTCAAAAAAGTGCTGAAAAAACTCCGGCAGCTGCTTGAGCTGATCCGCGGCAGAAGACTCATCCCGGTGCGTCACGGTGCTGATATTCACCACCGCTGGCCCTTCCTTTTCAACCAGGCGGGTAAAATCAGGCAGGCCGGTCACCAGGGGTTCACCGCGTTCGCTGGAAGGTTCAGAAGCAGGGTCGGAGCATGCCGCCAGTACGGCACTCAGGATTACAAGCCACACTGCTGCGAAACGAAATTCTCGTCGCATTGAAGTCTCCTTTTGTCAGGCCTTGTCCGCGGCCTGTTATTGCGATGCAGGCTTAATCACCACAGCCTGGCAACTATCGTCCCCGGATGGCACCAAGCGTGGTTGATAAGCCAGAGTATGCCCCGCACGGCGGCTCATGACACGGTTGACCGCAAAACCGAGAAACAGCCCCGCCATACCCAGCAAGGCAGACGTATCGACGGTTTCGACGGGAAGCGCCGAGCCAAGCAAGGCACCGGTAAACAGCAACACCAGGGGCAACCCATATACCCACAGGGCACCACGCATCAGCGCGCCTTCGGGTAAGGCCACATTAACGGTATCGCCAACCTGGTGAGAATCTTGAGAAGGAACCCGCAGGCGGGCGCGCTGCCCGGACTGCTGTTCATTGATAAGGTGATGCCCGCAACCGGCTTTCGCCTTGCAGGCACCACAGGTGGACGCACGCACGGTTTCTACCCAGATAGCCCCGGGCTCTACCGCCACGACGACTCCCTGCTCCTGCAACATCAGGGCTGGCTGTCTCGCACGCTGATGCCTTCAATCACCCGCTCTGCGGTGTTTTGCGGCACCTCGCCCACCAACGTCACCAGGTAGGCTCCACTGGGGGCCGTGAGCCTGCGGCTAACGGCGACCGTAGGGCCTACGCGGCTCACGCCTTCTTCCACGGTGCTGTCACCCACCGCTTCCACAAACACGGTAAAGGCCGCCAGACCGTCACTGTAACCTTGTGCTGCCACCGGCTCGCGGTCGGAGCCGCCCTGGCGCCAGTCTTTATCCACGGAGGTAAACCCCGCCGGCATCCATTTCGCATCCACCGACAACTGGTGAGACGGGTGAGAATCCGCCAGTTGTTTCAGATCGCTTTCTTTCACGGTTTCCGGGATGGCGAAATCCTGCTCGGTGAGCGGCGGCGCCAGCGTCAGAGTGACAAACTCCACTCGCTCCAGCGCCACGCCACTGCCATCAACCACTTCCGATTTCAGCAGCAGATTACTGTCGTTATCCAGCCACAGGCGGTAACCGTAACGGTGGTTATCCAGGGGCGCCACACGCATACGCGTGGCCGCACGGCCGGCAACGCGGCCATCACCATCCACCAGAATGTTGTACTGCTCCGGCACATCATTGGCGATCCGGTCGCCCAGGGCCAAGGGGCCACCCTTCTCACGGTTAATGCGAGTCAGGGTGCCGTTCGGGTGCAGACACACCACCTCGTCGCCCCGGCGCAGCACCTCCACCAGGCGGCCATCCAGATGGGTCAGCCGCTGGAACTCACGGCCACCTATCACCGCATGACTCACTTCCATGGTGCTGACTTCGGCACCAAATTGATAAAGGAAACGGCCGGTGTAATCGAGGGAGCGATTGGCCTGTGCCATGGACTGGAGCTGATCCTGCGCCGGCGAGGGGTTCGCCAGCGCCACTTCAGACAGCGCCACCATTGGCGAGCAGAGGGTCAGAGAGAAGGCAAGAGCTCGAAGCATCATCCGTTAGCGGGCCCCGTGACGGGCATCCATGCTGACCAGGCGCGCAAAGGGCATCATGCCCTGGCCGCTATGGCGCGCTGCGAAATCGCTATGACGCAGCAGCATGTTGTTTACACGGGGCTGGGAGACCGGCACTGCAGTAGCGGGGGTCGCCGTCACATTGCTGGTCTTGAACGCCTGGGAAACCAGGGAGGTTTCACCAAACGGACGGCTGATGCGGTTATCCGGCGCCGCAGCGGCCAGAGCCGGTGCTGCAGAACCATTCACCGCCTGGCTGCCTTCCCAGGTCTGCCAGCCAACCACGGTGGCCGCCGCCACAGAAGCCGCCACAGCCAGTCGCGCCATGCCACCCAGCCATGCCGGACGACGCGCCGGCACCGCTTCGTCTGCCAACGCAGCAGACAGGCTGGCATTAAAACCCGCCGGCACTGCCATGGAAGCCTGACCATGCATTACGTCGCTGGCCAGCTGCCAGCGCGCCAGCGTATCCAGCTCGCTATCATCGATATCACGCATCACCCGGCGGGTTTCCAGCTCGCTGGTTTCACCGTCGAGGAACGCGGACAACGTTTCCAAATCCCTGTTCATACTCTCACCCTTTATCGCCGCGCTGTGAGCCCAATAGCGGGCGGACAGCTGTGTCAATTGCTTCCCTGGCCCGGAAGATCCGGGACCGAACTGTGCCCACCGGGCATTCCATGACGACCGCAATGTCCTCGTAGCTGAGGCCCTCGAATTCACGCAGGGTCACCGCAGTCTTCAACTCCTGAGGCAGCTCGTTGATCGCTGCATGGATCACCGCCTCCAGTTCCTCTGACAACACGAGGGACTCCGGGGTTCCAATTTCGTGCAGCATTTCTGCACCGGCGTACTGCTCGGCTTCGGCTGCATCCAGGTCAGAGCCCGGCGGCCGCCGGCTGGCAGACACCAGATGATTCTTGGCAGTATTGACCGCGATACGGTAAAGCCAGGTATAAAAGGCGCTGTCTCCACGGAATCGGGGCAGCGCGCGCCAGGCTTTGATAAAGGCTTCCTGGGCAACATCCTGGACCTCGTCCTGGTCACGCACATAGCGGCTAATCAACGCAAAAAGACGCTGCTGGTACTTGTGCACCAGCACCTCAAAGGCACGTTGATCGCCGGTTTTGGCTTTCTTGACCAACTCTTCGTCTGACACCGATCCCCCGGATCTATCGCGAAACGCGTGAAGTAACCATGGCCGTATTATGACGACCCGCTAAAACGCGCCATTGTAGCAGTTGCCGGCGTGGCGGCTACACCATGAGCGCGATTTCGCCACCTTTTCACATTGCTTGAACATTTCTTTGCCAATGCGGTGGCGTGTTTATAGGACAGAATCGGACAGGCAGAAACGCTGATGGTTCCAATAAAGCTGAAAATCAGACGCATTCTCAAGATCAGGTAAACCGAGCCCCCCTCGCAAGGCAGGACGAATCTGGCGAGGGGGGGGGACATCAAGACTAGAAAATGGAGCAACCACTACCGCCGAATTTCTTTTTCACTTGGGCCATACAGCCACGCATCAGCAAACCGAACGGATCGCCGGGCAGGGTTTCGCAGACCTTCTTGGCCGCATACGCCTTGGAACATTCCGTGGCCGTGGCTTCCAGGGTGGTGCCGGCCACCGGTTGAGCCCCGGCCTGCCCGCCCGGGGCGGCGGCCGCCATCAAGCCAGCAGGTCCGGCCCCCGGTGCCGCCTTCGGTTCACTGACCTCGATCATGGCCGCCACCACGTCAGCAGGCAGCCCCTCCCTGGTCAACCAGCTGGATTCTTCAGGGGTAAACAGGCCATAGGGCTGGCCCGCAGCCTTGATACTCGCCGCCATGGCCGGGGCCGAGCGCTTGCGGTAGGTCTCCTTGAGCACATCCATCACCCGCAAATCCGCCGGCCCCACAAACAGCAGGCGCTCATTGCCTTGGATGTCATCCGCAAATTCGGGGTGTTTTTCGACGATCGCCGCATAGGCCTTGAGGCGTTCGTTACGTTTGCGCCCCGCCAACACCTCAGCCAAATGGGTGGACACCAGCGGGCGATAGAATTTCAGTTGCGGGTTATCCAGCGCGGCGGCCAGCTTGTCCACATCCTTTGATTTCTTGAGCGAGTCATACAGAGGCTCTTCAGCAACAATACTTCGCGTCAGCTTTTCTTCATGGGAAAAGAAAGAGGCATACCAGGCCGCATCGGTGACTTTCTGGGTACCTCGCAATTTCCCTAGCGGAAACCAACTCATGAAAATCGTGCCGCGATAGTGAGCGTTGGCGCTGTACACCAGCTCTCCTTCCGAACGCATTTCAATGGTCGTATCGAATTGCTGCGGTGCCACCATGGGTACCAGACAAAGGCTGAATGAACAGCCCACCGTAGTCACCACCACAGTAGCAATCGTAGCAATGCTATTTTTCGGACGCTGGCGCGTTACAGTGATATCCAGCGGCGGCATATCCCCCTCATGCAACCAGTAATCCGCTGCCAGGGCCAATTCATCATTGGCACTACTTCTGGGCTTCTCATTCAGGCTTTTTTGGAACTTTTCACTGGCCCACGGATAGGCATCATAAGTCGCTTTTCCCTTGGCGTAGGGAATAATCGGGTTATTCGGATTGGTGTTGAAAAGATCAATAGTGTCCTGCGTAATCGGCGTGCCCTGCTCGGTGTAGTAATTTGCGGACATACAGCCACTCAACAAGCTCACCGCTATCGCGCTGGCTGCCAGCCCTTTTAGTACCCTTCTCATAGTGTTCCCCGATACTGATTTTCCGTACGCCACTCCCCCCAATGAAAGCAGCGCTGTCCCAAGTCACAGGAAAATAACAACTCTGTCACAAAACCGCATACCCCATTTGGGGGATAGATCAGCATTGGTCATTTAGCCAGAGCCGAATTCACCGCTATACTGGCCACCGCATATCCCACCCAACCGGGCTCTTCACAACAGGATTCTCCATGGCTACCTACCGACACGATGTACTCATTATCGGCTCCGGCGCTGCAGGCCTCACCGCCGCATTGCGCCTGCCGGATGAGTGTCAGGTTGCCCTGCTCTCCAAAGGAGAGCTCACCAGTGCCAGCACCTACTACGCCCAGGGTGGCGTGGCAGCGGTGCTGGATCAGGAAGATTCACTGGAAAGCCACGTGGCCGATACCCATGTGGCCGGCGCCGGCCTGTGTCACGATGATGCCGTGCGCTTCACCGTGGAAAACGGTCCCGACGCCATCCGCTGGCTGATTGATCTGGGAGTGGACTTCACCCGCTTCGACAGCGGTGACGGCAGCAAGCTGCCCTACCACCTGACCCGCGAAGGCGGCCACAGCCACCGGCGCATCATTCATGCCGCCGACGCCACCGGCAAAGCCATTTCCGGCACATTGATTGAACAGGTCTGCCAGAAGCACAACGTGACCCGTTTTGAACACCGGGTGGCAGTGGACCTGATCGTGCAGGAACACGACGCCCCCAACGGGGAACAGGGCAAAGAAAAACGCTGTTGCGGCGCCTACGTACACAACATTCAAACCGGGGAAACCGACGTTATCCTGGCCCGCTCCGTGGTACTGGCCACCGGCGGCGCCTCCAAGGTGTACCTGTATACCTCCAACCCAGATGTGGCCACCGGCGATGGCATCGCCATGGCCTGGCGAGCCGGTTGCCGGGTGGCGAACATGGAATTCATGCAGTTCCACCCCACCTGCCTCTACCACCCCAAGGCGAAAAGCTTCCTGATCACCGAAGCCATTCGCGGCGAAGGCGGGCACCTGCTGCTACCCAATGGCGAACGCTTCATGAACCGCTTTGATGAACGCGGCGAGCTGGCGCCCCGGGATGTGGTAGCACGCGCCATTGACCATGAAATGAAGCGGCTGGGGGCGGACTGTTTGTACCTGGACATCAGCCACAAGCCAGCAGATTTCATCATCGAGCACTTCCCCACCGTGTACGCCAAGTGCCTGCAGCTGGGACTGGATATCACCCGCGACCCGATCCCCGTGGTGCCTGCCGCCCACTACACCTGTGGCGGCGTAATGATCAACGAACACGGACAAACCGATGTGCCCGGCCTCTACGCCATCGGCGAAACCAGCTTCACCGGCCTACACGGCGCCAACCGCATGGCCAGTAACTCCCTGCTGGAGTGCTTCGTCTATGGCAAAGCCGCCGCCGACCATATCGGCGCACACCTGCATAACCTTCCCACGCCCCGGGACGACAATGAATGGGACGATTCCCAGGTCACCGACTCCGACGAAGACGTGGTGATCAGCCACAACTGGGACGAGCTGCGCCGCTTCATGTGGGATTACGTGGGCATTGTGAGAACAGAAAAACGCCTGGAGCGAGCCTTGCACCGGGCCGAACTGCTGAAGAGCGAAATCGCCGAGTATTACAGCAACTACCACATCAGCAACGACCTGCTAGAGCTACGTAACCTGGTCGTCATCGCCGAACTGATCATCCGCTCCGCCATGCAACGCAAGGAAAGCCGCGGCCTGCATTTCATGCGTGATTTTCCCGGTGTGAATGAAGAAACCAGGGACACGATCCTGACACCGGACACAATGAATAGTTAATAGTTAAAAACGTCGCGAACTGCCCCTTTCTGTTCTGAAAGGCAAGAGACCGCGCCCAGGAGCTGGGCGCGGTCTCTATGCGTTGAAATCTACATACGCTGCTCGCGCAACTATTAATTAGTCATTATTAACTATTAATTGCTCTTCCTGTTGGTCCACAGCCACTGATAAAACGGCTGCAACTCTGCCACCGACGCCTGATCCGCAAACACATGCAGCCAGCCCTTTGGCGTTTGCATGGCCAGCCAGGGGCCATGGCGAATGACCCTCAGGGGCTGCTCCATCACTTGGGTATGCTCCCCCATTACCGTCAACGTCTGCGCGTGCAATTCCAGCGCCTCCGGCTGTGGCAGGCGCCAGCCCAACAGCATCACCGGCAATACACCAAGCAACACCAGCATGGCCCAGCCAGGCAAGGACGACAGCATAATGGCCGGCCACACCACCAACATCGCCAGCCAGCGCAGGCGCGCCGGATAGCGGGAAGCGCCGAGCTTAACCTTTCTTCGTGGAGACCAGGCCGAGGACATGACGCACATACTCGTTTAACAACGGGTCCGCAGGCTCACTGCGATAGGTAAACCACTCGAACATGTCGGCGTCTTCACAGGCAAGCAAGGTGGCGAACTGGGCCTGGCGCTCGGCCGGCTCCGCGTCAAAATGGTCATCCAGATAGCCGTACAGCACTACCTCCACTTCGGAGGCGCCCCGGCGACACTGCCAGCGATATTTGCGTTTCAGGTCTTCATTACTCATTTCTGCACTATCCTGATCAGAAACTCCGGCGTCTTGCGCCAATTACCAGCCATGGCTTTCAGGCTGTGCGCGCATTATCTATCATGCCTGATGATTTCTCGACTCTTCGGCGTCACACGCCAAGACACACATGCCCAAACGACAGGAGCACCATGAGCTGGTCCCAGTTTATCGCCGCCCAACCCCTCGCAGACCATGCCGAGGCAAGCACCGCACCGGCATTAAGCCATTGCGATCACCTGGCCGTCATCCGCGCTCACGGCGAGGAAGCGGGCCATTACCTGCAAGGGCAGCTTTCCTGTGATCTCCATGAAGTGGACAACGGAGGCCACCTCACCGGCATGCACCTGAGTCTGAAAGGCCGTGGGCTGGTGAGCGTACGCATCGTGCGAGACGATGATGACTATCTGATGCTCTGCCCCACCGGGCAAAGCGAGGCAGTGATCAAGTCACTGATGAAGTACCGTCTGCGCGCCAAGGTGGAATTTCAGGTCGACGAGCAAGCGGTGCTAATGGGACTGAGCGGCGCCTTGCCTGCCACCTCACCCGAACCCGGCCAGAGCGGACGTAACGGACAGGGCCTCTGGTTGCGCTACCCCAATACGGATCACGCCCTGCTGATCACTGACACCGAACAGGCCGAATCCGTCTGGACCGTGCTTGCCCTGGATCGTGCCGCCACCAATGCCAACGGCTGGCGTCAAGCCGACATCGACGCGGGCGAAGGCATGGTCTATCCCGGCGCAGAAGACCTGTTTCTGCCCCAGGTGCTTAATTACGACGTCACCGCCGGAGTGAATTTCAAGAAAGGCTGCTACACCGGCCAGGAAGTCGTCGCGCGCATGCACTTCAAGGGCAAACTCAAGCAGCGCATGCAGCGCATTGACTACGCCGCCGAGGTGGACCTGGCACCCGGCGAGACTCTTCGCAACAGCGACGGCAAGGCTGCCGGTGAAGTAGTCAGCAGCGCCCGCAATCATGCCGGGCACAGCGCACTGGTGGTACTGCGCCGCGACACCGACGGCGTACTGTTCAAGGACGAGCAACCGCTAGACAGCCAGCTCGGCACCCTGCCCTATGCATTGCCCTGGAAAGATTAAAAGTTCGGTTAACTATTAATAAGCAATAGTTAACCCGCATCGTTATTATCGTCCAACGCAAGAGGCCGCGCTCTGGCATTAAGCGCGGCCTCTTGCGTTATAAAGCGGTGAACTCTGCGAAAACAGAGACCGGCAATCCATAAGGAGAGCGCTGGCGGCGCGATGATGGCAGCATTCGCCACAACACATCGCACCACACGCGACACTCAGCCCTAGAGTGACGACTGGGCTTGCAGCCGCAATCCGTCCGGGTCGGCGATGGTGTTATCCGGGATCCATTTTGCCATGCAGTTACGATCTTTCAGACAAGGGTCGGTGAGCGTCCCCAGGAACGCCAGCAACTGATCCACCTGCTCATCACTCAACACTGTGTCCGGCAGTTGTGACTTACCTGCCAGTCGCAGGCTGGCCAACTGGTCCAGCGCCTTCTGGGTATTGGCTGTCATATTGCTCACCTGCACGGCCGGATCAAGCTGACTGAAGTCAAAGTTGTCGATGGCCTGCTGCGGATTCAGGTGATGGCGTATAACGGCTTCCAGCGAGGTATAACCACCAGCATGCCCCCAGGGACCGGTTTCGGTCACGTTGATCAGGTGCGGCGTGCGGAAAGCATATTTGTCGTCAGCATCACCGGTTTCCCGGAAACGGCCAAAATCTTCACTGCCATCCGGACCATCTCCCTTGCCACGACCCACCTGGGGCATGGCCACTACATGAAACTGCTCATCGGTGAGGAAGTCGCCACTGTGGCAGCCCGCACAACCGGCTCCGCCTTTCTCGACGGACTTATAGAACAGCAGGGCCCCGCGCTTGGCCCGGTCACTAATCGCCAGCCGATCCCCTTCCAGATAGGCTTTCCAGGGTGTGCTGATCAGCACTTGGGAATTCTGGTAAGCAGCAAGCGCCTCGGCAATATTACTGTAGGTGATAAGGGTGTCCGCATTCGCCGTCGGTTGCTCGAATCCCTCACGGAACTCATCCAACCAATTGTTGGTCACCAGCGTCAGTGCCGCATCAGTACCGCGCAGTCGCTGCTCAAGATGGCTGCGCAGGTCCGCATTGCTGTTGCCCGCCTCAAAAACAAAGCCGCGCATTTCCTCCGGAGAGGTCACCGGGAAACGAGCCTGGGCCACGGACAGGTTGGCACCGGCATCCGGGTCAGCCACACCGAAAGGAGAGTCCGGGGTACGGATACCGCCACCGGCACCGTTCAGGCCCGGGGTCTTGTCCAGGCTTTCCACCCGGCCATCGTGAAACAACACATCATCGTAGAACACGATATTGAAGGTAGAAGGAGCATTGCGAGGCACCGTCGGGCCACCATCGTAGTGGTGGCCAGTGTTCAGATGCAGACGACCCGGCCCCAGAAGATCCGGCTGAACCGCTTCCACACCAATAGACAGGGAAAGATCATCACCACCACCCAGCATCGGGTGGTGGCAAGAAACACAGGCGGAATCCAGATCACCGCCCAGCCCCTTGCTGAAGAAAAGCTGCATGCCCAGCTGCGCCTTGGGCGACGCAATATCCGGAATACTCCGCCCCGTACTGGGATCACCGCTAATACCCTGCTGCTGTGCCAACGTTGCCACCCTTTCATTCAGCGTTGGTTGCATACGCGGTTTGTCATTACCCTCGCCGCCACACCCCCCCAGCAGCAACAGGCCCGCCAGCACCCCACTGACCGTCCATGGACTCTGTGTCATCCCCTTTACCCCATAAATGTGATTTATTGCATATTTTGGCGAGCCATTCTCACCAGCTCCACACAATAAACAAGGCTTTTAAGGGAAATTCATACCAATGAGGGATCGGGAATTCAGGTGATCGTGAATAGCGCGCGGGTTGGTCGTGGCAATAAACGCAAGAGGCCGCGCCAATGTTTAGGCGCGGCCTCTTTGCTTTACGAACCATGAAATCCGGCTCGCGTCGTTCTCAATTATCCATTATCAACTATCAATGGCCGCCAGCGGATGCTTCGGCGCCGGGCAGCGGAAGAACCCTTCGATGTAGTCTTTCGGCACCGACGCCACATCACGGTGACGGAAACCGGGCTTGCCGTCCTTGTCGATCAACAAGGCCCGCACCCCTTCGCGGAAATCCCCGTGCAGGGAGCATTGCACCGCCAGGCACCACTCCATGCGGAACACTTCAGCCAGATCGTAATAGGTAGAGCGGTCCAGCTGCTCCCACACCAGGTGGGCGGTTTGCGGGCAACCGCGCTCCAGGTTGCCCAGTGCCTTGTCCAGCCAGCGGTCGCGCTCTTTGACGTTCAGCAGCTGCTCGGTAACCACCGCGATGCTTTCGCCATCACACAGACGGTTGATCAACGGCAGATGGTCGATCAACGGATGAGGAAGATCACTCATGTCCGCCGCCTGCTGCTTGAACAAGCGGTAGATCACCGCGCGATTTTCGGCTTCATCATCAGCGAAATCCTGCTCGGCCAGTGCATCCAGCAGGCTGTCGGCATCGGCGTCCACCATGCGGTCCGCCATGCCAATTTCTACGGCTTCGCGACCGTTGATGTGCACCCCGGTGAGGCCGAGGAACAACCCCACCCGGCCGGGCAGACGATTCAGAAACCAGCTGCCACCCACATCCGGGAACAGGCCGATGGTGATTTCCGGCATGGCCATGCGCGAGCGCGGCGTCACCAGGCGAAAATCAGCGCCCTGCAACAGGCCCATACCGCCGCCCATGACAATGCCGTCGCCAAAGACGATCACCGGAATAGCGCTGGTGTGCAGCCGGTAATCCAGCACATATTCCGCTGCGAAATATTCTTCGGTAAACGGATTACGGCCTTCGCCCGCGTGCTTCACCATGGACTTGTGCATCTGCACGATATCGCCGCCCGCGCAGAGCGCCTTGCCGCCCGCGCCATCCAGCCAGATCGCCACCACATCAGAACGCTGCTCCCAGGCATCCAGCTTCTCGCTCAACAACTGGATCATCTCCAGGCTTAGCGCGTTCAGGGATTTGGGGGCATTCAGGGTGGCACGGGCGATCACACGGCCGCAGCGGGTTTCGATTTCGGAAAACAACACGCAGTCAGACACAACAACTCCATAAAGCAGTGAATAGTTAATAATTAACAGTTAATCATTTGCGCGGGCCACCCCATCTATTCAGCAACGTCTGAAGCCGCGTTCATGCTATAGGCGCGGCCCCTGGGCTTGAAGAGACCGAAGCGACCAACCGCGCAGCTCTTAACTATTCATTATTAATTGTTAATTTTCAGGCACCGACCAATCGATGGCCGTTTTGCCCTGCTGCAGCAAATATTGGTTGGCACGAGAGAAATGGCCGCAGCCAAGGAAGCCCCGATAGGCGGATAACGGCGAAGGATGCGGAGCAGAGAGCACACAATGTTTGTCGCGGTCGATCAGGCGTCCCTTCTTCTGGGCATGGCTACCCCAAAGCAGAAACACTAACCCTTCACGCTCACGATTCAAGTGTTCGATGGCTTCGTCGGTAAACCTCTCCCACCCCTGTTTCTGGTGCGAAGCGGCTTGCCCAGCCTCGACAGTAAGCACCGCATTGAGCAACAGCACGCCCTGCTCAGCCCAATGGGTCAGATTGCCATGGGAAGGAATTTCAAAACCCAGATCCCGGTGAATTTCCTTGTAGATATTCACCAGTGACGGCGGCGTTTTTACGCCGTGCTGCACGGAAAAGCACAGGCCATGGGCCTGGTTCGGGCCGTGATAAGGGTCCTGCCCCAGAATCACGACCTTTACCTGCTCAAACGGCGTCAGGTTAAAGGCGTTGAAAATATCCGGCCCCGGCGGGAAAACCGTTTTCCCCGCGCGCTTCTGCTCCGCCAGGAAGGCACGCAGTTGCGCCATGTAATCCTGCTCGAATTCGCCCGCCAGATGCCGTTTCCAGCCCGGCTCTAACGGCACGGTCTTGCTGCCAGACGTGTTCGCGGCATCCACATCAACCATGGAGGGGAACGACTTTATCCAACATGTTGTACATGCGCTTCTCGACAAACTCCTGGGAGATTTTTTCCGGGTGCACCAGCAAACGCTGCTCGATAGTCAGGAAGGTCGCAAATATCAGCTCTGCGTCCAGCTTTGGCTCCTTGCAGCCGAAGAGTTCGCAGGCCATGGTCAGCGTCTCCACATGCTGGCGCAGGTACATGTCCGCCAGTTCACGCAGCCGGGCATCCAGAATCGCTTCCTGAATAAACGCCTGTTCGGCCACCACATGGTCACGACGATTCTGCAGTTCATCCACGATGAAGGCGGCCATCATTTGCGCCAGCATCTTCACCAGTCGATCCCGCTCTTGCGGGTTGTCCAGGCTATCGCGGGAAAACTGTGACATCAGCCCGAACGCCTGTTCCTTGAACGGCTCGATCACTTCCTTCATGGCCCGCTCAGCGAACAGCGTGAAGGTGTCTGCGATCAGGTCGGAGATATCCTTGAAATAATAGGTGGTTGCCGACAGCGGCACTTCCGCTTCACGGGCTACCGCACGGTGTCGAACGGCACGAATACCCTCGCGCACGATAATGCTCAGAGAGGCCTCAAGAATTGCCTGTCGGCGCTGCTCGCTACCGGTGCGGCGCGCTTTTCTTCCCTGGTACTGAATTGCACTTGTCATGGACACAGCCAGCCTTTGTTGTCAGCCCTGAATTTGTGTGTCGCTCTCCCGACCTCAAACCCGCAAACGGCGGGCGCAACACGCGCCCGAAAAAACCGCCATCACCGCCCCTGGGGGCGCATATGCGGGAATAGAATCACGTCACGAATCGACGGAGCATCCGTGAACAACATTACCAGACGATCGATGCCGATGCCCTCTCCGGCCGTCGGCGGCAGCCCGTGCTCCAACGCGACCACGTAATCTTCGTCGTAGAACATGGCTTCGTCGTCACCCGCGGCTTTCTCTTCCACCTGCTGGCGGAAACGCTCGGCCTGATCTTCAGCGTCGTTCAGCTCGGAGAAACCGTTGGCGATTTCACGGCCACCCACAAAGAACTCAAACCGCTCTGTCACGAAGGGGTTATCGTCCATGCGGCGCGCCAACGGCGACACCTCGGTGGGGTATTCGGTAATGAAGGTGGGATCTTTCAGGCGGTGTTCCACCGTCTTCTCGAAGATCTCGATCTGCACCTTGCCCAACCCGTAACCATCCTTGAGCGGAATACCCAGCCCGGTGGCGATTTCACGGGCGCCGTCCGGGTCCGCCAGCTTGGCGGCATCCATATCCGGATTAAAATGCAAAATGGAATCGAATACCGTCATCCGGGTAAACGGTTTACCAAAATCGTACACATCTCCCTGATAGGCCACATCCGTGGTGCCCAGTACCGTCTCGGCCAGGGTACGCAGCATATCCTCGGTCAGGTTCATCAGGTCGTGGTAATCACCGTATGCCTGATAGAACTCCAGCATGGTGAATTCAGGATTATGCCGGGTGGAGAGGCCTTCATTACGGAAGTTGCGGTTGATCTCGAACACCTTCTCGAAGCCGCCTACCACCAGCCGCTTCAGGTACAGTTCCGGCGCAATGCGCAGGTACATGTCCAGGTCCAGGCTATTGTGATGGGTGATGAAGGGGCGCGCGGTGGCGCCGCCAGGAATCACCTGCAACATGGGGGTTTCGGCTTCCACAAAGTCTTTTTGCACCAGGAAGTTACGGATACCGGCCACGATCTTGGCGCGAATCTGGAACGCCTTGCGCGTATCTTCATTGACGATCAGGTCCACATAACGCTGGCGGTATTTGGCCTCGGTGTCGGTCAGGCCCTTGTGCTTCTCGGGCAACGGACGCAGTGACTTGGTGAGCAGCAGGTACTCATCCATCATCACATACAAATCGCCCTTGCCGGATTTACACAGCGTGCCGCGCACCCCGATGATGTCGCCCAGATCCCAGCTCTTGGTCTCTTTGCGCACATCGCGGGTTTCATCCTTGGGCGCAAAAATCTGGATGCGCCCGGACATGTCCTGCAGCACCTTGAAGGCTTTGCGGTCCAGCATCATGCGGCCGGCCACTGCCACTTGAATATTCTTCTCTTCCAGCTCTTCCTTGGTGAACTCGCCATACTGCGCCTGCAAGTCGGCGGCCAGGGAATCCCGGCGGAAATGATTGGGGAACGGATTGCCACCCTCGCGCAGCTCGGCCAGCTTGGCGCGACGTTCTGCGATCAGACGGTTTTCGGCAGCAGCCTGTTGAGAGGCGTCGGCATTCGGTGTGGTTTCGTCTTGGCTCATAGCGTTAGGCTTCCGGTAAAGCGCCCGATGCCAGCAATCTGGCATCCAGCATCATCACAATCCCGCTTTCAGGGAGGCTTCGATAAACTGATCCAGCGCGCCGTCCAATACCTGCTGGGTATTGTGGCTCTCTACGCCGGTGCGCAGATCCTTGATGCGGCCATCATCCAGTACATAGGAGCGGATCTGGCTGCCCCAGCCAATATCCGACTTGTTGCTTTCCTGGACCTGTTTTTCCGCGTTGCGGCGCTGCATTTCCACTTCGTAGACCTTGGCCTGCATCATCTTCAAGGCCTGATCCTTGTTCTGGTGCTGGCTACGCCCGCTCTGACACTGGGTCACCAGGGTGTGCTTTTCGCCACCCTCATCAGTGTATTCATAGGTCAGGCGCACCGCCGAATCAGTCCGGTTAACGTGCTGACCACCCGCACCAGAGGCCCGGTAGGTATCCACCCGCATGCTGCCCACGTCGATATCCACATCGATATCGTCATCCACTTCCGGGGACACGAACACCGAACTGAACGAGGTATGGCGGCGGCCGCCGGAATCGAACGGGCTCTTGCGCACCAACCGGTGCACGCCGGTTTCGGTTCGCAGCCAACCGTAGGCGTACTCGCCTTCGAAACGGATGGTGGCAGACTTGATGCCGGCCACATCGCCGGCGGAGGCTTCCACCAGCTCGGTCTTGAAACCGTGGGCCTCGCCCCAGCGCAGGTACATGCGCAGCATCATCTCGCCCCAGTCCTGGGCCTCGGTGCCACCGGAACCGGCCTGGATATCCAGATAGGCACTGCAGGCATCCATCTGCCCGGAGAACATGCGCCGGAATTCCAGATCCGCCACCATTTTTTCCAGATCCCGCAGGTCGCTTTCCACTTCCGTGAGGGTGTCTTCGTCCCCCTCTTCCACCACCAGATCCAACAGGGCGGAGGTGTCTTCCACTCCCTGGGAGGCATCGTTGATGGTGTTCACGACCATTTCCAGCTGGGCCCGTTCCTTGCCCAGGGCCCGGGCATAGTCCGGATCGTTCCAGACATCCGGGTTTTCAAGCTCGCGCTCGACTTCGGTCAGACGTTCACTCTTCTGATCGTAGTCAAAGATACCCCCTAAGCGCTTCGACACGCTCAGACAGGTCGGAAAGGTGGGTTCGCAGCGGATTGACTTCCATTACGTCTCTCTAGAATAAGTGCTTGGCAGAATTGATACGCGGAAAACAGCGCAGTCTAACGGTTTGCGGGTTAGCTGACGAGGGTCAGACCATCCCCGGGCCCTAGGGGCATCGACCCGCACGTTTATAACGAAGCCGCTTGTAGGAGTTCCTCTTGAGGGACGAACCACGCGTCAGCGTGGAAATCTCCGCAGAGTCTGCCCCGGATTCGGTTCGGAGCAGCAGAGCAACCGGGATCTCCAGAATGATCAGGTGACACCCGCATCGCCTGTTTCCTCGCCAAGGCTCGGATTCGTCCCTCAAGAGGAACTCCTACAGCGGCTTTGTCGAGGCGCCCCCGACACACCTACGTCAGTCTCTCAACTCGTAAACGTGGTGAGCTTCGCCCTTCATGTTATCAATGGTGGTGCCGATATAGCTGGCATTGTTGGGAATGCCCGAGCCAGTGGTGAACACCTTGAAGGTGCGCACTTCTTTCGGAGTGTCGATCACGGTGTCCGCGTCCACTTCCACCCACATGAAAATCACCGCTTCCTGGGGGATGTAATCCACCCGCAGTACCTTGCCTTCTTCAGGCAGGCGTAGCTCCTGCACTTCATTGACCACCTTCAGGCGGTGCTTGTGTATGGTCTTCATTTGAGTCCCCTCCGTTAAGGACACAACACGGCGGTGGACGATAGCCACCCCGCAAAGTCATTGCAGGTACGGCCTTTTGGGCCGTACACCAAAGAAATAAAGGCGCCCGGTGGCGAGCGCGATGGGCAATGCTAGCAAAAACCACGCCCCCCGACAGCCATTGTCGACAATTTTGCAGGAGTCGATGGGGGGGGAACATAAAGCGGTTTCGATTCGAGGCCCAATGTTGGATTACGCCTTTCAGGCTAATTCAACCTACATAGTCACGGGGGCTGGCGGGTTATGTAGGTCGGATTAGGCGTAGCCGTAATCCGACCCCCCACCGGATCCAACCCACTAAATCGGAATCAAATGCTCGAACAGCAGCTGGGGATTGCGCTGGCCACGGAATTCATTGACCTCCAGGCGATACACCCCGCGCACCTTGTTGATACGGCTGGGCAGCGCCTCCACCGCCACATTGAAATGAATGGCATCAATCACCCCGCTGACGCCCGGCAGGCCCAACGTCAGCTTCAGGTGGCGTTCGCCGACGATACGGTGCTTGAGCACCTCGAATTCGCCATCGAAACTGGGGGCCGGGAACCCCTGTCCCCAGGGGAAACGGTGGCTGAGTAATTCGGCATTCGTCAGTGACAACTCGTGGTCTTCCAGTTCGCCGTCCGTTTCCACAATGCGCTCCAGTGCTTTCGGAGACAGCAGCTCACCCACCGCTTTTTCAAAGGCCGCCTTGAAGGCGTCCAGCTTCTCCAGCTCCAGCGACAGCCCCGCCGCCATGGCGTGGCCACCGAATTTACTCAGCAGCCCGGGATTGGCTGTGGCCACCGCATCCAGCGCATCACGCAGGTGCAAACCGGGTATCGAACGGCCTGAGCCTTTCAACTGGCCGCGCTGCTGGGCCGGAGCAAAGGCAATCACCGGCCGGTGAATCGCTTCTTTTACTCGCGAGGCAAGAATCCCCACCACCCCTTCGTGCCATTCCTTGCCATACAGGCACAGGCCCGCCGGCAGGTTGTCCGCATCCAGCCGGGCCACCTCCTCCATGGCCGCATCGCGCATGCCGTGTTCGATGGAACGGCGCTCCCGGTTGATGGTGTCCAGGTCCTGGGCCATCTCGGTGGCTTCGGCATCGGTTTCCGCCAACAAACAAGCGATGCCCTGGGTCATGTCGGTGAGCCGCCCCGCTGCATTCAGCCGTGGCCCCACGGCGAAGCCCATGTCCGCCGCCAATACCCGGCTGGGATCGCGCCCGGCCACTTGCAGCAGCGCGCGGATCCCCGGGCAGCCCTTGCCGGCACGAATCCGCCGCAGGCCCTGCTCCACCAACACCCGGTTGGCATCGTCCAGCACCACCACATCGGCCACCGTGCCCAGTGCCACCAGGTCCAGCAGATCGGTAATCGGCGCGCTGGCGGCAACACCTTGCTCGCGCAGCGCCCGCTGCAGGTCCATCAACAAATAAAACGCCACCCCGACCCCGGCCAGGTTGGTGGCGGGGAAATCCTCACAACCGGGCAGGCGCGGGTTCACCAGCGCATCCGCTTCCGGCAGGGTATCGCCGGGCAGATGGTGGTCGGTAATCAGCACCCGCATACCCTGGGCACGCGCAGCGGCCACCCCATCCACACTGGCAATACCGTTATCCACGGTGATGATCAGGTCCGGGTCATACAGCTCTTTGGCCAGATCGACGATGGCCGGCGACAGGCCATAGCCGTATTCAAAGCGGTCTGGCACCAGGAAATCCGGGCGCGGGTAGCCCAGCCGCTCCAGGCCCCGCACCATCAGCGTGGTGGCCGTGGCACCGTCCGCGTCGTAGTCACCCACAATGCAGATGCGCCAGTGGTCTGTTCGCCCTTGTAAAAGCAACGTCACAGCCCCACGCAAACCAGTGAACTGCTCAGGATGCGGCAGACGTTTCAGACCCAGGTTCAGTTGCGCCGGATCGGTCACCCCCCGCCCGGCCAGAATCCGCGCCAGCATGGGCGGCACATCGGGCCAGTCCGGCGTGTACTGCGGCCGGCGGGTGATCTTGGGCAAGCTGGGTTTGTCCATGGGCATGACAGTGCTCGGTGACCTGGGGGCGCGACTTTTTTGCAGGAGCGCCACTGGAGGCGCGAACCGCGGTAACGCGGAATCGTTCGCAGAACGAACCCGATCTTCGCTGCCGCTCGGTTCGCGCCTCAAGTGGCGCTCCTACAGTGGAAGCTCAAGCCCGGCAGTCTGCCACGGCGTCGCCCGAACAGCACGAACACAAGGAGCAAGTGATGAAATTTTCGCCATACGGTGCCCCGCAATCGCCAACCCGACCAGATAGTCACAAATTAGGGCTAAAAAAGTCATCCCGCTTCCCTATACTTGCGGGCCTACGAGTTTCGTTGTTTATGTAAGCAAACACTCACATGAATGCTATATAAACAACGCGCCCACCCCGAATTTCGGGGCCTGGGGCACACCAAAGCGGTCATTTAAACCGCGTACTTTGGGACTGGAGAGCAGAAGCTATGATCTATCAAGGCAACGCCGTAAGCGTACAACTGCTTGACGACGGCATCGCCGAACTGAAGTTTGACCTTCAGGGCGAGTCCGTTAACAAGTTCAATCAGGAAACCGTGGAAGACCTCGGTAAGGCTGTGGAAGCTGTTAAAGGTAACAGCGACATCAAAGGCCTGATCGTGACTTCCGGCAAAGGGGTTTTCATTGTTGGCGCCGACATCACCGAATTCACAGACATGTTCAAACTGCCGGAAGACGAAATCGCCGGCTGGTGTCTGAAATCCAACGAAGTCTTCAACGCTTTTGAAGATCTCGACATTCCCAAAGTGGCAGCCGTTAACGGCATCGCCCTGGGTGGCGGCCTGGAAATGTGCTTGGCTGCAGATTTCCGCGTACTGAGCGAAAAAGCCCAGGTAGGTCTGCCGGAAGTGAAGCTGGGCCTGTACCCGGGCTTCGGCGGCACCGTGCGTCTGCCCCGCCTGATCGGTGTGGACAACGCTGTTGAGTGGATCGCCGCTGCTGGCCAGCACAAGGCCGACAAAGCGCTGAAAGACGGCGTGGCTGACGCGGTCGTCGCTCACGACGAACTGCAAAACGCCGCCATCGATCTGGTCAAGCAGTGCCTGGCCGGCAAGATCGACTTCCGCGCCAAGCGCGCCGAGAAGCTCGAGCCGCTGAAACTGCCGCCCATGGAAAACATGATGGCCTTCCAGACCTGCACCGCCATGGTGATGGGTCAGGCTGGCAAGAACTACCCGGCACCGGTAGCGGCCGTGAACACCATGCAGAAGCACGGTGGCATGAACCGCGACAAGGCACTGGAAGTGGAAGCCAAAGGCTTCGCCAAAGTGGCCAAGTCCTCCCAGGCTACCTGCCTGGTCGGCCTGTTCCTGGCAGACCAGCAAGTGAAAAAGGTCAACGGCAAAACCGCCAAAGCCTCCAAAGAGATCAACCAGGCTGCGGTACTGGGCGCAGGCATCATGGGCGGCGGTATCGCTTTCCAGTCTGCCTCCAAAGGCACCCCGATCATCATGAAGGACATCGCCGACAAGGCGCTGGACCTGGGCATGAGCGAAGCCAGCAAACTGCTGACCAAGCGCGTTGATCGCAAGAAAATGAAGCCGGCCAAAATGGCCGAAGTGCTGTCCTCTATCCGCCCGACCCTGAACTACGGCGACTTCGCCAACGTGAACGTGGTTGTTGAAGCGGTTGTTGAGAACCAGAAGGTCAAGCAGTCCGTGCTGGCGGAAGTGGAAGGCGAAGTGACCGAGGGCACCGTGCTGGCCTCCAACACCTCCACCATTTCCATCACCAAACTGGCTGAAGCCCTGAAGCGTCCGGAAGACTTCGCCGGCATGCACTTCTTCAACCCGGTACACATGATGCCGCTGGTGGAAGTGATCCGTGGTGAAAAGACCTCCGACGAAACCGTTGGCACCCTGGTGGCCTACGCCCAGAAAATGGGCAAAACCCCCATCGTGGTTAACGACTGCCCCGGCTTCCTGGTGAACCGTGTACTGTTCCCCTACTTCGGCGGCTTCGGCATGCTGATGCGCGACGGTGCCGACTTCCAGGCGGTCGACAAAGTGATGCAGAAGTTCGGCTGGCCCATGGGCCCGGCGTACCTGATGGACGTGGTTGGCATCGACACCGGTGTTCACGCGGCCCAGGTCATGGCTGAAGGCTTCCCCGAGCGCATGCAGTACGACTTCAAAGATGTGTCTACCGTGATGTTCGAAAACGAGCGTTACGGCCAGAAGAACGGCATCGGCTTCTACAAGTACGAGCTGGACAAGAAAGGCAAAACCAAAAAGGTTGTCGACGAGTCCACCTACGAACTGATCAAGCCGTACGTTGCGGACACCAAGGAATTTGATGCGGAAGAAATTATCGCCCGCATGATGATCCCCATGTGCACCGAAACCGTTCGCTGCCTGGAAGACAACATCGTAGGTTCCGCTGCCGAGGCCGACATGGCCATGATCTACGGCATCGGCTTCCCTCCCTTCCGTGGCGGTCCGCTGCGTTACATCGACAGTGTAGGCGTTAAAGAATTCGTCGCGCTGTGTGACAAGTACGCGCACCTGGGTGGCATCTACGAAGCACCGCAGATGCTCAAAGACATGGCCGCCAAGGGCGAGTCTTTCTTCGCCTAAGCCACGGACAAGCAGGAGTTAGTGATATGAGTTTGAATCCAAAAGACGTTGTTATCGTCGATGCGGTCCGTACCCCCATGGGCAAGAGCCGTAATGGCCAGTTCCGTCACGTGCGTGCCGAAAAACTGTCAGCCCAGCTGATCCAGGCGCTGATGGCCCGTAACCCGAACTGGGACACCCAGCTCACTGAAGATGTGATTTGGGGCTGTGTAAACCAGACCAAAGAACAGGGCATGAACATCGCCCGTAACATCTCCATGCTGGCCGGTCTGCCGCGCACCAGCGCTGCACAAACCGTGAACCGTCTGTGTGGTTCTTCCATGCAGGCACTGCACTCCGCCTCACAAAGCATCATGACCGGCAACGGCGATGTATTTGTTATCGGTGGTGTAGAGCACATGGGCCACGTGGCCATGGATCACGGCATCGACCTGAACCCGGAAATGTCCAAAGTGGCTGCCAAGGCATCCAACATGATGGGCCTGACCGCGGAAATGCTGGGCAAGATGCACGGCATCACCCGTGAACAGCAGGACGCCTTCGGCGTTCGTTCACACCGCCTGGCGTGGGAAGCCACCCAGCAAGGTCGTTGGGACAACGAAATCGTGCCCATCGAAGGCCACGACCAGAACGGTCACAAAGTGCTGTGCGAAATCGACGAAGTGATCCGTCCCGGCGCCAGCATCGAAGACATGCAGAAGCTGCGTCCGGTCTTCGATCCGGCCAACGGTACCGTCACTGCCGGCACCTCCTCTGCCCTGTCTGACGGCGCCTCCGCCATGCTGGTCATGAGCGCCGAGCGTGCCCAGGCCCTGGGCCTGAAGCCCCGCGCCAAGATCCGCTCCATGGCCGTTGCCGGTTGTGACGCGGCCATCATGGGTTACGGTCCCGTACCCGCCACCCAGAAAGCGCTGGCCCGCGCAGGCCTGACCATCGACGACATTGACTATGTAGAACTGAACGAAGCGTTCGCTGCACAGTCCCTGCCGGTGGCCAAGGACCTGAAGCTGATCGACAAGATGGAAGAGAAAGTGAACCTGAACGGCGGCGCCATCGCCCTAGGTCACCCGCTGGGCTGCTCCGGTGCGCGTATCACCGGCACCCTGCTGAACGTCATGGAATGGAAAGACGGCCAAATCGGTCTTGCCACCATGTGTATCGGCCTGGGTCAGGGTATCGCTACCGTCATTGAACGGGTTTGATAAACGCCTGATGCCCAACCCCTGACGCCGGATGCAATTCGGCACTCAGGCCCGGCAACGCATTTCCGGCCCGCCTCACAAGGGCAGGACTGGAAACAAAAAACCCCGGCTTACCCGCCGGGGTTTTTCTTTTTTTAACACCAGACTGGCCTGTTCTGCATAACCGGGCCTTTCTGCCCCTCGTCTGCCCCACCGTGCCTTCGGTACAGTAACGGTTCTGTCACCAGAACAGGCTGAAGCGCCGCCGACAACAGAGCATCATTCAAGTCGCGTACCCACCGCCGCGTGAGCGCTGCTTTCTCCACCACAGAGGGCAAGACGGCAACGCGTGATCAGCCTGCATCAAGGAGGAAGCCTTCATGCTTGACTGGATTGCACAGCATCAAAAAATCCTTTCTGTCGTCGCCAGTTTCAGCTCACTGGTTATCTGGATCGTTTACGCGCAACTCCTCTATTTGGGTTTCCGCCGGCAACGCAGCCCGCGCCTGATCATTAACCGTGGGCGCAACAAGGACATCAATGCGCTCTGCCTGATCAGCAACATGAGCGCCGAATCCGTTTTCGTGCAATACATCATCGCCGAACTCCATACCTCCCAGGGCACCATCACCATGGATGTGACGGATTTCGAGCAGGAGTACAACAAGGGCGACGAAAACCCGGAAAGACACAATCCCGCTTCAGGCGCAGTGAATGTGTCGGAGAACACGCGCCAGGGCCCCATTAAGCCGGGAGGCTTCTCCCATATCGGCACCTTCAAGGAATTGGTTGAGCGCATCGCCCGCTGTGAGGGCATCAAAATGGACGGGCACATGCCCCAGGGAGATCTGGAGTTCACCCACCTGACCCTGCGGCTGATCGGTATCTATGGCCCCGAGAACAAACCTATCGGCGCCGAGCGGGGCTTCGATCTGGCTTACAACGCCAGTGAATTCTCTCTCAGCCCCGCCTCCTGGGACACCAAACAGCTGACCTCCATGAGACAGCGCCACAAGCTCAAGCAGATTGTGGAACAGCTCAACGCCTCGAACATTACGTCGTCATCGCCTTTTCAGGAGGCGGTAAAGGAAGCGCAGACGAGCTAGCAGGCCAAGCCGTACTCAAGGCGGGAGATTCGGCCAGGCAGCGATACGGTGCAGACCTGAGCCCAGGCCTGAAGTGGCGGCCCTGGCGCCGCCACAGGTGAATTTATGAACCGGCCTTGCTCTGCTGGGCCGCTTCCAGCGCCACGATTTTTGCGTGCATGGTGCGCATAAGATCCAGCATTTCCTGGCGCTCATCGTGGGCAACCAGATTGTTGGCTTCCCGCTCGGCGCGCTGCTCGCTTTCGTGTACTTCCTGAGTCGCGCTCACAATGATGGCAATAAACAGGTTCAGCACCATAAAGCTGGAAATCAAAATGAAGGGCACAAAGAAAATCCAGGCCATGGGATACACCTCCATCACAGGCCGGGCGATCCCCATGGACCAGCTTTCCAGGGTCATGATCTGGAACAGGCTATAGATGCTGGCGCCCAGCGTGCCAAACCACTGTGGAAACGCCTCACCGAACAGCTCCGTGCCCATCACCGCAAAGATGTAGAACATCATCAGCAGCAGCGCCGCCGTCCAGCCGATGCCGGGCAACGCCTGCATCAGGGATTCCACCAACATGCGCAGCCGCTTCACCGATGACAGCAGGCGCAGCACCCGCAGAATGCGCAGACTCCGCAAGATGGCCAAAGGCCCAGAGGCTGGCGCCAGGGAAATGGCGACGATCAGGAAATCAAACACATTCCAGCCGGAGCGGAAAAAACGCGGGCCAAAAGCCACCAGCTTGAGCGCGATCTCCGCCGTAAACGCCACCAGAATTACCTGATTCACCAGGCTGAGCCACTGCCCTGCCCGCTCCTGGGCCACCGCGGAGGTTTCCACCCCGAGGATAATGGCGTTCAGGAGAATCAGCGCGGTAATGCTGTTCGCGAATAACGAGGACTCAAGCCAAACGGTCAGACGCTGGCGCCAGCCATAAGAGGAAACGGAAGAAGACGAGGCCTGCATGAAACATCACCCAACAAGATAAAAGCCGCGAGTATACCTGATCTGTCCATGGGTATTGATAGCGCACGGTCGGGGAAGCTGGCCGGTTGTAGCGCCCTTTGCTAGCGGGTTAACGCACGGGGCGAGACCGGCTCAGCCCCTAGGGAGCCTCTGAATAACTCCTTGCATGCTCAGTCTTTCAGGCTGGTTCGCAATCTAGGCGCGCTTTTGAAGGTGTATGTCCATCCATCGAAAAAGTGCAACAACGAGTGCGGGCCAGCCTGAAAGACCCGAAGGGCGCGGCCTGGAGCGCCCATCTGCTGCGCCTTGCCTCTCGGAAAGGGAACCACCCTGACCATCGAGACAAGACACAACAGCTGAACGCTCCAGGCCACGCTGAGTACGCAAGGAGTTATTCAGAGGCTCCCTAGCATCACTCAGGGGTGAGCTGGGAAAACCACCACCTCATCGCCCTCCTGCCATACCGGCACCTTGATCATGGTTTGCAGAAAGAGTGGGTGCTCCAACCAGCGCTGTAACCACCGCTGCAGATTCCGGTAAGGCAGCTGGCTAAAGACATCGCGATCGACATGGGCGAATTGGCGGACAAACGGCATCACACCAATATCCGCGATGGTCGGATCATCCCCAAGCAAGTAAGCGCGGCTCTCCAGCAACGACTCCAGAACCTGAAGAAAGCCCTCTCCCCGTTGCCGATACTCTGCCTGAGTCATCTCAACATGGCGGTCGGCGTATTTGTAGCGGTCCAGCCAATACTTGAACGCATTATCGTTTTGCTCAATCAGCGCATTGGCCTGATCCAGGACCGTTGCGTCTAACAGCCCCTGTGGATCTTGCTGCTCTAGCGCCCACACCATGATGTCCCGGCTTTCATCAATCACAGCACCATCGGCAAGCCGCAAAACCGGCACGGTGCCTTTAGGGCTTATCGCCAGCATCTGCGCAGGCTTGTTCTTCAGGGTCACTTCTCGCAGCTCAACCTGCAAACCCGCAAACAGAACCCCCAGCCGGGCCCGCATGGCATAGGGACAGCGACGAAAGGAATACAGACAATCAAGTGAGGCCGTCATAGCGATATTTCACAACTGGATCAGGGTGTATTTGCGCAACGGGGAACCAATATTTCTGCTCAGGCAAAAGGGTTATCGATAAACGCAGCCATAAGGTGCGCGTTGGGAAAGAATACTATTGAAGGGTCGCCCTGCCCCGGAAGCCTCGATTCGTCGCAATGTTTGGGGCCGCTTCTTGTGTGTCTGAATAAAACGCACGGGGCAAGACCTGACCCCGGGTCCCTGATAGCTCGGCTCTTTGGACATATTCTAATCATCTATATTCTGCGGCCAGCCTCACTGCTCATGCCTCTTCACGCACTTCCCAATGATCCACTTCCTCAAGCGCGTTCATGTGTTCATAAAGCGCAACTCCACCATCGGTCAGCACCAGTCGATCGCGAGTATTCCAATACGCGACCTGACGCACCACGAGCACCGTTTCGACATCATTGAGCAAACTCACCCGACCGAGGCTGGCCGCCCGCAATACCTGCTGGACCTCATCATCCTCGCCAATTTGCTCAATCTGCTCACGGGGCAGGCCTGCAGCGTCCTCCAACAACGCCTCGGTACGACCTCGCAGCATCGTTATCCCCCGCGCCATCACAATGATCAGCGCCTGGATTTTCATCGCCACTTCTGAAATCGCGTCATCGCCGTCAACCTCATTAAGGAAAAAGGCATCCCCCAAGGTCTTCAGTTCGTAACCGATCGCTGAATACAGCTCCCTGTACCGGGTCAAATTGTCCGTCAGCATCAACTCAGTATAGAGCCGGTTCTCCGAGCGGGTACCGTCCCGCTGGACATACTTGTTGATCATCTTACCGTTAATCAGCTCTTGATAAATCTTGCGGCTCAGCTGCTTGTCCATGCCGTCTCCTTTTACTGGGCGTTGCGAGATATGTTTTGCTTGGCACTTAGCCCGACAGGTACCAGCCGCCAAGGGCGGTACCGCAACCGCTTGCCACCGTAATCAATTTTGTCGACCCGAGTGTAAGAGACCACCTCCATGCGCCCCTTCGCTTTCAGCAGTTCCACCGAATCAATCAGCATATCCAGCCGGTAATCATCGAGCCTATTGATCAGATGCCGGTGGAGCCCCAAGAACACATCGTCCTGCGCATTGCTCAAATCAAAATCCTTGATGGCCTTCACAAGGCGTCTGATCCTGAGCCGGCGTTTACGGCCATTCGTATCCCGGGCGGACGTAACCACCTCGGTAAACCGCCCATCCGGCCGCAGAGCCTCGCTCACGGCATGCACCCGCAGCGCCTCGGAAAACTCAGACAGGCCCTCTTCGTTGGGCCAATTCAAATTGGCCGACTGGGCCCGCACAAAGACCTTCAAGTTCCCAAGCTCTCGACCTGCAGACCACACGGCATGCGTACGGGGCACCCGAAAATCACGCTGACTTCCCGTGTGCTTTTCTTGCGCCGCCGCCAGCAACCGGTTGAACATCTTCTCCGCGCAGTCATAGCGTTGACGCTCCTGACGCGCAAAGCGGATATAGATCTCCATGGAGGTCGCAATTTCATGGGCCTCCTGGGCATAACTCAAGATATGGAAATGGATCCGCTGCAAGGCGCTGACATGCTCATCCTTACCATGCTGATCAAAACGCTGAATGATGTCGCGAACCCGCCCCATCGGGCCTTCACGGGTCTGCTCGGCCAGCTCGCCACCGACCAGGATCTTCGACCGGGCCCAGCCGCCGTGCTCGTTCAGGAACTGCAGTGTCGGGGTCACATGCCTCTTATGAATCTGCAGAATGCTGTCCAGTGCCCGGCGCACCTGCTCGGCTTGGGCAAAGTTGGCCGTGTCTGCCGAATCCACCACGCTCGAAAGCGTGTCTGCCTTCCCTCTCAGCGCGGTGATGTTGTCCCCCAGCGAAGAAGCGGCATGCTGAAAGGTATCGTAGACCGCCTGCACCATCTCGGAATACGCCGGATCACCGGGTATCCAGGCCAGCCGGTAGTCACTCACTAGGTTGTAGCACTCGTCCAGCTGGATCACCAACTGGTTCAGATCGGCCAGCGACAATTCCCGAAGACGCCTGCGGTCAAGGTGGCGCAGCATCGACAGCACAAAGCCCTTCAGGCGGAAGCGCCCGAGCTTCTGGTCAAGGTAGTTCAGCAAGCCATTGCGTTGAAGATTCTCCAGGCTTAGCGTCTCAATCAGTCGACGCCCTTCCACAGCCGACAACCGGTCAGCCTCGTCCGCCAGCACCCGGTCATAGGCACTAATGGTGAATTCCATGGCATGCCCCGTGCCAGACTCGCTTGCCAGATCCATCAACCGGAAGAATGTCTGCTTGTTACCCAGAATGACGATCAGGGTTTGCTCGGTGTTTACGGGATTGACCATGCTCATACCTCGGCAGCCACGGCCAGCTCGTCATCAGGCTCCAGGTCCATCAAGGAGAGGTTCGAGGGGTGGTACACCGCGCGGCATTTACGTAACGCCTTGCCCTCAGTCAACTGGTACTCGTACAGGTAGTGCCACGTCTCGATAAACCCCGCAATCACACCGGTATTGGACGGGGTAGCCGCAATCAGCACCAGATTATTCTCTTCTACTACACGGCGGAGTTCAGGCAGATTCATTTCATCCAGGTTGGACACTTCATCGAAGACCACCGGCACCGTCATGGTGATGTCCTCCGGTACCATCTGCCGCAGCAGGGTGGCCAGCAGCACCACGTTCACCATGCCCGTGGTACCCGTTGATTGGCCGGCCTTCTCTTTCTCGCCATCCAACTCATAGACAAACTTCACATCCGTGACAATCCGCTCAATGTCCAGTCGCGAACCATTGCCGGCGTCCCGGAGGAAGTCATCGCAGAAATCACTCAACCGCTCGTAGAACGCATCCGGGCGCATCTGCCCAGCAGATTTGCTGTAGCGCTCGAGATCACGACGCAAGCTATCAAACGCCGCATGGCTCTTGATCTCAATGCTGACGCCAGTGAGGTTTGAGATATGCACCCCAGCCAAGGTGTTGTTGATCCGCTGCTCAAAACGACGAATGGACTGCGCCATATCATCAATCTTTGAGATATCTACACCCGTGTTTTGGTTGTGGTTTTCAATCCGGGAACGCAGCCCGTTCTCTTTTGAGGCCACATTCTCGAATTCTGCCCGCAACCGCTCGTAGGCTTCGCGGATGTCCTGAACGGAAATATCGCTGCTAAGCATGTCGAACCCTTCGACAGAACAAGCGCCAGTGGCCAGCAGCGCCCGCAGCTTGTCCAGCATGATTCCGCGGAGGTTGCGCAGCTCCTCTTTCTGTTCCTCAAGCGCGTCGATTAATGTCGCCAACACCGGTGCGTCCTCCAGCTCCGTTGCCGGGCCCAGGGCTGCGAGCACATCCTTCGGCGCACTTGCCTTGATACGGGCAATGGCCTGTTTCTGGGTGACCAGATCACGGTTGTCACGCAGCACCGTCTCGTATTCCCGCTTGGCGTCATCCGCCTTCAAACGCAGGGGGTTTTTCTCATTGGTGGTCTGCTCAAAGCGTTCCTTAGCCTGGTCGAGGGCTTCTTCTGCGGCCGCAAAGTCCTCATTACCGGCGAGCAGATCCGCCCGGTTCGACTCAAGGGCCCCCAGCGCGCGGATGGCCTCCTGGAGCTCCTCGACGTCCTCCTTGGCCGCCGCCACCTTTTCCTTGGAGACAGTGCCGTCCTTATTGATGGCCGAGATATCCGCATTGAGCTCGCGCTTTTCACGATCCAGGCGGCGCTTACGCTCTGAAAGTGATGTTTTCTCCTCCTCCAGCGCAGCGCGGAAGTTCGCCTGCGAATATTCCTGCGCCACAACCCCTGGAATCGCATGCCCCTTCAGAGCCAGCGCCCCCTTCTCCACCGAGAACAAAGCAGCGAACTCATCTACCTGATCCTGCTCGACACTCAAGAAAGCGCCCGGCACCTTGCCCGTGCCGGGGTTCAGGCTGTAGAGCACCGTGGCCGAATGCTTGTTGAGGGAGTCCAGAATGGCGCCATCGTTCTCATTCAATGCGCGGGCCACCTGGTGAAGCCGTTCCTCCACCCTCTTCTGTTCTGCGATTAGCAGCTGCAGGCGTGCCTGCATGGTGTTCACACTGCTCAAGGCTTCAAGGCGCTGCTCAGACTCAACCAAACACTTTCCGGCATGCTCAATGTAATCCGAAGGGGCTTCGCCGTGGACCACCAGTCGCTCTTGGGCAATAAACGCTTCCGCCGCCGCGACCCGCGCCTTCAGTGTCTCAAGGCTCTTAAGGAGAGCCCCAAGCTCGGCTTTCTTTGTGGTTACATCACTTGATGCAGCACCGTCTTTTTCCAGGATGGCCTTGAGTGCCTGCCCGGCAAGCTCATTACGCTCCGCGGCCTCTGCCACCCGGGCCTCCGCGGTGGCCATTTTCTCTTCAAGTAGCGCCTCTGCCTGCACCAAATTACGGGCCAGCGGAGCAATGCAGCCTTCGTATTGCCGGAACTGCTTGACAAAGGCCTCCCAGCTATCCTGGTTGTTCTTAAGGGCCTGGACTTGTTTCAGTGCCTGCTGCAGCGACTGTTTTTCATCGTTGATAGCACGCAAATCGACACTGACCGCGGTCTTACCGGTAGCCAGATCACTATCAATCACATTGGCAAACGCCAGCGGCAAACTGGCCTTGTTCCCACCCCGAATATCGAAGGACAGCTGCAGCAGCGCCTTAATGGCCTTCATGACCGCATCGCGGGGCGGCTGCACAAGGGGGACGATGCAGAATCGGGTGGACTCGCGGGTCGGTGTGTAGCGAGTGAACATCGCTTCCATGATGGTGCGCTGGTCTGACAGCGGACACCCCCCCACATCCTTGAGCTTCTTGAGCACCTCCGCCAGCGCCAGCCCTTCCGGGGAAGAGCCCATGCCATCGTTCTTACCGGAGTTCACATCCCAGAAAATGTGCTCGATCGCTTCGTAGGGCATCGGTACCGCGATGCGGGTATACCCCAGTTTTTCATTCGGAGTCTGATGGAGGACGATGCAGAAGTCCCCACCCGGGTTGGTCGCTTCCAGGATCAGGAACGAGGTAGACGACGGGAAATAGTAATCAAAGCTCTGGGGGCCGGAGTACACCTCTCCATTGGAAGCAAAGCCGAATTTCTGCTCGCAGCGCTTCATGTTCACTTCCGGCAGCAGGAACAACTTGAGCGCGCTCAGGCCGGAGGTTTTGCCCTTGTTGTTGGGGCTAAAGATCGCTGCCGAGGTATCCAGTGGCAGATTAATGTAGGCAGCGCTGCCAGAATTGACCATGACAAGGCGCCGAATCTGATAGCGATCGCCGTCCAGTGGCAAGGAATTGGCCTGCATCACAGCCCCTCCAAATAGGTTTCTTGTTCCAGTTTTTTGCCCAGATTGTACATGGCCTGAATCACGTTCTGTAATTCCGGATGTTTAAGGATCAATCCCCGCAGGCTCACCCGTTCTTTTTCACTTAAGCGCCATCGGCTCCGCTCCAAGCGCTCTTGAATGTCTGTGGGCACCAGAAAGCTCACCCGCATCCCCGACGGCATCTGCGGGTTGTCTCGGATCGTCTGGTAGGTCCGAATACCGCCCTCATCCACATCGAAGAGGCAAGACACCTGCTCAAACTGGCCGTAGTAAACCGCGTGGCACGCTTTGGCAGCCGCATTGCCCGCCCCGAAAGCGACCAGGGTTCTGGCGGAATCGACCTGCCAACCGCAGTGCGATCGCAAGAACGCCAATGTCGAATCAATTGCGAGGAAGCTCTGCATGTTCTCCACCAGCAGAAGATGTGTCTTGCCCGGGGGCGGCGCCGGCCAGGTCAGCCCGTCACGACACACCGCCACCTGCGGCTCGGACCACCCCGGCGCATCTGTCACCAGCAACGAGCCCGTAACCGCCTGCAGATGAGAGTCGCCAGCCACCGCTGCACTGACACGGTCATGGTGGTCGACAGAGGGCGGATATATGGTTTGCAGGAACGCTAGGCGCTCACTGTTGATCACCTCAACAATGCCCACGTCTTCAGCCTCATCGGCGGGCCGGAAGACTTGCCGAACATCCGTCACCGTCATCCCTTCCAGGCCAAGAGCTTTACTAAGCCCGCGCCAGGAACAGGGCTCCCCGGCCGCAATCGCGGCCAAATAATCACCCGCCTTCTTTCTTTTGCTCATTGAAGTACTCGTTTTTGCTGGTGGGGGCTCAAGAAAGGCCGCTTCCGAGGATTGCCCAAGCCTCAACGCATGCCGTACGGCCAACCCACTGCAAGGAACAATAAGATCAGGTCTTGCATCGTGCGCCAAGACAAGATCAAAACACTTTGCACGGTGAAAGACCTGATCCCGGCTTCCTCACCGGGGTGTCGCACCAGACGGTCTAGTCATCCTCAAGCAGGGTTTCCAGCCGCTGCCCAAGCCGACGCTCGCCCTTGGTCATGCCGCGGATAGTACTGAGGTTAGGGATGACGGTGGCCATTGCCTACCGCTCCCAGCTCATGGTGACCCCATAGGCCTTGCCATGAACATTCAGGCGAGAATATCCAAGCATAATCATCCCGCCATTTTCTGGCTGCCACTGAACCAGTGTCAGCTTTTCATTTATGTCCTCTTTCCCGTCGAGCCACAAAACGAGCTTCGTCATCCAGCCAAGATCAAACGCATCGAATGATGGCTGCCCAAACTTTCTCTCTAATTTTGCTCTATGGTTTTCAAAGAAACGCTTTTGCTCCGCCCCGCTATTGAACCAGGCACCGTAATAGACCAGAGAAATACGATCCCCGCCGCATTGATACCAGGTTATTTCAGAGAGATCCGGGGTGTTGCGTTGAAACGCCAGAAGTTCATGCTCCACCATCGTGTCGAGAGGCAGGTCAGCCTCCGCACCACGGTCAATCTCCATTTGATAGGTTTCAAGACAGGAATCACCGGGTGAAACGCCCAGGAACAAGGCTGAATAGGCAAACGGGGAGCACAGGAGTGCGCACAGCACGAAGAGGATTCGGCACTGCTGGGGAGTAACTCGGCAGGTTTTCTGGTTAGGCGTTCCCCAGAATAAAGGCATCCACTCCCTCATGGCTTTCTAGCCCACGATCCTGGCGGGCCTGTTGTTATTGGTATCTTTCTATTTGTGATCCAGTTCCGAATGTACACAATCTTCGGGCGCAAATAAATGAATAAGCTTCAGGGGTTTTGTTTCTGTGTTGAGGGGCAACGGTAAAAGTAATGGTTCGCCCCTCTAGTCGGCCTCCTACACCTCCTATGCTCGTGCCTTGATCTGCCAGCAGGCGGCGTTGAATTTCACGGTATCGCCGAACACAAAGGGCTCGAAGGCTTCTCTGACCACGGTAATCAGCCGGGCTTGTGTCATTTCGTTCAGGTCGGGGAAAACGCGGCCGAGCGGGCCCAGGCGGGTGAAGTAGCCGACCAGCTGGCTCTCGGGGAAGGTGCACTCGAAATCCAGTGGTTCGATGCTGATGTGATGCCAGTGCGCAGCGTCAAGAAGGCTTTCCACACGTTTGGCGTCTGCGAATGCGAACTGCCCGGGGGCGTCCGGGGCTTGTTGTGGCAATGAGACCATGGATTTGGCTGCACGGGCGGCGGCGGTCATGAAGGGGTTTTCTTGCGGAGAGCGCCAGGCGACGAACAGCCCAGGGGCGTCTGTGGCGGCGGCACGCCTCAGATTCTGGAAGGCCTTGATAGGATCGTCGAAGAACATAATGCCGAAGCGCGAGACCAGCATGTCGTACCGGTTTTCACCAAAATCATGGGTCTCTGCATCGGCACAGATAAACTCTGCGCCCGCCTTTTCTGCGCCGTTCTTTTCCGTCCCCTGCCGTGCCGCCTCGATCATGATCTCGGAAATATCGACGCCCGTTGCCTGCCCTTCACTCCGCGTATAACGGCTGATCGCACGGGTTGTGCCGCCGGTACCGCAGCCGATATCGAGAACGCGCTGTGGCGACTGGCATTCCACCGCCTCGGCCAGCAACCCCTCGATGGGTTTGAACAGGTGATCAATCAGCCGCTGGGATTCCACCCAGTTGCGCCCACCCACGCTTTTCCACAGCGTTGACGGGTTGTCGGGTGTCTCTGTTGAACGGTTCATGCTCACTCTCCGGGAGGCGGTGTCTTGATATTACCGGTTAGCTTGCCACTTCAAGTCGGCTTGAGGTCAAGCAACGTTTTTTGGCGGGGAGTAAAAGTTCGCGCCTCAAGTGGCGCTCCTACAAAAGGGAGCCAGCATCGTCTGCGGCAAGTTGGCATGGTTCCCGCAGTAACTTGCCTGGTGGCCGGCGAAAGTGCTGGCCGAACCCTTTGTGGTCCCGAACCAGAGCAAGAGGTAAGCCCCATGGATTCTGTATCCATCAAAGACCTGATGTGCACGCGTTTTGCGACGATTCACCCGGAGATGCCGGTGGTGGAAGCCTCCAGCAACCTGATCAAACTGGACATGCTGGGCAGCCCGGTCACCGATGAGGCCGGTACGCTGGTGGGCTGGATCAGTGAGCGCGAATGCCTGCAGGCGGCGCTGCAGGTGGTGTATCACAACCAGCGCGTGGCCACGGTTAAGGACTTGATGCAAAACGAGGTGCTGACGGTATCGCTCACTGATGACGTGCTAAGCTTGGCCCAGCAAATGCTGGCCGCCAAGCCCAAGATCTACCCGGTGGTGGATGCCGCCAACAAGGTGGTGGGCGTTATCAGCCGCCGCCACATCCTCAATATGCTGGACCAGAAGCTGGCCGAGCTGTGCCAAAAGGCGGGCTAGCCCGCCGCAGCTCAATAGTCTGACTTGCGCACTTTTGGTGCTCGATATGCTCGCATCGGCGTGCCTTTTTGGTGCATAAGATGCGCGGCCCTGACCGTAATGCGGTTCATTGAAGAGAAGCAGCGCTGTGCCAGCGTCTTCATCCTGCGAGCATGTTTTCCCACCAATCCCGAAGTCTGAGGGGGTTGTGGGAAGCGATGCTTACATCGCGAAGGCTTCACTGAACGGATGTTTTTGCCAGGCGTCCGGCAACGTGTGAGGGGTTCGCAATACGGCAAGCAAACGGCGGGAAGAGCATTGTTCCCTCTAATCCACGAAGAACAAAAAAAGCGAGCCTCTGGTGGAGGCTCGCTTTATCAGAATGCCGATTCCGGTCCGTAGCGGCGATCAGCCTTTCTTGGGAGCTGGCCGGTAGGGGTGCAACCAGCTGAGGAAAGCATCTACCCCGCGGGTTTGAATCCACACCTTGCCTTCACCGCTAAAGCGGCAAACAAAGCCTTCACCCGAGAAGAACAGGGATTTGTAGCCACCCACCTTGGACACCTTGTAGTCCAGGCCATCGGTGAACGCCACGATGTTGCCGGTATCGACCACGTAGTCGCCTTTCACATCAATTTCGATCATGGCACCGTAGGTGTTGAACCACAGGTCGCCCTGGCCTTTGGCGCGGATCAGAAACAGGCTTTCGCCGGAGAAGAAGCCCTTGGTGAGCCCCTGCCACTTACTTTCCACTTCCACTTCTGGCCCAGCGGCCACGAAGGCGGAGTTCTGCAGGTAAATGGTGTCATCGTTCAGAAAAACATGGCCCATGTCGCCGGGGGCGGCGGGCGCAATGCCAATTTCACCCGGGCCACCGGCTGCGGTGAACTCGTTGATGAAAATGGATTCGCCAGTCATCAGCCGCCCCAGACCACCGCGCATGCGGGTTTTCATTTCCAGGTGCGTATCCATGGTGGCCATGGCGGACGCTTCTACCTTGATCTTCTGGTTGGCTGGCACAGTAACGGTCAGGAAACTGAAGTCCGGGCGCCCTTCAATTCTGAAGGCATAGCCCGGATGATCTTTGTCACTTTCGATGACGGCACTGCCGTCATTGCTGGCCGCAACGTCCCCGGCGGTATTGTTATCGGCGACAGGTGCAGGCTCTGCAACGGTTTCACTGGCCGCCTGTTCAAGCGTCACACCAATATTCAGCTTCTGCAGCGCGGTGCGGAATTTCTCGGCCACGTCCGGTGTTACATTCTTGCGAATAACCACTGGCGCACTGCGCAGCACTTTTGAGGCCTTTTCTTCTTCGGTTTTGAACAACGCGGCAAAGCCGGTAATGGCCTGCTGCAACGCCGTTTCATCGAAATCATGGTGAATGCGAATATCCACTGTCTCGCTCATGTCATGCCTCCTATGCGCGACGCTGTTTCAGGCCTGGCGACATGGCCCAGCCAAAACTGTCAGGGTTATGGGACTGGCACCACACCGTTCCCTTGCCCTTGAATTTACACACCAAACCTTCCCCGCCGAGGAAGGACTGCAGCCAGCTGCTGCCGGCCTTGGTAATGGTGAAATCCAGCGCTTCATTGAAGGCCACGATATGGCCGGTATCGACGATGTATTCGCCATCCACTTCTACCGGGTAAATGGCGCCGAACGAATTCACTACCAGTTTCCCGCTGCCTTTCAGGTTCAGCCAGAAAATGCTTTCCCCGGATAACAGTGACTTGAATCCCTGCCAACCCAGGTCAATCTCGACGCCGGATTCGCAGCAGAGAAAGGAGCCGCCCTGCACAATCAGGCTTTCGTTATCCAGCACATATTCCATCATGTCACCGGACAACGAGGTGCCCATGATCACTTCGCCCTGGCCACTGGGTACGGAGAAGTGGTTCAGGAACAGGGACTCACCGGCCACCATGCGTTTAACCGCTTTCAACAAACCGCCTTTGCCCCGCTTGTGGGTGGTGGTCTCGATGGCCATGTTGCCACTCATGGCAATCATGGCGCCGGCTTCGGCGGTGCAACTTTCGCCTTCTGCTAGGCTGATTCTGGCCGCCGCGTTACCGGGGCGGTGCAACAATTCAATATCCATTATTTTCCCCCGGTTAGCGCAGCTTGGGATTAACCCAGCTGGAGATTCCACTGATTGAGCGAGTCTGAATCACCACGCGCCCTTTTCCCTGTACCCGTGTCACCAGGCCCTCGCCACTGAAAAAGCTGGAAAACAGGCCTGCCGCAAGCTGCAGCTTGAGTTTGATGGTCGGGTCGTAGGCCACCAGGTGGCTGGTATCAACGATAAATTCACCATCCACTTCCCGATCCAGAAGCGCACCGTAGGCGCCATACCAAACCTTGCCGGTGCCTTTCACTTCCAGCCGGAACAAGCCTTCACGGGCGATCCAGGAAATGAACCCGGCCCAGCGCAATCCCAGTGAAACGGTTTCCTCGCACGCCAGGAACGCTCCGGGTTGCAGGAACAGGCTGCCGTCTTTCAGTTCATGGCAACGGATTTCACCAGGCGTAGGCTGCACCACTGTCAGCCTCGCCGGGCTATCGGAGTGATTACTAAAGCGGCTGACAAACAAGGTTTCGCCACCGAGAAACTTGCGCAGCAGGCCACGCAACAGGCCGCCGTTAAAAATCGCTTTCAGATCCAGCCGGGCATCCATGCTCGACATGGCATCAGACTCGGTAATCACACTTTCACCGGGCTCCAGATCCATATCAATATAGGAAAACGCCGCGCCCCCCTTGATTTCAGTTTTCATTCTTTTTCCCCCAGTTCGCGTTCCGTTTTTTCATTCAGGTCATCCTTTTCCCTGTTGTCGTTGTCATTCCGCGGCATGGCTGCCACGGCTTCCCGGACCTGCCGCTGCAGGGCCAGAAACTCTGCATCCAGATTGCGGTATTGGCCATCAGAGCCGGCAATCATGGATTCCATATTTTCAATTCTGGCTGCGGTTGCCGGATGGCTGCTGAGCAAAGGCATTATATTTTCCATCACGGCCTTGCTCTCTTCGTCTTCCAGCTTCTCCAGCCGTGCTTTTTCTTCTTCGATGATTTTTTCGAAAAATGACACCAGCCCATTGGGGTCAATGTCTGCCTTTTCCAGCAAATCAAAGCCGTGCTCATCCGCATCGGATTCGAAATTCCGGGAATAACTCTGTGAAAGCAGCATGGGCGTGGCCGCCGCTATCATGGCCATCATGCCGTTGACGTCACCGAGCAACGCCTGCGCCGTGAGGACCAGCCCGGCACGGGCCATAATCTGCCTGACCCCGTGCTGCTCAGTCACATGGGATATTTCATGGGCCAGCACACCCAGCACTTCACTGGCGTTGTCTGCCCGCAACAGCAAGCCGGAGTTCAACACGATGTAGCCGCCCGGCAAGGCGAAGGCATTCAGCTCCGCATCATTGGCGATATAAACGTGGAAGTCGTAGCGGTCGTTGTCGGCGCTTTTCATTAAAGGCGCGATCAGGGCATCCAGTGATTCCCGGGCCGCGTCTGTCTCAATCATCGATTGGCCGATCTGGTATTGGGCCAGGGTACTTTCGCCCAGCGACTGCTCCCACTCGGCGGGCAGGGTGGGAGCGATCCAGCCGGTGATGACATCCATATACAGGACAAACAGCAACGGCACGGCCACCACCAGGCTGGCGACCGTCCCCAGCACGCTCCAGTTGAAAATGCGCAGACGACGAGCGCCAGCGACCTGCCGCGACAGGCCCTTATGCTGCTGGAAATGCGGGTTCTTCAATACGGAACGGTCGGAGGTGTAAAGCTGCCAATCGGGGTAATCCGGGTGCTCGAAAAACACCAGACGATCACTGGCGCCACCGAGACGCGCCTTGACGCCACCAAGCGGTAGCGCGACAGCGCCTGCGTCATTGCGGAACCGCACGGCGCTGGCATCAATGGTGATGCGGCCTGACGCCTTCCCCTTGGCGAAAGACTCATGGAATGCATGGCCATCGACCTGTTGTGTTGTCACGAACTCCTCCCTGATAGCGCACGAAAGCGCTATTGCCAGTGGCTTCCTGCTTGACGCCACGGCTCCCCGAAAAGGCTCTATTTATAGAGAAAACAGGGGGTCAGGTAAACCTTTGTCATCAACGACCGGCTAAGAAATTGGCATGAAAAAAAGCGACGCCACTGACGTTACGGCAGATCTATACCTATTTTTATGCCGAAGAACAGCGCCATGCCAACGCGGAAGTGGCGCTGATGAAGCGCTGGGGCATGCTCGATGCCGACGGTAACATGCCGCCACCGAACAACAATATCCGCCTGGTAGTGGACTGGATGGAGCGCTATGCGGATGACCTGGATTACCGGATTCTGGGGACCATCACTCCAGCTCTTGAGGTGGCGCTGGATGGTGCCCTGTGCAAGTTCCTGCTCGATACCGTGAAGGATCCGGTATGCCATGAGACGTTCGCGAAGATCAACGATGACGAATCGCGCCACCTTGGCGTGGGCTTTGCCGTCATGGAACAGTACGGGCAGAGCAAGGTGGGCAGCAGGATCAATATGTCGCTGATGCGCACCATGGGCCGCTTGCTCAAGCCACAGATCATTCTGGGCGCGGCGGTGCATTTTCCCTTGCTCAACAAGATGCGCGATAACGTGGTGCTCGCCGGGCTGCCGGAAGAAAAGCTCTACCAGGCTACCGCCAAGTTCGAGAAAATCGGTGGCCGCACCGAAGCGGGCCGCAGCAATCTGTTGTTCCGCCTGATCAGCACCCACATGAAGATCATGGCGGACCGTAACAACAAGTATTACCACGTACCGGTGGACCTGATGGTGCGGGCCACCGACAGGATTCCCCGCTGGGCCTTGCCAAAAAAACCCAGCTGGGTGGGTGAAGTCACCTGAAAACCGACGGACTAAGGCTTAGCTATGCTGATTTCTGTGGGAAGCGATGCTTGCCTCGCTTTCCATACCAGAACAACGCTTTAAAGCCCCCTCGCCCCTGTTACGTTGAATACGGCTAAATCGAAACTTTCCCGCTGCCTTCTTTTTCTTCCACGATACCCTCTCCGCAGTCAGAGCCAACGGGGAGAGAGCTGGGCTTGCCGACAAGATCGTAGGTCATGGACCTGTCCGCCGAAGACCAGGAGGTAACAATTTGGTAGGTGCAGTTTTTCTCGAGAAATACGGGAATCGTGATGTAGGAATAGTAATCAATGATGTTCACCCCGTGCACATAGAGGATTTTCATCTCGTAATAGCCAGGAAGCAACGCGACCTTGTCAGCCCCTTCCGCAACAAACCATTGTTTGGGCACTTTCCGGCCATCAATGGCGACGATCCGAATCATCTCGTTGGCGATGGAGCCATTCCGGTAGCCGTAATGACCTTGCACAATCGCTTTCTCTGCCGGGGCCAGCGGCTCCCCCTCATGGAGCTGCACATAGCCGCCCTTGTTGGCACAACCCGCGACCATTATCGTCAATATAGCGATCACCACTTTTTTCACCGCTGCCCCCACATATAATCCCGCATTTGTATTTCCAGTGTCAGCCCCGTGGGGCCAGCACCTTCTCGAAGTAAGCCTTAAGCGTAACGAAGTCAGAGCTGCAGCAAGAACCACAGATACCGGAGGCCGCTAGCCGTTTCTTGCCGAACCCCAAGATCTGCCTGATCGATAGCGTAAACAAGGAAGTTTGGCTGGCTCCATCCCTTCGCTTTGCCTAGCATTCTCCGACCGAATCTGGCCGCAATACTCTAATCATTAAGCTCGCTTGGTTCGCCGCATACCCAGCAGCACAATCGCTCCAAGAATGGTTACCGGCAAGCTGCCGCCCCCACCACTACTGCTGGCCATTTTGGAGCTAGCGGGTTTGGGCCGCCAATCCACTTCCTGAAGGGTCGCCAATCCTGTTTCTTCAAATATCATCACTTGCATGACGCTGTCTTTAAATGCCGCTTTGTCGCCATAAAGCGTATTACTTCCAGGCGCAAACTCAAGGTCGGCCTGACTGGCAAAAAGGATAGAGCTAATAGCATGTCCATCAGGATCGCTAACGAAATAGTCAAGATCTAAAACGATATCATCAGGGTCTATCACAATAGCTTCGAGGCCCTGCTCTATATCTTTACTGGACTCACCTAATGCTTTGACCTGAGCATCGTATTCCGCCCTCAAGGCCTCTTCGTCCAGAATGGGTTCACGATTAAATTCCGTAGCGCCTATATCAATCACTCCACCGAGTATCCGCGCCGAAAGACGTTGCTCCAGAGCCGGCACACCACTTTCTCCCGACATGGCAGAGGCGTCACCTGAATCGACTACAGGACTTCCTGACTGTGGAAGGTAGTACGGTAGATGAGCAAGGCCAATGACCATATCCCCTAGGTAGGCAGGGGCACCTTGGTACAGGGAAGAAGTTGAATCCAGGTTGGCCCTCTCTGCGCCAGACCTTTTCTCAATAACCGGAATAAAGGAATAGCGAGCCTGCAGATCTGTCTGACTCAGAAGAATCGGAGTGTCATCTGAGTAAAAGCGGTCTATAACCGTATGATCAATTACAACCGCCCCATGAATATCCCCGGATGAAAACTCCCTGTACCCCTTTAGCTCGAGCAAGTGCCCATTGTTGTTTGCGTTATCTGCCAAGGTTGAGTGAGCAATTCGTACCGCTGCTCCTTCAGTCGTAATCACCGGGAAATTCGACTGATTTCCTGCGATGGTGCTTTGGACAATTTCAAGATTCGGATAGTAATAGTTCCACGTATTGGAACCGTCGGCACGCCTGCTATCGTATGTTGCAGTCAGCAATGACCCTCTATCGGATAACAGTAATGCACTATCCTTGATCAGCAATGAAGTGCTGCCATTGATTCGCAAGTAAGCCTTTTCCCCAATGTAGAGCGATTGGCGAATTTCTACGTTTACATTTGCATCATAGGCGCGCACGAACATCCCGGAATTCTCAATGTAGGAACGTTCGACCAGGGCAGAGGCAGTATTACCTGTGTTGAGAGAGTTCCCGTAAAGAAAATGACCATTATCAATAAAACTACTCTGACTAAGATGCAGATCAACGGGGTACTCACATAAATCAAATGCATAGCTGAAGCCAGAAGCCTGTATATTACTGGCCGTAATCACACCACAAGCTTGCACCCCTCTTAGACTGTCTTGACCAACAAGAACTAGATTCTCGAAATCAACAAAGCTCCCACCACCACCACCAAGTTCAAACAATGTGTCCGCAGAGCTGATCAGTTCTGCTTCATCGCCTTGAACACCGGAAATAGAGACATCATCGGTCACCGAGTAACCCAACGACGTACTGATTTTGATGCCAGCAGGCAACAGAATAGTGTCATGTCCTGGGGCCGCATTGGCTTGGGCAATAGCCTCACGCAGTGTGACCAGATCATCGACCGGATCGTTATTATCCCCGGCACTATTCACAATAAAGGTTTGAGCCTGAGCTGCGCAGCCGCAAAGCAAAACAAACGCACCGAATGCACGTCGGAACATGATATTTCCCCCTGAGAAAACGAATCCCTGTTATCGAATACCGTCACCACAGTATTCTCCTGACTGAACACCCCCTGCCCAGCCTTCCTGTGAACTGGCTTCATGCCAACGCACAACCATACCGGAAGTCGATGAAGGAGAACATTATTTAACGGTTCGCTTGTGATGGTTGGATAACTTCGTGACTGTGTATAAGAGAACCCTCAGATCAAGTAACACCGACACATTGCCGCCCACCTTAAACCGCCGTACACAACCCGCCCGGCACCTCCATCACCCAATCCCGAATCGCTTTAATCACCGGGTCATCCCGCCGATTTTCCGGGTACACCAGATAGAACGGCTTGCCTTCCAGTTCCGGGCCGAAGGGCTGAACCAGTCGCCCTTCTTCCAGCTCATCGGCAATCAGTGTGCGGCTCATCAGGGCCACGCCCTGCCTGCCGATGGCGGCGGAGATAGCATGGGTTTCGTCGGAAAACACCAGCCCCGCGCTGACATCCAGCCCCGCCACCTGGGCCCGTTTTTGCCAACCGGCCCAGTCCATGGGAGCGGCCAAGGCGCCGTGTGGGCGGAAGTGAATCAGGGGGTGGTCGGTTAAGTCCGCCATGTTGTCCAGTTTCAGATAAGGGCTGCAGGCCGGAATAAAGGTGTTATCGAACAGCTTCTCCGCCACCAGCCCCGGCCAGTGGCCATCGCCATAACGGATGGCCAGGTCGGCGGTGACCCCGTCCAGGGCAACCGGTTCATGGGAGGCGTGGATGCGCAGGTCTATTTCCGGGTGCGCATCACGCAGCATGCAGACCCACGACAACAACCAGCGCACGGCCACCGCTGGCGTGGTGGACAGCGTTGCTGCCAGGCGGGTCGGCGCCGCTTTCACGCGGTCCACCGCGTCACCAATGCTGTCGAAGGCCGCCTCCAGTGACAGAAACAGTTCCCGGCCCTGCGGTGTCAGCAACAACTGCCGGGGCTTGCGCACAAACAGCGCCACACCCAGCGATTCCTCAAGGCCCCGAATATGGTGGCTGATGGCCGTGGCCGTAACAGACAACTCACTGGCGGCCTGCTTGGCACTTTCATGGCGGGCGGCGGCTTCAAAAGCGCGCAAGGCAGAAAGAGACGGTAACCGGCGAGGGCTCATGACTGAATTAAACTCATCTATTAATGAAAATAATGATCGCTTGTGGCGCCTTATTAGCCGGCACTAGGCTTGTCTTGTGCTTAACGATGAATGAGTTCAACTCACAAAACAAGGAGCCCACCATGACACACCTTCTGCAACTGGATACCAGCGCCCGCCCCGGCCTTGCCGGTCAAGACGCCCACGGCTCCATCAGCCGCCGCCTGACGCAACGCTTCATCAGCCGCTGGCAAGCGGCCTCTGCGAACACCGCCGTCACCCAGCGGGATCTGGGCGCTGCCCCTCCAGCCATTATCGATCAACCCTGGATCGAAGCGGCCTTTACACCAGCCGCCAATCAGCAGCCCTGGATGGCAGGCGTGCTGGCGGAAAGCGATCGGTTAATTGAGGAGCTGGTTGCGGCCGATGTGCTGGTAATCGGCGCGCCGCTTTATAACTTCGGTATGCCCGCTGCACTGAAGGCGTGGGTGGACCAGATAGTGCGCATGGGCCGCACGGTGGAGTATGACGAAACCCGGCCGGAGGATCCGTTCACCCCGCTGCTGGCTGATCGTCCTCGCCACGCGGTCATCCTGTCGTCACGGGGCGGCGCGGGCTTCAATCCCGGCGGCGATCTGGCCCACCTGAATCACCTGGAACCAGGCCTCACGACCGTGCTGGAGTTTATCGGCATTACCCGCATTCACTACGTTGCGGTTGAGCATCAGGAAGAAGGCGGGGAACGGTTGGCCGCGTCTATTCGTCAGGCCGAGCAGGAGGTGGATGCCTTGGTGGAGCAATTGCAGAGCGCTACCAGCGAAACGCCGCAAGCGGATTACGCGCTGGGCTAGGGCCTGGTAACACTACCGAGATAACGCCTGCTGGATGCATTTTTTCGTCCAGTGGTGTCAGCCGGTGTGCCGTGTAGTCATTCTACATAAACAACGGATGGCGCTGCTGGGCGGAAAAAGGGACCAGCCCTTCGGGTTGAGCCCCAAAAGCCGTCACTCGTCGTTATTCGTCACTCATTTGGAGTCACCAAACATCACTCCTCATGCCTAGATTGACGGCTTTTGGGGCTCAACAGGCATCATCTCGGTAGTGTTACCAGGCCCTACGCAAAGATCACGGGGGGCAAGTACTGACATGATGACAGTACTTGCATGACGAAAGCCTGCGCCAGGGATGGCAGGCCATTCGTCATGCAAGCTGATCCGTGACATTACTTAACGCCGCCGCACCAGACCATCTTCCAGCACCTGCTCGAAGTGGTCTTTTAGGGTCTCACTGGCTGCACGGTAATTTACACCCAGCGCTTTGCTGCGGCTGTTATCGAAGCGCAGTGGATACCCCACGTTACGGCTGATGAACTTGCGGGTCACCGGGCCCATGAACGGGCCGACCGCCCATACCACCGGCTTGGGCACTTTCATCATCGGGAAGGGATACTGGCGGCCAAATTGCTTGCGCAGCATCGCAGCGATGTCGAGCATGGTGACCGACTCGCTAACCAGGATATAGCGGCCTTCTGCTTCCTGGCTAAACGCACCCAGCAGATGCGCCTGAGCCACTTCGCGCACATCCACCATGCCGTATTCCAGGTCCGGCACACCGGTACGCAGCTTGCCGCGCCCCATGTCCAGCAGGGTACCGATACTGGCGGAGTTACTGGCGTTGGTGAGTGACGGGCCATACACCATGCCCGGGTTGATGGTGACCAGATCCCAACGGCTGGCTGCATCGCCGCCCTGGGCATCGTGAATTTTCCAGGCTTCGCGCTCCGCAGCCACCTTGGAATATTGATACGGGTTGTGATTGACGCTGCTGGTGCTGTTCCAGTCCGCTTCGGTGAAGGCGTTCTTGCCTTTCATGTCGGTGGCGTCACCGTACACGGAGGCCACGCTGCTGGTGAGCACCACACGCTTGAGGGTGTCGCAGCGATTAGCGGCATTGAGCACATTGCGGGTGCCTTCCACGGCTGGGCGTACCAGGGCTTCATGGGCATCGGTAAAGCCATCCAGCACGAACGGCGAGGCGGTGTGCATGAGGATATCGCAACCCTGCATGGGCGCATCAAAACTGTCCACATCCAGCAAATCTGCCTTGAACAGCTTCAGGGTGCCGGGCGCAGATTCGGCAAGGCGCTTCAGGTGATCCACGCTTTTGGCCTTGTCGGGGTTGCGCACGGTGGCGTGCACAGTGTGGCCGGCTTCCAGCAGATCCTTGACGATCCAGCCAGCAATATAACCGGACGCCCCGGTAACCATGACAGTGTGAGACATTGATCGCTCCTCATTGTGGCGAGGGGCTACGCTAGCACGGAATTTCGACGTTGTGGGTGGCAGTTCACACCACGGGTGTTGTCAGCAAAGGCAGATGGGGGCATCGATCATGCAGCTTTCTGCAGGGCAGAAAGGAGGTCGGGCTTCCCGTGCGTTGAACAACTGGGAGCCCGACTTGGCAGGTTTTCTAGCTAATGCGCATTACTGATTCAGTAACCATTCGCCACTGTCCAGAACCCGATTGTTAATCCGAATTTCGGCAATGTCGCCGGCAAACAAGTTACCCGCGACGCCCTGCCAACTATTGATCCCGATGGACCAGGGTTGGCCCGGCTCGACAATCAGCCCTTTCTGTTCATCAACGCCGGTACGCATAACCAGCGAACCATCCACATACATCTGCACTTTCTCGCCATCGTTGACCAAGGCGATGTGGTACCAGTATTCGTTCATGACTTCCCAGGACCAGTTGTCGCTACCCTTGCCATTTTGCGATGTACTCACCCACTGGAACTCTTTCAGCGATGAAACATTCAGGCCCAGAGAGGCGTCACTGCCACCGCATGCGACTTCGTGATAGCTGCACACTTGTGAAATCTGCGGGCGGTGGTTAAGAATTCCCGACCAGCTATTGTCTTCAGAAACCCAGCCTTCCGGGAGTTTCACAATTGCCTCGATGGTATAGGTCGGCAAGTAACCCGATTTGCCCGATGCGCTATTCTCAAAGGTCAGCCCAGGCGCATCCGTTTCAAGATAGTAGCCACCGATATCGTTGTTGCCTGAAAAGCGCGCCGCACCGTCGGCGTAACCAAAGGGCGGGGCTTGTGCAGCCACTTCGAAGAAGTCTGCCACCGGCCCTTGTGGATCGTTGTGCGCCATGAGAACCAGGTTGTTGTTATTGCCTGAAGCGTCCAGGAACTGTACCTCGCCACTGGTGGTGGTGACCTGATGGTCCCGGTCCAGGATCCAGTAAGCCTGGGTGCCGTCGATGTTGCCCGGTTCACTAGCGACATGGTGCTCGTTGAACTGACTGAAACGGCTGTCGAAGTCCATGGGAACACTGAACTCCCACCGCGCAAGCTCATCCTGGGGTTGGCGCTGATCTTCCGGTATCGCGGCCACCCAGGGCGAGAAAGAACGGAAATCGAGCTTGCCGTTGGCTTCATCGAACCCCACCAGCTGCATCATGCCATTGCCGCCCCAGTATCCTGATTGATAATCCACAACCAGCATGACCACATCACGGCCATAGTTGTTTTTCCCAACCATCATGGCTTCACCGTGGTGGTGACCATTGAAGGTCAGGAAGATCTGGTCATTGTTGCGGATCAGGTTTTCCCAAAGCCTGGCACCATGATCAGTGAAGATGGCGGTTTCTCCGTCGCCCGCAATATTCAGCAACTGGTGAGTGGTGAGAATGACCGGTAGCTCGGGATGTTCATCCAGAATGGATTGCGCCCAGGCCAGAGTCTGATCGGACGAGCGCCAGTCCAGAGCCAGCACCATAAACTGGCGCTCACCGGCAGAAAAAATATGGTAACTACTGAAACCTGTGCTGTCGGTACCCTGGAAAGTCGTATAGTTGCCCGCCTGCAAACTTGCCGGGAAGTGGGTCAGGTAGGGCTCGTCGGACAATACTCGTTCGTCATCCCACTGCCCGCTATTGAGTACATCATGGTTACCCGGCAGCACGCTGTAAGGGGTTTCAGCGTTGGCTTCCAGTACTTGTAGTGCCTGGCGGGCAAACACCCATTCCTGCGGGTCGCTCGCCCTGTCTACCACATCCCCAAGATGCAGGGTGAATTCAATATCCTGTTGTTGGTAGTTATCTGCAATCCATTGCGTTTGTGCCATAAAACGCTCGGGGGAATAGCGGGAATATTTCTGGGTGTCGGGAATCACCGCTACGGAATAACTGTGAGCATTATTCTCGTCGGGCTTATCCGTCAGCTCACCTGAGCTACTTCCGCTACCACCACAAGCGGACAGAAACGTGGCCATCAAAGCAATCAGGCCAGCATTCCGCCATCGCGATCCGGGCAACAAACTCATCACATACCTCTAATGAATAACAATTAATGGAGCGGCAAACCTAAGTGCTGCAGGTGACACTTCCATGAATTAAATTCAGAACGGGAGTGCAACAACTAAAAAAGCGGCAACCGGATCACAATCACGACAGGGTTAACGACATAACTGCCGGAAATCGGCCCAGCGGCAACAACTTCATTTCCGTAATAGCGAGGGGCCCAAGAGAGGGGGGCAAAGGAAAAATTCGAGAGTGACGTCGTCACCCGCCAGCGATCGGCGGATGACGTTTTCTGGTCAGAGGTGGAGTGGCTAATGACGAGATCAAGAGGCGCCCTCCGAGAGGGCGCCGACAATCACTGGCGAGATGGATTACCCGCGCGATCGGTTGAACTGCATCCAGACGGCCAGCCCCAGACCCCAGGCGGCATTGACGATCAGACCGCCCACCACCTTGGTGGCATTCACGTCCAGGCCTTTCATGGGGAACACCAGCAGCATGGCCACCAGAGTCGGACCGATGGCACCGATGACGATGGCGCTGAGCCAGAACTTGATGCCCTGCCAACGGCGGATAACCCACCACACCGGCAAGCCCCACACACCACCCCAGAAGGCCAGGGAAATCACTTGTGGTACACCCAGTGGCGGCACCGGGGTCATGTTCCATGGAAAGGCAGGAATAAGGCCGCCCAGCCAGAACAGGGCCAGCACGCCCTGATGGAACAGCAGAGTGGCGACAAAACCACCGGTGAAGGCCTGCAGCCATTGTTGTTTTGGGTTAGCCATGGAATCTCCGTCGGGTTGTGCTATCGGGTCACTAGCATATCCCACAACAGAGAAACGTGAGAGCCAAATCGCGGAGCTCGTCCTGGCTTTCATGAACGGGCCAAAGAATCAAACAGAGGCGGCATTGCGGATAATAAAAACCCCGGCCAAGGCCGGGGCAAACGAGGAATCAGCAGCAGTATTCGATTTCATTGTGTTCAGGTTCAGGCAAGGTGCAAATGCATCCTTTATCCCCTTTGGTGAACACTTGCCCTGCCACGGTAAGAATCCATACGGGGCACTTTCTTCAGCAATTCTTCGTAGCAGATGATCAAATTATCACCACATATTTAACCGACGTCTGTAAGCCTTCTCTTACTTTCCCATAGGAACTTAACCATTCCGCCCTGTTTTCGGCCCCGACAGGCGCGCACACAGGCGTGCCACCGGTGAAAGCTCGCACCGCTCATAAAGAAAGGCTGGACAGCATGGCAGCAGTAGTTTTACGCTAAAGCCGAATGTGAACACATGTTCATTAACACAGCGTAAACATTGTTCTTCTGCACAGGGTTTACGTACAGATTCGGTTAAGGCCATTGGCCTGCAGACTTGGCAGAGGAGGATACTCAAACGTTCCGGCATGCAGTTTTTACCGGTAACGAAATGAACAGGAACGGACGGTGACAGCAGCCCTCAGCGGCACTGTTCACGCCATGCCCCCGCTTGCAACAGCACCTGCATGCCGGGTTAGCGACAACCTCGAATAATGACAACGAAAGAGGAACCGTTATGCGTCAACCCACCCAGCCAGAGCCAGGTGCATCATCATCCATCTGGTCTCGACTGAGTACCATCACCGATTATTTTGCCTGGCCACTGCGCACCTCCCATTACCTGGAGCTGGTGAATCCGCTGTGGACCACCCACAAGCTGCAGGCCCGAGTAGTCAAAGTGTGGGATGAAACCAAAGACGCGCGCACGCTCACCCTGCGACCCGGCCTGAACTGGCGTGGGCACCGGGCGGGGCAGCATGTGCGAGTGGGGATCCCTGCCGATGGCAAGCATTACACCCGTACCTACACCATTTCCTCGCCCCCCGAGCGCGACGACGACTGCTTCACGATCACGGTGAAGGCCATCGACAAAGGGACTATCTCCCACCACATCGTGCGCAATATCAAGGTAGGCGACTACCTGCCCATCGGCCTGCCGCAGGGGGATTTCTATCTGCCCGATGCGCAGCCGATTCAGCCGCTGTTTATTACCGCAGGCAGCGGCATCACCCCCGCGTTCAGCATGATCAACAGCCTGATTGCCCAGGGGCGCCTGCCGGATACTCACCATGTCCACTATGCCCCCCACGAGTTTGATGTGGTGCTGGGCAAGGAACTGAAGGCGATGGATCGCTACAACGATCGCTATAACCTGCATCTGATTTACAGTCGTGAAGGCGAGGACCCGAGCCGTAACCGTTTTTCCGCGGCACAGCTGGATGCGCTCTGCCCGGACTGGAAAGACCGGGATGTGTACGCCTGCGGCCCCCCTTCCCTGCTGGAAGCGATCGAGCAATGCATGGCCGAGGCGGGCTGTAGCCGCCGGCTGCATGTGGAGCGATTCCGCGCGCCCTTTACCGAAGTGCCCGCCGATGCGGTGGGTGGCCGTGTGCGCTTTGCCCAGAGCGATGTGGACACCGAAGGCGACAGCGACACCCCGCTGCTGAAAGTGGCCGAGGCGGCCGGCATGAACCCGCCCCACGGTTGCCGCATGGGGATCTGCCATACCTGTAACACCACCCTGGTTTCCGGGTGTGTGCGTGACCTGCGCACCGGCGAGGTACTGAACGAAGCAGGCAGCATTGTACAAACCTGCATCTGCGCCGCCGCCGGCGACTGCGAACTGGATTTGTGAGGGAAGAATAATGAAAACCCATCAATACCCGGTCGACCTGACCGACGAACAGATCGAAGAATTCGGTAACGAGCTGGAAGCCATTCGCAACGAGGTATTTGATTCCCGGGGCGACCGCGACCGCGCCTATATCCTCAAGGTGATCAAGACCCAGCGCACCATGGCGGTGAGCTCCCGCTTTGTGATTTACCTGTCGCTGTTTTTCATTCCCGCCTGGGGACACGCGCTGGCCACCTGGCCGGTGGCACTCACCCTCATGGGCCTGGGCGTCTTCGCGCTTGGCATCGCCAAGATTCTGGAAAACATGGAAATCGCCCACAACGTGCTGCACGCCCAGTGGGACTGGATGAAGGACCCGGAAATCCAGTCCAACACCTGGGAATGGGACACCATGAGCCCCTCGGACCGCTGGATGCATTCGCACAATGTGGTGCACCACACCTGGACCAATGTGCTGGAAAAAGACCTGGATGTGGGCTACGGCATCATGCGGGTGACCCCCATGCAGAAATGGAAGCCGGCGTTTCTGTTGCAGCCGATCTATTTCATTTTGCTGATGCTGCTGTTCGAGGAAGGCGTGGCCGTCCATGAGCAGGCCATCGACGACCACCTGAAAGGCAAGAACAAGCTGAAGGACTTTACGCCCCTGTTAAAGCGTATCGGCTACAAGGTCTGGCGGCAGGTGGCCAAGGATTACATCGCCTGGCCGCTGGCAGCAGCACTGGTGGCGATCCCGATTTCCTTCTACGTGCCCTTCTCGCCCTTGCTGGTGTTTGGCATGGTGGCCGGCGCCAATGCGGTGGCCAACCTGATCCGCAACATCTGGGCGTTCACCATTATCTTCTGCGGGCACTTCCCCGCCGGGGCCCACAACTTCACCCTGGAGCAGGTGGAAGGGGAAACCCGTGGTCGCTGGTATCTGCGGCAAATGCTGGGCTCTTGCAACATCGAGGGCAGCAAGCTGTTCCATATCCTGTCCGGCAACCTGTCGCACCAGATTGAGCACCACCTGTTCCCGGACATGTGCAGCAACCGCTACAAGGAAGTGGCACCACGGGTGCGGGCACTGGCGGATCGCTATGGCATCCCCTACAACAGCGCCTCCCTGTTCCGCCAGTTCGGCACCACCTGGCTGAACAACCTGCGCCTGGCTTTTCCCGGCGGCGGCGAACCCTATGAAGGCAGCCAGAGCCAGACCACACCTTCCTGAACCTGACCTGCCTGGCCCGGTGCATACAACAGGCTGCACCGGGCCTGTTCTTTTCCGGTATGCTCCTCCATGACGCAGCCGGATACCTTCCATGACAACGACACAACCGCCCCTCAACGACATCGCCCACATGTTCAGCCGGGCCTTTTTCCACGACCCCCTGTTTGTCTACTTCTTCCCGAACCCATCGCAGCGTGAAGCGCGGGCGTACTACACTTTCCGTTTTCTGGTTGCCCATGCCAGCCAAAACGGTCAGGTACACACCGCCCAGCAACCGCAGGATGGCGCTGCTGTCTGGCTGCCATCGTCAGCCCTGCGGCACAGCGTGGCCGATATGCTGCGCTTCGGCGCGGTGCGCGCCATGCTCAAGCAAGGCCCCGGCGCGATAAAACGCCAGATGCAGGCAGGCGAGGCCATGCAGGCGGTACACCATCGTGCCCTCAGCGCGCCTCATGCGTATCTGTTGCTGCTCGGCATTGATCCGTCGCAGCAGGGTCGCGGATTGTCGACGCCGCTGCTACAACCGTCACTGGATCGACTGGACGAGCAAGGCCTGCCCTGCTACCTGGATACCCATAACCCGAACAATGTGTCCTTGTATCAACGGTTCGGTTTTGAGGTGGTGCATGAAGACGAGATCCCCGGGACCTCGGTACGACACTGGGCCATGCTGCGGCAGTGCAAATAGCCCATCTGCCAGCTCCTCTGTAGAGCGGCTCACAGCAGAGCCCCCCAGCCAGCACGGCCCCAAAAAGGTTCTTCGCGGATTAGAGTGAATAACACGCTTCTCGCCATCAGCCTGGTTTATCGCGAATACCCGGCACTTTGCCAAACGCTGGACGCCGAATGCCTGACGTAAACCTCCATAGCCTGAGAGGCTGTCGTTATTCCGTGATCTCTTTTGAGAGGCATCTCAAGGAATTGTCAGGGCCATCATTGATGGCAATAATCGGGTAATGCACTTTGCACAGAGAGTATGGTGGTCAAGGTTTTCAGGTTTCCTTCGTCGGGCATCCGGCGTTCAGCGGCTGCCAAGTCGGGATAACAAGACAAGTTCTGAAGCCGGATGATCACTCAATTCCGCGATGAACAAAAAAAGCCCTCACCGGGTTACCAGTGAGGGCCTTCTCCTTAGGAACGCCATTACGTGTTTGTCTGCCCCAAGGCGCCGCGTTCCAATAAGGAAAAAATCAGGGGTATACGCAGGTGTCTGCTCCCCAGTTCTCCGGGAAGATCCGGGATAGCAGTTCATGCAAGGTGGGATCACTGGCTTTCAGCTCAGCGCGGGTGTTGATTGCGTTATGGATTCCGTCGGATGGGATCGCTTCCAGATTCAGGTTGAACCAGTTCTGCACCCCTTCCGCCCAATATTCCTGGGCATTCTCAGTCGCATAGGTGTTGTCATAGGTACCCGCGAGCATGGCGGCATCATACGCCGCGTTCAGTTCTGTCTCGAAACCCGGCTCCGCAAAATTCAGCCCCATGAGGTGAATGGAATGGGCAAATTCATGGACGAAGATGCTTTCACCGTTATAGCGATCATCCCCCAGTCCCAGACACAGAAGATTTTCTTCCGCACCACTAGAAACCGGCCGCCCCGGAACCGCCCCGAATCCCCGTGAGCGATCATCCCATAACTGCCCACCGGGCAGCGGGTTTGTGGTGTCCAGGTTGGCGTATTCCGGCAGATCAGTGATCCCTTCATCCTTCGAAACGATCGCAATGCGGGTGCCCTGGCTGACCATCTCTTCAAGCAGGTCCTGACGCATTTTCAGCATATAACGGGCCTGGGACCAGGCGCGTTGCAAGGCCGCATCCGGCAGCAGGGCGCCGCCAAGTACCGGAATGCCATCGGCATCGCAGTATTTTGTGTAATAGGCATCCACCCCCAATGCTGCGGGCGGAGCGGTAATCGTGCAGCCATAATTGGCTGTAGCCGAAGCAGTAAATGTCCAGGTCGTGGTCGCCAGAGCGTCACCGCTGGCGCTGAGAATATCCGGACTCAAGGTGACCGTGTAATCGGTACCATTAACCAGATCCGCATCCGGGGTGAAAACAATCACCCTGTTGTCCTCACTATACGAAAAGCTGCCGGGCACCGGGTTAACGCCAGCGGTAACCGAAAAGCTCAGTGCATCCACCGTGGTTGGGTCCACCGGGGCATCCAGACGTACCGAAAGGGGAAAGTCCGCCTGCAAGGTTGCCCCGTCGGAGGGGCTGGTAGCGCTGGTGTTGAACGCCGCCGGCGGGGTCGTTCCACCACCATTACCTCCCGCTGAACCGCCCCCGCCGCTACTGCCTCCGCCACCACCGCAGGCAGCCAACACCAGCATCGACATGGCAAGTAATCCCGTTCTGCTTTTCATTACCCTCTCCCTCTATCTGACAACATGGCAATAGCGTTGCTTAGAGCAAGCTCCGCTGTTCGGTTTCCCCTGTGGCACCATGGTGGGGGGATCGGGTTTACACATCTTCCCTCGTTAGTATGAATCTCGTTTTTTCCTGCTGTGCTTTAATGTATAGAGGCATGATTTACCGGAGTCGCTATGCGTGTTCTTGTCGTTGATGATCACCAACTTTTCCTGGATGGCATTCGTCATATTCTGGAAAAGCTGGATAAGGAAATGCAGATCACCGAAGCCAACAGCGTGGAAAAAGCCATTCAGGCACTGGAGCATCCACAAGAACTGGATCTGGCCTTAATCGATCTGTGTATGCCCGGCATGGATGGCATAGCACTGCTGCAAAGCCTGCGGGAGCGGAAACTACGCCTGCCGGTGGTCGTGGTATCCGGTGAAGACAATGCCGCCAAGATACGTTCGGCACTGGAACTGGGGGCGCTGGGCTTTATTCCGAAAAGTTACGGCAGCCAGCAGATGCTGGATGCCTTAAACGGTGTGCTGGAGGGGGATATCTATTTGCCCGATCACATCGAACAACAGATCAACCGACTCAGCACTCGCCGCCCTCCGCTGGAGGCAGAAGCCAACCTGGCACTGAAAGCCAGCGGCATTACCCGCCGGCAGTACGATGTGCTGCAGTTGATGGCACAGGGTTATTCCAATAAACAAATCGCCAGCACCCTGTTTCTCACCGAGCACACCGTGAAATCCCATGTCAGCGCCCTGTTCGTGATACTCGGTGCCAGTAACCGCACCAGCTGCGTACAAAATGCCGTTACCCGGGACATTCTCGCCAAGTCAGTGTAGGGCTTTACTTTCCTTTCTCCGGCAAGGCGTTGTGGATCATCATGCGCAGCTGAGCCGGGCGTAACGGTTTTTGCAAAACCTCATAGTCACTGGCCGCCGCCATGGTTAGCACCTCCGCATCGGTATCGCCGGTAATCAGCACCCCCGCCAATGGATAACCGCATTGCTCACGGAGCTGATTGATCGCCGTAATACCGGAATTACCGTGACGAAGACGCAAATCAGACAGCACCAGTTCAGCCTTGAAATCGTCTTTTGATAACGCTTCCAGGGCCTCGCCCAAATCCGCCGCCACTCGCACATCGCACTGCCATTTGCCCAACAGGGTTTCCATGGCATCCAGGATCTCCACATCATCATCAATCACCAGAATACGGCGACCGGACAAATCCCAGCTGTGCATCAGAGGGACGCCCACGCGTTCCTGTGCGGCGAGGCTCGCGCTACCCCGGGGAATGGATAAGCTGAATACACTGCCCCGGCCCGGCACCGAACGCAGGGTCAACGGGTGCTCTAGCAGGTCACTGATCCGGCGAACCAGCGCCAACCCCAGTCCCAGCCCCTGATTACGATCACGTCCGGCATTATCGAGTTGATGAAACTCCTGGAAAATCATGTCCTGGTCATGCACATCGATCCCCCCGCCGGTATCCCATACCTGAACCAGTAACTTGCCTGAGCGGTTGCGCAGGCTAAGCAATACACCCCCGGCTTGCGTATAACGCACAGCATTACTGATCAGGTTGCGCAGAATGCGCGCTAACAACACTCGATCCGTCATTACCGTTTGCGGCTGAGCGTGCACAACCAGCTTCAATCCCTTCTCTTGTGCCGCAGGCTGGAACTCAGCAGCAAGTTCGGTAAGCAGAGCGCCAATATCAAAATGAGAAATATCCGGCTCCACCACTCGAGCATCCAGCCGGGACACATCCAGCAGCGCATCGAACAGCTTACGCAGTGCATCCACTGAAAGCAGAACCCGGGGAAAGATACGCGCCCTTTCCTGATCGCTCTTCGCTTCATGGAGCACATCAACGAATAACGACAGGGCGTGCAGTGGTTGACGCAAATCATGGCTGGCTGCGGCAAGAAAACGGGACTTGGCCTGGGTCGCCTGCTCCGCCTCTTCTGTTTTTCTTGCCAGCGCCGCAGACAGGTCATCACTTTCGAAGCGCAATCGAATCTGTTCTCGAAAAGATCGGTTAAGCATGCGCGCAAACCGGGCACCGGCCAGAAAGACCCAGACCATCATCAGCGCCAACACCCAATAAAACGGTTCATTCTGGCCAATAAACACCAGGGTCAACGCCAGAAAAATCGGCCCGGCATAAACGTGATACAGGGGCAGGCTGTAATGCGCCGGAATAATATTGCCAATGCTCAACACCAGCGCAATCGTCACCAGAAAAATCTGCAGGGCAGGCGCATCCACCTGATAGAACCCGTATATGGCGACGCCCCAGACCGTGCCCAGATAAAAGCGACTGATAAGCAGTATTCTTTGCCAATCGCGCAAGCGGGCATCGTCACAGCCCTCGTTACGAAAGCGTTGTCCGGTGTATTCATGAAAAAGGATGCCAGCCAGCATCATCGTCACCCATAACACCAGCCAGAATAGAGGCACCGCGTTGTAGTGCACTATCGCCACCGGCAACACCACCGCCAGCCTGGACCAGGTCAAACGGCGTGAGAGGCCGAGCAACTGACGTAGCGCTTCGGCAGTGATACGGGTTTCCAGCCGCGCGTTTTTCTGCAGCGGGTCCGATTCAGGTGTATTCATGCTTGTCCCTTTTAACGGCTTACTGAAAAGCCTGCCAATCAGGGGCTAATCTACCGTGGTCGTTGAGATGATGCGAATAACAGCATGAATCAAAGACAAGAGCCTGCCAGCATGGAACCGGTCAGCGAGGACGACGAAGGGAATGAATAAAGGGAGGGAGACCTGAATACAGAGCCACCGCCCCCTTTTAGGGAACGGTGGCCTTGGCGACTCAGGGACAGGGTTATTCCATTTCGGCAACAGGACGCCAGATACCATCCTGAACCTGAGACAGAATAATCCCGCTACCCGCGCGGTGATTAGTCTCGCTCATTTCCGTCTCCACGCCGGTTACCTTGTCACTGAATTTCAGTGATTCCAGCGCATCCAGGAAAGATTCCGTGGTCAGGTCCGGGCCGGCTTCGCGCAGGGCGTTGATGGTGAGCATGGCACCAACACGACCAAGTACGGCGCCACCACTGGGCAGTTCACCATATTGCTCCTTGTAGGCTTTGCCCCATTCCTCAGCTTCCGGCACATGGGTCATGCGGCTGACGATGTCCTCCCAGGAAGCAACACCATACAACCCTTCGGTAACACCACCCGGTGCCGCCGCAACGGCAGAATGGAAGCCCGCCTGGGATACGATGAACTTGGCATCATCCCAACCCATCTGTTTGGCTGTCGCGACCACGGTGATAATGGGGCGCACAGGCAGGGCTACCGCCACCAGTTCGCAGTTGGCATCGCGCAGGCGCGCCAGCGTACCGCTGAAATCACTTTCATCCGGGCGATGCGAAGAGCTCTCGGCCAGAGTCAGTGCATCGTTGGCGTCTGCTGCATCGTTAACCGCCTGATTCACCTCTTCACCGAAGTCAGAGGGAATATACATCACACAAATTTTCTCAATGCCCTCGTCTTCCACCAACCGGTTCACGCCCTGCAATACGCCCTCGTAATAGCTCGGGCCGAGCACGTAGCGGTAGCGGAAATCCCCTTCTTCTTCCATCTGCCGGGAAAGCGATAACGGCAGGACGCTGGGAACCTTGTTGCGATCCATGATTGGAAACGCCGCCAGGTTATGGGGCGTCCCCAGACTCATCAGCATGGCAAAGACTTCATCGCGGCTAACCAGCTTGTTCACCGCTTGCGTTGCCTTGGGAACCTGATAGGCATGGTCTTCGACGATATAACGAATCTTGCGGCCATGAATGCCGCCCTGTTCGTTCACTTCTTCGAACATGTCGTTGGCCACTTGCACGGCCGGTGAAGAAAACGCTGCGAATACCCCGGACAGGTCGTGCATGCCGCCAATTCTGATTTCAGTGTCGGTCACGCCACGCACCGATTCGGCTGCGGCTTTGTCGTCTTCCTTGTTATTGTTGTCACTGCAGCCCACCAGGGCCATGGCGGTTACAGCCGCCAGACAGAGCTTCTTCATGATGCACTCTCCTCTCGTACCATCAGTACATGGAATCAATCAGGTGCTTGTGTTTTTTCTCCACGAAGGAACGCTTCAGCTTCATGGTTGCGGTCAGCTCCTCATCCTCAGCGGTGAGCAGCACATCGATCAGGCGGAAATACTTGATCTGTTCCACCTGGGCGAATTGTTTATTCACGTCCTGAATAACACTGTCGATGAGGTCCAGCACTTCTTTGGCTCGACACAGTGACGCAAAATTGGAAAACGGTACCTGGCGATCCTGGGCGTATTTCTCCACGTTCTCCTGATCAATCATGATCAGGCAAGTGAGATATTTGCGCTTGTCGCCAATCACCACGGCATCAGAAATATAGGGCGAGAACTTCATCCGGCTTTCAATTTCTGCCGGCGTAATGTTCTTGCCCCCTGCGGTGATAATGATGTCCTTGAGGCGGCCGGTGATGGTGAGCATGCCGTCTTCCAGGCGCCCCACATCGCCGGTATGCAGCCAGCCATCGCGGATGTCTTCGGCGGTTTTTTCGGGTTTCCGCCAGTAACCGGCAAAGACGTGATCACCGCGCACCAGCACTTCACCGTTGTCGGCAATGCGCACCTCGGTTCCGGGCAGCGCTTCACCCACGGTACCCACCTTCTCGCGTTTGGCGCTGTTCAGCGAGGCCACACCGGTGGTCTCGGTCATGCCGTAGCCTTCGAACAAAGGCACCCCCAGTGACTGGAACCAGCGGATCTGTTCCGGGGCGATGGGCGCCGCGCCGGTGGTGCCACGACGCAGGCGGTTCATACCGATCAGGTCACGAACATTGCGTAGCACCAGCAGGTTCCAGAACTGGTATTGCAGGGCCGACAGCGGATTGCGCTTGCCATCGCAATGCCAGGCTTCGCCGGCAGCCACCGCACGATCGAAACACCAGCGACCGAACCCGGTGGCTTCGTCACGCAGGGTCATCATGGAACTGTAGACCTTTTCCCACAGGCGCGGCACCGCCGCAAAGGTATGAGGAGACACTTCGCGCAGGTTTTCAAATACGGTTTCCGGGCTTTCTGCAAAATTCACCGTGCAGCCCTTGTAGATGGGCAGCTCCACGGATACCAGCCGTTCCAGAATATGGCACAGGGGCAGGAAGCACAGCTGATCATCGTCTTCATGGGCATCGAGTACCTGTTCGCCGGCGGCCAGCTGGAACAGCACATTGCGATGACTGATCATGGCCCCCTTGGGCGCCCCGGTGGTACCGGAGGTGTAGATCAGCATGCGGATGTCATCGGGCTGACTCTGGGCAATGCAGGTGCTGAACTGCTCTTCTGCATCCGGGATCTGTTCACCCAGTGCGTAAAGTTCATCCAGGAACATGACCATGGGATCGTCAAAATCCCGCAACCCTTTGCGGTCATAAACAATGACTTTTTTCAGGGTCGGCACCTGATCACGCACGGTCAGGTACTTGTCCAGCTGTTCATCGTTCTCCACAAACAGGAAGGCCGATTCACTGTCGTTGATCAGGTAGGCCAGCTGCTCGGGGCTGTCGGTGGTGTAGACGCCGTTACTGATACCACCCGCACCGGCAATACCCAGATCGCAGTACAGCCATTCCTTGTTGTCTTCGCTGAGAATGGATACCGGCTGACCACGCTCCAGCCCCAGGGACAAGAGCGCAACGCCAATGGCGCGGGCCTTTTCGTAATAATCCAGCCAACTATGGCTTTGCCAGATGCCCAGATCCTTTTCACGGTGAGCAATATTATTACCCCGCTCCAGGCATTGCTTTCGCCAGAGTTTGACCACGGTATCGCAACCGTGGAGCTGAGTGGGTGTAGTGTTATTTTTAGTCATCATCAGCGCCAGGTCTTCTTTCGTTTCCAGCGTTTTTCCGGTCGGTCATCCCCCGCCGACTGGCCCAGATAAAATTCGCGAATATCATCGCTGGCGAGTAGATCGTCGGCACTGCCATCCATGACAATGCGCCCGGTTTCCAGTACGTAGCCGTGGTCTGCCGTATTCAGTGCCACCTGGGCATTCTGCTCTACCAGCAATAACGTTACGCCCTGCTCTTTGTTAAGTCGGCGGATAATCTCGAAGATTTCCTGCACCAGCAGTGGCGACAGGCCCAGCGAAGGCTCATCCAGCAGCATTAATGAAGGGCGCGACATCAGCCCACGGCCAATGGCCAGCATTTGCTGCTGGCCGCCGGACAAGGTGCCTGCCGCCTGACTACGGCGCTCCTTGAGGATAGGAAAATAGTCATAAACCATTTCGATATCCTGGCGGACTGCGGCCTTGTCACGGCGAATATAGGCGCCCATGACCAGGTTTTCTTCCACGCTCAGGAACGGGAAAACCTCTCGCCCTTCTGGCACATGGGCAATGCCTTTGCGTACCAGTTTGTCCGGTTCGCTGCCGTCGATGGTCTCGCCAGCCAGGGTGACGCTGCCTTTGCGCGGTGCCAACGCACCGGAAATGGTCTTCATCAGGGTAGTCTTGCCGGCACCGTTGGCTCCCAGAATGGTGACTACCGAGCCTTCATGGACATCGATGGATACCCCGCGCAGGGCCATCACCGGGCCATAAAACGCTTCCAGATTCTTCACCTGCAACAGGGGCTGGGCGCTCAGGGTTTTCTCTGCCGCGTCACTCATGATGTGGCCTCCGTACCCAGATAAGCTTCAATCACTTTCGGATTCGCCTGCACTTCAGCAGCGGTCCCCATGGCTAGCGGGTGGCCTTCTGCCACCGCCAGCACCCGGTCGGAGACACGCGACACCAGGCTCATATCGTGCTCCACCATCAGTACGGTAAGCCCCAGATCTTTCTGCATGTCCTCGATCCACCAGGCCATGTTCTGGGTTTCTTCCACACTAAGGCCGGAAGCCGGTTCATCCAGCAGAATCAGCTTCGGTTCACTGGCCAGTGCACGGGCGATTTCCACCACCTTGCGCACGCCGTAAGGCAAGCCTGCGATTAATTTGTCCCGGTACGGCGCCAGATCCAGAAAGTCGATGACCTCTTCCACCAACAGACGCTGTTCACGCTCACTGCGTCGTACCTTGGGCAAAAACAGCAATTCCTCGAACCAGCGGGTTTGCCGACGGCAGTGCCGGCCGATCAGCAGGTTCTGGAGGACCGAGGAGTGATCGAACAACTCGATATTCTGGAAGGTGCGGGCGATCCCCAACCCGGCCACGTCGTGGGCAGGCAAGCCAGTGATATCCTGACCGTTGAAGATAATCTGCCCCGCACTCGGTTCATAAAGGCGGCTAATCAGATTGAAGATGGTGGATTTTCCGGCCCCATTGGGCCCCACCAGAGTAAAGACTTCGCCGGCCTTCACCTCGAAGCTCACCCCGTCCACCGCTTTAACACCCCCGAAGGAGATGGAAAGATCCTTGACCTGTAACAGACTCATCGTTGGCGCTCCGTTTTCAGGTAAGTTCGGGTGCGTCGGAACATGCCCTTGCGATACAGGGGAAACAGCTGCAGCCAGGTACGCACCTTGAACCAGACGCCATAGAGTCCGCGGGGTTCGTAAATCACCATGAGCAGAATCAACAGCGCGAACAGGGCCGTATCGAGGCCGGGGTAGGCGGCGATCTGTATACCGGCGGTGTTATCCAGGTAATCACTGGCAATGGCGATAACCTGTGGCAACAGCACCACCACGATGGCACCGAAGAAAGCGCCGTGTACTGAACCCAACCCGCCAATCACCACCTGCAACAGCAGCGTGATGGAAATCAGCACCAGGAAGCTTTCATAGTTCACCGCCTGGGCCAGATGAGCGTAGAGCGCACCCGCCAGCCCGGTAATGGCACAGGACAAGCTGAACGCCAGCGTTTTCGCGCGAGCCACATTGACGCCAAGTGCGCGAGCAGAGACCTCGCTGTCACGTACCGCCAGAAAGGACCGGCCCGAGGCGCTACGCAGCAGGTTCAGGTAGCCCAGCGTCACCAGCACCAGCACTCCCAGACAGAGATAATAAAAAGCCTCTGGCGTGGCGTAGCGATCGATCTCCATGCCAAACAGGCTGATTGGCGGAGCAAACACCCCGGCGACCCCGCCGGTCACCGGCTCGGCCATGATCGACACATCTTCCACGATGATGCTCAACGCCAGGGTGGCGATGCCCAGATAGATGCCGCTCATTCGCAGTATCGGCCGGGCAATGACGGCGCCGGCCACCCCGGAGGTCACCGCACTGGCCAGCAGCGCAGGCAGGAAATGCCAGCCTCGCTGCATCAGCGCCAGATTGGTAAAGGCACCGATCGCCATAAACGCGGCATGGCCAAGGCTGACCTGCCCGGTGTGGCCACTGATCAGCATCAGCCCCAACCCGGCCAGCGACCAGACCAGCACAGCGGTGAGCTCCCCCAGGTAGTAATTACCGAGCACCCAGGGCGCCGCCAGCAACAACGCTGCCAGTATCGCGTACTGGGCCATGTGCCAGCGGCCTTCAAACAGATTGATATCGTCGTCGTAACGGCTTTTAAAACGGTTGCTCATGGCCTACACCTTCTTCTGGCTGATCTGTGCAAACAGGCCACCGGGGCGCAGGATCAGCACCAGCAGCATCAGCACATAAGGAGCAATCTGACCGACGCCAGAAGGCAAGTAACGGCCCGCGAACGGTTCCACGATGCCTACCAGCAACCCGCCCAGTAACGCACCGGGCAATGACCCCAGGCCACCGATTACCGCAGCGGCAAACGCCTTGATACCAAACAGCAGCCCCACCGACGGCTCAACCGCCCCCTTGGCGGCGAACATGACCCCGGCAATGGCGGCCACCACCCCGGACAGGGCCCAGACAATGGCGTTGATCCGCTTCACCGGAATGCCCATGTAGTAAGCAGCCATCTGGTTCTGGCTGCTGGCCTGCATGGCCACACCAAGGCGGGTGCGGGCAAAGAAGAAATAGAGAATCGAGGTGAGGGCCACGGTGGTGGTGATGATCAACGCATCCACCACCGGAATAATCAGTTCACCGAATTGCCACACCTTGCCGACAAAGGGCGTTTGCAGGGAGGCGGGATCATGCCCCCAGATCACACCGGCGGCGAAACGCAGCAGAAAACCCAGAGCGATGGTGAGAATCACCATGGCGAACTGCGGCTGACCAAAAATGGCGCGCAATACCAGGCGATCCAACAGGTAACCAAAGATCCCTAGAATCAGGGCGGCCAGAGTAATGCCTATCAGGAATGGCAGGTCGGCGTACTCGGCATTGATGAAGGTAATGCCCAGAAAGGCCCCCAGCATCATCATGTCACCCTGCGCAAAGTTGACCGCTTCTGACGCTTTGTAGATCAGCACAAAGCCCAGTGCCAGCAACCCGTAGATGCAGCCGTTAGCGACCCCGCTGACCAGCAGCTGGAGTATATCCATGGTCCCTCTCTCCCGGGGGGTTTATTGTTCTGGTGTATTTTTATTCAGCTCTTTCGAGACTATCTGAAGCTTTACATTCTCTCCAGTATGTAAAATGTAACAAGGTTGGACAAAGAGCCAAAAACGTCACGGATCAGGCCGGAAAAGCGTTTTGGGGTCGGCGAACGCCAACGTGAAGAGAAAAAACAGGGCGGAACAGGGTGAAAAAGAGAGAGGAAAAGAGAGCAACAGGCCCGCCGGCCAGGCGTTAGCAGCAGAAGCGTTACCGAGGGTAACCCGTAAAGGGTTCTGCACTTTTACCTTCCAGCACATAGCCTGCCGTGCCGTATTCGGTATCTTGCGATGATACCGTCAAGGTGCCTTCCAGCCACATGGCATCCACCGCCAGATCCAGCGATGTCGACGGTACCCCATGCCGATAGCAAGCAGGCTGACCGGCACGATGATGGCGAGCATGACCAGATGAAAGAGTTCCTCGACACGGCCAAAAACGGATAACAGCCCGATGGCAAAGAGCCCCGCCAGGCTGGCGACACAGTGAATCATGCAGAGACTGGACAGGCCGATGGCCAAAGCGTCCAGGCGAAAACGTTGCATTATCGTCTCCCGAAAAACGATTGTTGTTTACGACGCCGCGCAATCCACGCAACGACCATGCACTTCCAGCAGGGGTTCGCGCTGAATGACAAAACCCACTTCGTCCAGGGTCTGCTGTAATGCGTCCACCGCTGACCCCGCCATGGGCGTTTCCTGAACGCCGCCGCACTGATCACACAAAAGGAACACCGTTCCCCTGTGCCCATGCTGGCAAGTGATGTGATCACAGGCCAGATACTGGTTGGTGGAGCTAAGCCGATGGGCCAGGCCTTGCTGAACCAGAAAATCCAGCGCTCGATACATAGTGGGCGGCTGCGCATTGCTCTGGTAACGAGCCTTGAACTGATCCAGCAGCTGATAGGCCGTTTGCGGACCACCCTGCTCCAGCATCAACGACATGACCTGCTTGCGCTGGGGCGTCATCCGCACGCCCTGCTTGAGGCATTGCTGTTCAGCGCTGTTAAGAATCTGCTCGGTACGACTCACTGCCATGTTTTCAGCCTAGATATCCAGAGTGACCAACAAGCGTTGCTGGCCGGGAGACATGGGCGGGGACCGATGGACCACGCCCGCTCCCGGATTATCCCGCCATGTCTCTCCTTTGAACAGGGCCACCTGCCCAGCCTCCAGCTGCTCCACGTGTTGTTGCTGGTAAAGCGCACTCTGATCACAGCCGGGCACTAAAAGCTGGTCCGAGACACGTGGGGAGGGCAACCACTGGCTGCCCGCCCCGCCATAGGTGCACAGCATGCGAACCGGGATCCGATCCACGTGGAAGCGTGGGCACATCGGTTTGCGCAACGCCGTCACTCGCAACCCGACTCCGTCAATCCCGAACAGACAGGCAACCATATCGGCTAACAAGAACAGGTCCTCTCTCAAGGGAGCATAGGTTGCGTGCGGCAGGGACCGCAGCAGGGTCGCTTCCAGCTGAGTGATGTCCAACCAGCTTTTCACCGCCAGCCGTTGCTCGCAGGCCAGGGCCACCACATCCTGCCCCACCGGGCTGGGCCGATCCCACACGGCCACTTGCACATCATCCTCGAAGATATCCGCGAGTACCGTCACCTCCGGTGCGCCTTGCCAGCCTGGCGGCGTGGTGGTGACCGTTTGAGCTTGCATCACCCTGCCACCTCCCATTGCGGGAAGGGATCGTCCAGCTGCTCCCACAGCGCCTTGCCCTGAAGCATTTCCGCTTCCGTCAGCAAGCAGGTATCCAGTGCCTTGCGGGTTTCGTCTGGCTGCAGGTTGTGGCCGATAAACACCAGTTCCTGGCGCATGTCGCCAAAAGGTTCCTGCCATTTCTCCATGATCAGCGCGCGGTATTCTTCGTCACTGGGCCAGTGTTGCTCCGGCACGCTTTTCCAGAACATGCCGGCCGGGCCATGGTGAACAATGTCACCGGCCTGGCTCCAGCTACCCGCAAAGTGTGGTCGGCTGGCCAGCCAGAAAAAGCCCTTGGAGCGCAGCAAGGTTCCCAACGGCCAGGGCTGCTGGAGGAAGTCCCAGAATCGCTGCGGATGGAACGGCCGACGCGCTTCATAGGTGAAACTGCTAATCCCGTATTCCTCGGTTTCAGGCAAATGCTCGCCACGCATTTCCTTTAACCACCCCGGCGCCTGCTGGGCTTTTTCAAAGTCAAACCGTCCTGTATTGAGCACCGCTTCCAGCGGCACCATGCCGTGGCGAATTGGCAAAATCCGGGCATCCGGGTTCAACAGCCGCAAGGTTGCCTGCAACACCTCCAGTTCCTTTTCTGTGACCAAATCCGTCTTGCTGATCAACAGCACATCACAGAATTCCACTTGCTCCACCAACAGGTCCACCACATTACGATGATCTTCATCACCAAGGTTTTCCTGCTCCTGCTGAAGCGTGCGGGTACTACGATAATCCCGCAGGAAGTTAACCGCATCGACCACCGTAACCATGGTGTCCAACCGGGCCACGGAGGACAGCCCTTCCCCGTTTTCATCTTCAAACGTAAAGGTTTCTGCCACGGGCAAGGGTTCTGAAATTCCGGTGGACTCAATCACCAGATAGTCGAAAGAGCCTTCCCTAGCCAGGCGGTTCACTTCCACTAACAGGTCCTCTCGCAATGTGCAGCAGATGCAGCCATTGCTCATTTCCACCAGTTTCTCTTCCGAGCGGTTCAGTGACACGTTCTGGTTAACCAGTGCCGCATCAATGTTAATTTCGCTCATGTCGTTGACGATGACGGCAACGCGCAGGCCACTTCGATTGTTGAGAATATGATTGAGGACAGTGGTTTTTCCCGCGCCGAGAAACCCTGACAACACGGTAACGGGAAGCTGGCGAATGGGGCTGGGTTGCTGGCTTGTCATGTCTCTATCCAGTTCGTTGATGGGCATAATGTCGTTCATTCTGCTCAAGGCGAGCCTTCACCTCGGCGCAGTATTCCGTAGTAGGACGGGCCAGCAGCCGCGGCAGACCAATGGGTTCACCACTGATTTTGCAGTAACCGTAATCCCCGTTTTCCAGCCGCCTCAGGGCGCCACGAACTTTCCCCAGCAAGGCTTCTTGGCGCGCCATAAAGCGTAGCTGATGGTGGCAGGTCTCCTCCTCGACAGCGGCGTCCAATGGGTCAGCCTGGGCCGGTGTCTGCAGATTATTTCTGGCACTGCCGATGTGCTGTTCGCAATCGTGAGCCAGGGCAGCAAGACGTTTGCGGAAAAACTGCCGCTGGCTGGCATTCATGTATTGCGACGCCTTCATGGTCAGCAGCGCCTTCTCACTGATGGTGCGAGGCATGATGCCCTCCTTTTTATGTTATGTTATAACATTGCATACCCAATCAACAACCTTCTCGGAGAAGAACCATGAGCTTTCCCCTGCCTGACTCCTATACCGAGTGGCGACATTGCATTACCGAAATATGCGGGATCCCACTTGGTGAGAGCTTTATCCGCGAAAGACTGGCCGCCCTGGACGACGACAACAACCACATGACCCGCAAGTTCATCGAGCTTTACGGCAGGAAACACTGGAAACAGACAAAAGACTGGTTTACCCGGGCACTGAACGACCAAGGAGAAAAGAATGATTCGCAGAAACCCTGATGGTGACCTGCCGGCCATTCATTCGGACGCCTTCGCGACTCTACCGCCATCATTTGCGGCAACCATCATTGGCGGGCAGATTGTCATGGCCGAGGAGGAAGCCATCCGAGTACCCAGCGGAAAACCGGTCGACTTTCTATCACGCACCCAGCCTGCGGAACCGGATGGTGTTTGACGCAAAAGGAGCACTCACAGAGATTCAGCCCACCAGAAACTCATCAAAATGGCGAATAACCCGGTCGGCAAGATGGCCATGGGCATTGAGGCCATCCGTGTCGAGATAAACACCGACCATGCCCGCATTGCGGGCTGCCAGCAGGTCATATTTAAAATCCCCCACGTAGGCAATGCTTGCAGGGGCCATACCCCATTCCCGGGCAATCGCGAGCAAGCCATCCGGAGCGGGTTTTGGCGGGGCATCTTCCCGTGCCAACACTCGCTGCACAGGAATATTCAGCCGGGCGACTGTGAGCTCGGCAATGACTCGGGCATTACAGGTAAGAATAGCCGTGGGAATCCCCATCACCGACAGCCTTTCAAGGCAGGATTGTGCCCCCGGTATCCAGGTGGCCCGCTCCGCCCCGGCACGTTCATATTCCAGTACCACGGCATGGGCCGCTGCCTGTTCACTGGCCGGCAAGGTGTCGATAAATTCCAGCACCCCCACATCCGGTGGGCAATTCAGGTGCGCACGGATGGCCGCAAAATCCAGGCGGGAATCCACCAGGGTGCCATCCAGGTCGAAAATGATGCCGTCGAAGCCCGGCAGGTTATCGGTCGTTGGCATGCTCACCCCGTCACCTCAACCGCCAGCAGCAACAACGAAGCGATTAACGGCACGGCCAGTCCTCCGTCAGCGACTCACCGCCTGTGGCCATCGCGGTGAGTTGCATGTCACTGTCGAAGATAAACCGCAGGCCCTTCTCACCGGGATCTTGCCAGTACACCGCCTTTACCGGCAATGAGCCGGGGCCTGCTTCCAGGGTTTCCTCCAGCTCCCCCTGATAAATCTCATATAAAGCCGGTGATTCGCCCAGCGCTACACCGGTATCAGTGCGAATGTTTGACGGGGGGTTAACGTCCAGCCGGGCAATGCGACTGTTTCTGAACTGAGCAGACAGCCCGGCAGGCCACAGATCGCTGCGCACACGGCCACAGGCACTTTGTCCCGATACAATATCCAACGGCACCTTGGTGGTCGCCTGCACACTGGAGAGGGTGTCGCCGATACAAACGTCGCCATAGCAGCCCGGAGACAACCGATACAGCGAGTCTTCACTGTCCAGCGTCAGTGTCACCGTCAGCGCCACGGCCTCAGAATCTGCCCCGCGTTCGGGGTCGCCAATTCGGGCGCGATAGTGGCTGGCCAGGTCCGGCGCCACATCTGAACCGACTGCCGGATAGGAAAAGCCCCCGCGAAAGGTGACGCAGAGCGTGTTGGCATCAGCATGCTGCTCTGCCAACAGCGCCCGGGACGCAGGAGTTGTACCGACACACAGTACCGGCTCCACCGAACGCCCCCAGGTATCCGGATAGCCTCGGTCGTCACAATAATCATGGGAAAAATCGAGCATGCAGCGGTGAGGAACGCTCTTGTGGGTAAACACGGTGAGATCAATCGTATTCCCTGCCTGCATCAACAGGGCTTCACTCACGTCTTCCCCCATGTGAACAAAATGGTCCATTTCCCAGCCGACATCCGTGCGCAGATCCAAACGCAAATCAGCATGTGGGCTGGAGGCAATCAACGGATTCGCTGACACCATCATCCCCAGCCCCACCAGTAATCCCCACTGGCACCGTCGCGCCTGCTGCGTCCATCGCTTCATGCTTTCCCCCGCTGCTCCGAATACCGGAAGCCCACTCCCTGTCATTGCCTCAAGGAAAGCAAATTCAGCCAGGCGACGCCAGCCCCTCCTGTCAGCCACAGGCCGGGGTAACGCAATGTGACCTCCCCCCATACACACCGGCTCTATTCTGGGTAATACTGAAGGCACTTTTTTTCAGGGAGTGATGCTTATGAAACGCCTAACAAAAGTACTGGCTGGCGCAGCCATTCTCAGTGTGGCCCCGCTGGCCAACGCGGGCTTCTATGTTGGCGCAGGGATTTATAATTCCGGCACCGACGAAAAAATCGACAATGTCGAGTTTGATGATGACGACACCTCCGGCGGCCTGTTTCTGGGCTGGCGTCCCATCGAACTGGTGGGCGCGGAAGTGGGTTATTACGACTTCGGTGAACTGGAAGCGGACAACGGCACCAAGATTGAAGGTGGCGCAGTCACCTTTGCCGGCCTGCTCAGCTTTGAACTCGGCCCCGTGGGCCTCTACGGCAAAGGCGGTGTGGCCAACACCGACTTCGACGTAAAGCACCCGTCCTTCAAGGATGATGAGTCCTCCACCGATGCCTTTGGCGGTGTGGGCGCCACCATTGATTTGATGGACAAGCTGTATGTGTATGGCGAGTTCATGCACTTCGACAACGATGCCGGGATCGACATGTTCGGCGCCGGGCTGCGCTTTCAGTTCTGATTCGACCCCTGGTAACAACAAACAAGCCACACGAATAACCGTGTGGCTTTTTTGTTTTCCGTGGATGAAAGTGAAAACACGTTCAAGCCGTTTGATTGGCTTATCGCGAAGACATCGCACCTTGCCAAACGCTCAACGCCGGATGCCTGACGCAAAAAACACAGCCTGAAAGGCTGCGGCTATCCCGGCAGCTCTTTTGAAGAGTGCGCAGGGAAAATCCTGTAATCCGTTTACGAAAAGAGCATGGATGTCTGCTTTTCAAGATTTGGATGCCAACGTCAACCGTCCAGCGGAACCGACGCGTTAACGGGCCTGAATTCTATCCAGCGCCTCAACCCGGTCTAATTCCTGGTCACTGAACATTTGCTGCTGCAAGCGCGCCAGTGCCGTCTCCTGATCCAGGTGCGATAACCCACTGTCGATAATCGCCTGTCGCTGCTCACGGTAGCCCTGATAACGTGCCTCCCACTGCGCGCGCTGCTGATCCAGCGCTTCCAGACGCGCGGCGCCATCCGCGCCAAACTGCTGCTCCCGTAACCGGCGAATGTCAGCCTCACTGGCCCCCTGCTCTCGCAACGCCTGGGTACGCGCCGCCAGCTGCGCCGGGCCGCGGGTTTCCGCCAGCATGCTCTGCATGGCAGCCGGCAACGATTGCGTCAGCCCCTGGAGCTGTTGTTGTCGCTGGGTATCGCTGAGAGAAGCGTTATCGAGGATATCCTGACGGTCAGCCATATAACGGTCGTAAGCGATATCCATGCCGTAGAATGCCTCCGCCGCTTGCTGGCCCAGGTAAGCGACTTGCAGATCGTGACGCTGTTTGACCGCAGTGCGGATGCTGGCAGGCGAACCATCATGGGGAGGCAATGCCGCCATCGCCTGCCCCAGTGCCATGTATTGCTGGAAAAACTGCCAAGCCTCGTTCGCGGCCTCGGCCGGAAGAGACGCCTGCAGATAACTTGCCAGGCGCGCCTGACAATCTTCCAGAGACTCTTCCCCCTGGGCGGACAGGAAATAATCGAACACCCGACGCAGGTCCGGCGTTACTACTAACTCACCGTCCGCTGTGGTTTGCAGCTGGCCATCGACCTCGGTGCCGCGCAGCGATGCCGGCATGGCAGCCAGTGTTTCCGCGTGGCTCAAAGCAGCCTGAAAGCTGTCGGCAGCAGGCGCTGCACCCGGGGTATTCGAGCCGGGAAACAAGGCAACGTTCTGCACGCCGCTACTGCTGCCCGGGACCGTGGTAACCGGCGCCCGGCAAACGCCACGGCCAATACAACCACAAGCAGGACAAGCGCCCACTGAATACGTGACATGATGTTCTCCTTTTTATTTCATGCCGTGACAACGGCACTGATGGACAGCTTAGCCCTCCAGCGCCATAAGCCGACTAAAGAACGGAGAGGCTAGCATGGCCTCCCAATCTTCCCGCTGCCCAAGCATGCTCACACACAGACGGGCCATAACGGTGATATAGCGGGGCATGTCCGTGTGTTCTGCTTCCGCACAGAACTGGTACCCCAGATGCTCGATGCCCTGCACCAGGGTTTTCAGCGCCAGGCTATCCGGTGGCGTACGACCATGGGCCTTCATGGCTTCGTGGAGAATCATGACAATGCGCTCGTTATGCGCATCGCGGTAACGCGATACCGGCGAAGACACATCATGCAACTCCCGAAAACGGGCAATCATCAATGGCCCCAATGAGCGCCCCCAGTTCAAATAGCCACTCAAGGCCATCGGCAGATAGTCATAAAAGGCTTTCTGGGGCTGGGCAAACACTTTCACAAACAAGCCTTCCACTTCTGCATTGCAGCTTTGCACAATCTCATCAATCACCTCGGGCGCAGAGGCGAAATACTTATAGAAGGTCGGCCGGGAAATGCCCGCTTCCTTGAGTATTCGTTGCACGGTGGTGCCATGCATGCCCTGTTCGCCATAGACCGTGCGCCCCGCCGCCAAAATCCGCGCACGTGTTGCCTCAGCCTTGCTGTTGCCCGCTACGCCCCCCCGACGCTGCGCCGCTCCCTCACTCATCACCAATCGCCTTTATTAACACCAGTGTTACTTTACAGACATTTCGCCACATAACCATAAGCTCACTACAAACCGCTGTTTTCAATGAAAATAATCGAAAAAAAGACCGTGCACAGTTAACACCGGGGAGACATTTCCTTATAACAGATTAATATTAACACCGGTGTTAACTTTTGATTTCATCTGCCTTAAGGTGTTCACACTCCCTGACCAGGGAACGCTCGGCGCAGAAACGGCAGTACCGCCGATAACAATAACGAGCCAGGTAAAAATACAATGACTATTCCCTTCAAGGCGCTCACCAGAGCGTTGAGCCTTATGCTGTTCCTGTTAAGCCTGTCAATGAGCATGCCAGCCCAGGCAGGCTGGTTTGACTGGCTATTCAAGGATACCTACACCGAAACCCGTTATCCCATTGTTCTCAGTCATGGTTTATTCGGTTTCGACGATATCGTCGGCTACAACTACTGGTACCGGATCCCGGAAGAACTGCGTCGTAGCGGTGCCGAAGTCTATGTGACCCAGGTTGCCGCCGCCAACAGCACCGAAGTACGCGGCGAACAGCTGGCCCGACAGGTCGAGGATATTCTCGCCGCCACTGGCGCGCAGAAAGTGAACCTGATCGGGCACAGCCATGGCGGCCCAACGGTACGCTATGTGGCCTCCGTTTATCCACAGTATGTCGCCTCTGCCACCTCTGTAGCCGGACCGCACACCGGTGCACGCATGGCCGATGTCCTGTTGGGCGTACAGGAAAACCTGCCGCTCACCGCCGAACTTCTCGGTGACATCGTCAACGCGGCGGTCGGCTTTCTCGACCTGATTTCCGGCGGCGGATACGACCAGGATTCCCTGGCGGCGTTGTATTCCCTGTCCACACAGGGCAGCAGCGAATTCAACAGCCACTACCCGGAAGGGCTTCCCCAACAGGCCTGCGGCGAAGCCCCGGAACAAGGCAGCAACGGCGTCAGCTACTACTCCTGGTCCGGCGCCAAACCGCTGACCAACGTGCTGGACATCAGCGACGCCGGCATGGGCCTGCTTGCCCTGCTCTATCTGGGCGAAAAAAATGACGGCCTGGTTTCCAGCTGCTCCAGCCACCTGGGCCTGGTGATTCGTGACGATTACCGCATGAACCATCTTGATGAAGTCAATCAAGTGGCCGGTCTGGTCAGCCCCTTTGAGACCAACCCGGCCAGCGTCTTTCGTCAGCACGCCAACCGTTTGAAAAACCGGGGGCTGTAATTCCCCACACACGCTAATCGGGAGAGCTCGGGGCGCCATCTGGCGCCCTTTTTTATGCCGCTTTACGCTATGGGCCAGACCTCATTTACGTGAAAATTATCGCTGTACCCACTCAACAGGCGGTCGATATTTTCTTTTTCAGATTGATGAAACCCATTTCTCACTTGCAGGTCATATACTCGCCTCCGCACGCCTCACCCATGAACACTGCCAGCGCTTGACCTCAAGTCAGGTTGAGGCTTTAGGCTACCGTTTCGTTTCGCGCCTCACCGTGTCGAAAAACCGGCAGCAGGAACGACCAGATAGAGCCCCTGTTACGAGGAAAGATGATGTCTACCGTTTACCAACCCGCCACCCGCCGCGAGTGGCTGGGGCTTGCTGTTTTGATGCTGCCCACCGTACTGCTGGCACTGGATATGACAGTGCTGCATCTGGCTGCCCCTCATCTCAGTGCTGACCTGCAGCCCACCAGCGCGGAGCTGCTGTGGATACTGGATATCTACGGCTTCATGATCGCCGGGTTTCTGGTGACCATGGGCACGCTGGGCGACCGGATTGGCCGGCGGCGCCTGCTGCTGACCGGTGCCACCGCCTTTGGTATTGCCTCTGCCATGGCGGCCTTTGCAACCAGCGCAGAAATGCTGATTGCCACCCGCGCCCTGCTCGGCATTGCCGGGGCCACGCTGATGCCCTCCACCCTGTCGCTGCTGCGCAACATGTTCCAGGTCGAGCGCGAGCGCACCCTGGCCATCACCGTCTGGATGACCGGCTTTATCGTCGGCAGCGCCATCGGCCCGTTGGTCGGCGGTGCATTGCTGGAATTTTTCTGGTGGGGATCGGTGTTCCTGCTCGGTGTGCCAGTGATGGTGTTGCTGCTGATCTGTGGCCCCCTGCTGTTGCCGGAATTCCGGGATGAAGAGGCCGGCGCCCAGGACTGGACCAGCGCCCTGTTATCCGTGGCCATGGTGCTGGCCGTGATTTACGGCCTCAAGGACATGGCGCGCAACGGCATTACCGCAATGCCGCTGATCAGCATAGCCGCGGGATTACTCGTCGGGGTGATTTTCGTCCGCCGTCAGCGGCGCCTGACAGACCCCATGTTTGATCTGGCGTTGTTTGCCAATCGCACCTTCAGCACCTCTGTTGCCGCCATGCTGCTAACCATTCTGGCGCTATCCGGTGCCTGGTTGATGGTCTTTCAGTACCTGCAAGGGGTGCTGGATCTGTCACCGCTGGAGTCCGGGCTGGTGATGCTGCCGCCTGCCGTGCTGCAAACTGCCGCCTCGTTACTGGTACCAAGGCTGGCGGGCCGACTGCCCCACTGGAAGCTGGTCAGTGCAGGGCTGGTGATGGCATCGATCGGCCTGCTGTTAATGCTCCCGGTACAGAACCCGTCGCATATTCCCCTGCTGATTGCAGGCATGACCATCATGGGCATTGGCGTCATGCCAATGATGATTCTCGGCACCGACATGGTGGTCAGTGCCGCTCCTGCCCGTAAGGCCGGAGCGGCCTCCGCTACATCGGAAACCGCTACCGAACTGGGCATGGCGCTGGGTATCGCCGTGATTGGCAGTATTGGCGCAGCGCTGTACCGCAACCACATGCTGACAGCCATGCCCAAGGGGTTAAGCGACACGCTCGCCCTGGCGGCAGGCGACACCCTGGGCGGCGCGATCGGTGCCGCCGCCCAGCTGCCTGACGACATCGCGCAACCGCTCATGGCAGCGGCCAAAACCGGCTTCAATCTGGCATTGCATGCCAATGCCGCCATCGGCGCCGTGATACTGGCGCTGACAGCGATGGGGGTCGTGGTCATGCTACGGCGCATACCGAATGATGAGAACGACAGCGCCCAGGAGCTGACGCCATTGGCTATTTCACCCGATCAAGAATAATACGGGTTTCGCCGTCATCCGACGCCTGGCCGAATGCCGCCACCAAGGTGGGGCCTTCTGCCAGGCGTACCCGCTGGCGCACTCGGTGGCGCCCTTGCGAGCCGGGTCGGTAGGCAATATCCAGCACAAACCCTTCGTCACCCCGGCGCTCGATATCAATGCGATAATTGTCACCAACTGCCTGCCAGCGCCGTCGCTCCGCATCTGCCCCCACGCTGCCATATAGGCGTATGACCCAATCCCGGCCACCATCGCGTGCCACCTCCGTCACCCGTAGACCATTGTCAGGCACGCCCACCCGATCCAGCAGAAACACATGAAAGGCACTGGCGATTGCCACCATACACACCACCGCACTGAGCCAGAGCCGCCACCCCATTCGCATCGCTGTTTCAACCCTCACCGTTACTGCCTGACTGTCGCTGACGCACCGTTTATCCCGTCATTGTTTCAATTACGTATCTGACTGTCACAGTGTAATTGTAATTCAGCAGCAACAGGCGTTTAGTAGAAGGCAGGACCATGGATAAAGGTGATATAACAATGAAAATGCACATCATGCCCGTCCGTCGCAACCTGAAATTTCACGTGCCGGACGACACCGTTCTGAACTGGCACGACAAGGGCCCGGGCATTTCCCAGTTCTTCAATACCCTCTCGCTGTTTTTCCCGGAAGGGGAGCGTTTCTTCATCAACAGCGTGCGCAAATACCGCGATCAGATCGATGACCCGGAATTACAGGAAGCCGTGCGCAATTTTATCGGCCAGGAAGCCATGCACGGCCGCGAGCACGAGGACTACAACCAGAAGATGGTCGCCGCCGGTTTACCGGTGGATAAACAGGAGGCCATCGTTACCCGGTTGCTAAGCCTGATTTCCCGTTTCCTGCCCAATGCCATGCAGCTTTCCGCCACCGTGGCACTGGAACATCTCACCGCCATTCTGGCCGATGTTCTGCTGCGTGAACCGGAGCTGATTGATGGCTCGGACCCGCAATACCAGAAGCTCTGGCATTGGCACGCACTGGAGGAAACGGAACACAAGGCGGTGGCCTTTGATGTCTTTATCACCGCCTTCGGCAGAGGCTTCAAATCCTGGCTACTACGTGCCAGCGGGCTGGTGTTGGCCACGGTGATTTTCTTCTCGCTGTTTTATCCGTTCTATGTGATCAACATGTACAAGACCGGCAAGCTGTTCAGCCTGAAAGACTGGTGGACGTCATTCAAATTTCAGTGGCTCAAACCCGGCGGGTTACGGCGGGTGATTATTCCCTGGCTGGACTGGTTCAAACCCGGCTTCCACCCCTGGGATCACGACAACCGCGAGTTTCTGGCAGAAATGGACAGCCTGATCGGCGATGTGGATGGCTACGACAAGGGCACAGCCGCATGACCGCCTGACGGATAACGCTCACTCAAGCACGCGACGAACCACAAAAAAAGCCCCGCAGTTGCGGGGCTTTTTTGGTTCGTCATCGTGATGGGCATCACTACATGTGAATGCCGCACTCGGTTTTCTTGTTGCCTTTCCAGCGCCCTTCACGGCCTTCACCCTTGAAGGTGCAGTGGCTGCAGCCAATAGAGTCGAACCCTTGCTCCACCAGCGGGTGAAACGGCAAGTCGTGCTCCTTGATATAGGCGTCACGCTGTTCCTTGGTGACATCAATCATCGGGTTGAACTTGATCATGCCCCGACGTTCTTCGAACACTTCCAGGCCAGCACGGTGTTCGGTCTGCCACCCCATCAGGCTGGAAATCCACAGATCGTAGTCTTCCTTGGCTTCTTCCAGCGGGTTGACCTTGTTCACCTGGCAGCACAGGTCCGGATCGGTTTCCCACATACGATTTTCCTGGGACACCTGATGGTGATCCGGGTCCGGGGTCACATCGACTACCTGCAGACCGAATTTCTCGACCAGATAATCCCGGTACTTCAGGGTATCCGCAAAGTGGTAGCCCGTGTCGATAAAATGCACCGGCTGCTCAGGACGGATGGTCGAGATAATGTGCAGGAAATACGCAGAAGTCGCCGCAAAAGACGAGGTCACCATGATGCGATCCGGCGGAAAATCCTCGTAGACACGACGAATGCGCTCCGCAAAGCTCAGCGGGCGATAGACACGGTTCAGCTCCTCCAGCGTCTCTTTGGACAAGCCGGCGGTATTGTCACCAAAACGTGTAATCAGCTGTGCACTACCCATGATCTACAGCACCTCAAACGGGAATGTCGAGGTGCCATGATAGGAATTCAAGGAAGAATATAAAGGAATATATAGTGATACTTTTATAACGAAACGGGATATGGGCGACATGGCACGACGCCAGGTCGCTGCCATCGCCCCACCCCGTGGTACGCTATCAGAACGAGTAATTCACGCCCAAACCAATCAGCTCCTGCTTGCCAAAATCGTTGTCGACCAGGCGCAGATACTCGACATTCAGCGTGGAGTGCTGGCCCACGCCCAGGTCGAAGCCGCCCCCATAGGAGCTGCCGTCATCACGTTGGGTGGTGCCGTTGATATCATTCTCCACATACCCGTAGCCGCCAATCAGATACGGCTGAACCGGCCCTTCCAGAGGCGGGGTCAAGCGCGCATAGGCGCCGTAGAAAAAGTCGTTCTCCACATCGATATTGCGATAGGAATCATCGCTCAGCCCGGCCCCCAGGCGCAGTTCCGCACTGACCAGCTCGTGCAATACCATCCCGCCGCGCAACGTCAGCGCAGTGAGTTCCGCGTCGCTGACCGCACCACGGTCAATTTTCATCAGGTTGACCTGGGCACCCGCGTACATCTCTGCCTGTACCGCCACGGCGCCCACCAGCAAACCGACCGATACTGCGCCACGCGCGATGTTGCGGGCAGACAAAGGGAATGAACTCAGCATCCTGCTCTCCTCGTTATGATTGTTATAGATCGCTAGTCTCTGATTCGTAGCGTTCCTGTCCCTTATTGAAACGATTAACCGCCTGAATTGAAAGCGTTGTCTGAACTCAGGAACACGCTTGATCCACACCGCATACGCGAACTGCTTCACTGTGAATCACGATTTAACATTTCAAGCCGAACTTACACGCTGACGGCGGTCGGACTTTCCAGTGCCGCCGTATTTTGGCTTCGGCCACTTTTCGGTAACACCGTAATCCCCGGCAATTTCGGGGGCGATTGACAAGGAGATATAGCATGAGCAAACGGATGATGGCGCTCGGCGCCCTGATGATTTCCGCGACTTTCACAGGCACGGCCACCGCGCAGCAAGCCGGTGCCCCCGCGTCACAAGCGCCACAGAGCCAGCAGCAGCAACAGATGCAGCAACAGCAAATGCAGCAGCTGCCCAAGGCGTCTGAGTTCAGTGACAAACAGCTCGATGCGTTTGCCGATGCGCAGAAGGACATGTCCGGCATCCAGCAGAAATATTCCAAGGAACTGCAGGCCAAAAAAGACCAGCCTGAAGAAGCCATGAAAGTGCAGAAGGAAGCACAGGAAAAAATGGTGGAAGCCGTGAAGGACAGTGGCCTGGAATTAAGCACCTATAACCAGATTGCCCAACTGGCCCAGTACGATGCGGACTTCCGCACGCGCATTCAGGAAAAAATGTAATCCTGAGCGCAGCAAAACGCACAACGCCGGCATTCGCCGGCGTTGTTGTTTCTATAAGGTACTAATGCCTCAGGCGGACATCAGAAGTTGGTTACCACACCCAACCAGTAACGTCGGCCATCTTCCACATAGCCGTATTCTTCATAGAAGATTTCCTTGTCGGCCAGGTTATAAATGCCTGTGTTAAGTTTGGTCTGCGGTGTCAGCTGGAAACCAATCCCCGCATCCACCAGCGTATTGGATGGCGCAATGATGGCGCTGTTTGACGGCCCCGTGGTCGGCTGGCTTTCCTCACCGCGGTAACGCACTGTCGCCCAGGGTGAAACGGTATCTGTCGCTTGCCAGTCCACGTTCAGGCTGGCCAGATGTTCCGGCAGCTGATTCAGTGGCTCGCCTTTGTATTCCCCGGATTTCTGTTCGGAATCGGTATAGGTATAGCTCAGGTTGATGGACACCACCCGCGCCAGCGTGGTGGACAGCGCCGCTTCCACCCCCTGGGTTTCTGCTTCATCCACATTGACCCGATAGGTGGGATCGGAACCGAACTGGTTCGGACCGTCCGGGCAGATGCTGATGGGGCAGGTAATACGGGTAATCTTGTCCTTGAAGTCGTTATGGAACACGGTGACGTTGGCCATCAGCGACCGGCCAGCGTTGAAGTACAGGCCCAGCTCCTGGTTAACAGAGGTTTCCGGTTCCAGGTCCGGGTTACCGTAGATGTTCCCGCCACGGCTGACCTGCCCCCAATCCGGCGTAATTTCCCGCAACGAGGGAGACCGGAAGCCAGTGGAGACACCGCCCTTCAGCGTCCAACGCGGACTGAAACCCCACACACCATAAAGACGCGGGCTCACATGGGTGCCGTAATCCCTGTCATCATCCATCCGTGCGCCTGCGGTCACCGAAAAGGTATCGGTCAACATCCACTCGTCTTCTGCGAACAGGGCATACTTGGACGTGTCGACCTTGGTGCGGTCCGAGATCCGGTTGGTGGTCTTGTCCTGCAGTTCTTCTTCAATAAAATCCGCCCCCACCGTTACCATATGGTTGCCCATCGGCATCACCAGCGCCGTCTTGGCATTGGTGTTGGTAATGGTGATTTCACGGCCTTCATTTTCTGCTTCTTCGCGCTGGATGTAGGTATCCGAGGTGCCAATGGCCCAACGACCGGTGTGCGTCAGCGCGAAGGATTCACGGTTATGGTCACTGAAATTGTCGGTACAGCCACCACGACAACCGGTGGACGCAGCGCTACGCCCCATCAGCCCCTGGCGACTGTCCTGTGTACGCGTCGCCTCCACGGAGAAATCATGATTATCAGTGGGAGTCAGGCTTAATTTCGCAGTCAGGTTGCGCAGGTCTTTCTGTTCATAGCCATCCACAAACAGGTCTTCCTGGCGGTTATAAAAGCCGCCATACACCTGCAGGCCGAGCAGGTCTTCTTTCAACGGGCCACTCAGGCTGAAGTTCCCCTGCTGGCTGTCGCCGGAGCGCGAATCATCCTGGATGATGGCGTCCAGCTGCACAGAACCGCCCCACTCTTTCTCAACCTTGCGGGTAATGATATTGACCACACCGCCCATGGCATCGGAGCCATACAGGGTGGACATGGGGCCACGGACCACTTCGATACGCTCAATGCTCTGCAGCGGCGGCAGCCAGCTCTGCTCGAACCCGGCGCTGCCGTTGGGTCGGCTTTCCCGGGTGGACACCGGCTTGCCATCGACCATGATCAGGGTATACGAGGACGGCATGCCGCGAATCACGATATCGGTACCGCGATCACCGGAACCACCACCGGTGACAATCACGCCCGGGACATCACGCAAGGCGTCCGTGGTGTCCTGGTAGAAGCGCTCTTCGATCTGCTCCCGGTTGATCACACTGATCGACGCCGGTGCATCTTCCACCTGCTGAACATACCCCCCTGCCGTCACGGACACTTGCCCCAGCTCGTGCACCTCATCCTCTGCCCAGGCGGCGCCACTGGCAGCCGCCAGTGCCAACGCCAAAGTCCCCAAACGCATTCCCATGGTCTTTACTCCTCAAAGGTAAGCAACAACATCAAACCGGAGTGCAAACCGCCCCCTTTCACCGCGCGGCCTGACAGGCAAGCGGCGAAGAATCGATGCAGTTCCCCCGGAAAACAGGCCATACAGGGCCCAGGAAGCAGCAATGAATCCACTTCACGAAACGGAATGATATTGATTCTTATTTGTAACGAAAGGAGATTTACAATTTATACAAGTGGCGGGGCAGGCAACCGCATATGCACGCACAGGCCCGGGGTGCCGTTGTGTGCCCACAGCTCACCGCCCAGCCGCTCTACCGCACGCCGGGCAATGCTCAACCCCAGCCCAAAGCCGCTACGGTCAGCCCGGGCGGCATCCAGACGCACAAAGGGCGCAAAGATTCGGTCGAGCTTGTCGTCCGGCACCCCCGGCCCCTGATCCACTACCTGCAGGTGCCAGGCTCCCTCTTCCCATTGCCCAAGCAATTGCACGGTCCCCTGCTCCGGAGAATGGCGAATGGCATTGCGGACCAGGTTCTCAAACACCTGGGCCAACACATTCAGGTTGCCGTACACCAGAGCGTCGTCCGGCAGCGCACAGGGGAAACGGCACTTGTCCCAACCACTTTCGAACGCCGCATTTTCAACAATCATCTCCCACAGCGCCGGCAGCGACAGGGATTCCAGGCCGGAGGTTCCGGTGTCGGTGTCCTGCCATCCCAGTGCCAGGGTGTCATCGACCAGAGTGCGCATGTGGTGCAGCTCCTGCTCCACCCGCTGACGCAATTCGTTTTCGCTCATCTGGCTTTCCAGCGCCACGGACAAACGGCTCAAGGGGGTGCGCAATTCATGGGACATGTCGTTGAGCAATTGCCGCTGGGTGTCCAGCATCCCGGACACCTGTTCCGCCATATGATTGAAACTGCGGGCCAGCTCCCCGAACTCATCCCCGCGTGTTGCCAGCGGGCCGGTCACGCGTGCCTGGGTATCATCCTTGAAGCCCAACACTTGCGCCTGCAGGGCTTTCAAGGGCACACGAGCACGCCAGAACAACAGCCCACCCAGCAGTAACGCAGACAACGTGGGCATCCCCACCAGCAGCAGATTTTCGACCCAGGGCCAGTAGGTGCCCGGGCGCAAACGGGGAGGTAACTGCATCAGCAGGCTGCCCTGTTCCGGCGCGACGGGAAACGGCACGCCCAGGTACGGCATCTTCTTGCCGTAGCGAAAACTCATGCGGCTATCCACGCCACGCTGAAAGCGCAACCCAGCCCGTTCCTGCTCGGTCAACCGGACACTGCTCAGCGACTGGTCTGTGGCACTGATAACAGCGATGTCACCCGCTTCACGCGCCCTCATGTCCGCCAGCCACTGATCCACTCCCGCCTGGCCGCCGGTCAGCCAGGCCTGCTCCGCCGCCGCGGCATAACCTTGCATAATGGCAATCGCCCGCTCGTTCAACAGCTGGGCATCATCGCGCAGGACACCGGTAATGCGCGTGCCTACCACCATGGTACTCACCGCGACAATCACCAGAACCAGCGCCAGGCGCCAAAGAAGGGAATAACGTTTCAGCATCACAGAGCGTCGGTGATCAGGGTATAGCCCTGCCCCCAGACTGTTCGCACCGCGGATTCCGGGGCGCCAACGTCACGCAATTTGCGACGTACATGGCTGATGTGCAGATCCAGGCTACGGTCATGGCGACCACAGCCCCGGTGCAACACCGCCTGGTAGAGAAAAGGTTTGCTGAGCACCGCATCACGGTGCTCCAGCAACACCTGAAGCAACCGGAATTCGGTGTTGGTGAGGCCCAGGTCCGTGTGTCGGTAAAACGCCACCATGTCATGCTCGCGCAGCACCAGCTTGCCCACGGATTCCAGCCCTTCGTCTTCCGGACGGACTCGTTCCAGCGCTACCCGCCGCAACACCGCATCCGCCCGCACCGCCAACTCCGCCATGCTGAACGGCTTCGGGAGATAATCATCCGCCCCATTAATCAGGCCCTGAATACGGGCCTGCTCATCCCCCAACGCAGACACCACGATCACTGGCACCGGGCTTTGCTGGCGCAGGGCATTGAGCAGCTCCAGCCCATTAAGCCCGGGCAACAGGATATCCAGCAGCACCAAATCGTAGTCACCGGAGGCTGCCGCCTCCAGCCCCGCCGGGCCCTCCGCGCACAGGGATACCAGATAGTGACGCTCGGAAAAGTAGTCACGCAGATGGCCGCTTAGTACCGCATCATCTTCGATGACCAGCAGGCGGGCAGGAATTTGGGCAATGGCATTCATTCACGAATGATAAGAATTATCATTAAGGCAGGCCAGCTTTTTATTGAATAGAATTCACTCAACCCCGCCTGTCATTACATTCTTTACGAAGATTGCTGTATTTAAACATAACCATTCTCATTAACATCTCCCCCTCTGCTGCGAACGACCGAACGCCACCGTGAATAAAAAACGCAAAGCCTTCTGGCTGAAACAACTCCATCAATGGCACTGGGTGACCTCTGCGATCTGCCTGATCAGCCTGGTGTTGTTCAGCCTGACCGGGATCACCCTCAACCACGCCAGCCAAATCAGCGCCGATCCGGTCATCCGCGAGCATCAGGGTGAGCTACCCGCCGAACTGTTATCCGCGCTCGCGGAGCAAAAGAACGGCCCGCTGCCCGCCGCCGTCCAGCAATGGCTGGCGCAGAAAATGCATTTGCAGCACACCAGCGGGGAACCGGAATGGGCCGCCGACGAGATCTACCTGCCCATGCCACGCCCCGGCGGTGATGCCTGGCTGGCCATTGATATGAATAACGGCACGGTACTCGCAGAAACCACAGACCGGGGCTGGATCGCCTTTTTCAATGACCTGCACAAAGGCCGCCACACCGGCGCCGTGTGGATCTGGTTTATCGATATTTTTGCCGTGGCCAGCCTGCTTTTCGCGTTCACCGGCCTGGGCCTGATGATGCTTCACGCCAAACGGCGCCCGGCCACCTGGCCGGTCACCGTGGCCGGGCTGGTGCTGCCCTGGTTGTTGATCGTGTTTTTCATGCACTAAACACCGCCATTTAAGACAAGAAAGGACCTTCCCATGCGCTTGCGTTACCTCGCTCTGCTCCCCCTGCTAACCAGCCAGGCCCTCGCGGATACCTTTTCGGTGGACGTGGAAGTACCGCGTAAGCGCGTGGCCGAATACCACGCCCCCTATGTGGCCTTCTGGGTGGAAAACGCCGACCGCAGCACCCTGGAACCACTGGGGCTGTGGTACGACGACCAGGAAAAATGGCTCAAGGATATCCGCCAGTGGTGGCGACGCACCGGTCGCAGCCAGTCCGCCCCCTATGACGGCCTCACCGGCGCCACCCGCTCACCGGGCACGCACACCGTGGATTTCAGCAAACTGGACGCCCTGCAATCCCTGCCCGCCGGTGAGTACACCCTGGTGGTGGAAGCCGCCCGGGAAGTGGGGGGCCGCGAAGTGGTGAAACTGCCCTTCCAGTGGCCAGCCGAAAAAACACCGCAGCAACAACAGGTTAAAGGCACCGACGAACTGGGCACCGTGACCCTGACCGTCTCTCAATAACACCGACTACTCAAGGAGCACCACCATGATCCGAGTCCGTTTCCATCAAGCCGCACTGGCCGCCTTGGTGCTGGCCACCGCCCTGCCCGCCCAGGCCCACAAGCTGTGGCTACTGCCCAGCCATACCACCGTGTCCGAGCCCCAGTGGATTACCGTGGACGCCAGCATTTCCAATGAGATCTTCGGTTTCGAGCGGGCCTACCCCGTCGACGGTCTGCAAGTCACCGGCCCCGACGGCAAGCCCGCCACCGTGGACAACGCCACCAGGATGCACACCCGCAGCGTGTTTGACGTACAGCTGGAACAGGAAGGCAGCTACCGGATCAGCGTGGCCCAACCCGGCTATTTCGTGTCCTATAAAGTGGATGGCGAACGCCAGCGCAGCCGGGGCAAAGACGCGGACAAGCTGCTGGCAGAGCTGCCCAAAGACGCCACTGACGTCAAACTGCTGGAAGTGCTCAACCGTCTGGAAACCTATGCCACCCTGGGCGCACCCAACAAAACCGGCCTGAAACCCACCGGCAAAGGCCTGGAGCTGGAACTGCTGACCCACCCCAATGACCTCTACGCTGGCGAAACCGCCCAGTGGAAACTGCTGCTGGACGGCAAAGCGGCTGCCGGCATCAAGGTGGAACTGGTCCCCGGCGGCACCCGCTACCGTGACAGTCAGGAAGACTGGTCCGTCACCAGCGATGACAAGGGCATCGTCAACATCCAGTGGCCCGCCGCTGGCCGTTACTTCCTGGAAGCGGGCACCGGCGACAAGAACGTCAGCAACCCAAAAGCCGCCGAGCGCTACCTGCAGTACCTGGGCACCGTTGAAGTGCTGCCCATGTAAGCGAGCTCTAACGTGGCCCCGCCCAACCGGGCGAGGCCACCCCAAAGCCGCCAATTTCGTACCGTTCAGCCCTGAGCCCTGCCCATATTCCCGCGCTTGCACCTTCTGAGCCAGCCGGGCTACCCACTTTCATCTCACCTTGGTGATTGGCGAAAAAACGTGCAATTTGCGCATTAGCTGCGTATACTCCGCGCCCTCGCCGACCCTCGCTCGGCCCCTCCCCCTAATCCATAGGTACTACATGTCAGATTCCCGTTCCGGGTTCGCCTCTTTAGGCCTGCCCGAGGTTCTGCTCACTGCGATCGCCCGTCAGGGCTTCGAGCAGCCTTCGCCGATTCAGGCGCAAGCCATCCCGCTGTTGCTGGATGGACACGATCTTCTGGGCCAGGCACAAACCGGCACAGGTAAAACGGCTGCGTTTGCATTGCCCCTTTTGGCCCGTCTGGATCCGACCCTGCGTGAACCGCAGATGCTGATCCTGGCCCCTACCCGCGAGCTGGCTATCCAGGTCGCCACTGCGTGTGAAGAATTTGCCAAAGACATTAAAGGTCTGCAGGTTCTGCCCATTTACGGCGGCGGTGAATACCGCACCCAGCTGAAAGGCCTGCGCGGCGGCGCTCAGGTTATTGTCGGCACCCCCGGCCGCGTCATGGATCACATGGAACGCGGCTCCATGAAACTGAACAACCTGAAAGCCCTGGTGCTGGATGAAGCCGATGAAATGCTCCGCATGGGCTTCATCGACGATGTGAAATGGGTACTCGAACGTACTCCCGATGACTGTCAGCTGGCGCTGTTCTCCGCCACCATGCCGCCGGTCATTCGCAAGGTTGCCGACCAACACCTCAAGCAACCCAAACTGGTTCGGATCGACAATGGCGGCGCCACCACCGGCACCACCATCCGCCAGCGTTACTGGCCGGTGGCCGGGCTGAACAAGCTGGACGCCGTATGCCGGATTCTGGAAGCCGAAGAACACGATGCGGTGCTGGTTTTCGTGCGCACCAAGCAGGCCACTCTGGAACTGGCCGAGCAGCTGAACCGTCGCGGCCTGCGTGCCGAAGCCCTGAACGGCGATATTCCCCAGCAGCAACGGGAAAAAACCGTACAGCGTTTGAAAGACAAGCGTTTCGACCTGCTGATCGCCACCGACGTGGTCGCTCGCGGTCTGGACGTGCCGCGGATCACCCACGTGGTGAACTACGACATGCCCGGCGACCCGGAAGCCTATGTGCACCGTATTGGTCGTACCGGCCGTGCCGGGCGCCAGGGTGATGCCATCCTGTTTGTGGCCCGTCGCGAGCAACATGTGCTGCGTCAGATCGAGCGCATTACCCGTCAGAGCATCGAAAAGATGGCGCTGCCGTCCGTGGATGACCTGAATGCCAAGCGCATTGCCCGCTTCCAGGAACAGCTGGCTGGCTTCACCTCTGGAACCAACGTTGATGAAGCCCGCGCGCTGGTCAACCAGCTGCGTGACGCCATGGACATCAGCGACAACGACATGGCTGCCGCCCTGGCCACCATGATGTTCAAGCGTGAGCCGCTGATCCTGAAAGAACCGAAAATGGTGAAAGAGCCGCGCCGTCGCGAATCCGCCCACGTGGGTGGCCGCCGTGAAGAGCGTAACCCGCGTAACCGGAACGACAAGGGTCGCAGCGACAAGACCATGCGCCGCTACCGGATCAAGGTCGGCCACGACCACGGCGTGAAGCCGGGCAACATTGTTGGCGCCATTGCCAACGAAGCCAAACTGCCTAGCCGCCTGATCGGCCCGATCAAGATCCACCAGGACCACAGCACCGTGGAACTGCCAGAAGATCTGTCACCAAAGCAGCTGCACGTGATCCGCACCGCGCGGGTCTGCCAGCAGGCTCTGGATCTGGAAATGGTGTAAGAAGAGACGCAGCACGCTTCACGCAACACGCTGCAACACGAAGGTCGTTAATTCGTGATTGAGAGGCCCAGCTCCGCGCCGGCTTCTCTACAAAAAAACCGCGCCCGAGAGGGTGCGGTTTTTTTGTGGCTTCTAGCGTCCGGCGTCCAATTTCAGGATCCGGAAATTCTGAAGCCGACCTTCAACGTCACCTGATAATGCCCCACCTTGCCATTCTCGATATGGCCGCGGGTTTCGGTTACCTCGAACCAGTCCATCAGCTCCAGGCTTTCACTGGCCGTGACCAGCGCATTCTCAATGGCGTCTTCAATGGTGGTGCGAGACGACCCGACTAATTCAACCTTCTTGTAGACATGATGGTCAGACATGACTGCTCTCCTTTTCGGTACATGTTCCATGTGTCTGAGCGGCAAAACATCCCTCACCGGAAACGCTCTGCCCTCATCCTTCTTCTTTCATCTGTGACACCGAAGCCGGCAGATTACAAGGGGGCGTTTTTGCCCAATCGGTCAAAAAATCGCCATTCGTTATAGAACCGGGGCATTGAAAGCCGCCACCCTTTCCCTCATAACAAGAGGTGAAGCACTTGGTCATTGTCCAACCGTTTATTCCAACCCCCACAGGAGGACGCGCGATGGATATGCATAAAATGACACCCTGGAACTGGCTTCGTCAGGAGAGCAACCGCGAGCGGCCTCTCCCGCAACGACAACCCGGCCACCCCTTGTTGCGCTGGGAACGTGAGTTCGACAACTGGTTCGAACAGATGCTTGGCGACATGGCCTGGACGACCCCGGCGCCACACGCCCAACCCAACGCGCCCTTGCGCCCCAATCTGGATATTCTGGAGCGAGACGACCACTACCTGATTACCGCGGAATTACCCGGCGTGGAGAAATCCGACCTGGATGTGACGCTGGACAACAACATGTTGCTAATCAGCGGCAGCAAAACCCCCATCCAGGAAAATGACCGCGACGGCTACCATTATAGTGAGCGCCGTTTCGGGCCCTTCCAGCGCATGCTGACATTGCCGGCCGATGCGGATGCCGAGCAGATGAACGCCGTCTTCCACAACGGGGTACTGTCACTCAGCATCCCTCGCCATGAGCACCATCACCAGGGCAGCCGGCGCATCGAGATTCATTGATTGAGGAGACGCAACAGGCTGCACGCCTCAAGCAACAACGCGAAGAACCGGTGTGTCTCTATTGACGTCACGGCCCGCGCTCCATACCTGCTCGCGGGGCCGTGACCGGAGTAATCCGTCGACCATGTTGAAGGTCGCCCGGCACGCACCGGAACCATACTCAGCCCATGGATTCAGGCTCATTGCCGGGGTTTCACAGCATCATCACCACACAACACGGGTAATCAGGAACTCTACTGGCCAGCCACGGAGAACCCGGCGATGCGTCTGCGCTTACTCACCCCCAGAAGCGGGGGCCACAAAGCCGCCAACACGCGGCAACGTCACCACCTTCTGGCCGGCGCTGTCTGCGCCATGGCGCTGGGCTTTACGGCGCCCCTCCATGCGGAGAACAGCGCCGTTCTGCGTTTTGATACGCCACTGGCGATTACCGACAATGCCAACTTTGATCGGGATAACCCGCTGGAACCGGACAGCAGCAGCTTTATCCTGCTGGACGCCAGCAGCCTGAGCAGTGATAGCGGTGAACGATGGGCGTTGGTGTCCCTGCGAAACGATGCCGGCGGCCAGCGTATTCTGCGTGACGACTACCTGGTAGCGGAATTCGCCAACGGCGACCGCCGCCACGCCAGCAACCTGGAAGGCTCTTTCGCCGCCGCAGAGCAACAGCGCAAGATGGTTTTTTTCGGGTACCACCGTTTTCCCATCCTGCGCGTCTTTACACAACAGTAGGTCGGTTTAGGCTCAGCCGTAAACCGACAGAGGTGTCGACTTACGGCCTTCGGCCTCTCTGTGCCCTTGGGTAAAGTCGACCGACAGGATTTATAGCGAAGAGCCGGACGCCAAAGGCCTGATGCCCGACAAACCAAAACCAGCCACCACGGCTCGGCTGTCTAACCAACACGTTTTCAGGAAGTCGCCGCCGCTTTTATCCTTAGATTTTAAGCGTCAACCGTCAGGCTCTAGGCATCAGGCGCTCTATGCTATTTCTCCGGAATCAGCAAACTCTCCAGCGGCTGGCGGTCCGGGCGGAATTGGTTAATGGTTTCATCCGCTTCATAACCCAGCGACAGGCCGCACAGCAATTTGTACTGCCCGGGCAACTGAAAGTGCTTTTCCAGCGGCGAGCGCCATAACGCCAACGCGCCTTGGGCACAGGTTCCCAACCCTTCGTCCGTGGCCACCAGCATCAGGCTCTGTAAAAAAATCCCCGCATCCAGTGCGCTGTAGACCCCCAGGCCTTCGTGCACAAACACAAAAAGCGCCACTGGCGCATCAAAGAAACGGAAATTCGCCGCCATCTGCTCGTGGCGGGCCTGCTTGTCTTCCCGCCCAATGCCCAGTAACTGGTACAAGCCGTGGCCGGTGGCGACCCGGCGCGGCTGCAGGTCATCCGGGTATTTCACCACCGGACGATAATCGCCATCCGGCATTCCTTTTTTCGTCACCAGCGCCTTGAGCTTTTTCACCATGGGCGCCCGCTGAAGCGCCATCAGTTGATCAAACCGCTCCGGCAATTCGCGACGTAGACTTTCCAGCACCTCACCGCGGGCCACCGCGATCTGGTAGGGCTGGGTGTTGGACCAGCTGGGCGCGCCGCTGGCCCGTGCCAGTAACCCGTTCAGCAACGTATCGCTCACCGGTTGGTCGGTAAATGCCCGCACACTGTGGCGCTGGGCCATCACATCCTGAAATTCCATACTCTCAACCTGTTGTGAGTTTTAGCGTTTACTGTGCCAGAGACTTACAATGCGCAGCCATGACCAAGACCACCGATAACCTGCAACGTCGCGCCAACTTTTCCCGCTGTCGCCAGTATCGCTATGCCCTGTGGCGCCAGTGGGGTGACGGTGATGACTTCATGCTGCTGATTGGCCTCAACCCCTCCACCGCAGACCACCGCCAGGACGACCCCACCATCCGCCGCTGCATGGGTTTTGCCCGTGACTGGGGCTACTCCGGCCTGTGTGTGGCCAATCTGTTCGCCTACCGGGCCACCTACCCGCAGGACTTGTTCGCCACTGCTGACCCGGTGGGCCCGAAGAATGACCAGTGGCTGCGCCGCCTGGCACGACAGGCAGACCTGGTCGTGGCCGCCTGGGGCAATCATGGTCGCTTCAATGACCGTGCCTTGCAGGTGGCGCCACAACTGCCTGCCATGCACTGCATTCGCCTGAACAGCTCCGGGGAACCGGCGCATCCACTGTATCTCCCCAAGCATCTCACGGCCCAACCCTGGGATGGCTACGCCGCCTTGTCCTGACCTTCACCTTGAACAAGCAATAATAGGCACAAAACACCCGTCGGGATTAACATTGTGAGCACACGTCTGGAAAAGAACATCCGTCGTGCCAAAGGGCTGTCCTATGCTGGGCTCATTCCCTTTTATGGCTTGGCGGGCCTGTCCTGGGTTGCCGAGACGGGCAACTGGGCCCTGCATGCCCTCGCCACCTACGCCGCCATTGTCATTACCTTCCTGGGAGCCATTCACTGGGGCCGCGCCCTGGACAAGATGGCCGACAGCAATCAATACCCCACCCTGTTGTTTGGTTTGATGCCTGCCCTGCTGGGCTGGTTTGCCCTGTTGCTGCCCCTGGAGCTGGCACTGCCCATGCTCGCCGCCGGGCTCATGTACGTATGGGGCACCGAACAAATGGTGTTCAACGACACCCTGCCCACCTGGTACCGACACCTGCGCCACCAGCTCACCGCCGCGGCCGTCATCGCCGTATTGATCGGCTGGGCCGCCACCATGTTCTGGATGCTGTGAGCGGCCGTCTGCCTGCCAGCGCAACGACTTTCCCTTTTTTTACAAAGCAGCAGGTGTTCAAGGCGGCGTAACCGTGGCCCGGCCAGTCTGCCCCCGCTACACTGTGCGCTCGTCACAGGGAGATTCGGGCATATGAAACAGCACTGGCTGCAGCGCATTACATTGACACTTGGATTGATGTTGTTCTCGTTTTCGGCCCAGGCCGCCCCCGCTCTCAGCCCCGTTGCTTCCAACCAATCGCCCAATTATCACGACGACATCCAGCCCATTTTTGAGAACAAATGCCTGGCCTGTCACGGCTGCTACGATGCACCCTGCCAACTGAAACTGGAAGCAGTGGAAGGCCTTGATCGCGGTGCCAGCAAACAAAAGGTCTACAACGGTGGGCGCAAAAACACCGTCGACCCCACCCGGCTTTTCCAGGATGCCCAGACCACCGCACAATGGCGTGACAAGGGTTTCTATTCCGTCATCGACAGCACCTCCGGCATGCAGGCATCCCTGCTGTATCAAATGCTCGCGTTGGGTAAGAAACACACCTTTAACCCCAATGAAAAGCTGCCCGACGATATCGCCCTGGGGCTGAGCCGGCAGAACGAATGTCCCGCCCCGGATGAATTCGAGGACTACGCTGACGACCACCCCATGGAAGGTATGCCACTGGCCGTGGCCGGCTTGACCGACAGCGAATTTGCCACCATCAGCCGCTGGCTGGAGCAAGGTGCCAGCTTCAAACCGGAAGTGATCACCCCCACCGCCGAAGAGCAACAGCTGATCGACGACTGGGAGGCCTTCCTTAACCAGAGCGATCCAAAACACCAGCTGGTGGCTCGCTGGTTATACGAGCACCTGTTCCTGGCTCACCTGTATCTGGACAAGGGAGAAGACAGCAAACCGGCCCACTTCTTCCAGCTTCACCGCTCCAGCACGCCCCCTGGGCAGCCGATTAAACGGGTTGCCACCGATCGCCCCAATCAAATGCCTCCAGAGAATTTCTGGTACCGCATAGCCCCGGTCCGCGGCACGCTGGTGCACAAAACCCATATCACCCTGGGCCTGACCCAGGACAAACTGGCGCGGACCCGAAAACAGTTTTTCGGCACCGACTGGGAAGTAAAAGAGCTGCCCGGTTATGGTTATGAACAACGCGCCAATCCCTTCGTCACTTTTTCCGACATTCCTGCCCGCGCCCGCTATCAGTTTATGCTGGATGAAGCCGAGTATTTTGTGCGCACCTTTATTCGTGGCCCGGTTTGCCGCGGCCAGGTGGCCACCGATGTGATCCGCGACCATTTCTGGGCCGTGTTTCAGGAGCCGGATCAGGATCTCTACATCACCGATGAAGATTACCGCGCCCAGGTCAGCGACTTGCTCGGCTTGCCCGGCCAGGATGACGACCTGCTGTCCCTCGGTTCGGAATGGCTGAAATACAGCGGCAAACGCAACGACTATCTGAAAGCCCGCAAACAGGCTTACGAAACCGATGAACCACAGGGTCCGGGCTGGGATTCCGTGTGGAATGGTGATGGCGATAATCGCAATGCCCTGCTGACCATCTTCCGGCACCACGATAACGCCTCCGTGCGTAAAGGCCTGATTGGTGACCTGCCGCTGACCACCTGGGTCATGGACTATCCACTGTTCGAGCGCAGTTATTACAACCTTGTGGTCAATTTCAATGTGTTCGGATCGGTCTCCCATCAGGCGCAGACCCGTCTCTACTTTGATCTTATCCGCAACGGCGCAGAACAAAACACCCTCCGTTACCTCCCGGCAGAGCTGCGCCAAACCGTGCTGGCCAACTGGTATCAGAACACCGGTCACCTGCGTCTGGCGATCAGCTATGAGTCAGTGGACACCGATCTGCCCACCAATATTCCGTTCGACACCAGCACGCCCATGAACGAATTTAACAACGCCCTGCTGACGCGTTTTGCTGAACTCAACGCCCGGCCAGATTCGATCAACCGCTGTGACGGCGAGGATTGTCAGCGTGCGGATGTATCCGCCTGGAAACAGCGTGCCGACCACACGCTCAGTGCCATTTCTTCACGCCGTGCCGCCAACCTGCCTGCGGTGAACTTTATGCCGGAAGTCAGCATGGTGCATGTGCAGGGCAGCCAGGGAGAGCAGGAAATCTACTCCCTGTTCCGCAACCGTGCCCATAGCAACGTGGCGTTCATGATGGGCGAGTCCCTGCGCTACCAACCGCCACTGGATACACTGACCCTGTACCCCGGCGTCATGGCGAGCTATCCCAATTTCATGTTTCTGGTGCAAGATGATCAGCTGCAGGCGTTCGTCTCCCAGATGAACGCAGTGAAAACTGAAGAGGACTTCACCAAACTGGTCGACGCCTACGGTATCCGCCGTACTCATCCGGAATTCTGGCAGTATTTCCACGCGCTGGATGAGTATCTGGAAGAGCACGAGCCAACCCAGGCTGGCATTCTCGATATGAACCGGTACGAAAACCTATAAAGGATTAGCAGCGGGTAACACACTGCAACTCGGGAGGGATGGGTGCCATGGCGCAGCCACCCTGCCCGCGAGGTTTGGTTGAAAGTTCAACGTGGAAAGTTGAACGGAACATCAAGAAGCTTCCCCCCTCTTTTTTCGATTTATCGCGGAGTTGAGTGGTCAGCCGGCTTCAGAACTTGTCTCATTATCCCGCCCTGTCAGCCGCTGGACGCCGGATGCCGGATGCCCGACGACAGACGCTCGCATTCAAAACCTGAAAACCTTGATCTCCATGCTCTTTGTGCAAAGCGCATTACCCGATTATTCCCTGAATGATGGCCCTGACTATCCCTCAAAATACCCTTCAAAAGAGATACTGCAATAACGACAGCCACTCAGGCTATGGGGTTTTGCGTCAGGCATCCGGCGTCGAGCGTTTGGCAAAGTGCCGGGTATTCGCGATAAACCTCCCATACGCTCTAAGTCCGCCAATGACTAGGTCTGTGGCGCCAGGCCGGTTGCTACTATGCCCGACCTGTCAGTCACACTGGTCAATGTGACCGTCGCTCACCTCTCCATAATCGAATGCAATCCATAGACATAACAATGAGGTTCCATCATGGCGAAAGATGCAGTGGGTTATGCGCTGACCGCGCTTAACCGCCTGGCCAGCTCGGAGGTGCTCGACAAGATGGGCATGCGTAAAAGCGTTGAGCGGCTTGCCTACAGCCTGACCAAAGGCGGCTTCCAGGTACTGACCACCACCGCCCGTGCATTCAAGTCCGGTAACTCAGGCAACAAACCCGAGCGCCTTACCGCCCCGGGCCATACCCGTGACCTGTTCGATCTTGGTGTCACCGACGAACAACAGATGATCCGCGACAGCGTGCAGGGCTTTGCCACCAACGTACTGCGCGAACAGGCTGAGCACGCAGACGCCGCACAACAGACCAGCGAAGACGTGATTGCCCAGGCACTGGAACTGGGCCTGAATTTCTTCGCGGTACCGGAATCCCTGGGCGGCGCCGCCACCGAAAAGTCCACCGTCACCAGCATGCTGCTGGCAGAAGATCTGGCCCGTGGCGACATGGGCCAGGCCGTCGCGATTCTCGCCCCCATGGGCGTGGCCAATGCCCTGACCCAGTGGGGCACCGCTCAGCAGCAAGACAAATACCTGAGCGCTTTCGCCGAAGAGAATCCACCCAAAGCCGCCATTGCGGTGTGCGAACCGCGCCCGTTGTTCGACCCCATGGTGCTGGCCACCACTGCCCGCAAGGACGGTAACGACTACGTTCTCAACGGAGAAAAATCCCTGGTGCCGCTGGCGGCCGAAGCGGAAATTTTTCTGGTTGCCGCACAAACCGATAACGGCCCGGCCGTGTTTATCGTGGAAGGCGGCACGGACGGACTCACCGCCGGAGAGGATCCCGCCATGGGCATCCGCGCCAGCGGTCAGCGCCCGTTGAAACTGGATAACGTACGCATCCCGGCGGACAACCGCCTGGGTAATGGCGATTTTGATTATCGCGCTTTCGTGGACCTGGGCACCCTCGCCTGGTGCGCCATGGCCATTGGCACCAGCCAGGCTGTGCTCGACTACGTTGGCCCCTACTGCAACGAGCGCACCGCTTTTGGTGAACCCATCAGCCATCGCCAGTCCGTGGCCTTCATGATTGCCGATATGGCCATCGAGCTGGATGCCATGCGTATGCTCACCTACCGCGCCGCCAGCCGTGCCGAACAGGGCAAAAGCTTCCAGCGCGAAGCTCACCTGGCCCGCACGCTGGTGAAGGATAAAGCCATGAAAATCGGCACCGACGGCGTGCAGCTGCTCGGCGGCCATGGCTTTACCAAAGAGTACCCGGTGGAACGCTGGTATCGGGATCTGCGTGCTGTGGGGGTCGCCTTCGGCGGCCTGCACCTGTAAGGAGGGAGACAACCATGAATATCGAGATTCCCAAGAAGTTCAAACCCCTGATCAACAACGCCTATCAGGTAGCCCAAAGCACCCTCCGCCCGCTGTCGCGCAAATACGATCGCGGTGAGCACGAATACCCGAAAGAGCTGGATATGCTCGCCTCGGTGCTCGATGGCTTCAACGAAGGCGATCCGGCTAACTCCGCCGGCGCCGCCACCACCGGCAGCGGCAAGGTGCAGGACGACGGTAGCGTCAAAAATGGCGCCAACATGGGCGTCTGCCTGGGTGCCATGGAAATGTGTTACGGCGATACCGGCTTCCTGCTCGCCATGCCCCGCCAAGGCCTGGGTAACGCGGCCATTGCTGCCGTGGCCAACGACGAACAGCTGGAACGCTTCAAGGGCAAGTGGGCCGCCATGGCCATTACCGAACCCGGCTGTGGCTCCGACTCCGCTGCCATTCGCACCACCGCCAAAGAAGACGGCGATCACTACATTCTCAATGGCGAGAAGATCTTCGTCACTTCCGGCGAACGAGCCGACTGCGTGGTGGTCTGGGCCAGCCTGGATCCGAAACTGGGTCGCGCTGCCATCAAGTCGTTCGTGGTGGACTGGGGCACTCCCGGCATGGAACTGGCACGGCTGGAGAAGAAGCTGGGCATCCGCGCCTCCGACACCGCCGCCATCAACTTCGTGGACTGCCGGGTACCGGCAGAAAACCTGCTGGGCAGCCCGGAAATCGACACCAAGAAAGGCTTCGCCGGTGTCATGGAGACCTTCGACAACACCCGCCCGTTGGTGGCCGCCATGGCCATCGGTTGCGCCAAGGCGTCCCTGGAGCGCATCAAGGAGTTGCTCAAAGACAGCATCACCTATGACTACGGCAAGCCCGTGGACAACTGCTCTGCGGTGGAAGCCGAAATCTACAAGATGGAAGCTGACTGGGAAGCCGCCTACTGGCTGGCAGTGAAAGCCGCCTGGATGGCCGACAACAAGAAAGCCAACACCCTGGAAGCCTCCATCTCCAAGGCCAAGGCCGGCCGGGTCGGTAATTACATCACCCTGCGTTGTGTGGAACTGGCCGGCAGCCTGGGCTACACCGAAGACGAGTTACTGGAAAAATGGGCCCGTGATTCGAAGATTCTGGATATCTTCGAAGGCACCCAACAGATTCAGCAACTGGTTATCGCTCGACGTGTGCTTGGACTGAGCTCCAAAGAGTTGAAGTAACGTTCCAGACGTTTTGCCGACAAATGAATGAAGCCGTTTCTGACTGATCAGAAGCGGCTTTTTTCATCGCTGATCGCGCACAACGCCCGCCCATACCGAATAACGCCGTTCAGGCAAATCGCCCTACACCGCCTCAGCACCTCAGCCTTATTCCCTACTGCACAAAGAGACATAACGATGATGTTGCCCTGCCATCATGTGTGCCAGTATCGAAGGCAGATGGAACGCAATAAAAACACAACACCGGGTTACAGCTTTACCGCGATTAGACAACAGGTTCACCCGCGGCGTGGCAGTAAAGTGAAAGGTAGAAGGTGGAGTGGGACAATAAAAAGGAAGGGAGCCACATGTCTGCATTCAAATACACCATGATGGGGGCCGGTCTGGCTGGAGTCATGATGTTGGGCAACGCTGCCCATGCCAACCAGCAAGCCACGGTGATTATCAGCCAGAGCTGCGACTACATGCTGCTGAACTCCAGCAAGGGCATGGTGCTGGTCAAACAGCTGGATGGCATCACGCCCCAGGAAGGGGATACCCTGCTCGGCGAATTCACCGCCGGGGATTTCAGCAACCTGCAAAACAATCGCAACAAGGATTCCATGCAGGTCTGGGTCGATACCGTGGACCCGCATAGCAGCAAGGCACTAAGCCAGTACGGGCGTTATTGCACTTGATAAGAGGCGCAACACACGACACGCTTCAAGCTGCAACGCGGGCCGGGTACGGTGACACACGGTAACCGCCATGCCCGCGGGGTTCAGTTCAAAGTGAAACGTTGAAAAGGAAAACTCTGGGGACTTTCCCACGTCCTTATCCAGGCTCGTAGCTCCCCCTCATCTCATCACAAAGCCCGCGAACAACACGGCGAAGCCACCGACTTCCGCCGCGATTAGCGCGAGCATAAATACCGTCATGGCCGCCTGCGGTACCGTGGCCGTGCCCATGCTATGTGGCTTTTGCAGTTGGTTGCGGGTGTCTTTAAGCATGCCGTGCAGAATATAACTGCCGATGGCCAGAGCGAAGAAAATCAGACAGGCCAGCACCGCCAGGGTGTTCACCCAGTCTTCCCAAACGCTGAGCAAGGCAAAGCGCTCCAACACCAGGCATGCAAAGGCATACATCAAGCTGGCACGGTGGGCGATGTCCACATAGTAATGCGCCCGGGCTTTCTCACTATTGGCCACCTGCACATACTTCCAGGCGCCGGTCAGCAAGCCGACGAGAAAGAAGATGCCACAACCCCAAAGCGCCCATTGATCCGCTGTCATTCCCTGCCCCTGTATTCGTTACATTTCAAAAAAATGTGCCAATCGTTCCTGCATCATTGGCTCCGCATGGCAGAACCGGCGACGCCCTTCACGCTCCACACGAATCAGCCCGGCCTCCGACAGCTCCCGAACATGGTGAGACACCGTCGGTGCGCCAATATTGAGCCGCTGCATAAAATCCCCAAACGCACAGCCGGCAGGTACCTTGGCCAGATCCGCCTGACCATGCTGGCGACAGTGATCCACAATCACCTGGTATATGCGCAACCGATTAGGGTTGGACAGCGCACGAAAGGCTGCAGCAAGCTGCTCCGCCGTCACAGTGTCTTTCTGTGCCAAAACCGGCACCTCCCGGGAAAATAGTTTGACGGTCATAAAACTAACTTATAGTTTGATCCTCATCAAACTATATCGTTGCGACATCCCTTGTCGCCACTGTTCGTCGCCATCGGAGGAGACACTGTGAACCACGCTGATATTCTCGGCCAGACCCTGGCATTGCCCTGCGGAGTCACCCTGCCCAACCGTTTCGGCAAATCGGCCATGAGCGAAGCACTCGGCACCATCGATAACCATGTAACCCCGAAACTGGAACGCCTGTACGGTCGCTGGGCCCAAGGCGGCACCGGCCTGGTGATTACCGGGAATATCATGATCGACCGACGCCACACCGGCGAGCCGAACAACGTGGTAGTGGACGATGAGCGTGACATGGCATTGCTGAAACGCTGGGCGGAGGCTGGCAAGTCCCGCGGCGGGGCGATCTGGGTACAGCTCAACCATCCCGGCAAACAGATTCCCCGCATGCTGGCCAGCGGTGACACGCTTGCCCCTTCAGCCGTGCCCTTTGGCAAGGAACTGAAAAGCGCGTTCAAGACACCCCGAGCGCTGAGCGAAGAGGAAATTCAGGAGATCATCCAGCGGTTCGCCACCAGCGCCCGCATCTGTCAAAAAGCCGGTTTCAGCGGTGTGCAAATTCATGGCGCCCACGGCTATCTGGTCAGCCAGTTTCTCTCCGGACATCACAACCGCCGCACCGATCAATGGGGGGGCTCACTGGCAAACCGCATGCGTTTCCCGTTGGAAATTTACCGGGCTATCCGTCAGGCCGTTGGCGATGATTACCCTGTCAGCATCAAACTCAATTCCGCCGATTTCCAACGGGGCGGTTTTAGCGAAGAAGAATCCATGACCGTGGCCGAAACACTGGCCAACGAGGGTCTCGATCTGCTGGAAATTTCCGGTGGTAACTACGAGAACCCGGCCATGGCCGGTGCCAAGGGCGTACGGGAAAGTACCGCCAACCGGGAAGCCTACTTCCTGGATTACGCCAACGAAATCCGCAAGCGGGTTTCCATTCCGCTGATGGTTACCGGCGGCTTCCGCTCGGCCAAAGCCATGGCGCAAGCCGTGGACAGCGGTGCCACCGATATCATCGGCATCGCCCGCCCCCTGGCCGTGGAACCGGATCTTCCCAACGCCATCCTGGCGGGTCAGAGTGGCGTTGTCAGCCGCGTTACCCCGCGCAAAACCGGTATCAAGACCATCGATAACATGGCCATGATGGAAGTGTCCTGGTTCTCCCGCCAGCTGCATCGCATGGGCACAGGCAAAGACCCAAAGCCGGACGAGAGCGTACTGCTCGCCCTGTTCAAGGTTATCGCAACCATGGGCGTCGGCAGCTTCAAGACCCGCCGTCTGCGGGCAAATAACTGACAGACAACAGCTTCGAGCTTCGCATAAATGGTGACGGCCTCTGCTGTCACCGAAACAAAAAAGCCCCGACCTGAGCCGGGGCTTTTTTGTTTTTCTCGTTGCTAGCCGCTAGAAGCTGGCATCAGCTTTACAACTTCGCCGCCACTTCCGCGCCTTGCTTGATCGCGCGTTTGGCATCCAGCTCGGCCGCCAGATCCGCGCCACCAATCAGGTGGAAGTTCTTGCCGTCTTCCTTGTACAGCTCACGCAGGGATTCCTGCCCGGCACAAAGAATCACGTTATCCACGTCAAGCACCCGGCTTTCTTCACCAATCTTGATATGCAGGCCCGCATCATCAATTTTTTCGTAGCTGCAGTTTTTCAGCATTTCCACGTTGCGGGACTTGAGCGTGGCGCGGTGTACCCAGCCAGAGGTTTTGCCCAGATCCTTACCCAGCGGCGTCGGCTTGCGCTGCAGCAACGTGATCTGGCGAGCCGGTTTTTCCGGTGCCGCTTTCACCAGGCCACCGGGGGTGTCACCCGCCATATCCACGCCCCACTCTTTCATCCACTCCGGTAATGGCTGTTCGCCTTCGCGGGGATGTTCGGCCAGAAACTCGGACACATCAAAGCCAATACCACCGGCACCAATGACCGCCACTTTCTCGCCCACCTGGGCGTTGCCACGCAGCACGTCCACGTAAGACAACACCTTGGGGTGGTCCACACCGGGAATGCCCGGGGTGCGCGGGAGCACGCCGGTGGCGATAACAATTTCGTCAAAGCCCGCAGCTTCCAGATCAGCAATTTCCACCCGGGTGTTCAGCTTCATGGTGACACCGGTGCTTTCCAGTTTTTTGCTGAAATAACGGATGGTGTTATGGAACTCTTCTTTACCCGGCACCACTTTGGCCATATTGAACTGACCACCAATTTCCCCCGCCTGATCAAACAGGGTCACCGCATGGCCACGCTCTGCCGCCACCGTAGCACAGGACAAGCCCGCCGGGCCGGCACCAACGACAGCAACTTTTTTCGGCTTGGCGGTCTTCAGGTACAACAGTTCGGTTTCGTGGCAGGCACGGGGATTGACCAGACAGGACGCCCGCTTGAGCTGGAAGGTATGATCCAGACAGGCCTGGTTACAAGCGATACAGGTGTTGATCTCATCCGCCTTGCCCTGTTCGGTTTTCTTGACGAAATCCGGGTCCGCCAGCAACGGGCGCGCCATGGAGACCGCGTCCGCCTGGCCAGCGACCAGAATGGCTTCTGCCACGTCCGGGTCGTTAATACGGTTGGAGGCCACCACCGGAATGGAGACTACATCTTTCACTTGCCGTGTCGCTTCCACAAAAGCCGCTCGGGGCACAGACGTAACGATGGTGGGCACGCGTGCTTCGTGCCAGCCAATACCGGAATTGAGCAGGCTGGCGCCGGCCGCTTCCACTTCCTGGGCCAACGCCAGCACTTCTTCACGGGTGGCCCCGTCCGGCACCAGATCGACCACGGAAATACGGAACATGACGATAAAATCGTCGCCGCAGCGCTTACGCACTTCGCGGACAATTTCCACCGGGAAACGGCGGCGGTTTTCGGCACTGCCACCGTACTTGTCTTTGCGCTTGTTGGTGCACGACGCGGTAAACTGGTTAATCAGGTAGCCTTCGGACCCCATGATCTCCACACCGTCGTAACCGGCCTTCTTGGCCAGCCATGCGGTATGGGCAAAATCCTTGACCGTCTGCTCCACTTCCTTGGTGGACATGGCCTTGGGCTTGAAGGGGTTGATCGGGCTTTTAATGGCAGACGCCGAACGGGAGAAGGGGTGATAACTGTAACGACCCGCATGGAGAATCTGCAGAGCGATCTTCCCGCCTTCCTGATGCACCGCATCAGTCACCTTGCGGTGGTTGCGCACATCCAAACGGCTGTTGAACAGCCCGGCAAAGGGGTAAAACCAGGCTTTCTTGTTGGGGTTGAAACCACCGGTCACGATCAAGCCAACGCCACCACGGGCCCGCTCGGCAAAGTAGGCCGCCAACTTGGGGAACTGCCAGAAACGGTCTTCAAGACCGGTATGCATGGAGCCCATAATCACCCGGTTCTTGATCTGGGTATGCCCCAGATCCAGCGGGGAAAGCAGGTTGGAATAGCGGTTGGCTGTCATGGTGTTGTCTCCAAAGGCATCTGCACCACAGATGGCTACGCGTTGATTAATCTGGACAGCGTCAAGTTAAGCGGTTATTTTGACAGTGTCAAGATCACAGAGCCACAACCGGCTTCATGCAACGCCACCACGCATAGGGCACAAGCAAAGGCAGGAGACTCATGACACAGACCGCGCGCTATCACCACGGCGACCTGCATGCGACGCTGCTGCAGGAAGCGAATACCCTGCTCAATGAACAGGGCATCGAAGGCCTGTCCCTACGCAAGCTGGCCGAGCGGGCTGGCGTCTCCCGAACCGCGCCCTATCACCACTTCCGTGACAAGAACGCCCTGCTCTGCGCCCTGGCCACCCAGGCTTTTCGGCAACTGGACGAGATGATCAACAGCCAGCTGCAAGAAGCCGGCTCACAGGAAGGCATTCAGAATTTTGTCCGCGAATACCTGCGTTTTGCCACTGAAAACCCGGAACAATATGAACTGATGTTCGGGCGTACCATCTGGAAAGGCGGCGAGCCCACCGATGAGCTCAAGACCATCGCCTACCGTAGCTTCCGGCACTACGCCGAGCGGCTGGCGACACTGTTGGCCGGTCGCCTGCCAGCCAGAACGGATTCGCTGCGCGTGGCCCAGGCCAGCTGGGCCACGGTCCACGGCCTTTGCCGCCTGCTGATTGATGGTATTTACGTGAACCGGGAAGATATCGAGACCGTCAGCGAGCAGTCCATTGCCCTGATCATGGCCGCCCTGTCACAGCCTTCCTCCTGACCCTGCGGGCCGGTCCCGTGACCACGACGACACAAATGAGTGGAACGGTCATGTCCTGCCCGGGCGCGATTGGCTAGCCTGACTGAATCGTCAGGGAGGCTGCCATGAAATCCATTCCAACATTTTGCCGGGTCTGTGAACCCTCCTGTGCACTGATCGCCCAGATCGACGACGGGAAAGTCACCCGCCTGCAGCCGGACAAGGCCCACCCTGTCAGCAAAGGTTTTGCCTGCCACAAGGGCATCAACTATCTGGCCATCCACCAGGATCCGGATCGCCTCGATCAGCCCCTGGCACGGCAAGGCAGCCGCCGGCCCGGTGAGGGCCAATGGCAACCCCGGGACTGGGACAGCATTGTCACGGACATCGGCGCCACCCTGTCACAGATACACGAACAGTACGGCCCCGACGCCATCGGCGGCTATATTGGCAACCCCTCGGCCTTCAATGCCCTGGGTAGCCAAGCCATTGGTGATTTCTTCATGGCCATGGGCAGCCGGCGTATTTTCAACTCCGGCACCCAGGACTGCGCCAACAAGTTTGCCGCCGGCGAAGCCGTGTTCGGCACCAGCACCCTGCACCCGGTACCGGATATCGAGAACACCGATTGCCTGCTCATGTTCGGCGAAAACCCGAAAGTCTCACACATGAGCTTTATTTCCATCGCCGACCCCATGGCCAAGATCCGTACCGCCTGCCAGCGCGGCGCCCAGGTCTTCTACATCAACCCCCGCCAAATCGAATCCGCCAGCCCCAAAACCGGGGAAGTGATACAAATCCTTCCCGACACGGACCTCTACCTGATGGCCGCCCTGCTCCATGAGATCGACAGGTTGGGCCGTTTCGATGAGAGCGTGATCCGTGAGCATGGCACCCGCATCGAGGCCCTGCGCGCGTTCATTGCCCCCTATTGCGCCGATACCGTGGCCAGCGTAGTAGGCCTGAGCGCCGACACCATTCGTGACCTGGCCGATACGTTCAGTGGCGCAGAGCGTGCCTCCGTGCACATGTCCACCGGCGTCAACATGGGCCAGCACGGCACACTCTGTTATTGGCTACTGCAGATGCTGAGCTTCGTTACCGGCAACCTGGACAAGCCCGGCGGCAATTTCTACAGCGAAGGCTTCTACCCCGCTGCCAAGGCCGGCCGCGCCCGCCTTGATAACGTATTCTTCCCCTCCCAGCATGGGGAAATGCGCCATATCCGTGGCGCCCTGGCCGGCAACCTGCTGCCAGACATGATTCTTGATGATGACAACCCCATTCGCGCCCTGGTGGTCATCGCCGGCAACCCGCTGCTCAGCGTGGGCGGCGAAACCCGCTGGCGACAGGCGCTGGAAAAGCTGGGCCTGTTGATTGTCATCGACCTGTTTCGCAATGCTACGGGGGAGTACGCGCATTACTTGCTACCCTCCGCGGACATGCTGGAACGCCCGGACCTGAATATCTGCGGCCTGGGCATGCAGTACCAGCCCTATGTGCAATACACCGACGCGGTGGTTCCCCCCGCGGCACAGCGCCGCGAAGAATGGTGGATTCTGTCGCGTCTGTTGCAGGCTATGGGGCGGCACGCCCCCATGCTGGAACAGGACCCGCCACGGCCCTTCGCCCGGCTCGACCACATGCTGTCGCGCACCGGCTTTAGTGTGGAGACATTGGCCCAACAACCCTGCGGCACCGCCGTACTGGATACTCAGTCTATCGGCCGCTTCTATACGGATTTCATTCAGACAGACGACAAACGGGTCGATTGCTGCCCGCCGCTGTTTGCCGAGGCCATGGCCCTGGCCGACCAGCAATTTCAAACCCTGACCACTGCGACACCAGCCTTCCGGTTGATCAACCTGCGCACCAACTACATGCACAACAGCTGGTACCAGAATGTGCCAGGCCTGAAACGCGGCGCCCATGCCAGCAATGCGCTACACATGCACCCGGCAGACCTCCAGTCCATGGGCATTGGTGACGGCGACGAAGTCGAGGCCAGTAATGAATACGGCCGGGTGCAGGTGGCAGTGCGTAGCGATGAGAGCTTGCGAGAAGGGGTGGTTGCCATGACGCATGGCTGGGGAAACCGGCACACACCGGGGATGCGCGTGGCGCAGCAACACCCGGGGGTCAATATCAACGCGCTACTGCCCAATGGGCCCGGCAGTTTTGAGAAACTCAGCAATCAGGCCTTCATGAGTGGCGTGCCGGTGTCCATTCAGCCGGTGACGTCCGTGGCCGATAGCGATGCAAACCACTAAGCCGGGGCTCTAACAGCGCAACCCCGGGCAGTGAAAGCATGCTGATACTGCGCTCCCCGGGAATGCCTCAGACAATCATTGCCTGAATCAGCGCTGGTGGTCCTTCAGAAAACCCAGCAAGGCGTCACGGTAGGCATCAAACGCTTCGTACTGAGGCACATGGCCAATGCCTTCCAGTTCAACCAGAGTGGCATCGGGTATCCGCTGCGCCGCTTTCTTGCCCAGCTGATCGTAACGTCCCAGTTGCGCACGCTCTGATTCCGGTGCCCGGTTACGTCCCAGCGCGGTGCGGTCCCGGGTGCCGATAATCAACAAGGCAGGCACCGCCAATCGCGGGAAATCCTGCACCACCGGCTGACTATAAATCATGTCGTAGGCCAGGGCGGAATTCCAGGCAATACGCGGGTAGTCCGGCCCGCGAATCCAGCCCTGTTGCAAGGTCAGCAAGGGCGCATAATCGTCTTTCCACTGGCCATCGAAATAGCTGGCCGTCATATAGGCTTTCACTTTTTCCGGGGTTTTCTTCAGCTCGCCTTCATACCAGGCATCCACGGACTGCCAGGGCACCACCGGGCGCCAGTCTTCCAGACCAATCGGATTCACCAGCACCAGCGCATCACTGCGCTGCGGAAACATCAAGGCAAAGCGGGTAGCCAGCATGCCGCCCATGGAGTGGCCCACTACGGTCGCGCTGTCCACCTTGAGCGTGTCCAGCAAACGCCGGGTTTGATCCGCCAGCACCTGAAAGCTGTACTGAAAATGGGCGGGCTTGGAGGACTTGCCGAAACCGATCTGGTCCGGCACCACCACGCGATAGCCCTGCTCCAGCAGGGCCTCCATGGTGGTTCTCCAATACGCCCCGGAGAAGTTCTTGCCGTGGAGTAACAGCACCGTTTCGCCATTGGCATTATTCGGCGTCACATCCATATACGCCATTTCCAGGCGCTGCTGCTGATCGCTGACTGGCAGCGTCTGTACCGGATAAGGGTAGGCATAATCCGAGAGCCGTGCATCCAGCGCGGCAGGTTCTGCCAGCGCCACACGACTCAATAACAGGCACAGCAGAACGCCCAGCCCCTTACTCCATTGACGCTGAATGGCTACCCCCTTCATGGCACCTCCTGATCGGTATGTTTTTGAATACGTATCTGTTGTGAGTGCGTTTCCTACGTCCAGTTCCCGCTGATTGCCGTATTTCCATTACTGTCGGAAAAAGCATAACGCATAGCTGCAACCTGAAGACCAAGGTTCCCTGCCTGAGCCGGGTCCGGATCACCTGCGCCCACCTCGACAGAAATGTGACGCGGTTATCTTCCCAGCAGGGATACGCTATATTCTTCCTATAACAATTCGCGTTCCGGGTGTCGGTGGCTTACAGCACTCAACCGACAGGACGCAGGCCGAGCTGGCCACTCGAAGAACACCGCAAACCTGTCCATGGGGGGACGGGTTTGCGGTACAGGGGAACCTGTCTGTATGGACGGATTACTGGATTTTGTCGGGGAAGTGTACGAGGCGTCCTACAACCCGGGGCACTGGAACCGGGTGATGACCCTGCTCTGCGAAGAAATCATGGATGCCCGCTCCGGCGCCATTTTTATAGAAGATCACCAGGGCGGCACCCGGAGCATGATCGGCTATCACGGTTTACCGAAAGCCGTGGTGACCTCCTACCGCTTTGGCATGGGCAAATACGATTACACCTTCCAGGCGCAGCGCGACGAACCTGTCGGCCTGGCCCGGCAGATCATCGACTCCCGGGAAGTCAAAGACGCACACCCTTATTATTTCCGGCTGATTCTCAAGCCCAATGATATTGGCTTTATCTCCGGCATGAATATCTACCACGACAAGGAATGGCACGTGGGCATTGGCCTGCACCGATCATTCAATGCTGAGCCGTTTTCCGACGAAGATATCGCCAAGTTGCGAATCCTCTATCCGCACTTCAAACGCGCCATCCGCATTCACCGCGAATTCCATCGCCTGCGCACGCGCCAACAAACCCTGCACAGTGCGTTATCGCGTTTTATGCTGGGGCTGATCATTCTCGAACCGGATGGCACCGTGGCCTACCGCAACCCGGTCGCCGATGCCCTGCTCACCCACCATAACGCGCTGGCCCTGGCCGGCACTGGCGTTAAAGCCCACTACGCGGATGAAGATGCCAAGCTTACTTGCCTGATTCAGAAACAGGCCAAAGCCGACCCCAGAGAGATCAACACCCGCAACACCGCCATCGGGCTGCACCACCCGGACCGGGACAACGCGCTGACCGTCATGCTCGCCACCCTCAATGAAGACAGCACACCAGCCGGCGGTGAGCCCACTAACGGTTCTGTGGCACTCTATATTTCCGACCCTGATTCGCCGCTGAACATCCCCGCAGAAACCCTGCGTGCGCTCTATGAAATGACCCAGGCAGAATCCAATGTGGCCATTGCCCTCACCAACGGCCTCAGCCCCGGCCAGATCGCGGAAAACAATGGCACATCCGTGGATACGGTACGCTCACAGCTAAAAGCCATTTACAGCAAAATGGGCGTCAGCAAACAGCAGGATGTCATCCGCACCCTGCTATCCGGCGCCATGCAGGTGCTGTAATAAAATCCGCAGCTAACGCAGTGATAACAGGTTCATCGAGAATGCACGCCAGGGCGTGTCTTGAGGAAAGGACAGGAGCTACGACCCGATGCGGTTGTCGCGTGTTGCATGATGCGTGAACCGTGCTGCAGCCGCAGAGCGGCATAAAAAAAACCGGCCAGGTGGCCGGTTTTTTTTATTAGCGGGCGTGCGATTACTTCTCGAGAATCGCTACCACACCCTGGCCGCCTGCTGCGCACACGGAGATCAGTGCACGGCCGGAGCCTTTTTCGTTCAGCAGCTTGGCGGCGTTGGCGATAATACGGCCACCGGTGGCAGCAAACGGGTGACCGGCTGCCAGCGAGGAGCCTTTCACGTTCAGCTTGCTGCGATCAATGCTGCCCAGCGCCTTCTTGCGGCCCAGACGCTCTTTACAGAAAGTCTCGTCTTCCCAGGATTTCAGGGTCGACAGTACCTGGGATGCAAAGGCTTCGTGGATCTCATAGAAATCGAAGTCCTGCAGAGTCAGGTCCAGCTTGTCCAGCATGCTGGGCACCGCGTACGCCGGCGCCATCAACAAGCCTTCTTTCTTGCCGATGAAGTCTACGGCCGCCGCTTCACCGATAGTCAGGTAAGCCAGCACCGGCAGACCACGCTCTTTGGCCCACTCTTCAGACGCCAGCAGAACCGTAGAAGCACCATCAGTCAACGGTGTGGAGTTAGCCGGAGTCATGGTGCCGTTCGGGCCACCGAAGCAGGGCTTCAGGGTCGCCAGTTTTTCCAGGGTGGAATCGCCGCGCATGTTGTTGTCGCGCTCGAGCCCGTTGAACGGGGTTACCAGGTCATCCTGCCAGCCATCTTCATAGGACTTGGCCAGGTTCTGGTGGGAGCGCCATGCCAGTTCATCCTGCGCTTCACGGGGAATGCCCCACTCTGCAGCCGTAATCGCCTGGTGCTCACCCATGGACAGGCCGGTACGCGGCTCGCCATTTTTCGGGATGTCAGGCATCAGGGATTTCGGGTTCAACAGTTTCAGGCCCAGCTTGGCGCGCTCACCATTGGTCTTGGCACGGTTCAGCGCCATAAACACTTTGCGGGCATCTTCGTTCACACCCAGCGGCGCATCAGAAGTGGTGTCCACACCGCCGGCGATGGCGCAGTCGATCTGGCCCAGGGCGATCTTGTTGGCCACCAGAATGGCCGCTTCCAGACCGGTTCCGCAGGCTTGCTGCAGATCGTAGGCCGGGGTTTCCGGGGCCAGCTTGGAACCCAGCACCGATTCACGCACCAGGTTGAAATCGCGGGCGTGCTTCATAACGGCGCCAGCGGCCACTTCGTCAATCTTCTCGCCGTGCAGCTTGAAACGATCGACCAGACCATCCAGGGCTGCTGTGAGCATGTCCTGGTTGCTGGTGTCGATGTAGGCGCTGTTGGAACGGGCAAACGGAATACGGTTACCACCAATAATGGCGACCTTACGAACGGCTTTACCTGCCAGCATAATCTTTTCCTCTAGAGATGGACGGTCATCAATGACGACGACGGTGGCTAATTTGGCCACGGTATTCACTCGACAGGGCGCAGTCTACCCCCAACCGTGCCGGCCTCATTGGCTCAAACGACTGTTTGACGACCGGGGCCGGTCAATACACCCGTCACACTGCAGTGATTCAATACGCGCCAGTGTGCGACAGGGCCAGATTTCCTGCCCTACGAAAGATGGCGTATTTTCTGCCCATCTTTACGCGGCACCCCTTTAAACCCGTTCCGCTTACCCTAAAGGTAAAGGGACACATTCATCATTCGATGGAAAAGGACAGGACCATGAGCGATACCTATCAGACGATTGCCAACTCTCCCATGGGCAAGGCGCTATTCGGCGCAATCAACTTGCCGATTCCGGTTATTCTGGAGCGCTGGCAGCCTGGCCAGGCGTCCTTTATCAAGGGCCGCGTTCTGGTAGGTGCCGCCAATGGTTCCACCGGCATCGATAGCGTACTGAGCACCCTTAAAGGGTCGCCGGACGCGCAGGTCGCTGTGCTGGCCAATACCGCCAACGCCACTGACCTGCAGAAGCAAGCCGGCAAGCTCGGCGTGGATGCGGACAACTACACCGCCAGCCGCGATGACGACGCCAAATTCAAAGGCCTGGTATTCGACGCCACCGGCATCCAGAGCCCGGACGAACTGAAAGCCCTGTGGGATTTCTTCCACCCGGTGATTCGCAAGCTGGATAAATGCGCCCGCGTTGTCGTGATCGGTCGCACTCCGGAAAAACAGGCTGGCGCCGCGCGTGTTGCCCAGCGTGCACTGGAAGGCTTTACCCGCTCCGTGGGCAAGGAAATCAAGAAAGGCGCCACCGCCCAGCTGGTCTACGTGGATGAAGGCGCCGAAGCGCAGCTGGCGTCCCCGCTGCACTTCTTCCTGTCACCAAAATCCGCTTACGTCTCCGGCCAGGTAGTACGTGTTACCAAAGCCGGTTTCAAAGCTGCCAAATTTGACTGGGACAAGCCGCTGTCAGGCAAGAAAGCCCTGGTTACCGGTGGCTCCCGCGGCATTGGTGCCGCCATTGCCGAAGTACTGGCCCGCGACGGCGCTACCGTCACCGTGCTGGACATTCCGCCCATGGCCGACGACCTGAATGCTGTCGCAGCCCAGATTGGTGGCGACACCCTGGAAATGGATATTACCGCCGACGAAGCACCGGCAGCCATCGCGGCAAAAGCCAAAGCCATTGGCGGCTATGACGTGGTCGTCCACAACGCCGGGGTAACCCGCGACAAGATGCTCGGCAACATGCCGGAAAAATTCTGGGACATGGTGCTGAACATCAACATCGCCAGCCAGCTGCGCATTAACGAAGCCCTGCTCTCCAGCGGCGGCTTAGGCAAGGGCGCCAGCATCATTTCCATCAGCTCCATCGCGGGCATTGCCGGCAACTTGGGCCAGACCAACTACGGTTGTTCCAAGGCTGCGGTAATCGGCATGGTCGATGCGTTCAAGGACGAGTACGCCGAGCAAGGCATCACTATCAACGCCGTGGCTCCGGGCTTCATCGAAACCCAGATGACCGCCGCCATTCCCTTCACCATCCGTGAAGCGGGCCGTCGCATGAACGCCATGAACCAGGGCGGTCAACCGGTAGACGTGGCCGAAACCATCGCCTTCTTTGCCAGCCCGGCCTCCCAGGGCCTGACCGGCAACGTAGTGCGCGTGTGTGGTCAAATGCTGTTGGGGGCTTAAACCCGCAGCAGGCAACTCGCTTCACGCTTCACGCTACACGCAAGAAGCCACAAAAAGCCGCGCCGCAAGGTGCGGCTTTTTTGTGGGCTGCAGGCCAAGCTTTCTACAGCGCCGCTGTAGGAGCACCACTTGAGGTGCGAACCGTGCGCCGCACGGAATAGACCGAAGGGCGATCAGGCTTTTCAGGCCTGGATTCGCACCTCAAGTGGTGCTCCTACAGGGGCCAGAGTGCAGCCGTAAAGCGGCAAAAAAAAGACCCCGCCAGTTACCCGGCGAGGTCTTTATATTCCACACTCTCCCGAGGTGGATAGCACGAGGAGTCGAGGTTGATCAGGCGGCTTCGGCCACGTCTTTCTGTGCTTTTTTGGCTGCCTTCGCTTCAGCTCGGGCCTTGGCTTTTACCGCACCACCGGGCATGAAGTTGCGAACATCCCAATAGAAGTAACGCTTCAACACGCTATTGGCTTCATCATCATTCTGGCGCCAGCCATACATCTTCGGTTTCTCTTTCTCGATGGCCAGCGTGCCGAAAATCAGCCAGTCGTAGATGGCCAGGGTGGCCGTCACGTTCTTGGCTGAGTTCGGGCCACGGGAATGGTGATGGTGATGCTGGGTCGGAAAGGTAATCACGTGCGCCAGTGCCCACATGGTTTTACGCACCCAGGCCCATTTGTGATTGTGGAAGTACAGATCCCAGTTCCAGTTCACATGGGTCTGGGCTGCCCACAAACCTTTAAAGGCCGTCGCCACAAGAAAGACTTCCACCAGGCCCAAATACAGACAAACCAGCTGGAAGGCGTAGTTAGGCATGATGAACCACCAGGCCCAGCCATTCACAAAGGTCTGCGTCACAGACAGCTGCCCCTTGCTGTCCTGGCCGCCAGCCAGGTGATGGGGCCGATGGCTCATCTTGTAGAACGCCTGAACCCACTGCAGCACCTTGTTCTTCGGGCGGCGACTGTGGGCAAACAGGTGAAAAGAACCATGCAGGAATTCTTCGATGCAGAAGAAGGCAATCAGGGTCGGCCAGAAATACTCGCTTTGCAGCCAGCCAAGAGAGCCAGCGCTAGCCGGGAAAAGACCGGTCAGCGCCAGGGTAATCAGCAGCAGCATCAGCGGGCGCTGAATAGCCACCATCATGAAAGTGGCAAGAAACGCGACTTTCCAGTCCTGGCGAGTCTTTCTTCCTTCGCGGGTGCGGCCCGCAAAGACTTCCCAGATGGCGGTGATAACGATGAAGGTGGTGACTGACAAAGTCAGTATCTGGTCCATGGGTATTCTCCCGGTTGTTGTTATGCGCACCTCCAAACTAGACAGACTGTATTTATCTTTCTAATTGATATTTGGTATAAGTAATATCCATGAAACTGAATTTACGCAGTATCGACCTGAATCTGCTGCCCGTCTTCGATGCCATCATGGAAGCCGGCCAGCTCTCCCGTGCCGCGGAATCGTTGGGCATGAGCCAGCCCGCAATCAGCGCTGCCCTGCAGCGCCTGCGCCACACCTTTGGCGACACCCTGTTTGTTCGCACTCACCACGGCATGACACCGACCCCCCGGGCCCGGGAGCTACATGATCAGCTTGGCCCGCAGCTGGTCGCCCTGCGCGACACCCTGAATCCGGAAAACCGTTTCGACCCGGCCACCAGCCAGCGTCATTTTCGCATTCTCAGCGTGGACTATTTTGAAATGGTGGTGCTCGGCCCACTGTTGGCCACGCTCCGACAGCAGGCTCCCCATGTGGTACTGGAAATCATTGCTGCCGACGATGACATGCCCGACGAGCTGCACAAGGGCCGGGCGGATTTATCCGTGGATGCCTTTGTGGCCGATGACGACCGCCTGCAGCGCAATGTATTGCTTGAAGAAAAACTGGTCGTCATCGCCCGCCGGGGTCACCCTCATATCCAGGGGCACTGCGACAAACAGCAATTTCTGGATGCGGAACATGTAGTGCTACCGAACCGCAACCGGCAGCTGCCCCTGGATCAAATCCTCAATGCTCCCGGTTGGCAGCGGCGCACCGGGGCCCGGGTTACCCAGTTTGCCAGCATGCTGGCGGTTTGCGGCGGCTCGGACCTGATTGCCACTGTCCCCGACCGGCTCGCTCAGCAGTACGCCGAAACCATGCAGCTGCAAGTACTGCCCTTCCCCGTTGCACTGCCGCCGGTTCCCATCTACATGATCTGGTCCCCGACCCAGCAACGCGACCCGGCCCACCGCTGGCTTCGCCAGCAACTGGAGCACACCATCGCGCAGGAACCTGCACCTTGAATTCAGGTCCAATCATGACCACATACTGACTATTGACGGTAAACAGGACACCCCCATGGGTTTTGGTCGCGTTTTCTTTTTCATTTTCGGTTTTGCCCTGCTGGAAGTGCTGGTGCTGGCACAGGTAGCTGGCGCCATCGGCTGGCCAATCACCATTGTTGCCACCGTGGTAACCGCTTTGCTGGGCAGCTATCTGTTCCGCCGCCAGGGTCTGGATACCTGGGTACGCCTGAATCAGCGCATGCAACAAGGTGAAATGCCCGGGCAGGAAATGGTGGAAGGCATGATGCTGCTGCTCGGCGGCGCCCTGCTGATCACCCCCGGCTTTATTACCGATACCGTGGGCTTTGCCCTGCTACTGCCTGGCTCACGCCGCTGGATGGCCAACAAAGTCATCCAGAAAGGCTCATTGCAAAGCTTCACCACCGTGCAAGGAGCCGGGTTTGCTTACACCCGCTCCAGCTACCCTGGCGGAGCAACCAACCCGTTCCAGCAACGGCCGGGCAGCAACGATGACCGCCCCCCCCTCAACGGTGACACCATTGACGGTGAATCACGCCGCACGGACCGTTAAATCGTTAGGGGCGTTCGCCCCTTCCGGCCTCATTTCACAGCCCGCCAGCATGACCACATTGTTACCGCAGTCACTTACGCGAATAATGGCCCTCAGGATGAAATGGGGGTTTCATGCAACGTCTTATTATCGGCAGCTTGCTGCTGGCCAGCGTTACCGCACACGCCAATGAACTGGATACCATCTCGGTCACCGGGAACAAGCCCGCCCTGGAAAGCCAGCCCGTCGCACTCAACACCCATATCACGGCCTCCGAGCTCGCGACAATCAACACCGCCGACAGCGAAGACGTAATCAAATACCAACCCAATCTGCTGGTCCGTAAACGTTTTATCGGCGACCAGAATGGACTGCTCACCTTTCGCGACATGCATACCTTCCAGACCCCCCGCGCGCTGGTCTACAGCGACGGGCTTCTGCTGAGCAACTTTCTCGGCGCCAATTTCGCCACCGCGCCACGCTGGGATGCCATCCAGCCCCGGGAAATTGACAGTGTCGACATCCTCTATGGCCCCTACTCGGCCCGCTACAGCGGCAACAGCCTGGGGGGCGTTGTCGCTTTTACCACGCGTATGCCGGACCAGTTCGAAGCACACTTGAGTGCCAGCGCCTTCCTGCAAGCTTTCGATGCTTACGGCACAGAGGACGACTATCCCGGCAACCGCCTCAATGCCATGGTCGGCAACCACAGCGGGAAATGGCGCGTCCTGATGGCAGCCAGCCAGTTGCGCAACAAGGCCCAGCCCCAAACCTATGGCATCACCGGCTCCCCCCTGGGAAGCAACTCCGGCACGCCCGTCACCGGCGCGGCCCCCTATTCCCCTGGCGGTTACGTATACAACGCCGGCCCCTCAGAAGACATTACCGAACAGAATCTCAAACTGAAGTTTGGCTACGATCTAACAGAGTCCCTGCAAGCCCGCCTTACCCTCGCCTACCTGAACCCGCGCAGCGATTCACTGGACCCTGAATCTTACCTGCACGACAACCAGGGCAGCCCGGTGTACGACGGCACCGTTAACATTGACGGTGCCGACTACACGGTTTTCGGGCAGCGCATGAACACCACCGATAGACAAGACCTGCTGGTCGGGCTGGAGCTGGAAGGCGACCTCGGCCAGGGGTGGGATATTCAAACAGCTATCTCGACCTACAACCTGCTGGACGAGGATATCCGCATCTCCGCCAATAATTACCAATTGGCCACCAGGGGCGGTCCTGGCGCCCAGATCGAAGACCTCGGTACCGGCTGGCAAACCCTGGATCTAAACCTGGGGCACCGGCATAACCACCGCTGGCTGGGCCAGCGGCTGGCGTTCGGCTATCACTTTGACCGTTACCAGTTGGATCTGGCCAGTTATGCCACCAGCGCCTGGCGCACCGCCCTGAATCCCACCCTGACCAGCCGCTCCCGGGGCCAAACCCAAACCCAGGCCCTGTTCATCGAGAACGAGTGGGCGCTGACGCAAAAACTGGCACTGACACTGGGCGGTCGCCAGGAATGGTGGCATGCCAGCCAGGGCAGCCTGACCCTGCCCGGGTTAATGGCCGACTACCCGGAGCGGCATGAAACCCGTTTCTCACCCAAGGCCAGCCTGAGCTACCGTTTCAACCCATCATGGCTGTCTACGCTGTCAGTGGGCCAGGCATACCGTTTCGCCACCGTTGGCGAGCTGTATCAGGGCAACCTGGATAACACCGGTAACTTCAACGCCGCCTTTGATCCGAACCTGAAAACCGAAGACGGCCTGAGCAAAAACCTGATGCTAAAGCGTTTCTTTCCTGAGGCGACGATCACCATAAACCTGTGGGAAAACGACGTGGATAACACCATTTTCCGCCAGACCAATGCCTTCACCGGCATCACCAATTATCAGAACATCGATCGGGTGCTCTCCCGGGGCATCGAATTTATCGGCCACTGGCCCCGCTTGCTGCTCAACGACCTCACCGTTGATTTCAATCTGTCTTACACCCAGGCCACCATCAAGAACAACGCCACTCTGCCGTCCTCCAGAGGCAAACAGTTCCCCGGCGTACCCCGCTGGAGAGCAAACCTGCAGGCCCTTTATCAAGCCACCCGACAGGTGGCCCTGAGCAGCGGCTTGCGTTATGCCAGCGACGCCTATGACACCCTGGACAACAGCGATGGTGAGGCAGAAGGCTTTGGTTTCACCGACGACTATCTGGTCCTGGACCTTCGTGGGCGCTACCAGATTGACGAACAATTCAGCCTGGCGCTGGGCGTGGACAACCTGACAGATGCGCGTTACTACGCCTATTACCCCTACCCGGGGCGCACCCTGTTTGCCGAACTACACTGGAATTATTAACACTCCATCCTGGGGTAGCGACGCCAATACGCCCCATACCCGGTTAGGAAGTGCTCGCCGCCCCTGCTAGACTGCGCCGCCTCGCGGTAGACTCAGAGCACGCCCGGTGGAGGCACCATGAATCCGTTATTCAATCCCATTGTCTGGTCCGTATTGATTCTGATGGGCCTCAGCCTTGCCCGCATGAATGTGGTGCTGGCGCTACTGTGCGCCGCTCTGGTGGCAGGACTGGGCAGTGGACTGGAATTGCAAAGCACGCTTTCCGCTTTCACTGACGGGTTAGGCGACGGTGCCAACATTGCCCTCAGCTATGCCTTGCTGGGGGCTTTTGCCGTGGCCATCGCCCGCTCCGGTATCACCGAATGGCTGGCCGGGCGCATTATCGAAAAACTTGGCCGCTCGCCGGCGCCGAGCCAGCTTCGCCGCATTCGCACCCTGCTGCTCACCGTGCTGTTGGCAGCCGCGATCATGAGCCAGAACCTGGTGCCCATTCATATCGCCTTCATCCCGATTCTGGTGCCCCCCTTGCTGGAAGTGATGCACCAGCTGCGCCTGGATCGCCGGCTGGCCGCCTGCATCCTGACCTTTGGCCTGATCACGCCTTATATGGTGTTACCAGTGGGCTTCGGCAGTATTTTCCTGCATACCCAACTGGGCCCCAGCCTGGCCAAGGCCGGCCTTGAGTTACCCAACGACACCCTGCCGCTGGCCATGCTACTGCCCGCTGCGGGCATGGTGGTTGGCCTGTTGCTTGCCATCATCCGTTACCGCAAACCCCGCGACTACCGGCCCGTACAGCTACCCGGTGAAGAACAGCACGCCCCTCTCTCGGTACGCAACGTGATCGTCGCCGCCCTGGCATTGGCGTCGGCGCTGGCCCTGCAGCTTTACAGCGACTCGATTATTCTCGGCGCACTGGTGGGTTTTCTGGTCTTTACAGCGGGCGGCGTGGTGCCCTGGCGGGATTCCCAGGATGCCTTCACTCAGGGGGTCAAAATGATGTCCCTGATCGGCTTCATCATGATCGCCGCTAACGGTTACGCCTCTGTGGTGAATGCCAGCGGCCAGGTTCCCGTATTGGTGGAAGCGGTAACCAGTGGCTTGCAAAGCCCGCCTATCGCTGCCGCGCTGCTGCTGTTGCTTGGCCTGTTCGTGACTCTGGGCATTGGTTCGTCCTTTTCCACCATTCCCATCATCACCACCCTGTATGTGCCGCTCTGCCTGGCACTGGGCTTTTCTCCCCTGGCCACGGCAGCGCTGGTAGGCAGCGCCGCTGCCCTCGGTGATGCCGGCTCACCGGCATCAGATTCCACTCTCGGCCCCACCGCCGGCCTCAATGCAGACGGCCAACACGACCATATTCGCGACACGGTTATCCCTACCTTCCTGCACTACAACTTGCCGCTGATTGCCGCCGGGTGGCTGGCGGCCATGGTGCTTTAAACAGGCGGCGGCCAAGCGATAGCGCAATAAAAAAGGCGCCATTGGCGCCTTTTTTATTTCACTAAAGCCTGACTACTACCTTAGCCCAGCGCGTCCTCTTCCGCTTTCAACTTGCGGTATTCAATGGGGGTCATCCCCACCCAGCGTTTGAATGCACGGTAAAAGGTGGAAGGCTCGGAAAAGCCGGTGAGATAGACAATTTCATCAATGGATTCATCGGTACCGGCCAGCAAGCGTTTGGCCAGACGGCAACGGTAGTCGGCCACCAGCTGGTTGAAGTTGGTGCCGGCATCTGCCAGCCGCGTGCGCAACTGGCGCGCCTTGATCCCCAACCGTTCCGCCACCTCTTCCAGGTTGGCGTGGCCGGACTCCAGTAATTCACCAATCAGCCGGTTCACCTGAGCGACCAAATCCTGTTTTTCCAGCCGGGCGACCTGTTCACTGGCGAGCTGTTCGTGCAGGTGCAACAGCTCCGGTTCGTGATGGGCGGATGGCAGAGTCATGACCTTGGCATCGAAATACATGCCCACACTGGGCATATCGAATTTCACCGGGCAATCGAACAGGCGCTCGTATTCCAGCTGATCCGCATGGCGGGCGTGGCCAAAATGCACCTCCACCGGCTCAAACGCATCATCGGTAACGAAACGGAAAAACTTGATCACGCCCATCATCATGCATTCATTGAGATGACTGAGACGGTTACTCCAGATCATCTGCTTGAGGAAAACCCGATCGCCTTCCTCAAACAATTCCCCCTGGGCGGCATCGGACAGCAAGCGCTGATAATCCAGCGCCCGCTTCAGGCCTTCACCAAAGGTCGGACTGGACAGGAACAGGTACTCCAGCACCTGGCCTTTATAGACGGGAATATGTTCACCCAGATGCAACCCGATATGTTCATCGCCAGACACTTTTTCCAGAGCCTGCCAGAACCATTCCTGGGCATCATGAGGGGTACGCAGGTCAGGGACCTGCAAAATGGACTTGTCGAGCCCAACCTCCGCCAACACGGCATCGGCATCAATACCGGCTTTTACCATGGCCTTGTAGGCCATCCGTAACAGCACACCGGAATCCGTCATTTCTGCCATGCGTTGCCTTGTCCCCAATACAAAAAAAGCTACTCTCAGAATCACTGAGAGTAGCATAAGGATGGCAGGGCCGGAACCAGCGCAGCACCGGCCCGAACCAGGAGATCAAACCGCCTAGCAGGCTGCTGGGGCGATCAGGCAGCCTTGCGGTTTTCTGACTGCGGTTCACGGGTAAGGGACACCACTTTGGCTCGCAGACCATTGAGCGGGCCTTTCTTGCTGTCGCCTTCCGTTTTGCTGGGCAGGGACAGTTTGAAGATCCGTTTCCAGACGCTCAGGGATTGCCGCATGAACGACCCGGTGTTGTACGGCAGGCCGTGTTTTTCACAAATAGCGCGTACTTCCGGGGCGATTCTCGCGTAACGATGCGCCGGCATGTCCGGGAACAAATGGTGCTCGATCTGGAAGCTCAGGTTACCGCTCATCACGTGCATAAGACGGCTGCCTTCAAAGTTGGCAGAGCCCAGCAGCTGGCGTACATACCACTGGCCACGGGTCTCGTTCTCAATCACGGACTCCGGGAACTGTTCCACCTCTTCCGGGAAGTGACCGTTATAGATCACCTGGGAAGACCACAGGTTACGCGCCACATTGGCCGTCAGGTTACCGGCGAACACGAAGGGAGCGAACGGACCCGCCAGGGCCGGGAACAGCAGATAATCCTTGACCAGCTGCTTGCGCATCTTCTTCCAGGTCGGCTTGAATTCGGCCTTCACCTCTTCCTTGGTCTTGGTCTTGTAGATCAGGTAGTCCTCCAGCTTGAGGCTCTGAATCGCCACAAAGTGCTGGAAGAAGGTAGCCAGGATGCCTGCCAGAATCGGGTTGAACAGGAAGCGGGGCTCCCATTCCTGGTCTTCCGACATGCGCAGAATGCCGTAACCAATGTCATGATCCTTGTCGAGCACGTTGGTGAAGGTGTGGTGCTCGAAATTGTGGGTCTGTTTCCAGGCCGTCTTGGTGCAGGTGTTGTCCCAGTCGAAAACCTTGGAGTTAATGGCCGGATCACCCATCCAGTCGTACTGGCCGTGCATCACGTTATGGCCGATTTCCATGTTGTCCAGGATCTTGGAGGCAGACAGACAAGCCACACCGGCCAGCCATGCCGGCGGCAGGAAGCCTGCCATCAGCAGGCCTCGGCCAGCGATTTCCAGGCGACGCTGACGCTTGATCAGGGTGCGAATATAGGTGGCATCTTCTTCGCCCAGGTCCGCCATTTCACGATTACGAATGGCGTCCAGTTCCTGGCCAATGGTCTCGAATTGTTCGGCGCTCAAGTTACTGAAAATACTCATGTGCTTTCTCCTTAAACCCGGTTTGAAGATTCGTCTCGGGACGCTTCGGTTGGGGTAATTCCGTTTAGATGTCTAGCGTCACCGTGCCCACCGGCACGCTGATGCAAATTTGAATGTCTTCTTCACCACTGGTGATCTCACCGGTGCGGATATCGCGCACTTCACCAGCCGTCTTGCGGCAGGTACAGGCGTGGCAGATACCCATGCGGCAACCGGATTCCGGGGTCAGCCCGGCGGACTCGGCCTGCTCCAGCAGGGTGGTGCCATTATTGATGGCCATTTTCTCGCTCTGTACGAAGCGCACTTCGCCTTCAGCGCTGTCGCTTTCGATCTGCGGCGCCGCCAGGGTGAACTGCTCCTTGTGCAGCCGTTCTGCCAAGCCATCTTCTTCCCAGACTTTCTCCACCGCGGCCATCATCGGCGGCGGGCCACACAAAAAAGTGGTTGCCTGTGCAAATTCTGGCGCAGCGGTAAACAGATGTTCACGGCAAAACAGCCCCGACAGCTCGCCCTGTTCACCGTCATTGTTGAAGCAGCGCACCAGGGTCACGTTGTCGTGGGTCCGCGCGATCTCGTCCAGCTCGCTGGCGTAGATCATGTCGACGGCGCTATTGGCGTAATGCAGAAAGGTAATCGGGCCAGCAAAGCCTTCATCACACAGGGTGCGCAGCATGGACATCACCGGGGTGATACCGCTGCCACCACTGATCAACAGCACCTGCTCCGGACGTTCTTCCGGCAGGGCAAACTCGCCATCCGCCTGGGACAGGATTACCACATCGCCAACACTCAGCTGTTCACGCAGATGACGGGAAACAAAGCCGTTAGCGTGCACTTTGGCGGTCAATTCGATGCAGCCATCGGTACGGTGCAGGGAATTGGCCGGGGAATAGCAGCGCGTCTGACGCTTGCCATCAATGGTCACGGAAAGCTGGACAAACTGACCCGGAATAAAGCCTTCCCAGTTGTGGTTGGGACGCAGGGTCAGGGTCACGCTGTCATTGGTCAGGTAGCGTACGGCTTCTACCCTGGCGCGCACCTCGTTAACAGACCACAGCGGATTGAACACTTCCAGATAACGGTCAACGCCGTGGGGATAAGACAGAATTTCCGCCACACGGGATTGCAGCAGGCGGTTAACACCTTGCTGAAAACGGTTGGATGTCAGTGTCATCGAGTTCATGGGGTCAGGCCCTATAAGTGAACAGTTGTACGCATTATTCACAACACACCCTTTCCCGTCAACACATGTTCACTAAAAAAATAAAGTCTTTGCCTATCATGGTGTTACAAAGGCTCAGGGGGAATTGGTTGCATCACCAGCCCGCACAGAAGAGAATAAGCAGCTGATTTTGGAGGCAAAAACCAATGACGACGGAAAGCACCAGCAGATCTCGCAAGCCCAAACGGGGCCAGACCCGTGAAGCCCTGATGTCGGCCGCGCTGGAGCTGGTGGTTAAAAAGGCGCCCTTTTCCGCCCTTAGTCTGCGGGAAGTCACCAAGAAAGCGGGCGTGGTGCCCACAGCCTTCTATCGTCATTTCCCGGACATGAGCGCCCTGGGCCTCACGCTGCTGGACGAGTCGTTCCGTACCCTGCGTCAAATGATGCGCCAGGTGCGTCAGCAGGAACTGCCCAACGAGCGCATGCTGCGTGGCTCCGTGGAGACCTACTTCACCTATGTGCGCAACAACCGGGCGCACTTTCTGTTCGTCTCCAAGGAACTGGCTAGCGGCACGCCCACCATGCGCAATGCCATCCGCCGTGAAATCCGCATGTTCACCAACGAACTGGCCATGGACATGGCGCGCTTCCCCTTCCTCAATCACATTAATGCTGAAGACCTGCAAATGATGGCCGGGCTGGTCGTCAACAACGTCACCGCGCTGACACAGGAAATGCTGGAACTGGAAGAAATTGATGAGACCGGCCAGCAAGAAGTGCTGATCACCGCAGAGAAACAACTGCGCCTGATTTACTTCGGCGTAGGCATGTGGCGCTCGGACAAGAGCCATTCCTGAACACACTTCACACTTTACGGCCTTGCGCCGCGCCCCTGTGCTTAACTCACCAGACCGCCTGTCTATACGGCCAATAGCGACTCGCCTGCCCTGTTCTATACTCTTTTGCATTGCCACCGTTGCCTACGCTGCAACGCAATCAACGGGAAAGGATTGAGTAATGAGTGAGGTCAAATTCCGCGAACTGCGTAATTCACCACCCATGGTGATCAACTTCGCCAAGGCCGTATTGCGCGCCACCGTAAAGCCCGGCAGCAACCCCACCTTGCCGGACGTGGGCCTGCGACTGAATGACGTCTCCCTCGATGAAAAGCATCTGACTGCTTACCGGAAGGTGTGCGGGTTTGCCGCCGACGGCAAACTGCCCGTGACCTATCCGCACATGCACGCTTTCCCGCTGCATATGGCACTGATTCTTACCGACGGCTTTCCGTTCCCCGCCATGGGCCTGGTACATGTACGCAACAGCATCACCCAGTACCGCCCCATTGCAGAACGCGAGCAACTGAATGTGAAGTGCTTTCTGGGCAACCTGCAGAAAGTCGACAAGGGTTACGAATTTTCCATCTTCACCAGCGTCAGCACCGGTGGCGAGCGAGTCTGGGAAAGTGAGTCCGTGAATTTCTTCCGCAGCGGCGGCGGTAGCAGCAGCAAGAAGAAAGACGCACCCAAGCCGCAACCGGCCACCGACACGGTGGAGTGGAAAGTGCCGGGGGATATCGGCCGCCGCTACGGCGCCGTCTCCGGTGACCGCAACCCGATTCATCTATACCCGCTGTCCGCCAAGCTGTTCGGCTTCAAGCGCCAGATCGCCCACGGCATGTGGTCCAAGGCCCGCTGCCTGGCCGAACTGCAGAACCAGCTGCCGGAAGACGCGTTCACCGTGGACGTGCAGTTCAAATTGCCCATGTTCGTGCCCGCCACCGTGAAGTTCGAGAACAAGCCGGCCGACGGCGGCAGCGATTTCCGTCTGCTCGCCAAGGACGGGATCAAACCCCACCTGGCCGGCCAGATCCGTCCGGCGGAGTAATAGCAGCCGCAACAGGCATCACGCTGCACGCAACAACACGTCCGGCTTTCGAGCAGGACGAAACGTCAGAGGCCGCGCCCACAGTCTGGTCGCGGCCTCTGGCGTTTCAGGCTTTCCAGCGTCGGCCCGTGTTGTTGCGTGCTGCCTGTAGCGTGCTGCATGCCACTGCACTAAACTCGCTCCCCATGCGAGACGATACCCGTGATTACCTTTCCCTGTTTCTGAATGACACGCCCCTGCTGGACGTGCGCGCCCCCGTGGAATTCGCCAAGGGCGCCTTTCCCGGTGCGGCCAATATTGCCCTGATCAACGATGACGAACGTCACCAGATTGGCATCTGCTACAAGCAGCAGGGCCAGCAAGCGGCGATTGATCTGGGCAACAAGCTGGTCAGCGGCGAGGAACGGGAACAGCGTATGCGGGCCTGGCAGCAGTGGTGGCAGGCCAACCCCAACGGCTACTTGTATTGCTTCCGTGGCGGGCTGCGCAGCCAGACCACCCAGGCCTGGCTACGCGAAGCAGGCATCGATGCACCACTGATCACTGGTGGTTACAAGGCGCTGCGCCGATTTCTGATTGATGAAATGGAAGCCTGTATCGCCAGCCTGCCACTGGAAGTGCTATGCGGCCGTACCGGCTGTGCAAAAACACGCGTGATTGAACAACAGGCCAACGCCATCGATCTGGAAGGGCTGGCCCACCACCGCGGTTCCTCCTTCGGCCGACGCCCCGGCGGCCAACCCGGCCAGATTGATTTTGAAAACAGCCTGGCCATCGCCCTGATAAAACAACGTGCCGCCCAGCCTGCCCGCATTCTGGTGGAAGACGAAAGCAAGCTGATCGGGCGCTGCCATCTGCCTTTTTCCCTGCAAGACCAGATCAAGGCACAACCACGCATCGTCATTGAGGAATCCCTGGACGCCCGCGTACAAGTCACCCTGGAAGATTACGTGATCGGGCCGTTACAGGAATATGCCCGCTATTTCGGTGAGCAGAATGCCCTCAAGCAGCTTGGCGATGAACTGCTGGCAGCCATGGATCGCATTCGCCGCCGCCTGGGTGGCATTCGCCATCAACAGCTTCGCCAGCAACTCCAGGAAGCCCTGGCCGTACAAACCGCCTGCGGCGATACCGAGTTGCATCGCGAATGGATTCACAGCCTGCTCGCCGATTATTACGACCCCATGTATGACTACATGCTATCGCGCCGCGAAGGCACCATCGTCTTCCAGGGCACCCGCGCCGAAGTCAGCGATTTCCTCAACAACCGCTAACGCAAAACCCTTCGCAAGCCGTTATACTGCTGCCACGACTGCGTATGGCCGAACCCGCAATCGTATCCGTGCGTTTTCCCGCATAAAGTTCGGTAAGCCTCCCTATTGAACGGAGACAACAATGCGTTTGAAATTCCTGGCTGCACTGGCTGCTGCCCTGCTGCTCTCTGCCTGTAATGACCCCAAAACCGATACCTTCACCTTTACGGCGATTCCGGATCAGGATGAATCCCAGCTGGTCAAACGGTTCGGTACCATCGCCGCTTACCTGGAAGAACAGTTGGGCGTGCCGGTGAAATACGTGCCGGTGAAATCCTACGCTGCCGCAGTGACTGCCTTCCGCAACGATGAAGTGCAAATGGCCTGGTTCGGCGGTCTGTCCGGCGTACAGGCGCGACGTCTTGTTCCCGGTTCCCAGGCCATCGCCCAGGGCCAGGAAGACACCGCGTTCAAATCCTATTTCATTGCCAACAGCAGCACCGGGCTTGAGCCCGTCGACACGCTGGGCGACGACTTCATTGCACAGCCGTCATTCACCTTCGGCTCCAAAGGCAGCACCTCCGGCCGCCTGATGCCGGAATTTTATCTGCGCGATACCTTCAACAAGTCGCCGGAAGACCTGTTCGAGAAAGTCGGTTTCTCCGGCGACCACAGCCGCACCATCGCCCTGGTACAAAGCGGTGCCTACGCCACTGGCGCGGTAAATTTCAAAGTCTGGGAGCGCGAGCTGTCGGAAGGCAAAATCGACACCAGCAAGGTCAGCGTGATCTGGGAAACCCCCACCTATCCAGACTACCACTGGACTGTGCGCGGCGATCTGGATGAGCGCTTCGGCGAAGGCTTCAGCCAGCGCGTTACCGAAGCCCTGCTGTCCATCGACGATCCCGCACTGCTGCAGGCTTTCCCCCGGGAAAAATTTATCCCGGCCTCCAATGCGGACTACGCCCCCATCGAGGACACCGCCAGCGCCATCGGCCTGTTGGACTAACGGTCACAGGCTAATTCCGGCGTGTTCCACTTCCAGCAGGCCCGGCTGGGGCATGGTGATCAGGTTGTCTTCGACAACCTGACGCTGACCATCGAGCAAGGCGAAAAAGTCGCCCTGCTCGGCCCCTCCGGCGCCGGCAAGTCCACCCTTCTCAATGCCCTGCGCAGCCAGCAGGAAAGCGCCTGTGCCTGGTGCCCCCAGGCCGGCGCCCTGGTGCCCATGCTTAGCGTATTCCACAACATCTACATGGGCGCCCTGTCGCGCAACCGCACGCTCACCAACCTGCGCAATCTGATAACCCCCAGTCGACACGAGCGTGAACAGGTGGGCGCTTTGGCCGCCGACCTGTCGCTTCACGACAAGTTGTTCACCAGTGTCGACCAGCTCTCCGGCGGCCAGGCGCAACGCACCGCGCTGGGCCGAGCCCTCTACACGCAACGCCCGGTTCTGCTCGCCGACGAGCCGGTCTCCAGTCTGGACGAACACCAGGGCCTTGCCTTGCTCACCCTGTCACTGGCTCGCCACCACAGTGCGGTGATTGCCCTGCATGATCGGGCATTGGCACTGGCCTGCAGTGATCGGATCATCGGCCTGAACCAGGGCCAAATCGTCCTCGACGCCGCCACCCAGTCGCTGTCCCTCAGCGATCTTGATGCCTTGTATCAGGACGATGCGTAGCAGTGAACGCCCTACCATGCCTCCAGCCAGCCCGCCGCTGAACACCACAGCCAGTCGCTGGCGGCGCACCACCGGCGGCCTGGCTCTGGCCGGCCTGGCGGCACTGTTGCTGGCCGACATGGAAATCGCCCGTTCCAGTCCTGGCCAGGAACTGCTGCGCATGGCCAAGGGGTTTATGGCCCCGGATTTTTTCGCCACGGAACAACTAGGCAAAGCACTGGCCAATACCCTGGCCTTTGCCTGGCAAGGCACCGCGCTGGCTGCCCTGTTCGGTTTTCTGATGGCAATCTGCTGGTCGTCACGGGCGGTACGCAGTTTCGCCGCCAGCATCCGCGCCGTCCACGAGCTGTTCTGGGGCCTGCTGCTATTGCAGGTTGCCGGGCTAAGCACGCTTACTGGGGTACTGGCCATCGCCATTCCCTATGCGGGTATCTTTGCCAAGGTATTCGGCGAATTTCTGGAGGAATCGGACCCAGCACCCGCTCATTCCCTGCCCGCCAGGACCTCCGCCGTCAGCCGCTTCTTCTTCGCCCGGCTGCCACTGGTCTGGCAGGCGTTCAAGGCCTACGGCAGTTACCGACTGGAATGCGCCTTGCGTGCCTCCGCCATTCTCGGCTTTATCGGTTTGCCCACCCTGGGCTTCCATCTGGAAACCGCCTTTCGTGAAGGGGTCTACGATCAGGGCGCGGCTTTGCTGTACCTGTTTTTCGCGCTGATTTTCACCCTGCGCTGGTGGCTGCGCCCGGCCCTGATTCCCCTGTATTTGATCGCCGCCGTGGTGTGGGCGCCACCGGTCTTCACCGGCAACCTGTCCACCCTGGTGCGTTTTGTCACCGTGGATCTGGTGCCCGCTCCCCTGCGTCACGGCGGTGGCCTGCTGGAACTGTGGCAGTGGTTTGCCATGCTCTGGCAGCAACAACTGTGGCCCGGCTTGTGGCAGACCAGCGTATTGGGCCTGGCCGCGCTACTGCTCACCGGCATTCTGGCACTGGTACTGTTTCCCCTTACCTCACCGTTATTCGGCAACCGGGTCAGCCGTACACTGGGCCATGGCCTGCTGGTGGTGTTGCGCACCACTCCGGAATTTTTTCTCGCCTTCTTTTTCCTGATCCTGCTCGGCCCCTCCATGTTGCCCGGCATTTTTGCGCTTGCCCTGCATACCGGCGCCATCGTCGCCCACCTGACGGGCCGCTTCAGTGAAACCCTGCGCCTGCGGGCGGACGCGCCGACCGGGATCAACCGCTACGCCTGGGAGGTCTTGCCGCGCATCAGCCCGAACCTGCTCGCTTTCCTGCTCTATCGCTGGGAGGTGATCATGCGCGAAACGGCGGTACTGGGGATTCTTGGCATTCACACCCTGGGTTTCTATATTGATTCCAGCGTGGCGGAATTCCGCTTTGACCGAACCGCCCTGTTGATCCTGGCCACGGTGTTGCTCAATCTGGGAGTGGATGCCCTGTCTCGCGCACTAAGACAGCGCCTGAGGCTGCAGCCGGGCCACGGTGTTTCAGCAAGCAAGGCCCCGACAAGCGGTTGACCGACACCGCCAGAAGAACGCAAACACGAGTCGCACTATGAAACTGTACCAAGTGGACGCCTTTACCGACGCCCTGTTTGCCGGCAACCCGGCCGCGGTGGTGCCGCTGACACACTGGCTGGATGACGCCCTGCTGCAGAACATCGCACTGGAAAACAATCTCTCGGAAACCGCCTTTCTGGTCCCCGACGATCAGGGCTACGCGTTGCGCTGGTTTACCCCTCAGGTGGAAGTCGACCTGTGCGGCCACGCCACCCTGGCCGCCGCCTGGGTGGTGTTCAATGCGCTGGGCTTTCCCGGTGAACGAGTGCGCTTTTCCACCGCCTCCGGTCCCTTGTTCGTGACTCGCAGCGGGCAGACATTAAGCCTGGATTTTCCGTCACGGCCGGCCCACGCGCTCACTGACATCACCCCGTTTTCCCGGGCGCTGGATTTGCCCATTCGCGAGGTGCGACAAGCCCGGGACAGCCTGATCATCGTGGACAGCGCCGATCAGGTGCGCAATTTTCAACCCGACTTCACCGCCATCGCGGCGCTGGATACCTTCGCGGTAATGATTTCCGCGCCCGGCGACGACTGTGATTTTGTCAGCCGCTTCTTTGCCCCGGCCAAAGGCGTTCCGGAAGACCCGGTCACCGGCTCGGCCCATTGCACCCTGGTGCCTTACTGGGCAGACAAGCTCGGCAAAAACACGCTCCATGCCCGCCAGCTCTCTGCCCGGGGTGGAGAATTACACTGCCAGCTAAAAGGCGATCGCGTGATGCTTAGCGGCACCGCACGCTGCTACCTGCAAGGCGACCTGCAACTGTGATGATGCCACTGTGATAAGCCCTTCCGCTCAATACGACCTGGTCTTTGTCGGCGCCGGCCACAGCCACGCGCTGGCCCTGCGCATGCTGGCCATGAAACCGATTCCCGGCGTACGCCTGACCCTGGTGTCCCCGGACAGCCTGAGCGCCTATTCCGGCATGTTGCCAGGGCTGATCGCCGGCCACTACACGCTGGATGACACCCATGTGGATGTGTACCGGTTGTGCCAGGCCAGCGGCTGCCGGTTTGTTCAGGCCAGCGTCACACAGCTTGATCCACAGAAACGGCAATTACAGCTCAGCGATGGCAGCCAGCTGGCCTACGACTGGCTGAGCCTGGACGTGGGCGCCACGCCGGATCTCTCGCCCATCGGCAACGATCACGACAGCGTTGTGCCGGTCAAACCGGTGGCCAGCTTTTATACCCGCTGGCAACAACTCTGCCGCGACGCCGGCGGGCAAACGCCCTCACTGGCGGTGGTCGGCGCCGGTGCCGGCGGCACCGAAATGGCACTGGCCATGGCCCACCATTTTCAGAACCGCCAGCAACCGGCAGAGATTCAACTGATCACCGGTGGGGAATTGCTGCCCGGCTTTCCCGCCAGCGTGCGCGAGAAGATGCGCAAGCGGCTGCAAGCCCATAACGTCGCCCTGCATACCCACAGTCGCGTTCACTGTGATGCACAACAGCAACTGCAGATGGGAGATCAGCCGCTAACCGCCCAATGGGTGCTCTGGTGCACGGGGGTCCGCGGCCTGCCAATACTGAAAAACAGCGGGCTGGAGTGCGACGAACGGGGCTTTGTACGCGTCACGGAAAGCCTGCAGACGCTCTCCGATACACGCATTTTTGCCGCCGGTGACTGCGCGGCCTTTCCCACATCCCTGCCCAAGGCCGGGGTCTATGCGGTTCGTCAGGCGCGCACCCTGGCCGACAACCTGCGCGCTGCCATTCAAGGACAACCGCTGGTTGCCTATCGCCCGCAATCCCGATTCCTGTCGCTGCTATCCGCCGGCGGCAAAGACGCCATTGCCAGTCGTGGCGGCAGCCTGTCTGTGGCCGGGCACTGGGTATGGCGCTGGAAGGACCATATCGACCGGGCCTTCATGGCCAAGTTCGATCAGCACCTGCCCGCCATGCCCACCGCCCCCGCGGACCCCGACGCCCTGCACTGCGCCGGCTGCGGCGCCAAGGTCGGCAGCGACGCCCTCCATGAAGCACTGGCAGGCCTTCAGCCAGTTATTAATCCGGGGATTGAAGCCGGTGTAGACGCCGCCGATGATGCCGCCATCATCGATTGGCCCGCCGGGCAGCGGCTGGTCCAGAGCCTGGATTTCTTTCCCGCCTTTATCGATGAGCCCTACCTGTTCGGGCGCATTGCCGCCCTGCACAGCCTCAGCGACCTGTACGCCATGAACGCCCGGCCCCACTCAGCCCTGGCCAACATTACCCTGCCCTGGCACCACCCGCGCCTGCAGGGCCGTGACCTGCAACGGATGATGGCCGGAGCCGTCCGGGAACTGAACGCAGCCGGCTGCACCCTGGTCGGTGGCCACACCATCGAAGGCCCGCAGATGGCCGCGGGTTTCACCGTCAACGGCCAGGCGGATCCGGCACAACTCTGGCACAAACACGGCGCCCGCGACGGCGACCGGCTGATCCTCACCAAGCCATTGGGCAGCGGTGTGCAATTGGCGGCCCTGATGCAGGCGAACAGCAGCCATGGTGCCGCATTCCACGGCCCCTGGCTGGACACAACGCTGCGCCACCTGCTGACCAGCAACCATATGGCGCAACGGGCCCTGCAGGATGTCCCCGTGAATGCCTGCACCGATATCACCGGCTTCGGGCTGCTCGGCCATCTCTACGAAATCAGCCAGCAAAGTGGCGTTACCCTGTCGGTGGATTGCCACAAGGTACCGCTGCTGCCTGGCACGCTGTCGCTGATTCAACAAGGTGTGGCCAGCACCCTCAGCGATGCCAACCGACAGATACTGGTGCATTGCCAACAGCCGCAGCCCGTGGACGACGCCCTGCTTACCGCCCTGTGCGACCCGCAAACCGCCGGGGGGCTAGTGTTCTGTCTGCCCGCCGACTATGCCGGGCAGGCACTGCAACATCTTGATCGTGAAGGCATTGCTGCCACCGACATCGGTAAAGTCCTTGTAAAAGATCGCCCGGATCACGCAGCGATCCTGTTGAATAGCGGTCACACTGGTAGCGTATAACCCTTCAAGAACACAGGAGAATGGTTCATGACCACGTCAAAACGCGTTACCGGTATTTTCAGTGCCTTTGTATTGCTGTTTATGCAAGTGCTGATGGTTCCCGCCGCACAAGCCGCCATGATTGGTAATGACACCGTGATTCAGCAACAGGATCGCGCGGCCATGAAGCAGCAAGTCATGCAGCTGATGGATCATAAAGTGGCCGCTCAGGCGCTAAGCGAATACGGCGTAAACCAGGAGCAGGTCAGTCAGCGACTGGACCGCCTCACCGATTCCGAGCTGCAGCAGCTGGCTCAGAAATCCGAAGAGCTGCCAGCCGGTCAGGGCGTACTGGGCGTGGTACTGGCTATCATCCTGGTACTGGTGATTCTGGATCTGCTCGGCGCTACCGATGTCTTCCCGGTGATTGACCCGGTCAATTAATGGTGACGGCATTGCGCGGCATGTTTTCCGGAAAACCGGTTGCCGCCCTACTGGCAACCGCACTGCTAACGCTGGGCGGTTGCCAGAGTTTTCCCCCACCGCAAAGCGCCAGCGTGCACACCGATCAACAGGTGGTGGTGCCCTTTGTCCCCCAGGACGCTTATCAATGCGGCCCAGCTGCCCTGGCGATGATGCTGCAGTGGGCAGGCAAGGAAGTCAGCGCCGACGCACTGGTGGACGAAGTCTGGTTGCCGGAGCGCAAAGGGTCGCTGGGCATTGAGCTGCGGGCCGCAGCCCGCAGCCGCGGCTTGATGGCCTATCCGGTGGAATCCGCTGACGCCCTGTTTCAGGAATTACAGGCCAACCGCCCGGTACTGGTGATGCAGAACCTGGCGTTGCCGCGCTGGCCGAAGTGGCACTTCGCCGTAGTAACCGGTTATCGGGATCAGGGCGATACCGTGGTGTTGCACAGCGGAACAACGCAAAGTGACAGCAGCCACTGGAATCGCTTTATTCGCACCTGGGCCAGGGCCGATCAATGGGGATTCACGCTGGTGGAAGCCGGCCAGTTGCCCGCCAGCGCCGAGCCAAATGCGCTGTTCCGGGCTATCTCGCCGCTGCCCAATAGCGCCGCCTTTTGGCCCGCTGCCGTGGAGGCCTTCCCGCAAAGCGGACAGCTGTGGTTTGGTTATGGCAATGCTTTGTGGGCGCAGGGCAAACAGGAAGACGCGCGGGTCGCATTCGAAAATGCGGTGCAGCATGAGCCGGAACTGGCCGCCGCCTGGAACAACCTGGCCTATGCCCAGAAGGCAGCGGGTGACAGCAAAAAAGCCCGGCAGAGTATTTGCCAGGCCTTGTCGGTGGCGCCAGGCGATAGCGAGATTCAGGACAGCGCCCGCGAACTGGGCGCTCAGTCCTGCGCCGTATCGCCGGCGCCTTCTGCTCCTTCTGCACTCTCAACGCCCTCTGCTCCGGCTTCCCCCTCTTCAGCCGCAAGCTCAGGGTGCTGCGCCACCAACTGATCGCGCTGCTCACGCAGCTTGTCCAGTTTGGCGATCCCTTCTTCCAGCTGTTCAGGGGCGATGCCGAATTCCTTGCCCCTGGCGATCAGCCCTTCCAGCTCCACCATTTTGCGATTCGCCGCCGCCACGAAAGACGCACGAACCGCCTGATTCTGTCTCGCTTCGTACTGCTGATACAGTGCCGGGTCGGCCAGCTCGGCCGCGCTGGGCGGTTCCCGTAAGTCCGTATTGCGGACCAGCGGCGGCGTACGCGGATCGCCGTTTCGCATACTTTCTCGCAGGGCCGCCACAGCCTGGGGTGAAGGTGAAGGCGTCGGCACCGCGGACGGGGCGTTATCCGCCCGCTTCTCCGGCCTAGGCAGAGAACGTTCCGCCACCGTATCGATCATCGGCAGGGCTGCCGGCGTCGCTGCGGCGTCCACTTTTGGGTCGACATCAGGGCTCGTGTCCGCAGTAACACCCACCGCTGTATTGCCTGCCGGTGCCGGGGGCAACAGCCAATAGGCGCTAGCGCTCGCGGCTATCAGCAACCCGACCAGCAACCCAGGGCGCAACCCCCCCTGCTGGCGCTGATAGCTCCCCGTCTGGCCTGGCCGGCACTCACCCACCGCCATCACAACACCTCGTGGTTGACCCGCAACGCCGCCGCCTCGGTGGCATCAGCCAGCAAGGTCTGAAAACGCTGCTGCATCTGTTCCCGGGCAATGGCCTGGGCCGCCCGGTAGCGCACCGATTCACTGTCCACACGCTGGTAGCCCATTTCTTTCTGGTCCACCCAGAGTAGCTCCCAGTACGGCGCGCTGTCTGTGGCCGGGCTACGGAACGGCGGTGACACTCGCTGCACCGGCTGCACAAACGCCAGCGCCTGGGTCCAGTGATCCTCACGGCTGTCGCGGTCAATCCAGCCCAGCGCCCCGCCCTGCTCACGGTCATCCGCAACGGAATAACGCGCGACTGCGTCAGCAAACGCGCTGGCCGGGTCCCTGCTTTCCGCTTTCTGGGCTTTCTGCGCTTTTTGGATATCCAGCAGCTCGGCATAAATCCGGTCGGCTTCAGCCTGGCTGTTCACGCGCAAGTGGTAAGCGTGAACACGCTCCACACGGGTAAATTCGTCCTGGTGCTGTTGGTAATACGCGGCGATCTGGTCCTGGCTCACTTCAGCCGCCAAAGCCCGTAACTGCGGGTTATCGTCATGGATATCGTGCATCAGCCCCAGGTCATGGAGCAGCTCATCGCGGCTCATGGCGTCATCAATACAGTCATCCACTGCCGCAATGGCCCGGGCCGACAAACCGGAGTGTTGATCAAACCAGTAGAACACATACTCCATGGTGAGCTGCTGCTTGATCGCTTCACGGATAAAGCCGGTATTGAGGTTGTGCATCTGTACTTTCAGCTGGATGTTCTGCCGGCGATACAGATCCCACAGCGTCAGCGTCTGCTCTGGCTGATCCTCCGCAAAACGGTAACGGGCAATCACCAGCTGGCTGGCCGCCTGCTGCTGGGCCTCAGTCATGGTGGCGTACAACGCCTGATCCAGCGACAGCAACGGAGCCAACGCGTCCTCGGACAGCAACAACGGCTCAGTCAGATAATCCAGACTGTCAGTCGTGCCGCTTTCTTCCACCGCTACCCGCAGGTCATCGGCAAAAGCCGTACGAATCAGTTTGAAGCGTTGTTGTTCGTGGCGAGTCTGCGCATCGTAGCCCACCGGACTGGTGTCGGCATGCCCGTGGGCGGCCACGTCGTCATACTCATGGGCCAGGGCCGCCAACAACCGGTTTTCCACCAGCCCCTTGAGCACGGCTTCACGGCTGACCTGCGGTTCGCTGCGCTGTGCGGCAGCCACAAACACATTCAGGGTCGCCACCGGAATCACGCTGCCATCCACGCTTGCTGCCACGTTATCGGGCAACGGTCCCCAACGCTGCCAGCTGGCATAGCCGGCCAACGCAACAGCTGCGAACCCAATGGCCAACACCCATCGATGCAATCCCATGGCCGTTTTCCTCTATCTTGTTATTGGTGCAACGCGGGCACGCATCTCCCTGCACGTGCTTTTACGTGTAGCGTGATGCATGCCGCTTGTTGCGTCTTCTTATCAGGGATTAACCTTCACAGCGGCATGATTCAGCACATGCACCACCATGGCGATAGCATGAGGAATCACCACCTGTGCCACCTGCACCCGGTCCGAGTGGTCGGTGCTGGACAGCACGATCCCGCCGTTGCTGTAAGCCATGGCACCGCCTTGCGTCAGCAAGGGGCGAATGTCATTGCTGGCGGTAGCAAGCGGGGTGAAATCCGTCAGAGCCTGATCGACCAAAGCGGTGTTGTTCAGGTTCTCGCTGTCGTAGTAATCCGCCACCCAGGATTCCCAGCCACTGTGGTTCAGTGCCGAGGTCGTCCACACATGGTGCGGTTGCAGCAGGTCAGTGGTGTGCATCACGAAACCCAGGGTCTGGGCCGTGGGGTTGGCGAGGAACTGGCTGTACCAGTACTGGCCCAGATTATCGATGGGCTGGAACGGCATTTCCTCGAAGTCATCGTACATGGACTTGCTGGAAGTACTGCCCTGACGATAGTTGGCTTCGGTCACGCCGTAGGTGTTGTACTCAGTGTCATCGGCGCAGCTCCAGAAGCACCAGCCGGTCATGCCCCCGTTACCATCGTCCATGTAGTCACCCACCAGCCAGGTCGCCGCGATGTTATCGATATCGCCCCAAACGGTGAGCAGGTCGTAGTTATAACCACCCAGGTCGTTGCCGTGAACATCAGAGCCACGGGTATGGTTCTGGAAATGCCAGTAGGAGGTGTAGTTCACCAGAGAGGCCCCGGCATTGAAGACCGGCGCATACACGCAGTCCCCGGTGACCGCGCCACACAGGTAGGTGTCCTGGAAATCGTCCACGTCGTAGGCACCCTGCCCAATCACTTCCGCAAACTGGTCCATGCTGTAGCCGGCCGCGTTGACCCAACTCTTCAGGCGGTTGTACTCCGTGGTCGTCGGGTGCGCCTTCATGTAGTTAACCGCATCAATGGCAATGCGTTTGTGGGTGATTTGCTGAAACGCCTGGGCAGGCGATGACAGAACAGCTGCGGCCAGCAGGCCGGTGAGTGCGAGCTTCTTCATGGGGGTCCCCTCCCGTTATTGTGGTTATGTAACTTTTTGTGTTTATTGATCAAACAATAAACAACCCGGCATACCAACCCAAGGGCTCAGACGGACAAAACATGGACATTTCCTGACAGGCCGCGCCCTGCTCGCCTTCCCTTTTCGTCTCCTCTCCATGCCCGCCCCTCGTATAGAATGGGCACCTGCACACCCTGCCATGAAGAAGTGACAATACATGGACATCGTTTTTGTTCTGGTGGAACCCGCCCGCGGGGAAAACATCGGCGCCGCTGCCCGCGCCATAAAAACCATGGGTTTCAAAGATTTGCGACTGGTTAACCCGGGCGACATGCGCGCCGCCCAGTGGGTCGCACACCACAGCAACGACGTGCTGGAGCAGGCCGTGATCGTGGACACCCTGGATCAGGCGCTGGCCGATGTGGACCTGAGCATTGCCTGTACCGCCCGGCACCGCCTGCAGAAGGACCGTTATGTGGATGCGGATCGTTGCGCCGAACTGGTCGCTGGCAAGGGAAACAGCGTGCAACGGGTCGCCATCGTCTTCGGCCGGGAAGCCAGCGGCCTGACCGGCGACGAAGTGGCCCGCTGCGACCTGGCCAGCAGCATCCCGCTGGCGCAGGCACAACCGTCACTGAACCTGGGCCAGGCCGTGATGGTCTATGCATGGGAATTGCGCAAACGGCCGGCGACAGTGCAGCCCGAAGCGGACCCAACCACCTTCGGCCACACCCGCCAGGCCCTGCATCAGCTTCTGGCGGCACTACAGATACAGCCGACCGAAAACCTCCACCAATGGGTGGACGAATTGCTGCCCCTGGCCAGTGACCGGGAACTGGGACTGGTTCGCCAGCTGCTGCGCCGCATCAAGCGACTGTAACGCCGCGAATGCCCTGACAAGCCGTTCTTCAACACAGCACACGCCACCGGGAAAGCAATAAACGCGACCCTGTGATACAAAGACAACAACACTTTTCTGGAGCCTCGTTGTTATGGATCGACGACTGCCTGTCGCACTGCTGATATTGCTACCCGTTCTCGCCATCGCGCAGCCTGGCAGTTTTTCCCTGCCCGGCGTTGGCGACCTGCAAAAGCAGCTCACGGAAACCAGTGATAAAAAATCTGACGGCACGGACAATCCCGACAAGAAGCAGCTCAAGGAGACCCTGAAATTCCGTCAGGAGATCGACAGCAACCAGGAAAAAATCAAGGAACTGAAAACCTTTTCCCGGCAGGCTGCCAGCCAACGCACACGCCTCAACGCCGAACTCACACGTCTGCGCCAGGAACGCGACACCGACTGGGAAAAACACTACGCATCCAAAAATCTGGACGCTCTGGTGAAAGCCCTGGTCAGTGAGCTGGATGCCCTGGAAGCCAACCAGGAAGACCTGGCTGACGCCAACAGCGACCTGACCCGTGCCCAGACCCTGCCGGAACAGGCCCAGAACGTGATCAGCAAAGCCATGGACCGGCTGGACGTCATTCGCACCCGCCTCAATCAGGGCGTGGATGAAGAAGGCGAACCTTTGTCCGAATTACAAACGGGGACCTTGAACACGGAGATGAAAGCCCTGGAGTCGCGCATCGAACGCTACAACCAGGAGCTGGCCATCGTCGACAAGCAGCAGGACATCGCCCGCCTGAGACAACAAAGCGACAAACAGCATCAGCTCATCATCGAAGCAAAACTGGACGCCCTGCAGCCACTCATCAATGAGCGCCGCCTGAATCAGCTGGAGGAAACCGCCAATTCCCCGGAAACCGATCTCCCGCAAAGCGTGCTGGACCACCCCCAGGTCCAGAAAGCCATGGACAAGAACCGGGCCCTGCGTGAACAACTGGCTGGTGCCAGCGAAAGTGTAAACAGCCTGCTGCGTGAAGCGGTCAACACCAAGACCGAACTGGACAAGGCACGTTCACTATCCTCCACTGTCAACGACCAGATTCGCATGCTCGATGGCAGCTTGCTGCTGTCGCGCATTCTTTACGAGCAGCAAAAAAGCCTGCCCCAGGATCAGGGCGAACTGAATCTGGACAAGGATATTTCTGACGCGCGCCTCAGCCAGTTCGATATCGAACGGGCCATGCAGGATCTGGATGACGCCCCCCTGCCCTCACAGACCCAGGCTGACAAACCCCTGAGCCCGGCACTGGAGCAGGCCTTTTCCATCCTCCGCGAAGAGCGCCTGGCCATTTACGACCAACTGGACCAGGAACTGAGCCGCCAGCTGGCCATCCTCACTCGTACCCAGCTCAGCCATGAACAGCTACGCAAAATTACCCGCAGCCTGCACAACACCATTTCCGAACAAACCTTCTGGATGCCTAGCAACCAGCCCCTGAGTTTTGAATGGCTTGGCAAACTGCCAAAAGAACTGATGGAACAGGTTAAAACCATGCCCTGGGGCGACCTGTGGGAGGGAACCGGCGATCTGTTCAGCCGCAAATGGGTCTGGCTGATCGGACTGCTCATCCCGGCAGCGCTGCTGATGGTGGTACGCAGCAAGCTCAAAACCCGCATCGACGAAATGAACAAGGATGTAGGGTACCTGCGCCGTGACAGCCAGGCGCACACCCCCCTGAGCCTGCTGTACACCTTTCTTATTGCGGCACCTGTCCCGCTTTTCCTTGGCCTGCTGGCCGCCGGCTTGTGGGTGCAGCCTGGCACATTCACCAGCGTCATGGGCGCTGCCGTGGCCCAGATTGCCTTGCTATGGCTGGTATTCGAAGTGCTCTACCGCCTGCTTAAAACCAATGGCATCGCCCAGCGCCATTTCCGCTGGAGCATGGAATACAACCATCAAATGCGGCGACGCCTGCTGGTAACCGGCCTGGCGCTCATCCCCCTTACCTTCCTGGTGGCGTTTGGTGACCAGTGGCCAGCACAGCTCAGTAATGACCGGCTCGGACTGGTAATCATGATGGCATCCATGATCACCATCATGGTGAGCCTGCCCTGGGTGGCGCAGTCCTACCCCGGCCGTCATTACAGCCGCACCATGAGGACCCTGGCCACCGGCCTGTGCATTCTTGCCCCGCTCACCCTGATCGTGCTCACCGGCGTGGGTTACTACTACACCTCGGTACGCCTCACCGGGCACATGATCTACAGCCTCTACCTGATCGCACTGTGGATCGTTCTGGATGCCACCGCCGTGCGCGGCCTCGCCGTGGCAGCCCAGCGGCTTTCCTACAAACGGGCCGTGGCACAGCGCGAAGCCGAACAGAAAGAAGACACCAGCAGCGCCGAAGCTGTGGAAGTGGAAGAGCCGCAACTGGACCTGAAACAGGTCAACCAGCAGTCTCTGCGCCTGATCCGCCTGGCGCTGGTGGCCGCAATCGGCCTGCTGGTGTATTGGGTCTGGGCAGACGTACTGCATGCCTTCGCCTATACCGACAACATCGTGCTGTGGGAAACCGCCGAAGGGGCCGGCCAGGCCGCCACCACCTCCCCCATCAGCCTTGGCGACGTGATTGCCTCGCTGGTCATCGGTGCCGTGACCTTCCTGTTGGCCAGCAACCTGCCGGGCCTGCTGGAAGTGCTGGTGCTGTCACGTATGGATCTGCGCCAGGGGACCAGCTACGCCACCACCACCTTGCTCTCCTACGTGATTGTCGCCAGCGGTATCATGCTGACGCTTGGCGCGCTGGGCCTGAGCTGGGACAAGATGCAATGGCTGGTGGCGGCACTGGGCGTCGGGCTGGGTTTTGGCCTGCAGGAAATCTTTGCCAACTTTATCTCCGGTATCATCCTGCTGTTCGAGCGCCCGATTCGCATCGGTGACGTGATTACCATCAACAACCTGGATGGCACCGTCAGCCGCATTCGCATCCGTGCCACCACCTTGATTGATTTCGACCGCAAGGAAATCCTGGTCCCCAACAAGGTGTTCGTCACCGAACGACTGATCAACTGGTCCCTCTCCGACACCGTGACCCGGATCATTCTCAAAGTCGGCTTTGCCTACGGCTCCGATTTGCAGAAATGCCGCGACATTCTGCTTCAAGCCGCAAAAGAGAACCGCCGCGTACTGCGTGACCCGGAACCTGTCGTACTGTTTATGGGCTTTGGTGCCAGTACCCTGGACCATGAACTGCGCGTCCACGTGGATGACATCAACGACCGCCTGGCAGCCACCGACGAGCTGAACCGCCACATCGATGCCCTCTGCCATGAGCACGACGTGGAAATCGCCTTCAGCCAACTGGATATCCATATCCGCAATGGCAACGGCGACCAGCTGAATCTGGAAACACATTCGGCAGAAGAGGAAGGTAATGGGGACGACAACACTCCACCGCCAGAAGCCAACGACGGCGAGTCCAATGAAAGCAGCGATCCGCGCTAACCCGGCAGGAGCGTGGCTGGCGGCGCGATAGAACAACCGTGACGAGTCGCGGGCAGCGAGTTTCGAAAATCAAAATCTGGACGTTGGGGAAGTCAGGTTTTTGCTTCTCGTTCCTCGTTTCTCGCAACTCGATTGGGTAACCGCAACGCGCCTACGGGGAGCCTGGGCTTACAGCACCACCTCAAAACACTCCAGCTGCGGCGGCCCCAGGTAAATATCTTTGCGGGCGCCGGCATTGGCGTGGGCCTTTCGGAACGCATCCGACCTGGTCCAGCCTTCAAACGCTTCACGGGGTTCCCAGGTGGCGTGTGACGAAAACAGCGTGTACTCCTCGGTACTCGGCCCCTGCAGCAGATTAAAACTCTTGAAGCCCGGCACCTCTTGCAGAAAAGTATCCCGGCCTTCCCAGATAGCGATAAAGTCCTGCTCGCAGCCGGGTTTGATCTTGAAGCGGTTCATTGCAATAAACATCGTCGTCTCGGAGTCATTTTGGTGTGATCGGTTGTCGCACTGTCTGCGCGCCCCTCTGCACTGCATCACCGCGCCCAAGGGCCAGCGCGCACGTCAGCCTCCGGATTCCATCACACGCAGCTCGGCAAGCGCAATGACCGCCAGTGAACAGACCGCGAGGTTAACCGTGGTTGAATTAAATGCAGATACGGTAAACGCAGGCACCACAAAAAGAGTGAAAGCGAACAGCCCGAACAAGGCCGCAATAGTGATGACATAGGGCCAGCGCTGGCGGTAAAAGACCCACACCATCAACCCGAGCACCACTTCCATCCCACCCCCCACATAAGAAAGCAGGTGCGCCTGTGCCTCGTTCAGACCAAGCGCCATATTCATGCGCATCATCCGCATGGGGCCCCAGCAGCTTCGGTACAATACCCTGATAAAGCCAGATAAAGGCGATGGAAAAACGGCAGACCTGAAGATTCATCACCTACTTCGCCCCAGAAAACGGTCTGCGTGGTCCGGCGAAGGAAGCACGCAGGCATCGTATTTACCAAAAAGACGGTAGCGATTGCGCGCCATACGGTCGTACAGCCAGTCACGTATGCCACGCGGGCATATCAGCGCGACTGCCGCCAGTGGCCACGGAAAAGGAAGCCCCCTAAGCACCCGAATAATGGCGGTAGAACGCACATAAAACGCGCCTTTCTCCACCAGCACCAACGTATCAAATTCCTCAAGCGGCAAACCGCACCAGGCCAGAATCGCACGCCCTTCATCAGACTGCACAGTAGCCAGCTTATATCGACGACGAGCATCAAAACGCACCAGAAACCGTGCCCAGTAGCTGCACAGCACGCAAACACCATCAAACAGAATCACACGATCCGCTTCATTCATGCCCGGTGGTGGTTCGTTGGTGTGCATTGAATTTCTCCTGAACTCAGGCTATCGAGGAAAAGGCCAATCTTCCCATTTCCCTGCTGAAGCCAAGTAACGGGAAACGAGAGGTTTGACTGCGGATACGCTGCACGGTTATGAGAAGGTGTCCACTAAAGGGGGTGGGCTTGGCAGAGCACGCGACGAAAGAAAAGTCTCTCCCCAATGCTTTCATAAGAAAAACAACTTCGATCAAGAACACTATATTTTCTTTTTAACGGGAACGGTTTCCCCTCCCGATTCAACCCATGCTCCATACCCACCGGAAATGTGAGCGACATTGTTCAACCCCATCTCTTTTAACGTAGCGGCTGCCAGTGCCGACCGCCAACTGGAGCGGCAAAAAAGGATAAACTTCTTATCTTCAGCAAAGACAGGCTTAAAATATGGACTATCAGGATCCACCCAAAACTCGAGCATACCGCGCGGGGCATGTATTGCGCCTGGGATAGTACCTTCTTTGTTAAGCTCTCTGACATCACGAATATCGACGAATTGAACATCTGAATTTCCAACAAGAGCTTTTGTTTCTTCCAAGGACAGCGTTTCTATTTTTTCTGACGCTTCAGAAACGAGCTGCTTTGATGATTTTTTCAATGCCATTTCATTACTCCTGGGTAGCTTTACCTGGGCTTTTGATGCCTAACGCTCTAAAAATGAAAAAGACAGTTTACCTACATATTGAGAAACAAAAAAATCCATCCACCCCGATACCCCAAAATGAAACCGCTCCTTACAATCTCTTTGACAATTTTAACAATCCAGACGGCCACAGATAATACATCGCACAATCACCAGCTCCTGCCTCCTCCCGACCAGCCATTAGGATCAGGCCTTGCCTTTTGCTACTTGGGGACCAGGGCAAGATCTGTCCCCAAATTCGTCACTCAAAACACTCCCGTTACTGCGGCCCCAGGTAAATTTCCTTGCGCGCCTTGCCTGGCGCACCAATATCATCACCGGATTTCGCTTGTTATCTGGTTGTCTCCTAACCATTCTTTAACGGAAGAGACGACTTCGCTTGTGCGGTCCTTTCCAGAAGGATCATGAAACTTGTGATCAACCCCCTTAACCGTGCGAAATTCGACGTTATTCCTGTTTTTCATCAGCATTCTCGCTTGATCATAAGCCAGCTTTGGCGAAACACTCTTATCCAGTTCGGACTGAATAATCAACAAAGGGGCGCTGACACTCAGCAACAGTTCAGTCTGATCTGCAGCCAACATACTCTTCCACCAACGAAAACCGTGCCCACTCATCACAAAAGTCATACTCTCGGAACTTTCGATGGCTCCTTTAAATTCCAGAAACCCCTGTTTTGCCTGTTCAAATGCTTCCGGTGGAAGATCAACGCTCATGCTATAAAAAACGTCATCAACGAAAAATCGGCCTCCGCCATTAAGAGTGATAACCGCACTCACCTTATCACTCCGGGAAGCAACCATTGCTGCAACCAGCGCCCCCTCACTCCCCCCCAGAAGAATAATGTCGTCATATTCAAATTTCTCATCTAACCATGACATCACTTGCAGATAGTCGTCCGCCCGCTGTCGCGGAGAATCATGCTCATAATACGATGCCGGACACTCCGGACTGTCACCCGAACCGTTCCAGGGAACCGACCGGGTAAGGGCATATTTTTCCACCGTAAGAACATCCGAATCACCGATCACAGCGGCAAAGCGGTCATTAATCACCTTGCTGTGTACCACACTATTGCAATCCGATCCCTGCATCAGCACCAGCAGATGCCGACCTCCTTTCTTGTCCAGATAGAAAGTGATTGCAGACCCATCCGGCCGCATTAAAGGCACTCCCTCTTCTGCAAACCCGTACTGAATGGCAAACAGCAAAAACGCCATGATTATCGCGAGAGTTCTATACATGAGTCATTTACCTGGGAAGCGTTAGGCCAGCTTTTTATTTTCATCCAGGGCACAAGCACACCCTGAATTTACTTCCTTCGATTCCCACAACCTTAGGAAAGTTCAATCAGGAGGCCATCAGACTTGAGTGTATTATCGACCCTAAAAAGAATAGAAATTCTGAAGAGTAAGGAGCCCCCCCCTATTCAATTCGTGCATTCAGCGTATTGGTATTGCCCGTTCCGGGTTATGCGGAACGTTCCGCTGAAAACGAGCGACGCATGCAACTTTACGATCTTGCGATCACGTTAGAGCCTCCTGTGATGTACAATATTTCCACATTTTTCTGAGCCACTGACCATGCGTACCTTTGTCCTCCGTGCCCGCGCGGCCTCCACCAACAGCCAGACCTTGCTCGCCAATGTGGGCGGGGATGCCCATAGCGAGATTCTGGCGCATACGTTGATGAATGCGATCTTTGTGGCCCAGTCGCACCGAGACGATGCGGTAGTGCATCTGGTGCTGGAAAGTACTCAGGACTATTCCCGCACCATTACCTTTGTGGCGGCAGAGATGCGGGATATTGGCGGGTTTCATGAGCAGGCACTGCTGACCAAGGTGGTGCGGGCGCTGGATGCCTCTGCCGGCATGGGCAAGGAACAGATGAAAGCCGTGGAGAGCGGGATTACCGTGCGCACGCAGAGCTTTGAAAAACTGGTGAAGGAGCTGGCTGAGGATGGGCATCAGCTGTACATGATGGACCCCAAGGGCGAGAGCATTCGCGAGCTCACCTTTGCCGAGAAGCCCTGCTTCCTGCTCACTGACCACATTCCCATGCCGAAGAAGAGCTTCAACAGCCTGAAGCGACTGGGCACGGAGAAGATCAGCCTGGGGCCGACCATGCTGTTTGCGTCGCAATGCGTGGTGCTGATTAATAATGAACTGGATCTGGCGGGGGTATAGTACTGGGTTGAGAAGCGAGTGACGAGTTTCGAGTTGCGAAAGACAAAACAGAACGGGTTTCGGGTTCTGGGGTTCGAAACTCGCTTCTCGTAACTCGAAACGGCTTTTCCTCGCTGTCGCTCGGTTCGCGCCTCAAGATGCGCTCCTACAGCGGCTACGTCAGGTCGGTTTAGGGTTTAGCTATTAATTATTCATTATTAACTATTAATTAACTCTCTAACCACACTTCCCGCGCCCATTGCCAGATGCTGCCCCACACCTCGTCTTCGTTGATGCCGCTACCCGGCTCCCACAGCACCACTTCCCCTTCCTGGGACATGGCGTAGATGCCGTTGGCGGCTTCGCAAACGGGAATCAGATAGCGTGGCAGGCCCTGGTCCCAGGCGTTGGCGGCCATTTCCGGGAGGAAATTGTGGGCGTAGTCGTCCATCACCGTGGCTGGCTCCAGGCTGCCACAGACGATGTCGCTGGCGTTAAGCAGAAACTCCTTGTAATCCCCCGGCAGTGAAATCAGCAGCTGCTCTTCAATTTCCACCAACCGGTCTTCGTCTGGCAGTTCCAGAGCCACCAGACCGCCGTCATGGCGCTCACGCAGCATGTCTATCACGTCATCCATAAATTCATCTTTGAGGGTTGCGATGGGAATGCATATTCAGCCCCGGCGGAACGGGAACAGGAACTGTTTGACCACCCCTTCCGGCACCTGGGTGCTGGCACGGGTGCCGTACTCGGCGGCCAGGCGATCCGGCATGATCAGGGTGCCGAACAGTTTATCGTAGATGGGCAGGAAGGCGGCGTAGTTTTTGTCTACGGCTTCGTCTTCCGAGGAATGGTGCCAGTGATGAAATTCCGGGGTCGCGATCAGCCAGCGCACGCCCGGGAACCGGAAACGGACATTGGCGTGGATAAAGATGGCGTGGAACGACACGAACACCAGATAGGCATACACCGCCGAGGGTGAGAAGCCGAGGATAAAGATCGGCAGATAGCCAATAAAACGGTTGGCGATGATTTCCACCACATGCAGCCGTGAGGAGGCCAGCCAGTCCATCTGGGTAGTGGAATGGTGCACAGCGTGGAATTTCCATAGCCAGGGCACTTCATGGAAGGCCCGGTGAATCCAGTAGCTGCCCAGATCGATCACAATCAGAATTTCAATGAACTGCAGCCACAGGGGCTGGCTGGCGATGGCCTGCTGGAAGCCGATATCCACCTTGTCGTGCAGCAACACCTGAATAGGGATGATGGTGAAGAAGCTGATCAGCTGCAGGGCCACATGGCTGAACAGGAAGTACTTCATGTCCGTCACCCAGCCACCGCGCAGGGTCTTCTGTTCCCGGTTCTTCGGGTAGGCGCGCTCCAGCGGAATAAAGACCAGCCCCAGCACCAGCAGTGTCAGGATAAAATAATCCAGGCCGGCATACAGGCTACGGCCATCAACCGGTGGCACATCCAGGCGCCCGGAACCGATTAGCGCAGCCATGCAGGCCAGCACCATGCCGATGATGCCGTAACGCCGTTCCTGGTGACGAAACACGCTGAAAAACCCGCAGGTAAACCCGATACCGATGCCGATAAACAGCAGTAGCCGCAAGATCTCGGCATTATAGAACGCCCTGAATTCAGGCGTGGTAAACAGTTCCGGATAAAGAAAACAGAAACTTCCCAGCAGCGCCAAAAAACCCAGCCCGATGGAGATCGTCGCCGTGATCTTGCCCTGCCCCGGCGTCAGATCCACCTCTTCGTAGCGTTCGCGCAGAAATTCCGACATTACCCCTCCCTTCCTTGTTCTTTCTTGTCCTGTGGCGGCCCTGCCGCCAGCCTTTCTTTGCCAGACCATGCTGCAGCGGCCTGGCGCCAAGTACCAGTACACGCCCGTAACAAGCTGCTACACTGCGCGTTCAATTAGATAGACGCTGCACGCAACACGCGACCCGCTTCAACCGGGACAGGCCGTACTTATCCGGCCCCCATTCTCCCTGCTTAAAGGCCCGGGCGCGAGGCACTGACTCTCACCTCTTGCCATTGTCTCGTTCGCCCGGTGTTGTTGGGTTTGAAGGCTGAGGGTTGCGTGATGCGCGTTTCATGACGCCTGGATTTATAAAGTATGCCACTGATTACCCTTCGCGACATTCAACTCAGTTATGGCCAACAACCGCTGCTGGACCACGTCAACCTGTCCATCGACGTGGGTGAGCGCCTGTGTCTGATCGGCCGTAACGGGGCGGGCAAGTCCACCCTGATGAAGGTCATCGCCGAAGAAATTCAGGCCGATGACGGCCAGATCGAGAAGACCCAGGGGCTGAGTGTGGCCCGGCTGGAACAGGAAGTGCCCGATGACCAGGAGCACAGCGTGCACTTCATGGTGGCCGAAGGGCTGGGGGAGCAAGGCGCCCTGCTCAGCGAGCACGCCGAACTGGTGCATCACCTGGGTGACGGGGACGACAAGATACTGGCCCGCTTCGAAGAGCTGAGCACCGAGATCGAGGCCCGCGGTGCCTGGCAGCTGTCCCAGCGGGTGGACACCGTGCTTTCCAAGCTCAATCTGGATGGTGACATGTCTTTCGCCGGCCTTTCCGGCGGCATGAAGCGGCGCGTACTGCTGGCCCGTGCTCTGGTACAGGACCCGGACATCCTGCTGCTGGACGAGCCCACTAACCATCTGGACATGGAATCCATCCAGTGGCTGGAAGAGTTCCTGAAAAACTTTGGCACTACCCTGGTCTTTATTTCCCACGACCGGGCCTTCATTCGTTCACTGGCCACCCGCATCATCGAGCTGGATCGCGGCAAGCTGACCAGCTGGCCCGGCAGTTATGAAAAGTACCTGAGTGGCAAACAAGCGGCGCTGGATGCGGAAGAAAGAGCCAATGCCGAATTCGACAAGAAACTGAGTCAGGAAGAAAAATGGATTCGCCAGGGCATCAAGGCACGCCGCACCCGCAATGAAGGCCGGGTGCGTGCCCTGAAAGCCATGCGCGACGAATTTTCCCAGCGCCGCAGCCGCACCGGCACCGCCAGCCTGACCATCCAGAGCAGCGACAACTCCGGCAAGATCGTGGTGGAAGCCGACCAAATCAGCTACGCCGTGGGCGGCAAACAGATTGTCCGCGATTTTTCCGTGGCCCTGATGCGCGGCGACCGGGTGGGCATTCTGGGCCCGAACGGCTGTGGTAAATCCACCCTGATTCGCCTGCTGCTGGATCGCCTGGCTCCGGACAGCGGCACCGTAAAACAGGGTACCCAGCTGCAGGTGGCCTATTTCGACCAGCTGCGCGACACCCTGGACGAAGAGAAAAGCGTGATCGACAACGTGGCGGAAGGCTCCGATGTGATCAACCTGAATGGCCAGAACAAGCATGTGATCGGCTATCTGCAGGATTTCCTGTTCGACCCCGCCCGGGTTCGCCAGCCGGTGAAATCCCTGTCCGGCGGCGAGCGCAACCGTTTGCTGCTGGCCAAGCTGTTCACCAAGCCCTTCAACCTGCTGGTACTCGATGAGCCCACCAACGATCTGGATGCGGAAACCCTGGAACTCCTGGAGGAACAGCTGATCAACTACCAGGGCACCCTGCTGCTGGTCAGCCACGACCGTGAGTTCATCGACAATGTGGTGACCTCCACGCTGGTCTTCGAGCACGGTGAATTGAACAGCTATGTGGGCGGCTATCAGGACTGGTTACGCCAGCGCCCGGAACCGAAGCGGGAAAAAGCCGTCAAAGCCGCCAAGCCGGCAGCAGTAGCGGAAAAGCCTGCGCCTGCCCGCAAGAAGCTGTCATACAAGGATCAACGGGAACTGGAACAATTACCCGCTCGCATCGAACAGCTGGAAGCGGATCTGGACGCGGTACAGACACGCATGTCCGACCCGGATTTTTACAAGGGTGAGCCGGCTGATATCAGTGCTGCACAAGCCCGGCAAAGTGAGCTGGAGCAGCAACTGGAAGTGGCTTTCTCCCGCTGGGATGAGCTGGACCAACAGGGCTAGCGCGGGCGCGGTGCGCCGCGCCGGCCGTACGGAAAACGACACGCAAGGAGCCGTTTGTGCACAAACGCCTGTCATGGATAACCCTGGGCATCCTGTCATTGCTCACCCTGTCATTGCTTGCCACCTTGGCTCAGCCCGCCTGGGCCACCGAAATGGAAGACGAAGAGCGAGCGCTGGAGCGGCAACAGGAAACCGACGCCGACACCCCCAACAAGCCTCCTCACCGGGCGGACAGCAACCAGAGTGACGCAGACGAAGCGTCTGGCAACGCCGAGGCAGAGCCGGAAAAACCCTCCCCCCTGCCACTGCTGGGCCAGACAGTGGAACCCGGCACCTTTGCCACCCTGCACTGGACGCCGGATCAGTCCTTCGCGTCCATTGCCACGCCGGTGCCGGTACTGGTCGCCCACGGTGACAAACCCGGCCCCAAACTCTGCCTCACCGCCGCCATCCATGGCGATGAACTGAACGGCATCGAGATGGTCCGCCGCCTGATGTACGAACTGGAACCGGATCAGCTGGCCGGCACGGTGATTGGTGTGCCCATCGTCAACCTGGACGGTTTTCGCAGTGGCACTCGCTACCTGAGCGATCGCCGCGACCTGAACCGTTATTTTCCCGGCAACAAGGATGGCAGCGCGGCCAGTCGCGTGGCCCATTCCCTGTTTGGCAATATCGTCAGCCACTGCGACTATCTGGTCGATCTGCACACCGGCTCCCAGAAGCGGGTCAACCTGCCTCAGCTACGCGCCGATCTGGATAACCAGGACGTGGTCGCCTTCGCCAAGCACTTTGGCGGCATGACAGTGCTGCACAGCCCCGGTGTCAGCGGCATGCTCCGCGATGCGGCGGTTAAAGACGGCATCGTCGCCGTGACCATGGAAGCCGGTGGCCCCAACCGGCTGGAAACCCAGGCAGTGAACTATGGCGTGCAGGCCATTGAAACCCTGCTGGAAAACCTGGAGATGCGTAAGGCCAGCCGTTTCTGGAGCGCTCCACAGCCAGTGTTCTTCGAATCAGAATGGATTCGTGCCAGCCAGGGCGGAATTCTGCTCTCCGAGGTGAAACTCAACGACAAGGTGAAAAAGGGCCAGATCCTCGGCACCGTCACCGACCCGATCAGCAATACGGGCAGCGCCATTATCGCCCCCTACAACGGGCGCGTGCTGGGCATGGCGGTTAACCAGGTGGTCCACGCCGGCTTTGCGGCCTTCCGCATCGGTGAAGAGAAGAGCACCGAGGAAGTGGAAGCCCAGGCAGAAAAAGCCAGCAAGGAAAAAGAAAGCAAAGGAGAGAAAGGCGGGAAAGGCGGGAAAGCGGAAAACCCGGAGGAAAACGGCGAGCCTGTGCCTCCCAAGGCGCCGCGACCTGAACGGGACGTGGATCGTGTCGACGACCTCAGTGTTATCGACCATCAGGATGATGAAGACAACGAACCTCACCCCTGATTCTCTCGCTGAATCGCTGCGCGGGATAGATTCCCCGCGCAGCAATCAGCCCCTGGCGTGCTATTGCACCACGATCTGGTCGCGCATTTTCGCCAGTGTTTTCTCCCCGATACCCTTGATCGCCAGCAGCTGATCCGGGCTGGTAAAGCCACCCTGGCTATCCCGAAAATCGATGATCGCCTGGGCCGTTTTCGGGCCAACCCCGTGCAGTGTTTCCAGTTCGGCCATATCGGCAGTATTCAAATTGACGGCACGGTTCTCTGCCTTCGCCCCAGCCGCTTTGGCGGGCTCTGCGGCGGCGGTTTTGACAGCGTCTGTGCCAGAGGCAGGCTGCAGCTCGACGGCAGCGGCGGGCATTACCAGGGCCATCAGCAGAGGCAGAATCGCAACGTAACAGGGTTTCATATGAGATCTCCGTATTCTTTATTCTGAATGGAAATCTCACTTTAAGGAGGCATAAATACTGCTGTTATCCGCCAGCCACAAACGGTGTTGTAAGCAGATTAGGCCAGACTTTGTAATATAGCGTCGACTACATCCGTAGGTGTGGCGGACTGAGTGATGGGCCGGCCGATTACCATATAGTCCACACCCGCATCACGAGCCTGTACCGGTGTAAGCACCCGGCGCTGATCTCCCGCTTCTGACCCTTCCGGTCGAATCCCCGGGGTCACCAGTTCAAAGGCCGATCCGCAGGCCTGTTTCAGCATTACCGCTTCCTGGGCAGAACAGACCACGCCATCCATGCCTGACGCCTTGGCCAGCTCTGCCAGGCGCTGCACCTGTACCTTGGGCACATCCACCACGCCCACCTGCTGCAGATCACTGTCATCCATGCTGGTCAGCACAGTCACGGCAATCAGGTGTGGACGCTGGGCGTGATTGGCAATGGCATTGGCCGCGCCTTCCATCATCCGCTGGCCACCACTGGCGTGCACGTTCACCATCCACACGCCCATGTCCGCCGCGGCCGCCACAGCGCCTGCCACGGTATTGGGGATGTCGTGGAATTTCAGGTCCAGAAATACCTCAAAACCCAGCTTGTGCAACGATTCCACCACTGCCGGGCCACTGCGGGTAAAAATTTCCTTGCCCACCTTTACCCGCACCTTGGCCGGATCCAGTTGCTTTGCCATGGCCAGAGCCTGGGCTGCATCGGGATAGTCCAGAGCGACAATAACGGGGCTGGAAATGGGCATGGCAGAGATCCTGGGTGATGGTAGGCGGAGCTATGGTAGGCGCAGGGCTAACCGGGTTCAAGAATTGTCAGTGGCAAGCGTTAATCGTCCTGCGGGCGGTTTTTGTAGGAGCACCACTTGAGGTGCGAACCGAGCATAGCGAGGCCACGAAGGGAGATCATTATTTTGAAGCCCGTAGAGCCCGGAAATGCCTGATCGCCCTGCAGTCGATTCCGTGCTTCGCACGGTTCGTCCCTCAAGCGGAACTCCTACAGCCGCTTCGTAGAAATGCCGAGGAAATCAGTGCCTTTAGGCCTATACCAATCCAGCCTAGCTTGTCGCTCACAGCTGATAGCTCATGGCTCACAGCTGCTTCTAGACTTCCTTCACCACCGGCTTGATGGTGCCCCAGCGTTTGCAGCTTGGACAGCGCCATTGCATCAATGGGGTTTCAAAGCCACAGCGGCGGCACTTGTAGAGGCTCTTGTCGCTCAGCAGCTTCTCCGACACCTGCTTGAGCATGTCCAGATGCTCACGGGCTTCACCCTCGGCGGTGCTGGCCAGGCTCATATCGATGATGCGGTTGAGCCCCCGCACGGACGGGTTGGCCTTCATGTATTCACGGATAAAGTCCGCCGCTTCCTTGTCGCCATAACGCTCTTTCAACGTTTCAGAGAGCAACAGAATACGCGTGGTGCTGGGTTTCTCTGCACTGTAATCGGCCAGCATCTGGATGAAATCTTCTTCCTTTTCCTGATGCTGAAAACACTCTCGCAGGCGCTCCAGCGTTTCATCAAAGAAGTCGCTGTCCTGGTTCCAGACCCGCTGAAAGGCATCAATCGCGGCGCCCCAGTTGGATTCCGCCATTTCCAGGTCACCTTCCGCCAGGCTGGCGCGCACGCACTGGTTATCGAATGACAACGCCCGGCGCAGCATGCGGCGGGCCGGATTGGTGTCGCCGTCCCGACGCAGGGTTTCCGCTTGCTCACAACAGAACTGGGCCAGTACCGGCGCCAGGTTCGCACGGTTCTTGAGCAGGCGCTCGCCCATGCTGATAGCGTTGACCCAGTCACGCTCCTGTTCGTACAGGCCCATCAACTGTTCGCACACTTCATCCTTGGCCTGGCAATCCTGGTCCAGCATTTCCAGCAGTACCTGTTCGGCCAGATCAAAGATGCCGCTGGCCAGATAATCCTGTGCCAGCTCCAGCTGAATTTCTTCCTGTACCGGCCGACCATAGTCGCCATGTTCAAGCAGATGAGTATGCAACTGCGCGGCACGGTCAAACTCGCCCCGCTTGCGGAACAGCTTGCCCAGGGCCAGATGGGTCTCCAGCCCTTCTTCACTCACGTCCAGGCTGTTGAGCAAGGCCTCAATGCCCTTGTCAGGCTCTTCATTGAGGAAGAAGTTAATGCCGGCCACATAGTCCTTGGACAGGGACGCCATGCGGCGGCGCTGGCGACGCTTGCTTTCGCGTCGCCCCATGAAAAAACCGGCAGATATGGCCACGAAAAACAGCGGAATCAGCCACAACGATTCGCTCATGAAAACAGGCCCTTGATGCCACGCAGGCCAACCCCGGCCAGCAAGCCCAGCAGCAAGCCGATGGCCAGCACGGAGACCACCAGCACACCCAGTGAGACCTGCCACTGCCAGGCATCTACCAAGAGATCGATCATCACCAGATCACGATTGCTGGTAACAAAGAGGAAGGCGACAAGAAAAATGGCCACAACGGCCAGAATTACCAGAATCCGGTAAAGGTTTCGCATCGGGAACGTCCTTTTCTGGCCAGGCTCGAAAGCCGGGCAACACTAACTGGCGGCAGCTTGATTGCCGTCACTGCCGTTATTATCAACATCTTCGCCTGAGTCTGTCAGCGATTCATTGACACGCTCACGGAGCTCTTTGCCAGGTTTGAAGTGAGGAACGTATTTACCGTGCAGCTCGACGCTGGCACCGGTTTTGGGATTGCGACCCACGCGGGGGGCGCGGAAATGGAGGGAAAAACTGCCGAAGCCGCGAATTTCAATGCGACCACCGCCGGCCAGGGAATCGGCCATTTGCTCGATCAAGGTCTTGACTGCCAGCTCCACATCCTTGGGGGACAGCTGCGCTTGCCGGTCGGCAATGCGCTCAATCAGTTCTGACTTGGTTAATGCCATTACAGCTTACTCCCTGGGCTCCCAGCCCAGTGGGGCCGGCGCGATGCCGGCCCCCGGGAGGAGCCGTTTATGACTCGTTGCTGCTTTCCATTTGCTTCTTGATCAAGTCGCCAATGGTCTTCGGAGCGTTAGCGTCTTGCTGCTCCTGATGGCCTTCGACGGCTTCACGCTCATCAGCCTGATCCTTGGACTTGATGGACAAGCTAAGAACACGGTTCTTGCGATCAACGTTGGTGATTTTGGCTTCCACCTCGTCACCGACCTTGAGAACCTCGGTCGCATCGTTAACGCGATCACGGCTGATTTCGCTGGCACGCAGGGTACCTTCAACGTTCTCAGCCAGCTCAACAGTGGCCGCTTTCGCGTCGACTGCTTTCACTACGCCCTTAACAATTGCGCCCTTATCGTTAGCAGCAACATACTGAGCAAACGGATCATCTGTCAACTGCTTGATACCCAAGGAAATTCTTTCGCGCTCTGCGTCGATAGAAAGTACCACGGTTTCCAGCTCATCGCCCTTGTTGAAGTTACGCACGGCGTCTTCGCCCTGCTCTTCCCAGGAAATGTCGGACAGGTGCACCAGACCATCGATACCGCCTTCCAGGCCGATGAAGATGCCGAAGTCAGTGATGGACTTGATTTTGCCGCTGATGCGCTCGCCTTTCTGGTACTTCTGCTCGAAGGCATCCCACGGGTTGGACTGACACTGCTTGATGCCCAGGGAGATACGACGACGGTCTTCGTCGATGTCCAGGATCATCACTTCCACTTCGTCGCCAATCTCTACAACCTTGGACGGGTGGATGTTCTTGTTGGTCCAATCCATTTCGGAAACGTGAACCAGGCCTTCCACACCTTCTTCGATTTCGGCAAAGCAGCCGTAATCGGTCAGGTTGGTTACCTTGGCTTTCACGCGGGTACCTTCCGGGTACTTGCCCACGATGTCGTGCCACGGATCTTCGCCCAGCTGCTTCAGACCCAGGGAGACACGCATCTTCTCGCGGTCGAACTTGAGTACCTTGACGTCGATTTCCTGGCCAACTTCCACGATCTCGCTCGGGTGCTTGATACGCTTCCAGGCCATGTCGGTGATGTGCAGCAGGCCGTCGATGCCACCCAGGTCCACGAACGCACCGTAGTCGGTCAGGTTCTTCACGATACCTTTGACTTCCATGCCTTCCTGCAGGGATTCCAGCAGCTGCTCGCGCTCTGCGCTGTGCTCTGCTTCCATCACTGCACGACGGGAAACCACCACGTTGTTACGCTTGGGATCGAGTTTGATGACCTTGAAGTCCAGCTCTTTGCCTTCCAGGTGCGCAACATCGCGAACCGGACGGATATCAACCAGAGAGCCGGGCAGGAAGGCGCGGATCGGGCCGATGTCGACAGTGAAGCCACCCTTCACCTTGCCGGAAATCATACCTTTTACGATCTCGTCTTCGTCGAAAGCTTTTTCCAGCTCGCCCCAAACTTCGGCGCGCTTGGCTTTTTCACGGGACAGACGGGTGAAGCCCATACCATCATCGATGGCGTCTACAGCAACATCGACTTCGTCGCCTTCAACGATTTCCAGCTCGCCTGCCTCGCTGAGGAATTCTTCACGGGCAATAATGCCTTCGGATTTCAGGCCTGCGTTAACGGTTACCCAGTCGCTATCGATGGATACAACGGTACCCTTGATAATGGAGCCACGGGCAACGTCCAGGTCCTTTAGGCTTTCTTCAAAGAGATCAGCAAAAGATTCAGTCATGAAATTCACTCAAGTTTTCGCACATGCCAACCAGCAGACATGGGTTAGTCAATAGATGAGACCCGCCCTTCCCCAGCTGGCTTACTTTTTCAGGGTTGAGCAGATCGGCCGCTTAACACAGAGTTGCCCCACGATGGCGGTCCACCGAAGGGCGCTAACGAAGTGTGTGCTACCGTTACGCCAACTGGCGTGCGGCAGCCTCATCAAGAATCCGGTTTACCACGTCATCAACCGTCATGGTGGTGGAATCGATCACCACGGCATCGTCTGCCGGGCGCAATGGCGCCACCTCACGGTTCATGTCACGGTCATCCCGGGTGCGGATGTCCTCGACGAGGGTCGCGAGGGTAGCACCAAAGCCCTTTTCCTTCAACTGCTCAAAGCGCCGTCTGGCGCGCTCTTCAGCGCTGGCAGTGAGGTAAATCTTGAGGGGGGCAGACGTAAACACCACAGTGCCCATGTCACGGCCATCCGCCACCAGCCCGGGAGACTCGGCAAAAGCCCGCTGACGGGCCAACAAGGCGTCGCGCACAGGCTGCAGCACGGCCACCTGGCTGGCCAGTTCGCCGACACTTTCCTGGCGAATGATATTGGACACATCCTCACCAGCAAGAATCACCGCGGTATTGCCTTGCTGCTCCACAAACCGCACCGGCAAATCCTCCGCGAGAGCGATCAATGCAGGCTCGTCATCCAGCGCAACACCTTGATTTCGTGCATGATATCCAAGCACACGGTACAAGGCACCGGAATCCAGCAGGTGCCAGCCCAGGCGAATTGCCACCAACCGGGCCACGGTGCCCTTGCCCGAGGAAACCGGCCCATCAATGGTTAAAATCGGGGTCATTTCACCTCCAGCTTCAGGCCTGCATGGGTCGCTAACTGGGCGAACCCGGGGAAGCTGGTGGCCACGTTGGCGCAATCATGAATGGTAATGGGGCCAGTGGCGCGCAGGGCGGCCATGGCAAAACTCATGGCGATGCGATGGTCACCATGGGACTGGACCTCACCGCCACCGAACTCACCCCCGGTGATGCGAATGCCGTCTTCGAACACCTCATGGCTCACGCCCAGCGCGGCCAGGCCATCGGCCATCACCTGGATGCGGTCGGATTCCTTCACGCGCAGCTCTTCCGCGCCGCGCAGGATTGTCTCGCCTTCGGCGCAGGCCGCAGCGATGAAGATCGCCGGAAACTCGTCGATGGCCAGCGGCACCAGTGCTTCGGGGATCTCGATTCCCTTGAGCGGCGCCGCCTTGACGACCAGGTCCGCCACCGGCTCGCCGCCGGCATCTCGCTGATTTTCCAGGCGAATATCCGCCCCCATCAGTTTGAGAATATCGATCACCCCGGTGCGCGTAGGGTTGATGCCCACGTGCGGCAGCGTCACTTCGCTGTCGGCCGCGATGGACGCGCCCACCAGGAAGAAGGCGGCCGACGAAATATCCGCCGGCACTTCCAGGCTGCCGGCGGACAGTGTGCCACCGCCCGTCAGCGCGCTGGTGGGGCCGTCACGACGCACCTCGTAGCCAAAACCGCCCAGCATTCGCTCGGTATGGTCCCGGGTGGGAGCCGGCTCGGTCACCGACGTTTCACCATCGGCATACAAACCACCCAGCAGCACAGCTGATTTCACCTGGGCGGAGGCCATAGGCAGATCGTAGTGGAAGCCTTTGAGCGGCTGACCACCGCGAATGCGCACCGGGGGGCGCCCCTGCTCGCCCGTGGTGATCTGGGCGCCCATTTCCCGCAGCGGTTTGGCGACACGCTCCATGGGACGTTTGGACAGGGAGGCATCCCCGGTCAGCTCCACATCAAAGGCCTGGCCGGCCAGCAAGCCGGTCAGCAGGCGCATGGAGGTGCCCGAATTGCCCATGTACAACGCTTTTCCCGGTGCCTTGAGGCCATGCAGCCCCACTCCGTGAATCGTCACCTGGCCGTTATGGGGGCCTTCAATCACCACCCCCATGTCGCGGAATGCCTGCAGGGTCGCCAGGGCATCCTCCCCTTCCAGGAAGCCTTCTACCTGGGTCACCCCTTCTGCCAGCGAACCGAGCATGATGGAACGGTGGGACATGGATTTATCGCCGGGCACGCGCAGGCGGCCCTGTAGCTGGCCACCCGGTGTTACCACAAAAGTGGGATTCTGGGCGGCGTCATTACTGTCTGTCATGGTTACGTCGTCACCTGCACACTGAACATGGTGGGCGCGCGTATAGGAGGTGCGCCCGTTCATAGCCAAAAAATGGGCCCGGGCGGTGTTCGCCCGAGTCATGATGCCCATCAGGGCATCGGAATCTTCATTTTCCACCGCCTGGCGGAAGCGGCCGATGCCTTCGCTGAACTGGTCCAGCGCCTGCAGCAAGGCCGCCTTGTTTTCACGAAAGATGTCGTGCCACATCACCGGATCGGAGCTGGCGATGCGGGTGAAGTCGCGAAAACCGCCGGCAGCATAGCGGAAGATCTCGGTGGAATCTCCCTGCCTGGCCAGCGTATCCACCAGCGAGAACGCCAACAGATGCGGCAAATGGCTGGTTTCCGCCAAGACCTGGTCGTGGTAATCCGGCGACATCTGCAGCACTTCCGCGCCCATGGCCGTCCAGATGGCCCGCACTTTGGCGGTGGCCGCCGGGTCGGTGGCATCAGTGGGCGTCAGGATCACCCGGTGATCGCGATACAACTGCGCATCGGCGGCGGTCACACCGCTTTTCTCCTTGCCGGCAATGGGATGGCCGGGCACAAACCGGGAGAAATGTTCCCCTAACGCTTCACGGGCGGCCGTAACCACGTTGCCCTTCACGCTGCCGCCGTCGGTGACGATGGCCGTGCCGGACAGGCCCGGTTTCAAAGCCGCCAGCACCTTCCCCATGGCCGACACGGGGGTGGAAACGAACACCAGATCGGCCCCGTCCACGGCCTCGGCAAGATCCTGACTGCCCTCGTCGACCACGCCCAAAGCGATGCCCTGTTCCAGGGTCCGCTCGGAGCGGGAACCGGCCACGATGGAACGGGCCAGGCCGTTTTCGCGCGCGGCCGCTGCGAAGGAGCCACCAATCAGCCCCAGGCCAATGACGGCAATGCGATTAAAAATTGGGTCAGACATTCGAGCGCCCACCTTCCTCTGTAGGAGCGCCGTTCAGGGCGCGAACCGTACTTGGCACGGCATATCGCAAGCAGGTTCGCGCCCTGAACGGCGCTCCTACAGGGGGAGACACCAACGGCTTGACGTTACCCATTCGCCATTTCCTTCAACACATGCTTGAGCGCATCCAGAAAGCGTTCATTTTCGCGGCTGGTGCCCACGGTGACGCGCAGGTGATTGGGCATACCGTAGCCACCCAGCGGGCGCACGATCACTCCCTGCCTCAAGAGCCCTTCGTAGACTGGCATGGCGTCACGGCCACAATCGAAGGCAATGAAATTGGCTACGGAAGGGATCTGCTCAAGATTCAACGTCTGCAGGCCTTCGGCGATCTGCACCAGACCCGAGGTGTTCTCACTGCGGGAGTTCTCGATGTGATCGTCATCCTGCAGGGCCGCTTCCGCCGCCACCTGGGCCGGTGTATTCACATTGAACGGCTGGCGCACGCGATTCAGCACATCGGCGATCTGCGGGCTGGAGATGCCATACCCTACCCGCAGCCCGGCGAGACCATAGATCTTGGAGAAAGTGCGGGTCACGATCAGGTTCGGGTACTTGCCCAACCGCTCAATACCATTCGGATAGTGGCTTTCTTCCACATACTCCACGTAGGCCTCATCCAGCACCACAACCACCCGCTCGGGAATCCGTGACAGGAATTCATCCAGCGCATGGGCATTAAACCAGGTGCCGGTGGGGTTGTTCGGGTTGGCAACAAAAATCACCCGGGTGCGGTCGGTGACGGCCTCGGCCATGGCCGCCAAATCGTGGCCGAACAAATTGGACGGCACCTGCACCGGCGTGGCGTTACAAGCCAGGGTCACAATCGGGTACACCGCAAAAGCGTATTCGGAGAAAATCGCTTCGTCGCCTTCCTGCAGGTAGGCCCGGGCAACCAGATCCAGCACATCGTTGGAACCGTTACCCAGCGTCAGCTGCGTGCTCTGCACACCCAGTTTTTCCGACAAGGCCGCTTTCAGGGAAAACGTGGCGCCATCCGGATACAAATGCAGCTCGTGAAGATGCTTGAGGGCATGAAGAGCCTTGTGGCTGGCGCCCAGCGGATTCTCGTTACTGGCCAGTTTGACGATATCGGTGACGCCCAGCTCACGCTCCAGCTCCTCGATGGGCTTGCCCGGCTCGTAGGGCTTGAGCTGCTGGATACCGTTGTTGGCGAGTTTGATGTAGTCCATATTCGCTCCGCAATTTCAGGCCTGATGCCGGACGCCCAACGCCTGACGAAGGATGTCTTCCAGCGTCAGGCATCCTGCATCAGGCTTCGAGCGTTCTAAAGCACCGCTTTCGGGTAGGAACCCAACAGCTTGATGGTGTTGCCTGCCGCTTCCAGCTTGTCCAGCACCGCTTGCAAGGTCGCGTCTTCCTTGTGGCCTTCGCAGTCCACGAAGAACACATAGCTCCAGTTGGCGGTGCGCGAGGGGCGGGATTCCAGTCGGGTCAGGTTAATGCCTTCTTCCCGGAAAGGTGACAACACTTCATACAACAGCCCCGGGCGGTTTTTGCCGCTAATCATCAGGCTGGTTTTGTCACAGCCGGAGGCCGGCGTGTCTTGGCGCCCAATAATGATGAATCGGGTGGTGTTATCCGGGCGATCTTCAATATTGCGCTGCACCGCTGTGAGGCCATACAACTCTTCCGCCATTTCTCCGGCAATCGCCAGAGCATTCCACTCATCCTTTAAGCGACGCGCAGCCTCGGCGTTAGAGCTGACCGCGATACGCTCCACGCCGGGCATGTGGGCGTCCAGCCACTGGCGACACTGGGCCAGCGTCTGCTGATGGGAATACACCCGGGTCACCTTGTCCTGGCGGGTATGCTCACCGGCCAGCAGGTGATGGTGAATGCGCAGCTCCACTTCCCCACAGATTTTCAGACTGGAGGTCATGAAGGTGTCCAGGGTGTGATTCACCACCCCTTCAGTGGAGTTTTCTACTGGCACCACACCGTAGTTGGCGGCACCGGATTCCACTTCGCGGAACACTTCATCGATGGCACCCAGCGGCAGGCTTTCCACCGCATGGCCAAAATGCTTGAGAGCAGCCTGCTGGGTAAAGGTGCCTTCCGGCCCCAGAAACGCCACCTTCATGCGCTGCTCCAGTGCCAGGCAGGCGCTCATGACCTCACGGAAAAAGCGCGCCATGGTCTCGCCATCCAGCGGCCCCTGGTTACGCTCTTTGACCCGACGCAGCACCTGGGCTTCACGCTCAGGCCGGTAGAAAACCGGGTTGGGGTCGGTGGCCGTTTTTACTTCGGCCACTTTATGGGCCAGGGTCGCACGTTCGTTAAGCAGATTCTGAAGTTGCTGATCCAGCTCATCGATCTGGTGACGCAAGTTGTCCAGGGAATCGGTCATATTGCCCTCGCAAGCACGCTGCACGCTTCACGCAACACGCGAACAAGCGTGGGAGCGTTGGTTACGATCTGGCGCCAACCGTTCAAATTCATTGTCCTACCCACCTTTTCAAACAATTCACTGCGCTTCCCGTTACTGCAACCCTGCCAAACATGGCGTGGTGCATGGTGCGTGAGGCGTCTAGGCGTTTCTTTTCTCAAACTCTGCCATAAAGGCAATCAGCGCATCCACTGCCGCTTCCGGCACCGCGTTATAAATACTGGCGCGCATACCGCCCACGCTGCGGTGACCTTTGAGATTCAACAGGCCAGCGGCCTGAGCCTGATCCAGGAACGGCTTGTCGAGACGGTCATCAGCCAGCACAAAAGGCACATTCATGCGGCTGCGGCTGATCACCTCTACCGGGTTGCTGTACAGGCCGCTGTTATCAATAAAACCATACAGCTTTTCCGCCTTGCGCTGGTTTATTTCACCCATGTTGCCCACGCCGCCCTGCTTTTTCAGCCAGGAGAACACCAGGCCGGACAGGTACCAGGCATAGGTGGGCGGAGTGTTGTACATGCTGCCGTTGTCAGCATGGATCTGGTAATTGAGCATGGCTGGAACGCTGCTTGAGGCTTTGCCGAGCAGGTCCTTGCGAACGATGACCAGAGTCAGGCCAGCCGGGCCGATATTCTTCTGGGCACCGGCATAAATCAGCCCGTACTGGTTCACATCCACTGGCCGGGACAGGATGGTAGAGCTCATGTCCGCCACCAGCGGGGTGTCGCCCACCGCCGGCACAAAGCTGTATTCCAGACCACCGATGGTCTCATTGGGGCAGTAATGCACATAGGCCGGGTTATCAGACAGGTTCCAGCTGTCCTGCGGCGGCACGGTACTGAAGTTGGTGTCTTCACTGCTGGCCGCCACATTGATCTTGCCGTAACGACCCGCTTCCTTGATGGCTTTTTTGGACCACTGCCCGGTGTTGATGTAATCCGCCGTTTGCCCTTCACCCAACAGGTTCATGGGGACCATGGCGAACTGGCTGGATGCCCCGCCCTGCAGAAACAACACCGCATAATCATCGCTGATGCCCATCAGGTCACGCAGGTCTTTCTCGGCCTGCTCGGCAATCTCCACAAAGACGTTATCGCGGTGGCTCATTTCCATGATGGAAAGGCCCAGGCCCCGATAATCCAGCATTTCTTGCTGGGCCTGTTCGAGTACCGCCTGCGGCAACGCCGCCGGGCCTGCGCAGAAGTTATAGGCGCGGGACATGCATTTTCTCCGTGTTTCGAAACCGGTTAATCAAAGAAGCCCGGTAACACCGGGCTCGGGTTGTTGCTCAAAAGTTCATGCGAAGCCGCTGTAGGAGTGTCGCTCGCGGCGCGATCATTCTTGATCGCAAGTAAATCGCGCCGCGAGCGACGCTCCTACAGGTTATTCCTCAGCGTCGTCGCTGGCGTCGGATTCCGGTGCTTCCGGGGGCGTTTCCCCTTCGATCACCTCGCCGTCTTCACCTTCCTCTTCCTCGACACCTTCCAGCTCGGGGATAGTGGCCAGGCCACACAGGGCTTCGCCATCGGCCAGGCGGATCAAGCGAACACCCTGGGTGTTACGGCCAGACGTACTCACCTGATTTACACCGGTACGCACCAGAGTGCCCTGGTTGGAAATCAGCATGATGTCTTCTTCGCCGAACACCTGGGTGGCGCCGACCAACTCACCATTTCGTTCGTTGATCACCATGGCAATCACGCCCTGGCCACCACGCCCCTTGGTGGGGTAATCGGTGAGCGGAGTACGCTTGCCGTAACCGTGTTCGGAGGCTGTGAGGATCTGGCCATTCTCTTCCGGCACGATCAGGGAAATCAGATCTACGCCCTCGGCCAGTTTGATGCCACGGACACCACGGGCCAGACGGCTCATCACACGCACCTTGGACTGATGGAAACGCACAGCCTTGCCGTTGCGCGCCACCAGCATGATGTCTTCGTGGCCCTGAGTAATCGCCACATTCACCAGATGCTCGCCTTCCTGCAACTTGACTGCGATCAGACCGGAGCTGCGCGGACGGGCGAAGTTGGCCAGGGCGGTCCGCTTAACGATACCGCTGGAGGTGGCCATGAAGATAAAGGGCCCGGGGACCGTTTCGGCCACCGCTTCCACGTCGCCTTCCACTTCACTATCGGCTTCATCGTCAACCGCGTCGATCACGTCATCCGCATCAACAATCTCTTCTTCTTCGCCACCGGCTTTCTGCTGGCGCACCATTTCCGCGTCCAGACGCAGAATGGCAGTAATGCGCTCTTCATTACCCAGTGCCGGCAACAAATTGACAATCGGTTTGCCGCGCGATGCCCGGCCACCCTGGGGCAGCTCAAAGGTACGCAGCCAGAACACCTTGCCCGCATCGGTAAACAGCAACAGGGTGTCGTGGGTGCCGGCTACCAGCAGGTGTTCCACATAATCTTCGTCTTTCAGCTGCCCGGCCGACTTGCCGCGACCACCACGCTTCTGGGCGCGATAGGTGTCGATGGGCTGCATCTTGGCGTAACCACCGTTGGACAGGGTCACCACCACGGTTTCTTCGGCGATCAGGTCTTCCATGCTGAAGTCCTGACGGGACGCTACGATCTCGGAACGACGCTCGTCGGCGTATTCTTCACGTACCGCCTGCAGTTCTTCGCGAATCACTTCCATCAGGCGCTCGGGGTTACCGAGGATCTTCAGCAATTCAGCGATCTGCTCCAACAGTTCCTGATAGTCATTGATCAGCTTTTCGCGTTCCAGGCCGGTCAGCTTCTGCAAACGCAGGTCCAGAATCGCCTGGGCCTGTTCCGGGCTCAGGTGATAAAGGCCATCCACCAGGCCATATTGTTCATCTAGGCCATCCGGGCGAGCCGCGTTTTCACCACCGGCACGCTCCAGCATCTGCAGTACATCGCCGGGCTTCCAGCCCTTGTCCAACAGCTTGGCCTTCGCTTCGGCGCCACTGGGGGAGGCTTTGATCAGCTCGATAACCGGATCGATGTTGCTCAGGGCAACCGCCAGGCCTTCCAGCAGGTGGGCCTTTTCACGGGCCTTGCGCAGTTCAAACACGGTGCGGCGTGTCACCACTTCCCGGCGGTGACGGATAAAGGCATCCAGCAGCTCGCGCAGGTTGAGGATCTTCGGCTGACCATCTACCAGTGCCACGGTATTGATACCGAACACCGATTCCATCTGGGTCTGCTGGTACAGATTATTGAGCACCACCTCGGCATTTTCGCCACGGCGCAGCTCAATCACCACGCGCATCCCTTCTTTATCCGATTCGTCGCGCAGCTCGGTGATGCCTTCGATTTTCTTGTCTTTCACCAACTCGGCGATCTTTTCGATCAACCGCGCCTTGTTCACCTGATAGGGGATCTCGGTGACGATGATGGCTTCTTTGCCGCTCTTGTCGGTCGCCTCAATCTCGGCGCGGGCACGCATATACACCCGGCCACGGCCAGTACGATAGGCCTGCACAATACCGGCGCGGCCATTGATGATGCCGGCGGTGGGGAAATCCGGGCCCTTGATGTATTCCATCAGGTCGTCCGGGGTCAGGCTGTCGTCGTCGATCAGCGCGAGGCAGCCATCTACCACTTCGCCCAGGTTGTGGGGCGGGATATTGGTGGCCATGCCCACGGCAATACCGGAAGAGCCGTTCACCAACAGGTTGGGCACCCGGGTGGGCATCACATCGGGAATCTTTTCCGTGCCGTCGTAGTTATCGACGAAATCCACGGTTTCCTTGTCCAGATCCGCCAGCAGCTCGTGGGCAATCTTGGCCATGCGCACTTCGGTGTAACGCATGGCAGCGGCGGAGTCCCCATCGATGGAACCAAAGTTACCCTGACCATCCACCAGCATGTAGCGCAGGGAAAAAGGCTGCGCCATCCGCACGATGGTGTCATATACCGCGGAATCACCGTGGGGGTGGTATTTACCAATCACGTCACCAACCACACGGGCCGATTTCTTGTAGGCCTTGTTCCAGTCGTTGCTCAGCTCGTGCATGGCAAACAGCACACGGCGGTGCACCGGCTTGAGGCCATCGCGCACGTCGGGCAACGCCCGCCCGACGATTACGCTCATTGCGTAATCCAGGTATGACTGCTTGAGTTCGTCTTCGATGTTGACCGGGGTAACTTCTCTGGCGAGATCCGTCATAGCGATCCTTACTATCCACAAGGTGTTGGGAAAGCCCCTGCGGCTTCCCCAAGCCGGCCCATTTTCGGGGCCGATTTCACGGGATGCCCATGGCCGCCCGTGCAGTCTGTTCTTATAGGCAGTGGAATTTCAGGGGGCAGACGCCCTACCCGGCTCCACTACCGTCGCGAATTCCGGCTCATAAAGCCCGGAAAAGCCCCGGATGATAGCACAGCTGGACGGTATCGGCGCCATACTCGCGTCGATCCTCGCAAGATGGCTTTTCTTCGCCAGTGCGAGAGCACTTTCTCACCATAGAGCAAAGGCAAAACGCGCCGTGACAGGCTATACTGCGGCGCATAATTCGGGGCCACAGCCCCCTGTTCCATCAAGGAGTTATGCATGAGCGACAATCAGGCCGACCTGATCGTCAACGCCCGCTGGATTGCCCCCGTCGACCCGCAGGGCACGGTACTGGAAAACCATGCCCTGGTGGTCAAGGACGGCCGTATTGCCGACTTGCTGCCCAGCGCCCTGGCCAACGAAAAGTGGCAGAGCGAGGACCAACAGCATCTGGGTGATCACCTGCTGATCCCCGGCCTGGTCAATGCGCACACCCACGCGGCCATGAACCTGCTGCGCGGCATCGCCGACGATTTGCCCCTGATGACCTGGCTGGAAAAGCATATCTGGCCCGCCGAAGGGCGCTTTATCAGCGAGAGCTTTGTGTACGACGGCACCCGGTTGGCGGCGGCGGAAATGATCCGCTCCGGCACCACCTGCTTTGCCGACATGTATTTCTTTCCCGCTCAGGCAGCCCGCGCCACCGTGGAAGCCGGCCTGCGCGCCAGCCTGTTCTGCCCGCTGCTGGACTTCCCCACCCCCATGGGCTCCGGGCCGGAGGATTACCTGCGCCTGGCCACGGACGCCATGGACGAATGGCAGCATGAGCCGCGTATCCAGATCGGATTCGGCCCCCACGCCCCTTATACCGTGTCCGATGCACCGCTACAGAAAGTGATCACCCTGGCCGAAGAGCTGGACGTTCCGGTAATGATGCACGTGCATGAAACCGCCGGCGAGATCCAGATGGCCGTGGGCAACACCGGCGAGCGCCCGCTCACCCGCTTGCACAACCTCGGCCTGCTGTCGCCACGCCTGCTGGCCGTGCACATGACCCAGCTCACCGACGACGAGATCGCGCTGGTGGCCGAGACCGGCACTCACGTGGTGCACTGCCCGGAATCCAACCTGAAGCTGGCCAGCGGCTTTGCCCCCGTGGAAAAACTGCGCAAGGCCAACATCAACGTGGCACTGGGCACCGACGGCGCCGCCAGCAATAACGACCTGGACATGCTCGGCGAAGCCCGCACCGCGGCCTTCCTGACCAAGGGCGTGAGCCTGCAGGCTGATGCCCAGCCCGCCATGGAAACACTGAGAATGGCCACCCTGAATGGCGCCAAGGCACTGGGCCGCGACGACGAGATCGGCTCACTGGAAATCGGCAAACAGGCCGACATGGTGGCCGTGGATCTGAACCGACTGGAAACCCAGCCGGTCTATGACCCGGTGGCCCAGCTGATTTACGCCGCCACCCGCGACCAGATCACCCATACCTGGGTCGGCGGGCGCTGCCTGATGGACAACCGTCAGCTGACCACACTCAATGAAGCCCTGATCCTCAATAATGCCCAGCAGTGGCAGGAAAAAATTGCCGGAGCCGACCGTGACTGAACAACAAGCCCAGACTCACTCCTCCAAGCAGAACGTAGACGCGGGTGAAATCGCCAAGTTCAACGCCCTGGCCGAGCAATGGTGGGACCCGAATTCCCAGTTCCGCCCGCTCCACGACATCAACCCCCTGCGCCTGAACTATATCGACGAACGCGTCAGCCTGCCGGGCAAGAAGGTCATCGACATCGGCTGCGGCGGCGGCCTGCTTTCTGAAGGCATGGCCCGCCGTGGCGCCGAGGTGACCGGCATCGACATGGGCGAAGCGCCACTGGCTGTGGCCCGTATTCATGCGGAACAGGCCGGCGTGGCCGTGGAATACCTGCAAACCCCGGCAGAACAGATCGCCGAACAGCGCGCTGGTCAATATGACGTGGTGACCTGTCTGGAAATGCTGGAACACGTGCCGGACCCATCCTCGGTCATCCGTGCCTGCGCCACCCTGGTCAAACCCGGCGGGCAGGTATTCTTCAGCACCATCAACCGCAACCCCAAGGCTTTCATGTTTGCCATTGTCGGGGCGGAATATGTGCTGCGCCTGCTGCCCCGTGGCACCCACGAATACGCCAAACTGATCAAACCGTCGGAATTGGCCGGCTGGGCCCGCGATGCAGGGCTCGAAGTCAAAGACACCGCCGGCATGGTCTACAACCCGCTAACGCAGGTGTACAAGCTGAACCGGGATGTATCCGTGAACTATCTGATGCACGCAGTAAAAACGCCAAACGCCGAACGCAAGACGCCTGACGAATCCACCTCGCCTTCTGGCGTCAAGCATCAGGCGTCAAGCCAATGATGAAACGCCTTGAAGCCGTTTATTTCGATCTGGACGGTACCCTGATCGATACCGCTCCGGATTTTTATACGGTACTCAATAGCCTGCTTGAAAAGCACGGCCGCCCGACAGTGAGCTACTCTGCCGTACGCGCCAACGTCTCCAATGGCGCCCGCGCACTCACCGAGCTGGGTTTTGGTGTCGGGCCGGACGATGCCAGCTTTGCGCCTCTGCTGGACGAACTGCTCAATGCCTATGAGCAACACCTGGCCGTGGATACCGTGCTGTTTCCCGGCCTGGCCGAAGTACTCGACTGGCTCGACACCCAGCAGCTGCCCTGGGGCATCGTCACCAACAAGCCCGCCCGCTTTACCGGCCCGGTACTGGAAGGGCTCAACCTCCACCAACGGGTGGGGCCCGTCATCTGTCCGGACCACGTCAAGCAGCGCAAGCCGGATCCGGAAGGCCTGCTGATCGCGGCCCACGATGACAACGTCAGCCCGGCCAACTGCCTGTACGTCGGCGACCACCTGCGGGACATTCAGGCCGGCCAGAACGCGGGCATGGAAACCGCCGTGGCCGCCTTCGGCTACATCGACGCGGACGACGATCCGCGCGGCTGGCAAGCCAACTATTATCTGGAACAAGGCAGCAAACTGTTGCCACTTTTGCAGAAACTCTACGAGCAAAAAGCACACTAACCGTAGGGCGGAAGTGGGCCAATTATTCGCCTCCGCCATCAGCCAACGTCACAACGGCCAGGCTTATGTGCCACACATGTGACTCGCGCGGATTTCCGCCCTACGATTAAAGCACTCGGTGTCAGGCATCACGCCTGCAGCACAAGAAACACAGGAATCACCATGACCGACATCCAGCAAAACGCCCTCAACTATCAATGCGCTCAAGACACATTCAAAGACCGCATTATTCTTGTCACTGGCGCCGGTGCCGGCATCGGCCGCACCGCCGCACTCACACTGGCCGCCCATGGCGCCACGGTCATCCTGCTGGGGCGTACCCAGGAAAAACTGGAAGCGGTTTACGATGAAATCAAGGCCGCTGGCGGGCCGGAACCCGCCCTGGCACCGGTCAACCTGACGGTCGCCCGCCCGGAAGATTTCCAGGAACTGGCCGGTCTGTTCGACAAGGAATTCGGCCGCCTGGACGGCATTCTCCACAACGCCTCCATGCTCGGTGATATCACCCCCATGGACCGCTATGGTGCCGGCACCTGGGAGTCCGTCATGCAGACCAATGTGAACAGCGCTTTCTACCTGACCCAGGCCATGCTGCCTCTGCTGCGCGCCAGCGACGATGCCCGCTTGCTGTTCACCTCCTCCAGCGTGGGCCGCAAGGGTCGGGCATTCTGGGGGGCCTATGCGGTTTCCAAAGCGGCCACCGAAAATCTGGCCCAGGTGCTGGCCGAAGAACTGGAAAATACCAGCAATATTCGCGTCAACACTCTCAACCCCGGCGGCACCCGCACGGATATGCGTGCCCTTGCCTATCCCGGCGAAGACCCGCAGACACTGAAGACCCCGGCGGACATCATGGCCCCTTACCTGTACCTGCTGGGCCCGGCCAGCCGCGAGGTCAACGGGGAGTCCATCGACGCGCAGCCCAAGTAAGTCGCGAGAAGCGAGTGACGAGGAGCGAAGATCAAGATTTTCGAAACTCGCCACTCGCTTTGCCTTTCCTTTTCCCCTTCCCGTCCGTATCCCCAGCCTGCCCCTTGACCCTTTCGCCGCTGCTTGCCGTAACGCGGCCACCCCCTGCGCAAAAGTCCTCCCTTATCCTGCAACAGCATGCTACTTATAACGTTCATAAAAATAATGCCGCGTCAGGGAGACCGCCATGCGCACCGCTATCACGCTTTTCTTTCTCATCAGCCTGCTGTGCTCTTCACTCAGTGCCGCCACACTGACACAGGCCCAGAAAGACCAACTCAAGACCCTGCTGCCCGGCGTGACATTGAGCGACAGCACCATCGAAAAACTCGAAGACGTCTTTTATACCCGGGACATGCCGGTGCGCAGTCGCCTCAAGGCCATCAGCCAGATGGTTGGTCTCGATCAAATGCCTGCCGGCAGCACCCTTAAACGCACCATCTGCATTTGGGATATTGGTGGACGCAATGGGCCGGTTTTCAATGCCGCCATGGAGCAGCGGGCATTGGCCGTGGAATACGGCATCAACCTGGATATGGTGCCCTATACCAACGAAACCGTGATGGTGGAGGAGTTCAAGGCTGGCCGCTGTGATGCGGCATTAATGAGCGGCCTGCGGGCACGTCAGTTCAACCTTTACAGCGGCAGCGTGGACGCCATTGGCGCCGTGCCTGACGACCAGCATATGCAAACCCTGTTGCAGGTGCTCTCTCATCCGAAACAAGCCGGCCATATGGTGCAAGGTGACTACGTGGTAATGGGCATTTACCCAGCCGGTGCGGCCCACATTTTTGTTAACGACCGCAGCATCAGCTCACTGGCGAAGGCCGCCGGCCACCGTGTGGCCGTGCTCGATTATGATCAGACCCAGGCAGAAATGGTGGCCGCCATCGGTGCCACCCCGGTCACCACCGATATCGTTTCCGCTCCGAACAAATTCAACAACGGCCAGATTGATATCCTCCCGGCCCCCCTCGTTGCCTACGAAATTCTGGAGCTTTATAAAGGCATGAGCCCCGATGGTGGCATTGTCGATTACCCGCTAACGCAACTTTCCATGCAGCTAATCGGCAGGCTGGACAAGTTCCCCAATGAAGTGGCGCAGCTGATTCGTGAAGCCTCGTTTGAAGCCTACCCCATGGTAATGAGCCGCATTGAACAGGAAACCAAACGGGTACCTGACCGCTGGATGATTAACATCCCGGAAAAAGACAAACAGGAATACGAAGTCATGATGCAGGACGCCCGTGACGCGCTTCGCGGCCAGGGCTATTACAGTGGCGATATGCTGACATTGCAGCGAAAAATTCGCTGCAAGTTCAACGCAGCACGTTCCGAGTGCAGTATCACCCAGTAACATCTCAGGCCAACTTACACAGGATTCCAGCCCCGCAGCGCCCTTCAGGGCGCTTCGTACAATTGTCATACAGGCGGTAAAACTTCGCCGCCCGGCAACATGCTATAAGCGTTTCATCTAATGACAAAGGATCGGTCATGGGGACGTTTCGATACTTATGCATGGCACTGCTTTTTGTTGCTGCGGCCAATGGTTCAGCGCTGACGCTTACCGACAAGCAGCAAACACAGCTCAAGCAGGCCCGGCAATCCATGGGCCTTGCGGAAAACGAAAAGCTGAAAAGGCATATCTGCCTCTGGGATTTATCCGGTCGTTCCGGGCCCGTGTATAACGGCGCCACCAATTTGCGCGTGGATTTGCTCCGTTATGATGTTGATATCAGCCTGGAAGCATTCACCAATGAAGGTGTACTGGTTGCCTCGCTGAAAAACGGCCACTGCGATGCCGCCCTGATGAGTGGATTTCGCGCCCGTCAGTTCAATCGTTTTACCGGCAGCATTGATGCACTGGGCGCATTGCCAACACTGGAACACGTCAACCTTCTGCTACGCACGCTGGCCCACCCGCAACTGGCCGACAACATGGTCAGCAATAAATTTCAGACACTGGCTATCACGCCTGCGGGAGCCGCGTACCTTTTCGTCAATGATCGCGCCCTGAATTCCCTCGGCAAAGTGGCGGGAAAAAAAGTGGCGGTTCTGGATTTTGACCCCGGCCAGTCAAAAATGGTGACCCGAATTGGCGCTACTCCCGTTGCCAGCACCCTGGCCACAGCTCCCAGCCAGTTCAACAATGGCAGTGTCGATGTGCTGCCTGCTCCGCTGATTGCCTATCAAGCCCTGGAGCTTTACAAGGGGATGGAGCCCGCAGGCGGGATTGTGGATTACCCCATTGTGCAACTGACCGCGCAGCTGATTGCACACACGGATCGTTTCCCGCCCGCCTTTGCCGGTCTGATCCGCGAAGTCGCCGCCGACAGTTTCCAGTCCGTGCAGACGGCCCTGGAAAAAGAAGCCGGGCGCATTCCTTCACATTGGTGGATCCCTCTCCCGGATGAAGAGAAACGCGACTACAACAGCATGATGCGGGACGCACGCATCAAACTGCGTAGCAGTGGCTATTATGACCCGGCCATGTTGAGCATTATGAAAAGGATACGCTGCACCCTTGAAGCCGACCGGCCGGAATGCAGCCAAAGCGCAGAGTAACCAACGCACACCGAATTCCACGCAAGATTGATCAGCCCGATTGGCGGCACCGCCGGGCAGGCGGGCTGATCAGCCAGCGACGCACCGCCTCTAACCTGCCCACAATGCTGTAACGCTATTACGGCTAACACCAGATCGTGATGCCAACAACAAACAATAATGGCCACGGAGGCTATCGTGCGATTTCTTCGTCACCTTTTTCTGCTTTCCCTGCTAATTGGCAGCCCCTTTGCTCTCAGCGATGACAGGCTTGATCTGACGCCTGCCCAGCAAGCTGAACTGGAGAGCTTTGCACCCGGCGTGGAGTTAACCCCCGCGCTGGCAGAAAAGTTACGCGCCATTGCCTTCGACCAGAACCGGAGCCTGGATGATCGCATCAAGGCCATGCAAAAAGCGGCGGGCTTCAGCCAGGGCGAACCGCTCAAACGACGTATTTGCATCTGGGATATCGCAGGCCGTGCCGGACCAATTTTCAAGGCGGCAGAAGACCAGCGTACACGCCTGCTGCAATACGGCGTGGATCTGGATGTGCAGCCCTACACCAGCGAAAGCGTCGTTGCCGAAGACCTCAAGGCAGGCATTTGTGATGCTGCACTGATTACCGGTTTACGTGGCCGTCAGTTCAACAAATACACCGGCACCATCGATGCCATTGGTGCACTTCCCACCAAGGCCCACATGAAAATTCTTCTGCAAGTCCTGGCCAGCCCGAAAAGCGCCGACAAGATGGTAAGCGGCGAATATGTCATTCTCGGCCTGGCTCCCGCTGGCGGCGCGTATGTCTTCGTTAACGACAGAAGCATCAACACTCTTGCCAATGCAGCAGGAAAGCGTGTTGCGGTGCTCGACTATGACCCCACGCAAGCGGAGATGGTCTCGCAGATCGGGGCAACACCGGTCGCATCCGATATTGTTTCTGCACCCAATAAATTCAACAACGGTGTAGTGGACGTCCTGGCCGCGCCACTGGTCGCCTACGAAGTACTGGAACTCTACAAAGGCATGGATCCAGACGGCGGCATCATCGATTACCCGCTGGCGCAAATCACCATGCAATTGATCGGCCGCAAGGACAAGTTCCCCAACGAAGTGGCACAACTGGTACGCGAAGAGTTCTACAACAGTTATCACCTGATCATGGAGCGCCTGGAAATCGAAGCGGCCAAGGTCCCCGAGCGCTGGATGATCCAGATCCCCGAGGAAGACAAACAGGAATATGAAATCATGATGCAGGAGGCCCGCCTGCAACTGCGCAAGAAGGGATATTACGACCCGAGCATGCTGACCCTGCAACGCAAGATCCGCTGCAAGCTGGACGCCAGCCGGGCGGAGTGTAGTAATCCGGTGGAATGATAGCTTCGAGTTTCGAGTTTCGAGTTTCGAGTTTCGAGTTTCGAAGAGCAAGAAGCAGTAACACCAGGCTGACAACGCCATCTCTTGATTTTCGAAACTCGTCACTCGCATCAAGGCCCAAACAAAAAAACCGTACCTGCGAAGGTACGGTTTTTTTGTGGCTCATAGGTAGTAGCTTGCTGCTATTAGTGCAGAAAGCCACCCGGCATTTCGTCAACGGCACCGAACATGTCCACCCGGTTATCGCTGAAGATATCCATTTCCGGCGCCAGCACCTGCACATAACGATCGAAGTAGAGGAACTGTTTCAGCAACAGGGCAAACTCTCGCGGGAAACGGATACCGTGGCTCTCACCAATTTTGACGATATCCATCAGCAGGCGATTCACCTCCTTGTCGTTGCGGTCCGCCTGCACCAGTGAAGACGGGTCCACCTGACCCAGCGAGCCTTGCAGCCCCTCAATGTCCCGGGCCAGCGCCGCAACATCCACCTCTTCACGGGTCATGCCAATCACGGCCATGGCTTCTGCCATCTGCCGCACATCACCGCGACCAATAGCATCAAAAAAGGTGGCCATGCCATCCCAGGCTTCACGGCGTATCCGCCCGACGATACCAAAATCGATAAACCCTACCCGACCATCTTCCAGCAGCATCAGGTTTCCGGCATGCACATCCGCATGGAAGAAGTCACACAACATAAGGCTGGAGAACCAGGTGTTAAGGGCGGAGATCAAGGTGCCTGCCGGATCGTCGGTATACTTTTTAAGTACATTCATGTCCGTCAGCGGCACGCCGAAGAAGCGCTCCATGGTCAACACCTTGCCTGTGGTGTGCGACATGATCGGCTCCGGCGCCACCGCCTGGGTATTCCCGGTATCGCGCAAAAACACGTTGAACGCCTTCAGGTTGTTCGCTTCCTTGATGAAATCACACTCTTCCAACATGCCGGCCTGCAATTCTTCAATAACCCCGGAAATGGCCGAACGGGACAATCCTGGCGCCAGCTGCTCGGTAATCCGTGCGGCAAAGTAGAGAAAATTGAAGTCTGTCAGCAGCACATTCTTCACACCCGGGCGCTGAACCTTGATAACCACGTCCTGGCCGTTCTTCATCTTTGCTGCATGAACCTGCGCAATTGACGCACTGGCCAATGGTTTGGGATCCACAAATTGATAGAGCGATTCAAGGCTGGCGCCCAGCTCGGATTCAATGGTTTCGCGAATGTAATGAAAAGGTAGGGGGGGCGTACGGTCCAGGCAGCGCTGAAACTCTTCTACATACTCTTCAGGGAAAATCGATGGGGAGCTGGCAATAAACTGCCCTAGCTTGATGTAAGTCGTGCCCAGGGATTCGAAGGTCGTACGCAGCAAAGCCGGCACTGGCGGGCGATCCCCCAGGGCCCAACCGAGCCCCTGGCGACCCAGGACGCCGAGCGTTTCGAGAATACGCAGTCCACCCCGGGCGGTATTCAATGCCAGGGAAAGGCCACTCCGTTCGCCCGCCAGCCAGGCCCGCATGTCTTTAACGCCACTGTGGTCACTCATAATAAAATCGTATTTTCCCTGTAGATTCCATGGGTTGATCAACACAATCCATGATATAGCAAATTTATTGTTTGTAATTGCTTGCAGGCTTTTTTGTAATTGCCGCTTGTGCCAATTGGCGGACTTTCGTACCTTTGACCGCGCTATGTGAGAACAATAACAAGGAGCTAACGAATGGGTTCTCTTTCCATGAAAAAAATGCTACGACATTCCGGTCTGGCCTTGGTAGGGGGCGCCATCCTGGCTCTGCAAGGCTGTGGCGTCATCTACAAAACCACCGGCGATGTCCTCATCAGCTTCGGTCGATCCGAAATGCTGCCCTACATGATGACCTACGACGACGTACGCATGGCGTGTGTCACCGGTGAAGCCCAAACCCCGCTACTGATGTCTTTCGAGCGCGTTGGCTCTGACCCCAGCAAGCTTGGCGCCATGGTATTCACCACCGCCGCCACCTGTGCCGAACAAATCGCCCTCGACGCTGAATTGCGCTACATGCGTTCAGTGAAAGATGGACGGGTAAGTGAAGCTCAGGATGCCCGCATCGAGCAGAAACGCTGGTCCGCTGTTGCCGCTGATCGCCAGTACAAGGCGTACAACTACATGGTTGAAGCCTACGGCGATATGAAAGACGGCGAATGCCCGAAACTGAAAACCGACTTCGACGAGCTGGTATGGATGGTCGGCAACATCTCCGGCGTTCAAGCCCTGCTCAATGATGGCGCATCCGATGGTGCGGTGGGCGTTCCCCGCGATCTCGCCGCCAAGGTCGAGCGCAACATGAAGTGCCTGGAGAACGACAAGTGGTGGGGCGTGCCCCGCGGCACCCGTGCTGCAGTCTGGAACCTGCTGCCGATGCTGGCTCCGCCAAACGCCGACGCGTGGGCCGAACTGGAAGCCTCAGCCAAGGCCGGTTTCGACAACGGTATCCGTCTGGGTAGCGCCCTCTACGCCATGAGCGCGTTCAGCAAAGGCAATGACGAGCGTCTGCGCAAGGCCATCCGCGACTACGCCGCCAACGACCAGAACCTGAACCCGGATTACGCCATGCTGGATGCCATTGCCGGCTTCATCGTTCAGGGCATCTCAGATCGCGAGTGGACTGAAAATACCGGTAAGCGCACCCCCATCGGTGGCATTGGCACCTTCTGGGATGACCAGGCCCAATCCGGCCCCTCCGTTAATATTGACGATTTGCTATAAGCCTGTTGCGGCCTTCGGGCCGCTTTTGAATAAGTTGTAAGAAGTAACCAGGAGACAATCATGCGCTACGTTAAAGCGTTAACTGCAGCCGCCACTGCCGCTCTGGCATTGACGTTCACCCCTGCCGCCCAGGCCGCCGAGAAACGCACCATGTGCGTATTCGACATTATCGGTGCCAACGGCGATATCTATAACATCATGAAGGACTACAAGACCGCCGCCCTGGGTTGGGGCATCGATCTTGAGCTCAAGCCCTACACCGATGAAAAAATTGCCTCCGAAGACCTGAAGGCCGGCCAATGTGATGCCGCCGTCCTGACAGGTATCCGTGGTCGCCAGTTCAACAGCTACACCGGCAGCATGGACTCCATCGGCGCCATTCCCAGCTATGACGCCATGCGCACCGTTATCACCGTGCTCGCCAGCGGCAACCCGGCCATCAATGAAAAACTGGTTTCCGGCCCTTATGAAGTGGGTGGCGTTGCCCCCATGGGCGCGGCCTACCTGTTCGTGAAAGATCGCACCATCGATACCGTCGGCGAACTGTCCGGCAAGTCCATCGCGGTACTGGAATACGATACCGCACAGGCGAATATGGCGTCCCGCGTGGGCATGTCCCCGGTAATGTCAGATATCACCAACTTCTCCGGACGCTTCAACAACGGCTCCGTGGATATCTGCTTTGCACCGATTGCAGCCTACTCCGCTCTGGAACTGTATAAAGGCATGCAGCCGGACGGCGGTATCATCGATTACGTCCTTGGCCAGCTGACCGCTCAGGTCATTCTGAAGAAAGACAAATTCCCCGCCGACTTCGCAGCGCAATCACGTAAATACATGCTGAGCCAGTTTGACCGCGCCATGCGTGTGATTGAAAACGCCAACAGTGAAGTGAACAAGAAGTGGTGGATTCGTATCCCTGAGGCCGACAAGCTGCGTTATGACGAAATGCTGCGTGAAGCGCGCATCGCCCTCACCAAAGACGGCACTTACAGCAAAGACATGATGTCCCTGTTGCGCAAGGTACGCTGCAAGCATGAAGCGTCCCGCGCAGAATGCGTAAACCCTGTCGAATAAGCAGTTCTGTATGTTCCAACGGGGCCAGATGGCCCCGTTTTTCCCTAACGACCAACGTTTCTGTTACCCGCTCTTCGGGTACCAGGTAAACAATACGTTTACGCTGCTCCAGAAAGGCGAAGGTTAAGGTGTTGAGTCCTCTAATGCCCTCACCTCTTCGGCTTTCTCGGCGGTATAACAATAACCGGGTGCACAATGGATAAACCTTCTCTGACTGTTGCAAACCGTTCCGTGGCGGAATGGTTATCCTCCCTTCCCACCCTGATTCTTCTTCTGCTGACTATTTTTCTGGCTTCCGGCGAAGTCATTCACTCTCAGCTACTGAAAATCGGCGAAAACACCTGGGAAGGCTATTTCCTGCTACGTGGCGCGGGCATGGTGGAGCAACCCACCTGTAACCGTGATCCAGACCTGAATCAGGAACTGGAAAAAGCCATCAAGCAGAAAAAACAGCAAATGGCTGACGACCCCCTCGCGGGCATCTTCGGCACAGAGGTCGACGAGACAGCCCTGCGCAAGTCACTGGAATCGTCCAGGGCGAACTGTCGCGGCAAATGGGAGCGGTACGAGCTTATTCAGGAGAAGGCCACCCCCGGTGTGATTGCCTTCCGAACCCTGGAAGGTGGCGTTGCCAAAGTGGTTACCACCCTGGGCAACTACAAACGCCTGCTGCTTTGCCTGCTGGTGATGATCTGTGCCGCGACCGCCACATTGAGTCGCCATCATATTTCGCTGCGCCCGGCACACACACGAAAAGATCACTTTGTTTCCAGCGTGGGGCAACTTGCCGCCAACGTGATGCTACTCATGTCTGCCTGGCTGTACCGTGGCGAAGAAATTAGCGCCATGGCCGACGGGGTTCAAGTCAATCATTTCTATCTGCACCAGTTCTGGATCGCAGGCTTCCTGCTGCTGTCTCTGGCCGCTCTCTACCAGCTGATTCGCCCACCCAAAGACCTTGAGGAAGGCGGCACCTGGGGCAAGGCGATGTTGACCATCCCGCTGTACAGCTTTATGTGTCTTACCGCCGGTGCGCAGTTCATCAGCCAGGGCTACTACCACGGCATCAGCGTCTATCTCGGCATGATGATGGAGCTGTCTACACTGTTCCTGAGCCTGGCGCTGTATATCTGGATTGGTATGCTGCTGCGCCAGACCAAGATGGCGCATCTGGTCTTCGACGTGTTGCGTCCCTGGAAAATGTCACCAGAGCTGATGTGTTTCGTTGTTCTGGCGGTTGCCGCTGTGCCCACAGCCTACACCGGCGCCTCCGGCATCTTCGTTATCGCTGCGGGTGCCACCATTTATAACGAACTGGTTCGTGCCGGCGCCCGCAAGCAACTGGCTCTGGCTGCCACGGCCATGTCCGGCTCCATGGGTGTGGTGCTACGTCCCTGTTTGCTGGTGGTTATCATCGCGGCTCTGAACAACAGTGTAACCACCGATGAACTCTTCACGTCCGGCCTGAAAATCTTCGGTCTGTCACTGCTGCTGTTCTTCATTTACAGCCAGTTTGCCCGTACTGCCCCGGCACGTATTGCGCCGTTCTCGGAAGCGGTTCCCCAGAGTCTGAAACGACTGATCCCGCTGCTGCCCTATGTGATCATCATGGGGACGGTTGTCGTACTCTTCCGTGACCTGCTGGATACGGAACTGAACGAAAACTACGCACCGATCATTCTGCCGGTGATGCTGCTGTCTATCCTGGCGTACGAAAAGCTGAGCCAGAAATCCCTGCATGTGTTCACCGTGGTCCTGGTGCCATTGCTGATCTACTCCTGCTACAACCTGTGGATCATCAATGAAGCACTGAACAGCGGCGCCATTCCCACCGGCACCTCTGCAGAGCAATTGGAAGGCCTGTTCTGGGGACTGTTCTGGCGTAATGTCATCCTTGGCGCCTGCCTGGTAATCCACTACCTGGTGAAAACCCCGGATATGGATCCGCATTATCAGCCAGAGCCTGGCGTGGGCGACAAGATGGAAAGCTCATTGCGCTTTGCGACCAACGAGACTACCGGCCATATTGGCGCCCTGCTGATGTTGATGGCCCTGTCGGTCAGTGTCGGCGGCATCATCGAGCGTTCCGGCGTCATGGAAATGCTGCCTGAAACGTTCCCGAGCATCTGGCTGGCCATGACCCTGCTGGTCGTCACCATGGTGATTATCGGCATGATCATGGACCCCTACGGGGCGGTGATTCTGGTCAACGCAACCATTGCCCAAATTGCCTTTGACAATGGTATTGCGCCATTACACTTCTGGATGATCACCCTGGTGGCCTTTGAGCTGGGTTATCTGTCGCCCCCTGTGGCACTGAACCACCTGCTGACAAGGCAAGTGGTCGGGGACGAGGAAGTGGAATCCGCCAAGGTACCGGGTGGCAGCTTCTACCGCCGCTACGAGAAGTTCCTGCTGCCGATCGCGGTGATGCTGACTGCGCTGCTGCTGGTCTCTTACGTACCGCTGATGTCGGACTCGCTCCACGAGTTCCTGTTCCAGAAGATCCAGGTCGGCGTTCACTAACGCTAACCGACACAGCAAAAAGGGCCCATTCGGGCCCTTTTTGCGTTTTGGGGTCAGCAACGTTGTGCCCTCATCTCTTTGCGGCCCGCCCCCTTCCTGCGCCATCGAGCACTGCCTTTCCATACCTATGCCAGCGTGCTAATTTGCAAAATCTTTGCTCACAGGAAAATAACAAGGACAACACATGGCTACATCCCTGCGCATGGAACGGCGTACCGCCCGAGAGTGGTTTTCCTCCCTGCCGACCCTGCTGCTGCTATTGCTGACGATTTTCCTGGCTTCCGGGCAGGTTATTCATTCCCAACTTCTCTCGATCGGTGAAAACACCTGGGACAACTATTTTCAACTGCGTAGTGCCGGCGCCCTGAATGAGCCCACCTGCAACGCGGATGCTGACCTGGACAGGGAGCTGGAACGCGCCATTGCCGAAAAGAAACAGAAAATGGCCGACGATCCCCTCGCCGGTTTTTTTGGCACCGAAATCGATGAAAAGGCGTTGCGCCAGTCCCTAGAGTCCGCACAAACGCTGTGCCGTGAAAAGTGGGCAAACTACCAAATGGTCCAGGAAAAGGTCACCCCCGGCGTCATTGCCTTTCGCACCCTGGAGGGAGGCGTGGCACAGGTGGTCAGCATTCTGGGCGACTACAAACGGCTGATTCTTTGCTTGCTGCTGCTCATTTGCGCGGCGACGGCCACCCTAACCCGTCACCATATCGCTTTGCGCCCGGCACGCACCCGCAAGGATCATCTGGTCTCCACCCTCGGTCAGCTCACTGCCAATGTGCTGCTTCTGGCTTCTGCCTTGATCTATCGCAGTGAGGAAATCAAGGCGATGGCTGATGGCGTCCAGGTAAACCACTTTTATTTACATCAAGTATGGATAGGCGGCTTCGCCATTCTCAGCGCCGCGTCTCTCTGGCAGCTTTTTTCTCCACCCAAGGATCTGGAAGAAGGCGGTAGCTGGGGCAAGGCACTGCTAACGATTCCGCTGTACGCGTATATGTGCCTCAGTGCCAGCATCCAGTTCATGTCTCAGGGCTACCTGCACGGCACCAGCGTCTACCTGGGCATGATGATGGAATTTTCCACCATGTTTCTCAGCCTGGGGCTTTATATCTGGGTAGGGATGATGCTGCGACAGACAAAGATGGTGCATCTGGTTTTCGATGTGCTGCGCCCCTGGCGCATGTCACCCGAACTGATGTGCTTTGTGATTCTTGCTGTTACCGCCATCCCCACCGCCTATACCGGCGCATCCGGTATTTTTATCATCGCGGCCGGTGCAACCGTATACCACGAGCTGGTCCGCGCCGGCGCTAGAAAGCAGTTGGCACTGGCCGGGGCGGCCATGTCCGGGTCCATGGGTGTCGTGTTGCGCCCCTGTTTGCTGGTGGTCATTATCGCCGCCTTGAATAACAGCGTGACCACAGATGAACTGTTCACTTCTGGCATCAAGGTCTTCGGTTTATCGCTATTACTGTTCTTCATTTACAGTCAGTTTGCCCGCACCGAACCGGCACGCATCGCCCCGTTCTCACAAGCGGTTCCCGCAAGCCTGAAACGGCTTGTCCCCCTGCTGCCTTACGTCATTGTTATTGGCACCGTGGTGGTGGTTTTCAGAGACATCCTGGGGGCCCAACTTAACGAAAACTATGCGCCCATCATCCTGCCGATGATCATGCTGGCCGTGCTGATCTATGAGAAATTCAGCCGTCATTTCCTGCACCTGTGCGCCGCGGTACTGGCTCTACTGCTGATCCATTCAAGCTATGACGCCTGGTTGGTCAGCAACGCACTGGATGCCGGCAATATTCCATCTGGCACCTCCGCCAACCAGCTTTCCGATACGTTAACCGGGCTGTTCTGGCGAAACCTGATTCTCGGCATCAGTCTGCTTATCCATTATCTGTTCAAACCCAACGGCGAGGTATCAGAGCTGCCAGCCAAGGAAGAAGGGGTTGGAACCAACCTGGAAAGCTCTCTGCGCTTCTCCACCAATGAAACCACCGGGCATATTGGTGCGCTGCTCATGCTGATGGCACTGACCGTCAGCATGGGGGGGCTATTGGAACGCTCGGGGATCATGGAAGCCTTGCCGGAAACGTTCCCTTCGATCTGGGTCGCCATGACGCTGCTGGTGGTGACCATGGTCATCATCGGCATGATCATGGACCCCTTTGGAGCGGTCATTCTGGTGAACGCGACCATCGCCCAGGTGGCGTTCGATAACGGCATCGCCCCATTGCACTTCTGGATGATAAGCCTCGTTGCCTTCGAGCTGGGCTACCTGTCTCCACCCGTCGCCCTTAACCACCTGTTGACGCGCCAGGTCGTCGGTGATGACGAGGTGGAAAGCGCCAAAGTCATCAATGGCTCTTTCTACCGGCGCTACGAAAAATACCTGTTGCCCATTGCCGTCATGCTCACGGCCCTGTTGCTGGTTGCCTTTGTGCCGCTGCTCTCTGACAGCCTGCATCACTGGCTATTTCAGAAAATAGACGTCACAGGGTGATCAGCGTCGCAAACTGCCAAAAACCCTTGCAGGGCTCAAGTTGCCAGCCCTGCAAGGCCCCAGTTTCCTATCGTCCCGGAATAACTGATACTGTAAAGTATGCGGATATGTCAGGGAGATAACTGATGAGTAAAACGCAGGAACCCCGCGCTTCACGCGAAACCGAAGCGCTTCCCAAAACGATCAAGCCCGCCCTGTTGTTCTTGCTGTTCCTGTTCGGGGTGGTTGCCACCATGGCCACCGCCGCTTACGTTGTTGACAGAATGATTTACGGGTAAGTCATATGGCTACAGCAATGGACAACCGACGCCACCCCCGGATCAGCCGTGAAGAGAACCTGTCTCTTACCTTGCTGCCCGCCGGGTCGGATGCCGTGGCACCGGAAGATCGCCTGTATCTGACCACCCACGATATTTCCCTCGCCGGGATCAGCGTGGAGTTGCCTGCGCCGATCAAGCCCAATACGGATGTTGAGCTCTGGGTTGCCCTGCTGGAAAAACACGGCACCTACCACCTTTACGGCACCATTGCCTGGTGCGCAGCCCCGGAAGGCCACCTGCTGGCCGGTGTCGCCCTGGACCTGGAACGGGCGGACGGACGCCTGTGGGCGGCGCATTTTGATACCACCGGTTATTTCAGTGACTGACAGCCTGTTTCAACGCGGCCAGCACTACCAGCAGTTTCGTCCCACCTACCCCGATACGCTTTTTGAATGGCTCAGCGCCCAAAGCCCTGCCAGCCATCTTGCTGTGGATGTGGGTTGTGGCAGCGGCCAGGCCAGCCGCGGCCTGGAACCCCACTTCCAGCATGTGATCGGCACCGATATCAGCCTTCGGCAACTTCAGGCTGCGCCAGCCTCAGCCACAAGCTTTCTGGCGACGCAGGCCCATCAGCTTCCCCTGCCAGATACCTGTGTGGACCTGATCACCGTTGCCCAGGCATTTCACTGGTTCGACAAAACCGCCTTCTTTGCCGAGGCTGAGCGGGTTCTGAAACCCGGCGGGGTACTGGCCCTGGTCAGTTATGGCCTGTGCGATGTGGAGGGTCTGGAAGGGATCGTCAGGGCATTCCATGATGGCCCACTGGGCCCATGGTGGCCGGCGGAACGCGCCGATGTGGTGGCTGGCTACCCCCAGGCACAGCTGCATTGGCCAGCCCTGCACTTTGCGGATACCACCATAAAACGGGAATGGTCCGTGGAGACGTTTATTGGTTATCTGGATACCTGGTCCGCGCTGGTACAGGCAGCCAGAGCCGGCCAGAGTCCGCTGGCCCCCTTCAGTGCAACACTGCGAACACAATGGGGGCCACAGACACGCACCGTGCACTGGCCACTACGGGTGCGCGCCTGGCGAAAGCCGCGCCCCCATTAAGCGGCACGCGAGCGAGCGTCAGGCGCTGTCGGGGAAGTGCTCAGACAGCAGGCCTGCCAGCCGATCCAGGCGCTTGCGTCGTTTCGCCATGCCGAAGACATTGAGTAGGCGGGTTGCCCAGGTCAGCGCCGTTACCAGCGTATCGCCGCCGCGACGGGGAATCACGTGCACGTGCACATGGGGCACATGCTGATTGGCCTCACGGCCATCGTTGACCACCACGTTGTGCGCCTTTACGGCAAGGCCGGCCCGCTTCTGGGCGACAATGGTCCGCCGCGCCAGATCCATCAAGTGGTGTGTCACCGCAGCGTCCAGCCCTTCCAGCAGAGGCGCGTGCTCACGCGGAATGACCAGGCAATGGGCTTCACGGATCGGGAAAAGATCCAGAATCACCATGGCCTGCTCATCTTGATAAACCACGCTGGCGGGCAACGTGCCCGCCTGGATCTGGCAGAAAATACACTGGCTCATTGCTGAACCGACATGGCCGCTTGTTTGCGCCGCTGCCGCCACAGTTCAAATGCTGCCACCACCAATGCCACCACCAGCATGGCCAACAGCGGCCCGCCAGCGCGCCACAGGCTCACGTCTTCCTGTGCCAGGCCATCGAACAGGCTAACCACCCAGGCCGGCGCCCATTCGTCATGTTGCGGGGAAACAGACCAGGGGGTCAGCAACAGGGCCGTCAACACGGTACGCAGTGGCACCTTGCCCCACCGTGACAGCGGGCGTGTCAGCCACCACCAGACAAACAATACGCCGACGCTGCCGATCAGGTAGGCAAACCAGCCCCATAGATATGCTTGTGTTGTCACAACTTCTCCTACACGTGTGATTGAATCCACTGCCAGGCACTCACCTGCATTCAGTCGATCCAGTGAACAATATGCTCTTCCCAATCGTCTTCCGGCACAAGCTGCTCGGACACCACGCGCCCGGCCACACTGATGCCTGCCTGCTTCACGCTGCCCGCCTTTTCGCTGAGCAGCGGATGCCAGCCGGGTAACGGCTGGCCATGGGCGCGCAAACGATACGCACAAGTGGACGGCAGCCAGTCCGTATCCCGGGCAATGGCTTCAGTCACTTGAATACAGTCAGGGACCCGCTGAAAACGCTCCGGATACACCCGACACTGACATTTTTTGCTATCCAGAAAGCGGCAGGCCAGATTGGTAAACGCCAACTCGCCGCTATCTTCATCTTCCAGTTTGACCAGGCAACAACGGCCACACCCATCGCACAGCGCCTCCCACTCGCGGGCATTGAGCTCGCCCAGTGGCAGGGTCCAGAACTGCGCACGCAGTGGCAGGGTCACCTCAGGCATCACGCCCGGCCGGTTTGTCCGGATGGCCATCGGCCATGAACAGGTCTTCATCCGGCGGCGGCGGCATCTGCAGATAAAAGCCCTGCTCGCGGATTTTACCCATAACCTGCTCCACATCCGCCCGGGCCAAAGGCCGCTCCGGGTTAAGGATCATGTCGGTCACATGTTCAGCATGGCCAAATTGCCCCATCAGTATTTCTGGCACCTCTTTCAGGCCCTTCTGACGATCCACATACAAATACATACCGCTTTTGCGGCGGCTCTTGTAGATCGAACAAAACAGCTTGCCTTTCAACACTCCCTCACTCACTACAGTAACTCCAGCAGGGGTTGGGTGACGATGTCATGGCGCCACCCGGTCAACGGCTCCGGCACCCGGTCCGGGTGACGGATAAGGGCTTCCAGCCAACGCCGGCGCATCAATACATCCGGCTTCATGTCCATCTCTTCGGCGATCACGCCTACCCGGTTGCGCAGGGTCTTGGCGAGTTTCTTCTGTGCCGCATCCGGCGGGCCCGGCAACGGGTCCGGCGGAGTCTGCCGGCGGCCCTCTTCCATCAGCGCCAGCAAGGCATCACCATCGCGACGAATTTGCTTGGGATGAAAGCCCAGATCCGCCAGCAAGCCCCGGTCACTACGACTGGCCCGGGCCAGGTCCAGTAGCTGGGCATCTTTGAGCACGAAACTCTTTGGCAGGTTCCGCTCCCGGGCCATCTGGTCTCGCCAGGGTGTCAGGGCCGCCAGCACCGCCAGGCTTTCCCCCTGCAGCAGGCCCGCCCCCTTCACGTTGCGCCAGGCATTCTGGGCAGGCGTGACACTGCGAGCCTGGTTCAACAAACGTTCGCACTCTTCCTGCCACCAGGCACGGCGCCCCAGCTTGTCCAGTCGCTCGGCAAGAATCGCCGCCACTTCCGGCAGGTACTTCACATCATCTTCGGCGTAGTGAAGCTGCTCGTCGCTCAATGGCCGTTTCAGCCAGTTGGTGCGCGTCGCACCTTTGGGCAAATCGACACCCAGCAGCATCTGCACCACTTTCTGGTAGCCCCACTGCATGTCTTCCCCGCTCAGTGCCGCGGCAATCTGGGTATCTTCGATGGCTGCCGGGTATTGGCCGGTAAAGGTGGCAATGGCTTCCAGATCTTCCGAGCAAGCATGCATGACCAGGGTGTGCTGCTGAAATACCGGAGACAGCGTGGGGCCATCCACCCGGGTGGTATCAATCAGGCGGATTTGTTCACCGTCGTGTACCTGCACCAGCGCCAATTGCGGCCAGAAGGTACGCTCGCGCATGAATTCCGTGTCCAGATACAGCGGGGTCCCCGCCGTCAGCCCACCTTGCCATTCACTGATTGCCTGATTGTCCTCGCACCAAAGATACGCCATGTTTTCGCCTTGTCCGGGAATGAAAAAGCCCTTGAAGCGGCTTTCACAGGTCATCGCTGCGCAATGAAAAGGGCAAAATGGCCTGCAAAAAAACACACAAGGCAGGCCTTGCCGGCAGCGGCAACAGAATTTGCGACGATTATACGGGCTGTGGCGCTCAATTTCCCGGCGCATTTCTGCTACTCTTTGCGCCGCATTGAAATCGCACAGGAATGACGCTAATGAGCACGAAACTGGTACTGGTCCGCCACGGCCAGAGCGTATGGAACAAGGAAAACCGCTTCACCGGCTGGAAAGACGTGGATCTGACCGAGCAAGGCCGCGAGGAAGCCCGCACCGCAGGCGAGCTGCTGAAGGAAGCCGGCTTTGAGTTCGATGTGGCTTACACCTCGGTGCTCAAGCGTGCCGTGCGCACCCTGTGGAGCATTCTGGACAACATGGACCAGATGTGGATCCCGGTGATCCGTGACTATCGCCTGAACGAGCGCCACTACGGTGCCTTGCAGGGGCTGAACAAGGCGGAAACGGCCGCCAAGTACGGGGACGATCAGGTCCATATCTGGCGTCGTAGCTACGACACACCACCGCCGAAAATGGAGCGGGACGACGAGCGCTACGCCGGCAACTTCCGGGTGTACAAGAACCTGAGTGAAGCGCAGATTCCCCTGTCAGAGAGCCTGAAAGACACGGTCGACCGCTTCGTGCCTTACTTCGAAAGCGACATCAAGCCGCAAATCGAAGCCGGCAAACAGGTACTGATCTGCGCCCACGGCAACAGCCTGCGCGCGCTGGTGAAATACCTGGGTGACATTTCCGACGAGGAAATCGTCAAGCTCAACATCCCCACCGGCGTACCGATGGTCTACGAGCTGGACGACAACCTGAAGCCCATCAAGAACTACTACCTGGGTGACGCAGAAGCGGCAGCGAAAGCAGCTGAAGCGGTGGCTAATCAGGGTAAGGCGTAAAGAGAGACGCAACAGGCTTCGCGGGGCACGCCACAACGCGTACAACCGCAAAGCTTGCTGTTAACGAAGAGGCCGCGCCCCTGTTTGGGGTGCGGCCTCTTGCGTTCATGGGGTTTGCTGGACGGCTGACGCCAGAAGCCTAACGCACAAAGCCCCGCCAGAAACCTGCATCACTGCGCGCCTACCTGGCCTTGCATATAATCCTGCCGGCCCGCCTCCCAGGCGGAGCCCAGCACCGCATCGTGATACGGGTTGGCCCCTCCCCATCCGGCATACAAGCGGCCGCGTTCATAGGCCATCTCCACGGTATCCTGTTCCGATGCCTGCGGCGCTCGCCAGCGGGCCAGCCAGCGCGTGACCAGCCCTTTCACATCATTGGATACCACCAACAGGCTGGGCACCAGCAACAGGCTCACCAGGGTGGCAAACAGCACCCCGAAGGCCAGCGAGACGGCCATGGGTATCAGGAAGCGGGCTTGCACGCTGGTTTCCAGCATCAGCGGTGCAACACCGGCAAAGGTGGTGATCGACGTCAACATTACTGGTCGCAGCCGCCCGCTCACCCCCCGAATGACCGCATCCCGTAACGATGCGCCTTTATCCCGGAGGTCGTTGATGGCATCGAGCAATACCAGGTTGTCATTCACCACCACGCCACTCACCGCGATGATTCCCACCAGCGACCACAGTGTCACGCTGTAACCCAGCAGAAAGTGCCCCATAAAGGCCCCCACCAGCCCAAACGGAATCGCCGCCATCACCAGCAGGGGCTGGCCATAACCGCCGAACAGAATGGTGAGCAGGAAGAAGATTGCGGCCAATGCAATCAGGTAGCTTATCGACAGGTGTGACAGGAAATCCTTGATTGCCGCCTGCTTGCCCGCCACCGTCCAGCCGGCTTTATCGTCAGCCGCCATCATCGGATCCAGCAGCGCCTTGCGCAGCTCTGCCATCACCAGAGCTGGAGACGTGGTGTGTTCATCCACAAAGGCACTCACCGTGGCACTGCGACGACCGTCATAGTGGCTAATCATAGCCGGCGCCTGCCGGCGCGATAGCGAGGCCACGGCCGCGAGCACGGTCATTTCACCGTCCGCCAGTTGCACCGGCATTCGCTCCAGATCGGTAATCTGGCGACTGTCGGCCTGGGCCAGCCGCAGCATCACCGGCACCTCCTGGTCCTGTTCAAACCAGCGATCCAGTTCGATGCCGTGGAACGCATTGCGCACCTGCGCCCCCACTTGCTCGGCCCGCAAACCGGCTCGCTCCCCTTCTTCACGCAGGTTGATATCCACAATGGTTCGCTGGGCATGCAGATTATTGGCCACCTCGTGGACCCCATCCATGCGCGCCAACGCCAGCGCCGCCTGCTCGCTCATCCGCTGTAGCGTCGTCAGGTCCGGGTGGAACAGATTGATATGAATATCCGGTTTCACCTGCATCAGGCTGGCATGGAATTTCACTGACAACGCATCGGCGATCACCCCGTGCTGATCGCGCCACCGCCGCGCGATTTCCCGAGGCGGCATGGCGCTGGTATCACCGCTGATCGCCAGGGTCACCCGAACCCGGTATCGCGCACCGGGGTCACGAGCGTTGGACGTTTTCTGGCGCACGCCCTGTTCGGCAAACACCGCATCGATGTGGATCGGTGCCTCGGCTTGAGCACCCTCAACGTCCCCTGCCAGCTGGCGAGCCAGCGCCTGGGCGGAATCTTCCAGCTCCCTTACTTCCCGTGCCAGACGAGGATCACCGGTGCCCTGCGGGAACACCACTTCCGCCATCACCCGGTCGCCTTCCACCCGGGAGAACAACACCATGGTCAACCAGCCGCTGTTAACCAACGCGCAGCAGAAAACAAACAGGCCCACGAATACCACCACCAACACATAACGCCAGTGCAGGCAGCGTTGCAGAATCGGCCGGGCACGCTGGTCCAGCCAGCGCTCTAGACCATCGTTAAGGCGCGTGGCCAGTTGTTCGGATTTCAGCCACAGCCCCCGCGCCGGGCGATCGTGGCTCAAGTGGGCCGGCAAAATCCACAGCGACTCCACCAATGACAGCAACAGGATGGTCATCGAGACGATGGGGATAACCCGCATCAATGCCCCTTCCGGGCCCGGCAGAAACAACAAGGGGGCAAAGGCAAAAAGCGTGGTCATGACCGCAAACAAAATCGGTTTCGCCACCCGTTGCGCCCCACTGATAGCGGCTTGCCCCCCGGTCAGCCCCTGGCGGCGTTGGTGGTCAATGCTTTCGCCCACGATCACCGCATCATCCACCACAATCCCCAGCACCAGAATAAAGGCGAACAGGGAGATGGTGTTGAAGGACTCGCCCAGCAACGGCAGCATGGCGCAGGCACCGAGCATGCACACGGGAATCCCCAGTGCCACCCAGCCCGCCAGCCGCAGGGTCAGGAAGATGGCCAGCATGAGTGTCAGCAGTACCAGGCCTTGCAAGGCGTTACGCCAGAGCAGGTTGGAGCGCTCGCTGAACTGGCGAGCATCGTCACTCCACACCTGTAACCCGACACCGGGAGGCAGATCCGCTTCTGCCAGGTAGTCACGCACAGCCCCGGCCACATCCAGCACGTTCTGATCGCCTACCCGGTACACATCCAGCGCCACCGCCGGTTTGCCATCCAGCCAGGCCGCCTGGGTGTCCCGGGAAAAACCGTCCTGCACCTGGGCCACATCGCCCAGGCTCAACAAGTCCCCCTGCTCCGACTGGCGGATCACCAGTTGCTCATAAGCGCGGGCATCACCAGGTTGCTCGCCGGTCTGCAGCAGCCAGTCGCCCTTGTCGCTGCGCAGCACACCGCCGGCGATGCGCTGCACGCTCTGGCTGGCTGCAGCTGCAATACCATCCAGCGTCAGCTCGTAGCGATACAGGTCATCACGGGAGACCAGCAGCGCCATTTCCCGTTCCGGCAGATTTTCAATATCCACGCTGGAAATAGCATCACGGTTGAGCAGCTGCCGACGAACCCGGTTGCCCAGCTGGTACAAGTCCGTGCGTGACAAGGAGCCACTGAGCAACAACCGCACCACCCGGTTACGCACAATCAGCTCCTGCACCCGCGGGCGCGCGGCTCCCTTGGGCAGGTTATCCAGAGCATCCAGGCGCGTGCGGATCTGCTCCAGCACATCGCCGGTATCATGCCCTTCCAGCACATCCAGCTGCACGCTGCATAACCCCTCACGGGATTCACTGATCAGTTCAGTGCCGCCCTCCACATCGTCCACCGCCGTTTCCACCGGCGTACACACCAGTGATTCCACGGTTTCCGGGGTGGCCTGGGGGTACGCCACGTAAATGCCGATGCGGTCCAGCGGCACATTGGGCAGGGTTTCCTGACGGGTATGGGGAATAGCCAGCAGCCCTGCCAGCAACAGGGTCATCATCAACAGGTTGGCAACCGCCCCATTTCTGGCGAACCAGGCAATGGAACGATTCATGGATGTCCCTCACCACTGTTCTCGCTGTGATGGGCCAGACCGGTCTGGGCCGGGCGTGGATCAATCCGCATGCCTTCCAGCAATTGCAGATCCCCGGCCAACACCACCGACGTCTCGCTGTTGACTCCATCGTGGAGGTAGAGGTTGTCACTGTCCTGATGCAGTATCGCCACCGACTGGCGACGCAGACGCTGGTCGTCGTCCAGCACCCAGACAGACTGGTCACCGGCCTGGGCAGAACGGGGCAACACCGCCACCGCCGGCGTCGCCGCACCGCGCAGTTCCGCCTGCACCAGTACACCGGGCTCCAGTGGCAATGACTGACCGTCATTGGCGACCTGCACGATCAGGTACATCATCTGGTTGCGGTTCAGCCCCCCTTCACGGCGCACCACCTTGCCTTCCCAGTGCCCCTCCCTGCCGGCGAAACGGCCGGTAAGGATCACACTGACCGCCTCCAGTGTGCTGTCATCACCAGGCACGATACCCAGCAAGCCAAGCCACTCATCACGGACCGGCAGGCGAATTTCCACCTGGTCTTCCTGGTACAACTGGGCCAGCTTGCTGCCCGCCTGTACATGTTGCCCTGCCATCACCTGCACGGCTTTCAGACGCCCGCTGATCGGCGCCAGCAATTCGGTCTGCTCCTGGTTACGCTCCGCCTGACGCAGGCTGGCACGGGCAGCACTCAGCCGGCTCAGGGCTTCGTCCAGTTGCGGTTCGAACCGCCCCAGCGCCGACGAGCGCCCGGAAGCCCCGGACACCCGCGCCTTGGCCCGGGTCTGGGCCAGGTGCAGACGCGCCGCATGGACACTGTTCTGACGTGAGGTCACCTCCAGCGCAAAGGGCTCCGGGTCCAGCTTGAGCAACACATCGCCTGCAGCCACTCGCCCACCATCGGCAAACGCCGGCGCCACCTGCTGGATTCGCCCGGAGACTTCCAGACTCAAGGGCAGATCATGGCGCGCCGTGGCCTGCCCCTGGCTATAGACCGGAATCACCACATCCTGCCAGTCCACAGTCATGGTATTGAGGGCCAGCACACTATCCTGAGCCTTGGCCGGCGGCGGCGCCGGTGGCACCAGATAAAGCGAAAAAACGGCCATCGCCATGGCCAGGGTGGCCAGCAATGCCACCAGTGTTCGCAAGCTGAGAGAACGCAAACCGGCAGGCAACTTCATTCAACCACTCCCAGCCAATTAACCCAGCGCTGTAAGCACTGGCGCACCGTGGCTTGCGGCGCGCCCAGGGATGAGTGCACTTTCAGGGACAGGCTCATGCAGCCATTCACCACAATCACACCGTTGGCGACCGGATGGCTCGGGCTGCCCGGGCCGCAGCAGGCAAACACGGTATCTTCCCGCATCCCTGCGGAGGCAAAGTCGATCTCCCATTCACCCAGGCTGGAAAAAGACCCGCAGTGCTGCGTCCCTTTCTGCAGGCGCCCACACAACCAGTTCACTCCCCGCTGGCCGATCAAGCGTCCAATACGCGCCAGATGCCAATACCGCCAGTGCACATTGGCCTTGAGGTAGCCACGCACGGAACGGTCCAGCCTGGCGGCCTTGTCTTCATGATCCACAGTGAGATAGAACGCGCTGGACAGGTTCATATCCGCGCGCAGCATGGGCACCACACCGCGCATGTTCACCGGAAAGCACCAGCTACCGGCAATGCCGTGCAACATCAGGGTCTCGCAGACCGCCCGGTGCAACGCCAGTAATAGCAAGCTGTTCACCGACACCTTGTTTTGGTGAGCCCGCTGATACAGCGCACGGGTCTGCGCCGGATTCAACCATTGCACGCAGACCGGGCTGTCTTCGATTTCTTCAGCTTCTGCTTGCCCAGCCAAGGCCCGCCAGCGGCGCCACACCGGTTCCACCGCAGGCAGATCGTCCGGCAACCGTTGCCAACGCTGCCACCAGCGCGGTGCCTGCTTCTGGCGGCTCAACGGCATGGGAGGCTGTGCCACCCCGCGTTGTTTCAGGGCCTGGGCAATACCGCCCACCCCATCATGGTCCCGATGACGCAGGGCGACAGTATCGCGTTCACCACTGCACGGATCGATAAAGATAAATTCGATGCGATCATCAATACCCAGCCCGGCTCGGGCGCGATACCACATGCCGATATAATCCACCGGCGGCCGGGACGACAGGGTGCGGGTCGACACGGTATTCACAGGCGCGCCACTTCCACATAGGGCAGGCGATCATCGAGTTGCTCGCGGGGATCGCCGTCATAACTCACCAGAAAGTGATCGCTCAACAACAGACGACGGCGGTAGCGGGCCGGTACCGTTGCCAGTGGATCCTGGGCAAAGAAGCCACACACCAGTGCATCATATCGGCCATGGAAACGGTCCACCGCGTGATCAAGCAACAGACGCAACAAATCAGGCTGGTTATCTTCCACCACCACACTGTGCAAGGTGAGATAAGACAGAATGCCGCCGGGCGCAGGCAGCTTCATGCCACCGCGCAACACGCTATGGGTATTGTAGAAGTGGCGTAGAAACCGCAGGCCCCGGGCATAACCCAACACGCGCGTCTGCTTTATACCCTGCTGATCCCAGAATCCCAGCACCCCTTTGAGCTGCCCCTTGACCCATAGCCCAAGAAAGCTTTCCGGGTTCAGTCCATAACAATAGGCATCACCGCGTACCCGGCTGACATCCCAGTAGGGGAAGAACTGCTTGCTGGCCCCTTCGCGTTGCAACAATGCCGCCATGGCGGGCAGGTCGGCTTCACCGGTTTGCCGGATTTGCACATCTTTTGGCAGCCGCTGATGGCGCGCCCGGGTATACACCAGGCTGGTCTCGATCGTGCCGTGGGGGTAATAGGTGGGCAGCCCGGCACGGCCACTGGCCACCGAGCCCAGCGAGGCCTCGTTGTCGCGCAGCACCGTGGTCTGCATCCACTCGCCCTCGGACAGTTGCTTGCGCAACTGGCGAAACAGGCGGTGCAGCACCAGGCCATTACGGAATTGCGGCGCGATACGTAAATCGTGAGCATAGCGAATCGGTTTCACCTCGCCATTCACCCACAGGTGCCGCCAACCCACATTGTAGACAGCGCCCAGTTCACCGGCACCGCCCTTGGGCTCAGCCACCCACACGTCCGGCTGTTCGCAGGTCACCTGGGCACCCCGGAAGTAATCCGGATGCCGCTCAAAATTCAGGGTCACCGCGCCGTGCTGGGGCGTCCCCTGCAGCAGCGCCAGGATGGCCCCGTTATCCTGGTCACAGGCAGGCCGGATGCGGTAACTCATACCGTCACTCCGGGTGCCTCTGTTTGTGCCGAGCGCGCTTCCAGCCAGGTCGGCACCCTCCCTGCCCAGTACTGCAGGGACTCCATCTTGATGTTGCCTTCGATCATGCCGCGTTGACGGCAATGCTGCAGATAACGCTCACGCATGCCCGGATGAATAACGCAGCGCAAAGGCGCCAACTGCCCCAGATTGCGCGCCAACTGATAATGAAAGTGCAACTGCAACGCCGACTCCATTTGCACCGCTATGTGCTGGGCAACGGCCGGGTTCTCCCCTTCCAGTAACAGCACATAGCCAGGCAAACCCTGCGCGGATTGATCCACCGCCACCGTGCATACGGGTAGCAATTCCTCCGGTAACGCCAGGGCGGCCATGGCACCATCCACAGCGGCCGCCGTCATTTTTTCGCCGACCAGATCAGTGGTTCCTGCTCGGCCAAGGAAACGCAAGCTGGGAATACCGCCGACAAAATCATCCACTTCCACCAGATCTTTCAGCCGGTAACGCAACAAACCGCTGCCGGTACTCAGCAGCGGCATGACCTGCTGCCCGGCCTCCAATTCCCAGGGCGCGAAGATACGGCCATCGGTAGGGTCCTGAAATTCATACACGTGACTGCGATACGCCAGCGGATAACGCCCTGCATAGGGAATGGTGACCACGCCTTCGGTGGCCCACAGTCCTTTGCCCTGAAACGCGGCCTGGGGAAGTAAAGCATGCAGCTCTTTCGCCCACGGCGTGGAGGCCGCCGTATCCCAGGCACTCACCAACGCCAGCTTTGGCCACAACGCCATCAGGAAATCCGCGTTTAACCGGCCGTCCCACTCGCGCAACAAGGCTGCCGCTTGCGGAGACCAGGGGCAGGAATCCACCGCACCACCAAGCATGCGGTTCCCCCAGGATCCGCTGTTAAGCACCTCTGCCAGCTCCTCTCGCCACTGCGCCATGGCACGCAGCATCCCCAACCCGAAAGTGGGACTCCAGATCGAAAGCATGGACAGGGCCGGATCGCTGACCAGATAGGCAAGGGTGGCAAACAGGGAATCATCGGAGGTTCTGGCCAGCGCCACATCCTGCGGCACACACTGGGTCGCACCGGCCAGCAAGCGCTTGCCCATGGACATCAGCTGAATGTCGTCATTCACATCCTCGCGCATATTGTCGCGCAGCGAGGTGGGCACCCAGGACATGGACCAGTAATGCCGCCCCTGCACCAGCCGGGGGTACTGCCGGTACAAATCCACAATCCAGGGGCTGATGGCCGCATCCAGTTCACCAAGAAACTGGCGTGTATAGGGAATCCATTTAATCGCGGACGTGGAGCCACTGGTTGGCTGGCAGCGAACCAGGGGGGAATCGATCAAGCGACAATCACCGTGCTCGCGCGACAAGGTAATCGCATCCGCCCATTGCTCATAATCCGTAACCGGCTGCCGGTCCGCAAACGCCTCCCACGACCAGTCACCCCGAATGCCGTTTCGATGCCCCAGCGGGCTGGCTGCCACCCGCTTTAGCAGCGCGGCCTGTTTCTGTCGCTGTACCGATTCCAGCCGCTCACGGCCAGCCGCAAAACGACGCTCACCTGGCCAGGCGGCCAGTTTCAGAAGACGATGTCCAAACATGATATTTCCCGGCTTATTCGCAGGCCACAGCGGTCACTGCAGGCTTGGTTTTACGGCGCTTTTTTTGCCAAAGCTGAAACGGATAGCTAACCAGGAGCTTCAGGTTAACCTGTCCGATACAGGGCAATTCCGTACCGCGCTGCCAGGATGGATTTTGTTTTTCAAAAAACTGGATTTTTTCGTTCGCCAAACGCATTTCGTCAGAAATACCCGCCACATCGGATTTCAGATGTGTGTACCCCTCACCAAAATCAAGAAGACGGCGCTGATTGCAGTAATAATCAGAAAAGAGAGATTGGCAGTACGCATCAACCAGCGGCGCTAACCGCTGATCCTTTCCCTCTGGGTTGGGGTAATAATTATGGAAATTATTCGCCAGCAAAAGATAGGTTTTATATCCCTTGGAAATCAGCAACCAAAACATGGGGCGAAACGGATGGCGTATTTTTTCGCGAATCATCCGGAAGAAAAACTTCACTTGAAGCGCTTTGCTACCCCAGTATTTTTCTTCAATGATGGTGTCACCACTAAACACGCCCTTTACCCGGCGACCCTCCACGTTCATGTCGATAACTTTCAAGGTAGAAAAACCAACCACACGCTTGGTTGCTTTCTCCTCCACTAAAAATATACCGCTCTTTTCCACCATATCCTGGCAAAAAATATCCAGGCTTATATTTTCGTAGTACCCGGAGTAGATCTCATACATTCTTCGCATTATGGGTACCGACACCTTGGAAAGGGGCAGATATCGGGCTTTCAGGTTAGATGCATTTTCCCGTTGCATTTTCCCGCTCCATGATTATTTTTATGCGTTGAAAAGCGGTGCTCATGATCTACACGGACCGTGATTTACTTAATAGTCAAAGCGGCCATTTTTTTGTTAAAAATGGCAACACTGGTTTAAACCAGTAACAATAACGCGTCCAATGAGACGCGTATCACACCTAAAATAACAACAATGTCAGGCCATATGGCCGAGGCAGAAAAATGAAAAATAATGGAATGGCTTTGGACGTTCCGCTAATTTCTATTCGCTATGCCCGCCGTTTTTTACGGTTCACACAAAAACACGGGATAAGTGGAACCATCGTACTCAAAGAAGCCCGCATCGACCCCGCCTTATTGGATAACCCGGATGCCTTTCTGACCATGAGGCAGCTTCTCACCATGCTCCGTCATGCCGACGCCCTTCTCAAAGACGACACCGCATCATTTCGCTTTGGTCAGGAACTGGATTTACAGGGTCATGGCCTGCTGGGTTTTGCCCTGCTTCGCCAACAGGATTACCGCAAGCTGGTTAATATGGTGGTGCAATATCTGCGCGTTTCATTACCTATCATGGATATGGAAATCCACTGCACAGGCGAAGACATCTCCATTCGCCTGCATGACAGCTGGGACCTGGGCGAACTAAGACCCTTTGTTACCAACATCTACATGGGCAGCATTCATGCACTGGCATCGCTTGTCTGTCGCCGTTTCACGTTTGAATACGATTTTCCGTGCCCAGCCAAAGCCTCCAGTTTCCAGCATCTGGGCGAAGGCATCGAAATGAAATTCAACTGTGAGCACAACCGCGTACTGCTTCCACTATCCGGGCGCCAGGCTCGTGATGATGACGCCACCGTGGCCAACTATCTGGCCACGGCCCGGTCCCAGGAGCAGGCCCAGGGCGATGAAAGTCTCAAGGTCGTCATTCAGGTACGCCATGAAATCCGCAACGCTCCCGGCCGTGACAGCACCCTGGAACGGGTAGCCGCCAAGCTGGGCATGAGCCCTCGTTCTGTACGCCGCCATTTGAGCCTGTCCGGGTTTGCCTTCAGCGGCCTTCGCAACGAAATTCGTGAAATGTTTGCCACCCGCTACCTGGTGGACACCGATATGGCACTGGAAAAAATTGCTGAGTATCTGGGCTACAGCGACCAGGCCAGTTTCAGCAAGGCCTACCGGGGCTGGACAGGGCACACCCCCGGAGAAGTCCGCCGCAACGCCAAAGTACCGCCCCCTTCCTGGGACAGCGCAGAAGAAGAGCACCAGAATGTACCCGACGGCGAAACACCCCCTCAGCCGGGCCATTGACTTAATATCCCGCATTCCTGACGCTTGGTGTTTTTGCGTTCCCCGATCCTGGCACTAGTATCGGGAAACGCTCCCGGCGTCAGCCAAAATACTAGCAATAACAATCAGGAAGAGACTGATGAAGAAGCTGTTCACCGCCGTTGTCACGGCCTGTGCGCTCACTGCCTCCCTCTCCGTGCAGGCAGAGACCATTAAACGCAAAATCTGTGTATTCGATATTGTCGGTAATGTGGGCCCGGTAATGGGTGCCATGAAAGACTGGAAAGCCGCCGCACTGGACTGGGGCCTGGAAACCGAGCTGGTGCCCTACACCAACGAAGCCATTGCGGCGGAAGACCTGAAAGCCGGTGTCTGTGATGCCTCCTTGATTACCGGTATCCGCGGCCGGGCGTTCAACAAATACGCCGGCACGGTTGATTCCATTGGTGCCATCCCTTCCATGGACCACATGAAAGTGGTGTTGCAGGTTCTCTCTCACCCCCAGAGCGCAGACAAACTGTCACAGGGCTCCTACCAGATCATGGGGATTGCGCCTGCAGGTGCTGCGTATGTATTCGTTAACGATCGCCAGGTGAATTCCCTGGCCAAAGCGGCCGGCAAGAAAGTGGCCGTGCTGGAATATGATGAAACCCAGGCCAAGCTGGTTTCCCAGGTCGGCGCTACACCGGTTGCCTCGGACATCACCAACTTCTCCACCAAGTTCAACAATGGAGTGGTAGACGTGATCGCTGCGCCACTGGTTGCCTACAACGCGCTGGAACTCTACAAGGGCCTGAGCCCGGACGGTGGCATCATCAATTATCCGCTGGCCCAGCTGACCATTCAGCTGATCGCCAAGAAAGACAAATTCCCGGCAGACATGGCGCAAAAATCCCGGGAGTATTTCTACAACAACCTGCACCGCATCACCGATCAACTGGACAAAGAAGCCCAGCACGTGGACAAGCGTTGGTGGGTGGAAATCCCCGATGCAGACAAGGCCGAGTACGAAGTGATGATGCAGGAAGCCCGCAACCAGCTTCGTGACGAAGGCTACTACGACCCGGACATGCTGACCCTGCTGCGCAAGGTACGCTGCAAGATGGAACCGGCGCGGGCGGAGTGTACTTAAAGGGAGACGCACCACGCTGCATGCTGCACGCGACAACGCGGATCAAGAGTGTCGCAATCTGAAAAAAAGAGGCCGCGTCCATGAGTTTGGGCGCGGCCTCTTTGGTTTTAAGCGTGCTTTGCGTGCAGCATGAAGCGTGTCGCGTCTCTTAAAGCCCCAACTGCTTGGCGATCACTTCGTTCATGATTTCGTGGGTGCCACCGCCAATGGACAGAATCCGGTTGTCGCGGAACAAACGCTCCACCACCGTGCCACGCATGTAACCACTGCCGCCGAAGAGTTGTACGGCGTCATAGGTCACCCTGTCAGCACAGCGTGTTGCCACATTCTTTGCCATGGACACATCCAGCACGCAGTTTTCGCCGGCTGCGATCTGGGCTGCCACCCGGTAGGTAAACTCGGTACTGGCTTTCACATCCGTCGCCATTTCCGCCAGCTTGTGGCGAGTCACCTGGAAGCCGGCAAGAGGACGGCCAAAGGCTTCCCGCTCCTTCACATACTTCATGGCTTCATCCAGCGCCAACTGGGCCGTGCTGTTTGCCGTCACGGCCAGAATCAAACGCTCCATCTGGAAATTGCTCATGATGCAATAGAAGCCACCATTTTCCGGGCCGATCAGGTTTTCCGCCGGCACCCGGCAATCCTCGAAAAACAGCTCGGCCGTGTCAGAAGCCCACCAGCCCATTTTTTTCAGCTTCCGTCCCACCGTAAAGCCCGGCGTCCCTTTCTCGATCAACAACAGGCTGATGCCGCCGTATCCCTTGTCGCCGGTACGGACTGCCACGGTGTAATAATCCGCGCGCACACCACTGGTAATGAAGGTCTTGGCACCGTTCACCACATAGTGATCACCATCGCGCACGGCACGGGTTTGCAGGTTCGCCACGTCAGAACCGCCATTGGGCTCGGTGATGGCCAGGGCGGAAATTTTGTCGCCATTGATCACCTCGGGAATTACCCGCTGCTTCATGGCTTCACTGCCCCATTTCCAGACCGGCGGCAGCCCGATATCCAGCGACCCCAGGCTTGCGCACAGTCCGCCCGACGAGCAACGCACCAGCTCTTCGCAGGCGGCGATTTTCATGAAGACGTCTTCACCCGTCCCACCAAACTCTTCCGGAGCATTGATGCCGAGGATGCCCGCATCCGCTGCCGTCTTGTACAACTCCCGGGGGAATTCCCCTGCTTCTTCCCAGTCATCCACCTCCGGGAGGATTTCCCGCTCAACGAATTTGCGGACGGTATCTCGCACCATCTGGTGGGTTTCATTGAAATAATTCAGGGTGCTCACTGGACCTCCTTGGATTCATTGGATTGCGCACAACCTAGCGCTTGCTTGGTTTAACCATAACAGAAAGCCGCCAAGGGAAACCAGACGAAACCACGGCTTATGTTTACGGGTAGAAAAGGAGATTTACGCTTTCGATAGACACCCTGGAAGGTGCCCTTTATCAGGCGTCAAAGGGCCTGCGGCCTCTCAGCGCCTGTGCCAGGGTAGCGCCATCAACGAATTCAAGTTCACCGCCCATGGGCACCCCCTGGGCGATGCGGCTGACACCCACTCCCGCGTCCTGGGCCAGGTCCAGTACATAATGGGCTGTGGCTTCGCCTTCCACAGTCGTGCCAGTAGCCAGAATCAACTCGCTAATCTGCCCCTCATTAAGGCGTTGCTCAAGCACATCCAGCCCCAACTCACGGGGCCCCACGCCATCCAGTGGCGAGAGCTCCCCCATCAGCACGAAGTACTGGCCCCGGTATTCGCCGGACTGTTCAAACGCCAGCACATCCCCGGGGGTGGCAACGATACAGACCAGCGAGGCATCGCGACGCGGATCATCGCAGACAGGGCAAAGTTCTGCTTCAGCATAGTTCCGGCAACGCTGGCAATGCTGCACGCCGTCCATGGCCGCATGCAGGGCGTCCCCTAACCGGCGACCGGATTCACGGCCGCGGTCCAGCAACGCATAGGCCATGCGCTGGGCAGAACGGGGGCCCACTCCGGGCAAACAGGTAAAGGCATTGATCAGCTGGTCGACCAGCGGCGCGTGTTTCACAATTTCGGCGTCTCGTGGCTATGCTTAGGGTTTGAAGCCCGGCGGGAAGGGAAAGCCACCCGCCATGTTCTGCATGTTGTCCTGCTGCTGTTTTTCCACCCGGCGCACCGCATCATTCACTGCGGCGGCAAGCAGGTCTTCCAGCAATTCCTTGTCTTCGCTCATCAGGCTGGCATCAATATCCACGCCTTTCACATCGTGCCGACCGTTCATGGTGACTTTCACCAGGCCCGCACCGGACTCGCCCACCACTTCACTGTTGGCGGCCTCGTCCTGCATTTTCTTCATCTTCTCCTGCATGGCCTGAGCCTGCTGCATGAGATTGTTAATATCGAAATCCATGGTTTGCTCCAAATTAACGCATGACGCATGACGCATGACGCATGACGCATGACGCATGACGCATGACGCATGATCAGTCTAAAAGCATCGCTGCCGCGTCAAGTCTCTTGCGTTCTTTGCTTGTGATTTTGATTATAGCGTCCGGCGTCATGCGTCTCGCTTCCGGCGTACTTATTCCACTGTCTCTTTCGGGGTGACGCTTTCTTCGTCCAATCGCCCCGCAAAGGTTGTGACCAACTGCTGCACCACCGGGTCGGCGTGCAGGGTATCCTTGGCCTGGGCCAGCAATTCCTGCCGGCGCGCTTCGGCCATTCGCTCCGGGGTCTCGCCCGGCTGCTGCTCAAATTCCACCTGAACCTGGATGCGACGCTGGAAGTAATTGCCCAGCGCACCGCTCAATTCTTCCAGCCGCTCCTTGTTGACCAGCACCTGATGCCCGGGGCTGATCCGCAGCGTCCAGACGCTTTCCTCACGGCTGATCAGCACCGCATTACGGGCGATATTGCGCACCGTGCCATCCACGTCCAGGCGCAACAACAGCGCGGCCCACCAGGTGGCCACTTCCGCCTCATTGGTCGGCTCCGCCAATGGCGCCAGGTTTTCGGATTCCGGGGCAGGCTCAGCGTTTGGCTCAGGGTCACTCTGCGGTTGGGCTGCCACCGCCGCTGCAGTCTCGGCAGCAGGCTCTGGCTGATTCTCTTCTACCTGGGCCAGGGCCGCCGACGCTGACGGAGAAGAAGAAGCCGGGCCCTCATCCCAGGGCGGGGCGTCATCCGCAGACGCAGGTGCTGCCGCCTCTACAGGAGCCGCTTGCTGAGCGGGCGCGGATGTCACCGTGCCAGGGGCCCGCTCGGGGGGCTGAGCAGCAGGGCGCGCAGCAGGTTCTGAGTGAGAAGCAGCGGCAGGCTGACTGTTCAGCAGGGCACGTAAATCCGGCTTACCGCCGGGCTCTGCCGACGGCGCTGCCGCTTCAGGCTTTTTTGCGGCGGGGCTGTCCCCCTGCACCAGCACACCCTTGGGCGTAAACAGCACCATGCGCAACAACAACATCTCCAGTGCGGCACGGCTATCCGGCGCATCCTGCAAATCACGACGGCCCCGCAGGGCCACGTCGTAATACAGTTGAATCTGTTCCGCAGTGAGTGCGGCTGCCAACTGTTGCTGGGTCTCGTCATAACTGCCGGGCACCGCCTGGCACACCGCCAGCTGGTGAAGCTGGCTAATCAGTTCATCCAGCAAGGCCAGCTCGCCGGGACAATGCTCGCTGACTGTCGCCAGCGCCTGCAACACGCTACCGGGCTCCTGCTCCGCCAGCGCCACCAGCAGCGTCAGGACGTGGTTGCGGTCCACCGTACCCAGCATGGCGTTCACCGCCTCACTGCTGAGTTGCTCACTGCCGAAGGCGATCGCCTGATCCGTCAGGCTCAACGCATCCCGCATGGAACCCTGAGCCGCTTTACCCAACGACAGCAGCGCCGGCTCTTCGTAGCGAATCATTTCCTTGTCGAGCAAGGTCTTCAGGTGCCCGGCAATCTGCTCGGCGGGCAACGCCTTGAGGCTGAACTGCAAACAGCGGGACAGCACGGTCACCGGCAATTTCTGCGGGTCGGTGGTGGCCAGCAGGAATTTCACATGGGGAGGCGGTTCTTCCAGGGTTTTCAGCAACGCATTGAACGAATGCGCCGAGAGCATGTGCACCTCATCGATCAGGTACACCTTGTAGCGGCCCCGGGTCGGTGCGTACTGCACGTTGTCGAGCAGCTCGCGGGTGTCTTCCACCTTGGTACGGCTGGCCGCATCCACTTCGATCAGGTCCACGAAGCGGCCGTCGGTAATCTCCTGACAGGTAGGGCATACGCCGCAAGGACGTGCACTGACACCCTGCTCGCAGTTCAGGCAGCGGGAGAGAATACGGGCAATGGTGGTTTTCCCCACCCCGCGTGTGCCGGTGAACAGGTAGGCATGGTGCAGCCGATCCTGATCCAGGGCATGCATCAGGGCCCGTGAAACGTGCTCCTGCCCCACCAGTTCATCAAAGGTACGGGGGCGGTATTTACGGGCAAGGACCTGATAACTCATAGCACTCCAGCGGCAATCATGGCCACCAATACAAAGGGATTGGAATCAGAGCGCTTATGCTATCGAAGTTCCCGGGGGGAGGACAGTGGGAGAAACGTGTTACGTGAAAGCGAGCGGCGTGTAGCGGGGAAATTAGAGCGGTCTTCCCGCCAGCCACACCCCGGCACACAAGTCCACTGCTACCGTTGCTCCCTTCCGGGCCTGGCGGGGTTCGCAGCTTATCGTTGCGGGGGGACCGACGGGTCGACCATAACGCGCTTCGGGCATGGCAGCCGCGAAACGAGCGCGCATTGTGGCGAATGCCCACGGCTATTGCAAGAGAACAGCGGGGCCTGGGCGTTCATCTGACTAAAGCTTGAGCAGGCTGGCCCTGCCCTGGCCGCAGGACTACACTCGAAGTAGCAAGAGCAGGGCCGCCAGCAAGGCGCAAGCACCCTGCCCGGCCTATCCGCGGACAGGGAGGCACCATGGACAACCATCCCACCATTCGCATTGCCATCAATGGTTTCGGCCGCATCGGCCGCTGCCTGGTTCGGGCCCTCAGTGAACACCCGGCACGGGAGCGTTTTGAACTGGTCGCCATCAATGACCTGGCCGATTTCAATGTGCTTGCCCACCTGCTTGCCTTCGATACCACCCATGGCCGTTGGCCCTATTCCGTGCATTATGACGGCGATGCCATGGAGATTGATGGCCGCCGGGTCCCCTGCTTCGCCACCGCTGATCTGGATCAATTGCCCTGGGGCGAGCACGCGGTGGATCTGGTGCTGGAGTGCAGTGGTCGCTACAAGCAGCACGCACAGCTCCAGGGCCACCTGGACGCTGGCGCCCGCCGCGTCTTGGTGAGCTACCCGGTGGACGATGCCGACGCCATGGTGGTTTACGGCGTTAACCACGGCCTGCTTGATGATAGCCAGCAAATCGTTTCCAACGCCTCCTGCACCACCAACTGCCTGGCGCCACTGGTGGATGTGCTCGACCGGGCTTTCACCGTCAAGCAGGGGTTGATGACCACCATCCACAGCTACACCAATGACCAGAACCTGGTGGACAAGGCCCATGGCGATTTGCTGCGCGCGCGTGCAGCGGCAGTGAACATGATCCCCACCGGCACCGGCGCCGCCAGGGCGGTGGGGAAAGTGCTCCCGCATCTGGCCGGGCGACTGGACGGCATGGCCGTGCGCGTGCCCACGCTGAATGTGTCGCTGGTGGATATGACGCTACTGCTGGAACAGCCCGTCACGGTGGAAGGTGTCCATGAGAGCCTCAGCAATGCCGCCCATGGGGATTTACAGGGGGTATTGGCGATGAACCATCTGGCGCTGGTTTCCAGCGACTTCAATCACCTGCCCTATTCCTGTGTGGTGGACACCAACCACACACGGGTACTGGGCCCGCAGCTGAAACTGCTGGCCTGGTACGACAACGAATGGGGGTTCAGCCACCGCATGCTGGACGTGGCGGCTTATTGGATGGAAAAGTTGACGCCTGACGCCTGACGCCTGACGCCTGACGCCTGACGCCTGACGCCAATCAGTGTAAGGACCACTTGTCGCGTCAAGCGTCTTGGCGGTGATTTCTTTATCCGGCGTCCTGCATCTGGCCTCCGGCGTTCACTCAATCAAACGGGCTGAAATGCTCTTCCCGGCCGGCTTCTTCAGCCTCATGGCGATGACCATGCATGACCTTTTCCACCTTGGTGGCCTGCAGATCGTCATCGGCATCCACCATCATCAGATAATCGCCCTGCTCGACCCGGTCGATATAGGGAGACAAGTGATGGTTGGTAGACGAGACGCCGCGCAAGCCACCCAGCCAGGCACCAAAACAGGTACCAAACAGGGTCGCGCCGATAATGGCGCCACTCTCCAGATTGGTTCCCCAGGGATCAAGCCCTGCCAGCAAGAAGCCGCCGAACAAGCCAGCCGCCATACCGATAATCGCACCGAGAAACCCCGAATGCATGATGTCGGTTTCTTCCCACGGGGTGGTGCCATGTACATGAGCCTGGGCGATGGCCATGGTGTCGGTGCCCATGACATGCAGGCGGTTTTCACCGATCCCTGCCTGACGCAGTTCACCGGTGATGCCCTGAACAGACGCGAGTGATTTGGTGAAATAGTAGAGTCGTTTCATTGCTGCCTCTCCCTGTGGCAAACAAATGGCGAACAATCGACCGCTTTGTGCGTGTAGTACGCGGACCGTACTGTGCGCCAGTCTTCCTGACCGGCAGTGCTTCTGAAGACCGCTCACTGCCGTGATCAGATCCTTTAGCGATGACTGCTCCAACCGGTTATGCCATTGCGCTATTGGGGCAGCCGTTGCCTTTACTACTCCTGAAACTAACAAAAAGGGGCCGTAATGGCCCCTTTACTGTGTCACAAAAACCGCGTCACAGAATGTGAGCGATTAATTACTTTTTGTAGGTGTCGGCGCACCGTCAACCGGGATCACACGGGGCTTTTTCTCTTCCGGCACCACGCGGGTCAACGTCACGGTAAGCAGGCCATCCTCCAGCCCGGCCGCTTCCACTTCCACGTGATCAGCCAGCTTGAAAGTCCGCTCGAAAGCCCGGCGGGCAATACCGCGGTGTAGCCAGGTTCGCTCACTGTCCTGTTCCGTCTTCAGGTTACCGCGAATGCGCAGTTCATTTTCCTGCACGGTGATATCCAGGTCGCTGCGCGCAAAACCGGCCATGGCCATGACAATACGGTAGCGGCCATCACTTTCGCGGATGATGTCGTAAGGGGGGTAGCCATTGGACTGGTCAGCACGCAGCGCCGCGTCCAGCAGCTCATCAAAACGGTCAAAACCCACAGAATGGCGAAACAACGGGGCAAGGGAAAATCCGGTATTCATCACACTATCCTCATTCCAATCTCACCAGCAGACCCCGCAGGCGTCCGCTGGAAAACGGTTTAAAAATGGTTGATGTGACACGGAGCCGCCGGCAGTCATCAAGACTGTCTGCATTGCTCCAACCGGCCAGTTGTCACTGGATAAGAAAATGGGGGCCTGCAAATTACTTTCAAGGGGCAGGAAGAATTTTTACCGTGACAGTCTGGGGAGGCAGCGAGAACCCGTCAGGAGCACCGGCAGCTACAGTGGTTGCGGTCACGGAAATGGCCGTGCCTTTTCCCTGAAACAGAATCGGTACGCGCACACAGACCCGCTCACCCGCCGTAACCGGCCAGGCAGGGCTTTTACCGCTCTGCCATTGTTCACTGTTGCCAGAACAGTGGCGGTCCATCAGCAAACTGCGCACCGCCGGGTGGGCGCTGGCGAACTGCACCTGCCCGCTAAGGCTGGCACGGTATTCAAACCGCAGCACCGAGGTGCTGCCCGTTTCCAGATGCTGATTGTCAGGCCCCCGCCAAAGCGGCTCGGACACCAGCCCCAATAACAACGGCCCGGAATGTTGATCCGGCAACGCACGCAAACCCCAACGCAGCGTCTCGCCGACATGCTCGCCCGCCTGACCGTTAAGGCCCGGCAATTGCGGGACGTGCCAATGTTCTGGCAGAGCCAGGGTCAGGGCCATTGGTTGCCCCTGGCTGCGAGCTTCAGAAAGCCGGAACTGGAAATGCCCACTTTCCACTGTGCTGATCCTGCCGGGTTCGTTGCCCGCACCGGCCAGGCTCACAGCCCACCCCGCCAAACGACGCTCCCCCGGATCCGGCTGGCCGTTAAACGCCAGGGCCGGCTCCCCGGCGCCGTTGTCGTCGAACAGCTGCCCGGTAATCCAGTGGCCCGCCGGCCGACAACGATAGCCCGCCACTACACCCGAAACCGGTAACGGGCGCAGAGCCGGCATGATGCCATCCCGGGCCGCCAGCGGCTGGCCTGCCCCGCCAGCTCCCCCGGCACCGCCACCCGCGCCACCGGTTTGCTCAATGCTTGCCGATACCGTCGTTGCCGTAGGCGCATCCAGCCAGAGCGTCCCACCGGCACCACCACCGCCGCCAATGGCCTCCGCCCGACCTGTACCTGTGATCGCGCGCCCCGGCAAACCACGCAGATCCAGCAGGCCATCGCCCACAAGCCGCGCAGTCCGAATCACCAGCAGGCCGCCACCCGATCCCCCGTTTCCTCCCTCGCCGTTGCGCCGGGCAGCCGCTCCACCGCCGCCGCCCAGTATCCAGCCTGCCACCGCCGGGTGGCCTCCCTCACCGCCACCCTGCTCCGGCGCACCCTGCTCACCGGCGCCACCATTCCCGCCGCCACCGCCGTTACCCAACTGCTGGTGCGCCAGATCCAGCCCATTCCCCCCGCCACCGGCATTGGCGGGCGCGCCCCTGGCCATATCGCCCTGGGGGTAGCCCAGCGTCGCTGCGGGCAATAGCAGTAAAGGGGTGCCTGCAAGGCCCTCGCCCTTGCTGCCATGGTGGCCATAGCCTGCCGCCTGATCGTCCACACTGGGCGTGCTGTAGCGCCAGTCATCCGGCCGCCCCAGCGCCCCCTGCAACGACACCGCCGGCGCCCCGCGGAAACCCGTGCCGCGCACCGACAGGGTATGGCCGTTAAGGTCCAGCTGGCGGCGCACATCCATCGCCAGCACCCCGCCGGTGGTGCCATTCCAGGGCAACGCCGCCACATCCTGTTCCAGGCTCAGGCTGTCGAATTGTGGCACCCGCACCAACTGCCAGCGCCGGCGCCCCTGTTCCTCGTTAGCCGGGGCATTGTCATAATGATGGAGCAGCCCACCCCCCGGGCCCGCGCCGAGGATGCGCACCTGATCGGCATCCACCCGCTCGATGCGCACCCACTCCTGCGCCCACGGGGCAGGTGCATCGGTACGTATCTGGCCGTAGGCCTGGGAGTTCGATGTGTTGATGGGGGCGCCCTGAACCTGCATTAACAGGGCGAGATCGCCGGGCTGCAGCACAGCCCGGCCACGGGAATGGGACAACGTCAGAGTACGCGTGCCCGGGGGCAACGCCTGGTTGTCCGGGCCGGAAAAATAACCATTGATGGTGCTGCCAGACAACATGGCACCGTCACGCCCCGGTTCGGCACATAGCGCCGCACCTACCGGATGCGGCAGTAGCAGGCAGCCCAGTATCAGCGCGGCGGATCGAGCCAGTCGGCGGTAGTGTTGTTGCAACGGAACCATCCGGCAATACTGTAGCGTTCCCGGGTAGCTGCCAAGACTTCGTGGGGAATTTTCTCGCTGAGGAACGCCACCAGCGTCCCCGCACGGGGCTCTACCTCAGTGGCCACACGGGTTGCATCCGCCTCGGGCCAGATACGCAGGCGCCCACCCCATTCGCTTTGCCAGTTATCGTTGAGATAAAGCACCACAGACAGCAAACGGCCATTGTTGCCGTTAAAGGCATCCACGTGGCGCTGGTAGAAATCCCCCGGCCCGTAAATGGCAAAGTGGGATTCCAGCTCGAACAGGCCCATGAACAGCTCGCGATTAACCGCCAGCCGCAGGTCTTCCAACCCTTCAAACAACTGACACTGAGCCAGCGAGTCACCTTTTAGCCAACAGGTGCGGTCGCTGCGAACGCGGGTATCTTTCTGGTGTTCCTGGCGACGGCCAATGCCGGCAAGGCGAAACTCGCCATGCTGGTCCTTGTAACACGCCTCCTCGCGCAAGGCCCGCACCAGCGCCGCCGGGAAATAGCCAGGCGCCACCGCGAAACCCTGCCGGGCCAGCCCATCAATCAGGCCATCGAGTGGGCTGCCGCCCACCCCGCCCAACAGATCCGCATTATCATGCACTGGCTGTGCCCTCTCGCTGTTAGTGCAACGCCCCACCGGCGTCAGGATCAAAGTCGTCTGGCCATAGCAGCCAGCCTTCCTCCTGGCATTCATCCAGCAATTGCGAGGTGGCATCCACCGTCGCCTGCACAAAATAGATGAACTGCTCGAAGGTCACCCCATTACGCCCCAGTAACAGATCGCACACCACCAGGCGGGGCAGGGAATCATCGTTCACGTCCAGAAACAGCTTCACCGACGGATACGCCATGTTCAGCCGGCTCAATTCCGCCTGTACTGCAAACAAAGCGGCCGGGCGCACTTCCAGTTCACTGGTCAGCAAGATGCCATCGTCTTCCACAAACAGCCGCGCATCCACCACCCCTTCACGGCCCTGCAACTCAGACAGGTGCAGCGCATGGCAGTGCTCACAGATATAGTGCTGGATATTGGCCTGCTGCAACCAGCGTTTTACCTGGTCCGCATCCGCGTTCACGACGCCTAACATGACATTCTCCTCAGGCCCGCCATCACGCGGGTTTCTTGCCGGTCGCGAATCATCTGCCATTCGCCGGGAAAAAGAAATAGCCATCCAGCCACCACTTTGGGTCATTCATCCCTGAATACCCGCTGGGTAAGATGGGGTTTCGTGCCTGATTGCCTGAAAGGAATAAAAGAATGACAACTCCCCATGTGGCCTTCCGCTCCAGTGACAGCCTTCATCAGCGTACCGATGCCTTTATCCAGCGCATGAACGGTGGCGCCAAACGCCCGGAACCCAAGGAAATTGAGGCCATCATGGCCCAGTTTATCGAGGAAGCCCTGGCCGCCTTCATCACCCGCGCGGCGCAGGCTGCGGATCTGAGCCCCGGCATGTTCAAAGTGGTCAACATGACCTGCAGCACCATCAGCAAAACCACCCACCTGGTGATCGGCCGCAGTGCGAAAAAAATGGACCTGACGCAGAACCAGGCCGCCGCCGACTATATGGATCAGGTGCGCCACCCTGCCACCAATGGCGACCACTGGTATGTGGCCTTCCCCGTCAGCGAGGCGCACCGCGCCCAGTGCAAGGACGTCATCCGTTTATGCCAGGAGGGAGAAGAAGACAAGGCCCGCCGCGAACTGGCTGCCTACCTGCTCACGCTCACCGATGAAGCGATCGACTGGTACTTCCAGCGCCCCATGGCCCTGCTTGGTTTCGGCCCGGTGCTGCGCAAAGTCGCCAACGTGGGCGTGGAAACCACCCGCAAGGCCAGCCGTAGCCTGATCAGCAACCTGATCCCCAAGCTGGGGCCGGAGCAGCTGCTCGCCTCGGCGCAGTATCAGGAGAGCATGCTGCTCTCCTTTCCCCCTCGCACCCGCTAAGACAACCCCCCGCTGACGTTGCACTGACATGGAAGTGCAACGTCGTTTTCCTTTATCCGCTACACGGCCTACACAGTGCATCTCTTTTGATAACAAATACTTACACTTGCCGGGTCTTGTAGGCTAACTTCACCAAGTTTTTACAAAACTACTTATTCAACGGATTGCGCAGCAACTACACAGCTCTCTACTATCAAATTGGTATTACATCACAAAAAAACGAGGAGTGAGCCGTGTCTTTGCGCCATGCCATACTTGTCCTGCTACAAGACCAGGAAGCCAGCGGTTACGACCTCGCTCGCGAATTTGCCAACAGTATTGGGCTGGTATGGAACGCCACCCACCAGCAGATTTATCTGGAGCTGGGGAAGCTCAACGACCAGAGCATGGTGAAATATCGCCATATCCCCCAGGACGGCAAACCGGACAAAAAACTGTACCGGATCACGGATGAAGGACGCGACGAGTTAATTCGCTGGCTTCGCAAGCCAGCCGCACCACCACGCATCCGCGATGCGTTCATGGTCAAGATTGCCGGCGGCGATCTGTCCGACAGTGCGTCCATACTGCGCGAGCTGGATGACCAGGCCGACCTGCGCCGTGAACGGCTAAACACCTTCGAGTCACTGGCCAGCAAACTGGATGACACCAGCCGCGACCGTGACCTGTTTACCTACCTGACCCTGCGCCGGGGCATCCTTGATCAGCAAGCCTGGTTGCACTGGGCTGACGAGGTTCGCAGTGCCCTGAAAAAACGTGAAGAACGACCCGTATCGGTGCCTACATCGGTGTAATGACCCACAACGCAACAGACACCCTGCTCCGCCAGCTCGGCTGGCTGGTTCAGGCTCCCGCCCTGTTGCCCTGCACCCCCTTTCTGGATGCCGGACACCTGCTGCAGCGAGAGCTGCAAGCCGATCCGGCATTACTTCATCGTGCCGCTGCTCAATTACAGAGCCACTCCGCCCCACGGCGCCTGGGGCTGATCTTTGAGCAGTGGGTCGCTGCCCTGGTGGATGCCAGCCCGGGGCTGGAGCGCATTGCCAGCAACCTGCCCATTCGCGAGCAAGGACGCACCCTGGGCGAGCTGGACATGCTGGTCCGTGACCGACTGAGCGGCGAACTGTGGCACTGGGAGTTGGCGCTCAAGTTCTACCTGGCCACCGCCGAGCAATGGTATGGCCCCAATCGCCACGACACCCTGGCCCGCAAGGCGCATCACCTCTACCAACAGCAACTGCCTCGCTCGCAATCGGACATTGCCCGCACCCAGCTGGCCCAACAAGGCTGGGAGGTGCACGGGCAGGCTCTGCTGACCCGCGGCAGGCTCTTCTACCATCGCGCTGTCCCTCCCACCGGTGTGAAACCAAACCCCGGGCACGAGCGAGGCTGGTGGCGCACCGCCGACGAGCTGGAGGACGGCCCCTGGTCAATCATTGAACGACCGTACTGGCCCACACCGTTTATGTCAGACAAAGGTACCAATTTCGTTGATCGCGCCACCGTGATTGACTATGTTGAAGGCCATTCACGCGCGCTCATGGTCACGGGCCCTCACCATGACCAACCGGGCTTCATTGTTCCTGTCAGCTGGCCAACCCCATGACATTTCAACAACAACCGCCGGCACTGGTGGACAACCAGGGTCAAGTTGCTTTCGGTGTGTTCCCGGAAACCGTGGCAAACATTAACGGCCGTGCGGCGGATTACCGCACGCCGATGGGCAAACCGGCCTCTTCCTTTGCCCGGCATTTTCATTACAAGCAGTTCCAGTATTTCGGCATCATCAGTAATGAGATGCTGGCCGGCTGCGCCTTTGCCCATACCGGCTACTTGGGCATGGCCTTTTTCTACCTGTTTGAACCACAAACCGGCGCCCTGCACGAATACACCTGGCGCTCCCCCCTGGGCAGGGACCTGCGCATGTCCGCATCACCGCAACAGGGCGAAAGCGTATTCCGGCAAAAAAACGTGGATATCCGACTGGGCTACCAGCAGGACGACCAGGGAGCATTGAGCAAAAGTCTGTCGATCAAGCTGGATGGTCTGACACTGGATGCTCATATGGACGAGGGCCCCACATACCAGCCCATGTCCCTGTGCACCCGCACCGGTATTAACGGCTGGGTCTATGCCAACAAGGTAGCCGGCAAAGCCGTCACCGGCTCATTACAACGTCAGGGCAAACACACTGACCTGAGCGCCATCGACGCCAACGGGCACCATGATTTTTCCGCCGGTTATATGCGCCGTGAAACGTTCTGGAACTGGGCCTGCCTGTCTACCCGGGTTGGTGATACCCGGGTCGGGCTCAACCTGTCCTGTGGTGTCAATGAGACAACCTTTTCCGAAAACTGCCTGTGGATCGATGATGTCATGGTCCCCACCGGCGGAGTGATATTTGATTACAACCGTGACGAGCTGATGCAACCCTGGACAATCCGCAGCCTGTGCGGCCGGGTACACCTTCAGTTCACCCCCAACGGAAACCACAAAGAGCGCCTCAACCTGGGCCTGTTTGCCAGCAATTTCAACCAGCTGTTTGGTCACTTCGATGGCGAGCTTCGCCTGGATGATGGGCTCCGCCTGCCAATCGAACGCCACTACGGTTTTGTCGAGGAGCAGTACGCAAAATGGTAGATCAACAACGCGATGCCAGCGAGGAGACCCTCCAGCCGCCCGCACCGGAAAAATTCAACGAAAAAGTCCGCCGGGGATGCTTCTGGGTAGTGCAATACTGGCGCGAACTGTTCAACTTCAAGTTCGATAAATACATGATCATCCAGGTCATGCCGGGGGTCTACGGCATTGCCCTTGCCGCCATCGCCATGGGCCTGCTGTACCTGTGCGTGGAAGCCTTTATGGCATCCACCTGGCGCGGCATTTTTTACTTCTTCTTCGCCGCACCACTCACCTTCCTGGTCGCGGCATCGGTTCTGCGAGCCCTGCTCGAGTTCTACATGGTGGTGTTCAAAATTTCCGAACATGTGGATGAGCTGGTGGGCTTGCGTGACACGGTGGATCGCCTGTCAGGGATCAGCGACAGTGTCGACGAAATGGTTGCGGTAACCCGCCGCATTCCTTTCTGGCGCGCCCTTTCCGGGGGCCGCCCGCGCCCGGAGAAAAAAGCGCCTGCGGACAGCCATAAAGACGACAAGAAATAACGGCCTTGCAACGATGGGGCGGCACCGCCGCCCCATCGTTATTGGCTAATCGGCAACGCTATTTTTCCTGCGTAGCTTCCAGTGCAGTCAGCAACAAACGCTGGAAAATATGCTCACGCACCCCATCCGGATCCGTCAGCGCCATACGATCCAGTTGCGCCGCAAACTCGGTTGGACTGCCTTCGTTGAACAACGCTTTGCGGCCCAGCTTCAGATACTCCTTGTGGCTGACTTTCTCTTTCAGCCAGGTGAGCGCCGTCATCAAACGCTGCTCTACCTCGGTGAAATCCGTGCCCAACGGGAAAACCGGGAAGCTTTCCTTGCCGTACTGTTCGGCAATCTCATGAAGATGCTCAGGATTATTGCGACGGTGCGCCTCGGGAATCTGATAATCCTGGCGCAGCTTCCCCGCCGCCTGGGCCTGCTCCATCAGCTCCACCTGGAAACGGCTATCGGCCACGTTCAGCATGGCCATGACCACTTCTTCATCGGTCTTGCCACGCAGATCCGCCACACCATATTCGGTAACCACCATATCGCGCAGATGTCGGGGAATAGTGTTGTGCCCATAGCTGAACACCACATTACTCATGGCCTCACCACCGCGCTCGCGCCATGCCCGCACCATCAAAATGGAACGCGCGCCTTCCAGCTCATGGGCCTGGCTGACGAAGTTATATTGCCCGCCCACACCACTGAGCACGCGACCGTCTTCAATCTGGTCTGAGGCCACGGCGCCCAGCAAGGTGACCGTGAACGCGGTATTGATAAAACGCGCATCCTGACGCTGCAAACGATTCAGGGTTTCATCACCGTAAAGGTGATTGATGAAACTGATGCGCGTCATGTTAATTCTGTCGCGCTCCTGGTCCGTCATCTCCCGCAAGCGTGCGTAGAAATCCCGGGGCCCCAGGAAAAAGCCACCGTGCATCACCACGCCACCGGCCAGGCTTTCGCCGAACACCGCTTTCAGGGCTTCACGGGTGGTGCGATCGTCCAGATCATTGGGCACAGTCACGTCATTGGGCAGCTGTAGTTCATCGCCGTGTTTGCTAATGCCGTCGCGGAAAATGCCGAACCGTTTCAGGGTACGCAGCTGCGCGCGATCCAGCCGCCGGCTGATCGCCGATTGCTCGCGCAGGGCATCCAGCAGCGCCAGCCCCGGCGTTGCCGGATTGTGCATTTCCAGGCGCTGCAGTGGTGCCCAGTCATATACCGGGCGGCGAATGATGCCATCGTCGATCAAGGTCAGCAGGCCATGGGTCATCATTTCGCTGCAACCGTAGAGGCCCTCACGAAAAACGCCTGTGCCCCCTTCCCGCTGAATCAAGGCATCATGCTCCGGCGGCACAGCCCAGGCCTTCAGCGCATTCAGGTAGCGGGGGTTATCCTGTTCGCGCAGCCGCAGATGATGCACCAGCGCATCGCCCAGGGCACCGATACCGATTTGCAAGGTACCGCCATCGCGCACCAGCGTGCTGGCGTGCAGCCCGACAAAATGATCCTGAATATTTACTGGCATATTCGGAGTGCTGAACAGGCGGGTATGACCTTCCGGGTCATCCACCAACAGGTCCATCTCCGGCAGCCAGTCATCCACCCGGGCATCGTTCCCCATAAACGGCAGGTCCCGATGTACCTGCCCCACGGCCACGATGGTTTCACCGGCTTCCCGGCGAGCCTTGAGCAAGGGCATCAGGTCGAGAGTCACTTCCGGGTTGCAGGAAAAACTGTACTCGTCATTACCGTCCACCTGCCGGTGAGCCAGCAATTGCGCCACCACATTCACGCCTCGTGCGTTAAGGTCCCGCGCCACATGCGTGTAGTTACTGCTGATGTAATGTTGCTGGGCTACGTCACTGCCCAGCATGCTGCCGGGCTGCACGAAAAATTCGAACACCCGAATGTTGGCGGGCAGGTTTCCACGCTTTTGCGCCGCCAGGTAGGTCAACGCTTCATAATCGCCGAACAAGCGATCGGCAAAGGGATTAAGAAAACGTTTCTCCAGCTCGCTGCCGGCCCCCGGTTTGCCCAGGGACAAGGCCGTATAGATATCCAGGCTCAGGGACGGGTCCGCTTCCACACGTGCATAAAGTGCGTTCACAAACCGGTTGGGCTTACCCAGCCCCAGCGGCATGGCCAGGCGAATCTCGCCACCGGTGGCCTCAATGACCCGGTCTACCGCCTGCTCTACCTGATTGATTCGATCCGTCACGACCTCTCCTTGTCATTCATTCAGCGCCATTCATGCATTAGCGCCATTCAATGGCTGGCGGTGCTGGACACCAGCGTGACCAGCACCACACCCGCAATAATAAAACCCATGCCCAGCATGGCGGGTAAATCCGGGGTTTGTTTGAAAAACAGCGCCCCCACCAGGGCAATCAGTACGATACCCACTCCAGCCCATACCGCATAGGCTATCCCCATGGGAATCGTACGCAGGGTCAGGGAAAGCGCATAAAACGCAACGCAATAGCCCACCACGGTAGCCACCGATGGCCACAACCGGGTGAACCCCTGGGACGCATTCAGCGCCGAGGTAGCCACCACTTCAGCCACAATGGCGATGGATAAATACAGGTAACCCATAGGGACTCCGCAACAATCGGGCGAGTGATCAGACCGGGCATTCAGGCCGAAGGGGCAACCTGTAGCTGATTCAGCAAGGCCTCCCAGTGTGCCAGCAGTCGGGCCGGGAAGTCAGCCTGAGGGTGGCGCGCAATCAGTACCAAGCGCGAGTCGGTGTCCTGATCCGGCCACAGGTTCTGTGGTGTCATCTCCGGTGCCTGTTGCGCCACCCACTGAACCAGCATGGGGCCATCCAGCCCGTTCACCTGCAACAACCCTTTCACTCGCACCAATGCATCACCACATTGTGCCTGCAGCTGCTGGAGCGCGGCCAGCCATAATGGCCAGTCCAGACCATGGGGCCAACGCAGCGAAGCGCTGAACAGATTATGGCGGGACGCCGGCTTCTCCGCGGGTACCAGCGCAAGCGACTGAGCGGCAAGCGCCACTCCCCCCACAGGGGCAAACAGGCCGGTCACCCGGCAACGACGCGGAAACGATTCATCAAGCAACCCCGCGTCAGGAAAGTCTGTATCCAGCCGGTATTGCCGCGCAGACGCATTCAGGTTCTTCAGCTGCGCCTGCAACGCCTGCACGGCAGGAGGCTCGGCCTGTTCCGCCTTGGAAAGCAGCAGCACATCGGCGCCGTGGATTTGTTCCAGCACCTCAGGGTGCTCGGCAATCGCCTCGGCACCGGCGCGGGCATCGACCACGGTCAGCACCGACTGGCAGACAAAGCGCTTTCGCAACCAGGGGTCCTGCTCCAGTGGCGCCACCACACCAAAGGGCTCCGCCGCGCCGGTGGTTTCGATCACCACCGTCATGAATGCGGGAATATCGCCGTTCTTGCGGGCCATGAACAGGTTACGCAACGTGGTGGACAAGGAGCCCTGAATCACGCAGCAAAGGCAGCCGCCAGCCAGCAACGAGATCGATACCCCTTCAGTGCCGGTGAGATGCTGATCAATGCCGATATCACCCAGCTCATTGATGATCAGGGCCACATCCTTGCGCTCGCTCAGCCAGCGGTTGAGCAGCGTGGTCTTGCCACTGCCCAGAAAGCCGGTGAGCACCACCACCGGAATCCGTTCTTCCACGGCAATCAGCCCAGCGACCAGGGCAACTGCTCACCGGCAAAGAACGGCACCACCGGCTCCCCGGCGGCATCGATGATGGCGGGCACCTCCCACGGCTTGCGTTGCAGGGTCACGGTGTCGGCGTGGCGCGGCAGGCGATAGAAATCGGCACCAAAGTGGCTGGCGAACCCTTCCAGTTTATCCAGGGCGTTGTGCTGCTCCAGGAAGGTGGCATACAGCGGCAGTGCCGCCCGCGCGGAGTAACAGCCCGCGCAGCCGCAGGCCGCTTCTTTCTTGTTACGGGCGTGCGGTGCGGAATCCGTGCCCAGAAAGAAACGGCTGTGGCCGTCAATCACCGCTTTCTGAATGGCTTCCTGATGCTGGCGCCGCTTGAGAATCGGCAGGCAATAATTGTGCGGGCGCACGCCACCCACCAGCAGATCGTTGCGGTTCATCAACAAGTGCTGGGGCGTCACTGTCGCTGCGGTCAGCGCGTTGGCTTCGCGCACAAAGTTGACGCCTTCCGAGGTGGTCACGTGTTCAAACACAATACGCAACGCCGGAAACTGGCTGCGGATTGTATTCAGGTAACGATCAATAAATACCTTTTCACGGTCGAAAATATCGATGTCCGCATCGGTCACTTCCCCGTGCACCAGCAGCGGCACATCGTGCTTTTCCATGGCCTCGTACAGGTGGGTAATCTTGCCCGGATCGGTGACGCCACTGGCAGAGTTGGTGGTCGCGCCGGCGGGATACAGCTTGAACGCATGCACAAAATCACTGTTGGCCGCGCGTTCCACTTCCTCCACCGGGGTGCTGTCGGTGAGATACAGCACCATTAATGGCTCGAAACTCACCCCTGCTGGCACCTGCGCCATGATGCGCTCACGATACTCTGCGGCCTGGGCCACCGTGTTCACCGGCGGGTTCAGGTTGGGCATCACGATGGCACGACCGAATACATTGGCCGTGGCCGGCACGGTTTCCGCCAGCAAATCACCGTCGCGGAAATGCAGATGCCAGTCGTCAGGACGGGCAATGGTCAGGGTATCGGTCATGGCGTCACCTTCTTTACCGTGGAGATTCGTGGGGCGTTTCGGGGGCGTAGTGTAGCGCAAGTTGGTGTCGAGGCAGAGCACGAGGAATATGAGAACCGCGCTTGCGGGCGACATCTGCCCGGAACAACAGAGTCGCCAGCAGCAAGAACAAGCGCCACAAACAAAAACGCCCCGCATTGCGGGGCGTTTTCTAATATGGCGGAGAGGGCGGGATTCGAACCCGCGATACAGTTTCCCGTATGGCTCCTTAGCAGGGAGCTGGTTTCAGCCACTCACCCACCTCTCCGGAATGCGGTACTGCTTGTGGTTTGGTGGTGAACGCTCTTAATCGGCGCTGTCACCAAACTCGCCGCGCATCATAACGATTTTGCGAACAAAATACAGCTCAAAAATCAGGCAGACTCGCTATCTGACGATTTTTCGTGCTGAATTCGCTGATAAATTTCTTCACGGTGTACGGCAACTTCTTTCGGTGCGTTCACACCGATACGAACCTGATTGCCTTTTACACCCAGCACAGTGACGGTCACTTCGTCACCGACCATCAGGGTCTCACCAACTCGACGCGTAAGAATTAACATAATGATCCCTCCTGGGGTCCTTTCATTTCCGTGAGCGCTTTCCGTACCTGAGGCTCGCGGGTTGCCGTCCGTGACGACTCCTTGGTGCAGAGACCATTTACCCACCCCTGGCACGGGGCCGGTAGTATGCCTGAATCAGATTCTCAAGTCTTGCCGTGAGAGGGGCTAGACCAACCGGTCGTCGCCCCATACCTACCTGACGGTATGCCGATCAGGAGCCGGGCTGATCCAGCTCGAACTCGGAGTGCAGGGCACGCACTGCCAGCTCCAGGTACTTCTCGGCAATGACCACGGACACCTTGATCTCGGAGGTGGAAATCATCTCGATGTTCACCCCTTCGTTGGCCAGAGCTTCGAACATCTTGGAGGCCACACCCGCGTGAGAGCGCATACCCACACCCACCAGGGAGACCTTGGCAATCTTGTCGTCACCGATGATTTCCGGGTTACCCAGCTCTTCGGAGGCGTTGCGCAGGGCTTCCTGGGCACGGACGAAATCGTTGCGATGCACGGTGAAGGTAAAGTCGGCGGCGCCGTCCTTGCCCACGTTCTGCACGATCATGTCCACTTCGATGTTTTCTGCGCTCACCGGACCGAGGATCTTGTAGGCGATGCCCGGAGTATCCGGGGCGCCACGCACGATGATCTTGGCTTCATCACGGGTAAAGGCAATTCCGGAGATTACCGGCTTTTCCATATCAACCTCGTCTTCGACGGAAATAAGAGTCCCAGGGCCATCCTGGAAACTGGACAAGACACGCAGCGGCACATTGTATTTGCCGGCGAATTCCACAGCACGGATCTGCAGGACCTTGGAGCCCTGACTCGCCATCTCCAGCATTTCCTCAAAGGTAATGCTGTCCAGGCGACGGGCGTTATCCACCACACGGGGGTCGGTGGTATAGACGCCATCCACATCGGTGTAGATCTGGCACTCGTCCGCTTTCAACGCAGCAGCCAGCGCCACCGCCGTGGTATCCGAGCCACCACGACCCAGCGTGGTAATGTTGCCGTCACCATCGACACCCTGGAAACCGGCCACCACCACCACACTGCCGCCATCAAGATCGGCGCGCACTTTCTTATCGTCGATCTCTTCGATACGGGCTTTGGAGTAAGCATTATCGGTGCGCAGGGGAATCTGGCTGCCGGTATAGGAACGGGCGTTGAGACCCTGCTTCTGCAGCGCCATGGACAGCAAGGCAATGGTGACCTGCTCGCCGGTAGACACCAGCACGTCCATTTCCCGTGGAGAGGGTTTGTCGGTAACGCCGTTGGCCAGCTCAATGAGCCGGTTGGTTTCCCCGCTCATGGCGGAGACTACGACGACCACCTGGTCACCCTGTTTATGGAAGCCAGCTACCTTCTCGGCAACGGCCTGGATGCGTTCGACCGTACCCACTGAGGTACCGCCGTATTTCTGCACGATAAGAGCCATAAAGTCGCTTTTTCTGCAAAAAAGAGCGCGCTACCTTAACAGAAACGCGCCGGGATTTCATGTTGAGGTGGTATGGCGGACCTGATCTGTGACCTTTTCCGCCCCCAAAGTGGGTTTTTCAGGCCAGAAATACCCGGTATTTCCAGCCCAGTCGCCCTACCCGGCCACCCAGCCCTTTACACTTTCCAGTGCCCCGGGCAATGCAGCAGGATTATTACCGCCACCCTGGGCCATATCCGGGCGCCCGCCGCCACGACCGTCCACTTGCTCGGCCACGAACTTGAGCAGGTCACCCGCCTTGTATCTGGCGGTCAGGTCCTTGGTGACACCCGCCACCAACGCGACTTTATCGCCTTCCACTGCGGCCAGCAGAATCACCGCGGAGCCCAGCTTGTCTTTCAGCTTGTCCATGGTGACCCGCAACGTCTTGCTATCGGCACCGTCGATTTGTGTCGCCAGTACCTTCACGCCGTTAACATCCTGCACTTCGCTGGTCAGGTCGCCGCCGGCGCCACTGGCCAGCTTTTGCTTGAGGCGTTCAATTTCCTTTTCCAGCTCACGCACTTTCTGTGCCTGGCTGCGCACCCGATCGGCGGCGTTGTCCGGTGAGCTTTTCACCGTGGCGGCGATCTCGCTGAGCGCTCGCTCCTGCTGGCGCATCACCGCCAGCGCGTGTTCACCGGTCACGGCTTCGATACGGCGCACACCGGCAGCCGCAGAGGCTTCCAGGGTAATACGGAACAACCCGATATCACCGGTACGGTTCACGTGGGTGCCACCACACAGCTCCTTGGAGAAACCGTCACTGCCCATGCTCAGCACGCGCACCTGATCATCGTATTTCTCGCCGAACAGCGCCATGGCGCCCGCTTCACGGGCAGCGTCAATGTCCATCAGTTCGGTGGTCACTGCGGTGTTGGCCAGAATCTGACGATTCACCAGAATCTCGATCTGCTCACGCTGGGCTTCACTGACGGCTTCACCATGGGAGAAGTCAAAGCGCAGATAGTCGGCCGCCACCAGCGAACCTTTCTGCTGCACATGCTCGCCCAACACGTCACGCAGGGCAGCATGCATCAGGTGTGTAGCGGAATGGTTGCGCATCACCGCACGGCGACGATCCACATCCACATAGGCCGACACCTTGCTGCCCACCGTCAGGGTGCCGCTTTCCAGCTTGCCCACATGCACATGGGCCGCCTGGCGCTTGCGGGTATCGGTGACCAGGAAGCGGGTTTCACTGTCATCGCCTCCCATCAAGGCACCGGTGTCTCCCACCTGGCCCCCGGATTCGGCATAGAACGGCGTGCGCGCCAGTACCACCATGCCTTCTTCGCCGGCGTTAAGCGTTTCTACCGCGTCGCCATCCTTGTACAGAGCGACAACCGCATCGTCGTCGGCCAACTTTTCGTAACCGGAGAAATCGGTCACCGCGTCAATATTCAGACGATCACTGTAGTCGTTAGCGAAACTGCCCGCCCCGCGGGCACGTTCTCGCTGTGCAGCCATGGCGGTTTCGAAGCCGTCCATGTCTACAGTCAACGCGCGCTCACGAGCCACGTCAGCGGTCAGGTCCGGCGGGAAACCGTGGGTGTCGTACAGGTTGAACAGCACCTCGCCGGGCAGCACCTTGCCATCGAGTTGCTCAATGGCGCTTTCCAGCACTTTCATGCCTGCGGCAAGGGTGCGGCCAAACTGCTCTTCTTCCGCCAGCAGGGCTTTCTCGATGCGGGCCTGCTCGCGCCCCAATTCCGGGTAGGCCTCACCCATCTGCTCGACCAGCGCGGACACCATCGTCGAGAAGAACGGCTTGTCTTGCCCCAGCTTATGGCCATGGCGAAGCGCACGACGGATGATGCGGCGCAGCACATAGCCACGCCCTTCGTTGGACGGAATTACCCCATCGCAGATCAGGAAACTGGCCGAACGAATATGGTCGGCAATCACGCGCAGTGACTTCTCTTCCAGGTCCTGGCAACCGGTGGCTTTTGACGCGGCCTGCAGCAGTGCCTGGAACAGATCGATCTCGTAGTTGGAATGCACGCCCTGCAATACTGCCGCAATACGCTCCAGACCCATGCCGGTATCTACACTCGGCTTGGGCAGCGGCTGCAATTCGCCATCCGGCTGACGGTCGTACTGCATGAACACCAGGTTCCAGATCTCGATATAGCGGTCCAGATCTTCGCCCTCGGATCCCGGTGGCCCACCGGGCACATGCGCCCCGTGGTCATAGAAAATTTCCGAGCTTGGGCCACAGGGGCCGGTGTCGCCCATCTGCCAGAAGTTGTCTTCGTTCAGCCGGGAGAAACGCTCAGCGCTGACCCCCATTTCCTTGAGCCAGATATCCGCCGCTTCATCGTCGGACACGTGCACCGTGACCCACAGACGATCTTCCGGCAGCCCCAGGGTGCCCGTCAGGAACTCCCAGGCAAACTTGATGGCTTCGCGCTTGAAGTAATCACCGAAGCTGAAGTTACCCAACATCTCGAAGAAGGTGTGGTGACGTGCCGTATAACCCACGTTTTCCAGGTCGTTGTGCTTGCCACCGGCGCGGACACAACGCTGGGAGCTGGTTGCACGGGTGTAATCCCGGGATTCACGGCCCAGAAACACATCCTTGAACTGGTTCATGCCCGCGTTGGTAAACAACAGGGTCGGGTCATTGTGGGGCACCAGCGAGGAGGACGGCACCTTGGTGTGTCCCTGGCTGGCGAAGTAATCCAGAAAGGCCTGGCGTAGTTCAGCACTCTTCATAGGAGAAACAATCATTGGCTGGCTGTCAGAGAGGGCCGAGTATAGCGCCCTCAAGGCCCGGTTGCGATGGTTCAGTAAGCTGCAAGCGACTAGCTTCGAGCTTCGAGAAAAACCCGAAACCAGAAGTCGGCCCTTCTTTAATCTAACAGCTAGAAACTAGTCGCTAGCGGCTCATAGCTCGGTTCTAGCCCTTGATCGCCGCCGCCAGACACACCGCCAGCACCATCACCAGCAGGATGCGTTTGAGTACACGGGGGGAAACCTTGTGCGCGAACCCCACACCCAGCCGCACGCCCAGCAGGCTACCCAGCGCAACGACCAGCCCCGGCAACCAGGCAACCTGATCGCGGGCCACGAAGATCCCCAGGGCAAGCACGGTAAAACTGCCAGTGATCGCCAGTTTCAGGGCATTACTGCGTAGCAGGTCGTACTGCAGTTGCCCCACCAGCACCGCCAGCAGCACAAAACCCACTCCGGCCTGCACAAAACCGCCATAGGCACCGGCCAGAAACAGGCCGAGCCACCCGGACAGGCTCGCGTTCGGGGATAGCGGGATCGCATCCGGCCCCGGCGACATTTGCGCCGGACGCAGCACCATCAGCAAAGCCACCACCACCAGGGTCGTCAGCAGAACCGGTTTGAGGATGGTTTCCGGAAGAAACGCCGCCGCCACGGCGCCCACCAGGGTGCCCAGCAGGCTCGGCACCAGAATCGCCGGCAAGGCGGCGAAGGGCATGGTTCCCCGTTTGTTGAACTGGCGAACCGCTTCCGCGCTCTGAATCAGCACCGCCACCCGCATGGTGCCGTTGGCCAGCGCAGCGCCCATGCCCGTGAGCATCAACAACGGCAGGATCAACAAGCCTCCGCCCCCGGCCAGGGTATTGATAAACCCCGCCAGCACACCGGCGCCCAGTAGCGCTGCCGCTAACCAGGGGTCTGAAAGATATTCCATGGGGTTCCCAGTCCGGGCTCACAAAGCACAAGGATACCCTTACCCACCCGCCAGCAAAACGTGTTGAGGGCACTGACTTGTATAAGCGCCCCGTAGGAGCGTCGCTGGCGGCGCGATTCATCTCTCGATCAAAAACAGCTGCACCACAGAAAGCAACGTTCGCAGAGCAAAACCCCGCTCGTCCTCGATGAGCTCTGCCCTAATGTGATGAAAGTGATTAGCAGCCTTTCCGGGTTTGGGGGATCGCGCCGCCAGCGACGCTCCTGCAGCAAGACATCAGCGCAGTGGCTGGGATTCGGTTCACTCCGCGTTTTAGCGAGCCCCCACCCGGAGCAAGCAGCGATCAGTCCAAATCGTCTTGCGGGACGTCCAGCGCTGCAAAACTTTGTTCAGCATCAAACCCCCTGCTTTGCAGAAAACGTAGCTGTTTGGCCTTTTCTTTCTGGTCAGTGGGGTAGTGCCGAAAGCGTCGGGCGCGAACCTCTCGGGCCAGGGCAAACCAGTCTACCTCCGCATTCTCCAGCGCTTCGGCGATCCAGTCGTTTTGCACACCTTTGAGCTGAAGTTCCTGGCGAATACGCAAGGCGCCCTGGCCGCGCTCAATGCGGGCACGCACAAAAAAACCGGCAAAGCGCCGGTCATCAATAAAGCCGTGTTCTTCACACCAGGCGAGCACGGCGGCCAGCGCCGGCTGGTCACCCAGCCGCTGCTGCAGCTTGGTGACCAGTTCGCGACGGGCATGATCGCGCCGGGCCAGCAGGGCAACCGCCCGCTGGCGCAGCTCGGCCTCCGTCAGCGGCTCACTCATCGTCAGCCGCAGCTTCCTCTTCCACCGGCGCTTCAGCGGTGGGGTCCGGCAGCAAGCGCGCACGGATTTCTGCTTCGATTTCTTCGGCAATAGCCGGGTTTTCACGCAGGTACTCACAGGCGTTCTGCTTGCCCTGGCCGATCTTGTCGCCCTTGTAGGCGTACCAGGCGCCAGACTTGTCTACCAGGCCCTGCTGTACACCCAGATCCAGCACTTCGCCTAGCTGGTTGATGCCCTGTCCGTAGAGAATCTGGAACTCGGCCTGACGGAACGGCGGGGATACCTTGTTCTTGACCACTTTCACACGGGTTTCGTTACCGGTGACTTCGTCCCCTTGCTTCACTGCGCCGATACGACGGATATCCAAACGCACGGAGGAGTAGAATTTCAGCGCATTACCGCCAGTGGTAGTTTCCGGGTTACCGAACATTACGCCAATCTTCATGCGAATCTGGTTAATGAACACCACCAGGGTATTGGCGTTTTTCACATTACCGGTAATTTTACGCAGCGCCTGGCTCATCAGGCGGGCCTGCAGACCCACGTGGGTGTCGCCCATCTCGCCTTCAATTTCCGCTTTCGGCACCAGGGCGGCCACGGAATCCACGATGACCACGTCCACGGCACCGGAACGTACCAGCATGTCGGTGATTTCCAGCGCCTGCTCACCGGTATCCGGCTGGGAAACGATCAGATCATCCACGTTCACACCCAGCTTTTCCGCGTAATCCGGGTCCAGCGCGTGCTCCGCGTCCACAAAGGCACAGGTGGCGCCTTTTTTCTGGGCCTGGGCAATCACGCTCAGGGTCAGGGTGGTTTTACCAGAGGATTCAGGGCCGTAGATTTCCACGATCCGCCCCTTCGGCAACCCACCAATACCCAGGGCTACATCCAGCCCCAGCGAACCGGTGGAGATGGACGGCATGCGCTCGCGCTTGCGATCGCCCATACGCATGACGGAACCCTTGCCGAATTGGCGCTCAATCTGTGACAGTGCGGCGGACAGCGCCTTACCTTTATCGCTCATTGTGACCCCTCTCCGTTTTCGGCGCGTCACTCATTGACGCCAACCGTATCTGATCTGTCTTATCTGGCCTTTCGACCAGTGCTGACAATATGGACAGTATTATGAACAGCATTGGCAGCCCATTGCAACCTCCCTGTTTCTGTCCAGATCGCTGTTACCGTAACCCCGCCTCGGCAGGGTCAAGATGAATAGCCCGATTGTGGCTACTTGAGGCGGGCATTCAAGCCCAGTATGGCTTCGAGGATGGCTTGCTGACGGACGGCATTACGATCGCCGTCAAACTGGAAGCGGCGCGCCTCGGCATAGCCCAGCTTCTGGCCCCAGGCAATCCAGACCGTTCCCACGGGCTTGTCCGGGGTCCCACCGTCGGGCCCGGCGATGCCGGTCACCGCCACGCTGACATGGGCACCGGAGTGACTAATCGCGCCACGCGCCATTTCCAGCGCGGTCGCCTCGCTGACGGCACCGAATCTGTCCAGCGTAGACTGCAACACGCCCAGCATCGACAGCTTGGCCTCGTTGGAATACGTCACGAATCCCCGGTCAAACCACGCCGAGGCACCGGCGATACCGGTCAGGGTTTCAGCAATGCCCCCGCCGGTGCACGACTCCGCGGTGGTCAACAGCAACCGCTGTTGCGCCAACGAATCGGCCAGGGCCTGTGCGGCGGCGAGAATCTCTTCGTCACGAATTGGCATGTGCGACTAACCCAGATCCACGTTGTGATACACGTTCTGCACGTCGTCCAGATCATTCAGCATCGCCATGAATTTGTCGAACATCTCCATATCTTCGTTACTGATGGTGGTGTAGCTCTGCGGGACAAACTGGATTTCATCCACGTCGAAGTCCAGTTCACCGAAGGCTTCCGTCAGCGCCTGCTTGGCCTTGAAGTATTCCGTATTGGGCGTGAAGACGGTCAGTGTGCCGTTGTCATCTTCGATCTCGCTGACATCCACATCTGCATCCATCAGCGCTTCCAGCACCGCATCTTCGTCCGCATGGGCAAAGACGAAAATGGCCACGTGATCGAACATGTGACTCACTGTGCCTTGTGTGCCGATCTTGCATTTGGTCTTGGTGAAGGCCATACGCACATCGCCAAAGGTACGGTTCGGGTTGTCCGTCAGACATTCGATCAGCGCCATGCAACCACCCGGGCCATAACCTTCATAGCGAGCCGGAGAGTAATCCTCACCACCACCGCCTTTGGCTTTCTCGATGGCCTTGTCGATCACATGGCCGGGCACCTGGTCCTTTTTGGCGCGGTCAATCAGGCTGCGCAGCGCCAGATTCGCCGAGGGATCCAGGCCGCCGGATTTCGCACTGACATAAATTTCCCGACCATAACGGCTGTATACCTTGGCTTTCATATCCGAGGTTTTCGCCATGGACTCTTTACGGTTTTGATAGGCGCGGCCCATACGAATCTTGCTCCAGAGAGATTGGTTGCCGGGTATTTTAGGGGAAGATGGAGGCAAGAAGAACAAGAGAAGGAGCGAGAAAGCAGCGCACAGACCACAAGCGCAGCTTTTCTGGCAGGGCAAACGCGATGGGTGGCCCCACTCTACCTGGCAATTACTCGCCCATCCTCAAGCCATTTCCGCTATCCTCCCTTCCGCATAAATAAAATAAACAAGGACTTCATCGTGCACAGCCTTTATCGCATTGCATTCGCATCGGCCATTCTCTTTAGCCCATTAGCACAAGCCTCCGAAACCTTCGACTACGTCGACATCGGCTACTCCCTACAAAATACCGACTACTCCGGTTTCGGCGACAGCAGCTCCGGCACACTAAAGGCCAGCGCTTCGGCTTTCGGCTGGCTCCATGCGCGCGGTCGTTACCACGCAGGGAATGTCCGGTTGCCGGAAAAAAACGCACAGCAAGAATCCTGGTCGGTGCTTGGTCTCGGCGTTCATTACCCGGTAAACGACCAGACTGCGATTTTTCTGGGCTCGGACCACAACGAGCTTGAGCTGCAAAACGGTTCTACCGAGCGCGGTTGGTACCACCACATCGGGCTCAGACACGAATTCAACGATAAATGGCAGATCGGCCTCGAAATCGGCGAATCAGATGTGCTATTCCGTGATACCGCCTCGCTTATCGAAACCATTTATAAAGTCACCCAGCAAGTTGGGCTATCTGCCACGCTGCGCGATTACGATGATCTGGACCTGACTGAATACGAGGTTGGCGTGCGCTGGTTCTTCCGGGACTAAAAGCGGCAAGGCCTGCATCACTGTTGAGTAGCGCCTACCCCGTAGGCAGCTACTCAACCGCAAGCCTTCCTTCCCGGCCCTCAGAAAACGGTTACCGGATCAACTTTCCAGTTCAACCAGCGACTCTTCAAAGTAATCCAGAAAGCGCTGGATATGCGGCAGTGTATCGCGGCAACCAATCACCCCGAATTCCAGGCTGTCCTTATAGCTGAGCACGGTGATATTCAACGCATAGCCATGCAGCACCAACGACACAGGGTAAGAAGCCAACATTTCCGCGCCGTTGAGATACAGCGGATCCTTGGGCCCTGGCACGTTGGAAATCACCAGATTGAACATGGGGCTTACCCGCCCGGACAACCCCGTCACCTGGCCAAGCGACAACGGCACATTGGTGAGCAAGGTATAGACATCGATCTCGGATTTCTGCATATCGCCAAGCCGGGACTTCACCCCTTTCATGGAATCCTGAATGGCTGCCAGCCGGTTCAGCGGCTCGGCGATATGCGTTCCCAGGCTGACTTGCACGGTGGTAATCGCATTACCACCGTCGCCCGCCTGGTCCGCACTGCGCAACGACACCGGAACCTGAGCCACCAGCGGCTGGTCCGGTAACGCGTCCTGGCTCAACAGGTAACGCCGCAGGGCCCCGCCACACATGGCCAGAAACATATCATTGACGGTGCCGCCATGCTGTTTGGCCGCTGCCTTGATACGTGGCAGAGACCAGGACTGGGCCGCAAAGCGCCGGGCGCCGGTCACTCGCCGGTTGAGCTGGGTTTTCGGTGCCCGATAGATAGTCTTCACATTGCCGTCTTTGGGCTGTCGCAACAGGTCCACCAGCTGGCCACTGCCCCGGCGCAGGTTATTCACCGTGCCTTTCATACCCGTAGTTGCCGCAGGGGCACCACTGCTCTTTCTCGGTTTCTTCTCCGCATCCCATTCGCCAGACCAGGGCACCGGCAGGCGATCTTCGGCACTGTTAGCCAGACGCGACTGCATCAGGTACATACCCGCCACCCCGTCCACCATGGAATGGTGCATCTTGGTATAAAGGGCGAAACGGTTGCCTTCCAGCCCTTCAATCAGATAGCTCTCCCACAGTGGGCGACTGGGATCCAGACGCTGGGCGTGCAGCCGCGACACCAGCGCCAGCAGCTCGCGCACCCGCCCCGGGCGCGGCAAAGCGGAATGCCGCACGTGGTAATCGATATCAAAAGTCTTGTCTTCCACCCAGGCGGCATCCATGCGCATGGGCAAGCGCGACTGGATCTTCTGATTGAAGGGACGGCAGATTCCATTCACCTCCACCAGGTAGCGATAGATGCCTTCCATGTAATCCGCAGGCGCGTCCTCCGGAATCGCGAACAACGCCAGCCCACCTACATGCATGGGGGTCTCGCGGGTTTCCATCATCAGCCAGCCGGAATCCATAATGGACAATTTACGGGCCATTCTCCCTGCTCCTTATTGTTATTCGTGCGCTCACAGCCAGGTGCTCAAACACGCAGCTACAAACACCCTATCATCCGGTTTTTTCGCGGCAGAGCATTACCAGATTGGTTGCGTTTGGTTATCAACGGTCAATTGGGAGGATCGGAGGGCAGGATTGGCAGGCAACAACTTAAAAACAGCGGCCTTCTTTGACCAGGCTCGGACCAGCAACCCTGCATCCATGGAAAAATAAGAGCGTGAGCAATACAGAGGATAGAGTGCCCTGTCCGGCCAGCTTGCCCGCCCATTAAAGCGCTTGCGCTTGCCTTTGGATCATCAAAGTCAGAAAGGCCCCCAGCGTTGGACCTCCAAGCCAGCCAGCACTGAGCGCCCGACATTGTAATGATATCTATTCTCATTTATGCTCGCCGCTTATCATTCGATCACTCAAGCTGGGGGCGGCCTTATGTCGGCGACAACAGGATCGCTGCCAGTGGAAACGCTGTACAACGAGAATCATGGCTGGCTCCAAAACTGGCTTAATCGCCGGGTCGGCTGCCCAGCCCTCGCTGCTGATCTGGCCCAGGACACCTTTGTCCGCCTGCTCGCCAATCCCCGCCCGCTGAACAATCTGAGCGCCGCCCGTAGTTATCTGCGTACAGTAGCGGGCCGCCTCTGCATCGACCTTTGGCGCCGCCAATCCGTGGAACAGGCCTGGTTGGAAGTTCTCGCTGCCCGCCCGGAAGCACTAAATATTTCCCCGGAAGAACACACGATCATCGTGGAAACCTTCTGCGAAATTGATGAAATGCTTCACCGTTTACCGGAAAAAATAGCGAAAACCTTCGTTCTCTCCCAAATCGACGGGCTCACCTACAAACAAATCGCGGCACAACTGAATGTCTCGGAGCGCACGATCAAAAGCTACATGGCCAAGGCAATGCTCGAGTGCATGCTAATCGAAGCCCGCTTCCATCATTCGGTGAGCTAAATGCCACAACCCGACCTGCCCGCCCATCACATACTGCAACAAGCCGCGCAGTGGTTTGCCACCATGCTCGACGAAGACGTGCGTCAGCAAGACCGGGACCAATGGCAGGCATGGCTGAATGCTCACCCGGAGCACCAGCGAGCCTGGCACTATGTGGAACAAGTAGGGCAACGCTTTCAGCAGGCGCAACAACAGGCCGGTACAACCGGCGCCAGGCAAATTATCCATGACACCCGCAGCAGCCGAATCACGCGTCGAACCCTTCTTGGCAGTGGCCTTGCGAGCGTGGCAACCTGGCTGATCTGGAGCCAGACAACACTGCCAGGTACGGCCCGCCAGCTGGCCCATACCCTGTCAGCGGATTACCGCACCGCCACCGGCGAACAACGCCAACTGACACTCAGTGATGGCGGGCAACTATGGCTCAACACCGCCACCGCCGTGGATATCAGCTACACCGATACGATCCGTCACATCAAACTGAGGGACGGCGAAATCCTCATTGAAACAGCCAAAGACGCCCTCGCGCGCCCCTTCGTGGTGACCACACTGCAAGGCAGCTTGCGCGCCCTTGGCACCCGTTTCAGTGTGCAGCAGAGGGACGCAAATACGCAGATATCGGTCTATGAAGGCGCCGTGGAAATCAACGCCACCACCGGCCAACGCCTCACCCTGCAAGCCGGCGAGCAGACCTCCTTCACCGCCAGCGCAATAGCCAAGCCCCACAAGGCGCAACATTCACGTGTCGCCTGGCAACAGGGCCTGATTGTCGCAGACAACATCTCACTTCAAGAGCTGGTGGAGGAGCTGAGCCGGTATCGCCACGGCTATCTGGCAGTGGATGCATCGGTAGCCAACCTGAAAGTGATGGGCACTTACCCCATCGACAAGCCCGACCACACGTTGACCATGCTGGAAAATGCTCTACCGATACGCACCCGCCGCGTGCTGCCGTGGTGGGTAACCCTGGAACCCGATCACTGACATTTTCCAATTACAAAAAAATGCCGATTCAGGCTTCCCCTTTTTCACTCCCACCCGTGTAAAGGAAAGAACGAGAAATTTCACCGATTGAGGGAGTCTTGAAAATGCCCGCTGGCAAACCGTATCAGACCACCGATTTACCGCATAAAACTGGCCCTGCAAGGCGGGCTTCTCGCCTGACAGGCACCGGGCTACTCACCGCCATCACGCTGGCAGGCCCCTTGCTGTGGGCCCAACCTGCCGCCGCACAAAACCAGGCAGAGTCGCAAGCCCGTACCAGCTTCAATATTCCCGCTGGTGCTCTTTCCAGCGCCTTGAACCGTTTTGCAGCACAAACCGGGCTTTATCTGGCGGGCGCGGGAGAACTGACACAGGGCAAAAAAAGTAACGGATTAACCGGGGAATATACGGTTCACGAGGGGCTGCAGCAGTTACTTACAGGCTCGGGAATCCGTTTTCAGTTTTCCGGCAGCAATACGGTGACGCTGACGCAAGCCACAGACAACGCCGTCACTCTGGCGCCGGTCACCGTCAATGCAGAAGGAATCGGTGAGTCCGCTTACGGGCCGGTAGAAGGGTTTACCGCAAAACGAAGCGCGACAGGCTCGAAAACGGACACCCCGATTCTGGAAATCCCTCAATCCATTTCGGTAATCACCGCCGATCAGGTCAAGACCACCGGCGCCACCACGCTCAAGGAAGCGTTGAGCTACACCCCCGGTGTCAGCGCTACGCCCTGGGGTAACGACTCGCAATACGACTGGGTCTACCTACGAGGTTTTGACGCCTATTCCCCAGGTTTCTATCAGGATGGCCTGCAATTACGCAATAGCGGGAACTGGGCTGTGTGGCAAACCGAGAATTACGGCATCGAACGCATTGAATATCTGCGAGGCCCATCCTCCGTATTGTATGGACAGAACTCCGCAGGCGGCTTGATCAATGTGGTCAGCAAGCGGCCGACTCAAGACCCGATTCGTGAAATCAGCGCCCAGATTGGCACAGACAATCGCAAGCAAATTGCCACCGACCTGTCAGGGCAAGCAGACGATGATGGCAAATGGCTGTACCGGTTGACCGCCCTGAAACGGGATGCCGACCTGTCCGTCGGTGATGATCTTCCCAATGACCGGAGTTACATTGCACCCTCACTGACCTGGCGCCCCTCCAACGACACCCAGTTAACGTTGTTGGCCGAATATCTGGACATGAAAGTGGCCTCCAACTGGAGCAACTTCCCCCTGGAGGGCACCTTGCTGTCCAATCCGAATGGCGACATCCCCGCCTCCACATTCTGGGGGGAGCCGAATTTCAGCCGCTACAACCAGAAACAATGGATGATCGGCTACTTGTTCGAGCACCACCTCAACGACATCTGGACCCTTCGTCAGAACGCTCGCTACGGGGAGTTCGATACCGACTATCAAAGTTTCTATAGCCCACGTTTTGTTACCGTCAATGCCGGAGACCCCGGCGCCCCCGAGAATTTCCGCCTGCTAGACCGCACACCGTTTGGCAGTGACGAATCCGCCAGCCAGCTCACTCTGGACAACCAGGTAGAAGCCCACTGGCGCTCCGGCCGCTGGCAGCACACACTATTATTGGGGCTGGATTACCAGCGCTCCGATTTTGATGTCACCGCTTACTGGGGTGGCGCAGTCGATCCCATTGATGTCTTCAACCCGGTCTATGGCTCGCCAGTCACGTTAACCGCATCACCGTTCATCGACGCCAACACCGTACTCAAACAGACCGGCTTTTATCTCCAGGATCAGATCAAGTTCGACGAACACTGGGTACTCGCCCTTGGCGGCCGTTTTGACCGCGCCGTCATCGAAAACGATGACCAATTGACCAACTCAAACGACAAACAATCCGATGAACATTTTAGCGGTCGCGCCGGGTTGGTTTACCTTGTAGGGAACGGCCTCGCGCCCTACATCAGTTACTCTGAATCCTTTTCTCCAACGGCAACAATCAATCCTGCCACTGGTAACCCCTTTGATCCTGAAACCGGCCGACAATACGAAATGGGCATGCGCTACCAGCCGCCAGGCGCCAGTAGCACCTACAGCATTGCGGCATTCGATCTGGTGAGGCAAAACTACGTCACCTACGATACAGGCTTTGCCCCCCGCAACACCGGTGAAGTCACCGTTCGCGGTATCGAACTGGAAGCCGTCGCAGAAGTGCTGCCCAATACAAACCTCAAGGCCGCGTACAGCTGGACCCCGGAAGCCGATGTCACCGACAGCGCCAACCCAAGCGAAATCGGCAAGCGTTCCTTCAACTACGCCGAGCACCAGTTCTCGTTATGGTCTGACTACACGTTTGGTTTTGGTTTGAAGCTTGGCGCGGGAGCCCGCTATACGGGATCAACCTATGGTGCCAATGAAGAAGCACCAGCAAAAATTCCCGACTATACGTTGATCGATGCGCTGATCGGTTATCAAACCGGCCCCTGGGAACTAGCCGTTAACGCCCGCAACCTGACCAATAAAGAATATCTTTCCAACTGCAATGACTCAGAATGTTATTACGGAGAAACACGGAGCGTTATCGGCACGGTTAACTATCGCTGGTAATAACCGTTAGTCGAAATATCGGGGTACGCACGGCGAGCCAGCATCAGCCCAAGAGCTGATTTTTTCAGGCAATGGCCGAACCGGCGCGTGTCCCCGATTACTCGATTACTGCACACATGGACTTCGCGATACCTCCTAACGTCGCAAAGGGTGATTTTCATTCAATCCGGAAATGTACCTCTTTATTTTTAAGATGATGATAATCATTACCTATACAATCGATAGCAAAAGTACCCTTCGCGCCTGCTGACAACGAAGGCTACCTCCATCACCGGAACAGTAATGGATCATGAAGCAAATCATTTCTCCCGCGGTGTCCACAGGAACAACGTTCAGTCTTCGCCCTCTACTATTTGAAACCTTCACCTGCACCATGGCGATGATGGCTTTCGTCGCGTTGGCGGGCCCGATTGCACGAACACTTTCCCTCGCCCCCTGGCACGTTGGGTTGGCGATGACTGTCGGCGGCCTGGCATGGATTACTACGGCGCGGTGGTGGGGGCGGCTCAGTGATCAACGGGGACGCCGCACGGTGATGCTTTCCGGGCTCACCGGTTTCGCGATTAGCTATCTACTACTATGCCTGTTCATCGACACCGCCTTAAACACCCTGCTGCCAGCATGGGTGGCATTGGCCGGTCTGGTCCTCGGGCGCGGCTTCGTCGGGTTATTCTACGCGGCAGTGCCAGCAACATCAGCCGCTCTGGTAGCCGACCATGTGGAACCCGAACACCGTGCGGGAGCCATGGCTACATTGGGGGCTGCCAGCGGTGCGGGCATGGTGCTGGGTCCAAGTTTGGTCGGACTGTTTTCACCCTTGGGATTGAGCCTACCTCTATACATCACCGCTGTGTTACCGATTCTGGCCCTGCTCGCCTTGTGGAAGCTACTGCCCCGCTTGGAACACCATGCGCCACCACACACCACACCGCCCGCCTGAATGATCCACGCCTGCGCCTGCCCATGCTGGTGGCCTTCAGTGCGGCCATCGCGCAGGTCACCGTGGGCTTCTTTGCCTTGGACCGGCTCGCTCAAGAACCGGGTGCCGCCGCCCAGACAGCAGGGATCGCCCTGGCAATCGTTGGTATCACGCTGGTGCTATCACAGAGTGCTCTAACAAAGCTGGCATGGAAACCGACACGTCTGATTCGCACTGGAGCCATTGTCGCCGCTATAGGTTTTGGCGCTACTGCACTAGCGTCAACGATCTGGGGGCTGTGGCTCGGCTTTGCTATCGCCGCAGCCGGGATGGGCTGGGTTTACCCGTCCGTGTCGGCGCTGGCAGCCAATGCGGTGGAAGCCCATGAGCAAGGCGTCGCCGCCGGCACCATCACCGCCATGCAAGGGCTGGGGGTTGTTCTCGGCCCCATTGCCGGCACTCTCGTGTACAGCATGTCGGTAAGCGCGCCTTATCTGATGGTAGCGGCATTACTGCTCGCCGTGGGACTGGCAGTGAGGCAGCTCATGAAAAACCACTTACAGCGCTGGATGAAACACAAAGGCCTAACCCCCAGAATATAAAGATAATTGATAACCTGGACGTGCACGCATAGCGCATGGATCAAGCGTCGTAACCATGGGAATCGGGTCAAGGGACTTGGGTCTCTACCCCGTTTACTGCGAACACTTCTGAAAGACAGCAGCATCTTGGCACACCCCCACCACTATTCCCCTTGACCAGGTAGCACTGTATACCAAGCATTGATAACCGCAGAACGCGCAGCATCCGAACCCCGAATCCTTCACCGCCTCACGGCCGTGAAGATCTCCCATGATTCCTTTTCCCAATCCCTTTATGATGGCCGACTTTAACCATGATGCATTCCCCCGGAGGACCTGTGAGCGCGGACCTGAGACAGTATACGTCGGTGATGCACAGGTGTGTTTAGGCTGATTTAGCCGACCCTTATCGCTATCACTCGGTCGAAAAGCCTTACATTCCCAGGACTGTAGAGGATTATTCAACATGAGAGGGCCAGCCACTCCAGAAAGCCAACTAGGCTGTGCAAGAAGACTAGCTGAATACTCCCCATTCATCTCCTCAATGGAAGGTGCGTCTAGCTCACCAAAAAATCCACTAGTTCACAAGCAGGCAAACCAGACACCTTTTGGACAGTGCCGCCTCTAATTAGCAGCACCCATGTTTACATCTCATTCATCATTCTTTCCTACATATTCCACACAGCCCATTTTTTTATTATTTACTCTTAACCAACTTCTACTTATTGAAGGGCTGCCAAGGAATTTTGGCCGGTCTGCGTTGCCAAAATACAAGCATGACCTCAAAAACCTCCATAAACTGACAAACATTGCTCGACCAATACAGACTTAATTAACTAACGCAGAATTCAAAATCAGCTAATTCCTATCATTTTTTTGGTTTTATCAACCAGCATATCGTCATTGTAATCATCCGGATGAAACCCAGGACGAAGATAGGCTAAAAATTTTGGCGCAAAACGCACATAACTTCTCAAAGCAAACGGCAAGAAACGTCGATATGAATTCATATTTAAAAGCTGCCCATCCCTTTTCATGAGAACAAAAGCATAAACCAAGGAAACCACGGTGATAGTAGACAGACTTAATACATACATGGAAACTCTGGAAAAGTACGACGTCCATCCCTTTCCATAAAGGTATTCGTACATGTCGTAGGCCACAGATTTATGCTCGGTTTCCTCGATACTATGCCACAGCCACAAATCCCTAACGTTTTTATCATCCATCATTTCATGGATATCTTTCATCATCTCCACAACAAGGACAGCCGTATAGTGCTCCAGAGCCGTTGTTATAAGAAGCTGTGACTTTTCACTAAAATTACGTTCCATAAACCCCAGTATTTTTCCGGTCCAAGCCTCCAGAGATTTAGGGTCCAGGCCATGCTTTTGTGCACTGACATGGAATGCTTCGTGTTCACGAGAATGCATTGCCTCCTGACCGATAAAAGCGCCTATACGACTATCAAGTTCTTCATTTCCCCTTACTCTCGCTCTTAATTTCCTGACAGACCGAACAAAAAAAGCCTCCCCTTCAGGAAAAAGCGTTGACAGCCCTGTAAAATAATGAGTAAAGAGAGGGTCACGGTTAAACCAATACTTGGGGATATCAGCAAAACCGAAATCTGCATTCCTGACCGGAATATCCGGGTGTTTACCTGTTTGAGAGTATTTCATGGCTCGCCTTTTTATGTTGATTAACGCAGCCGCCTTATTAAGCGGCGCCACTAATTTTCGAGTCTTCCATTAGTGCAATTCGGTTACATTTAGCTCAAAACCTGCGTCTTGGAGGCGTTTTGTCAAAATCGCTCCCATAGCGACGGCTGGAGTCAAGACTCCAAACCTTTTCGGAAGGCGATCTCTATCAAGCGCTAATGCCAATGCACTCTCACCAAGCATGACTGCAGTGCCGACATACCCAGGATCACCTTTGACGGTGACCTGAGACCGGTATCTTCTACCTGCCGTGCTCTTGGTGAACGTTTGCGTGACGAGATGCCCTTTTTCCTGACTTTCTCTACTCGGACCATCACCGGGTTTCGGAAGAATCTTGTCCAGGACCCAGCGAGTTGGACCGAAACCCATTGCACTTGCAAATGCGGTTGTCGCCGCATAAACACTTTTTGCTGCGATACCTGATATCCCTGGGATACTCGTTATCGCCATGGTTTCTGCGTAATGGAATCCATCGCCATAAGCATTTCCCAGTAATGCGTTCGAACGCCTAACGATACGGGTGTTATACGACGCCATAAGAAACGGGGCCAAAGTCCCTCTAAGCGATGGATCCACCCGTTTTCCTCTGATAATTGAAAGGTCACTGGGCTCAAGAGATGCCGGAATATCAGGGGTAATGCCAGGGCTTCCAGATAGCGCATGCGGATTGGTAACTAACTGTTGAATAGCAGGGTCTTCGGACTGATCAGTGAGGACCCGCAAGGTATCGACACTACCGCCGGAGGCCCCACCTCTCATGGATTTCACGACCATCGTTGTATCAGTCAACGCACCAGCTCCATCACGGCGCATACGCTCATATAGCAAGTGAACACCGAGGTCTGATGGCACTGAATCCAATCCACAGGAATGAACGATGCGGGCCCCTGTCTGCTCGGCTATCTCATGCGCCTCCTCAATCGCAAAGTGAACAAACGGCACCTCGGCAGTTAGATCAACATAGTCCGTACCCGCTTTCGCAGCAGCGAGTAACAGTGGTTTTCCGTAGCGAAGATATGGCCCTACAGTCGTACATATCACTCTCGTACGGGATACCAAGGAGTCCAGTGAACGCTGCGTATTGGCATCGGCAACAATTAGCGGCCAATTCTGGGCCGCATCAGGAAGTCCTTTCCTTGCTTCAGCAAGACGAGACTCCGACCGGCCGGCCAACGCGACCCTTACACCTTGTGGTGCATGTTCTGCCAAATATTGGGCTGTCAAACTCCCTACGAAACCTGAGGCGCCGAACACCACCACATCAAATTCGCGCCCGTGTGCTGTAGCCTCTTGTGATTTATCATTCATATCAGTCACCTATCATTCTGCCGGATGTATCCCGCCAATTACGAGATCGCACTATTTTTACGACCTTTAGCCTCACGTTTTTTTCTTGCAGCCGAACCGCGACTCTCAAGAAGTGGGTCAAAGTCACTTGGCCATTGACGCATTCGTGATCGGTCTGCAATCATTTCACCGGATTGCATTTCTTTCAGAAGGTCACGTCCGGTGGCCACACTCGCGGCATGCACCCCACTCAATATTGAACCCACGGTTCCCGGCCCCCAGACAGTACTGGCTCCAGCTAACAACAGCCCTTTAATCTCCGTCTTGGTTCCAGGCCGGAAAGGCCCAATCTGGCGCCAGTTAGGCTGTAAGCCAAACGCACTACCACCACTGGTAAACGTGAATCTCTCCTGTGCAGCTGGCGTCCCCAGTTCAGCATCAATCACATTTAATGAAGAACCCGGATAGGCTTTTTCCATGCGCCGCGCAAAACCTTCGAGTATGATTTCCTTAACCTGTAAATATTTTTTACTATCGCGATATTCTCCACTGGAAACATCTAATCCTTTAATCCCCCACATTGCAGGATCATAGGGAGCCAGTGATTGCACCTCTACTACTCCGTGTCCCAATGGAGCACTGCGCATATTGTCCGGATCTCGCCTAGTTGAGCACTGAACATAAGCTGGTTGATTAGCTGCATAATCCATTGCCCATTCAACTGGCTCTCTTCCCTTGGGCTTTAGCAATCGCTGGCCCATGTTCTTCAAGCTCATTAGTGATCCGGCATCATCCCAGCTAGGGATAATAAAATAGTTACTATTATCAGATTTCCTCAAATCCTGCTTTACACTAAAAAAGGCATTAATAAGGGGCGTGGACATTTTCATTCTATCCACTTTCTTAGCCATAGAATCCGTCATTCCGTCACGTCCAACGAGATCTTCATAGGTTCGCTTAATATCCCCTCCAGAGACAACAACAGGCGCCGACAATGCCTCACCACCTTTCAGCTTCACACCTTTTACCGCCCCACCTTCAACAATTATTTTTTCCACTTCTGTGTTAGTGAGAATCGTACCGCCATGACTTTCTATCACCTCTGCAAATCCTGCGGAGAACATCTGTCCTCCGCCCTTTGGATACCAGGCCCCGCCGCCAACATAGTCCTGAAGAAAGATTGCTGCCATACCAACTGGCAGTTCCAAAGGAGTTGATGCCAAGGCCCCATCCTGAACAGAAAGGGCGAGAAGTGTTTTAGGGTCGAAGCCGCAACTAGCAAGAAATGCGGCATGAGGCATCATAAAGAAGGGCATTGCCCAACCTACTTTTTTAGCCGCATCACTTGAACGTGCAAAGGCAGACCCCTGCCCCAAATTCATTGATGAACGATCGAACCCTTCACCAATTTTCCGCATTACCCTTATATAGAACCGAAGCTTCTTTTCATGTTTTGGGAAAGTTCGGATGAGAGAATCGAGATAAGCATCCCAGCCAGCAGGGACCTTGAACTCCAAATCTGGCCCCCGCACGGTATCAAAACCATTAGGGTCTAACTGCAGCCACTCTATCCGGTCATCAAGACCCAAACCTTGCATTACCGCAGGCACAGCCTCACCAGGACCGCACCCGCCCATGTAGTGCACCCCGCAGTCGTATTCCCACTGTTTTTTTCGGCGAAATACATGGGAGCTACCGCCTATGACGGTATGGCGCTCTATCAGCAACGTTTTCTTTCCTGCAGCAGCCAGACAGGCCGCACTACTCATGCCCCCGAGCCCGGCTCCAACAACAATGGCATCCCACCTACTATCAAGCTGATTTGACATATCTTTCTCTCCGTCGTTAGCGGCCATTCAATGCCACTTAAATCTTCACGGAGTCTAACCAGAGCATTCAGTGCATGAGCTGCCAACAATGTGCAGAAGGCGCCATTATTTTCTGTCGGCATTCTATTTAGGAGCGGCATTGACCCGGTGAAACGTCAAAATACCTTTTGAAAGCGCGAGAAAAGGAAGAAGGATTTTTATAACCAGATTTATTGGCAACTGTGGAAATTGGCAAGCTTGTCGTTTGAAGAAGCCGCTTGGCGTACTCGAGTCGAGCCTGGTCCATCAAGAGCCTTATATGAGTATTTTCTTTTTCTAACCGCCTATTTAGAGTCCTAGATGACATAAACAAGCGAAGAGCCATCTCTTCGCTTGTTAACAACTCACCCTCAACCAAAGCCTTCCGAATCAAATTCCGAACTCTATCTGAAACCGATTCAGAAACTCCATAACGATGTAATCGTTCCTCAAGGGTTTTTATAAGCGCAGAATGAGTAACGCGGTTAGCCGTTAACAAAGACTGCCGAAGAACTTGCTTACTCAGGGAAAAGCAATTTGTTGCTTGACCAAAATCAGGAACTTCGCCAAATATTTCACGATACGCCTGCTTATCACCCTGAGGCTCATGGGAAAATGACAAACGCATCCTATAGCGGGTCTTATTGCTAGACTGTGGGGCATGCTGAGCAAAAAATGCCATATTCCTAAACAATCCCGCTTGTAACTCCGTTAAAACCGCATTACAGGTTTCTCCAAGATCATGCCGGCAGCGCATTTCCACTACGACTTTATTGCCGGAAGAATACTGATGGCAGTCAAAAAGAGTAAAGACCAACGGCAAAAACCGCACTCCTGTCTCCAACGCCTCTCCCAGAGTTGCCGCTGTCATCGAAGCGATGCCCACGTCACCAGCCGCCGTTACTGGCAAGTATCGTAACAGCTGTATCGACAGAGGCTCCTTCGGCGATTGACAGCTAGCCGCCGTCTCTATTAGATCTCGCAGCTCATTCAAGGTTAGATCACAGCATCCATCTTCTACCTTGCGGTCGACGATAAGCTCCGGTCTGACGGACTCGATGAAAGAATCCAAAACATCAACGATTGAGGCGGATAGACGAACACGAGGAGAAGGGCGCATATTTTCCAATATCATCAGGTTTTGTGCCTAAAACGTAACGCAACTTCATCAATAAGCGATTGACCGCCGCGAAAAACACCAAGCCTCTTGGGCATGCCGGCAAAATAATCGCTACCGTGGATTTGCCAGGTGGCTGTAACAAGGGCGGGGAACATTAATTTCATCTCCCCCGCTATCCGATCAACCTGCCTAACAACAGAGTCCCCGGCCGCTCCCTCTGCCCTATGAGCGACCCCATGATTCCTTCCTCCATTCCCTATATCATCCCCCTTTTGATTTCTACCACTGATACCCCCGGAGGAACCGTGAGCGCGGACCTGAGCCAACATACGCCGATGATGCAGCAATACCTCGGTATCAAGGCCGAGCACCCGGATCAGCTGGTGTTCTACCGCATGGGCGATTTCTACGAGTTGTTCTTTGGTGATGCACAGAAGGCGGCGCGGTTGCTGGACATTACCCTGACCCAACGGGGCCAGAGTGCCGGCAAGCCGATTCCCATGGCGGGGATCCCCTATCATGCGGCAGAGAACTACCTGGCGCGGCTGGTGAAGCTGGGTGAATCGGTGGCCATTGCAGAGCAGATCGGCGACCCCGCGCTGGCCAAGGGGCCGGTGGAACGCAAGGTGGTGCGCATTGTTACCCCCGGCACGGTGAGTGACGAGGCGCTGCTGGAAGAGCGCCGTGACAATCTGCTGTGCGCGGTTTTTGATCACAATAATCAGTACGGCTGCGCCAGCCTGGATCTGGCTGCCGGACGCTTTGTGGTCACTCAGGTAGAAGGCGCCGAACAACTGCAGGCCCTGCTGGAGCGCTGGTCACCGGCGGAGCTTCTGCTCAGCGAGGAACACGGTCTGCCGGGCCGCTGGGCCGAGCGTCCCGGCACCCGCAAACGCCCCGGCTGGGAGTTTGACGAAGACGCCGCCCGCCGCCAGTTGTGTCAGCAATTTCAGGTACAGGATCTGGCCGGTTTCGGTGAGCCAACCGCCGTGGCGGTCGCCGCTGCCGGCGCCCTGCTGGGGTATGCCAAGGAGACCCAGCGCGGTGAGCTGCCGCACATTACCGGCCTGGCCGTGGAGAGCTTTGACGACGCGGTGGCCATGGACGCAGCCACCCGCCGCAACCTGGAGCTGACCGAAACCCTGGACGGCCAGGAGCAGCACACCCTGGCCTGGGTGCTGGACAGCACCCAAACCGCCATGGGCGCGCGCCTGCTCAAGCGCTGGGTGCACCAGCCACTGCGTAACCGCACCACGCTTACCCAGCGACAGGACCAGATCGACGCCCTGCGCCAGGGCTGGTGTTTCGAATCCGCCCGCGATGTGCTCAATGACATCGGCGACATGGAGCGGATCCTCGGCCGGGTGGCCCTGCGCTCCGCTCGCCCCCGCGACCTGACTCGCTTGCATGCCAGCCTGAAGGCACTACCGCCGTTGATTGGCACTTTGCCCGCGGCCGACTGCTTCTACGAATTGATCGAGCGTATCGGCCAGTTTCCGAATCAGGTGGAATTACTGGGCACCGCGGTGATTGAAAATCCGCCCATGCTGATTCGCGACGGCGGCGTGATTGCCCCCGGTTACAGCGAAGAGCTGGATGAGCTGCGTTCCATCAGCGAAAACGCCGGTGCTATTCTAGTAGACATTGAAACCCGCGAGCGCGAACGCACCCAGCTGTCCACCCTGCGGGTGAAATACAATCGCGTGCACGGCTATTACATCGAGCTGTCGCGGCGGGAATCGGACCAGGCGCCGGCGGATTACCAGCGCCGGCAAACCCTGAAAAATGCCGAGCGTTTTATCACCCCGGAACTGAAAGAGTTTGAAGACAAGGCGCTGTCTGCCTCCAGCAAGGCACTGGCCCTGGAGAAGCGCCTCTACGAAGCATTGCTGGAAAAAGTGGCTGCCGACCTGCATGCCCTGCAACGTAGCGCCGCCGCCGTGGCCGAACTGGATGTACTGACATCCCTGGCCGAGCGCGCCGAAGCGCTGAACTGGGTGCGCCCGCAGCTAGTGGACGACGATGCCATTATCGAAATCGTGGATGGTCGCCACCCGGTGGTCGAGCAGGTGCTGGACGATGCCTTTGTGCCCAACAGCCTGCACCTGGATGACGCCCGCCGCATGGTGATCATTACCGGCCCAAACATGGGCGGTAAATCCACCTACATGCGCCAGACTGCGCTAATCGCCCTGCTTGCCCATCTGGGCAGCTGTGTGCCTGCAGCCAGTGCCCGCATCGGCAGCCTGGATCGCATCTTTACCCGCATCGGTTCGTCCGATGATCTGGCCGGCGGGCGCTCCACCTTTATGGTCGAGATGTCCGAAACCGCCAACATTCTCAACAACGCCACCGCCCAAAGCCTGGTGCTGATGGACGAGATCGGCCGGGGCACCAGTACCTTTGATGGCCTGAGCCTGGCCTGGGCCGCCGCCGAGCACCTAGCGCGTAATCTCAAGGCGTTCACCCTGTTCGCCACCCACTATTTCGAGCTGACCCAACTGCCGGAGCAACTGCCCGGCATCTATAACGCCCACCTCACCGCCAGTGAGCACGATAACCGTATCGTGTTCCTGCACCGGGTGCAGGAAGGCCCGGCCAGCCGCAGTTACGGTTTACAGGTGGCCCAGCTGGCCGGTGTACCGGCCAGTGTGATCCATGAAGCGGGCAATAAACTTCGCGAGCTGGAAGAAGGCAAACCCCTGGCGGCGTCCGCCTCTGCCGTGAACACCACGCCCGCCAGCACCACACCGGCGGCAGCAACGCCGGCCCAGGCCAGCCTTTTCAGTGAGCCCAGTGCCGTGGAGCAGGCCCTCAAGGAACTGGACCCGGATGATTTGACGCCGAAGCAGGCGCTGGAGGCACTCTACAAGCTGAGAGGACTGCTTTAGCGTTGCAGGAACGGCGCTGGGTTGGTGGCGCGACAAGCCCGGTGACGAGAAGCGAAAACCGTCAGGCTTTACCGTGTTTTCGGGTTTGCCTTTCGAAACTCGCTTCTCGCAACTCGACACTCTGGCTATCCGCAAGGCACAGAGCGCGACGCGCCTGCAGGAGGGGCAACCGGCAAGTTGTCTTCTGATAACACTCTGGGCTATTACCTTATATCAACGCTGCGTTTGCCTGCCTCTGGGCATATCGCTAGACTAGCGCCACCCCAAGCGAGACCGTGCCTATTGCTGCTATAATCAGCCCTTGGCGCTGTACAAAATGAAGACACCTGGCGAGGACAGGATATGACGTTCGTAGTAGGTGAGAACTGCATTAACTGCAAACACACCGATTGTGTGGAAGTGTGCCCGGTAGACTGTTTCTACGAAGGCGAAAATTTTCTGGTCATCCACCCGGACGAGTGTATCGACTGTGCACTGTGTGAACCGGAGTGCCCGGTTAACGCGATCTTCTCGGAAGATGAACTGCCGGACGACCAGCAGGACTTCCTGGAGATCAACGCGGATCTGGCAGAGAAGTGGCCGAACATTACCGAAATGAAAGATGCGCCGGACGACGCTGAAGAGTGGGACGGTGTGCCGAACAAGCGGGAGAAGCTGGTCCGCTAAGCGCGGATCACTTTTCTCCAGGCAAAATAAAAGGGCGGCATCCTGCCGCCCTTTTTGCGTCGAGTCATCCTGACCCTTTTGCGCTCACCGCAACATCCCTGTACTGCATTCCTTGCAAATCCTTGTGCTCAATTCCCTGAAGCACGGAAACACTATATCAACCGTATTTTGCTCTGTGGGTAAAATAAATATTAAAAGTCTGGGTAAAAACCACACAAAACAGAAAAATGGCAGAAAAAACAAAAGGTTAGATTTTAAAGATTTGCTTTTGAACGCCAAAAACAGCAGAAAAAAACTGTTTTTTCCTACAGTCTTGTAAGAGATCTCTTACAAGCTCATCCCACCGCACCAGACCCGCGCCCCAGAAGACTACATCCCGACGCCAAAAGGCGCCCAAGCTTTTACATTTCCTCACTGCTTTTTACAGCACGACGTCACACTTCTGGGTAGCATTAATTCTATGGAAAACGTGGTGTTACACAGCATCACCAAGCCAACCAGTATCCCCCCAAGGCGCTAGCAATAGCGCTCACAACCCCCCTCTTCCACCCCAATTTCGGAAGAGGGTTTTTTTTTGCCTGAAATTTGCCGCTGCACGGCCCCATTTCACGCCAACGTGGCGTTTAACGCCGCACAGGCCTGCTGGAAATGTTGTTTCAGGGAGTGAATCAAAGCGGGCGCATTGGCAAGGTCACCGCTGGAAGCCAACGTTTCCAGCTCCATACACAGACCTGCAACATGAATGGCCCCCAGGTTGCTGCTGCTACCCTTGAAACTGTGCGCCTGGCTGCGCAGGGTACCCGCATCGTCCCCCGCAAACGCCTGATCCAGCGCGGCCAGGCGTTGCTCGCCATCGCGCTGGAACGATTCGACCAGCATCTGAAAATCCTGGCCCATAATATCCTGCAATTCGGAAACGACCTCGACATCGAGGACCGATCTATCGTGCATCAACCTGCTCCGTCATCCTTTACGGCGGCTACCATAGCAGCTACAGAAACCCTGTTATGTGTTACAAGCTGGAAATTTAAGCAAGCACGGGCACCGCTGACACCCGTCAAATCAGGAAAAAGTGACAGACGGTAAAAGTCCGGATGAACGGGCCCGTGCCACATCGCCCGGCTCATCCACATCCCACAGGGGCGCCAACACCCCGGTTTGCTCCGGGGCAAAACAGGCCCGGCTGTCCTGTAACGCATGGGGACCACCGAAGCGCACGCCCCGAAAACGCCCAGAGGACCAGAGCGCTGCCCGGCTGCTGCCCAGCAACACATAGCCACCGTCTTCACTGGCGCCGAACACCACAGGGGTGTGCCCCAGCGCATCCAGCGCCTGCTCGAAATAAGGCCGATCCAGCAGCAGGCAATCGCTGCCGATGAGCAAAACCCGGGAAGCGTGGCACAAGCCCTGTGATAACGCGCCAGCCATGCGTTCCCCCAGATCCTCACCTTCCTGCAAAAAACTGGACCAACCCCGTGCCGTTGCCTCCTGCTGCAACTGCGCATCCGGCTTGTCGAGCCACAGCTGCACATCACCGGGAAACGCCTCTGCGGCAGCAAACGTCTGCCACAGTAGCTGCCGATAAATCTGCAGGGCGCCATCGGCCCCGAAAGCAGGGATCAGGCGGGTTTTCACCTGACCGGCGTGCAGGGCGCGGGCGAAAATGATCAGCAAGGGCTTGTCGTTCACCCGGCATCCCCCCGGTAATACTCCCGGTGCAACGCTTCGGGGCTGGCCCCGCGCCAGTAACGAAAGCGCAGGGACCACATCAGCCAGATGGTGCGCCAGGCACCGTGGCGCTCCCAGCGCCGGCTGCTGGTGATCACCGGCGGACGCAGGCACGCCGGGCGCGCCAGGGCACGCAAGCGGCGCGACAAGGCAATATCTTCCATCAATGGCTGCTCGGGAAACCCGCCCTGTTCACGAAACACATCCCGGCGCACAAACAGGGCCTGATCGCCGGTGGCGATCCCGGTAAGGCGCGAACGCCAATTCATCATGAACGCGATAACCCGAAACAGCGGCCGGGGCTGACTCAGCCGAACGTCAAAACGCCCCCACAGGGTGCGACTGGCCAGGCTACCCAGCGCCTCGCGATGGCGGGCATTGAGCACCGTGTCCGCATGGATGAACCAGAGCCATACGCCCCGTGCGCATACCGCGCCGGCATTCATCTGAAGGCTGCGCCCCTGATCACTGGTGAGCACCGTATCGGCAAGCTGCCGGGCAATATCGATGCTGTGGTCGACACTCCCGCCGTCTACCACTATCAACTCATCATCGTCCGCCAGCGCCGTGCGTAGCCGTGTCAGCGACTCGGCCAGAGTGTCCGCCTCATTGAGCACCGGTACGATGACACTGACGCGGCTCATTCCAGCGAGCCACCACAGCTGCTTCCTGCGCCCGCCGTGCAACCAAAGCAGTGATCGGCCACATAAATCGGCTCGCCCTCAATGTCGTCTTTCAGCAAGCTCGACAAATGCTGATGGCCCTCATGGTGACCTTGTGGCATGTCCAGCATCTGGTTGAAATCACAATCGTAGAGATAACCCTGATAATCCACGCTTACCATGGAGCGGCACATCAAGACCGGCAGGGTCTCGCGATTGTAGCTGTCGCGCAGCAGCTGCATGTAATCGTTGAACTGATCGTGGGCCAGCAACACCGCACCGAAACGACTGATAGGCATGTTGGTAATCGTCAGCAGATGATTGAAGCGCAAACCGAAATGCGTCATCAATTCACGCTTGTAGTCAGCCTCCAGAGACGCCTGGGGAGGCGGCAGCGACGCGCCAGTGGGGTTATAAACAAGGTCCAGCACCTTGTCGTCCCCGTAGCCTTTCTCGTTCAGGCGGCGAATGGCTTCAAGGCTGCCCTGAAACACACCCTTGCCCCGCTGCTTGTTCACGTTCTCTTCGGAATAACAGGGCAGAGACGCGACCACATGTACGTCGTGGTCAGCCAAAAACTGTGGCAAATCTTCGTAGCCCGGCTCGAGCAGAATGGTGAGATTACAGCGGTCGATGACCTCCACACCGAGTGCATGGCATTCGTGCACCAAGTAGCGAAAGTGGGGATTCATCTCCGGCGCGCCGCCGGTCAGGTCGATCACCTTGATGTCCCGCTTGCGGATGACCTGAAGAATCAGGTCGATGGTGGCCTTGTCCATCAGCTCGGTGCGGGTGGGGCCGGCATTCACATGGCAGTGCACACAACTCAGGTTGCACAGATACCCCAAGTTTACCTGCAACACGGAAGTGGCATGGCGACGCAGTGGCGGAAAATCCGTGCTGCTGCGCACCAATAAATCGTGGGTGTCCTGCATATTTCACCTGTTTCAATTTCCTTAATGCTATCAATTGGATGCAGGCTTGTCGCAAACGTTACGTGAAAGTGGCCGGCAAGATAGGAGCCGTCCCAGAATGCCGTGCAAGTAATGGCGCTCTTGTTTGCGGCGATGCCGTAGCAAGGATATAAAGGCAGGGCCAGCATGGTTCTTGCTGTAGGAGCGCCGCTCGCAGCGCGATCCCAACCTTGTCGATCGCGCTGCGAGCGGCGCTCCTACAGCACAGAAGAAGCATGATCCAACGTATTCAATGGCCGGTTTAATAATAGCCACGTGCTATTCCAGGGCTGGCACCACAACCAAAAGTCCTTACAATTACCCCCCTTTAAAGCCCCGGTAGCTCAATTTCGTAGGTCGGAGGCGTAATCCGACACAGAGGCGACACCTTAGCGTGTCGGATTACGGCCTTCGGCCTAATTCGACCTACGGAAAACCTCCGGGCTCAAGATTGGACCCACAGGAGATACCCCTTGGCTGCCTAAAACTGGCACCAAGAACAAAACTCCGTACAATCTGCCCGCGTAATAATTCCCCGGTAGCTCAGTTGGGTGAGGTCAGGGCTTTCCAAAGCGTGCTTTGGCCGAACGAACGCGATGCGGATACCGCCGCTTCGCCGGCGCCCGCTGGGCGAGTAAGCGCCGACAAAATAGCCGCTTGCTCCCCGGAAACTGGCACCACGACTAAAAGTCCTTACAATCGTCACTGCTTCAGCCCCGGTAGCTCAGTTGGATAGAGCAAGCGCCTCCTAAGCGCTAGGTCGGACGTTCGAATCGTCTCCGGGGCACCATCTTTCCGTTTTTGTCTGCATCACCTTTTTCTATCAATCCGATCAGCTAACTACTCTGGCTCCCCCTTCCCCTTTGCCAGACACTGTCGCCGCGCACGGACACCAGGATTCCGCATGACCCACGACACGCCCGCCTCTTCGCCACTTAGCCCGCTTCTCGTGTTGCTAATGGCCACCACGACCGGTCTGGTAGTGGCCAGTAACTATTACGCCCAGCCGCTGCTGCACACCATCGCAGATCAACTCAGCCTGAGTTACGCCAAGGCCGGCATCATTGTCACGACCGCCCAGGCCAGCTACGCCGTGGGGCTGATTCTGCTGGTGCCACTCGGTGATCTGGTCGAGCGGCGCCGCTTGATTGTTATCATGATGCTGCTGGCCATGGTCGGGTTGCTGATCAGCGCCAGTGCCCGTTCGTTGCCGATGCTGTTGGCGGGCACCGCCATCACCGGGGCGTTTTCGGTGGTGGCACAGGTGCTGGTGCCGTTTGCCGCCACGCTGGCGCCACTGGAAACCCGCGGCAAGGTGGTGGGCACGGTGATGAGCGGGCTGTTGCTGGGCATTCTGCTGGCACGCACCGTGGCGGGAGCCCTGTCCTCCCTGGGCGACTGGCATACCGTCTACTGGGTGGCCGCTGCGTTGATGTTGCTCAATACGCTGGCCCTGTGGCGCTTGCTGCCCCGCTACCACCAGCCCGCCTCGCTGCACTATGGTCAGCTGATTACCTCCATCGCTGGATTGTTTCTGCGGTACAAGATGTATCGCCAGCGCTCCGTACTCGGCTTTCTGGGCTTTGCCATGTTCAGCGTGCTGTGGACATCCCTGGCCTTCCTCTTGTCCGCCGAACCCTGGGGCTTCAACGATGCCACCATTGGCCTGTTTGGCCTGGCCGGGGCAGCGGGCGCCCTGTCGGCCCGCCACGCCGGCGTGCTGGCCGACCGTGGCCACGGCCAGCGGCTGACGATCATTGGCATCGTGATCCTGCTGCTGTCCTGGGGGTTACTGGGGCTGGGCGGCACCTCGCTTATTGCACTGCTCGCCGGGATCGTGCTGCTGGATCTGGCGCTTCAGGCCGTGCACATCACCAATATGAACATGGTGTTTTCGCTGGATGAAAGCGCCCGCAACCGGCTCAACTCCGGCTACATGTTTGTGTATTTCCTGGGGGGCGCCTCCGGTTCACTGGCGTCTGCCGCTGCCTACGAGCACCAGGGCTGGTGGGGTGTTGTTCTGCTGGGGGCCGGCCTGGCAGTGGTGGCTCTGCTCTATAGCGGCTTGATGCTGGTCGGAACGCGCCGCCAGCAACCCCATCGTCAGGAAAGTTGACCGGGTTTTACACCCCGGTGATTTACCGCTTCGCCCAAGTCCTCTAGATTAAGGTTTCACGTCGGACAAAAAGGGAATGTCGATGAAATTACTGGGACTGTTACAACTGGCCGTGGCGATTTACGCCATCGTAATGATTATCCAATCGTCCGCAGAGACCGGTGCCAAGGTGCTGTGGGTGCTATTGGTGCTGATTGTGCCGCTGATCGGCCTGATTATCTGGGCTCTGATGGGGCCGGGCTCACCCCTGAAGCGCTAGCCTTGGCTTCACGGGTGGCATCGGCCACCTCACGAACCTCGCCGGCTTGCTGCCAGGCGCCCGGCGTCTGGTAGTACCCGTGGGCAATGCCCTGGAAACGGGGCTGATTGATCACGCGCTGCAAGCGGCGTAGCGAGAAATACGGAATATCCCGAAGAATGATGTTGGCCAACCAGGCCGGCAATGCGCCACCCGGATCCAGCACTACTTCGATGGTCACCTGCACCTTGCCCGCCTCGCCCGGGGAAAACCGGTAATACCCTTCCATTTGCGGCATGCGTACATAGTGCGCCTGCTCCGGATAAGCCGCTGCGTGCAACGCAAAGGGCATCACCAGATCCAGCGTGTCCGGCTCCTGATAAAAGGTCACCCGCAGGGGGGCATCACGGTCTTTCACCGGCCACGGCAGGCGTGTCGTCACGTAGACGTCCCGTTGATAGGGGGAGTTACGTTTCAGATCACGGATTTCCGACACCATGTGCATAAACGACGCCACCGCGTCGTAATCATCCAGCAAGGCGCCGATGGCGTTGAAGTCGTTCACCTGCAGATCGGCCACGCCCCGGAAGGTTTTCAGGCGTGAGTCCCCGTCATCCTGGCGGAATACCTGAATGCCGTCCCGGTCGGTCACCAGCACCCATTCCCCATCGCTGGCCAGGGCCGGCATGGCTACCAGCACCAGTAATAGCAGTGTTGTCAGTTTTTTTATCATCATCGTCCTGACAGTGTTGCGCGCAACGTCCGCGCTGTTACGCAATGTTCCGTATTGGGTGGCGATTAAACACGCTGTTTAACCGGCTACTTTATAACCAAGAGTTCGGCCGATGTATCCCTTAAAACCGGGAGACCGTGATCAAGACCACACAAATAATGGCATTTTGCCATAGCGGCTCAACTCTACCCCGTCGCCACACCGTCCCTGCATGCCTACAGATAAGGCTCCATCATGTGCGCCAGTGCATTGCGCACCCGCCGCCAGGGCGCCATTTGCCGGAAGCCGGCCTGATCCAGCCGTTGCGAAAGCGCAATCCGCTCATCCAGCGCTTCATCAATCTGCTCCGCCAGCGCCTCCCCGTAACACTCCAGGTCAAACTCGAAATTCAGCCGCAGGCTGCGCGCATCCCAGTTACCCGACCCCAACATGACCCAGTGCTGATCCACCGTCATCACCTTGCTGTGATCAAATGGCGGCGGCGACAGATAGAGCTCAGCCCCTTCGGCGACCAGCCAGCGCAGGGCATGCAGGCTGGCCCAGTGCACCAGGCGCAGGTTGTTCTTGCGGGGCACCACAATCTGTACCCGCACCCCTTTCAGCAACGCCAGTTGCAGGGTGGCCAGCAAGGTCAGGTCGGGCACGAAATACGGGGTGACGATGCGAATACGGGATTCGGCGCTGCCAATGGCCGCCAGCAGCGTCATGCGACGCTTGTCGAAATCCGCATCCGGGCCGGCACTGATGCCCCGGGACTGCACACCGCCCAGCCAGGCCGGGCCGCGGTAACTGGTGTCCAGCAACTCACCGCTGGTGAAATACCAGTCTGCGGCAAAGCTGCGCAATAACTGCCCCACCACCGGCCCTTCGATGCCGGCATGCAGGTCAGTAATCTTCGGCGGTTGTTGTATATAGCCGGCGCGGATGTTCATGCCACCGGTAAAGCCATAACGGCGGTCTACCACCATGAATTTACGATGATTGCGCAGGTTCAGGTACGGCATGCGCCAGGGGGCCAGGGAATACAGAAAACGCTCTACCGGCACCTTGCCACGTCGCAGGCGCCAGATCACCGACGGCAGGGAATAGAGAGCACCGACGCCGTCCACCAACACCCGCACCTTGACCCCACGGGCCACTGCCGAAGAGAGCGCATCGGCCAGCGGTTTACCGGCGGCATCGTTGCCGAAAATATAGGTGGCCAGATAAATACTTTCATTGGCATTGTCGATGGCGTCTAACATGGCCTGGTAGGCGCCGGGGGCATCCAGCAGGGTAATACGGTTGCCGTCGGTGAGTGGCAAGTGGGTCAGCCGCCCCACCAGGCGACTGAGGATTTTCAGGTGTTTCAGGTCCGGTTCCGGCTCGGCTGCAACGCGCCAGCCATCATTGCTGTCGATCAGCCCACCGGTAAGCTGGCGTGCCCGCCGGCGAATACGATTGACGCCCAGAATGTAATAGAGCAACGCACCCAGCACCGGCACCAGCCAGACCAGCCCGGTCCAGGCCGCCGCCGCACGGGCATCCCGCTTATTCTGAGCGACATGCACCGTCACCGTCACCGCCAACCCGATACTGATGGCCGCCGCCATATAGGGCCAATAGGGGTCCAGCATCGTCAGTAAGGCGTCGATTTCAGCAGTCCAGTAAGTGACATCCAAAGGCATTCAGTTCCGTCTCTGAAGCGGGTATCCGCTCAACGATAGCATAACCGGCGAGGCCCGCATCCGCCGGGCTTTGCGCTTTGCGCGCCGCTTCCCTAGAATACGCTCTCTTTTGGAACACTGGTCGGCTGGCGCCTATTAAACAGCGTGCAGCAAATGACCACTCTCCTCCCCGATCAGGCTGGGGGGCGATCCGTTCCAAGTCCTCTGCGTCGCCTTGCCGACGCACGTTAAACGGGCCAGACAAGCCCGACTCAGCGCCAGCCGCCGCTGGCCATCAGTAGTAACGACTAATTCCGCTGGTTTAGGCAACCAGTGTACCGGTGTTGACGGCGTTATCGTCATGCCGGCGCATGATGAGGAGCGATACCATGCCCGAAACCAATACGGTTATTCCGCTGCACCAGGACACTCGCGAGAGCACCCATAAGCTGGCTCAATCTGCCGAACATGCCTACGACGAACCCCGCCGGTTCAAGGTCTACACGGCCCGCCAGCTCGACAAGATCGAGCCGCTCAAACGCCTGGACGACGAGACCCGCTTTGCCATGGACGTGGTAGCCAATGTGCTGCCGTTTCGGGTCAATGAATACGTCATCAATGAGTTGATCAACTGGGACAATGTCCCCAATGACCCCATCTACCAGCTCACCTTCCCGCAGAAAGGCATGCTGGCTCCGGAACACTTCGACAAAGTGGCCGATGCCATGCGCGGCGGTGACAAGGCCGTCATCAAGGCCACCATCGCCGAAGTACGAGAAGCGCTGAACCCGCACCCCGCCGGGCAGATGGAACACAACATGCCGGAAGTGGACGGCGAGAAGATCGATGGCGTCCAGCACAAGTACAACGAGACTGTGCTGTTTTTCCCCAGCCAGGGCCAGGTCTGTCACAGCTACTGCACCTTCTGCTTCCGCTGGGCCCAGTTCATCGGTGATAACGATCTGAAAATCGCCACCAAGGAAGCCGGCCAGCTGAAGAAGTACATTCAGGCCCACCCGGAAATTTCCGATGTGCTGATCACCGGTGGCGATCCGCTGGTAATGAAAACCAAGAACCTGCGGGCTCATATCGAGCCGCTGCTGGAACTGGAACAGATTCGCACCATCCGAATCGGCTCCAAGGCACTCACCTTCTGGCCACAACGCGTGGTGTCCGATGCCGACGCCCAGGACCTGCTGGACCTGTTCGAGGAAGTGATCGCCAGCGGCAAACACCTGGCGCTGATGGCGCACTACAACCACTGGCAGGAACTGGAAACCGACATCGCCCGTGAAGCGGTGAAGCGGGTACGCGCCACCGGCGCGGTGATTCGCGCCCAGGGCCCGCTGCTGGCACACATCAACGACAACGCCGACGACTGGGCGCGCCTGTGGCAGACCCAGGTCGAGCTGGGCATCATCCCTTACTACATGTTTGTGGAACGCGACACCGGCGCCCGCCATTACTTTGAAGTGCCCCTGGCCAAGGCCTGGGAAATCTATCGCGACGCCATGAAACAGGTATCCGGCATCGCCCGCACCGCGCGAGGCCCGAGCATGTCCAGCCACCCGGGCAAGGTGGAAATCCAGGGCGTTACCGAAATCAACGGCGAGAAAGTGTTCGCCCTGCGTTTCATTCAGGGCCGCAACCACGACTGGGTGCAACGCCCCTTCTTCGCCAAGTACAACGAAGACGCCACCTGGCTGAACCACCTGGAACCCGCTTTCGGTGAAGAGAAATTCTTCTTCGAAGACGAGCTGGCGGAGATGGAAAGCGAGTAACGCCAATTAATAATTAATAGCGAATAGTTAACAACGGCGCGCGAGAGCGTAGTTAACTTTAAATGCAAGAGGCCGCGCCCGGAGTACGGGTGCGGCCTCTTGCGTTTACAACAACACGACACTTAAATCGCGTCGTTATTAACGATTAATTATTCACTGTCCCTGCTTCCCCTCTTTTCCTCGTGGCTGAATGACAGCAATAATGAACTCACCCAAACCCGAGGAGAGTCCGATGAAAAAGATCATCACCAGCGTATCTGTCGCCGCTCTGCTGACTGGCTGCCTTGGCCAGAATGCCCTGTTCGATACCGTGCAGGACTGGAACGCAGACGCCACCAACAACAAGTTCGTCAATCAGGGGATTTCCTTTGCCTTCTGGTGGATTCCCGTTTACGGCCTGTCGTTGCTGGGCGATATCATCATTTTTAACTCCATCGAGTTCTGGACTGGCACCAACCCGATCAGCAAGGAAGGCGCCAAGGTGGCTGGCACCACCGAGACCGTGACCGACGGGTTGGGCAATGAAGCTGAACTGACCTATAACGCCGATGGTTCCATCTCGGTCATCGCTACGCAGGAACGTTATACCCTGATCAAGGAAGGCGGGCAGGTCATCAAAGTGCAGGACGACAAGCGCGAAGTGCTTGGCTCGGTGATGATGTAAGCCAAACCCAGGCGACGTCGCCGAAGGCATAAGAATCCGAGTTGCGAGAAGCGAAATGCAAAACCGGTTTTATCTTCTCGCTTCTCGCTTCTCGTAACGACAAAGTAGCCTTCCACTCCGCCGTTACAACAACCGCGACAGCGTCACCAGTGCCTGTTCCACCCGGTTATCCCACTTCACGGCACAATTGAGTCGCAGGCAATTGCTGAATTTCCCGGACGCGGAAAACAAAATCCCCGGCGCAAAGCTGACGCCCTTTTCCAGCGCGGCCGCCATCAACTCTGTGGTGTCCACGTCGTCGGGCAATTCTACCCACAGAACGAACCCGCCGGCCGGACGGCTGACCCGGGTTTGCCGGGGAAAAAGCTGGGTGACCCGCTCCGTCATTCTTGCCACCCCCAATGCATGATCTCCGCACAACTGGCGAAGAAAACGGTCATAACGCCCGGTTTCCAGATACTTTGCCAGGGCCAGTTGCCCCGGCGTATTCACCGAAACGGTATTGATGAACTGCAGATATTCTGCGCGTTCCTGCTGCGCCGGTGGCGACACCAGCCAGCCCACCCGCAACCCGGCAGACAAGGTTTTTGACGATGAAGCGCAGTAGTACACCAGGCCGTCATCATCCCAGCTTTTGATGGGCCGGGGACGCGGTCCGGAAAGTGGCAGATCCCCATAGATATCATCTTCAACCAGGGGCACCTGATAACGGCCCAGCAACGTCAGCAGGGCCCGCTTGCGGGCATCAGACAAACACACGCCCAACGGATTGGAAAAATTCGGCACCACCACACAGGCGGCCACCGGCCAGCGCTCCAGGGCCAGTGTTAACGCCTCCAGCGAGATCCCTTGCTCCGGGTCGGTGGGAATCTCCAGTGCCTTCAACCCCAAAGATTCGATCACCTGCAGCAAGCCGTAATACGTGGGCGACTCAATCGCCACGGTATCGCCGGGGCGCGTCGTGAGCTTCAGGGCAATCGCCACGGATTCCTGGCAGCTATTGGTAATCAGCACCTCTTCCGGAGCCACCGCGCATTGCATGCCCGCCAATCGACGGGCAATCTGGGTGCGCAACTCCGGTGCCCCGGGCGGGAATTCATACCCCACACAACGACGCCGTTGCTCACGCAACACACCATGAAAAACCCGCTCCATGGCCGCCACCGGCATAAATTCCGGCGCCGGCACCGCCGCGCCGAGATTGACCACCGCCGGGTTGTTCACGTTCTGCAGCATCTGCAGAACCTGTTCCTGCCCGGTGATCTTGCGAGGTTTACGGCTGGCCGTCGCCACCCTGGGAGGCTCGCGCAGCACCGGCGGCTGCCGGACGTAATACCCCGAGCGGGGGCGCGCCTCCAGCACACCGCGCTGTTCCAGCTCCCGGCACGCATTCACCGCCGTGGACACGCTGACCTGTTGCTGTTCCGCCAGCACCCGCACGCCGGGCAGACGGCTACCCACCGGGTATACCTGATCACTGATCAGCCCCTGCAAACGATCAGCCAGACTTTGATAGAGGGTCATAAGGCCTGTTACCGGTACAGTTTTTTGCAAAAAAAGCGGCACAGATGGCTATTTACATAATCTGTACCGCTCCAATTTAATTTTTTTATATCTGTATTGACCTGCGCTGTCCACCTAGTCTGTTGAACCATCTTCAGAAAAGAAGGATCACTGCCATGTCGACGGAACAGTTTGTGGCACTTATCGGCTTTGTCGCCGTGATGACCGGCACCCCCGGCCCCAACAACCTGATGCTGATGGCATCCGGTGCCAACGCAGGTTTCCGCCGTTCCTTGCCGCACATTCTGGGCATCGCCATCGGCTGTCAGGTAATACTGCTGTGCGTAGCGCTGGGGCTCGGTCAGCTACTAACCCGCTTCCCACAAGCCGTTACCGCACTGCGTGTGGGCGGAGCCTTGTACCTGTTGTATCTGGCCTGGCAACTGGTGCGCACCCGCAACCTGAAAAGTAATCGCTACAACGCCAAACCGCTGACCTTCATGCAGGCGGCCCTGTTTCAGTGGGTAAACCCCAAGGCATGGATGATGATTCTCACCGGTGTGGCCACCTTTACCCAGCCGCAGAACTTTACCCTTAGCGCAGCAATCATTGCTGGCACCTTCCTGATTGTCGGATTACCGCTGATCAGCAGCTGGAACCTGTTTGGCGCGGTGCTGAAGAACTGGCTGCATCAGGGGCAGCGTCTGCGCGCTTTTAATCGCGCCATGGCGGTGCTGCTGGTGGCATCGCTGTATCCGACCTTTGGTATTCAGCCCAGCCAGGCCAGTGAAGCCGACACCCCGCCAGCGCAAGAGCAGCAGGAAAAACCACAGCCGCAAAAGCGCGAACGGCTTAACTGGTGGATGAGCGTGCTGTAGCGATTCAGTAGCGAGTGACGAGGAGCGAGTTGCGAAAGTCAGAACCTTCAACCGGAGAGTGGTTTTTGCTTTTCGAGACTCGAAACTCGTTACTCGCCGCTGCCACCCAATTATTTCCCCACAACACAATCTGGCTACCTCCCTCCTTTAGCATCCCCTCCTTTGCACCAGATGTGGCTAGCTGTTGTAGCACGGCAAGCGCTTCTCCCTTAGGCTAGACCCTTTCGCACAAACGCAATTTCGCGCAAGGAATGTCCATGCAAAACGGGCTGATGGTGCTGCACGGCAACCGTCTGGAAACCCTCACCGAGCTGGTGGCGGACTGGCTGCAGCGTGAGCCACTGCCACCACTGGAAACGGAAACCTTTCTGGTGCAGTCCAACGGCATGGCCCAATGGCTGAAACTGCAACTGGCGGATGCCCTGGGGATCAGCGCCGGCTTCCAGTTCCAGATGCCGGCCCGTTTTTTATGGAGCGCCTATCGCACCCTGCTCGGCGAAACCCAGGTGCCGCGCACCTCGCCCTTCGATAAATCACGACTGTTGTGGCGCCTGTACCGGCTGCTGCCTGCCTTGCTGAACAACGAGCACTTCGGCCCCCTGCGCCATTTTCTCGCCGACGACGTGGATGGCCGCAAACGCCATCAGCTGGCCGAACGGCTGGCGGATCTGTTCGATGCCTATCAAATGTATCGGGCGGACTGGCTGGCAGATTGGGAAAGCGGCAACGACCGCCTGCGCAAGGCCCAGGATCGCGACACCTTCGATGACTTTCCCGCCAGCCAGTTATGGCAAGCGCACTTGTGGCGTGCCCTGCTGGCGGACATGGATGACAGCAAACAAGGCCTCAGCCGCAGCGCCATCCACCGTGATTTCATGGCTGCACTCACTCAACAACAGGAACAGGGCACGCCACCGCCGGGGCTACCACGCCGGCTGATCATCTTCGGTATCAGCGCCCTGCCCCAGCAGGCCCTGGAAGCCCTGGCCGCGCTCAGCCAGCATTGCCAGATCCTGATGCTGGTACAAAACCCCTGCCAGCATTACTGGGCGGATATCGTCGAAGACAAACAACTGCTGCGTCGCCAGCTGGACAACCGCAAACGCCACCTGACCGCCCTGCCGGAAAACCGGGTCAATCCACTGCTGGCCGCCTGGGGCAAACAGGGCCGGGACTTTATCGGTCTGCTCTACGACCACGACGACCCGGACAGTTATCGCAACGCCTTCCAGAACCAGATCGATCTGTTTGAAAACCGCGAGCCGCATACCCTGTTGCAACAGTTGCACCAGGACATTCTCGAGCTGGAGCCGCTGCCCGCACCGGACCAGCGTCCGCCCCTGGAAGTGGACAACTCTCTTCAGTTCCGTATCGGCCACAGCGCCCAGCGTGAAGTGGAAATCCTTCAGGATGAACTGCTGGACCGTTTCAGCAACGATCCTACCCTGCAGCCCCGCGATGTGATCGTGATGGTGCCGGACATCGAAGCCTACGCGCCGCACATTGATGCGGTATTCGGCCAACTGGAACGGGACGATCCACGCTACCTGCCCTACACCCTCAGCGACCGCAGTGCCGGCGCCGCCTCGCCGCTGGCCCAGGCAGTAGAATCCTTGCTACACCTGCCGCAATGGCGCTTCACCGCCACCGATATTCTCGACCTGCTGGATGTGCCCGCGGTGCGCGAGCGCTTCGGCATCGACGAAGGCGACCTGCCGCAACTGGCCCGCTGGATCGACCAGGCGCGCATTCGCTGGGGCCTGAACAGCCCACAACGCAAGACCCTGGACGTGCCCGGCTTCGAGCAGAACAGCTGGGCCTTCGGCCTGAAACGGATGCTGGCCGGCTACCTGCTCGGCGACGGCCCGGCCTGGATGGGCATCGAGCCGCTGGACGAAGTGGCCGGCCTGAGCGCGGAGCTGGCCGGGCGTCTGTCCCGCCTGCTCGACACCCTGGAGCAGCACTGGCAGCAAAGCCGTACAGACGCCAGCGCCCGACAGTGGCAACAACGCTTTACCCAATTGCTGGATGACCTGTTCGCCCCCGTGGACGAAGCGGACCAGACCCTGGACGCAGGCCTGCGCGACGCCCTCAACGACTGGCTGGCCGCCTGTGCCGAGGCCGACTTCGACAGCCCCCTGCCACTCACCGTGGCCCGCCGCCCGTTACTCGATGCCCTGAATGCGGAAAGCCTGTCACAACGGTTCATGGCCGGGCGCATCAACGTCTGCACCCTGATGCCCATGCGCGCCATTCCCTTCCGCCATGTCTGCCTGCTGGGCATGAAGGATGGCGATTATCCGCGCCAGCAGCAGCCCATGGATTTCGACCTGATGCGCCAGTGGGGCAACTATCGCCCCGGCGACCGATCCCGCCGGGACGACGATCGCTACCTGTTTCTGGAAGCCCTGCTCAGCGCCCGCGACAGCCTCTATATCAGCTGGACCGGTCGCAACGTGCGCGACAACAGCGAACGTCCGCCCTCGGTGCTGGTGGCGCAACTGCGCGACCATATCAACCAGCGCTGGCGCACCGACCTGGGCGAACCGGTGGACGCCCTCACCGTATCCCATCCACTGCAACCGTTCAGCGCCCGCTATTTTTTCCACAGCGACCAGGATGCGGTCCCCGATACGTCACTACACACCTACGCCAACGAATGGCGCGCCCTCCACGATGGTCAGGCGCACAAGGTCAGCAATGACCAACCCCTGCCGCCACTGGAAAACGACGAGCCGATTACCTGCGCTGCTCTCGGTCGCTTTCTCAAGCAACCGGTGGCGCATTTTTTCGAGCAACGGCTGAAAGCTCGCCTGAAACAGCAACGCCAGGTCCTGGACGACAGCGAACCCTTTTCCTTCGACGGCCTGCAACGTTTCCAGTTACAGGACCAGTTGCTCAGTGAAGCCCTGCGCGCCGGCCCCGAGCATGCCGGCGACGCCATGACCCACACTCTGGATCGCCTGGCCGGCAGCGGCGACCTGCCCCTGGCGCCCTTTGACGAGGGCAGCCGTGACAGCCTGCTGATGCCCCTGTCGCAGCCACTGGAGCAGTACTTTGCCCTGCTCGCCGAGTGCGGCACACCGCAACCGCAACAGGAAATCCGCCTCAACGCCGGCCCTTTGCAGATCGAAGACTGGCTCACGGATTTGCGCGGCTCCGCTGCGAATGCCCAACGGCTGGTACTGCACACCGGCAAGCTGAAAGAACGCTTCGACAAACTCACCCGGGACTGGACCCTGCACCTGGCCGCCTGCGCCGCCGGGCATCCGCTGACCACCCACATCCAGGGACAGGATGGCCGCATCACCCTTCCCCACCTGAACCGCAGCGACGCCCAGCACTGCCTGGATCAACTGGGCCACGCCTGGCAACAAGCCCTGTGCGAACCGCTGCCCGTGGCCTGCGCCACCGCCTTCGCCTGGCTGAAAGGGGAAGAAAAAGAGCGGGGGGAAAGCGAAGCCCGCAAGGTGTTCGAATCCGGTTTCATGCACACCGGCGAACAGGAAAAGGAACCGGCCATTGCCCGCGCCTGGGCCGACTTCGACACCCTGCTCGCGGTTCGCCACGGCGACCAAAGCGCCTTCGCCTACTGGACCGAACAACTCTATGCCCCGCTCTACCAGCATGCTCAATGGCGTGAACCGGGAGATGACGCATGAACATTGAACGTCCGCTTCCGATCACTTTCCCGCTGCACGGCACCCGGCTGATCGAAGCCAGTGCCGGCACCGGCAAGACCTTTACTCTGGCCGCCCTCTATCTGCGTCTGGTGCTGGGTCATGGAGACGAAAACGGGTTTTCACGTCCGCTGCTACCACCAGAAATTCTGGTGGTGACTTTTACCGAAGCGGCCACCGAAGAACTGCGTGAACGTATCCGCGATCGGCTCGCTGATGCTGCCCGCATTTTTGCCGATGGCAACGCCGAAGCCGACGACCCGGTACTGGCAGAACTGCTTAACGACTACAGCGCCCCGGACGACCGGGCTCACTGCGCCCAGCGCCTGGATGCCGCCGCCCAGTGGATGGACGAAGCCGCCATCTACACCATTCACGGTTTCTGCAACCGCATGCTCAAACAGCACGCCTTCGATTCCGGCAGCCTGTTCAGCCTGGAATTGCAGGAAGACGCCAGCGACGAACAACAAATGGCAGCGCGAGATTACTGGCGCACCATCATTAGTAAATTCCCGGTCAGCGCCGCCAATGCCCTGCAAAGCGACAACCTGGGCAACCCGGATGCGCTGCTGGAGGCCTGCCGCCCCCTGCTCGGTTTGAAAGAAGCCGACCCGGAAGAACTACCGCAAAGCGTCACACACTGGCTCACCCAAACCGGCCCGCAAGCAGACAAGGATCAACAAGCCCGCCAGCAACTGGCGGACGAACTGCCGGAGTTTCTCGAATGGGTGCGCGCTGCCCGCGATAACAAATGGCTCAACGGCAACAGCTACCGCACCACCAGCCTGCCCGGCATGCTGCAGACCCTGCAGCGCTATGCCAACGGCGAACGATTGAACGGCAAGGCCTACGACACCCTGGCGAAGTTTTCCAATGAAGGCATGAGGCTCACCAAGGCCGGGCAGGAACAGCGCCCGGACTTTGCCTTCTGCCAGCAGCTGGATGCGGTGATGGATGGCCGGGCGAACACGCAACTGCCCCGCACCGACCTGCTTGCCCATGCCGCCGCCTGGATCGACCGGCGGGTGGATCAGGTTCGTCGCCAGACCGCCACCATGGGCTTCGACGATATGCTCAGCCGCCTGCACGATGCCTTGAAAGGCGGCAACGGTGAGCGTCTGGCACAAGTCATCCGCGACCAGTTCCCGGTGGCATTGATCGACGAATTCCAGGATACCGACCCGACTCAGTACGGGATCTTTTCCGCACTCTATGAAGGGCAAGAAGGCACCGGCTGGTTCATGATCGGTGACCCCAAGCAGGCCATCTATGCGTTCCGTGGCGCCGATGTCTTTACCTACCTGAAAGCCCGCCGGGCCACCGAAGGCAACCACTACACCCTGGACAAAAACTTCCGCAGCGCCGACGCCATGGTCCACGCCGTGAACCATCTGTTCAGCTACAGCCAGAATACCTTTGGCGATGTGTTCATGATGGACAACGCCATTCCCTTTGAAGCGGTAAAGGCCAACGGCCGCAAGGACATTCTGTTAGTCGACAACAACGAAAAATCCGGCATTACCCTGTGGGTGGACGAGCAGGAAAAACCGGTCAGCGCCGGCCAGTACCGCGATGAGCAGGCGGCCCGCTGCGCCAGTGAAATTGCCCATCTGCTTAACGGTGCCGTAAAAGGCGTCACCGGCTTTCAGAAAGCCGACAGCTTCCGGCCTCTGCACCCCAACGACATTGCCATTCTGGTACGCGACCGCACCGAAGCCAAAGCCATCCGCGACGCACTGATGGATCGCCAGGTACGCAGCGTTTATCTGTCCGATCAGGATTCCGTATTTGCCCAGCCCGAAGCGCACGACCTGCTGCTGATCCTCCACGCCTGCGCCACCCCGGAATCCGATACCCGGGTACGCAGCGCCCTGGCCTGCGCCGTGCTGGACCTGGCCTACGCGGAACTGGATGCCCTCAATCAGGATGAAGTGCGCTGGGAAGAAACCGTGGAGCAGTTTCACGGTTATCGCCAGCAATGGCAGACCCAGGGCGTGCTACCCATGTTGCGCAACCTGCTGATGGATTTTCATGTACCCGCCCGGCTCAGCCAGAGCCTGGACGGCGAACGGGCCCTGACCAACCTGCTGCATCTGGCCGAACTGTTGCAACAGGCCGCCACCCAGCTGGATGGCGAACAATCATTGATTCGTTATCTGGAAGACACGGTTGAGGAAGGCCGGGGCAGCAGCAAGGAAAGTATCCTGCGCCTGGAAAGTGACGACGACCGGGTAAAGGTCATCACCATCCACAAATCCAAGGGTCTGGAATACCCGCTGGTATACCTGCCCTTTATCTGCAGCTTCCGCCCGGCGGACAAGAACAAGCCACCGCTGCGTTACCACGAAAACGATCATCTCAATGTGTCGCTGGAACCGGACGAGACGGAGGAAAACAAGGCGGACCACGAACGGCTCGCCGAAGACATGCGTCTGCTCTACGTGGCCCTGACACGCGCCTGCCACACCTGCACCCTGGGAATCGCGCCCTACATCAAAGGCCGCGGCAAACAGAACCAGCTGGAGAAAAGCGCCATCGGCCGTTTGCTGTTCGGCAATGGCGTGGCCAACGACGGCCTGCGTACCGCGCTAACACCCGTCGCCCATGATGCGGTGGACATCATCCAGGCACCGGACAGCAACACGGAATGCTATCAACCCAAAGCGGAATCGCGGACCCTGCGCGCCCCGCTGATTCCTGTGGCCCGACAACGGCAACCCTGGTGGATTGCCAGCTACAGTGCCCTCAAACAGGTACAGGAAACCCTGGCTCCGGCGGACCCGCGCGGTGATCAACTGGCCGAGCAACAGGACGACACCGTTATCGATGATGCCGAACCGCTGCCCGATACCATCCACGCCTTCCCCCGTGGCGCCGCACCGGGCACCCTGCTCCACGATGTGCTCGAGCAGGCCGCCAACCAGCGCTTCACGCAAACCCTGGCCGACCCCGCCGAGTTTGAAACCAGCGTGGAAGAAAAACTGCAGGCCCGGGGCTGGCAAGATTTTATGGAAGTGATCCGCCACTGGTGGAAGCAGGCAGTCACCACTAGCCTGCCGCTGAAACACGACCAGATCGCCCTCAATACCCTGCACACTTATGTGCCGGAACTGGAATTCCTGTTCCCCGCCCACCAGGTAAGAGTGGCCGAGATGGACACCCTGATCCGCCAGCATATCCATCCACAGCATCCGCGCCCGCGACTGGAAGCCGATACCCTGAACGGCATGCTCAAGGGCTTTATCGATCTGGTATTCGAACACGACGGCAAATACTACGTGCTCGACTACAAATCGAACTGGCTGGGCGTGGATGACAGCGCCTACACCCTGGACGCCATGACCGATGCGGTGCTGGAAAAGCGCTACGAAGTGCAATACGTGCTCTACCTGCTGGCCCTGCACCGCCTGCTGAAAAGCCGCCTGCCGGATTATGATCCCGACCAGCACTTGGGCGGCGCCGTCTATGTGTTCCTGCGCGGCCTGCAAGGCCCGGCGGCGGGCACCGTATTTGATCGACCAGACAGGGCGCTGATTGAAAGGCTGGATGGGATGTTTGGAGGTGAGATATGAGCTCCGAACTACTAGCTACTAGCTACGAGACGCGCGATAGGCAATCTTTAGGGGATAGGTCGTACTCGCGAAACAACATTGCTGAATCACTGCAACACGCTTTGTTGTATGGCCCCTGTTTTCTCAGGTTTTCATCTAGCAGCTCGCAGCTAGTAGCTCGTAGCTGCTCTTCCCGGAGGGCTTTCCATGCAATCTGACCTGTTCTCCGCACTCACCTGGGAAGATGCCCTGCTTCTGCTGCGTGACAACAGTTTGCTGCGCGATCTGGACGTGGCCATTGCCCGCTTTCTTAAACAGCAATGTCCGCAGGCAAGTTATCCCGTCCTGCTACTTGCCGCCTTCACCAGCAATCAACAAGCCAGCGGCCACCTTTGTCTGGATCTGAAAAATCAGGAACTGGCCACCCAGCTGTGGGGCACCAGCCCGCCGCCGGAACTGGTCTCCCTGCTGCCCGGCAAACCGGATGACTGGCTACATGATCTGCAACAGAGTCCGCTGGTCAGTCAGGACGGCAGCACACCCCTGGTGCTGGACGGCAGCCGCCTTTATCTGCGCCGTAACTGGGCCAGGGAAGTGTCCGTCGCCGAGGCCATCAGCCAGCGACTGGCCACGGTCAGCCCGTTGCCTGCCGAGCGTCTGCGCGACGCCCTGGCCCGATTATTCCCGAACGCCGGCGACCAGACCGACTGGCAACAGGTGGCTTGCGCTCTGGCCAGCCGCAGCGGTATCGGCATCATCACCGGCGGCCCCGGCACCGGCAAAACCACCACCGTGGTGCGCCTGCTGGGGCTGCTGCAAAGCCTGGCCATGGCAGACAACCAGCGCCTGCGTATTCGCCTCGCTGCCCCCACCGGCAAGGCGGCGGCGCGGCTCACCGAATCCATCGGTGAACAGGTGCAACAACTGGACGTGGAACCCCCGGTACGCGACGCCATTCCCACGGACGTCACCACCCTGCACCGCCTGCTCGGCACCCGCCCGGACAGCCGCCACTTCCGTCACCACGCTGACAATCCGCTGCACGCGGATCTGGTGGTGGTGGACGAAGCCAGCATGATCGACATGGACATGATGGCCAGCCTGCTGGAAGCCCTGAGCCCGCACACCCGGCTGATCCTGCTGGGCGACAAGGATCAGCTGGCCAGCGTGGAAGCCGGCGCGGTGATGGGTGACTTGTGTCGCCATGCCCACCAGGGGCGCTATCAAAAAAGCACTATCGAATTTGTCAGGGACACCTGTGGCGCCGACATCAGCGACTATCAGGAAACCGAACAGGCCCCGGGCAACGCCCTGGCCCAGCAGACCGCCATGCTGCGCACCAACTGGCGGTCCAAGGACAGCCCCGGCATCGGCGAACTGGCGCGGGCGGTGAATGAGGAAAACCTGCCCCAGGTACGCAAGGCCTTTCAACAATACGATGACAGCCTGCATCGTCACCCCCTGCGCAGCGACGGCCAGCAACTGGAAACCCTGCTGCTGAACGGCAGTGGCGATCACCCGGGTTTACGTGCCCTGTTTCAGGCGGTGGCGACACCACCGGCGCAACGGCAAGAGTTCGATGGTTGGGCGAGCGCATTGCTCAAGCAACTCACCCATCAGCAACTGCTTAGCGGTTTGCGCAGCGGGCCGTTTGGGGTGGAGCAACTGAACCAGCGCATCACCCGCCACCTGCAACAGCAGGACCTGGCCCCGGAACGGGAATGGTATCCGGGCCGCCCGGTGATGATGACGCGCAACGATTATCAGCTGGGCTTGATGAACGGCGATGTGGGGCTGACCCTGCCATTACTTGAGGAAAAAAAGCGGGAAGAAAGAAATGGCAAACCGGCGTTACTGCTGCGCGTCGCGTTCCAGTTACCCGACGGCCGCATCAAATGGGTGCTGCCCAGCCGCCTGGACGGCGTGGAAACCGTCTATGCCATGACCGTGCATAAATCCCAGGGCTCGGAATTCAGACACACCCTGCTGGTGCTACCGGACGCCCCCCACCCGCTCCTCACCCGGGAACTCATCTACACCGCCGTCACCCGTGCACGGGATCGCTTCACCTTGCTGGAGTTCGGCAAACCGTCAGTACTGGACAGTGCGGTGAAAAAACGGACCTGGCGGGCGTCGGGGTTGGCAGAACGGTTGTTGAATAGCATGTAGGAGCGTCGCTCGCGGCGCGATTGATAACGCTGGAATCGCGCCGCAAGCGACGCTCCTACGGAGAACATTTGTCGCACGGTTTGAGTGGCCCGCTCAATAAATACCGCGGAAATAACATGGGCTGCTGGCATAAAAAAACGGGATGCCGAAGCATCCCGTTTTTTGTTTCTACATCACGCGTTTATTTGAACTGCGCTTCTTTCTCTTCAGTTTCCACGATGATGTCCGCGCGGCGGTTCTTCGCACGACCGTCAGCAGTGCTGTTGTCGGCCACCGGTTTGCTCTCACCGAAACCTTCCGTGGTGATCTTGTCAGACCCGACGGAGAAGTCCTTCATGAGGCGGTCTTTCACTGACTGGGCACGACGCTCGGACAGGCCCTGGTTGTAATCGGCCGGACCAGTGCTGTCAGCATGGCCTTCCACACGGATGCGCCCTTGCTCGCCCGCATTCAGACGATCTGCCACACCTTTGATTTCATCGCTGAACTGACCCTGAATGGTGTCGCGGTCAAAGCCGAAGTAGATCACCGAGGTTTCACGATTCTGCATGGACTCGTAGACCTGACAGCCGTCCGCATCCACCACCGCACCGGAAGCGGTGTTCGGGCAGCGGTCCTTGTCGTCATTGACACCATCGCCATCACTGTCGCCAGTCACCACTTCCGCGGGGGTTGCAGCAACCACTTCATCGTCACTGCTGCCACCGTCGTCATCGCTGATGCCAAACGCCAGATTAATACCGGCATAAACCTGGCCTTCCCAGTATTCACGGTCCTGGCTGTATGCCTGACGGGTACCCAGATCCAGAATCACGTGTTTGAAGAACGCGCGCTGCACACCCAGTTCCACACCGGTCATCAGCTCGTCGTTATCGTCACTGTTGGGGTTATTCAGGCTTTCAATCAGCTGCTCGCCCACATTGATACCAGCATAGGGTTCGAAACCCAGCAGGCCATGGTCATCAAAGTGGTAACGGCCACTGACGTAATAATTTTTCATGTCCAGACGACGACCGGAGTTGTATTTACTCTCCGCGTCACCGTCTACTTCTTCGTACCAACCCTGCACGGACCAGTTTGGAGCGAAACGCCAACCCAGCTGAGCGCCATAAAACGGCACATCGTCCAGGCCATCACCACCATTACCGATGACGTCATTGTCATAAAAAGTATAGTAGCTGGCATGCCCACCGATGTACCCGTATTGGTCAGGCACATTTTCCCCAGCGAATGCAAAGGGGCTGATCAGCAGAGGCACCGCAGCAGTCATACGCAAAAAGGTTTTCATGGCAGATTCCTTTCCAGTTGTTCCCGAATTTCTTAGGGAATTTAAACACTGGAAAGGAAAACAAGCAGCCACAAAGGGGCGCCAAGCCCCTGAATTTACCGAAATTTAACCCCTCTACTATCAACGGTTTACACTAAACTAGTACGAAAACATTACCTGGAACTTTAATCCCAATGCTTTGGTAGAAAAACTTTTTTTATACAATTATTTTTCAACCCACTGACCACCCGGCGTCTTCACGTACTGCCCGGCTTCGGTTTTATCAATCGCTTTTTGGCCCGCCAGCCTGGCCACCTGCTCCAGCGTGATGCCGTTTTGTTTGGCAATGCGTTCGTAAGCGGCCCGACGTTTCTGATTAATATCAGCCGCCAGCTCCACCGCCGCCGGTGTCGCTTTCACAACACCCAGGTAACCATCCGTCTGCTCACCGACCAGACCCTGGCTTTTCGCTGCGTCCAGATCCAGCGCAAACGCGGCCATACTCAGCAGCAAGGCCACCATGGCCAATGCAGATTTCAACATTTTCATACCCACTCCTTAAAACAGGTCGCTGTCTTCACTGAACAACTGATCGATATCCTTTTCCACTTTCAAACGGATTTCATGATCAATTTTCACATTCAGGTTAATAGTGATGGGATCTTCCGGTGCTTTCAGGGCCACCGTGGGCGTACAAGCCGCCAACAGCCAGCCGGCCAGCAACACCGTGCCCAGCCCGAGTTTTTTCATCATCGATTCTCCGTGCGCAGTTGTTCAGTGATTTCATCGCCAATGCGCAAGCTGCGCATCAACGCCAATACGTTTTCCCGGTGTGTGTAGTTAAACACTACCGGCAGACTTTTTCTTTGCGGGTTTATTCCTTTAATGGTGATCGCCGCATCCAGCCAACCCACTTTATCCATGGCCATGCGCGCCTGGAAGTCGCTGATCAACAGGGTGCTAAGGCTGTCCAGCGCCAACTTCACCGCCTGATTGGAGTCGGCCATGGCCTGCACGCTGGACGAAGCAGGAATGATCAACGACAGAGGCTCTTCGTTGGCTAATCGCCCCTGTTCGATGACCAGAAAATCCGCTCCCAACTGCAAGGGGACATAGCCGCCGATTCGCCCGGACAGGGACACCGGTGGCGGGTTTTGCAATGCGGCCACTTCGGCGAGATCAATACGGCTGATCACCACCGGTTGTGGGCGGGCGGAGGGCCAGTCCAGTGCCGGGGATCGCAAATAACCGCCCAACAGATCGGCCCGGATATCAGTAAATTGCCATTGAGACAGGTCGCTATTCACGGTGAGAGCCAGATCAGTGATCGGCGTGCCGATATCCAGGGTTTCCACCGTCACGGGGCCGGTGCTGCTGAGCTGCACTTGGCCGTTATCATATTCACCATGAAGCACCCCGGCAGCGCCACGGGCCGTCACGCTGCCCCAGTCCAGATCCGCACCGGTGAGCGTGATATCCCCGGAAACTTTCAGCGTCTGCCGCCATTGCCAGCGGCCGCTGCCTTCCAGCTGACCTTGCCGTGGAGTAGCGGCCAGGCCCACCCCCATGGCGGGCACCAACGCGCTGCGCATGGCCAAGGTGCCGCTCGCACCACCATTATTCTCAAGCGCACCCTTGGCCCGCAATTCGCTTTGCCACTCACTGACGGTTAACCGGCCCTGCACCCGCTTGCCTTTCATCGTCGCCGTTCCTGATATCGGCGGCAGGCGCCAGCGTGCGGCCAGTAAGCCACCGCCATGAATGGCCACGGTGCCGGTGATGCCCTGTTCATTGATCTGCAACGGCCCCGTTGCACGCAGCGATACCGGCCGGATCAAGGCCTGCCCGATAAGCCCTTCGGAAATTGACGCCTGACTCCCTGCCGCCACGCTGACCGTGCCATCCGCCAACGACCAGGGGGCCTTTACCGTCACCTGCCCGCCACGCTCAAACTGCGGCAAGGTGGTGTTGGCCTGGAGTGTACCGGCCCAGCCGGCGTCGGACTGGGCAAAAGCCAGGGTGCCGTCCAGCGGGTAACCGGACATGTTGCCGCTCACCTTGGCCTCGGCACCATACGGGACCTGCTGCAAGGTATTTACCGGCATCAGAAAGCTCAGACGATCACTCCCTTGCCGCGCCGTGAGCTTGACGGGCTCACCCTCCAGCCCATTACTGCCGACAGCACCCTGCCACTCTCCTTGCCATTGGTAGCCCTGCCACTGGCCTTGCAGCGACAGATCGCCGGCCCACTGCCAATCGAGCTGACTCGCCTCTTCAGCCCCTGCCCGTTGCCACTGAATCTGACTGGAACCGGTTTTCACGTTCAAGCCGTCGTAACCCAACCGCAACGGCAGATCGGCCCGGCCGGAACGGGCCATGGGTATCTGCAGTGGCTCCTGCCACTGCGCGGTAAGATTTTGCGGCAAGGTCAGCGACGCCGGCTCAAGCACCAGCACGCGATCCTGCCAATGAAAGTCCAGCTGACCGCCCAGGCTGTCGCCCTGCAACAGCAACGTCCCCCGGCCCTGTTCAAGCCCTGCCGGGATTGTTGCATCGTTGTCGCTGTAAGCCTGCAATGTCACCTTGCCCGGCGGACCTGCCAATTGCAGCGCTGCCTTGGCCTGGACCAATGCCACGCCACTGCCCGCCACAGCGAGGGGCTCTGCGGCGGTCAGTTGCCAGTCATTGTTCAGCGCCAATGGCTGGGCCAGATCCGCCTGCAGCTGCCAGTCGACTCCCTGAAAATGGGCTTGCGCGATCAGGTCCGCCCGTTGCGATTGCGTGACCGGTCCGGCCGAGCGCATCTCCAGCTGTATGTCCCCGTCTGGCTCTCCTTGCCAACGCCCTTCGCCATGCAGTTGCCAGTGGCCCTGCCAATCCGGCAACAGCGCGCTTAGCGCCCCTTCACTGTTGATTGTCCATTGCCCCTCGGCGCGTTGGTATTGCGCCTGGAGCGCCACCTGCGGTGCAGACGCTTGCAGCTGCCAGCGCTGCTCCTGTTGATTAAGCTGCATCGCCATGACGGGAAGGGGGGTATCAATCAATGCAGACAGGTCCAGCTCGGCAACCTGCAGATCAAAGGGCGGCGTCCAGGGAAGCCCGTCGGGGAACCCCCCACTGGAAGCCCCCGGGGCGCTCCCGGCACTGCAATCGTAGACGGCAAGCACCCGCTGCTTGATCTTGAGCGGCCAGGCGCCCTCAAGCGTCAGGTCGGTGCCACGGGCGGCCACACAGTCGTCGCGTATCAGGCGCCACTGCCCCAGTGTCAGGCCTTGCTGCCAACCCGGTTCACTGACGCGCACGCCTGCACCATAGGCCCAGCCCACCGCCACCAGAATCAGTAGCAGCACGGTGGCCAGCAGTAACAACAAGCCATATGCCCAGCGACGAAGCATGCGCGAGGATAATCGAACCATAAACGTTAGAGGGTCGGCAGCGTCAATGGTTCGATAGTGAGACGTCAGGGCGGGTTTGGAAAGGCCGGGGTTCAGTCTGTGGCCGGTTCTGCCTGTGAGGCTATGACGTGTTGATGGAGCAGCAGAGCCATGGCCGCCACGCGGCTGACGGCATCCACCGACAGGGTGGCGCCGGTAATACCATCCACCTCACGGGACAGGCTCAGGTCATCCTGCAGGGTCATCCCGACAAATTGCTGACGAAAAAACGCCTGGTGCACTTCCCCGCCCCGGGGTTCGCGGTATACCAACACGTTCAGGTGAGTAATGCCGGCCGGCCCCACGGCCACGGCCAGGGTCATCGGCATGTCCTTGCTTTTCTCGTCGATGATCCAGGTCGTCACGTTCCCCTGCTGCCAGTAACGCAATCGCAGGCCGCGATACCGATGCCCCAGTGCCGTCTCTACCTGGCCACGCAGGTCGCCACGTAACGGCAACAGAGACATCCCCGGCAATGGCTCGCCATAGACTTGGGACAAAAACGCATCCACCGTCATAAACTCGGTTTCATCATAGCCGCTGATCGCCAATGCCTGCGCACTCATGACAAGCCACAGCGCCGTCATCACCAGATTGATGCCGCGCCTCTTCAATTGACCAGCCGCTCCTTATCGAAGAAGGCTTCAATCAACCACTGGTTATAACCGCCCAGCCGCTCACCTTCCAGACGCGCCTGTGCCTCATGATAAATCGGGTGATGCTCCATGCTCTTCGGCATCAACACCTGGGCGGTCCAGGTGGCGCCACGAATCCAGCCATAGTTGAATTTCTGCCACCAGCCATACTTCATGTCGTACTGATCCCGAATACGCGGTGGCAATTCAGCAGCGGTGATGATTTTCTGCCCCCAGAGTGGCGCGATCATCCAGATGGATTTGGCGTCAAACAGGTCTTCCTTCAATTGCATGGCATTGGGAGTCACCGTCAGCTGCGAGCTTTCCCACATGGCGCGGTTATAGTCCATAAACGCGTCCCAGTCTTTAGGCAAGGCGCTTTCCGGAATCCCGAACAACATGGCAAACAATTTGGTTTCTTCGTAGAACTGGTTCTTCTCTTCCGGAGTCAGATCATCTTCCAGCTTTTCGTACATGTGGACGATGGTTTCCCACAGTGTTGCATGCACCCAGATCATGGCGTTGATTTCGTTGGCCCGGTATTCGGAACCCCGGTGGAAAGCACCGGCCTCTTCAGTCATTTCACCGTCAATTTCCTCATGGATATCCCGCACCTGGTTCGCCGAGGCCATCGCCTGGGGCATACTGCCAAACACCATGCTGGAGATATGATAGAAAGTACGACGGGCCCGCCCCATGGGGTCATTACGCACCTCCGAGTGCTGATCAATACCTGCGGTTACCCAGGGGTGTGCTACCTGCAACAACAGTGCACGACCGGCACCAAAGGCGGGTGGCGCGCTCAAACCATCCAGTTTCCACATCATGGAATCCGGGCCAAAAAGCCCCTCGCGGGGATTGGGCATTTTGTTGTTATGGACCTTGGCCAGCTGTTTACAGAAGTTGGCTTCATCAATCCACAGCGGCAACGGCGCGCTGCCATCTTCGGGCACCAACCGCTTCACCGCATCATCGCTGGCATAGTCATAGGCACCGTCAGGGTTGTCCGTTTTCTGATCATCGGCTATGCCCTGATCACAGGGGCTGGTGAGAAACCCGGTTTCCGCTCGCACCAGTTCCAGATCCAGAGACGCGCCCTCAGATTTCATTTCCATATCTGCAGGCAAGCGATAGCCACCCTGCACAGACATGTAATCCTGGTAAGCAATCTTCCACCCGTTTTCTTCGATGGACTCCGGCAGGTATAGATTCTCCTGATAGATCACCGCATTGGCGGTGGCAGGCAGCCCCCGCACCCAATAGGACAGATCTCCCGCCTGGAGCTGGGCATGCAGGTGCTCAGCCACTTTCTTGGCGCTCGCCCCACCGATCACATCCAGCGTTTCCTCTTGCGGCGCATAGACATTGCCGCTGATCACCGCCTTGGGGGCACCCACTGGATCATCCATCAACACGGCCAGCTGGTAATTTTCTCCCAGCTGCTTGAAGTAAAAATAGCTTTTGCTTTTTATGCCATCCGCACGCAGCACAAACTGACCTTCCACCATCCACTCATTCAGTGTTTCCGGAGAGGTAGGCACATAGCTCGACTCTTGTAGGGAAGAGCAGCCCTGCAGGCCAAGCAGCAGGACCAACAGCATTTTTTTACCCTGTTGAGGCAGCAAGGAGATCATCATCATTCACCTAATTGTTGTTGGTATTCGGGCTGCTTTTATGCGGTTTGTCGCAAGGCTTTCTTGTCGATCTTGCCCACGGAGGTAAGAGGAATGGCATCAATGAAGAAAACCTCTCTGGGTACCTTGTAAGGCGACATATTGGCTTTGCAGAACGTGGACAACTCTGCTTTAAGGTCTGACTCGGACGCCTGATTGTCCGGCATGCGCTGAATATACAGCTGCACCACATCGTTACCCGGCCGGTCATGGTCCGGGCGGCCGACAACTGCGCACATGGCGACCCATGGCAGGCTCTGCACCTTGCTTTCCACTTCCACGGAAAACACCTTGTAGCCGCCGACAATCAGCATGTCCTTGCTGCGGTCACAGACGCGAATAAAACCGTCTTCATCCATGACGCCAATGTCACCGGTGTGCATCCACGTCTGACCATCCATCACCCGCAGTGCCTTTTCAGAGGCTTCCGGCATGGCCAGATAGCCCTGCATGATCTGTGGACCCGCTGCGATGATTTCTCCGGCTTCGCCCAGGGGCATCGGGATATTGCCGTCTTCAGCATCCACGATGCGCACATCCGTGCCCGGCAGCGGAATCCCCACGTGGGCTTCCTTGAAGTGTGATGCCGGATTCAGCGTGATCACCGGGCTGGTCTCCGTCATGCCGTACACTTCGCAAAACTTGCCGGCACCGACCACGCTTTCCAGTTTCTGTACTTCTTCCTTGGCAAACGGTGCGGCACCGGAAATGGCCATGCGCAAGCCGCTGAAATCCAGTGATTTGAAGGTGTCGTTAGCGCACAGCATTTGGTACAACGCCGGCACCGCCGCCAGCACCGTCGGTGTCCGCTTCTGCATTTCGCCAACAAAATGATCAATGTCCCGGGGATCCGGGATCAGCAGGAACGTGGACGCTGTACGCAGGGCATTGAACAACACGGCCGCCCCGCCGATATGAAACAGCGGGAACGCCGAGGCGACGGTTTCTTCACCGGTGCGATAGCCATAGAACACGTTGGCTTGCAGGTTATTCATGAACAGGTTGAACGAACTGAGCCGGGCCCCTTTCGGCATACCAGTGGTGCCACCGGTGTACTGCAGATACAGCACGTCATCCATCGCTACCTTCGTGTTGACCGGATCCGCACTGGACGGCAGGTGATCATGCAACGACATGACATTCACACCGTCCCGGGATTCCTCCACGCTTTCTCCCTGGCCAGTAACCAGATCCATGGGCCCGGACACGATTACCGTGCTCAGGCTCTCCACCTTGCCCAATACCGGTGGAATGGAGGTCTGCCAGAACGACATCAGTGTCATCAGGATTTTCACTCTGGCATCGCTGGCCTGGTGAATAATTTCCGGCGGAGTCATTAAAGGCGAGATGCTGGTACTGACCATGCCCAGACGCGCCGCCGCAATAAAGGCCACCACATATTGCGGGGTATTTGGCATCTGCAGGCCCAGAACGTCGCCCGCTTTGGCGCCCTGTGCCACAAACAACGCCACCATGCGATCAGCCATCTCATCCAGTTGCCGGTAGCTCATGGCATGCCCCAGAAACACCAGCGCTTCGCGATTCGGAAACTGCTCCGCATACCCTCGCACATAGTCCGACAGGGTTTTCTCGGGCAGCTCTGGCAGGGTGTGCCAGTCATGGCCCATCGATTCATAGGTAGACAACCAGGGGCGAGTATCCGACTTCATAAAAAGCACCTTCAGTTATTGCTGTTATAGGCTTCAGGGTGGCGCTGCGCATCCGTGTAGGCTTTGCGGGCCAGTGGAATCAATCGCCACTTTTTCGGTGTCAGGGCATGCATGGTGCGATAAGTGCCACACCACAGACGGAAAAGGCGCTCGTCATTAGTCATCCAGGGAATATGGAAGGTTTCGCGGAACGCATCGGGCAGCGTTGCGCGCAAATTGAATCGCATAAAGCGCCCCATCACGGCGAGGATCATGCGCCAGGCGGTATCGGGTATCTTGCTGTTTGGGGGCTTGGGGATTTCCAGATAATGCTCGGGGCGCATGAGATCCTGCACCACCGCTCCCCACTCAAGCTTGTCGCGGATCATGCCGTGGAAGTAATCCCAGTATTCGCTCTCCGTGGCGGGCAGGTCCTTGTCACGGATGCCCATCAGTTTTCCCAGTTGCCGCCATTCGGCAAACATCGCATGGCGCTGCCGGGTGGTGGGCGACGTGCCGTAAAGCTCATGCATGCGAAGGGTGGCGTCGTAACCGGTGATGTGCACCCAGCTGTAGGCCTCCGGGTCCAGCGCAAAGTACTTTTTGCCGTGCTTGTCGACGCCCTTGATGGAGCGATGCAGGTCGTACAGTTTCACACCCATCTCGATCGCACGCTGGGGGCTCGCATACACGATGGGCCACAACAATTCCGTGGACCGTTTGGCGCGGCCCCAGGGGTCCGTTTTATAGACGGAGTGTTCCCCCACACCCGCATCAATAATCGGGTGCGCCACCTGCAACACAAAAGCCTGTGGCAGCATCAAATGAAAACGCCAGGAACCGAAATCCTGCCAGGTCAGGGAATCAGGCCCTAAAGGTTGAAGGTCCAGGCGTCGTTCTGTTTGTTCGGCGGTCTGTGTCATGAAACATTCGATCACTGGCTGTGAGACAAATTAAAAAATACGTCTCACTCAGACCGAAAAGCAACCCATGCATACAGCTTTCCGCATTATGTTTAGAACAAAAGGATCAATTACCCGTTACTTTGAGTCAGGAAGAATTGGGTTAGTAAGAGGGTCAGGAAAGCTATCAAGGAGCCAGAAGCGGGCGCAGGTAGTCTTCTGCTACCTGACGAACGCTGGCCGCATCGGCCGGGTTCAATATGCCATCAGGGGACAGCACCATGGATTGCATAAGCCGTAGCATCAGCTCAGCCATGGGCTCCATGGGCTGCTGCCGTATGGCGCCGTTGTCTTGCTCCACTTGCAACAGCCCGGCCAGATAGATGCGAAAGAATCCCATCATTTGCCACAGCCGTTGCGTCAGTAACGGCAAAATGGTTTCCGGTTCCGAGGTCAGCAACCGCTTCAGCAACGGGTGCCGATGGGCTCGGGTTACCGCCAGTACAAAGGACTCTAGAACGCGTTCAAGACCATCGTCCACTTTCTCCAGGTCGCTCTCTATCATCGCCAGTTGCTGCTGGCATTCGCGCAAAATCACCACCTGAATCAACTGGTCCTTGTCCGCAAAGCGGCGATAGGCCGTCGCCCGACCAATGCCCGCCCGGGTCGCCACATCCTCCATGGTGGTACGCCGCAGGCCGAATTCCACAAACAGCGCCAACCCGGCATCGAGAATTTTCTCGTAGGTTTTGTCGCCCTGGGGAACCTGAATATTCTTGAGCAGTGCCTCCGATGCGATATGTTTGCGCGACATTCCAACTCCCTGTGATTCAAACCGGATACACGAGCACCCCAAGCGAACGCCCTCATCAGGGGTATATACCTTATGGCTTCCCGGCCCGCAATCATCACACACGGCGGGGGCGGCCAGGCCCCCGCCCCGGCATCGATTCAGGCAGGCTTTACCATCCCCCTTAAATGCACATCGGCGTTACCAAACAGCCCATCCGCTGCGGTCAGACGCTTCACGAAATGGCCCACACCCAGTTCATCGGTCATGCCCATACCGCCATGGATCTGGATCGCTTCCTGACCAATCTTGCGCCCGGCGCGGCCCAACTGGGCCTTCATGGCATGCACGGCCTTATCCGCATCAGCGTGACCTTCCACGTATTTCAGTGTCGACGCCAGCAACAGGGAGCGGGTCTGCTCCATGGCGATGAACATATCCGTCATACGGAACTGCAATACCTGAAACTTACTGATCGGCACGCCGAACTGTTTGCGGGTCTTGGTGTATTCCACCGTATCATCAAGTAATACCGACATGCTGCCCACGCTCTCCGCCGACAAGGCCAGCAAGCCTTCCTGCAGAACCGCCTTGGCCACGTGGTAGCCCTTGTTCAATTCACCAATGCATGCGTCTTGAGACACGCTCACGTCAGCGAAGCGGATTTCCGCACCCTGACGACCATCCACCATGCGATGCGGCGCACGCTCAATCCCTTCGGCATTGGCATCCACCAGGAACAGGGACAAGCCCTCCTTGTCACCCGGCTGCCCCGCGGTGCGGACCAGTACCACCAACAAATCGGCCTGATCACCATTCATGACCGATGCCTTGGTGCCATTCAGCACTACATCATTGCCTTTCACTGCGCCCTGAAGGGTCGTGTTTTCCAGGCTAAAAACCCGTTCGTATTCTTCAGCGGCAAACGCCAACTGCAAACGGCCTTCGATCAAGGCGGGAATGGTTTTCGCTTGCGTCGCAGCATCCGCCCGGCGCAGAAACCCGCCGCCCAACACCACGGTTGCGATATACGGCGACATAATCAAACCTTCGCCCAAGGCTTCTAACAGCACCATGGTTTCCAACGGCCCCATGCCCATGCCGCCGTGTTCTTCCTCAAACGGCACCGCCAGCCAGCCCAGCTCTGCAAGCTGCTGCCAGGTGGCTTCATTCAGGGGCATCAGTTTTTTATTCTGCCGATGGCTTTCCACATTACTGTTGTCACGGACAAAACGTTTGGCACTGTCCGCCAACATCTGCTGCTCTTCACTCAATTGAAAATTCATGACGATCTCTCCTTTATTGGCGGACGTTTACAAACCCAGCACAGCTTTGGCGATAATGCCACGCTGGACTTCGTTGGAGCCGCCGTAAATGGAGCAGGCCCGAGAATTGAGATAATGAGGCATCGCCGTGAGCGCATATTCCGGCCCGATAATCGGCTGCTCGTCACCGGGCACCAGCGCCTGGGGCTGCCAGATCGTCGCCTGAGCCCCCAGAGTTTCAATTCGCAGCTCCGTGATGGCCTGCAGCAATTCCGTGCCCAGGATCTTGGTCATGGATGACAGTGCGCCAGGGTCCTTGCCGGCTGACAGTGCCGACTTGATACGCATTTCCGTAAATTCCAGAGCCAGCACATCCGCTTCCAGCTGAGCCAGCTTGTACTGCCACACCGGGTCATCCTGCAACGAACCGAATACTGTCTGTTGTCTGGAGGCCATCATCTTGATCTTCTCCAGCTGCACATGAAGGCTGGGAGCATACTCCTGACCTCCACGCTCGAACGTCAGCAGATATTTGGCCACAGTCCAGCCATCGTTTTCTTCACCGACCCGGTTCTTCTGCGGGACGCGGACATTGTCGAAGAATACCTGGCACTGCTCCGGGACTTCATCCAGCCCCACGATGGGCTCAATGGAAATGCCCGGCAGATCCATATCCAGCAACAGAAACGTGATGCCCTGTTGCGGTTTGCCGTCTTTGCGGGTGCGCACCAACGCGAACATCTTGTTGGCATGGTGCGCGTAGGTGGTCCAGATCTTGGTGCCATTGATGATGTAGTCATCACCGTCTTTCTCGGCAAAGGTTTTCAGTGATGCCAGATCGGAACCGGCTCCGGGCTCGGAGTACCCCTGACACCAGAAATGTTCGCCACTGAGGATCTTTGGCAGGTATTCCTTCTGCTGCTCTTCGGTGCCGCAGCCAATCAGGCAGGGCCCGCACATGTGCAGCCCCATGGGTACCAGCGGGGGCGTTTCCGCACGCACCAGCTCTTCGGCGAAAATGGCCCGCTGGGTCACACTCCAGCCAGTGCCTCCAAACTCTTTTGGCCAATGCGGTGCCGCCCAGCCCTTGTCATTCAGGATCGTCTGCCAGGCCATGGCCTCTTTCGCCGGTGAAAACACCGATGTCACCATCTTGCCTGCCTCGCGAATTTCATCGGTGAGGTTTTCCTCCAGAAACGTTCTCACCTCATCCCGAAATGATGCTTCCTGTTCCGGCACCTGCAGATCCATGACGCACTCCACTGTTTATAGACTCAATCAGGTCAGTGTACGGGAGGCCATATGAGACACTAATGACGATTCGTGTCACCGGGCTGGCCAAAACCGTCAAAAGCCCGGGAAATCTGTTTCCAATATGCCCCCAGCCAACCCTCAACATTCTCCCGCCCACCTGGTTTATACTCCCTCCACATTCAATGAACACGATACGGCGCCCATGAGCATCAACTGGTTCCCCGGCCACATGAACAAGGCCATCCGCGAAATCCGCGACATTCTTCCCAAGGTGGACCTGATCATCGAAGTGGTAGACGCCCGCCTGCCCTATAGCAGCGCCAACCCGGTAATCGAGCAATTCCGGGCCGACAAGCCCTGTCTCAAACTGCTTAGCAAAAGCGACCTGGCCGACCCCGCCGTCACCGAACAATGGCTCGCCCATCTGGAACAGGATCCAAGCGTACGCGCCCTGGCCATCACCACCGAAAAGCCGGAACAAATCCGCAAGCTGGTGGATACCGCCCTGAAAATGGCCGGCAAACGCACGGATCGCGCCACCAGCGTCACAGCCCTGATCACCGGCATTCCCAACGTGGGCAAATCCACCCTGATCAACAATCTGGCCAGCCGCATCATCGCCAAAGCGGGGAATGAACCGGCAGTGACCCAACGCCAACAACGTATCGACCTGCGCAACGGCCTGGTGCTCATCGACACCCCAGGCATCCTCTGGCCGAAAATCGAAAACCCGGACAGTGGTTACCGCCTCGCCCTCTCCGGTGCCATCAAGGCCACCGCCATGCAGGAAGACGACGTGGCCCTGTTCGCCGCCGAATACTTTATGCAGGCCTACCCGGAGTTAATGAAGGAGCGCTTCAAACTGGAGGCTCTCCCGGATGAAGGCGTACCTTTCCTGGAAACCATCGGCAAGCAACGCGGTTGTATCGGCAAAGGCGGCCACGTGGACTTCGACCGCACCGCCGCCCTGCTGATAAACGAATACCGCAGCGCCAAACTCGGCCCCATCACCCTTGAGAGCCCGGCCATGGCGGAGAAAGAGCATGTAAAGGTGGCGGAGATTCGGCGTAAAAAAGAAGAAGAAAAAGAGGCAAAGAAAAAGGCACGCAAAGCGGCGTATAAAGCGAAGGGAAAACCCTGATCGGGTGCCCCTCAAGCGACGGACGCACCGCGTACCCCTCTGGAAAAACACTCCGCCCTCAAACGCCAGGCACAAAAAAGCCCGACTGTTACCAGTCAGGCTTTTTTGTATCTCGATTGGTCGGGACGGGAGGATTCGAACCTCCTACCCCTTGCACCCCATAAAGGTTACAGCTTGTCCGTCGCCGTCCAACAGAATCTATAAACCATTAAATATCAGTAAGTTAGTTAAAAATACATCTTTGCATTGTCCAACAACGTCCACTAGAATCCACCGAAAGCGATTGAGAAACGGTGACGGAACGGTGACGAGATTTCGGAGCATACATGGGCATCATCACAGATAGACACCTCACTCCAAAAGACCCCAAAGATGCCTGGCTAACCGAAGACGGCCCACGTGGGCATGGTCGATTCATGGTCAGACTTCAGCCAAACGGGAAGCATCTCTTCTACTTCCGTTACAGTGACCAGACAGGTAAACGCCAGTTTCACCCGCTTGGAGTTTACTCACGCACTGGCACCACCGGGCTCACTCTCAAGCAAGCCCGCACCCAAGCCAGCGAGTTATCGCGGCTCTACGTCTCAGGCATCAAGAACATTGGAGAGCACCTTAACTCAGAACGGGCCGCTCGAGAGGCCGCTAGGCAAGCAGAGCTATCACGCCTTGAGCAAGAAGCGGCACAAAAAGAGGCCGAGGCCGCTGCACTGGCTTCTCGGCAAACCGTTTCCCAGCTCTTTGAGCGATGGATGGAAATTGACGTGTCACACCGGAAAGACAAGGGTACAGAAGTCCGGCGCATGTTCGAGAAGGACGTTCTCCCCCTCATTGGCCAAGTCTTTGTCGCAGACATCCGTAAAGGGCACATCACTCAGGTGACAGATGCCATGGCGGCACGGGGTGTCACCCGCATGGTGAAAGTCGTATTCAGCCTGATGCGACAGATGTTCCGCTTTGCCGTGGACCGAGACATCATTGAATTCGACCCCAGCAGCAGTATTCGGAAAGCCAAAATCGGAGGTAAGGAGACTGAACGTGACCGAGTGCTATCCGAGGACGAGATTCGACAACTGACAAACGCCCTACCCTCTGCCAACCTGCTGAAAACCTCTGAATTGGCTGTCTGGATAGCACTTTCCACCTGTTGCCGCATTGGTGAACTTCTGGCGGCACGCTGGGAGTATATTGACCTAGAGCAAAGAACTTGGCTTATTCCTGCCGAAAACAGCAAGAACGGCAAGCCTCATCAAGTACACCTGTCAGCCTTTTCTGTCAGTTTCTTCCAACAGCTGCAGGAAATGACAGGCCTGTCCCCATGGTGCTACCCGAACAGAGCGGAAACCGGCCCTCTCTGCTCAAAAACCATAACCAAGCAGCTTTCTGACCGACAGCGCCCGTCAAATAGTGGCACCATGAGCAATCGCACTAACAACGCGCAAGCTCTTTGTTTACCCGGTGGCAAGTGGACACCTCACGACCTTCGCAGAACCGGCGCAACCATGATGACCGCTCTAGGCGTACTTCCTGAAGTCGCAGAACGCTGCCTGAACCACACCGAAGAAAATAGGGTTAAAAGGACCTATCAACGCCATAGCTATACCAAGGAATGCAGCGAGGCTTGGGAGAAATTGGGCTCCCGGCTCCAGGATCTGACAGAACCAAGATGATAGCTGATGCGTTAAATGGGAGTTTTCGCTCCAAGTGACATCTAGAGCTCAACTAAGCATTCAGGCTACCTACTCTTTCTATGAAGAATATACTCACATATTTGACCCACGCCTAAATAACACGCCTATTATTGAATTCTGACAGCCAGCAATCGACCGCGGTTTCGGATAATAAGTGCAATTGGTAAGAGAGAGGCCAGCTGGTAGAGTCG